>WNFI01000001.1_pt1 | contig 792246 bp, 887 predicted proteins | sample 5400471 | NCBI WGS metagenome assembly WNFI01 (sample SAMN13153348, study PRJNA577476) | soil metagenome | isolation source: 100 cm saprolite on Douglas fir-dominated hillslope | place: USA:California | collected 2013-09-17
CCCTCACGCGGCGTCGCGACATCAGACTTTCGTCCATTGTGTACGATTCCCAGTTGCTGCCACCCGTAGGTGTATGGGCCGTGTCTCAGTCCCATTCTGGGGGGTCATGCTCTCACACCCCCTACCCGTCGTAGGCTTGGTAGGCCATTACCCTACCAACTACCTGATGGGAGATAGGCTCCTCAATCGGCGCGAAGTTAATCGCTTTTATCCGGAGATTTTATGCGGTATTAGCTCATCTTTCGATGAGGTATTCCCCACCAAAGGAAAGATTCCTATCTTATACTCAGCCGTTCGCAACTAGTTCCTTGCTTGCCTTGCGGCAAGAAGAAACTCGTTCTACTTGCATGCTTAAGGCACGCCGCCAGCGTTCGTCCTGGGCCAGGATCAAACCCTCAAAAAAGTGACGATCATCTTGCATTGACTAGACAAGATGCGTCCTGGCACTTACAGTCATATTTTGGATGTCAAAGTACTTTCCGCTTGCTGCGGACTTATGACATTTGAAGTTGTTAACTGGTAGTTTCCGTAGACTTGCCAACAAGTTAACTAAATGTAGAAGTATTATATCAGATTATAAAAAGAGGTCAAATGATCCAATTAGTTAGGTTTGTCCTTAGAATAGCCTTGTTGTTCAATATATCTGAGGAAAAGCTTCCCAATGTCATTCATTTTGTACGTGTCGATATCAGGAATGTAATCTATTAAACCATAATTCATTAGATAATTAATGTAATTAGTAAAAGGATAAATTTTACTTACCTCCTCTCTTCTATATAGGGCCTCAAGAAGAACTCTTGTTAGACCTCCCGGTTGTTTTTCAAGAATCTCCAATAATCGTATTTGACTACCAAATATTGAAATATAAGCCTGCGCAAAATTGTGTTTCAATTCTGCAACGTTCTTTTCGTCTTTGGTCTTTTTCAAGTCACTCATTAGTTCTTCCTCGCGACTTGCAGGAGAAGGGTCTCTTTGTTGTTGTTCGAGTGCTTTCTCACTGTTTTTTGGAAGTTCTCTTCCTCTAAATATTCGTGCTAAGTCTAACAAAAAATCTGGCTTGGTAATTAAAGTTGCAATTATAAAAATAGCAACCCCATAAACACCCGGATGATTGGCCGCAAAAGCTAAGGATAAGACCACAAAAGTTCCGAAAAGTCTTTCGCATGATTTTCTTATAGATTTTTGATCTATTTCGAGTGTTTTTAACCACTCCCATTTAAACAACGATACTAAAATTAAAACAAAAGCATTCCAGAGAAATACTATTACTGCTGAGAAAAAAACTGTTGCTAGAAGAAAAACTGCAACAATCCCGCTGCTTATAGAAAGTTGAAAATTAGGAGGAAGACTTTTCAACCACACAATATATTGAGTCAACATATTGCTCTGGATTTTACCATTTTTTGAGCTCAGATTCAAATCACTTGTCGAAGAGATATTTCCTCACAAACTCATCAGCCTCTTTTTCTTGCTTTCTCACTTCAGCCTTGGATTGGATTTCACCAATTGAATTCCTGTGACCCAGGATAACGTGGCCTATTTCATGCAAAATCGTATATCTCATTTGTGATTCCCCTTCTTTAATAAGTTCATCACTTAGAAAGATTAGATATTCCTGCTCTTTAATTTCATCTCCCTTTACGACAAATGCCCAGCCATCTTCAAATGAACTTACAAACCAGCAGTTTTTCGTCACAAATTTAATAAGATCATCTGGAAGAAGCTGAATTGTTTCAATAATTATTCTTTTAGTGTAATCATTTGCTATCAGTTTGTGTCCAAAAGCTTTTTTGATCTCTAAAGCCATTATAATTATTATGATTTATGTCTAAATGATTCTATAATTCTTTCTAAAGTTGGATCTGGAAGGCTCCAAATAACTGCTCTTACGATTTCCCAAAACTTTAAGTAATCATCGTCTACATTTATAGCCTCCTGATAAGTCATTCTGCCCATTTTTCTTTTTTCTTCTGGATTTTTATCTGATTTCAATACAGCTTTGGTGAAGCCTTTAAGTCCAGGGCTCCAGTCTTGCGTTATTTCCTTTAATTCCTCTACTGGAGAATACAATACTTTCTTTATAGTATGTCTATCTTTATCTGGAAAATTAGCAATATATAATTCTGCCTCAACCATATAGCCAATTTATCACAAAGCATATAGAATGCAACTTGAATTTTGAAAAAGAAAACTATATTATGGGTTTAATGGCTGAGATAGTCAGATCTACTGAATTACTTATTCCTAGAGAGTTACTGGGTTCCGGGCGCGCGGATAGATTAAGAAAACTATGTGTGGATATTTTTGGCGAAGGACTAAAAGTTTTAGTTAAACACGGCGAAATTGCAAGTTTCACAAAAGCTAACCTTGATCCCCAGGAACCTCGCAGAAATGTTGACTTCTTTATAACTCCAATTAACTGTTTAGAAGAATTTCCTTTTTTAATAACCACAGATTACCTCAAATGGATAGCATTACGCGCCCAATATCCTGATACAGGAGTTGTTCAAATGGTAAGAAATGGAGCACTACTAGACCCAGAAACTTTTAGAGTCAAAATTAGAAGAAAATTAAGACATTTAACAGGAAGATATTATTAATCTCTTCCAATTATTGGTGGCATTATTGGCCCGCCATTTTCATTTACTAGTGATTTTTTAATATCTCTATGTTGCCATAAGCTAAAGCTCAACTCCCCATATTTATCAACTAGTTTCAAGGCTTCATCGTTTATTTTTCCTTCAAACAGTTTGTATGTTGGAAGTAATTTCATAGCTTTTTTATGGGCTAACTTATCCATGTGTTTTAAATCTTCAGCACTCACTGACCCAGCTTTTCCAATTGCTTTCTGATATTCATTTATATGCTCAACTGAAGCTTTGTTATAATCTGTCTCAAAGTGATTGATTAAATCAGTGGCATTACGCTTTCCTACCTCTTCATCGAGCCTATTTAGGATATCGGCAATATTTATTCTAAAATAATATTCATTTTCGTCTAACTTCTTTAATCTATCAAACTCTTTTGGAGCTTCTTCCTGGGCTTCTTTGTGAGTTTTACTCCCAGTTTTCCCCATCTCATAAGCTAATTCCTCTATTGCTCTTTTCTTTGCAAGCTTAATCCAGTAATCTTTGTCGATAATACTTAACTCCATTTCCCTATTTTACTTTAAAAATAAAGGCGTTAAAATCAGGAAAATGGATCGGGATACAGCGATGACAATTCTTCTGAATTCAATTAATCGCCACCCACAAACCCCCGAGCGGTGGCTTGTTATAAACGATTATCCAGAAGTTAAAAACATACTATTGCAAGAAAAAGATAAAATTTGCTTTCAGTTACCAGAAAATGTAATGAGAACAGAAGCAATTCGGCATTATCTGGGAAATACTCATCGCGGATGCGAACGAAGATAATTTAAATACTTAATAAATAAATTACCAGTCCAACAATAATTGAAATAATTAATAAGTTTGATAACCCGGCTATTGCAATAATTCCAAGTACAGTCAGGACCCAAATAACAAATAAAACAGATGCAATTTGTCTAATGGGTGAAGGAAGAGCGCTAATTAGCCAAATCAGCACTAAAAATATTAAAACATCCCAAAGTGTAATAATGTGAGAGTTTAGGCGAATTAACTGTAGTGATAATACCTGGAATGGTCCGTAGCCCAAAAGCCAAAGAACAAAAAGTATAATTAAAATTGCAATTAACATAGATTAAGTATAACAAACATTATTGCCCTTTGTTAACATTCACATCAATTTTTCCCGGAATATTAATTTGCGGTGCCGATTGATTAGTTATACCTCGAACAAGTCCTGGGCCATAATAAAAAACCATAGCCGCAAGAATTAATAATAAAACTACAGCAAATACTAACCCAAGGCTCGCGCTAGTTGAATCTTCCTGAGCTACAGGCTGCCCACCTGTATTAATAATAGTTGCCACTATCTATCACCTCCAATCATTAGCTTAATACTAGAAAGTGAACTTAATGCTTACAGAAGAATAAGGTAAGAAGTAGGTAATTAATACTTTACGTAGTAATCAATTTTAGCTTTTGACTTCAAGTCTGTCATCCAGCTTTGGAATTTTTCTGATAATTTTTGCTGTGTTAATGCAGCTTTAGCATCGTCTTTATTGGTTACTGTTTTATTTGCTTTCATATAATCAGCAATCTCTTGATCTGTTACAGCAATTTGGCTAGAAAGAAGTTTTTTGATCAAAACCTGAGTTTTCATTTGATCACCTAGATCTTTTCTCGTAAGCCCTTGTGATGAAAGAGCAGTATCCAAGTCCTGGCCTTGCTTTTTGAGATTGGCTTCCAAGTCCTTAATTTCATTATCAATATCAGCTTGTGTCGCTGTTATCTTTTGCTTTTTGGCTTCTTGCAAAATGAGGGACTTTGTAATTAATGAGTCAAGCACATTTTTACCGCCTTCTTTCTCCAGCTCAGCCACTAATTCATGCTTTGAAATTGGTTGCCCATTAACTGTGGCTACAGTAAAGAGCCCGCGCTCGTGATAAATTAAGGCAACGATAAGGGAGATTACTGCCAAGACAATTACTTTTCTCATCAAGCAATAATACTGTATACGAGCCTCATGTGCAAGGGTTTTTATTAATAAGCTCCTCTTTTTTAGATTTAGGCCATTTTTTCAACTCTATTTCTCTTTTCATCGCCTCACTTCGTGAGCTGTAACTTTCCTTATAAACCAAAGTGTGGGAGCTAAAGAGACGCATATATTTTGCTGAGCGCTTTCCCTTTTGACTATGTTCCTTAAGTCTTCTAGCTAAATTATTAGTTTGGCCAATGTAAAGAGTGTTCCCCGAGGTACGAAGAATATAAACAAAATAAGTCATAAGGAAATTATATATTTTTCTTTAAAATGTACTACAATAAATAAGTGGAAAAAATAAAAGTGCATTCAAAATGGATCAGGCTTTTTTTCTTCTGGAGCGGAATTGTTGCCACTTTTTGTTACCGGGCAATAGTTGTCGTTAATAATTATAGCCATTTTTGGGCACAAACTTTTTGGTATATTGGCACAATTGGTTTCATTATCTATTTCGCCCATCGGTATCAAATTTCTGAAATTAGAGCCAAGCTTATCAAAGAGCATGGGTTAGCTCAAAAGGTGAAGGATCTTAAGGAACTCTCTCAAGGCGAAAAGGATGCTTTGGCTTATATTTTCAAAACTTTGCAGTCTTCTAAGGAGAAATGGAACTCAATCTTTATTTTCGTGTCTTCTTTTATTGCCCTAATTCTTGGGCTATATCTGGACTTTTTTAGAGGGAAGTAATTATTACGGTGAATAAAGAAATGAACTATGAATTAATGGATAGAATTTTTCGCGCGGCACAAGCAATGCAAGCCGACTTCGATAAAGAAATAACTCAAAAGGATATAGAAACAGAAAATAGTATGAAAAGAGTGGGGGGAATTTTGAGTATCTTAGCTACCACATTTAATGAAGGGGCGCTTGTAGATGGAAATAACAGAAAAATATATCCACAAATTTCTATTCGAAGATTCGACGAGGAACCAGGAGTAACCCACAGTGGCGGTTTTACCTGCTCTATGAGTTCTCAAGATATAACTCTTGTTACTAAATATTTAGATGTATATCGTTGGTCGCGCAATCAATTAACAGATAGCTTTGTAAAAATTCCAGAAGAAGAAATAAGCGAAGAAGATCTTGCAAAATATATTGAAAACATGATTATTTATGTAAAAAGCGGTGAAGCTGCACGAAGGATTCAAGCCAACAGTAATTATTGTGATATGTAATGTGCTGCGGGACTAGGAATTGAACCTAAATACCGAGATCCAAAGTCTCGTGTCCTACCATTAGACGATCCCGCAATATTAACGAATATTCTTTTCTATTTGTGTTTTGAAACCACCTTTTAATAACTTACAACCTTCACAAACAACATTAATTTTAACGTTTTTATCTATATAAAAATCGGTATCGTAATCAACTTGTATACTTAACACTTCTTCTACCCCACTTGCAGCACAAATACTTATATAATCCCTTTTTTTTAGGTCAACATCAACTTCCTCAGGACCATTAACTTTGACTGCTGGTAAGGCATTTTTCAAAGCTGGGCATAAATCTTTTATTTGTACTTCAAGTTCTGACATATGTGGGCTCGGAGGGGATCGGACCCTCGACCATCACCTTAAAAGGGTGTTGCTCTACCACTGAGCTACGAGCCCAAACATAACTACGAAGCTATTTTAACATTTTTAGAATAAAAAAGGAAAAGATTATCTATTCACATCCTGGGATGAAGTCGGCACAGAAGAAAGACCATTTTTTGTTAGTTTTGACACTAAAGCTCTATTTAAGTCTTCAGACACTTCAACAGTTACTACTTCTAAATCTAAAGGAATGGGCTGCATTTTAGAAAATGCGTTAAGGATTCTAACTATATAATTGACCACAGGCTTTCTTTGAATTACATCGCTATAAAATATAACCAATCTATTAAATCCTTTGTCAAAATCTTCCGGAATAACAAAACCATTTTTGTATTCTCCTCCAAGTATAAGTGTTCCCAACATAGCATGATCTATACCTTTCCCTTGATCTGGATCAATGTGTCTAGAACGAACAGTAGCAGGAATTTCTAGCGTCTCAAACCCTTCAATTGCCCATCTTGAACGAGATTGACCTGCCATGCAAGCTGATGCCCAGCAAGTCGTTTTTTGTAAAATATCTTTATTATTTGGATCCGCTATGGTTTTCCAAAATGGCACACCTTCTGTATCGTAAATTTTAACAGGAGACTCAAAATCCTTCCCTATTTCTCTAAATTCAGAGAGAGGGTTCAAAGTTTTAGCTATGTCTACTTGTTCACTCATGTGACCCCACAGGGAATCGAACCCTGGTTACAAGAATGAAAGTCTTGTGTCCTAACCGTTAGACGATGGGGCCTAACCAAGGCTATTTTATCACTAAGTAGCATATCTTGACAAACATTTGAGAAAGCGGTTAACTTAATTAATGGCATACGAGAAAGGGTACGGCAAAGGCTATGGCAAAAGACCACTTTGGCAGTGGATTTTGATTTATTTAATTATCGGCGGAATTGTTTATGCTGTCATTTACTATTTTGTCTTTGCCAAAAGAGGAACAACTCCTAGTTATTACTATACTCCCACCCAATCTTCAGCTCCTGTATATAAAGCCCCAACATACTAGGGTTTTTGGTATAATTTGCCCATGAACAAGCTTGTTGCCCAAGAGTTACGTAAATCTCATCCAACAGAAGAAGAACTATCAAAAATTAAACGTAATCCAATTTATTTAGTATTGGATAATGTTATCGATACTTATAACATTGGCTCAATATTTCGCTTGGCTGATGCAATTGGGGTAAGTAAGCTTTATATCTGCGGCGCGAGTGAATATCCCCCTTCATCACGGATTCATAAAGCAGCTGTGGGAACAGAAGCCTGGGTCCCATGGGAGAAAATAGACAATACTATTGATATTATTAAAAAATTAAAACAAGATAATGTTCAAATAATTGCTGTTGAACAAGACATGCGATCGGTTTCCTATAAAGATTTAAAGCCTAGTTTCCCTGTAGCAATTGTGGTAGGGCATGAAACAACTGGCGTTTCAAAAGAAGTTCTAGAGCAAGCAGATATAATTGTAGAATTACCAATGATGGGAATAAATAAATCTTTCAATGTCTGGGGAAGTGCAGCTGTTATTGCCTATAAAGCTTTAGAAAGCCTGTCTCTAACGTAATCTCTAAAATCCCTAGCAAGCCTATATCTGGGCTCATCAACTCTTGCCATTACCGATTCAACTTTTAAGCGATAATTGGTCAAAACAGCTCTCTCTTCTTCTGTTCCAGCAGCACCCTTTTTAATAACTTCATTAATTGCTTCACTATTTTCGTTAATCCATTCTTGAGCTAAAATTCGCGAAGAACTTTTTTCAATTACTCCTTTATTAATTAAGTCCTTTAAAATATCTTTATTACTTTTTATAAACTCAAAATAATTTTCTCCTATCCCGGGTTGCCAGTCAGTCATACAAAAATCAAAACAAACTTCCTTTTCGTCTGCCGAAAGAGTCTTGTAAACACCAAAGAAGTGCTCTTTTTCTTGGACACTCATAAGTTTATTTTAAAGCAGAATCAACTGTGGATTGCATATCTTTGAAGGAATATGCTCCAGCGTAATTTATGTCATTTACGAAAAATCCTGGCGTACCTTGCACTCCCAAGCTTGTTGCCAGTTGCATATCACTTGCAAGTCTAGCGTCATATTTACCGCTATCCAAGCACGACTTTATGTCCCCAACGCTCTTCAAATAATTGGCCATATCACCAGACTTGGTTTTATCATTTTTAATCTGATTGTTAAGTAGATCATAACCCTTGGCATTCATAATTAAGTCATACGCTTCCCAGAATTTCCCTTTTTCGTTCGCGCAATATAAGGCCTTCATTCCCATTTCCCCATTACCGTGGCCTGGATAGTAAATATAAACGAAAGATGCTTTTCCATCGTCAACTAATTTTTTCATTTCAGGAACTGGGGCAATATAGGAGCCGCCATCTTTGACTAACTTAAACTGCGCACTTGTATTATTAAGATCTGAATTTAATCCTCCTGCAATCGAGCAATATGGACAGCTTGGATCTGCAATTTCTACAAAAAGGAGTTTTTTGCCGCCATCTCCAAACTTAACTAAGTCTTTGTCAAATAATCCTTTAATTGTATCAAGAGAAATTTTTGGAGTATTCGGAGCTGCTGCAGCCGGCTGAGCCGTTGCTGCGGTTGAAACTCCGCTAACAGTCCCTTTTTCCAGTCCTTGCACCTTTTGCCAAAGGACTCCAACTGCAAACGCTAATCCAACCATTACAACGACCATTGCTGGGAGAAATTTTTCGAATGAAGAACTTTTAGCTTGAGCCATAGTCCAAATTCTGCCAAGAAGCACTTATTTTGTCAACCACCAATATACCTGAGAATTTCAAGGGCCGCCATGCACCCAAATCCACCGGCAGTTATTGCTTGTCTAAAGTGATGATCATGAACGTCCCCCGCCACGAATATTCCAGGAGTTGAAGTTGACGTCTCATACATATCACTCGGAATTCTTTTGATATAACCTTTCTCATCAAGATCAATTTTACCGTCAAAAACCATCGTCTGGGGTTTATGTCCAATTGCCACAAACATTCCATCAACCACAATCTCAGAAGTTTTTCCATCCTGATTATTTTTAAGAATTAGTTTTTCTAATTTCTTCTGGCCAATTATTTCTGTGACTTCTGTGTTCCAAATAATTTTTATGTTACCGTTTGAAAGAACTTTTTGTTGCATTACAGCTGAAGCCCTGAACTTATCTCTTCTATGAACTAAATACACTTCTGAAGCATATTTAGTTAATATCAAAGCTTCCTCCATTGCCGCATCCCCCCCACCCACAACTGCCACTTTTTTATCTTTAAAAAATGGGGCATCACATGGAGCACAAGAAGAAATTCCACGACCAATTAAATCTTCCTCGTGAGGAAGCCCAAGCCAAATAGCCTCAGCCCCAGTTGCAATAATAACTGACTTAGATAAAACAATTTTCCCATCTACTGTAAGCTTAAAAGGACTCCCGGATACATCAATGCTTTCGGCATTTGAGAGAACAAATTCTGCTCCAAAGCCTTGGACTTGCTTCTTCATGTTTTCCATCAAAACTGGTCCTTCAATCCCGTCTGGAAAGCCTGGAAAATTCTCAACTACACCCGTAAGCATCAACTGCCCTCCCCATTTTTCTCCAGCCAAAACAATCGTAGAAGCTGCTCCACGAGTTGTATAAATGGCGGCTGTCAATCCGGCAGGACCTGAGCCAATAATAACTACATCATAAATCTTTTCAGTCATTTAAATTCTCCTTTATGCTGCTGGGGTAGTTGGAGGAGTTTCCTCTCCGACTACTGGCTGTGGTTGCCCTACTTCTGGTTGCGGCGTAACTACTGGTTCTGCTGGTGTAGCCGGTACCATTGGATCTGGTTGAGTTGGTACAACTGGCTGTTGCGGTTGACCAATTGGTTGATCAGTTGCTGGTGTTGTTGGCATATCAACTGGTGTTACTGGTTGAACTGGTTGATTTGGATCTGTTGGATTCATCTAGCTCACCCCCTTTTCAATTAAATCTTCAAATGCTTTTTTTCCTGAAAATCCGACTTGTCTTCCGACCTCTTTGCCATCCTTAAATAAAACAGTTGTTGGAATAGACATTACTTGATATTTCGAAGGAGTCTGGTTTTGATCAACATCCATTTTCATAAAAACTATCTTGTCCTTAAATTTTTCAGACAACTCTTCCAAAACTGGCTCGGCCATTTTACAAGGACCGCACCATGTTGCCCAAAAATCTAAAAGCACAGTCGATGTGGCTTTCAAAACTTTCTCGTCAAAATCTTTATCACTAATAGCTATCACTGCCATCGCATCACTATAGCTAACTGGGTGAATGTAAGTCAATATCTAAACATAAGAGTTATATTTTAATTGACTTCAATCTCAAGGAATTTCCAACCACTGAAATAGAAGAGGCCGCCATGGCAAGTGCCGCAATCATCGGGTTTAAAATCCCAAAAGCCGCAACAGGAATAAGAATAATATTATAACCAAATGCCCAAAAAAGATTTTGTTTTATGACTGTTATAGTTGCTCTACTTAAGTTCATCGCTGTTAAAACTGAATGGATATCTTTATTTAAAAGTGTTATTCCAGATGATTCAATTGCAACATCAGTCCCTGTCCCCATTGCAATACCAACACTAGCTGCTGCTAATGCTGGAGCATCATTCACTCCATCTCCAACAAATACAACACTATTAAACTCTTTTACTTTTTCAGCTTTCTCATTGGGCATTACTTGCGCTAAAACATTTTTAATTCCCGCCTCTTTTGCAATAGCTCTTGCAGTTATTTCATTATCCCCAGTAATTATCCATACACTCATTCCTCTCTCTTCTAATTTTTCTACCGTTTCCTTAACCCCATTTTTTAATGTATCTGCAACCGATATGTGTCCAATTATTTTGGAATTCAAAGATAATAGCATCACTGTTTGTCCCAATTCTTCAAGCTTTTTTGCTTCTTCATCTTTTTCTCCCCTATTACCCAAAAAATACTTCTTTTTATTTATTACTCCTTCGATTCCATTTCCTGGATATGCTTTAAACTGAGTAACTTTACCAAGCTTTAAATTCTTCTTCTTTGCTCCATTAACAATTGCTTCTGCCAACGAGTGCTCTGATCCGAGCTCTAAGCTTGCTGCTATTTGTAATGTTTCTAGATTACTAACACTAAGAAGAGTAGGTTTACCGAGAGTTAAAGTACCAGTTTTATCGAAAATAATAGTTCTAACTTTACTAAGCAATTCTAAAGCTCCAGCGTCTTTAATAAGAATTCCTTTCTCAGCACCCTTTCCAGTACCAACCATAATAGCAGTTGGTGTAGCAAGTCCCATTGCACAAGGGCAAGCTATTATTAAAACTGCAATTGTGCTAGTTAATGCTCCTATAAAACCAAAGCCTAGAACCAGCCAGGCTATAAATGTAATTAAAGAAATAACTAGCACAGCTGGAACAAAATATAAAGAAACCGAATCAGATAATCGCTGGATTGGGGCCCGCGTTGCTTGTGCTTCAGAAACCATTTTTACAATTTGAGATAACATTGTCATATCGCCTACTTTTGTTCCTTTAAATATAAAACTGCCAGATTCATTAAGAGTTGATCCAATAACAATATCTCCTTCAATTTTTTCAACAGGAATCGATTCTCCAGTAATCATCGATTCGTCAATAGAACTACTTCCTTCTATAATTATTCCATCCACTGGAACTTTTTCGCCAGGCCTCACACGGAGTATATCTCCCACCATTACTTCTGTAATCGGTATGTCTACTTCAACTCCATCTCTAATTACACGAGCAGTTTTTGCCTGCAAACCCAATAGTTTCTTAATAGCATCAGAAGTATGAGCTTTTGCTTTGGCTTCAAGTAATCTTCCAAGAAGAATCAAAGTGATAATTACCGATGCTGTGTCGAAATAAGTACCTTTGGTAACTCCCAATATAGACATGACTGAGTAAGCAAATGCTGCAGTTGTCCCTATCACAATAAGAGTATCCATACTTACGGTCTTATTTTTAATTCCTGATATTGTTGCTAAATAAAATTCCCAACCAGCCCAAAACTGCACTGGTATAGTAAGAAGAAGTAAAACATAATTTGTCGCTAGTATTTTTGGTACAAATATAAATAACTCTGGGAAACTTCCAATAAAAATAAATATGGTTAATATAGAAGAAACTATTACTTTTGTTTTTAACTGTTTTAATTCTTTCTCTTTTATTTTCTCTTTATCCTCTGTTTTTACTAGCTTATATCCCGTCTCTTCAACTATCTTATTTAAGTAATTTTCTTTAACTTTTCCTTCGTCATAATTAATTGTTGCCTCTTCACTTCCATAATTAACAAAAGCTGCCACAACTCCCGGAGTTTTATTTAGTCTTCTTTCTATTAGTTTGGCGCAGCTTGCACAGTGCATACCAACAACTGCAAAAGAATTTTTCGTCATTTCTGCTTTTTAAATAATTCCAGAATCTCATTTACAATTTTTTCGTTTTCTGACTTAGGAGAATGTAAATCTTTTAAAACACATGAATGGAGGTGTCCATGAAGTATGGTTTCGTCAGCTTTCTTCAGTGCAGCCTGTACAGCCTGAGATTGATGAATAATATCCGGGCAGTATACGTCATCCATAAGCATCCTTCTTACTTTTTCCAAGTGCCCTTGAGCTGTTTGGATTCGATGAAGTGCTTGTTTTTTGAAATCTGTGTGTTTCATCATTGCCCCCCCGGTAGGGGGGTTGACATCAATATAAATTATCAATATGCTTATGTCAATAAATGAATCAAATTTGGCTAGCTTTTATAACAGGTTTAACTAGTGGAGGAATTTCCTGCCTTGCTGTACAAGGGGGTTTTCTCGCTTCATCTGTTGCACAAACTGAAAACACTTCTAAAAACCATAAACTAAAACAGATTGCATTATTTTTAGGCTCTAAAATATTTGCTTATACTCTATTTGGAGTTCTTCTGGGAATTGTGGGTTCTATTCTTGTGATTTCTTTCAGAGCTCAGGCCTGGATTCAAATCCTAGCCGGATTATTCATGATAGCTACAGCTGCCAATCTTTTAAATCTTCATCCAATTTTCAGGTACACTGTTATTCGCCCACCAAAGTTTGCGTATAAACTACTTAAAAGAAAATCAACTGATGCCTCTCTTGTTGCTCCAGCATTTTTGGGATTTTTGACTGTTTTAATTCCCTGTGGCGTAACCCAGGCCATGATAATCCTTGCGTTGACTTCAGGCTCCCCTTTTAAAGCAGCTGGCATCCTTTTTGCATTCACTTTGGGAACTGTTCCAGTTTTTTTTACAATTGGGTATGGGGCAGCAGAGCTACTCAAAAGAAAAGCTTTTGTCTATGCCTCGGCCTTAATAATTTTTATATTGGGAGTAATTTCCATTAATTCAGGACAAATCTTAAGAGGCTCTCCCCACACACTGCAGAATTATGCAAGTGCCGTCAAAAGCTTATTTGCCACATCTTCAAAAGTAAAGGGAATAGCTGCGAAAGTGAATGCCGAAGGAAAACAAGAAATAACTATTAATGTAAATAATAATGGGTATAGCACAAACGACTCAACTTTAAAGGCAGGCATTCCAGTGAAAATAACTTTTGTGTCAAACAATGTCCAAAGTTGCGCGAGGTCATTTTTAATTCCATCAATGGGAATCTCAAAAATACTTCCTCAAAATGGAGTAACTACTATCGAATTTACCCCAACTGCAAAAGGAATTCTTAGATATACATGCGGGATGGGAATGTACACAGGGCAATTTGATGTGGAAAGTTAAATCGTATGAATAAAAAAATTTACAAAATCGAAAATATGGATTGTGCATCTTGTGCTACCTTGATTGAAATGGAACTTGAAGATTTAGGAGTTGTTGGAAGTTGCAGCTACCCAAAAAAAACGTTGGAAATTAAAAATATGGGAAGCATGAGCGAAGAAAAAATAAAGGCCGCAGTTAAAAAGGCAGGTTATAATCTGGCTACTTCAAATTAGCTATCGCATAAGTACAAAGAAAACATACCCGAGGCCAATTATTCCAACCGCGATAAGAAGCCAGTATTTAATTAATTCCATCTAAATCAAAAATCCCAGGATTAATAAAATTACTGCATTAACTATTAAATAAACTTTAACTTGTAGAGAGTCTAGTGTAATTGGAAGATTCTTGAGCCAATTGGCAATGCCGCCTGTCTGCATTAGGTCCATTCCTTGATCAACTAATAGATGTAGTGAAAATGAAAGCACTATCGCCCGCCCAAGGAGGTTCCCGGATGAAGAGACAACCAAAAAAGCTAAGACTATGAAAATAATTTGAAAGAGGGCTGTATGAAGAATTAACTGGGTCCTCTCACCTCTTGTTGTCGCTAAAAGTTCCCATGATGCCCAGATATTTTTTCTAGCTACCATGTAATTCACACGCTGGGAAGTAAGCTCCTGTGGATTAAGAAAATAAACGTAAATAATGTGATCAATGTCTGGAAGTATTGTTCCTATTATTCCCCCAATCCAAAATGGCCAATAATTAAGGCTTAAATAATTTCTGAAGAGACTGATGAGAATGAAAAAAAGTAAAAATGTTAAAAAGTGTAGGGCAATTTCTTTTTTCATTTAAGGCAAGATAATTTATTATACTACCTTTTTACTGGCCAAATTAAGTTGCTTTACCTTCCACATAAAGAGACGTGCTTTTGATTTAGCATTATATGCATCTTTCACAAAACTCCTGGCATTTTCCAAAATTTTCCGAGGAGTGGTTTTGGCAAGCTTCATATAAAGAGATTTATGTTTTAAGTCCCCCAATTCTACTGCCAAATCATATGCGTATTTCTGGAATTCAGCTGAAATATATTTATCCCGGTCGTCTAATTTATATTTACTAATTGAATCAGAGATTTTTGAGAAGGTCATTTTTTATTTTTACACTAACACCATCAATAATTTTGAATTCTGAATCAGTAAAATCCTCAAGAACATAATCTTCCCCAACTGCTCTATTATTTGGATCTCTATTATCAACTCCCACTCTAATTCTCCAAAAATCCTTTGTCCCCAGTTTGTCTTCAATATCAATTATTCCATTATGGTCCTTAGGTCCAATTCCAAACTGGATTTTGTATGAGCCAAGAGGAATATCTAGATCATCATGAATAATATACAAATTATTTAAATCTGTTTTATGTTTTTTGACTAAGTCCTTAACAGAAGTTCCTGAATTATTCATAAAAAAATTTGTTTTAACAAGAACTGCGTCTTTCAGTTTATTTTTTAAAAAATCAATTAATACATAACCAACATTGTGGCGATTGATAGAATACCCCTCACCCGGATTTCCCAATCCAATAATTAATTTCATTAACCTATTGTAGGTCAAGCTCTAAGCTTTAGCTAGAAGAGTCCTTGCAAATCTTCCTAGAACCGGAAGTTCCCATTCCTCCCCAAGCCATGACTTGTAAACAAGAACAAGCCAGAGAACAAAAGAGACAATAAATAAAACTGGTATGATAAAACTAAAAAAATTAGTAAATCCAAGTATCATCCAAAGAACCATGACCGTTATCCAAAATACAATTGATTGCATGCCGTGGAAACGTACAAAGCTATCCTTTTCCATGACTAAAAATATTACTCCCCCAACAATTGGGATAACATATGTAATTGCCGCTTCTGATTCTTTACCTAATGGTGTTTGTGCCAAATTATTTCACCTCCCAATATGCTATCTTTTCAGATAGATTTATCGCTGTCAAGAAATCTGATTACTTGACACTAATGGTATCATAAATCAAATGGCATATTTGAAAGAAGGAAATGGGTTTGGCTTCAGTCAAAACGAACTAGATAATGGGTTTGTCACTTATGAACGCTTTTTAGATTTAATGTCAGATCAAGAAACTAAAATCTATATGGCCACTACCGATGAAAATTTTCATGGAAATTTTCTCTTCATAACAGCATCAACGAGAGATTTAATAAAAAGTAAAAGAGCAATTACATTTTATGGCTTAGGTTATGACTGGGATCAGGAAAAATGGTTAGTCGATGAATGGCAATTACTTGGTCAACCCATAGATAGCCAACTTCTAGACAATCCTATGTCCTTTGATCAAATGGTTGCAAAAATAAGTGATAGATTTAAAGAAATTAAACCACTTGTAAAAAAGACTCCTAGTTATTAGCTATTTTTCTGAAGTTTATATAGTTTTTCTATTTCTTTGACTGTAGTTATATCACTCACACTTTTATCATCCCTAAACTTTACAAGTCTTGGAAATCTTACTGCATAACCGGCTGTGTGATTTGGGGACTTAGTAATATCATCCCCGCTTATTTCAACTATTAATTTTGGTACGACCCAAAAGTCCGGCTCAAGGATTTTTGCCACCTCATACTCTTTTGGCTTTCCCTTAATTATAATTTTATCTAGTCTCGTTTTTAAATCTCTAAATTGTTCATCAGTTAATCCTGTCCCTACTTTGGTTACTGTTTTTATTGTTTCCCCATCTTTAACTCCAACTAAAAATTGCCCAAGTCCAAACGAAACTCTTTTTCCTTGCCCTTGGGTATAGCCCATAACTACACAGTCAATGGTGTCGGAAAGCTTACCTTCTGCTTTCTCTCTTTGTTTCATTTTTACCCATCGCCAACCAGTACGCCCCGGAACATACTCGCCATCAGTTTTTTTGACAATAATTCCCTCCAATCCCTCACTTAATTCTTTTGTGTAATACTTACTAATTACGCTAGCGTCACTTGTAATGGTGTAGTCAACAGTCTTTAATAATTTTCCATTTTTAATAGTTTTCGCAAGCTCTTCCCGACGAGCTAAATAGGGCTTATCCATCAAGCTTTTTCCATCTTTATACAAAATATCAAAAACACAAAACTTAACTGGGATTTTCAAAGAAAAATCTGCGATATCATGCTTTCTTCTTCTTGTCATTGTTGTTTGAAAGTCGAGAAGTGCCAAAGTTTTTTCATTAATTCCAATTGCTTCACTGTCAAGAATTACTTCCTTTGCATTAAGCTCTTCCCCAATCTTCTTTAGTTCTGGAAACATTGCCGTTATATCGTGAAGATTTCTTGTATAAGCTTTAAACATCTTACCTCTTTGAAAATGGATCCCCACACGAAGTCCATCAAACTTCGGCTCAACTGAAACTCGCTCCATTTTCTTAACCATCTCAAGAGGACTATTAAGCCGTTGTGCAAGCATTGGAGCGACTGGAATTCCAAGAACCGGCTTTGGATTTTTGGTCGCTTTTAGAATTCCAATCTCTTTAACTTTTTTAGCTAATGCTCCAATATCCGGAGTCACTTCATATGCTCTTTGAAGATCTTGCTTTTTTGATTTATCTCCTGCTTCCATCCAGGAAAGCGCATCAATTATAGTCAGATCAGAAAATCCAAGACGCAATTTACCAACAGGAATGCGTGCAACAAATTTTGATGATTTTGAATCTAAAGCGCCAAGAAGATTGGCAATTTTTTCAACTTTTCTTTCCTGGCTTCCCTCTCCATTATCCTCAGCTACTTCAATTAATTTATTATAAACATCATTAATCGTAAGATCTGAATTTGTTTTTTTATTTATATTCTCACTAACATTTCCAATATCCCCTTCTTTTTTGAATTCTTTCTGAACTTTTTCAGGAGTATTATTAAAAGCAAGCGACAATGCTCGAATCATCATCCGGTCAGCAAAATTTAAAATTATATTTTTATAACTTGGAGAAAGGACTCCAAGCATAAGATAAATTGCTTTATCAATTTCTCTATCTGAAAGCTTTTTAAATAAACCAGCTAGTACTTCTGTAATTTCGTTTCGTGAAGCGGTACTTTCTAGTTTTTGAAGATAAACAGCGAGCTCTTTAAATTTCATGTTTTATGCTTTAGGTACGTCGTAAAAAATAGGTATGCAAATATTACCACTCCGATAAACGCAAGTCCAAAGACAATGCTTACAAGCCCACTCCACTCATCATTAAATACTTTATGTAACCCCTCTCCGATTAAAGTTAAACCAAACAAAGTTGGTAAAATCAAAATCATGTATAAAAACTGTGGATCAGTTGGCAGCATTTGAGATTACATACCGGGCGCTTTTTGTCGCCCCCTCCTTTCTGATTATACCCTTTTTAATTAAATCGGTTAGATCACGAAGTACCGTGTCTTCCGATACCATTGACAATACTCCTTTCAAATCCTTCATGACAGCCGCCCCTTGGTCTGACAGATATTCCACAAGCCTCATTTGCCGCTCAGAGAGAGATACCTGTTGTCCCATTCGCACTTTAAGCCGGGTATCTATAGATAGCTTTCTAACCCTTTCTTTAATCTTAACCATTTCAACTGCAACTACTTCTGTAAAATAAGTTAGCCAGGGGGTCAAATCCCGCGCTGAAATGTCAGTAGCTTGCTTATCCACTTTTGCAAAAGCTTCGTAATAACTTCCTAGGTCTTCATCAAAATGTTCTTCAAGTGAGAAAAACTTTTTAATATCATAATTTTCTTTGATCATCATTAGAGTTGTGAAGGCTCGGACAGTACGCCCATTTCCTTCAACAAATGGATGAATTGCAACTAAGACATAGTGAACAATTCCAGCCCGTAAAATCGGGTGAATTTCTTTTGACTCACTTCCATTTAGCCAATCAAAAAAGTCTTGTAGTAAATATGGAACTTCAACATATGAGGGAGGCGTAAAAATTACATTTCCCGTTCCCTCTTCGCGAATTACAACCTGGCTTGTCCTAATTACTCCAATTTTTTCAGGAGCGACAATTTTATCTACCACCACTTTATGAATTGCCAAAAGTTGATCAATGCTATAAGGCTTATTTTCTTTAAGAAGAGTATCAAGAAGACTAACAGCATTTCGATAATTAATTACTTCCTGAACATCTCTGGGACGGCCATACACTTGCTCTCCTTCAAGAATTTTTTTAGTTTGAATGAGAGTCAAGTCATTGCCTTCAATGTGAGTTCCGTGGTAAACCATTCTCGTAATTGCATCGGTTTGAAATTGCTTTTCAAAAGACGGAACGAGAGGTGCATTATCAATTACTTCTCGTGCAGCCTCAATTTCACCAATTGCTTTAAGGATTTTGTGAGTTATTAAGAATTTCGGGGAGTACATTAACTAATTTTACCGCAACTTTTGCGGAAAACAAGGAGAAGCAACTACTGACTTTTCCAGGCGGCATTATCCACACGACTATTTTTCATCGCAATTACATAATTTACATGTCTTCCATCGGTAGACTTTGTACAATTAAAAAATGCTGTATCAGGATATTCTTTTGAATTCCTGGCAATTTGCAGCATTTCATGAATTGCACTAATTTGTCCATCTTTTGATAGCAACATCAAATCAATGTGTTTATATTTATAATCTTTTTTATCACGGCAGGAGACGTCTTCTAGTAAAACAACTATTCTTTCTAAATTACTCATGTTGGAAGTATTGTAAATTACTTAATTAAGTTATTCAATACTTCAGGGATTTTGTCTGAAAGATCGTCGGCATTGTAATAAATTCCTTTTGATTTTTGTAATTCATCAGCAGTAGCCTTAATAATGTAGGAGGCTGCGCAGGCTGCAAGCAGTGGGTCGTTCTTAGCCAAAAGAGCTACTGTTAATCCTGCCTGAGTATCGCCTGTGCCACCCTTAGTTAAACCAGGATTGCCACCACTAATCTCGATAACTTCGTGATTATTAAAAACAGATGTAACATGGCCTTTTAGAACAATTATGCAATTATATTTTTTGGCAGCAACCTCTGGACTTAGGTTTCCAAAAAGCAATTTATATTCTTTTTTATTAGGAGTTAAAATCGCATCTTCTGGAATCCAGTTTGCATCCATAACTTGTAAAGATCCTGCATCAATTACCCATCTTTTCTTCGAAAATTTATTTAGCAAATTTTCTGTAATACTTCTCGTAAATTTATAAGTTTCATCTGTCCCAACTTTCTTTTCTCTTTCATTTGAATATCTCATGAGCCCTGGGCCAATTAGAATTGCATTAGATTTTTCCATGTAATGATCTAAATCATCCCAAGGCACCCAAATAAAAGACATTAGTTTACTTTTAATGCTTTCTGCAATTGTTCCAACTGATTTTTCCGGGCTTGCAAAGAAAACCATGTCAACAATTCTCGAAGCAACTTTTAAAGGCAAAACTATCGCTCCATGAAATAATTCAGATCCACCAATAATTGTAATCTGCCCATTATCTTCACCATTTGAATTTGTTCTCGGCGTAAAAAGCTTTTTCAGGTCTCGTTTGTTAAACTTCATAACTTACAATATACTAGATAATCTAAATGGCAAAAATAGACAAAAATACTCCAGGTGCATTCCAAGAAATTAAAGGTAAAACTTTATCTGAATTAATTACACTTTTTACTGGTGGCTTTGGCCTAATCTCAGCTCTTGCTTGGAATGAAGTGGTCAAAGAAATTGTAAATAGTTACATCAAACCATTTTTTGGAGAGTCCTCTGGACTTATTTCACTTTTAATTTATGCAGTTTTTGTGACGATCTTAGCAGTAATTGTAACTTTTAGTTTAACAAGATTAGTTAGAAGAGATTAGTCTCTTTCTTTCGTTACTCTTTCTGCCCATACTTCCTGTTGTCGTAATGTTCTTTTTACTTTATAAGATCTAAATTGGAATCGCGGTTCTGAAGTAATCGGCAATTCATCAGTTTTATTTTCTTCTAGGGATGAATCATCTTCTGATTCATCTTCTAAATTAAATAAAGTTTCTTCATCATCAAAACTATCACTCATTTGTCAGAATTGTATTCTCTCTAACTCATCCATGTCAAGAATAAAATTTTGATCAGCTGTGGTAATTATTGTTTGCTGATTTCTAGAAACCTCATAAACAATTTCTCGATGCGCTTCATCAAGCTCAGAAAATATATCATCAAGAAGTAGGGTTGGCTTTTCGTGAGTTTGTTTTTCTATGAATGATAGTTCAGATAGCTTTAGCCACAAAACCCCCATTCTTTGTTCCCCTCGACTGCCAAATTTGGATAGATCTCTTTTTTTAATTTCAAAACCAAAATCATCTCGATGTGGCCCAACTAAAGTTGTAGCAGCTGCCATTTCTTCATTCTCGTATTGCTTAAGTCTCCCCTCGGAAATTACACTTTTGTCGTAAATCAAATTAAATTTTTGCGTACTTAATGCTTGGGTACTATTTACAAAATTTATAAACTCTTCACGCTTATTTGATATATAATCTCCACTTTTAATCAGCAACTGGTCCCAAAAAAGAAGTTGACCTTTAGATAATCCTTCCTCACGGATTCTATAAAGTAATTTATTTCTTTGCCTCAAAGCTTTCTCATAAGAAAGAATAGCTCTATGATATTCCCGATCGACTTGAGATAGAACCGCGTCCAAAAATCTTCGCCTAACTGAAGGAGACTCAGTAACAAGATCCAAGTCATGCGGAGCAAATAAAACCGACTTTAAAATTCCACTAAAATCAATAACTCTTTTTGAAATATTATTTACCAGTAGTTTTTTCTTTGGAGTTTTTTCAGTTTTTTCCTCTCCCACTTTTATTTCTCCGCGAGTCAAAACCACTTCCAAAATATCACCCGGCACCTTACCTTTAACACGAGCTAGGTCACTCTCGTATTTAATCATTTCAGAAGATTCTTCTGCTTTAAAGCTTTTTCCAGTCGAAAGAAGATAGATGGACTCTAATAAGTTAGTTTTGCCAGAAGCGTTGGGCCCAACTATGACAGTAATTTTGTCGCTAAACTCAAATGTCGAATCCTTAAAATTTCTAAAATTAGAAAGCCTAAGCTTTTGGATCATAGTTCAGATTATAACGTATTTGACTTAGAAACTTATTCTCGATAGAATGTCTCCACGATGAATGAGATAGATAGAACTTTGAAAGCAAAACCAGATCACGAGGTAAATGCCGAAAAGTTCCTACAACTGTTAAATGGTCTCAGAAATACCTACCCTACTATTAAAATTAATGCATCCAAGTCTGAATCAACTACAGAGTCGCAAAGCTACCAAGATATGATCGAAGAAATGGCTCCTGGATACAAGGATCGCCAATTGGAACAGGCAAGAAAGCTAGAGGAAGAGTCGGTACACACAACTGTAGTGCCTATAAATATTCAAGGGAGACATGAAGAAGAGGAGAGTGTCAAAAAAATGGTGCATCAAGTAATAGATTTAGCACATCAGTGTGGAGGGGTAGAAAGAGAAGGACAAAGAGGCTATTTTGAAGGAAATAGCTCAGATGATTTAGATGAGGCACAGAAATCTGCGGAAACTTGGAGAGATATTTGGGAAAATCCAACTTTATTCATAGCACAAACACTAATAGATTTTAAATAAGAATTATCAAAACGTCTGACAGTTGGGGCAAAAGTAAGTTCCGCGTCCTCCTAGCATTATTTTTATAATTTTTTCCTTACGACAAACTTTACAAAGTTCGCCTTGCTTTCCATAAACCAAAGTGTGCCTTTGGTACCCGCCTTCTTGCCCATCTGGAGTTACAAAAGTATTTTCACTTGACCCACCATGTTTCATTCCCTCTTTTAGTACTTCGTGAATTGCATCAAATAAACTAGATTGCTCTTTTTCATCTAAACTATTAGCCGCTCTCTTAGGATTAATTTTTGCTAAATATAAAGCATCATTGGCATAAATATTCCCCACTCCCGCAATTTTGCTTTGGTCCATAACAACAACCTTGATAGCTCGTTTAGTTTTAACCAACACCTCTTTAAAGTTCTCCAAAGTTAGTCCAGCAAACGGTTCTGGCCCCATTTTTCCCACTAATCCAGTTTGCTCAACATCAGCTGTATCAACAATTTTTACATAGCCAAAACGGCGAAAATCATTGTAATATAATTTTGCATTTCCATCTAAATCAAAAATTACGTGAGTATGCGCGCCACCCAGTCCTCCACTAACTTTTTTGGATAAAGGAAGTGGGTTTTTAAGATTAGATCCAACATACAAAAGTTGCCCCGTCATTTTGACATGAATCATGAAAGATTTTTTATTATCTAGATCTAATACAATTACTTTTCCAAATCTTCTCGCCTTAATAAATTTAGCGCCAATTACATCTTCTTTTTGGTCAGGAAAAATTCTTGCATTTCTAACTTCAATAGAAATAATTTTATGACCAATAACAAATCTCTCTAATTGGAGTCTAATAGATTCAACTTCTGGTAGCTCTGGCATATTATTTATTTTTTAATTTGATCTTTACAACGACTCGTAGCAATAAAGCAATTAAAAGAGCAAAGATAGGAATTAGGAAAAACTGAGAAATTAAGTAAAAGAAAATTACAGCCCAACCTGAAACCGGTTCATTAGTCTGACAATAATAATCACATTTTATAAACATATAAATAGCGATGACAATCGAGAAACCATAAGCCAGAAAAACTGGATAGCTCAATACTGAACCTAGATATGCTACTAAACTGGCATATGTTTTACTTCTTTTTTTGAAGATTACATAAACCTGCAAAACAAAAACTAATAACCAGACAGTATTAAATGGAAATTGCGATTGAAAGCTAAATGCTAGAGATATAACTAAAATTGCCAATCTTGGTAAAAAATTTAACGTTTCAAGCATATGCTTTATTTACAAACTCTTTTATTTCTTTTTTAAAGTTTTCCTTGGAAAACTTCTTTGCATTTTTAATGCACTCACTTCCCTTTATTTTTAATTTATTTAATTTTTTAATTGCACTAACGAGGCTTTCAACTTTTAGTTCATCAAAGAAAACTCCCGTTTTATTTTCTATGACAGTTTCCAAGTATCCCCCACCCCTGTATACAATAACTGGAATTCCAGCTGCTTGGGCTTCAACTGTTGTAATTCCGAAGTCTTCATCAGTTTGAGCAGCAATAAATCCTCTCGCGTTTTTATAACAAGTTACTAATTCTTCATCGCTAACTTTTCCCAAAAATTCAACTGAACTATCCGCTGTTTGTTTTAATTCTTTCTCTAGAATTCCAGAACCAAAGATTTTCAAATTAACATTACTCTTTTTGCAGGCTTTAATTATTAAATCAAAATTCTTGGCAGCAACAAACCGGCCGCCGGTTAAAAAATATTCGCCGTGGGTGCTAGATTCTTTTTTATTTATAATATTTTCTACTTCGACTGGCGGATAAATTACTGTAGCTTTTCTTCTATAAAACTTTTCAATTCTTGAAGCAACATTGTTACTATTTGCGATAAAGTAATCAACCTTCTGTGCAGTTTTATAATCATACATTCGCATAAAATGATTTACGAATAGTGCGTAAAGATCAATTAATTTTCCGTACCATTTATTTTTCCAATTTCTAGAAGTATCATATCCATATAAGTACCTGGGAGGTGTATGGCAATAGCAAATTTCAATCTGTTCTTTTCTAGTTTTAAACCCACGGGTTACGGCCCAACTACTACTATCGATAATTAAGTCAAACTCAGATAAATCAAATCCACCCCAAATCAATGGAAGCAAGAATCTTAGTGGAGAAATAAGTTTTGACGCGTAGGGAAGATAATCAAACCAGGAAACTCTAATGTCCATTTTTTCGAAATTCTCTGAGAATTTCCCCAACTTCTTTTTGTTAAAAACCGACACAAAAACTGGTGCATTAGGGTAAATCTCATGAAGAGTTAGAAGCACTCTCTCAGCTCCTCCATAAACAATTAAATAGTCGTGTGTAATAGCAACTTTCATATTTAGATTAATTTCATTTGTTTCTCGCTATCAATTTTGGCTCCCACTTCCTTTACTCTTTTAGTTAAAGTCTTAAATCCAATTTTCTCAAATAACTTTAAAGTTGCCTCGCTATCTACATCCCACTTTACAGCATCTTTGGAATGAAAAGTTATCGGAACACCGCGAACAATGGTTGCCAGCTTTTTACTAACTCCGGCTGATTCAGCTCCTTCAGCTAATTTTTTACTGACACGCTCTGGAATATCGTTTAAATTCTTATAAATATTTTCTAGAGTATGATACTTAGTAATCAAGTTAGATGCCGTTTTTGGTCCGATACCGGGAACCCCGGGATAATTATCAGAACTATCTCCTGCAAGAGCTTTAAAGTCTACTATCTGATTTGGCGTTACTCCCATTCTTTCTTTGACATCGCTCTCGGCATAAAGCTTACCTTCTAATCCCTTAGTTGGCATATAAACTTTAACCCGGTCATCTTCAACTAATTGCAAAATATCCCGATCCCCCGTAACAATAACAATATTTTCTTTACACTGAGTACTAACTGTTCCAATAACATCGTCTGCCTCATATCCAGGCATTTTATAAATCGGGATATCCATCGATTCTAAAACTTTATATACAATTTCAAATTGAGACCCTAAGTCTGAATCCATCCTTGGCCTTTTGGCTTGATAACCAACATACTCAGAATGCCTAAAAGTTGGCTTTGGAGTATCAAAAGCAACTGCGATATGAGTTGGATTAAGCTCAGTAATTAGTCTCAGAAGAATTCCAACAAATCCATAAACTGCATTTATTGGCTTTCCATCGTTGGTTGTGAGAGTCGTAGGAAGAGCATGGTACGCGCGGTGCAAAATTGCATTTCCATCAATAAGAATTAGTTTAGCCATTTGAAGGTTTCTTCCCTACAATTTTTTCAAAGTCGTCACGGGTTAAAGTTTCTATCTTAAGTAAAGCCTCAGCAACTTTATCAAGATTTTTTCTTTCTCTCTTTATTAGAACCAATGCCTGTTTATGGGCTATATCGATCAGTTTCCTAATCTCATCATCAATTTTTTCCTGCATTGCAGGGGAAACTGGAGTCGCCTCGGTCCAATTTACATTTCCAAAGTCATCATAACCTGATTGAGGCCCGTAATTAATTGGCCCTAAGACACTCATTCCAAATTCTTCAACCATGGCTCGGGCCACACGGGTTGCATTCTCAATATCATTAGATGCTCCTGCTGTAATGTCATTAAAGACCAGCTCCTCCGCAGCTCGGCCCCCAAGCATTGCCGCTAATTGCTGCAATAATCTACTCTTGCTTTCATGAGTTCTGTCAGCTGCTGGTGGAATCAAAGTATGGCCCAAACTCATCCCCCGAGCTACTATTGAAATCCTGTGCACTGGGTCCATTTTAGGTAATGAATGAGTAACGATGGCATGCCCTGCTTCATGATATGCTGTAATCTCTTTGTCTTCAGAAGATTGAAGCCTATGTCTTGCAGGCCCTAACTTAACCTTTGTCGCAGCTTCCTCAACATGTTCCATTTCGATTCCTTTTTTATTTTCGCGGGCAGCTGAGATTGCAGCTTCATTAAGCATGTTCTCAAGGTCAGCCCCAGAGAATCCAACAGTCCTGTCAGCAATTCTGTCCCAGTTAATATCTTTAACAAATTTCTTACCCCGTGCATGGATTTGTAGAATTTCTTTTCGTCCATCTTTATCTGGCATGTCCAAGGTAATACGCCTATCAAATCTTCCCGGTCTAAGTAAGGCTGGGTCTAGTAAATCTCCACGATTTGTTGCTGCCATAACGATTACATTATCGTTTGGAGTAAAACCATCCATTTCAACTAAAATTTGATTTAGAGTTTGTTCACGCTCATCGTGCCCTCCCACAAAACCACTTCTTCCACGCTGCCTTCCAATTGCATCAATTTCGTCAATAAAAATTATTGATGGATTAGAAGCCTTCGCCTGGGCAAATAAATCTCGAACGCGTGATGCCCCAACTCCAACAAGCATTTCCATAAATTCACTTCCAGCCATTGAGAAGAACGGTACTCCAGCTTCCCCAGCTACAGCTCGGGCTAGTAAAGTTTTACCGACTCCAGCCGGCCCAAATAGAAGTACACCTTTCGGAGTTCTTGCTCCAATTGCTTGATACTTGGCAGGGTGTTTTAGAAAGTCCACTATCTCCACAAGTTCTTTTTTCGCTTCATCAACTCCAGCAACATCGGCAAATGTTATTGACTGTTTACCTTTGGCAAACAACTTAGCCTTACTTCTTCCAAAAGAAAAAATATCCTGAGCCCCTTTATTTTGCATCCGGAAAATAAAAAATATCACTCCAGCTACAAGAATTGTGGGAAGAATAATGGTTGCAATATCACCAACCGTTTTAGATACTGTCTGATCGTTAATTGTGTATTTAACTTTTGAAGGATCGACTTTTGCTTTATCTAATAAATCTGGAAAACTTATTGCATCTTCTTTAGTTGATATTTTTGTAGTTCCATCTTTATAAGAAAAAATTAATTTATTTCCCTCAACATTTACTTTATCAACTTTGTCAGCCCTAAGGTCAGCTAGAGCTTGAGATAAATCAATTTGTGAATTATCGATTTCAGTTTGCAAAAATGCTAGAAAGAACGGGACACATGCTAGGACAATTAAAACAACTAATCCAACTTTAAATAAGTTAATTTTAATTTTGACACCTTTAGATTTCTTCATAATAGGCTCTATTCTACCACGCTTACTTTACTTTTGTCCCATTAGGAACTTTTTCCTGGAGATTAAACAAAACTGGTTTATCTTCTTCCGGATTATCAGTTACAACTCCTGCCGCTAACATCATCCCTTCCGAGAAATCTCCTTCTGGTCCAATCTTTTTTGGTTTCATATTTACAACAAATGGAAATTGATTCCCTTCTAAATCCTTTGGCTTAAAAAACTTCATAATTCCAGCAAATATTGTTCGCTCGCCAATTTCATCTCCAAAGTTAACGGTAAGTTTCATTACCCAATGGCTCCACTCGGGAACAACTGCCTCAACAACAGTCCCAACTCGAATATCTAATTTTTGAAAGTCTTCTATTGAAATCGTGTCCATTTACAGAAGTTTAACAAATTCCTCAATTAATTACACTTGACAGTTTAAGAAGTACAGTTATACTGCCTTAAATATGGCAAGAGAAATTATTTCACTTTTAGAGGGAAATCCAAATCCAACAAAAACACAAAGTGAATTTGAAGCAACCCTTAATGACATCGAATCTGCGAGTGCTTTATTAGTTCCTTGTAGAAATTTTGTTTTTCCTGAATTTCAAATTGTCCGAAGTCATTTACAAACAACGAGGGAGATCAGTGTAAAACAATTATTTTCAGAGAAAGGTCTACCTGAAAATAATTTAAGATTAATTTATGAGGAAAGAAATGGTAAGTTTACAGGTCTGTTTACACCCAATGGTAAACAAGAACTTGCTGATATTCTTGGCAAGACTTTGATTTTTGCTCATCAACCTCATTCAGAACCAGTCATAGATTTGGAAACAGCTGAAGTTTTCGTTCCTACAGTTAAAGCTTAATTAACTTACAAACCCAACTTTTTCATACACTTCTAAGAGTTTTTTATGGGAAATGGCTGAGGATTTTTCCGCGCCTGTTTTTAGAATTTCTTTTAAATCTTCACTTTCTTTTAGAGCTTTATATTTTCCTTGAAACTCTTGCAAAAACTTAATTACTTCTTCAGAAACTTTTTCTTTAAATTCTTTATAATTAACACCACTAAATTTTTCTTCAACTTCTTTGATTGATTTCCCACTTAACTCACTATAAATTTCTACTAAATTAGAAATACCGGGCTTTTTATCAGGATCATACTTAACTTCATTATCGCTATCTGTCGTTGCACTTAGAATTTTCTTTTTTGCGAGTTCTAGTTCATCAAGTAAATAAATAGTTGCATTCGGATTTGAATCTGATTTACTCATTTTTTTGGTTGGATCAACTAGGCTCATAATTTTGCCACCTGTTGCCGGAATAACTGGCTTAGGGAGTGTAAAAGTTTTTCCAAACTTATTATTAAATTTTTCAGCCAAGTCTCGAGTTAATTCAACATGCTGCTTTTGATCAATGCCAACTGGAACTTCACTTGTGTCATAAAGCAAAATATCAGCAGCCATTAATACCGGGTAATCAAAAAGTCCAACGCTAATAAAATCTTTTCCATCCGATTTTTCTTTAAATTGGGTCATGCGATTCAATTGCCCCATTCCCGCAAAACAATTCATGATCCATCCTAAGTTTGCATGATCTGGGTTGTGTGATTGGACAAATAAAATTGATTTCTTAGGATCAATGCCAGCAGCCAAGATAATCGCTGCTAGCTCTAGAGTCTTTTCTTTTAATTCTTCCGAATCCTGTGGGACTGTAATTGCATGTAAGTCCACAATACAGAAAATGTTTAGTCCATCACTTTGTCCCTTAACCCACTGTTTAACGGCGCCAATATAATTTCCAATGTGCAAGTTCCCTGAAGGTTGAATGCCTGAAAAAACTATCTTACTCATACTGCAATATTACACAACTCAAGCTAAAAAGGGAAGTTACTTTCTTTCGCTACCTTGGCCCGGTCGAAATCCTTCAAATAAATCCTCATTTGTCCAAACTGGCACGGTAGTATCTTTTACTAAAGCAAGGTACATATCTGCTTGAGATTTTTGAGTTAGGATAATCTTATCCCCCTGAAACAGCTCTCTTCTACTTCTTTGAGTCATCACGTCTGCACCTATTTGGCTCAAAATAGCTTCAACATTACGCCCAAAAAGAAAGCCCGTATTTTTATAATCATCTATTGATGGCATAGTTTTAGTGCCAGGGAAGAGGATCGAACTCTTGACCGCAGGTTTATGAATCCTGTGCTCTACCAACTGAGCTACCCTGGCTGGGCTCGCGTGTTGCGGGGCCGGGAGTCGCGCCCGGCCTGGGAGATTATGAGCCTCCCGTGCTACTCTACACTACCCCGCATATCAAAAGAACGACCCATTATATCATATAAATAGCTTCAGCCATCTCTTCCAAATCGGGTCTGGGAGGATCTCTTCATCCTTATTATTTCTAGTTGGAGCAAAAAGCCTGATAGTTGCTTCATCTGGTGGAACAACAATAATTTCTCCCTCTTTTGCTAGCCCCAACTTGTCCCGAGCCTGTTTTTCAACAAATTCAGTACTTGTGACAATCTCAGCTTTTTTTTTAAGCTCAGTATTCTCTTTTGAAAGCTCAAGAACTCTGCTTTCTTCTTCTTTTATTTTTTGATTAGATCCAAGTATTACTGTAATACTTCTAATTAAAGAAAGAGTCAGCATGAAAGCCACTATCAAAAAGCCGAATTTAGCAATTTTCCTTAGATTTTTACGCATCTCATAGTGTAATGAAAAATTTATTGTGATACAATATAGGTTATCATGACAAACGAACCAATTAGCGCTCTTCTTCCCAAATTTATTGACGAATTAAAAAGTAAAGACCGCTCCCCAGCTACTATTTTAGCTTACAGGGCTGACCTTGAGCAATTGATTATTTATTTGTCCGGAAAAAATAAGGCATCAGCCGAACAAGTAACGTCCTCTGATCTGGAAAGCTTTCGTGACTGGTTACTCATGCAAAAATACACACCAAAGTCCACTTCCAGAAAGCTTAATGCTGTAAAAACATTTTTTAGATGGGCAAAAGGGCAAAACTTAATTAACATAGATCCGTCCAAAAACGTAGGCCACCCCAAAATTGAAGCTTCAGTTCCAAAGTTCCTCTCTCCCCTAGAATATAGGGCACTTAGAGACACTGTTAAAAGTGATCTTCGAATTGCTGCGATTGTTGAACTAATCTTGCAAACTGGAGTAAGAATTTCAGAAGTTGCAAACCTAAAACTAATGAATATTAACGGAGAAGCATTGATGGTTGAAGCATATGCAACTCAGCCCACAAGAAATATTACTCTAAATAATCCTGCAAAATTAGCCATCACGGCTCACATCAAAGAGCGGCCAAAAAGTGACTCGCCATTTGTATTTATTAGTAAAAACGGGAAGCCTTTGGCCATTAGAAATATCCGTGCTGCAATTGATAGATATATGCAAAAAGCTGAAATTGGAAAGTTTTCTGTAAATGATTTAAGAACTACTTTTATAGTAGAAAACTTGAAGCGTGGGGTTGATCTTGTTACTATTTCTCAAGTTGCAGGACACAAAAGGTTATCAACAACTGAAAGATACTTGGAATTAGCTAAAATAAAGGAACCTGGCAAAAAACAGAAATTAGAAGAGCTTTAAATTATCTTCTCGGAAGATCGTCAAACATAGTAAGGCCCAGTTTTTCGGCTAGTCTCACAGAAATTCCAACCCGTACTCCGTTTAATATCAAAGGTTCCCCTTCAAGCTCTTTACTATTCATGATTTCTTCTAAAAATTTATTCTTTGCTTTCTCGTTACTAAAGACAACCTCTACATATTCACCCTCTAGAACATGATCTTTTCTCATCTATTATTTTGCTGGAGTTTCTAAGCTTTTAATTTCAGCGTCGATTGAATTAATAAAGTCCTCCAGAACTTTTATTTGCACATACTTAATTTCAGAGGAAGAATCCTCGTGTTTTACCCCACGAAAATTCTTATAAAGGCCTTCAAGCTTTTCTATGGCTTCTTTTCTTTGTCTTAGGAGTTCTTGAACTTTTTTACTTTCCATACTCTAGTGGGTCATGATGGAATCGAACCATCGTACCGACTTTATAAGAGTCGTGTCCTGCCGTTGAACGAATGACCCAATTAGGCCTATTTTACCACTTAGTGCTTTGGAGCTTCAATCTCTGGGTGTTTTCCGTTGCCATTTAGTATTAAATCCCTATCCCACATAATAATTGCGTGCTTTATTGACTCCCCCATCGACTCCAATATAACTTCTACCGGTTCTAGATCTTCACCTTCTCTAGGCCCATCACAGCCAACAAACGCAATATCAATATCTCTATATGGCCTTCCACATCGTGGACAACGATCTTTTTCAAGCATGGCCTACAGTTTAGCACGTCTCGTAATTTCTGCCTCTACTAAACGTGCATCACGCCCGTAGCGAAGCCTGCTCATTTCTTTAATTATTTCAGCCACTCGTTCATTTTCTGAAGCCTTAATCTTCTTCTGATCTTTGGTTAAATCCATCGAAAATGGTGGAACTGGTTCATTGTTTACAATTGTACGAATGTAGGCATGATATCTTTCAATATTTAATAAATCATTTTCAGCAAATACTGGCGCAAACTCGTGAGCTAAATAGGATGCATCAGATACACCAACTCTAAAAGAAACTATTGAACCAACGTTTCCAAACACAGCATTTTTAACTTCCTCTTCAACTTGACCAATGAATTGATTAGCAACACAGAGAGCAAGTCTATATTTTCTAGCTTCAGAAAGAATTACAGCAAAGTCCGGAGTAGCAAAGTTTTGAAACTCATCAACATAGAAATAGAAATCCTTCCTTTGTTCCATAGGCACATCTTGTCTGCTCATGGCAGCCATTAAGATACGAGGGACTAAAATTAATCCCAAGAAGTTGGAATTCTCTTCACCCAAGCTTCCCTTTGAAAGATTAATAAGTAAAATCTTGTTAGTATCCATTACTTCCCGTAGATCAAATGAGCTCTTGGATTGCCCGATAATATTTCTAATTAATTTATTGGTAACGAAACGGCCGAACTTAGAGGTGATGTAATCAAGTACCTCGGACTTATGAAAGTCAGCAGTTTGGGCAATCTGATCTGTCCAATACCTTCTGACAATTGGGTCCTCAACTTTAGGGAGTAGTTCCTGGACAAATTTTGCGTCAGTTAGAATTCTCATCACTTCAACAAAAGATGTTTCTGGTTCAACCATAGCGGTTAACATTGCATTACGAACTGCGTGCTCAAACCTGGGGCCTACAATTCCAGTTTTATATGGATCAAAAAGCTTATACATCATGTTAATGACAGCTGTAGCTGCAAAGTGCTTTTCGTATTCTGTCTTGGCTTCAAGTAGATTTAAACTTAAAGGACGCTCAGTATCAGATGGATTAAAGTAGATTACATCCTCAGCTCGCTCAGGGGGAATTTGCTTTAAAATGTCTTCAACGGCATCTCCATGTGGGTCCATAAAACAAAGACCATGTCCAGCCCTAATATCTTGTAAAATCATGTCTTTCAAAAACTCTGATTTTCCAGTTCCGGTACGCCCTATAATATACATGTGTCTCATTCTGTCTTCATTGCCAATGAACACTTCCCGCTTAACCCCACGGTAGCTGGAAACTCCCAAATGCAGCCCTTCAGTTGGAATTTGCGCTGGGGCTGGAGCAGTTTTCGCGTTTACCCAATAGATGTGTGGGGTTGTGATTTGCTTATTAGGGAAGTGGTAAATCGTTGCAAGCTCTTCTGAATTTAAAACTGAAATATGATTTCCATATATGTTATACATGGGCTGATATCTATACAAAAAATCCTCAATGAATGAGGCTTTGCGCCTTATTTTTCTTCCCCCAAGGCCATTGAGTTCCCCTGCAAACTGCTCAAATGAGCTTCCAATATTACTTAGATGCGCCTTGGCTGACTCTTCTGTTTCGGCTACAACTACAACTCGAATGGACGTTTCAAACCCAGGCTTTGTAACTTTATTCTCAACTGCTTCTAAAGTTTTTCCCGCTATAGAATACTTTGCTTTTTCAGGGTTTGATTCCTGTTTTTTAGTATCAGATATAAACTTTTTTCCTTCTTTCTGCCAAGTGCCCTCAGCTGGCGAAATTATAATCTGAATTGCAGCCGCTTCACCTTTACCCATTTTGGCAAGCGCTGAAGTTAGAGAAGACATTGGGTCAGTCGCAAGCTCACGAAAAATTTTAATCGGATAAAAATTAGCTTTTTTTAATTGATATGATTTATATGCAACTTTTCCGTTTTCTGTAAAAATATTATATTCAGGGACCTCTTTAATATCAGCGTCTGAATAAGCCCCATGAATTTGTTTTTCTATTAAATCTTGGAGCTTTTTAGGAACCCAGACAAAAAATCTAATATCTTCTTGTTTAGCAACAATTTCAAATGAAATTATAGGTTGGACATCATACTTTTGTTTCCAACCTCCCTTTTTAATTGAAAATAGAGAAGAGAACATTTGCTCCATTGCATCAATTTTTATTTCGTTATTTGAAGGGACTGCAACTTCAAGTAGCACTGAATCAATCGAGCGCTTTTCGCGGTTTCTGTTTCTATAAAGAGTAAGGCTAATAAACCAAGCAATCGTGAACACCACCATCAAAAGTCCAAGAATTAAAGTAACGCCAATTATTAAGCCAAAATTAATTGAATTAGGTGTAGGAATACTCGTTGATAATTGCCCCAAATCAAGCTGCATTAGAGACCTCCTTTTCTAGTTTCATCATTTTTTTAAGTTGCCGGAAGTAGTAAATCGCCCGCCAAGTAATTGCATCAATAATAGATCCCCTTGAAAGCTCTTTAATTTGCTCAATGGTGTAGGGAATTTCAATTTTAACTTTTTGGTTTTGAGGGGTCTGGATCATTGGATTTCCAGAATTATCTTTAATATTTGCCGTGACGGCAGTTTCAATTGCCTTAATTCCAGTTTGATTCTCCAAAACCTCAGGTAATTCAGGGCTCTCCGGGATTTGCTCAATAACAGGGTTCAATTTCTCAGGGGTCGCCATACTTAACTATTTTAACACGGAGTTGCTTACTTTTTCTTACCCTTCCATCCTTCTTCTTTAATTCCTTCCTTAAAATTTACCACTCTTGCAAGCATAAAAAGAAAGTCACTCAAACGGTTCATGTAAGTCTTAATATTACCTGATACTTTTTCAACGTCACTTAGTGTTGTAATTTCCCGCTCGGCGCGCCTTGCCATTGAGCGACAAACATGTAAGTGAGCTGACACAACAGTTCCACCTGGCAAAATAAAACTAGACAAAACTGGCAGTTCTCCTTCCCACTTATCAATTAGTTTCTCAAGCTTTTTTGTCTTGGTTCTATTAAATCTTAATTTGGATCCAGCAAGAGATGAGCCAATTGTTAATAAATCTTTTTGCAAGTCAACCAAGATTTTAGTTATCTTTAGATCGCTTGATGCAGTTTTGGCAACTCCAATAAAACTATCCAGTTCATCCACAGATCCAATTGCTCGAATTCTTAAAGAATCTTTTTTAATTCTAATCGCCTGGGTTGAAGCAGGATCATATAAACTAGTTTCTCCTCTGTCTCCTCTTTTAGTATAGATTGCCATTATTGCAAAATAATAGGGTAAATTTGATTAGAACACAACAAATTGATAAAATAGCCAAGTCATGCGAAAAGGTAAAGAAATTACAAGTGAGGGGTTGCGTCCTCCACGACTATTATCTGAAATGACACCTGAAGAAATTGCAGCAACTAGAAGTTCTGTAACTCATACAGATTCAGATGATTCAAAAGAAAGGATTCAGAATGCTTCAAAGAGAGTAAGTCCTAAAATGTTTAAAACTCCACGATACACAAATCCCGCAACTGGAGAAATTGAAGGTGGAGTAGAAATTGGAATAGACTAACATTCACTATACCCACAAGCGTGGCATTTTTTACAGCCTTCTTCGTAAGTTAAGCTTGGCTCTCCACATCCTGGGCAAATATCTTTTTTAACTGTTGTACCTTCTAAAGACATCTGAGCTGGAACTTCTTTTATTGTCCCTGTAGGTGCTGCTGTTTTTTCCTCCATCTCACTGTGACTAGTTATTAACCCAAAATGCATTGCCATGGCTTTAGCTACTGCATCGGGGAGAGATCTAACTTTATTTGGCCCAAAGCCAACAGATCTTCCTCCACCAATTCCTTGTAGTTGATCGATTAAGTTCTTAGCTCGCTCCATGGCTGGCAGATGATTTCCAAACCTTAGAGTTGTTGAGATAAGTCTCCCCAAAGCTTCTGCCATAGCTGCGACTTCGCTTCCCGCTTTTCCAATAGCTACAAATACCTCAAATGGATTTCCATCGGCATCTTGGTTAACTGTAATGAATGCATGTCCAAGAGGTGTTTCAATTTTATAGGTCGCTCCTTCCACTTTTGTGGGCCTCGGTTTAATAATATGAGTTTCTTCTAGCTTTACCTCAGCTTTCTCCTTGTTGTTTACTCCAAGATTCAAAACCTGCTCACTTTTACAGCCATCCCGGAAAACTGTAATTCCACGGCAACCTGTCTCCCAAGCCAGCATATAGGCAGCCTTTATATCCTCTTCCGTAGCAGAATTGGGCAAATTTATGGTTTTAGATACAGCATTATCAACTGACTTTTGAAATGCTGCCTGCATACGAACATGCCAAGCTGGAGCTATTTCGTGGGCTGTTCCAAAAATGTCTCGCACGTCTTGAGGGATCTCTTTAATATCACGAATTGTCCCGTGCTCGGCTACTTTCTTCATTATTTCCTCACTATAAAATCCACGCTTTCTGGCTACTTCTTCAAAATATGGATCGATAAAAGTCAAAGTTCTTTTTTCACTTTTAACAATATGCTGGTAAGCTATGGCAAACATGGGTTCAATTCCTGAGTAATTATTAGCCAAAATCCCAATGGTTCCAGTTGGGGCAATAGTCGTGACAGTTGAATTTCTCATGGGCAAATCTTTGTAAATACTTTCGCGCCAAAGTGGGAATGGCCCTCTTTCTTTGGCTAACTTTCGTGATGCAATGTGAGACTCGTCGTTAATAAACTTCATTAACTTTTCAGCCAAAACCAGGGCTTCTTCAGAATCGTATGGAATTCCCATTTGGACAAGCATATCTGCCCATCCCCCAACACCGAGGCCTATTCTTCTAATCTTTTTAACCGTATCTGCAATTTGGGGAAGTGGAAATGGGTTCATTTCAATAACTGAGTCAAGCATTCGTACTGAGGTATGAACTGTTTCTTTTAATTTTTCCCAGTCAACGCCTTCATCTTTAAGGAAATATTTAAGAAAGATGGATCCCAAGTTACAAGCATCAAATGGGTACAGCGGCTGCTCCCCACACGGGTTAGTTGATTCTACTTCCCAACCATCACTTCGAATTGGATTTGCAGGGCTTTCATTAATGCGGTCTATAAAAATCATGCCCGGATCTCCAGTCTTCCAGGCTCCCTTTGCAATCTCATCCCAGACTTCGCGGGCTCGAAGCTTCCCAACCACTTCCTTAGTTTGTGGAGAAATTAATTCATACTCAGTATCACGCTCTAAGGCATCCATAAATTTCTTAGTAGTCGTAACTGAAATATTAAAGTTTGTAATACCCACCCCATCATCCTTGGCATGAATAAATTCCATAACATCCGGGTGATCAACGCGCAGGATTCCCATATTAGCTCCTCTTCTCATCCCACCTTGCTTAATTTGCTGTGTTGCTTCGTTATACACTCTCATAAATGAGACTGGCCCAGATGCCACTCCCATTGTGGACTTTACCCTGGACCCTGCTGGCCTAAGTCTACTAAACGAAAACCCAGTTCCACCTCCACTTTGATGAACAATTGCCTGATACTTTATGCCATCAAAAATTCCAGTCAAAGAATCTTCAACTGGGATGACATAACATGCACTATATTGAAGCCCATTTCCTTTTCCTGCATTCATAAGAGTGGGAGAATTCGGTAAAAACCAACGATTGGTCATCAGGCGATAATATTCACGGGCATATTGAATAATTTCTTGTCTTGTTTTTCCAAATTTAACTTCACTTCTCCCCAATTCCCACGCCACACGCCAGCACATCTCTTCTACAGTTTCAATTACGTTGCCATTTTCATCTTTAAGAAAATATCGCTCCTTGAGTACCTGCATGGCCTGTGGAGACCAATCGGCAAACTTAATGTCTTTGGGAACTTCAGGTCTAGTTCCAGTTAATGAATCAACTAAACTTATCATCTCAGGATAACTTAATTTGTCCCACTTAACTTTTAGAGGGTTTAGGTGCTTTTTGGTTTTAGAGGCTATAATTTCTGGCATTCTGATCCTTATAGTTTTCATACATGAAAACTCGAATAGATCTATATTAGAGAATTGAAAAATTTCGTCAACTGGAAATTAGTAAATCAAAAGGGGTCAGCTGGGGCTGTTGTGCCAGCTTGCAAAAGCGCGTCGCGGGAAAGTTGATAAAGCTTCTTGGGGTAGTTTTGTGTTTGCACGATCATTGGTTTTGCATCTTCCGGTGCAATTTGCAATATTTCATCCATAACTTGTCGATGTTTAAGGGTTGCCAAAGAATAATCTTTCAAGAATCCTACAGTATCCATTCCCTTACTATGAGCAATTCTTTCTTCTTTTTGGGCTTCCTCCAAATATTTCTCTGCCTTAGTTAAAACTGATGCTCCTAAATCACTTTTTCCATCTTTAAATAATACAAGGGCTGAATTTAGTCTTTTATTAGATAAAAGGAGAAGAACTTGGGATTTTTTTAAAGGATTCAAGGATAAACTTACCCAAGCCCTGTCACGAAGTGCTTTAACTGGCCACAAAAAGTTATCAGGCAAAATCCCACCTGGATATGGAAGCTCGTAATTAATATCAATTTCTTTTTCTTTACTTAATGAAACTGGGGCTGGAGTTGGAGCTTGGCTAAAAGCATATTTTATAGAAGCAATCTTAAAAACAGATGTAAATAAAACTAGAAATGCAAAGGAGAAGGCAGCGAGAAAAAGCGCAATTTGCCTAAGCATAAGGGTAATTGCTATTTTAAGCTTAAACTGAGTAAAAAGTCAACCCAAATATTACCTGAACAATATTATTGAGTAAATTTGAAGGTAGAAAGGATTTGGTCGAATTCTATCTCACTAAACCCTTCCGTGCTGTAAATCTCTACACCTTTACCATTTTTTATCATATAAGCCCAATATTGAAAATCTTTATTTAAGTTAAACTTAACTGAAACCTTTCTCCAAATTACTCCGTTTATGGAAGTATCAATTTTAGTTAAATCAGGATAGTTTTTCAAAACATTTGAACTATTTGGATCCTGTAGCATCCAACTGTCGATATTTTCAGTAAATGGACTTACAAACAAATAAATACTATCAAGCTTCGCACTGCTAGTACTACCAAATAATACATATCCATAACTGGTTTTTGTTGCGCTCTCAGGATTCGCATAGGCAGGCCCAGGTAGATAAGGATTTCCCCATCGATTGGGATACTTAACCTGATAATTATATTTTGTATTCATATACATTTTCCAACTAGCAGTTTCACTTGGAACAACATCAACTAAACTAGGAGTCGAACTGGCAGAGGGAAGTATGTTAATACCTAAATTACTATTCTTTTTTCCCAAAAAATATGCTGCCGCAATAAGAACCGCAATAATCAAAACAATTAGTATTGGTGCAAAACCTTTTCTCATTAATAAATGATAGCACAACTATCTGAACAATATGATTGGCCATTCCCAGAGGACATGAAGGAAAATTGATGAGGAAATATTTTTGGTTTTGGCATACAGGAAAGATGATCCCAGACCAAATATAAAAGTTAAGAATAAATAAGAAAGCGCAGCTGGTAAAGCTAATTTCAAAACAAAAATTGTGATCGGAACATGAATTAATACCCAACCCAAGCTTACTATAACATTGGCTTGCCACTCATTATTAAGCCCTTGCCACATACGACTAAACAAAAATCCTCTAAAAACTATTTCTTCGCTAATTGCAGTTGCAAATGAAATCCCAAGCGAAGCTATAATGTTACTAGTCCCCAAGTTTGCATTAAAGTGCAATTCCCCATACTTTAGATAATTAACCAATATCCCTTCGATCGCAAATAAACTCCCCAGGGCCAATGCCATATAAATTGCCTGAAACATATTTTTAGTGGTTATACCAACACTATCTGCTCCTAATCGTTCTCGCCTTACAAAATAAACTACTGGTAATAACCATACAATCGGTTTAATTACTAATTCCTCAACTGTGTCAGGAAGCTGGAAAATTAGTCTATAACACCCCCAAAAAAGAAGAAGGAAAGTAAACAAAATAATTGAATGCTTAATTGCAGTTTCTTTATTTGCCATAGTTAATTCTACACTCTTTAAATGCCGCATCAATAGCGTCAATTATTGATTCCACTTTCCCGCGGGCTTCATCGAAGGTTACTGCATTTTTTTCATCCGGAAACCAATGAAAAACAAGGTTTCTACAATTTCTCCAGGTATCCCAAAGTTTATCTGCCAATTCTTTGCCTTTACAGTATTCAACTAATTTGTCATAAATACTTTCTTTCCTTAAAAATGGCTCAAGCTGCGGATTCAAGGCTTTCCCTATTCTGAATCTCCTACCGTAATAATCTTCGCTCGTTATAAATCCCATATCCAAGAAAAGCTTTTTCAAAAACCCTTCATAAGATTTTGCAGCGGGAAAGACGATAAAAGAGTAATCATGAAATGATTCATGCCAATCTGGAACAGTTTCTAAAAGATCAAAAGACTCATTTAGAAGTTCCTGGAGATCTTCCTCCAAATAATCATACCAAGGCCTATTACTTAATTTCCCATACATAACTAATATCGAGTATAATTGAAATTATGGATGAAAAGAAAGTGGAAAGGAAGAAAGAAATTTTAGAGAAAGTAACCGGGCAAAAAACTTACAATAACATCTTCCACCGCTTAAGGCGTGACGTACGCCTGCGCAAGAAAATAATTTTCTTTACGGTTGTCATTTTAGTTTTGACTTGGCTATTTTGGGGCTTGCCACTCCCTACTAATATTGGTCAACACGACCCGGTCTCTACAAAACTCTTTGATAGGAACGGAAAGTTAATTTACGAAATTTATACAGATAAAAGAAGGACGCCGGTTAAGCTCTCTGAGCTCCCTGATTCTGTTAAAGAAGCTACAATTGCAATTGAGGATAAAGATTTTTACAAGCATTCTGCTTTTTCTCCGACTGGTATTATTCGCGCCGTTTTTAATACTGTTTTTAAAAGAAATTTACAAGGAGGATCGACTCTAACTCAACAATTAGTCAAAAATGCATTTCTGACTCAAGACAGAACAATTAAAAGAAAGATCCGAGAATTTGTTTTGGCCATGCTCGTGGAAACTATTTACACTAAAGACCAGATTCTCGAAAATTATCTTAATCAAGTTCCTTATGGAGGAAGTGCTTATGGAATTGAATCAGCAAGCGAACTTTATTTCGGAAAACCAGCCAAAGATTTAACACTTTCCGAATCGGCACTTCTGGCAGGACTTACCCAAGCTCCAACTTATTATTCTCCATTTGGAGCTCACCCAGAACTGGCCAAGGCGAGGCAAGAAGAAGTACTAAATCAAATGGTTGAAAATAAATATATTACCTTTGATGCTGCAACTGTAGCTAAAAATGAGAAATTAAACTACAAAGAAATAAATGTACCAACTGCTCCCCATTTTGCTCTTTGGATTAAGGAACAACTTGCCCAAAAATATGGCGATTTATTAGTCGAACAGGGCGGACTTCGTGTGACAACTACACTAGATCTGGACCTTCAAAACTTTGCCCAAGATGCAGTAGCAACGGAAGTAGGGAAACTTAAAAAACTTAATGTCAAAAACGGAGCTGTGCTTGTAACTTACCCTAAAACAGGTGAGATCTTAGCAATGGTTGGAAGCAAAGATTATTTTGCAAGCGATGAGGACGGAAAAGTTAATATAACTCTCGCCCAAAGGCAGCCTGGTTCGTCAATAAAACCAATTAATTATGCCCTAGCACTTCGCGACCATAAAATTACTCCCGCCACAGTTCTAGCGGACGTTCCCACTTGTTTCTCATCAGCCGGAACATCTATTTATTGCCCTGTAAATTATGACGGCAAATTCCACGGCGGAGTTGCAGCTAGATTTGCTCTTGGAAATTCATTTAATATTCCAGCGGTTCGTGTTCTTGCTCTAAATGGCTTAGATAATTTTATTGGTTTTGCAAATTCCTTAGGAATTTCAACTTTTACAGATCCGTCTAAATATGGGCTCTCGTTAACTTTAGGCGGCGGAGAAGTAAAGCCATACGATATGGCCGTAGCATATGGGACTCTCGCCAATGGAGGTATTAAAGAAAATTTAATTTCAATTCTTAAAGTTACTGACTGGCAGGGAAAAACTTATGAAGAGAATAAACCACAATCTTTAACTGGTGACCGAGTCTTAACAAACGACGTGGCTTTCTTGGTTTCTCATATTTTACTTGACAATAATGCCAGAACCGAGGCCTTTGGCCCAAGCTCGTTCCTGGTTGTTAACGGACACCCCGAAGTATCAGTTAAAACTGGTACTACAAACGATAGAAGGGACAACTGGACTATTGGTTATACGGGCCAGGTTGTTGTCGTAACTTGGGTGGGAAATAATGATAATTCACCAATGAGCGGAGCAGTTTCTGGAGTATCTGGGGCTTCCCCCATTTGGAATCATGTTATTAAAAATGCATTAGATAAAGCCGAAAAAGGATTTTACAATAAAGAAGATGATGGCCATAGCTGGCCGCATCAGCCGGCAACTGTAGTTGGGGCGACAGTTTGCGCAACTACTGGATATAAGCCAAGTGGAGATCAAGGGAATCCAGGCTGCCCCACCCGTTTTGAATATTTTCTAGACGGAACAGTTCCAGATATACAACCCAATCCAACACAAGATGTACAACTGGATAAAACTACTCATGCACTGGCTTCGCAAAAAGAAATTACTGAACAACCAGATCAAGTGGAAACACAAAATCATCCAATTCTTTATGACCCACTTAAAACTTTGATGTGCCTTGATTGTCCACTTCCCACAGACCGAGTCATAATTAGATATCCACTAACACAATGAGAAAAGGTTTTGCCCCAGTTTTAATTATCTTGATAGTTGTAGCTTTGATTGTCGGTGCTTATTTGTTTGGAAAAGGAAAATTAAATTCTTTTGTTAGTTTTGGGACACCAATGCCAAGTGCAACTAACAACTCGAAAACATATAAAGATGCTGTATATGGATTTTCTTTTGACTATCCAAATAATTGGTTTATAAAAAATATTTCAAATTCACAATATTTAAGTAATACTGATAAAATTGATCTCTCAACATATAAAATTTCAGTAAGAATAGATGATATGGATATAAATCAAGCAAAGTTCTTTTTGAACTATGGTGATGCTGGAATTCAAAATAAAGCAGATATTAATTACTCTTCCATTAGTGAAAAACAAATAATAAAAACGATTGTAACGACATCTGAGATAGATCACTCAAGCGGAAAATATACCGAGAAAGATACGCGTTATGTAATATTAATTCCTCTGAGAGATAAAAAGACTTTAGATATTTCATCTGACCTAAAATCAAAGGATATTGTTGATCAAATCCTCTCTACTTTTAAATTCACCCCATAATTCCATCTAGCTTCGGGTTAGCTTTGCTTGTATAATAACGCCCATGGCAAAGCGCAAGAAAAAAATTAATAATGTATATATAAAAGTCTTTAAGAGATTACTAGTTTTAACTGGAAAACCTTTTTACTTTTTAATTTACGGGGTAGCTTTTATTCTTTACATTATTGGCCACTCTGCGAGAATTTCTTTTGAGAAAATAATTTCCATAAAACTTCCAGAAGTTCCTGAAATCAAACTTCCCAAAATTAAATTACCGAAATACAAAAAGAGTAAAACATACAAAAATCTAATCAAGTTTTCTAAAAAAATTTCTTTCCCAAAATTAAATTTTAACTACAAAAAAAATAAGAATTACAAATTACTTCTTAAGCTTGTAAAGCAAAACAGAAAGAAGATTTCTTTACCAAAAGTGAAACTGCCAGATATTCCTCTTAGTAAAAAGAAAAAGATTATCGCCCTGACGCTTTCATCTTTAATAATTTTCATTTTTGCATCGTGGTACTTTGTTTTCCGGGACCTCCCCTCTCCTAGAGATCTTACAAATAGAAAGATAGAACTGACGACAAAAATTTACGATCGAAACGGAATTTTACTTTATCAAATTTATAAAAATCAAAACAGAACTTTGGTCCCTCTTTCTTCAATTCCAAGTAGCGTTAGAAGTGCTACCCTTGCTGCAGAAGACTCAGAATTTTATTCTCACCCTGGATTTTCAATTAAGGGAATCTTAAGGGCCGTATTTAATGATGCAACAAAAGGCGGATTGGCAGCAGGCGGCTCTACAATCACTCAGCAACTCGTCAAAAATGCACTTCTTACTTCCCAGAAAACTTTCACTAGGAAAATCAAAGAGATTATTTTATCAATTGAAGTTGAATTAGCTTATTCCAAAGATCAAATTCTAGAAATGTACTTAAATGAAGTTCCTTATGGAGGAAGCGCCTATGGCATTGAAGAAGCAGCAAAAATTTATTTCGGTAAAGACGTTAGTAAACTTACTCTTTCAGAATCAGCCCTTTTAGCAGGGCTTCCCAAAAGCCCAACTACTTATTCTCCATTTGGGGCAAACCCAGAGTTGGCGATTGAGAGGGAAAAAGAAGTGCTTCGTTTAATGTCTGATAATGGATTTATCACTAAGCAAGAGCGCGATGAGGCACAAGATGTAAAAATTACTTTTGCACCAAACACAATTGATATCAAAGCTCCTCACTTTGTGATGTATGTTAAGGACCAACTGGTCCAGGAATACGGGGAAGAAGCGGTGAACGAGGGCGGGCTTAGTGTCACAACAACTCTTGATTATGCAGTTCAGAAAATGGCAGAAAGCGTTGTTAAAACTCAAATTGATAAATTGAATGGCTATCATGCAACCAATGGAGCTGCAGTTGTACTTGATCCTAAGACAGGCGAGATTTTGGCAATGGTTGGAAGCAAAGATTATTTTGACCTTAAAAATGATGGGAACGTTAATGTAACCACTTCACTAAGGCAACCCGGATCTTCTATCAAAGTCGTTAATTATGCATATGCTCTTTCTCATGGCTTTACTCCGGCTACCATTATTTCAGATACCCCAACCAAGTTTGCAGTTGCCGGTCAACCAGTATATGAGCCAAAAAATTACGATGGAAAGTTTCGAGGCAATATCACACTTCGCTCGGCTTTAGCCGAATCACGCAATATTCCGGCTGTAAAAATCCTTGCTTCGTATGGAGTCTCAAAAATGATAGATCTGGGACACAGTATGGGCATAACAAGCTGGAAGGATCCATCTTTGTATGGATTATCCTTAACTCTTGGTGGAGGCGAAACAAGACTTATTGACTTGGCCCAAGTTTTTGCGACAATTGCAAATGGTGGAAGTCGCCCAACTGTATCATCTATTTTGAAAGTAACTGATGCCAAAGATGAACTTCTTATGGAAAGTAAGCCGATTAATGAGCCAGTATTAGACCCAAGAGTTGCTTACATGTTAACCGATATTTTAAAAGATAATAACGCGAGGACGCCTTCATTCGGCCCCTACTCTGCTTTGGTTATTCCCAAGCATCCCGAAGTTGCAGTTAAAACAGGAACCAGTAACGATCTCAGAGACAACTTAACAGTCGGCTATAACCCAAAATATTTAACGGCAGTTTGGGTGGGAAATAACGATGGCTCTCCCATGTATAGAATTGCATCAGGCGTAACTGGAGCCGCTCCAATCTGGAATGAAATTATGAGTAGACTACTAGCCAAAGAGCCAAGCCTTGCTTGGGAAGTACCACAAGGATTGGTATTATCTTCAGTTGACAGTTGTACAAATCAAAAAGACTGGTTCATAGAAGGAATGCAACCCAAAAACCCAGCGTGTAAATTAGATCAAATTGCAAAAAGTAAAATTCTTGATGAAGGAGCAGCTACCGAACGCTAGAGAATTTACTCAGGACCAAGATCATAAATACTAATAAAATTAAGCTTGGAAGCAAAAATGGCATTCCAATTCCAAAAACACTTAAGACTAGATCTAAAAGAATTACGATAGTCGATCCGTGTATTGATAGCCTATAAAGCTTCCCATATCCCAAATCTTTCTTCATAATTTTTGCGACCAGCCATAAAATTAAAGTGAAAAATAACAAATAAAATAATTTCCCTAAAAATGTAAAGGATGAAATTATGAAAGGCAGTATAAAAATTGCTAGAACTACCCCAATCCAGGCAAGTGTTGGCAAATAATTTAAATATGGAAGAAGTTTCCCCAGTATCTCATCATAAACTTTTCTATTGACCACAACTCCATCTGGCTCTTTGGCTAGGGAATCGGTTAAAGGGTAAACTTTATAACTCCCTAAGGAATTCGTTGAGCTTTGTGAGTCAGGGGCAACAATTGAATCTTCAGTTACAAGAAAAACTGAATTATATTTTTTATAGTCACCAGTGGAAGCTTTGGTGTCAATTGCAACTAAGTGCTCTGTTGTCTTTATTCCAAGATTTTCGGGAACTTCAACATAATAAGGCTCCTTAACATTAGTCATTATTTTCCTATCTTTAACTGAAATCACCAACTCTTTTGGATAAAAACTCTCTCCAGCTGTTTTTAATTTCTGAGAGAAATCTGGAATCTTAGGGATAATACTTGTAATTGCAAAAGCGATAAACAAAGAGGTTGCAAAAGCAGTTAATAAAGTAAGAAAAAATAAGTATTTGAGGGAAAATCCAAAAGGTGCCTTTGCAATCTCTTTATAATATTCAAAGTCTACTACACTTCTTCTTACATTTCTAAAAAAGTTCTTAAGTCTTTTTAACATAATATAAGCATTATACCAATCAAGTTTTGATGTAGCAATTACTGTAAATTTTTATATACAATTTGCGCGATCTTAGGTATTGCTCCCATTGCCTCATCCTGGTCAATATCTTTTGACATTACAATAAATATAAATGGCTTGGGGGCAAATACAATCCCTCCATCATTAATTGTTCCAATTTCTTCTCCATATTTATGTGCAACTCTTAGCTCGGGAAATGCCGCCGGCAAAAAACTCTCATAATCAGTCTTTGTTAAAAATCCAAGCATTTCCTGTTTTGAAGTGTCATTAATCAATTTTCCATTCATAAGTTTTTTGAAAAGTAGTGCAATATCGGCGGGAGTTGTTAGACTATCAGCATATGAGGTATTGGTCATACCAATTTGATCAATTACTTCTTGAACTGCATTTCCTCCAACTTGATTGTATAAAATATTAAAAGCGGTATTATCTGAATTATTCAAAAGTGCCTTAAGAATATCTCTATAAGAAATACTTGTTCCACTGGGAATTCCTACCAAAATTCCAGCTCCAAGCATTTTGTCAGCATCATTTAAAACATATGTATCATCTAAATTAAAATTAGCTTTCTCACTTTTCTCATAGACTGCAATTGCAAGTGGTAATTTAAAAAAAGAAGCTCCTTCAAATTGTTGATTTTCTGAAATTCCCAAGCTATATGACCCATTCAAATCTTCACTTAATACTCCATATGTTCCATTGAGGTTATTAATTGTATTAAGAATTTGAGTTTTAGTTTCATCCACTTTTTTCTGAGATAATTTGTTCTCTATAACAATAGTGCTTTCTCCCTTTACCTCCATATGTGGAATGTTAATCGAAAGCTTGGGGAAAAAATTATTATTCCTTGAACGAATAGCCAAAAATGCGGACGCAGCAGTCGTAGTAGATAAAAATAAAAGAACGACAGCTCTTTCAGCTTTCCCCCAAGGCTTATTAACTTCTTTAATTTTTCTACGTCTAATTCTTTTAGCTACCGAGGTCAAAATTTCTGGTTCTGGGACGTTTTTACGAAAAGGTAACTTCATTACTTACGTATTTTATCCCAGACTTCGGGGTTTACCAAATTAGTGGGCTTCGTGCCACTAAGAGTGTTTAGGACGGCAGTTACGGCCAATTCTCCCATTTTGTTACGCGCTTCATGAGTCGCCGAAGCAATGTGAGGAGTCAAAACTACGTTTTCCATTCCGATTAATTCTGGATCTATATTGGGCTCCTTATCAAATACATCCAGTCCCGCTCCACCTAATTGGCCACTTTTCAAGGCTTCGACAAGATCTGATTCATTTACAATAGCGCCTCTGGCAGTATTAATTAAAAGTGCACCTTTTTTTGTTTTAGCCAAGAGCTGTTTATTTACCATGTACCTAGTTTCCTCTGTTAACGGAACATGAATAGAAACAATGTCAGAGCTAGAGAGTAGTTCATCAAGGGTTGCAAATTTAATTCCCAACTCTTTTTCAGCTTCCGGCTCAGGCGTGTGTTTATTGTAAACAACTTGCGTATTAAATCCACGAGCACGACGGGCTACCATCGTTCCAATCCTTCCCAATCCTATTATTCCAAGAGTTCTTCCCATCATATTATTTCCTAGAAAAATATCAGGCTCCCAGCCTTTGTAAGCACCCATCCGGAGCGCTTTGTCAGCTTCAACAACACGGCGTGAGAGAGCTAAAATTAGGGCCCAAGTATGCTCGGCAACTGATTCATTTACTTCATCGCTCGGTGTATTGGCCACCGCAATTCCACGAGAAGTGGCAGCAGGAACATCTACATTATCAAATCCAACTGCATAATTTGAAATTATTTTTAGAGTGGGCCCAGCTGCATCCATTAGGTCCCCATCTACTCTATCTGTTAGAAGAGTAAGAAGAGCGTCTGAGTTTTTAATTTCATCCAAAGATTTTTCAATCAAAACCTCATTGCCATTTTGTTTTAATTTCTCTAAGTAGTCTCCAGGAATATTGTGAGTTACAAAAATCTTCATAATTTAAATCTAACATTTATGATAAGATATTAAAAGATGACAAGAGAAAAAGGCTTTGCTCCAGTTTTAATTGTTTTAATAGTTCTAGCAATAATTGCTGTAGTTTTATTGGGAAAAGATAAACTAAATTCCTTTATAACTTTTCCAAGTCCAATACCGAGTACTTCGCAAATTGATACTTCAAATTGGAAAACATATCTTGCAAAAGAAGGGTTTTCTTATAAATATCCGGCAAGCTGGATTACTCCCTGGGCAAATTGCGGTATGCCAACTCCAGTTCCAGGAGAGTTGGGTCACGGAAGAGGCCCAATAGGAGCAAATTGTGCTGAAACGATTGTTGTTACACAAGAACAAATCGGTAGTGTAGATGAGGCCAATATGCCACCTACCTTATGTCCAAATCTTGTTTCTGAAACTCAGATTATGATCGATGGCCTTGATGCAAAAAGAAAGCTTTGGGGTGCTGATTCTCCCGATAAAAAAATAAGATGTTACGAGGTATGGATATATAAAGATAAAAAACCAATTCTTCTTTGGGCTAGCTCAATAGGGCCGGATACAGACACAAACAACATTAATAAACTTATATTAACTCTTGACCAAATCCTCTCAACCTTCAAATTTACAAACAAAAATCAAACAACCTGCATTCTTCGTCCAGCCTGTTTAGATTCCAATCCCAGATGTTTAATTGCAGAACCAATCAGTGGTTGGTGCAAGTAACCTAAAACTCTTCCACTACTACTCCACTACTTTTACACCTCTCAAGCCAACTAGGCATTTCTTCTTTTCTTAGTAATCCTTTTTGTGGTCCGGTATAACCAATTACCGAAGCTGAGTTTACTGTTCCCCAAAGAAGAGCTTCGTTAAGTGGTTTTCCGCCAATTATGGCTCCCAAAAATCCTGAGCCAAAAGCATCCCCTGCTCCAGTTCTTTCGTAAGCATCAACTGGTAATATTCCAACTTTCATAAATTTTGTTCCGTCAAATAAAAACGCACCATTCTCACCATCTGTCACAACTACCATCTTTGGGCCCAATTTACTTACCCCAGTTAAAAGCTCTCTCTCTTGTTTAGTGCTTCCACTACGACCAATTAATTTTTCAGCTTCCTGCCGATTCACAAATAAAATATGGGTGAGGGCTAGAATATTACTAATCCCTTCTACTCCGGCTTTTAATTGCCAACTTCCTGGATTAAAGGCAAGCTTGATATCCGGGTTTTTAGTTAACCAATCAGCAACATGTTTATAAAATGGACTAAATGATTGTCCCATTGAAGTTAAATAAACCCAAGGAACTTTGGGGAGAGCTACTGGAAATTCGTATGAGCGAGGAGCGTGATAAGTAAAAATTGTCCGCTCTCCACCGTAATTAATAACTATCGAATAGTTTGAATTTGTTTCTGTTTGTTGAATTACAAATGCCTGATCCACCCCTTCCTTTTCCAACGAAGCCACAATTTGGTGCCCTATATTATCATCCCCCAGTGTTATCACAATTCCTGCATTTAGCCCTAAGCGTTTAACACCAACTGCATTATTGGCAGCATTTCCTCCGATTGAAAAGTCAAGATTTTTGACAGGAATTTTATCCCCATATGAAAAACAAACAAGACACTCTTTGGTATCCAGCTTACATTGAATTTCAGACTCAATTGGAGTAATAAAAGAATCCATTGATGCGTCTCCTATTGAAAGTACGTTAAGCTCAAGTTTAGTATTGTCCATTTCTTGCTTTAGAATTATTTTCGCAAAGAGTCAAATATATTTTTCGAGCACTTTCCATATTCTCATTTTTTCCACTCCACTCCTTTAAAACTGGTGTTTGCAATGCTCTTCCAAAAGAAAACGATAATTGCCACTTCTGAGGAGTCTTATTCATTTCATTTAAGTTTTTAGTTGCATCATCAGACGTTTGTCCACCAGAGAGAAAAACTATTCCTGGAACTTCATCTGGGACAGTCGCCTCCAATACTTCAATTGTTTTATGGGCAATATCGGCTGGAGTTACAATTTGTCCACTATCAGAGCCGGGCAGTATCATATTTGGCTTAAGTAATATGCCCTTTAAATCCACTCCTTCATCGTGAAGCTTCATAAATACAACTTTTAAAATTGCACGAGTAGTTTCATAGCACTTTTCAATGTCATGAGCTCCATCAGTCAACACTTCTGGCTCAACTATCGGCACCATACCCGATTCCTGGGAAAGTTTTGCAAATTTGGCAAGTAATATTGCATTGTCTTGAACGTTTTGGATTGATGGAGTGGGAACTTGTGTGATTTTAAAAACTGCTCGCCACTTGGTAAATTTGGCTCCCAATTCTTTAAAGGCTTTTAATCTTTCGGAAAGTGTGTCAATACCTTTGGTAATTTTTTCATCTGGGTTTCCATTATAATCATCAGTTCCCTGATCTACCTTAATTCCAGAAATTACATTGGGATTTTTAAGAAGCTTATCCTTTAAAGTTTCTTCAAATTGAATTATCCCACTGATATAATTTTCAATGCCAGGAGTTCCAAATAAAAGTTCTCTATAAGCATGTCTATTTTCAGGAGTATTAGGAAGATTAATTGCAGCAAATCTTTTTTCAATTGTAGGAAGTGATTCATCAGCTGCAAGAATTCCTTTTCCTGGGGCAACTAAAGCTTTGGCAATACTTTCCAGATCGTTATTCATTTTTTCTTTTTATAACTTTTAGGACTGCTTTCATGATATCATCTCTTTTCATACCATACTTAGTCAGCAGTTCATCTGGATCACCTGACTCCCCGAATGAATCCGGCATTCCAATAAATTCCATCGGCACTGGAAAATTTTTAGAGAGAACTTCTGCTACAGCCCCCCCCAACCCTCCATTAACCTGATGCTCTTCAACTGTTACAACTGCCCCAGTTATTTTTGCGGCCTTTACGATCGTTTGTTCATCGATCGGTTTAATTGTATGGCAGTTTACAACTAAAGTTTGCACTCCTTTTTTATCTAGCTCCTTTGCTGCCAAGAGTGCCTCATATACAAGTGGTCCACAAGCAATGATTACTGCTTCTGGTCCTTTTGATTCCCAAAATATTTCAGCTCGTCCAACTTTAAATGGAGTCTTATCTGTTGTAAAAACTGGAGTCTTTTCTCTTGCAAACCTCAAATAAGTTGGTTTGCCATTTTCAGCCGCTGCCATCGTAGCCTTTCTTGCTTCAATTGCATCAGCCGGTGAAATTACAATCATATTTGGCATAGCCCGCATTAAAGCAATATCTTCAAGCATCTGATGTGTTGCCCCATCAGGACCAACTGACACTCCAGTATGAGCTCCGGCAATTTTTACCGGAACATCATTAAGGGCAATTGTTGTTCTAATTTGCTCCCAATTTCTACCCGGAGAAAAAGCAGCGTATGAGCTTATAAAAGGAACTTTTCCATAATTTGCCATGCCAGCAGCCAGTGTTGCCATCCCTTGCTCAGCTACCCCAACTTCTATAAATCGCTCCGGAAATTTTTCCTTAAATAAAGCGCTCTTTGTGGAATCAGTTAGGTCAGCACAAAGAACAACAACTTGTTCATCAGCTTCTCCAGCAATTACCAATCCATCACCATAACCTTGACGTGTTGGGATCTGGTCAACTGTTTTTTTGAAAATTTTATCTGATAATTTTTGTTTGGGATTAATCATTATTTCTTTGCTTTAATTTTTTTAGCTATTTCATCTAATTCCTTTAGAGCCAACTTTGCTTCCTCTTTATTAGGAGGCTTGCCGTGCCACTCAAATTTTCGCTCCATAAAGCTTACATTTTTCCCTGGAATTGTATGAGCAATTATTACAGTTGGTTTCTCGTAAACTGACCGGGCGTGAGCTACTGCATTTACAATTTCTTCGAAATTATGTCCATCAATGTGAAGTACATGCCAGCCGAATGCCTTATATTTTTCATCCAATGGTTCAAGTGGCATAATATCCTCTGTAAAGCCATCAATCTGAATATTATTGCGGTCAATTATGGCCGTTAAATTAGATAACTTATATTTTCCAGCAAACATCGCTGCCTCCCAAGTATTTCCCGCATCTTGTTCTCCATCTGACAAAAGCGCAAAAACACGAAACCCTTTTTTATCCATCCGAGCGGCATATGCATATCCGGAAGCTTGGGCAAGACCAGAGCCAAGTGGGCCTGATGTTGTCTCAACTCCTGGCAACTTTTTTCTCTCAGGGTGACCTTGGAGTCTTGTCCCTAATTTACGAAGAGTTTTTAATTCCAAAACTGGAAAATAACCAGCTTCTGCCATGGTTGCATACCGAACTGGGCAAATGTGACCGTTACTTAAAATTAATCTATCCCGTTCATCCCAAAATGGATCCTTAGGATCGTGATTCATGACTTCAAAGTAAAGGGCTGTAAAAATATCAGCCATTCCAAGTGGTCCCGCAGAGTGGCCAGAGCCAGCGGCGAGAAGCATTTTAATAATGTCACGCCTAACGTTATTTGCAATAAGCTCTAAGTCTGTTATTGAATATTTCATTAAATTTCAAAAGGCCTTTCTTCTGGATTAGTATTTGGTTGCTCTGTAATCATTCCTTCAAATAATTTTATCGTTTCGTAAGCTTCCTCTGGGCTATTTACCACTCGATAAACTTTTAATTCTTCTGGTCTAATTCTCATATTGTCAATTAAAGCTTTAATAATTGCATTCCAAAATTCCCCATATAAAATTAGTGGTTTATGGTGCCCAAAATAAAGCCTTGCCAATCCCCAAGCCATGCCCCACTCGGAAAGAGTTCCACTTCCACCTTTAAAAACAACATAAATTTCACCTAGCTCTAATAGTTTCAGTGTCCGCTCTAAATAATTTTTGGTAACAATTTCTTCATCAATTGGGTTTTGCGGGTCTCTCCCTTCAAAGTTACTAATGTCTTTTGGATAAAATGTTACGCCGATCACTCGCCCTCCGGCGGCCTTAGCACCTTCCGATACAGCCCTCATTGTTCCTGGTCCTCCTCCATTAATCGCAACATAACCTTTACTGGTTAAAAATTTAGAGCACTCGTAAGCTTCTTTATACAAAGGATCATTTGGCGCTGCGTCAGCAAAGCCAAAGTAGGATATGTGTTTAATTTTTTGCATGGGCAGAATTTAATTTATAGATTAGTAAATGAATCGAGATTCTTCTTAAGGCCATCTCCTTCGAAAATTCTCTTTCCCACAATCACTTCATCAACTCCTAATTTTTCCATGTCACGAACCAGCTCATGCGTTACTCCTCCATCAACACAAATTACAAAGTGCAAGTTTTTATTTTTCCTAATATCATCAAGTTCTTTTATTTTATCCATCACCTGCAAATTAAATTCCTGCCCTCCAAAGCCAGCTTTAACACTCATAAGTAAAACGACATTAACATCTGGCAGTACACTTAAATCTAACTTGGAAACCTCGGTCTCCAAGTCCACCGCCAAACCGACCAAATTATCATTAGACAATACTTCATCAACAAATTTGCGCTGATCTGGCATTTGTTCGATCTGTCCAATAATCCTATCCTCTGCTCGACCTACACATTTTTGAATCCAGTTAATTGGATCCTTGACCATTAAATGGAAGTCTAAAGCCAGCTTTGTTTCAACGTTAGTTAATGCAATCGGATCAACCGTTTTATTATCAGCAAAAATGCCATCGACAACATCAATCTGAATTCTATCAACAACTTTTTCAGCTTCCTTTAAATATTTCTCAAGTTCTTTTAAGTCACTTGTTAATGGTCCTGGTATGATTTTCATTGTTTTTGTGCGAATTTGTTTAGAGCTTCAAGTTGTCCTTCTTCTAAATGAATTTCAGCACGTTTACTTTTAATTAGATTGACGGCGTCTGTAACATTCATTTTTTGAAATCGAATTAAATAAGCAGCCACTACTGTTGGGCTTCTCCCATGTCCATTTTTACAGTGAATATAAACTCTTTGATTATTAATTACTGCTTCATTAATTATTGACGTAGATAGACCGAATTGACAAGCATCAGGAACTCCTTTGTCGGTTACTGGAATCCACGCATACAAGTCTAGTGCTTTTGGAGCAATTTCTTCATGCTCGCGAGTTAAATTAATTTCAACTGTAATATTTAATTTTTTGAATTCCGGTCCATGAATTGGGCAAACATTTCCTTTACATAAGTTTGAACCAACAAAAATATTATCGGTAATCTGAGAATAGTCCATCTGGTGCCCGTCATCCATTTTGTTTATCTGTAAAATTTGTATGAGTAAGTGTCAAAGGGTCACTTGGTGCTTTATCACTACTTAAACTATTGCCAACACGAATTATTTGTTCAACCAAACGATTCGTATATCCCCACTCGTTATCATACCAAGCAAATACCTTAACCAAATTTCCTCCGACTACTTGTGTTAATGGAAGATCTACTATTGCTGACTCACTCCTCCCGATAATGTCAGAGGAAACTAATGGTTCCTCGGATACCGATAGAATTCCTCTATATAAAGAGTTTTCAGTCGCTTCCTTAAAAGCATTATTTATTTCTTCAACCGTCACTGGCTTTTTAGTTACAATCGCAAAGTCGGTGATAGAACCAGTAATAACTGGAACTCGTAAAGCTTGTCCATCAAAAAGACCTTTTAGTTCAGGTATGGTTTCTGTGGTTGAAATTGCAGCGCCAGTTGAAGTTGGAATAACATTCATAGCAGCAGCGCGCGCGCGCCTCATATCTTTGTGAGAACTATCTTGAAGAACTTGATCATCTGTATATGCATGAATTGTTGTCATAGCAGCTTTTTCAATTCCAAACTTAGAGTGAATTACTGAAGCAACAGGTGCCACACAATTTGTAGTACAAGACGCATTTGAAATAACAACAGCTTTTCCATCATACTCGTTAACCGATAATACATAGGTGTTTATATTTGCTCCCTTGGGAGGTGCTGAAATAATAACTCTCTTTGCGCCACCCACTGCATGCTTTTTCGCATCATCCTCAGTTATAAACTTTCCAGTTGATTCGATTACAACATCAACACCATACTTTCCCCATGGAATCTTGGCGGGGTCTTTTTGTGCCAGGACAGGAATTTTCTTGTCATCAACCAAAAGATTTCCAATTTGTGGATCATCATCAGTTAGTTCTTCAATTTTCTTAAGTTCCTCACTTTTTATTTCTTTTTCGAATTTTCTATATGTAGTATCGTAATTGACCAAATGCGCCCAGCCCGAAGTAGGCATGCTTCCAGAAGTATTAATAGCAACAAACTCAATATCGTTACTATGTTTAATTAAGCCAATACGAAAAGATAGCCTTCCAATTCGCCCAAATCCATTTATTCCAACTTTGACCATTCGTTACTCATTGTAGCAACGCTTCAATACCCGGTAAAGTGCCACGAGCTAAAAATTCAAGCATTGCTCCACCCCCTACACTAATCCAATTAAAATCTTTTTCAAGAGCGAAGGATGCAATCACAACCAAGCTATCCCCTCCACCGACAACTTTAAAGGCACTTGAGTTCGCAACTTTCTTAAAAACCCTTTCAGTCCCAAGTCTGTGGCCAGCCTCTTCATATTTTCCAGGAACACCAGCTAAGACAATTGTCTTTGCTTTTGAAATTTCTTCCTCAAAAATCTCTATAGAGTGAATTGTTATATCTTCTTTATCCGGATTTAATTTAGCTACAATTACTTTCTCGTCTTTAAAATCTTCTCCAAGATACTCAGGAAGTCTTCCCCCAACCAAAACTTTGTCGATCTTATCTTTGATTTCTTTTATCATTTCCACTTTATCTTCTTTAACACCACTTATAATTATAATTGATGGTCTCTGGGGATTTTCTAAAACACGGCTTAAATTTTCAACTTCCAAGTTAAATCTCAAGCCAGCAGCGTGGGGCAAGAGCTTTGGAAGGCTAACTATTGAAGCATGAGCGCGGTGACTTGTAGCAAAAGATTCATTAACGAAAAAATCCTGGTCTTTGGCTAATTCCTTAGCAAATTCTAAATCATTTACTTCTTCTCCCGGATTAAACCTTAAATTTTCCAAAACTTTGGCATTCCATTTTGCAAAATAGGATTCGAACGGTTTAAGGCTCAAAGATTCATCGAATTTACCATCTGGCCTACCTCTATGACTAATTATGGTAATCACACAATTTTGTTCCTTTAAATAATCAAGTGTTGGTGTCAGCGATGAAAGTCGCAAGTTTCCTAAGTCAGTTGGATCTATGTCCAGATCAGCCCGAACTATAACTCTCTTCCCTTTTAAATCAAAATCAGTTAATTTTGTTAAATCCATAATTTATTTTATAAAAACAAGCTATGTTTATTTTACTCCCCAAAACCATAATCCTGCTCCCCAAAATCTGGGAATGTCACTATCCCATCTATCAAACTTTTTCCATAAAGGCAAAGTTGGCTTAATAATAAGCGTGTAAATTTTATCAAGAGATTTTGGAAGAGTTAACCTAGGCCAAGGTCTGTTGCCTCTCACTTTTAAATTCTTAATTCCAACTTTTTCAATTATATCTTTATATTCTCTATAATTCATTGAGCTTTCAAAATAAAGCGGCCTAAAGTTTCTAATGGCTTTTTTATAACTAAAGGGAAGGGTCACTAAAAAATTAAAAATATTTCCTAGAGTTTGCACTGAAAACCTATTAGGAACAATATCGGCAAAAAATATTCCACCTGGCTTTAATACCCTTTTCATTTCTGAAAAAGCTAAAGTGGGATCCGGAAAGTGCTCCATTAGGCCAAAACTGGAGACGATATCAAATGAGTTATCTTCAAAGGGAAGCTTCTCGGCATTCCCTACTACAAACTTTCCTTTTGCTTTTTCTTTCTCAAAATTATTTTCAGCTATTTTTAAAATTTTTGAGTTAATGTCTAAACACGTAGAGTCAAAGCCTCTTTTTGCAAAATACAAAGAAACATACGCGCTTCCCGCCCCAACCTCGAGCATTTTCTTCTTTTCAGATCCAAATATCTCTTTAAGAAAATTAATTTTAGTTAAATCAAATAGTTGGTTTTGAGTTTCTGGGTTTTCAGAAAAAACTACATCGTTTCCATGGAAAACCTCATTCCAAGTTTCAATTACGTCTTTAGTCATAGCTCTTGAAGTTTAATTGTTAGCTTCAATCTTAGCAATATCACGAAGTCTCCTTTTGTGTCTTTCTTTATTATCAAAATTCGTTTCCAAAAATGCTTTAACCATTTCCTTTACTTCTAGTTCTTTTGTAAAATCAGCCGCTATTACTAAAATATTCATATTGTCATCGCTCCTTCCAGCTTTAACTTGCTCAGCATTTTTTCCAATTGAGGATCTAACCCCATCAAACTTATTAGCAACAACATCCACTCCAACTCCACTTCCACATAACAGTATTCCTCTTGAGGATTTATCTTTTGAAACCAAAGAAGCCACTTCCTCTGAGTATTTTGTATAGTCGTCTTTTGGGTCCAAGTGCATAGCTCCCAAGTCTTCGAAAGAATATTTCCATTCATATAACCACTTGGCAACTTGTTCTTTTAACTTAAATCCACGATGATCAGCCCCAATATAAATTTTCATCACTCTAAGGTTGAAGAACTGAAGGCTCTGCTTGGATCATCTGGTCAAGAGTCGACGGTTGATATTTATTTTTTGTTGTTCCTAATTTGATTTCGTTATATTTTTGTCCATCCCAAATAAATTTTTCAAAAGTATAAAGATGGGGATCAAAATGTGCTTCAGAAGGTGCCCAGATTGGTTTTGCAACCAATATCTCGTTACCCACACCATTGGCACCTTTAAAACCATACTTGGTAGCAGACCCAACTATAGGGCCATTTATCACTCGATATTTACCATTAGCATAACTAATAAAGTTTAAGAAATAAGTTGATCCTGAACCATAACCAGTAGACTCATTTTCAACATCTAAAATAGTTCTGCCATCACCCCAGAAATTAGGAAATACTTGAGCGTTGTGAAGTTCATTGCCACTTCTTTTATCTTCATTTCCTGTATAACTAAATTCTTCACTTAAGCAATTTTTTGGTCCTGAGAAAATTTTTGTGATTACTGGCAATCCTCGACCCCCAGGGCCTGGTGTTTGCGCATAAATAATAATTGTTTGCGTACTGTTATCATTCTTTAGTTTGGCTTCAAATTGTGCAGGCTTCATAGTAGCTATCCCCTTAGAATCAACACTAGTTGTAACTTTTGCTACTTCATAACCCGATACTGCAGTTGACGAACAAGCAACTGGACCAGTAGCAATAGGGGTCGTAAAAGTAACAAAAGAACCTAAATTAGCATTTTTTGTACCAAGAAGATATGCACCAACAAGAAGTACTGCAATTACTAGAATAATTAAAACTGGAGCAAAACCTTTATGCATTTAATCTAGTATACTCTTATTTAAACCCCTCCACCAATTCCATCAGCGCTTTCTTGGGGTCTTGGGCTTTAACGATATTAGTGGCAACTGCCACTCCAACTGCACCTAATTCACGGCTTTTTCTAATGTCATCTTGAGAATGAATTCCAGCCCCAACAATTAATGGAATACCAACTCTTTTAGTTATTTCAACTGCTTTGGCAATAATCTCAGGCTGAGCGGTAGCGACCGACGCTGTTGTACTTCCAATTAATTCAGCTGGCTCATATGAAGCATAAGTTGGAGATAATTCGCAAATTTTGGTTAACTCCTCAAGTGATCCTGCAAAGATTAAAGTTTTAAGCCCAAGCTCTAACGCTTTTTGATTGGCAGATTTTAGATCATCAAAATTTTGAAATTTATGTTCTGAATGATTTAAAAGAGTTCCTTTGGCACTAGCTTCCAAAATTTCCTCAGCTAATACGCTTCCAGTGTGAGCGCCATAGGAGTCCGGATCTATGTTCTGGGCCCAAACTTCAAGACTTAAATTAGTACTAACTTCCTTTAGATCAATCGCATTAACACAGGGGATAATTTTTATATTACTATCAGTTGAAACACTTTCCAGAGTCTTAGCAAGAGCAAGGGCCTCTTCTCCGCTTCCCTCTTTATATGCCTTAAAGTTAACGAAAATCATAATTAATTAACCAATTATCTCACTTACTTTTCCTTTATCAAATCCAATAATGTTTTCTTCTATCCCATCGTTTTTAACAACAACTGTAAAGGGGACTCCTAAAAATCCGTTTGATTTTCCCATCATTTCTTCTTTAGCCATATCGTCCTGATCAACTAATTTTTCAATGTAAGTAATATTTTTTTGGCTTAAATAATCCTTAAGCATTTTGCAATATGGGCAAGTGGTAGTTGAGTAAATTGTTATCTGCAAGTTGAATTCACCTCCTAGGTAAATACAAATCCTAAAATTTTATACCAGACCGGCATCTCAAGCTTTAATATTTCTCCAGTTGATGCAGAAATATTTGCCTGGATTGGTACTTCAAAGCTTATTATGTTAAATAAACTTATTTCTTTTTTTCCGTCAACTCCATATTCAAGTTCTCCCTTATCACTTTCTTTTAAATCTACAGATTTAATTCCATCTGCCTTTAAAATATTTGCTTTAAAAATTCCCGAGACTGCATCATATGGCAAAATAGAGAGAAATCTTTTTCCCGATGAAGTCTCAACCAAAATTCTTTTCTCAGGAGCATTAATGGTAATTGGAAAAACAGTCTTTGCGGTAATCCCTTCCTGGGCAATTACAAAAGCTCCATCCACAGTCGTAATTTTTACTTTTTTACTTTCATCTGTGGTTTCAATTTCAACTAAATCGTCTTTATAACTAGTTACATCAGTTTTACTTCTCCCAGAATCTGTAGTTACACTTAATTCAACTTTTCCATTGTCTTTGGCCAAGGATATTTCAGCATTTGTTGGAAGACCTGCCAGTTGGGCTACGTTTTTGACTTCCAGGTTCTTGGGCCTGGGGATGGGAAGAGTTGCGTCAATTTCACTTCCAAGGACACCCCAGATAACTTCTCCATTTTTATTAACTACGATTAAAGCAGCATACGAGTTTTTAGAGAGAGTTAGAATTAAAATTCCAGCTAGCAAAAAAGAAAGCAAAAGCTTTTTAATCACAAGATCATTTTAACAGTAGTGTAGTATTATTGGAAGCTTCCCTCTAAAATATGTTTCTCAGGAGTGTTGTCATTTACTCTTTCAAGAGTGATAACAACTTTTTTATAATCTCTTAGGTCTTTATTTACACGAATGTTAACCATATAGCCGCCCTTTTCAGATTCCAGCTTTCCAGTTGAGGTATAGCTAAAATTAGAATCCCCTGTGTTCCCTCGCATTAGCCAACCTTGATAAAAGTATCCAGGATCTGGATCCGGCAGATCTGCAATAACAGTGTGCTCAAAAACATTATTTTCATAAATTCTAGTTGCAATTCCCTGGGAAACTCCACCAGTCACATCCTTAAGCTCAATTTTCTCAACATTATCGGGAACTTTGATATTAAATTCCCGATCTAGTTTTTGTTCAAACTCTGAAATGGCACTTGGGACTGGAGAAACGGTAGCAGTATTAAAAGTTCCCGGCCTTCTTATAAGATATATTGCCAAAATAATAATAACCAGGATTGCCGCACCAATTAAGATATCACGTCTATTACTTTTCATATTCTATAGGCCGATGGTAACAAACAATCTCAAGCTTGTCAAACTTAATTTATTCACAACACGGATCCTTAAATCCGCAGTTAGTGCAAATTGCATCCTTGCTTCCTGCTATTACTCCAATTGGTGTGCCACACACTGGGCAAGGCTGGCTTTCATTAGTAGACATAATCTTTTGGATTTTGAATTCCTTGATAAACTTTATACCAATCTGTTTTGATTTCATTTTGAGCATCAGTTAAACTCTCCTCTGCCTTACACACTTTACTATGAAGATAATTTTCAACAATATCCTTCTCATGAAATCCTGGTTTGGGGTTTGCTGGCTCCGGCCATAAATTTTTAATGTCATTACTGCCACCCAGTTCAAGCGGAATAAAGTGATCCGCCTCATAATCCCCTGTCGGTTGTGGGTAGCTTAGCCCATACTCCTCATAAACTTTTCTTTTGGTAACAACTGAGACATTTCGAACAGTTGCCGTATAACCTTTAACACAAACTTCCTTAGCCGTTACAGCAAAAATATCCCCTGGAGTTAAATCGTGGTTGGGATAAATATTTAAATTAACTTGAGGAATTGTTGTTGGAGTTGCAACAACTGTTGCCAAAGGTAAAACTTCTGGTTGATCTTTTTGTTTTACAGAGAAAAGGAGAACTAAAAGCGCTATGGAACTAAAAATAATACCTAAAACAAAATTTAACCTTCTCAATTATTTCTTAGTTAAGTCCTCTTTAACCGTTCTTATAACGTCTTGTAGAGTTGACATGAATTGGGCCGGAAAAATTATGGTTGAATTTTTCTCAGTTGAAATCTCAGCCATAGTTTGCAAAGTTCTAAGTTGAAGTGCAATTGGGTGCTTGGCAATAATATCACTGGCTTTTCCAAGTTTATCTGCCGCCTGCATTTCCCCTTCTGCTGCAACAATTTTGGCACGACGCTCACGCTCAGCTTCAGCCTCTTTGGCCATAGCACGCTGCATATTATCAGGAAGAGTGATGTCCTTAATTTCAACAGCAGTTACTGCTACCCCCCAAGGCTCAGTGTGTTTATCAATAACACCTTGAATCTGATTATTTATTTTGACGGTTTGAGAGAGAAGTTGATCCAGTTGAAATTGCCCAATTACATTACGAACTGTAGTTTGGCTTATTTGATTAACGGCCGAATAAACATTCTCAATGGCAATTACACTCTTCTGGGGATCAACTATATGATAATAAGCAACAGCTGCAATATCAATTGAAACATTGTCTTTGGTAATAATTTTCTGAGATGGAATTTCCATTGTTACCGTTCGAAGGCTTACCTTTACGGCTGATTCAATAAATGGAATTAGAAAAAATAATCCAGGCCCTTTGACACTTTTAAATCTCCCCAAGAAGAAAACAACGGAACGCTCATATTCTTGGGCAACTCGAATTGAAGCAAGAGCCACAACTGCAAGTGCAATTAAAATAAATATTTCCATTTAAAATCCTAAAACTTCGTTAACGAAAATTACCTTTATTCTATCAGCCTTTATTTCTTTGTTAACTACCAAAATTTTACTGACATTACTTCCCATTCCATAAGCCTGCATTGCCCTTTCATTTTCCAGTGGAAAAGTGTGCTCCATCAAGCGCTTCATTCCCTCATCTTTGTCTTGAACAATTTTTTGGACTCCAACTACCCAAATCACATGGTCAGCTCCATATACGTACGAAGCAAGTTGAGAACCAGTGTTTGATGCGATGATAACTTCTCCACTTTCAGTAACTGCGTGTACTGATCCAATTGCCCATTCAGGTGCTGCTCCCAAGCGTTGCATTTCCCGATTGTCAGTTTCACGATTCAAATTAGCGAATTTCTTTCTTACTGAATTAAATTTCCTACTTTCGTTAATTATTTTAGGAATTCCAATCGCATCAAGAGTTACTGATGTCATTGTCATTATTTCAACACCTTTGGGAATTAAAGATAAAACTTTCTCTTTTGCTTCTTTTTTATTTTGAACAAATTCAGCTTTCATTCCATTTTTAGTTAAAGCCTTAATTGTTTTATTTATAATTTTTTGAGAAGGAATCTGTGTCCATTTGTTATCCATAAAGGCATTATACTACTTGAAGTTAAAAGATTAATCTACTAATTTAAATTTGTAATTTATACTTAAGGCTGGAGAATTTTTAGTAATACCTAGGAAATCAATTATTTTTGATTTAAAAACATAATCCAGAACACTATCTTTAGAGTATTTAGGGATATTAACTTCTAGTTTCAATTCCCCGTTACTCTCATCTTTACTTATCCACTCCTTTTTATAAACTTTAATTCCATAACCTTTATCCACATAAAAATAACCATAAATGAAAGCTGCAAGGAAAAATAGACCTCCACCAATTAATAATATTTCAACAGGTATATTTTGAAATGCTCTTCTAAATATAAAAATGAACAAAATGACTTGCAAAAAGACTAACAATCTCTCCCATATTTTTGGCTTGTATCTTAAATCCAAAAAGTAATAATTGTTAGTTTTTATTATTTCCACTTTTGGATAAGTTATTGGTTTTATAGCAAAGAATAAAGATATTGGGATTCCAAATTGACTTTGTTTTTCTTTCAATAAATGAGCATTTACTTTTTTAATTATCTTTTCTTCTTTAAAATATTTTCCTAAAACCGTTTCAATATTATTCATGAGTTTATTATACTCTACTGAAAATTAAAGGTGCCCCACCTGGTGGATGAAGTAAGAACCTGGTATAGCTTCATTTAAGGCTGAGAATAAGATATGCTGGAAAAGCTAAAGAAATTATTCCGATTATTTGCAATAACCTTTGTATTGGAGATAGTTTTGCTTCTTTTCGGTTTATTATTGACAGGATTAAGAAAATTATTGCAAGTGGAATGAAGAGGAAGTCGTAAAACAAAAAATTATCTAGAAGAATAAAGAATAAATTTGAAAAGTTTATGGGTAAACTAATACGAGCAACATCAGCTGCCAAAAGCAGTGTATAAACATGTGACAGAAGAATAAAAATAATTGATAACCAAAAAGACATTTTCTTCATTTCAGGTCTTATTCTATCATCTTTGAATACAATACCTTGCTCCACCTGGTGGATTATTCCAAAACCTACTTAAAAATAATTGCAGTGGGGATTGAGCGGCCGGGGCCGTAGATATATCTGCCGTTTAGCCAAAGGGCAGAGGAACCTCCCCCATCAATATTAATTGCGTTATCAACTTTAAGAGCTTTATAAACTTGGGCCGAGTCAGGAATGGTAGCGCCACCTATAATGCAAAGGTAAATTGTATTTCCGCTCTCAACAAATGCTCCACGATTACTTTTTACAGTTCTTTGTTTGTCGTCTAAATTTCCATCAACTACGGCAATATTAGTCCCTTGAATTAGCATTGGGTTCCCTGCAGTTCCTGCCTGAATTCCGGTATCGCGTCCCCAAGCTGATGATTGACCAATAAATCTCGGTGTCCCATCTGCATTTATTACTAAAAATGGAATAGTGCTGTAAACATTATTGGCTGAATTGATATAAGTCTTAACTCTTGAATTAAAAAACAAGGTATCGAAGGAATTGGTTTTTCCTGCACAACTAGCATAGTCAGCTGGGCAAAAATACATTCCATTCATGGCAGCAAATCCGCCGTTTCGAGTCGCATACTGATCAAGTGGCAAAACTGTACAGTTATTAGTACAATCTGAATCGTTACCTGAGTCGGTGACCACATGGGTTGAGCCCTTTGCACTTCCAATACAGCTAATAATAAAGTTTCCAACAGCAGTTATCACATTTCCTTGGTGATATCCGGCTCCTGGCATTTGAGTAAAAGATGAATACGATGGAGTTGCTGATATAGTTGCAATAGTTGTTGGCTTTATTGTTGCTGAAATTTTTGAGACAGGTGAAGGGGTTATGGAAGGCGATGGAGTCGCATCTTTATTTTCTTCTATCCACTCCCGCTCTTCACTGGTTAAAATTTGCTTTGCCAACCTAAACTGTTTTCTGCTTCTAATAAATTCCAGTTGCTCACCCATTTTTACAAGTTGTTTATTTGTGAGTCTTTTTCCAGTAGCTTCATCCTTTTGGGTAACTTCCACTTCGTGCTCAGTTACGATAATTTTCGGGTCAAGGTCTTTTTTAATAATGGAAGCGAAAGCAGTTCCTCTAACAGTTGCAACCATTGTTGGCGTTTCAACTGAAAAGTCTTCACTCCCACCAAGTACCTTTTTAAATCTCACATACACCTTTCCCAAATCCTCTATCAAGTTAGTGCCACCATCAAAAGTAACACTCGTATTTGAAGAAAGTTTTACGTTAGTTCCTTCTCCATATAAAATTACTGCAGTACCTGTATTATTGGTTACAACTTTATCTCCCACATTTAAGGAGGTCTCGCTGTCCTTTGTGAGATCTGTATTTTGATTATCTCGAGTAAGCGTTACACCTGACTCGACCACTTTCAATTTTTGTGGCGATTGGGAAAGATTGGGAAACGTAAGTGGAAAAGTTTTATTTTTGGATAAAAGAAAAAATATACCAACAAAAACGCCAATAAGTAAGATTATAGCTGCTGCTATCAAGAAATTTTTCTTCATTATAATTATAATAGTATATATGAAAATTAAAAAGGCGGGAACTAATAAAATCTTTTATTTATTAATTTTTTTAATATTACTTGCAAGCTTTGTCTTTCATATTTTTGCAATTAGGAATAATCACTTTTACTTTACAGTTGACCAAGGGCGCGATGCTGTTTATATAAGGGAAATTATAAATTACCATAAAATATTTAAAGTCGGCCCTGAAACTAACATCAAAGGAGTGTTTGCAGGACCAATGGAGGATTATCTTTTATCAATTGGATACCTTCTCTTTCATGGTAACCCCTTAGGGGGAGTATTTGTGATGATCATTCTTAACCTTTTACTAACCGCAATTTTAATAATTAGTTTGAGCAGAAAAATTGGTAAAACTAAAGCGCTTTTAGTTGGTTTGTCTTTGCAGTTTTTCTGGTGGTTCTTTTCGACTTCTTTATATGCATTCCACCCCTTCCCATTAGTAGCAATATCACTGATGGAGGTGTTATGTTTAATCCAATTTTTGAAAGGCAAAAGATTTTACTTTCTAATGGCTTGTGGATTAATATTTCTTGCCTTTAATGTAGAGGTTGCAGGGGCCACATCACTACTAATCTTTTTAATTACAGTTTATTTATTAAGATCTAAAAGAAAAGTTTTAATTTTTTCCTTTCTAGCAATATTAGCAGTTGCCATTAAACTTCTAACTCTTGTTAGTAATAATGTTTTCATTGGAAGTAATTTTTTACAAATGTTCCAAGAGTTTATAAAAATAATTGGAAGGTCTACAATTCCACAGCAGGTTTATCTAGGTGCAATACTCTTTCTAATTCTCAATGTTATTTTTGTTTATCAAAAAAAGAAAAATAATTTTGTCAAAAACTTTATTTATTTAAGCCTAGTTTTGACTTTAACATCTTATTTGTTCTTTTCTAGTAATCATGGTTGGCGTGATTGGCACACAGTTTACTTGGCTCCCTTACTATTTATTAATGTCCTATTAATTCTCAGTCAGATTCCCAAGAAGTTTTCAATACCACTTTTTTTGTTAATAATAAGTTTGCAACTCTTAAATTTTAACCATAATTACCAAGAATATTTAATTATAAAAGATGACAACGGCATCCTCTCTAACCAATTAAAAGTAATGGATTGGATTTATAATAATAGCGAAGGAAATGGCTTCAATGCTTACACTTATACCAATACTTTTTATGATTATAATTACCAATATCTTTTTGGTTGGTATGGCAAAAACAAATATGGATTTTATCCTTGCGAATATTCAAACTTTCCCCTATCCCATAAGGAGCTATATATCCCAGGATGGCAGCACTATGTTGAGCCAAAATTGGGTTGCGATAAATTTAGATTTTTAATAATTGAATCAGATACTAACGGGGAAACAAACAAAGATTGGATAACAGAATTTAAGATTGAGCACCATTTTGTTGAAAAGATCACAATTGGAAAAACTGTAGTTGAGAAATACAAAACTCGAGATATATACTAAAGTCATGAAAGAAGCTAAATGGATTAATGATAAATTTCTAAGAATTGCTGATTTTGTGAGTTTTGGCATGGGAACTCCAACCAATATCATTTTTTGGGTACTTGCAGTTGTAATTTGGTTTATTTTAGGAGTCACGAGACCTCAGCTATTTAGTGATACGAAGTTCTTACCAAACTGGTTCACTTCAACTTCGTGGAATTTCCCACTTAACACCATCACAACGCTGGCTGAACTATATATTGGATTTTTAGTAGCGGCTGCCACAAATCGCGCGGAGCGAGAGCTTAAAAAAATCATTGAGGAAATTAGAAACACGGTTGAGGAAGTTAAGAAAATTAATTCGAATCAAAACAAAATTCTAGATTTACTAGTTGATTATCAAAAGAAAGAATTAGCTGAAGATAAAAAGATTCTTAAAGACATCGAAAAAAAGTAAAAATTTAGCTTCATAATTACGGCCTTTTTTCTACTTGTGCTTGACATTCGACTATTGGATTCATTATGTTATACCTACGTAAGTGAAACGTAATAGAAAGGTAAGAGCATTATGAAAAAATATCAAACACAACTACACATCCCAGGCCTATTTTCCCTCTACACCAAAACCACCGCTAAAAAGACGAGGATTCGGATGGAGTCACAAACAAATAAGATTTATACTAAGGATCTTCCAAGAACTACAGGAGTCTTGAAAAGATTTCTGCCAAGTATTTTCCATTGTGAATGCTTTAATTATAATAATCATTCATTTAGTGAAGAAGTAAAAAATACAGAATTGGGGCACTTATTTGAACATATGCTCTTAGAATTTTTATGCTTAAAGAAAATCGAAGAAGGCCATGACGGAGCTATATTTGAAGGCAAAACAAGCTGGAACTGGAAGAAAGATAAAAGCGGAACTTTTTATATTGATATAAATGCTGGTAAAAATGATTTCTCTATTTTTAATGACGCACTTACAAAAAGCATTAATCTTGCAAAAGCAATCGTTCTAAACAGCCAAACAGGTGGTCGAATTAACCACCTGTTGGATTAGTTGTTATATACTAGAGCGTGCCCTAGGGCATCTAGTAATCGTCGCTTAGATAATCATTAGAATTACCTCGCGACCTTCCACCTTTTCGTCCCGCCTCACGAGCCTCCTCGGGGGTAAACTCGTGAGCAGTACCTTTCCTGTGCGCTGCTCGACCACCCTTACTTGCGATCTCTCTACGCTTTTCTGCATCCATTGACGCAAATCCTCGACCTGATCCTGCCATAATTATTGCCTCACCTCCTTCCCTGTCATATTTACAATTTAATTCCCTGGTAATAATGAAACATGAGGCGTGTGTAAGGAAATTGTAAGAGAAATTAAAAATAACTAAAGTAGCGTGGTAAAATCCTCTTACAAAATGGTTTATTCAATTCTAGTTGTAGAGGACGATCCTGGAGTAGCAAGATACTTAAAAGATTTACTTATTGATAACGGCTACTCGGTTTATTTGGCTAGTGATGGAATTTCGGCTCTCGAGGCCGTTGATAAGAAAGCGCCCGACTTAGTGGTCCTTGATCTTGGGCTTCCTAAAATGAGTGGTGAATCAGTTTGTATTGAGATTAGAAAGAAACAACCAGAACTGCCAGTTATTATTTTAACTGCCAAAGATGCAATTACTGATATTGTAAAGGGCTTGAATCTTGGGGCAGATGACTATATGACCAAGCCATTTGCGGCGGAAATATTTTTGGCCAGGATTAAAGCGCGCCTTCGTAAAGCCGAGGAAAATAATCACGTTATAAAAGTGAGCGACCTTGAATTAGACACCAAAACTCTTGAAGTAAAGCGGGGCAAAAAAGAAATTAATTTGACTCCGCAGGAATTTAAATTACTTCAGTATTTAATGAGTAATCGTGGGCAAGTTCTCACTCGCGATATGATTCTTAATCGCATTTGGATGTATGCTCCAGATATTGAAACCAGGGTAGTAGATGTTTATGTAGGGTACCTTAGAAAAAAGATTGACAATGGAAACGATAAAAAGTTAATCCATTCCATGCGAGGGTTTGGTTATACAATCAAAGAATAATAATTAAGAGGGAGTAGCTTTAAAGACTACTCCCTCTTTGCAAAACGACTAACCCAACTAGCTACATAGCACTACTATTACTATCTCGGTTGTCGTTTTCGTTATTTGTATTTCTGGAGGCTTTTCCTCCCTTTCTCCCAGCTTTAGCATGACCTTCTGAATTTCCATGCCAGCTTTTTCCTTTATTTCCACCTGGAGAACTGTCATCACCTCCAGAATAATTCTTATTGCGATTATCGTCGTTCATAATCTTCACCTCCTTTCATTTGTTATCTAACAATAAATCTTTAAGTTAAGAGGAAATAAAAAAACGTGTAAGAATACTATTAGAGAATTTTTGCAGATAATTCAATGATAATAGGATGCAACTCTTCAACTAACTCTGGATAAACTTGTGCTGGCAAGCTATTTCTATAAAAATAATCCATATCCCAAGTTTTTTGTCCTTCCCAATAATGATTCCTGACAATAAACATTTGGTAATGCTCTAATTTTAGAGCTTCTGCAACTGCCAAAAAATAATCTTCATCGCTTCCAGAATCTACCAACCCTTCGTCAACTAGAAAGTTCTTCATTTGTTCAAAATCAGTTCGACTTCTTTTAGTACCAGGTGGAAGGACCATTGTTTTTTTAATAAAATCTATTATCTTTTCCTGTAAATGCTGGGGTATATATTCAACATCAAACTCAAACCCTTCCTCCCCTATTGTAAAAATAACCTTTACATCTTTACCAAAAATATTTTTTAAATCTACTGCTTTATCTGTAGCTTTTAATAGGTTACGCCAATTATCCGCAAATTGATTAACTCTCACTGATTTTTCTATTCCGAACAAAAAAACATCTTCTCCATAACCCCTTCTTTTTAAGTCTTTGATGGCAGCATATAGTGCCCCTTGCCCACGATCTACTCCCACAATTTCTCTACCGTATGAATCTCGTTCGTCTCTATCTTTTTTAATTTCTGTAATTTCAGCAGGAACTGCAGTCAAACTACCTGGTTCAAAAATTACTATTCCAGAATCGTTAGAGGTAAAACCAACTCCATCATGTCCTTCACGTAGAATCACATATTTTTCATAATCATGAAACATAAGTCCTGATATTTTCTCTAAATCTTCTTCTGTATACTCATGATTCTGTTTTTTTGGATCAATCGCAAATTGTGGCAGCTCATTGTGAATTCTCGGAAGCTTAGCAGCTTGGGCATACATCGAAACTGGCATTGTAAGCACTTTGAAAGCAATTCTTTTTCCAGATTCATCAATATAATTATTCAAGAGGTAATCATTTGATAAGCATCTCATCATTCCTTTATTAAAGTCTCCTTTACCAATTCCTGACGAAGAAAGAGGAGCAATTATGCCAATTCTTCCATTGGGAAGAATATTTCTTAAAATATAATTCCGCATTGTTATATATCCATCTTCCATATTAAACTCGTGCCCTTCGACAACAAACCTCATTCTTTCCAGAACTTCTATTCCGGCGATCTGTTGGAAAGGTGCCAATATCCATCCATACATCATTTGCAAATCTTGTATTTGTTGATAACCAGAATTATCGCTTTCGTGGCTCATATTTTTAAAAGTGGTAATTTGACCTCAACAATAGTTCCTTCGTTCGCTTTTGATTTTATTTTTATGCTCCCATTATGATGTTCAATAATATGTTTTGCTAAATAAAGCCCGACTCCAATTCCTTCCTTTTCCATATGTATTCCTTTGTAAAAACCTTCAAATATCCTTGATAAATGCTCCTTTTCTATTCCAACCCCAGCATCTTCTATTCTTACAACTAGGTAGGAAGAACTAGAATTTAAAGTAATTAAGATCTTGCTATTGGTTGGCGAGAATTTCACTGCGTTATCTAAAATGTCTCCCAAAACTTGAACAATTTTTTCGAAATCAGCAATTATCAAATCGTTTTTATCTGAAATATTACTTTTAAAGTTGATTTTTCTTTCTGGATAAACAAGTTTAAATCTCGAGAGCACATAGTCCAAGATTTTTTTAATACTATATTCTTTCCAAACATATTGATGCTTGCCGGTTCTTATCTTATTTACTTCCAAAAAATCATTGATTAATTCAGTCATCTTATTAGATTCTGTATTAATCTGGTTAATCCAGTCGCGGGCCAAACCATTACTTCCATTAAGTTTACTTTTCAATAATTGAGAATATCCACTAATAGTTGTAAGCGGCGTACGAAGCTCATGAGCAACTATCGATATAAAATAATCCCTAATCTCCAAAGCCTCTTTTGCTTGATTATAAAGTTGAGTTTTTTTAATTGCCAGGCAAGCCATAGAACCAAATAATTTAAGCGTTTCTATGTTTTTCTTAGTGGGTGCAATCCCCTTCTTTGAATTAACTGTCACAACTCCAATTGATTTATTCTGGTAGGCGAGGGGAATAAATATAACCCATTTAACTCCCATCGTTTTAAATTTTTTAGCTTGCGGATGAACCGCTGTATAATTGGTCATCGGAGCAATAACAACTTCTCTTCTTTTAAATACTTGATATGTTGTCGCTCTTTTACGATTTTTAGTTGTGTATGCAAGCGGAAGTGATGCATATACTCTTTTAAGCTCATCATTAGGCTCTTTGAGAATTATCGATGCATAGCCAGATCCACCAGCTAAATTCACCGCTTCATTTACTATTGTTTGATATGTTTCTTCAGGTGTTAAGGGGACTAAAAAATTAAGAGCAGACTTATTAATTTTTTCTAGGATATTATTTTTTTGCATATTTTTTAACTTTTAATAGTAACTCTGATATTTCAAATGGCTTTGGTAAATAGTCAGTAAACTTTCCAACCTTTGCTAATCTTGCAATGTCGTGCCTAGCGCTCACAAGTATTGTTGGGCCTGAAAACAATTTAAATTTTCCCATAATATCTTTACCGCTATCAAGATAACTGTCCACTAAAAACAATAAACTTTTTTCTTTTCCAAGATTTTCTAGTTTCTTGGAAAAATCAGAAAAAGTGTCTACTTCATAGCCATCCCCTTCCAAAATCATCTGCATCAAGTTTCTTATGCCATCGTCATTTTCAACAATAATTATTTTTTTAAGCATATCGCTTGAAATTTAACACATTTGACTATTATTTTGCCAGAATTTCAAGGAAACTATTACTTCTTTCTTACGTTTTACTTTACTACCCGTGTGTAGTAACATTGCCACATAATTACGGATAATCAAGAAGAAATTTATCAAGAATTTGTTTCAATTGCGAGTCATGAACTGAAAACTCCACTGACTTTAATGCTTCTAACTTTTCAGTCCTTACTTAAAAAAATTGAGAAAAATCCAGATAGCCTAAAAATAAAAGAGGTTAAGAATGCTATTGTCGAAGCAGAAGAAGAAACTAAAAAGCTGACTAAAATCGTTACAAACTTACTTGATATTTCAACAATTCGTTCGGGCGGCTTTAAACTAGAGAAAAAGAGATTTAATTTGACTAAATTAATTACCGAGGTGGTTGCAAAATTTAAGAAACAATACCCAGCAATTAGTTTAAAAACACAAAGAAATATTTACTTAACGGGAGACATATTAAGAATCGAACAGCTCTTAAACAATTTAATTTCCAATTCCATCAAATATGGTCGAGGGAAACCGATAAGGATAACAGCTAGAAAACTTAAAAAGTATGTAAAAATTACAGTTAGCGATGACGGCATTGGAATCAGAAAAAAACATTTGGAGCAAATTTTTGAGAAATTTGAAAGGGCTGTAGCCAACCAACATCTCACTGGCTTCGGTATGGGGCTTTATATTGCCCGGAAAATCGTTGAAAGCCACGGTGGGAGAATTAGCGTAACAAGCAAGCTTAACGACGGTTCAACTTTCCAGATAATACTACCAACTACATAGCTCGAGCTGCTATTTTTGACCGACCATTTTGTAAATTTCTAGCTATTCTTTTCTTGCCCCTTTGAACTTCGTTACCAAGTTCTTCTCGTACTTCGTTAAGTCTTTCCTCCCCTTCTTTCTTAATGTTTTGATAACTGCGCTTTATTCGATTCCGGATGTTGTTATCATATAAAGCTACTGCCATCACTCCAAAAACAAATCCGGTCAGAATCATGGTCAGATCACTTCTACTTTTATCATTATCCAATTTCGCTCACCTCCTTCTGGTCTCCTATTAATCTTCTAATTACCCCTAAAAATCCGTATTTAAGCTCATCCTTCAAAACTTCAATGTCACGAGTCGTTCCTTCAATTTCCTCGGTAAGTATTCTAATTGACTTTAATGTTCTTCCAAGCTGATAAGCTGCGTACGAAACAAAGCCAGCCAAAACAAGAAATACGATTGTTAAAGATAAATAAAACAAATCAAGAATTGTAAGCATAAAAAAAGCTTACTTTCTTAGAGTAAGTAAACAAAAAGCATCAAGTAATAATCGTTTATAACTTACGATTATTTACGCATCATGTCTAAGCCCACTGCAACGACCATGATAGCTAAACCTAACCAAAGCACTGCGAAGCTTGGCCAAAGACTAACTAAAGTTATTCCAAGACCCAATCCAAAAAGGCTATGCATCATTGCGTGCGGTGCAAAACATTCTTTCATTTTTTTGTCCATTTTCATAACTAATCACCCCCTTCTAGTTAATACCAAAGATACGATAAAAGTGCCAGCCATCAATCCAACCCACGTTAACCCAACCTGTTCTGTAAGCCAATCTTCCCTTTTCTCAACTTCTCGAAGTGACCTTCCAACCAAAACATAACCACTGTTATTTTTTCCATTAAAATATCTAATAACTGCAGCAATTCTAATTCCTTCTTTTGGCTGCCAAGTAACTCTATCTTCAGAATGGGATTTTGTATAATCAAAAACTCCGCTTGGAAGTGTTGGAGCTTTCCCGTCCAAAACTGCATTACTTACTACTACTTCTTTCTTTTCATTAAATACAATTACAAAAGTCGCCAAGCTTTTTGAAAGATCAATTTGACCCCCCGAAACTATAGTTTTGGGATTAGCACCATTTTGTAATTTTCCACCTAAATCTTCTGAAAGCTCTATTTGAGGATCATTTGCCGAAAGCCTAATGTCTTGTTGAACTGCAAGATAAATTAGTCCACAAGTTCCAGTTATCACAACAGCTAAAATTATCCAATATCTAAGTGCTATCAGCATGTAATATAATAGTAGCATATGCAATTTAACAAGTTAACACCGGAGGAGAAAGCGGTTATTGAAGATAAAGGAACCGAGGCTCCATTTACTGGGGAGTATGATGATTTTTTCGAGGAAGGCACATATATCTGTAAACGCTGCAATGCTCCTTTATATGTTTCAAGTGCTAAGTTTCATTCCAATTGTGGCTGGCCCAGCTTTGATCAGGAAATAAAGGGAGCTGTTGACAAGCTTCCTGACCCAGATGGTACAAGAATTGAAATTCAGTGCCATAATTGTAAAGCCCACCTGGGACATGTTTTTTACGGTGAAGGATATACTCCAAAAGATACTCGTTTTTGTATAAATTCAATTTCAATGAAATTTATTCCTGATGCAAAAAAGTGAAATCGCAACATTAGCTGGAGGATGTTTTTGGTGTACTGAGGCCGTATTTGAACGGCTTAAAGGTGTAACTGCAGTAATGCCTGGTTACACTGGAGGAAAAACTGAAAATCCAAGTTATGAAGATATCTCTAGTGGTAATACTGGCCACGCTGAAAGCATTCAAATTACCTTCGATCCTCAAGTTATAACCTACGGGAAGCTTCTCGATGTCTTTTTTGCTCTCCACGATCCGACTACCTTAAATCGCCAAGAAGCCGATGTCGGGACCCAATATAGATCAGTGGTTTTTTATCATGATGAAGCTCAGAAGAAAATAGCTGAAACGAAAAAGGCTCAAATTCCCAAAGCTGTTACTGAAATAGTTCCCTTTACTAAGTTTTATAATGCCGAAGATTATCACAGAGAATATTATGATAAAAATCACGGAGCAGCTTACTGTAGACTTGTAATTGATCCCAAAATTAAGAAATTATATAAAGAATTTAAGGATGCCACTTTGAAGTAACTAAATCCACTTTCTCATTTTTAAATGTTACTTCTTCAGTTAATAACATTCTTTTTTTACCAGCTACCCCACCAGGGCCAGAGTATCCAGTCAAACCTCCATCAGAGGCTACAACCCTATGGCATGGAGTATGTGGCGCATCTGGGTTTGTCTTCATAAAAAGTCCAACAGCTCGTGCTGCCCTCGGGCTTCCAGCTAAACTCGCTATTTGGCCATAGGTCGCAACATTCCCTATTGGGATTTGTCTTGTAATTTCATAGACTTTATCCTTAAAATGGCTCATTAGCGCTTTTGTTTATTAATTGGAATCGCAGTCGGTGTTGGGCTAGGTAAACTCGTGAGAAGTGCGTCAATTGTTGACTTTAATTCGTTCAGATTTGGAACCCCGACTATTTTAGATCCATTAACAAAAAACGTTGGTGTCGCATTAATTGCAATCAGGTTTCCATCAGCCAAGTCTTTTAGAATAAAATCATTATATTTTTTCTCTTCCACTTCCTTTTTAAACTTATCAGTATCAAGCCCCAACTCTTTAGCATAACCAGTAAAAGTATCTATTGGATTTCCCAATCCTGACCACTTATCCTGGTTTTCATATAACTTATCATGCATTTCCCAATACTTTCCTTGTGCTCCAGCCGCCTCAGCCGCCTCAGCCCCAGGAAGAGCGTTTGGGTGCTGTGTCAAAGGAAAATTTCTAAAAACAAAATTAATTTTATTACCATACTGCTTTAAAACTTCTTTAATGATCGGGTGGGCTTCTCCACAAGATGGGCATTGGTAATCTCCAAATTCCACGATAGAGATTGCCGCTTTCGGGCTAGTCTCGTGAGAGTCAGATCGAATTAATAAGCTCGTATCAACACTAGCTGTTGCCGTCGTATTATTTGTTTTTCCTTTTGTAGCAAAGACTACAAACCCACCAAAAACAATTAATACAATTGCTCCAATCACCCCAATTATTTTTGCTTCATCGTTCATTTCTTTTTATCTAATTTTTTCGCAATTATCATACAAGCGGTTATCACTGTAAAGGCGGTAAGAGATAAAAGTGGGATCGTTATAAATCCAAACCAAGAAAAGAATTTGGTAGTACAGGGTACGTCAATAGTACACGGAGCTAGGCTTTCACTAATTACATGGTAATAAATTAGATTATGGTAAATTGCAATAACTAAACCAGTTATCGAAAGAGATAAGACATAATCAGGAAGATTTTTATCTTTTTTAATTATTCCTACTGTCATTAAAAATACCAAAGGATACATAAAAATTCGCTGAAACCAACAAAGCTTACAAGGGGTAAAGTGGGCAATCTCGCTAAAGTATAAGCTTCCCAAAGTTGCAACAAGAGCTTGTAACCAAGCTAAATAATATATCAATTTGACTTCTTTAATTCTCTTCACCAAACTATAGTAACAGATCTGAATGAAAAAATTAACCTTTGTTCCAATTCTTCTAGTTGTCATAGTATTAGCTCTAGGCATCTATTCATACAAAAAAAGTAACGATCTTAAAGAACAGGGAGATAGACTAGTTAATTCTCAACGATTAACTGAGGCTCTTATTTACTATCAAGAAGCTGACAGTACTTTTCCATTTAGAAACGATCTAAGAGAAATAATTACGGGAACTAAACTATTAATTAACAGCCAAAGAGAATATGGGCAAATTGTGGACTTAGACTATGCCGAAGTCCAGGAGCTGCCGCCACTTGAATCAATTCAGCCGCCTAAACTAGTTGAAGGAGATCTTTTTGTGCCAATTCTAATGTATCACCACATTAGAATTAACCCAATGCCTGGCAATGCATTATGGGCATCTCTTAACGTATCACCAGATTTACTTAATTCGGAGCTAAATTATTTATCTACTCATAATTATCATGTAATAAGTTTGACCGAACTTTCTAAAGCTCTTAATGGAGGATTTAATTTGCCAGTTAATCCAATAGTTTTGTCTTTCGATGATGGCTATAAAAACTTCTACGAAAACGCTTATCCACTTCTTAAGAAATATAATATGAAAGCAATTGAATTTGTCATAACTCAAGTTGAATCGGCTCCAGCCTATTTATCATGGGACCAAATAATAGAAATGGACAAGTCCGGACTTATCGAAATTGGAGCTCACACTCAACACCATCCCAGCCTCTCTTCTCTATCTTTGGCTACCATAAATAAAGAGATAATTGGAAGTAAAACTGATATAGAAACACATTTAGGTAAAAAAACAAATTGGTTTGCTTACCCCTATGGGGACTATAATAATTATATTATAGCTACAGTCGAAAAAGCAGGCTTTATTGGCGCAGTATCTACTAATTACAGTGCCGTTCAAAATAAAAACAAATTGTTTGTTTTACCAAGAATTATGGCAGACGGAAGATTCACCCTTGACGAATTTGCCCATCGTCTGCAAAAATGAAAGGTATGAAGAAAATTGCGACAATCTTTTTAATTACTTCTTTTGCCTTTTTAACTTTAGCTCCAATAACTAAAGCCAAAGCTGACGACATAATCATAGATTACACCGGGGCTATCTCGATAGTAATTACAAATAATTCTGTGCTCGCAACCGAAACTACCAACCCGACTCCTCATGCCACTACAGCCCCAACTCCAGCTACACCTGCACCGAAAATAATTCCCATTGTCCCACCTAACACTAATACTACAGTTAAAATTAGTCCTAATACTGATAAGGATAATAAGTTGAAAATAACAATCGAAACAAAATCAACTGCAGCTTCCAAGACCCAGACAATAGAAAAAACTGCCGACAATGTTATTTTACGAGGCCCGGATAAGCAACCGGTATTAAGTATCAAGCCCGACCAAAAACAAAAAAACGAGCTTAATATTCAACAGAAAAATGTTAACGCTACAACCACACTTCCCTTGCAAGTTGATACCAAAACTCACGTAGTTAGCGTCCAAACTTCATCCGGGACGCAACCTGTATCAATCCTTCCCGACCAGGCTCTACAAGGAACAAACGACAAAGTTTCTACTAAGCTTCAGGCCACTAAATCAGATCTAAAATTAACTTCAGAAAATGGCAAGGCTACCTATGTTGTTAGCCAGGAACGGAAAGGAAAAGTTTTCGGGACATTTAATTTAACTTTTCCTTCTCAAGTCAAAATATCAGCAACAGACGGAAAAACAATTTCAATCCAACAATCTCCTTTCTCCTTTTTATTCGGATCTATAATCAGGTAATTTGACAATGCAACTTAGTTGCATTACACTTTGCTTTGTGGCGAAAAATAAAATTGTTGAATTTCTTTTTAAAGTAAATAAGCCGGTTACAGCTTTAGAATTAATAGATCTCTTAAGGGTTAATAAAACTACAGTTTATAGACAAATTAAAAGTCTTATTAAAGAAAAGGTGATTACAGAAATTGAATTTGGAGACGGCAAAAAACGCTACGAACTTAGCTCACTTCCCCATCACCATCATATTGTATGTATTAATTGTAATTTAATTTCTGACATTACTCTTAAAGAAAATTTTAGTAAGCCAAAAACAAATTTCAAAATTCTTAAGCATAATCTAGAATTTTTTGGAATTTGTAAAAACTGCCAATGAGAATTGCATTTGTAGGAAAAGGTGGAAGTGGGAAATCAACTTTAGCTGCTCTATTTGCAAACTACGCTAATAATAGCGGTATAAATACTTTTGTCGTAGATGCAGATATTAATATGCACCAAGCTGGTTTATTAGGATTTAAAATAGTTCCGAAGGAAAAACATTTATCCAACACAAACTCTGTTAGGAAAATTAAAGAATATTTAATAGGTAAAAACGAAAGGATAATTGATGATATACATTTCAAAAAAACAACCCCGCCTACAACTAATTCTAATTTGGTTCACTGGAATAATTTAGACAACTTCATACTTAAAGAGTTTCTAATCAAAATTGATAATATTTCACTCTTAACGGTTGGTACTTACGAAGACGAAGGAATAGGTGCTAGTTGTTATCATACCAGCTTAATGAGTTTTGAAAACATCCTCTCTCACTCTGTAGATAAAAATGAATTAATAATTTGTGACATGGTAGCTGGAGTTGATGCATTTGCAAATACGCTTCACATGCAATTTGATTATCTAATTTTAGCGGTAGAACCAACCGTTAGATCAGTGGATGTTTTTAATCAGTACAAAAGGTTATCAGAAAAAGCTGGGATTTTAAAACATTTAAAGATTATTGGCAATAAAGTCAGAAATAAAAGTGACGAGGAATTTATAAAAAAACAAATTTCAGCTAATTTCGTATTAGGATTTCTGTATGAGTCAGAGTATCTTAGAGAAATAGACCAGAACCCTAAAAAATTAGATTTTTCAAAACTAGAAACAAAAAATAAAAGGATTTTTGTGAAAATTTTAGAATTAGTGAAAAGTTCAAAAAATCATTCAAAAGAAAGGTATGAAATATTATTAAAACTACATGAGAAATATATTAGGAAATTCTTTCCTGACAAGTTTGATTATTATATGACTCAAATTGACCCTCTATATGAAATCAAATAACTTAAATGTCTTCCAAGGCAAGAGTTCAATTCTTGACTTTCTAGATCCTGATAAAAGTCCTCCAACGCCACTTGTGGAGTTAAGTAGCGAACTAAATCATTTTAGATCGCAAAACGTTCGCATATTTGCAAAACTCCATAACATGCTTCCCCTGGGTAATATTAAAATGCTAGCTGCTAGAAATATGCTAGAAAAAGGATTTGAATCTGGAAAATTAAAGAATACAAACTCACTTATTGAGTATTCTTCTGGAAATACTATTCTCTCTTTAGCAATCATCGCAAGACAAATGGGAATCAAAAACATTAAATCGCTTATTTCTCACGAAGCGTTCGAAAGTAGAATTAATTTGTTAAGATTTTTTGGTATTCAAGTTGGAATTCATCAAGAACCAACAAACCCCATGAAACATGACCCAAAAAGCGGAATTTCAAAAGCAGAAAAACTTGGGCAAAAAAAAGGTTGGTGTTGTCTTGGTCAATACACCGATCCAGCAAACCCTGAAGCTCACGAAAGATGGACGGGTCCTGATGTATGGAAACAAACAGCTGGCAAACTGACGATATTCTGTTCAGCTTTAGGAACTACGGGAACAATGGTTGGAACAAGTAAATATCTAAAAAGAAAGAGTAAATTAATAACTACAATTGGAGTATCTAGAATTGGAGGACCAGTACCAGGAGTTCGCTCCACTTCAAGATTAAACTTGATTCATTTTGATTGGCAAAAAAGCATTGACCAGCTTGAAGAGGTCGGAATTGAAGAATCATATACCGAAAGTCTTACACTTTGTAGAAACGGACTATTGGTTGGACCAAGTTCAGGGTTTACTTTTGCTGGACTTAAAAAATTTCTAGAAAAACAAATTACTTCAAATAATCTAGATAAATTCAAAAATAAAGATGGAGAAATAATTGCAGTTTTTGCCTGTTATGACGGTCCATTTCAGTATCTATCAGAATATTTTGATTATGTAGACAAGAAAGAATTTTCACCAATTGAATCTGAAGAATTGCTTGTTTACAAAAAGGGACAACAATCTAAAATTTAGTTACTATTAATTATGTTATATCTTTTTTCGTTTTTTACTTTTATTTCAACTTTCATTGGCGGACTTGTTGGCCTTAAATATAAAGATAAGTTACATTTAATTCTGGGGTTCACTGCCGGCGTTCTCTTAGGTGTAATTTCTTTTGACATTTTTCCAGAAATAATTAGTTTGGTTAATGAAACTGGAGTTGAGCCGGTTAAACCAATGATTGCGCTCGTTGCCGGATTTTTAATCTTTCATATTTTCGAAAAAATTCTTTTAATTCATCACTCTCAAGAAGAATTGTATGGAAAACATAAACATCCAACAGTCGGAGCTTTCTCGGCTTTAGCGTTGGCCTGCCACTCTTTCTTGGATGGCGTAGGAATTGGACTAGGGTTCCAGGTTTCTCCCACTATTGGAATTTTGATTGCTATTGCAGTTATTGCTCATGATTTTTCAGATGGCTTAAATACAGTGTCATTGACGCTAGTTCACAAAAACACCAACAGAAAAGCGTTAATTTTTTTATTTATTGATGCCTTAGCCCCAGTTTTGGGAGCAATATCCACAAAGCTTTTTACAATTCCTACAAATCTATTAATTTTGTATCTTGGGTTTTTTGCAGGATTTTTATTGTATATTGGAGCCTCGGACATTTTGCCTGAGGCGCATAGCGAAAAATCATCTTACAAAACAATACTCATGACAATCTTAGGCGTTATGTTCATCTTCATCATAACAAGGTTTACATGAAATTTATTTTTTCTATTTTAATTGGAATTTTTCTCGTTCTTCTTTTGGCACCTTTTTCTTTAGTAAAAGCTCAAGAAGTCTTTTATAAGGCGACTGTCGAGGAAATAGTTAATGAAGGCAATCAAACGATTGAAGGTGTAACTTATCCATTCCAGACGCTGAAAATAAAATTTCTTGAAAATGAGCTGAACGGCAAAGAATTAACAATTGATTACGGTAAAACTTATACAATTGACAAAAGCCAGCTTGTACACAATGGTGATACTGTTGTCATTGTCAAAACAACTGATGTTGACAATAAACCTATTTATCAAATCAGTGAACCATATAGATTAGATAAATTAATACCTTTCATAATTATCTTTTTTGTAGCCATAATTTTATTAAGCGGACTACAGGGGATTGGCTCCATTGTCGGGATGATAATAAGTTTGGTTGTAATTATCAAGTATATTATTCCTCAAATATTAGCTCAGCAAGATCCTCTTTTAATTAGTATTACGGGGTGCTTAATTATAATGGTTACAACAATTTATTTGGCACATGGATTCTCACGAAAAACAACGATTGCTCTTGTTGCAACTTTTATAACTTTAGTTTTAACTGGCATTATTGCAATCGTGGTTAGTAATTTAACCTCTCTAACTGGCCTAGGAAGTGATGACGCAATTTCACTTAAACTTGGCCCCACAGCTAATATTAATTTTAAAGGACTAATGCTTGGTGGGATACTAATTGGAACACTAGGAGTCTTAGATGATGTTACAACTGGCCTGGCAGCTTCAATTTTTGAGTTACATAAAGTAAATCCAAAGCTTGGGTTTATGAATTTATTAAGCTCAGGCTTAAGAATTGGGAGGGAACATGTTGCTTCACTTGTGAATACTTTAGTTCTGGCCTATGCTGGAGCATCCCTTCCAATATTCATTTTAATTGCCCTAAACCCCAATAATTATCCCCTTTGGTCAATCTTAAATAGTGAAATTATAATTGAAGAAGTAGTACGTACCTTAGCTGGCAGTATGGGGCTCATTCTAGCAGTTCCACTGACAGCTCTTCTAACATCTTTTTATATCAGTAAAAGTAAGTCTTAAAACTTTGGAGGATTGTCCGAGGGATAATAAAAATCACACAAGTTAACGTCAGTTACAGTGGCTCCATCTTTCACGTCAACTGATACAAGTGGTCTTGTTTTCTGTCCCGAGCAATCCGCTGAGGTTGAGTTTACAACACAGCTACTATAACTTGTATAAAATCCTGATAGAGTTCCACTAGTTGTTGTTGCATCATACTTTAAGTAATACGAGCCATCTGAAAGGCTTAATGTGTAAGTCATTCCCCCACCTTTGTCGCTTCCTGGGTAATCCTGAGAAGTAAGCTCATTAGTTGTCACATTTTTAGCTACGATCTTGCCTTTAGGCAGGATTGACGCTGGGAAACAAAGCCTCCCGGTTACTACTCCTTTTACACTTGCCGAATTAGTGGCTACAGGGGTTGAGGAAGAAACTGGTGTCGCAGTACCTGAAACAGAATTTAAACTTAAAGAAGGGTTTTGGGTTTTACCGTATAAATAAGCCGCTGTCCCGACTGCAGTTATAGTAATTAGAGCTAAAATTAAAATTACTAGATCTTTCATATTCGTAAGTATAACAAATAATTTTTCTGATACAATTACTAATTACATGAACAAAAATATAATCGTTAAGGTAACTCCAAATAAAGGCCGTGGTGTATTTGCACTTCGTGACTTTGCCGTGGGTGAGATAGTTGAAAGCTGCCCTGTAATAAATATCACGCCAGATGAGCGAAAAAAGCTCGAGAGTACTATTTTTAATTATTATATTTACCCTTGGAGGAGCACCAGAAGCGGATCACTAGTTCTTGGGTACGGTTCAATTTATAATCATTCCTTTAATCCAAATGCAGACTGGAAACAAAACTTCAAAACTAACTCAATGGTTTACCGAGCCATTAGGCCAATTAAAAAAGATGAAGAAATTACAGTTAATTATAACGGCGAGCCAGACGACCAAACTCCTATTGATTGGTTTACAGTAGAAAAATAACAATATGAGTAATAACTTTAGTTTAGATATATCTTATTATCAAATTTCACTTTTCGACCCTTCTTTCAAAAATCCCTTTAATGATTGGGGTGAAAAAGAAACATCACAAGGGTTTTCCTGGCGGCCTGGTAGTGTATCCTTTAGGACTTTTAATAATGGAGCTTTACAAGTAATAATTAATGAATCAAATAGTGTTAAGCTAAAAAAAGAAACCAAAAGAGCAATTTCTGTACCGTTTAAAGTAGGACAACAAGGAATAGTTGAAGTCGCATCAATACCTGCAAGCAAACAAATTAAAATTGCTCCAGGTTCTTATACTGTTATTTATGAACATGGATATGCAGGTACGAAAATATGGTGTAATTTTACTTTTGTTCTTCAAAAAAATACTAAGGCAACGATCCTTCGTGCAGATTCTGAATTATCTCCAACTTACCCGCTTTCGATGAACGCTAAAGCAGCAAGTTAATAGATCTAGGTCTCTATTTTTAACCAATGAAAGTTATGGCAACACCAGTTTTATCAGCACGACCTGTGCGGCCAATTCTATGAATATAATCTTCATAGCTTTCTGGAAGATCATAATTAATAACATGGCTTACGTTACTAATATCAAGTCCTCTTGCCACAATATCAGTGGCCAAAAGAACTTGGACATAATCATCTTTAAAGTTACTAAGTGCACGTTGTCTTTGATTTTGGCTTTTATTTCCATGAATCGCATCGACTTTAAATCCTCTACTTTTAAGCTCGGTGAATAATTTTTCAACTCCATGTTTGGTGCGACCAAATACAAGTACTTTACTAAATTCATTTTTAATTAATAGCTCATGCAAAACTTCAACCTTTGGCTTTCCATTAATTCTTAAGATTTCCTGTTTAACATTACTAGTTGGCTCATTTGATTTAATGGAGATTACGACCGGGTTTCTTAAAAACCCTCTTGCAACTCCGTCAACTTTAGGTGGCATTGTAGCTGAGAAAAAGAAAGACTGACGATCCTGTGGTAAGTGAGTAAGAATGTAATTAAGATTTTCAATAAATCCCATATCAAGAATTCTATCGACTTCATCTAAAACGATATTATTATAGTCACGGAAGTTCATTATTCTTTGCTGCTCTAAATCAATTAGCCTTCCAGGCGTTCCTATTACAAAGCTAGCTCCCCTTCTCAAGCCATTTACCTGCTTTCCCATACTCACGCCACCAATGCAAAGGACTGAGTAAATTCCCAATCCCCTTGCAAAAAGCCTAAATTCATCTTCAATTTGAACGGCTAATTCACGAGTTGGGGCAATAATAAGTACCCTTTGAGAGCGACTCTTTAATACTTTATTAATAAGTGGAATTAAAAAGCTAGCAGTTTTTCCAGTTCCAGTTTTGGCAATACCCACTACGTCTTTTCCTAATAACCCTTCTGGAATTGCTTGATCTTGAATGGGAGTTGGAATTGTATAGCCACGAGAGCTGATATTTGCCATCAGTCTAGAATCCACTGCAAAATCAGAGAAATTATTCTTGGCTACATAGGCCACAGTTTCCGCGCTTTGTGGAGCACTATTTCCAATTATGTTTGATGGATCAAAAAACTTCATGCGACGCACTGGGCGTCCACCACCAAAAGACCTTCTCCCACCTCCCTGAAAGCCTTGTCTACGATTGCGGTCAAACTGACCACCACGATTGCCACCGAATCTTTGTTTGTACATATGATTTTTGCTGCTTAATTAAAAATACGTATCTTCATTTGGAGAAAAGATACGTTAAAAAAAATGGGGTACCTTTGTCTTTACAAACTTACAATATGCCTAAAAATCAAGCAGTGAAAACAGTATATCACACATCAACTAATTGTCAAGATTATAGGATAATGAGCCTATTTCTCGGGTTCCCAGGGCGGCATTATCTGAAAATAATTCCCGTCCGGATCAGCTAAAGTTGCAATTAATCCATCCCAGCCGTCCATACCGTATGGCTCAGCAATAACCTTGATACCTTTAATTTTCTTTAGCCTTTCAAACTCTGCTTTTACATCGCTTGTTTCAAGATTAAACATGAAGCGCTCTGGGTTCTTATTTTTACCTTTTACTTTATCATGAGGGCCAATGTTTAAAAATGTCTTTCCAACTAAAAATCCATAATAACCATGTTCCGCCATATCCGGCTTTTTAGAGAATACTTTCTCGTAAAATTCCCCAAGACTTTTGGGGTCATCTGAAAATAGTAAAATTGAATTAAGATTTAGCATTTTTTTATCCTTTTGCCGCTTCTTCCAGATCAGCTATGATCAATTTCTTCATTTTAAGGAATTTATTCATCACACGCTTTGATACTTCCGGATCTGGGTTTGAGATAATTTCTTCAAATTGCTTCGGGATTATTTGCCATGACAAACCAAATTTGTCTTTGAGCCATCCACATTGCTCGCTCTCAGGAACTGCGGAAAGCTTCTCCCAAAAATAATCCACTTCTGCTTGGTCCTCACACTTAAGCAAGAATGATATTGATTCATTAAACTTAAATACAGGTCCACCATCTAGGGCCATAAACTGCTGACCATCTAGTTCAAACATCCCGGTTAACACTTTGCCTTCCATCCCTTTCATTGGTCCTTCTAACGGGCCTTCTGGATAACGCCCAATATTAATTACCTTTGCGTCTTTCCCAAATCTCTTAAATACAGAGACATAAAAATTCATTGCCTCTTCAGCATTTTTATCAAACCATAAAAATGGAGTTATTTTTTGCATGTTTATATATTACTGTAATTCATATTCGCTTAGCAACTTCTTATTGCCTTCTATTTGATATTTCAGAAGCTCAGAATACACACCTTTCCTGCGCGCCAGTTCATGAGGCGTGCCAGAATCAGCAATTGTTCCCTTATCTAAAACTACAATCCGATCTACATTCTGAATTGTCGAAAACCTATGGGCAATAATGATAACAAGCCTGTTTTTAAATAGTTTTTCAAGAGCATCTTGAACAAGTCGTTCGCTTTTTGAATCTAAGCTACTGGTTGCCTCATCTAAAATTAAAATTGGCTTATCGTGTAGAATGGCACGAGCGATTTGGATACGCTGCTTTTGCCCCCCAGATAATTTCACTCCCCGCTCTCCAATTGCAGCATCGAGGCCATCCTTAAGCTTCATTACAAATTCATAAGCATTGGCTTCTTTTAGAGCTTTAATTATTTCCTTATCAGTTGCGTTACTTGCCCCGTAACTTACATTTTCGCGAATTGTTGATGAAAAAAGCTCATTCTCTTGAAATACTAGAGCCATATGTTCTCTAACCCATGCATGGGATACCTCAGAATAATTTTTGTCTGAGAGCGCAATTTCCCCACTCGTTGGCTCATAGAGCTTTAGAATTAAATTAACAAGCGTTGTCTTACCAGCTCCAGAATGGCCAACAATGGCAACTTTTTCATTATTTTTTAATTTAAGATTAATATCAGTCAAGACTGGCTCCCCACCATCATAGGCAAAACTTATATCGCTTAAAGTAATTTCCGGCTTTTTAGAAACTTTTGGCAAAGATTTTGTATGAAATACTTCTTTTCCAGGAAGATCCAGTACCTGGAAAAATTCTTTCGAGTCTGCTTCAGCTCTTTGCACTTGCTCCAAAATAAAGCTCATTCCAAACAAGGGCCAACGAAGTTGAGCAAGAAGTTGAATTATAAGGACCATTTCCCCAAGGGTTAATTGCCCCAGGAAAGTTTTTCTAAAAATTAGGTAAAGAATAACAACAAAGGCTATCTCAACTCCAAACTCACGGACAAAATTCAAAATATGATAGAAGGTCGATTGTCTATCATAAATTTTATTAATAATTTCGTATTTATTAGATACATATTCCCATTCTTTGGATTGAGTATTATAAGTTTTAACGAGCTTAATATTTCCAATAACCTCACTAATTCGCCCACGCGTTGCATCCTCATGGACATTTTTTTTCTTTTGGAATTCTCCCCATTTTTTGGTGGAATAACTAGAAATTGCAATATAAACGGGGTAAACGCAAAACGCCAACAGTGCAATGGTGCGATCAAAATAAGCCAAAACTGCAATTCCAAAAATAGCTTGAAGTAGAGCCGGAATAATAAAGTTTGTAGCACTTCCCACAAATCCCTGAATTGATAAAATTCCACGGTTAAGTTGGTTTACAATTTTTCCGGAAATTTCCCCATCAAAATAAACTTGAGGAAGAGTGAAAATCTTATGGTAATACATCTCTGTAAGATTCCTCCCAAGCCTTGAGGCAATATAATCCCCGAGCCGTTGATTGGCAAAATTGATAATAACCCCACCAATATTAATTGAAAGAATTAAGGCAAATAGAAAAGTTAATTTTTGAAAGTCCCCAGTGCCTTTGGAGATTTGCTTTGATAATTCATCAACAACGTATTTTAAAGTAATTGGAGTAGCTTGCTGCAAAACTGCCTGAACTGTAATCAAAAGACATGCAACAACAATCCATTTATGCTGTGGACGAGATAATTTAATAATCTTAAAAATGTTCTTCATGGGAAAATGTGAGCCTTATTTTAACACACCTTCATTTTTTCTGATTCCTGCTTTAATTAATCTTTTAATAAGAGTGGTTGGCAGCTTTTTATCTAAAGAAAGTCGTAAAGTTGCTCTTCCAGTTCGTAGGTCTTTAATTTCGTCTTCAAAATCCACTAAAACTTTAGGCATGATATAAAGTCCAATATGCCGCTTTGCATACGCAAAATACACAAGTCTCCCTTTATAACCATAATATGGCATGCCATAACTTATTTTTTCCTCTGCCATAGGAGCTGTAGACTTGATAATTTTTCTTAGTTCAATAAGCTTTCCCTTAACTTCTTCTGGAGCGCTTGAAATGTATTCACCAACTGTTTTTGCTTTTTTCATAACAGACTCTTTTTGTAAACTTTACCCTTCTTGTCATAAGTAATCCACTCGCCAACTTGTTTACCCTTTTCAAAATACCCAGATCTCATCTTTGTACCATCACGCCTCCACCACTCCCAATAGCCCTCACAAACCCCATTAACCATCTTCCCTTTTGCCCAAATGCTTCCATCTTTATGATAAATGACATCCTGCTTTTTCATTTTATCTATCTGCAAGACCAAGCTTCACCAGTAATGAGGCCCACAAAAGTTCCCAGATTCCATCCATTATGACGAGCTAAAAATAAATGCCCACATGCGCTAGTATCGCCTCCAGTACCTCCTGTTAAGGTAATAACTTTTTTATAGTCTGAAATCGCAGCTTGTCTGTCAATTTGATAGTAGTAATTATGTATGTCTCCCCTATTCATCAAAGCTTGAACGTAATTTGGATTTAGCATGATTGCTTTGTCGAGATCAGGTAGAGCATCCTTATAATTTCTCAGTCTCATATTAGTATAAGCGCGATTATTGTAGCTTTCAGTGTATTTGGAATTCAAAGATATTGCTTTGGTGTAATTTTCTATCGCCTTTTGACAGTTACCAGTATCATAATCATAATTTCCCATTAAAAAATAATCTGTAGCTGATTTTAGATTTGTTGGGGGAATTGAAGTTGTGGTATGAGTAGTACTACACCACAGATCTGATTGAGTTGCAGTTTTATACATTCCAAACACAATTAATCCCAATAAAATAAATGTTACCCCAGCCGTAATCCCAACAGGCTTCCAGCTAAATTTCTTTTGCTTTTTTGAATGCTTAAATAATTTAGCTGAATAAAAATAAACGGCAGAAGCAATAATGGCCACAAAAAACAACAAAAATAGCAGTTTCATCTATAGTAATTATACCAACTTTTTGACTATCCTTCTGTATCTGTAGCTGTCAATACTTTAACAAGTTCAACAATTCCTAACATAATAACTAAATAAACAAGTATTGCGAATATTGTTGATGGCTCCAGTATCGAAACAGTCTCAATGCCAGGGCTCACCGCACTTCGGAAAATTCCCCTAAATGGGGCCTCAAATATCCCTGAGACAGAATAAATAAAAGAGACAAATGGGCTAATTGGATTCGCTCCCAATATCTTAAGGGCAAAACGAAACACCAAAAGGGTTTCAATTACTCCCCCAATATAGAAAACAATCCGATTTAAGGTCCAAATGGTAACTTGCTCTTCCACCTCTGGCGAGGATACTGCGACCTTTTCCCTAGTTATATTTTTCCCACTGGGAGTCACGCCTACTGATCTTTCTCGGACTACTTCTTGAGTTTGTGCCATAAAATAATCACCTCCCTTTATTTATAATCCACCAAAATCAAAAAAAATGCAATCTCAGCTAAGACTCATTTTTTATCTGGCACTAACATGTAAATAACACTGCTTGTTAGGGATAATACTATGGCAAAAACAAGCGCCCAAAGTATCCCATCAACCTTAAATCCTGGGACAATAGCTGCAACTAACATTACCATCAAAGCATTTATAACCAAGCTGAAAAGTCCTAAAGTCAAAATATTTATAGGTAGCGTTAAAAGTAAAACCAATGGCCTTATGAAGGTATTAACAACAGCTAATACTATAGCTACAACAAAGGCTGTAACAAAGCCATCAACTTTTACCCCAGGTAATATATAGGCGCTAACAAAAACTGCAATTCCACTTAGTATTAGATTAATTAAAATCTGCAAATTACTCACCCCCTCTAAGATTAGAAAATATATTCTATAAAGTCAAACTAGAAATATTTGATTCTTGACAGAATCTATAAAAAAGAAATACATTAATAGTATGGCCAGTAAGGATAATAAAAGGTCATCTCTTCCGATACTTCTTGCATTAGGCTCTCTTATTTTATTGATACTTCTTTTGGGATTTTATTTTGAAAATTGTCTAAAAAAGAACGTACTTGGAGTATCTACTTTCAATTCATCATTCTCCAAAAATCCCGTTACAGATGGTGATACATTTAATTTTGCAGCAACAGTTGTAGGTGATCAAAGTGGAGCACTCAATGCTACTGTATTATTTAATCTAACTGGCGCTGGAGTAATTAACAGTAATATCCAGGGGCCTGGAACATGCTTAAAGCTAACTGACACAACGGCAGCTTGCAACAATGTCAATATTGATCCCAATCAAACCATTGTCTGGACAGTACCCATAACAGCAGATACAAATTGTAGTCAGGCATCTGGAAATATTTCATTACAGACAAGACTTGTCGCAACAGCCGTTGTATCTACAAGTACAGCAAGTGTTAACTGTGTAGCTAAGTCATCAGCAGGTGGGGTAAACGCAACGACAACCCCGACTAGCCAAAATAACGGGAATGCCACCCCCAATAATGGATCAACAACAGGCACTCAAACAAAGACTACTAATAAAGTAACTACCAGTGCGGCAACCCCGACCCCTATGGCAACTTTGAGTCTAGCTGGACTTGCTTGCTCTAAATTTAGTGGCATTCCACTTATATTTCTTCTTTTCATTCTTTGGCTTTTAGCTTCAGCCTATTACTTTATATTCCGTAAAAGTTAGCTATAGAACTGATTTGTTTTTCTAGATATTCGTTAACTGCAGCTGGGCCTTTTTTGATAATTCTATTTTTTAATTCGACTTCTAGTCCCCAAATCTCCCAAGCAATAGTCAGATAAGGCGAGATCACCACATCTATTTCGTTTAACTCTTTTGCGCTTCTATAGCCACTTATAAAAGAATTATATTTTTCTTTATATTTTTTATTTCCCACTGCCCAGCCCTGCAGATCTGACGCACGCCAGCCCGTTCCCCCGGAATCAAAGTCATATAAAATAATTTTGTTGTCTTTTGTGATATGCAAATTATCTAGCGTTGCATCTCCATGAATTGGTCCCCAATCTAGAGATTTTTGAACTTCTGTTATTTTTGATTTAACATTACTTGCAATTTCTAATAGGACTTTCCTATTCGGATCATCTGCTTGTAAAAAAGATGTGGCAAGTCTAACTGGTTCATCAATTAGATAAGTAAGATCTATATCTTTTCTTTTGCTAATTGGTTTAAAATCATCAGAAAGCTTGTGGATTTTTCCCATAGCTTGACCAAAAAGAAAATATAAATCTGGAGTAAAGGGTTTTTGGGGTTTTTCTCCAGGAGCAAAGTTATACAATACTGCAAATTGATCTCCCATTGATTTCACAAACTTATCATCTATTGCTGGTACAGCTTTTGAAATAAGCAAACCTTTCTTACCAATAAATTCCAATAATTCTATTTCCCAACAAATATCATCTAAAGTTCTCCAACCTTTCCCGTAAATTTTAAGAACGTATTTATTGTTTTTATCTGTAACTTCATAAACATCGTTTGTGTACGATCTTAACAATGTTACTTTAGGAACGCCTTTTAATAAATAATTTTCTCTTAACCACTTAGGAATAGCCTGCTTTTCCAAATTCATATTTGAAGTATATCAAGAATCCTTAATCAAGCTCCAAGTGGCATATTCTTCGGGAGTCAGGGAAAGCTTTTTGGCAGACTTTCTTTTGTAAGATCTTTCAAAATGTGGGACTAAAATATTTTTTTCATACGAACTAATAATTACTGGGTGAATATAATAAGTGCGACAAACTTTCTTGGTATTTCCTAAGTGCACTGACACTTCGGTAACTACTTCCGAGATATTAGTCTTAAGATCATCTTTAGATGTAGCACTACCCTTACGATACAAAGAATCCCCAGCTAAAACACTTCCTCCCCATGTACGAAAATCTTTTGCCGAAAAATCAGCTCCAGTGTGAGTCTGAAGATAATCATTAACGTCAACTGAGTCAACCACACGCTTATGGTTATTATCATCCAAATATTGAAACAATTCATACCCAGGAAGATCTATGCATTCTCGTATATTTTTGGCAACTCTTGGATTGGTAACATCCGTCTCATGGAAAACTCCGCTTTTACCCTTAAAATTAAAGGTTACCGTATTACCGTCTATCTCCACGTGCTTTTCTCGCATAGTTGTAAGCCCATACGAATCATTCTCCTCGGCATATGTTTTATTCCCAATTCGAATGAAAGTGTGCTCCAAGAGCCAAACAACTGTAGCGATAACACGATTTTGAGTTAAGGAATGCTCCTCCATATGAGCGCTCACTGCCTTACGAAGAGTTGGCAGCCGCTCCCCAAAAGAAATCATTTGATCGAACTTTTTTTCTTGGCTTTTCTTTACCCATTCGGGGTGATAAATATATTGCTTTCTCCCTGCAGCATCAACTCCAATTGCCTGAATATAATTAGTTGGGTCGTCACTTACTACCACTTCTTTCCAAGCTGGAGGAATAACAAGCTTTTTAATGCGGCTGATTGCATTTTTGGAAACTGGTTTCCCACTTTCTTTAACAAACTTAAATCCACTACCATTTTTAACTCTACGCCAAGTAAGTTGAGTTTCCTTCCCATAATGAAGTGCCATTATTCATTGTACTTCAAACCATAATGGAGCGCTTTTATGATTCCCTTGAACATAATTAACGGTAATTTCCTCATCTTTTTTGATATTTTTTATAGAAATAAATTCAATTGTCCTAGCTTTAGGTATTATTCTATACTTTGCGTTAGGAATATAATTGTGGTTATAGATTGAGCCATATCCTAAAGCAATTAGTTGTTTATCTTTCCTTTCACCAAAAAAGTAAATATAGTTTAGAAGATTACTTGCTTCCAAGTTCGTGATATTACCTTCGGGAATCTCAATAATTGGACATTTCTCAATAACTTTCCCTATTTTTATGGAAGTATTTGCAAAAACACCTCTTCCTGCATTTGGCATTTTTGATTGTGAGATATAAATTTTATTTTTAGTCACGCGAGAAGTACCCAATTTTTCGATACATAGGGCTCAGAACACATATTGTGGTTAAAGCAGCACGGTCTTCTCATGCCTTTGTTGAGTTTGTCGAGTGCAACTTCTATATGTTTTTGGCGCATTTCCAAGCTCTTCACAGCGCGTATCCAGCGAATCCAATCCCAACGGGCCATTGGAGTAATATCATTCCATAAATCTTGAGCTTTGGGAGAAGTCTTTAGAGCATTTACTAAATCAACTGGCACTTGTGGCTCTACCCATTCTTTGGTCGGTTCAAGCGAAACTTGCACAGTATAACCTAGGGTGGCATGTGCGTCAGCAAGTAACTTTTGGTCTGGTCTGAACCAGTGGCTCGGCTTTTGTCCTTGCCCATATTTCCCATCTGGCTCAAGCAGAGCCTTAAAAGGAATACCATTTATAGTTCCCTTAACCATTGTCATACCTCTTGACGGAAGCTTTGTGGATGCATTTACAGGAAGCTTAAGAATCATCCAAGAGTTTATTTTAATTAGTTTAGCTTCAAAATGAATTATCGACATATTTCCTTATTATATGGCCTGGACTCCACCTGGTGGAGGAAGTAAGAACTTATTTTACTAAAACGAGCCAGTTTTAACAATTCCTGCGCGCTTGTAGTTTGCGAATATTACACCGCTTGGAGAAGTTTTGGATCCTATTAATTTAAACGCCACTGGAATTGTTCCGTCTTCAAACAAATGTTTTCCCTTGCCAAGAGTTATTGGGAAAATTTTTAACCAAAGCTCATCAATTAAATCATTTTTAAGAAGTGTTTGAACTAAATTTCCACTGCCATAAACTTGCATATCTGGACCATCTTGTTGTTTCAGTTTTTTCAATTCTTCAACTACGTTGTTATTCATGAACACAGAATTACTCCATTCGTGTTTTTTAAGAGAATTTGAAACAACATATTTTGTAGCATCGTTAACTCCTGGCCACTTGTCTTCATGTTGTGGCCAATATGAAGCAAAAATTTCAAACGTAATTCTTCCTAGAAGTAGACTGAAAGGCTGCTTCATTTGCTCGGCCATGACACTACCTGAAAAATCATCAAAATAGGGAGCGGTCCACCCACCGTATTTAAAACCATGTGAGGTATCTTCTTGTGGTCCGCCGGGGGCTTGCATTACGCCATCAAGGGTAATAAATTCAAGAACAATAATCTTTCTCACATAGCCAGTATAACACACTCTTTTGAGGCTAATTTGCTCTACCTGTGGAAGAAGTAAGAACTTATTACTAAGATTTAAGTTCTGATGTTTTATTGTGACTGAAGTTGGCTCACTTACTGGGATGATTTTAGAAGTTCAGGGTTACGAGGTAGGTGACAGCCGCAGTTGTAACACATATTTATTATTGAACTATTATTGTCCCCGTCTGACTTGGATTTAAGTGATTGTGGTATCCATAAGTTCCTATTTTATTGAAAGTTAAAGAAAGCGTTCCTCCGTCCGCAAAAGTGCCCAGGTTAAGTGGTGGATAATTTGTGTGAATAGGATGAGGATTAGAATAAACGGCTGCTTCGCTTCCACTTTTATTAACCCAGGTGACTGCAGTTCCAACCTTCACGGTAAGCGTTGAAGGAGAAAAACCAGATTGTGTCAAAATTATCGTATTTTGACCTTGAGTTTGTGTATTATCTCCCGAATTATTGGTTGAAGTTGGCTGTGTATTCATTACAGAAGTCTTATTGCCGTAAAAAAGGAAATAGCCACCGGCTACAAAAGCCAGAACTACTAGAACTGCAACAATAACCTTGCTATTCACAATTTCATATTAAAACGATTGACCGCAAGATTCAAGATGTAAAAAATTAAATTTCCAGACGGATTTGATATTAGATTTAGTCCTCTAGGATTAAATGGAATAATCTATTGGATTGTTAACTTTATATTTTTTGTTCCAGTCTTTTATATATTTACAAGAAGAAAATATTGAGCCCCACCTGGTGGGAGAAGTAAAAATCTATTTTTTTGACAATTTGACAAACCCGTAAACTAAAAAGTAAAGATTAGCTATGACACTAAAAAAGAGAGCTAAGATCGCAAGTCCTTTAGGAAGTTTAAACTTAAAAATAAAATACATCCCAATTAATAGTTCGGCAACCCCAAAAATTAATGTATTAAGATAAGATTTAGAGATAGCAACCAGTGTGAGTGGTACGAGTGAGACATAAACCCAAATCAATACTCCATCTACAATTGACCTTGCTAGAAATCTGTTCTTACTGCTCTTACTGTAATGATTAAGAATTACAAATGGTAAAGAAAGTATAAAGAAAATTATTATTGATACGATAAAATAATTCCAAATCGAAACACTTCCCTTTTTTAGATGAGCATCAACTGCCAACAAAACTCCTTCAATGATTAAAATATTAAATAAAATAATTTTTTATTACTCCTGATCGTTTCCATTCTTAGATTATATCAAAGAAATTCTGACTTTATGTACTAGGTATACCCTGAGCTCCGAACAACGGATGAAGTAAGAGCCTGTTTTACAAATTCTTTATAGTTTAAATTTATTGTTTAAAAATGCCATATTTTCTTTTGACAGCTTCGTTATTTCAATAACAGATAATGTTTTATCTTTGTCTAGACCAAAACTTACATTTTTAGCTTTAATACATGAACTAATTTGTTTTGAATCTCCTATTTCTATGCGAATTGCATCTTGACCTATATATAAGGTCAACAATCCTGGTTCGTCAAAAAATAGCAAGTTGCTCAATTGTGCATTTGTTTGACAAATTGGAAGTCCAACCTCCTGTGGGATATCCAAAGCAGAAATATGAGGGCGATCTGGTCGCCATTGGTAGATATGTTCTACAAGGGCAAGTGTGATGGAAGCCAATCGAAAGCTTGGCTCTTCTAACCCTATTTCAATAAGAGATTTATGAAAATCTCCTGTTCTCCAATAAAGTATTTTTGAAGGCTTCCACTCTCCCCATTCGACTGAAAACGTGTACTCGTCTGCTTTGATTTTTTGTTGTTGTATTGGAGATATATTAATTACTTTAAGCATAATAGTAATTATACCAAATGGGTAAGTTGAAAATAAGAACTATAAGCTAATTTGCTCCACTTGGCGGAAGAAGTAAGAACCTATTTTACAATTTTGATGTAAAATAAAGTGTAATGGTGAAAATAAAAAAAATTGGAAATATAATACTCATCACAATTGACTTCGTAATTATTGTATTTCCTTTTCTCTTCACAATAGTTCAATTGAATGATCCTATTGATGTTGGTTATTTTCCTGCAATTAGTAATATTTTGATTTGGCTACAAGTCGCAATCCTATTAATTCAATCTATTTTATTTTATAAGCACAGAAAATCAACAAAAAATATGATATTAATAGCAATTTTTGGGGTTTTAATAAGCTTGGTATTGTTCGGTATTAGTGAAGCTATTATTTTGTCGGTAAATTTTAATTAAAAATAATTGGCTCCACCTGATGGATGAAGTTAGAACTTATTACAGTTATTTATAAAACTATTCTAAAAACCAAAGACGCTCTTCTTAGATCATTCCAGGTTGTACTTTCATCTCTGGGGACAAATTTTTTATTGGATGCGCTTTTTCCAGGATATTTGATTGATTCGGGAGCTACTAAAACATGATTTCCCTTCATGATAGTGTAAATTGAAAATACTCCTACATTCCCAACTTTTGGTTCGAATGTTTCTCCGTGGTCCTCGTTTTCTCCAAATGCAAAATGAACTGAGCGTTTGTAACTATCAGCAAAGCTGCCAGGTTGTATATAAATTCCTGCTGGTCCAGTTGAATCTTGGTTTACAAATTCAACGCCTGTTGCTTCAATATTATCTATCATTTCTTTTTTATCTAATCTAGTTCTAGCTCCTCTGAAAGCTATTCGGGAACTATTGGTGAAAGATTCTTCTTCTGCAGGAAATTGAGTTAAAAATAGTTTCTTGAATTTATCAGGATTATTATTTAGATCTCTAACTTCATCTAAAGTTAAATTAACAGTTTTAGTCTTTTCAGATTGATCTAAACCTTCTTTTGATGGTTCCATGTTTATAACATTATATCAGCTCCACCTGATGGATGAAGTAAGAACTTATATAATTAGAGTAGATTCATTAGCTCTTCGCCAGTAAGTTTATTTTTTATTAAAAGTTTTTTTGCCACTTTTGCGATGGAACTTTTATTTTTATTGACTGCTTCTTTTGCTTTTGCTTCAGCAATTTTCAAATATTCTTTTTTCTTTTTATCTCCAATGATCTTGGTAGCGAGCTTACATGCAAAATCATAATCGCCTATGGATGTAATTCTACTAGGATCGTATTTTATAGAAGCAAAACCACCAGCGAATGCAATAATAATCCGTTTTTTCATATAGATCAGATCTTTGTCACAATTGATGTCTTTATATGACGTTTCTCCTGCATAATTTGGCTTTATTCCGATGGTTACATACTCGATGGGGACATCCAATGAATTAGCTATTAATGCGTGTCCAGCTTCATGATAGGCAGTGAGTTTTTTCCGAACCTCTTCTTGCATTCCTACTTCAAATTAAACCTCTTTTTTTACATTCTTCTTCAAGTTTTTCTCGCCATTGGACTCTTGGTGTTCCACTTAAATTAACACCATATATATTAATAAAACCAGATTGAGTATTTTTTTGATTAGTTCTAAAAGAGTCGTGTTCCAGAAGTTCCATAAGTTCAAATTCATCGAGAATGTTCTCTGTAAGTTCTGATAAAGTTTGAACTTCCATTGCCGATCGAGCTTTTGCTTTCCTGATAGTGGTTGGATTAATAAATACAGTAACTCGTTGTTTTTTCTCGGGATTAAAATTTTTAAAATCTTGAGTCATATGTTGGAAATTCTGTTGTAATACTACAACTACTTGCAGCTGTTGTCCACTACCTTATTTTAGAAGTAACAATTTATTATTTAGCAATTTTTAAGGCCTTAATATCAGCTTTAAGACCTTCGAAGTCTTTACCAGATGCCATATTTGTATCAAACACCTTATCGTGAGCTTCCATATGTTTAATTAATAGCTCATTTGCTTCTAGATTATCAGCTTTCAATTGTGCTCCTAACATGGCTACAACTAAAGAAAAATTCTCACATAGAGCATGGATCGTATTGATCAATTTTTTTTCATTATAAAATGAGCCAATTTCTATTTCATTGTTATCATTGGTTAACAACTTCATTCCAGGATAACTAACATGGGCTGCGTATTCACAGTACATTTTGTAACGATCTCTTCTTTTGTTGTGAGTCCAACCATCTCTTTTGTCTAATAATTTATATAAAAATCCTGGAGCAAACTTTTCGATACGCTCCTTGTTGGTCGCATCACGCCATTCTTCTATTTTTTCAGGATATGATTTGAAATAATCTAAGAGAAATTGAATTTCAATCATATCTCTTTGGTCATAAAATGATGCTTGATAATAACCGGATAAAGCATTTCTGTAAGCTATTAATGCGCTGTTAAACAACCGAACTCCTATCTTTTTTAAGATCTCACCATTAATATGGGTATTACGATTTGGGTGAATTATTACTATTAACCTCTCGAGGGTAACTTCAAAAAAATTGATATAGTTTTGTCCTTTTTCTATAGATTCGAGATATAAAATAGATTTATCATATAATTCATTCTCCAACTCTCTTGTTTTAGTGATTATCGTCATGCTATTTATTTACCGTTAACTCAATTATAGATTATTGAGGATATAAAATTATTTTATGTAGTTTAAAAATTGACCAAATCAGATAGTTTAACTTCTAATTCTTTAGATATTCTACTCAACAAGAAGAGTGATGGATTTCTTTCCCCTCTTTCTATGTAACTGATATAGGTTCGGTCAACTCCAATTTCAAAAGAGAGTTTCTCTTGTGTAATTTGTTTTTTGATTCTTATTTCTGCAAGTCTTTTACCAAACTTTTTTTGTACTTCTGTTTTTTCTTTTTCACTTGTAATACTTAATTTTCGCATCCTAACTGAATGTAGTGGATATGTGACTACCTGTCTTGCGACTCACAGTCACTAAGTAGTAAAATCACAGCATAAACTATGCTTAACTCAATAAAGGCTTTTATTGTTGCGCTTTGGATATCTATAAGTTCAATTCTTCCAGGACATGCCAAAATCCCTAGTCCAACTCCTTTTATTAACAACACTCCTGTTGCTAATTACATTAATGATTACAATTTGTTTGGAAAAATAAATGATTATCGTGAATCGATAAAATTACCAACTTTTAGTTTGGATGATGAGACTTGTAAAATTGCAGAAAATATTTTGAATACAAAATTCTGGCAAACAGGTATTCAAATAAATGATTATAAAAATTATTGTTCAAGTTGTACATCTCTTACTACAGCAGAATCTCAAAGTGAATATAATCTTGACGCAATAATTAATTCATGGAAAAACGATAAGGTTACACTGGCTAATCTTAAAAGTGACAATACTTATGCTTGTGTGAAGGTTTCAGGAGACAAAGTTGTTTTGGCTCTTACAAGTAAAAGTGGAGTTGACTATGTTAATAATATCAATACCGATCAAATAACGGACTGTGTTTCTAGTGCTCCGAATTGTAATGGTTCGTCTATAAGGTTAAAGCAAAGCCAATGTTCAAATATTACTTGTTGCCAAGTTGGAAATACTTGGACTGTTTATTCAAGTAATACTGCATGTACTCAAGCGCAAAATAATTACAACTCTTCAAAAAACTCGCAAGTAAATAACTACATTCCTCTACCTTCTACTGGAGCGCCTTTAGTTAATTGTGTGACTAAATATGGTGTCTATACATATATGACTCAGTCTCAGTGTGATGCCGAGTTGGCATGGGAACAACAGCTTCAACAGAAACCTCAACAAACAATAATACCTGTAGATAATACATACAATAACCAGCAATGTAAAAGTAATGCAGCACAAGATTTTGCTGAAAAGAAACAAGGAGTTCAAAATCTATATGGTAGTATGACTGATACTGCAGATGCTATTATTCAGGCACAACTAACTCCAGAATACCAACAAGCAATTGCTGTCTGTGATCAACAATATCCTTTACAATAAGTTGTTAGAACATCCTTTAAAGACTGGTTAATGTTTAAACATAAACATGTCTCATTGAGCATTTTCTGAAAGAACAAATTCTATTCCCATTTCTTCTACATTAAATTGATTTAACACAACTCCTTTTCCAGTAATACCGAGATCTTCTCGCAATATTTTAAATGCTTCAAGTTGTGTACGGTAATCAGGTACTTCTCTATCTGGTTCTGTCATACTTGATATTACTTTTTTGGCTTCTAGCCACTCATTCATCTTTTTAGCCAATCTTTCTCCATCTATGCCTGTAGCCATTAATTCGTCCTGGTATTGTTTCTTTAATTCCTGAAAACCTTTAGATTGAGTAAGTTTTTGTGGAGTCTTTGCCGTAGCTGGAGAATAACCTGCCTTTCTCATCGCCCCACCTACGCTATCATTTCCACCATTTTCCACCAAGATCTTAGTTGCTTTTATTTGTTTTAATGTCATTCCGTGCACAAGGTGTATTAATCCTTATATTATAAGGAGGAGTCTTAATGATCTGAGTCATTATTATCAACCATTAGATCTTCTGCAATATCATCTTGCATTATTGGATTAGAATCTTTTACATTTGGTTGCATCTGTTGAATGCTAGGACTTCCCATATAAGAAAGTAAATTTTCGCCTAAGATCTTCCAACCTTTCCCGACATTGCGTGCTTCAATTAGTCTCTTTGAAATCTCTTCAATCAGTGTACGCTCAGAAATATGAAGTAAGTCTGCCGCCTCTGGCGTAGTATACACTTGGAATGGTTTAATACTTTTATCCACGATATAAATATATCAAAATGCCTTAAGGTTGTCAAACTTTGATCTTCGATCCACCTAATTGCTAGTATTTTGACCTCTTTTTACCTATTGACGCTACTTAGATTTCTGATAATATATAAAAACGAAATAAGCGGGGGTGAGCCCCACTTAGCCGAACGGGGTCGATGTATTTCGACAAGCGCGGGCAATTGATTAGGAACTTTCCTAATTGGTTGCCCGTTTTTTTGTGTAAAAGATGTTAAATCAAGAAGCAATCACTGAATTTAAACAGATTTATCTCGAAGAATATGGAGATATATTGACGAATAAAGAAGCTTTGGAAAAAGCAAATAGATTTTTTGTACTTATGAAAGCAATTTATAAACCAATTTCTGTCGTAGAGGGTCTGGGTGTTCCAGATACAAAGGCGACGTTAAATAAATCGATGTAAAGTGAACACCGACCGACCGAAGCGACTGACGGGCAGAACTGTAGGGCGCGCCCTCACTGGTAAGTAAGATTAATACAGTTATAAAGCTTATTTATTAACAGGGCTGTTTGCACTACCTACGGTAGCGGATATAAGAAAAGATATCTGCCCAGAGGGAGCGAGGGAGGGAAGATATTCTGAGTGTGGAGGGCTGGAGGAAATATATGCAAAATCGACAAATCGACAATAAAACAACAAAACAGATAAGGATAGATACGGGGTGGCACCGAATACTTAAAACATATGCTGCACGATCTGGAAGGACAATTAGAGAGGTCGTAGAGGACATTTTATCGGATGTTAAAGAGTTACGTGAACAAATTGACAAGGGAATATAACAATGCAAAAATATAGATGTACTCAGAATTAATCCCTCGGCTTTTTTAATGGCCGTCTTGGACAGAGCCGAAAGGATTTCTGAGTACAACCAAGGCGGCCATTTAAGATAAAAATGATATTACCTGAATATTTAAAAGAGACCAAAATAACGCTAGATCTTTTCTTTCGTAGAAGCTCAGATGATGATACCCATCAAGTAGAATCAATTCCCTCTCAGGAAAGCAGGGTTATACCAATAGTTAATGGTCTCATTAAACAATATCCAAATATTAAAATAGGTAAAATATTCCATTCTTCACACTCAGCAAAAGAGCCTGGAAATCCTGATTTCATTGAATTAGTCGAAAGACTTAAAGCTGGAGAATCAAATGCAGTTGCCGCATGGGAGCTGACACGATTTTCCCGTAATCCAATGGACTCTGGGACTTTGAGTTGGTTACTACAGCGAGAAATACTCAAATTTATTCTTACACCTCAACGTGTTTACCTTCCTGAGGATAATGTCCTACTTATGAGTGTTGAGTTTGGAATGGCAAATCAGTTTATTCGTGATCTATCAAGAAATGTTAAAAGAGGCTTACAAAATAAAGCTGAAAAGGGTTGGTTACCGTCTGGTGCTAAAGCTGGATACATGAATGATAAATTTACAGAAAAAGGAAGTAAAACTATAATTAAAGACCCGATAAGGTTTCCGCTCATTAGAAAAGTATGGGAACATATGCTTACAGGTCTCTACTCCCCTCCAAAAATTCATAAGTTATTAAATGATGAATGGGGTTATAGAACACCTAAACACAAAAAAATTGGCGGTAAACCAATGAGCCTTAGTGCCATTTATTATCTTTTTACAGATTCTTTTTATTATGGTGAGTTTGAATATCCTACTGGGAGTGGAAACTGGTTTCATGGAAAACATGAACCAATGATAACAAAGGACGAGTTTGAAAGAGTGCAGATGCTACTTGGAAGAAAAGGGAAACCAGTTTTTAACACACACTTTTTTCCATATACTGGGCCATTTAGATGTGGAGAATGCAATGCAAGAATTACAGCTGAGGAAAAATGGCAAATAATATGTCCAGTTTGTAAAACTAAGTTTCACAAAGGAAAAACGACTGATAGTTGTTCAAAATGTAAAACTTTGATTGAAAATATGGTCAATCCAAATACACTTCATTACATTTATTATCACTGTACAAAAAGGAAAAATCCCAGTTGCACACAGGGCGCTATTCAAGTAGACGACCTTGAAAGCGGTATTGATAAAATTCTTGAAGGAATAGAAATATCTGAGCGCTTTAAAAACTGGGCAATCAAATATATTAACAAAATGAATGATAATGAGGTTGGTGATAGGAACTTGGTTCTTACATCTTTACAAACCACTTACAACGATTGTGTCAAACGATTAGATAACCTTGTAAAACTTAAGATTTCTCCTCAAAATTCAGATAATAGCTTATTATCGGACGAAGAATTTAAGGATCAGAAAAATTCACTTATAAGAGAAAAGGCTGGTATTGAAGAGAGACTTAACCACACGGGTAACAGGATAAATAAGTGGGTAGACGAAGCAGAGAAAGCTTTTGATTTCGCTTGTTACGCTCGTTATTGGCTTAAAAATGGTGATCCACAAAAGAAAAGAGAGATTTTCTATGGATTGGGTCAGAACGTAACTTTAAAAGACAGAATCGTATCTGTAAAACTGGAAAAACCATTAAATGCAATAAAAGAACTAAAGAAAGAAGTGCCTAGTATTTCTCCAATGTTCGAACCTGAAAAAGAGGGCTTAACTACGGCACAATTAGAGGCCTTATGGACTCAAAATCCTTCAGTGCTCCCCCGCGTGGATTCGAACCACGAACCTTGATCTTACAATAGCCCTTCTGTTACCAAAAGGATTGGACTATCTCATCATCCTAAAAAAGGATGTCAGGTATATAGTCTCTACACATTTACTACACGTTATATGGCGTATAGATTTAGCTCGGGATTACCCTTCGACTTCTTTTAGTCGCTCAGGACTTCCCCGAATTAGCCTGATTTTCCATCCCGAATTACTTCGGGACGCTGCGCAATTCCACAGGATCCTGCTCTACCGTTGAGCTACAGGGGAATGTAAAAGAACAGGCTTATTATATCATTGGATTTGACATGATTCCACCAATCCATCCCATTAGTTTTCTGTGCATTTTGGAGTTTCCAATACTTATACTAAAAACTCCATATTCATGGATATTCTTTCTGATCTTTTTAGAATCTGTCTTATCTTCAGCAACATATGGCTTGTGAAATTGAGAAAGTGGAATATTTGTTAGTTTAGACCAATATGCTTTTGCTCTCTTCACATCTCTATTTTTATGTATCCATAGTCTTCCTCTTATTTTAGATTCATCAATTTGAAAGAATTCTCTAAACCATTTACTCATAAATTCGATCATTTGCGGATTTGAATTACAAAATACGACTTGCCTATCAGTTTTCGTCCCTTCAGCAGCATATAAAGCAATACCAATTAAAAATCTATCCCTATTTGATAGCTTTCCCACCTCTTCCACGCCTTTATTAAAAAGAAGTTTCGTTTCTTCAATCCTTCTATTTTGTAACTTTTTAGCACCCAATAATCGCCCTCTTTCTGAGCCTTGGATTTTCCTTTGAGCTAAATTTTCAAATTGTTCAGGAGTTAAAATAACATCACGACACCATCTACTTAGAGTATCCTTAGAAACTTTTACTTCACTTTGGATTTGTCGATATGACCAGCCTTTATTTCTTAGTTCTATTACTCTTTTCTTTTCTTTAAGCTTGCCTGCATATCCCACAATTAATACTACCTCTTCGAACCAGAGAAATACAAGTATTGAATAAACTACTCAACCCTTATACCAAATAATCCTGAAGCTTTTTACGTCTTGATGGGTGCCTAAGCTTTCTTAGTGCCTTGGCTTCAATTTGACGAATTCGCTCTCGAGTTACACCAAATACTTTGCCCACATCTTCTAAGGTTTTTGGTTGCCCACCATCTAGGCCAAAACGAAGCATCAATACTTTTGCTTCACGCTCCGAAAGAGTTGATAAAATTTCCTGTAAGTGATCCTTTAATAACTGCCTTGAAGCCTGATCCACGGGAGATAGCTGGCTTTCATCCTCAATAAAGTCCCCAAGCATACTCTCTTCATCTTCTCCCACTGGTTGCTGTAAAGAAGTTGTTTCTTGTGAAATCTTAAAAATCTCACGAACTCTGTCTCCACTCATCCCAAGCTCTTCCCCAATTTCCTCAGGAGTTGCTTCACGGCCTAATTCCTGCATTAATCGCTGGCTTGTCCTGTAAAGCTTATTAATGGTTTCAACCATATGTACAGGAATTCGGATTGTGCGGGCTTGGTCTGCAATAGCACGAGTTATAGCTTGCCTGATCCACCAAGTAGCATAAGTACTAAACTTAAACCCTCTTCTCCAGTCATATTTTTCAACGGCACGAATAAGTCCTTGGTTTCCTTCCTGAATTAGATCCAGTAGCGAAAGTCCTCGACCAATATATTTCTTAGCAATAGAAACAACCAAACGGAGATTGCTTTCAGTTAGTTTGTCCTTGGCACGCTTTTCGCGTTTTTCAAATCTTTTTGCAAGTTCAACTTCCTCTTCGGCGTCCAGTAGCGGAAACTTTCCAATTTCACGAAGATACTGTCTAACTGGATCTGTAACTTCACTCAACCCTTCAAGTTTAGTTAAAACTTCTATTTCCTGTTCAATGTTTTCCTGCCCGCCATCTTCCTCAGGTGCAACGGACTCGAAAACATCAATTCCTTCTGCTAAAAGCTCATCATACAAGGAATCTAGTTCATCTACTCTTTTTTCTGCATCTGGAAAGCTCTCTAAAATTTCATCTTGGGTCAAAAATCCCTGATCTCGGGCTTTTTTAATTAAGTCTTGGGTTACTTTTCTAATCATATTTTTGGGTTTACAACAGGAAAAAGACGATACTAATCGCCTTATCTAGATTATACCCCTAAATTTTTCTTTCTCAAGCCCCTGGAGATAATGAGTTAGATTTGAGAAATTTTCCTTGGCAACTTGCAATTCCTCTCCACCTTTCTCTCTTTCAAGGCTTGAAATAGTTTTGGCTGCTTCATTTAGTTTATCCTTGGCGTCTAGTAGCATTAGTTCCTTGTAAATCAGATTTATCTCTTTTTTAATTTCTTTATCATCTTTATCTTCTATATAAGTATTTAGAGCCAAGTTTTCTTTTAGTTCAGCTGGGAGATTAGTAGCATTATTACCAGCTTTGGATAATTCCCTATATATTCTAGTTGCGAGCCTACTCTGAAATAATGACTTTAATTCTTCTTTTTTAAGAAAGTCTTGGTCAATTGAAAATAGTAGCCCCAGTAAGCGCTCTTCCAAAAGCTCACGCCTAGTTTTTCCTTCCTCTTTTACTTTTACGACTTCACTAGAAGCTTCATCATTCTTGCCACTAAACTTTTCCACTTCCTCATTAACAGCATCAATAGGAACATCAAGAATTTTAGATAGTTTTGAGAGGTAATGTGCTTGGACAATTTTATCTGTGATTTTCCCCAAAATTGGCGCAAGTTCCCGGCTAATTTTACGTTTACCAATTCCACTTTTCGAATTATACCGGCCAACAATTGAATCAATTATAAAGTCCCAGATTGGTACGGCTTTACTAATTGACTCTTTATATTTTTCCGGATCTGCCTTGGCAATTTCGTCAGGATCTTTGAATTCTCCAAGCCTGGCAACTCGCACTTCCAGGTCAGCCTCCTGCAGGATTTCAATTCCCCGTAGAGCTGCGTTCCCACCAGCAAAGTCGCTATCAAGGGCTAGAATTACAACATTAGCCCAGCGGCTTATTAATCTGGCTTGATCCGAAGTTACTGCAGATCCCTTAATGGCAACAACATTTTTAACCCCAGCTTGAAAGCTTGAAATAAGGTCTAGCTCCCCTTCAACCACAATAACTGCGTTAGCTTTTTTAATAAATTCGCGGGTTATATTTAATCCATACAGATTTCTGCTTTTATGGTAAACCGGAGTCTCTGGAGAGTTGATATATTTCCCAATGTCTTTGCGTTCAGGTGGCATAAGTCTCCCAGCTAGGGCAATAGAATTCCCCCGATGATCATGAATTGGGAAAATAATACGACCTCTAAATCTGTCTAAGAAATTTCCTCTAATATTAACTATTATCCCAGAAGTAAGGAGATCTTGCGTCTTCATCTTTTTCTTCTTGGTGAGGTAATTAAATAGTAACTGCGGGCTTTCCGGAGCAAAACCAAGGTTAAATGTTTTAATAGAATTTTCAGAAATTTTTCTTTCTTTGACTACATATTCCAATGCTTTCTTTCCAACTGGATGAGTAGTCAAAAGATAATTATAAAATTTACTAGCCATTTCATTGGCTTTATAAAAAGTTTCTTTACTATTATCTTCCGGGACGAAAGACTTTAATTTAACACCGGCACGATCCGCTAAAAACTTAAGAGCTTCCGGGAAATCCATGCCTTCAGTTTTCTCTAAGAATGTAAAAACATCACCACCTTCCCCACAACCAAAACACTTATAAATTTGAAGTTGAGGGGAGACCATAAAGGACGCCGTCTTCTCTCCATGAAATGGGCAAATGCCTTTATAATTTGTGCCAGCTTTATGAAGCTCAACCTGCTCACCAATAATCATAACAATATCAGTTTTTGTTTTTACCTCTTCAATTTGATCTGCCATCTTATGGGGAGTTTAACACGAAGTGACGGCGGAAGGGACAGGATTCGAACCTGCGAGAGCTTACGCTCACACGATTTCCAATCGTGCTCCTTAAACCGCTCGGACACCCTTCCCTATTGCTTCTTTTTTTTCTTCTTCTCGATTTCCTTGAGCATGTCGTGGGCAGTTCTAAGCATTGTAATATCTCGCTTGGCAGTTAACTTTCTAATAGCCCTGGCATAATCAAGCCACAAGAAATCCTCAAAACCCAAAACCTCATTTGGAAGCTTTGTAAATAGTAAATAAAACAAATATCTTTGCGAAATTGGCTTCCCATTTACCATGGTCGCTCCGCCACTTCTTCCAACTTCTTCCAAAACTTTTGCTGTCATTCCCCCCTGCTCACCCATTAGCCTAATTGCGGCACGCACTGAGGACTCCCCACGTCTGGCGGTAGTTTTGGGAAGCTCCCAACCATCGTCTTTATTTTTCACTACAAACCAGAGGTTTCTACCCCTGCCTTGCTTATAGACTGCTGCTCCTGATACTAATAATATTTTCTGTTTCATAAGTTTACTTACAGGCTTTGCTTATAACTAAAACCCGAGCGGTGGGTGCAGGATTTGAACCTGCGTAGGGAAAAATCCCTTCGGTTTTCGAAACCGATGCAATTGGCCGCTATGCGAACCCACCCTACAACTCTTGTGCACCTGCCCAGAGTCGAACTGGGATCGAATGCTCCGCAAGCATCTATTCTGTCCATTGAACTACAAGTGCCGATTACTTGTTCCCAGGCATCCTTTTTGATACCCAATTGGCTGCTTTATCAATATTGGAGGCAGGCACTTCTTCATACACCAATTCTTTTGATAAGGCATCCCTTATTTCTTTTTCCTTCATGGGATCAATCACAAGCTCAAGCCTACCTGGTAAATTTCTGGTTTCAATGACCAAAAGATTACTATCCATTCTTTTGGTAAACCAGAATCTTCCCATTACTGCCCAATCAGTTCGAACCCCTGCAATTTTGACCCCAAGATTTGTAACCTTGTATTCAATATTCTCGGGAGGCACTGTGCTCATCACATAAAAAAGAAAGACAAGCGATATGATTAATACTACCGGCAGCCACCCATCAGCTAGGAATAACACAAATCCAATCGTTGCGGCCATCACAATTACAGTTACATAAAAGTTCCTGTTTCGTCTCTTAAATGGCCTGGCTGGGGCTACCCAGCTAACCAACTCCTTCTCCTCTACTTTTTTTAAAGTGCTCGTATCTGGGGCAGCCATAGGCATATTATACTCTAATTTGATATAATTCGGTAGTTCGTTTCTTTGGAGGATACGCCTATCGGCTGGGCAAAGGTTTGCTAAACCTTGAACGCGCAAGCGTTCGGTGGGTTCGACTCCCTCATCCTCCGCCCGTAATAAATATGGAGGGTGGGCAGGACGGTAATGCGCGGGTCTTGAAAACCCGTGAGCGCAAGCTCTAACAGGTTCGACCCCTGTACCCTCCGCCAGATGTTTAACAAAAAAATCACTTACTTTGAGCTTATTATTACTACTTTTCTTTATATTTGTGTTTCCACATTAATCTCGTTTATCGGAATCCCTATAGCCTTCTTAATCAGCCTGATAACTGTATTCGTTAATATTAACGGAAGTTTAATATTTTTTACTATTTGTTTTTTAATACCCTTAATTATATCTTTGATTTGTCTCTCTTTAATGGAAAGGTTTCTAAAAATAAAATCTATTTTTATATATAAACTGTTAATTTCAATTTTGTCTACGATAATGTCTTTTATATTACTTATTCTGCTTCAAACTATCTTGCAATAGTTAACCCAATCACCTCTTTAACTCCGGCTTTTTTCAGTACTTTTTGGCTTCTTTGAGAGTTGCTCCAGTTGTAGCAACATCGTCAAAAACAATGTATGTTCTATTTTGATCCAGTCTAGCCTTGGGATTCACCGCAAATTTTCCGCGCATATTCCGCTCCCGTTCAGGTTTATGAAGCCCAACCTGCTGCTTCGTGATTTTTGGCCGCAGCAAAATCTCGCTTCCTAGTCTCCAGTGCATGGATTCGCAGACATATTTCCCAATCTCCTCGGCTTGATTAAACCCTCTCCAATTTTGCCTTTCCCCATGAAGTGGAATTAGCACCAAACTAGCATTTTTGAGCTTAAATTCCTTCTCTAATATTTTGGAACTATAAAGAGCTAAATCTTTGGCAACCTCAAAAGCAAACTTGTATTTAATGGCAATAATCGCTTTTCGAACTACTCCTTTATATTCTCAATATGACTAATGTTCCAGCCTCCCCTTGGGACTTTTGAGAGGCAACTCTCGCAAATATAGCCACCGCTTCTATTACATTCTAGGCAGTTTTTGGGGAAAAGAAGGTTAAGAATGCCCATTTATTGTAGAATATACCTAATTATGAAAATAATTAACAAACGAGCTAGCTTTGATTATGAGATTTTCTCCCGCTTTGAGGCTGGTATTGCCTTGAACGGTGGTGAAGCTAAAGCTGTAAGGACCGGGCATATCAATTTAGCCAATTCCTACGCCAAGATTCTTAGCGGCGAGGTGTATCTAGTTAATGCAGATGTCCCAGTTCCTGGGAAGCTAGATTATTCGCCAACACGCTCTAGAAAGCTCCTTTTACATAGAGCTGAAATTGCCCAAATTGAGCTTAATTTAAGACAGAAAAAATTGACTCTGATACCCATAAAAGTGTATACTAAAGGCCGTCTTATCAAGCTCGAAATAGGCTTGGCTAAATCCAAGCGAAAGTTCGAGAAAAAAGACGCTCTAAAGAAGAAGGATATCCAAAGGGATATTGATAGAGAACTTAAGTAAAAATGGGGACGATCGGTTTCGACGGAAAGCTCTTTAACAAAACTGCAAGCAGACTTTGATTCTAGGAGTCTTGATTAGAATCAAAAAACAAAAGCTGATGAAAATCAAGCTTCCAGAGCAGGCCTTTGGGCTGGGCTCATGGGTTCTAGTAACCCAGCTGTTAACGTAGCATACGCTATTTAACACGGCATTCTTTCAGTTGATCTCGACCAATTGAAAAGAGTGTAAGAAAGAACGAGATAACTATTTAATTTCTGACTTTAGATTAAATAGCGAAAAATTAAAGTCTTACCTAAAATCATCTTTTTAGCTAGTTAGATTTTAGGAAAAATTTAAAGCTAAATAAGCTTGTAGAAGTTTTGAGAATGAATTTTTCGGACGCGGGTTCAATTCCCGCCGTCTCCACCTTGCTTCACGACTAAGTCGGGAGCTTAGCTATTAGTCATTTTAAAATGGATTATAAAGAAAGATATACACCACCAGTTTTACATATTGAAGGAGCGGGTGTTCAAGGACGCGTAAAAGGATTAGTACGAGAATTTTTTAATGAAGTACTTCATAAGAATTACACAATGCCAGAGTTAGTAAAAGTGGCAGAAGAGAAAGCATTAAGGATTGGCGATCCTCCAGGAGTAAGAGATGAGCTGGCCGATCCTAGTTTTAGTTATTTTGGAATTTTTAAGATTTATGACGATAAAGGAGAGGAATTTGAAAGATTTGAAGTTAATTCAAAGGAATGGAAAGAATCCTACCAGGGAGTTCTTACTGCAAGAAAACTAGATTCTTAATCTAAGTGTTTGATTTCCACTGAATAGAGTTTTGTGTCGTTTAATATAATTATCTTCTTTTCTGTTTCTGATACGATAAGTCCAGTTGCTCCTTTGGCCGAGCTAACTAGATATGTGGCTTTATAATTTCCATCTTTATCTGTAACTAAAACTTGACCATTGGTTGAGTCTAGTAGATATAGATATTTTAGTTCTTCATTTGTGTAAATCTTAGTAGGACTTACTTCTCCTGTGTCTTTTAGTGAGAAGGCAATTGGAGCCCCATCTTTAAACTTTAAAATTTGCCCGCTACTATTTAAAATCCAAATAGATCCATCAATTATCCAGGACTTTACATTTGTTAGATCTGGCTTAATTCCTGGGCCAAACCAGTTTTGCTTTGTCCCAAAAGTTCCCCCTCCAAGTCCAGAGTATCTAAAAACCCCAGAGACGCTTTTATCCAAAATGTAAATATTCCCAGAGTATGCAAAAATCAAGCTATCGCTTTTCCAATCAGATTTGATATCAACTTGAGCTTTGTCCCCCACCTCCCAAACCCCATCGCTAGCTAGTACATAATTTTTGTCTGAATAAGGAGCAATTTCGGTGGCATCCGGCATAATGTCTGGCCCAGCTACAACCTCGGTTCTTTTGGTAGCAATATCAATCCCAACTAGTTTTTTGCCAGTTTTATCTAAAACTGCCATTCTCCCGTCCGAGGCTCCAATGACATCCGCCTTAAATCCACTACTAACCAGTGATAAGTCTAAGTATAGATCTGGATTTGCAGTATAAATTCCAGCAATACTCCCAAGGCCTGAGCTAATATCAGAGAGTAATTTAGTAAGCCTGTCATCCTTGACCCCTTCACTTTCTAACTGTTGAGCCTCGCTTTTTGCTCCAAGAATTAATTCACGAGCGCGGCTTTGATTTAAGCTCCCCAAAGACTTTGCTTCCTCGAACTTTCCTTGTGCATCTGTTAGTCTTCCATCGTATCTAGACCTAATGCTACTACTTTTATTCTGCTTTACGCCAAAGACAATGCTAATTAAAAGTAGTGCCAAAAGCGCAATTCCAACGGTAACTGTAACTTTTCTCTTCTTGGTATTTTTCAGTTCCCCCAGTTCGTCTTTTACAAATATTGGTTGCTGTTCATGAGGAAGCTTTGCGATAACTTTATCCAGGAAGTTTGCAAGCTTGCGCCTAAATGGTGAAACGACAATAGGTCGTAGGTCACTTTCAGCTTTAACCTCTGCGTGAATCTTGGGAAGATTTTCCTCTACTATACTTTTTCCAATTTTTACGACCATTGCCGAATAATTACCTTTATCTTCTCTCGTGTGAAGATGTGACTTAAGATGTTCAATCGCAGCAGTTGCCGAACCCAAACTCATGGCTGAACTAATTAAATTCATATCAAAGCTTTTAATGAAGCTTTCAGTTCCTAGAAGCATCACATCTCCCTCTTTAATAAATCCAGAAACTGTCTTTACTTTCGCTTCCCCACTAAAAACTTTCGTAAGGGTTTTGTTTCTTAAAATATAAACACTAACTGTCCCTACCCCTGTTATATAAATGGCTCCTTTGGCAAAGCAAGCAAGCAGGAGGCTTAAATTTTTGTGCTTTGTGCCAAACTCATTAATTGCATTATTAGCAATTGTTGTTAACTTTACGAATGTGTTTAGTTCCTGGTCAGTTGTAAACTTTTCGTGCAAAAAAGTTAAAATATTCCTTCCTGGAATTACTTCAGTAGTTGCTTCACTAGCACCCGTTATTGCAATCAAATCCCCGCCTGCAAAATCATGCGCAGCACTCCAGCCAGCACGATCGGGTGCAGCTCCGAATTTACCGGAAGTAATTTGGAATCTCACAATATTATTATTGTAAACAATAGGACAGACAGAGCAAACAGGAGATGAATGATTGAGAGAACTTTAATTGGAAGTTCAAAGCCAACTTTTATGGTATCTGTCATTATTTTACTTTGCCTAAGAACTACAAAAGCAAAGATTGTATAAACGACAAGTCCAACTATAAAAAATATTTTTACAAAGAGCCAAACTGAAATGCCGATAGTTGGGATTACTTCCATTTTATTCCATTCTTAAGTCAGATAAAATTTTATCAATTCGGTCTGGGGTAGGCACTGCTTCAAATTCAATTTCCGGGACTTCAGCGGCCGTTTGAATTAATACATCCCCATAATCAAAAATCGTTCTCACGACAGATCCCATCTGTACTGTGACATCTTCAATTCGAGCAATGTCCGCATCCGTTATCTTCCTATAAATCAAATTATCAAAGTCCACATCCACCACTCTTTTATTGGTAATAATATTGACACTAAAAAACCAGCTTAAAAAGCCTTGAATAAAAATAGCCAGAGTCAATAAATACCAAATTAGAATTGCAGCTATCTGAAAGCGCGGCGGCATAAAAGATAGGAAAGGAAAATAAGTAAGTAGAAGCGGGGCAAAAATCATAATGATAACGACCATTAACCAGCCAAGATTGGTTATAGCGTGACGACGCACTAGTAAAACCACTTCTTCGTCAGGCTCCTTATTAATAAAATCAATATTATGAGGATAGTAGCAAAAGCTCGAAAGAGGATTGTGAGTGTGCCCCGGCAAATTTTCTATATTCAAACTTTTTTTGTGTTTATGGGTTTTCTCTTTAGTTACAAATACATCAGGCATGGACAAATTATAGCATGAAGTGTTAGTCTTATTTAGATAATGAGACCTCGCTCCACTATTATTTTTTCAATTGCTTTTGTAATTCTAAGTCTTGCAGCTTTAGTATTTTTGAAAACATTTATTGGAAATAGCTTAGGGATTAATTCTTCGAAAGCAGGAAGTAATGAATATGTTGTTTTAAGGCCAATTTTCGGAGGCACTTCAGGAAACCTTAAAACTGGAGACATAGTACAGATGGGAATCATGACGGGACCTGTAAATAATGGCGTTTTATCGACTTCCTTAACAGTTAAATTTGATACAAATGTTTTGACTGCACAAAAACTAGTCCCAGGAAGCCTACCGGTTTCATCGTCAAACATAGATAGTAATACCGGTACAATTACATTTTCGCTGGCTTCTCCAAATAGTCCAATTTATCAAGATTTTCTTTTAGGAACAATTTACTTTCAAATTAAAGACGCCAATAAGCTTCCTACCACTCTAAATATGGTTCAAACAACTGCGTCTCAAAAGGGAACACAAACCAACCTGGCAACTTCGTATGCAATTGATACAAAGCCAGCCTGTCAGAAAATTGGTATTAATTATGCAACATATTCCCTTAATCACGATTATAGTAATACCAATGCTCGCGCCCAACGCTATGGTATGGGTTATATGCTTTTAATTGGAAAGTTTGCAGGAGAGCAATATGGGATGAAGGATGATTTTAATGATGCACTGGATCGGGGCATTACTCCAATTCTAAGAATTTGTGACAGTAATAGTTGTCCCGCTTATGCAAATCCAGCTGATTACGTAAACATGATCCAATCCTTATCGGATCTTGTTATTGGCCGAACCTTTTATATAATAGCAGGCCCCAATGAACCATTGGCTGAAATGTGGGAATACAATATCGACGCTAACAATAATCTTAACCCAAATGGGAGCACAACTGACTTTAATCTAGTTGCACAAAAAACAACTGATTATATGAATGCAGTAATTACTGGTGTCAAAGCCTTAAATAGACCAAACATTAAGCTTCTTTCCCCCGCATTCAATACAACTGAAGCCAAATTTGACCAGTTAGTCTCTCAAATGAAAGCGGACGGGGCAAAATTTGACCAGTTAGACGGAATTGCTGGAAATGCATACAATTTAGGAAATAATCAAAATATTAGCGACTGGGTGGCAAGAATGAAAAGTGCAGGATTTAGTGGAAGTAATTTATTCCTGACAGAAACTGGAGTAAATCCCTTTGCCGGCACTCCAAGCCTCACAGACATTCAAGGATTAATTAATCAATTGAGTAATTTAAAAGCTGATGCCAATGTCAAAGCATATTTGCTCTTTAATTCCTTTGGCACCAATACCGATTCGAGATTTGCTTATAATGTATTCTCACAGGACACATTCACAAATATCTTAAGGCAAGCAGGGTGCGTGAATCTTTGCCCATCTTTCGCTCAACCAAGATGTTCTATAGGCCAGGGCATTATTTTTGCAAGTCCCAATCCTATTAGCGGTTGTCTAGGAGCACCAAGTTGCTCTAGCTCTCCTCTTCCAACATCAGCTCCTCATCCAAGTAGTGGTCCAGCTGGGGGAATAATTAGATCTATCTTTAGATTACCAACAATAAGAAGGTAACTTCAATTAAAGTTTTTCTATATTAAATAAGGAGCTTTTTAGACCAATGTAACCGGGAGCGCGTAGATTGAAGGCTTTCTTAAAGTCTGCCCCACTTAAATTATATGAGCCTTTATTTGTCCCAAAGCTAACTGACTGAGTCGATCCATCGTTCCCATAAATCACAGAAACAGATGAAACTGAAGTATATCCTCCAATTCCAGCTAATTCTGAAACTGAATATGGATTACCCCCCCAACAATCTCCAACTGGGCTAACGCGTGATGCATCTCCGTTTCCACTTAAAACTACTGATGCGTTTAGGATATCTGCAAGTTCAGAGCTCGTAAGCCAAGGATTATTTCTCCCACAGGTTGCTCCACTTCTACTTTTATACCATCCTTTATAAAACCATGGAGAACCAGCAACTTTTTCATAAGAAGTGCCAGGCCAATCGCCACTTGCATCCTTAATTCCATTCCACCCCCACTGGGAAATTGTCCAACCCCCTGCAGTTGATGCAAAAAAAGTGCCTGCTGGTTGCCCACCTTTGGTCAATACCCAACCGCGGGTAGCACGCACTGCCTCAGCCCACTTGCCACTTTTAAGTTGAGGCTTATACACTTGGCAACTTTCATCTGTACAAATTGAGCGGGCGCCATTTCCAGTTGAATAAAGAGCATAACTTCTGGCCGCAACCGCTTGGGCTTTCAAAGCTTCAAATCCTCCACTGTCCCCCCAGCTTTCAGGCACTTCATAAATACCAAGTAAATAATTATCTTCAAAAGACACGCTCCCATATCCAATCACAGAAATGGTAGCAGTCTCAGGGAAACTTTTGTTTAGCTCAGAGCCCTGGTAATAAGCGCTTAAGATAGTTTCAGCGTTTTGCCCTTGCTTACTTCGTCCGTATGCTCCGTACTGGCTCATGCCTGTTCTATGTGGAGCTCCAAAAGAGAATCCTGCAAAAGCCGGCCTAAAACCGGGATCGCAAAAGCTGGAAGAAGATGGGGAGCCAGAACAAGGCTCAAAAGTGTCAGGTGTATCCCCAACTGAAGTGGAAAATCCTCCGGCCTTTAAGGCTTGTAGCTCTTCCTGTTTACTAGAGAGGTCTGCAATATAGCTCTCAACTTTGGCAACTTCCGCCCCCAAAAACTTTGCCCGATCATTAACTTTTGCCTGTACACTTGCCAAACTTGCCTTATTTTTCTCTAAACTATCCTGATCATTCTTTAAGCTAATTAAATCTCCAGCAAATTGTTCAATTGATTTTCTATCTTCCTCGGCCGCTCGCTCCCTGAATATTATTTCTCGGAAGGCCGTGGAAGCATCTGAAGTTGATAAAAATGGCAAAATAGGATCGTAAGTTCTCAAAAATTTATAATGATTACTTGTTTTCTCTTCAAAGATTTTTTTTGTATAGGCCAAATCCTCTTCCCTCTGGGCAATATCATTTTGAACTTTACCAAGTTGCTTTGAAAAAGATGTAATTCTTGCTTGCAAGTCCGCTAGTTGTGAATTTAATCCAGAAAGTTCTTTTTTATTATTTTCCTGGGCTGGAGCGATAGCATCAATTTCTCTTTGAATTTGTTTAATCTGACAATCAAGATCTGCTCCACAATCTTGAGCATTTATAATCGAGATAAAAAATGTGAACAGAAAAATAAAACTGAGGGAAAAAATTATAAACTTGAACTTTGAAGCCACTTCCATTGCCTAACTATTATAACAGGTCGTTGCTGTGGTAAAATTTAGGAAATGAAGTTAATAAAATTGTTAGTTCTAATGTTTTCTGTTTCTCTAATATTTTTTAGTTCAGCTAATAATGCTATAGCCGTTGGGGGAACTTATTTTTGTTCATATGATAATTCTAAAAATAAATGTGCTGTAGTCTCCAATTGCGATCTTGGCCACCACGGTGATGTAAGTTTTTGCTCACAGTTTGATTTCAATAGTGTGCAATGTATTTCTCAAACCTCTCACGATTGTTTGATAGATTTCACACCTCCAACAACATCTGCTAGCGATGTAACCTGCACTGCCACAGCGGGCGGAACTGGAATAAATACGGCCATTGGGTGCATACCCATAAATAGCCAAAGTGCTTTAGTGGGTTTTATCCTTAAATGGGCGGTTGGAATTGGTGGAGGGATTGCTTTTATTTTAATTTTAATTGCCGGCTTTCAAATAATTACATCTCGGGGGGATCCAAAAAGACTACAAGCTGGTCAGGAGTTATTGACTTCAGCTATAGCAGGCTTACTAATGCTGATTTTTTCACTTATAATTTTAAGGGTAATTGGCGTAGACATCCTTGGAGTATTAAAATAATAGAATATGCAATTAGCTCAAATCGATTTTAATACCATACAACAAGATGGCTTACCAGGAGCTAAATTTGACAGTACTACAAAGATTGGCACAATAATTTCTTCTCTCATTCCTTATATTTTTACAATTGCTGGGATTCTACTTTTAGTTTATTTAGTCTTTGGTGGACTCCAACTAATGCTCTCTGGAGGCGATCCAAAGGCAGCCCAAAGCGCTAAGTCTCATATTACTAATGCCTTAGTTGGCTTTATAATAATATTTATTGCTTTCTGGATTGTACAAATATTTGGATTTTTCTTAGGTCTTAAAGGAATAAACTCAATATTTGGAGGTAATATATGAAGAACGGTGTTAATATAGGTACCTATTTTGGTTCTCCATTCGGCACTACCAATACAGTCGGAGACTTGGTTTCTTTGATTCTAAGGGCCGGGTTTGCAATCGCAGGAGTCTTAATAATTTTCTTTTTAGTTTACGCCGGATTTCAAATGATAGTAGGAGCAGGCCAGAACAATCCGGAAGCTGCTAAAAAAGGGAAAGAAGCAGCCACAGCTGCTGTAACTGGATTCATTATCGTCTTTGTGGCATACTGGATCATCAGAATAATCGAGCTAATTACGGGCTCGGCATTTATTACTGGACTTGGAATATAAGACATGAAAGATCCTTTCGGAACTATACCAATCCCCGCCCCTATTAAACGCTTTGGTGGTGTTGAAGGTGGAGCAATTGGAACATTTTTAAATCTGCTTTTAAAACTATTGATTGTTGGAGGTGGAATTTATGCTCTTTTTAATTTAGTCCTTGCCGGATATGCCTTCATGTCGGCTGGAGATGACCCTAAAAAAGTTGAGGGCGCTTGGGCGAAAATATGGCAAACAGCGATTGGACTTTTATTTATGGCCGGGGCATTTGTGCTAGCTGCTATTTTCGGGCAACTAATATTTGGTGATCCAAATGCGATCTTAAACCCAAGCATTCCAACACTATAATTATTATGAAGAATTTAGCTGACTTACCCATTTTCGGACCTGGAAAACAATTCCAAGGAATTGGACCTCTCGGAAATCCTGGATCAGATGCTCCTGGACTTTTCACCTCCACCTTATCAAAGATAATTGGAGTTATGACAGTGGTCGCTTTTATCTGGTTTACATTTCAATTTATATTGGGGGCCATTAGAATAATTGCTTCTGGTGGAGACAAAGGAGCTTTAGAGGGAGCTCGAAAACAAATAACAACTGGGCTAATAGGGATAATCGTGGTTGTTGCTGCAATTTTTATAGTAAGCCTTATCGGGACAGTTCTAGGAATACCAAATATTTTAAACCCTGGAGCTTTTGTAAATACAGTAACAGGCCAACCATGAACAAACTCAGTTTAGTATTACCAGCTCAAACAAATGGTGGAGGTGGCATCACAAATCCTGCTTTAGGAAATGATTTACAATCGATTCTCGCCTCAGAAGGAGGAGTTGGTTTTTTGAAAAGACTACTCCCTAGTTTAATTGGAATTGCTTTTGTAGTAGGAATTATCATCTTTTTCTTCATGCTTTTAATTGGAGCTGTACAATGGATCTCATCAGGTGGCGATAAGGGAGCTTTAGAGGGAGCCAGGGGCAAAATAACAAGTGCCTTAATAGGATTAGTTGTGCTTTTTAGTATTTTTGCTATAATAAAACTTATCGAGAGCTTTTTTGGAATTAGCATATTGACTCTTGACATAGGCCCATTAATAATTAAATAATAAATCATGTTCAGTTTAATAACATCAGTACTAGCAGCAGCCGGAGAAACACAAATACTGTTACAGCCTGGATCCGGTCCAGCTTCTACTTTTACTAAATTTACCGCTACAGATATTATTACTGGCTTGCTTAACATAACGATCGTAGTTTCCGCAATTATCTTTTTCTTTATGTTAGTAATCGGGGGCGTTAGATGGATTGTTTCAGGTGGAGACAAAGGGGCTACAGAAGCTGCTAGAAATCAAATCACAGCAGCTCTTGTCGGACTTGTAATAGTCTTTGCAGCCTGGGCAATTGCTCAATTAGTTGGCGCACTATTCGGATTCAACATTTTTAGTCTTACTCTTCCAAAAATAACTGGTACTGGTCAGTAAAACCTTGCTTCGATTTCTCTTCTAATATAAACTTAGCTAATGAATTCTAGTCCAAAAGCTCTTTCTGATCTTGAACCAATTTTTGGTAGAGTAATTTCTATTGCCATAGGTTTTGCAGGAATTGCCTTTTTTATAATGTTTATAGTGGGGGGCTTTAGTTACTTAACGGCTGGTGGAGATGCTGGAAAAGTAGAAGGAGCCCGCAAAACCCTAACTTATGCAATTTTTGGTCTGGTCTTCATTGCCCTATCTTACTTAATCCTAATATTTATTAGGACCTTCACGGGTGTTGATGTTACCCAGTTCAAAGTTACACAACCTTAACTTCAAGAGGAATAGTATAATTAGAAAAATGTTTAAAAGAGTAGTTTTATTTCTAGCAACTTTTGTTGTTTTAATTTTTACTTCAACAAAATCAGTAGAAGCAGCTGTAGATGTTCAGTGTGTTGGAAAAGGTGTTGCCAAATATATGAATGCAGTTGTTGCTGGAGCTGGTAACCTTCAACATGTCAAACTTCTTTCCCCTGCTTTTAATATTTCAGACGCTGTTACAATTCCAATTGTTAAAGTTATGAGCGAAAATGGAGCTAATTTTGGTGGCGTCGTTGCTATTGCGGGCAATGCTTACAACAATCCAGAAGTTGGCTCAATACCAGATCAAGTAAATGCTTTTCTATCTGGATCTGGACTAGGTGGAAAAAACGTTTTCTTAACTGAGACTGGAAACTATGGCACGACAGATCTTAATGCTCTTGGAAGCCAACTTTCAACAATCAAGTCAGATAACAAGTATGTTGCAGCTTTACTTTACAATGCATTTGGAACAAACAGAACAGACTCTTTTACTTTTTCTGACGGGCAGTTAACTTCTATTTGCAGTGGAGATTGCGGCAAAGTGGGAGTTAACGCTGCCAATTACTATACACAACCCGCAGGTTTTTACGAAAGAGCACAAAGTCATGGAATGAAATTTACACTCGAGATCGCAAAAAATGATGTAGGAAATGTTATGACAGGGCTTCGAGCCGCCAATGGTCACGGAGAAACACCAACAATTCGTATCGGCATAATGATGGATAGTGGCGGATTCACTAACCCACAAGATTATGTTAATTTCTTAAAAGCCATTGATGCTGCAGTTGACGCAAATGGCAAATTTACTGTCTATGCCATTGCAGGACCGAATGAACCTGAAACTGAATTATGGGCAACTCCAGAATGCCAGGAACCACAAACTGCAGAGGACGAAATTCCTTGCAATCAAACTTCAAATAGTGAATTTCATAATTTAAGACCATATCCACATAACCCATGCAAAAAGAAGGTTGAGGAAGTAACTCTCTCTTGTGGAAATGATTTATATACCAAAAAAGGATTCGAGGTTACAAAAGGTGGCGGAATGGGGTGCTCCTCTATTTGCGATCCAGCAGAAGCAGATGGCTCACAGGTCTGTAAATTCCAATGTGATAATGTAAAAACTAGAATTTCGGTTGATCTAAGTAAGGCTGAACTGCCAATTGCTGGAAACACTGAGCTTGTCCCCCATGTAGATAATGGCCAAGCAGTTACAGATAATGCTCTTACTTCAGCCCAAAGACTAAATCAGTATGTAAGCTGGTATCTTAATGGTGCAGTTTACCCTCCATACGAAGAAGATATTAAAAAACTAGTTAATTCACTCTTTCAAAATAATACTGATTACCAAAACCAGGTCGTGAATTTCTCCGGTCCTCTTCGTAAATTGCTTCCGTTGGCAATTCAAACTACACAAAGAATTCTGCAAGCAAACGATGCTGTACACGGCACTGATATAAGACATAACCAAACATTTCTTTGTTCAACCGCTCCTGGCATTGATGCATTAATACCTTGTACCTCAGGTGGAGCAAAGACTAGACTTTCAGATCTCCTCTTCGGAGTTAGTAATTACTTTGCCAAAAAATATGAAGAGGTTGCCCCATCATCCTCAACCGAGGACAGAAAAGGCCAAACTGAAGTTCAATCCACCCAGTCAGACCAAGCTTTTGGAGGAGCTCATGCAACAAATGTAGCTTTCACTCTTGAAGATAGTACTGACCGGGCCTCGCACAATCTCTATTTTGCTCACATGCAAGAGGATGCTGAACTAGCAAAACTTCTTCAGGGAACTTTTGCTAGCCTAGGGCAATCAGGCTATACAACTGTTAACTCAGATGGTAAATCTTTTCCTACTAAGCCACACTGCGAAATAGTGGACTCAAGAACTAATTCTGGAGATAGATTGTATGGAAATTACAATAATCCAAATTCAAATGACAAACAAATTGCAGGAACAATTAGCTATAACGCATCCTTCACTTGTAAATTTGGTCCACCTCCCCCACCAACTTGTATCTTAACTGGCACTTGCACTCAAACTTGTAAACAGGATGTCTATGCTGGAATTTCCGTATTGACCAAAACTCCAAAGATTGAGGAAATTTGGCAAAGACTTGTTGATGGGCCAGCAAGTGTCTTTAAAAGATTCTTTCCTAAAGTTGGAGCCAATTCGCCCCTTACTGAAATCAAAGATTTACCTACTCTTACCAATGCTAGTTACAATTCCACATCTCCTGGAGTTGAAACGCTAGCAGGAGACCCTTCTAATGGAAAGTCAGGAGCTGACGCTCAACTAGTAATTCCACATCTCGGGGGGGTTCAGGAATATTTCCTAAAAGGCATTCAAAAGGCACTTCGTCCCAAAGGATTTGGTGAGGATATCGCAGGAGAACCCCTTCCCTCAAATCCTCCTGGGCCAGGAGTTGTAAAAATTAGTCCAGGATTATCAGGATATTTTGAAAGCTTAAAAGATACTGCTAAAACATTTAATACAACAGCCTCTTTTTGCGGGCTTACTTACGTCTCCCCAAGTGATGCTGCGCACTATGCAGACAAGCTTAGAACAAGCTTGCCAACTCAAAAAGGATTCTGGGAATCATACTTTAAAGGATATTTACCAAGTGAGACGCAAAATTTATTTGCAAGTTGTGGAGGGACAAATTGCCTAGACTTTATTTTAAATACAGTCGAAAACACTCCCATCTGTAACGGAAACGTTCGACTTAATCCATATGTTGCTGTTGCTATTGCTCTAAATGAAACAGGAGGATTAAGAAATCAGCCTGGGACGCAAACCAATCAGCATTTTGGTTGCACCATGTCATCTTTTTCTGCTTACATTGATAATGGCCAAGCTAAAACATCTAGCGGACTTACTTGTACTGTCCAAACTGCCGACGGAAGACAAGTCATTAACCCAATGATTGGCCCACCAATTTCTCAGGATGACTTTAATAAGTGCGTTCCGCAAAATGCCCAGGCAACATGGCAATCAACCAGATTTAATACAACTGTTGAGGACGGATTGGCTTGTATGATTTCTCGCTTTAATGCATACTGCCGATCAGATCTTGGCAATCGAGGTGACGTTGCTGCCCTTAATGCATATGGCTACGGTAGCTTGGAAAATATTTATGGAAATGTCATTAAATATTTACTTAGAAACGATAACGAAGGATTATTCTCTAAATTTGCTAATTCATGTAATTTCTAGCTTTAGAGTATAATTTTAGAGCTGTATTTAAAAGAGCGTTTATCGTAAAATAAAACAATGCCTAAACAAAAAAGCGTCTTCGGTGTAAAAAAACTTATAATTTCATTTCTAACCGTAATTTATTTAATATTTTTTGCTCTGGTACCTCATGTAAGTGCTCAAAACGCACAAGCTCCTGCTACCTCTAGTGGCACCTGGTATAACCAAAGCTTTCCTCAATGGAGCGCAAAGGTCTTTGACGAAGGCAATCCAAATGAGATATTTGGAGAAAGATATACATATGCTCAGGTAAATTGGATAATTAATTCATTAATTGCAGTTTTAATTGGAAATGATATTGCAAAATGTATTGCTGGAGGTGTAACTGGAAATTTAAGCCAGATTGGAGTGTGTGCTAAAGCTTTATATACCTTCCCCTCTTCTAATCCTACTAATACTCTGCAACCAAGCGTTCCATCCATGGCTGCGGGTGGTTCTGGAGGAATTACTGGACTTGCCTACTTAACGAGCAATCTTATCAGTTTCAAGCCAGCTTCTGGTATTCAATATGTAAAAAGTACTGCAGCAAATCTAAATATAATTCCTCATGCTTATGCTCAATCAGGTGCTGGTTATGCCACAATTTCCCCTGTCCAGTCCCTATGGAGTGTTGTTCGAGATATTTCTTATGCACTCATGATCATTATAATAATTGCAATGGCTTTTATGATAATGTTTCGAGCAAAAATTTCCCCCCAAGTGGTAGTCACGGTACAATCATCTCTTCCTAAAATTGCAATTGCATTAGTACTTATTACTTTTTCGTACGCAATTGCTGGATTTTTAATTGATCTAATGTATGTAATTATTGGTACATTTGCGACTACCATAAAAATAGGAGGCAGCACAATAAGTTCAGGGTCAGTCCCTTATTTATTTGGCCAGTTGAATTCGATAAATGGGTTGATAAGTATCACCTTGGGACTGTTAATTGTCGTAGTTTTATTGGCAGTTGGTGTTTTTCTTTCTCCTTTTGCTGCAGTAGCTGGTACTTTTGTATTACCAGTATTTGGAACTACAGTTGGAATACTAGGCGGTGTAATTTTATTAATCGGATTGGTTTTTATTCTTTGGATATTGCTTAGGTTGTTTTGGCTGATGATTAAAACAGCTACCATCACAGTCCTTCTAATAGTCGCGAGTCCGTTGATGATTTTAATGGATTTATTACCTGGATCAGGTGGATTCATGCAATGGTTTAGAATTCTACTTGCAAATCTTTCTGTATATCCAACCGTAATAATCATGCTTTTTCTCTCTCATTATTTTTTCTGGAGTTGGGCTGCGGGCTGGGTAACCCAAGTTTGGCCTCCAACAGCCAGTATAGGCAACCCATTTAACACTTATGCAATTTCCTCACTTAACTTGAACGGTACGTCTGGTGTGATTAACTTACCAGGGATGCCAATTGGAACTTCTGTTATAGGATTTTTTGCATCCTTTATGATAATTTTTCTTATACCTAAGGCTGCTGAGATAATTCAAGCAATAATAGAAGGAAAAGGTATAAACCAAGGCGCTGCAATCGGTGAAGCCGTTGGACCATCTAGGGGAGTTGCTCTGTTTGGGGCCGCAAGCGTGTTCACCCAGAGAGAGAAAATTGCCAGTGGACTAGGCAACCCAACTCCATCCTGGGTACAAACTGGAAGAAGACTTTTAGGTATAAGAAGTTAATCTACACCGATAAAAGATCTTTCCAGCCATTTAAAAAATGTCCTATTTTTCTGTCACTCAACGTTCTTCCTATCGTATGAACATCTACTCCTCTACTAAAAGATGCATCCCTATGGGTAGGATTGAAAACTCCTCCTGTGGCTGCGTGAACTATCCAGGACTTAAGTTTCTTATATGATTCCTCATCGTACGATCTATTTAGTTGCAACCGCGTTTCTAAAATTTCCTGTAATGGTTGGGTCCATGCTAAAGCCCAGCTTGGTTTGTCAGATTCAAGCGGCTTACCAGGATTGAAATATTCAACCAACTGAACTCCTTTATTAAATTTACTAAATAACCATATAACGACATCATCCTCACCAACATTAGACCAGTCGAGGTTTTCACCCTTAAGTATTTTATCTTCGACACTTCCTGCTTCAAGGAAGCTTTGACATGTAGTAGTCGGGTGGCATTCAGGAACCTGTACTTCAATTACTTTTACCTGACCACCTTTAGTCGCAGCTTGACTAGCTTTTTCTATGTTAGAAGCTGGAATCGACAGTTCTTTCCACGTCCAATATTTACCTTTATCTGCGCCTGTAAAATGGTATTCATAGTAATCGTCACCTTTGTTAATTTCATTTTGCTTTTTACCAGTTTCAGAGTCAATTCTATGCATTTGTGTTATCCCCCATAGACTAAACTGACCCCAGTTCTGTTTACTATTCATTTTTCCTTCATATCTCTCTTGAGGATGAAATACACCCCTAAAATCTGCAGATTCCACCACACCCGGAAGTCCGGCTGAATATTCAATGCCCCCATATCTTGTATGTTTGGATTCTATATATCCAAAAATGCTCAAAACATCAAACGCAGCTGCGCTATTTTCAATAATTATCATTTCTGCTACTTTTGACAACCCAACTCTATCTGTACTTTCTATTCCATAAAGACTTGCTTCTTCTTGAACATATTTCATAAATTCTTTTTTTGTTTCTGATCCACTGTTTATCTCTCTCATGGCAGAAGCTTTTCTCCAAGAATTGAATGTCTTCATGTCTTTACAGTCCCAAATAGACATATGAACAGTCGTACCGTCTTTGAGTTTTACAGGGATTTTTTCAGCGTATTTTACACTTCTAGCTTGACCCCGAAGTATCTCTTTAAAAGTTGGTGTCTGCCAAATTCTTTCCAATTTTTCCTTACCTAAGAGCTGAAGGTCGCTATTTTCTTTATATTTTTCAGGAAAAGAAGATAAAGCTTTTTTGACATATGCAGCCCTCGCTAATTGCCATTTCGCATCAAATCTTTCTCTTCTGTCCGGATCCAGTGCAGCGTAGAAAGCTGGCTCAACATTGGGAGAAAATCTTTGATAAAATTCAATGTCAAAATCTGCATCAGCCCATCTTCTTCTTTCTTCTAGCGGTCCAACTCGGGCGTATCGCTCTCTTGCCTCCACAGCTTGCTTTTGAGAAAGAGCGAGGAATTGATCATAATTAATTTTTTCATTTTTAAAATCATCCAAAATACCCTGCTGCTGCCTAAGTAATTCTTTGACTTCGCCTACTGAACCTTCGGGGACATCCCCAGGTTTCAATCTATTTATTTTTGTGGCTTCATCACTTAACTCTTGCACTCTGCTGGTCATTCTTGAAATAAACAAGACAGTTTGAGGCCAAATATTGTCCCCTTCATCAAAAGCTTTTTTCCCAAGTTCTTGCGCACTTTTTGCCAGATCCTCAACACCTTGCGCATTTGCTATTCCTGTTAAGTGAAGCATTGCAATTTCTTTACCTGTTTCTCCTAACTCTCCCTTCTTTAATATATCGAGTTCGTCTTGAGAGTCCACAAGCCAAGAGGGTTTAAATTCTGGTTTTTCTTTACCGGATCCTCCACTACTTTCAAAAGCAACAACCCGCTTTTCTTTTGGAACAAACTGAGATGTGGGCCTTTTAGTCAACGACTCAGGTGTATGGACTTCAAATTTGGAATCAAAATTATTTTCTGGTGACATATCTTCGGACATTTCGGACATTAAGGATATTTTAACATTTTTAGGAAGATTTGGGTAATTGGAGGAATTTTTAAATCTTTGGACGTTTGAAATATAAGAAAAAGCCCTTAGTGGAAGTGAAAGAAACAGAGCCTTCCATGTCAGTGTTAATAATCGGCACGCTAGAAACAAGTTCCCATCCTTCCTCGCCCACCTTGTTCAATAGGTCTAATTGTTTTCCTAAAGGATACTCCGTGCCACCATAAAGTGTAGAAAGGTCACCAGACTTATTAACGACTATCATGGAATTATATTCCCATTTTTGCAATTCTGGTTTTGATTCTTGTTCTACTGACATTTCGGCAATTCTAAATCCTAAGGTACCTAAAGTCAATCTGGTTTAAAACTTTTGGATCTGGAGTTGCCAATTTTGACTAAGCAGCAGAGGCAATCCCACAGCTAACATCACAGCCGCATGTACTACAATATTTTTTGTATTTTCCAGGTTCCCTTGTATTCTTGTGACCGTTTTGACATTCAAATTCCAGATCATCCTCTATTCCGAATTTTGCTACGCTATTTCCAAAAAGCTGTTTAATTAATTTATTTCTATTTCGCTTAAATCCTCCTGACCGGCCGCAGCCTGCTAATACATCTTCAATTTCAAATTGACCTAAATATTCAATTCTTTGATAAATATCAATATTGGGGTCTAGATACATAATACTTTCCCTTTGTTTTTTCTTTAACTTATCTACTAAAACTAGAACTGCATTATAGGCACTAATAACTGCTTCCGGATTTAGATCTTCTTCTGGGACACATAACAAGTTTATGTATATATCAATAAATGGCATACAATCTGCAATTATTTCCTCAAACTCTTTTTCGGGCATTTTGAATTTTGGTTCGGCAAAAATATCCACGAAGAGCTTTTTAGGGTGTTGGTTTATAATAAGTGGATTTTCTAAAAACCAGGCATCAATCGGGCCACTAAAATTATCAAAATAATCAGATTTATAGATTTTGAATTCACTTATATATTTATCGTAGGAAAGACCTGAAATAAAACGTTTTCTTTCTATAGATCTCTTCTTAGTTTTAAAATCCATTTTGCTGACATAAAGGTCTATATAGTTATCTGGGTAATTTGTTGTGTCCACCACTCCTGGGCCTGAAATAACAACAAATTCGGTACCAAGAGAGGTTTCAGAGTCTAAAAGTTTTTCTCGAATTTTTTTCCAGCCAGTTAATTCTGACTGTTCTCTCGCCTCTTCGTCAGAACCTTCTTGTTTTCTATAGTCAATTCCTCTTTGTAGGATTATATCGAAGGGTTGATTGGGAAAATCTTTACTATAAACTTCTCCGTTTTCCTTCGTTACAAACTCAGCTGGTCTTTTTGTTACTCCAAAGCGTTCTCCTAGAAAAGTTTCCATTTGGATTTGCTCGTGGGCTTTGAATTTTTCTGGGTTTTGATGTCCGAATCTGTCAAAATTCCAATATGCAAGAGCTGGATCGTAAGAGCGTATTTGAGGATTTTTTGAATCTTCAATAATGCATGGAGTGAATTTTTTTTTGATTCTTTTTATTTCTTGTAGATCTTTTTCAAAATCCAAAGAATTGTCGTATGTTTCAAATTCTCTTAACATATCTTGCTCGAGAAAATATCTTTGCTAGTTTTCCGGCTATACGGTTGCGGCACAGCGCTAGAATCTCACTAGACTTCCTTAAACACAAAGATTAATTATTTTAAAGAGTTTTTATTTCTAGTTTCTTTACTCTTTTTTCTAATTTTCTAAATTCTTCTCCAGTTGAAACATCCTCATCCAAAATAGCAAGATCACGACCGAGATTGTCTATCCTTTCACTTACTTCTTTGAAGCCCTTTTTCACTTTTTCATTTACCTTTTTGAATCCATCTTTCATTTCCTGACGCATTAAGGATATTGAACTAGAAATTGCCTGTAACATTTTATTATCCGTCATGTTTCTTCATAATAGAAACTATCATAAATTTTTCAAGTAGTAAATTTGTGAAAATGGTAACTACTTGCTACGCCCCTCTTCACGCAGTAACCTTTCAATAGTATGGAACAGCACGCAGTACCTCAAAACATATCATCTTACCAATTTCACCTTGTCGGAGATATGACCTTGAAACAATTTTTAGAACTTGCCGGAGGAGTTGTTGTAGGCTTACTCTTTTATGCTACAGGATTACCAAGTTTCATTAAATGGCCTCTAATTTTACTATCAGCAGCAATGGGAGCTGCTCTGGCATTTATCCCATTTGAAGAGAGGCCATTGGAGCAGTGGATCATAGCTTTTTTTAGATCAGTCTATTCCCCCACTCTTTTTTATTGGAAAAAACCAGCTACTCCGCCAGTGTACTTTCAGGCAGAACAAGGAGCAACTAATTTACCATCAACTACTCTCATTCCAAAAACTGGATTTCTGGCAAACCTTGAAAATAGCGAAAATGTCTTTCTTTCCAAAGTTTCTCAGCTCTTTGGCACAACCACTCAAGTATCTACTAAGCCTCAAGCTGTTGAGGTAATTGAGCCTACACCAGTCACCCCGCAGGCTCCAATCGGCACTGCAACTCTCTCCACCCAAAGACCACAAGTAAATGTCCCTGCAACACCCGTTGTTCAAGTGGCAAGTAGCGACACCCCGCCTAAAGTAATTTTTGAAACTCCTGACATCAAGCCTATAATTCCAGAGGCCGCAAGCACCAATAACCAGTTTGCTGGAGGTGGAATTCCTCCAACCACCCCAACTACTCCAAACGTTGTGGTGGGCGAGGTAACTGATCTGGAAGGGAAAATTATCGAGTCGGCAATTCTTGAAATTCGCGATGTCTTAAATCGCCCAGTGCGGGCACTTCGCACCAATAAAGCCGGGCACTTCATGATCGTAACTCCACTTCAAAACGGGAAATATCAATTGATGGCTGAAAAAGATGGATTTATTTTTGATGCCCATCCTTTTGAAGCAACTGGTGCTATCGTTGCTCCTATTACAATTAGAGCAAGGGCCAGGCAAATTGCTACAAATGAATTAATTCAGTAAAGAACTATGAAATTGCCCAAAAATATACCTATTTTAAATACTCCGGATATCCCTTTAATGGCAACCACCCAGGATGCTCTTCCCATTGCAGATATTACTGAAAATATGATCCTTTTCAAGGATGGTGGGGCTACTATCGTCCTTGAATCAACTTCACTTAACTTTGGGCTTTTATCTGAAAAAGAACAAGAGGCCGTAATTTTAGCTTATGCAGCACTTTTAAATAGTCTTTCATTTTCGATTCAAATACTTGTGCGTTCTCAAAGAAAAGATATTTCAAGTTATTTAAGATACTTGGATAATGCCTGGAACAATTTAACCAATCCCAAATTAAAAGAATTAATGAGCGCCTATAAAAGCTTTATTTCAGAGACAATAAAGAAGAAAAATGTTTTGGGAAAAAGATTTTATATCATGATTCCTTTTTCTCCTCTTGAGCTTGGAGTCAGTAAATCATTCGCAACAGTTACAAAGCGAGGCCCACTTCCATTTCCTAAGTCATATATCATTAAAAAAGCTCAGATAGGACTTTATCCCAAGCGCGATCATCTTATGCGCCAAGCAGGGCGTCTTAGCTTAAAGCTTACCCAACTCTCAACCCAGGAGTTAATTCAACTCTCATATGATGTATATAATCCCAGGGCACCACTTTTAAATAAGATCGAAGTCCAAACAAACCAAGCCAATGCAACCACAAAATAACACCACATCAATTCCAGTTAAAACAACTTCTGCGCCAACGCCAGGTGCTCGTGATCAAAAGCCAGCTGTCACCAATGCCGTTGCTACAGTAACTCTTCAGCAAATGCCAATTATTGATGCGATTGCTCCTCAAGACTTTGAAATTGATTTTGATTATATAAAAATTGGTGAGGTGTTTTTACGCACTCTATTCGTTGCCGGCTACCCCAGGTTTGTAAGCGCCGGCTGGCTTGAATCAGTCATTAACTTTGACCACTCGATGGATATTGCTTTCTATACTTACCCAGTTGATGGAAAAACTGTTCTTGACGACCTTCGGCGCAAAATTGCTGAAATGGAAGCTGAAATTTCAACTGATATTCAGCGCGGGAAAGTTGTTAACCCTTCAACCCAAGCGAAACTTGAAGACGCAAGGACGTTGCAGGAACAATTAGTAAAAGGGGCCGAGCGATTCTTTGAATTTTCTTTTTATATTACAATCCCAGCTGCAACGCTGGAAGAATTAAACCAGGTCACAAAGCAAGTTGAATCCACTCTTGGGGCCCTTTTAATTGTTGGCAAAAAAGCAAGCCTTGATATGAAGAACGGCTTTGAATCAACCGCTCCGTTTGGAATTGACCGCCTCTCCATAACCCGCAACATGGATACGACTAGCCTTGCAACCACTTTCCCTTTCACTTCAGCTGAACTTTCATCTGATACTGGAATTTTGTATGGAATTAATCCACAAAATGAATCATTCATTATTTTTGATAGGTTTTCTTTGGAAAACTATAATATGACCATTTTTGCGACCTCCGGAGCTGGGAAGTCATTCTTCGTGAAGCTCGAGTCAGTGCGCTCTTTAATGTTAGGGTCAGACATTATAATTCTTGACCCAGAAGCAGAATATAAGCCACTTTGCGATGCAGTTGGCGGAGAGTACATTTCATTTTCCTTTAATTCCAAGTCAAAAATTAATCCCTTTGATCTCTCACAAATTTACGAGGAAGGAGAAAACCAATTAGGACTAAAAATTCTCTCTCTTCACTCTTTATTTAAGGTCATTATGGGAGCCGTAACACCAACCCAAGAAGCATTACTAGACCGTGCTCTCATTGCAACATATAGATCCAAAGGAATTACGGCTGATCCGGCTACACAAACCAAAGAGCCACCACTTGTTGAAGATCTTTATAAAGCATTAATTGGAATGGAAGTCCCAGATGCACTGGATTTGGCAGCTCGTATCGAAAAGTTTGTCAAAGGTTCATTTGTAGGTATATTTGATCAGCAAACAAATATTAATATTACTAATCCTTTCACTGTTTTTTCAGTGAGAGATTTACAGGATATTTTAAGGCCAATTGCAATGTTTATTATCTTAGATTTTATTTGGACCAAAGTTAAAAAAGATATTAAGAAAAGATTATTGATAGTTGATGAGGCATGGCACATGATGCAATACCCTGACTCTGCTGCATTTCTTTGGTCTGTTGTTAAGCGGGCCCGTAAGTACTATCTGGGACTTACCACAATCACTCAGGACGTCGAAGACTTCTTAAGTCAGGACATAGGAAAGGCCATCGTTACCAACTCGGCCTTAAGGGTGTTACTCAAGCAATCCCCTGCTGCCATTGATAAAGTGGGAGATTTGTTTTATTTATCACAAGGAGAAAGGCAGCTACTCTTGGCTGCAAACGTTGGAGAAGGAATATTTTTCGCGGGACCTCATCATGCCCCAATTAGAATTGTTGCTGCCCCTCATGAATATAAGTTGATTACGACCAAGCCTTCAGAGACAATGCAAAAGAAATGAAAGAATTTGTTGATTATTTAATTTCAGGGTTAACTTTTTTCGAAAATGACCCCAGCGCTAAAGAATTTGATGGAATTTCCAAAAACTCCTTTATAAACTTTGTCTTTTCTACAATAAGAACAACTCCCGGTTACAAAACTCTTACAGATGAAGAATTAGGAGAGAAAACTCTTAAAGAAGATGTTGAGATTTTAGAGACCATTAAGGTTTCTTCGGTTTCTGAAACCACTCCAAAACTGATGCAAGAACTTCTTGAGGATGCAAAAGCTTACCAGGACAATAAAAGTAATCCTCAAATAAAAGCAAAGTTTTTATATGACATAAACCGCTTAAAAGCAAGTCAAACTACTCTTTCCCTTGAAACTACAGAAGATTTGAAAATTCCTCCAATCACGCCTGAAGTTGCAAAGAAAATTGCTAGTTTAAAAGAAAGCGCACAAAAAGAGCCCTTAGGATTTAAAGATATTGTAATTAAGGAGATTCAAACAAAACGACCTAATCTTCCCCAAGATAAAGTCGTGGATACTGCAAACGTTTTTACTAAGGCTTTACAAAATTCCCCCATCGTTTTTGCAGTTGAAGCAACATTAGCCGACCAAAATTTTGATTTATTGGAACAATTGTTTCCCAAAAATCAAGAAAAAATAAGAGCTGTATTTAAGAGAGAAACTGAAAAAACAAGTGCAGCAAGAGATGTATTACAAGAAGTTTTTCCTGATACTACAAGAAACTTGATCCCAACAGAAGTTCTATCTCCCCATAACTTTAGCATAAATACCTCCTCTCCAAAAGAAGCTGCAGTTTTACTTAATGCTGAAACGGTAATTAAGACAACAGATCCAATTAACAAAGAAGTTACTGCCCAATCATTCGAGAATCTATTTGTACCAATAACTGTGCCACAAGCTGAGGTAGAAGTTCCAATTACAGAAAGTACAGTGCCAAGTGGTCGGTTTTGGACAAGTCCTACTATTATTGGCTTCGGAGTTAAGGAACTAGCAAAAGAAGATCCAAAACTGGCTACAACGTTAACGATTTCTTCTCAAAAAATGGAAGATTTGCAAATGATGGGTATGGATCCACGAATAGTTAAATTATACGTTGATGAACTAAAACATATTGAAGAAAGCGGCGGAAAAATAAACTGGATTACAGAAGCAATTGCTGCACAAGGGCAATTAGATGCTAGGCAAATCCAACTTATTAAAGAGCCTTCTAGTATGACTACTCTTCTATTTAACCAAGTATTCACACACCCCCATCAATCTTTTTTTGAAAATCTTACCAACAACTTAGGACAAAGAATTTTTGGGGGTACAGAAAATAATTTCATAAAAAATAGTCTAGGAAAAGCAGCTGGTGAAACTGGAAGGAAAATCCTTGGAAAAGCTGCATCAACTGCTCTAGGGTCTATTCTACCTGGAATTGGAAATGCCCTAGCTTTGGCCGGAACTGAGATTCTTTCAAGAGTTTTACCATTTGTTAGAAGGTACATCGTACTCATTGCTGCAACCCTCGGTGCTTTGGGTGGATTTGTTATTTTAGGCCCCATTGGAGCAATTGCCGGAGGAATTGGTGGAGCAGCTCTGGGAAGCGGAGTTGGTGGAGGGGGTGCTTCTGCTGCAATTTCTACTGTTAGTGGAGGATTTGTAGCTCTTGGTGGTGCTTTTGCTTCAGCTCTTATTGCTCCTTTTGTTATTGCTATTATTGCCATTCCAGCAGCTGTTGCACTAATTCTTTTTATAATTAATTCAGGAGCATATGTTACTCCTCCAGGATTTTTGTCGGGTACTGTCAATATTATTTGCAAGGTTAGCAAAGATGAAAGTCAAACGTCTGGGAGTACAGCCGCTGATGCAGCTATATGCATCGTGACTTATCTTAATCAATTTAATCTTAATCCTCTTCTTAAAGATTTAGTTAATTCTCCAGCGTGGCAAAGCTTAGCAAGTGTACTTCCAAAACCAGCTCTTGATGCTCTTGCAACTTCAGCTCCAGTTGACGGACACCTTCAATGTGTTGGTTTCGTAGCCGCAACTGCTGGTTTTGCCTATGGACAATCTTTTGGACAAATTAACGCTTGTGATTACATAAAAAATCATCCTGCTGGATATACATTTGTTTCTGGAACTTCAGGAATTCAATCTGGAGATTTTTTCATCATAGATAGTAATGGGGACTGTAGCAGTTCTTCACCTGGACATATAGGTGTAGTAATATCAGTTGACGGCACTCTAATAAGTTGCGCTGATGCAAACTATATCGCTGACGGAAAAGCACGAACAGCACATGGGTGTTTTGCTCTCTCTCAAATAGCTGGCTATTTACACAGAAGATAAAATGAAAAACACTAAACAAAAATTAACAATTGTCGCTATAATAGCGATAGCAGTTACTTTTGTTCTCTTCTTAGTCTATATTTTGCAAAAAAAAGGTCTTACCTCAACACCAATCACGATAACAAGTTCGACCCCTCTAAATAACTCTTCTGGAGTTAGCGTATTCGATCCTCTCACCATTACTTTGAATCAAAATGTTGACTCTGCAACCATTAATGTTAGTTCCAGCCCAACCGAGAACTGGACTGTTTCACAAACAACACCAGGAACTATCAAAATTGACCATGCTCTCTATCTTAGGGTGTCAACTACATATAAACTAACCATTTCACAACATGGCAATACTATTGGAACATTAACTTTCGAAACAGCCCATGAGCAAAATGATCCACGGCTTCTTCAAAACTTAAAATCCCAGCTAGATAAAGATTATCCTCTCGCCTCTCTGACTCCATATGTAACTTCCAACTATCGAGTTGTCTATAGTGCACCTCTAACACTTGAAATAGACATAAATGGACCAATAGACACACAAAAGGCAATTTCAGAAGTAAAATCATGGGTAAGTTCAAACGGTGTAGATTCTTCAACACATAAATACGTCGTCGTTAATACACCACCAACTCCTTAAGCTTGCACCTTAACCGGCATAATTAAATGAAGATAATCTTTATCTTTGGGATCTTTAAAAATTCCTGGGGACACTGGATCTGTCAGTAAAATTTCTACGCTATCAGCGTCAATCACACTTAATGCTTCCTCGGCAAATTTATAATTAAAAGAGATCTCTAAAGTCCCCCCAGTAACTTTCGCTTCTATCTCGCTCGTTTCGCTTCCCACTTTCCCACTTTCCGCTTTAACTTCCAAGCTAGCCTCTTTTACTAGAAGCTTAATCACGCTTCCCGCTTCTTTGGCAAAGACTGATGCAAGTTTAACGCTTCTAAGTAAGTCTTCTCTATCAATAACCACTTTTATGCCAGGATTTTGAGGAATAATTCTTTCAAAATTAGGGAACTCTCCTTCAATAATTCGGCTTCCAAGATAAGAGTCCCCCACTTGGGCCACTAACTGATTGTCTTTCTTTTTTATTTCAAAGACTACCTCATCAAAATTACTTGCAATTCGAACTAGCTCCCCAAGGGCTACTTTGGGAACAACACACTTATCCCCCTCTAGATTTGTTTTTAGGTTAATTTTCTTTTTCGATAGTCGAAAGCCATCTGAGGCAACAAGAGTTAGGCTATCTTTCTCAAAAAGAAATAGCACTCCTGTTAAAATCGGCCTTGTCTCATCACTTGATACTGCAAATAAAACTTTTGAAAGAGCACCAGCTAGCTCACTAGTTGAAATCTTGATGGAATTTTTGCTTTCTATCACTTGTGGCACAGACGGAAAATCATTTGGAGGAAGAGAAGACAAGCTTCCCTTAAAGCCAGATGCTGTTATTTTGAGTTTTTCTTTATCGAGATCAAAGTTTACGGTTCCTTTTGGTAGATTGGTTATTACATCTGTAAAATTTCTAGCTGGAATAGCTACACTTCCCGCTTCCTCTACCTTAGCTCCAATATTCGTTAAAATCGACATCTCAAGATTTGTGGCAATTACTTGTAACTTGGTCTTATTAGTAACAAGGAGAAAATTATTAAGTATTGGAAGCTGCGCGCGAGTGTTCACGAATCTGGTTGAAATAGACAAAACTTTGGCGAGTTCTTCTTGTAAGACCGTGAGCTTCATGTAAAGCGAGTATAATTTTTATTTCCACAAAGAGCAAGAGTTTCCCGGATTCTTAATTCTCTGTATCTTATATATTAAATAGTAGTATTAGTAGTAGGTGTGTGGATATTCCTGTTTTACGCTTGAGTTAGCCTGGGATAAGTATGAGGATAGATTTGTGGATAAAGGTAAGTTTAATGTGGATAAGTTGATAACTTCCAAAACTTATCGTCAAAGGGTGTTTTTAATCCCCACTAAGTCCTCACGAATCTTCTCGTTCCTCGAGGCTAGCTGTGTAATAGTATCCACAGCGTGCATGACGGTTGAGTGATCACGTCCCCCTATCATTCTTCCCACTTCTTGAAGAGGAAGCCCTAGTTCAGTTCGAAGTAAATACATTAATATTTGCCTAGGGCGGGCCACAACACGAGTGCGAATGTGCCCCAGTAACACTCTTTTATTAACGGAGAAATGTTTTGAGACAGCTTCAATGACATCATCTGGCTTGGCTGCAATTTTTTTATCATCGAGCTTCATTGCCGATTGCCTCCTACTTAAAACGCCTTTTATTAACTCCTCTGTTATGGGAGTATTTTTAAGTTTACTCTCGGAAGAGAGCCTTGTTAAAAACCCTTCAATTTGTCTGGCCGTATCAATATTCCCTGCAATTAGCCCGACAAGATCCAAAGGTAACTCGATCCCTTTTTCCTTAGCTTTAATCTGCAAGATTGCGCTTCTTAGATCAAAGTCAGGTTGCGCTATATCCACTATTAGCCCGGCTTCAAAGCGGCTTCGCAAGCGCTCCTCAATATTATCAATCTCACTAGGGGGCTTATCAGAAGTTAATATGATTTGCCCACCTGCAGCCGTTACTTCATTAAAAGTATGAAAGAATTCCTCCTGAATGCTCTCTTTTCCCGCAATAAACTGGATATCATCAACAAACAAGGCTTGAAGTTTTCTATATTTCTCCCGAAATACTTGAGTTGTCTTATTCCTAATTCCTTGGACGATGTCGTTGGTAAATTGCTCTCCACTACAGGCGTAGACTTTGGAATTTAAGTCCCCCTTAATCATTTTGTATCCGACAGCATGCATTAAATGTGTCTTCCCTACTCCCACTCCTCCCCAAATGAAAAGTGGATTGTAAGTTTTGCCTGGGTCGGCCGCAACGGCTTCAGTTGCTGCAAAGGCCATTTGGTTAGAGCCCGATACGGCAAAGTTTTCAAAATTAAAGCCAAGCCTAATATTGGCACTAATAATGCGGTTAGTTAATTCTTCGTTTTTATCATCCTCATCAAAAAGTGGCGCCTCAGTTGGCTTTTTAGTTCCTGCCAGCTCAAAATTATCTTTCACTATAAAGCTTAGGTCAGTTGGTGTTCCCAAAGCTTTTATAATTGCATCTTGGATTAGTCCGAAGTAGCGCTCGGCAATAGTTGTCTTAACATAAAAGGATGGACAGGCAATTTCAGCTAAGTAGCGCTCTTCACTTATTTTTTTAAGGCTTGCGATGTGAGTTTTAGATAGCCAGGTAGAGAAAATTGCAGAAGAAACTGAGACCTTTATACTCTCAAGAACTTCATGCCAGACTTTGTCTTTATCAAGTTTGTTCATTTGTCGCATGTTAAAAAGTTATCCACACCCCGTCAACCCCCAATTTAATAAATTTTGTCTTCATTGAGAATTAAAAGCTTGTTTGTTATAATTACTCCTATGTCTACAAAAAGAACATATCAACCCAGTAAAGTTAAGAGACGAAGAAAGTTTGGTTTTATGGCAAGAAACAAGACTGCTGGAGGCAGGAATGTTATTAAAAGAAGAAGAGCAAAAGGGAGAAGTAGAGTTACTCTTTAAGAAATGCTTGCAAGAGGTAGTCGGCTTACAACAACTCAACAATTTGAGAAACTAAGAAAAGATGGGAAATTATTGCAAAGTGATTCCTTCTCTTTAGTTTACTTAAATCGTAAGGATGAAAACCCAACTAGATTTGGGTTTATTGTTTCCACAAAGGTCTCAAAAAACGCAACCTCGCGGAATAAAGTAAAAAGAGCTTTGAGGGAAGGCGTAAGGCAGGCTTTTACAAAGATAAGTACAGGCTATGATTGTGTCTTTTTGGCAAAGCCGATAAGTGTCCGTAAGTATACTGATGAGCTGATGCGTGAAGTGGGGAAGTGTTTGGATGAAATTGGAGCCGCAAAATGAAAAAGTTTTTATACAAGTTCTACAAAATATTTATTTCACCTGTTTTAGTTCTATTATTTGGGCACGCTTGCAGGTTTTCCCCAACTTGCTCAACTTACGCATACGAAGCGGTAAATAAATATGGAATTGTGAAAGGCGGATTTATTGCTCTTAAGCGAATTGTGAAATGTCACCCTTTTACTCCACCAACTTACGATCCATTAGTGTAAAATAAAGCCCATGAATATTTTTACAGTCATCCTAACTCAGCCTCTAGCCAATGGACTTATTCTTTTTTATAAAGTCCTCGGTGAAAATATGGGAGTGGCCATTATTGGCTTTTCACTTTTTCTTAGGCTTATCTTAACTCCACTTACAAAGCCGTATATGGATTCGATGAAAAAGATGCGCGAGTATGCTCCCCACTTAGAAAAAATTAAAAAGAAACATAAAGGGGATCAAAAGAAATTAACTCAGGCCCAAAGTGAATTCTATAAGCAAAAAGGAATTAACCCAGGGGCAGGATGCATTCCGATGATTATTCAAGTTGTTGTTTTATTAGTTTTCGTAAATGTTTTTACCAGAGCATTGGATGCTAACAATATTTCAAAGTTTAACGAGCTACTGTATACACCATTAAAGCTTGCAGTTGGGCAAATAATTAATACCAAGTTTTTATACCTTGATATTACAAAGCCTGATGTGTTTAATATAATGGGATTTCCATTTCCTCTTCCCGGCCCACTTTTAGTTTTAGCAGCTCTAATTCAAATGTTATCAGCCAAGATGAATGTACCTTTTGTTGAGCTGGAAAAGAAAATTGCCAAAAAGACCGAAACCAAAACTGATGACTTTCAAGTTGCCATGCAATCATCGGCGATTTACACTTTTCCTTTAATGACAATTTTGGCTGGAGTTAGATTTCCATCAGGACTAGCTCTTTATTGGCTTTTGTTCTCTCTTTACCAGATAGTTCAGCAATACTTTACAACAGGTTGGGGAGGGCTAACCCCTTGGCTAAAGCGAGCTAAACTGCTACAATAGCTTCATTAGAATTAAATTATGGAAAAGAAATTACAGAAATTAGTTAGCGAATTGTTTTCTCTTTTGGAGGTGAAGGCGACGGCTGATGTTAGCAAAGAAGAAGACGACGTTTATAAAATAACTATAGAGACCGAGGATGAGTCCGGGCTTCTAATTGGCGGGCACGGTACAACTCTTTTTGCCATTCAATCCTTTTTATCAATTGCTATAAAACAAGAAACAGGGGAGTGGGTCAAGATAGTTGTTGATATTGCTGGCTGGAGGGGAAAGCAGGAAGATTATTTGAACAATCTAGCAACACAAGCGGCAGAGAGGGCAAAAAGCACAAAGGAACCACAGAAACTTTACAATTTGACTCCAGCTCAGCGAAGAACTATACATATGAAGTTATCCGATGACAAAGAAATCAAGACCGAGAGCGAAGGGGAAGGCGAAGAGCGGTACTTGGTCATTACTTCAAAATAAATTATTCACTGTTTTTATACTGCTTCTCCCAGTTCAATTAGGACTCCATTTTTGGCCGGACTGGGCACTGGTTTCGGGAATTAGAGTTGACTATTTAGCGCCTGCTATTTACTTAACCGATTTAGTTGTGATTGGATTACTAATAGTTAGTTTTAAAGATTTAAAGAAAATTAATTTATTTTCCCTAATTGCTGTAGGTATTTTTGCACTTCTCAATATTTACTTTGCAAACGTTTGGCAAATTGCACTTCTTAAATGGGTAAGATATTTTGAAGTATTTCTTCTTGGCATTTTTGTTTACCAAAATAAAAAATTAGTTTTAGAGAATATTAATTTTCCGTTATCTATTGCAGTTATTTATAGTGCTACTATTGCAATTGCACAATTCTTTTTAGGACGTACAATTGGTGGAATATTTTATTTACTAGGGGAGAGGAGCTTTGGTATTAATACCCCTGGCATTGCTCTTGTTAACATAATGGGGAAATGGTTTTTGCGTCCTTATGGAACTTTCGGTCACCCTAATGCACTAGCCGGATTTTTGGGAGTGAGCTTAATCTTTCTCTATTATTCCAAGAAAAATACTATACAAAAAATAGCAATTGTATTAGGGGCCATAACACTATTGTTAACTTTCTCGCAAAATGCTTGGTTGAGTTTAATATTGGCAATAATGTTATTTAAGTTTAGAAAAATTGTTTTTAGTTTGGTAATCTTTTTGTCAATACTTTTTCCGATAGTTAGTAAAATTATTTTGGCAAAATTTAATTTTGGTCAAAGCATTGCCCAAAGATTGGAACTGGCATATTTGGCTGGAATGGTTTTTTCTAAAGTGGCACTGATAGGAGTTGGCGCTGGTAACTTTGTAACCGCGCTTCCCAAGTTAATTTATGCAAACAACTTCAATTGGCTTCTTCAACCAGTACACAATATTTTTTTACTAATACTAACTGAAACTGGGATTATTGGATTACTTCTGTTTTTTTATTTACTAACGAAAACAATTAGAGAAACTAGTCCAGCACTTTTGTTCATTTTATTTACAGGATTACTTGATCATTATTGGTTGACCCAACAGCAGAATTTGTTATTATTGGGAGTTGTGATTGGACTTTGTGTTACGCATAAAGATAATATAAAAAGATGATTAAAGTTTTTACTGATGGAGGAGCAAGAGGAAACCCAGGACCAGCTGCTTGTGCCTTTGTTGTTTTTGACGAGGAGAAAATAATTCATAAAGAAAGTAAATATTTGGGAGAAGGTACAAATAACGTTGCAGAATATTCAGGAGTTTTATTGGCGCTTAGTTGGTTGAAAGAAAATTTAAGAGGGGTGCCGGTAAATTTTTTTCTTGACTCAGAGCTTGTTGTTAAACAGTTAAATGGGATTTATAAAATTAGAAATAAGATACTTCTAGATCTTGTCATTCAAATAAAGGAAATAGAGAAAGAATTAGGAGTCAAAATTAATTATAAAAATGTTCCCAGAGAAAAAAATAAACTTGCAGATAAATTAGTGAATAATGAGCTAGATTCACGTCGCGGCAGATAACTATTCAAACTCTTCCACTTGAAATCGCTCGCTTTTTCTAAAAATTCCCGGGAAAAGCCTCAAAACTTATTGCGGAGAAGCCCTTCACGGCCTAAGATTAGAGTTACAATGGAAGCTAGACCCACTGCTATAATTCTTGGGAATGCCAATATTCTTGGAACCAGTTTAGCGCGAGAACTTTTGGATAAATCTTGCAAGGTTGTTGTCGCAACTTATGATATATCCGGTTGGCAAAATTTTCTTGGGAGTTTTAGTCAAAACCAATCATCTAATTTCCTTCTCCAAAGTCCTGGGACGACTCTTCCTAATAATGCTTCGTATGGCTTTATAATAACTAGTCCAACTAATGAGTCAAAGTTTACCCCACAAGTTTTAGATAAATTCTTTGAGTATTTTATTAGTAAAAATACAAAAACGGCTGTTGTCTTACCGTTTTTAATTACCAGTAGTAACCGTGAAGAGGCAGGGACTGTCGTAACTGCAATTAATAAATTTAAAAGCCCTTTGTTTAAAATTTTTTACATTGGGGAAGTTGTTGGTCCAGGGATGGAAAGGGGAGATGGATATGTTACTGGCGCACTGCTTGCTAGTGCCAAACAAAAAACTCTTCGTATTCCAGAGTATGACTTTGAAATTTTCCCAATTTATATAAATATTGCAGTGCGGGAGATCATTAAAAACATTTTCTCTTTTGGAAACTTAAATAAGCAGACAGTTCTTGCCCAAAGAACAACTGTGACGAACTTTCTAGCATTAATTCAAAAGTCTAAGCCTGCACTTAACTTTATTAAAGACAATGCCTTTAAGCTTCCTAATCAGGTTCGCGCAAATTCTACAAACTTTATTAGTCTTCCACATTTAACTTTAGAGGAGATAAAAGAAACATTAAACAGTTTAACTTCAGAAAAAATTTCTGTGATTATAGAACCAAAGTTTAATCTTAAGCGAATTTCTTTAATAGAAAAGAAAGCTCACACAAAACCAAAAATTAAAAGACAGTATAGGAAAATAAATAATAAATATTATGTTTTTACTGGCTTAATTATTCTTTGGATTATAATTACTCCTTTCGTGGCACTTTTCATTTCAGGGCTAAGCTTAAAAAAAGCATATAGCGATATCTCTCAGGGGCAAACATCAAGTGTCTATACTTATTTCTCGGTTTCTAAGAAGGCAAATTCTGTAGCAAAATTTGGTTTTGGTGGTATGGCGAAAATTCCTCTAATTGGAACTGGCTTTAAATTTTTCTTAGATACAACGAGAATAATTGCAGAAGCAAATGACATAGGCACCAAAGGACTTGAAGCAGAAAATATTGGACGGGAAATTGTAACTGGAGCATTGGGAAGTGGGGATTATGATTTAACTGCATTAAGTGGGCAAATGTCTTTGACGCTAAATGACCTTTACGAAGAGCTCTCACTTTTTCAAACTGAAATTGATTCCTACCCAACTTCTGTTTTGCGAATTATTCCTGAAAGCGTTGATATAAAAAAAACACGTTCGACAATTCAAGCTGTAGCTGGTATTTTTGAGAATCTTCCATCTCTCTTGGGAGTAACTAAACCTCAAACTTACCTCGTACTTTTCCAAAATAATATGGAACTTAGGCCAACGGGAGGATTTATTGGCTCGTTTGGATTATTCACTTTTGACAAAGGAAGGTTAATCGATGATTCTATTTTTGATGTTTATACAGCTGACGGGCAATTAAAAGGACATGTTGAGCCACCGAGCGCCATTAAAAATTATTTGGGAGAAGCTAATTGGTTTTTAAGGGATTCTAATTGGGACCCGGATTTTCCAACATCAGCGACCAAAGCTGAGTGGTTTTTGGGGAAAGAGCTAGATAGGCCAGTGGATGGGGTAGTGGGGGTTGACCTAGAAGTCGTGAAATCACTTCTTAGGCTAACAGGGCCTGTTACCCTGAAAGATTTTAATAGTATGGAAATTAATGAAAAGAACATGTATCAGAAAATTCAATACGAGGTGCAAAATAATTTCTTCCCGGGCTCACAAAAGAAGGCTAATATTTTAACTTCTTTATCAAATGCAATTAGTGAAAAGATCATGAGTCCCAAGTCGGGAGACGATTATATTAAGTTTGGAAAAGCGGTGCTAACTAACTTGGAGCAAAAAGATATCGAAATTTTCCTACATGATAAGAGCGCCCAGAATTCAATTTCAAAAGCCAATTGGGATGGGGCAGTCGAGGTGCCAACTTGCAGCTTAATAAATTGCCAAGGTGTTTGGCTCGGAATGGTTGATGCAAATGTTGGGGTTAATAAAGTAAACTATTTCCTTAAAAGAAGTGCTAGTCTAAGTGTCAACATTGCTGCCGACAAAATCACAGAAAATTTGGAGATTACCTATACTAATAATGCTCCAATTAGCCTCGGGCTAAACGGAAATTATAAAAATTATTTAAGAGTTTTGGCCCCAATTGATGCTAGCTTTAGAACCCAAGCAGATATCGTAGATATTGTGGGCCATAAAGAAGCTGGAGTATTAGTAGAAGTCCCGGCTGGAACTTCCAAGAAGATGATGATTTCATGGGAAGTGCCTGTTAAGGCTGACTTTGGAAAGAAGGGAGCACTACTTCTTAATTGGAGGAAGCAATCAGGAACTAACGCTGATCCAATTAGCATAAGATTTAGCACAAATGTCCCTTCCTTGACCCAAGCCAAGCTATTTGGGTATAATACAGATCTCCATGCAGATTGGCAGGAGAAAATTAACTGGTAATGGAAAAAATCACATTAAAAGCTGAGAATAGAAAAGTATCCGGGAGAAAAGTAAAATCTCTAAGAAGTGCTGGTTTAATTCCTGCAAATCTTTACGGAAAAGACGTGAAATCAACTTCAGTCACGGTTGACGCTAAAGAATTTGAAAAAGTGTTTAAAAAGGCTGGGGAAACAAGTGTTGTCACGGTTGCTCTTGGAAAAGAAGACAGGCCAGTTTTGATTCATAATATTCAGTCCCATCCAGTAACTGGTGCCATGTTGCACATCGATTTTTTCCAAGTAAATCTAAAACAAAAGGTTACGGCCAATATCCCAGTTGAAGTAACGGGGGAGTCCCCAGTTGCTAAAAGTGGAGCTGGAACAGTGGTTATTTTACTAAACGAACTTGAAGTTGAAAGTTTGCCAACGGATCTACCTGAAAAGTTCACAGTTGATGCTTCAAAGCTTATCGAAGTTGATCAATTGGTTAAGGTATCAGATCTAAAGTATGACAAAGACAAAGTTGAAATTAAGACAAACCCAGATGAAATTGTTGTTAAGGTTGAGCCTCCTCAGAAAGAGGAAGTAGTCGTTGCTCCTGTTGCAACTGAAACTACTGTAGCCGAAGGTGCTGAAGCTCCTAAAGAGGGAAAGACAGCTGCAACTACTGAAGAAAAACCAGCTGAGGAAAAATCAGAGGCCAAGTAAACGGGCCACTTCACTTATTTTACTAGAATTCGGATCAATCTCACGAGCTTTATCAATAAATTCATTGGCTTTACTTTTATTTCCCAGTTCAGCTTCGATTCGAGCTAGTTGCAAATATGCATCGCGGTAAGTGGGATTCTCATTGGCAATCTTTTCCCAATAATTTTTCTCGCCCTCCAAAGCAATCGTGTCAATACTTGCTCCCAATACTTTCTCTTTATTTAAATACTGATTAATATTTAAGCCAGCTAAAACCAAAAGAATAATTACGGAGAGAGTCGAGAAGAAATAAAGAACATCTTTCCTGAAGTTATACTTCTTGGCAGTAGCAGTTGGCATTTAGAAGTCATTCTACTTTGGGAACGAACTATTTATCAAGAGGGGATTCTAAAAAATGGGCTTATTTGATACTAAGAATTGCACCAGCCATATAGGTTGCAGGCTGTGAGATGATTCCTGATTTAGAGGCAATGTTTAATTCGTTTTTTATTTTTTCAGCGTCTACTGCTGAGATTAGATAGTTTCCAGCTTGTGGTTTAGATAATTTGTACTCTCCGCTTATATGGCCATTTTTATCTGCAATAACATCTTGTATATTTAGATTTTGGTTTCCTGGGATATTTAGGGCGACGAAAGTTTCACTATTCGGAGTGAATCCGTCTCCCTCAAAACTGAAAGTGTATGGATAATTGAGAGTTGTTGTGCTTATTTTTAATTCTCCTACTTTTGACGAGTCTACCAATGGACCGTATGTTTGTTCTAAAGCGGTCAGTAACTCTTTGGAGACAAAACTTGTTTGACTAGAGGTAGGAATTGGATTTGGCGAGTTTTGGTTTTGAATTACTGACTGTTGGATGGGATTTGCTTTCTTTGTTGTTTTTAGGACAAGAAAATATGTTCCGCCAATTGCAATAACTACTCCTAGAACAATAATCACAAGAATTTTAGGCATGCCGAATTATAGCATGATTATTTAGGCCACTGAGAAGTAATTAAGAGATCGTTTTTATCTTTTGCAAAGCATTCCTGCCAAATTGCCTCAGTTACAAAAGGAATAAAAGGATGAAGTAATTTTAGAAAAGTGATTAATCCATTTTTTAGTTGCCTAGAATTTATTTCATCTCTTTTTGCTTTTTCAATCATAATGTCACAATATTTATGCCAAAATTCGCTGTAAAGATATTCAGCTGTTATACCAACAAGGAAATTCTCGAGACGCTTGTTTGTTATATCTACAACTCCTTTTAACCATTTGTCAAATTCCTCATTTTCTGTATCAGTTCCTTCAAAATTTGTAACAAATTTTGCAGCATTCCAGATTTTATTACTGAAATTTCTATAGCCCACTAGCTTTGAATCAGTAAAATTCTGATCATTTCCAGCTCCAACTCCGGCTACGAGTGACATCCGTAGTGCGTCAGCTCCATATTTTTCGACAAGATCCATGGGATTAATTACATTGCCTTTAGACTTACTCATCTTTTGTCCCTTTGAGTCCCGCACCAGTCCATGAAGATAAACTACTTCAAAAGGAATTTTTCCTGTCACATAAATCCCAAGCATTATCATCCGGGCCACCCAAAAGAAAAGAATGTCATAGCCCGTTTCCATGACAGAGGTTGGATAGAAATACTTATAATCTTCTGAGTTTGGATAACCCAAACTAGCAAATGGCCACTGTCCTGAAGAAAACCAGGTATCAAAATTATCTGATTCCTGGACAATATTATGCCCGCCACAGTTTTGACATGCGGAAGGTGTTTGCCCACTTGTAACTGTCCACTTGTCACACTCTTTACAGTACCAAGCTGGGATTCTAATGCCCCAAACAATTTGCCGACTTATATTCCAGTCCTCAATATTATTTAGCCAATGGAAGTAAACTTTCTCAAATCTTTTAGGAATAATTTTTATCTTATCTTTTTTAACAACCTCAATAGCACTTTTGGCTAGGGGCTTTGTTTTGACATACCACTGGGGAAGGGGAAGTGGCTCAAGAGTAGTGCCACACTTATAGCAAGTTCCAACTGTATGCTTGTAATCTTCTACTTTTTCTACTAAGTTTTTTTCTTTTAAATCCTCAATAATTTTCTCCCGGGCGGGAAGGACTTTCAAACCTTTATACTTTCCGGCCAGATCGTTAAGTTTTCCTCTTAAATCAATTACTTGAATTAGTGGCAATTTATGTTTTTTGGCAACTTCAAAATCATTATTATCATGAGCTGGTGTAATTTTAACGACTCCTGTTCCAAATTTTTTATCAACAAAATCATCAGCAATAATTGGAAGCTCATTGCCATTAACTGGATTAATTGCAGTTTTGCCGATATAACTTTTATATCGCTTGTCACTTGGATTAACGGCAATGGCAACATCTCCTGGAATTGTTTCCGGTCTTACTGTAGCAACAACCAGTTCTTTTTCTCCTTTTACTAATACTTTTATAAAATATAATTTTTCCTCTTTTTCAACGTGTTCTATTTCGAGTTCCGAAAATCCAGTCCCATGCTTGGTGCAATAATTGACGAGTCTATTTTCCCGGTAAATTAGCCCGTCATCATATAATTTTTTAAAAGTTGTTTGAGTTGTGGCAACTATATCTGGGTCCAGTGTAAATTTTCTTTTGGACCAATCAAGAGAAAAACCAAGCTTCCTAAGTTGCGACTCCATCGTCGACTTATTATTTTGCACAAAGTCCCAAATCAATTGGTATAAAGTTTCTCGGTCGTAATCAAAGCGAGACTTATCTTCTTTAGCCAAATGTTTTTCAAAAACTACTTGAGTTTCAAATCCTGCATGATCTGCTCCAGGAACCCATAAAGTTGGATCGCCCTGCATTCTGTGCCAGCGAATTAAAATATCCTCGACAGTATAAAGGGCGTGACCCAGGTGAAGTGGGGCATTGGCGTTAGGAGGAGGGAGAATTATGGTAAATGGCTTTTTGCCTTTGACAATTTTAGGAGTAAAACTTCCAGACTTTTCCCAGAGGTCGTAAATTTTTTCCTCGTGATCTTTGTGATTATAGACCTTGTCCATTGAAGGTATTATATCAGCTATTTTGTTAATTTTGATATAATACTTACCTATGAGCGCAGAATATTTAAGTGATTTCATAAAAGGAAATAATTCTAAGGCCATTCTTAAAGTTGATGGCTTAACTAGAGAGGAAAAATATGGCTTACCAAACAACATTGAACTCAGCATAGAAGATGTTATTGGAGGAGATATTGATCAAAGCTTGGAGAATGCCGGCTATCATCTAGATTCAAGACACATGGGAGAACTCCGAAGGGGTTTGGAAACGATTTCTATTTCTGCATCACTTGAAGGCAGATTCAATTTTCGAAATGATTTTCTTTATATAAATATATTTAGACTTCTTCCAATTTCCAGTGAGGAAAATCCGTATTTAAAAACCGAAGTATTTCTATCTTCCCAGAAGTTAGAATTGCCCGTACGAATAGTTATGGCGAAAATGCCGGATATGCTAAAACCAGTTTCTGAAGAAGAATTGCCAGATCTTTTAGAACAACTTTTAGAATTGGTTGTTATTGAAGGGAAGATCATAGCTTTTGGGGAGCATTAATCGGTAATAGTTAGCTCAGGATTTGCATTAATCTTGCCCCAATCGATTGGATGATTATTAAAGTATGCAGCGCTTGCAATATAAGCTGCATTATCAGTACAAAATTGTGGATTGGGAATGTGCAACATTTCACGCATAATTTTTTCCGAAAGCTTCACAGTGAGCCTTTTATTGGCTGCAACCCCTCCACTAAGCAAAAAACTTTTGGGCTTATACTTTTCAATAGCACGAACTACTTTTATAACTAACGAATCAACAATTGCTTCTTGGATTTCTGCTGCTAATTTAGATTTTTCTTTATGGTTAAATTTTTTATTCCCAACTTCTCTTAGAACAGCGGTCTTAAGTCCAGAGAAGCTCCATTCAAAATTATTTTCGCTCAACATAGGCCTTGGAAATAAATTAAGTTTTGCATTTGGATTTTTGTCTAGAAATTTTTCTGCGAGTTTAGCGAGATTTGGTCCTCCTGGATAGGGAAGATCTAAAAGTCTTGCAGTTTTGTCAAAAGCTTCCCCAGCTGCATCATCTCTGGTGCCGCCAATATATTTAATATTGCCGTGCCGGCGCAAGAGGACTAGATCTGTATGTCCACCGCTTACGACTAATGCCAAAGCGGGGAATTCTGGAACCTTTTCTTTATTATCTTTATTAAGCCAATTGGCATAAATGTGGCCTACTAAATGATTAACTGGAATAATTGGTTTTTGCCAAAGGTAACTTAATGTTTTCGCAGTTTCGACGCCAACTAGAAGAGAACCAATTAGCCCCGGGCCAATCGTAACTGCAATAGCATCAATTTTATTCTTCCCAAGTGCTTCAGTAATTACTGGAATAATTGATTTTACTTGCTCCCGGGCAGCGGCTTCAGGAATAACCCCGCCAGTCCTGGCATGCATGTCACTAGATGTCGCAACCACGTTAGAGATGATTCTAGTCCCGTTTTCAACCATTGCAGCTGCTGTTTCGTCACAAGATGACTCAATACCTAAAATTTTCATGAGTAAATTATACCTCATGGTTGACTAAATAGGATTTGGAAACTATATTAGTGGGAATGATTGAAAGTTTTAAAAGCGACCAAGATAAAAAAAATGAAAAGAGGAAGGAGAAAATCTTAGAGCTTATTAGAAATGGAATGAATATTCCTCAAGACGATTTGGATAAAGTGCAGAAAGTTGCAAGCGAATTTAAGCACAATAGACAAGTCGGTATCGTGGTTAATATTTTAGGTACTAGTGAAGAGACTGTTAAAATTGAAATCCCTCTTGCAGGTGTATCTGAGTATGATCAATTTTGGGCAGCAGTCTATCCTCCTAAAAAAAGATAATTTATACTTTGGTTCCCACCAAAAACTTTGCCTGCCAAGGGCGGAAGTTTGAATAGAAAGTTTTCTCAAAAATTGTTTCTCCATTTCTGGTAACTGTATAGTCAAACTTACTATTTGTCCCTGGAGCCGAAAAGTCAATTTGTTTAACAACTCCTCTAGGAAGGGTTGGGTCCTCTGTATAAAGAGGGGGTGGAGCTGGAACATAATTAGACAAAATTGGCTTTGTAACCGTTGCCACACGCCCATCAGTAGTTCCATAGAACTCGAAAGTTAAGACTAAGTTACTCAAATCAATATGTGTTTGAATTAAAATAGACCCAGGTGTATCGTTTTTAAATTTAAAGTCTACAGTTGGTGAATAAACTGTAGCATCAAGACCGGGGAGAGCGTCTTCTTCATAATAATGAACACGGTAAGCGTGAGCGTTTCGCTCGATTATTGGCAAGCCTGCATTCATTGCAGCACGAAAAATTGTAGTTGAAACTTGACAAACTCCACCTCCGTCACCAAGAATTGTTTTTCCACCCGAGATAATATAGGCTTGTTTATATCCTGTAAAAGCGGATATGTCTCCGATTGTTTCGTCGAATGAAAATACCTCTCCGGCTGGAATGATAACTCCGTTAAATTTTGAAGCTGCCAAATTGACGTTATAAACGCGGGATGCAATGGATCCTGCAAAACGAGAAGTTCCACGTCCAATTAGCTCTTTAATACCTAGATTATTAACGTCTGATGTTTTTATTTTAGCCTTAGTGGTAATTGCTGGAATATCAAAAGTTGTTTCTTTGTTGTCACTTTTTTCCAGCTGAATCAGAGCGTTTACGATGTTTGTTTTTAGCTCCTCTTTTTTTACTTTTATTCCATCTCTCTCTGGGGCAAATTCTTGAACCCGGCCATCAACAAAGCTAAAGCTTGCGTTTTGTGGATCGCGCTCAAACTGCTTTGAAAACTTTTCAATCAGATCAACAATATTTTGCTCGTTATATCCGCCATCGAGACTTAAAAGTGGAATAATTTCACTATCGTTAATCACGACTTCTTGCCCTTCAAAGCTAGTTTTAATACTTTTGCCGATTAATTTCCCAAATCTAACCTTTATATTATTAATAGCGTCATCTGAGAGTGACGGGTCAATTACTTGGGGAGTAATAGTAAGTGGAGTGTTATCCGAGAAGCTTAATTTTTGCCCGATTTGAATTCTCAAATTACGGATGTCTAAGTCAGTTCCAGGTTTTCCGTTTTGAATTACAATCTTTCCATTTGTGAGAGCAACACTTGGATAAATTGGATCATCAGTTACTTCCCCAGCAATAATAGAAAGATTTTGGTTTAACTTGGTTTCGTCGAGCTTTAGATCAAGTCCATAATATTTTCGCGATATTAGTGAGCTAAATATTTCTCCGGCATCAAACATGATATTCCCGCTTCTCCCTAAATTAAATGCTTTACTAGCGGTACTATTTATATCGTAGGAAAAATTAAAGTCAGCCAAATTTAATTTATAGGTCTGAGTTGGAGCAATAAGACTTATTTCAGTTGGTGTCTTTGAATTTTCCTTTAAATAAGTAACCACTTCGTTAGGGGACTTGCCCCCTAAATATAAGTTTCCTACGTACACTCCAGGATAAATTCTATCGATATAAAAAACCAAGAAAAAGACTACTGGCAGCATTAAAGCTAGAATTATTTTTAAAGCCTTTCCTTTTCTTCTCATATGTTTGTATAATAACATAGCTGCCATGAACCCAGAAAATAATAATCAACCTCTAAGTTCGACCGTTCCAGTTTTTGACTCTGAGGCAGTTATGTCCCAATCCCCTCAGGCCCCAGTAAGTCCAACACCACCGGCAGCGCCACCACCTATACAGAGCTCTAAATCTTCGTCTGGAAGTAAAACTATTATTTTGTTGTTTGTTGTAATTCTACTACTAGTAGGGATTGGCCTGGCTGCATTTAAGTTTTTGGTGCCAAATTTAACTAATAACAAGAATAAAGAAGTGAGCTTAACTTGGTGGGGGCTTTGGGAAGATCAGGGAGTAATTGGGCCATTAATTAGTGAGTACCAAACCAAAAATCCCAATGTAAAAATCCAATATCAGCAAGTTCCTAAGGAGGACTATAGAGAAAGATTGACAAATTCCTTAGCAAAAGGCGCTACTGGAGGGGCGCCTGACATTTTTGCTTTTCATAATTCTTGGGTGCCCATGTTTGTAAGTGACCTAGACGCAGTTCCGGGGACGGTGTTTTCACCTAGTGACTATTCCCAAACTTTCTTTTCAGTAGCAAGTGCGGACTTAAGGGTTGGCCAGAATTTTGTTGGCATTCCCTTTGAATTTGATGGACTTGCATTATTTATAAATCAAGATATTTTTCAGACTTACAATAAAGTCCCTCCAAAGACTTGGGATGAACTCAGGCAAACTGCGCTTGAGCTAACAATTCGCGATCAAAGTGGAGCTATTAAGCAAGCTGGGGTAGCTCTAGGGAGAACTGAAAATGTGGATCACTGGCCTGAAATACTGGGCCTCATGATGCTTCAAAATGGAGTAAACCTTACCAATCCAATAGACAAAAAAGCTCAGGATGCACTGCAGTATTTCACAGTTTTTTCAAGTGTAGATCGTGTGTGGGATAATACACTTCCTCCTTCAACTGTAGCTTTTGCCTCTGGAAAAGTTGCGATGTACTTTGGCCCTTCCTGGCGCATCTTCGACGTAAAACAAATGAATAAAAACTTAAAGTTTAGTGTAATTCCAGTTCCACAATTACCCAAAACAGATCCTAATGAAAAGAATGTTACTTATGCTAGTTATTGGGCCAATGGAGTCTCGACCAGATCAACAAATAAGGACGCTGCTTGGGAGTTTCTGAAGTTCCTCTCAACCAAGGAATCTTACCAAAAGCTTTACACTAATGCGGCTAGCGTTCGTGGATTTGGTGAGCCATATCCAAGAGTCGATATGGCTAGCTCTTTAACAAGTGATCCAGTCATGGGAGCGTTTATTCAAGAAGCACCAGATGCGGTTTCGTGGTACTTGCAAAGTAGGACTTTTGACGGGCCAACTGGGATTAACTCTCAAATTAATAAGTATTTTGAAGATGCCGTAAATGCAGTTAACTTAGGAACTGCCCCTGACAAAGCTCTTACTACGGCTGCTTCTGGAGTTACCCAAATCCTTGTCCAATATGGAATTATTGCTGCCCCAAGACCGACACCGTAAATCGTTTCGTGGTAATGAGTTTGTTGACCAGAAAATTTTGGCAACGATTATGTATCATGATATTTTTGCATACCCCTTAACGCAAAGTGAGCTTATCAAGTGGGAGATGGGGGATATTAAATTAAAAGATCAAGCTGCTAATTTAAAATTTAAAAACGGATTTTACTTCTTAGAGGGCAAGGATGGACTCATGTTTAAACGAATAATGAGTGAGCGAGTTTCTCAAAAGAAAATTAAATTAGCAAATCATGCCGCAAAAATATTATCTAAAATTCCAACCATCAAGCTAGTTGCTTTAACCGGCTCTCTTGCCATGCAAAACGCGAATGAAAATTCAGATATTGATCTAATGATAGTCACTTCAAAAAATACACTTTGGTTAAGTAGGCTTACAGCGTACTTTTTGCTAAAGCTAACTAACAGTGAGTTAAGAGTGCCAAAAGATAACAACGAAAAAGATAAGCTTTGCTTAAATATGTGGTTAGATGAAACTGACCTTTTTATTGAAAAGCACAATGTATATACTGCTCACGAGATTGCTCAAATTGTGCCACTAGTTAATAAATATAAAACTTATGAAAACCTAATGGAATCCAATAGTTGGATCAAAAAATATTGGCCAAATGCAGTAAAGATCCAAAAAGTTCAGGTAAAAGAATTGAAGAAAATTAATGGGCTACTTAGCTTTTTAGAAAATATCGCTTTTAAATTTCAATATAATTTTATGAAGAAAAAAATAACTCGCGAGGTTGTGACCCCAACTCGTGCTTTCTTTCATCCTTACGACTGGGGAGAATTTATATCTTCACAAGGGTTTTAAAGCCACCTATTATTTCATATTAGGGGACAGTACAGATCCATAGACCCGTTCTGGAAAGACGGGTATCATTGCGTTTAATTCTTCGTAGGAGTTATGTCTCGCAAATTCAGACAATATTACTGGCCCCTCGATACTAGCAAGTGGCATCCCAGGGCAAAAATGCTTTCCTGCGTTAAAAGGCATATGTGCTCCAGGGTGCTCTGTCTCGATTTTGATTATATTTTCAGCAGTTGAATGTTCTGGGTCAAATTTATCTGCATCTTCTCCCCAAATTTTTGGATTGCATTGGAGCATGTAGGTAAGAACAACTATTACAGTATCTTTGGGAACGTTAATTTTATTTTCTCCCACTTGGAGCTCTATGTCTTTATTGGCTTGTCTCATTTGTCGCCATGCTGGGGGCCAGATTCGAGCAGATTCATCAAAGCATTGCCTGGAGTAGACTAATTGTTTTGCTTTTTGGGATAGTGTTAGATCTTTATTGCCAAGGACTATTTCGGCTTCTTCTTGTAGTTTAGCGTAAACCTCGGGGTTTTGGGCTATGGCTGCCAGTGCCCAAGTGTCAACAGTGGCTGTTGTTTCAAAAGCAGCCGCAAAAACCCCTACCACTTCTCTTATAGCTTCGTCACGAGTTATTTTTCCTGCTTTTCTTTCTCGTGCAAAAGTAGAGAGTAAACCTTGATCTTCTTTTCCTCCTGAATCATCTAAAAGTTCCCCAATTCTTTGATGAACTTTCGTAAGACGCTTATCATATTCCTTTGCCCCTGGAACAAGTTGTCCTAATGCTTTAATTGGACGAGGAAGCATCATTCTAGCGCCTTCAATAGATAAACCATTCATGATAACCCAAGCAATGTCTTGCGAAAGCTCTTGAACCTCCTTAACCCCACCTATCAAGGTTTTTGTAGCTATTTCTCCCACTAAGTTTTGCATTTGTTTTTTGAGAGGGAATTTTCCTAAATTTTCTTTTGGCCACTGTGATATTTTATTTTCTGTAATAGAGAAAATATCATCAAGGTAATTGGGAATTTGTTTTGGACTAAGAGGACCATTTATTAGTTGTCGCATTTGTTGCCAACGTTTGTCGTCTTGAGTTAGTGCTATACCTGCAAAATTCTTTGCCGCTTTTTGAATAGAAGCTCTTTCCCAAGCTGAATTTTTTACTACTTGGTAAGCAACATCTGGATTAGCAGTTGTAATGTATAATCCTTTTCCTGGAAGAAGCCCGACACCAGTTTGAAGTTCGTTGGAAATAATTTTTTCCATTTGATCAGGAGTTGTAAGGATACTTTTGAAATTTTTAAGTCTTTCGTTTGAAGTTGGTAAAGCCCTTCTTAACTCTTGCATCTAGTCGAGGATATCCGAAAGCATAGTTAATGTCAATTTGACCGCGTACGTGCTGAGTCAGGAATAAGAACTGGGTGGTAAACTGGTACCGTTGTTGACCGAAATAAATTTTTTACCTGGCCGTTTAAAGATGATGCTGTAATTCTCAACTTGTCATCTTTGTTTAAGGCTGCTTTTATAATTTCTCGTAATGCCTTTTCTTTATCTCCAATTTCTTCTTTTAAAGAGTCAGCAAAAGGAGTTAATGATGGATCTAATTCATCAACTTCATATTTGCTTACTTTTGTAAGTATTTGTAAAAAACTAACCGCTAAAGAGTAAGAGTCAGTCTTTGTAGAAAAAAAGCCCTTAATCTGCTCAGGTGGGGCATACCCTTCTGTTCCAACTGGGTCGATTTTGATCCTATCTTTTCCCCAAAGATTTTTTAATGTCCCAAGATCAGTCAAATACGCATTTTGACTATTATCCAATAAAATATTATCTGGATTTAGATCCCCATGAACGAAACCGTTATTGTGAATGAAAACCAAGGAAGACGCTACTTGGTCAATAATTTTTAAAGCAGCAGAAAAACTTTTAATATTTGATATATGCTCAGATAGTGATCCACATTCATAATCTTTCATCATAAAATAAAGCTTCCTTTCTCCTTGAGAAAGATGATTACCCAAGGCTAGGCCTTCAGCTTTAGCTATGTTTGAATGTTTTAATTTTTCTAACATTTCAGCTTCAACTGGAGTAGTCAAAACAGGAAAGCGACGAAGAGTGGACTTAACAACATGCTGGTTCCCATTTTTATCTTTAACCTTAAATACATCCGAGTCCCCATGTGCTAGATTTTCAGATATTTTCTCAAAATCAGCTTCTTTAGAAACGGAAACGGCCGTAAAAGTTTTTCCATTTTTGTGAAAAACTGGATAGTTGTCATTTCCCTCAAAACTTCTCGGAACCTGTAGAAGTGAAATTTTATTAAATGTTATTTCTACGCTCATGTGTATCGCAATTATATTTTACTTTTAGTCTCTTGACAAACTAGCATGAGCTTTTTACAATAGCACTCACACCAAGAAAATGCCAAAGATCTCTACTATTACAGTTACAGTAAAAAAAGTAAATCTAATTCCAACTGCTGGTTATATTTTAATTGAACCAGAAGCCGCGGAAACCAAAACTTCATCCGGGCTTTATATTCCAGAAACAGTAACTAATGAAAAACCTCAAAAAGGAAAAGTAATTGCTGTGGGGGATCCAGAAATTACAGATAACGGGACCAAGAAAAATTCTCCAGCAAAAGAAAAAGATATTGTTGTCTATAAAAAATGGGGGGGAAGCGAGTTTAAAGAGAATGGGAAAGATTATCTTTTTGTAAAGTTTGATGATATATTAGCGATTGTAAAATAATTATGAAAATAGAAACAGCTGCGCAAGGGTATTTCTCAGAAAGAGTGGAAATTCACCGAAAAGATGTTTCTGAAGAAATGGAAACAGTTGATGGATTTACTTCGGAAATGGAAGTTGCTGTGGCATGTAAAAGAGCATTGCACGATGTAATGAAAATAGCTTTTCCGAGTGATGCTGACGAAATTAATAGAAGATTGGGTATTTTGGATAATCATACCGCTTTGGCGGAGGGAGAAGAAATGGTCAATAGAGAAAGAAGAATTAATAATATTGTAAATATATTGGAGAATTAAGAGTCAAAGATAAAAATTATGGCTAAGCAATTAAAATTTGGAGATGATGCGAGGAAGGCTTTATTAAAAGGCATTGATACTGTGGCCCGTGCTGTTGTCACGACTCTTGGTCCAAAAGGGCGAAACGTGGCTCTCGATAAAAAATGGGGAGCTCCGAATATAGTTCATGATGGAGTGAGTGTTGCCAAGGACATCGAGCTTCCAGATCCATTTGAGAATATGGGAGCACAAATTGTTAAAGAAGCTTCTTCAAAGACTAACGATAAAGCAGGAGATGGAACTACTACTTCTACTCTTCTTGCACAAGTTATGAGCGCATCTGGGATGAAACATATTAATTCGGGAGCCAACCCAATGATAGTTAAAAAGGGAATGGAGAAGGCAGTTGAAGTTGTAATTAAGGAGCTTAAGAAAATGGCTAAGCCCATTAAAGGGAAAGAAGAAATTACCCAAGTAGCAACTATTTCAGCTGGGGATCCCGCAATTGGAGCAAAGATTGCAGAGGCATTAGAGCGCGTGGGACGGGATGGAGTTGTGACTGTTGAAGAAGGAAAAGGGCTTGAAATTGAAATTGATTATAAAGATGGAATGGAATTTGATAGAGGGTATGCTAGTGCTTATTTTGTAACTAACCCCAATTCAATGGAAGCTGAAATTGAGTCGCCTTATATTTTAATTACTGAGAAGAAAATTTCTTCTATCCAGGAATTGTTGCCATTTTTAGAAAAATTTGTAAAGGTTAGTAAGAACTTAGTCGTTATTGCCGATGAAATTGAAGGAGAGGCGTTAACTACATTAGTCCTTAATAAGCTTCGGGGAACGATTAATATTTTGGCTATCAAAGCTCCAGGATTTGGAGACAGAAGAAAGGAAAGCTTGGAAGATATTGCAGTTTTAACTGGTGGAACTTTGATTTCAGATGAGACAGGTAAGAAATTTGAATCAATTGAAGTATCAGATCTTGGTCAAGCTGAAAAAGTTTGGGCTGACAAAGATAACACTAGAATTATTGGAGGGTCAGGAACGCCAGCAGCCTTGAAAGCCAGAATACAGAGCGTTAAGAAACAAATTGCTGATACAACTAGCGAATTTGACCGCGAAAAATTTGAGGAAAGATTGGCCAAATTGGCGGGTGGAGTTGCTGTTATTAATGTTGGAGCAGCAACTGAAGTTGAATTAAATGAGAAAAAAGAAAGAGTAAAAGATGCAGTGGGTGCAACAAAGGCTGCAATCGAAGAGGGAATTATTCCAGGGGGGGGAGTGGCTTTTATTCGCGCAAGAAGTGCACTTAAAACTGTTAAGACAGAAGTTAAAGATGAGCAAATCGGGGTTGAAATTATTAGGGATGCCCTTGAACAACCTTTAAGATGGTTGGTCAAAAATGCAGGAGAAGATGACAGCGCAGTTGTTGCTGAAATAGTTAAATCAAAAGTAGCTGATTATGGCTATAATGTTTTAACTGGTGAATTTGGTTCGATGACTAAGTTTGGAATTCATGATCCACTGAAAGTGACTCGCTCAGCTTTACTTAATGCAGCAAGTGTTGCTCAGATGGTACTGACAACTGAATGCTTAGTTACAGATCTTCCAGAGGAAAAGAAAGAACCAGCTATGCCACCGGGCGGCATGAGTGGTATGGATTACTAAGTAGTTTCTTCTTCAGGGTGTGTTAAAATTTCTGTATGCCAGAAGAAAAAGAAGCTACAAAAAGGATTAAGCCTCTTGTCGAAGAAATTAAGCCAGAAGAGCCAAAGCCAGTTCCCACCCCAGCAGCTTCTACTGAAGCCTCTAAGATTATAACTGTTCCAGAAACTAATAATATTGATATAACTCAAATTGACAAAGAAAGTAAGACAGTCTTTCTAAAGTTTTTTACACTCACTTTTCTTATTGTTGTTTTTCTCATTCTCTTGGGAGGAGGAATTTATGTTTATATGAGCGGAATTAAAAATACCAATCCCCAGGCTCCATCTCCGATTGCAACAGCAACACCTCTTGACCTACCGACCCCGACTCCAGCTTCTACTCCAGCAGGTTCTCCCAAACCATTAAACTCGTATAAGGTGAGCATTTTAAACGGAAATGGGCAAATTGGAGTAGCAGGGGATGCAAAGGCGATTGTTGAAAAAGCTGGTTTTAAAGTATCAGGGACTGCTAACGCAGACAATTTCAACTTTGACACAACGATTGTTCAAGCAAAAGATAGCGTCCCGCAGTCAGTATTAGATACCCTTACCAAGGCTTTGTCGGTTAAATATTCTGTAAGCGTTGGAGACAATCTGGATACCAAAGACAGCTTTGATATTATTATTACGATTGGCGCAAAGTAGTTTTGGCTCGTGCCAAAGATAGAATTATGGTAAGTGGGTTTATAGCTTTACCATCCTCGCGAATTTCAAGATGTAAGTGTGGCCCAGTTGAGTGGCCTGTTGAGCCCATTTGGCCAATAACTGAGTCAAGGGTAACTTCGTCCCCAATTTTAACGTTAATTTTGGATAAATGAGCATAAAGAGTCGTGAGTCCATTTCCGTGGTCAATTAGGATCATATTTCCATAATCAAATTTTAGTCTTTTAATGTCACTCACGACCCCAGCCATAACAGGTTTAACTGGGCTTCCAATATGCCCCGCTAGGTCAACTCCAGGGTGGAACATGCTAAATCCTTGGGACATATAGACAAATTCAACTGGAACCTGGACAGCAGGCGTGGTTTTGATGTCAAAGCTTTGATTTAGGCTTTCCTGTGGAATTATTAGGCTCGCTTGAGGCTGGGCAAAGCTAGAGGTTGGGGTAGGCAAGAATGATGTGGCAAGCATGGCAAAAGCCAGATTTGAGCCAATAATAGCCCTTACTCTACGGACTTTGGAGAGCTGCTTTCTTACTATGTAAAAAAGTTTTCTCATAGTACCCTACATCTGTTGCACCAAAGGTTGTAGGGCAATAAAAATCCCGATACAGGATCGGGAATAGGTGAATTATAGGCTATTTAGCTTCCAAAGTCAAGCGTGAGCTGCTATATTAGGGCATGAGTTGGGAGGCAGCTGAGGCAGCATTAAAGCATGATAAATATATCGGGCCTTTAATTAAAAAATACGGGCATTGTGAGATAAAACCACGGCCCCAGCGTGATATTTTTGAGAATTTGTGTTCAGCCATTATTGGTCAACAATTGTCAGGAAAAGTAGCTGATGTGATATTTGCTAGATTCGTAAAAGCGATCGGCAAAGTTAGCCCAGAGAATGTTTTGAAAGTTCCAGATCAGAAATTAAGAGACTGTGGAATGAGTTGGAGCAAGGTTTCTTTTATTAAAGACCTCGCAGAAAGGATAAAGGACGGAAGGCTTGAAACGAAAAAGCTTTCCAAGCTAACTGATGAAGAAATTGAAAAAGAATTGGTGGCTGTTAAGGGAATTGGCCCATGGACTGCGAATATGTTTTTGATGTTTACACTAGGGAGAGCTGATATATTTCCATCTGGGGATTTGGGCATTAAAAATGGCATCAAGAAGATAACGGGAAAAGAAATGAAGCCGAACGAAATGGTCGAATTTGCCGAAGCGTGGAAACCTTATAGAACCGTGGCTTCGTGGTATATTTGGCGAAACTTAGACAACAAATAAACTACTTTTTACCTTTTCCAGGAGGAGTAAAACTGGGCCCTTGAGGAGTATTTGTTGGAGTTGGACTAGGAAACGTTGTAACAGTGGGGCTTGGTGATGGAGTTGGGGTTGTTCCTGGCTTCACTCCAAGATTTGAAACCCAGTAATTATAAGAAACAGTGATTGAGCCGATTTGGATAGCATATGTGCGGGCTGTGGTTGTGCCGTCTGTTGGAGCCGGCTTGGCGTCAAGATTGTTGGTATTTTCAAGATTTGAGAAAAGGAAATAAGTTGTTGTATTTACTTGCCAATAAAAATATTGAGGCTGATTTTTGTTGTTTGGGTTTCCTGGATCATTGATAGTTTGTGGTAAATACTGGCTCACGAGCTTTTGGTTTAATTCATTAGCTGAATTACTCGTTACGTAGACTTTGTCTCCTGGATTAAGTGGATATTTATGATTATTTTGGTAATAAAGTTCGAGTGCTGTCTGGAGCTTTTTAATATCGCTTTTTCTTTGTTGGTCCCGGGCCATAATTTCACCCAACTTTGTTTGAGGAGCATAGATAAATTTCCAAAATACTAGAACCGCAATAAGTAAAAGAGCTATTAGGTAGATCCATTTTCGTCTCATAATTCAAGTTAGCGCAAAAATAATGCAAGTGCAATAGCTTTTTGCGAGATAAAATCGTAATTGTGTTACGGTTGAGTCGTTATTTCATTCATGACCAAGTTCGACTATAATTCAAGCATCTTTGGAATAGAAAATTTTTTACAAAATTATGCAAATATTTAACATAGAGTTTAATAACTTTCGTAGTATTGACGAAGAGGGACTTCAATTAGATGACCTCAAGAAATATAACCTTTTTATAGGAAAGAACAATTCTGGGAAATCAAATATAATAAAAATTATTCCGTTTTTGGGAGACTTAATTGCACAAATCGAAAATGTGCAGAACAGTTTTAATCCAAGCGTAAACAATTCGTTAGCGAAAATGACCGACCTATTTTATAATGGTAAAGATAACGCTTTTTTATCCGTAACTTTTTTAATTACAGATAAAGAGAAAGAAGATTTTGTTTCAGGAATACCTAAAGATTCACATTTTCATGCAGAATTATTTAATAAACCAGAGAATAAAATTACTCTTAAATTCAACCTTCATCCCAATAGCAACGGCACTGCAATTGATTATCAGCTCCTAAATTTTGTATGGGCAGATGTGTTTCTTTTAGATTATCCAAATAAATCAATCAGAAAAAATGATGGAGATATTGATCAAACTAATTTTGATCAGGCATATAGCAGTTTAAATAATGTTGCCCACTTTAACTACATTAGTAGAATGCTTAGCCAACTTGCATCTTTAAGCACGCGCTTTAGAATTATAAAAGCAGTTAGAAAAATTGGTTCAAGCTCTAATGGTGATAATGGAGGAACAAGAAGTCGGATGTTAAATCAACTTGGAATTGATGGTACTGAAACGATTAACACAATTTCAGGGTGGATGACGCCAAAAGACGACCATCCGATAAATCGACAAAAATATAGAACAATTAAAAAACTCATATCAGACCTATTGATTGAGGATGTAGATCTTGTGCCATCTGATGATCAGTTAAATATTGAAGAAACAAACGGAAGAATTATGTCATATAAATCATGGGGTTCAAGTCTTGAAGAGCTTCTTGTTTTGGTAGTAAGTATTTTCTCCTCACCAAAGGAATCAATAATAGCTCTTGAAGAGCCTGAAATTCATCTTGATCCATTTATGCAGAGAAGATTGATGGACTTTTTGATGAAAACTGACCATCAATATTTTATAAGTTCACATTCGAATGTGTTGATAAATTCATTTGCAACAGATTCTAGTACGATGTTTCGAGTTTATAAAAAAGATTCTTCGACAAAATGTATTGAGGCAAGTGGTGTTGAGCTCCAAGGGGTTTTGGATGATCTAGGGATATTAGCCAGCGATATTCTTCAGTGCAATGGTATTATCTGGGTTGAGGGACCTTCAGATAGGATCTTTATTAAGAAGTGGATAGAGTTAAAAAAACCAGATTTGAAGGAGGGAATTCATTTTAGCATAATGTTTTATGGGGGTAAGCTACTAAGCCATCTAACGGCAGATGTTACTGAAACAGAAGAAGATGCTACGACCGAAGATTTTATAAAGTTAGTAAAATTAAATAGAAATGTGGCCGTTATTATGGATAGCGATAAAGAATCTGAGGACGATTTAATAGGGAAAACAAAGTTAAGGATAGATTCTGAAATTTCAAAAAATAGCAATCACGCATTTTCTTGGATTACTGACGGAAGGGAAATTGAAAACTATATTCCAGCAGAGATGTTTGAACGAATACTTAAAATAAAGGGTATGAATAATTATACAAAAGTAAGCGATTTAGAAAAAAATTATATAAAAACAAAAGATGCTGAGAAATTAGTAGATGAAATGACTAACGAAATTTTCAAAAACGAATTATTAGATAAACGCCTGGACGATTTAGTATTAAAAATTACAAGTTGGAACACCAAATCATAAATATATAAGCCCGACTGTTTGGGCTTTAGTAGTGAGATTGCAGTAATTTTAAGTATGTTAAGAAGAAATACAAAAATCATACGCAATGATTACATATCAACGTTCCAGTGGTTGATGTTGATAAATTAATCGGCTAAAAAGGCATTACGAAAAGCCAAAGTGGCTCTCTAGTGAGGGCCGAGATTGCCATAAAGGAGAAGAAAAAGCTTTGGGCAATTCCTGGGCCAATTACTTCAAAAATCTCGGAAGGGACCAACTTTCTCATAAAAAATGGAGATGCAATATTAGCGACTACTCGAGCTGAAATCCTAGAAAAGAAGATAAAAATTGATCAAATTAAAATGCCTGAGTTAAATAGTATTCAAGCAAAAATTTATAAAGTAATTGATCCAAGTGGCTTTTCAATTGATGAAATTTCAGTTGTGTCTGTCATTAGTGTGACTGAACTAAGTAAAGAAATTAGCTTAATGAGATTAAGTGGTGTGATTAGTGATTCCCGGGGAAAGTTTTATAAATAAATATTCTTGAGGCCAGAGCGGGAATCGAACCCGCGCGTGGCGGTTTTGCAGACCGCAGCGTTACCACTTCGCCATCTGGCCGAACTATCGTATTTTACCATATGATAAAATAAAGAGCTTATGAAACAAAAGCTTCCGATACTTCTTATACCACTAGTATTAATTTTGATAATATTAACGTTTTTTTTAATTGATAAACTAAAACCAAAGTCTGCTGGAATTTTAGTCGAATCAAATGTTCCTTCAACTCTTTATATAAACGGTATTAGAGTTGGAGTGACGCCTTACACCGGAGCTCAGAACTCGGGTAGTGTTATTTTAAAATTAATTCCCCAGGATAGTAGTCAAGGCTTTACTTCTTATGAAACAAAAACTAATTTAGCAGCTGGAATTAAAACGGTTGTAAGAAGAAATTTTTCCAAAAATCCCCTTGAGAGCTCTTCTGAAGTAATTTCGTTTGAAAGAACAGATCTACCGGACGCAAGTATTTCAGTTGTGAGTCTGCCGGATAGTGCGCAAGTTAGTGTGGATGGTCTCCTGCGTGGATTTACCCCTCTTAAGATAACTTCACTTACAACTGGGGCTCATCAACTGTCAATTGCTGCAAGTGGCTATCAAACGCGCGACATTCAAATTAAAACTCTTGCAAATTATAGATTAACAGCGATTGTACAGCTTGGAAGTACCGCTCAAGTTAGTGGGGCGATGGCAGTGGCTACGCCCACTCCTGTAGCTGTACCAATGATTGAAATACTTAAGACCCCTACAGGATTTCTTAGAGTAAGAAGTGAACCGCAGACTGCATCAAATGAGGTTGGGCAAGTACACCCGGGGGAAAAATACAAACTTCTTACAACTGATAAAGTAACTGGTTGGTTTATGATAGATTTGGGGGAGAATAAAGGCGGATGGATTAGTAATCAATACGCAACAGTCACTCCGCCATAGAGGGTCCAGACGACCATTAATATCCACAGTCCCACCGAGACAACAAGAGCTTTGTCTGTAAGGAGCACTTTTTCAGGTGCTTCGGAGCGGCCTTCAAAAATAAGAGATTGGTAACGCATAATTGCAAAGATTGTTACTGGGATTGTTAACATTAATAGTTTATTAATGCTTGCGGTTTTGGATACATCTGAAAGAAGTATCCAAATTGGTGTCGGAATTCTGGGGGACTCGTAAAAAGTAAATAATGCCCAGCTTAACCAGGCAGAGTTAGCAAACATGGTTACATATGAATTTAGTAAATCCTTTGGATAGTGGGCGAGAGCTTCTCTGGTTTTTCCGCTATCTCCCATAACTCCAAGCTCGGCCCGCCTTTTGCCTGAAGCCAAGAAAAGAGCTGCTGAAATTACACAAAGTAAAAACCAAATTGAAAGATGGGCGTTAATTACAAAGGCGCCTGCATAAACTCTGATTACAAACCCTGTAGCAATAATTAGAATATCTATAATAGGAACATTTTTCAAAAAACTTGAATATGCGAGTTGTAAAAACAGGTAAATTATTATTAGAAGAAATAAAGCTCCAGAGATGCTGTTGGCCAAAATAATTGAGATAATAAACAGTACAAGGCATTCAATAAATGCAACTGTAACTGGTAAGCTTCCATTGGCGATTGGACGGTTTCTCTTGATAGGATGAAGCCTGTCTTTTTTAACATCCATAATGTCGTTGAAAATATAGGTAGTGGAAGCAGCAAAGCTAAATACCCAAAATGACGCAAAAACGAGCATGAATAAGTGCTTATCATATAAGTTTCCCGAGAAAATTAAAGCCGCAAAGACGCTAAGGTTTTTGACCCAATGAATTGGCCTAGCAACTTTAATAGCTCCAACTATCATTGAGCTGATTTTGGTTTGTATATTAGCCATAAAATTAATCCTCCAATAAATATCACTACTCCCATGATTGTATAGAACTTAAAGCTGGTGTTCAAATTAATTGCCAAAATCCCAAGTATTCCTGTAGCAATCCAATAGAAAATCGCGACTTGGGATTTACTTAGACCTAAGTTATCTAACAGTCTATGATGCAAGTGCCCTCGGTCTCCCCAAAATGGGGACTTGCCCGATAAAAGTCTTCTAATAATGACATAGCTTGTGTCCACGAGCGGTATTGCCAAAACTACCAAAAGAGTACCAACTTTGGCGGTAGTTAGAATAGATAAAACGCCGAGTAAATATCCAGCTAGATTAGATCCTCCGAAGGATGGCATTATTTTTTGAGGATAAATGTGATATGGCAAAAACCCAAGAAATGCACCAGCTGTAATTATTGCTAAAATTATTACTGGCCATTGTGTGATGTCAGTACTAAAGCGTAAAGATAAAACTGCAATGGTGATAGCTGCGATCACAACAACCCCACTAAGTTGTCCATCGACTCCTTTTGCTCCAAAATTGAGTCCATTCATAAGAAATACTATCCAAAAAATAGTAAGTAAAGTTCCTAGAAGCGGTGGCAAGTTTATTATCCCTCCTCCCGGATTTGTTAGGAAAGTTATCCCAATACCCACAAGAACCGGGATGGTCGCGGCAACAAATTGCACAACTAACCTGACGTATGGATTTAGATCAAATTTATCATCCAGAAGCCCTATGGCAATTACAACTGTTGCCCCCATCAGAATGCCCATTAGCTTAAAATCATGTGGAAGAAAAATAAGTGCCGCAGCAATCACTCCAATATATATAGCAAGCCCACCGCCTCTAGGAATCGGCTTTGTGTGAATAACTTTTGGGTGTAAATGACGCTTTGGATCATCAATTAATCCAAATCTCCAGGCAAAGGCAATTACAAGTGGTGTTATGATAAATGTGACAAATGAAGAAACGACTAGAGGTAAAAGAACTAAATTTATAATATCCATTTTAGATCTGCCCAACTAAAAAAAATATTTTTAAAACTGTAATTGTCGAGAGGGCAGTTGATGCAATAGTCAAGGCAAGAAGAACTTTTTGTAGAAAATTATCTTTAAGAATTTTTCCAATTAAAGTGTTTACACCAACAATAATTAAACTAATTAAAGGAGGAAGGGAAAGGGCATAAGAAGGGGCCAATTGTGCTTCACTTAAAGGTAATCCATAAAAAAGCGGGAGCATTGGAGGAAGATTCTTTTGCAAAAAAAGGACCCCGCCAATTACAAGTGCATTTATAAAAAGTGCTACAAGGATAATTCTATTTGAAGTTTGGTTCATAAAGACCCCATCAGGTGCCAAATATTAGCTCCAGTTTCGGTTCCTACTAAAATATATTTTTTAAGTGCTAAGTTCTTTAGTTCCGGGAATTCCTCTGAACCAGACAAAACTATGATCCATTCTGGCTTTTTATTTTCTAGTTCGTTTGCGATAGTTTTCTTGTCTGAAAAATCATTAATATGATAGGAGGCAACATATTTAATAGGAGGAAGCTTTCGGGAGAGTGCATAAATGGTTGGTGAATCACTTCCCCAAACAAAGACTTTATCATCTGGTTTTGCCAGGCTTCCAAGCAAACTTGCTGTTTGATAATTACTCGTTACATTTTTATCAAATTCGTTGAAATACTGTTCTTTTGTTAATTTATGGGTGGCAAACGAAAAGAAGCGATTGTAATAAGAAAAAGTCGGGTAGTAATAAAATTTGAAGTAAACTGGAACTAAGATAGTTAGAAATAGAGGAACTATGGCAAGAGCTTGTTCAATTGTAGGAAATGCTCCGAGGATTGCAATTAATAAAGCAGCACTTGGTACCGCCTGAATCAAATAATGAGGGTATGGACGCTCGGATAATGTTGCTGCAAAGAGTGAAAAAAGAAGCCAAATAGTCGAGAGTAAAAACACTTTGCTAAGATTCTTTGACTTAATTCTTAAAATAATTAGACCCAAAACTACAATCCAAGCACGCATAATTAGAGGAGCATTTCTGACTACAAATGACTTTTGCACATCTCCCGGACGGAAGCTTGATAGGTAGCCAAGATTTTGTGCAAAGGCTTCTATAAAATAATCTTTTAATGCGCTGTGAGCCCCATACCATACAAACGTCAGTAAAATAGGCACTATAAAACCAGCCATCAAATACAAGGTCTTTTTACCAATTTCCAATAGTTCTTTTTTGTTTAAGTTCGAGGTAATTAGCCAATAAAAAATGATTACAGGAAGGGACGCTCCACCTGGGACCTTGAAAAGAGTTGCGATCGAAAAGAATATTCCGGCTAAAAATATTTTTTTGTATGTGGGGGAATTTAATAAAATCAAAAAAGCTGCAATTGTTGGCCCGATCATAAAAAGCTCGGCATTAACAGTGTTTCCTTCTAAAAGTGGAATCGTGGTTAAAATTGCGAAAGTAATTGTTGCAATTTTTTGTAAAATTTCCCGCTCAAAGAGCTTGGTAGTTAATTTCCAGAATAGGATTAAAGTTACGACCATCCAGAAAGCCAAAATTACTTTAAACCAGAAAAGATTACCGGCGATTGCAGCCAAAATATAAATTAGAGGTGGCTTATTGTCGTAAATCTGCGAATAGAGAGTAACACCCTTCCTAATTGCATTACCAAGTGTTAAATAAATCATTTCATCCCCATAGTAATAGGGCTCAAAAAAACTTGGGATGCGGAAAAGTATTGTTAAGCCTAAAAGAATTGTTAGCCAGTGAGGAGTATGAATTTTTTGAAGCCATTTAGGTTCGTGCATCTAATATAAAGTTTAGCAAAATTAGATGTGTTTTACTACTCTTTTGGAATAGCGATTTGGATTGAAGATCCAACTGTTCGTGTAGTATCTAATACTGGATTTGTCTCTGGATTTAGCTTATTTCCGAATCGAGCTTCATTTCTAGCTCTGACTCTACAATTTGCAATGCCAGTTATGACTTGCTCGAAGAATGGACAATTGGGATACTGCCTCGCGAATTCAGCTGCAGAATCAATATCACTTACTGACTCTGCAAATGACACTGCACGGCTAGCAATTCCGCTTACGAAACAACTTTCAGTATCTAAGCATCCCAAAGTGTCTGTTATTCTTACCTTACACTCTTTCATTTTTTTTGACCCTCAGGTATCTTTAGAGTATCTGCTTCTGTTGGGATGTCCGTTAAAGAAGCGTTTTTCTCTGCTATTGATTTCAATTTTTCGAGGTGAGGACAACCTGTGCAGGTATTTAAAAAACCTATCTCTGTTTTCAACGTTGCTCCATATCTTATTAATCTACCTACCAAAAATTCTTCTGCGGAACATTTGATTTCGTCTTTACGGCAAACTATTCCTATATCGGTTGTGGTTTTACATTCCCTCATATTATTTACACTTTTTCAGTGACTTTATATTCTATATATTTTCCTAGCATTAGTCTAGTATGTGCATCAATTCCAGGGAGCGCCGAAAAGAAAAATCCAGCTACAGGCATTAAAATAAATTCAAAAGGAGTCAGAAGAGCTCGCCAGAGTGGAAACTCTTTAGGGCGTTTGGGTTTATAAAAACTATCAATTATAAACATTAACCCCAAGAAAACTAAGGAAATCGTTAGGACAAGAGAGGAAAGCTTGGGAACAGTGTAGCCAAGTGCAGTCCTTCCAAAGGCTGGATTTAACACGGTTGGAAGAGTAAGCCCAATTGTTATAAAAAACCAGTTAACTGGCCATAAAAAGTGAGATTGCAAAACATATAGTAGCCGCATGGTCTTATCAAAAAAAGAAATATTTTCAACTAAGATGTAATTTTTAATAATCCACGGATCATCGGAAGTTCCCCAAGCCCAGCGTTTTAGTTGCTCATATTGAAGCTTCAAAGTTTTCCAAGTTGTTGTTGATTGAGCGGCGTCCGCGTAAAGGGGAAGATAAATTGGCTCAACTTCAAGTTTGCCTTCTTTTTTAAAGTAGGCCTTAAAAAATATTCCCCAATCCTCGGGAATTTTATCAGCATCCCAATATCCAACTTCGTGAAGTAATTTGAAAGAAAGGGAGTAGTTTTGCTGGTTTATGAGTCTATCGCGCCTCGGTAACTGGGAGAGGTTCCAAATGGACCCAAGTGTGTTTTGAACACGAGTTATGGCAGGAATTTGCCAGATATTATTATAGAATAGTACAGCAGGCTGCCAGAAGTGAAGATAACGCTTGGGATTATCTAAAAACTTGAATGTTAATGAGGCAAAATGCTTGGGGTGATATTTATGATCAGCATCGCAGCTCGTTACTGTAATATAGTTAATATCGTGCTTTTGTTTGTCAATAAAATTTTCTTTCATCCAGACCGCTGCGAAACGCTCATTACTGGCTTTTCCAACAGCTTCACCTGGAGTTAATATATGGACAGTTACAAAGAAATTCTTAAAAATTTTGCCGTACTTTAGTTTTAAAGATTTTATTTTTCTTTCTCGCTCTTCTTTATCCTCTTTAGCTTCCATGGCAATAACTGGAACAATTTGAGCATGGGGAAGGTCTTGAGCAACAAGGGAGTCCATGGTTCGCTCTAAAATATAAAGTGGCTCTTTATATGTGGGAATAATGACAATGTTGATAACTTTTTCCCAGTCAGGAAAAGCTTTTAGGTCATTCGCCCAATCAAAGTTCATTGAGGCTTGTATTCTTAAGTGCGAAATGATTGAAGTAACTGCAATTGAGAAAGATTGGTAAAACCAGTAAATATTAAATAGAAGTATAAAGTAAGCTACGAAATTTGGAATTACAAAAATTCCCCAGTAGGGAAAAAGAATTAAGTTCCAGGAAACAAACCCAGGAACAATTTCCAAAAACCTAATAACACCCTTTTCGTGATTGTTAATGAATTTTTTCATTTGAGGCGAGGGAACAATGGCTCTCCCTTTTTAATAATAGGCCCTTTAAATTGCTTTTCTATTTTTTCTGCAGTTTCAGGTAGAAATGGTTTTAAATCTATCGCAATTTGTCTAATATCGTTAACCAGAAATTCTAATATTTTTTCTAACTCTTTCCCTTTTAACTCCCAAACTTTTTTCTCATTAATTAAAGTATCTAGCTCTTTTATTTTTGCCCATATCGAATCAAAGCTTTTGTCAAATTGACAGTTAGTGAGAAAAATATCTATGTCGGGATCTGAGTTTTGCTTTGTAGTAGGGAATTTGAATTTGGAATTTTGGGCTAGCGTTGAGACACGGGCAATTAGGTTTCCCAGTCCATTTGCAAGATCAGCATTAAATTTCTCGTCAAAGCGAGATATTGATATATCGCCATCATCTCCAAATGCATATGCTGAAATTATTAAATATCTTGCTCCATCGATTCCATATCTATCTACTAATTGTTTTGGAGAAATGACATTTCCTAGAGACTTTGACATCTTCTGTCCATCAATTGTGAAAAATCCGTGGGCAAAGATAGTTTTTGGTAATTCTTTGATTCCTGCTGCAATTAACAAAGCTTGCCAAATAACACTATGAAACCAAAGTATATCTTTTCCGACTAAGTGCAAGTCCGCCGGCCAGAACTTTCCCTTTCCCCTAACAAACTGAGTGGCTGAGTAATAATTAATTAGAGCATCGACCCAGACATAAATAGTTTGAGATTTATCCCAAGGAACTGGAATTCCCCAAGAAACACCTGCACGAGAGATTGAAATATCCTCAACTCCCAATATAATTCTAGAGAGTATTTCATGCTCTCTTTTTGGTGGTAGAATTCCATATTCTTTATTCTCAATTTTTTTAAGAATAGTTGGAGCTAACTCTTTGAGCTTTAAAAAATAATTCTTCTCTTTTTGATGGACGAGATTTTTATTGGGGTGAAGAGGACATTTGCCGTTTACTATCTCATTTTCGGTTTTGAAAGCTTCACAGCCCACGCAATATAGACCTTCATACACCCCTTCATATATGTACCCATTATCGTAAATTTTTTGTAGAAGATCTGTTACTATTTTTTCGTGTTCTAAGTTAGTTGTTCTTATAAAATAGTCATAATTAATGTTTAATAGTTTCCAGGCGTCTTCAAAGCGAGGGGCAACTGAGTCTGCATACTCCTTGGGTGTTTTTTTGTGTTCCTCGGCGGCTTGGGCTACTTTTTGGCCATGTTCGTCTGTTCCGACTAGGAAGAAAACATTTTCCTTTCCCAGCTTTTCTCTATAATAACGGGCCAATATGTCTCCTGCTAATGTGGTGTAGGCGTGCCCAATGTGTGGCACATCATTAACATAGTAAATAGGCGTGGTAACGTAAAACTTATTGCTCATGAGCTTATTTTACAGCTAAGTGGCATTCTGAAGCTACTTTTTAATGAAACCTTTAATTTTCGTGGCCCAAAGATTTGCCCATTCTTCTGCTTCTAGTTTTCTTAGTGCCAATTCAAAGCCTTTCCTCTTCATTTGTTTTTCAACTAGAGCGATTGTTGCGCTAGACACTCCCAAATTATTTTTGATGTTAGAGTAACTTCGTTTTTTACGAAGATAATATCCAATTGCAAGACGCTTAGAGAAGTTTCCAATTTCGATTTGTGTCAGAAAATCATCTAAAAAGTTTTCTGTTTCATTTTTAGTTTTCAAGTCATGAATTGTATTTACAAAATAGTCCCTCAATATCCTCTCTAAAGTCGCGTTCATTTTTCCGAAGTATACCAAAAGTAAAGTTCGAGAGCGACGGCGATACCGGTTATTAATAGTAAATTCAAAATATTACCAACTCCAAAATATCTTAATATTAAGAAAATTGCAGTGGAAACAGAGATAATTATTCCACGTCTTAAATTATTTAAAATTACTGCAAAAGTGAAAAGAAGAGCAGCAAAACTTAAAAACAAAAATAAAGGAATAGCTGCAAAGCTTTCTGGGTCTACAAAGTAAATTAAAAATAAAAGTGTTATCCAAAGAAGAATTGTGACGATCACTGTGGGAAGAAAATTTTTGCGTTTTTTGATTATCTTTTGTCGAAGCTCCCGTTTCATATTATAATCATATAACAAATGGATCCTATTTTTATTGGCCTCATACTGGTTGTTGGCTTTGTAGCAATTGGATTTTTGATTAACAAAAAAATCTCTGAGCTGCAAGAAGGGCAAAAGCCATCTACTGAAATATTAGAATATTTAAAGTCAACTAATACACGGCTTGACGAACACGGAAAATCTTTAAATGAAAGGCTTGATAATGCAGCTCGAGTGATTGGAGAAGTGCAAAGAAATTTGGGGGAAATGAGTGAGGTAGGCAAAAGCATGAAGAGCTTACAGGAATTTTTGCAGTCTCCAAAATTAAGGGGAAATATTGGTGAGCAAGTTTTAAAGCAGTTGCTTACACAAATGCTTCCCAAAAATTCATTTCATCTTCAATATGCGTTCAAGTCCGGAAATAAAGTTGACGCTGCCATTAAAACTGCTGCCGGGATTGTTCCAATTGATTCAAAGTTTCCAATGGAGAACTTTAGAAAGATGATGGGAGATTTTCCTGAAAGCGAAAAGAAATTATACACTAAACAATTTGAAAAAGATGTCAAAAATCATATCGATGCAATTTCTAAAAAATATATTCTAACTGATGAAGGAACAATTGATTATGCTTTGATGTATATCCCGAGTGAAGCGGTTTACTACGAAATTGTAAATAATCAGGATCTTTTTGAATATTCTAATAAAATGCGCGTTCTTCCCGTTTCGCCCACCACTTTTTATGCATATATGAAGGCAATTCTCATGAGCTTTGAAGGGCAAAAAATAGAACAAAAAGCCAGGGAAATTCTTTCTTCAATTCGTGGAATCCAAAAAAATTATGCAGCGGTTGAAGAGGACCTTGGTGTATTGCAAAAGCATTTAAATAGTGCCTTTAATAAAATGGGAGATGTGTTCTCTTCATTTGGAAGATTGGGTGGAAAAATTTCCTCAGCTAATAATTTGGGAAGTGAAGAGAGAAAGGTGCTCGAAGAATGAAAAGCAAATTAAAGAAAATTAATCCAAATCTCCTGCTTGTTCTATGGGTGTTGTTTGAACTTCTTCCTGTTTTTACATGGACGACTCCAATTTTATTAAACTTCAGTAACGGAGCAAGCTGGGCATTAAATTTCTTTAATTCTTATAATGAATTAGTTCTGCTAATCAATCCCTTACTTTTATTTATTGGTTTACCTCTATTGGGTTTTATTATCAGCGTGATTATTTGTTTTGTTACTAAGTGGAAAAAGAAATATAAAATACTCATTTTTGTTTTTAGTTTATTACTTTTACTGATACCGATATTACTTTTAATTGGATTTGTGATTGATACTTCTAGTTGTACTTTAAAGCCGTGTTAAAATGGCTTCATGAATGCTGAGCGAATAGACTTAGAATTTTGTTTTACATTTCAAGAATTAGAGAGTGCTATTGATGAACTAATTTCTAATGGTCGAGGAATTGGTTTTTTAAGTTGGGAATTTTTGGGAAGTGAATACGAGGGAACAAAATTTGTTTATAATAAAGATCTTGGAAAAATATTTGCAGAGTACTTAGATAAGAACAAGGAGATTGGAACTTTTGTTTTGGACAGAAATACTTTAGCTAATAATTTCAAATATTTATTAATTAAAGATGAAGCTCAATAAAGAACAATTAAAAGCTATAAAGCACAGCGCTGGGCCGCTTCTAATTATTGCAGGGGCTGGAACTGGGAAGACTACTGTAATTACCGAGCGAATTAAATATTTAATAGAAAAAGAATTCGCAAAGCCAGAGGAAATTTTGGCCTTAACTTTTACTGAAAAAGCAGCTCGGGAAATGGAAACGCGTGTCGATGTTGCTATGCCCATGGGTTATAGCAACATGTGGATAATGACCTTTCATTCTTTTTGCGATCGGATTTTGCACCGTGAAGCTTTGCAAATTGGACTAGATCCACGATATAAATTAATGACTTCTGCGGAGACGGTTCAGTTAATTCGTACCAACCTTTTCAAATTCAAACTAAATTATTTTAGACCCCTTGGAAATCCATATAAATTTATTGATGGAATGATTTCCCATTTTGCCCGTCTTCAAGATGAAAATATAAATCCAACGGAATATTTAAAGTGGGCAAAAAAACAGGAAGATGAAAAGTGGATGGAGTTAGCAAATGCATATCGAACTTATGAAGAGTTAAAAGTTAAAGAAGGACTAATGGACTTTGGTGACTTAATTGTTAAAACTATCAAGCTTTTTAGAGATAGGCCTAATATTTTAAAAGAGTACCAAAAACAATTTAAATATATTTTAATTGATGAATTCCAAGATACTAATTATTCTCAAAATGAATTAGCACTTTTGCTTTCTAAAAAATTAAAAAATATAACAGTTGTTGGAGATGATGATCAATCAATTTATCGCTTTCGTGGAGCCGCTGTTTCAAATATTATTCAGTTTAGAAAAAATTTTCCCAAGACAAATATTGTAGTTTTAACCCAAAATTACAGATCAACTCAAGAAATTCTTGATCGCTCATATGATTTAATTCAGCATAATAATCCAGACAGACTTGAAGTTATTGAAAAGATTAATAAAAAGCTTGTATCAAATAAAAAGCAGGGGGAGAAAATTAAGTTTATATATACTGACCGGGTTGAAAATGAAGCCGACGCTGTAGCTAAAGAAATTGGAAAATTGGTGCTAACCAAAGAATATGATTTCAAAGATTTTGCGATACTAGTTCGAGCTAATAACCATGCTGATCCTTTTTCAAGAGCACTTTCTAGACATGGAATTCCATATCAATTTTTGGGCCCGGGAAGACTTTTCAAGCAACCCGAAATTGTAGATTTAATTTCTTATCTAAGAGTTTTATATGATTTTGATGATTCAATTTCGTTTTATCGAGTTTTGACAATGTCGGAGTTTGGAATTTTTGCTCGCGACGTTGCCAAGATAGGCAATTTCTCAAGAAAATATAATTTGAGTCTATTTGAGGCATCAGAAAGGGTGAGTGAAATTGCGGTGAGTGCTCAAACTAGAGAAAAGATCGAAAAGATTGTGAAAATGATACATAGGCATTTGGAGCTCATAAGAAAAGAAACTGCTGGCCAAATTCTTTATTATTTTTTGGAAGAGAGTGGACTTTTGCAAAATATGTTAGATCCAAAGTCGAAAGATGTTGAGAAGAAGTCAGCCAATATCTCAAAGCTTTTTGATAAGTTAAAGACTTATGAGGTAGATCATCCTGAGGCGAACATTTTTACAATTGTTGATTGGATTAATCTGTCGATGGAAATTGGCGAATCGCCACAAGCTTCTGATAATGACTGGACGGAAATAAATGCTGTAAATATCTTAACAGTTCATGGAGCTAAGGGACTAGAATTTTCTGTTGTATTTTTGGTTAATCTTGTTGCCCAAAGATTTCCCACAAGTCAAAGACACGAACAAGTTCCGATTCCAGACGAGTTAATAAAAGAAATTTTGCCAATGGGAGATTATCACCTGGAAGAAGAAAGGAGACTCTTTTATGTAGGAATGACTCGTGCAAAAGATAAACTTTTTTTGGCTGCTGCAAATTATTATGGTGAAGGTAAGCGTGAAAAGAAATTGTCACCATTTATATCGGAAGCTTTAGGGAATCTTCCTCAAAGTGGAAACAAAAAGCAAGATAATAAAAAAAGTTTACTAGATTATTCAAACTCTGTGACAATCTCTGAAACAAATCATGCAAAGGACTTGAAGATTGATTATTTATCTTACTCACAAATCGAGACATTTAAAACTTGCCCGATGCATTATAAGCTAAAGTATATTTTAAAGCTTCCTACTTCACCCTCGGCATCACAGAGTTTTGGTATATCAATACACAATACCTTAAAAGATTTTTACTACGGAGTTCTTGGTGGATCAAAGCCGAATGAAAAGTATTTATTTAAGCTTTTAAAAGAAAATTGGATTAAAGAAGGGTTTAATGCCAAGGCCCATGAAGAAGAATTCAAGGAAAAAGCAAAGAAATTTCTAAAGGAATATCTGGAAAAAGAATTTGATCCTAAAAGTTTACCCATACTAATGGAAGTGCCGTTTCTGGTGCCAATTGCAAAGAATTTGAAAATTGGTGGAAAGATCGATAGGGTTGATGATTTAAAAAACGGAGAAATTGAAATTTGGGACTATAAAACTGGCGCCAATGTTCCGACTCAAAAAGATGTTGACCATGATTTACAACTTTCTATATACGCTCTAGCCGCAACGACATTAGAGGAAAAACCATTTGGTAAAAAGCCAGACAAAGTTAAATTGACTCTTTATTATTTTGATGGACAAAAAAAGATTACAACGACAAGAACAATAGAAGATTTTGAAAAAGCAAAAAAAGAGATATTAAAAGTTAGAGATGAAATTGAGAAATCAGATTTTCAGTGCTCAGGTGGATTTCTTTGTCAGAATTGCGAATACAAATTACTTTGCAAGGCTGATGATTAAAAGGCCATGTTTTTGAATATCTTTTTGGGACCAGAACTTTTGATTTTTGGTATTTAGAACGAAAGTAATTTTCTTTTCTAAAACTCTCCCTGTATATTTTTTGGTTTTTGGATCATATTCTTCAAGAACTAATATGTCTTTAGGTTTGCATTCGAAATTTGCAAGACGTACGTCAAAGGTCTTATTGCCATCAAGAATTTCTTGAAAATATGGCATCCAAGTTTTTTTTCTGATTTTTACCATTTCCCGAATGTTGGATAAGCATTTGATTTGAATTCTTCAATTCTTCTTTTTGAACCTGGATTTAAATTTTCTGGGAGTTTACTTAAGTTAAACCATTCTGTGTTTTTAATCTCCCAACTTTCCCTTTCTGTTTCTAGTGATAAAGTTTTTGTTATAAAAACTACTCCAGTATCTAGTTTTCCTTCTTTTGTGTTTTGAAAAACCCCGAAAAGTTTTAGGTTATTAGTTTTTAGACCTGTTTCTTCGAAGACCTCTCTTTTTGCCGCGTCTTCAAAAGTTTCAAACTTTTTTACTCCGCCTCCTGGTAGGAAATAACCTTCCCCGTAAGTGTGTTCGACGAGCAAAATTTGTTTACCTTTAATAATTAAAACTCGAACACCTAATGTTTTTGGATGAAAAATTTTCCAATAAACTGACAAAAGTGAATATATAAACTTATATAGCATTTTTATATTCTAAACCTTAACTTAGTTTTAACGAAATTTCCAGGGTATTCAATTTCCTTTCCTCCAAATCCCTTTTTAAATTTTGTAAATCCAATCCAGCTTTTTAGCGGGAAGCGCTCATCGTAAATTCCATCAAAATCAAAAACTTTACATTTTCCGCCGGTTGGCGGATTTTTTGCTAATTTGATAGCTTCCCAGGTCAAAAGTGTTGGGGCAAATAGTTTACGGCCAAGAGTGTTACTCGCTGCATACATATAGTATGCGATATCTCTCGTTCTTAAAATTAATAATCCTGCAATGATTTCTTGATTATTTTTAGCAAAAAGTAAATCAGCATTTTTATCAAAAGCCTTAAATAAGGCAAGAACATTTTTTTGTTGAGACAAAAAGGGAAATCTTTTTCTTTCGAAATTCTCTCTCCAGAATTTCGTAAACGCATTTACGTCTTTTGATCTTATAATTTGAATATTTTTTCTTTGAGCTAAGTGAATATTGTAGCGCGTTTTTTGTGAAAAACTTTTTAGAAGTTGCTCTTGAGATCTAGTCAAATCAATTTGCAAAGTTTTGGTTGGTAAATAGAATGACTTAGATAGTTTAAAACTAGGGTTATCAAATTTATTTATTGGTTCAATTACTGTTTTATAAACTTTATATTTTTTAGATAATTTATTAATGGCCTTTAAGTCGATTTTATAAGGCCTTTGTACTTTTAGAAGATAGCCAAGTATTGGTAAACGCTTTAGAAAGTAATAATAATTATTAATATGTTCAACTTTCCAGCCAATACTCGTAAGATAATTTGCCCAGGCAGAAGTTTGCCTAATGTCTTTCATTGATGTTAGAATTTTAACATGAGTAAGATTTTGAAGATAATTTTGATATCGCTAATTGTACTTGCTGTCCTAATTGGTATCTTTTTCAAAATCGCTCATCCAGTAAGAATAAGAGGAATTGCGATGGATCCCAATTTTAAAGACGGGCAATATTATGTAATAAATAAAGCCGTTCGTAGTGGAAGCTTTCTTAAAAAAGGAGATATAATTTCTTTTTTAGCTCCACCTGATCATGCAAATGAACTTATCAAAAGAATAATCGGTATGCCTGGTGAAAAGATAAAAATAGTTAAAGGAGCAGTTTTCATTAACGAGATGAAATTGGATGAACCGTACTTAAATAATGTTGTAACAGTTGGAGGAAATTATATTGGAGATCAAAATGTGCTAGTGCCAGAGGGCAAGTACGCAGTAATGGGTGATAACCGTGCTCATAGCTTAGATTCAAGAAATTTTGGCTTTATATCTGAAAATGAAATAATTGGAAAAGCTTGGTTTTGTTACTTCAATTGTAATAATTAAAATTTTGGTTTAGAGAGACCTAATTCTGATTTTAGTCTTAAGTATAACCATCTTAATTTTTCGACATTTCGATATAAATGGTAAAGTGGCTTATTAATAACTAAGTCCCAAGTCCCTAAAAATTCTATAATTTCTGGATTATAGCCTTCTTTAAATCTGGTAAAGCCTTTTCCCGGCTCTCTTCCCCATAGATCAAAAGTTTTTAAACCAAGCTTTTTACCGAACTTAATGGCTTCCCACATCATTAGGTTTGGAGCCATTACTTCCTTATATTTATCAGTTGAAGCCCCATACGGAAAATATAAAAAATTATCGTAAGCAAATAAAATCCAAGTGGTAATAATTTCACCTTTATATTTTGCGACTAGTAAGTGGGCAATATTGGTTTTTTTTAAGGTTTCCCACATCAGTCGGTGATACTTCTCATTATGAGCATAGAAGTTTTGTCTTTTGGTAGTTTCATTTTGCAGCTCTAAATGTTTATTAAAAGCTATATCGCTATTATCTTCAGTAACTGTCACGCCATGTTTTTGGGCTAAGCGAATGTTGTAGCGAGTTTTTGATTTAAAACTTTTGAGTAATTCCTCTTCACTTTTAGTTAAATCAATCCAAAACGTCGTGGGAGTAAACAAAGTCTTTCCAGGAACCGCGCCAAAACTCTTTAATAGTTTAACTACCTTTTCTTTATCAGCACAGTTAATGTTATTTTTTTTAACAACGTAGTTGGGTTCAAGTTTAATGAAAATTAAATTATTTTTTCTGTCAAAATTTTTCAGCTCAGCTAGTATTTTAGAAGTTGGCATTGGCCCTTTTTCAAAAATACCGATTTTTTTATCTACAAACGGAACTTTATGAAGAGTTAATAAATTATCATTAACTCGTGCAGTTTCGTTCCCCCATTTTTTGCGAAATTCTTCCCAAGCCTGGGATTGTAATGGATGTGTATTATTCATATATGTCATCAAAAGTATATTCTTTGTTGTAATTATACTCTGTACTGTTGGCTTCAATTAAATTTTCAGGAATGTCTACAATAAATCTGCTAGGTGGATTACTGGTATTTTGCCCGAAATATAAACGTCTGGCAGCATAAGTTAGGTACAGTTTTTCTTTAGCTCGCGTTATGCCAACGTAAGCTAATCTTCTTTCTTCCTCAATTTGATTCATGTCAAAAAGACTTCTTGAATGAGGGAAAATTCCCTCTTCCATGCCAACTATAAATACGACAGGGAATTCCAGTCCCTTTGCAGCATGAAGGGTCATGAGAGTCACTTTATTGGCAGCAGTTTTATCTAATTCTTGGACGGCTTCAACCAAAGCGACGTTTTCTAAAAATTCAGTTAAATTGGGAAATTCTGTAGCGACTGATCTTAATTCTTTGATGTTTTCAAGCCTGGCTAGATTTTCTTCCGATTCTTTGACAAAGAGTGTGAGGTAATCTATAGCCTTTACAACCCCATCCATAAGATCCAAGGTAGTATATTTTTCTAGGTCTTCAAGAGTACTTTTAAATTCTGTAAATTTGTCAAACCTTCTTTTACCAACCTTAATGATTCTTTTTTCAGAAATTCTGTCTTTAGGGTTAGCAATTAAACGAAGATAGGAAATGATATCCTTAATCTCTTTTCTTTCATAGAATTTCATGCCACCTATTAAAATATATGGAATGCCTGTGTGGAGTAGTGCCTCTTCCATTACTCGGGACTGGGAATTGGTTCTATATAGAATTGCAATATCAGACAAACTCTTTCCTTCGCGGGTTAGTTCGCGAGTTTCATTAATAACAAAGCTCGCTTCATCAAAACCAGTTTTAGCACTGTGAATTTTAATTTTTGTTCCCCGGATGTTGTCAGTCCACAATTTAAGAATTGGGTGCGAACTATTTTTCGAAATAACAGCATTAGCAGCATCTAAAATTATTTGAGTTGAACGATAGTTTTGTTCAAGATTAACGACTTTAATATTTGGATAATCGCGAATGAGATTATTTATATTTCTGAAGTCCGCCCCACGCCAACTGTAAATTGATTGGGAAGCATCACCAACTGCTGTAAAATTTCCAGTCTTTCCAACTAAAAGTCTTGTTAATTCATATTGGATTTTATTTGTATCTTGCCATTCATCGACCAAAATATGGGTGAGTTTGTGCTGCCATTTAGAAAGCACCTCTGGATTTTCCTTGAAAAGTTTTACACTTTTATTAAGTAAATCGTCAAAATCGAGTGCGTGAATTTCGCTCAATAATTTTTCATAGGCATTATAAATTTTAAAAATAGTTTCTTGCCAATCTCCTTGTGCAATTTCACCGTACATAAGAGGAGTTAGCATTTGGTTTTTGGCGTTACCTATTTCATTACTAATCGCACTTGGATTATATGAGTCAGTCGAAAGATTAAGGTCATCAAGGGTTTCTTTAATTGCTTCTTTAATGTCACTTTCATCAAAAATTACAAAATTAGGATCAATCCCAATAACATTCCCATCAATTCTTAATACTCTTACACAAAATGAATGAAAGGTGCCGGCAAATCCCGGGGTATCAGCAGTCAAAGATGCAATTCGCACTTTCATTTCACTCGCCGCTTTATTAGTAAAAGTTAAAAGCAAAATATTTGAAGAAGGTACTTTTTTTTCTTCAATAAACCAAGCCGCGCGGGAAGTTAGTACTCGTGTTTTCCCGCTTCCAGCTCCTGCTAAAATGAGAAGAGGAGCGTTCTTTGGAGACTCGTAAGTAACAGCCTCTAACTGTGAGGTGTTTAAATTTGCTAGAATAGGATTCATGAGTAACATAAATTTTAACACGTTTAGACGAAAATTTTTCTCTAAAATCTGGCTAGTAAGGTCAGTATTTCTTTTATTATCACTAGCTCTAGCTGTAATATTATTTTTTATAATTGGAATTCTAATAAGGAGGACTCAAGTGCCTTACTATATTGCCCTTGCTAGGAATTTCCTTGTAACCCCTGCTGGAGTTGTCCAACAGTCAGATGATAGAACCAATATATTAATTTTGGGCCGATCAGGAGTAGGAGAAGATTCACCAGACTTAACTGATACGATAATTCTTGCCTCGATTTCTCCAATTAATAAAAAAATAACAATGATCTCAATTCCCCGAGACATCTGGATTGATAGCATGAAAGCCAAGATAAATACTGCCTTTTATTATGGAAAACAAAAGGGGGGAACTTTGGGAAGTGGAATTACTCTTTCAAAGTCCACTGTTGAGGAAATTTTGGGTGTCCCAGTTCATTATGCAATTATAGTTGATTTTTCAGGGTTTAAGGATATTGTCAATGATCTGGGAGGAGTTGATGTCACAATCGATAGATCTTTTGTCGATAAATTATATCCACTTCCAGGGCACGAGGCTGACTTATGTAATGGAGATAAGACTTTGTCTTGTAGATATCAAACTGTAGAATTCATGGCAGGGTTAGCTCATATGGATGGAGAGACTGCTTTGAAGTTTGTAAGATCGAGGCACGCTGAAGGTGACGAGGGAACAGACCTGGCAAGATCGGCGCGACAGCAAAAGGTAATTAAAGGGATAATTGCAAAAGCTTTTACACCACAAATTTTCCTAAATCTTAATAAAATAAAAGCAATCATTACTGATGCCAATAAATCAATTGAAACTGATATGAAGCCTAGTGAGGTTGCAATTATCGGACGCTTTATTCTTGACCTAAGAAATAATCTTAATCCGCAGGTTATCCCAATTGACCTCTTATATAATCCGCCATTATCAATGAGCTATCAAAATCAATATATTTTCTTACCAAAAAAAGGAAATTGGTCAGATGTGCAAGCTTGGGTTAAAAATAATCTTCCTTAAGGACCAACCCAATTAAGTTTGTTAATCAAAATCACTCCCCATAAATTAACAATAACCCCTATTAATAGTAGTATCCAGTGAATTTTTTTGATGCCGGTTCGCTTTACGCCCTTTATGGTTAACAGAATTAAAAAAGGATAAAAATCAACTGCAAACCTGTATCCAAATTGGGCATAGCCAGTATCCCCATGCATAAAAACAAAAATTGCTATTAAGAATGTCACTAGCCAGCTAAATTTAACTAAAGTTTCTTTAAATGGAGCGAAAAATGCAAAGATAAAAGCAGGGGTAGTTATCCAAATGGCCAATCCTCCCCAGCTGGGCTTAATAAACGGAGGTGTATTTGTGAATACTGGAAAAGACATAAGAAACACACGTAAGTTATTTAAAATATAAGCGGGGTTAATTATTCCTTTGGAGTACCACGGCTCATTTAATACTCCAGCAATAAGGATGTAACCTTTGTCCCAAAATACTCCGAAGCGAGCGTAATTATAAAAAGCATTTGCCAGGACGAACATCCCCAAAGAAATTATAAAAAGAAAAATATTATCTATTTTTCTAAATTTATCTTTAAGTAAATATAAAAATAGCGGCAAAGATAGGATAGTGTGAATTCTAGAAAGATATGCAAACCCAAGAAGAAATCCAATTATCCATACTCTTTTTTTAGAAAATGATTCAACTAAGGAAAGTGTTAAAAATAGATCAGCTACCAGTTGACCCAAGTACCAAGTTGAGCCAACCGATGACATAAACCAAGTAATCGTTCCAAAGCCTGCCAATATTCCTACCCAAAGAATTGTTTTTTTATCGTTATGAATTTTTTTTGCTAAAAGCATTGAGCTAAGCGTAATTCCTGCTCCAACTAAGTAAGCGATATAATTTTGAGGAAAATCTTTACCAAAAAGTAGAACAAAGGGAATGGCTAAAATGGCTGGTCCTGGAGGATTGGCTACATAGAAATTATTTTTGTCGATTGGTATTTTTTCAAGCCATGGGCGATAGCTGAAATATAAAGCTTCCCTTTTAGAAAGGCATTAGCTAAAAGCGTAAAATGATTAAAAGGTGTTACTCCGTTTGCAGTTAGAAAGTAAACTATGAGAGCAAAAAGAGGTAAAAGTAAAAATAATTTTTTCATTTACCAACCTAAATTAATAGCTTGCATCACTCCCCAAAAACTTATAGCGACACTTATAATTAATAAAAAGATATTTACTTTATTTAACTTAAATCTCAGCGCAAGAAGTATCAATAAAAATGGTAAAAAATCTAGAACAAATCTATATCCAAACTGTACCCAGCCCTGCATGTAATGCATGAAGTCGATTGCGGCAATTGCTAAGGAACCAATAATCAGGCTGGTTTCAATGCCTTTTTTAAAGTACGGCTTAAGAGCTAGAAAAAGAAGCGGAGTAGTAAATAAAATCCCCATACCATAAGGTGACGGGCTTACTTGAAGGTGACTCGTGATAATAGGTGGCTCCACTAAAAATGTAAATAAATGTAGGGGAATATTGCGTGGGTCTAGGTATCCAAAAAGAGGAATTTTTGGATTAATTAACTGCAATATAGTGTAAGGGTAACTATATTTGACATAGCTTAAGTAGACCTCGTAGTATCCAGTTTGGAAAAAACTTCCAAAACGAATATAGCTATATATAAAGTGAATTGGTGCAAGCATGATAGAGGCCGCTAAAAATTTAATGAGTCTTTTCCTATCACCTCTTAATTCAAGTAAAAAGAAAATTACCCCTAGAAGTATCGGATAACGACAAAGTACTGCTAAAGAAAAACAAATTCCACTCAAGATATCATTTTTCCTAAAATGAAAAATTAACGAAAGTGTTAGAAATAAAAAAGCAACAACGTGTGCATAATACCAAGTAGTTCCAACGACGCTTGCCCAAAAAAGTGCAGTACCGACCCCTGCAAAAATAGAAAGAAGAAATGATTTTTTAAGATCAGTGAACTTAGATAGTAATAAAAAAGTTAAGGAAACATCTAGGGCACCAATTAAAATTGATACTTGTTGTTGAGTAACCTTGGGAATAGCCAATAAGAATGGAATAATAACTACAGCTGGAATAGGTGGGAAAGGAAGATAAACTTTATTGTTTCTAATGATTACATCTTGGTAAAATGAAGGAAGATTGGTAACATTGACATGTCCAGATAGGAGAGCCCGGGATAAATAGATAAAATGATCGTACCAATCCCTTGGGTGCGGATAAATCAATTTATAAACCAAAAAAGTAATAATGAAAAGTAAAATTGCGAGAATTAATTTTTTCATAATGAAATTACAAGCTTTACTTGTACCTCCTATTGTAGCGATTCTACTCATTGGATTTCTAGTCAGACTGTTTTTAGCCAACTTTGGGACACTAAGTATGGACCAGAATACTTTTATTGCATGGAGTCAAAGGCTAATTGACATCGGTTTTAAAGGATTTTACTCAGGTTGGAGCGATTATTTACCTGGCTACTTATATATTTTATTTTTGCTGGGAAAGATTAATAGTATGGTTGTAGTTAGCCCAACTATTTTATATAAGCTTCCTGCAATTTTAGCTGACGTTGCAACTTCGTTTGTAATATATAAAGCTCTTGGAAGATTAAAAAATAAAAAAATGGCCCTGATTGGAGCTGCGATCTACTTATTTAATCCGGCGGTTTTAGCGAACTCAACTCTTTGGGGACAGGTGGATTCTATAAACTCGCTTTTTTCTATTTTATCTATTTATTTATTACCGATTAATCCAATTTTTTCAGCAATTGCACTTAGTGTAGGAGCTGCCGTTAAGCCTCAAGCCGCTCTTGCCGCTGTAGTAATTTTTATTTTAATGATAAAAAATCGATACCAGATAAAGAAAATTGTGACTTATATTACAGTTTCAGCCCTAGCTTTTATGGCAATTTTTATTCCCTTTTATGAAGGAAACAGTAATTTTATTAGCTTTATCATTGAGAGGATTAATTCAACGCTAAATCAATATCCGTATACTTCGGTAAATGCCTTTAATTTTTGGGGACTATCTGGGCTTTGGAGATTGGATACTGGTCTAAATATTATTGGAATAGTTTTGTTAGTTACTTTGTTTTTGATTTTTATTCCTTTTCTAATTAAGAAAAAGGGTAGTGAATATTATCTTCTATCCGTAATTTACGGGCTAAGCTTTTTATTTATGACTCGGATGCACGAGCGACATCTCCTCCCTATTTTTGCCCCACTTACGATAATTTCAATCTTAGAGCCATTTTTATTAATTTCCCTAGTGGGACTATCAATAACTTACGTTTTGAATCTTTACTATTCATTCGTATGGATAACTGAAAATTTTAGGTTAGTTTTTAATGGTTTTATGGTTAGCGCGATAAGTAGCTTAAATATTATTCTTTTGTTTTTACTAGCAGTACCAGCCAAATTGCAAAATCAATTTATTGGATTTTTGGAAAGTAGAAAACTTAAATTAAAAACAAAAGATGTGGTTGATTACAAATTTGAAAAGCCAAAAATATCACCCAGGAATATTAGAATTATTTTTATAACTGTAGTTGTGTTTGCATTTGTAACCCGTATTTTTAATTTGGGGAATCCACCCAACGAATATTTTGACGAAGTTTATCATGCCTTTACAGCAAAACATATGTTAGAAGGGGACCCGAAAGCTTGGGAATGGTGGAACCCAAATCCTACGGGCTTCGCCTATGAGTGGACTCATCCACCAGTTGCCAAAGAAGGAATGGTTATTGGAATGCTTCTCTTTGGCGAAAATGCATTTGGATATCGCCTGCCAGGAGCACTTCTTGGGGTGGGAAGTGTGATCTTAATTTTTTTCATCTGCAAAGAGTTGTTTAATGATGAGCTAATGGCAGTATTGGCATCAGCCGTTTTTGCTCTAGATGGATTAACGCTTGTTATGAGTAGAATTGGAATGAACGACTCATATATTTTATTTTTTGCACTAGCCTCCTTTCTTTTGTTTATTAAAAACAAAAATTTATTTTCGGCGCTATGTTTAGGATTAGCACTATCCTCAAAGTGGAGCGCTCTTTGGCTAATACCAATTTTATTTGTGGCCCACTTTGCATTAAAGAAAAAAATAAAAATAGATTATGTTTGGTTTATGGTTTTGCCACCATTAGTATATTTGGCTAGCTATATTCCAATGTTTACGACAGGTCACTCCTGGGCTAATTTTATTGAGGTGCAAAAGCAAATGTGGTGGTACCATACACGCCTTCGGGCGACTCACCCGTACACTTCTCCTTGGTGGAGCTGGCCATTACTGCTTCGTCCAATTTATCTCTATACGAGCGGTGTCACAGAGGAGATGGTCTCTAATATTTATGCAATTGGAAACCCGGTTATTTTCTGGGGGGGATTTGTAAGTGTTTTGGTATCAGTTTATTTTGCAATCCGAGGAAATTATAAAAAACTAGGATTAATAGTTTTTGCATACTTTGCATTTTTCGCCCCGTGGGTTTTTTCACCTCGAATTATGTTTTTATATCACTACCTGCCATCAATTCCATTTCTTGCTATTGCAATGGGGTATGTATTAAGAAAGTTGCCAGGCGCGCGCGTAATATTACCAGTCGCGCTTCTAGTATTTATTTATTTTTACCCACACTATATTGGCTTAAAAGTACCAGAATGGCTCGATACTTCTTATTATTGGTTCAGCTCTTGGAGATGATAGTCTTTGGTTTCAAAGAAAATATTTCGGAGAAAATTATTCAGTCACTTAAATTATCAGAGTCAAAAAAGTATTATTTATCAGATATACAGTCAATTGAAGATCTAGTTCTTAAAGTGAGCCATTTCAATCCGAAATATATTTTGGGAATTGGAAGCTATTCTGGAATTGATAAGGATCAATTAAGGATTGAAACACTTTGTACAAATAAATTTAGGAATAAATACACAAACGGTGGATTAGAAAAATTGGAAATAAATTATTTCATTAAGCCTAATTCAAAATTTAAGATTGCCAATGGAATGGGTAATTCTTATTGCAATCTAACATCATATCTTCTTATGAAGAATATAAAAGAAAACAAATTACAAACGAAATATACTTTCATTCATGTTCCAAAAGATTTTGACTTTAAAAAAGCTCTCGAAATAATTCAAGAAGTTCTAGATTAGAAGACCAGGATCAAGGCGCCCATTACTAGTAGAATACCCGTTACTATTGCTACGATTGTTGGAGTTCCAACTCCAGCGTTTGGTAAAGATGGTGCTGCAGTAGCAGCAGGTGTGGTAGCAACTGCGACTGCACAAACACAGCTTGTTGATGTGGTACAAGATGGGTTTCTACATACTCCAGTTGAGCAGATCATTGTGCTTGGACAATTTGCATTAGATGTACATGTGCTTCCACACTGAGGAACTGCAGTTGGGGTAGGAGTTGGGATTGGTGTGGCGGTTCCTGTAGCACAGATACAGTTTGTCGATGTTGTACAGCTTGGATTTCTACAGACTCCTGTTGAACAAATCATGCTGGCTGGGCAATCAGAATTAGTCGAACAAGTCGTTCCACACTGAGGAACTGGTGTTGCAGTTGCAGTAGCGGTTGCTGTGGCGGTGGCCGTTGCAGTTGGTGTAGGGGTTGAGGTTCCGCAAACACAAATATAATGAGCTGTTTCAGTTCCAGATAACCCACAAATTCCCCCGCTTGCACATGGATTCGTAGCTCCAGGATTACAACTTTGTCCACAAGCAATTGGTGTTGCAGTGGGCGTTGCTGTAGGTCCACCAACTGTAAAAGTTAAAAGACATGATCCTGGTTCGGCAGCAGCAGGTTTACTGGAAGGCACATTCGGAGCAACACTAGTTTGCCTTAGTTGGTAAAGTCTTAGTGCTGTAAAGAGGGCAACTCCAGCTAGAATCACAGTAACTCCTATAATTATTATTGTTGTTAAATTTTTTCTAAATGTTTGCATTTATTTTATTTAGTTGCATTATAGTAATTAAGGATATCAGTTGCTGTTAGGGCTTGGCCATAGATCCTTGTATTATCAATTGTTCCATTCAAAGAAAACCAAACTGCGCCACTAGTACTTTGTCCAATATGGGCTGTGCCAATTACGATAGGTGTACTGTCTGTCCAGGTAAGGACCTGAGTTCCGTTTAAGTACATTACCCAATTTGATGCACTTTTAGTTACGGCAACGTTATACCAGACATTAGGTTGAATATTTGCAGCATATGTATTATCTTTTACCCATCCAATACCAGCTACTAAATGGCCAGTAGTGTCGATATATATTCTAAATGAGTGGTCCGCCATATTTCCTGACGATGTGTAAACACCCCCATAGGAAGTGTCAGTTTTCTTTATCCAAGTTATCCAAGTTGCATTTGTTGGATTTGTTCCAGAGGTTCCAGTATTTACGGTGTCGGTCGCTCCACCTGCAAAACTTCTGGCATTATTAGATTTTCCAGCGGTCGCGACCGTTGTTCCGGTAGCAGCTCCGTCATTTATGCCAACGGTATCAACTGCAACACTTCCGGCTGTTTCATCAAAGGTCCATTCAGATACTAGACCTGGATTATCTGTCCAACTTGTTTGCCAAGGAGTGCAAGTGGTTGTATTACAAGGTCTACATTGAACTTCATATGTTCCTCCTTGGGTGATGGCTAATGGTGCTGCAACATTTGAGCCACTAGCAGATGGCGTGAGAACACTCGTTTTTCCGCCATTAATTCTATATATAAAGTCGTATCTGGTCGCGCCAACTACACTTCCACAAGTGAAAGTTACGTTTTGCCCAAGCTGAGGACTGACAATATCTTTAGTAACATTCAAACAAACCATTGGAGGGGCGGGTGGAGCGCAAGCAGCCAATACATCGGAGGCAGTTAGCGCTGGTGATCCATCAGGCTTGAATAGACAGAAAACAGCTGGGTTTTTGTCTTGTACACAGGATCCACCTTTTACCGTATAGCCGTTACTCCCCTGAAGACATCTATTCCCAGAAGTCCCACCATTTGCGTTATTTCCACAAGTTCCGTTTAGACAGTTGGTTGGGAATACCTGCCCATCATTCTGGCCTCCGCACAAAGCTCCACAGGGAAGAGCAGATGGAGCTGGTCCGCAGCTACAAATTGTTCCAGGAGTGGTATAACCAATACAATTCGGATTTTGGCAAGTCTTGGTAGTTGGATCACAGACTGGGTGGACATTGCCTCCAGAAGATGGTGCACAATCAACATCTGTAGTACAAGTGCCTCCACAAATTGGTTGGGGAGTTGCAGTTGGAACTGGGGTTGCTGTTGGACCAACACCGCCACCACCTCCACCGCAGTCAGTTCCAGACGAATAACAAATTCCACCACCATTGACGCCCTGTCCGCCAGTTACGTCTCCACTATTTACATCCCACTGGCCCGATCCACATTGCACACTTGCAACATCAGAGGCATTAAATGGTTGCCCATTAGGATATAGGTTTTGATCTACTATGAGCACTGAACTCGTTGCTGTTCCATGACCGCTACTACAAAAACACTTTCCACTTACAGGGTCTAATGCGTTCGGGCAAGTCCATTTTGAAATTGAATAAGTCCCAGGGCAAAGAATCATTGTCGTTCCGTTATTACTGCTTTGGCAAGCTGCTTTCTCGTGGAATATCTGGCTTTGGCTGACTAATAATAATCCTGCGCCAACTCCAAGAACCAATAAAACTATTCCAAAAATCGCTGCAACTGGAAACTTTCTTTTGGGATTTCCAGATGAAGTTGGAGAAACTACTGTAGTTTCTTGAGGAGGTTCTGGTGGTACCGAGCCGGGGGTAGGAGTATTGGCAACTGGCATTCCTGGAGGCGAAGGCATAACTGTTGTATCGTCAACTCCCTGGGGGACAGATGGATTTTGCATTTTTATTATTCAATTTAGGCTTAACAAAATAAGCCCTGTCTCATAATAGAAAGCCTGAAAGCTCGTGTCAAGGGACTAATTATAGAAGTATTAATGCGAATGACCCGATTATTAAAATTACAGCAATTACAAGAGCAATTATTGTTGGTGTTTCATTTCCTGTTACTGGAACTGGAGCATTAGTTGCAGGGATACTAACTCTCGCTGTTGCAGTTGGAGTAGTTGTTGGAGCTGCAGTCGCAGTAGCTATGGGTGTACTGGTAACAACTGGTGCTATTGTTGGACTTCCTGTTGGAGCAGCGGTCGCAACAGCACAAGCTTGTTTGATTTCAGCTTGGGTGGTTACATGAATTCCATTTGTCTTGTTAATGCAAAAGACTGCCTGATTAGGATCTTTTGCACAAATTCCACCTTTAGTGACATAGTTTGGATTTGTCCCATCGGCTGGAAGACAATAATTATTTCCATCTGTCCCACCATTTGCTGAGTTTCCGCAAATTCCACCATTTGCACAAGCTATTGGTAAGACACTTCCATTGGCTTGAGCTCCACAAGGATCACCACAGGCAATTGTGCCAAAATTAGTTTGGCAAGCACAAATTGTCCCGGCCTGAGTATTATTTGGACAATTTGGATTAGCGCATTGATGGCTTGAATTACAAACTGGCTGAAAACCAAGGCCAGAAGACTTGGCGCAGTCAGTATCTTTAGTACATGTATCTCCACAAATTGCCGCTCCGGCGGTTGGTGTACAAATTCCATTTTGGCAAGTAGTTCCGGCTTGGCAAACAACACCAACTTGCCCGCATTCCCCAGGGCCAGGTGTAGGAGCTGCAGCTTGCTGATTTATAAGTTGTCTTTGCTGGACTAGAACAATTCCTGCTACAACTGCCGCAACTAAAATTAAAATTCCAATTATTGCAGCAACGAGCTTTCCCTTTCCTTTACCGGAATTATTTGGGACGTTTGGAAGAGTGATTGTCTCTTGATTATCCATATTAATTTTCTAATTTTATGTACATAATGGCTCCTCCGGCAAGTAGCAATATGGCAACACTTATTAAAATAATGGTCGGAGTACCTACACCTGAGACAGGTGTTCCAGAAGTTGTTGCTGGAATAATAATTCTAGGGACTTCGGTTGGTATAATTGTTGGAAGCGGAGTAATTTTGGGAGTCGCCGATGGAGTTCCCACAAATGCTGGTCCCTCGGCAGCAGAAACCACAAAAGTACGGGTTAAAGTTTGCAATATTCCACTGGCGTTTTTCCAGGAAAGAGTAATGGTGTGGGTGCCAGGATCCAGATTAGTTGGTGGTATCCAATTCCATGAGCCAGTTGTATCAACTGTAGTAGTTCCATTTATGGGAGTATTCGAGTGGACAGAGATGGTTATTTTAGTGCCAGCCGGCCCACTCCCAAAAAATTGTGGTTTGGCACTTGTCAGAGTTTCCCCTTCGGTTGTACTTTGCAGGGTAACTGTTTTGGGGGAAGTTGCTCCTGAATTTATAACATTAAATCCAGATTGGGTTGCAACCTGGGTAGTGGTTTCAGGAATTATAATAGAGGAAGTTGGATTGGCACTAGTTGTACTAGTTACGGCTCCTTGATTACGGAAATCATAAGTTTGCCCTAATTTAATTATAGGGGCAGGATTTGCAGAGCTTGCTATAACTTGAGCAGAAGCAATTCCTTTGGCCCCACCCTGAACAAAAATTTGAACGAGAGTATCTTTCGTTACTGATGAATTATTTAAAGAAATCAACCATGAGCCGTTTGCCGTAGTTTGGCTTGCAAAAATACTAGCATTTGTAACTGTAGCATAGACTATGATTCCACTGGCTGGGGCTCCGAGGGCGTCAGTAACAGATCCACTAATTAGAATTGGTTGGGGAGTGTCGGTAGCTATTGTTTTCGTGTTCCAGCTTAAGCCACTATTATCATAACTTGCTCCACCTGAATTAATTTTGAAAAAATAAGAAGTACTAGGAGAGAGCGAATTTACATTTACAAAGTGAAAGCTACTGGGTGTAGACTCGGCTTGGGTAGTTTGTCCCAAAGACTCACTTTTTCCATATTCTAAGTATCCAATTGTTGCCTTATCTGTTATCCAGGAAACTGTAAATGATGTGCTACCAATGTTTGAGATTCGCACGTCTTGTGGTGCAACATCAGGGGAGGCCCCTAACTTAAAAATTTGCCTGGTGCTAATTAAAAATACTCCAGCTGCGACCCCGCCTAAAAGAAGAAGTATTGCTATTATAGTTGGTATTTTTGATTGCCTCATGGTGTAGCAGAAGGTGTGGGACTTCCAGAGCTTGTTGCAACTATGGTAGCTACCGGCGTGGGAGCTAAGGTTGGTGCAATTGTAGGAATTGGAGTTGGCGCAGTTATAATTTTATTTCCGATCTGTTCATTAGTTAACGAAAGTCTTTCGGGGAGCTTATTTAATACACTTTCGTCTAAAGTTGGATCGACTTCAGTCAATATTTCAACAGGGACTGTCGGAGTTGGCTTTGTCGTAAATGCTCTATAAACTTCAAAGCCGATCCAAAAGAAAATTGTAATCACAGTTAAGATTGCAGTTGTTGCAACAGTTGGCATCCGGCTATTCTTTTCCATTATTGGTAAGTTACCCTTCCGTTCATATTTAAGGTCAAAGTTACTTCGCCTCCTTCAGAACTTAATGATACATTATCTAAAATGATTGGCCTTACAAGGTGCTCGATATCTTTTAGAAATGTATTTATTTGCTGATAATTTCCAGTTACAATGAAGCTTAATTTCATTCCCTTTGCCCCTTCCGGAAGTGCAGTTGAAATATTTGCGTTACTCAAGGGTTTTGTATTATCCACTTCTCCTTCTCCTTTAATGACAGTTGGGTCTATTGAAGAAGTTGTTAAATTTACTCCATCCCTTTGGGCAACTCCCTCAATTTGTCTTATATAATCTTCAGGAGCAGCTGTTGTGGGTATGGCCCTGGAAAGAATATCAATATTGGCTTTTTGTGAAAGCATTAAGTTTTGCGCAGTATTGAGGTTTTGAATTTTGGTAGTCATTTTGTTGGCAGTATCTTGCTTACTATTAATGTCAGTTAGAAGCTGAGTGATGGTAAGAGCAGTGGGCCTAATTGCGAATATTCCTAAAATTGTGATTGTCGCTAGTGACAAGAAGAGTTCCATGAAAGCCTTCAGGTCTGGCCTTCTTCTATAAAGAGCGACCATATTAATCAAATACTGCTGATACTTGGGTGATGATGTTTGCCAGCTAGCTGCCATTTGGTATTCCTCCAGCGAGATCTAATTTAACAGTAAAATTCAAAGTTGGATCATTAGGCCTTGATTCGATTCGTGTTAAGGAGACGTTTTTGAAACTACTTACACTTGATAGATTTCCAATGAAAGCACTTGCAGATTGCTCAGAGGCAGTGGAGGCATCAACTAAAATACTACCACCGCTCAATGTAACATTATTTATGAAAGTATCTGCTGGTAGATTTGCTGCAACACTTTCAATAAATGGTGTTATTTTTTTGTCTTCAGTTGTGATTGCCTTAAAGACATTAAGTTTACTTTGAACTGCTTTAAAGTTTTTTTCAACGTTCGCGTATGAGGCAATAACTGCTTTTTTTTGATTTATCTCATCTGATAGATCATTCGATTTGGCATCAAACCAAAATCGGGAAAGAAAGGCTATCATAACTATCATTTCTGTAGCGATGACAATAATTCTAAAAGTACCAAGTAACCATCTTAAAATCCGGCCCAGAGTGGTTCCCTGGAATTCATCGCTTGGTAAAAGGTTAATTAGATTCTTGTGTTTCTTTTGGGCAGCCATATAATCCTAAGCACAGTAAGCGCTTAAAATAAATATAGCATATGAAAAGGGGATTGTAGAATTTATTTTTTTGTAGTTTTCTTGGAAGCTTTTTTTGTCTTTACTTTAGTGGCTGGCTTAACTAATTTTGATAAGGAACTTTTGATACGAGCGGCCTTATTTTTATGAATTACTTTACTCTTTGCAGCACGGTCAGCCAAAGAAGTGGCTTTTTGGACAGCAACTGCTGTCTTATTTCTTTTTGCTTGTCGAATTGCGGCTTCGAGTTTGCTTATAATAATAGTATTAACAAGCGCCTTTCGAGTACTAACTCTTAAGGCTCTTTTTGCTGTAGCTGTAACAGGCATGGGTCAAGTATAATTCAAATTAGGTTTAATTTCAAATGAATAAATTTTTGAGAGAAGGTAAAAAGATATTTTTGTCAGAGCAGAACTCGCTTCTATCGGCTGCTGGAGTGATTATGGCGATGACAATTACCTCACAAATTTTGGGATTAGTGGGCAAGCGTACACTTCTTCATTTTTTCCCGCCAACTCAATTATCTCTATTTTTCGCAGCCTTTCGCTTGCCTGACCTCCTTTTTGAAGTTCTTATTTTTGGTATGTTTGCCTCGGCATTCATTCCAGTATTTACCAAAGCGATTAGGAAAAGTGAGAAAGATGCCTGGGAAATTGCAGGGCGAGTTGTTAATATTGGTTTAGTTGGCTGTGGTATTTTTGCAGTCATTTTTGGCCTTCTGGCTGAAAATTTTTACGCTGCAGTCGCTCCAGGATTTAGCCCTAGTGAGATTCACGAAATTGCCACTCTTGCCCGGCTTTTATTTATTGCCCAAGGATTTTTCGTAATTAGCTATGTCTTAACTGGAGTCTTGGAATCTATGAAAAGGTTTTTGATTCCAGCTCTAGCCCCGGTTTTTTATAATTTAGGCCTAATTATTGGGACATTGGTGTTAGCTCCGCATATTGGTTTATATGGGCCAGTGGTTGGAGTAATTGTTGGGGCAATGGTGCACTTTTTAATTCAGCTTCCATTAGCAACTCGTTTAGGATTCAGATTCGTGCCTCATATTAAGCCAAACGAAGGGGTTATGGATATTGCTCACCTTGCAGCGCCAAGGCTAATTGATTTATCTTTTCAGCAAATAATTGAGACAATAGCCTTATCATTTGCGTCTGTTATTTCAACTGCATCTTATGCTTATTTTACACTGGCCTCCTCCTTGCAGTCCGCTCCAGCCAGGCTTTTTGGAGTTTCTCTTGCCAAGGCTGCTCTTCCCACTCTCACTACTCAAGCCGACGATCCCAAGGAATTTAGTGTAACTTTGCTGGGGGCTTTGTATCAGATTTATTTTCTAATCCTTCCAGTTGCCACCATGTTTATTGTTCTTAGAATTCCAACAATCAGACTTGTTTTTGGGGAAAGTATTTTTGATTGGAACTCGACAGTTCAAACCGGAATGGTCCTTTCAGCTTTTGCCGTGGGCATTGTCTTCCAGGCTACAGTTGCACTTTTAGCCCGCGCTTTCTATGCACTTCATGACACAAGAACTCCAGTAATTGTGTCAGTCCTTGGCGACACGTTAATTGTTATCTTTGATTTTATATTGGTTAGAACATTGGGACTTCCTGTCTGGGCATTAGCAGCTTCTGTCACAATTGGGGCATTCGCCGAGTCGGTTATACTACTAATACTATTAAATAGGCGAATTAAGCACATATCATTAGTAAATTTAACCCCGATATTAAAAAGCATCTTTGCAGCCTTCGTTTCAGGCTGGGTAATGTACTTTTTACTTAAGTTTTTTGATAAATGGGTATGGGTCACGAGGCTATCGTTTATAAGTAAACTGGATATTTCGACAATTGCCTTTGATAAGTTTGTGCTGGACACTCGCTATACTATTAATCTTTTTATTTTAACTGCGATTGTAGCTTTAATTGGGATTACAACCTATATTATAATTTCTTTGATCCTTCGCTCACGAGAGCTTTGGGCCCTAATTCACGCTATTGGAAGGAGAAGATTCATCTTTTCCAAAAAAACTGAGCCCGTATCTATTGACAACATCTAGCACTCATAGTAACATAGTGCTAATAATATGAGCACAGGACTTACAGCTCGTCAAACCCAGATTTTAAAAGCAATTGTTGATGAATATATTAGTTCCGCCGAGCCAGTTGGGTCAGTAGCTCTTGATAAAAAGTATAATCTAGGTGTATCTCCAGCCACAATCCGCTCTGAAATGGTAAATCTCACAAAGCTAAAATACCTCAAGCAGCCCCATACTTCTGCCGGTCGCATTCCCACTCCCATGGCCATGAAATTCTATATCAATCAGTTAATGGAAGAGAGGCAACTTAGTGTTGCTGATGAAGTTAAGGCAAAAGAGGAAGTGTGGGACTCAAGAAATGACTTTGACAAATTGATGCATGAGGCCACCCAGGCTTTGGCAGATAGGACACATTCCTTGGCTATAGCAACTATGGATAACGGTGATGTTTGGCGAGCCGGAATGAAAAACATTTTTGATAATCCTGAGTTCTCAGATATGGCTGTTTGCCAAGATATTTTTTCGATGATTGAGGAAGCAAGTCGTCTTCATGAACTATTTTTTGAGCGCATAACGGGCTTACATCCTGTTGAAGTTTTGTTTGGTTCAGAATTATCTTTGCCTAGCTTAGATGAGCTCGGGATAGTTGCTACAAGGTTTTCGTTTAATGGTAGAAGTGGTGCAATTGGAATAGTTGGTCCATCAAGACTAAGCCCTGGTGCCATTCCAACTGTCAGATACTTTAAAAGCTTGCTTGAAGAATTATTGGCATGAAAAAAACAAAGACAAAAAAGCAGGAGAATCCAGAAGTTCTTGCTCTTAAAAGTCAATTAGTTAGGGCTCTTGCTGACTATGATAATTTGAGAAAAAGAAGCGATGAAGAGCGCCTTACTTGGGTCAAGTTTGCTGCGCAAAAATTTATTCAAAATTTACTGCCAATTCTTGACGCCCTTGAATTATCTTTAGTTCATACTAAAGATGCTGGCTTAGCGATTGCAGTTAGCCAACTAAAAGATTTATTAAAGAGTGAAGGGCTAGAGGAGATTAGGCCAAAGGTTGGGGATAAATTTGATGAAAACTTAATGGAAGTTATAGATCTGGTAGAAAACACAGAAAAGGATGGTACTATTGCAGAAGCAATTTTAGCTGGTTGGAAATTTAAAGATGGACCAGTATTAAGGCATGCTAAAGTGAAAGTATTCAAGAAAGGTTAATAAAATGTCATATAAATTATTGCAAAAAAGACCAGATCGTAAAGAAGTTGCTAAGGCTTACCTAGAAAGGTTTAACATTGTATGGGAATCTTACAAAGATGAAGGGAAATTAGAATCTCTAAGTGAAAAAGAGGTTGGGATTATTTTGAATTTGGCGAGATACGAGGCGATTGCAATAGGAGTGTTACACGACCTCAATATCAATGGTGATCCTCTTGCAGAAGAAGTTACGGGCATTGACCATAAATTAGAAATGGAAGAAAAGGGAAAGCTGACAAGAGATAGGAAGTCGGCCATTTCTGGACGGGTTAAATTTTTGATAGATGCGACTGTTGGTTACAAGGAGGTTGTTTGGCCTGAAGCGCAAAAAAGAATGATCGAGGGTGGACTAGAATTAGAAAGCGAGCCACCAACTGCTTTAGAAAGTCGTCCTCGATTAGAAAGTCGTCCTCGAGCTGTTAAAGAACAAAGGGAGTCGACTACGGCTGATACTTGGCAAGGTACTGATCCACAGGTGTGGGCTGATGATGGTAGCCATCGCCCGGGGTTAAATAGCTCTTGACAAGTAATTAGCACTCGTTGTATATTAGTGCTAACTCATAATTAAATTATGGCAAAAATAATTGGAATCGATTTAGGAACAACTAACAGCTGTGTTGCTGTCATGGAGGGCGGACGTCCTAAAGTTATCCCGGCTTCTGATACAGGACGCAACATTACTCCATCTGTTGTTGAACCTGTTAAAAATTTGGTGGGGGATGTTGCCAAGCGCCAAATGATCCTAAACTCCAAAAATACAATTTACTCAGTCAAGCGCTTAATGGGCAGGCGTGTTGATGATCCAGAAGTTAAAAGAACCATGGAAATGGTCCCTTATAAGATAGTAGCTGGTAAAGCAAAGTCAGCTAGTGTCGAGGTTGAAGGCAAAACTTATACTCCACAGGAAATTTCAGCTCGAATTTTAATGAAACTCAAAAAAGATGCTGAGGGTTATTTGGGAGAGAAAGTTACCCAAGCTGTGATTACTGTTCCTGCTTATTTTGACGATGCTCAAAGGCAAGCTACTAAGCAAGCTGGAGAAATTGCAGGACTAAAAGTAGAGCGCATTATTAATGAGCCCACTGCAGCCGCTCTTGCGTATGGCTTGGACAAGAAAAACGCTCAAAAAATCGCCGTTTATGATTTAGGGGGCGGAACTTTTGATATTTCAGTTTTAGAGCTGGGAGATGGAGTGTTTGAGGTTAAAGCCACAAATGGAGATACCCACCTTGGGGGAGACGACTTTGACGGAATTATCGTTGATTACATAATTGCTGAATTTAAAAAGGACAATGGGCTGGACCTGAAAAAAGACGCTCAAGCCCTTCAAAGAGTTCGCGATGCTGCTGAAAAAGCAAAAATTGAATTGTCAGCTACTAATGAAGTTGAAATAAATCAGCCATATATTACTCAGAAAGATGGAGCACCACTTCACTTAACAATGAAATTGACTCGCGCAAAATTGGAAAGCTTGGTTTCAGATCTTATCGAGAGAACGATGAAGCCAGTTCAAGCTTGCTTGAAAGACGCCAAGTTAGATCCCAAGGACATTGATGAAGTAGTTCTAGTGGGAGGAATGACTAGAATGCCAAAAGTCATTGCAGCTGTTAAAGAATTTTTCGGGAAAGATCCTAATAAGAGCGTTAATCCTGATGAAGTAGTAGCAATAGGGGCTGCAATTCAAGGAGGGGTACTGGGCGGGGAGGTAAAAGATATATTACTTCTTGACGTTACCCCATTAACTTTAGCTATTGAAACCATGGGGGCAGTTGCAACTCCCATGATTGTCAGAAACACAACTATTCCAGCTTCAAAGACCGAAACATTCTCTACGGCAGCTGATAATCAAACTCAGGTTGAAATTCACATTGTCCAAGGAGAGCGACCAATGGCCTCTGACAACAAGTCTCTTGGTAAATTTACATTAGATGGAATTCCACCAGCTCCTCGTGGAGTGCCTCAAGTTGAAGTTACTTTTGATATGGATGCTTCAGGACTATTGAAAGTTACTGCAAAAGATAAGGCTACAGGAAAAACACAAAATATAACTATTACTGGAGCAGTAGGGCTATCTGATGATGAAGTCAAAAGGATGCAGGAAGAAGCTGAAAAGCATAAAGAGGAAGATGAAAAGAAAGCAGAAACCATTAAAGTTAAAAATTCTGCTGATAGTTTAATTGCTACTGCTGAAAAAGCTTTGAAAGATGGGGGAGACAAAGTTCCAGCTGAAGTTAAAGAGAGTGTTGAAGAGAAAATTAAAACTTTAAGAGAAGTTTTGGCCAAAGAAGGATCAACCAAAGAAGAAATAGAAGAAAAAACCAAAGAATTATCAGAAAACTTAAGTAAGATTGGGGAGAGTATGTATAAAGAAGGTCAAACTCCTGAAGCAGGAGCGGCTGGAACTGAAGAGCCAAAAACAGAAGAAAAAGATAAGAAATCTAAAAGAGATGATGGGAAAGTAGAAGAAGGACAGGTTGTAGAGTAAATGGATTATAAATCTAATGATTTTCAGTGCAGAAATCAGAATATTATTATTCAAAGAGAACGTAAGGAAATTGCCCAAAAACTTTATGATGATGCGATGCGGTCAGCAATAAGTCTAAGATATATGTATCCCGGTACGAATGCTTCTGGTACCTCCATATCTCAAGGAAATATTTCCATTGGTTTTGGAGCTGCATAATCTAGCCGATCAATTATAATTCAAATATGGCTAACGATTACTATTCAACATTGGGTGTATCTAAGTCAGCTTCAGCTGATGAAATTAAAAAAGCTTACCGAAAGGAAGCTTTGAAGTGGCATCCTGACAAGCACGCTACAGATAAAGAAACTGCTGAGAAGAAATTCAAGGAAATTAACGAAGCTTATCAAGTTTTATCTGACTCCAAAAAGAAATCCATGTATGACCAAGTTGGGCATGATGCTTTTTCCCAAAGTGGTGGGCGTGGGGCTCCAGGCGGATTCGGTGGGCAGGGCGGTCAATATGGACCATTTACATATTCCTATAGTACTAATGGAGGACAGGGGATGCCGTTTGATTTTGAAGATCCGTTTGACATCTTTGCGCAGTTTTTTGGAGGAGGCATGAGGCAACCAAGAAAACCACAATATAGCTTAAGAATTGAATTTATGGAAGCTATAAAAGGAGCTTCAAAAACTGTTGATATGAATGGTAAACGTCGCACAATAAAGATTCCAGCTGGGGTGAATACTGGATCTCGAATTGATTTTGATGATTTCATTTTAACTATTGAAGTTGGTCGTCATGAAGTGTTTGAGCGAGATGGCGATGATATTTATATTCGTGCCTCTATCCCCTTTTCTGTAGCAGCTTTAGGAGGAGAAATAAAAGTATCAACAATCGATGAACTTGTAAAAGTTAAAGTGCGAGCAGGAACTGTAACAGGCACAATGCTTAGGTTAAAGGGTGTTGGCGTGCCGCATCTTCGTGGTCGAGGACGAGGAGACGAATATGTACGGATTACAGTCGAAGTTCCCCAGAGATTAAATAGAAATCAAAGAAAAATTGTTGAGGAATTAAGAGAAGAAGGATTATAATAGTTTATGGAAGGAAAAGAAGTTGATTCTAGACAGGTAGTTAAAATACATACGGGGCAAAGAATAGTTATTGGAAGAGACCCAAAGTCTGCAGATAGAAAATTTTCCAAGGACAGTTCAATGGTAAAAATAGAGGGCTTAAATGATGAATTTTTATCAAGGGCTGCAGTAGCGATGTATTATAAACCAGATGGTACAGTTTCTATTGGCACTTTGACTGACAAAAACAAAGTCTCTGTGTGGGTATTGGGGGGTAGATCCGGTTGGCTCAACAAACCACTGAATGTTAATGGAGAGAGATCAGTTGATGGAACCAGAGAAGGTATAATTATAGATATTAGAACCGAAAAGAATTTGATTCGTATGTATAATACTGGTGGTTGGGGTGGTGATGGTCGTGAGGGTGAGGCTAGATATCGTTTTGACATTAATCCAACTGTGCTGGATCCAAATGAATATTAATCGTCGTTTATATGTTGTTGAGGAATTAAGAGAAGAAGGACTATAATTACTTCTAATAATATGGAAGCTCCAGATAATTCAATTAATGAAGGAAAGAAAAAAAGAAGAGTTGAGACAGATCTTCGTAAAATATCCTCTAACTTAAAAAGTTTGATTGATAGTGATGAGTGGAAAAAAAGAGAAAAATTAGAGCCATTTCCTCGTAACACACACGGCTTTGGTTTTGAGGATAAGTTTGGTAGCCGCATAGGAATTAATGTTGAACGTCGAGATGGACTCGCGAAACAGATTATAGTTACCAAAAGAAGACCAGATGCTAACGGAACCCTAGTGCAAACTGGGCAATGGGGGATTTATTTTGCTGATGCCCAAGACCGTAAAAGTGCAATTATGGAAGGCAAGTATTCAGGTTCATACGCCACAGACGAACAGAAAGTTCTAAATTTACAGCACAAAGAAGCGAAAAGTATAGAAATAGAAGATATCTCGCTCTCTAATTGGTCATTAGGAGACACCAAAAAAACTAAAATGACTGTTTGGGCGGTAGAAAAATATTCTAATGGCAGACCTCCGGAAACACTAAAGATCAATATTCCAGATTTTACTGTTGAGGATGCTGTATCCAAGCTAGGAAGATTGGCTGAGGATTTGAAAACTGAATTTAAAATTATGACTGCTTCTGGATCACAGGTTTGACTTATTTCTGATCTAGAGTTAAAATGACTTCAGTTGGTGGGACAAGTGCCCGCCATTTTTTTTACATAATTTAAATTATGGCAGCACAAACAGCTAGAACAGAATTCGCACAAGCCCTAAAGGCCGTAGCAACCCAATACAGTATTGGGATTGATATTATTATTGAAAAAATTAAAGAGGCTGTCATTGCTGCATATAAGCGTGATGCTAAGGAGCGAAATGAAGAAACAGAAGGATTTGAATTTGAAGCTGAAATTCACCCGGTAACTGGTGAAATTAAGATCTTTAGCTACCCAGAAGGCAAAAAAGAAAAAAGAAAAGACGTTACTCCCCCAGGATTTGGTCGTATTGCCGCCCAAACTGCCAAGCAAGTCATTCATCAAAGAATCCGTGAAGCTGAAAAAGGCGCAATTATGGACGAATTTGAAGGCCGCGTTGGAAGCTTAATCACAGGTATGATACTTAGATTTGATGGCTTAACCGTCAAAGTCGAAATTGGTAAGACAGAAGGCGTGATGCCAGCTGAAGAGCGAATCCCAACTGAAAGATTATCCTTGAATCAAAGGCTGACCTTTTTGTTTAAAGGAATTAGAGATGGCATTCATGGCAAAGAAATTGTATTGTCCAGATCCGACCCTCAATTTGTAGTCAAATTATTTGCCCGTGAAGTTCCTGAAATTGCCTCGGGAAGTGTTGAAATTAAAGGCATTGCAAGGGACCCCGGAATACGAACTAAAATTGCCGTTTTTTCAGGAACCAGCGGCGTAGATCCAGTTGGCTCATGTGTTGGACAAAAGGGAGTGCGTGTCCAGGCTGTTACAAATGAACTTAATGGCGAGCGAATTGATATTATTCCATATAACGAGGACGCTAAAGAATACATTAAGGCTTCCCTGTCCCCTGTTGAAGTAACTTCCATAAAAGTGACTAAAACTACCAAGAAAGCCACTGTAACTGTAGCCGAAGAGCAGCTCTCAATCGCAATCGGTAAAGATGGCCAAAACGTGCGTTTAGCAAGTAAATTAACGGGGTACGACATTGATATTAAAGGCGATGTTAAGTAAGAAAGGCGTTAATAATTATGAGCAAAGTTTCAAGGTCTCCAGTAGTAGTAGTTTTGGGTCATGTTGATCACGGCAAGACCTCTCTTCTTGATGCAATTCGAAAAACAAATATAGCCGCCCGAGAAGCCGGCGGTATTACCCAAAGCATTGGAGCCTCTTTAATAACTTTCACTATCGATGCCAAGGAAAACAAAAGCATTTGTTTTATAGATACACCAGGGCATGCACTATTTTCTAATATGAGAAAGCAGGGAGCGCATTTAGCTGACATTGCGATTTTAGTTGTATCAGCTTCTGACGGCGTTGCTCCTCAAACAAAAGAAGCTATAAAAATACTTCAAGAATCGGCGACTCCCTTTATTGTGGCCCTCACTAAAATTGATATTCCTGGAATAAATACTGAGACTGTATTGGCTGGACTTGAAAAAGAGGGAGTTTTCTTTGAAAAAAGAGGTGGGGATATTCCTTATATTGGAGTATCTAGTAAAACGGGGGAGGGAATAAAAGAGTTATTGGAACTAATTAATTTGTTTGCAAGTATGGAAGAAATTTCAGCTGATCCTGAAGGGAATTTGGAAGCTATTATTATTGAAACAACGAAAGACAGGCGCGGACTTTTGATTTCAGTAATAGTTAAGAGTGGTACTTTAAAGGTTGGACAGACTGTTTATATAGGAAAAGATCAATTCAAGATTCGAGGATTATTTAATGATCTATCTAAGGCAATTAAGGAAATTTTGCCTGGGCACCCAGGGCAAATATTGGGCTTTGATAAAGAGCCTCTGGTGGGATCAATTATTAAAAACGAGCCATACACGATTGCAGCAGTTACTTCCAAAAGCTCTATAAGCGCTCAAGAAACTGATGTTAAAATTTTCCTGAAAACTAAGACGCTCGGCTCACTTAGCGCCATACTTGCTAATATTCCAGCTGGAATTGCAGTAATCGGTTCAGGTGTAGGAGACGTGAATGATAATGATATTTTCTTGGCAAAAGCAGCTCACGCAATGGTTTTTGTTTTTGAAGCTAAGGTAAGTAAACAAATTACAAAGCTTGCTGACACTGAGAGCGTTAAAATAATGACCTTCGATGTTGTTTACTCTTTAATAGATGAACTTCAGAAAATTATCAAAGAAGGGATTGTTGAAGTTTTTGGCAAAGCCCAAATAATGGCAGCATTCCCATTTAATAGTAAAAAAGTAGCTGGAGTTAAAATTATTAATGGAAGGATTGAAAAGATAAATAAATTAAAGCTAATGCGTAATGAAAAAGAACTCGGAATAGTTAGAATTACATCTCTAAGAAAGCAAAAGGATGAGGTAGCTATTCTTAAAGAGGGCGAAGAAGGTGGAATTCTCTTTGAGCCACAGCTTGATTTTGCTGTAGGTGATATGCTACTATCCGTAGCTAATACGAAGTAATATATAAAAAATGAATAATTCATTTAAATCATTAATTGAATCGGCCAAAAGCATTTTAATAATGCTTCCGGTAAATCCTAATTTCGACGAAGTAGGAGCCGGGCTATCTTTATTTTTGAGCCTTAAAAATTCTGATATCTACTCTCCCACCCCTATTACTGTTGAATTTAATAGGCTCTTTGGAGTCAATAAAATTAAAAGTGAATTGGGAAATAAAAATGTTGCCATCACATTTGTCGACTATAATCCAAATGCAATTGAAAAAGTTTCCTACGACATTGAAGAGAATAAAGAGTTTAAGCTAAGCGTTGTTACAAAGCCAGGTGCTACCCCTCCCGCTAAAGATCAAATCCAAATAACTTATACTGGAATAGCGGCTGACTTAGTAATTCTAGTCGGCGGAAACTCTTCTAATAGTTTTGAAGCTATTCAAAATAAAGACTTGGAGTCAGCTCATTTTGCTCATATTGGGATTTCGGAAGTCTCAATTTCAAATCGTAATATAGCATCACTTGCCAAGCCTGGATCATCTGTATCAGAAGTTGTTGCAAATACTCTAAAAGATGCCGGCATGCATATTGAGGCCGATGTTGCAACAAACTTGTTAGTTGGTATTGAGGATGCAAGTGAGAATTTTACAAGTGGAGCTGTTACAGCTGATACTTTTTCGACAGTGGCTGAACTTATGCGTGCTGGAGGCAAAAGAACACTTGGGAAGCCAGTTGACGCCAGAGATTTTCCAGTTGGCGCTATGCCACAAGGATTTCCACCACAAGGAGACAAAGCACCTCAATCTTGGCTTGAGCCAAAGATTTACAAAGGCACAAACGTAAGCTAAACTTCAGTTGCGCTATAATTACTTAATGGATAGTAATAAAGATTTAGGTGCAATTCTCAAAAACAAAAAGGTAAGGAGGGTCTTGACGAATGTTATGAACCCGAGCGATACTTCCGAAATGCGAAAATTAAAAGAGGCAGGCTCGTCTTATAATCCCGATGATCCTTATTTAGAGATTAGAAGTGATAAAAATTATAGTTATAATTATGGTGGTTTAACTATTTTTGTTGAGCCAGCAGAAGAAGATTCAGAAGTTACTGTAGAGGATGGTTCAAAAGTAATAATTAAGAAAGGCGATATCCTTGGAGATGTTCACTTTACACCTTTTGGTTTCACTAAACCACACCCTGCTGATGTAACTGCTATTATAGGCACCAGCTATGCCGCATTTGATGATTTCTATACTAGGCTTAAAGATCCGATTGAGGGAGTAAAATTAAAATTTCCCGTCCTATTTTCTGGTGAAACTAATAAGGAGATGGCTGAATTTGCAAATAAATATGCTGGTTTTTTGAGGGAGAGACCAGACGCAGATCACACGAAGGTTTTTGCTAGGCCTGATGTTGTAAAAAAGAAGATGGAAGAAAGTATAGCCAATCCAGACTATCTTTTGAGATTGGCAAAAAGGATACAAAGATTAGCTGTTGAGAAAGCATCTAGGAATAAGGATTTGAATACTGACGAATAGTATGGTATTCTACCTAAGATCTTAACAACGTCTTGATTGAAATATCATCACTTTGTTATCGATGACATATGGCACTTATAACAGACGATAAACAAGCTATAATTAAAAAGTTTGCGCGAGAGAAAGGAGACACTGGTTCTCCTGAAGTACAAATTGCACTTCTTTCCGCTCAAATAACGAAGTTAGTTGGTCACTTAGAAGAACACAAGAAAGACGTTCATTCAAGGCGAGGACTTTTAAGTATGGTAGCCAAAAGAAGAAGGCTTTTAAGTTATCTTCAAAAGCGTGATGAAAAACGCTTTGAGGTTCTAAAGAAGGCACTAGGATTAAAGTAAGATTCATGAAACAAATAACAAAAACAATTGAACTTGGAGGTAAGACTCTAACTCTTCAAACAGGCAAATTAGCTCAACAAGCAGATGGAGCAGTTTTAGCTACATACGGTGAAACCGTAATTTTGGCTACTGCCGTTTCCGCCCCAATGAAGCAACCACTAGATTATTTCCCATTAATGGTTGATTACATGGAGAAATTGTATGCAGGAGGCAGAATTAAAGGCTCTCGTTGGGTAAAGCGTGATGGCCGCCCAAGTGATAGTGAAATATTAACAGGCCGCTTGATTGATAGATCTATTCGTCCCCTATTTCCAAAAGAATTTAAAAAAGAAGTTCAGATAATTGTAACCGTTCTTTCAGTTGATATGGAAAATGCTCCTGATATCGTAGCTGCAATCGGAGTTTCAGCCGCAATTGCCGCCTCAACTATTCCTTGGAATGGTCCAGTTGCCCCAGTCAGAGTTTCTTTGAAAGATGATAAATATTCCTTGAATCCTATTGATAGTGAATTAAAAGCATCTGAACTGGATCTAGTAGTAACTTCTACCAAAAAAGCAGTTTTGATGATTGAGGCAGGAGCTAAGGAAGTTACTGAAGAAGGAATTTTGGGAGGCATTGAATATGCATTTAAGGAAAGCCAAAAGTTAATTGAATTTATAGAGGAATTTGCCAAAGAAGTAGGGAACAAAAAGCAAGTAATCGCAAAAGAGGTAAAAAGCTCTGATCTTGAAAAGAAAGTTAAGAAATTAGTAGGAGACAAATTTAAGTCAATTATCCCTAACATGGCTTCTAAGGAAATGGGTGGAGGAGAATTTGATGAGCTGAAAAAAGCAGTCATGGCCGAGTTTGATGGCAAAGAAGTTTCCCAAGCTGCGGAAAGTTTTGAATATATGTTCAAAAGCGAAGTTAGGAAGATGATTCTTTCAGGGAAGCGCCCTGATGGCAGAAAGCATACAGAAATTAGAAAATTATCAGCAGAAGTTGGAGTTTTGCCAAGAACCCATGGAACAGGGCTATTCCAAAGAGGGCAAACACAAGCCCTAACAATCACAACTCTTGGAACTCCAAAGCTGGGACAGCTAATCGAGTCCGCCGAAGGCGAAGAAGAAAAAAACTATATTCATCACTACACATTCCCACCATTCTCAACTGGTGAAGTTGGAAGAGTTGGAAGCCCATCAAGGCGCGAAATTGGGCACGGAGCCCTCGCAGAGCGAGCATTACTACCTGTGATCCCATCAAAAGAAGTTTTCCCATACACCATTCAAGTTGTATCTGAAGTAATGAGCTCAAATGGATCTACTTCGATGGCCTCAACTTGCGGATCGACATTATCTCTTATGGATGCAGGAGTACCAATAACTGCGCCAGTTTCTGGAATTGCGATGGGATTAATAGTTGAAGACGAAGAAAATTATTCAGTTCTAACTGACATTATTGGACTTGAAGATTTTAATGGGGATATGGACTTTAAAGTTGCAGGAACAGCAAAAGGAATTACAGCTTTACAACTTGATGTAAAGACACTTAGTTTAACCCCCAAAATTCTAAAAGCTGCAATTGAGCAAGCCAAGATAGCTCGAGCTGAGGTGTTAAAAGTAATGCTTGCTGCAATTCCCGAGCCTCGTAAAGAAGTATCAGCTCATGCTCCAAAGATAACTGAAGTTAAGATCCCAGTTGAGTCAATTGGAGAAATAATTGGCCCAGGCGGACGTACCATTAAAAAGATTATTGCCGAAACAGGAGCTCAAGTTGAAGTAGATGATAGCGGAGTAGTAAATATTTCAGGAGTTAGTTCAGATGCAGTAAGCCGTGCTACTCAAACCATTAAAGATATGACCAAGAAAGTTCAGCCTGGTGAAATTTATGATGGAACTGTTGCTCGCATTCAGCCGTTTGGAGCATTCGTTGAGATCTTGCCAGGAAAAGACGGTATGGTACATGTCTCAGATATGGGAGAGGCTGGGGAATTTGTTGATAAGCCAGAAAGCAAAGTTTCTATTGGACAAAAAGTAAAAGTTAGAGTCAAAGAAGTTGATTCAATGGGCCGCATTAATCTTTCAATGAGAATGGATCCATCAACTGATAAACCAAAAGGTGAAAGAACTGGCGGAGATCGTGGAGGAGAAAGAAGAAGCTTTGGTGGAGATCGTGGCAGGAGTAGTTTTTCTCCAAGAGGGAGATCGACCTTTGGTCGAGAGGGCGGAAATAGAAGTGGCGGATTTGACCGAGGCCGAGGAAGAGACAGTGGAGCTCGAAGTGGCCCACATTTTCCAACCAGTAGATTGATGGGTGAACAAGCTCCAAGAGGTGACCGTGGTGGTGGCCGCACAGGCGGCAATGATCGCTTCAGTAGATAAGGGTGTGTTATATTAAATTAATGCGCAAAGGCTTTGCTCCAGTTTTAATTATTCTAGTAGTTTTAGCTATAATTGCTGTGGTTTTACTAGGAAAAGGTAAATTAAATTCAATTGTTTCCTTTGGAACCCCAGTACCTTCTGCAACACAAGTTGATACTTCAAACTGGAAAACATATATTAATACTGCTCAAAACTATTCATTTAATTATCCTGCTGATTGGGGAGTTGTTCCTCTTAAGGATACAAGTGACATTATAGTTGATCCAGCACAAACAGCATCTGATTTGCTAAAGAAAATGAATCTGGGTGGTGGATTTGGTCTTGATAAACATTCTGCTGTGATGGAATTCTATGGATTGCCAAATAATGGTAATCTGGACACCCTATTTGCCTCTAATAATTCACAAACTGTGACGAAACAAACTGCAATAATTGCAGGACAAAATGCAGTTGTATACACGATTAAATATTTGATGGATACACCAGGAAATGTTGCAGGAGATATCGTATATGCAACAATTCTTCTTCATAGAGGTAATGTGCTAAACTTACAAATTAACAACTCGCAATATAAACAAACATACGATCAAATTCTTTCTACCTTTAAATTCACAAACTAAAAATTACTCTTCATGTTAATATTAACTAATGAGTGATTCTAATGCTGATCTATCTAATTTAAGTACAAAGCTTAAAGCTGCTTCTTTACCAAAAGATTTATTTGATAGGGTAAACTCGAGGCTTGATCAACTGACAAAGTTAATTGATTCTTCAACCTTTTTGCCTGAACTGGACAGAATTAATAATTACATTGATTGGATTACAAATTTGCCCTGGAACAAAAAAACTCAGGATATTTTGGACCTTGAATATGCCAAGAAAGTTCTTGATAAAAATCACTTTGGACTAACTGAAGTTAAGGAAAGAATTGCAGAATATATCTCAGTTTTAAAGCTTAAAGGGGCAACTAGTAAAGATATTGCCCGCGCTCCCATTCTTTGTTTTGTGGGCCTGGTGGGAACTGGAAAAACAACAATTGCTTACTCAATTGCTGAAGCCTTAGGAAGAAAAATTGCTCGTATTCCTTTTGGAGGAATGGGAGATCCACTAGATTTACGTGGCCAATCCCGAATGCATCCTGAGGCAGAGCCAGGAAAAGTTATTAAAGCTCTTCGTAATGCAGAAAGCCGAAATCCTGTAATATTATTAGATGAAATTGACCGTGTAACAGATCAAGGGCGAGCTTCGATCATGGGAGTATTGGTTGAACTTCTTGATCCCGGGCAAAATTACGCTTTTACAGATCACTATATTGATTACCCGTTTGATTTATCAGAAGTATTATTTATAGCAACTGCAAATAATACGACTAATATTGCAACAGCAGTTCTTGATAGACTTGAGCCATTAACCATGCCTTCTTACACAGATCAAGAAAAAATTATGATAGCTAGATCGTTCGCTCTTCCCAAAGCTATGAAAATTGCAGGGCTAACTGATGACACGCTTTCATTTGATGAGAATGTCTGGCCTCAGATAGTTCGCCCGCTTGGATTTGATGCTGGAATAAGAACCTTGGAGCGCACTATTGATGGAGTTGTGCGAAAAGTTGCTAAGCAAATTGTTGAAGGAAAAGTAAAGAGTGTTAAAATAACTCCACTGAATGTTAAGGAATACTTGCCCCAATAAATTTATTCATGAGTAAGAAAGAAGAACTGGAAAAATTAAAAGAGAAGATGCTCGCTGATAAGACAGTGCCACTTAGGGAGGGTGCTACTAATTTAGTTTTTGGTGAAGGAAATCCTGAAACAAAAATTTTGATGATTGGCGAAGGGCCAGGGTTTCATGAAGATAGACTAGGTAGGCCATTTGTTGGGAACGCAGGAAGCGTGTTAAATAAGCTTTTAGAGAGCATTAATTTAAAGCGCGAAGATGTGTTTATAACTAACATGGTTTTTTACAGGCCACCAAATAATCGAGACCCAGAACCGCACGAGCTTGCAGCATTTGCAAAATATATGGACCAAATAATTGATATTATCTCTCCCAAAGTAATTGTAACTCTGGGAAGATTTTCGATGGGAAAGTTTTTACCTGATGTCAAAATCAGCTCTGTTCATGGGAAGACTTTTAAGCTAAAATGGAAAAACAAAGAAATTGTGGTGGTACCAATGTATCACCCAGCTGCGGCCCTTAGAAGAACAGACGTAATGCAACAATTAAAAGAAGATTTTCTAAAGCTACCCAAAGTATTAGAAGAAGCCACAAAACCAGAATTAAAACAAACAGAATTATTTTAAGATGCTAAAGTTTATTGCTATATCAGGAACAACAGGGGTAACCCAAAATTGTTACGTTTACGAGACGGAAACGGACATGATAATTGTTGATTGTGGAGTTGGGTTTCCTGAGCCAGAAATGTATGGGGTAGATCTTATTATTCCCGATTTTACTTACATCAGGGAAAACGTCAGAAAACTTCGTGGAATTGTAATTTCCCATGGGCACGAGGATCATCTTGGTGCTCTCCCCTTTTTACTTAAAGACGTAAAGGCTCCCATTTATGCAACGCGCTTAGTTGCAGGATTTATTAAAGATAAATTTGAAGATCAGGGAGCGAAAGTCCCACAAATAAATATTTTTGATCCAGAACGAGATGTAGTAACTTTGGGGTCATTTAAAATTACTCCTTTTAGGGTATCCCATTCAGTTCCAGATGGAGTTGGATTTTGCATAGACACTCCTGAAGGAAAGGCATTCCATGTACCGGATTACAAATTTGACTGGACGCCAGTTGACGGAAAACCATTTGATATAAGTAAGGCGGCCCTTCTGGCCTCAGGTGGAGCTTTGATGTTGGCCTCAGATGCATTAGGATCAACCACTCCAGGGCACACTGAAAGTGAGCTAGCAATTGAAGGGAAAATTGAAGCCATAGTTAATAAAGCCAAGGGGCAGATATATTTCACAACAATTTCTTCAAACATTTCTAGAATGCAGCAAGCAATTAACGTTGCTCGTAGACTTGGACGAAAAGTTGTATTTGTTGGTAGATCTATTGATAGAAAGGCTGAAATAGCTAGGTCTCTAGGGATTTTGACATACCCAGCCAATACTGTGGTAACTTCTAAACAGGCTTCTAAATTACCTAGCTCGCAAGTCATGTATATTATTTCTGGAAGTTATGGTCAACCTGGAAGTGCCTTGTATAGAGTCTCGATAGGTGAGCACGAACATTTATCAGTACAAGAAGGTGACGTAGTTGTTTTTTCTTCAGATCCAGCGCCTCCTGGAAGTAAGACCAATGTGGACTTTGTAGTGGATCACTTGATCGAGCTTGGTGCTGACGTTCACTATTACGACATGCAAGAAGATCTCCACGTTTCAGGACATGGCTCAATTGAAGACATTAAAACTCTTTTTGCAGTTATTAAGCCAAAGTATTTTACGCCGATAGGCGGAACAGTAAGGCATAACCGGGCATATTCACTGATTGCACAAAGCATGGGGGCCCAAGCAAGCTCTATATATGAGCTTAAAGAGGGAGATGTTTTGGAATTCAAGGAACAGAAAGCACAATTGGGAGCTCATATTCCAGTTAAAAATGTATTAGTTGATGGGCTTGGAGTGGGAGATGTTGGAAATGTAGTTCTTCGTGATAGGCACATTCTATCTAAAGACGGAGTGGCAATTGTAATTTTGCAAGTTGATAGAAGTGGACATAAAGTTATGGAAATTCCTGAGATAATTAGTCGTGGATTTGTATACGAAGGAAAGAGTGGAAAATTCCTCGAGGAAACTGCGAATGAGCTTATGAATGAGTTTACTAGAAGAAGGCAAATGGATGCAAAAATTGCTAAGGAAACTTCAGTTGATTTCTTAGAAAAATTTTTCTACGAAAAAACTGGCCGCAGGCCCATGATCCTTCCAGTAGTGGTTGAAGTCTGAGCTTGACAAACTAAACTGAACTGTTGTTATACTATATGTGTGCCAGAAAGACAATTGATAGAAACCACTTCAATTTATGGAATCTCTGATGGTAATAAAACAAGTAGAGCATTTGCTGAGGCGAAAAGGGCAATAGAATCTATTCTAGGTAAGGATGATCTTCCGGGCCTAGCCAAAATAATTCTTGAAATAAGGATGAAAGAATTTAATGACCTGTGCGAGCAATATAGAAGGCCAATAGAATTTCCTCGTGATTTAAATGTAGAATTTTCCCGCCAGGTGTATAAATATGTAGATTTGGGTTTTAATGAGATCTTGGGAATGACTAAAGAAGAATATGTTAATTCTTTCCCACTTTTCAGACCCCAGCCAGCTGAATATCAATCTTTAAAACTCAATTTCCCAGTGCTAGTCGACCCAAGAATAAAAGTGAAAACATATGCATCTTGTCCCGTTCCTCCTTACAACAAGAACGGGTTTCTGTACTCTATGGGAGATGCAGTATTATCTAATGTTGATGATGGTCATAAATATCCATACTATTGTTGGGTCCAGGATGGGAGTAAATATAGAGGAGTAAATTGGAAAGCGCAGGAAATAGTTGATCAATTAGAAAAGCCTGAAGTGGAAACAAACCTGTTAGAATCTCTCTCGTCAATTATTATGTTTCCTGAAATGATTAGAAATGGAGAAATAGATGTCTCTGGATCCCGAATAAATGGAAGGATAATTAACCTTAGCTTAAGGGAAGAAGACAAGGGAAGCGAGGCGGCTATTTTATTTAGTAATGGAGCTGCTAATCCAGAGGTAGGTTTACATACTAAAGGACAGGAAGTGATTGAAAAAGCTCCAGTTTTTATATCTTGATATAAGCTATCTTGCAACACTTTCAGTTGTTATAATGATTTATGGCCAAAAAGATCAAAAGATCTAAGCAAAAGAAATCCTTTAGGCTCAAGCTTAAGCCTTCAACTGTCTATTCAATTTGCCAGATAACTTTCTTCGCTTTGGCTGGACTTGTAATATTATCTTTTTCTAGAAAGGGTAGTATTTTAATTCGCCTTAACGATCTTCTCCTTTTATATTTTTCCTGGTCAACTATTTTTTTGCCCTTTATTTTTCTCACCTTTGGATTTCTTGTTTCCAAGTTTAGAAATCCCCTAGCACAACCAAATGTAGTAGTCGGTGGGCTTTTAATATTTATTTCTATTGCCACAATGGGGCACGCAGGAATTGTCGGGCTTTATGCCTGGGAAGGAATTGCAAGACTCGTGACTGGAATAGGAGCTGTAATAATTTTACTTGGTACAACCTTGGTGGGAATTATTGTCATGTTTAATACATCTCTTGATCAAGTTTTAGGGCTTTTTGCAGCTTTCCTAAAGCAGTTGAAATTTTACATATTAGGTGAGAAGAATCTTAGAAATATTAATTTAGCTGCCAAAAAAGAACTTAAAGTTTTTGGAGGTGGAACAAATAATAACACCAAGCCTACAATTTCCCCAACTCTTCCCAAAGAAGATCTGGCACCTAAATTAGTTAGTAATATGCCGGGAGAAAAGAAAATTTGGAAATACCCACCCCTAGAAATTCTTACTCAAACACAATCAGGCCATGCTGACCGCGGGGACATTAAAGGGAACGCTGGCATAATTGAACAGACTCTTGAGTCTTTTGGAATTACAGCCCATGTCGTTGAAGTTAACATGGGGCCGGCCGTTACCCAGTATGCCCTTGAAGTTGCCCTTGGCACCAAATTATCCAAAATTACTGCTTTAGAGCGTGACCTTGCTCGTGCTCTTGCTTCACCAACTGGGCAAATTAGAATTGAGGCCCCTATTCCAGGAAGAAACCTGGTTGGCATTGAGCTACCCAATAGATCACCAGAATTTGTGCCACTTAAGAAAATGATGGAATCTGAAGTTATTAAGAATAATCGCAGTAAGCTTGCAGTTGCCCTTGGATTTGATGTAGCTGGAAAACCAGTTGTTGCCGATATTGCCAAAATGCCACATGTTTTGATAGCTGGCCAAACTGGAAGTGGAAAGTCTGTGTGTATTAATACTTTTTTAACCTCTTTATTATTTAGAGCATCGCCATCTGAAGTTAAATTTATCTTGGTAGACCCCAAGCGGGTTGAGCTAACACATTACAATAATATTCCACATTTATTAGCCCCAGTTATAGTTGAACCAGATAAAGTTCTTTCGGCCTTAAGATGGACAATGGCTGAAATGGACAGGCGCTACAAGCTTTTTGCTCAAGCTGGAGCTCGTAATATTGATGGATATAACGAAATGAGTGGCTTTCAAGCCCTTCCCTATATAGTACTTTTCATTGACGAGTTAGCAGACATCATGCTTTTCTCCCCAGTTGAAGTTGAAGATGCAATCACGCGAATTGCACAGATGAGCCGGGCAACTGGAATTCATATGGTCTTAGCAACACAAAGGCCATCTGTTGATGTTATAACAGGCCTTATTAAAGCCAATGTTCCAACAAGAATTGCTTTTGCAGTATCATCCCTCGTGGATTCAAGAGTAATTCTTGATACCCAAGGAGCTGAGAAATTATTAGGAAAAGGCGACATGCTTTATCTTCCTCCCGAGCAAGCAAAACCAATGCGAATTCAAGGCGCGTTTATTTCAGACAAAGAAGTGACAACACTTGTGACTTATCTTAGAAATCAAGGCGTTGCCCCACAATACACCGATGAAGTAACGACCATGAGTAAGGCTGGCACTAATGCAGTTCCTGGAGTAACTGGAGATGTTGATGATTTGTTTAAAGATGCTGTAAGGACTGTGTGTCAATCAGATAAAGCCTCAGCATCACTATTACAAAGAAGGCTTTCAGTTGGGTATGCCCGGGCTGCAAGACTCATTGATCAATTAGAGGCGGCAGGAGTAGTGGGACCTGCTGATGGGGCCAAGCCAAGAGAAGTATTAATCGGTAATGCAGATGAATTTTTAAATAAGCAAACTAGTGTACAATAAAGGGTATGGACGAACAAAATACGCCAACTTCTCCAACAGTTCCAGCCATTAAACCTTTAAATAATAATTCTCTAATTCCCGCCTTAATAATTTTAGTTGTAATTCTTCTAGTAGCCACAGGATTTCTGGCATATCAAAATATGCAATTACAAAAACAAATCACAAAGTCTCAGGTAAGTACTTATAACTCCCCAGTTCCATCTGGAACTGATGAAACAGCTAGTTGGAAAACTTATACATCAGTGATACAAAGAATTAGTTTTCAGTATCCGCCAACTTGGGTTAGTGTTAAACCAGTTCTTACCTCTGTTAGCAATGACCCAAATGCTGACGAAGCATCTTTCCAAAGCTCAAATGGTGAAATTACAATCAATTGGGTTTCGATAGTATCTGGCTTAGGTGGTGGCTGTGATGCACTGACTCCGCTTGGAGAAAACAGTCCTACGCAACAACAGCTTTGCCCTTTAATTACAGTAATTGATAAAGTGCCAATTACGACCGCACCAGGATTATTTGTAGTTTCTGGTACAAGCACTAAAGATGCTAAAACATATGAACCATGGTTGGCTATTCAAGATAGTCGTGATGGTGAGCTGACTAAAACTGGGCGTAACATGGGTTACGATGAATTTAGTCGTGATAATGGCAAAACCGATGCTCTTTTTTCAACAGGAGGCATATACGCAAGTGGGCCAAATTTAACACAAGCTGATGCATCTGCTTGGTTTAATAAACCCTCTGTCCAAGAAGCTAAAAAAATCCTCTCTACTTTCAAATTCACAGACCAAAGCCAGACTGATACTTCAAATTGGAAGACATATACAAACGACAAATATCATTATTCGTTCATATATCCCTCAAACTGGTATTTACTGGGGCCTCCTCCAGACAGTACAATTGCTATTCTCACTAATTACGATTCCAATAATTATTCATTGCATACCAATGTCAATGTTTTTAATTCAACGGATATCAAAATATCTGTAGGATCAAACTCACCTACTCTCATTTCTGAACCAACGACCAACATGCAAGAAATTACATTTGTTGGACAACCAGCTAAACTTATTACAGAAGGACCTAATAATCTCGCAAATACAAGCAAATCACAAACTATATATGTTGATAAAAACGGAGCCAGATATTTCATAAATTACGTCCTTGGAAAAAACGCGGATGAGTCATCTGCACAAAAGGTCCTTTCTACTTTTAAGTTCACTCAATAGACAGTCTTCTTGCTATAATCACAATATGAAAAGTGTTGGAAGTTTACTGAAAGTTGCTCGTATTAAAAAGAGAAAGACGAGGCGTGAGGTTGCTAATGCAACCAAAATTAGAGAGGGTTTTGTGGAAGCTATTGAGAAAGGCAACTGGCCAGCGCTTCCCGAGTTTCCAATTGTCAATGGATTTGTAAAAGCCATTGCGAGTTACCTCGACATTAATCCTCAGGAAGCAATTGCATTTCTACGCCGGGACTATCCCACTAAGCCACCAGTCTTAACTCCCAAAAATCCAAAGAAAGAATTTAGATGGGGACCAAGATTTACTTTTATACTGGGGATTTTAATTATTTTATCGATTATTTTGGGCTACTTAGGATTTCAGTATAAAAAGTTTATTAGCCCACCGAGCTTAATTGTAAACACACCAACTGAGGGGCAAATTGTGAAGGACTCGCCATTAACAGTTACTGGCAAGACTGACCCAGATGCGGTGGTCACAATAAATAATCAGCCTGCTTTAGTTAATGACAAAGGGGGATTTAGTGCAGATCTTCCGATATCAAAGACCACATCTCAGGTTGTGGTTACTGCTAAATCTCGCTCTGGTAAAGAGAGTGTGATTCATCGTAAAATAATTCCACAGATATGAATGGAATTCAAACACTATTAATAATCGTTTCAATTTCACTGACCGTCTTACTTCTCATTGTTGGCGTACAAGTTGTTCTAATTATTTTAGATCTAAGACGAGCTATTAAAAGACTAAATAGTATTTTAGGAGATGCCGTCATTGGTGGAGGACTGATTAGGCCAGACAGATTAACAGGGATCTTGGAATTTTTTAGAAAGAGAAAAGACTCCCACGGAGAAAATAGAATTTAACTTTTATATCTAAATACTTTTAGCGAGTTAAAGATTGGGAAAAAGTCTGTAACAAAGTTATAAGCAGCTGCTCCACCTGGGCCAATTATTCCACCAAAGACCAGAGCCAGACCAACCACATTTACAATTCCCCAAATAGTGAAGTTTTGCCTTGCAATCCCAGAAGTATATTTTCCAAGTTCCACTGCTTCCGCAATTTTTCCAAAGTTGTCTTGCATTAGAGCTACATCTGCGGCCTCAATTGCCGAGTCAGTTCCAATTGCTCCCATTGCAATTCCAATATCAGCGAGCGCTATCGCGGCTGCATCATTTACCCCGTCTCCAACCATTGCTAATTTTCCTGGTTTTTTTAAATACTCTTTAATGCGCTCTAATTTATCCTGTGGTAAAAGATTCGCGTGAAATTCAGTAATTCCAGCTTCATGAGCTATTTTTGCTGCAACCTTTTCATTATCTCCTGTAATCATAATAATGTTTTCTACTCCCAGGTCTCTAAGCTTTGTAATAGTTGTTTTTACATCTGGCCTAATTTGGTCAGCAAGAGTAAGAAAAGCAGAGAGAGTACCATTAACTCCCAAGAAAACAACATCTGAGCCTTGAGCTTGATAATCTTCAGCCTCTTTTAATTCCGCTCCAGTAATCTTTAGATTTTGTTCTTTAATAAATCTTAAGCTACCGGCTAGAACCTTTTTACCTTTGTAGGTAGCAACTATTCCACGACCTGGGAATTCTTCAAATTTGGAAGGCGTGGTAATTTTGATGCCATCAGCAATTGCATGAGCTGTAATTGCTTTTGCAATTGGATGCTCAGAAACTGACTCAATTGATGCCAAAATCGACAATGCCTCGTGTCCTTTTAATTTCTCGAATGTTATTATCTTTTCTGTTTTAACGACTCCGCGGGTAAGTGTTCCCGTTTTATCAACCATCAAGGTTTTTATTTGAGCCAGTCCTTCTACGAAGCTGCCGCCTTTAATAATGATTCCGGAGCGAGCCGCTTTGGCAATAGCTCCCCAAAAGGCCATAGGAATGGCTATCGCAATATCATCAGCACAAGCTACCAATAAAACTGAAAGAATGAGATTTAAATTGTGAGTTATAAAATACAGTACAACTGATCCCACTAATGTAATTACAATATAAATACTTGCAAATTTATCGGCCGTTGTTTGAATTCCTAATTTACCAGCTTGGGCCGATTCAACTAGAGCTACAATTTTTTCAAACGTTGTATCTTTACCGATTTTTTCAGTTTCAACAATCAATGATCCTGATACACAAAGAGTGGAACTTAATACTTTCTGCCCCATAATGCGAGAGATAGGAATTGATTCCCCAGTAAGAGATGATTGGTCCATACTTCCCTCGCCTTCAATAATGGTTCCATCTACTGGAACCCGGTCTCCAGTTTCAACAATCACTAGATCATTAATTTTTACTTTCTCAATTGGGACAATTTCAATGCTATCTCCCTTTTTAATTTTTACTTTTTCCGGACGAAGCTTTAGTAAACTTTTAATAGCCGATTGTGCGCGTCCTTCTGTGTAATCTCCAAAGATTCTGGCCGAGGTAATCATAAGATTAATAAAAGCAACAGATGCCCACTCGTGATTAATTAAAGAGGCAGTAAGGGCAATGCTTGCAAGAAGATCAACTGTAACTTTTTTGTGAATAAGAGCATTAATGGCACTAATAATTACTGGAACTGTTGCAAGAAGCCCGACAATAATTATTAAATTATTTTCTAATGTTGGAATAAAAATTTTAAGATAGTAAGTGGCAAGGGAAATAATTAGAGAAATTAAAAGAACAATATTTAGCTTAAGAGATAGTGATTTGGTCATCAGTTTAGTATACTAGCTTCATGAAGGCGAATGAAATTAGAGAAAAGTATTTAAAATTTTTTGCGAGTCGTGGACATAAAATAATTGCTCCAGCTCCACTGGTTTTAAAAGACGATCCGACAACTTTGTTTACTTCAGCTGGAATGCAACCATTAGTTCCCAATCTGCTGGGAGAGAAACATCGAGAAGGAAAAAGACTAGTTGATTCTCAACCTTGTTTTAGATCCCAAGATATTGAAGAGGTTGGTGATAATCGTCATGATACTTTATTTGAAATGTTGGGCAATTGGAGTTTAGGCGATTACTTTAAAAAGGAACAACTTCCTTGGATCTGGGAATTTTTAACTAAAGAATTAAATTTACCCAAAGAGAAATTATATATAACAGTTTTTGAAGGAAACGAGCAAGTTAGTAAAGATGAAGAAACATATAATATATGGAAATCGTTAGGAATAAGTGAAGACCGCATTTATTTTTACGGCGACAAGAAGAATTGGTGGAGTCGAGCAGGTGCACCATCTAATATGCCAGCTGGGGAACCAGGTGGGCCGTCTAGTGAAATATTTTTTGAATTTGAGAGCGTTACACATGATAAAAAATTTGGAGAAAAGTGTCATCCAAATTGTGACTGCGGACGTTTTATTGAAATTGCCAATTCTGTCTTTGTTGAATATAAAAAAGAGAAAGACGGGAGTTTGTCAGAATTGAAACAGAAAAATGTAGATTTTGGAGGAGGACTTGAGCGAATTGCAGCAGCAGTTAATAATGATTCAGATGTTTTTAAGACAGATTTATTTAGTGAAATTATTAAAGAAATTGAAAATGTCTCGGATAAAAAATACACAGATGAAAGCAAGTCAGCAATACGAATAATTGCAGATCATATAAAAGCGTCGACTTTTTTAATTGCCAATGGCGTTACCCCGTCAAATAAATTACAAGGCTATGTCTTAAGAAGATTACTGCGCCGTGCTGCAGTTAAAATGAATTTTTTGCATGGTGGGTTAACTCCCGTTCCTGGTTTTCAAAGTGTAGTTGAAGCGGTGATTAGAACTTATGATGGAGTTTATTTTGACTTAGTTAAAGATAAAAAAATTGCAGATGAAATTATTGATGAAGAATTGGGTAAGTTTGCTAAAACTTTGGATGCTGGTTTAAAACAAATCGATAAAATTCCCCCATTTGATCTTTTTCAGTCATATGGTTTCCCGCCTGAACTAACTGAAGAACTTTTGAAACAAAAAGGGAAAAAATTAAATTGGGAAGAATTTAATAAAGAAAAAGAAAAACACCAGGAATTATCCCGTAAATCTTCAAAAGATAAGTTTAAGGCTAAGTGAGGATCGTGTTACAATGATCAAGTAAATGAAAGGGGAACAATTTTGGTCGGTTGCAATTGAGGCGGGAAGTGTCCAAGCTGCGATTTGGAATATAGTCGATGGAGTTGCTCGTGTTGAAACTGTCTCAACAGTTGCCGGCTGGAAGGGCGATGAAGAGCTCGTTTCTGCTGCCGATACTGCGCTATCTTCAGCCGTTGCCGAACTTCCAGATGATATTAATGAACCATCTCGAACTGTTTTTGGATTATCTCCCTCTTGGGTTGTTGATGGGCAAATTAAAAAAGAATATCTAGAAAAAATTAGGTTAATTTGTAATAAATTGTCTCTTGAGCCGGCTGGCTTTGTAGTTTTGCCAGAAGCAATCGCCTACTTCAAAAAACAAGCTGAGAACGCTCCAATTAGCGCGGTCATTGTTGGTACTAACCAGGAATCAGTTGATATTAGTGTTTTTAGGCTAGGGAGCTTAACTGGAAATGTAACTGTAGCAAGAAGTGTATCTATTGTCGACGATGTTGTAGAAGGGTTATCAAGATTTTCTCTCGCTGAGCCATTGCCTTCGAGATTTTTAATTTATGATGGAAAAGAAAATGAGCTAGAGGATGCAAAACAAAATCTGATTAAAGCTGATTGGATGGACTTTAAAGAAAAAATCAAATTTTTACACACTCCACAGGTTGAGATAATGACACCAAAAGAGAAAATGATTGCCATATCTCTAGCAGGTGCTGCCGAAATTGCAAATGTAACAGCAGTTAACTTAAAAGAGAATGAAGGGCATGACAATCTTAGAGAAGTTCATGAGGAAACTATGTCAGGTGCGGAATTGGGGTTTGTCGAAAGCGATGTAGCTACACTTCAAAATCCTAATAAACCAGAAAGAAAAATCAGCCTACCGATTTTTAAGTTACCAAAAATAAATCTGGAAACTGATAATAAGTTATCAGTTATTTTAATAGTTTTAATGATTGTTATTGGAGTTCTGTTTTCTGCATGGTGGTTCCTTCCCTCTGCCTCAGTTACTATTTTTATAGCTCCCAAAAAAGTTGAAGTAAAAAAGACATTAAAGTTTGACCAAAAAGCAACGAGTGTGGACTTAGCAAAAGGCATTGTTCCGGCCCACCTTCTTAGCTCAATTCAAAGTGGGGAAAAGACAAAGTCGGCAACTGGCACTAAAACAGTAGGTCAAGCTGCAAAGGGACAAATTGATATTAGAAATGGGACTGGTAACATTATTAATTTGCCTGTCAATACTATTTTAACTGGGGCAAATAATTTAAAGTTTTCATTAGATAATTCGGCGTCGGTTTCGGCTGCCATTAGTCCTGCAAATCCCGGTACCGTGACAACCTCGGTGACTGCACTTAACGTTGGAGGTCAATATAATTTAGCTAAGGGAGAAACTTTTCAAGTTGGGGACTTATCAAAAAGCCAGGTTGATGCAATTGCTGATGGCGATTTCTCAGGAGGAAGTAGTCAAGAGGTGACAGCCGTTTCAAAAGATGATGCTAGTGCACTTTTAACGGATCTTACGCGAGAATTAACTGACGAAGGAAAATCAGATCTGTCAGGTAATATTTCAGAAAATCAAATAATTGTCGACTCAGAGCTTACCGCAACTAGTTCATCAAAAGTATATGACCACGCAATTGGAGAAGAGGCAACGAGTCTAAAATTAAATCTTAAAGAAAATATTAGTGCCCTAGTTGTTTCAAAGGATGATTTATTTAATTTAGCACGCGACGGCGTAGCTGGGGAGTTACCAACAGGATTTGCAGTTAGAAGTGACCAAATTGAATATATTTTCGCTAAGAATGGAGAAGTTACTATGAGAGTAAATCTGTTGCCGCAAATAAAGACTGACGATATTGCAAATAAAATTAGCGGCAAAACTCCAAGTACTGCCAAAAATATTTTGGCAAATATCCCTGGATTTACAAAAGCTGAGATTCATTTAAAACCAAGCCTTCCTGGATTTTTGCAGACTCTTCCTCATATTGCCAAAAAAATAACAGTTGAATTATCATCTAGTAGCAGTGAATAGAAAAACATTAATAAAAATTTGCGCTGTAATCTGTGCTGCATCTGGTGGCATTATTCTTTTGTGGGTTTTAGTCCCTATTATTTCGTATGAATTATTTGCCCCACCCCTGGCATCATATTTATCTCCTGTTCCCCCAGAGCGCGCGCCAGCAGTTGATTATACAAAGGCAAGTAATTGGTTTACTGATGGCAAGAACGTAACGGACTTTAAAAGCTCGGGTGTTTCTTTTTATACAATTTCTATTCCAAGACTAGGGATTAGTAATGCCACAGTTTCCATTGGGGGCGAGGATCTTGCTAATAATTTGATCCAATACCCGGGAACTGCACTACCTGGGAAAACTGGCAACGCTGTAATTTTTGGCCATTCTGTTCTTCCAAGTTTTTATAACCCAACTGATTACATGACAATTTTTTCTACTCTCCCATCGCTTAAAAACGGAGATAATATTGCAATCAATTACGATGGCATTAGTTACAAGTATGTTGTTGAAGAAAAATTTGAAGTGAGCCCAACTGATATCCAAGTGCTTGAACAAAATACTAGTGATTCATTCATTACTCTTGTTACATGTGTCCCACCTGGAGACCCATTCCGCCCCAGACGTTTAATAGTTAGGGCGCGCGTGGTACCATTGGGATTAAGTTATGGTAATACTGGGAATTGATTGGGGAGATGTAAAGCTTGGAGTAGCGATCGCAGTAGGAACCTTCTCAGAACCTTTGAAGGTAATTAGATATGAAGAGTTTAATCTTCTTTTGAAAGAACTACAAGAAATTATAGAGAAAGAAGGAATAGAAAAAGTTGTTGTGGGAATTTCAGAAGGGGCAAGTGGCGTTAAAGCAACAGAATTTAGCAAAAATTTAAAAAAAGTTTTAGATATTCCAGTTGAGACTTACGATGAGACACTTTCAACATACGAAGCCCAAAGGTTAGCTCGTGAATCTGGAATCAAAAGAAAGAAAAGAAAAGAACTGGAGGACGCATATGCAGCTAGTGTTATGCTTCAAAGTTATCTTGACAATAATTAACTCTACTTACAATATAATAGGTATGCATGAGTGAGGGGAAGAATAAGGACTTTGATTTAAATAACATAACTGATTATTTACGCGATTTGTCCGAAGCAGAGTTTGTCACTATTCTGCAAGATAAATTTAAGGTACGTCTTGATCCAAAAAGTAGACGAAACCTTAACAATCTTTATAGTGATCTTCAGAAAGGTGAGACCTGGTTTGAATTAGATTTACAGGGAGAGTTATTAAGACATACGAAAGTTGCCAATATCGATGTATTTTATGTTTCCTCCGATGGCAAAAATTATATTCTTAAAGAAGATAAACGACTTACCCTGCCAAAGGGAAGTACTCCACAAGATTATTTTGAAGGAAAAGTTGAGCCTATCCGTGTTCAACCGCAAAGAAAAACCAACCATAGCATTTCCGAAAGAATGCGCACTCATACAAAAGACGAAGAAGAACCAATAAATGCTGCAATTAGAGGCGTTTTCGAAGAAATTTTTGAAAGTACAGACATTAAAATTAACGGAAATGAATCCAAAGATTTTATTTCAAGAAATCTTCAATTTAACGGAATAGTTGTTTCCACAAGAAGCAAAGATGATAAAGATAATAGTTACTCTGGTTTGAAGGTTACATATCACAATCACAATTTCGTATTGGTCATTCCCGAACCAGACAAACCGTTTTTCGAATTCGATTCTAAGAAAGGATATCTTAATACTTTCGTTTGGGAGGAAATTCCTGGAATTGAACTGATAACTTTCATGGATGAAGAAAATAAAGAACACACGAGAACTATAATATCAGAAAATTCGCCAGATATTCTTCGTGAAGTTATGATTTGTGAACAGAAGAAAAATAAATATGATTACGATCTAAGAAGTACAATTCTTAGAATAAGTAATGGAAAAATCGAAACATATCAAGCTTATAGTAAAGACCCAGCAATTCTTGATGATGAGTATAGAAAGCGTGAAGACCTGGGATCATATTTAGCAAATCCAAATAATTGGCTTCCTGAAAGAGTTGAAATACATAAGAGAATTATTGAGCATGAATTCTCAAAAGTTTTACGACTTTCAGAAGTTTTGGCAGAATCTATTCCAACCATTTTCATGTTAAGGGGTAACAATGGAGCTGGAAAATCAACTTTAACCATGACCCACGAACGCTTTAATAAAGCTCGGGGAATTCTTCCTAATGGAATTATAAATACTGATTTTTACGATAAAGCTTTAAGAGATGATTCAAAGATTGACGGAAAGGCAACTGTAACAGCAAAACAAGTCCACGAAGAAGGTGGTGTGATAGAAAAGAAGATTAGACAAATGGCTTGTGACAAATCAGAACTTTCATTAATTTTCGACAAACGCTTTAGTGTGGAAAAGCAATTGACTGAAATATTGACTCAAGCGGGAAATAGAAATATCGAAATTTATGATTTAGATGTTCCACTGGAGATTTCTGTAGCTAGAGTTTTGGCCAGAAAAAAAGATGAAGACGCACCACTAGTTGATTTTGAGACTCTTTCTAGAGGACTTATTGGAATAAGAGGTCTCAGAAAAGCGTTAATAGAAGTAACTGTACAAACAAACCAAAGAATATCTTACTATTTATTACTTGAAACATCATCTATTCCTTCTATTCGAATTGCTTCGAAAGAAAACGATTTTTTTCAAATTGAGCCTGATCACAAAGCGGATTTCTCTAGGTTAATAAAACCGGTAGAAGCCAATGATTTGCATCGGCTCGGAGACATTGTGATTACAGATAATTTTATACACGAAATATTGAAATCTTTCACTGTAGAAGTTAGGTTTAAGCTAAACAGTGAATTTAAAAAATATGTTGGTAAAACAATCAAAAACGCATTAGAGGAAGCTTCTAAAAATGTGTAGAGATTGTATTTCGTGTTAAAATATAGACATGGCGATAGAAATTATCGATAGAATTTTTCAGACCAAGAAGAGTAAAATAATTAAAGTTGGGAGTGTATACATGACTGAAGAAACAGCAAGAATTGATGCAGAGATGAAAAAGGCATTGCAACAAGAACTGGAGCACAGACGCAATCAACTGAAAGAAGAAAAAGAGAGACAATCCAAACTTCCAGAATGGGATTTGGAAAAAAAAGAACCATTTGATGCAAAAAGGGTTATAATAGGTTTATATCATCCAACTGATGAAAAAGTACTTCATAAATTTCTAGATAACAAACAACAAGTAGAAAGCCTTGAGATGGATTATTATTTGGGATTTTATGAACAGAGTTTCAAAACAAACATGGAGTATGTCAACTTCTTAAATACCGAAGATTAAAGTTTTGATGGCTGATGAATATTCTTATTTTTGGTGCAACTGGAGGAACGGGCCAGCAACTAGTTGAGCAGGGATTATCTCAAGGTTTTAAGGTTACAGCCTTTGTACGTAATCCGGCAAGCTTGACTATAAAAGATAAAAATCTAATTTTATTTAAAGGAGATATCTTAAATTCAAATAATGTCGAAGATGCAATTAAAGGGCAAGATGTTGTTTTAAGTGCATTGGGCAATAAGACTTCAGATGCGATATGGAAATCAAACACAATCATTTCAGATGGGGTCAGAAATATTATTTCGGGAATGTTAAAGCGGCGCGTAAAAAGACTTCTTTTTATTTCGTCTTTTGGGCTAAATAAAAAAATATTCCTTCCGGAAAAGTTATTTATAAGAATTGTATTGAAAAATATTTTTGCAGATATTCCTAAACAGGAAAAATTGATCAGGGAAAGTGGATTAGATTGGACTATTGTGCACCCTGCTCGGTTGGTAAACACTCCAAAAACGGGAGAATACAAAATGGGGGAAGATTTGCCGATTAGTATTTTTTCCAAAATATCCCGCGCCGACGTCGCCGATTTTCTTTTGAAAAATATGAGTGCAACGAATCTAATAGGTGAAACAATAACTATTAGCTATTAGAAGTTTTTTCCTCTCTTGCATGATATAATTGTGTATCGTAATATTGACACATGTTTAAAAACGTAATTGCTCCAATTCAGGCTTGGCTCATGAGCCAGGGAAAGTGTGTGGGATGCGGGACTCCACTTATCCAGGGGAAAGTAAAAAAGTTCAAAAATGGAAGTGAACAAATAACTTGCAAGTGCGGAAGAATTTATGTCCATGATATGAAAGCTAACAAATACCGTCGTGCACTTCTAGAGGAAGTATGAAACGAATTCTTTTACTTTTCTTTTTTGTAGCCCTAATTGTGGTTGTAGGTGCCTCTTGGTTTGCAGTTTCTATTGCTCCTCTTAATAATGTCAAATCGTCAAAAAGATTTTTAATTCAAAAAGGGGAAACTGCTAGTCAGATTGGACAAAACTTACAAAAAGAAGGGCTAATTAAAAGCGCTGTTAGCTTTCGAATTTATACTCAGTTAACGGGGTATGCAAAGCAAATTAAGCCAGGCGAATACGAGCTTTCTTCTAATCTCTCAGTTCCTAGTATGGTAACAACTATTATTTCCGGCCCGACCCAAGTTTGGGTAACAATTCCTGAAGGCTTGAGACGCGAAGAAATTGCTGATAGATTTGTAAAAGAATTTGGTTTGGGGAGCGTGAATGCACAAAAATTTAGAGACGAATTTTTAGAAGGCTCTAAAGACAAAGAAGGATATTTATTTCCAGATACATATCTTTTTCCGAAAGACGCAACAGCTACTGTGGTAATAAAAAAGATGCGAGCAACATTTGATCAAGTAGTTGATTTTCCAGTTTCTTATAATCAAGTTATTCTGGCATCAATTTTAGAGCGGGAAACAATAACTGATACGGAGCGATCAATCGTTGCCGGAGTTTTATTAAAAAGAGTTAATGCAGGTTGGGCTATTAATGCTGATGCAACTATTCAATATGCAATCGGAACTATTAATTGTAAAGATCAATCTAGCGATTGTAACTGGTGGAAGCCGGTTCTACAGGATGATCTTAAAATCTCATCGCCTTTTAATAGTTATACAAATCCAGGGCTTCCTCCGTCTCCAATTGCCAACCCGGGACTTTCTTCAATTAAAGCATCTGTCAATCCACAAGAATCGGACTATTGGTACTATATTCATGACAAAGATGGAGTGATTCACTATGCCAAAACACTTGAGGAACAAAACGCAAATATTAATAAGTATTTATATTAATAGTTTAGATGTTGACAAAGCCTATTTTCTATATATAATCACATAGTAGATCTACTATGTGTAGATAAAACCCGCGTCATTAGCGCGGGCAATTTGCATACAGCCCTTTTTTAAATGACTCGACCAACCAGACGCAACTTTGGCCAAAAAGAAGAGAACTTGCCCAAACTCGACCTTTCCCTTGTTCAGAGGGAATCCTGGCAATGGTTTGTAACTCATGGAATCGCCCAAGAACTATCTGAAATTTCTCCAATCGATGACTTTACCGGAAAAAACTGGCAATTAATTTTTGAGAGTCACAGCTTAGATAATGCCACAATTGCAATTCGTACAGCCCGAGAAAAAGGTGTAACTTATGCATCTCCATTTAAAGTTAAAGTAACATTAGTTAATAAAAAAACTGAGAAAAGAACCACTCAAGAAGTATTTTTTGGAAATATTCCTCAAATGACTCCAAACGGAACCTTTGTTATTAATGGAATTGAAAGAACCGTTATTAGTCAATTAGTTCGCTCTCCTGGTGTTTATTTTGCAGGGGACTTGGATACTGGATCTGGCCGTATGCTTTATTATGCTGAAGTACGTCCCTTGCATCACGGCTCTTGGCTTGAGTTTGAAATTAGTAAGACCGATGTCATCTCCGCTCGTATTGATAGAAGAAGAAAAATTCCAGCAACGACACTACTTAGAGCGCTTGGATTTGAAAGTGACGAGCAGTTAAAGAAATTATTTGAAAATGTTGATACAGATCCAAATCATAAATATATTGCCAAAACTATTGAAAAAGACCAAACAAGCACTCAGGCTGATGCCTTAATTGAAATTTATAGAAAATTAAGGCCAGGTGAACCAGCAATTTTGGAAAATGCGCAAAACTTATTCCACGGACTATTTTTTGATCCAAGAAGATATGACCTTGGGAAAGTTGGAAGATACAAGATCAATAAAAGGCTTGGGCTTGATATTCCCAATGAGCGCGCAAATTGGGTACTAACAAAAGAAGATCTTCTAACTACTGTATCGTATCTAATTGGCCTTCAAAACGGTCAAGGTAAAATTGACGATATTGATCACTTGTCAAATCGTAGACTTAGGCGAGTTGGAGAACTTGTTGCAACCCACGCTTTCCGTGTAGGGCTTTTACGACTTGAACGCTCAATTAAAGAAAAAATGAGCTTAATCTCAACTGAAGATCAACCAAATCCAGCCAATCTTATTAATCCAAGGCCACTAATCGCATCTTTAAATGAATTCTTTAGGTCAAATCAGCTTTCTACAATTTTAGATAACACTAATCCCTTAAGCGAAATTGATAATTTGAGGCGTGTTTCAGTTTTAGGCCCTGGTGGAATTAACCGTGAACGAGCATCTTTCTCAATTCGAGACGTTAATTCATCTCAGTATGGTCGTATTGATCCAGTCAGGTCTCCAGAGGGAATGAATATTGGACTTGTTACTTACCTTACTCTTTATGCCAAAATTAACGAATTTGGATTTATCGAAACTCCATATAAAGTAGTTGAGAAAGTGAAAATTGGTGGCAAAATCAAAGCTAAAGTAACAAATACTGTTACTTATTTGACAGCAGACGATGAAGAAAAATATCATATTACACACTTGGGAGTTGGAATTGATGAAAAGGGTGTAATTACCGATGACCGGGTTGCCTTTAGATTTAACGGGTCATTTTCAGAAGGTGAATCTAAATTAGTTGATTATGTTGATTTGACTCCTCGTCAGGTTTTTGGAGCCAGCGCTTCTTTAATTCCATTTTTGGCTCACGATGAAGGAAACCGTGCATTAATGGGCTCAAACATGCAATGTCAAGCAGTTCCCTTAGTTAAGCCATCGTCTCCAGTTGTTGGAACTGGAATGGAAGCAGAAGTGGCAAGTGCCATGGGGCGGGTTGTGAGATCTAATTGGGATGCAGTAGTTGAGTACGTGGATTCTGAGAGAATTGAATTAAAATTAAAAAAGAAAATTGAAGAATTTACAGGCGACGGAGTTGAGACAGCTGAAAGCGGAAAGAAAGTTATTTATCACTTATCAAAGTTTTGGAGAACTGCGCAATCAACTTGCTATAACCAAAGAGTTAGAGTAGTTGCAGGGCAGAAAGTTTCAGTAGGAGATTTACTAATTGACGGTCCAGCTGCGGTAGATGGTGAGTTGGCACTAGGGCAAAACTTAGTCGTTGCCTACACATCTTTTGGAGGATATGGATTTGAGGACGCAATTTTAATTTCAGATAAGCTAGTTAAAGATGACCTCCTTACTTCAATTCACATTAAGGAATACGAGGCCGACATTGTTGAAACAAAATTGGGCCCAGAAGAATTAACTCGTGATATTCCAAACGTAGCTGAAGATGAGCTAGCCAATTTGGCCTCAGATGGAATAGTCGTAGTTGGAGCTGAAGTTGGGCCAAATGACATATTGGTCGGGAAAATTGCTCCAAAAGGTGAGACTGAGCTAAGCTCTGAAGAGAGACTTTTACGAGCAATATTTGGTGAAAAAGCCCGCGAAGTCCGTGATACATCCCTTCGTGTTCCTCATGGAGAAGGTGGAATTATAGTTGACGTTACCATTTTAGATAAATCAAAGGGTGATGAATTAGGGCCTGGTGTCATTAAAAGTGTAATTGTAAAAGTTGCTCAAATAAGAAAAGTTACAGTGGGAGATAAAGTTGCAGGTAGGCATGGAAATAAGGGAGTAATTGCCAAAATCATGCCTGAAGCTGACATGCCTCACTTGGCAGACGGAACTCCAGTACAGCTAATTATTTCGCCTCTTTCAGTTCTTGCTCGTATGAATCTAGGGCAACTTCTTGAATGCCATATGGGATGGGCAATGGACAAAGCTGGCGAGAAAGCAGCTCTACCAGTTTTTGATAACATTGAAGAAAATGCAGTTTTTGGGGAATTAAAGAAAGTCGGACTTCCAGTAAACGGGAAAGCTAAGCTTTATGACGGCAGGACCGGAGAAGCATTTGAGGAAGATACCGTCGTTGGAATTGGCTACATAATGAAACTTAAGCACATGATTGAAGATAAAACTCATGCTAGGAGCACTGGACCATACTCACTTGTTACTCAGCAACCACTTGGTGGAAAAGCTCAAATGGGAGGCCAAAGACTTGGAGAAATGGAAGTTTGGGCACTTGAAGCACATAGGGCCGCTCACACATTACAGGAAATGCTTACAATTAAGTCGGACGATATTGTAGGCCGAGCTCAAGCTTTTAGTGCAATTGTCAAAGGCGACAAAATTCCTGAGGCCAAAATTCCTGAAAGCTTTAAAGTATTAGTTCGTGAATTAAATTCACTTGGGCTTAGTATTAATGTTGAAGGTGCAGTTTTGGAAAATGCTGAGGCAGTCCCAGGGGAAGAGCCTCCAATGCCTGTAAAGAAAAGTAATCATGTTAACGATCCTTTGACGAATCTTAGGGATTTGGAAGACTTTAAGTCTTTGCAAATTAAATTGGCTTCTGACTCTGAAATTAGAGGTTGGTCTAGAGGCGAAATCACAAAGCCAGAAACGATTAACTATAGAACACTAAAGCCTGAAAAAGATGGACTTTTTGATGAGAAAATCTTTGGACCCACTAAAGATTGGGAATGTTACTGCGGGAAGTATAAAAGAATTAGATATAAGGGTGTCATCTGTGATAAATGTGGAGTTGAAGTAACTGAGTCTCGAGTGAGACGCGAGCGAATGGGCCACTTAAGTTTGGCAGCCCCAGTTGTTCATGTATGGTTCTTTAAGGGAGCCCCAAGTAAAATTTCCTTACTATTGGATCTTGCACCACGCGCAATTGAGCAGGTAGTTTACTTTGCAAGGTACTTAGTTATTAATACTGATGAAAAATTAAGGCTAGAGGCTCTTAAAAACCTAAAAGGTATTCGTGAAGAAAAGATTAAGGAAATTAAGGAAACTTATGGAGAACGGGCAGAATTAATTAAGAAAGATGGCGAAGAGAGAAAAGCAAAACTACAAGGAAGACTTAAAGATAAAGAGCAAATTTCTTTGGCCCTTTCTGAGGTTGACCTTGATATCAGAAAGAAAGAAACATCTTTGGCAGAGGAAGAGAAAACAACTCTTGAAAAGACAGAAGAATTATTTACAAAACTACTCGATCTTGTAAAGGGAATCAAGAAATTTAACTTCCTATCTGAGGATGAATTTGATAAGTTAGCAGCCTATGATGCCGAAGGCTTTTTGGATGTGAAAATGGGAGCAGAATCTATTTTAGCTGCAATTGAAGCCTTAGACTTGGATAAATTATCAGTTGAACTTCGTAAAGAAGTGGCTGAGCTGAAAGGCAAAGGGACTAAATATATTAAGTTAACTAAGAGATTGAAGTTAGTTGATGGGCTTCGTGAAGCTAAAATAAATCCAGCTTGGACAATTATGAAAGTTTTACCGGTCCTTCCAGCAGACCTTCGTCCTATGGTCCAATTAGCAGGCGGAAGATTTGCGACGAGTGACCTTAATGATCTTTATCGAAGAGTTATCAATAGAAATAATCGTTTAAAGCACTTAATCACTCTTGGTGCTCCAGATATTATCCTTAGAAATGAAAAAAGAATGTTACAAGAAGCCGTGGATTCTTTGATCGATGCCTCTCAAAGAAAAGCAACAAGAAGAGGGCGTGGTAAACAAGTTCTAAGATCACTTTCAGACATGCTTAAAGGAAAGCAAGGAAGATTTAGACAGAATCTACTTGGAAAACGTGTCGATTATTCGGGACGATCTGTCATTATCGTTGGGCCTGAGCTAAAGCTTACTCAGTGTGGACTTCCAAAGGAAATGGCCCTTGAAATGTTTAAGCCATTTGTCTTAAAGGAAATGATTGTCAGAGGAATTGCTCCAAACGTAAAGTCAGCCAAGAACATGCTGGAAAGAAGACCAGCTGAAGTCTTTGATATTTTAGAGGAAATTACTGTAAATCATCCAGTCTTACTTAACCGTGCACCAACTTTACATAAGCTCGGTATTCAGGCATTTTATCCAATTTTAATTGAGGGAAGTGCAATTCGTATTCATCCAGCAGTTTGTTCTGGATTTAATGCTGATTTTGACGGAGATCAAATGGCAGTTCATATTCCTCTATCAAAAGCTGTTATTGAGGAAGCCAAGAATTTGATGTTATCTGAGAATAATTTGCTTCGTCCATCTGACGGATCTCCAGCTGCTACACCATCTTCAAAAGAAATGGCACTTGGAGTTTATTACTTTACAAGTGAAGATACTGCTAGAGTTCCTTCTGAAACAATCTTTGCGAACAAAGAAGAAGCAATATTTATTTATCAAGTTGGGAAAATTGGCCTAAGACAAAAAATCAGCGTGAGAATTAACTTAAAAGTTATTGAGACAACTGTTGGAAGAATTTTATTTAATGAAATTTTACCAGATGGTTTTGCTTTCATTAACCAAAGTGTGAACTCTTCCACAATCAAAGATGTTGTTACAGAAGCATTTTCTAAGCTTGATAAACATTTAGTCGTTAAATTGATTGATGACATTAAAGATTTAGGATTTGTTGGAGGCACACTATCTGGTCTTTCCTTTGGAGTAGCAGATGCTGCAATCTTGCCTGAAAAATCAAAAATTATCGATGAAGCCAATGATAAAGTAACTGAAATTGAAAAGAGTTTTGCCCAAGGATTTATCACTAATGAAGAGAAAAGGAGATCTATTCAGCAAATCTGGATCGAAACAACTGAGGAAATTGCGGATAAGACTTGGGAGCAAATAGATCCAAATAGCACTATTAAAATTGTCATTGATGCCAAAGTCGGTCGTACCTCAAGAGATCAAATTAAGCAGTTGGCAGGTATGAGAGGGCTTGTTGTTGACCCGCTTGGAAAAATCGTTGAATTACCCGTTAAAAGTAACTTTAGAGAAGGGCTTTCAGTCTTTGAATATGTGGCCTCAGGTCGTGGATCTAGAAAAGGATTAACAGATACAGCTCTAAAGACTGCTGATGCTGGGTACTTAACTCGAAGACTAGTAGACGTTGCCCATGATTTATTAATCCGTGAGGAGGATTGTAAGACCAAAGAAGGAATTATGGTTAAGAAATCCCACAGAACAGCATCATTCTATAAAAGAATTGTAGGAAGATTTGATGAAAAAGGAGAGTTTATCGATGAAAAGCGTGCTAAGGAACTGTCAGATGATCCAAAGATAGAAGAAATTAAGATTAGATCGTCTCTTACTTGCCAAACCAGGTATGGAGTTTGTACCAAGTGTTATGGATGGGATCTCTCAACCAAGAAGCTTGTTGAAATTGGTCTTCCGGTTGGAGTTATTTCAGCTCAATCAATTGGAGAACAAGGAACACAGTTGACCCTTAGAACAAAGCATTCTGGAGGAGTTGTTGGAGTTGATATTACTCAAGGGCTTCCTCGTGTTGAGGAATTATTTGAGGCTAGAATGCCAAAGAGCTTGTCCCCTATCTCTGAAATTAGTGGAAAAGTTAGCATTAAGGAAGACGAAGATGGAGTGGTCGTAAAAGTTACAACTACAAGTAGGCCAAAAGAGGAACGCGAATATATTATTCCTAAGACCAGTAAATTGGCTGTAAGCGATGGGCAACTAATCGAGTCAGGGACTCAGTTGGCTTCAGGATTCTTGGACGTTAAAGATATTTTGGCAGTAAGAGGATTACAAGCTTCACAAGAATATCTTGTGCAGGAATTACAGGCTGTGTATGAATCTCAAGGAATTTCTATTAACGATAGGCATTTTGAAACCATCATTAGGAAAATGAGCGATGAGGTTAGGATAACAACTCCAGGGGACACACACTTGCTTCCTGAGGAATTAATAGAGAAATATAGATTTGAAGAGGAAAATGAGAAAGTATTAGCGGCTGGAGGGGAGCCATCAAGTGCAAGGCAAACAGTCCTCGGTATTACAAGGCGGGCACTACATACAGAGTCCTGGCTATCTGCAGCCTCATTTGAGCAAACAACTGATGTTTTGGCTGATGCTGCCTTAATGGGCAAGAAGGATAGACTCCTTGGGCTTAAAGAAAATGTTATAATAGGCCGCCTGATTCCAGTAGATCCAGCTCGTGCTGCATTTACTAGCAGAAAGGTAGCCTAAGTATGCCAACAGTTAACCAGTTAATTAAAAAGGGCCGAAGAAGCCAAAAGAAAAAGGAGAAGACAACTTCTTTAAAGTGGTGGTTTAATGCAAAAGACCGAAAATTCGGCACAACTGCCTCACCATTCAAGCGTGGTGTAGTACTCTCTGTTCGTACAATGACACCTAAAAAGCCTAATTCAGCTCTAAGAAAAGTAGCTCGTGTAAGACTATCTAATAAGCAAGAAGTAACAGCTTATATTCAGGGTGAAGGGCACGAGCTTGCTGAGCATGCAATAGTTTTAGTTCGAGGAGGACGCGTGAAAGATCTTCCAGGAGTAAAGTACCATATAATTCGTGGTAAATATGACACAACTGGAGTTGTTGGACGTAAAACTTCAAGAAGTAGGTATGGAACAAAGAAAGGAAGCGCAGCCCCAGCCGGAGCAGCTGCTAACTAAAATATGGCCAGGCGAGGAGCGATAAAACCAAGAAAGGTACAAGGAGATCCTATTTATGGAGATATTCTTGTTACCAAATTAGTTGGGCGCGTTATGTATGACGGCAAGAAATCTGTTGCCGAAAAAGAGATTTATAGAGCTTTTGAGATAATTAAAGAGAAAACTAAGGAAGATCCGATGAAAGTTTTCCACGCCGCTCTTGAAAATATTAAGCCTACAATGGAAGTTCGCCCCCGAAGAATTGGAGGAGCGGCCTATCAAGTTCCTATGCAAGTTCGTGGCATTAGGCGTGATTCACTTGGAATTCGCTGGCTTGTTACCATGAGCCGCCAAAAATCCAATTCTGAATTTCATACATATGCTGAGAAATTAGCAGCTGAAATTATGGATGCAGCTAAGGGAGAAGGATTAGCAGTTAAAAAGAAACAAGACGTCGAAAAAATTGCTGAAGCCAACCGCGCATTTGCTCACTTTAAATGGTAGTCTTCAATTTGTTGTAAAATAACCTATGGCACAACAAGCAAAGAAAAAAGCTAGCATGGTAGTGACGGTCACTAAGGATCGTGATGTACCTCTTGATAAAATCCGAAATATTGGGATTATTGCTCATATTGATGCTGGAAAAACAACTACAACTGAACGCATACTTTTTGAAACTGGAAAGACTTATAAACAAGGATCTGTCGATGAAGGAACCACAGTTACTGACTGGATGGAGCAAGAGCGTGAGCGTGGAATTACCATTGTCTCAGCTGCTATTACCACTTTCTGGGATACAAAGGAAAATTCTTCAGTTGATGCCGGGCATTACCGTGTAAATATTATTGATACTCCAGGGCATATTGATTTTACGGCAGAGGTTGAGAGATCTTTAAGAGTTTTAGATGGCGCTGTCATGGTTTTTGATGGACGAACTGGTGTTGAATCTCAATCTGAAACTGTCTGGAGACAAGCGGATCGTTACCGAGTTCCCCGCATTTGTATTTTAAATAAATTAAATCTTATTGGAGCTGATTTTGAAGGATCCATTAAGTCTATCCGCGAACGACTTGGAGCTAATGCTGCTCCCATTCAATTGCCAATTGGAATAGAGCACGAGCTTCATGGAGTGGTGGACCTTATTAAAATGAAATCTTATACCTATAAAGCAGTTGAGGATAATGCACTTACTGAAGGTGAAGTTCCAGCCGATTTAGTTGAGCAGGCAAAAACATTAAGAGCTAATTTAATCGAAAAAGTAGCTGATTTTGATGACGAGCTTCTAATTAAATACTTGGAAGGCATTGAACCCAGTGAAATTGAAATTAAAAAGGCTATTAGAAAGGGTGTTGTTGCTGGTAAATTCTTCCCAATTTTAGGTGGAGATAATAGGACAGCTACTGCACAACTTTTATTAAATGCTGTTGTTGAATATTTACCATCCCCTATTGATCTTCCGGAAGTTGTGGGGACAAATCCAAAAACTAATGAAAAAGTAACTAGACAAAGAAAAATTGATGAGAAATTCTGTGCACTTGCCTTTAAAGTTATTACAGACCCTCATGTTGGAAGATTAGTTTATCTAAGAATTTATTCAGGAAAGCTCTCAGGTGGAATGGGAATTTACAATGCAACAAAACAAAAGTATGAGCGAATTGGTAAATTAGTACTTCTTCATGCGGATCAGCGGGAGCTAGTCAATGACGCTTTTGCTGGAGAAATTGTGGCTGCGGTTGGTGTTAAAGACACTACAACTGGAGACACACTTTGTGAGGCAGACGCCCCAATAGTTCTTGAATCCATATCTTTTCCGGAGCCCGTCATTTCTCTTGCCATTGAGCCAGCTACAAAATCAGACCAGGAAAAAATGGGGCTAGCACTTGCCAAATTATCCGATGAAGACCCAACTTTTAGGGTTAAGAGTAATCCTGAAACCGGGCAAACAATTATTTCTGGAATGGGGGAATTACAACTTGAAGTCCTAGTTGACCGCATGAAGAGGGAATTTAATGTGGTAGCGACAACTGGAGCTCCACAAGTAGCTTATAAAGAAACTATTAAAAAGATTGCAGAGGGAGAGGGAAAATATATTAAGCAAACTGGAGGACGTGGACAGTATGGACATTGTTGGCTTCGAATTGAGCCCAGGGGACGTGGGGAAGGGTTCGAATTTAAGTCTGAAATCAAGGGTGGAGCAATTCCTCAGGAATTTATCTCCCCAATTGAAAAGGGATCTAAAGAAAAACTTGAAAATGGAATTTTGGCAGGATTTCCATTAGTTGACGTTAGAGTAGTAGTTACTGACGGCTCTTATCATGACGTTGATTCAAGCGAAATTGCTTTCAAAATTGCAGGCTCAATGGCTGTTGAAGCTGCCGCCAGAAAAGCCGATATGGTACTTCTTGAGCCAATTGTAAAAGTTGAAGTTTCAACGCCGGCTGAGTTTATGGGGGATATTATCGGAAATCTCTCCAGTAAACGAGCACAAATCCTGGGAACTGAAGAAAAGGGAACCATGACTGTAATTAATGCCACAGCTCCTTTGGCAGAACTCTCCGGTTACGCAACAAGCTTAAGATCTATCTCTCAAGGAAGAGCTAGCGCCTATGTAGAGCCAAGCCACTATGAAGAAGTTCCCAAAAATATTACAGATCAAATCGTAGCCAAAAGCGGTAAAGTAGCAGTTACAGCTTAGAGGTCTAATTCTTCAAATACTATATAATTAATTTATGGAAGGTGAAAATACTTCACAAATTGTTGTAGAGAATTCAGTGGATTCAAGTAAAGATAAAGTATTAGGAATTGCGGATTTAGGTTATAGCAAATCAAGAGTTGACGAATTAACACAACAGTTGGAAATAAAAAGAAAGGAGTTTCGAGAATATCTTGATAATTATAAACCAGTCAAGGATAAATTTGGTAGATCATCAAACCCTTTCGGTGCATTTGGGTCTGGTCCCTTAAAGCGTGGAACTCAAGATTTAGAAAATAGTTTGAGATACGAAAGGTATAAAAGAAGTGACGCCCAAGATCTGCAAGAAGCTCAGGAGGAGTTGTCAAAAGAAGAATTTGCAGTTAATAATTCTTTTTCCAGGAATGAAACAGTAGTAAATAAAGTAGATCAAAGAATTGATTTTAAAAACGATGTTGTTTTTGATGATAATACTCAAGAAATTTTGGAGTTTACAAAGAAAGATATTGTCGGAAGAGTTTTAGTCCATACAACTAGTCATATGGATTCTATTCTAAAACATAAAGGTTTGGTCACTCGCGCCTGGGTTGAAAAGAATGATTCCGAATATCGAAAGAGAATGCTAGCTGGCAAAGATGTTAAAGGTCGAGAGATGCCATTTAGTCCAATGAATGTTTCTGACGAAGATACTATTTATTTTGGCAATAACCATGTTGAATCTTATGGAGGTGAAGGAGTGGCGTTTTTGGCGGAAGATGTCCTTTTGGATACTGGATTGGTTTTTCAGTTGGGTAGGTATGCACAAGGGAATATGGAAGTGGTAGTTTCTGACGTATGTATTCCCGGGGAAGATAAAATACCTGATAGAGCTGATGAAGAAGAGTACGGTAGTAGTAATTTGAAACTTACTTTAGATAAGGCTGTCATGTTTTTTCCTAAAGAGAAGTATAAAGCGCGATGTAAGGGTTTGTTGATAGCAGGCTACTCTTCTGACTGGATAAAAAAGAATACTTTTTCTTACAGAGGAGCTTTGTCTGACAACGATGTGAATGGGGCTGTTATGGATGAGATCGAAAAAAGATTGGAAGAACGAGACTTGCTAGGTAAATCTGAAATTAAGATTATTCCAAATCCATCAGTAAAACCATGGGGGGCAAAGCTGTTTCAACTTGGGGCAGCTTAACTCTTGACACACAAAAGTTGAGCCTATATACTACCTTTAGTTATCCCGATTAGATCGGGATTTACTTTGTCTAGAAGAGATTATATAATATAAAAATGGCAGCAGATACAAAACAAAAATTCGAGCGCACTAAGCCACACGTTAATATTGGAACGATTGGTCACGTTGACCATGGAAAAACAACTTTAACTTCAGCAATCACTACAGTACTTTCTAAGCAACCAGGAAACAAAACCAAGCCTTATGCTTTTGACCAAATTGACAGTGCTCCTGAAGAAAAAGAAAGAGGAGTTACTATTAATATTACTCACGTTGAATACGAAACAGATAAGAGGCATTATGCCCATATTGATGCTCCAGGACACCAAGATTACATTAAAAATATGATTACCGGTGCCGCTCAAATGGACGGAGCTATATTAGTTATTTCCGCTCCAGATGGAGCTATGCCACAAACCAGAGAGCACGTTATCTTAGCTCGCCAGGTTAATGTTCCAGCTCTTGTCGTTGCTTTAAATAAAATTGACATGATGGACGATGAAGAATTGATTACTTTAGTTGAAGATGATATCCATGCTTTACTTGAAAAGTATCAATATCCAAAAGACACTCCAATTGTTAGAGTTTCAGCCTTAAAAGCTCTTGAGGGAGATAAAGCAGCTGAAGAGGGAATTTTGAAATTAATGAAGACAGTCGATGAATTTATTCCAGATCCAAAGCGTGAGACAGACAAGCCATTTTTGATGCCAGTTGAGGATGTTTTCTCAATCAAGGGTCGTGGAACTGTGGTCACAGGTAGAGTTGAAAGAGGAACTTTAAAAGTAAACGAAGAAATTGAAATCATTGGGCTTAAAGCTACCAAGAAAAGCGTTGTAACAGGCCTTGAAATGTTCAGAAAGACTCTTGATGAGACTCAAGCTGGAGATAACGTTGGAATATTACTAAGAGGCATTGAAAAAGACGATATAGAGCGAGGTCAAGTGTTGGCAAAATCAGGTTCAGTTACTCCTCATACCGAATTTGATGCAGAAGTTTATATCTTAAGTAAAGAAGAAGGCGGACGTCACACACCATTCTTTACAGGTTATAAGCCACAATTTTATATAAGAACTGCAGATGTTACAGGTGAAGCAACCCTCCCAGAAGGAATTGAAATGGTTATGCCTGGGGACAACGCCAAAATGAAAGTGAAATTGATAGTTCCAGTTGCCATGGAAGAGGGACTAAGATTTGCAATTCGAGAAGGAAGTAAAACAGTAGGCGCTGGTGTTATCACCAAGATTAATAAATAAAGCCTAAGTACATTAAAAACGATTATGCCAGTTGGAAGATTAAGAGTTAAGCTCAAAGCTTACGATAATAGAGTAATAGATGAGGCAGCAACCAAAATTTTGGAAACTGCTATTGCTACTGGTGCAAAAATCGTTGGACCCATTCCCCTACCTACAAAAAGAAGTATGTTAGCTGTGAAAAAGTCTCCTTTTACAGACAAAGACGCTCAAGAACACTTTGAAATGATAGTTCATAAGCGACTAATTGATATTGTAGATCCATCAGATCGTACAATTGATTCCCTCTCTAATTTAGACCTTCCAGCAGGCGTTTCGATTGAGATTAAGATGTAAACTCTCGAGCCTTGCAAGGCTGGCGCTTCTTTGGTATAATTTCCCCTAAGTCAATGGAGGTTGTTATTAGTAATTAGCCTCGGGATGTTTCGAGAGAAAACCTTAAGTTAAGGTGTCTATCGAGACACCTTTTTTGTTGGCTTAATACGACTTATGCTAAATAGTTTACTGGGTTCAAAATTGACAATGACACAGTCCTTTGTGGAGGGGGCTCGTACTCCTGTTACCAAAATTGCTCTTGGCCCATGCATTGTAACTCACATTAAAAAAGAGGATAAAGATGGCTATTGGGCAGTCCAGATTGGATACGGAGAAAGAAAGCAGAAACTTACCACTAAACCCATGCAAGGGCACTTCAAAAAATCTCACACTTCAGAAGATAATAAAAATAAAACATTTCCAAGATACGTTCGCGAAGTTAGAGTAACTGAGGAACCTAAAGAAAAAATTGGAGAGCAATTAAAAGCCTCCGATATTTTTGTTTCTGGGGATATTATTTCTGTAACAGGAACTTCTAAAGGAAAAGGTTTTGCAGGAGCCGTTAAAAGATGGCACTTTGCAGGAGGGCCCAAAACTCATGGTCAATCTGACAGACAGCGTGCCCCAGGGTCTATTGGGCAAGGAACCACTCCAGGACGTGTTTTAAAAGGAAAACATATGGCAGGCAGGATGGGAAGCGATACTGTAACTGTTAAAAACCTCAAAGTAGTTAGTGTAAATGATGATAAAAACGAAATTGAAGTAAATGGTCCAGTCCCAGGCCGCCCTGGAGCATTACTCATTGTCAAAAGATTAAATGAAAGGTCCGCCGAAGGCGAGGTAAAAACAAATGCTTAAAGTAGATAGTTATTCAACCAAAGGAATTAAGGGAACTGCTGTAACTTTGCCAAAAGAATGGGAAGTAAAATTAGTACCTAAATTACTGGCCCAAGCCATTAGAGTTTATGACGATAGGTCTCATGTAGGATTTGCTAAAACCCAAGGTCGTGGTGAAGTTAATAGAACAACTAAAAAGCTTTATAAACAAAAAGGAACGGGAGGCGCTAGACACGGCGCTAGAAGTGCTCCTATTTTCGTTGGCGGTGGAGTTGCGCACGGTCCTAAGCCAAGAGCTCGTGAATTAACTCTATCTCAAAAAATGAGAATTAAGGCTTTACAGATGGCACTTAATGAAAAAGCTAGTCAGGAAAAAATTGTAGTTTGGGATCTGGGTGGGATTAAAAAAACAAAAGATGCTGCAACTTTTCTTAAAAAGATGAATATATACGGGAAGCGTGTAACTTTTGTATTATCGCTTGAAAATAGATTAGCTAATAAGGCCCTTAGAAATATTGCAAATTCAAAAATTGTTTCATTTAAAAATTTAAATGCACATGATGTTTATTTGGGCGGATCTATGGTAATGGATAAATCGATATTTAAAGTTAAAAAGGAGAAGGCAAAATGATAATTCCAGTATTTACTGAAAAATCAACCAAGTTAGCTAAAGACAAGAAGTACACTTTTTTAGTTCCGATTACTTTAACTAAAACAGAAATTAAAAAAGCAATTTCAGAGATGTTTGATGTTACGGTTACCAGTATTAAAACAATCAACTCTAAAAAAATGTCTAAAAGAAACATGAGAGGAAAAACAGTAACTATACCAGCTACCAAAAAAGCTTTAGTAACTCTTAAGAAGGACGAAAAAATTGATTTATTTGAGGAAGAGAAAAAAACAAAGAAAAGGAGCACTAAGAAATAATGCGAAAACTAAAGTTTATATTATCCAAAAAGTCCGGTAGATCTGGTGGGAAAGTTGTTGTCAGGCATCAGGGTGGACGCAATAAAAGATTTTTAAGAATTATTGATTTTAAACGCGACAAAAAGGATGTCTGGGGAATTGTTGAGACAATAGAAATTGACCCAAATAGAAACTCTTTAATTGCGCTAGTTTTATATACAGATGGAGATAGAAGATATATTACGGCTCCACAAGATCTTAAAATTGGCCAGAAAGTTGTGGCAAGCACTGAAGCCCCAATTGAAGTTGGAAATGCAATGCCAATTTCAAAACTTCCCATTGGAACCCCAATTCATAACTTGGAAATTAAACCAGGTTTTGGAGCACAACTTGTTAAGAGCGCTGGCTCAGTTGCGACAGTGCAGGGAAAAGAGGATAATTACACACTGGTAAAGCTTCCATCTGGAGAGGTAAAGAGATTTATGCCCGATAGCTGGGCTACAATTGGTCAAGTGGGGAACGCAGATATTTGGACCAAAAAGCTTAGAAAAGCTGGTACAAAAATAAACAGAGGAATTAGGCCAACAGTCAGAGGAGTTGCACAACATCCTAATTCTCATCCTCATGGAGGAGGAGAAGGAAGAAGCGGAATTGGATTAAAGTACCCTAAAACACCTTGGGGAAAGCCAGCGGTTGGGAAAACAAGAAACAAGAAGAAATATTCTGATAGATTGATAGTAACAGGACGTAAGAAAGGACCACATGTTTAATATTGAAAGAAGATTAAATTATGGAGAGTGGGGTTCGTTGGAGAGAGGTTTTCAATCAATTCTTGATGAGAGGGAACTTGTTGGTCCTGAAGCTGTAAAAGAAGTTTTTAATGTTGTTTGGATGGCTAGTGGATGTAAAGTTAATCTGGATTATGACGGAGAAGAAAGTAAACAGTTAGTTGAGTATATAAACGAAATTATTGAAGACTTACGCAGAGAAAAAAGAGAAAAGCCACTTGTATGTGAACTTAATTTTCGACTTGGAGATGGAGAGCGCTTTTTATCATTTGGTATTTGTGGAGATGTATTTTTCGGTAGACCAAATGTTCAGATTGCTGAAAATGCTCTTGAGGCAAAGAGAAAATGGGAAAAAACGTCGCCGAGAGTTCCGAACTATGCGGGGGTAAATAATTATGTCTAGATCAAGTAAAAAAGGACCATATGTTGATGAGCGACTTACTAAAAAAGTCAATGCCGGGATGGGTGTAAAGGGTTCACCAATTAAAACCTGGAGCCGTGCTTGCCAAATCCCACCAGAATTTGTTGGTAAATACTTTTCAGTCCATAACGGAAGAAACTTTATTGAAGTATTTGTGACAGAGGATATGGTAGGTCACCGCTTGGGAGAATTTTCACCAACTAGGACATTTAGAGGACATGGCCAAATTGTCAAAAGGACAATGGACAAAACTTAATATGCAAAGTACAGCAACACAAAAATTTATTCGTATGTCGCCTAAGAAAATTAGAATTGTTGTGGCAGAAATTAAAAAAATGAAGCCAGCTGCAGCTATTGAAATTTTGCCATATGTTGCTAAGCGCTCAGCAGAACCTCTTAATAAAGTAATTAAAGCAGCTATCGCAAATGCTCGTATGAAAGGCGCAAAAGTCGAAGATCTTGTTTTTAAAGAGATTCAAATTGGTGAAGGGCCAAGATTAAAGCGAATTAACCCAGTATCCAAAGGACGTGCTCATGCTATTAAAAAAAGAATGAGTCATATTAGAGTAGTACTAGAAACCATCGAAAAACCAGTAAAGGAGACCAAAAAAAGTGGGACAAAAAATTAATCCGACAGGATTCCGAGTAGGAACATTTATGCCTTGGAAATCAAGGTGGTTTGTTGATGATAAAAGTTATAAAGAGTATTTAATAGAAGACATTAAGATAAGAAAAGCTTTGATGGAAAAGCTAAAGCTTGCTGGTATTACATCTGTTGAAATTGAAAGATTACCTAAGAGTATTGTAATTACCTTAACTGTATCTCGCCCAGGTGTTGTCATTGGCCGAGGTGGAAGTGGAATTGAGGATGTTAAGAAGGATGTAATTAATATAATCAGGAAAATTCGCGGAGTAAAGCCAGTTATTAAAATTGACTTACATGTTGTTGAAGTGAAAAACCCAGAGCTTTCAGCCTATTTAGTTGCAGGGCGAATTGCGGGGGATTTGGAAAGAAGATTTCCTCATCGAAGAGCGGTTAATAAAGCAATAGAGCGAGTTATGCAGTCCGGTGCCAAGGGAGTCAAAGTCGTTTTAGCAGGAAGAATAAATGGTGCTGATATTGCCCGGTCCGAAGGATTCCACGTCGGATCTGTCCCATCACAAACATTAAGGGCCAATATTGATTACGCCCAAGTCCCAGCGATGGGAAAGCGTGGTTATGTTGGGGTAAAGGTTTGGATCCATAAGTCTGAAGAATAATTATGTTGCAACCAAAAAGAAGTAAATATAGAAAAAGTTTTAGAGGTAGAAGGAAAGGAATTGCTAGTCGTGGTGCAAATCTAGCTTTTGGTGAATTTGGATTAAAAGCTATGGGGCATGCTTGGATGTCTGCGGCACAACTCGAAGCTGCTAGGCGCGCCGTCACAAATGATCTAAAAAGAAAAGGAAGAATTTGGCTAAGAGTTTTTCCGGATAAGCCAGTTACAGCCAGGGCCGCTGGGCAAAGAATGGGAAGTGGAAAAGGTGACGTTGATAAGTATGTTGCTGTTATAATTCCAGGGAAGATAATTTTAGAGGTAGCGGGGGTAGCGCCTGAGCTGATCCGAGAAGCCTTAAGGAAAGCCTCGCACAAGTTGCCTTTTAAAACTAAAGTCATTGCTAAGGAGGAAATATAAATGGAAGAAATAAGAAAAAAGAAAAAAGAATTGGCGCTAGTCTCAGCCCAAATTAGAGCAGGGCGAGAAAAGAACTTGAGAAGAGCAAAAAATATAAGACTTGAAATAGCAAGGCTTTTAACAAAAATGAATATGAAAAATGAGAAAGCAAAATAAGCAAAGCTTGTAATTAAAATTATGAAAATATTTAGCGGAAAAGTAATTAAAATAAAACCATTAACAGCAACAGTTGAAGTTACACGAGTTGTGACTCATCCACTGTATCTAAAAAAGCTAAAGACCAACAAAAAATACCAAGTCCATGATGAGCTGGGAGTTAAAGTGGGAGAAACAGTTAAATTTGTTGCATCTAAGCCATATAGCAAATTGAAAAAATGGAGGATTGTTAAATGATACAACTAAGATCAATCTTAACGCCGGCTGATAATAGTGGGGCCAAGAAACTTGTTGTCATGGGTGTTCCAGGGCGTGTTGGTAAAATTGCGACAATTGGGGATGTCGTTAAGTGTGTTGTAAGAGGAGCTGACTCAAGTGGAATTGTAAAAGATCACGAAAAAGTTAATGCTGTCATAGTTCGTACCAGAAAAGAAATTGGACGCAAAGATGGGACTTATATAAGATTTGACGATAATGCAGCGGTTGTTATTGATAAACAAAATTTGCCTCGTGGGACGCGCATTATGGGGCCAGTTGCACGTGAAGTGAAAGAGTCAGGTTTTACTAAAATTGCGTCTTTAGCAAGGGAAGTTATTTAATATGTTTAAATTTAAAGTTAACGATACAGTGAAAATTACTAGCGGAAAAGATAAAGGCCGGGAAGGGGTTATTGAAAAAATATTTCCCAAGAAAGGTACTTTACTTATCCCAGGAATCGCTGTTTATAAAAAACATATAAAGCCGGCAATGACAGTTGATGGAAAAGGTGGAATTTTTGAAATTAGTAGACCAGTAGTTACAGCTAAGGTTGCACTAATTTGCCCGAATTGTAAAAAGCAAACAAGAGTTTCATTTAAAGTGGTGAATGGAAAAAAGGTGAGAATTTGTGCAAAATGCAAAAAGACAATAGAGATAAAGAAAGCTATAAAGGCTGTGAAAGGTAAAAAATAATGTCATTAAAAGATAAATACGAAAAAGAAGTTAAATCTAAATTAAAGGAAGAGTTTGGGATTAAAAATATAATGGCAACTCCCAAGCTAACAAAAATTGTAATTAACATAGGAACTGGGGATGCATATAAAAGTAAAGATAGTTTTGGTAAAATTGCTAGCGATTTATCAAGTATAACTGGTCAAAAGGCAAAAATAACAACAGCTCGTAGTTCAATTGCAGGGTTTAATATAAGGGCAGGAATGCAAGTTGGATTAACAGTTACTTTACGAGGCATTCGGATGTATGATTTCTTTGAAAGATTTGTGTCGATAGTTTTACCGAGATTAAGAGATTTTAGAGGAGTCCCAACGAAAAGCTTTGATAAGAATGGAAATTATACATTAGGATTAGTAGAGCACACAGTCTTTCCTGAGATAGATTTGGCAAAAGTTGAAAAAGCGAGGGGCATGGAAATTACATTTGTCACAAAAGACGGAAGCCCTGAAAAATCAAAAAGATTACTAGAATTACTTGGTATGCCTTTTGAAAAGCCAGAGGAGAAGAAAGGAAAATAATGTCAACAACAGCAAAAGAAGTTCGAGAAAATAAAAAATTAAAGTTTAATGTGAGATATCGCAATAGATGCAGGCTTTGTGGTAGATCTAGGGGTTACATGCGAAAATTTGGTTTATGCAGATTATGTTTTAGGGAATTTGCACATAAAGGAGAAATCCCTGGAATTAGAAAGGCAAGTTGGTAATAATATGATGAATTATCCAGTAGGGGACTTTTTAATAAGAGTTAAAAATGCGGGAATGGGATCTTTAAAAGAAGTTCGTATGCAAAATACAAAGTTCGTAAAAGAAGTTGCAGAAGCTCTTAAGGTCGAGGGATTCTTGGATAAAGTTACCAAGGATGGAAAAGATATCATTGTAACCCTTAGTTATAAAAGTAAAAAGCCAGTATTAAAAAATTTAAAACTTGTGTCAAAGCCAGGACTTAGGATTTATTTAGGAGTAAATGATATGAAAAATAGAAAAAGAAGATCGTCGATATTTATTTTATCCACTCCAAGTGGAGTGCTTTCCTCAACAAAAGCGGTAAAGAAAATGGTCGGAGGAGAGGTAATAGTGGAGGTTTGGTAATATGTCAAGATTTGGAAAAATACCAGTAACAATTCCGACAGGTGTAAATATTACTCTTGATGGCCGTGTGGTCAAAGTAAAAGGGCCAAAGGGAGAGATATCTTTAAATGTTCCAAGAGCAGTTAATGTCAAAGTTGATGGCACTAATGTAGCAGTTGAAATTAAAGAAAAATCAAAATTTGGCATTTCCCTTCAGGGAACAATTAGATCTCATATTGTTAATATGATTCAAGGAGTGACGACTGGATGGAAAAAATCACTGGAACTAGTAGGGACCGGATATAGGGCTGAAGTAAAAGGGACAGATTTAGTCTTAACCTTGGGATATTCGCACCCAATTATTATTAAGGCACCAGTTGGAATAAAGTTTAGCGTCGAGAAATTAGTAGTCCATGTTGAGGGGGCCAATAAAGATATAGTGGGCTTAATTGCAGCTAAGGTCAGAGAGTCTCGAGTACCTGATGCTTACAAAGGAAAAGGAGTAAGATATTTGGGTGAAATATTAAAACTTAAGCCAGGAAAGCAGGCAGCAAAGACGACAGGAGCAGCTTAATAAAATGCAAAAATCAAAATTAACCAAGAGAATTACTAGAAAGAAAAGAATCAGGTCTAAAGTAGTTGGAACGACAGAGAGACCAAGGGTTAGTATCTTTAGATCAAATAAATTTATATATGGGCAGGTAATTGATGATGTTAAAGCTCAAACTTTAGTTTCATCTTCTGGAAAAAATGCCAGTGAAGTTGGAGAAAAGTTAGCAACGAGTGCTTTAAAAAAGAAAATAAAAAGAGTTGTTTTTGATAGAGGTGGTTATAGATATCAAGGGAAAGTGCAGAAATTTGCAAAAGCACTTCGCGAGAAAGGATTGGAATTTTAAAATGGATAATTACATGGTCAAAGAATTTACAGAAACAGTAATTCAAATAAATAGAATTTCTAAAAAAACCAAAGGTGGAAACCAAATGAGATTTTCGGCTCTAGTTGTTGTAGGTAATAAAAAAGGGAAAGTTGGAGTTGGAATTTCAAAGGCAAAGGATGTTAGAAGTGCTATTCAAAAGGCAATTGTTTACGCCAAAAAACGCATGATCGATGTTCCCATGAGAGGGACGACGATTCCCCACGACATTAGAGAAAAATTTGGCGCTGCCAGAATTTTATTAAAGCCAGCTCCTGCTGGATCTGGAATTATTGCAGGTGGGGCCATGCGAGTTGTTTTAGAAGCTGCTGGAGTACGAGATGCAGTTGGGAAAATATTGGGAACTAAAAATAAGATATCTAATGTGTATGCAACAATGGAAGCTTTAAATAAATTAACAAAAAATGAATAATTTACCAAAGATTGTTACCAAAAGGAAAAAGAGATTGGGTCATGGAATTGGCTCTGGAAAAGGTGGGCATACATCCAGTCGTGGACAAAAAGGTCAGAAAGCTAGAACTAGTGTTGGTGTTCTTTTTGAAGGATTAAAAGTTAAAAAATCACTTTTAAGGCGCCTTCCTCTAGTACGTGGTAAGGGAAAATTTAAAGCCCAAGAGAAGCCTTTAGTGGTTAACTTGGACAAATTAAATTTATTACCAGCTAATGTTAAGGTTGATATTGAGGCTTTGGTTAAAGCTGGAATTGTTAAAGAATCAATAGCTCGTAAGATTGGAGTTAAAATTTTGGGAAATGGAAAATTAACCAAGAAACTTAATATCGCATTACCTATCTCGAAAAGTGCTGCTAATATGGTTATAAAAGCAGGAGGAAAAATAGTTTAATGCTTGCCCGCATTTCGCCCATCGTAAGAAAAAAAATTTTAATAACAGCCATAATACTTGTAATATTTAGGCTCGTTACCCATATTCCTGTAGCTGGAATAGATAGAACCTCTCTTCAAGCCCTTTTTGCCGGAAGCCCAATACTTTCTCTTCTCGATGTATTTTCAGGAGGAACTCTGGCCAATTTTTCGATAATGGCCTTGGGGCTTAACCCATACATTAATGCTTCCATCGTCATGCAGCTATTGGGGTTTGTAATTCCTTCAATTGAAGAATTACAGGAAGAAGGAGAATTTGGGCAAGAAAAGATTAATCAGTACACAAGATTTTTGACAGTTCCACTTTCTATTTTTCAGGGAGCTGGAGTTTATATGTTATTAAGAGGCAAAGGGATTGTTGGATTATTTACTCCACTTCAATTAGTTGCATTTGTCTTTACCATGATGGCTGGGACAATGTTTGCCGTTTGGCTCGGGGAATTAATTACTGAATATGGTGTTACAAACGGAGTATCGTTTTTGATTTTTGCCGGAATTGTTGCCAGACTTCCGGTGAGCTTTGGGCAGACATTTACAAGTTTAGGTTCAAATTTACCTAAGATTGGAATTTTTGTTTTACTTTCTATCATAATTATCGCCCTTGTTGTATTTGTTAGTAATGCTGTTCGGCAAATTCCGATTAAGCACGCCAGGCGTGTGATTGGGGAATCAAAATATGTTGCGAGCTTTTTGCCACTTCAATTAAATCAAGCTGGTGTAATTCCAATCATTTTCGCAGTGTCCTTGGTATTGATGCCTTCTTTGATTGCTCAGTTTGCAGTGGGACTAAATAATCCACAGATAACAAGTGTTGCTAATCAAGTTGTAGCGGTATTAAATCCTCAGTCAGTTGTGTATAACGTTTTGTACTTTTTCCTTGTAGTAGGATTCACTTATTTTTATACAACGGTTGTCTTTAATCCTGAAAAAATTTCAGAGCGACTTGGGAAGCATGGAAGCTTTATTCCAGGAGTTAGGCCTGGCACTCAAACCAAAAATTATCTTTCGGGAGTCTTATCAAAAATTACTCTAGTTGGGGCCATATTTTTGGGATTTATTGCAATCTTGCCATCTATCTTGCAAAATTTCCTGGGAATTTCTAACCTAGTTATAGGTGGCACTGGAGTATTAATAGTTGTATCAGTAGTTCTTGAAATGGTCCGCGATCTTCACGCCCAACTTGTAATGCATAGATATGAAGGATTTGCAAAGTAAATGAATATTTTATTTTTAGGGCCACAAGGCTCAGGGAAAGGTACACAAGCAAGATTATTGTCAGAGAAATATAATCTTTTCTATTTTGATAGTGGGGCATTTTTGCGAGAGTTATCTAAAAATAATGAAGTAGTTCGAGAAACTTTGAATAAAGGAAGTTTTGTCCCAAATGAAGAAATGGCCTCTTACGTTGCAAGCTTTTTGGATGAAAAAGGATTGTATGATGGCATTGTTTTTGATGGCTTTCCAAGAGATGTAGAACAATATCAGTTTTTCAAAAATTGGCTTAATCAAAAAAAAATTAAGCTTGATGTTGCCTTTGTTTTAAATATAGACGAAACAACTACAGTTAAGAGATTATCAGGAAGAAGAATGGACCCAACGACTGGAGAGATATACAATCTTGTCACAGATCTACCGCCGGCAAGCGTTGATAAAGAAAAATTAGTTCAAAGAGAAGACGACAAGCCAGAAGCTATTAAAAGAAGACTTGAGGTTTATAAAAAGGTTACAGTGCCATTAATAAACGAGTTTCAAAAAGAAATTAAAGTTGTCAAAGTTAATGCTGAGGGACCAATTTCTGACATTCAAAAGCAGATAATAAAAGAAGTGGAAAAAATAAAATGACAGAAAAAGTAAAAATTAAAACGGAAGTTGAAATGAAAATGATGCTTGAGGGAGGCAGGATGCTTGCAAAAATTAAGAAAGAATTAGGGAGGGCCGTAAAGCCTGGAGTGACGGCAATGGATATTGAAAACTTGGCCAATAAGCTAATTAATGCCAGTGGGGGTAAGCCATCATTTAAAATGGTCCCTGGCTATTCTTGGGCAACTTGTATTAATGTAAATGACGGCGTTGTCCACGGCATTCCCAAAAAAGAAACTGTGTTTAAGGAAGGCGATATAGTGAGTGTCGACGTTGGTATTTATCATAAAGGATTTCATACCGATACCGCTCTTACGGTTTACCTTGGAAAAGATGGCAAAAAAATGAAGTTTTTGGATGATGTTAAAGGTGCTATGCTAGATGGGGTAAAAGAAGTTAAGTGGGGAAAGAAGATTGGAGACATTTCAAAGGCAATTGAAAAAAGGCTCAAGAAAGCCGATATTAGGCCAATCTGGAGCTTGACCGGGCATGGCGTGGGCAAAGAGCTGCACGAAGGCCCTACAATTCCAGGATTCACAACCTCTGAGCCCTCACAGGATGTCATAATTAAGCCTGGGTTTGTGCTTGCGGTTGAGGTAATGGCAACTACAGGCAGTGGTGAAGTTAAGATCGATTCTGACGGATGGACATTACGCACGAAAGATGCTAAAATGGCAGCACTTTTTGAAGAGACTGTTGCCGTGACAAGTCACGGCCCAGTTGTGTTAACAAGATAATGAACGACAAAGGGATTATGAATGTAAATGGTGAAGTGATGGAGGCCCTTCCAAACACTATGTTTAGGGTTAAGTTGGAGGATGGCAGGGTTATTTTGACAACCTTAACCGGAAGACTAAGAAGAGGTTATGTGAGGGTTTTTCCTGGGGATAGGGTGAAGGTGGAGATGACCCAGTACGATACGAATCGGGGAAGAATAGGTTACAAATATAGTAAATAATATGAAAGTACAATCATCGGTTAAAGCAATTTGTAAAGATTGCAAGATAGTTAAAAGAAAGGGTGTTTTGTTTGTGGTTTGCAAAAACCCCAAACACAAGCAGCGTCAGGGATAATTTATGGCAAGATTAATTGGAGTTGAATTAAAAGACGATTGGAAAGTTAATTATGCACTAACCCGTATTAAGGGTATTGGTTGGACACTTTCTGAAGAAATTCTAGCTGCTCTTAAAATTGGGAATAGTAAGAGGGTTTCTGATTTAAGTAAGGATGATCTTTCAAAACTTGCTACCAAAATTGAAGAGCGTCCTGTTGAGGGAGAATTAATTAGAAAAATTAGATCTGATATCCAAAGACTAAGAGATATTGGTTCATATCGTGGTGGAAGGCATAGTCGAGGACTTCCAGTTCATGGCCAAAGAACCAGGACCAATGCACGCACAAAACGTGGTAAGAGAAAGACAGTCGGAGCTTTCAAAAAAGAAATGTTAACCAAGATGACAGCTAACAAAAAGGAGGAAACCAAATAATGGCGAAAGTAGTAAATAAAGGAAGAATATATGTTTTGGCAAGCTTTAATAATACGCTTGTTACAATTACCGATGAAGATGGAAATGTACTATATTGGGGCAGCTCTGGAAAAGTTGGATTTAAAGGAACTCGTAAAGCTACACCATTTGCGGCAACCAGCGCTGTAGAACAAATCATCAAAAAAGCCAAGGATGAAGTTGGCTTGAAAGAAGTTGAAGTATTTATAAAGGGGCCTGGGACGGGCCGGGATGCAGCCCTTCGCGCAGTTCGTGCAGCTGGAGTAAAAATATCAATGATAGCGGACACTACCCCAATGCCGCATGACGGGCCAAGACCCAAGAAAAAGAGGAGAGTTTAATGAGATATACAGGACCCAAGGACAGACTTAGTAGGCGTGAAGGATTTGACCTTTTTAATAAAGGAGCCAAACTAACGCGTCTAAATGTTACTCCAGGGCAACACGGCCCCAAGGGGCAAACCAGGCAGCCTTCACAATATGGGAGGCAGCTACGAGAAAAACAGAAAGTTAAGAGAATGTATGGACTAACTGAATCTAAATTTAGTTTATATATGGAAGAGGCTCTTAGAACTCGTGGAAATACAGGGGAAAAGCTTATTACTCTTTTAGAGAATAGACTTGATAATGTCGTTTTTAGATTAGGCTTTACAAGCACCCGTCCACAGGCCAGGCAATTAGTAACTCATAGGCATGTATTAGTAAATGGAAAGAGGTTAAATATTCCTTCTTACCAAGTCAAGGTTAGCGATACAATTACCCTTTCAGGAAAATCAATGGAAATACCAAATGTTAAAAAGTTAATTGCTAATAAAGAAGCTCTTGTCCCCTCTTGGCTTAAAAGAAAAGGGCCAGCTGGAGTGGTTGGTAAATTTAATATAGAAGACGTTAAAGAACCTATCTCGACCTCGGATATTATCGAATTTTATTCGAGATAATGATATACTAGCGTTTACTGAATTTTAAGGAGGTGATTTAAGTGGAACCAATATTTGAAATAAAAGAAGAAAAACATACAAATAATTACGGAATGTTTGTGATTTCGCCACTGGAGGCGGGATATGGAAACACACTCGGTGTTGCCTTAAGGCGTGTGCTTCTAACTTCCCTAAAAGGGGCTGCAATTACAAAAGTAAAAATTAATGGAGTTAAACATCAGTTTTCATCTCTAAAAGGCATGAAAGAAGATGTTTTGGAATTTGTTTTGAATCTTAAACAAGTAAGACTTTCCTATAAAGGCGAAAAGCCAGTAAAGATTACCCTTTCAGCTAATAAAGCTGGAGAGGTTAAAGCAGGAGATCTAAAAGTCCCAGCTGATGTAAAGGTTGCCAATCCAGATCTTGTCTTGGCAAATCTTTCTAAGGGCGCAAAGCTTGAAGCGGAAATGGAAGTTGCTAATGGACGAGGGTTTTCTCCTTTTGAAGAGAGAGAAAAGGGAGGAGTTGGAACTATTCCATTGGATGCTACTTTTTCACCAATAGTGAGAGTTAATTATAAAGTTGAGGAAACTCGTGTTGGACGAGTTACAAACTACGACAAATTAACTTTAGAAGTATGGACAGATGGAACAATGCTTCCAAAGGATGCATTAACAACTGGTGCTCACACATTAATTTCTTACTTTGGACAAATCGTAAATCCAAAAGCTACTAAGGTTGTCGAAAGCCAAATGCCAAAAGACAATTTAGGAGTAACGGGTAAGCTTTCTGTCGAAGAAATTTCTCTTCCAACTCGCGTATCCAATGCTTTAATTAAAGCTGGATTTGATACAGTCGAGAAATTAGTAACGGCCAAGAAAGAAGATATTGTTAAAGTACGAAACTTAGGAGAAAAATCTCTTAAAGTAATTCGTGTAGCATTAGCTGAAAAAGGAGTGAATTTCGACAATGAATAAACGCGTATTTGGAAGGAAACTCAGTCGCAATACTCAAAGTCGAAAGGCACTTTTTAGGACTCTTATAAGAGCCCTAACTGAGTATGGAGAAATTAATACAACTCTTGCCAAAGCAAAAGCAATTAGTGGTGAAGTTGATAAACTAATGACGCTTGTTGCGAAAAATACAGTTTCCACAAGAAGGTTGGTATTGGCTAAGCTTGCAAACGACAAAAAAACAACCGACAAATTATTTGAAAGTTATATTGAGTTTACTAAAACAAGAAAGTCAGGTTTCACTAGAATCATTAAGTTACCAGTAAGAAAGGGAGATGCAGCCCAAATTGCAAGAATTGAATGGGTAGATAAATTGAAAGAGAAAAAGAAATGAAAACCTATCAACCAACCGCAAAAGAAGTAAAGAGAAATTGGCAACTAGTAGATGCCAAAGAGAAAGTATTGGGGAGAATTTCCACTCAAGTTGCCATGATGTTAATGGGAAAAAATAAAGCAACTTATTCCCCTCACATGGATAATGGGGACTTTGTAGTTTTAATTAATGCTAAAGACATTGTGTTAACAGGTAAAAAAGCAGAACAGAAAAAGTATAGAAGTCATTCAGGTTACCCTGGAGGATTTAAAGAAGTTAGTTTCAAAAAAATGCGTGAGGAACATCCAGAGCGAATTATTGAGCATTCTGTTTCGGGCATGCTTCCAGATAATAGATTGAAAGCAAAAAGAATGGTGAGGTTATTTGTGTACATGGATGATAAACATCCATACGGAGCAAAATTTAAGAAAAATTAATATGGCAAAAAAGAAAAAAGTTAATTTTACATATTCAGTAGGTAGAAGGCGATCTGCCTCAGCTAGAGTTAGACTTTACAAAGGTGAAGGAGAAAACACAGTTAATGGAATTGTCGTTGGAAAATATTTTGTAGGAATAGGTAATGCTATTTGGAATAAACCTTTTGAACTAACAGATACTGTTGGGAAATATTATTTTACCGCCAAAGTAGTGGGCGGAGGGAAAAACGGACAATTGGATGCAGTTATCCTGGGAATTTCCCGAGCGTTAACTATAGTCAAGCCAGAAAAGCATAAGTCTGTAATTAAAAAGGCCGGGCTTCTTAAAAGAGATGCTCGCATTCGTGAAAGAAGAAAAGTTGGTACTGGTGGAAAAGCCAGGCGCAAACGCCAATCTCCAAAGCGTTAATCTATCTCCTTTCAAGAAGAGCATATACTTCACTTCCATCTGGGCGATAGATCTTCTCTTTAATTTTTATTGCTAATCCATCTTTAATTTTTGTGTTATAAGCACATACCGGATCTCCAGCATCAACTACCAATAATTTTTTCACTTCTTCTTTAACAAAGGCATCATCAGATGGACATCTCATTTGCGAAAAGAGTATGTTTCTATACATCCATGGACCATCTTTTCTTGTAACCGCAAATTTATTAAATTCAGCTGGGTCTTTACCAGTAAAAAATGCATACCAAGGGTATGGATCATCCGGATAATTTGTGACAACTATCTTGCCGTACTCTCCCTTTAACTTATCGAGTCTTAATGTTAATTCTTTTGCTCCATTGTTTCTGTATGATGGGTTATCCAGAACAAAAGTTTGCAAAAATGGTCTATGGATTTGGGAATGTACAAAATACATGTGTAGAAAATAAAAAAGATTAGCTGCTATCAAAAAGGAAAGTGCATAGACAATTTTCTTTTTATGCTTTTTGGAGAATGTTAATAAATATTCTAATCCGTAACTTTCTATAATCATTAAAAATGGAAGCATTAAAAGGGCTCGGTGAAGGTTGGGAACATCTTCTGTTGTGAAAGCTGAGGAAATTGGTGCAACTAATAATAAAAGCAAAGGGAGAAAGTTTTTATTTCCTCTCATCATCTGAATAACGCCAACAACTAAAAAGATTATTTCTACATAACTTAAAAGGCCAATTCCAGGAGTAACATATCTATATGGCCTAGCAGCATTTCCTATTAGAAAATTGGTACTAAAATAACTGCCATATTCTTCTACAAATCTTTCCCCTACTATAGAAATTTTAGTGTGTAATAATCTTTCTATAATTTTAGGGGGGCTTGTACTTTCTGACTTTAATCTTTTATATTGATATAAAACGTCGACATCGTCGAAAATTGAGATCTGTGAAATTCGTGCTCTTGCTTCAGTAGTCGAACTAAAAATTAATGTCAACAAAGTAATAGCTCCGCAAGCAACAAGCAAATGTTTTTTTGTTTCTTTAGTAAGAGTTTTCCAAAAATAAGCCGAGATTAAAATGAAAATTAAAGGAGCAACTAATCTAATGGTGTGATAAAAAAGATAGCTAATTACGAGAAAGACAAAACTTAATATGAATAGTATTGCACTTTTCTTTTTAGTATCAATTGCACGTATAAACAAGTAAAGACTAGTAATTACAAAAAAATTAGAAATAATAACTTCACTTGTTGCCCGGCTTACTTCAATATGCCAAAAAGATATGGCCAAAAGAAAAGATGCCAATAGTGCTGTTGATTCATGCAATAAATTTTTATTTAATTTTGACTTGGAAAGCTGCCTTACAAAAAGAAATAACGGAAAAACAGATAAAGCTCCAAAAAGTGCCGAAGGAAGACGGGTTGCAAACTCAGTATTTCCAAAAATGGCAATTGATGGCATGGTTACGTAAAATATTCCAGCTGGGCGATAGTCACCAAACGAATTGTAATAGAAAGGGAAATCGTTCCCATGATCATCCTTTGTGGTTTTTAAAAGAGATAATGCATTCCAACCAACTTTCACTTCATCAACATGGAATCCTACCGGAAACTCGCCTAGCTTATAAACACGAAGAAAGAAGGCAAGGAGAAAAATTAATATTAAAAGAAATTTGCTCTGCGGCTTCATTTATATTGAAGCCCATTGTAGCAGAAAATTTTTGTCGGGGTAGGAAGAATTGAACTTCCGCCAGACGCACCCCATGCGCCTATTCTACCGTTAAACTATACCCCGATATTGGTATTTTACCATAGGTAATAATTCCTCTTGCATTTTACTACAGGCCTTGTTATAAATAGCTCATGGCCAAGAGTAAGAGAACTATAGAACAACCTGTTCAACAAGAAGGCGCTTCACAAAAGCTCGCTGCTATTAAGCTTGCAATGGACCAAATTGAAAAACAGTACGGACGAGGGTCCATTATGAGACTTGGGCAAAAGGAGCAAATGAAAGTTGATGTGATTCCAACGGGATCTGTTGCACTAGATTTAGCCCTTGGAGTTGGCGGGTTTCCTAGAGGGCGCATCATTGAGATTTATGGCCCAGAAGCTTCAGGGAAAACTACTTTGGCACTACACGTTATAGCAGAAGCACAAAAGCGTGGTGGACAAGCAGCCTTTGTGGATGCTGAGCATGCGCTAGATCCAACAAGAGCTGAAATAATTGGCGTAAAGCTTGATGATCTTATTCTCTCTCAACCCGATACGGGAGAGCAGGCCTTGGAGATTACTGAAACTTTGATTAGGTCTGGTGCCCTTGACGTAATAGTCGTTGACTCAGTAGCAGCACTTGTCCCGCGGGCTGAACTGGAAGGTGAAATGGGAGCAGCTGTCATGGGAATGCAGGCAAGATTGATGTCTCAAGCGCTTCGCAAATTAACCGGGGCTATTTCTAAGAGTAAAACTGTGTTGATATTTACTAATCAATTAAGACAGAAGATTGGCGTGATGTTTGGAAACCCTGAAACGACTCCAGGAGGATTGGCACTTAAGTTTTATGCATCGGTTAGAATTGATATTAGGCGTATTGAGGTTCTAAAAGACGGAGATAATGTCATTGGAAGCCGGGCACGAGCTAGAATTGTCAAAAATAAAGTAGCGCCTCCACTTAAAATTGCTGAATTTGATATTATGAATGACGGGGGAATATCTAAAGAAGGTGGATTAGTTGACGTTGCAGTTGAACTGGGTATTTTAGAGAAAAAGGGATCTTTTTATAATTATGGCGGAAAAGTAATTGCTCAAGGCAAAGAGGGCGCTAAGCAATATCTAAAAGATAACCCCAAGCTTGCTATTGAAATTGATCATAAAGTTAGATCTCAAGTTACATCAGGAAAAAAACTTCCAGTTGAGATTGGGGAAGAGAAGGAAGAAGAGTAAAAACTCAAGAATTTGCTTTTCCTATTTCAAGGTCTATTTCTTCATTCATTGCATCTGTTTGTACATATAGTTTAATTATATTATTATCCGTGCCAGTTTTTAAAATTACTACAAGGTGCAATTCAGAAAAAGCCGTATACATTTTGATTGCATCCTTTGCTGATTTAAATTTAATTGTAAGTGTATTGTTCATTGTTCCTGGCATGGGACTATATTCCTTTTGAAGGTCTAAATTCTCGATTCGCATGGGGTTATTTTAAATTCTTTGATGATACAATGTCAAATATGGCTATGATTACTGCTATTAAGCAGCAGAAGAATGAGAATAGAATTAATGTTTATTTAGACGGTAAATTTGGATTTGGAATTGATTTAGATAATTTTGTAAGGCTAAACCTTCGAGTTGAACAAGAACTGTCTCAAGAAGAAATTAACAAAATTATAAATACCTCCGAACATCAGAAAATTTTAGAAAAGGTCTTAAATTTTGCGATGTTCCGCCCGCGCTCAAAAGAAGAAATTAAAACATGGCTTAGGCGCAAGAAAATTCCAGAGGACATGACGCCAGCAATTTTTGAAACTCTTTATCGCTTGGAGTTAATTGACGATGAGAAGTTTGCAAGAGTTTGGGTGGAAGAGAGACTCTTGTATAAATTAAAGTCTAAAAAAGCTTTGAAGTATGAGTTAATCATGAAAGGAATTGATAAAGAGATCATTGAGAAAGTTTTGGATGAGGCAAACATAAACGAAGAGTCCCTTGTAGAGAAAATTTTGGAAAAGAACAAAAGGAAATGGGAAAGATTAGATGACAAGTTAGCTAAACAAAAAATGGAGGAGTATTTAGCTAGGCAGGGGTTTAGTTGGAGCACTATAAAGTCTTCAGTAGAAAAAATCTCAAAAACAGGGTAAAATACCTCTTATGGTTAAAAGTGATATTAAAAAATTAGAAAAAATTGCAAATCTAACTTCTGAGGAAGCAAAGAAGATCTTACTTAATGAAGTCCAGAAGGACTTGACAGCCGAGATTGCTAAAAAGATTAGGCAAGCTGAAGAGCGAATAAAGCTTGAAGCTCAGGAGAAAGCTCGTGAGATTTTGGTTGACTCTATGAAGCATGGCGCTACAACTTATACCGCCGAATTTACAATTTCAACTATTACTGTCTCAAGTGAAGAAGTAAAGGGAAGGATTATTGGCCGGGAAGGACGTAACATTCGCGCTTTCGAGCAGGCAACTGGAGTTGAGATTGATATGGATGAAGGGCAATTGATTAGGCTTTCATCTTTTGATTCAATAAGACGAGAAATTGCAAGACGAGCTTTGGAAATTCTAATTCGGGATACAAGAATCCAACCATCAAGAATTGAGGAAGTTGTGAAGCAAGTTAAAGCTAATATGGAAGATGTCCTTCTTGAAGAGGGGAAGAAAATTGCAGCTGAGTGTGGAGTATATAATTTACCGCTTGAGCTTCTTAAGTTAATTGGAAGGTATAGATTCAGAACTTCATACGGGCAAAACTTGGGAATCCATACAATTGAGGAAACAAAAATTGGTATAGCAATTGCAGAAGAATTGAAAGCTGATGTTGAGACAGTTAGGCTGGGGTGCCTCTTGCACGATATAGGGAAAGTTGTAACTGATGAAGAAGGGACACACGTTCAGGCTGGAGTTGCTACATTAAAGAAATTTGGAATTAAAAAGGAAGTTGTCGCAGCTGTTGCCGAACATCACGAAGACAAGCCATTCTCTTCTATCGAGTCAGTTGTAGTTTGGACAGCAGATGCTATTTCTGGTTCCCGCCCAGGGGCACGTTATGAGCCACACGAGGAATACGTTAAGAGGATGACTAAAATTGAAGAGGTTGCGAATCGTTTTGATGGAGTTACTTCGGCAATTGCTTTCCAAGCAGGGCGTGACGTTCGTGTTGTCGTTAACCCAGATGAAGTTGACGATGATAAGTTAACGATTCTAGCTCACGATATAGCTAGTGCACTTGAAAAAGAAGCCCAGTATGCCGGACAAATTAAAATAACAGTAATCAGAGAAGTTAGGGGAAGTGCTGTAACTGAAGCACACTAACTTGACTTTGAGATATATTTAATTTAATCTTTCGTCAAATGACACAAAAAGACATTATTGAACAGGTTGCAAGAAAAGCCCATTTAACTAAAAAAGCTTCTGAGGAAGCTGTCGAAGTATTTTTAGCTGAAATTGGAAGAGTATTGGCAAAAGGCGAGAAAGTTGTATTATCTGGATTTGGAACCTTCAGGGTAATTTCGATGAAAGGTAAAACTGTAAAAATCCCCAAGACTGATAAATTTGTAACAATAAAGTCTCACCGTTCTCCCCGCTTTACTCCAGGCAAAAGATTAAAAAAACAAGTTACCAAGTGATATAATAAATCCATGAGAAGCGAGAAAGGTCAGGAGCTTCATCGTCAGGCAGAACAAACCCGTGAAGCAGGAAAATTTGAAAAATCTGTACAATTGGCCCAGGAGGCGATTCAAACGTATGAGGCGGATAAAGATTTTCTTGGACAATCTGATGCTTACGGGTCCTTATCTTTAAGTTTCAGGCATTTGAATAAGTTAAATGAGGCTGAAGATGCAGCTTTAAAAGGCATAAAAATAGCGGAAGATCATAATCTTCAAGGTGATCGCGCGAGACCTTATTTTAATTTGGCAAAAGTTCAAGAACAGAGGGGAAAACTAGATGACGCTGTTGAGAGTTATAAGAGATCTATTCAGATTTTTCAAAGAGAAAATCCCATACTTCACAATAGGTCTGGAGTTTTAGCTGATATGAATATTCATCTTGCTACCTGCGAATATAAAGCTGGGAATAAAAGTGCATTAGATAGAGCTTTAACTGCGATTACTGACCTAAAAAATTCGGATGAAGAAAAAGTGTCTAAATATAATTATGATGTTTGGATTTCAGGTGGACATATGAAAATTGCTGATATGTTAAGAGAAGATGATTTAGAAGAGGCAAAAAAACATCTTCAAATCGCCAAAGAAATTATTGATGCAGATCCTGAACTTGTCATTAGAAAAGATCAATGGGAAAAAATCTCAAAAAGCTTCTAGTTATTTGTGGGCCTACAGCTATTGGAAAAACTAATTTGGCACTTCATCTAGCTGGAGATTTCAAAGGTGAATTAATTTCTGCCGACTCAAGACAAGTTTATAAATATATGAAGATTGGGACTGGGAGAGGTAAGGAAAAAATTCTAGGTTATGATCTTATAATGCCTAGTGAGGAATTTAGCGTTTCCAAATACAGTAAGTATGCAAAAGAAAAAATTAATGATATTTGGAAAAGGAATAAGTTACCAATTGTTGTTGGCGGAACTGGATTATATATAAAAGCATTAGTTGATGGGATTGGAACTATTGATATTCCAAAGGATGAAAATTTAAGGTCAAGTTTATCTAAAAAAACACCAATGCAATTATTGAATTTGCTTGGTGGGCTTGATCCAATTAAAGCGGCTTCAATGAACCAATCTGATGCCAAAAATTCCAGGAGATTAATTCGGGCAATAGAAATTGCAAAGGCGCAAACGCCACCCAAACAAGAAGCCCTTAATGCAAATGTTTTATGGATTGGGCTTAATTCTCCAATTGAACTCTTAGAAAAGAAGATTCAGCAAAAAGTTGACGAAAGAATAAAAAATGGGTTTGAAAGCGAAGTAGAATTTTTGAAGAAAAAAGATTTATTTAGATTTATCCCGTCCAATACTATTGGGTATAGTGACTGGCCCGACATTAAGAAATGGAAAAGTAGAGAACGCCAATATGCCAAAAGACAAATGTTGTGGTTTAGTCGAGAAAAGCGCATTAATTGGTTTGATGTCAGCAAAATTGGTTGGCAAAAAAATGTAGAAAAATTGGTCAAAAAGTGGTACCCTTCACTTGATGCCAAGGAAAATTGAAATTTCTCATAGGACAATAATTTTTACTGTTATTCTTTTGGTGGGGCTCTGGTTTCTTTATTATTTACGAGATATTATCTTATCTGTTTTCGTAGCACTTTTAATTACAGCAATTATTAATCCAGTAGTTAAAAAATTATCAAAGTATAAAATTCCTAGAGGGATTTCAGTACTTATTGTTTATGTATCATTTTTTGTTATTCTCGGAGTTGCAATTGCGAGTATCATTCCTCCTCTAATTAAACAGACAACGAGTTTTGCTGCAAGCTTGCCCAGCTATCTTGAAAATCTAAAAATAAGTTCGGAGATAGCGAATGAAATGTCTAAACAGTTTATTTTGCAATTAGGCAATTTACCTTCCCAGGTGGTTGGATTTAGTCGATCTTTAGTTGAGAATGTTTTTGCAATTGTTACAGTTCTTATTTTTGCCTTTTACTTTTTATTGGCACGCAATAAATTAGAGTCAGACGGATTTAATAATTTCTTTGGGAGTAAAGTTGGCAAGGAAATAACAAGCATAATTGATGAACTAGAAGTGAAATTGGGTGGTTGGGCCCGAGGACAGCTGGCTCTAATGATAACAGTTGGCTCTTTTAGTTATCTTGGTTATTCGATTTTGGGAATCCCATTTGCACTTCCACTAGGAATTTTGGCGGGCTTTTTTGAAATAATTCCATATTTGGGGCCAGTTTTAGGAGCAGCTCCAGCAGTTATCATTGGATTTGGTATTTCGCCAATTATGGGGGTAGCAACACTTGTGCTTGCACTGTTAATTCAGCAGCTAGAAAATTACGTTCTGGTCCCGAAGATTATGGAGCGCTCAGTCGGAGTTTCTCCTATTATTACCTTAATTTCTCTCTCAATTGGCCTTAGGCTTGCTGGAATAGTCGGAGTGGTTCTTTCTGTTCCAGTAGTACTTACTCTTGATATTCTAGCCAAAAGGCGTTTTTCACTAAAATAGTTGCTCCAATTTGATATAATGAAAGTGCTCTGGAGAGAGGGTGATCGAGCGCTTTAAGCGTTAGGAAAGTCCAGGCAGCATAAAGGCAGGGTGCCCAGCGTAAGCTGGGATGTGAGCTTAGCTGTAAGGCTAAGTGAGCACTAGTTTAGAGCAACAGAGACGAGTCTTGATTAAAGCTAAATACTTTATCGAGAGTGAAACGGGCAATCCTCCCCGCTGCAACCTCCGAATGGGACGTTTACGCGCCTTTACGAGTCCCGAGGTGAGGGCATAGATAGATGATCGCCTGAAACAGAACCTGGCTTACTACTCTTCAGAGCACTTTCTTTACTATTTATATACTTTTGGTATAATTCTTTTCATGGCAAAAATAGCAGAGTTTGAACCAACTATGGATATCTTCTCCTGTTTTAAGAGTTCAATGAGAGGAACTTCGGTAGAGTATGAAAATTATGTTAATGGTGCTGGAAAGAACAACATGGAGCATATAAGAAATTGGTATGAGAAGAATAATGATCATATCGCTTTAGAAAACAATCTTGATGCCCTGGTGAAATTTGTACACAAAAAAGGTAAGCAACAATCTGTTAATGGTGCATTCCATTATGAGACAAAAGTGTCTAATATCCTTTTAAACTATAATCTTTTTCAAGGTAAAGAAAAATTGTGGCATCTGCTACTGGATGCAATGTCTAACCCTATACAGTCCAAGGAGAGTGTGGAGGTAACTTTAGAGATGGAAAATAATAGGCTCGTTGGAATTAGGGAATTAATAGTCCATAGATTGGGTGGTAGATACAAACATAATTATGGGGATGGTAAAAGTGCTGCAGAATCTATTACAAAACACCAGTTAGGACAATTTATCAAACCTCTAGGATTAAAAGTTGAATGAGATTAGTTATTCAAAGAGTAAATAAAGCTTCAGTTAAATTAGCTCATACAAATAAGATTGTTGGAGAAATTAAAAAGGGACTTTTTGTTTTAGTTGGAGTCAAAAAGGGAGATACCATAAAAAACGCTGAAAGTTTAGCTAATAAACTGGTTAAGCTTCGAGTAATGGCTGACAGTGAAGAAAAAATGAATCTTTCAACAATTGATGCAAAAGCTAAAGTTTTAGCTGTATCTCAATTCACTTTGTACGCTGATACAACTGGTGGAAATAGACCAAGTTTTATTATGGCTGAAGAGCCAGCTAAAGCTAGAGAAATTTATGAACATTTTGTAAATAAAATTAGAGAATTGGGAGTAAGTGTTGAAACAGGAAGCTTTGGAGATTATATGGAAATTACAAATGAACTAGATGGGCCTGTTACAATTATTATTGATTCCACTTAGAAATGTATATACATTTTATTTTTAATTCCATAGAACTTCTTGCCTTTGGTCTTGTATGTATTATAGTTATTTTTTTATTCTGGCTTCGTATGAATTCTAGGTTAGAGGAGGAGAAAAATAAAAAGGCCATTTATGAAAACTTTTTTTGTAGTGGCAGGCTTGGGTCTAGTTTATTCTCATTTTTCAGAGGTTCATTGCGAGTGAGCATATATGAAGAATTTATTATAATTTCAGGACCACGAAAAATTTTACTTAGATGGAGCGATATAGGTAGTGTTGAGGTTAAACGTTATTGGTTATCGCAAGAATTATTTATATATCATAAGAAAAAAGACTTAGGCAGCCCAATAATACTTATGCTAAGTTTCTTTTCGTTCACATCAGGTCGGGAAGAAGATAAGGCAAGAAGAATCATTCAGTCCCATATCTAAATTAGATTATTTTCCTTTAGAAATTCTTCCATTCTTTTCTTTGTATTAAATTTCCTTCCCATTGATACAAATAGCTTATTCATATCACTCCAATATTTTTTGGGAATAATTTTATTTAGTTCCATTTCAGTTTGTTCTGGAGTTTTAGTGTGAACCCAGCCCAGTAAATTACTTATTTTATGGACGTGAGTGTCAACAGCTATAGCTGGAATTTTGAAAGCGCGGTTAAGGACCAAGTTAGCAGTTTTTCTGCCCACGCCCGGTAATTCCATTAATTCCTCCCGAGTATTGGCAACTTTGTCAATTTGATGGGCCAATTCATATAAATGCTTGGCTTTTGTTTTATGAAACCCAACTCCGTGGATAATTTCTTCTATTTCTTTTTGGGATAAATTTCTTAAAGTTTTTAAGTTTGGAGCGTGCTTAAATAAATTTTGCGAGATTTTTAGCGTAACTTCATCTCGAGTTCTGGCTGAGAGAATTGTGGAAACTAAAGTTTTATATGGATCCCTTCCAAACACCTCAAGAGGCACTAATTCGTAATGCCTCTTGAAAGTGGTAAATACTTTTTCAAAATTGAATTTTATTTCCCTCCAATCTTGAACATGGTTGTGCCGCAGACTTCACAAACAGCTTTTGTAGCTTTCTTTCCATTTTTCATTGTGACTTCTTGGGCGTCCTTTCCTTCTCTTTTTGTTCTACATTTTACACAGTACATCATTAGTAATCACCCCCTCAGGTTTAAGTGAGCTCAGTATAGCACTCTTGCTACGCACAAATGAACCTAGGGATTAGAAAGCGATTATTCCTTTCTAAAATAAATTAGCCTCAGATATTTGATTTTAGTCGTAGTTTTGGCAACTTTTTTCACGAGATTTTATTTCTAAGAATTTATATTTAACTTTTCTTTCCCTCTTGACACACATAAGAAAGCTAGTTGACTTCACTATTGAAAAGCAATAACCTATTAATATAAAATGGCTGGGTCTAAATGTTACTCAGCATATTAAATTTAGTTTGGTCAATAGGGTTAACGATATTTACTTTTTGGATTTTTGATCATTACAGAAGATTAACTAAAAGTACATCGGGAAGTGATTTAAAGAAAATTTTAGAGGAAATCTTAACTGGGCAAGCGGTAAATAAAAAGGAAATTGGGAATTTAGCAATAAGCATTAAAAAGTTAGAGAATAGCGAACTGTCCCACATTCAAAAAGTGGGTTTACTACGCTTTAATCCCTTTAACGAAACAGGTGGAGATAATAGTTTTGTGTTGAGTTTACTAGATGGGACACTGACTGGAGTTGTAATTACAGGATTACACGCTAGAAACACGACGAGATTTTATATAAAGTCGATTAATAGCGGGAAAAGTAAGTATGAGTTATCTAAAGAAGAAAGAAGGTCGCTGGAATTGGCCATTAAACAATGAATATAAATAATTTAAAAAATATGTTTAGCCAGAAAAATTTGCCAACGCTGGCAGGCTTTTTGGGTTTATTTTTAATTGCAGCTGGGATATCTTGGGCTTTCTTCTCTTTTGTGGTTAAGCCACAAGGCGGACTATTGGGTGGAAATACTAATACGACTAACAGTAAATCGAAATTAAACCTTAATCTTCCTAAGACTGAAGAATGCCCTATAAATGGACTTAAGTTTACAAAAAGTGAGAAAGATGTTTGGAACAATCGTAGGCCGGTGACAGCTATGATTGAAAATCACGCAGACTCAAGGCCACCTGAAGGATTATCTAAAGCAGATTGGGTGTATGAAGCTGTAGCAGAAGGTGGAATCACAAGATTTATGTCAGTATTTTACTGTGGAGTAGCTGCTGAAGACGTTAAGATTGCACCAGTCAGGTCGGCACGTGTTTACTTTATAAATTGGGCCTCTGAATATGCCGATAAGCCATTGTATGTTCACGTTGGTGGAGCTAATGATTTCTGCCCAACTTGCTATGGGGGAGTTAAGCCAGCTGGAGATATTTCCCCTCAGGTTGATGCTTTAGGACTCCTTGAGAAAATTGGCTGGCGAGTAGCAGGCGGGAATGATTTTGATACAAGCTTTGATTCTGGTTTCCCGGTTTTCTATAGAAATCCTGAGCGACTTGGGCACGAAATTGCAACAGAGCATACAATGACAGTCGATTTAGATGCCTTGTATCAGGACGCTGAAAAGCGTAGTCTTGCCGCAAAAAACAAAAATGGGATAAGTTGGGATGCTAATTTTGTAAAATATAAGTTTGCAGACGATCAAAAATCTAGTAGCCCTGCTGCCAAAGACATTTCCTTCCAGTTTTGGGCAAATAAGCCTGACTATGATGTTGAGTGGAAATATGACCAAACCTCTAATACATATTTAAGATTTAATGGAGGGCAACCACATACCGATTTAGAATACAATAAGACCCAGTTAACTGCCAAAAATGTGGTAATTATGAAAGTTGCTGAAACCGGGCCAGTTGATAAAGAGGGACATATGTTTTATCAGGTTATTGGAAGTGGAGATATAATTGTTTTCCAAAATGGAAATGTTACAAAAGGCACTTGGAGTAAGGCAGATCGAATCAGCCGCACTAAATTTATGGATGAAAATGGCAAGGAGATTACATTTGTAAGAGGAGTGACTTGGGTGGAGGCTCTTCCATCTGGGAACGACGTAAATTACAATTAAAAGCCTAAAACCTGCCCACAAGGTTTAACATGGCAAATTTAAACGACATAATTACTTCAAAAGTTAGAATAAAGATTCTGGAGCTTTTCTTTGCAAATCCTACTGAAATGTACCATGTAAGAGGAATTGTTCGAGAAATTAGTGAGGAGATTAATGCTGTTAGGCGTGAGTTAATGAGGCTGGAGCAGGCAGGGATAATTAAAAAAGAAAATAGAGGTAATAGAGTTTACTATTGGGTTCGTGAAGATTACCCAATGTTTGACGATATTCTTTCAATGATCTGCAAAACTACTGGGCTGGGAGCATCTCTTATCGCCAATAAAACAAAAATTGGAAAGCCACTTTACATCATGTTTTCAGGAAAATTTGCAAGACATAAAAAGCGCAAAAAAGACGACGAAGTTGATATCTTAATAGTTGGGGACATAACACTACCTGAACTAGCGACTCTTATTCGTGTCGAAGAATCAAAAAGAAAATCTGAAATTAATTACACAGTAATGACTCGAGAAGAACTAAGCTTTAGAAAGACTCGCCGTGATCCGTTTTTATTAAGCGTCTTAGCTAATAGCCGTGTGATGATTATTGGGGATGAAGATGATTTAGTCAGTTAAAGTTGTTAAGACTTGTTTTTCTATTGATTCTTTAAGGTAATTTTTGTCCTGAGTATATCTATCAATGATTTTGCATGCTCCACCGAAGTAAGGTGAATCAAATTTATTTCCCTGCTCTTGATATAATTTATGGGCAAAATCGAAAGTTTTTACTTCACCGTCAATAAGAAGAGCTGTAAGTATTTGCTTTCCATACCATCTCTGGGTGACAGTTGTATCTTGTCTTGAATTAGGAGGGCGGCGTTGATCTCTTCTCTTCATTTCCTCAAGCCATTCGTCATATTGTTGTAATTTTTGTTCTAGAAGTTTTACTGATTCAGGATCAGCTGGTTTTGTTATAACTGGAGAACTTTCTTCAAGATATTCGTGACCCGCATATTCAAAATTTCGCTCTAACATTGTAGTGATTCTAACTAACTGCCCAGCTATTTGTCAAGATCTCTAATTTCCTTAAGTAAAACGCTCTTTTCATTTTTAATTTTCTTTTCTTCAACTTCTTTAAATAAATTATTTAAAATTTCACCGACTTTTGGACCGGGCTTAATATTTAATTCTTTCATAATGTCAGAACCATTTATCTTTAAGTCTTTAATTGAGAATGGTTCTTTTTGTACTTCTATAATTCTTTTTTTAAAGTCTTCAGTGCGCCATGAAGTTTCTTTGGCGCCACTTCCAATTCTATCGGCACGCCTTAGCTCGATCATGTCGTCTACATACTCAGGTCCAACATGCTTAATAAATCTTCTTATAGCAGAATCAGTTTGCGCTTCGTTAACTGTAAATTGATGCCACCTGACCAAGGTCACGAGTTTATCTTCATCTTTTTTAGAAAATCTAAGGCGCTCTGCAATTCGTCTAGCAATCATAGCGCCTACCACTTCGTGATTATAAAAAGTTATAGTGCCAGTTTCTAATTTCTTGAAAGTTGCGGGCTTTCCTATATCATGAATTAAAGTTGCAAAGCGAGTAACAGGATCCTTGATTCGGCACTCTTTAAGTGCCATCATGGCATGTGTGCCAACATCGTATATGTGATGCCTACCAGGTGACTTTTGTTCAACTCCAAACATCTTAGAAGCTTCAGGTAGTATTTCATCTAAGAGTGCAGAATTTTTAAGCATCAAAACTCCTTCATGTGGATAGTTAGAACTAAGAATTTTAAATAGCTCCTCTCTTACTCTTTCGCGAGAAATTTTATTTATTAAAGGAGCATTCATTTTAATGGCTTCAAATGTCGCTTCCTCAATAGTAAAGCCAAGTTGGCTGGCAATTCTAATGGCCCTCATCATGCGAAGTGCGTCTTCTGAGAATCTTTCAGCAGGTTCCCCAACTGCCTTTATTATTTTTTTACTTAAATCTTTTTCCCCTCCATATAAATCAATTATTTTTTTATCATGACCCACAGCCATTGCATTAATTGTGAAGTCACGCCTTTTAAGATCTTCTGTAAGGCTTTTGCCCCACTCAACTTTTTCTGGGTGTCTTGCGTCTTTGTAAGATGACTCAGTTCGGAAAGTTGTAATCTCGTGAATATCAAAGCCCTCACTACTAGGGATTCCAACAGTCCCAAATTTATTATTATAAAATCCTTTTGGAAAAAGTTTTAAAATTTCCTGGGGTGTTGCGTTAGTTGTGAAGTCCCAATCGTTAACAAGTTTGCCCATGAGAAGATCTCTTACGGCACCTCCCACAATATATATTTCGTAATGCGCATCATTAAATATGTCCAAAATACTTTTTACCTCTTCTGGTATACTGATATTCATTAAACTATTATACCCTTTAACATAGACTCATGAAAAAGTGGCAAATTCAAAGTAAAGAAAAGATTGGCGAAATAATTGACATACTTCTAGAAAATCGTGGTCTAAAAAGTAAAAAAGAAAAGCAAGAATTTTTAACTCCCTTGGACCCAAACGAAATTTCATTAAAAGATTTGGGGATAGATAATAAGGAAGTAAAGAAAGCAATTAAAAGATTAGGTCTTGCCAAGAAAAACAAGGAAGACGTTATTGTTTATGGTGATTATGATGCAGATGGAGTGTGTGCAACAGCTATTATGTGGGAAGCTTTGCATAAATTTGGCTTAAAGGTTATGCCATATATTCCTGATAGGTTTTCCGAGGGGTATGGAGTAAATGCAATTTCTCTAAAGAAACTTAAATTCCAAAACCCAAATCTTAAACTAATTATTACTGTCGATAATGGAATTGTTGCTTATGATGCCATGAAAGTTGCAAAAAAATTAGGACTTGATGTGATTGTAACTGACCACCATACAAAAGAAAAAAAGAAGTTGGGAGCATACGCTGTTATCCATACAACCAAAATTTGCGGCTCGGCAGTTGCTTGGATTTTCACCCGCGAGTTATTGGGGAAAAGAACTGCAGGACTTGAGCTCTCGGGGATTGGAACAATATCTGACCAGATGCCACTACTAGAGGCGAATCGATCTTTTGCTAAATTTGGATTGCAAGAGCTGAGAAAAACTAAAAGGGAAGGAATAGTTAACTTGTGCAAGCTTACTCAAATTGATCAAACAAAGATTGGTACGTATGAAATTAATTTTATTATTGCCCCGCGAATTAATTCGATGGGAAGAATGGGAAATGCAATTGATTCTTTGAGGCTTCTTTGTACCAAGGATGGCAAGAAAGCAGAAGGGCTGTCGCAAAATCTTAATAAAACAAATGAAGAGCGACAAAGAATGCTAGATGAAATTGTAGTTCATACAAGAAATGAAGTTAAAAAGAATAATTGGAAATCAGTAATTGTTGTTGCTCATGAGTCATATCATGAAGGAATAATTGGTCTAGCGGCATCCCGTATAGTTGAAGAGTTTTATAGGCCTGCTATTGTAATTTCAAAAGGTGAAAAGATCTCAAAAGCATCTGCTCGCTCAATTAGTGGATTTAATATTATTGAAACAATTCGCATGGCAAGTGATCTAATTTTAGAAGGAGGAGGGCACCCAATGGCAGCAGGATTTAGTTTGGAGACAAAAAAAATCCCAGATTTTATTGAAAAGCTTGATGAGGTCTCGGTACCTTTATTAACTGAAGAAATTTTAACTAGAAAATTAAAAATTGATATAGGAATTTCCTTTAATCAAATTGATTGGGAATTTTTGAAGAACTTAAGTATATTTGATCCAGTTGGAATTGGAAATCCAACGCCATTATTTGTTACGTATCAGGTAGAGGTAGTGGACGCAAGAGCTTTGGGAAATGAAAACAAACATTTAAAATTAAAGCTAAAAAAAGAGGATAAGTTTTTTGATGCTATTGCTTTTGGCCTCGGAGAAATGGCTCAAAAGTTAAGTAAGGGAAATAAAATTGATGTTGTTTACGCAGTTGAAGAAAATGTCTGGAATGGAAATAGAAGTATACAACTAAAGATCAAAGACATTCGTCTTTGAAGGGATATAATACGATATCTTCTCCTTTGGTTTTAGATTGGGAGTTGTTACTTCAACTTTGAGTTTTCCACTAATAGTAGGACCAACTTTAATTTCCTGTTCTGAAATGCCCGCCTCTCTTCTCAAATCAAGCCATGTTTGCAGATCCCTCAGCTGGTTTGGCGATATGACTGTATGTGATTCGATTCTTTGTGACACGATCTATATTATACTTGAGCTTACCCCTAGCTTGTCAAATCACCCTCTTAACCACTACAATACGAGTATGCAAAGAACATTGATAGCCGAAACAACAAAGTTGGTTGGGAAAGAAGTTCTGATTAAAGGTTGGGTAAATACCGTTCGTGATCACGGTAAAATTACGTTTATCGATTTAAGGGACAGAACTGGAATTGTTCAGTGCGTTGGGCAAAATTTACCGAAATTAAGCCCAGAGTCGGTTATAGAAATTAAAGGCAAGATTGCCGATAGGCCGGAGAAATTAATTAACCCAAACCTTGAAACTGGCAAGGTTGAACTCCAGATTGAAGAGGTGAAAGTTTTGTCAAAATCTGATGAACTACCCATTGATATGGGGAAGGAGCAACTGGAAGTTGAACTTCCAACTCTCCTTGATTGGAGAAGTTTAACTTTAAGACATCCAAGAATAAAAGGTATTTTTAAAGTTCAGGAGGTTGTTATTGATTCTTTTCGCAAAGCTTTACAAGAAAAAGATTTTACTGAGTTTCAAGCACCTGTAATTATTCCACAAGGGGCTGAAGGTGGGGCAGAAGTTTTTGAGGTAAAGTATTTTGATCATAAAGCATATTTAGCCCAAAGCCCGCAGTTTTATAAACAGATTTTGGTTGGAGTTTATGAAAGAGTTTTTTCTGTTAATAAAACTTTGAGGGCCGAACCTTCGGTTACGACAAGGCACTTAACGGAGGTAACGACATTGGATGCTGAATTTGGTTTTATTGATTCTTGGCTTGACGTTAAAAAAATGGTTGAATACGTGATTAAATATATCTTTAAAGAAGTTGATGATAAGTGTAGTGACATTCTTAAGGAATACAATATAGCTACTCCTAAGGTTCCGAAAGAAATTCCAATGATAAAACTAAGAGAAGCACAGGAAATCATTTATAAGCGAACTGGTCGAGATAATAGAAAAGAACCAGATCTTGAGCCGGAAGATGAAAAAGAAATATGCCGTTGGGCTTTGGAGGAAAAAAAGAGTGATTTGGTTTTTATTTCTCATTATCCAGTTTCGAAGAGACCATTTTATACTTATGAAGATCCAAATGATCTCGGGTACACGATGAGTTTTGACTTATTGGGTCGAGGGACAGAATGGTTGACAGGGGGAAGGAGGATTACCAATTACGAAAAGTTATTAAAAAACGCTAAAGATCGAGGGGTGAATTTAGAAAAAAGTGAATTGTATCTTCAGGCGTTTCGTTTTGGAATGCCTCCCGAAGGCGGATTTTCGTTTGGGTCTGAAAGAATAACCATGCATATTTTAGGACTTAAGAATGTTCGTGAAGCCTCCCTTTTCCCGCGTGACATGGAAAGGGTAGACATTAGACTTTCTACATTAAAATGAAATTATTCCACCTCTCACTTGTATCTTTGGTCTTTGTGTCGTCTTTTAGCTTGGCTTTATACAATAAACCAAAAATAAATATTTCACCTCGTCAATTTTCTTTATTTCCCAGCTCCCTCCTTCCAACTTTAGCTAAAGATGCATCTTATCCAGTTCTTTCAGCCCAAGCTGTTGTTGCAATTGACCCTGATTCAGGAGTGGTACTGTATCAAAAAGATCCCGACACAAAGTTCTTACCTGCTTCAACCACCAAAATTGTTACAGCTTTAGTCGCAATGGATTCATACGATCCGGCAACTGTTATTACAATTGGTAATTTGAGTATGCCCTCTGACTCTCAAAGAATGGGGCTTATGAAGGGAGAACAGATTACAGTTGATAGTCTTATGCAAGGACTTCTTATATACAGTGCAAATGATGCGGCAGAAGCTCTCGCTGCAGCTTATCCTGGTGGACGAGATAGTTTTATAAATGCAATGAACGTGAAGATTAGCGATTTGCATCTAACCAATACTCATTTTACAAATCCATCCGGGCTTGATGAAGAAGGCCATGTCGCAACAGCACGAGATCTTGTTCGTATTGCTCAAATTGCAATGCAAAACCCATATTTTGCAAAGATAGTCGGGACCAAAACAGCAATTGTCACAAGTATTGATGGGAAAATTGTACACCCTTTGAAAAATATTAATGTTTTACTAGGAAAAGTGGATGGAGTAGAAGGGGTTAAGACGGGTTGGACAGAAAATGCTCGTGAGAACCTCGTCACTTATATTAATAGGTCCAATAAAAAGGTTTTAATAGCACTTCTTGGGAGCCAAGATAGATTTGGAGAGACAACTGAACTAATTGACTGGGTATATAAAAATTATTCTTGGCAAGAAGTACCGTTTTACCAAAAAGCTATTGGGCTATATAAGCATCAGTAACAGCTCCCACATAAGCTGTAAATCCTCGTTCGCCTTCCAAAACTATAATTGGTTCATAAAATTGGCTTCTTTCTCCGCTATCGTAATAAGCAAGCGAAATCTTGGTGATATTTATATTCCCAGTTTGATTGTTAACTCCAAGACTTGCAACATAACCGCCACCTTGGGCTAGCTCGTCATATGCTGCTTTTGCCGTTTTAAGTGGATATGTTGCAAAATGTGTTTCATCGATAGCGAAGTAGTGGTATTCTCCACCAATAATTTGTTTATCCCGGTTTTGATCCCCAGATACTATAAACCAAACATTTGCTTTTCCTGGCTCGCTAGTTAAGCTTGGGAGTTTATCATAATCTTTTCTAAAAAAATTAACTTTTACAAAATTTCCTTCTGATTGGGAAACTGCATTCACAAGTTGTCTATTCTCAACTTTCAGAAAGTCAGCAGTAAGGCGGGTCAAGTCAGCTGGTAAAAATCCACCGCTAGAGAGAAAGCTTTGTGCCACTGTTTGCGCAACCGCTGATTGCGGCGCGCGCTCTGTAATAAGACCTGTATCTTGGCCTAAATTATAGCTAACTGAGAAGACGCCGGTAATAATATTAATATCAAGTGTAGCTGGGGCTGTTGAATGGCTGAACTTATATTCCGTTTCCGATACGACTTGTGGATCTTTACTAAATCCCATTGCGCTAACCTTTTGCTTGGTTGTTTCTAAAGAAAAAAGGCCCGCGGCTTTCCCGGGCATATAATAAACTTTTGCTTGAGTGGGTAGGGCTGGTAAGTCTCCGCTTATGGTATCTAACTTGTAAGTGAGTTTTGGCAAATCACTCCTTTGTGGAAAAATAGGCTTTGGAAGCTTTCCAAAGGCAACAGTTGCAGGAGGAGGTGGTTTGGGAAAGACAGTATTGAAAATACTTATCCCAATCCCAAGAAAAATTCTGCCTACAATTAAAAATATTATAAAATAGATTCCATAACGAATAATTTTCCTTGTGGTAATTGCAATTTGAGTCAGTTGTGTCATATAGAAATTATACAACGCTAAGCAGTAAAAGATAATGTATAATAAAATCGTGCAGGAAGAAAATCCGATAATTAAGCCAGTTTCAGCCAAAAAGTCTCCAGTTTTAAATATAATTTTGGGAATTTTATTACTTTTAAGCTTGGGTTCAACTATTTTTCTTGCATATCAGAATATGCAGTTAAAAAAAGAACTGGCAAAAATGATTGTAGCTTCACCAGTTCCAACTACAACTGCTGATATGACGGCAAACTGGAAAGGATATACAAATTCTTTATATGGTTTTTCCTTCAAATATCCCGTAGACTGGATACTAAGCAGTTCTGCGAATTATATTTCTATAGGTGACCCTCATTATGGAGTTCCAGGTTGCAAAGGTGACTGTCCAGGTTTTTATATACCAATTTTAATTGATAATAACACCAAAAATTTAGATTTAAATACATTTATTAAAAATAGTTTTAATTCCACAACTGGAGGAATTGGAGATTTTTCCAAGCTAAAACTTGAAGACTTCACATCATCTGCTGGAATATCTTTTACAAAAGTGACAGGATTTCCGGGGACAAATTATTATGCTTTATTTACCATACACAACGGAAAAATTTATCAAATTCAAGTTGGAGCAGGAGTGAACGGTATGACCGACGACATAAATTCTCCTGCAGTTAAACAAGACTTAGAAATTTTTAACCAAATTCTCTCTACTTTTAAATTCATAACCCTAACTTCCCAGACTGATATAAAAGAATGGAAAAGTTATACTCTTGGTTCAACTGGCCTTACTGTCCGACTTCCACCTCAAATTGAGTTTAAAAATTTAACATCTGCCGGAGCTACCGGAACAAAATATGGAGTTTATTCTAATGGTCTTACGCCTTCGAATGACCCGTTGATGATTTCTTCAGACTCTTCAGATTATTCTGCAGGAAGAAGTGGAATTTTTACTGATATCCAAGGTTATTTTATTAAAAATGGGAACTATTATGTTAACTGGGCATTATCTCAGAATAAAGCCCCTATTCAAGTCCCGGGTGATCTTTCACCCAAAGAAATAATAAATCTTGATGGTATCCATATTTTAAAGCTCAAAAATTCCGATACGAATAATCCTTATCGAAGTGATGGATTTTTATATATGCCTACAGATTTAGGAGCTATTATTAATACCAATAGTAAGACATATCCAGGAGTTGCATTCCAGGTAGATTCAACCAGTCTTGACGAAAAAACTTTTGATCAAATTCTTTCTACTTTTAAATTCACCCAATAATTTAGTAAAAAGGTGGTTTGATGCTACAATTTGAACTATGGTACGCGTAAGAATTGCTCCATCTCCAACAGGTTTTGCCCACATTGGTACAGGTTATATTGCTCTTTTTAATTATGCTTTTGCCAAAAAAGAAAAAGGGAAATTTATCTTACGACTTGAAGACACTGATGTAAAAAGAGAAGTTCGAGGAGCAGAAGCAGCTATTTATGGAGGACTTGAATGGTTAGGGCTAAGTTGGGATGAGGGGCCTGATATTAGTGGAAAATATGGGCCATACAGGCAATCAGAGAGACTGGAGCTTTACAAAGAAAAAGCAAAAGAGTTAATAGAAAAAGGACTGGCTTACGAGGAAGATGGTGCAATCAGATTTAAAAACCTAGGAACGGATATTTCTTGGAATGATATGGTTCGTGGAGATGTTTCCTTCCCAGGTGGTGAAGTAACCGATTTTGTAATTTTAAAATCAGATGGGTTTCCAACTTATCACTTTGGAGTTGTAGTTGATGATATTGCTATGGATATTACTCATGTAATTCGTGGTGAGGATCATATTTCAAATACCCCAAAACACATTGCGCTTTATAATTCTTTCAAGGTTAAGCCTCCAATTTATGGACATTTACCAACTTTAAGAAATGCCCAGACGGGCAAGAAATTATCTAAAAGACGAGACACAGTGGACTTAAGAATCTTTAAAGAGCAGGGATATTTACCAGAAGCACTAGTTAATTTTATGTGTCTTCAGGGTTGGTCACACCCAGATGGAAAAGATATTTTTAGCCTAGAAGAGTTTATAGAAAAACTTGATATTAAAAGAGTGCGAAAGGCTGGACCTAAGTTTGATCTAACTAAATTAGATTGGTTAAATGGTGAATATATAAGAGCAATGTCAGATGAAATATTTACGAAAAAGATTCTGGGCTTTTATGATAAGAAATATAGCTACAAAGATGCAGACTTAATAGTTAAAATTGCTCCACTTGTTAAAGATAGAATTAAGAAATTATCTGAATTTGAAAGTTTTGCTGGGTTCTTTTTTGAGAAACCAAAAGTTGATCACAAACTCTTTGGGAAAAATTATCAAGAACACCTTCGGGCTGCAACTGAAGGAGTTGAAGAAAATGAAAAAGATTTAATTGAAGTTGTTAAAAAACATAATTTTAAAACAGGAGAATTCTTTATGGACTTGCGGATTGCAATTACCGGAAGTAAATTTACTCCCCCAATTAACGAATCTATTGTAATATTAGGTAAAGAGGAAACTCTAAAGAGATTAAAAAATGCTGCCCACACAAACATACAAGGAAATTGATCTTGATACTTTTAGGAATAAGCTGAAGTTAAAGAGTATCCAGGAAAAGCTTAACTTCACTAAAAAGCATCCCCATGCAAAAAGAATTCTCGACAAAAAGGGAATTGATCTAGCGCATCTTCGAGCTCATTCTGCAAAAATTTTGGGAGCTGGGCTATTAGGGAGTGCTCTTCTTATAAATTCCCCGTCTCTATCGAAGTTGCCTGGTGTCATTGAAATAGCTAAAAAGATGAACACTTCGCAATTAGAAGTCCCGCTTAAGCTTCCTCAAGAAGGATTTTTAAATTCCCTTTCGCAAATTATCCCCTCTTATGCTCAGCCATTAACCACTGCAAAAGAAAAAGAAATAGAACAATTAATTAATGAATATATTAAGATCCCTGCAAAAGCCAACTTGGAAGGTGAGCACCTAAATACCACCTATGGCTTAATAGGAGCTGAGCAGCACTTAAGGCGCTACCCTGGGGACACAATGGCAGCTCATGATAAAGTTCCTGAGCTGGATGAAGGAATGGCACCGGGCTTGGGGGCATGGGGATATTTTGCTCCTTCCGAGGCAAAACTGACTCAAGATTTGGTTGAGAAAGAAAAATGGTATGCAGTTGTCCAAACTCTTTACCTGCCTGATTGGCAAAAGAGGCTTCCTTATCTTCGTGATTGGTACAAGTATAGAAAAGTGTTAATAATTAATACAATAAATGGCCGGGCAGTTGTAGCAGACATTGCTGACTCAGGCCCTGCTGCTTTCACAGGAAAACAATTTGGGGGAAGCCCGGAAGTGATGTATTATTTAGGAGGGGCGAGATATAAAAAGGGGCCAGTTATCCTTTTCTTTGTTGATGACCCCTCAAATAAAATTCCCTTGGGGCCAGTTAATTATAACGAACTAGACTTGGGAGGATTAAGTTTAAAACAAATATGAGCATTATATTCTACGATCATCTTTTAATTCTGGAGGATGTTAAAAAGGTTGTTAATTCTGGAAAAGGAAGCCACGAAGAAAAAGAAGAATTATGGCAAATAATCGATGAACTAGTACACCATAGAATGATGACGACGCTTCTTGATAATTTGCCAACTACCTACCACGGAGAATTCTTAGAAATTTTTACAAGAACACCGCACGACAAAAAACTTATAAAATACCTCTCTGACAAAAGCCAAAAAGATATGAAAAAGATAATTAAAGACGAAAGCAAAAAGCTTAGATCTGAAATTTATTTTTTAGTTAACGCCATATAAATGAAATAAATGCCAGATAGACCAACTAGAACATAAACTATTTGGACAACCATTGGCCATGCTCCAAAAATGGAGTCAACTAAATTTATTTGCGCTAATCCTACTAGTCCCCAGTTAATTGCTCCGACCAAGACAAGTACCCATGCTACCCAGTCAACTGTAGACATTTTCATCATAGAAGATTTTTTTGCCATTTCTAATCACCACCTTTGCTATTTCTTAGTATCATCTAAATTAAAGATTAATGTCAAGGCCTCGTGGCTAGAGAATTATCTGGCCTTCTTTTTTGAAGCTCTACCGTTTATTAGAAGATAAATTATAGGTAAAATCCCAATTGAATTAACGATGAGAAGAAAAATAAACCACACGCTCTGGCCTTTTCTAGCAGAGAGCCAAAGGGTATAGCCTTTAAGGACTAGCTCAATCACTGCAAAAATAGCGATTAGCGGGAAAAGCCAGACAAAGTTATACATTGGCCACCCCCAATTAACGAAATTATTGATGTGCATCTAATTTATCTTATTACTTATATAGCTTTTGTCAAACTTAAGAATATATGCTTTTCGTGGTAAAATATGCCTACATTGCGGAATCGTCTAATGGTAGGACTTCAGATTCTGGATCTGAATATCTTGGTTCGAATCCAGGTTCCGCAGCCAAAATATATACTTATTTTCCAGTTTATCGCACCCACCTTGATTTCCAGCGGCGTGCGATTATAACAAAAAGGACTCCAGTAATAATGTAAATTGGAGAGTGTAGCCAAAGTCCGTAAGCAAAGAAGACTATTCCAACGATGCGGAGGATTAAGTTTACTGGATTAGCCTGCCCGAGCATAAATTTGCCAAGCGAAGTTTGTGCTAAATGATTTTCATTTTTACCCCAGGCAATAATCGTTCCCAAGATAGAAAGCCCAAATAGGAAAACTGTAGCCCAGAACAAATTGTTTTGCCAAAAAAAATATACTGCTAAAACAATGCCAACTATGTCTAAAGCCAATTTTCCAGGATTGGTGTGTTGCACCATGATTCGTTCTATGAAGTTCATCCTTAATTTATTTTTTTTGATCATGTCTCCAGCTCCAAATTGCAACCAAACCTACTAAAAGATGGGCAAAGTGGTCCGACGGATCTGCCAACTCTGGCATAGCGAAATGAGTTGCTGCCCATGAGCCTAGTAGTAAACCAGCAACGCCAAGCGTCAGTCCCATGATAGCAGCCAAGAGAGTAATGTTTGCTTGAAGTCTTAATGTTCCTCGTTTGGCGATGACAGAAACGAAAATACCTAAACTCAAATGAAACCAATTAATCCAATACGGAGGATGAAAAAAGCTAGCTGGCGAAATGGATCCCAATAATCTTACAATACCCAAAATGCCAATTGTTATAAGAACTACTCCTGCAACTGCAAGAAATCGCTTTGGATTCATGATTTGCCCTTTCTATTTTGCGAACCAATGAACGTGACTATCGGAAAACTAAACAATCCTAGAACGGCAATGTCTACTCCGACATTGAACCAGACACCGAGGTAAGCAGAAAAGAATCCTTCAATGATAAGCCACAAGATTATTCCCCACAGTAAAACTTTCATTAATTCAGTGTCGTTTCTACGAAAAGCAATTCGTCCGACCATAAGAAGCGTTACTCCCCAGCCCACCATAATTGCTCCATAGAGTGCACTTTCCCATGATAGTAGAACACCCCTGTTCATTATCGGAAGGACGCCGAGGCCAAAGAAAGCGAATACTACCCCCCAAATTACAAGGATGACAGAAATAGTGCTGAACCACATCATTAAAAACTTTGGCTTCATGGATTTATCTTATCAAATTCCCAATCAAAAAGTTTCAATAATCGAAAGTGGTGCCTCCTTTATCCTCAAGGTGATACACTACTCCTAAGAGGTTATGGGCTCGAAGGGGTCTTGACCGGTGTGCTCAGCCACTTGCAAACTCTTTAAATACTTGCCAGAATGAATTAGAGTGAAAATTAAAAAATTGGTTGTTAGTTTGGTTCTTGGAATTCTTGGATTTTTACTTGCTTTATCAGGCCTTAATTTAATTCAACTTTCGGCAAAGTTAGCGCTTTATGCTGGGTTAGCATTATTCGCTTTAGCAGCTCTTAATTATTTTTTGTTATAAGGCAGGAACAGTTGTTGTTGCTGGAGGAGGAGCTTCAGGGGTGATAACAGGATTTGTAGTAGTTGTTGTCACATTAGTTTGAGCGGGTGTAGTAGGTACTGTTACTTCTGGTGCTGCGGTAGGAGTAGTTTGCTCTACAGTATTGACTACAGTTTGTACCAAGTTTTGGTCTACTTGAGGAACTGAATTGGTAGTCTGTTGCACCTGTTGAATTTCTTGCTGTACAGTGGGTGTTAATTCCTGTTCAATTGGTGATACTTCCCCAGCTGGAGCTGAAAAGATTTCCTCGGTTAGTTCTTCTGTTCGTTGTAAAACTTCCACGGTAGTTGGTCCAGAAACTTGAGTGTCAGCTTGCGTGATTATTTCTTCAATTGGAATCTGTAAAGCCTGGGTAACGATTGCTATATCCTGACTTTGTTCCAGTTCGTTAACCAAATTATTTATTGCGGAAGCGTTTTCTATGGCATTAGAGTTTTCTGGAACTTGAAGACTATCTAAAGTAATTTCGGCTGTTATGGCAGCTGTTATTTCGTTCAGGCTAGCGACAGAGATATCTGATCTTATCTCGGCTAATAGATTAGTGGTTTCAGGTGACGCGGCAATTACAACATCGGAAAGGCTTGCTGGTAAATTAGATACAAATTTATCAACAACCTGTTTTTCTAAATCTTTATTGCCAAAATCAACAGCTACTTTTATATCCAGAACGTCTGGATATAAGGTCGCGCTTTCATAAAAAAGCGTATCTTTAAGTTTGTCAGGAGTACTTCCATATAATTTTGTAATTTGGTCATGGCCTAATTTCTTTAAATTTTTAACAAGCTCTGCAAGTTTCAGATCTTTATTTTTTTCACCACTGGTTCTAAGTTCCAATGCCTCCAAAATTCTCAAGTCAGCTGGGTCACTCACCCAGTTCGTTACAAATTGGCTTTGTAAATCAGTAGTAGACAAACCGAGCACACGAGCTTCAAAATGCTCCAAAATTCTAGCTTTGTATAGTTCAGCATAGACAATTAATTCTGGCGACTTAAATACTTTTCTAACTCTACTGAAAGTTTTAAACTCACGCATTGGATTTCCTGGGAGCTCACTTACCAAAGTGTTTAAAAGTACCTGTCTTTTTGTAGTAGACATTGATAGTAATTTCTTTTCAAATCTTTCAATAAGAATATATTGTGTCAACCTCAAGGAATTTTTCTGAGAATCGCTAGTTACGACGTCTTCCAACTCCTGCAAAAGCTCTGCAGTTTTGAGTTCTTTGTAGTTTGATCCGGCAACAGTAGCCAAACTATTTGCAAGCTCGCGGGCAAGGATTTGAGGATCGGGATGATAATTAATTAATATTTTAGCAAAGGCGCCGAGGCCTTTTGTACGAGCTTTTTCAATCTTTATTAACGATGAGTCATCAAATTTTTCTTCCAGCCCTTGTAGAATTAACTCCTGACGGAAATATTTCTCGGTATAGTTAAAAGCTACAGCGTTAATAGCCTTCGCTTTATCTTTGTCTGTTTTGCCTACGCTATCAGAAATAGATAATATTTGATTAAATCTGTCTTCGACTTGGGATATTTCGTTTGCAGCAAGATTAACAACAAAACCTTTAATAAGAGGGTTATTTTGTTCCAGATTCTTTTGTAAAAGCGAGATTGTCTCAATCGTTTCCCAAGAATTGTGTTTTAAAATAAGCTGGGTTTTGGAAAGTGAATCAAAAGTAAGAAGTTCCTGAATTTTCCTGCCCGCCTTTTTGAAGATATATAAAGGATTGTCGGCGAGAATTCTTGACTCAGCAACTTGTATATCCTGTGGATCAACCTCAGCGGTTACGTCGGTATACTTATAATCATAGCCTTGATTAAGTTCTTTTACCGCCTCTGTTGTTATGGCTTTTTGAATATCGACAGGCAGAACAGTCTTACTTTTTGGTTTAAGATCCTTAAATCCGTTAAAAAACGCTTCTACTACTGAAGGAGTGAAGGTAAAGAGTAAGACGAAAAATAAAATAAGAGCTAAAATAAGACCGGAAAACTTCCATAAAAATCCTTTCTTTTTCCTAGGCTTTGTTTTTTGGGTAGCCATTTGTCCTTAATTTAAGTATTACCCTTTTGGTTGAGGTAATCAAGCATTTGTATTTTTGTAGTTTCAGATTTAATATTAACTTAGACTGAAGGTGAAGAGGGATGTATAAAAAAGTTGTTTACAATAATTCTTCTGGAGCTATTTATGGGCTGGGGTTTGTGGGAGTGCTTATTTATGAGTTAGAGCATGCAGTTGGCCTTTCGGCAATTCTCATTGGGATCTTTAAGGCGGTTGTCTGGCCAGCGTTTTTGACCTTTAGACTCTTTGAGTTTTTCAAAATCTAACAATGAAAAATAACTTGTATGAACTTGGTCTAAATTCAAACAACTCAATTGTCATAGGATCAGGAATACTTCAGGCTTTAAAGATAAGACAAAGTAAAGACATTGATTTGGTTGTGACTTTTGAAGTATACAATTTCTTGAAAAGAACCGGAAAATTTAGGGTTACTGAAAATCATAGTCGAGAGATTCTAGTAAATAATAAATTTGAGATAGGGACAAACTGGGTTGTATTGGGTAAATCCTATGAATTTAAAGATTTTATGAAAGACTCTTTAATTATAGATGGGATAAGATATATTACTTTGGATTTTTTGTATGAAGCCAAAAAGAGCTGGCTAGAGCATGCAGATGTTCGTCCAAAAGACATTAAAGATGTGGAATTGATTGAAAACTACCTTAAAAAATGATTTTATGTTATACTACCTCTAGTTTGAAGGAGCGCGTAAGGGAAAGGGCATTTGCCACCTGATTGCGGTTACTTAAACAATGAAGGTGGTGATACTAAATGGCTAAAAGATTATTCGTAGGAGGACTTCCATGGTCAGTTACTGATCAGGAACTTCAAGATATGTTTGCTGCTCATGGAGCAGTTGCATCAGCAAGAGTTATCACTGATAAATTCACCGGTAGATCAAAGGGATTTGGTTTCGTTGAATATTCAAATGATGAAGATGCTGACAAAGCAGTTAAAGCTCTTGATGGAAGTGACGTACAAGGAAGAAAAATCGTTGTAAACGTTGCTCGTCCAATGGAAGCTAGACCTCAAGGAGGAGGCAGAAATTGAAATACCTTGTAATTATAGGTATAGTAATAGTTACGTTAATCGCAGTCTTTTTGCTAGTCAGAAAGGCTCCGGTTGGCGTAGCTCAAAAGCAAGTGCCAATGGAAACTACATTACCATTTCCAATAGTTGATAAAACTAAAAAGTACAGTGCAGTAATATCTACTTCTGAAGGAGATATTACGGTTTCGCTTAACGTTGAAAAGACTCCAATTACTGTAAGTAACTTCGTTTATCTTGCCAATAAAAACTTTTATGATAATACTATTTTTCATCGTGTCATTAAGGGTTTTATGATTCAAGGTGGGGATCCTAAGGGAGATGGGACCGGAGGTCCTGGCTATTCATTTAATGATGAACCAATTACAGACGATTATAAGCGTGGAACCCTTGCTATGGCTAACTCAGGCCCAAATACTAACGGGAGCCAATTTTTTATAATGCAGCAAGATAATCCGCTTCCTAAAAACTATGTTATTTTTGGAATGGTTACTAAGGGCATTGAAGTGGTTGATAAAATTGCCGACTCTCCAGTTAAATCAAATTCTTCAATGGGGGAAAACTCTTCTCCAGTTTCTCCAATCTCAATTAAATCTGTTAAGATAATTGTAGAATAATTTTTTCTACAAAATGAAAAAAATTCTTTTATTTTTGTTTGGTTTTGTTCTTGTCTATCTAGGACTAAACTTCATATATTATTCCCCGTGCGACACTCCAATTAAATATAAAATTGGAAGTGTTGATAAACGCTTTAACATAACTTCTGATCAGTTTAAAAAAGACACAGATAATGCTAGTAGTATATGGAATAAGATTGTTAATAAAAACGTATTTACATATGATCCAAAGGGAAATCTGACTATTAATGCAGTGTATGATGAGCGGCAAGCTCTAAATAACCAAATAAATACACTTGAAGGAAAATTAAAAACAGGTGAGACAACACTTGATGCGCAAATTGCCAAATACCAAAAAGATCTGGCGACTTTCAATAAATCTGTTACCGATCTTAATGCTCAAATTGATGCCTGGAATGCCAAAGGTGGTGCTCCGCCTGATGTCTATAAAGCTTTACTTAACCAGCAAATTGCCCTCAAGGCCGAGGCAAGCCGCCTAAATGCACTGGCAAAATCTTTAAATCAGCAAACTGGTACTTATAATTCCCAGGTTTTAAATGTTAATAATAAAATCAATACTTTTAACGAGAGCTTATTAGTTAAGCCAGAGGAAGGATTATATGACTCAGAAACTAATACAATCAATATTTATTTTGACATTAGCCAAAATGAGTTAATTCATACTTTAGCCCATGAATTGGGTCATGCCAGAGGGCTAGAGCATACCAATGGAAAACTTGATATTATGTACCCGGAATCAGGAGAGTCATTAAAAGCCTCACAAAACGATATTAATGCTATTACATTAATATGTAAAAAGAAGAGTTTACTGCAGGCTATCCTCTTGACAATTACTACAAGATAGGTCAAATTGATAAAGACACGAACAGAAGGGGGGTGAATTGAATGTATAGAAAATTAATAATCGCTTTTGTTATTGCATTAGTTGGACTTGCTGTGAATGTCAATAGTAATGAAGCTCAAGCAGCTCATAGAAGTTACAGACTTGCTTACAAGCCATACACAGTCCAAAGAGCAATGCCAACAAGCCCAGACTTTAACAATTGGGGAGCATACCCCAACTCTCAAGTTAACTGGACACATGCAAGAATAAATAATCACACTGTGACTTTTCAAAATCCATTAGTTTGTGCTGAAGCATTTTCAGGAAACAGAAAAGTTCACCTTGGATGTTTATATCTAAATCTTGGTCCAACTGGAGCATCTACTGTTAATTGGGCAGAGGAATTTAATGTCCCAACTCAAACTTTAGGGCACGGAACTTGGGAGGTAGTTTATACATATAAAGGTACTGATAATGTTTGGCATAGGATCATGGGAGTAGATGGACGAGTATCTGACGGAATGATCAGTCTATAGAGAATTGATATAATAGATTCTCATGGATAGCTCGGATAGAGAATTGGTTCTAAGGATCAAGTCTGGGGATGTTCTCGCTTTTGAAGTACTCGTTAACAAGTACCAAAGGTCTTTGTACGGTTTTACTAATAGAATTGTAAAAGATGATAGCGCTACCGAGGACATTGTTCAGAAAACTTTTTTTAAGATTTATAAATCTATTGATCGAGTCGATCCCGATAGAAGGTTCTCTACTTATGCTTTTGAGATTGCTAAAAATACTGCAATTTCTTACCTAAGGACTCTTAGGCGGCAAATTCCAATTGACCAGATTGAGATTGAGCTTGCGGACTCGACTTTTGACTCTTTGTTCAAAGAGAATCAAGAAAAAAGAGTATCTCAGGCTATAAAATCTCTTCCTAAAAAATATCAGAAAGTTATTCGACTTTATTACTTTTCAGATTTATCATATAAGGATATCGGAGAGGAGCTTAAGCTTCCTGTTAATACAATTAGGACTCATTTGCGCCGAGCGAAAGAGAGCCTTAAAAACACCTTAAAAGTATATGAAGAAAGATGATTTTACGAAAAGAATAATGGACCAGGTCGTAGGCTATGAGAGAAAGAGAAGCCTTTTCTGGCTATTAAAATTATCACTTTTTCTTTTTGTAGTTTTTGCTGTTGGAGGGTTTTTTCTTTGGTCAACAATCTCAGAATTAGTTCAACAACGAAGCTTTGATTTACTAGGTCTTTTTGGCGAAGAATTTGAAGTAATAAAAGAATATTGGAAAGATACGCTACTTACATTTATTGAAGAAATACCTCCAGAAAAGATAATTTTAGCAATAGCCTTTATATTAATTGCCATTGTAATTTTAGTTAAATTTAGAAAGAAAATTAAATTGGTATTGACAAAGCTTAAAAATATTGCAAAATATTGATATGAATAAGTTAATAATTGCGGCCGTTGCGATAATTGTTGTTTTGGGTGGAGCCTTTTTCTTATACAAAATTTCTGGCAAAGTTAAATCAAGGAATTTACTTACTACCAACAATAATACCAGTAGTAATAATAGCGTTCCCACAAATTCAGCAACATCACCAACATCAATGACAATAGATTCAATATCTCCATCTGACGGCCAAACTGTAACGACTCCCTCTATAATGCTTACTGGTAAAACGCTCCCTAATACTGACGTATCCATAAATGAGGTGGATACTAAGGCAGATCAAGGAGGTAATTTTTCAGCAAAAATTAGCTTGGACGATGGCGATAATTTAATAACGATAGTTGCTAATGATCAAAATGGAAACTTTGTTGAAAAAGAAATAACAATTACTTATTCTTCTACAGCTACTCAATAAACTTCATTGAAACTTTTTAGGCCATCTTGGCGTATTACTTATAGATTAGGAAATTACGATTGGGGGTGAAGATAATGAATAAACTTAAGAAATTTATAGCAATAACACTAATTACAGCTTCAGCTTTTATCGTTGTTAGCCCATCTTTTGCATATGCCGAGGATGCTACAGCTGGAAGCAGACCAGGATTATTGAAACAAATCTTTGAAAAAACTGGTAGAGCTGCAATTGGTTCCGGAACTTTATCTACAAAATCAGCTAGTCAACTTACCGTCACAAAAGATGGTAAAAGTTACACCGTTTTAATTGATTCAAATACACAGTTAAGACGCAGATTTTGGGGTAAAGCAACATTAGATGAGTTCCAAGTTGGAGATACTCTTAATGTAATTGGAAAATGGACAGACGATGCTCATACAACTATTCAAGCTCGTTTAGTTCGTGATATTTCAATTCAAAAAAGATTTGGAGTATTTTTTGGAACAGTGAGTTCCCTTTCTTCAAACGGATGGGTAATGGCAACTGTTAATCGTGGTAATCAAACCGTAACAGTAGCAAGCTCAACCAAATTTATAAATAGAAAAGGAGAAACAATCTCCCAATCTGATATAAAAGTAGGGGACAAAGTTCGAGTGCGCGGTCTTTGGGATAAAGCCGGAAGCACTGTTACTGAAGTTAAGGAAGCTAAGGATTTTAGTATTCCAGCAACTAAGTAATAATTAGATCAAATACCCCCTTGTCAAAAGGGGGTATTTTGTTGTATTTTTTTATTATGTTCACACTCCCCGATCTTCCATACCCCTATGAAGCCCTAGAGCCCTATATAGACCTAGAAACTATGCAGATCCATCACGACAAGCACCACGCGGCTTACATTGAGAATCTAAATAAAGCATTAGAAGGCAAGACTGAATGGTTAAAGATGGATGTTAAAGAAATTTTAACGAAGCTGAACGATGTCCCGGAAGAAATTAGAACTAAAGTGAGAAATAACGCTGGAGGGCATGCTAATCATACTTTCTTCTGGCAAATTATGGCTCCATCAACTAATTTTCAGGAACCATTTGGGAACTTGAAAGAAGCGATTGAAATGTCTTTTGGAAGCTTGGAGATCCTTCAAGAGAAATTAACGACAGCTGCTATGGGGAGATTTGGAAGCGGTTGGGCATGGGTAGCCGTGGAAAATGGCAAGCTTGCAATTACTGACACACCAAATCAAGACACTCCTTTGATGGATAGTAAAATGGCTATACTGGGCTTAGATATTTGGGAACATGCATATTATTTAAAGTATAGAAATATGAGAGCTGAATATATAAAAGCTTGGTGGAATGTTGTGAATTGGGCAAAGGTTACTGAGAACTTTGAGAAAGCTACGGAATAAATGCTTCTAATTGATAAACCCAAAGGGATGACTAGTCATGATGTGGTGAATATTGTGAGAAGGCATACTGGTGAAAAGCGAGTTGGACACGCGGGAACCCTCGATCCAAATGCAACTGGGCTTTTAATTGTTGGCGTCGGGCGAGGAGAAACTAAGCAGCTTGGTGACTTAACCAAAAATGCGAATAAAACGTATGAAGCGGAAATATTTTTAGGTGAAACTCGAGATACAGATGACATTGAGGGAAAAATTACCTCAAAAAATGATCAAATAATTCCTACAATTAAAGAGATACAAAATATACTCAAAGAATTTGAAGGAGAACAAGAACAAATTCCTCCCTCATATTCAGCAATTAAGCTTAAGGGTAAAAAGGCATATGAGCTAGCTAGAAAACAAAAACCTCTTAAACTTTCACCAAGAAAAGTTACAATCTATTCCATTAAATTTATTAATTACAGCTATCCAATTTTGGAAATTACATGCGAAGTTTCATCTGGAACTTATATTAGAAGCCTAGCTCGTGATATTGGAGAGAAACTGAAGTGTGGAGCTTATCTATCAAACCTTAGAAGAACTAAAATAGGCGATTACGATCTTAGGGATGCAGTAAAACTAGAATCTTTGGCAAGAACAAAATAATACCCGTCAATATTGCCATGAAGGCTGCGATCATTACTGTCGCTGCAGAGATGTCTTTAACAATTTTTGCTTTTAAGGAGTAGCGTGGTGAGACCATGTCTACCACAGTTTCAATGGCCGTATTAACAAGCTCTAATATTATTACTAAAATTATTGCAAAAACTAATATGAGCCATTCGTAAGCTGTAAAATTAAGTAAATATGCCGCAACTAATGATAATGTTGCAGCAATAACATGAATTCTAAAATTTGGCTCGTTTTTAAAAGCCTTTGTGATCCCGTCAAATGCATAGCCAAAACTACCAAAGATATTATTTTTTTTGCTCATTTCTCCACTTGCGTTAATTGTGCTAGTATATTTTTAGAATGTCAATGAAGAAGGTTATTCCCTTAATTCTTTTTTTTGCTTTTAGTGTGCTTCTAATTACCTTTAGAGAGCCAATATTTTCGAGTGGATCTGACCATATCGCTGCAGGAGTAGTTGATTATTCTGGTAAATTTGAGGAGGATGCACGCTTGGGAACTTTTGAAAACAAAGATGTTGAAGTTCCTATTAAGGAGCTTGCTGCAAACAATAAGCCTCAGAAGGTCTTAGGTGAATCATCTGGGACCAATAAATGGATTGAAATTTCGCTTTCCCAGCAACACTTGTGGGCTTGGGAAGGAAATCAGCTATATCTTGATACACCAGTTTCAACTGGCCTTCCTTGGTTCCCAACTCCAACCGGGGAATTTAAAATTTGGACGAAAATAAGATATGTTCATATGGTGGGAGGGGCTGGTGCGTATTATTATAACCTTCCTAATGTTCCGTTCGTTATGTTTTTTGATAGTGAGAATCTTGCCGCATATAAAGGATATAGCCTTCACGGAACTTACTGGCACCATGATTTTGGAAAGGTACATAGTCATGGCTGTGTTAATCTTCCTACTCCAATTGCAGAAAAATTATATTATTGGACAACTCCAGATCTTCCATCTGGGAAAAGTTCTATTCCAACAAGCCCCGATAATCCCGGGACGAAAATAGTTATTCATGGCTAATATAATAATTAGTTTCCTCGCAAGCTTTCTAATCTGGATAATGCTTTTTGGGTTATTGGTTCTTTGGGTCGTTGATGGAAAAATAAAGAAAGAGCAAGCTCTTCATGCTCTATTTGCTTTTGCTGTTTCGTGGGTTTTAGCCGACTTAATAAAAAATCTCTTCCATACACCGCGCCCCTTTGAACTAAATGGCCAACCTACCTTGACGGTCGTTGCTCTAGCTGATGGAGCGTTTCCATCGGGTCATGCTGCGGCATCACTTGCACTGGCTCTGACCGTCTGGCTTCATGACAAAAAAATAGGGTTATTATTTATAATTGGAGCTTTTCTTATTGGGATCGCAAGAGTATTAGCAAATGTTCATTATCCAATTGATATTTTGGGAGGATTTATAATTGGCGCATCCGTTTCTTTAGCTTTAGAAAAAATTCACATTAGCAGCTCTTGACACATGGCACTCATGATGCTAGACTGCTAAATATTACGAAATGAAATCTGATCAAAGCCTAGCTAGAACAGTTCCGATTGTCGCAATTCGCGGCTCGGTAGTTTTTCCTCACACTGATACAATTTTATCCTTTGGGAGAACCAAATCAGTTTCTGCTGTGAATGCAGCGTTTCAGGATGACCGTGTTATCGCAATCTTTACTCAGAAAGATTTAAATACAGATGACCCCAAAGTAGAAGATCTTTACGAGATTGGAACGATTGCAACAATTACTCAAATGATGTCAACAGATGGGGAGATTCATGCCATGATAAAAGGGCAAATGAGAGTAAGAATCAAAGAGTCTCTTGCTCATGAGCCGTATTTAATCGGAAAAGTTGTAGAAATTCCTGAAGTTGACGCAAAAACTGACGAAGTTGTTGCAACTGGAAATCAGCTTTTAGAATTATTCAAAAAAGCAGTCAACCTTGGGAAAGGAGTCGAAATTACAACTGTGATGCGAGTCCTCTCAGGAGCTGTAGAACCTGTTGAACTGGTTGACTCAATTGCGTCTCTATTAGATATTAAAACTTCTGAAAAACAAAAGCTTCTTGAAGTGCTTTCCGTTAAAGAAAGAATTAAAAAGGTAATGGAATTATTAGGGCACGAAGTAAATATTTTAGATCTTGAACGAACAATTTCTGTTAAAACTCAAAAAAAGCTTGAAGACCAGATGAAAAAAGCAATGTTACTTCAGAAGAAAAGAGTTATTGAGGAAGAGCTCGAAGGAGAAACTGATGAGGGGATAAGTAACGAAGTTAATGAATACAAAAAGAAAATTAAGAAAGCAAAAATGCCAAAGACTGTTGAAGAGAAGGCAATGAAAGAACTTCAAAAGCTTGGCCAAATGTCTTTGAATAATCCAGAAGCAGGGTACGTTAGAAATTATCTTGACTGGCTTACCGATATGCCCTGGAGCATAGCTTCCACTAATGATGTTTCTATGTCGAGGGCTCAAAAGGATTTAAATGAAGACCATTACGCAATTGATAAAACCAAAGAGCGAATTTTGGAGTTCTTGGCGGTTATGAAAATGAAGAAAAATGCCAAGAAAAACGAGGAATCACAGCCAACTATACTTTGTTTTATCGGTCCCCCGGGAGTCGGTAAAACTTCAATTGGAAAGTCAATTGCGAAAGCGTTAGGTAGAAAATTTGTAAGAGTTTCCCTGGGAGGAGTCCGTGATGAAGCTGAAATTAGGGGTCATAGGCGTACTTATGTGGGAGCACTTCCTGGACGAATTGTTCAAGGCATTAAAAATGCTGGCACTAATAATCCAGTATTTATGCTTGATGAAATTGATAAAGTTGGAGTGGACTTTAGAGGGGATCCTGCATCAGCTCTTTTGGAGGCCTTAGATCCAGAGCAAAATAGAGAGTTTTCAGATCATTATTTAGAAGTTCCATTTAATCTATCAAACGTGATGTTTATAGCAACTGGAAATGTAATTGATACTATTCCACATGCACTTTTGGACCGTATGGAAGTAATTAGATTTCCAGGTTACACCTCTGAGGAAAAATTCCATATTGCTGATAAGTTCCTTTGGCCCAAGCAATTAAAGCTTCATGGAATTGATAAAAAGAAAATAAAACTAGACTCTAGTTCCTTGAAAGAAATCATCAATCGTTATACCCGTGAAGCTGGTGTTAGAAATCTTGAGCGAAATCTGGCAAGTATCTGCCGTAAAATTACAAGGCTTGTTGCTGAAAAGAAAAAGTATCCAACAAAAGTAACAGTAGCTGATGTTAGAAAGTTTTTAGGGCCACAAAAATTCAGCTCCTTAATTGCTGAAAAGAAAGATGAGGTTGGAATGGTTACAGGACTTTCAGTTACTAGTTTTGGCGGGGAAATTCTATTTATAGAAGTTTCCTTAATGCCAGGTACAGGTAAATTGATGTTGACAGGGCAATTGGGAAGTGTCATGAAAGAGTCTGCAAAGGCAGCTTTCACCTGGACCAGATCTCATTGGAAAGAGCTAGGTCTTCCGTATGACTTTGCAGCCAATAAAGACGTGCATGTCCATGTTCCCGAAGGAGCCGTTCCCAAGGATGGTCCCTCAGCTGGAGTTGCTATGACAACAGCTCTTGTTTCAGCTTTAACTGGAATTCCAGTAAGGCGTGACGTTGGTATGACGGGGGAAGTTACTCTTCGTGGGCGAGCTCTTGAAATTGGTGGCGTTAAAGAAAAAGTAATTGCCGGCCACCGCGCAGGGCTTAAGACAATAATTCTTCCCAAAGAGAATGAAAAGGATATGGAAGATGTTCCAGCCCAAGTTAAAAAAGATGTCAAATTTATTTTTGTAAATGAGGTAAGTGAAGTATTTCCAATTGCAATGAAAAGTTGGCCTCCAAAAATTAAAGAAGTTAAAAAGCCAATTATTAAATCAAATCCTTTTATTGCGAGTATCTAATTGAAGTTGATTGTCCAACTAATTCAGAGATGTTATTTACACCGCTTTTGTTCATATAATCGACCAGCTCACGATTAATTTTTCCGAAAATTGCTGGTCCTTCTTCGCGAATTCCCGTTACGATTTGTAGCATTTTAGCCCCAGCCATTATTTTTTCTAAAGCAGCTTCGACACTATTTATTCCACCAACGCCAATAATTTCTATCTGTCCATTTGTCTCTTTAAAGATATGGGCAATTTTTTCAGTTGCCATTTTCCTAAATTCAGGATCATTTCCACTTATTCCTCCTGCCTCGTTTTCTTTTCCGTACCTTCTTTTTATTTCTGGATTTATGGTTGTATTAGTTGCGATTATTCCCGAGAGATTGTTTTCTTGAACTACATCCATAACATCATCAATAGCAGTATTTGTAAGTTCAGGTGCAATTTTAATAAAAATTGGTTTTTTCCCTCCTCTTGAATTCATTACTCCCTTAATTGCATGGACAATATCAACAAGAGCACTTTTTTCTTGAAGGTCTCTTAAATTGGGAGTATTGGGTGAAGATACATTTATAGCAACATAGGAAGCAAAAGGATAAAGCCTATTTAGAACTGCTGCGTATGCATTGGGGGCATTTTTATTCTCTGTATTCTTATTTTTTCCTACACTTATTCCAATTGGAATATTACTATTTCTGTATTTCTCAAGGTTCCATGCAACCACTTCCATTCCTGGACTATTAAAACCAAGTCTATTTAAACAAACTCCTGAATTCATTATAAACTGGCGAGGTTTATCATTTCCTTTTTGAGGATTGGGAACAACTGTACCAACTTCAACGCCAGCTGCCCCGAGAGCACTCCAGGCTTTCACTGTCTCACCATTTTTATCCCAACCAGCCCCAACCATTAATGGATTTTCAAATTTTATCCCCGATAACACTATGTTAAGTTTTTCGTTTGAGTAACGATGGTGGCGATAGGCAAATAATTCCAGAAGCTTTAGATTAACGAGATTTAGTTCAGAGAAGTGAAGTGCATTTCTTGCATAGTTATGCCAGGTCTCTGAGTCCATATTGTTGAGAACTGGTCTAATAACCTCTTTGTACATTTATTGGAAGTGTCCACTAGTGGGGAGACCCAAAACTTTTCTACCATTTGTTGTGGATATTCTTACTAGCTCGTCCATGTCGTAATAGTGACATGATTCTAGCAAGAATCTTAGTTCAGTCCACATATCTCCATTGGTGAATGGTTTATATACGTCAGCGATATTATCTGTTCCGATTCCTACTGTAATCCCTAAAGGAATCATTTCTTCAATTGGGGCAATGGCATTATGGGTTGGTGCTAGTTCATCACTACGCCTTGAATCAATCCAAGCCGTTGGACAACATATTAACATTACTCCCGCTTCTTGCATTTTTTTATATAATTCATATCTATAGTGTCTATTTTGAGCAGCAATTGATACTCCGTGAATTGCAACGACTTTTCCTTCCATGCCATGCTCTTTTGTTTTATTAACTAGAAGTTCTGTTTCACATTCAGATGCGCTATTGAATTGATCAACATGTATGTGAGCCATTTTACCAAGAGATTTTGCAGTCGTTAAAATAATATCTAATGCTTCAGATTCTCTTCCTTCATCTTTACGGGGAAGTCCGCCAATGATATCTACAAACTGAGCACCTAATTTAAACCATTCGTGTGCATTTGGGTCTAAAACTCCTTTAAGAGTTTGATTGGCAAAAACTAGCTTGATATAGCCATTATAGGTCTCTCTAAGTTTTTGAGCGGCCTTCATGGCTTTATCACCAATTACTTCATCAACATCAATAAAAGTACCTATCACTTTAACTCCCTGTTCTGCCATCTTTTCTACTGCAAAAGCCATTCGATCATATATTTGATCACAGGAGGAATTCCTTTTGATCTCATCAACAAGTCCCCATTTCTGTTGAAGAGTGGCATTAGCTAAGTGTAAAGTCTGTGGATTAATGGTATATGCTCGGTCAAGATGAGCATGAGTGTTAACAAATCCTCCACTCATACCAATCTCTATTGTTAATCTTTCTTTAAGGTCCCAAGATCTATTTAAAAAGGTTTCACTTCTTCCCAGCTCTCTATGCATATTCCTCCTTAATTGTTGAAACTAAACAGTGGATTCCGCCTCCTGCTTTCGTAAATTCACTTAGATCAAGCTCAACTACTTTATATTTCATTTCTTTAAGAGTGTCTATAAATTTTCTATTTCCTTTTTGGGTAATAACATGGTGATCGGTTGGTAAACTATTAGCTGCAAAGTTAAATGCCTCTTTTTTATCTAGAGGAATTAGTTTCTGAGCTAGTTTTTTAAGTAAAGAAACGCTTTTTTTAGAGAATGCTGGGGGATAATAAAAGAGAACCTGGTCATTAAGCGGGAAAAGGCAAGTATCTAGATGATAAAACATGGGATTAATTAGTTCAATTTCGTGAACATCAATGTTAAGTATCTTTTGAAGAAGATTTTTAGTGTTTTTCGATGTACGAAAACCGGAGCCAATTAACAATTTATCCTTTAACCACAAAGATTCGCCTCCGCCCTCGCAATAAACATCATTTGGAAGAGATTTTAGCTTAAAATCTCTTTTCTCAAACCAGTTTTTATAGAATAACTTTTCTTTGCGTCGTTCTTTGTATCTAAAGTTACTAAGAACCGCTTCTTTACCTTTAATAATTGCCTGATCAGCAGCAAAAACCATATCGGGCAGGCCTTTTTCTTGTTCTATTGTATTTACCTTAATGCCAAGCCCATTTAAGCTATTCACAAGACTTTGCCACTGAGTGAGTGCAAGACCTTTGTCTACTGATCCTGGCTTCATCCAGGGATTAATTACATAATTAACTTCAAAATGTGTAGGTTTACAAAGGAGAACCTCTTTTATATATTTGGTTTTTTGGTTAAAAAAAAGAGCCTTTCGGCTCTTGGTCTTAAGAGTTTTTTCTTTTTTTGATCCTAGAAAAACTTCAGGGTTTTTACTCACTCTGAAAATTAACTTTACAGGTTTCTTGATGAGACTGTCAAGTGGTATAATATGAGCCTATAGGGCCCCATCGTCTAGTGGACTAGGACACCAGGTTCTCATCCTGGTAACCTGGATTCGAATTCCAGTGGGGTCACCGAGTTTTTGTACTATCTCAAAACCATATCTTTGGCTGTGAAAGATAGTCCTAATGGGTTTATTTTTAAACTTTTTTCTCCATTAGCAATATAGCCAGAATTTATCACAGATATTTTATATTTCTTACATATACTTAAAATTGTTTTAACTGAGAAATTGGGTGCGTAGAGGACAAATCCAGCACCCATATTATATGAACCATACATGTCATGGTTAGTTGAATTTGTATAATTTTTAATTAATTCAAAAATTGGTTGCGGGGTGGGTATTTCTTCAACAATGTATGATAGTTTTCTGCTTGATCTCATGATTTTCCTCCAACCATGTCCAGTAATGTGTGTAGCATAATGGATATCTGTTGCCTTTAGTAATTCTTCAACTACATGAGAATAAATAATTGTAGGTGTAAGAAGTGTTTCTCCGTAAATAGATCCATCAGACAATTTTGTTTCATATCCGTTTGGCAATCTTTTAACAAGCTCTTTTCTAAGAAGTGTAATCCCATTGGTGTGAACTCCACTACTACCCAGCAAAACAATTCTATCTCCAATTTTTATTTTTTCTTCCGATAATGCTTTTTTTGATGGATTTATTATCCCCATCGCGGAACCTGAAAGAAGTGATTTGCCAGTTTTTATTATATCTCTCATCGTAGGAGATTCGCCTCCACCCCACGAAGCACCTGCGATATTGCATGCTTTTATTGTTCCATTAATAATGGCTTGCATTTTTGACGTTTGTGAAAACCATTCAGTTGGATAAGCAGCAATATGAAGTAAAAAAGATAAAGGAGAAGCTCCGGTTGTAGAAAGATCGTTAAAAATTGAAGCTGCGTTATCTATTGCCACACTTTCATAGACTTTGTCGCCATATTTCTCAGCAAGTTCGTCAGCTATTATATTTTTCGTGCCTATTCCTTCTTCGACATGAGCTATTTGAAAATTAATCGCTTTTTTTGATGAAAAACTAAGTCTATATGCAGATTCACCTCTACTTTGAGTTATTTCGGAAATGATTAATTCAGAATTTTTAAAACGTTTAAGATTTTTTCTAGTTTTATAAGCACCTTTTAAAGCTAATACTTTAAATGGATCCTTCAAAGCATAATTATCTCCAGATTTTTCGTAGTGTAATTTCTTCATTTACTATCTTAAACTAAAAATTAGTATAAGGGTTTTGTAGTTAACTACCAATCTGTAATTTAATTCGTTTATTGATTCTAATTCCAACAAGGGGTGTTAGTAGGTGTAGGTTTGTAGCTTCGAGATTTCATTCTTGAATAAATCGTAATACTGAATGAGTTCAGGAATGATTTGGTTCCGTACCGACAAGGCTTGGGTCAAAAAAACTGATGCTTTTTGATTTCTTGACAAGGGGAAATAACAGGGTTAAACTACCCCTGTTAATGATTAATTAACCCTGGAAATGAGAAGCACCTCCAACCTTATTAGCCTTCGCAAAGCATTAATTATTAAAGCGATTTGAGCCTAGAGAAACTAGTAATTTCTCTTTTACGATAAGAAGGAGGTTATTTTATTAAAAATGGACAATAGAAAAGTACAATTAACAAAGGAAGCCTCGGAAGCTCTACAAAAAGAGCTTCGTGAGCTTAATGATGTAAAGCGCCCCAAATTGGTGGAGAGGCTTTCCTATGCTATGTCTCAAGGAGATTTAAGCGAGAATGCTGACTACTCAAATGCCAAAGAGGAGCTGGAATTTTTGGATGGCAGAATCGCCGAATTAACAGCTGTTATCAATAACGCCATTGTCATTGAAAATCATATTAAAAGTGGCAAGGTTTCAATTGGAACCAGAGTTACAGTTAAAATGGGTGGAAAATCGCAAATCTTTACAATCGTTGGAGAATGGGAAGCAGATCCAGCCAGTAAAAAGATTTCTCCCAGCTCTCCTTTGGGGCAAGTTCTAATGGATAAAGCTAAAGGTGAGAAAGTTATAGTTGAAGCTCCAGCCGGAAAAGTAAGCTACGAAATTCTTGCTATAGAATAAGCTCGAAGTTATACTTGGGTATGGCAAGTAGGCTTTCGGTTATTCGTGAAGACAGAATTAAGAAACTAGAGGAACTTAAAAAGTTAGGAATAAACCCTTATCCTTCAAAGGTCGAATTTAAGATTGGCCCAATCTCTGAAAGCTTAAGAAAAGAAGGCAAGGAAGTTGCCGTTGCAGGGAGATTGGGAAGCCTCCGTGAACATGGAAATATAATATTCACTGATATTTTGGATGAAACTGGAAAAATTCAGCTTCTTTTCCAAAAAAAGAATTTGAGTGAGAAATTTAAATTACTAAAACTTATCGATTCAGGTGACTTCATAGCTGTAAACGGGAAAGTCATTAAAACCCAAGCAGGGGAACTAACAATTGACGTAGTTAAGTTTCAACTGCTTACCAAATCAATTCGTCCTCTTCCTTCAGAATGGTTTGGGTTAAAAGATACAGAAGAAAGATATCGGAAGAGATATTTAGATTTACTTTTAAATCCGGAAGTTAGAAAGCGTTTTGAGACTAGAACAAAATTAATTCGCGAAATAAGACATTATTTAGACAATCTAGGTTTTTGGGAAGTGGAGACTCCTATTCTACAATCTCTTTATGGAGGAGCAAATGCAAAACCTTTTAAAACACATTTAAATGCTCTAGATGTTGATATGTATTTAAGAATTGCAGATGAGTTATATTTAAAAAGATTAATTGTTGGTGGTTTTGACAAGGTATATGAAATTGCTAAAGATTTTCGCAATGAAGGGATAGATCTTACCCATAATCCAGAGTTTACGATGATTGAATATTATGAGGCCTATGCAGACTATAAACGTGTTATGGATGTAACAGAAGGATTATTTAAGCATCTCTCCAAAGCTTTATATAATCATACAACTTTACAAGTTGGAGATAAAAAGATTGATATTGGTAAAAAATGGAAAAGGATAACCATGGAAGATCTTTTCAAAGAGAAGCTTGATTTGAATGTTAATAATCAAAGTCTGAATACGTTAAGAAGTTACTGTCATAAAAATAAAATTGAGATATTAGGTGAGGAGACTAAAGGTCAATTAATTTACATAATCTTTGAGCATAAACTAACAGATTTACTTATAGAACCAACTTGGGTGATGGATTATCCAAAAGATGTTAGTCCGTTGTCAAAAGTTCATCCTGATAAACCTGGATGGGTAGAAAGATTTGAAGGATATATCGGTGGTAAGGAAATTTGTGATGGTTGGAGTGAGCTTAATGATCCAGATGAGCAACGGAAGACTTTGACTCAAGATCCTAGTTTGGCCCGTAAAGACAAGGAGGAAGCACAACATGTCGATGAGGATTTCTTAGAAGCAATGGAATATGGAATGCCTCCTCTTGGAGGTATTGGGATTGGTATTGACAGACTTACTATGTTTTTTACCAATACTTGGTCGATCAAAGAAGTTATTCTTTTTCCCACACTTCGTCCTGAAAACAAACAAGGATAAAATATGAAATCTTCGTTATTTTCAAGGAAAGATTCTTCAGTAAAAATCATAGAACAGTATTCTATAAACAAGCTGACTCAAAATGGAAAAACCTACCTTTTGAGATTTAATAAATGGTTATGGAACATTGCAGGAGAAGAAGATTATCCTTTCCAAGTTGGTTTTGCAACAAAACTGAAAACCAATAATAATGGATTTCCAGATAAGAATGAGAATCTAAGTTTGACAAAAATTGAAGACTTATTAATTAATAAACTTGAAAAAGTAGCAATTTTTGCAGGAACTATTACTGGAGGTGGTATTAAAGAATTTGTATTTTATGCTCGGTTTTCAGATGAGGTTACATCTATTTACGAAAAACTAAGAAAAGCAATTAAAGACTACGATTTGCAATGTATTATTAAAAAAGATCCTACTTGGGAAGTTTTTAAAAGATATTGTCCAAAATAATTTATGACACATCAAGAAGCAGTGGATTTACTTTATAAAAATATGCAGTCGCCAAACCTAAGAAGGCACTGCCTTGCAGTCGAAGCTGTGATGCGAGCATTAGCCAGGAAATTTAAAGAGCCGGAAGAGAATTGGGGAATTGCGGGGCTTTTGCATGATGCAGACTACGAGCTTACAAAAGAAAATCCCAAGGAGCACACCAAAAAGGTGTTAGAGTGGCTTTCAAACTTTGACACAGGAGATGATATCAAAGATGCAATCCTAGCTCATGGTTGGGGTTATGTGGAAGGGAACCCAGAGCCAAAAACAAAAATGGAGTGGAGCCTTTATTGCTGCGATGAATTAACAGGATTTATTGTGGCAGTTGCGCTTACTCGCCCGACTAAGCAACTGGCTGACGTGACGATTGAATCTATTCAAAAGAAATGGAAAGAAAGATCCTTTGCACAAGGGGTGAGCCGAGAACAAATTGGGCAGTGTGATGGAAGATTAAATATTAGTCTTCCTGAGTTTATGGAAATTGCATTAAATGCGATGCAAGGAATTGCTCCAGAATTGGGATTGTAGTAAAATACCCTTCATGTCGGAACTTAATCGAATATGCGTTTTTCAGTTAGGAAAAATTGCAGGTAATCCAGAAATTGCGGTAGAGTTAGCAACTTCACCAAAATCTTATGAGATAGCAAAGGAAACAGTTGGTCATTTGGCTGAGCATGAAAGGCTAGATTTGCTACCTACTCTTGTATCGCTAATTCCTAAAGACAGACTTCCCTTTCCGAAAAGAAAAGATTCTTAAATTTATTCATTGGTTATTTTATGGTAAAGTATAGCCAGCCATGCTCGATATAAACCTGATTCGCGAGAATCCTGAGAAAGTTAAGAAAGGTGTTGCTTCCAAAAACTTTGACATAAAACTTGTAGATGAAGTAATAAAACTAGATGAGAAAAGAAGAAAACTTATTGGGGGAATTGAAGAATTAAGAGCCAAAAGAAATGAGATTGCAAAACTGGGTAAAGCTTCTGAAGTTGGCAAACAGATAAAATTAAAACTCCAAAAAATTGAGCCGGAATTAAAAGAAACTGAAGAAAAATATTTAGTAGTTTTAAATAAAATCCCTAATCTTCCAACGGATGATGTTCCAGTTGGTAAAAACGAGAAAGACAATGTCGAAATTAAAAAATGGGGCAAGGAAACTAAATTTGATTTTAAACCAAAGGACCATTTAGAACTTGGGACCAGTTTGGGAATATTAGACTTTGAAGATGGAGCTAAGGTGGCCGGGTCTCAATTTTATTATTTAGTAGGAGATGGGGCACTTCTGGAGTTAGCACTTATTCAATTTGCGATTGATGCTTTATCCAAAAAAGATTTTAAACCAATAATTACTCCTGACTTGGCTAAATCAAGGTATTACTTGGGTACGGGCTATATGCCACAGGGAGATGAAGCTCAAACCTACGAAATTAAAGATGCAGATTTGGGGTTGATTGCAACATCTGAAGTAACTCTGGCCGGGAGGCACGCTGATGAAGTTATTCCAAAAGAAAATTTGCCAATAAAGTATGTGGGTTATTCACACTCCTTTAGGCGAGAAGCAGGGGCGTATGGAAAGTATTCAAAAGGGCTCTACAGAGTGCACCAATTTACAAAAGCTGAAATGTTCATTTATTGCACGCCCGAGGAGTCGAATAAGCTCCATGATTATCTTTTAGAGCTTGAAGAAAAAATTTATCAGGAATTGGAAATTCCATATAGAGTCTTAAAGCAATGTACTGGAGATTTGGGAGCTATTGCTGCTAGAAAATATGATATCGAAGCTTGGATGCCAGGACGAGGTGAATATGGAGAAGTTACTTCAACTTCAAACTGTACAGATTATCAAGCAAGAAACTTAAATATTAAATATAAAACAAAAGAAGGAAAGAATGAATTTGTACACATGCTAAATGGGACAGCTATTGCGACATCTAGAGTTATAATTGCAATCCTTGAAAACTATCAGCAAAAAGATGGAACAGTCAAAATTCCCAAGATACTTCAAAAATGGATGGGGAAAGAAAGGATTGGTTTTTAAAAGTGATTAGTGAAAGAAATATTGAATCTTTAGCTTCTAAATTTGTAGAAGAAATTTGTCCTGGGTGTGTTTATAGAAATAAGGATTTGTCTGGAAATTTTGATTGTATAGTTAAAGATTCTGAACAGGTGGTTGTAGATTATTTAGAAAATAACGGATGCTGGGCGGCTGCAGTTGAAGTTACTGATGGCTCTGGTGAAGTTATTCCAGTAAAGATGGACCAAAATGGGGTTAATGTGATTGGCTCTCCCGTTGATGGTCGTGAACACATGGAAAAATTGAAGAAAAATAAGGATGGTGCTTTTGTTTATGAATTTAGCAAACCTCTTAATAGCGACTAAAATTTTAGAAGAAGTGGAGTCTCCTATTAATGGCAAGCTCACTGTCGTAAAAGATTTAACTTGGGGAACTTACATTAAAGCTGGTGGACTAACTCAATCAGGCGGAATTTTAACAGCTGTTTGGAAAGAAACTCTTTCAAAAGTTATTAATGAAAAAGGTAATATTTCCAATTGCTTAATCTTGGGTCTTGGAGGAGGAAGCTTAGCCAGTTTAATTTTAAAAAGCCATCCAAACGCAAAGATAACTGGAGTTGATATCGACCCATTAATTGTTGGTTTGGGAATTAAATATTTAGGACTTAAGAAAAATAAAATTCAAATTAAAATTACAGATGCTTATAAATTTAAAAGCAAAGATAAATTTGATTTAATTTGTGTTGATTTGTATTTGGGAGATAAATTTCCGGAAAAGTTCGAAGATGAAAAATTTATTAAGCGAGTTAAAAGCATGTTAACGTCAAACGGCATTATTATTTTTAATAGATTATATGGGCCCGACAATCGATTAAATTCAGTTAAATTCGGTAAGGAACTTGAAAGAATTTTCGAGAGGGTTGATTATATATTTCCACAAGCAAATTTGATGCTCGTCTGCTACAATTAGGTTCGTATTATGGCCAACATATTTTCAAAAATACTGGATGTTAATGCGCGGGAAATTGATGAATTTCATAAGATTGTAAAGGAGATTAACTCCTTTGATAAAAAATATCAGAAATTAAAAGATAGTGATTTTCCCAAAAAAACTGCTGAATTTAAGAAGAGAATTTCAGATGCGGCTGATACTGAAAAAGCTTTAAAGGAAATTTTACCTGAAGCTTTTGCACTTTCCAGAGAAGCTGCTTGGAGAGCAATTCGTCAAAAACCATTTGATGTCCAGCTTGTTGCTGGAATTGCACTATTCCGTGGAAGAGTTGCCGAACAAAAAACTGGAGAAGGGAAAACTCTTTCGGCTGTTGCACCTCTATATCTCAGAGCATTGGCCGGACATGGTGCCCACTTGGTGACCGTTAATGATTATTTGGCTCGCCTTGGCACTGGATGGAATGGTCCTATTTTTGATTTACTTGGATTAACTATCGGAACTATTGTACAAGAAAATAAATCATTCATTTTTGATTTAAAGTATTCCGATAAATCTCATGGAGATGAGCGACTTGCACATTTAAGGCCAGTTGAACGAAAAGAAGCGTATAACGCAGATATTACTTATGGCACTAATAATGAATATGGATTTGATTATTTACGCGACAATATGGTCCAGACACTTCCTGAAATGGCCCAGCGCGGGCACTACTTTGGAATTGTTGATGAAGTTGACTCAGTTTTGATTGACGAAGCAAGGACCCCGCTTATTATTTCAGCTCCAGACACAGAGCCAACTGATAAATATTACAAATTCGCAAGTTTGGTTGAGAAACTAGAGCCAGAAGATTATATCGTTGATGAAAAAGTAAAGGGAGTAACTTTGACTGAAGGTGGAATTGAAAAGGTTGAGAAAATAATGGGAGTAGATAATTTGTATGAGAAAGATTTTAATTCAATTCATCACATTGAAAATGCACTTCGTGCTAGAGCGCTTTATCTTAAAGACCGTGAGTATGTGGTTCGTGAAGGGGAAGTTGTAATAGTAGACGAATTTACAGGCCGACTTATGGTAGGCCGCAGGTGGAGCGATGGACTTCACCAAGCAGTTGAAGCCAAAGAGGGTGTGACTATTCAGCAAGAAAGTAAGACTTTGGCAACTATCTCATTTCAAAATTACTTCAGAATGTATGAGCATTTATCTGGAATGACAGGGACAGCTTCAACTGAAGCACAAGAGTTTAAAAAGATTTACAAGCTTGATGTTGTTGTGATCCCAACTCATAGACCAATGGTAAGAAAAGATTTGGGAGATGTGATTTATAAAACAGTCCAAGCCAAATATGAGGCCCTTGCAACTGATATTAAAGATAGAAATAAAGAGGGGCAGCCAGTATTGGTTGGAACTACCTCAATTGAAAAAAATGAGATCGTTGCGACTTACTTAAAAAAGATGAAAATTAAACACAATGTTTTAAATGCCAAAAACCACGAAAAAGAAGCAAGTATTATTGCTCAAGCAGGGAAGCCTGGGGCAGTAACAGTTGCCACCAATATGGCAGGCCGTGGTGTTGATATCATTTTGGGAGGCGCTATGCCAGATAAGCCAGCAAAGCTGAGTAATGAAAAATTTTTAAAGTCCAGCGCATATAAAAATTGGCAAAAAGAACACGACAAAGTTGTCGCTTCGGGAGGCTTGCATGTAATTGGAACAGAAAGACACGAGTCAAGACGCATTGATAATCAGCTCCGGGGAAGATCTGGTAGGCAAGGTGATCCAGGCTCCTCTAGATTTTATTTATCTTTAGAAGATGATTTAATGAGGATTTTTGGAGGCGAAAGAATTGGAAACTTGATGAATACTTTGAGAGTTCCAGAAGACCAGCCGATTGAAAATAGACTCATTTCAAAAGCTATTGAGCAGTCCCAAGTTAAAGTTGAAGGCTTTAATTTTGATGCCAGAAAGCAAGTCGTCGAATATGACGATGTTAGTAATAGCCAGAGGGACATTATCTATAAATTAAGAAAGAGGATTTTGGAAACAAGTGACTTAAAGGGGGAAATTTTGGAAAAACTTGAGCATCAAGTTGATAAATTAATGCTTCTTTTACCTATTAAAGGCATGATTTCTGATACGAGTTTAGAGGAAATTGCAGTAAGTCTAGCGGACATTGTGCCTTTTGATGATGCGTCAATTAAACGCATAAGAGATGAAATTTCAAAAATTAACGACCGAAAAAAACTTAGAGAAATATTGATTAAGGTTATAAGTGATGCTCATTCGTCCCGCGAAAAGCAAGTAGGAGAAGGGATTATGAGGCAAATCGAAAAGTATGGATACCTAACTTCCATTGATCAAATGTGGATAGATCATCTAGATCATATTGACGATCTTCGCGAAGGAATTTGGCTACGAGCTCATGGACAAAGGGACCCTGTAGTTGAATTTAAAAATGAAGCATATAGTTTGTTTGAAGGGCTAATTGATAGGATTGATGCTGAGCTCGCCCATAGAATTTTTAGAATTGAAATTGGCAGAACACCGCTTTCAGCTATTCCAAATGAACGCCTTGTAACTAATGAAGATAGGTCAGATAACATTGGATTGATCGCTAATAAACCAAAAGAAAAAAGTAAAAATAAAATTGGGAGAAATGATCCTTGCCCATGTGGAGCAATTGATCCAAAGACAGGTAAAGTATACAAATATAAAAAATGTGGCTTAATTAATGCTCCTTGGCACAAGGGTTAGCTCTAATATACAATGAATTTATGTTGCCAAAGGCAATAGTTGCTATTTTAATTAGTTTACATATTTTACAGGCCTCAACTCCACAAATACCAATACCCATACCAACTCCTATTTCTGAGAAGCTAACTACTCCGATAAAAGCCGTTCAAAGTGGAATTTCCATTCCAGATCTAGTTTATGCAGATCTGGCTCTTCAGCATGAACTAGGCCATGTAAGTGTGTATTATTTTGACGATAATCCTCAAAACACTATTTCTTTTAATTCTGATAAAAATTGGGACCCAGCTAGTACAATAAAACTTTATGTAGCAATGTATGCTTTTGATCAAGTGTCCCACGGAAAAATTAGTTTGGACCAACTAATTACAGTTATTGATAAAAACGTGGCACCATCGCAGTCTTTCCCGAATGGCTACACGCTACTTAAAACTGGGGATACTTTGAGTGTTTACGAGCTTCTTGATAGAATGATAACTCAATCTGGTAACACATCTTACAATACTCTTTTAGATCTTCTGGGTAGGCAAGAAATTACAAAATACATTCATGACTTAGGTCTTACTAATTCAAGTGTTGGGGCAAAATTAAATCTTGATGAAGATCAGCAACAATATGAAGCAGAAGTGCCAGGTTACGGACCAAATTTAGTTACTGCAAATGATTATGCTAAAGCATTTATTTTAATAAATGGCGGAAGAATCCCTGGTTCCACAGACCTATTTAATATTCTTGCCCGCCAAAAATTTAACAGTATGATTCCAGCATTACTACCTAAAAATGTAACTGTTGCTCATAAAACAGGGGAGTTGGATCCTTATTATCATGATGGGGGGATTGTGACGGATTCAAAGAGGAGATATGTTTTAAGCGTCTTTTCAGATATGGGAGACCCGAATGTTATTGCTCACATCTCAGATCTTATTTATACAATAGATGCTAATTTAATAGGCAATAACCAAAAAAGCCAAAATACGAGTGATGTGCCTAATCCTCCAATCGATCCATTGGTGGCAGCTGGTGAACCTCAAAACACTTCAGTGTTAGCTGCAAATACACAAAACTTTAAAATGCCAAAGATAACAGCAACAGATCTAGGCATTAATGCGAGCGATCTCTCACTCTCGCTTAACTTGAAAGAGCTTCCACCGGTTATTATCCCAGTCGGATCGCCACTTCATTTTTTAGTTGATTTGGGTGAACAAATTAGGACCAATTTAAATCCAGTTCCCTCTCTTCGTATAAATTTTGAAACCCAAAACTTGAAATTAAAATTGGCGGAGGCAAACGATCTTCTCAAAAAAGGCCATAAAGATGAAGCTAATAATATTTTAAAATATGTAGATGATAGTTTAGCAAAGATTGCCAAAGACAAAGCTGTTACAGGAAATGTACCACTCCAATCCTTAATAGACCAGGTTTCTGAAACAAGATTTTCCATTCTGGGAAGCGAGATATCAGTAGCTGAGAATCAGGCAGATAAGTTAGAGCTCATTAAAGAAGTTGCAAAACAGGCTCAAAATACAGATCAAAATGTTAAACCATTCGTAAGTGATGCAACTAAGGCAAATACTCTTTCCCAAGTCCCGCTGATAGGGAAGGTTGTAAATTCAACAATAAACTCCATAACTATAAAAACCTCAGACGGCTCAGAGGTTACGACTGCAGTAGATACATATGTTAAAGCGCGAGAAGTTGGTCAGAACGACTCTCAAGTTATTAATGCTAAAGAAATCGCTATTGGATCAACAATTGCTCTTGCTGGTGGCAACTCTAATGAAATGAAACCATCCTTCATTCTAACTAATATTTCTTCTGACACTGCGAATTCTACCCCAGTTACTGTCTTAAAGGTAAATAAAGATACTAATACTATGGTGATAGCAACAGGCGGTGGAATTCCTATACAAGTTAATCTAAATAACCAAACAGTAATAAAAGGTAGTGATACAACTATATCTTTAAGTGAACTTAAGCCAGGGGATGTTGTTGTAGTCCACGGTGAAGCTTTACCAGCGTCACCTTCTGCTACAATTTTACCCTCTTCTTCCCCTCGGCCAACATCAACTCCTACAGTGTCGGGATCTGGAACACCAATTGTATCTTCCTCAACTCCAAATGGAACCTCTGTACCATTATCAACATCTCAAGCCGCAACTACTAGTCCTAAGGCAACTACAGTTCCAACAAAAACTAACACTCCAACTGCAACTACCGCACCAAAGGGAACCGCTACGCCAACAAAGACAAATACCCCAGTTGTAACTGCTGCACCAAAAACAACTCCACCCCCAACTATTATTAAAGGGTTTGTAATAGATGTGGTTCACGGATCTGTAAAACCAACACCACAACCATTGCCAACAAAATCTACACCAAGTCCAACTCAACAAGCTACTCCACCCCCTACCACCAAACATTAATTTGACAAAGTAATAATCAAACCTATATACTTTTGACCACAATGGAAGAAAATCAAATGCAAGCACCGGTTGGTGCGCCGATACAAAGCGAAAACGTTGGGTTTCCTGGATCTATGCAATCCCAGTCTTCAGGTAAAAAAAGCAATAAATTAATTTTCATAATCATAATTATATTTTTACTCTTTATTGGGGGAATTACATTTTTAGTTTTCAAAAGCTCTCGAACAACTGGTGAAGAACCGGTTCCAACTGAGCCTGGGTTATCTGGACCAACATCCAGTCCAACTAGTTCTCCAACTCCTACCCCTGTGGCAGTTAATAAGTCCGATGTAAAAATTCAAGTCTTAAATGGAACTGGGGTTGCGGGAGAGGCAGGAGTATTACAATCAGCCCTTGCTGCTCTCGGCTATAAGAAAATTGATGTTGGTAATGCAAGTGATACCAGTGCAACTAACACAAGTGTAGTTTTTTCTTCAACACTCCCTGCTGATATCGTAAGTGAAATCACAACTAAACTCAAAGCAATGTATGTAAGTGTTGATGCGAGCTCTTCTGGTACTGGCTCAACTTATGACGTTAAGATTACAACAGGCCCAAGAAAAGGACAAACCACAACCACAAGTGCGACTTCCACTCCGGCAGCAAGTACTTCTCCTACTGCTACACCTTAAGAACGAAGGACCTTCTAACTTTCAATCCACTATTTAATGTTGTAGTTACTGTGAAGCGGGCGTTTGTAATGCCTGTGTCATAGCGACAAATTCCATTAGAACAAGTTCCAAAAAGAATTTCTTTAGTTTGATTCGGGTCAGTATTATATATAGTTCCTACTACTCCTTGAGGGATCCCACGGCTTAAGTAAGATAGTGTGTATGAAACTGAAGTAAAAGAATTTATGTTTGAGAAGGTTGCAATGATAGCTAGTCTATCTCCGCGAAATCTTACAGATATTGGTACTCCTCTTGTAGTGGATCTGGAAACAGAGCTCTTAGTTGTTGAAGGAGCTGTTAAAAAAGGCAGCAAGCGTTTTGCTGAAACAGATTTTTGTGAAAAGGTAAAAAGTAAAACTGCCAGAAGCAGCGTAATTGGTAATTTCTTCATACCTCATGATATAGTTAGAGAATTGTAATGTCAAAGAAGTGGGTAATAGTTGGTGGAGTTGTTTTAGCTGGGATTGTGGGCGGAATACTATTTTTTAGTTATAGCAAAAAATCTGCGAACTTGGAAACTAGTAATGCAACCGCTAATTTTTTAGCAACAACCCCTAAGTCAACATTTAATTTGGACACAAGTTATAAAGATGATTCAGGGTTAACTTTCAAGTACCCAAGTGATGCAACCGTTACTGACATTACTCCAAATGATAACTCTTATTACACTTTACTTGATATCAGGCGTGGGGATAAATCAATTAGAATTACAATTAAAGACGGTGAGTTTACACTACCAACAGATGCTAGTCTAGTAGGTGCTGCAACTTTAGGGAAATTCTCTGCTAAACAGTACGCCTATAAATCCAAAGGAGATGATACTTTGGCAACAGTTGCAGTTAATCAGGGAATTGTTTATCTGGTAGAAGGACCAAAAGACGGAAGCAATTGGGAGGACTTACAAAATGCAATTGTGGGAAGTGTTAACTTTGGAACTCAGCAAGCTGCAACTACCTCTGGGGGAAGTGATACGTCAACTGTTGACGAAGGGGAGGAGACAGTTGAGTGAAACTACATATTGGGAACTTTAATATCGCCCCAACTTACCTTCAAGCTGGATTAATTATTTTATTTGTATTTGTTTTAATTTTGGGCTTGGCCTATATGAGCCGGGCTTTCATGAGCTGGTCTCTTTCTGGCTTTTGGATAGGGCTAATTCTCGGTTTTATCCTGGCAATAATTCTTGAAGGAATTTTAATTACGGGAGGCAAAACTATTTTGACTTCCATTGTTGGTTGGAAGAATGCACCAGCCCCAGTAGCTGGAGCACTTGAAGCAGGACGCGGTAAACTGATGGACGTGCTAGGCTCTTCTTCAGCTGTTTGTCCGAGCCCCACTCCTAGTCCCACTCGCACTCCAAAAGCTTCGTGAGTGATATACTTACGCTATCCCTATGCAAAATATATTTTCAGAGGAAATTAAGGTTCTCGAGCGAGATTTTGATAATTTGAAAAATTCGATAAATCGAGAGAGCAAAGAAACAAGACTTAAAGAGCTAGAGGGTTTATCAATGGATCCAGCCCTTTGGAATAACCAAGAAAAAGCGCGTAGTGTAATGCAGGAGCTAGCTGACACTAAAGAAGAATTAGAAGAGTTTACAGCTCTTAACGAGGAAATTGAAATCTTAAAAGAAATTAAAGATGCTGATGCCATGCGTGAGATTAAAAAGCGGGTTAAAAAATTGGTTCTTAAGACATATTTGTCTGGCTCTAATGACAGTAAAAATGCGATTATTTCAATTCATGCAGGGCAAGGTGGAACTGAAGCCATGGATTGGGCGAGCATGCTCATGCGGATGTATTTGAGGTTTTGTGAAAGACGTGGATGGAAAAGCTCAGTTCTCGATGAAACTCGTGGAGAAGAAGCTGGAGTAAAAAGCGTTGTTATCAGGGTCGACGGCCCATATGCATACGGATATCTTAAAGGGGAAGCTGGAACCCATAGACTTGTGCGCCAGTCGCCATTTAACGCAGATAAATTGAGACAAACTTCTTTTGCGCTTGTTGAAACTTTACCCGATTTTGGCGAAGTGGAATTACCTGACATTGAAGTTAAAGATGAGGACCTGGAATGGCAATTTTTTAGGGCAGGTAGCCAGGGGGGGCAAAATGTAAATAAGGTCTCAACAGCAGTTAGGCTTAAGCACATCCCATCTGGGGTTGTCGTAACGGCCCAATCTGAACGTTTTCAAGAGCAAAACCGTAAAATTGCATTGAATTTACTTCGTGGACGACTTTGGGTGAAAGCACAAGAAGAAGCTAAAGCGCGAGAAAAAAATATTAAAGGAGAATATCGGCCAGCTTCGTGGGGTACACAGATTAGATCATACGTGCTTCACCCATATAAAATGGTCAAAGATGTTAGAACGAATGTTGAGACAAGTAATACCGAGGCTGTCTTAGATGGTGAAATTGATGAATTTATTGAATCAGAATTAATTGCACTGAAAAGTATTTAATGTTATATTGTTCTTATGGAAAATAACTTGAATAACTTCCAATCAACTCTTCTAAAAAAATTTGGTTCAGCCGTCCCTACTGATAAAAATAACTCTAAAATATTATATGGTGTAGGAGCGGTAGTTGTCCTACTTGGACTTGGAACCGGTTACTTGTTGTCTGGATCCAAGGCTTACTCGGTAGATACAAAGATAACTCCTGCTGTAAAGGGAGCTACAGAAGCTGGGAGTGCTGATGCATCAACTTTTAAGGATACTGCAACTGGGATACTAAAATCAGGTGGAATTAAGGGAGAGGGAACGCACCACTTGGAGCGCCCGGGAGGATCTACTCAAACGGTTTACTTAACTTCATCTGTAATTGATATGTCAGCTTTTATTGATAAGAAAGTCCAGGTTTGGGGCCAGACTGTTGCTGGAAAACGTGCAGGTTGGCTTATGGATGTTGGTAAGATAAAAGTTGTTGAATAATATGCATCCCTGCCGATGTTGCAATTTAAAAATGTCAGTAAAAACTTCGGATCAATACGCGCTCTTACAGATGTATCTTTCAATATAGATAAGGGCGAATTTGTTTTTATAGCTGGTCCTTCCGGAAGCGGTAAAACCACTCTTCTAAGGCTTGTTCTAGCTGAATTTAAACCAACTTCTGGTTCAATTATTTTGGATGAAGTTGATATTAGTAAAATAAAAAGAAATCAGATATCCACTCTTAGGCAGTCTATTGGAGTAGTCTTCCAGGATTTTAAGTTAATTAATGATAAGACAATTCGTGAAAATATAGAAACAGCTCTTGCAATTAAAAATATTGATCAGAGTGTATGGAATGAGCGAGTTAACCAAGTCTTAAAGCTTGTTGGTTTGGCTCGTAGATCTGAATTATTTCCACTTCAACTATCAGGGGGGGAGTTGCAAAGAGTGGCCATAGCTCGAGCCCTTGTGATTGATCCCAAAATTATTTTTGCAGATGAGCCAACTGGAAACCTCGATTGGGAAACAGGGGAGACAATAATGGAGCTCTTAGGTAAAATTAATACTCAAGGAAAAACTATTATCGTAACCTCGCATAATGAAGCTATAATAAAAAAGATGAAAAAGAAAGTTATCAGGATAAAGGATGGAAAAATAGTAAAAAATTAAATGCATCTTAAAACTGCCATGAATAATATTAGAAGGTCGCCTTTTCAGGCATTGGCTGCGATATTCGTTCTCTCTGTAACATTTTTTATTGCAACTATCATCTCAACTTTAATTTATTCCTCGTCCCAGCTTCTTACTTATTTTGAAACACGCCCACAAGTCATTGCTTTTATAAAAAGTGACGCAGACAATTCGGCGGTCGATGCCCTGAAAAGGAAACTCATGAATGATGCGCGCGTCAAGGATGTTAAGTTTGTTTCCAAAGAAGAGGCCCTTTCTATTTATAAGTCAGCAACTGCTGATAATCCATTACTTGGGGAGTTAGTTTCACCTTCTATTTTTCCAGCAAGCCTCGAGTTTTCGATTAAAGATCTTGGAAATGCCCAGCAGATTATAGACGAGGTTGAAAAGGAGGGAGTTATAGAAAATGTTGAGTTTACTGCGGCCCTTGGAAATAAAACAAATATGAAAGATGCGATTGGAAGATTAACCCGGATTGCATTTTACATAAGAGTTGGTGGAATTGCTTTAGCCGTAATTTTGGGAGCTACCTCGTTTTTAGTTTTGATGATTGTAATTGGAATGAGAATAACGACAAGGCGAGGGGAGATTGAGACTTTGCAATTGATTGGGGCTAGCAAATCTTTCGTAAGTTTTCCATTGACTCTAGAAGCGATTATATATTCAACTCTTGGTGTTACAGTTGGCTGGGTCCTAGCGCTCATTTTAATTTTATACGCAACTCCGACAATCCTTGGATATTTTGGCGGGATTACAATTTTGCCCCACGACACACTTTCATTTTTTAAATTATTTTTAATAATTCTAGGTGGAGAAGTTTTGGCTGGAGTTGTGATTGCAGTAATTGGCAGTAGTATTGCAACAGGTAGAGGCTTAAGCCGTAAATAATGAAGAAGTTAATTTTAACCCTTTCACTTCTTTTGTTTTTATTAACCATATCACCAATTTACGCCGATTCATGTGATGATATTCCAGCGACCCCAGACAAGATACAAGACAAGATCGCGTGTTTAGAAAAAAAAACGACTGAGCTAGCAAACCAATCAAAAACTCTTTCAAATCAAATTGCACAGTTTAATTCCAAAATTCTTGTCACTGAATTAAAAGTTCAGCAAACCCAGGATAAAATAGACCTTCTTAGTGGGCGAATTGACCAACTGGATGTTTCCTTGAAAGATTTAACAAAAGCGTTTTCAAACCGGGCTCTTGCAACTTATAAAATGGCTCGATCTGACGAAGCATTTTTTTTACTCCTATCTGCTCAGAACCTAGGTGAATTATCTGATAAATTCCACTATCTACAAAAGATCCAGCTAATGGACAGGGATTTTATGATAAGGCTAACGTATGCCCAAAATACTTATAAGCAAGATAAAAGTAATCAGGAAGAATTGGAGAAGGAATTGCAGCAAGAAAAGAACGATTTAAATATACAAAAAAGATCTAAAGCTCAGTTATTAATAAGCACTCAAAATGACGAGAAGAAATATCAATCGCTGCTCTCACAGGCCGTTGCTCAAAAGAAAGCATTTCAAAACTTCGTAATTAATAATGGAGGAGCATCGATATTGAGTAATCAAACGGTTTGTAATGACTGGGGTTGCTACTATAATCAAAGAGATTCTGAATGGGGAAATCGAGGACTGGGAATCAGTAGCCTTTCAATGGCCCAGTATGGATGCCTAGTTAGTTCTTCAGCTATGGTTGCAACTCATTATAAAAAGAATATTAAACCCTCGGATATTGCAGCAAACCCAGATGCTTTTTTTAGCCCTGACCACGATACAGCGTTATTATGGAAAGATGTTACTATAAACGGTGTAAGAATACTAAGAACAAGTATTGGTGTGTCGACTGCAAACATTGACAGTGAACTAGCAAGCGGAAGACCAGTAATTGTTGGATTATATAGTGGGCCTGCCCACTTTATAGTTTTAAAAAGTGGATCTAATGGAAACTATGTTATGAATGATCCATTTGTAGAAAATGGTCACGATATTGCATTCACAAGTAAATATAGTGTTGGGTATATTACTGAAGTCGAGACTGTAAGTGTGCAATAATTAAATTAACTTTTTATGCCAGATCAAAATTTTACAGAAATTCCAAGGAGAGTTGAATCGTTTTCTAATAGGAGTAATGGAAATCAAATTCCGGTTGTAATGCTAACTCCAGTCGAAATTAAAAAGAATGGAATGAGTAGGCGAAGATTTTTAGGCACTTCCCTTGTTGCTGCCATAGCTCTTGTCGGAGGAGTTAAAGCTGGAGCTGAGGCAATAAATGAAGGAAATAAAATTTCTATGGTTGAGATGGTCGATGAATTATATAGGTCTCCAGGAGCTAACGCAGACTATTATCAAACCTGGTTCAATAGTAAATTTTTCGGTTGGATGAATGAAGGAAAGATAAAAGAATTGGGAGGAACAGGTGATCCGCTCTCAGTAAAAGTTTCTATTGATTTCTCCCGTCATAATGTTGAGTTAAATATTACTTCAGCGGGAACTGAGATTTTGATGCAAGATTTTGACAGGGATGAAAAGCACAGAAAGGTTACTGCTGAACAGTTAGCAACTTTCTTAAAAGGTGATTCTAAAACATACGAAATATCGAGTCTTAGCTTTCGTATGATTTATCCACCAATAGATTTTAAAACATCGGAGCTGTCAACGAATGTTAATTCTAAATTGGGGGGTGATGATTTGAAATGTTTTATGATCAAGACTTATGGCTTTAGTTTGAGGGACTCAGTATTTCATTTTCCCGGCCAAAATGAATATAAAACATCCAGTCTTGAGCATTCTCTAGGTGAAGATTTTTACATTTATAATAAAGCGGATTATAGAGACGAATTTATTGGTTTGACAGATGATGACATAGATCGTTTATATAAAATAGCTCCAGAGGGCTGGGTTCGTAATTTTCAAAGTTTATTTAGAGATAAAAAATCAAATCAGTTTTATAGGACTAATAATAACCCCACATTTGATTTTGAATTCAGTACAACTGTACAAGGAATTTCTCTTGAAAAAGAAAAAGATTGGAATCCAATCGTAAATATTTATCAACAAAGATTAGAAACAGTAAAGAAGTGAAATTAAAATCTGCCCTAATATTATTTTTAGTTTTATTTCTCTTCTTTGCTTCAAACGTTTTGGCTGTAACAGTCACAATAAACAATTTTCCAGCAACGATTTCTACTGATCCATTTAATGTTGACGTCTCAGTTAGTGGTGCTGGAAACGGAACAAATTACTTACGAATTGATTTATTTCAAGATGGAACTTCTAATTATTTTGGCGATACTTTTAACGGGACAGATTGGCATAGTGACTCAACAGGAACAAATTATTTTCCTGTAACAATTCAAAATGCTAGTGCTCCAGCAACAATTCAAGGGCGTATCACAAGTGATTTAACAAATTACCCAAGTGGATACATTGGTCCAGGTGCTTATAAACTAAAAATTAGAAGATACACTTCATCTGGAAGTGCTGCATCGGGTGATACCCAAACTCCAGTTGATGTACAAATTACTTTTGCCACCCCATCACCAACTGTAGCCCCAACACCTATACCAACTTCAACCCCCACCACAACTCCAACAGCCACACCCACACCAACTACTGCTCCGACTGTAAAGCCAACCATCAAACCAACTACTGTTCCAACTCCAAGTCCAACTGACAGCCCAACTGGGACTCCGACAGATTCACCAACTCCTAGTCCACAAATTTTGGCAGTAGCAACAGAAGCCCCAAATGACGGGCCTCAAAATAAAAGTATTATGATCTTACCCTTTGTGTTTATAGCTCTTGGACTAGCGGCTGTTGGATTTGCTTTATATAATATTAGAAGTGGGAAAAAATCTTAAACATTTAATCAAATTCTGGCTCCCTCCACTTGTTTGGGGAATAGCAATATTTTCGGTTTCTGCCAATACTGTAGCCAAAGTGTCACCTATTTATTGGCAAGATTTTGTAGCCCACAAGTCAGGCCATATTATTGAATACTCACTTTTAGGAATTTTAATTTATAGGGCTTTAATTAATGAAGGAGTAAAAAAAGGTGAAGCAATATTATATGCAGTCCTACTATGTGGATTTTACGGGACAACTGACGAATTCCATCAATCTTTCACTCCGGGCCGAGAGCCTCGCGTTCGAGACGTACTTATTGATACAATAGGAGCGTTAAGTGGAATATTAATAGTATGGAAATTATTACCAAGAGCTCCCAAGAAACTTTTGCATTGGGCCAAAAGATTGGATCTTCTTTAATTGGCGGAGAAATTATTGCCTTAAGTGGAAATCTGGGAGCCGGCAAGACAACTTTTGTACAAGGATTAGCTGTGGGCCTTGGGATAAAATCAAAAATTGTTTCCCCGACCTTTATTTTAATGAGAAGCTACAAAGCCGCAAAGCTTAATTTATATCACGTAGATTTATACAGATTAGAAGGAGATGTTAAAAAAGAAGTCACGAATTTGGGATTAAATGATACTTGGGGCAGGAAAGAAAATATAGTTGTCATTGAATGGGCCGAGAAAATTAATAATATGTTACCGAAAAACACTAGATGGATTAAGTTTAAGGCATTAGAAAGTGGGTACCATGAAATTATTTATTGACAGCTCAGATAGAGAAAAAATTATAGTTGGGATTGATGATAAAAAATTCGAGACTGTTGCAAAGGATAGTACTTCTCAAAAGTTATTGCCTTTTATTGAGAAGATTTTAAAAAAAGAAAAGAGGGAATTGAAGGATATCAAGGAAATTGAAGTTAATACAGGACCAGGAAGTTTTACAGGGATTCGAATTGGAGTGAGTGTAGCCAACGCTCTCGGCTGGGCATTAAAAATCTCGGTTAATGGGAAAAAACAAGAAACGAAGGTTATTTATAAATGATTTGATTAATACTTGAGCTTCCCGTATAATTCTATTTAATGTTCAAAAAAGTCCGAAAATACTTTGATTTTAGATCTGCAGCTATTGCGATGGTTTTTACTCTTTTGGTTTCAAGCTTGTTCTTGAATTCAGCCAAGTCTATTATTGCAGCCCCTGGAAGTGGTGCTATTTGGACAACCAATAATTCATGTGGAAATCCTCAGAATGTTAATATTTATTCTACAGGAGAGCACATTTTTATTAATGGATCTGGGTTTGACCCTGGAACATATACTTGGAACATAACTGGTCAGCCAGGTCAAGCATCAAGTGATCCAAATCAAGTGGTCGCTTCAGGTACAGTTGTCGTTACTGCAAGCGGATCTTTTTGTTTTGATTCTTATATTATAGCTGCAGACGATCAAGGAGAATACACAGTAGATGTTAATGATGGTCATGGACACGGTAAAAATGATAATTATAAAGCAAACATCTCAGTAGCTACTGCCACACCCACAGCGACCCCAACAGGAACACCTACGGGAACTCCTACCTCAACACCAACTTCTACTCCAACAAGCACGCCAACTGGTACACCTACATCAACTCCAACTGGTATAGCAACACCTACAGCAACGCCAACCCCTACCCCTACTGTTTTAGCAACTGCAACCAGTGTTCCGACTCCTCCAACTTGCGCAAGTGATGAGCACCTTGATTTAAGTGGTACAAAATGTCTTAAATGGGAATTAGGCGGAGCTCCAGTATCAAATGGCGGAAGTGGTGGACAAGTATTGGGCGCATCAACTTCAAATGATCCAGGAGGTCCAAAAGGACAAGTACTTGGAGCACATACTCTAGGAGCAACTGGTACCATTGAAGACAAACTAGGTTTTGGAATAATTGCAACTGGAGCTATCTTTACTGTAATCTCTTTCTATGGGGCAGCAACTGCTATCGAAGTTAAAAGATAACCCAAGAAAGCTTCTTTTTATTTCTTTATTAATCGTCGGGATTTTATTAATTGTCTTTGGTGAAATATATCTTTTTTGGGAAAGAAGAGTGCTTTCTTTTAATACTAATCCATATATTTTTATTCAAGCCGAAACTCAGGAGAATTTAGTACCAGTTAAAATTACCATTCCTCAAGTCGAAATTGATATAGGAATTGAAGAGGGAAAGATTGTTGATGGGGTTTGGCAAATTTCAAACACAGAAGCCACCCACTTGAATAATTCTGCAAATCCCGGTGAATCTGGAAATATTGTTATATACGGGCACAATAAAAGAGCCATATTTGGTTACCTTCTGGGGATTAAAAAAGGGAACTTGGTCAATCTTGTTACAAAGAATGGAGATATACATAAATATAAAGTTAGCGATATCTTAATTGTTGATCCAAGTAATATAGGAGTTGTTTTGCCAACTAAGAGCGAAGTGTTAACAATTTATACTTGTACAGGATTTTTGGATTCCAAACGTTTAGTTGTCAAAGCTACTCCAGTACGGTAAGATTTTAAGTATGTTAGAGGTCCTTGCCCATCTGTTTGTTCCTAGGTTTTCTAATAACCACAAAGCAAAATTAATTCACTCATCTTCTCTTACTTTTCTTATTTTGTTTCTTCTAGTTTTCCAGTTTGCTATCAAACATGTTCCGGTTACAACTAAAATTGGCCAAGTTTTGGGATATGCTGCCAATATATCGCCGTCTGAGGTCATTAGACTCACAAATCAAAAAAGAGCTGAGAATGGACTACCTCCTGTAATAGATAATCCAGTTTTGGATAAAGCAGCACTTGCCAAAGGTACTGACATGCTAAATAAGGGCTACTGGGCACATGTATCTCCAGACGGCACCCAACCTTGGTTTTTCTTTACTAGCTTTGGCTATAACTACCGCTATGCTGGAGAAAATCTTGCGAGGGATTTTTCCAATCCAAGCTCGGCGGTGGATGCATGGATGGCATCTCCATCGCACCGGGAGAACTTGCTTTCCCCGAAGTATAAAGAAATTGGAATAGGAGTTGTTGAAGGTAGCTTGGCGGGGACAGACACAACAATAATAGTCCAATTTTTTGGGACCAAAATGATTGACTCTCTTCCTATTGCGCCAATTGCAAAAGTTAAGGCTCAGGAAACGGTGGAAGTACCAACTGTAACTGCTGCTCCAGTGATTGTTAAACCCATAGCTCAAGCTGTTCCAACTACATTAGAAGGAAATAGTTCAGTTATTAATATCAGTAAAGCTGTCTCAATCGTAATTGCAGGAGTCTTGATTGCAGTTATTGTAGTTGATGGATTTATAATCCACGCCCGTAAAGTTACAAGGCCAGGAGGAAGGTCGCTCGCACACGTTGCATACTTGGGAATGATTTTAGCAATTATAATTATATTTAAGGCTGGCCAAATTCTTTAATGAAAAAATATTCTAAACAAATCTCTCACTATATAAGTCTAATTGGCTTACTCGCAGTTGGGCTAGTTGGCTTTATTGTTTTCTGGTTTGATAAAAGTTTTCAGTTGGCTTTAATAATTTCTTTGGGATTTGGGTACTTTGTATGGGCAATGGTGCACCATCTTGTCCATAAAGACCTAACGGTTGCCGTTATAATTGAATACTTGGCCTTTTCTGTTTTGGGGGTGCTTCTTGCAATGTCCGCAATGAGGTTTATATAAGCTTAGCCTCAAAAATGGTATAATTACACTCATGGATTTGTCTAAAAACGGTTATCATAGCCCTACCAAGGGCTCTTTGACTATTGGAAAAATGCTTAGTGAAATCTCAGGATTTGTAAAGGAAGACCCAAAAAGCTTTTATAGCCTGGTTATTGGGACGGATTCTCAAATAAAGCATTCGAATGGTCACTCAGAGTGTGATTTTGTGACTGCGATTGTGGTCCATAGAAGAGGCCGGGGTGCTAGGTATTTTTGGAAGAAAGACAAAGTTAAAAAAGCACCAGTACTTAGGGAGAAAATTTATACAGAAACTACAAGGAGCTTGGAAACGGCACACGAGCTTGTGCCAGTTCTAAGAGAGCATTTGGGGGCTGCTAAATATGATTTTGAGATTCATATTGATGTTGGCCCAATAGGGAAAACTCGGGAAATGATCAAGGAAGTTGTGGGAATGGTAAATGGGAATGGCTTTACTGCCAAAACCAAGCCTGAGAGCTGGGGAGCTTCATCTGTAGCAGACAAATACACCTAAGATTTCTTTCCTAAAATTCTTGAGAGGAATCCGCCCCTGTTTTCTGACTTAGGAGTTTTTATTGTTGGTTGATTTACAATCGTTGGGAATTCTCCTGGTTTCATTATGGGAAGTGGCTCTGGTTTAGGGGGAATACGTATTAATTGAGCATCGTCTATCTTGGCCATAATAGGCTTTTCTATGTTTGTATTTGCTTTTATAGGTTGTGGTACCGTAAGCGGTAGTCCTGCTTCTGTTTGCATTTTGTTCAGTTCCACGAGAGTCATCGATGCACCTGGGTCTGCTTTTTTATTTTTATCTTCCTTCATGGGTGATTGTTTTTCTATTTTTGCTAGCTCAAGTTGTTCTTCTAGTTCATCTTCTTTGGTCCATTCTTCAGTTTTTATTCCTAATTCATTACCTAGTGCACTTTTCTCAGAAACAACATTATCTGTTTTTAGGGGAGAATTATCAACAGGAAGTTCGTGCTGCAAGCTTTCTGCTTCTGTTGTGTCAGTTAGCAAGTTTGGAATAATACTATTTATTTCTGAAACTTTTTGGTCAGCCATAGAACAAATTTATCATAATTTGCGAACTTATGCTAACATTAGTTCTGCCTATAACAATGAAAATTTTAGTTACTGGTGGATACGGATTTATCGGATCTCATTTAGTTAGACATCTTCATAAGGAATATCCCGACTATGAAATTTATAATCTGGACAAGCTTACTTATGCAGGGCATATTGAGAATCTTGCGAATTTAGGGAAAAATGTTGTTACTATTCATGGGGATATTTGTGAGGAGAACGCGGCAGAGTATGCTATGAAAGGTGTTGATGTTGTCATACATCTTGCAGCAGAAAGCCATGTTGATAGAAGTAACATAGATCCTGATATTTTTAAGAAAACTAACGTTTACGGTACAGAAGTATTACTTAAGGCTGCAGTTAAAGCTGGTGTTAAATTATTCCATCATGTATCAACTGATGAGGTATATGGAAGTTTATCTCTTAATGATCATACAAAGTTTAATGAGACTAGTCCCCGCAAACCAACGAGCCCTTATGCTAAATCTAAGGATGAGTCAGACAAGCTTGTGATGAAATATCACAACGAATTTGGCCTTCCAGTAACAATCAGTCATGCATCTAATAATTACGGTGAAAATCAAGATCCTGAGAAAATTAACCCCCTTTTTATAACAAATTTAATACAAAATAAAAAAGTGCCATTGATGGGAGATGGGGGGAATGTTAGAAATTGGATTTATGTTGGAGATCATGTCAAAGCAATAGATATGATTGTTCACGCCGCTTTAGATAAACCGAGTATTATTGGAGAAGATTTTTGCATTGGTGGAAATACTGAAAAAACAAATCTAGAACTGACCAAGCAAATACTAAAATTAATGGGAAAAGATGAGTCTTTTATAGAGCATGTTCCAGATAGACTAAATCATGATGCAAGATATGCACTAGATAGCTCAAAAATAAAAAGAATGCTTGGTTGGAAGCCTAAAGTTAATTTTAGAGATGGCCTTAAAAAAACTGTTAAATGGTATCAGGAAAATGAAAATTGGTGGAAATCGTTAAAAGAAGGAAGACCAGATATTAGTCCTGAAGCTCAGTTGAGAGCAAAAGAAAGAAAATGATTACGGATAGAATTATTGAGAGAAAGATAGTTGAAAGGGAATGGATTACTACTGGACATAAGATTTTTGTGACAGGTCACACTGGCCTTGTTGGGGCAGGAATTGTAAATGCCATTAATGGTAAAGATAAGGTCATCGGTTTTTCAAGAGGAAATACACTTGACCCTAATCAGGGACGGAGGAATCTTCAGATTATAAATGGGGACTTATCAAATTTTAATGATCTGCTTGATGCAATTCGAGATACTCACCCCAGTCTTATTCTGCACCTCGTGTTTGATATAAATGTTGACTCATTTGAAGGAGATAAAAGTATAAGTAGAGAAGAGATAGAAATGCAGATTTTAGGTATTACAACTGTAGCAAATATGCTCGATATTCCAGTCATTGCTGCATCTTCTGATTATAGATACGGAAAAATGGGTGGACCGTTTTCAGAAGGTGATGCTAGATCTCCCATTAATAAATACGGAGAAGCCAAAACTTGGATGGAAGATATAATTTTTGAATGTTTACCTTTTGAGCAGAGAATGTTGGCTGTTTTTTCTTCTCCCTACGATTTTGATAATCAGACAAAGCCAGGAACACCTCCTTTACTTCTTAACCTAATGAGACAAAATAAGGCGTTAAAAGTAGTGGGTGACGCTAGAACTACTTATACAAATGTAGATGATATAGCATACGCACTTAATAGATTGATACTTAATAAAGTTTGGCAAGAAAGAGATATTGTGCATATTGCAGGGCCCGATGTTCTTTCGGCCAGGGACATAATTGAAATTAATAAAGAATTTGTGCTGGGCTATTCTGGTGAGATTACTGAGGTAACGCTTGATGAGTATTTTAAGGGGCGTGCAGAAAGGCCTCGTGAAGGGGGATTAAAAACTGAAACGCTAAATGGAATGAAAGTTAAGATGCGTTCTTACCGGGAAGTTTTGGGGGCTCGGGCACCTCTCCACTTTTGAATTTCTTTGTGATTTCCTGAGAGGAGTACTTTAGGAACTTTCCAGCTCTTATATTCTTCAGGGCGGGTGTACTGGGGATATTCCATAACTCCTGGCTCACTATGGCTTTCTATTTCAGTTGCTTCTGAGTCTAGTACTCCAGGAATTAGTCGGATAATTGCATCTGTAATCACGATTGCTGGAATTTCCCCGCCTGTCAGAACATAATCTCCGATTGAAATTATTTCATCTACCAAATGCTCGTGGACCCGGTGGTCAATGCCCTCATAGTGGCCTGCTATCAAAATTAAATCTTTCTCTTTTGAAAGTGTGATTGCTTTTTGCTGGGTAAATTTTTCTCCACCTGCATCAAGTAAAATTACTTTAGAATTTTTCGTTTTTAATTCCTTGAGTGCATTGTCAATAACGTCCACTCGAATTAGCATTCCTTTTCCTCCGCCATAGGTCCTATCATCGACGCTCCCTCGCGCATCAATTGCCCATTTTCGAAGATCATGTATTTCTATCTCGACTAATCCTTTTTTCTGGGCTGCCAGAACCATTGATTCTGAAAATGGTCCCTCAAACATTTTGGGAAACAGGGTGAGTATTTTAATTTTCATTTACTAGTGATATTATATTCTTATGCAGGAGATTATCCAAAAAGTTAAGTTGGTTAGCACTTCCCCCAGGAAATTTTTCGCTAATCTAAAGGAAGAGAAAATAGGGAAACCACTTAGTTACTATGCAGTTCTTCTTTTAGTTCGTGCTATTTTGGGATTAATAATTGGAACTGCAATTGTGACATTTATTCCCAGATCAAATAATCAAATTGGGATTATTCCAGCAATCATTGTTGGATATGCCGCTGGTATTCTTATATCTTTTGTAATTGCCGCAATAATTCATTTATGGATTAAGCTGTTTGGAGGAAAAGGGAATTTCACCAGAACATATCAACTGTTTGTTTATTCAGATACTCCAAATAATCTTCTAGGCTGGATCCCGGTTGTCAATATAATTGTTAGAATTTGGGGATTAGTGTTATTAATAATTGGTACACAAGAGCTTCATAAAATCAAAAAAACTACTGCTATTTTAATGTATGTGATCCCAGTTGTAATACTATTTATTTTAGGTCTCACGTTTGTGGCAATTGCAGGAGTTGCTGCTTTGGCCATACTTCATAAATGAAAGTTGTAATTGTTATGCCTGCTTGGAATGAGGCAGGAAATATAAAGGAAATGATCGATGTTTTATTGCACGATGAGTTCCCAAAAATTTCGGCTGATGTAGAGCTTCTAATTGTTGATAATCATTCAACTGATGGGATGACAAAAATAGTCGAAAGTGCGGCCAAAAAGAGCAAAAAAATACATATCATTCAACAAACCAATAAAGGGCTTGGTTGGGCTTACGTGACTGGAATGAAGTATGCAATGGATACGCTTCATGCCGATGCAATTTTAGAAATGGATGCTGATTTTCAACATCCTCCTAGATTTGTAAAGCCAATGGTTGAAGCGTACCTTTCGGGTGCTGATTATGTAATCGGTAGCCGTTATATAAAAGGCGGATCTGTTCCCTCTGAGTGGGCAATGTCCAGGAAGCTCGTTAGTTTTTTTGGTAATTTATTTATTCGTATGTGCCTTCTTAACTTTAAAATCCATGATTTGACGACTGGTTTTAGGCTTTCAAGAGTCAAAGGAGTTCTGGATAAAATTGACTTAGAGAATTTGATGGAACTTAATCGTTTTGCTTATAAAGTAGATCTTCTTTATCAATCTCTTAAAAATTCAAAAAAGACTGTCGAAGTGCCACTAGAATTTGCCTCCCGCACCAAAGAAAAATCTAAATTTAATTATAAAGAGATGATATCGACTTTTAAGGTCGCAATAATTTTAGGTATTAAAGACAAACAGAAATTTATTAAATTTGCAGTTGTAGGCTTTATTGGCTTTATTGTTAACTTTATCGCGCTTCGAGCGTTTAGGGGAGCGGGACTACCAGAAATTGTTTCCTGGGCATTGTCTACAGAGCTAGCCATAACAAGTAATTTTACTTTAAATAATCTCTGGACTTTTAGAAGTGAGAAAATTAACGGGATCACTAAATTAATAGCTAAATTTTTGCAATTTAATTTAACATCGGGAGGTGCCCTTATTATTCAATCAATTGCCGGGCCTATTGGAGTCGCTCTTGTTGGGGCTAAGTATGATTTTCTTGTCCTCGGGTTCGCTGTTGCGTTCCTGGTTTTGCCATACAACTATTTTATGTACAATAAATTCATCTGGAATAAGTCTAAGTCTCCACGCCCTTAATCTCCAGTGGATAGGATTATGAAACTCTTTCATTTATAGAAGTGGTCCCCAGTTACTTATTGGCATCACGTTACCTGAAATAAATGCCAGAGAAAATAAGTAAATTGGAATTATGATAATTAAAAATGCAATCTGAAATTCTTTTTTAATTAACAAATCTTTAAAGGTAATTAATAGAAAGGGAGCAAGAGGTAAGCCATAACGCATTAGATCTCTGTGAGTTACAAATAGTGTAGTTGTAAAAAATACTCCGACAGACCATGCAAGAACATTCTCCTTCATTTTAATAAGTGTCATAATTCCCAAGGCTCCAAATAGATATATAAAGATTATTTCTTCAAGCCAGAATGTCCCAACCCAAGGGGCAGTGTAATTAAAAATTTGAAATGGTGGAAACATTAAATGAATATTGTCTCCTGAATGAAAGTAGGCAAAAAAATCATTAAATTTAAATTTATAAAGAATAAATACGCCAAGAAGGGCTAGAGGAATCATTACGATTGGATACTTCTTTAGGTCAATTGAGCTGAGCCATTTATCAAATTTATGTGTAGCCAGAGTTTTTAATTTGGGAGTTATCATTGATAGGAAATAGGCAATAAATAAAAGGATGCCAGGGGACTTAGTTAGTGTTGCAATAGCTCCCCAAAAAGCGGCTAACCAGTATTTCTTGTCTCTAAAGTAATAAACGGAAGCAATAATGCTTCCAATAAATAAAGGTTCTGGTGAGCCAACTGAACGGACAATTAGCCACCTGGCTGGGAAAATCGAAAATACTAAAGTTAACCATAGGGCCTGGTGCTCACTTACAAATTCTCTTGCAAGTTTATTAAAAAAATAAAGAGCAAGGAGTGAAGTACAAAGTGTGACGATAAGCATAGAGTAAGGGTAAGTTTTTATTACACCAGCTAGAAGCCTGATTAATAAAGGAAATAGCGGGAAATGAGCAGCATAGTATTCAAGTGGGAGTGGAAATTGATAAGTTTGTCCAATTTGGGAGAGATTATAGAAAGTTTTGGCAATGACTATATAAAGAGGGCCGTCGTAATTCGCAACAATTGTCTCAAGGCCAGTTGTTGGAAGAGGAATATTCCAAAAGTTTCCAAGCCGAAGATAAAACGGAAGCCAGATTGCTAGAGTTGGAATAAGTGTTAAGAGAATTAACGGCAGAGTGTTTTTGAACCTCTTCATTGATATAATAATAACATGCGTGCACTTATTCCTGAAATTTCTGTTTTTTTTCCAGCCTACAATGAGGAAAAGAATATTGAAAAAACAGTTCTTGAAGCAAAAAAGATTCTTGAGCAGTTAGCACAGAAGTGGGAAATAATTATTGTTAATGATGGTAGTCGCGATAAAACAAGTGAGGTTTCACATAAACTGGCTAAATCCTCCAGTGGAAAAATTAGAGTTATTGATCAGGAAAATAAAGGTTACGGGGGGGCTCTTAAGACTGGGCTTTATAACTGCCAATATAATTGGATTGCATTTACCGATAGTGACGGGCAATTTGATTTTAAAGAAATAGTTAATTTCATTGAGAAACAAAAAGAAACAAAGGCTGAGCTTGTCATTGGATACTATCGAAAGCGGCAAGTGAGTAAGTTTAAAATTTTGACAAGTAAACTGTGGGAATTGGCTGTCTGGATATTGTTTGGCTTAAAAGTCCACGATATTGATTGTGGATTTAAATTTATTTCTAAAGGGGTTATCGAAAAAATTCCTCATCTTGAGTCAGAACGAGGTGCATTCATTTCAAGTGAATTTTTAATTAAGTCCAAAAGGGCTGGCTTTAAGATTGTTGAAATTCCAGTTACTCATTATCCAAGGACATCTGGTGTTGGCACAGGTAGAAATATTAACGTTATAATAAAAAGCTTTGTAGATTTAGGAAAATTATGGATAAAATTAAATCTTTCATAAATCAAAACAAACTGGAATTTGTTTTGTTGGCTGCTATTTTATTACTGGGTGCTTTTATGCGACTTTATAAAATTAGTGGTTATATGACTTTTTTGGGAGACGAAGGACGTGATGTCCTTATTGTTAAAAGGCTTTTGGTTGAACACCACCCTCCATTAATTGGCCCAGGGACTTCAATTGGCAATATGTATTTAGGACCACTTTACTATTATATGATGGCAATTCCTTTACTACTCGCAAATTTTTCGCCGGTTGGCCCAGCAGTATTTATAGCCGCTCTTTCAATTGTCACAATATTTTTAATTTGGAAAGTAATTCACGAATGGTTTCCCACAAAAAATACTAACTGGGGAGCTCTTACTGGAGCTTTTCTGTATGCTATTTCTCCGGTTGTAATAATATATTCCAGATCTTCATGGAACCCGAATATCATGCCATTTTTTGCTCTCCTTACAATCTACGCAATGTGGAGAGTTTGGCAGAGACATGAATATAAATGGTTACTTATTGTTGGAGCCAGTTTTGCCTCAGTACTACAGTCTCATTATTTAGGGCTCCTTCTTCTTCCAACTTTATTAATAATTTGGATAATTACTTTTATAAAAAGTAAAAACAGAAAATCGCTTTTAATAAATTCAGCTCTTGGGACTTTTATATTTCTATTACTTATGAGCCCTCTAGTTATTTTTGATTATCGTCACGGCTGGCATAATTTTGCTGCGATCAAGGATTTTTTTACAGCTCGTCAGTCGACAGTTTCTGTGAAGCCTTGGAAAGCAATTCCTGAAATGTGGCCGCTATTAACCAATATTACAACAAGATTGATAGCTGGCATGAATATGGTGATTGGATTGGTGGTTGCGATTATTTTTGTCTTTTCTTTTCTTTACCAATATCTAATTAAAAAAGAAGTGTTTAAAGAAAAAAATCTGTCTGTAGCAATAACTTTAACTTTGTGGATTGTAACCGCCTTAATTGGTATGGGGCTTTATAAGCAGCATATTTATGATCACTATTTCGGCTTCGTTTTTGCAGCGCCATTTATTGTTGTTGGGGCAGTAGTACAAAGTTTGATAAATAAAAAAGTTGGTAGAATTATCGCGATAATTTTTATAGCGGCGCTTGCATTAATCAATCTTGCAAATTTACCCTTGAGATATTCTCCCAATAATCAACTTGAAAGAGCTCAAGTAGTTGCTCAAAAAGTCTTAGATATTTCAAAAGATGAGAGATTTAACTTTGCTCTTATTTCTGATAATAATTACGATAGTGCTTATAGATATTATTTAAATCAATACAAGGCAAATGTTGTTGATATAGATCCAGGAAATACAAAAGATACAGTGATGAGTGATCTTTTGGTTGTTTGCGAAAAAGAAAAATCAAAGTGTGACCCAACTCATAATCCAAAAACAGAAATATCTCATTTTGGGATGAGCAAAATAGTAGAAACTTGGGATAATATATACGGAGTTACAATTTTTAAATTAGCCCACACGAAATGAATTATCCAAAGTCCCAAGAAATTCTAGAGGAGATAGATAAAGCAAAAAGAATTTTAGTTAATCTTCACAGAGGCCCTGACCCTGATTCTGTCGCCTCAGCTTTGTCGCTTTATTATTTTCTCTGCTCTTTAAATAAGGATGTGCATTTGGTGGTTACAGAAAATAGTCCATTAGCTGTAGATCTAAAGGTATTTGACCTTGAAAATGTTACTGAAGAAGTGAACTTTTTGAAATTTGATTTTAATAAATTTGATTTATTTATAACTCCTGACTCGGGCAGTTGGCAGCAGATTGTTGATAGTCCGGATATAAAGATTCCAGATATTCCAATAATAGTAATAGACCATCATGAAAGTAATGATAAATTTGGAAAAATTAATTTAGTAGAAAGCTCAGCAACATCGTGTGCGGAAGTAATTTACAAATTATTTCAGGATTGGGATTATCACATAGATACTGCGACCGCCAAACTTTTATTACTTGGTATTGTTGGTGATAGCGGAGGTTTTGCTTTTTCAGAAAATCCAGAAACTTTAAAAATTGCGGCGGCACTAATGGAAAAAGGTGCAAATAAAACTGAAATTATAAATACTCTTTTTAGAACTAAGAGATTTGAAATTTTAAAGTATTGGGCAGAGTGTCTGGAAAGGCTAGAAATAGATCGTGAGCATAAGTTTATTTGGACAGCGATTCCATATGATATAGATAAAAAATATGGCCATCCATCTTCAAATTTTGCTTCAACATTTTTGAGTATGGTTGAAGGGACTGACTTTGGAATTATTATGACTGAAGACGAGAAAGATGTGATTAAAATTAGTCTAAGAGCAAGAAATCCCAAATTAGATGTAGCAAAATTGGCTGAGGAATTAGGAGGTGGTGGGCACAAGATGGCAGCTGGAGGAATGATAAGTGGATTGCCATTTGAAAAAGCTGTAGAAAAAGTTTTGGAAACTGCAAGAAAATATGCTGAAGAAAATTAAACTAGAAATTAGTGCTCATAAATTTATATATTTTACTCTCTCAATTATTTTAATTGCAGGATTTTTTATTAGAGTTTACAGGCTTCCTCAAATTCTGGGATTTTACTTTGACCAAGGGCGAGATGCCTTGGTTATTTGGGACCTAATTCATTCACATAAGTTTTTCTTAATTGGCCCTACAACTGGTCTGGCAGGCATATTTCGTGGCCCATACTATTATTATTTATTGGCTCCTTTTTATTGGCTTGGTCATGGAGATCCTGTCTGGCCTTCAGTATTCTTGGGTTTAACTACTGTAATTGCAATTGGGTTTATTTATTATCTGGGATATAAAATTCAGAATAGAGCAACTGGAATAATAGCTGTCATAATTGCTTCTTTCTCTTTTTATATAGTACTTGCAAGTCGTTGGCTCTCAAACCCAACCCCCATGCTACTTCTTTCAATGGTCCTGGTTTGGGCAATGTTAAAAGTAACAGAAGGTCACAGATGGGCATGGCCAGTTATAGCACTAGTTTCAGGGCTGTCGCTATTTAATTTTGGTTCCTCGGGAGAATTTTTCTATCTTCCAGCTATCTCGATATTTTTTATTTGGCAGTGGAAAAATAAACCAGATAATAAAAACTTTATTATTTCAGTATTACTATTTACATTAACTTTTGCCCCTTTGGTTTTGTTTGACATGAAACATGATCACATTCTCCTTTATAACTTCACGAGCACATTTGGTGAGAGTAGTTTTAAAAAAGTTACTAAATTTATTTTTGAAGAGAGGACGAAGTTTTATCTAGATGTATTTACTAATAAGATCTATGAATCTCGAGGAAAATACGAAACTTATACTCTACTTGCCGTTGCTATTTCTTTCTTTTTCTTTTTACCAAAGTTTTTTAAAAATAAAGGAATTAAGATTTTACTTTTATTATTAATTTCTCCCATTATTGGCCTTTACTTTTATCAAGGAAACTATGCAGTTGTCTACGATTATTATATGACTGGATATTATTTAATTTTTATTTTGTTATTTGCGATAGTCTTAGGGCGACTCTGGCAATTCAAAGTGGGGAAGATTTTTGTAATTTACTTTTTATATTTATTTTTAACAAATAATTTAAATGTTATTAAATATAAATTATCAGATAAAGCCGATAGCCCCCAAAGTATTGCTTTTATAAATCAGAAACAGGCTATTGACTGGATTTACCAAGACGTTGGAAACAAAGACTTTAATGTTGATGTTTATGTCCCGCCTGTTATTCCGTATGCATATGATTATTTATTCAAATGGTATGGTGGGGTGCTTCACGGAAGAGAGCCAGATCCAAACAGGACCAAAGTTTTGTATACTCTATATGAGATAGACCCTCCACATCCTGAGAGACTTAATGCGTGGCTTGCTCGCCAAAAGGGGATCGGAAAAGTGCAAACAACAATGCATTTTGGTGGAATTACTGTTGAAAGAAAGGAGAGATTAAATGGTAAAAACAATTAAAAATAATTGGCAATTAATTATAATTTTAGTTATCGGGCTCTTCTTAAGAACATACAAACCTTTGGAGCTATTTAATTATAGTCATGATCAGGACCTTTTAGGTTGGTTTATGCGCGATGTTTTGTTTAATCATCATTTAAGGTTAATTGGACAGGAGACTTCTTCTCATGGAATTTTCATTGGGCCTTTTTATTATTACCTGCAAATTCCATTTTATTTATTAACTCGCCTCGATCCAGCTGGAACTGTGTTCCTATCTATAATTCTAGGGGTAATTACAATTTTCTCTTTTTACTATGTACTTAAACAGATATTCAATAGAAATGTCGGCCTAATTGCAGCATTAATTTATAGCTTTTCGACTTTGATTGTCTTTACAGATCGTGAGGTTGACCCAACTATGCCAGTAATGCTTTGGTCTATTTGGTACTTATATTCATTGTGGTTAGTTTTAAACGGTAAAAAATATGCTTACTTAATATTGGGAATTCTTATCGGGTTTATATGGAGCATTAACTTACAATTCATAATACTATTACCTTTAATATTGTTGGCTCAGATATTTTCAAAAAAGAAAATCAATTTAAAAGAATTACTAATTGGTGTTTTGGTTACTGTTATATTAAATATTCCTTTTGTAGCGTTTGAAGTGCGCCATGGATTTCAGCAAACAAAAGCAATTCTTTTATCATTAACATCCAGTAAGGATTATGTAGCAGGGACAGCTACGGGATTAGCGAAATTAGATAGAGTAATGCAGCTAGTTTACAAAAATACAACCCATATTTTCTGGACTGATACTATAAATATTCCAGTAACTATAACTTTCTGGAGCTTGGTAGCGATCTTTATTTTTCTTATTTATAAAAAGAAAATTTCAGGACAGATGGGGGTTTTACTTTTGTTGTGGCAGGCCTTATATATAATTTTTTTCGCCACCAATTCTATTAATACATCTGAATATTACCTTAACGGAATGAATGTCGTTTGGATAATGATTATTTCTCTCGTTCTTGGGTTACTAATTGAAATGAAAAAAATAAAGTTTGTCGGGATTATTGCAATTGTTTTCTTTGCTCTTATTAATATAAATACGTACTCTAATAAGCCAGTCGATGCTAGTGGATATGTTGAGAGAAAGGAAATAATTACATACATTAAAAAAGATGCAGATCAACATGGATTTCCTTGTGTATCACTATCTTTTATAACAAGTCCCGGGCGAGACTTGGGTTATAGATATTTTACATGGGAATTGAGCCTTAAAACCAAAAAGATTTCTGACAAAGTTCCTGTTTACAGTATTGTATTTCCTCATAGCTTAGTTGATAAACTTGACAAAACATTTGGCGCACTTGGCTTGGTAATGCCAGACTATAAAAGATATAATAATAAAATCATTGATGAGTCATGCAAAGGTGACGATTACACTGTAACTCAACCTATGTTTGGATTTACTGATTAAATAATATGATTAAGTTATCTGTCGTAATACCAGCTTACAATGAAGAGAAAAATATTAATGCGAATGTCCTACAAGAAGTTTGGGAGTATTTAAAGATGCAAAAATATAGTTGGGAAGTGCTACTTGTTGATGATGGATCTAAAGATAATACATATAAATTAATCGAAGATTTTGCTAAAAGCCACAAAGGATTTACTGCTTTTAAAGAGCCACATAGAGGCAAAGCCGGAACAGTTATAACAGGAATGTTAAAAGCAAAAGGAGAGATTGTTCTATTTACTGATATGGACCAAGCAACTCCACTTCCGCAAATTGAGAAATTTTTGCCAAAATTTAGTGAAGGATTTGATATTGTGATTGGTAGCCGCAGCGGGCGAGAAGGATACACCTTAGTCAGAAAAATAATGGCCTATGGCTTTATGAGTATGAGAAAACTTCTTTTAAATTTGCCATATAAAGATACTCAATGTGGATTTAAAGCTTTTAGGTATGAAGTTGCAAGTGAAATTTTTAAGAGAATGAAAGTATTTAGCGATAACGCTCGTATTGAAGGGGCTGCTGTCACGGCAGGATTTGATTTAGAAGTTTTGTATATAGCAAGAAAATTAAATCTCAAAGTGGCTGAAGTAAGTGTGCTTTGGCATGAAAAAGGGCTGAGGCGTGAAGTCTCTCCGATTAAAGATTCTTGGATGGGATTACGGGACCTTCTTCATGTTAGGATTAATGCCTTGGAAGGAAAATATAATGTTTAAAATATTTAAGAAATGGAAAATAACAATAGTGGTGGGTTTTGTTCTAGTTTTAGTAGCTGCTGTAATTAGAATTTATCATATAACGTTACTTCCAGTTTTCGCAGATGAAGCAATTTATATTAGGTGGAGTCAGGTAATGAACGCTGAACCAACTCTTAGATTTTTACCACTTTCTGATGGCAAGCAACCACTGTTTATGTGGATTTTAATGTTCGCTGTTAAAAGATTTAATGACCCGTTATTTGTTGGAAGGCTTCTATCGGTTGTCAGTGGATTAGGAACTATGTTTACCATCTTTGCAATTTCATACCTTCTTTTCAAAAAAAAGATGGTTTCAATCATATCAAGTCTTATCTGGGCAATTTCTCCATTTAGCTTTTTCTTTGATAGGATGGCTCTCGTGGACTCAATGCTTGCGCTCTTTGGAGCTTTAACATTACTCGGTGGAATTATGTTATCTAAAACAAAAAGATTAGACGTAGCGATGTTGACAGGTTTCGCTCTTGGCTTTGCACTTCTAACAAAGTCTCCTGCAATATTTTTTGTTCTCCTTCTTCCTTCCACTTGGTTACTTTCTGATCTTAGAAAAGACTTACCTAAATTATTTATATTGACTCTTGTAACTTTTGTGATCGGATATGGCATGTATAATATTTTACGTCTTGGCCCGAATTTTAATTTGATAGGAAGCCGCAACGAAGATTATATTTTACCTATATCTCACCTTTGGACAAATCCAAAAGATCCGTTTATTTTTCATATTAAAGAGATTTTTACAGACTGGTTTGTCAAAATGGGTCCGTGGCCACTCATTGAGCTTGGCGCGATTGGGCTTTTTGTTAACCTAAAAAAATATTGGAAAGAGAAGCTTGTTTTGTTTGTATGGTTTATTTTCCCACTTCTAGTTCAAAGCGAATACGCGAAAGTTTTTACAGTTCGCTATATTCTATTTACACTACCTGCTTGTTTTATTTTAGCAGCAAGTGCAATCTTGGTTAAAAGGAAACTTAGTAAAATCTTTGTTGTCTTGTTTTTTGGATTATTTATATTTACTTCAATTTATTTTGATTACCAACTTTTAACGGACCCACAAAAGTCTAACCTGCCGTCATCGGAACGCTCAGGGTACCTGGAGGAGTGGACAGCAGGTACTGGCATTAAAGACGTTGCAGAATTTATAAAAGGAGAATTTGCAAAAGATACTAGTAAGCAAATAATAGTTGGAACTGAGGGATATTTTGGAACTCTTCCTGATGGACTACAGGTCTATTTGGATAAATATTCCAAAATTGTTGTGATCGGAACAGGATTAGGATTCAAGGATGTCCCCAGCCAACTCAAAGATTCTAAAAAAGCCGGTAACAAAACATTCTTTGTGGTTAATTCTTCAAGAATATTAATTAAACAGGAAGATTATGCATCAAAAGGTTTAAAATTAATTGCAAGTTATCCTAAAGCTCTTCGTCGTGAACATCAAAGTCATGAATACGTCCTTTACGGACCACAAGAGAGCCTGTTATTCTTTGAAGTAAAATGAAATTTATCAAGAAAATCATCTCTAGTGCAAATTTTTGGCCAGTTATAGTAGTAATACTCGTTGGAATTATTGCAGGAAAGGGGTTAATCGGGCCAGGGTACTTCAATATGCACGATGATCTTCAAATGATGAGGCAGCTTGAAATAGAAAAATGTTTCTTAAGTTTGCAAATTCCTTGTCGTTGGGTGCCTGATATGGGCTATGGATTTGGATTTCCGTTATTCAATTTTTACCCTCCTCTTCCTTATCTATTTGGAGAAATTTTTAGAATTTTTGGAATTACCTTTGTTGACACGGTGAAGCTTGTTTTCATTTTAGCCTTTGTTTTCTCAGGAATTACAATGTATTTTTTGGCTAAAGAATTTTTTGGAAAGTTTGGCGGGGTTATCTCAGCTATCTTCTATATTTGGGCACCTTATCACTCGGTTGATGTTTATGTTCGAGGCGCTATGAACGAAGCATGGGCGCTTATATGGTTTCCTTTAGCACTGCTGCTCGCTTATAAATTAGCTAAGAATAAGAAAAATGATCTTAAATTAATTGTTGGGCTTTCTCTAGCTTGGGCCGGGCTACTTCTATCGCATAATTTGATGGCGATGATTTTTGCCCCGGTTTTCGCTTTTTGGTGTCTCATCTGGTTTTGGAAATACAAAGCATGGAAGAGAATTCCAGCATTTATTTTATCTGGAGTATGGTCAATTGGATTGACGGCATTTTTTACTCTACCAGTAATTCTGGAACAAAAATATACTCATGCTGATACTTTAGTTCAGGGATATTATGAATATTCCGCCCACTTTGCAACAATTGGACAATTATTATTCTCAAGATTCTGGGGATATGGAGCGTCGATATGGGGCCCGAATGACGGTATGCCATTTCCAGTTGGCCAAATTCATTGGGTACTTTCTATTTTGATTATTGCAGTTGTTGTATATAGATTCTGGAAAAAAAGAAAAATTGATGAACTAACCCTAATTCTAGTCTTTGGATTTCTGGTAGGTTGGTTTGCGATTTTTATGGCTCATAATAAATCGACTTTCATCTGGCTTCGCATTCCACCTCTAAGATATGTTCAATTTCCCTGGAGATTTTTGACCCTAGCAATGCTCGGTCTCTCTTTTATTACTGGAGGCTTAGCTTTGCTTCTCCCCAAGAAAATAAGTTATTGGGTTCTTGGGCTAGTAACTTTCGGACTATTAATTTTTAATTGGAATTACTTTTTACCACAGCATGGGCACTTGGGGCCATTAACAGATAGAGAAAAATTCTCAGGAGCTGCTTGGGATTTGCAGCAAACCGCTGGGATTTATGATTATTTACCAAAGACGGCTGAAACGGCTCCTAAAATGGCACAGAAATATTTGGCAGAAGTGGGACGTGGGGATGCGTCTATAACTAATCCATTTGAAAGCACTAATTGGGCAACATTTGATATATCGGTCCCGAAAGATCCTGCTCTTGTTAGAATTGGAATTTTTCAATTTCCAAATTGGAAGACATTTATAGATGGAAAAGAAGTGGAGAATTTCTTGGATAAAGATGAGAAATGGGGAAGAATGTATATAAATGTGCCGGCTGGTAATCATCATGTTGAAGTCAGGTTTTTTGATACTCCAATTAGAACAGTTGGGAATATGATTTCTATTGTTTCTTGGGCTGTATTGGTAAGCTTTGTAATGCTACAATTTAAGCGTGGATATCATACATGACGAGCATCTTGATCCGACTTCAGAGATATCTTTAGAAACGGTAAAGGAACGCTCTGTTCGTGGAATTGTGGTTCTAACTGGACGTACGTTTTTCCTTCAAGTATTAGCTGCAGTTGCTGCTGGAATTTTGTGGGCATATTTGCATCAATACGAAATTGGAGTTTTTTTTATCCTTAATGCCGCTATTAATTTCTTGAATTACTTCTCTGATGTTGGACTTGCGGCGGCGCTTATTCAAAAGAAAGACCATCCAACTGAAACAGATTTAAGGACAACTTTTTTTGTTCAGGAACTTTTAGTTTTAATAATAATTGGAATAGTTCTTGCCCTTGCTCCATTTTTTACCCACAAATATTCCTTAAATCAAGATGGCATAATTTTGCTTTACGCACTGGCATTTTCTTTCTTGATATCTTCCTTTAAAAGTATTCCATCAGTTCTTCTTGAGAGGAAACTAGATTTTGTGAAATTAACTTTTCCTCAGATCCTTGAACAAACCGTTTATTATATTGTTCTTGTTTTTTTTGCCATAAGAGGATATGGAATAAAAGCTTTTACTATTGCTGTAATTACTCGTGATGTCGTTGGAGTTATTGCAATATATACAATGCAACCTTGGAAGCCGGGAATTGCGTTTTCGCGAAAAACATTGTCTGGACTTTTTAAATTTGGAATTCCTTATCAAATAAATACTTTTTTGGCAGCGCTTAAAGATGATGGACTCACCTTGGTATTGGGAAGTATTTTGGGGCCAATTGGAATAAGTTACTTAGGGACAGCGCAAAAATTTGCAAGATATCCATTAACATTTTTTATGGATACGGTCACAAGGGTAACATTTCCTGCCTTTTCTAGAATGCAAGATTCAAAAGAGCATTTAGAAAGAAGCGTAACGAGGTCTATTTTCTTTATTTGTTTTCTAGTTTTTCCAAGTTTAGTCGGGTTTGTTATTTTAGCACCGATCATCGTTAACCTAATACCACGTTATAAGCAATGGGAACCAGCTCTTTTTGCATTAACTTTTGTTTCCATTAACTTTGCTTTTGCAGCAGCAACTACTCAGTTGACTAATCTATTAAATGCAATTGGAAAAATCAAAATAACTTTCTTCTTAATGATCATGTGGACCGTTTTAACATGGGCCTTTGTTCCATTTTTGGCTATAAAGTTTGGAGTAAATGGCGCAGCAGTTGGGTATTCTTTAGTGGGAGCGTCCTCTGTGTTTGCAATTGCCATTGCGAAGCGATATGTGAACTTTTCACTTACTGATTCTGTCATAAAGCCGGCAGTTGCAGCTCTTCTTATGGGTGGAGTTGTATTAATTATTCGAGGGTTTGTGCCACAAACATTTACTTCAATTGGACTGCTATCAATTATTGGAGTCACGGTATATGGTAGCTTGATGATAGCGATGGTTGGGATAACTTTAGTTGAGGATGCGAAAAGAAGCTTTAAAACGATATTCAACAAATAACCTAAAAGTTATTTTACTAATCATACTTGGCACATTGTCTTGGTCTCTCACAATGGTCAAGAGTGGAATAGTTTATTCTTATGGTGCTGGATTTTGGGGAGCGAATGGACATGACGGGATTTGGCATGTTTCATTAATAAATTCTTTAGCGCGTGGCACTTTTGAAATGCCTGTTTTTGCCGGAGCTCAGATAAAGAATTACCACCTGGGGTTTGATTTATTGGTCGCTTTACTACATAACTTAACAAAAATTCCAGTAGTAAACTTATATTTCCAAATTCTACCTCCGATCTTTGCTCTTCTGATTGGCATAACCTGTTATTTGTTCGTTTACGCTTTGACAAAGTCAGAGCGAAGTGGCTTATGGGCAACATTTTTTGTTTATTTCGGAGGGGATTTGGCTTGGATATTTAATAAAGGTGAGTCAACTTTTTGGGCGCAGCAGTCAGTCTCGACTCTAATTAACCCGCCCTTTGCATTATCGTTAATATTAATTTTTCTTGGGGGCTATTTCTTAGTTTTGAAAAAGCCAATGCTCGCTATTTTGTTTTTCGGAATTTTGTTTGAGGTAAAAGCTTATGCTGGAGTATTAGTTTTGGGAAGCTTACTAATTTCCAGTATCCATAGATATTTGTTTGAGAGAAAGGCAGATCATTTCAAAATTTTTCTTGCTTCCTCCGTTTTAACTTTTATATTATTTATTTTGTTAAACAGGACTTCTGAAAATGTATTTATATTTTCTCCTTTTTGGTTTTTGCAAAGTTTATTCAATCTGGACCGTTTCTCGATATCAAAACTAGCTTCGGCAATTGCCAATTACAACCTTTCCCATAATTGGTTAAAGTTAATTCCAGCTTATATACTGGCTTTTGTAGTTTTTTGGGTTGGAAACATGGGAACGAGGCTTCTTAAAGAGTTTGAAGTTATTAGAAAATTAAAAAACTTTAGACAAATATCTGCCTTAGATATTTTTATAACTTCTATGATCATAACAGGGGCCCTTATTCCAATGCTATTTGTTCAAAAAGGAACTCCTTGGAACACTATTCAATTTTTTTATTATTCGTTAATATTTTCAGCTATTTTGGCAGGGATCGCTCTAAAAAGTTTGAAGAACAAGTTTATTGCAATAATAATTATTTTAGTTACAATTCCAACTACTATTATCACTCTTAAAGATGTTTATATTCCATCTCGTCCACCGGCAAAAATTTCCAATAGTGAACTTGAAGCTTTGAGTTTTTTATCTAAAAAAAATGATGGTGTGGTGTTAACTTTTCCATTTGATAAATCTAAAGCAGATGAAGCGGTTAATAATCCTCCAAGGCCTTTGTATTTATATGACTCGACTGCTTATGTCTCAGCATATGGAAATCATCCAGTATTTTTAGAGGATGAAGTAAACCTCAATATTACAGACTTTAACTGGAGAGAAAGAAGAAAAGAAGTGGAAGCATTTTTAAATACACTAAATCAATCCGAAGCTAAAAAGTTTTTGAAAAATAATAATATTAATTATGTTTATTTGGTAAAACCACAGAGAGCAAAGCTTGGGGAAGCACAATTGGGATTAGATAAGATTTTTGAGAATAATGAAGTTAATATCTACAAGGTGCACTAGCTTCATGTTACAATTTAGAAAAAGATGAGTATTTCAGCTGTTATTACGACTGTAGCAGGGGAGGAGAAATATCTACCAACGTGCCTAGCTTCTATTAAAGATTTTGTGGATGAAATCATAATTGTTGATATGTCAGGGAGTGCTGGTATCACTAAAATTGGCAAAGAATATCATGCAAAAATATTTGATCACGAGCTGGTGAATTATGTAGAACCTGTCAGGAACTTTGGTATTAATAATGCTACTTCTGATTGGGTCCTAATTTTAGATCCTGACGAGGAAATTCCAGGATCACTAATTAAAAAATTTAATGAAATAATTGAAAATAACGAAGCTGATTTTGTTAGAATTCCAAGAAAAAATATTGTTTTTGGTAAAGCTTTGAAGCATTCTCGCTTCTGGCCTGACTACAATATACGGTTTTTCAAAAGAGGAAAAGTGGTTTGGAGTGAAATAATCCACGGAGTACCTGAAACTACTGGAAAGGGAGTGGATCTAGAAGGTAAAGAAGAATTTGCAATTACTCATCACCATTATGAATCGATTGAGCAGTTTTTGGAGAGAATGAATCGCTATACAACTATTCAAGCAAATTTAAAATCAAAAGAATATAAGTTTGACTGGAAAGATTTAATAAGAAAGCCAGCGGCAGAATTTTTGAGCCGCTTCTTTGCTGGAGAAGCCTATAAAGATGGAGTACACGGGCTAGCACTTTCCATTTTACAAGCATTTTCGGAAAACATACTTTATCTTAAGCTATGGCAGTTAGAAAAATTTGGCGACAAACCACTTGACCTAAAAGAAACGTTAAGAGAAATTGATAGTGCTAAGAGGGAATTGAATTATTGGCAAGCAGATAGTGAAATTAAAATGAATGGTGGAGTTATCCCAAGACTCAGAAGAAAACTTAAGATATGAAAGTCTTCGTCATAATTCTTAACTGGAATCAGCCCGAGTTAACGATTGAGTGCATTAAAAGTGTATTAAAAATGCATCACAAGAATTTTGAATTGAATACAGTAATTGTTGATAATGGCTCAAGCGATAATTCGATAAAAAAATTCGAAGGTTTAAATAATATTGAGATATTGAAAAACAGTGTGAACATGGGATTTGCAGAAGGAAATAATGTTGGAATTAGATATGCACTGAATAAAAATGCAGACTTTATAATGCTTCTTAATAATGACACAGAAGTTAATGAAAACTTGGCAGAAGAATTATTAAGAGTGGCAGTTGATAATGAACAAGTTGGAATAGTCTCACCTAAGATTTATTTTGCCAAGGGATTCGAGTTTCATGGAGGTAGATATGAAAAAGCAGATTTAGGAAAAGTAATTTGGTATGCGGGCGGGGTTATTGATTGGAATAATGTTTACGGCAGCAATCGTGGAGTAGATGAAGTCGACAAAGGTCAATATGATGATAAAAAAGAATTAGATTTTGCAACAGGAGCGTGTATGTTCCTAAGATCTTCTGCGTTAAAAGAAATTGGCATTTTTGATAAAAAATATTTTCTTTATTTAGAGGATTTAGATTTATCTTATCGAATGAAGGAAAGTGGTTGGAAAATTGTTTTTGCTCCAAAAGCAAGATTGTGGCATAAAGTTTCTCAATCATCTGGAATTGGAAGTAATTTAAATGACTATTTTATTACAAGAAATAGATTATTGTTCGGTCTGAGATATGCCAGATTGAGGACAAAAATTGCACTTTTTCGTGAAAGCATAAAATTTTTACTCATTGGACGAAGTTGGCAAAAAAGAGGAGTATGGGATTTTTATTTTGGTAATCTAGGAAAGGGAAGCTATAAGTGATTACAGCAGTTATAATTGCAAAAAACGAGGAGAAAAGAATCAGGGAATGTCTGCAGTCATTAAACTGGGTAGATAAAATAATTGTTATTGATAATAATTCAACTGATAGAACTGCAAGTATTGCTAAGAAATTTAATGCAAAAGTTTATAACTATAAAATAGATGCAGCCAGTGGAAAATTCTCTGATATTCGAAACTTTGCTCTTAAAAAAATCAAAACAGATTGGGTCCTTTTTGTTGATGCAGATGAAATAGTAACTACAAAGCTTAAAAGTGAAATAGAAAATCTAATTAATCACCCAATAATTTATTTAAATGCTTATGCAATTCCGCGAAGGAATATATTATTAGGGCATGCCATGCATTGGGGTGGTTGGTGGCCAGATTATGTTATACGGCTATTTAGAAAAGATAAATTGAAGGGTTACAAAGGGGAACTACATGAGCAGCCAGTTATAGAAGGTAGTGTTGGAAAATTAAGCGAACCTTTTATTCACACAACTCACGAAAATTTAACTGAAATGATCAATAAAACCAATAAGTGGTCTGAAATTGAAGCAAGGCTAATGTATAGGTCAGGGCACCCCCCCATGAATGTGCCAAGATTTGCTACTGCGATGTTTAGAGAATTTTGGTATCGGGGAATATTGAAATTAGGATTTCTAGATGGACCAATTGGTATTATTGAGATAATCTATCAGATGTTTAGCCGCTTTATAAGTTATAGTAAGCTCTGGGAGATGCAGAAATGAAAGCAGCAATTTACAATCCATATCTAGATACGTTGGGAGGAGGGGAACGTTATAGTATGGCTATTGCTACAACTCTTAATAAACTTGGATATAAAGTTGATGTTGAATGGAAAAATGAGTCCATAAAAGAAAAATTGGAAGAAAGATTTGGAATTGACTTAAATGATATAAACATAGTGGCAGATATAAAAAGAGGAGATGGGTATGATGTCTGTTTTTGGGTCTCAGATGGAAGTATTCCGGCTTTAAAATCACGAAATAATTTTATTCACTTTCAAGTTCCTTTCCAGAATGTAGGGGGAAGATCGCTAATGAATAAGTTTAAGTTAATGCGAATAAAAAAAATAATATGTAATTCAAAATTTACCAAAAAGATAATCGATGCCGAGTTTGGTATAGAGAGTGTAGTAATTTACCCTCCAGTTTCTGTTACAGAATTTAAACCAAAAAAGAAAGAAGATATTATTTTAAATATCGGAAGATTTTCAAATCTTTTGCAATCAAAAGGGCAGGATGTTCTTATTAAAGCATTCAAGAAGTTTAGTAAAACTCATCTCACTTATAAATTAATTTTAGCTGGCGGAGTTGAAGTTGGGGCAACGGGTGTAATTGAAAAATTAAAACAAATATCAAAAGGATTACCCGTAGAAATTATTAAAAGCCCTTCATTTAAGGAAATCAAAGAACTTTATGGTAAAGCTTGCATCTTTTGGTCTGCAAGTGGCTATGGAATAAATGAAAAGAAGGATCCACAAAGAGTTGAGCATTTTGGTATCACAATTGTTGAGAGTATGGCCTCAGGTTGTGTTCCAATTGTAGTTAAATCTGGAGGTCACAAAGAAATTATTAAAGATGGGATTAATGGTTTTCTTTGGGAAACCACATCGGGACTTATTAGTAAAACTAAAAAAATAACAGATGATATAAAGCAAATGAAGATTATTGTGCAGAAAGCAAAAGCTAGCGCAAAACAATATTCTTATGAGAAGTTTGAAAAAGAATTTATGTCACTCTTGTAGCTAAAATTGATCTATACTTGAGGAAAATTATATGAAAAAATATCTAATATTTCTTTTTTTAATCTTTGTTCTTGCCTATTTTTTGCGTGTTATGTTTTTGCCTTCTAGGGCTCTTACTTTTGGCTATGATCAAGCTAGGGATGCAGTTAATGCTACACAAATTGCATATGGACACCTAAAGATATTTGGGCCACCTGCTTCCCAACCTGGTTTATTTCATGGAGCACTATATTATTATGTTCTGGCTCCAGCATATTTATTTGGACAAGGAAGTCCACTTGTCGCAGGTTATTGGGTAGCATTCATAAATAGTCTTACTCTGCTTGTTGTTTTCTATTTAGGGTACTTAATGACTAAGAAGGTTAGTGTAGGATTACTGGCAGCATTTTTGTTTGCGATTTCATTTGAAGCTACTCAGTACGCCACATGGCTTTCAAATCCAACTCTTGGAATTCTTACAGTGTCGTTAATGTATTTGGGACTTTGGATGTGGATTAACCCAACTTCGTTAAAGCTACGCTGGGCGCGGTGGGTACCGATCATTGCTGCAATTGGACTTGGGTTATCAATTCAATCTGAGATATTTTTGATTTACCATATTATTCCTTTGGCAATTTGGTTATGGATTGGTAGGAAAAATATTACCAGAAAACAACTAACAACTTTTGTAATTATTCTTTTATTGACACTATCTACCATGGTTATGGCCCAGCTAAAATTTGGTTTAGGAGCAACTCTCACTGCAGTAAGACAATTATCCACCTCAAGCGATCCAAACTTGGCATATGCCAAATCCATTGGAGATTATGCAATTTTATATCTTAATCAAATAGGTAGAATTTTTTCCTTTAATAGTTACCCTGGAAATGCTGGATATGGTGGTGGCCTTGTGATTGCATTAATACTATATTCGTTTTTCGCTTACGCAAAAAACGCTAAGAAAAAAATTATCGATCCACGAATTTTTCTTTGCAGCTGGCTGATAAGCCATTTAAGTGTAGTAACTGTAGGTGGAACTAGTACACCATTTTTAATGGTGGGAATAGGACCAGCTGTGTCACTTTTGATTGCAATGTTTTTAGGGCAGTGGTGGAATAAAAATTACAAAATAGTTGTGATAGCTCTACTTGTAATTCTAACCTTTGCGAATATTTCTATGATCATGAAGGAAAATTCAAAAGGTTCAACTTTATTTTCAATTCAGTCCGAGATGACACTAGCCCATGAGTTGCCAGCAATTGATTATACTTATCAGGAGTCAAAAGGTAAGCCATTTGCTATTAATACTATTACCTCTCCCTTGTGGGTCAATATTGTCTGGACATATTTATATAACTGGTATGGTCAACCCAAGTATGGATATGTTCCATATTGGAGTGGAAAAGGACAAGAAGGTCAATTGGTAAGTTTACCCAAGGCAACTTCTCATTTAGAAAATAACTTTCTAATAATTGAGCCATTAGGTGGAATACCAACAAGATTTGTGGATGAAACAATTGGTGAGATGAATTCTTACACCACACTTATTAGTAAGAAAAATTTTGGTGAAATTGTGGTGGAGAAAAGAATTGGAAGTAAAAATTAAATGAAGAAAGGAATAGCACCGGCGGCCCAACTGCACAATAAAGTCCCACCAGATTGGTACTACAAATCAATTCAAGAAAATATGTTTCAAAGGTATTGGCATGGAAGAAGGTTTTCAGAAGTGACCCGCTTGATTGAAGTTAATCCGAAAGCAAAAATTCTTGATATAGGAAGCGCCGACGGAGTGTTCACTAAAAAAATATTAGACAAATCAAACGCTAAAGAAGTCATTGGAATTGATGTTTTGAAGACTTCTATTGATTGGGCTAATAAACATTGGAGTAAGGAAAAAAGAATGAAGTTTGAAATAGGGGATGCCCATAAGCTTAAATTTAAAAGTGATACTTTTGATGCTGTTTTTGCCTTTGAAGTACTGGAACATGTAGTAAGCCCTGAAGTGGTTCTTAAAGAAATAAAAAGAATTCTGAAATCTGGTGGCTATGCAATTTTTCTAGTTCCCACTGATAGCCTTTTATTTAAGTCGGGTTGGGATTTAGTCTGGACAAAAACCCGGGGAAAAATTTGGGATGAGACACATATACAAAGTTTTACTAAAAGTTCTCTGCCAAATTTAGCAAAAAAAGCTGGATATAAAGTTGAAGTGGACAAAGAATTCATCTTGGGAATGCTTCACTTAATTAAAGTAAGAAAAATATGAATGTATCTATAATTATCCCTAATTGGAATGGCCAGAGTTTACTCGAAAAAAACTTGCCATCAATATTACTAGCCAAGAAAAACAAGAAGAATAAAATTTCTGAAATAATTATTGTTGATGATACATCAAGTGACGGATCAGTTGCTTACCTAAAGAAAAATTTTATTAATGAAATTAAACTGGTCGTTCATACAGTTAACCGTGGTTTTGCAGCGAGTGTTAATACTGGTGTAAGAAGCGCTAAAGGGGAGTTCGTAGTTTTACTTAACACAGATATTATCGTGTCAGAAGATTTTCTCGAGACTTCTCTTAAAGATTTTTCTGAAGATCAAACTATTTTTGCAGTATCACTTCATGAAAAAGGATATGGAGCATCACAAGGAAAATTCCAGAATGGGTTTATAGTTCATCAAGGGCTTCGTGAGGAAAAAGAAAAGAGATTAACTTTTTGGGCAAGTGGAGGAAGTGCAATATTCAGGAAAAAGATTTGGAAGGAATTGCATGGAATGGATGAAGAATTGTACACTCCATTTTATTGGGAAGATATTGATATAAGTTACCGTGCTCAAAAACGAGGATATAGAATTCTGTGGGAGCCAGATGCGAATGTAATTCATGAGCATGAGGCCACCATGAAAAGGCTTCCTCAAAAAAGAGTTCAGCAGATTCGTGAGCGGAATTATTTATTGTTTAATTGGAAAAATATAACTAGCCCAACTCTTACCCGCAAACATATTAGTGGATTAATAAAGAGAATAATGAGGCATCCAGGTTATATTAAAGTTGTTATTTCAGCTTTAAGTAAATACAAAACAATGAAGAGACTTCGATTGCGAGAAAAGAAAGAAGCAAGTGTTTCGGATGAAGCCGTTTTTGCAAGATTTAATTAAAATATGAAATCTGTAGAAGTATCAATAATAATAGTTAATTATAAGACTCCAAAATTAACCAAAGATTGTGTTGAGTCTATTAAAAAAAGTTTACCAAAAGTTCCTTACGAAATTATAGTTATTGATAATAGTATTGATAACATTGGTTTTGCAAAAGCCAACAACAAAGGAATTAAGAAAGCAAAAGGTCGATATATATTACTTCTAAATTCGGATACGATTGTTAAAAAAGGAGCACTCGATAAATTGTATGATTTTGCAAAAATTCATGACGATGCCGGAGTGGTAGCTCCTAAATTATTAAATACAGACGGATCTATTCAGCCCTCAGTTTTTAGATTCCCTACAATAGCTAAAGCGATAGAACAATATTTTTTTGGTAAGAAAAACTTGTTGGATAAGTACATTCCCGAAACGCAAACTGTGGAAGTTGCTGTGATGGCAGCGTTTCTTATAACGCCAAAGGCTATTGAACAGGTTGGATTATTAAATGAAAAGTATTTTATGTATTTTGAAGATTTTGACTATTGTAGACGAGTTGCCAAAGCTGGACTAAAAATTTATTACTTACCAACTGCTGAAATAATTCATATTCACGGAGCAAGTGGAGGGAATATTAAGTATTTACAGCAGTCAGCTAAAAAATATCACGGATTTGTGGGATACTATATATATACGTCCGTTTTGTGGTTAGGACAAAAATTAAACAAATTTAATTTAAAATAAAATGAAGCTTTTACTAACCTCTACCGGGATTAAGAATAAATCAATATCTGATGCTTTATTGAAATTAATTGGTAAGCCATTTAGTGAAACTAAGTTAGCTTTTGTTCCTACTGCTGCAAATGATGAAAGAGGAGATAAGAGATGGGTAATTGAAGATTTGGGAAATATTAGTAAACTTGGTTTAAAATCAATTGATATTATTGACATTTCAGCTCTTCCAAAAGAAAAATGGGTAAAAGGATTTAAAGAAGTAGATATTTTGTTTTTTGAAGGCGGAAATACTTTTTATCTTATGTATTGGATTGAAAAATCTGGTTTAAACGAATTGATTTTTGATCTACTTAAGAATAAAGTTTATGTAGGATCTAGTGCTGGAAGCTGTGTGGCTGGACCTAAAGTATTAACTGATTTACAAAAACTTTTCCCTGAAGAGCAGAATGAGTTTAATGTTGTTGACGGATTAAAATTGGTACAATTTCACATTATTCCACATTTAAACTCTCCATATTTCAAAGAGTTGAAGGAAGATAAAATAAAACAGTTGGCCAAAAATATTAAAGAGCAAGTATATGTCATTGATGACCAATGTGCTATTGAAGTGATTGATGATGAAGTAAAAATCATTGGGGAAGGTAAACATTTTATAATAAATAATGTTTAAAAATACAAAATTAGTTTTAGTTACTATATTAATAGTCGCATTCTTTTTGAGGATTTGGCAGATTAACAAGGTCCCTGTTGCGCTTTTTGGCGATGAAGTTGATCTTGGCTATCAAGCTTATTCTATTCTCAAAACTGGTAGAGATTATTATGGCAACTTTATGCCGATTCATTTTCATTCTCTTGCCGAATGGAGAACACCACTTTACTTATACTCTGCAGTCCCTACTGTTGCGCTTTTTGGTATTAGCCCATTAGGAGTAAGACTCCCGGCAGTTATTTTTGGAGTACTGGGTGCATGGGCATTGTACTTATTGGTAAAAGAATTATTTAAAAAGGAAGATCTAGCGCTAGCTGCTGCAGCCGTAATAACTCTTAGTCCTTGGCATCTTGAATATAGTAGGGCCGGATTTGAAGTAACTGAATTACTTTTCTTTTTGATCATGGGATTATATTTATTCTTTAGAGCACTAAGACAAAATAAATATTTATGGATGTCAGCAGTTTGCTTTGCTTTGACTCCATGGGTATATAGTACTGCAAAATTGTTTATGCCTCTTTTACTTTTATTTTTATTTTTTAGTTATCGTAAAGAAATTTTTAAAATCCCTAAAAAATATTTAGTTTATACAATTATTGCTTTCATCGTAGTGGGAGCGCCAATTGCATACAGTACCGTGTTTGGTGGGGGATCTCAAAGATTTGATTACATTAGCGTTTTTTCGGACCCAACGACTGAGCCAGAAATTGGAACTGCTCGAGGGATTGATGCTAAAGCTCGGGGTGAAACTGGAACTGGTTTAAATCCAACTGTTATAGATAAATTAATACATAATAAATTTACTTTCTGGGGAGACCATGTTTTTAGGAATTTTTATCAGCCTTTTTCAGCTGACTTTTTATTTAATAATGGAGATCCAAACCCCAGACATTCAATTCACCAAATGGGTGAATTGTATAAGATTGAGGCGATACCCCTTATAGTAGGTCTTGTTCTCTTTTTTGTTTCAAAACATGAAAGGCGAACTAAATTACTTGTAGCTTTTTGGCTTTTGGCGGGAGTTATTCCTGCTGCAATTACTCGTGATGGAGGGAATCACGCTACTCGCTTAATATTAATATTGCCTCCTCTTGTATTTTTAGTTTCATATGGATTAGTGGAAGGAATTAAGTTAATTAAAGAGAGGCGTCGTAATCTGGCAATTTTGGGATATGTCGGGATCTTTGTAATTAGTTTTATTTTTTATCAACATAATTATTGGGTCCATAATCCATTTGATTCTGAGAGATGGTGGCATGCTGGGTTTAGTGAAGCCTTTCAAGCCGTTAAATCGATTGACGGTAATTACGACAGAGTTATTATCTCAACTAGAGGAGAGCCACCTTGGGTATTTTTTGCGGGACTCTATCCCTACCCGCCTGATTTATGGCAAAAGAATTTCCCAATTGGAAATGATGTTAACTTGGCCGGATTTGGTAAAGTGTCGCATATCGATAAATTCTACTTTGGAAGTCCGGAAACTGGAGGAGTATATGATTGGGGAAAGGTGTTAGATAAAAAAACTTTATATATGGCAAGTGCCAAAGAAGTTAATGTAAACTTGATTCTTGAGCCAGACAGAACTCCAAAGGATCTGACTTTACTTAAAGCAATCGCTTATCCATCAGGAGAACCAGCTTTCTACTTATTTACTGGGAAATAATATGGATCCTCTCAGTAAGACAACAGATTTTTATTGTGATTTTGTATTTAGTGGCAAAGTAAATGTAGATAAAGTTAAAGAGACAAATAATGTTTTAGCTTTTTATCATACAAAGCCAAGCTATGAACTACATATTGTTATTGTTCCTAAAAAACACATTTCAACTCTTTCAGAATTGGATGACCTAAATGTGATTAAAGAAATTTTTATGGTTACTCAACAAATAATTAAAGAAAAAAAATTAGATAAATCGAACTTCAGGATTATTACGAATGGTGGTAGTTTCCAGGATTCAAAACATTTGCACTTTCATTTAGTATCAGGAGAAAAGAAATAAATAGGTTTGATATTAATGATTAAGTTTTGGATTAGTTTTTACAATTCTTAGTGCCACTTCGCCACTTGGATATTTTATTTCTTTAATTAAGGTTAAATGATGTTCTTTTATTTGCTGAAGTGAGATTGCTAGCTCATCCCCGATCATATACTGTTCGTCAGCTAGATCATGTTCCCAATCAATTGGGCGAGTTACCAATCTTCCTATGTGTTTTTCTTTGTTTCTTTGCATATTAATATAGTATTCTGTCGGGGTTACTTCAAAATTTTCTTTTTGAAAAGTAGCTGGATCTGCACTCATAAAGAAAGCTAGTTGAATGTATGGCTCATCCCTTGAATTATCAACTATAACTGGTGCATTAGCTCCCCATGATTTAATTATTTGACTTGCTTCTTCCCATCCGTAATTCCAGTATTTACCACGATAATATTCATTAAGAATAATTACAGAACTATAAAGTTTTCCCAATGAATACACTACCAATAGTATAGATATTAAGGAAAATACTATTTTATGATTGTTTTTTTGTAGCCTGTTTGCTAGTTCGACAATTGCGATAGCAACTGAAATAGTTATTGGTATGACCATTTGAAGTGATCTAATTGTTGAATACGGGTCCCGAGTTAAAGCAGCTGGAATTGGAGCAATCAGTAAAAACGATAAGGTGAAAAATTTAATTTCTCCTATGTTCTTACTTCTAATTAACTTGTAAAGTCCGTAAATATAGAATGGGAATTGCCAAAGGAAAAATGTACCAAGCTCTGGGAATGAGCTTCTTGGGCCTGAATCTCCCAGAACAAATAGATTTCTGGGTGAAAAATATGAAACATATAAAGATGCAAACTCTTTAATGCTTAAAAACATTCGATTATTTATAATTAGTGAAGATATCCCTTGATAGTTGTCCAAATACCCTGCTGGTTTTTGGTAGGAAAATATGTTTAATCCAGCGCGAGCTAAAAATCCTGGAGTCGTGGCTACACTTAAGGTTGGTAGACTTATAATTAAACCAATTATTGCTGCCACTATTAAATATTTGAAATGACTTTTATTTAATAAGATATTTTTGTAGCGCAAAAATAAAATAATAACCATTAAAGGAGTTATTATTCTTTGTGCATGATAAGAAGGTACTGCTATGGCAAAAAGTAGACCTGAGAGAATTAAGAGCTTTGGTTTTTCTAGGGCATAATAAAAAGATAAAACTCCTGTTAAAAAGAAAAAGAGCGCAACATTACACTCAAAATTAGTTCTCCCAAATAATATATGCCAGGGAGAGATTGCCAACAAAAAACTTGTAATTATTGCGAGCTTTTGATTTTTAGATAATTTCAGGACTAATAAATATAAAATCGGAATTGTAAAAATGCTAAATAAAAACGAAGGGAATCTGACAGTGAATGCATTTAATCCAAAAATTGGAATTAGAGGAACTATTAAATAAATATAAACTGGGGTCTTAAAATCAGTAAAGCTTCTAAAAACAATTGGAAAACTTTTTCCAAATTCATCTTTTCCAGTTTTTAAAATCGAGTAAGCAGAATATCCTTGCCCGGCTTCATCAAGATAAAGTCCACTTGGCGCCTTCCCAAGCATATAAAATCTAGTTATTATTGCAATTAAAATTGCAATAGATAGTAATATAATTATTGTTATTTTTTTCACTTTACAAAAATTCTAATTAATTCAAAGCTTGAGAATACAATAAACATTAAGTAGAAGATTTTCATTGATTTGGGATATTTTTTATTGAAAACATTAATTCCATGAATTATTAAAATTGAAAGTGGAAAATAAAGAATAAAATCATTTCTATCAAAACTACTTAGAATTGATAAGTTTATTATTGCCGCAATCAGAAATGTTAGGACAATTTTTCTATGTTTAAGGGAGGTAATATTAAATAATGCGATTAATATAAAGACCAGAGACAAGAATGGAAATTTTATGAGATTTTGATTATCAACTGTAATTTGTCGAGGGGCAAAGCCAAAGAAGTAATTATTCGGATCAGTTAAGGCAAAGAAATTATTGGTAAATTTATCCAAAGGAATTCGAGCTTTATTTTGAAAAATTCTGGCCAAGTAAACATTTGGATAAAGCTGAGATCTTTGCAAAACTTGCTGCCCTTTTTCATAATCAAACTTGAAAATAGTCTGGCCAAAAAAAGGTCTCCATAAAATAATTAATAAGATTAGAGAAAGAATTACAAGTTTCATATATCTTTTTTTAAAGTTGAGTATTAAAAAAAGTAACGGAAGTATGGCAAATTTTGGTTGGAAGATCGGGAAAAGATAATTTAAAAAGTTAGGGAATGTGTTTGCCAGAAAAAGTGATAAAGGCCAGAATATCAAAACTAAGCCAACAGTAATTTTTTTGAGCATCGCATTAATGATACAATTTTAACATAGAGTAATGAGGAAGAAGTTAATTATATTGTTTACTGTAGCTTTTGTATTTAGATTTTTTTTAATTTTTATTGCATATCATGGCGATCTTAACAATAATATTTCTTGGGGAAATGCATTACTTAAGTATGGTGCAAAGGGTTTTTATGAACAAAAAAGTTGGTTATTTTCTGCTCCTAATCAGCCTCCTCTTTACATATTACTATTCGGTTTAACTAGCTGGATATACCAGTCAATAACCAATCTTGCATGGCACTTAAATAATAATGTTGGAATATTCCCATCGTCTCTTGTTTGGTTTTGGCAGGATCACGGTATGGTTATTTTGGTAAAGCTCCTCCCAATACTTTCGGATCTAGGTATTGGTTATCTAATATACAAGCTTACGAAACGATTTAGTTTAGCAGTACTTTGGTTATTTAACCCCATTACATGGTACAACTCTAGCATTTGGGGCCAAACAGACCCAATTGTTAATTTGCTAGGGCTGATTAGTATATTTTTCTTGTTCAAGAAAAAACTGGTTCCCAGTATGTTATTTTTTATAATGAGTATTTTGTTTAAGGGATCATTGGCAATTTTCTTACCAATTATTTTAGTCGTATGGATTTTACAAAAACACAAATTAAAGCTTTGGATAAAAGCTATTTTAATTTCAGGAATGACTGTTATTTTAGTAACTTTTGCATATCACCCATATCTTGACTTGCCAATTTGGTTATTTAATCTTTATACTCAAAGATTTTTCCCAGGGGAAATTGGAGACTTGTCGGCTAATGCATTTAATTTTTGGTATCTAGTCAATCCAGGCAAAGTGCTAGACTCAACTCCCTACTTTGGATTACCAGCAAGGATATGGGGAGATGTGATTACTTCGATTGCAATAATAATTACAATTGTTAGACTGCAAAAACAAAAAACGGAAAAAAATATACTTTATTCTTTAATGATTGTTGCCGTGGTAACTTTTTTGTTTATGACTAGAATACATGAAAGATATTTATATCCTTTTTTCCCAATAGCTACAATTTTAATTGGTTTTATTCCAGAGTTACTGATTGCCTATGTAATTTTATCGATTACATTTTTACTTAATATGTACAATCTATTCTGGGCTCCGTCGATTGGGGTACTAGAAAAGACTATGCAGATGACTAAACTACCTGTAATTTTAACTATTATCAATCTTTTAGTCTTCGTATTTATTATTAAACTTTCAACTAGGAAGAGTTAATTGATATAATTGATTTACATGAGGAAGTGGCTAATCGTTGGAATTGTTTTACTTGGGTTCTTGCTTCGAACTCTTAGTATTTCAGATCATCCAGTTGGTTTTACTCCAGATGAAGCTTCCTTCGGCTACGATGCATATTCGATCTTAAAAACAGGGAAAGATCAGTGGGGCCATACATTACCCCTTGTTTTAAAATCATTTGGAGACGATAAACTACCGCTTTATGCATATTTAGATATCCCTTTTGTAGCTCTTCTGGGCCTAAACGAAACTGCAGTTAGGCTCCCAAATGCGTTACTTGGTACATTTGCAATTGTAATTACGTTCCTCTTGGTGAGGGCTCTTTTTAAGAGAGAAGATGTGGCACTATTAGCAGCTTTTCTTTTGGCGATTTCTCCATGGCATGTTATGTTATCTCGCGGAGCCTTTGAGGCAAATTTAAGCACTTTCCTGCTTCCTCTGGGTGTTTTATTTTTCTTGGCTGGTATAAAGAAAAAGAAGTATTTAATTCTAAGTGCTATTGTTTTCGGTCTTAATCTTTTTTCTTACCATACTGCTCGGCTATTAACGCCATTAATAGTAGGATTTTTGCTTTGGCAAAACTGGAAGGAGCTAAAGAAGAACTTATATGTCTTTAGTACAGTTTTTGTGTTATTTTTAATTCCTGCAATATATTTTTATTTGATGGGTGGTGGGAGGGTGGCTTCATCTGGAATTTTTGATTTAGGATTTGCTAGTGACAGATATTTGGCTCAAGTAGTAGGTGAACCAAATCTAGTTGCGAAAATTTTCTACAACAAACCAATTTATGTTTTTAGACAATTTCTAAGTAATTATCTTTCTTATTTTTCACCACAATTTTTGTTTACAAATGGTCCAGCCGAAGGAACATATGGGATGGTACCCGGAATTGGAGTTCTGTATTTAGTAGAGTTATTTTTCTTAGTAGGATTTATTCTAAATACAGTTAGAAATGGTCTAACAAAAGAAACAAAGTTAATTGTTTTTTGGATTTTAATTTCTATATTGCCAGCAGCACTTACCAAGGGACCAGGCTATGCTGCTAATAGAACAGCATTTGTATTGCCTGCATTGCAAATTATTTTGGCAATTGGAGGACTATTTATTTACAATAAATTTAAAACTAAGTCTTTGAAACGAATAGTCATGGTTGGTTACTTCTTTTTCTTATTACTTAATTTTACTTTTGTTGCTGAGAGATATTGGGTAGGAGAAACTGTGAATCAAGCACCTTCTATGGTTTATGGAGTAAAAGAAATTATTAAATCTCTAGGGAATATAGATAAAAGTACAAATATGTCTAAAGTTATTTTTTCAAAAAGTATTTCCGAGCCACAGATATATGTTGCTTTCTATACAAAAATGAACCCTGAAGAGTTTCAGAATAATACCAAAAATTGGAGTTTAGTTAATGGATGGGTAGATCAAATGGATAAGTACTCTTTGGGAAATTATACATTTAAATCAATTGATAGAATTGTTGATTTGAAGACCTTTTGTGGCTTTGTTGTTGGTAAGCCATCAGAGTTTCCTGAGGATACGACGGCCCAGAAAATTATGTACCCCAATAATAGCGAAGCATATTGGATTGTAGACCGGAATTGCACCTCACAAAAATGAGAAAAGTTAAGATTTTTCTACTCATCATATTCTTACTCTCAATTCCAACTTTCTTTAGGATGATTAGGCCCGGAATTTATTCAATGCAGGACTTTCATTATTTTCGACTGTTTGAGTTTGATAAATGTATCAAGGCTTTACAAATTCCTTGCAGATGGGCTCCTGATGCAGGACTTTCATATGGTGAGCCGCTGTTTAATTTTTACACTCAAATTCCATACGCAGTTGGAGAAGTTATTCACCTTGTTGGTTTACAGTTAGTTGATTCATTGAAAATTACTTTTATTCTTTCACTTGTTTTATCTGGTGTAACAATGTTTCTTTTATCAAGAAAACTATGGAAAAGTGATTTGGGTGGACTAGTGTCAGCAGTTTTTTATATTTACGCCCCGTATAGAGCCGTTGATGTGTGGGTAAGGGGAGCGCTCCCTGAGGCTTTTAGTTTTATTTTTTTTCCGTTGGTCATTTTATTTTTTGAGAAAATTATAGAAGGAAAAAGTAAAAGAAATTATCTATGGTTTAGTCTATCACTTAGCTTGACCCTACTTAATCACAATCTCTCACTTGTTCTTTTTGCTCCATTTCTCGTTATATGGATAATTTATCGAATTATAGAATTTAGAAAATGGAAAATTATTCCAGGCCTGATATGTTCAATTATTGGCTCGCTACTGTTAAGTAGTTTTTATATTCTACCTGTAGTATTTGAATCAAAATATATTGACCTTGAAAGTACAACCAAAGGCTATTTTGATTTTAGGGCCCATTTCGATACGATTTACCAAACTTTATTTTCCAGATTCTGGGGATATGGAGGGTCTACCTGGGGGCCTGAAGATGGGCTGAATCTTTCAGTTGGGCTATTACAGTGGATACTTCCAGTACTTTTAATTGTTTTTTCTTTTTTAACCAAAAAGAAAACTGTTTGGAGAAATTTATTAGTAATTACAGCAATAGGATGGTTCTGTCTATTCATGACTCACAATAAATCAGCTTTTTTGTGGGAAGCATTTAAGCCTCTTAGATTCATGCAATTTCCCTGGAGATTTTTAGGTCAAGCTGTTTTCGCTTTTTCGCTTTCGGTGGGTGCGATTCCTTTAATATTTAATAAAAGTAAGGCAGTTATAGTTTCCTTTTTGGTTATCATCCTTGTGACTGGCCTAACAATTACTTTTTTTAGGGAAGATATTTGGTATAACTATGATGATTTTAATCTAACTACTGGCAAGATTTTTGAGGAGCAAACTAAAGCTTCAATTGGGGATTATTGGCCTCAATTTGGCCATAAAATTCCAGACAAACCATCTGAAGGAAGGTATATAAACTATTTTCCAGGTTGGAACTACACACCTGATAAAAATGGTTTAATTACCTCAGAAGGCGCAATATTTACTGACACCCCAGTTAGAAGAATTGGGAATGTTGTAAGTCTGGTGAGTTTAGTTGGACTACTATTTTTATATTTTAAATTTAAAAATGAAAAGTAAATATTTAATTTTCTTGGCATTAATAGTTTTTTTGGGAGCCGTTTTACGGCTTTCACTTTTGACAAAATTTCCACCGAGCTTAAACTGGGATGAAATAAGTCATGGCTATAACGCTTACTCGATTTTAAAAACAGGTCATGATGAATGGGGACAATTACTTCCTTTAACTAATTTTAGAGCTTATGGGGATTATCCACTGCCGCTTAACCTTTATTTAACTATTCCTTTTGTTGCTACACTTGGATTAAACGAATTTGCAATTAGATTACCTCATACGATTCTTGGGATATTTACAATCCTGGCAACATATTATTTAGTTTTGGCACTTACCAAAAAGCCCTGGACGGCACTTCTTGCCGGCTTACTAATTGCCATTGAACCATGGACTTTATTTACTTCGCGCTTCGTCGTCCAATCAAACCTTTCTGTCTTTTTCTTAATAGCAGGAATGGCTGCATTTTTTAATCGCGAGAAACATAAATGGTTAGCTCCGATCTCATTTTTATTTTTGGGATTAACACTTTTTAGTTATCACTCAACAAGAATTTTTCTACCAATATTTTTATTAGCGCTGGTATTAATTTACAAAAAATTCAAATATTTAGTTTTAGTTTTTTTGGCAATAGGTCTAATTTTACTTCCGAGCGCTAGGGCCCGTTCAAGTGTTGTGTTTATTGTTGATCAAGGGGCAGTTAATAGAATTGAAGAAGCCAGGAATAATTCTAAGCTACCCGCTCTTTTTACTAAAGTTATTTACAACAAACCCGTATATTTAGCTGAAAAGTTTGTAGAGAATTATATTGGTTATTTTTCCCCGCAATTTTTGTTCCTAAAAGGCGGAACTCAATATCAATTTAGTGTTCCAGACTTTGGACTTCTTTACCTAATTAATTTGCCGTTCTTTTATATAGGGCTAGCTATTTTAGCTAAGAAGAGCATTAAGGATAAAGATTATAGATTAATTTTGGCTTGGTTACTTCTGGCTCCAATTCCAGCAAGTATTACTCAGGAAAAGTTCGCAGTTTTAAGATCAACTACAATGTTACCAATTCCAGAACTACTCTCAGCAATAGGTTTTTTTGCTATTTTTGATTGGCTAAGAAAAAGAAAAAAGATGTCGATGATGGCTGGGGGAATGGTTATTGTATATCTTATTTTACTTTTAGGGGGACTTGTGACTTATGGCACAAAATCTATTTTAGATTATCCTAAAAATTATTCTTGGGCCTGGCAATATGGCTATAAAGAAGCAGTGAACTTTGCAAAAGATAATTATAGCAAGTATGACAAAATTATAGTTACAAAAAAGTATGGTGAACCACACGAATTTCTCCTCTTTTATTTACAATATGATCCAGCCAAGTACAGAACCGATCCAAACCTAAATCGTTTTTATCAATCAAATTGGTATTGGGTTGATGGATTTGATAAGTTTTATTTTGTAAATGACTGGCAAATTCCAAAGTCTGGAAAGGTATTTGTCCAAGAAAGCAAAAGAACAGTCGATTGTAACCAAATCAAATGCTTATTAATTACAAGTCCAAGTAATTCTCCTGTAGGCTGGAAGAAAGTAAATACGATAAACTTTCTAGACGGCTCAATAGCTTTTGAAATGTATGAAAATTGAAATACTAAGAAGACTTTCTACAATCGAAAATTATTGTAGCTGGAACGAGATTTGCTCTTGGAACTGAATAGTATCGTGCTGGATTTAAGTGAGTCTCTTTTAAATCAAGTGGTTCTGGTTCTAGTATTTGTACTACTTCAAATCCATTTTTTACCAAAACATTATACCAAGTTGAAATTTTTCTAACTGACATATGAACCCCTTCTTCTGTTCCCCAAAATTCAGCTTGTCTTAAACCCTCATCATGATAAGATTTTTTAACTGCAATTTGACCATTCTCATACTTAACCTTTGGGTACATTGGATGTTCCCAGCTCCAAATGAATTTTCCTCCAATTTTTAAATATGAATTCACATTTTTAAAAGTCAATTCAAGATCAATTGTCCAACCTATTCCGTATATTGAAAATACTGTATCGACAGGTTCTGGTAAAGCAATTGAACTTTCCATTGCTTGTTCAAAAAGCATTACTTTACCATCTTGTATTGCTAATTTGTTAATATCTTTGGCAAACTCAATTTGAGTATGAGATATATCAAGAGCATAAACTTTTTTTGCGCCGTTTTGTATTAAATAATCAATTGAGTGTCCACTTCCGCAGCAAACTTCTACAAAAGTTTTTCCCTTAATTTCCCCAATTAAATTTTTATTATCTTTTTCAACATTAAATACTCCCCAATTTGGAAGTGCAGTGCCACCAAAAAACTCAGGGGCAACAACGTCCCAAGTATGCTTGTTTGTTTCCAATTTTCTTTCATCCATAAAGCCAATATATGATTGTATAGCAAAATTTATTCCAATAGTAAAGCTAGATTCTAGAGCTTCAAATAGAATATACTTAGCTTAGAATGAAGGGAAAATGGCTTCTAATTGTAATCTTGGTTTTGGCTTTTGTTTTGCGAATTTATAAGCTCGGTAGTGTCCCGCCTCACTTAACTTCTGATGAAGCAGCTCTTGGATATAATACATATTCAATTTTAAAGACAGGTAGAGATGAATATGGTAAATTCTTACCAATTATTTTTAAGTCTTTTGGAGATTACAAACCGGGGCTTTATGTGTATTCAGCTATTCCTGCTGTAGCAGTGCTTGGGCTTAATGAATTTAGTGTGAGGCTTCCAAGTGCGATAGCCGGAGTAGTTACAGTCTATCTAATTTATTTAACAGTAGGAGAATTATTTAAAAATCAGAAACTTCAAATTACTGCTACTTTGATAGCTGCGATCTGTCCTTGGCTAATTTATTTCTCAAGAGGTGCTTGGGAAGTTAATTTATCTTTAACATTAACTTTGGGAGGAGTTTATTTCTTTTTTAAGTCGTTAAAAAAATCTAAATATCTTGTTTTCAGTGCATTGTGTTTTGCATTAACTTTAATTGCCTACCAAGGAGCAAAATTATCTACCGGAATAGTTATATTAATTCTGGCCATTCTTTATTGGAAACAAATTATAAAGTTTGATCGCAAAAAAATAATAACTGCAGTAGTTGTTGGATTCGTTGTTGCTCTACCGATTTTGATAAGTTTATTTACTGGTAAAACTGGAAGATTAACAGTTTTTAGTGTATTTTCATATCCAAGGCCAAAGGAATATTTACAAAGCTTTTTGGATGAAGGGAATGAAAAGATTGGGAGTATATTTTATTATTTATTCCATAGTGAAAATGTAAATTTCCTAAGAGGTGTGTTGGGCCGTTACTTTAATCATTTTTCAGTGAGATTTCTTTTCTTCGAGGGTGATTGGGCCAATCCAAGGCATTCTGCACCAAACCAGGGAATGTTACTCCTGGGAGATATGGCATTGATAGTAGTTGGGATTATAGCTTTTGTAAAAACAAAACTCAGTAGAGAATCTCTATTTGTTTGGTTATGGCTACTTTTAGCCCCTCTTCCGTCAATTTTATCCCGTGACCAAGTTCATGCTGTAAGGTCTTTTAATATGGTTATACCACTTGTGATAATTCTTTCTTATGGACTGTTGTTTCTTTATAAAAACAAAAAACTATTTGCAGGTTTTGTGATTATTTATGCCATTAGTTTTATTTATTTTTTGGATGCCTATTTTATTCATCTTCCTATTCATAATTCACAATTCTGGGGATATGGTTATAAACAAATCGTAGAGACGGTTACTCCGATTCAGAATAATTATAAAACAATTAAAATTGAGCAATCTTATGCGCAACCATATATTTACTTTTTGTTTTACCAGAAATACGACCCAGCTAAATATCAGAAAGTTGCTAATCTTAAAGAAAATCCTTATGGAGATGTGGGGCAAGTTGAGAAACTGGATAATATTGAATTTAGTGGAATTGATTGGTCTCGTGATCGTGGAGACCATGGAGATTTGATCGTGGCTGACACTAAAGTTATTCCACCACTTGATTCAGACGACCCTAAACAATTTAAGTTGATAAACGAAATAAAGTATCTAGATAATAAAAATACTGCCTTTCGTGTACTAGAAATAAAATGAAGAAATTAATATTAATTGCAATTATTGTTCTGGCTTTTGCACTTAGGTTCTATCGACTAGATAGTTTTCCTGCACTAAATGCAGATGAAGCAGCAATTGGATACAATGCCTATTCTTTAATCCAAACTGGCAAAGATGAACATGGGCATGCTTGGCCCATTCATTTTCAATCTTTTAATGATTATAAGCCGGGATTATATTTCTATTTGGTTTTACCATTTATTAAAATATTGGGATTAAATGAACTCGCAGTAAGGCTTCCGAATGCAATATTGAGTGTAGCAACAGTTTTGGTAGTCTATTTTCTCGTAAAAGAGCTCTTTAAAAAAGACAGTATAGCTTTAACTTCTGCCTTATTTTTAGCAATCTCTCCATGGCATATTCATTTCTCCCGTGGAGGTTGGGAAGCTAATACAGCGACATTTTTTATAACCACCGGTATTTGGCTATTTATAAAGAGTATTAATAGTAATTTCAAAAGAAAATATTTGATTTTAAGCATTCTTGCTTTTGTAGCTTCACTTTACGCTTATCATGCAGCTCGTGTTATTGTTCCACTTTTGGGAATAGGCCTTTTTGTAATTTACCGGAAGAATCTTATTAAAAATTTAAAACCAACCTTGATTGCAGTAGTAATTGGATTAATTTTACTGATACCACTTCTTATTGATTTTACCAAAGGGGGAGTTTTATCTCGCGCTGCTGGAGTGGGGTTGTTCGCAGATCCTGGTCCTCGCTCCCGTGTTGAGGAGCAAAGAGGAGAACATGGAAATATAACTAGTATCTTGGCCAAATCACTTCACAATAAAGCTGTTAATTATAGTTTGGCGTTTTTTGAGAATTGGGGGAAGCATTATTGGGGTGAGTTTTTGTTTTTGTCAGGGGATGAGGTACAGAGAAACAAAGTTCCTGAGACAGGAGAAATGTATTTGTTTGATGTAATTTTATTACCTATTGGAATTATTATTCTTATTAAAGGCTTCAAAAGGGAGCGGGATGGAGTGATTATTCTATGGCTAGTTATTGCACCAGTTGCTTCAGCTCTTACCTTTCAGGCGCCTGGCGCATTAAGGGCCGAAAATATGGTTATTCCATTAATGATTATAAGTGCAATTGGGTTGATTACCATTGTTGAAGTACTTAGTAAGCGAAAATATAGAAATGTCATTTTTGGTATTTTGTTTTTAATTATTTCCTGGCAATTTGCAAGGTACCTACACATGTATTATGTTCATATGTCTAAAGAATACCCATATTCCTCTCAATATGGTGTAAAAGAATTGGTGAATTATATTTCCCAGCATAAAGAGAAATACAAAAAGATTTTGGTAACTGACAGATATGATCAGCCTTATATTTTATTCTTATTCTATACAAAATATGATCCTGCTAAGTTTCAAAGTGATCACCAGTTAACTCCGCGTGATCAATTTGGTTTCTCAACTGTAAATCATTTTGGCAGATATTATTTTGCTAGTATAAAGTTTGATGAAGCTAAGCCAGACAATCCCAATAGTTTAATTGTTGGCACCAATGGGGAAATTCCCAAAGAGGCAAACATAGTAAAAGATATTTATGGCACAAACGGCTTTTTATATTTTAGAGTTGTAGCTAATTAAGATGAAATTATCTGTTGTCCTTGCTGTAAGAAACGAAGAAGCCAATTTGGCAAGATGCTTGGAATCTATAAAACATATTGCCTCTGAGATTGTAATTGTAGATGAATATTCTACAGATAATACAATTAGCATCGCAAAAAAATATGGAGCAAGAGTTTACAAAGAACCCCACCATGCCATCTTTCATATAACAAAACAAAAGGCACTGAGTTACGCTAAAAGTGAATGGATATTGCAGTTGGATGCGGATGAAGTAGTTACGCCAAGCTTAGGGAGAGAAATAATAGATGTTATAAACGGCAAAAGTGTAAAAATAGATTTAAAAAAAGAAGCTTTGTTTAGAAGACATCAAAGGGTAGTTGAGATGCGAGATGGAAGAATAGGTAAAAGAACTGGCGAAGTGGTGGCTTATTTCATACCTAGGGTTAATATGTTTTTAGGGAAACCTCTAATTCATGCTGGTGTTTACCCTGATGCCGTTATTAGACTAATTAAAAACGGAAAGGCTCATTTCCCTGCAAAAAGTGTTCATGAACAAATCGAGATTGAAGGGGAAGTTGGATGGCTAAATAGTGATCTTGAACATTATGATTCTCCAACTTTAACAAGATACATTGATAGAGCTAATAGATATACTAGCCTTACGGCCAAAGAATTTGAACAAAAAAATGTTGGAAAAAATTTACTCGGTATATTTTATTACTCAGTTATCAAGCCAAGTATCGTTTTTTTGAAATTATACTTTCGTCATAGAGGCTATTTAGATGGCATGAGAGGTTTTTTGTGGTCATACTTTTCTGCTATACACTATTCAATTGCCTACTTTAAATATTACAGTGGAGGGTACGAATGAGAGTTGCCATAGATAATGGACCATTGAGTTCTGGTCATTCAGTGAGGGGAGTGGGAGCATATACGCGCGGACTTATTAACGCACTTGGTTCTGAAGTTGAGGCAGTTGATTTTGAAAAAACTGATTTATCTGGCTACGATATTCTACACTATCCTTATTTTAATCCTTTTATTGTTACACTTCCTTTTAGAAAGACTGCAAAAATCGTTGTAACTATTCACGATCTTATTCCTTTACTGTATCCAGATCATTATGTCCCTGGCATTAAGGGAGATATTAAGTATTTTGTAAATAAAATATTAATTAAAAAAGTTGATGCAATCATTACCGATACAGAGACTTCAAAAAAAGACATTGTTAGATTTTTAGGAGTACCTTATGAAAAAGTGCACGTAGTTTATCTGGCTCCAAGAAAAATATTTAAGAAAATAGTAGATAAAAAGATGCTCAAATCAATTCAGGAGAAATACAATTTACCTAAAGAATTTGTGTTATATGTTGGAGACGTTAATTACAATAAAAATGTTCCTGGTTTAATTAATGCAGCTAAAATTGCCAAAATGCCATTAGTGATTGTAGGAAAACAAGCTGTTGAAATTGAAGATTTGGCCCGTGATATGAAATCAATTAGCGGCGTACAGGATTTTATAAGGTTTTTATTAGATAAGCCTCACCCTGAATTAAAACATTACCAAGAGATTGTGAAAAGTTTAGAAAATAACACTGATGTTTTTAGATTAGGTTATGTTAGTGATGAGGACTTGGTTGCGATCTACAATCTGTCTTCAATTTATTGTCAGCCATCTTTTTATGAAGGATTTGGTCTCCCTGTCCTTGAGGCAGTTGCAAGTGGAACTAAAGTTGTTGCATCAAGAACACAAGCTTTGGTCGAAATCTTGGATGATGCGTCTATTTATTTTGATCCCAAAAGCCCAGATGAGATTGCGCGCGTGTTTAAGATTAATACCAAAAACGACAAGCTACCCAGAGAATATTCGTGGACTAAAACTGCCAAAGAAACAATGGACGTTTATAAATCTATATGAAGAAAGATATTGTAAATTCTGTTCTGACTTTTATTACCTGGAGAGCTTTAATTCTAGTCTTTGCCATAATTGGAGTTTTGTATTTACCTTTAAATGGTCATGATTTCTTGGGAGGCGGGATAAGAAATTACTTAATAGACCCATTGTTTTGGGGCCATGCTAATTTTGATGGAGAGCATTATATATCTGTAGCCATTCATGGATATAAATTTTTAGAGCAGGCATTTTTCCCAATATACCCATTATTAATTCGTTTTATAGGACACCTTACTGATATGGCACCAAGTTATTTAGTTTGGGCGGGATTATTTATTTCAAGTGTTTCTTTTGTTATCGCTCTTCACATATTACGCAAACTTGTCTCAATAGATTATCCTGCAAAAATTGTTAACCTAACAATTGTTTTACTTCTTTTATATCCAACATCTTTTTACTTCGGCTTTGTATATACTGAAGCAATTTTTTTTCTGGTTAGTATCTTAGCTTTTTATTTTGCACGGAAAGGTAATTGGTTTTTGGCAGCAGTATTTGGTGGAATTTCGTCGGCAGTTAGAATTTATGGAATATTATTATTGCCAGCATTTTTATTAGAGGTTTGGCAGCAAAAAGAAGATTTAAGAAAAGCATGGTGGATATTCTTGGTGCCAGTTGGTCTATTAATATATATGGTTTACCAGTGGAAAGTGTTTGGAGATCCACTTTCCTTTTATCATCTGCAACTCTTGGTTGGTCCTCAACATCAAAGTGGAATTGTAATTTTACCTCGTGTTTTCTGGAGATATGTAAAGATTTTAGTGACGGCAGATAGAAGTAATCCCTTGTATCAAACTGAGATATTAGAATTTCTTACGGGAGTTGTCTTTACAATATTGCCTATTTTAGGTTTTTTCAAAAAAGTACGCTGGTCATATTTAATTTATCTAGTGTCTGGCTTTTTAATGCCAAGCGTCCAAGGAAGTTTTTCTTCAGTTCCAAGATATGTTCTAGTGCTCTTTCCAGGATTTATCATAATGGCATTACTATTGGACAAATTGCCAAAGTGGAGCCAGTTTGTGATATTCTTCATTTTAGGCTCTTTCTTAGCCTTAGAAACAGCCCTTTTTATTAGAGGATATTGGATAGCATGAAAGCAAAAATAATTTCTATTATTTCTCACCCAGTAATTTCTGGAAGCGCAATTTTAGTAGTTGGAAGTATGGGTGTGAATGTAATAAATCTAATTTACCAGGTAATAATGGCCAATACTCTAAAGTCTGTCCTTTATGGTGAACTTATTAGTCTGTATTCAATTTTGTACATCTTGAGTATTGTTCCGCTTTCAACCAGTGTTGCGATTGTTAAATTTATATCAAGTGCAAAAAATGCTAGAGAGCGATTGGTGATTTACATAGCCATTAAGAAATTAGTTTTTTGGATTGCTGTAGTTCTATCAATTGCTGTTGTGTTCTTGTCTTATCCAATTGCACAATTTTTGCATATTCCAGATGTTCTGAGTGTAGTTTTTACTGCTGGGGTATTATTTTTTAGTTTAATTACTTTAGTTAATCAATCTACAAGCCAAGGGGTCTTAAAATTTATGGGAGTAGTTGTTCCAAATTTTGTATCAAGTGTAACTAAATTGATTTTGGGAATAATTTTATTTTATTTAGGATTATCTGTTGGAGGAGTTATGTTCGCTGTCGTAATTGGGGTGGCAGCTGCATATCTAATTTCTACTCTTTACGTCAAAGATAGATTTAAAGGTACATCCGCTAAAAAATATGATTTAACTAAATTCTTTAAGTATTCTGCACCAGTACTTCTGCAGGCTTTAGCATTTACTTCTTTTTTTACCACCGATGTAATTTTGGTAAAGCATTTCTTCAGTGCAACTGATGCTGGAATTTATGGAGTTCTATCAACTCTTGGGAAAATTGTATTCTTTGCAGCTTCTCCTGTTGCTTCAGCCATGTTCCCGTTTGTTGCAGGAAAAAAATCAAAAGGAGAAAAATACTTCAAAATACTAATAGGGTCGTTAGTTGCCACCGCTTTAGTATCGGTTGGTATTGTAGGTATATATTATCTTTTTCCTGGACTAATATTTAAAATTCTTTATCCCCATTATCTTGTTGCTCAATATGATCTAGCTTGGATGGGACTTTTTATAGCTTTTTATACAATGTCGAGCTTTTTAATTAACTTCTTTCTTTCAGTTGATAAAACTTGGACAATTTCACTGCCATTATTTTTTGCCGTCCTACAGATTATTGGAATATGGTTTTATCACGGCTCATTACTTACTGTTATTCAAATTTCCTTAGTACTAAGCTTTGCCCTTTTCATCCTTCTGCTGGGGTATTTGGTATATAATCGAGCTGAACATGTCTAATTTATTATCAATAGTTGTTCCGGCCTATAGACAAGAACATACCATTAAAAAAGACTTGGGAGAGGTTGATCGCATCATGAGGCGAGGACTTCCTTTAGAATTTGATTATGAAATTATTTGTGTAGTAGACGGAGTAATTGACAATACCCTTAAGGAAGCCAAAAAAGTTAAGTCTTCAAAGGTACATGTTTTATCTTATCCGAAAAACAAAGGTAAAGGGTACGCAGTTAGGTATGGAATGAAACATTCAAAGGGAAATTTTGTATCTTTCTTGGATGCTGGGCGAGACATAAGTCCAAAGGGAATTATGATGCTTATTTCCCATATGGAGTGGTATAACGCTGATATTATTGTTGGATCAAAGCGTCACCCTGTTTCCCAAGTTAATTATCCACCATTAAGGCACGTTTTTAGTATTGGTTACCATTTTGGCGTAAAAGTTCTTTTTGGTTTGCCTTTGACTGATACACAAAGTGGAATAAAAATCTTTAAGAAGAAAGTAATTGATAAGATCTTGCCAAGACTTCTAGTTAAGCGATATGCGATGGATATAGAAATGCTAGCGGTTGCTAAATATTTAGGTTTTAATAGAATTTACGAAGGGCCAATTGAAGTTCACTTTGACAAGCGAACCAGTAATATTCGCTGGTCAACAATAATCAAAATGCTTTGGGATACCCTAGCTGTTTTCTATAGACTTAGAATTCTTCACTATTATGATGATGCAAATAGGACAAATTGGATAAGTGAGTAGATTATCTCTTCATGGCTTCTTCAATATTCTTTACAATTTGAGTATGAACTTTTGTAAGAAGAGTAGGAGTAACTACTTTCTGTGTTGGAGATAACAATTTTATAGTTGACTCTGCAGGTATTTCTGTTACAACAGGTCCAGCCCAATCACCATTTTTCAGATATTCAAGCATTGGGAATATTTCTGTTTTTCTTGTTCCAAAATATAAATCGGCTAGTTCCTCCATTGAATCAAATGGTCCCTTAAAATCTTCTCGCCCTACGCCTATGTGAATTTCATCAATATCATCTTTAAAAGTTTCTATAACATTTTTCCAGTGGCCGAGAGATTTATCTCCTCGAATTGCCGGACGTCTAATGTGGAATAAATCAATGCAGGCTTTAAATCCAAACTCTCTTCCGATTTTTAAGTATTCCTTTAAATTATTTGCATGCCACTCCCACATTTGTTCAGGTGTCGGTTGGAAAATCTTATGTGTTAATTTATCAAACTCGCTCGGCCAAGTTTCTCCTTTCAATTCTTCATGAGGATAAATCACTGTAATAAAATCATTATTTTTGAATGATTGAATCCTTACTAGATCTTTTAGAGATTCCAATTTTCCTACCATTCCTATGTTTTGAGGAAATTTTCCGCTGCCCCAACTTTGGTGAGTAGATTTAATTCTTTTTAGATCGATTGTAGATGGAAAATATCTAAGCTGGAAGCTAGAGCTTCTGAAAGAATACCATTCCACTCCATCATATTTAGCATCATTTGCTAGTTTGGTATGGTAATTGGAGAGCATAAGAGCCGCCCACGGATACTTCTTTTGGACATTATTTTGCATTGAGGAGATTAGAGATAGTTTTCTTTCCATTTTGTGAATTCTAACATATGAGCTTATAATAAAAAAGTTTATGAATATCTTAGTATTCTCTTGGCGCGATCCCAAACATCCTCAGTCAGGTGGAGCAGAACAAGTAATGCATGAGCACATGAAGGGATGGGTGGAAAATGGACATAAGGTAACTTTGTTCTCAGCGTTTGTTAAAGAGTTACCTAGAGAAGAAATATTAGATGGAGTAAGGATAATTAGATCTGGAAAACAATTAGTTGGTGTTCAAATAAATGCATTCTTTTGGTATGTTTTTGGGAGGCATGATAAATTTGATTTAGTAGTGGATCAGTTTCATGGGCTTCCCTTTTTTACTCCAATCTATATACGAACTCGCAAATTAGCTGTAATTCAGGAAGTGACTGGAAATGTTTGGTTTTTAAATCATTTACCAAAGCCGCTTAATTGGATAGTGGGCACAATTGGATATATTACTGAGCCAATTTATTTTTGGTTTTATAAAGGCGTGCAATTTATGACTGGATCTTTATCAGCCAAAGAGGATGTAGTGAAGATGGGAATTCCCGAAAAGAATATCCACATTGTTCATCACGGAGTTATAATTCCAAATTTAAAGATAAGCAAAAAGAAACAGAATACAAAAACAATTGTGTTTTTGGGTGCTTTAGCTCGCGATAAAGGAATAGAGGATGCGTTAAAAGCCTTTTCAATTTTAAATCAGAAAGATAATTATCACTTTTGGGTTATCGGTAAAGTGGGAAAAGGATACGACACATATCTAGCAAATTTATGTAGGGAACTGGGGATTTACGAGAAAGTTAAGTTTTGGGGATTTGTTAGTCAAGAAAAGAAATTTAAATTACTTTCTGAAAGCCATATACTTCTAAACCCATCTATTCGTGAAGGTTGGGGATTAGTTAATATTGAAGCAAATAGTGTGGGGACGCCAGTTGTTGGATATAAATCTCCTGGGTTAGTTGATTCAGTAAAAGATGATGTAAGCGGTGTTATTTGTAAGGAAAATACGCCACTTGAGTTGGCTTCTAATGTTGATAGAATACTCTCTAGTTCAGAAGAGTATGGAAAACTACAGATTGGTGCTCTAAAGTGGAGTAGAAATTTCACTTGGGAAAAGGCAAGGAAAGAGAGTATTGAATTGATTGAAAGTTTATGAAAACTGTAAAAGATTACTATCGCAAAAGATTTCCAAAATACGAGCTAAAACAAAAAGATATGATATGGCAAATATTATGCCATGATTTTTTTCAGGACTTTGTAGGAGAGAATGATGTTGTAATGGATATTGGAGCTGGATATTGTGAGTTCATAAATAATATAAAGTGTAAAAGTAAAATTGCAGTTGACATTAATCCTGATACTAGAAAATTTGCAAATAAGGATGTAAAGATTGTTAATTCTCTAGCAAACAAAATACCCTCAACATTTAATGAGAGGGTTGACAAAATTTTTATGAGTAATTTTCTTGAGCATCTGGCTACTAAAGAGGAAGTAATTGAAACACTAGACAGATGCCATAGTTTACTTAAGAGAAAGGGAAAGATCATGATACTTCAACCAAACATTTCCTTGATTGGTAATAAGTATTGGGATTTTATAGACCATAAAGTAGCTCTAAATGAGCTAAGTGTTATAGAAGCAATGAAAATTGTAGGATTTGATGTTGAACTTAGTATCGAGAGATTCTTACCCTATACAACTAAAAGTAAACTTCCTCAGTTGCCATTTTTTGTGAGAGCATATCTCATGATTCCACCAAGGTTTCGTCCAATGGCAGCTCAAAGCTTCTTTGTGGGAATCAAAAACTGACATGAGTACGCTAAATATTGTAATTCCTGCAAGAAATGAAGAGGAGGTAATTCTAAAGACTCTTGAGAACTTGAAGAAAAATGTGAAGTCTCCATATAAAGTTATTGTTGTTAATGATAAGTCTAAGGATAGAACTGAGAATTTAGTAAGAACATACATGAAGAAAAATAGGAATATAACTTTATTAAATAATGAAACTAGGAAGTCTGGTTTTGGACAAGCTTTAAAATTAGGAACCAAGAAAATAAAGTCGGGAAATATAATTTATGTGATGGCAGATCTTTGTGACGATCCACGAACAATTAACAAGATGGTTCAAAAAATGGAGGAAGGGTGGGATATAGTTTGTGGTTCAAGATATATGAAAGGCGGAAAAAAGAAAGAGAATAATAATAAGCTCCAAGGTTTTTTTTCTCACATCGTTAATTTTTCTTTATATTATTTCTTAAGAATTCCAACGAAAGATACAAGCAATGCATTCAAAATTTATAGAAGGGATATTCTCAATAAAATAAGATTTAATACGAATAGTGGTGTCGAAGCATCAATGGAAATTTTGGGACAAGCATACTTTAATAATGCAAAAATTACTGAGATTCCAACAATTTGGACTGGCCGGAAATTTGGAGTATCTAAATTTAAAATGGTTAAAAGAGCACCTGAGTACTGGAAAATTTACAGATGGATATTTTTGAATAAAGTAAGAAAATCTGTCGGTATGAAACTTGTTGAATTTTATATTTGATAATTCTTTCCCACTTGTTTTTTATTTTTTTAGGTGCAATAATTTCATATGTTTAAGAAGATAGTTTTTGGAGTTTTCTCATCACTTCTCATTTTTGGATCTGTAACTCCCGTTTTTGCAAAAACTGTTTATAAAGCTCCTGTTGTCGCTGCGCCTACTCCAACTCCAGTTGCTACTGTAAACTCATTTGAAATGTTTTGGCCTTTGGTGGCTGGTAAAACTATAGAGAGTAAGCTTTATAGCCTTAAGTTACTTAAAGAAAAGATTAGAGGATTTCTAATTTTCGGTAAAGCACAGAAGGCGGATTATGAAATCTTTTTGGGAATTAAAAGAATGCTTGAAGCGGAGGTTTTGATGAAAGCTAATAACAGCGATTTAGCGAACAAAACTTTGGATAAGGCTATCGCCACATTCCAATCTGCTTCTGCTAATTTGGATGCTGCAAAAGCAAGTGGAGACATTCCTCAAAATGTTAAAGATGAAATTAATACAAGAGTAAATAATCTAAAAAAGTTTGTAGGTTTCTTAATTGCGCAGAACAAAAATTACAAGGATAAGTTGCAATCCGTCTTGGATGTCCTAAATCAAATATCTTCAAAGATTTGATTCATGTTTTTAATTTCTAGAAATCCTTCTTTTCGTTTCTTGTTTGCATACTCTAATATTTTTTTAAACTCTACTAGTAGAGAGTTTGTATTGTCAGCAAAGTCTACTGGATGAAACCACAAATGAAATACTTTTTTCTCTTTAATCGCCTTATCTATCCCCATTTTGCATTTAATGAATCTCAAACCATTTGGAATAAATCTTTTAATTCCACGAGCTGAAGGAAAATAGAAAGACCCTTTAATATTTACTAAGCCCCCGTTTATTTTGGGATTATAGACTGGAGGAGTTCCGGGAAACAGAAGTTCCCACGATCTTCTATCCTTGCCCCGATATGTTTTGAAATTATATTCTTTGAGTAAATCCAGGTATTTAATTTTATTTCTTGGAAATATGAAACTTTTTGCTTTAGATCTTCTAAATTCTTCTATTGCTTTTTCTCTAGAAATTTTTGTGAAGTCTTCGTGAGAATACGAATGACTTGCAATTTCATGTATATTTTCTTTTTTTATCCAATTAATAAAATCTACCCCTGACCATAATTCGTCTCCCTTTTCATATAGTTTTCCTACAATTGCCCATGTAGCTGGGATTTTATACTTTCTAAAGAGTTGTAGAAGTTTTTTAATAATTCCTCTTTCTTTTTTGGTTTTCCCAATAAATTTAGAATAATCTAAATCTTTTCTTCCCCAAAGTAGCTCAGTATCGATTGATATACAAAAGATCCCTTTTTTCATTTCTGAAGAATCCAAAAAGTTGTGGGCATAATATATTTTGCGAATGCGGCAATTAGAGATAAATTTGGAATTGAGTAGCCAAATTTTTTGGGCTCTGAGACAATTTTTCCTGTATAGTCAATCTGCGTGAATTTGCGAGTTAATTTTTCCATTCCCCAATAGGAAACTGGACTTTCATAGTATTTGTCTGATTTCCCCATGAAGCTTACATATTTATCTGCGATCTTTTTAGGAAAATAAGAGAGAAAAGGTAGATAATAGTGGGGTTCTATAGGCCAGAAGCTGTTGATTGCGGCCAAATAACAGACCCCACTGGGTTTTAATACTCTATAAATTTCGTCGAAAAGTTTTTTAGAGTTTGGAACGTGCTCATAGACGTGAGTGCAGATTACGACATCAAATGAATTACTCTTAAAGCTTAGTTTCATTGCATCCTCTACTTTGAATTTAAGATTCTTCTTTTTAAATTGTTTCTTTGCAAAGTTTATTGCATCTTTATCAATATCAGTTCCAATTACTTCCCTAAAGTAATTGGATAAAATATTATCAATTATTCCAGTTGATGCTCCTACATCAAGTACTCTTAGCTTTCTTATTCTTTCCTTTCCGAGAAAATCTTCTAAGGTTTTTACTATTCTTACGCCTTTTTGTTCACGGGAGTTTTTGTCATACATTTGAGGGCGACCTGCAGCGTAATTTAGTTGATATTTCTTATCAAGCACGAATGTATTATACCAGTTTGCCTTGCTTAACTTGTAGATGGGTATTACAATTTGTTTCATAATGTTGAGTTTAAAGGGAAAGAAGGTTTTAGTTACAGGGGCTGATGGATTTATAGGAAGTCATTTGATAGAAAGATTAATTAATGATGGAGCTAATGTAAAAGCTTTAGTTTATTATAATTCTTGGGAAAGTTTGGGATTATTGAATGGTTTAAAAGATATAAATAAAAAATGTGAAATAGTCAAAGGTGACATCAGAGATCCTCATTTTTGTCTGAAGATAACCCAGGGCCAAGAATATATTTTCCATCTGGCAGCTTTAATTGCCATACCATATTCATATATTGCTCCTACAAGTTTTTTTGAGACAAACGTTTTAGGGACTGTGAACCTGCTAGAAGGTGTGAGAGAAAACAGCAAACTAAAGAGATTCATTGCAATATCAACCAGTGAAACATACGGTACTGCCTTGTATTCTCCGATGGATGAAAAACACGAATTACAAGCCCAATCTCCATATGCAGCTTCCAAAGTGGGATCTGACAAAGCGTCTATGAGTTATCATCTATCATTCCAAATGCCAGTTACCATTGTTAGACCTTTTAATAATTATGGCCCAAGGCAATCCTCACGAGCTGTAATCCCCACTATTATTACTCAACTTCTCACTCCGAAAATTAAGAAAGTTAAACTTGGTTCACTCGATCCCATAAGAGACTATACTTATGCTTTAGATACTGTAGATGCTTTTGTAAAGTCAGCGCTTTCTTCGAGAACTATTGGAGAAGTTGTAAATGTTGGAACTGGAAAAGGATATTCGATTGGAGAGATTTATAAAATAGCTAGTGAAATTATTGGAGTTAAAAAAGAGGTTGAGTTGGATAAAAAGAGAATTAGACCTGTAAAAAGTGAAGTCTGGAAATTGGTTTGTGATAGTAAAAAGATAAAGAAGCTTGCTGGATGGAAACCTGAAACTAATTTTAAAGAAGGACTTAAAACTACGATTGATTGGATTAGCGATAATTTAGATCATTACAGCCCAGAAACATATAGCATTTAAAATGAGAGCAATATTATTAGCAGGCGGCAAAGGTACAAGACTTTATCCCTATACTGCCGTATTTCCTAAGCCGCTTATGCCACTAGGAGATAAGCCTGTAATGGAAGTTCTAATTCGTAGATTAAAGTCCTACGGAATTGATCACGTTACTCTTTGCGTAGGACATTTAGCGCCTTTGGTGGAATCTTTTTTTAAAGATGGTAAATGGCTTGGGGTTAAAATCGACTATTCTATGGAGAATAAACCATTAGGAACAGTTGGACCACTTACTTTATTAAAAGATCTACCTGATTATTTCATTGTTACGAATGGAGATTTATTGACTGATGCAAATTTTGGACAAATGATTAGACTTCACAAAAAAGAAAAAGCGGATTTGACTATCGGTGTTTACAAAAGGGAAGAGAGGATTGATTTAGGGGTTTTGGAAACAAAAGGAAAAAGAATTACTGGTTATAAAGAAAAGCCTGTCTATAATTTTTATGTTAGTACAGGATTGTATGTCTTTAATAAAAAAATCCTTGAGTTTTTACCAAAAAATGAATATTATGATTTTCCAACTCTAGTGAATACTTTACTTTCCAAAAAGAAGAAAATAGTTTCTTATCAGATTAAAGGCTATTGGCTTGATATTGGTCGACCCGATGATTACCAAAAAGCGATCGATAAATTCTCTAATGAAAGAAATGGATTTCTACCCAAAGCAAAAAAATGAAAGTTATTGTAACCGGTTCAACTGGTTTTATTGGCAAGCCTCTTGTCGCAAGACTTAAGGAGGATGGTAATGATGTGATAACTCCTAAAAGAAGTGAGGGGTTTGATCTAAGAAATAAAAGTTGTTTATATGGCTTGCCGAAAGCAGATGTCGTAGTTCATTTGGGAGCCATTGCAAATGTAGTTAAGTCTTGGGAAAATCCTAAAGAAATTTTTGATGTTAACGTTAATGGGACTATAAATCTTTTAGAGGAATACTGTAAAGAACATAACCCCTTTCTTGTATATGCTAGCTCATATGTTTATGGAGTTCCAACCAGTTTGCCAATATCAGAAGATCACCCAATTTCGTGCCTGAATCCGTATGCAACAAGTAAATACGCTGCAGAACAACTCTGTCTTTCTTATTCACAAAGATATGATTTTGGATGTGCTTCTATTCGCGCTTTTAATCCATATGGTCCAGGACAACCGGATGACTTAGTTATTTCTAAAATAATTGTTCAGCTCGTTGAAAGCGATGAAGTAAAGATATCTGACGGCAGCCCAAAGAGGGACTTTCTTTATATTGATGATTTGATCGATGCTTATATGCTAGTAATAAAAGATGGAAGAAGTGGAATATACAATGTCGGATCGGGAGAGAGTTTTTCAATAAACGAAGTTATTTCTATTATTGCCGAAAGTGTTGGTCTTACTAATATTAAAGTTGTTGACGAGAAACGTATTCGTCCCAATGATATCCGAGAAACGAGGGCAGATATTGCTAAGATTAAGAAAGAACTTGGGTGGGAACCGGAGATATCAATTAGAGAGGGGTTAAGGCGTACTTATGAATGCTTCAAAGAAAGAAGGTAAATTAAGAATTGGTATTCTTACCCATAATTATCCCAAGGATTCAAAAGAGAGTAGAGATGCAGGAAAATTTATTTATACATACTCACATGAATTAAGTAAACAAGCAAATGTTTTTGTCTTTTGCCCCGATTATGGAGGAAAAAAAGAAAAAGATACTAAAGTGCCCGTAACTTGGTTTGATTGGGGGGGTAATGGTAAAAAGTTTGGTAGTTGGAATTTTTTTTCACCTACCTCAGTTTTTAGGTTTGTCAAACTCATAACTTCTGGAAATAAAGAATTAATTAGGTTTATCAAAGAGCGTGAAATAGATTATTTATTATGCTTTTGGACATTTCCCTCTGGCATTTTTGCTTATTTTGCAAAAAAGAAGTTGGGAATTGGATATTCTACCTGGTCACTTGGTTCTGATATATATATTTACCCCAAGCTTCCAGTTGTGAGACAGTTAACACAAATTGTTTTGAAAGATGCTGATCATCGCTTTGGTAATAGTTATGATATTTGTAAGGCTATTAAGAAAATAAGTGGTATGACCGCAGAATTTTTGCCAACTTCAAATCCAATTATGATTAAGAAATATATAAGCCCAAAGCTTAATGAGCATAATTACAATTTTCTTTGCATTGCAAGACTTGAGAAAGTGAAAGGCCCAGATATTTTACTTGAAGCCGCAAAGCTTTTGAAACAGAAATCAAATGATTTTTCTATTACTTTTATTGGTAGTGGTTCGATGTTTAGTTCCCTTAACGATAGAGTAAAAGAATATGGATTATCTGATAATGTAAAAATTCTTGGATATGTCGAGGACCAGGCACTGGTAAATGGATATCTTAAAAATTCTGACTGTTTGATAATTCCATCAAGAAGTGAAAGCTTTCCTTTGGTAATAACTGAAGCTATTCAAACTGGTCTATCAATGATTGGATCAGATGTTGGGGACATGCCACTTTTTATTAAGGGAAACAAAATTGGATTTATTTTTAAAAAAGAAAATTCAGAAGATTTAGCGAGTTGTATGGGAAAAATGATGAAACATGGGCGCGTGCTAGGAAAAAAGAATAAAAGCTTGATGAAAAAATTGTCGGATCAATTTAAGATGGAATCAATAGTAGAAAATTTTTTATCTTCTATCACCATTGATTCATTTTCTAAAAATTAGGATCATATAAGCTGCTTGTTTTTTTATCAATATTTCCAAAAATTTAGATATCGGTAGTGTGGCACTAAGGCTCATCTTAGTGTAAAATCAAGTCTGATGAAAAATGCCATCGTTTTAGGTGCTGCTTTTTTTATATTGGGGCTTGTTACTCTTACACATTATGGAATTAATTGGGATACCATTAATCACTTGCCCCGCGGTCAAGCATATCTTCATTTTTTTTTAACTGGAAAACATAATTATTTAGATTTGCCAAATGGCGAATGGTATTGGCAAAATCCAAAAAGTTTAGGAATTGATGCCAATATTCCTTTTAATAAAGTTACTACAAAAAGCGTTTATCAGATTGACGACGAAGACTTTAACTATTTTATGAAGATTGATGGGGATGGTCATCCACCACTTTCAGATATTTTATCGTCGATATTTAATCGAGTTTTGTTTGGAAAACTTAGGCTAATTAATGATATTGACGCTTATCGCATCTATGGAGTTTTACTCGCAAGTTTATTGGTTGGTCTTGTTTTTTATTGGGCTGATAAAGTCTATGGTAGGTTAGCAGCTTTTGTTTCGGCAATATCCTTGGCCCTTTACCCACTTTTTTGGTCTGAGATGCACTTTAATACCGAGAAGGATGTTCCCGAAACGGTTTATTGGAGCTTTATGCTTTTTTGTATTTGGAAAGGAGTAACGGAGAAAAAAATTAAGTGGATTATCGGATCAGGAATATTATTCGGCTTAGCGTTAGGAACCAAGTTTAATATTTTCTTTATACCTTTTGTAATTTTCCCTTGGCTTGTTGTTTATTTGCTTCATCAAAAGAGAAATTTAATTCCAGGTTATCTTAAAAAAATATTTATAGGAGGAATATCTGCCGCATTAATAGGCGTGGGAATTTTTTTTGCCAGCTGGCCATATCTTTGGCCGGATCCAATCGAGCGAGTGCAACAGGTGTTTCGTTTTTATAGAAGACTTGGTGTAGCGTCCAATCCTGATCTACGCTATTTTGGTCCATTTGGAATAAGTACCTATCCAACTCAGTGGATTCTTTATACAACTCCGATAATTATTTTAATCCTCTCAATTATTGGAATTTTCTTTGTATTTAGAAGATTTAAAAGAGAAAAAGACAATGTCTCGTTTTTATTCTTACTTTGGTTAGTTATACCAGTTGCGAGAATCAGTTGGCATGATGCATCTATTTATGGAGGTATTAGACAAATTATGGAATATGTTCCAGCAATGGCAATTCTTGCTGGACTTGGAGCATCTAGTTTATATAAATTTGTTAAACCAAAAGCTTTGAAGATTCTTATCTTATTATTTATAACAATTGGGTTTTTTAATCTTACTCTAAAGCTTCGTGAGATACACCCCAATGAAAATCAGTTTTTTAATGTCTTAATAGGTGGGTTAAAAGGTGCTAAGGAAAAAGATTTTTCCTTCTGGGGATTCACGCTCGGTGCTCCATATAGAGAAGGTATTGAATGGATAAATGACCATGCAGAAACGGGTTCTGATGTTGTTTTTGCATATGAGCTTATTCCAAATATTCCCAGACTTTGGGTAAGGCCAGGTCTGAGTCTTAATAACGGAAGTAGAAGTGGTTATTTGCAAAACGGAGAGTACGCGATATCTTTAAGATATCAAGGAATAGAGGATAGGTCTTATTATGACGCTTACTTAGATAAATATATTAATCCTGTATTCACAGCAGATGTTGATGGCGTATCTGTATTGAACGTTTGGAAGAACGACAAAAATCATTTAAAAACTTCAATTGATGAGGAATTAGTAAAAGGTGTGAATATGGCACATACAAAATTTGGTTTGACTTTTGATATCGGAAAATCTGTAAAACTGTGGAGATTGGAAATTGATTATAAGGACACCAGTTGTAAGCCACTAGTAGAAGCACATGATGAGACATCAAAGGATGGTAGTGCTTGGAAAAGGATTAGATGGGCTCTTCCAGAAGACTGGAGAGTATCTTACCTTGGTGAGCAACCGAAGAAAGGGCATTTCATAGAGCCGTTTGTTGGTCAAGATGCTCGGTTTATTAATTTATTTTTAAACCCTCTTGATACATGTTTAAGCCAAGTCACTAATTTTAAGATATATAAACTAAAATGAAAAAGATAAAAGGAGTTGTTGGACTATTGGGATCTGGTGAGATAGGATCAGCTATCGGGAGAATTTGTAAAGAGTCTGGATTTAAAGTTCTGGTGAGAGAGCTAAAATATGATGAATTAAAAGGTGAAAACATTGATTATTTTCACATAAGTATTCCAGAAAAAGATAATAATAAATTTATTGAAATTGCAGTTAAGAATATTAAAGAGTTTAAGCCAGAATTAACTATCATTAATAGTTCGGTTACTCCTGGTACAACCAGAAAAATATCAAAGCTCACTGGTCTTCCTATTGTTCACTCGCCAGTAATTGGGGTACATCCGTATTTGTACGAATCAATAAAGAAGCATTTTCCTAAAATTATTGGTCCAGTAGATAAAAAGTCAGGAGAACTCGCTAAAAGGCATCTGAAGAGTTTGGGGTTAAAAATAAAAATGTATACAACCAGTGAGGACTCAGAAGCTGCCAAACTTTTGGATCTTGTCTACTATGCTTGGAACATTATTTTTTGCAAATGGATGAAAGAAGTTTGTGATAAGAAAGGACTTAACTTTGATGAAGTTTATATCCAGCAGAACCAGATATATAATGAAGGGTACAAAAAACTAAGACCGAATGTGATAAGGCCAATTCTTAAGCCACTAAAGGGGCCGATAGGGGGACACTGCACAATTCCCGATACGATTATTTTCGATAAATATCTTAAGAGTAGGTTTACTAAATTAATTTTAGAGGAAGATAAAAGATATGAAAAAGAATTGGCCTAAAGTCTCCATTATTATTCCAGTGTACAATCGCGAGGTCTTTATTGGTGCTGCTTTAGAATCTATTTTTAAACAAAACTATCCAAAAAATAAAATTGAAGTCCTAGTCGTTGATGCTGGTTCGACTGACAAAACACTTGAAATTGCCGAAAAGTATCCGGTCAGAATAGTAAATATTAACGATCCATTAGCCAAAAAAATTGGTGAGCCAGGCAAAGTGCTGGGTTATAAAAAGATGACAGGGGATTTCTATTTTTATCTTGATTCTGATGCTGAATTTGTTTCGAAGGATTTTATCAAGGATTTAATTTATCCATTTTTAGACGATCCGGAAATTGCAGGGAGCTTCACAAGATATATGCCAAGCGTAAATCAAAATGCATTTAATAGATATGTATCGCACAACGAGCTTCAGTTGTGGGGATTATTATCGTTTCTTTTACCTAAAATATCTGATGTCACAATTGATAAAAAAGATAGATATGATGTGGTTAAGATAAATCCTGAGAAATCTCCGCCAATTGGAATGTGTTTCTATAGAAAGAAATTCCTAAAAGAAGTAATTAAAAATCCAGATAAATTTAATTATGTAGATATAGCAATTCCCTTACAACTCGCTGAATTAGGGCATGACAAATTTGCCTATGTTCAGAAAGCTGGGATGTATCATAGACGTGATGGGCTAAAGAGGGAAATCTTTAGAGCAAGACGTGATGTGACAATAACTTATCTTCCTGTAGTTGGAGAGCGGAAGTTTAATTATATTGATTTTAAGAAACCACGAGAGATTTTAAAAGTTATAGCTTGGGTTATTTATGTTAATTTATTAATTCCAAGCATAATTACCGGTATATTAAAATCTATTGAGTACAATGATTTTGCAGGAATGTATGAGCTTCCAACAAACTTGATTTTAACTGACTACATAATTTATCTATTCCTAACGGAGAAAACTGGAAGAAGTTTAATTAAGAAAGTACTTCTAAAATAATTTCTTCTACACCTGATTTTTCTTGGTTAAAGTTAGTTATCATCTCAGCAACAAGCCCTGTTGTTACTAGCTGAACTCCAATCATCATTAAGAGCATCCCTAAAATTAAGAGTGGCTCGTGATATTGGATTCCACCGGTTGTGATCCTAAGATACGTTATGTATAGTCCAATTAAAAAACCGAGGAGAAATGAAATTAACCCTGCGGTTCCGAAGAAGTGACCAGGCCTTTTTATATACTTAGTTAGAAAAACAATGGTAATTAGGTCAAGGAAACCTTTAATGTTTCTTTCCCATCCGAACTTACTTTTGCCAAACTTTCTGGATCGATGATTAACTTTTATTTCAGTAATTTTAAAGTTTTGCTTTGCTGCAAGAATTGGAATATATCTATATAATTCTCCGTAAAGATTTAAGTTTTTAACGACCTCTCTTTTGTATGCTTTAAATCCACAATTTGAATCATGAATCTTTACTCCGGTGAGCGTTGGTATTAATAAATTATTTAGAATTCTAGAAGGGATTACTTTAGTTAGTGGATCGTGTCTTTTTTCCTTCCAGCCAGAAACTAAGTCATACCCGTCTTTTATCTTTTGTAAAAAATGAGGTATTTCTGCCGGATCATCCTGAAGATCTGCATCCATCGTAAAAACAATTTTTCCAGAAGCTTCTTTGAATCCGACCTTAAGAGCTGTTGATTTTCCCCAGTTGCCACGAAGCCTGACCACTTTTACTTTTTTGTCTTTTTTCCTAAGATTTTTAATTCTTTGAAAGGTAAGATCTGTTGACCCATCGTCAACAAAAATAACTTCATATTTCTTAGTGATTTGCTTTAAGGCATTAGATATCTCACTAAAAAGAGGCTCTACATTCTTTTCTTCATTTTTCGCAGGAATAACAATCGAAATATCCATAATCAGGCTATGATATTACTTGAGGTACTCTTTTGTCCAGTTTATTGTTTTTTTGAGTCCTTCATCCAAGAGAATTTCTTGCTTGAATCCCAGAATTTTTTTTGCTCTTTTAACATCAGGGACTCTTCTATCTGAGCTTTCAAATCTTTTTTTGTATACCTTATTTTCATTTAAAAAGACAATCTCGGAGGTGGATTTAGTTAATTTCTTTATTCTTTTTGCTAGATCGAGAATTGTTACTTCCTTATTTCCGCCAATATTAACAACGTTATTTACCTTTTGTCCTGCTAAAATCGTTCCCCTAACTGTGTCAGTTACAAAACAGAAACTACGAGTTGCCGTTCCCTTTCCATGAACTATTAAATCCCTTCCGAGAAGTGCTTCTTTAATAAACTCTGGAACTACATTGGCGTATTTTTTATTAATACCTCTTGGACCGTAGCAGTTAAAATATCTCACTACAGTAAAGGGTAGCCCTTTTTCTCCATATGCAAAAAGAATGTGTTCACCAAGAGCTTTAGCTAGTCCATATGCCCATCTATTTACCTTTGTAGAGCCAAAGATACTCAATGATTCGTCTTCGTTTAAGGGAATTTGAGTATTTTTCCCATAAACTTCAGATGAAGAAGTATAAATTACTTTTTTCTTACCATTTTTAAAGGCACACTCAGCTACATTCATAGTTCCATCTACATTTACAGAAATATTCTCAAGTGGATTTTCGACAACTACCTTAACGCCAACGATGGCAGCAAGATGATAAATGATGTCATTTTGCTTGGTCAGTTTTGAAACGAGAGCTTTATTTCTAACATCCCCATTTATAAACTTGAAGTACTTGCTTTTTTGTGCAAACTTTAAATTTTCCAGTGATCCGGTAAACAAATTGTCTAAGGCAGTTACACTATAATTTTTCTTCAGTAGTTCTTCGCAAAGGTGAGAGCCAATAAAGCCAGCGCCCCCTGTCACCAAGACTCGTTTACGCATCAAAAGATGATATCATACAATAGATGAGAGCAGTACCACTTGTTTCAGTCATTATCGTAAATTGGAATGGGGGAGAAGTATTTCAAAATACCTTAAAGTCTTTTTCAAAAATAAAATACTCCAATTATGAAATTATTGTAGTTGATAATGCTTCAATAGATGGAAGTACTGATAGTCTAAAGAAAGAAATTAAGTTAATTAAAAACAAGGAAAATCTGGGTTTTGCTGGAGGGAATAATATTGGATTGAAACAAGCAATGGGAGAATATGTATTACTTCTTAATAACGATACTGAAGTTTCGTCTGACCTATTAACTGTACTCGTTGAAAAATTAAAAAGTGACAAAGAATTGGGAGCAATCCAACCAAAAATATTTTTAATGGATGAAAAAGGAAAGCTCGATAATTGTGGTTCGTTTTTAACTAGAATTGGATTTTTAGAGCACTGGGGATTTGCAAAACTTGATGCACCTGAATTCAATAAAGAAAGGCTAATACTCTCGGCGAAAGGCGCCTGCATTTTAATTAAAAGAAAGGTTATAGATAAGGTGGGATTATTTGATGATGACTTTGGATCTTATTTTGAGGAAAGTGATTTTTGTTGGAGAGTTTGGCTTGCAGGCTATAAAATTTTGTATTTTCCGGAAACATTTATTTATCATAAGCTTGCATATACTGCGAAAAAGATGAATCCTTTTGCAGTTAATTATCATTCATATAAAAATAGAATTAATTCACTAATTAAGAATCTTAGTTTCTGGAATTTGATAACCATTTTACCCGTCCATATCTTGGTTATAGAGGCATTGTCTTTTTATTACATTTTGAAGTTACATTTCGGCGAAGCTTGGATAATCCAGAAAGCAATTTGGTGGAATATTAAGGTACTCCTGAGAACATTAAAGAAAAGAGGACATGTTCAAAACAAAATTAGAAAACTATCCGATAGCGAAATTTTCAAAGATATTCTTCACCCAATTAATCTAGGGATATATTTTGGGTATTTAGGAAGACTCGAAAAGGATTTTGAGGAACGGAAAACTACTTAAATAGAAAAGTAACATCAATTAAGCTTGATAAACAGTTGTAGACTCCCTTAAGATGTGCGGTGGAAGAGACTGACCCATCGAATGTTCAAACTGTTTTTCGGCTACAGATTCGATTGGTGACAGACCTAAATAATCTCTTGTAACTTCTTCTGCATTGTCTCGTAATTCCACTAATTGTTCAGGAGAGAGAGTGTCGGTTCTAACATAAGCTATATAATTTCCAGGTATTCCTTTGTAATTATGAACTTGAGTAGTAAAGTCAGTTGGGAAACTCCAAAGATTTAATATTTGATCAGTCACCTTATCCTTTATTTTATATAGCCACAAATTTTTTTCTTCGGAGTATTCTGATCTGTCAAAGTAAGGAGATCCAGGGTATTGAGTAATAATAGTCCAATCAATTGTATCCATACCAGGAGTGAGATTTGAAAGTGCCCATTCCACTGATTCTGCGATTGTTTCGAATGATTCACCAGGGTGACCTATAGACATTAGTGCCTTGAATCCTAATCCCGCTTTGTGTGCGTACTCAACACACTTTTTGTTTATATCTCTTGTTGTTCCTTTTTGCATTGCCCTTAGCATCAAATCTGATCCGGATTCTACTCCACTTAATACTTCTTTGAATCCAGCCTTAGACATAAGATCTGCCTGTTTTTGACTAAACTGCTCTGCCTTAACGAAACCTCTAAATCTCATAGTTAATTTTTCTTCTCCATCTTCATCAGTTTCTGTCTTGAGATTTAAAGCCTTTATTTCCTTTGCATATTCTTTTGCTAATTCTTTCTGGAGGTCAATTAATTTTTCACATATTATTTCTAAATTGTTCCTTTTTGTTACTTTGTCTCTACTTACATTTAACTCATCATCATAAAACATTACTGCTGTAAACGCCTTACTCGGATCATTGCTAGAAATAGCATCCACAAAAGATTGGGTAACCACCTGCTTGATTTCATCTATAACATTTTCTACTGATCTTGTTCTAATGGCTCGATAAACCTCACTGTCTCTTCCTCCACAAAATCCACATCCATAAGGACATCCTAGTTGAGATATAACGCTAAAAGCCCTGTGGCCATCAATCTGGTAATTATAAGAATATATATCTATTAGATCTCGAGCGGGGAATTCATAATTATCCAATGTACCTCTTTTCATATAAATATCAGACTTTAGATTTGATGCATCTATTAGGTGGTCTCTATTTTCAGGATCAATAGCATAAAAAATAGCCATTTCTCCGTCTCCAGACACCAATGTATCGAAGTGTTCACCTAGTTGTTTGAAGGCGTGATAGCCACGCCCTTTTTTTCCGACAATATTATCTATCTGATAAGCGGTATGGGTTAATGTAACATGTGGTCCCCCCAGAATGATTTTTGAATCAGGTATTTTTTCCTTTATTCTTTTAGATAGATAAACTGCATATGGCAGTTGAGGTGTTGTTGCAGTTAATGCGAAGTTTTTTTGACTAGGAAATTCCCTTTTATACTCATCAATTATCTGATCACACGCTTCAAGACTAAATCCTGCAAGGTCTAAGACAGATACTTGATTTCCATTCTTTCTAGCTTCTGCTGCTACATTTAATATTCCATTAAAAGGGAAAACTCTTGCATCAGCTAGAAATGGTGAAGGGGTACTCGTAAGCTGAATTGGGATATCTCTAACTCTGTCTTTTACCTCGTCTAAAGGAGGAAGTTTTGATATCGAATTTATAGATATTGAGTTGGAAATCTCTGACATACTTGTAAATTTTCTGAAGCTAAAAATAGAAAAATAGCTTGAAGAAATCTACACTTCAGTATCTTATTTTTACTAAGGTTGAGTCAATTGGATATATTTATATCAAAATATATCAAAGTTTCTTAGCGAACTTCTTTTTGAAGAAAGCAGTATTTGCCCTTACATATCCAGCTGGGGTACCAGTGTCGTAAGTATGGCCTTGAATTTCAATTCCCAACACTTCTTGTCCTTTTTCAACTGCTTCTTTTAGTGCTACTACTTCATTTATTTCAGCTTCAACTTTTTTGGAAAGTAGATGGTCAGTGATTTTAAAAATGGATGAATTAAACACATATCTTCCTGACATTCTAATTTTATTTCCAGGGTGATGCGGTCTCGCATCCGCAGATTTGGGACAAAAATGAATTATATTTAGTAATTTATCTTTCCTTAATTCAACCAAGCATTCGGAGTAAAAATGAAGAGTATCTGTCGGAAAGGTACTAAAGGATATTAAATGACCATTACCGCTATAATTATTAATTAATTGACCCAAGACTGGCTTTTTAGAAATTGTTGGAAGATCTGGAAGTGCTACCGCAAATAGTTTATCTCCTAATATTTTTTTAGTTAAAGATAGTGCGTGTGTAAGGCCTAGTGGCTCTTCCTGATTTATAAAATGAAAATTTACTTTCTTTTTAAATCGGTCATTTTTAGTAAGGTACTTTTTAATTATTTGTTTTTGTTTATTTATTATAATAATCAAATCGTTACAACCCGCAGCAATTGCTTCATCAACTACCCATTCAATTACAGGCCTGTCTATTAAAGGAAGCATTTCTTTTGGAAGATATCCAGAGACAGGTGCCCATCTAGATCCTTTACCTGCCGCGGGAATAATACAAGTAGAAATATTTTTAGATTTTTGCATTTAAATTTTATTATAACGTCGACTCTATAAATTGCAATTTTAGTTTAGATTTTCGTAAAAGATTATCTTTGGCTATTTTGCGTTTTTTGTTTGAATCAAATATTGATACAAAAGATCCTTCCCCACCGGCACCTGTCCATTTTTCTCCTAAACTTCCACTTTGTTTCAATTGATCAAAACATGAGGTCAAACGATTTAATTGAAAGTGAGGTGAGATCGGAAGGAAATACTCATAATATAGTTGTTGGTTAAGGCGCATCATTTCTCCAATTTTAATAATATCTCCACGCTTAAGATAATTTCTGAGTGGTTTTACTACCTGATTAGGTATTAGATCGTCTAGTGTTTTTTTAAAGTTTCGATGTGCTTTTGTTTTAGGATTGAAATAGGCTCTATTGCAATCATCAAGTATTCCTTTTATATTTCTGTGTGAATTAGTGGGTGTCGCAACCAATATATAAATTTTGTTTGCAGGATAGGAAAGTTTGTCTACTCTAGGCTTATATTTTTGAGAGAAGTGCATTAATATTGGCGAGTTGTAAGAAGAAACTAATTGGTCCATTCTTCCACAATTAATTCCAACTACGTCATGTTCTGCTATGTATGCAAATTCTGCAATTTTTCTATCAGATAGTTTAAGATTATATAAATCACTTAAAATTCTTATTGTTGCAACAGTTGCAGCGGCAGATGACGATAAACCTTTTTGTATAGGCAAGTTGCTAGTCAGTTTTATCTTTGAACCAATTATTTTTTTCCTGTAACTTTTAATCTCTAGTAACACTTTTATCGCAGCGGCAGAATACTTAAGAGGAGTTTCAGTTAAATTATTTTTTTTATCCAGGTCGAATAATAGTTTATAAGAGTTATCGTTTATTTTAGTTGTAATAATAATAGTATTAGAGTTTAGTTTCTGTCCTAGGGCCTTTACTTTATTTTGTATGGGCAAAGCAATCGCTTTACCGTTAGCATAGTCGCAATGTTCTCCAACTAAACAGATTCTACCTGGAGCAGAGTTTGTATAAATTTTATTTCTTTTTTTCATTGGTCAAAAAGGATTAGCCCCGAAAAGATTATACTACAGTTTGCATTTTCGCTCTTCAGCGTTATAATAGCGGACATGTCTAATATTGATAGAGAAAAGAAAGAAGAAGTTTTTAGTCCAGATCAACTAGTATTTGTGACTAATACGTTATATAAAGATTGGTATAGTGGTAGCCCAAAACAGGAGAGTGATACAGCAAAAGTCAGAGGGGATATTACATTAAAATCAATAAAAACTTCCGTTGAAAATGGACACCCTATTGTTATAGCAGATGGAGGAAGTTCTCAAGAATTCATAGTTAACGCAAAGAAATTAGGGGCAACAATAGTAAACAGTAGCTTAACTCCTGGTCGCGCTCCACAAAGGCGAGCTGCGTTTAAAGAAGGAGCAAGTTTAGAAAAAGTTAAAGTACTTTTTTATATCCAAGCAGAGAAGGTTGGTGTTGTCGATAACTCAATGAGATTGAGCTTACCTATTTTACAAGGTAGCGCTGACATTGTAGTACCTAGTAGAGAATCTTTACTCTTTAAAAAATCATATCCTGATTATATGTATAGATCAGAAATTAAAGTAAATAAAACCTATAACGATATTATGCATAAGCTGGGGTGGTTGGATGAAAATACTAACCTAGATTGGTTTTTTGGCCCTGTTGTTTTCAAGAAGGACTTACTTCCCCTATTTATGGAAAAATATGAATTTATCGATACTGAAAAACGAACAGGAGTTAGAGCAAAAGTTAACCCTGAAATGCATTCAGATGGACATTATTTTCCTATCATAAAGGCTTTGTCTTTGGGATTAAAGGTACACGGTGTCGAAATTCCTTTTGCTTATCCAAAAGAACAATTAAATAATGAAACATCTAGTGAAGCAAAGATACAGTTTATACAAAGAAGAGGACAAGATGCGTTTACTTATAGGGATGAAATGATTCATTTTGTAAAATATTTGTGTGGTGATTTAAAGAAAAGTAAGATTCGAGGATTAAAATAATAGCAGATTCTGAGTTTAGAATTTGATTTCTCCAGTTATCATTTTCCACCAAACCTTAAATGCATCCTCATAAGTATTTCTGACAACTTTAAACTTTGTATTCTTAACGGTTCCTGCTCTTCTTGCTCTATATGTTGATGGAGCCTCGCTAATTCTAAGCCCCTTCCTTTGAAATCTCGCTACGATTTCGGCAAGTATGAAGACACCTTTTGATTCAGTTGAGTAAATCTTTTTGAGTTTCTTAGCTTCTAATGTCCTCCAAATGGTTAAACCGTTTAGATCCTGTACTTTAATACCAAAAAGTATTCTTAGAAAGATTAAATAACCATAAGATAATATTTTGCGATACGTGTTGTAGTCTTTTCTTATTCCTCTCGTGCCAAGAACAACATCGGAATTTTCCATTAGAGGAAACATTTTTCCCATATCTTTGACTAGGTTTTGCCCGTCAGCCGGAAGATAAGCAACAAATTCTTTTTTTGCATTTTGAATCCCAACTGCCATGGCTTTACTGTACCCTCCATTTGGCTGGTGAATTACGCGGACTTTTTTGTTTTTCTTAACTAATTTATCTAATATTTTCCCAGTATTATCTTTACTGCCGTCATCGACAACTAAGACTTCGTAATTTTTAAAATAATTTGGGAGAGTTTTCAGAGAGTCTTTAACGACCCATTCGATATTTTCCTCTTCGTTATAAGCAGGGATTGCAATAGTAATACTTGGATAATATGACTTCTTCATATTAGTCGCAATAATACCACAATTGCGACTGCAGCGGGTAGTGCTTCAAATATCCAGAAAAGTGGAGAACTTAAATAATTTTTATGCCAATTTTTTACTCCAGACACTTCCTTTGGTGCCCAAAATTTATGAGTTTTAATTGTAAAGAGATAAGTCATCTGTCTATTTATTGGGTAAGTGAAATTTATTCCCTCTGGAAAAAATAATGTATCAAGTAAAAGATGTATTAGTGTCCCGATAAAAAATATTAATCCAATACGCCAACTAAATACCATAACTGGTAGCGAAAGAAGAAACATTGCTAATGGAGTATGGCTTGGAAAGAATCTGTGTTTACCTATTGACTTGTCAAAAACTGCTTTACCTTTTTGGTAGAAACGATAAAAAAGATCAATATCTGGGAAAATTCCTCCAACAGTAATTGCAGAAATTCCCATAACTGGATCAACATTTATTGGAAGAATTTTAATGATGGTAACTCCTGTCAAAAACGCAATGCTAGCATGCCCCAGTGGTGTCATATTTTTATGTTATCATATAGCTCATGAGTAAAGATAATAAAATTAATGAAACGATTAATTTATACAAAACTGTGGGGTGGAAGAAATGGTTTTCAAAGTGGCGCTTCGCAATGGCTCCTTATATAGCTGTTGAAAAAGTTGTTCCCAAGAAAGGGGAGATAGTCGAACTTGGTTGTGGAGAGGGAATATTTAGTAATTACATTGCTTTGTCATCTGCAAAAAGGAAAGTTGTAGGGTATGAAATTAATAAGGAGCGTATCAAGGAAGCAAATAGAGGAGTTACTAATGTTGTTTTTAAAAAAGCAGATATTACTAAATTATCTATTCCTAAAAGTGATGCTGTAATCTTATTTCATGTTCTTCACCATTTAAGGTCTTTTAAAAACCAAGAAGAATTGCTTAGTAAAATTTATAAATCATTATCTAAAAATGGAAAACTGATTATTGTTGAAGTTAATGTTAATTATTCTATAAAGTTTTTTGTAGCTTGGACTTTTGATCATTTTATTGTGCCAATTGTTTTTGAAAGAAAGCTCTATGATGAAATCTATTTTAGGAAAAAAGAAAATTGGAAAGAGATTCTTAGGAAAAAAGGCTTTTCAGTTGAAATAAAGGAAGAAGACAAAGGAATGATATTCCCACATCTTATTTTATGTTGTACGAAGACTCATAATCTTTAATATGCTCAGTTCCCCATTGGGAGAGATTTAATTTTCCAGATTGATAATAAGGCGAGAGGTCGATTATTTTTACTCTTTCTGGGAGATAATAGCCATCACTAGTTACATTATAATCAACATCTATAACATATACATTCTTTTTATTTTTCTTTAGTATTGTTGCAATGTCTTCAGGGGCTGAAACAAATGTTACGATTGGTGGAGAATAAAACTCGTCAATGAAAGTGCTCATTTGCATTAATCTCGGACCAACTACAACTACTGTATCATTATTAAATTTGGGATAAATAGACCTGATGTAAGAGAGGTATTTTTTATTTCCTTCGTAAGTATATTGATTATTTGAGATATTTTTCCAGGAAACTTTTGTATTATAAATTACAAATATTGCTAGAAATATAACTAGTGATGGCAAGAAGTATTTTTTTCGCTTTCTAAGAAATGTAACTACAATTATTGAAAGTACAAGAGAATAAAATATTGATTGAATGAATAGCTGTCTTCCAGGATCAAAATACTTGAAAGGATCATATTTGACTGGATCCGTATAAATCATTAAGGCGGTTGTTGTGATCATTGTCAAAATACAAGAAAGATATACTTTAAAAATTTCTTTATTTTTCTTATAGAAATATTTTCCAATTAGTATTGAAATAATTATTAAGATTACTGTAATTATGACGACCTCATTTAGATATGGACGGGGAATTGCGCCACCGGGCCAGGAATTACCAATTCTAACGACTAAGTCATTCGGAACAATTAGTGGGACAAGCATATAAAAAGTTTTTTCGATGTATCCTGATTGTGGATTTAAATAATAAGATAGTGGGAAACCAGATTTTTGATCTGAATGACCTGTAATGAAAAGAGTAATAAAAACAAATAAACCCCCTATTAACACCCCTTTTGTAACGGATCTTAAAGGATGATTCTTTTTAAATGAAGAGAGAATAGAATAAAATACAAAAAAAGGCATTGTAAAACTTGCAAAATGGCCGAAAAATACCCCGACGGTAAATATAACATAGGAAAGTAGTAGATTCTCTTTTGTCTTTTTATTAAAAAATCTTATTAAGAATAATAAACTTACTAATACAATAAGGAGATTTGGAACTCTGTCCAAAAACCTATTTACATTTCCTTCTGCTAACATTTCGTAAACTGCTCCATAGTTAGATAAAAATATGATTGAGGTAACAATTCCAATAGTAGAATTTTTGGTTAACTCAGTAGCTATTAAGTAAACGAGCATTACCATCACAGAGAAAAAAATTAATTGCATCAATAAATACAACATTTGATTGTCCCTAAAAACCGGAATAATTACATTCCATATCAATCTTGCCATGGAATTATATGTCCATATGTTTAGGTGTGCAGAAGTATCTTTGAAGATTGGGTTAAAGAAATAAAAACCATCTCCCCAAATCCCTTGATTTAAAGTTTTTCCCCAAATTGCAAATACTAAGCCAATAATTAAAGCCACATGTATGGATATTTTTGCTAAAAGAGATTTACTCATCTTTTGAATTATATACTCAAATTAAATGGTATTATAGTGGTTATGGCAATCCTTAAAAGGCACATATTAATTATAATTATTATAATAATCGCATCTTTATTGAGATTTATCGGAACCAATCCTGGTTACAATAGATATCATAATGATGAACCAATTGTTTACGGAACAGCAATAGAAATGGTAGAAAATAACTCTCTTGATCCAGGGCGTTTTGATTATCCAGGGGGGTCGATATATATTAACTATGTTTTTTTTAAATTTATATTCATTCCAGTTCAGTGGTTTTCATATTATGTTAAGAGCATTCCACAAATTATAGATGGAACTGTCCATCTACCAATCTCAGCATTGGAATTAGATAGGTTATTCCACACATATGTTCTGGGTGGAAGAGATTTTTATCCTTTATTTTGGGGAAGATATATTGTAGCGCTCTTTAGTGTTGGAAATGTAATTCTTGTTTATATCTTAGGGAAGCAACTTTTTAATAAAAACGTTGGGCTAGTTAGTGCCTTCTTTCTAGCTGTTAACTTTAGGCAAATACTTAATTCCCACATTGGAATCCCTGATATCTATAACGCATTTTTCCTTCTATTAAGTTGTGTCATGGCTGTATTTATTTGGAAAAATCCGACTAAGCGTAATTATTTATTGGCAGGAATTGTCGGAGGACTTTCTTTTTCGATGAAATACCAAATATTTGCTTTTCTTGCGATTTTTTTGGGACATTTATATGCTTCAATAGAATCAAGAAGATTTTTGAGGATTTTTTTTAGTAAAAACATTTTTATTCTGGCATTCGCTGCAGTAATAGCTTTTTTGATTTCTAATCCATACTTTTTTATTCATTTTGAGTCAGCAAAAATGTGGGTTGAAAGCGTTTCTCAAAGATATGGAATGGGAGCAAATATGATAAATCTCTTCCCGGTTTCTTATTTATACCACTATGATTATGGAGCTCCTGAATCTTTATTAATAGCTATTGGATTATTATTTACTTTAATTAAATATCCCAGAAAAAGCATATTACTTTTGGCCCCGTTAGTTCCATTCCTGGTTGTTTTACTTTACTTATCAAGAGGTGGTTTTTATGTAAGAAATTTTGTAACGATAACACCGATATTACTAATCTTTCCAGCAGTTTTATTAATTAATCTCTATAGTTACTTAGGAAATAAAGTACATAAAATAATTTCGCTTGCAATCATTTTGGGAGTATTATCTCTAGTAACATTTATTCCAATTCGAAATAGTATTATTCATACGTATTATTATACTAAGCCTTGGGACTATCCTCTTCTAAGTGAGTGGCTATATAAAAATATTCCAGATGGGACAGTGGTGGCGGCTAATCCATTTGATCCACCTACCGGCTCACCAATTTTAAAGAAAACTGAGTTTGAAATTGGAGGAAGTTATGCTTTAGCTGAACATAGAGATGATGGGGCAGAGTACGCACTTTCCAATTCAGACTGGACAGCGAATCCGTTTTTCTTTTGGATGGGATATGGACCATCTGAACTATCTGTGTTTTGGAATAAACCAATAGATATTCTAAGAAACACTTTTTATGGCTTAGCAATTGAAGAGCATTTTCGCTACAATGTTTTCTCAGCAACGAAAGTTTGGCAAGCTCCAGATGAATCTCTTGTTTTAGCTAAACTTCCTGTCTGGCCAAAAGTAGAATATAAAAACATTGCCAATTTCACTTTTGATAAAGATCTAGAAAATTGGACAGTTTATGGAAAAGAAAAGAAGAGTAGTGCTGATTACGTTTTTGATTCAAGTGTGGGGTATCTCTCAAAAGGATCAATCTCTTTCATCCCTGCTGGAACAAAATATTCAATTATCAGAGCCACTTCTCAACCGATTAGTATCGAAGCTGGACATTTATATCGAGTAAATGGGTTTTTGAAGAGTGAAAAAATATTAACTTCAAGAGAAAGAAGTGGTTTCATTAGGGTTGATTTCTATAAAGATAGTGATTTTGAAAAGGTTGGTTTAATAAGCTCCGTTTCATCAAGGGTCTACGGAACTAATAATTGGATAAAAAAAGAAATTATCGAAAGAGCACCTGAGGATGCAACACATATGACAGTAAGTTTTCAGATAAGCGATACTGCGACTAGTAAAATTTGGTTAGATAGTGTATCTATTGATGAGTCGTTAAGTAAGATAGAAGACATTACTATGAAAGCACCCTACACTAGAAAAAAAATAGACTTGGATTTATTATATACTAATTCTCATGCAAACCTATAAAAAGAAAAATAAAGATCAAGGAAAGTATTATCTAGAAAAATTTTTGAAAATAGCTCCTTTGTCTCATGCTCTTTGGCGTGCAGTGGAAGCGATGAGTTTCGACCAAATAAAACTAAAATCTCCTGTTCTTGATTTGGGTTGTGGTTGGGGTGAATTTGCCGGAGTAGCTTTTAATCGACTAGAGATGGGAGTAGATATTAACGACGAGGATTTGCAAAAAGCTAAAGATGGCAGGCTGTACAAAAATCTTAAATGGGCAGATGCTCGAGAACTTCCGTTTAAGAAGAACACCTATGGATCGGTTGTGTCAGTTAGTGTGATGGAACATATTGAAGGAGGAGAAAAAGTAATTTCTGAAGTTCATAGAGTACTAAAGAAAAATGGACTCTTTGTTTTCAGTGTTCCTACTCCACTAATTAAAGATAATCTATTGGGAATTAAAGCTGCAAGGTTATTGGGTTTAAAGGGAGTAGAGAATAAATATTGGGATCTCCACCGTAAAGCATTTAAGCATGTAAACCTTCGGCCCACTGCTTGGTGGATAGAAAAACTCAAGAAGAACGGCTTTGAAATCGAAATTGCAGAGGGCACTCTTTCTCCAACTGTACTTAGATTGCACGAAGTATTTTTAATAACAGCTTTTCCATCACAATTCGGAAAATTGTTTTTTGGGAAAAGGCTTATAATGTCAGCTGGTGTGAGATCAAAAGTACTCCCAATATTTTTCAGTCAATTTGTTAAGCCAGACAAGAACTCTGAGATTAATATGCTATTTGTTGCTAGGAAAAAGTGAAGAGACTGTTAAAATTTACCCCACTAATAATTCTAATTACAGTTTTAATTTCCTACGGACAGCTACTTCTAATGTTTCCTTGGCAAGACGACCATACTATTTTTTTCAAGCTTGCACATATTAATGATAAAGCAGGTTTTTTTGGTTCTGGGCCAATTGGTCAGGGAGGATATAAATATATTATCACCCCTTTTATAGCAATTTATAAATTATTCGGGTTCAATATATTTTTCTACTACTTGTTTGGTATCATTTTTTATTTTCTTGCAAGCTGGGTAATTTATAAAGTTATTTCGAAGATTTTAGATAAACCATCGGGTATGGTAGCTGGTTTATTATTTGCGGCGGGATTTATTGCATCAGATGGGTTTATTAGGATATTTAATACCCTTGCGACGAGCACTAGTATTATTCTTGTTTCTCTTCTAGCACTTTCTTATTGGAGCTATTACAAAACTAAAAAACTTTATTGGTATTTATTGTCTTTATTTTTTTACGTACTCTCCATTGAATTATTTATAATAAGGACCCACTACCTTTTATCGGTCATTGTTGCTTTTGAGTTGATTTTCCTTGCATTTAAAGAGTTTCCAAAATCTATTTTTAAAAGTATATTACGACTCACCCCATTTGTTTATATTTTTTATAGATATTTTATTTTGAATGGGGACGCTAGAAGTACTGGTGTAAAAGACTTTGTTATCGGTCTTATGCATGGACAGTTCTATCTTCTTTATGGATTTCTAACCTCTGTTGCGCATTTGTCTGTTCCAGATTGGTTCAGTAATATTTTTAATAAAAACATTGATATTGCTTATTTTCTTTTATTTTTAATTGTGTTGATGTTTGTTGTTAAGAGTGTTAGAGATCAGAGACAAAGATTTATTTCAATCTTTGTCTTTTTAGTTATATTTATTTGGTATTTCGTTTCTAAGAAGATTTTTAATGCGCCTGTTCTAAATCTTGGGAGAAATGATTTTTTCATAGTTTTCTTAGGTGGATTTGTAATTTTTGTATTTACTATTCTCTTTAGATATTTGTCCAAGTATGGTGATAAGCAAAAGTTATTTTTGTTCTTCCTAATATGGGCTTTGGCAAATATAGCGGCCTATTCAGCTTATAGTCCTACCGTTTCTTACATGTCTGTACAAAGATATCTTGCGCACTCATTTTTTGCTATTTCGGCTATGTTTGCAGTTCTTTTTTCGATCTTTCATTCTAGGAAAAATCTAATTTCTAGAATAATAACCACCTTCGTAATTGTTTGGGGTGCAGGAAATTTAATAGGCGCTTTTATTTATCAAAAGGATATTGTTGTAAATAGAAGTAATGTCGAAAAGAAGTTTTACACAGAACTACGTTCATATTTGCCTGTAATTAAAAAAGGAGACATATTATATTTTGATGTTGCAAATGATGCTAGACAAAATTTCGCAGATTGTTTTTCGGTAGCATCGATGCCCGAGGAGACTGCTATAGCATGGCAGTATGGAATTGATCGGTACGATCTACGTAGAATTACTGATTTTAATGATTTGACTACTCTTATTGGGAAAGGCACTTTTGGAGACATTAATGATAATAGTTTAAAGATTGGTAACGTATACAGTTTTTATTACTCAAAAAATGGTCTTATAAATACAACAACAGATTTAAAGAAATTTATAAATGGTACTAGTTTAAAAAGAATCCAATTTGAGAGCTCTGATAGTATTTTTACTTTCCCAACTCCAATACCAGGATATACCCCAACAAGGTTGGTACTAAAAATAAATGCGACCAGTAAAACCAACTTGCAGTTTCCTTATGCTAAAAATGCACAATCAAATAAAAATGATATTCAAATTAGTCCAGATCTCAAGTCTTTAGCTTTTAGATATAAAAATTTTAAGAATGATTTTTATAAGCAGGCAAAAATAAGTGCCAGTAGCGATTGGCGTGAAGATATTATTGGGAATGCTTTTGATAATAATAGAGACACTGTTTGGCGGCCAGATAGAATTAATTGGCACACTGGTCAAGAATATTTGCAATTTGATCTTGGCAAAGTGGAACGAATATCTAAATTTGTTTGGGTTAATGCATATGGGAATAATTCACCAACCAAATACACTATTGAAGTATCTCAGGACAATAAGAGTTGGAAAGAAGTTGTAAGCGAGAATAATACCAGAAGAATTGAATCTGGAAGTTTAGTTACAACTGAATTTGGCCCGGAAAATGCTAAGTATGTTAGATTTAGGTTAATATCTAGCCTAAACGACGATTCGCCTGGAATATCTGAAGCATGGGTCGTACCTGTTGAGTTTTCAAGATTAAACATTAATGAAGCTGAGACATTTCTTTCTGATCCATTTGCTTACATTAACGATATTAATGATTACCATAACACTCTTCGAGAAATAGGTAATAAAGGAATATCTAGAGTATCTTGGAAAGATGATAAAAATAATGGTTGGCAAACTGATACCAATTCAACAATTTCCATAGTCTACGACGGAATGGCAAGAACTTACGAAATTACTTTGCCAACTGGTGGAACCAAAGTTACAGCAATTAAACTATCAGATTTCCAGATACCCGGAACTGTAACTGTAGATACTATTGAGTGGGGTAAGCCGGCTTTAGCGCAGTAATAGTTGCCTTTGTTGCCTTAAGTAAACATGCTTTCTCGCTGTCAAGATTAAATATTAATGTTTTTGCCTCGCGGGCCACAAAGAAAAATTGGTAGTTAGGATCAAGCTTCTTAATTTCCTCGCGATTTAATTGGTCGATAGCGATATCTTCTGCTTCACGAGTCCAGTCTTTGCCGTTTTGCGAAGAAATTACATAACCGGTGTGTAAGGCTTCGCAATTTTTTGTTGACTCTTCTATATTAACAGACATAACCCTAGCAACTTGTGGAATGTCTAATTCTAAAGTCATTTTTAATTTATCTACTTTAAGAGTCGCGGGAATTTCAATCGTGTTTTTGTACTCATTTTTTACATGTTCTAAATCGTTTTTCCAGAGCTTAGCTATTGAAACATTATCGACTTTCACTTCGTAGACAGGTGTCATAACAGTATTTAAATAGTTTAAGGCAAAATAATTTTCTGGTGCATAATCATAAGTTAGTTCTGTCAGATATTCTCCGCTATGTTTAAGTCCTGACCAATAATAAGGAGAAACTGCAATGTCGGAGCGGAGTTTAAAACGAGGTATGTTGCTGGTACTGCCAATAGGAAGGCTTACTTTTGCATTCATTTCAGCATTTTTGTTTAGCCAAAGAATAGTAGGGAAATATGCATTACCATAACTATCTCCCCAGTAGGGAATATTTTTTTCCTTAGCTCCCGAGAGGCCACCTACTAGAAAATTAAAATAAACATTTTCGTTTGGGTGAATTCTGGTTAGCTTAATCAAAGTTGGAATGAAGCAGGCAAAAATAACTAAAGAAAGTAAAATAGTGCATTTCCTATTTCTGGTGAGCAATTCAATTAAGTATCCAGCAAAGATTCCGCTTAATATTGCAAGAGGTGGAATATATTCCATTATTATTCTTACACCACCATAACTAAGTGCACCAAAAAGACTGTTCCTGCCAATTGCGACAACAAGCCAGATGACTAGTAGCAGAGTAAAACTACTTTTTTGAATTAATCTTTTTAAGAAAATTACACATCCAGCAGATAATGCAAGGACGATCGGGGGAGTGGTATAAATAATCCAAACTATTGGGAATGCATTGAAAAAACCAGCGAAATAGTAACCATTAGAAGTGGAATTAGGATAGCCGACTTCGTGGTAGAATTTTATGATTTGTCTTATTCCATCTATAGGGTTTTTCCAAAGTGTGGGGTAAGAAATTAAAAGTACCGCTATAGCGAGTATGGGAGTAAGAACTAAACCATAACCAATAGTTTTTAGTAGTTTCGGCTTATCTACTTCTTTACGTTTTTTATACAGGAAGTAAATAAACCAGATGGTGAGAGGAATAATAGAGAAAATAATATTGAATTTTGTTGATAGACCCAAACTGAAAGCCAGTGCTGAAACAAAAATCCATTTAAAATTACTTCTCTTAATTCCTATGTAAGCTGAAATAATTGTTATTGTATAGAAGGCAGTTTCTACTGGGTCTTTAATGTTAAAGTGTTGTTCACCAAGAATTAGCGGGTAGGAAGCGAAAGCTAAGGTTGAAAATATTGATTCAATTATCCCAAACTCTTTCCATATGAACCATGCTATAAAGAAAGTGGTAAGCGAGACGGTAAGAATTATAAATAAGTGATACGATTCAAGATCCCCAATGACTCCAAGTTTTTGATAAAAGATTTTATTGAAAAGAGAAGCTAAAACTCCATTGACTGCTGGGTGCCCATATGAATTCTCAACATCTACAAAGAATTCTCCATTCCAAGCATCATCTTGGTAAAAACTTCTACGAAAGCTAGGGGAAGAGAGATTCGGATTTTTCTGAGCATCTTCAAAAAGTTTTTGGGCGTTTCTAAAGTTTGGATTATCGGAGTCGCCTTTAAGCGGTGGATATTTTGGAAGATTATTATAATTCTTCTGTCCCGTTAATAAAAATTGCAAAAATGCTTCACCTCTACGATAATGGTATGGTTCATCCCAGTTTATTCCATAATGACCAAGTGTAAAAAAAGCTATTACAAGAAATGCTATTGGTATTAGTAAAATTAGAAAAAGATTAAGTTTATCTTGAGATACTATTTTATTAAGCATTTTTTTGTGCGACGACAAAATTAATTAAATGAGAAGATTTAACAAAGTCCAATGGTCCTAAGAGAATAGCAATTAGATTTGAAATAATTGTTAGCGGATAAAATACTATCACCAAAAGAGCAGTGAGAGGAATACTTGAGGTCTTATCAAGGACTAATTTTGCAGTTTGCATTAAAAAAACATTAAAATTAAGGGAATTGACTTGCCAGAAATTTCCCCAAGAATAACTTTTGACGATTTTAAATCCTGCATTTTTACAAATAACCTCTAGACCGCTGGATCGATATCTAAAATAATCATCGGGCAAATCATGTGCAGGATAATTTTCTACAGTTGATATTAAGATTAGACCTTTTGGTTTGAGTATACGATAAACTTCCTTTATTCCTTCAAAAGGCATTGGTAAATGTGCCATGACCATGAGTATAAAAGCTGAATCAAATGAATTATTTTTAACTGGAATATTGGTGATATCAGAAAGTATATCTGGTTTTTTATTTCCTCTTTGTCTTTTGTAAATTTTAGGGTGATCCAAACTTACATAATCAAATCCTTTTTCCGAGACACGATCTCTCATCAGTTGTCTCCCGCAACCAATGTCTAATACTCGTCCTTTTATTTTGGATAATACTATTTTTATTGTTTGTTTTTGAGGACTTATAACAAAATATTGGGGGTGTAAAAATGTCCCTCCTAAAAGGTCGTATAACCGATCCCAGGATTTAAGCGGATTCATGATCCATATGTTAACATATGCTACCCATAGAGGTATACTTGTATTGTTGTTAAAATTTTTATGAAAAAAATGTATGGTTCTGAGTTGTCGGACACTGGAGTTACAGCCACTAATGCATATGGTTGGGGGGTAAATTTCAAGAAAAAAAGTGTACAAAGTTTACTGGTTAAATACATTGGTCTAACTCATTTAGGATCTAGAATCAGAAATAGAATATTAACCAAAATATTATCTCGTGAGAATTATTCTAATAAGACATTATTTGATGCTGGTTGTGGAATAGGGTTAGAGAGTGTTCATTTGTCATCTCAATTTAAAAACGTGGTTGGTGCGGATATAGAAAGAAAAAAAATTAAGGAGGCAGAAAAATTAGCTAAAGAAAATTCCGTGAATAATGCAAAATTTATTCAGGCAGATTTAACTAAAAATACACTTAAGAAACCTCATTCGTTTGATTTAGTAATTTCACTAGAGGTAATTGAACATGTCTCTTCAGATAAAAAGTTTATCGACGGGTTAAGTAGGCTTTTAAATAAAAACGGAAAGATAATTATCTCGTTTCCTGCTAAAACTTTACTTAGTAGAATTGCTCGAAAGTCACTTGATCATTTTAAAGTGGGCTATAACATAGATGATTTTGAAGAGCTGTTAAATGGTACTGATCTTAAAATTGTCCACGTATATAGCTTTGGGAAAAGTATTTTGGGGAAAATAATTATTGCTATTGATTTTCTCTTTAAAAAGACATTTCCTGTCCTATCCATTTTATTTTTTCATTTTTTTTTATCCATTATTAATCTTAGATCTAAGTCTTCCTGGTTTTGGTATTCCGAGGGGATATCTACTAATACTTAAGAAAGCGAAATGAAAAGCAGTATTTACTTCTTTGTCGGTACCACAGCGGAGTTACTCAAAATATTTCCGGTGATGAGAGAATTTGAAAGAAGGAAGATTAAATTTAAGATAATCACCTCTGGACAAACAAGTGTTAACTTTGCTGAGATTTCCCCATGGGTAAAAAAGAAAGAGCCGGATATTGTTCTACCCAAAAAATCGAATCAGTCTTCAATGTTATTCTTTTTGATTTGGACTGTAAAAACTTTATTTACTGCTCCGTGGATTCTATCGAAAGAATTTTCTAAAATAGATAAAACTAGTTCGTTTATGATCGTTCATGGGGATACTGTTTCATCTTTACTTGGAACAGTAATTGCTAAATTATTCAAATTGAAAGTTGTTCATATTGAGTCAGGGCTCAGATCTTTTAATTTTCTGGAACCATTTCCTGAGGAATTAACTAGATCTATAATATCTAAATTTGCTGATATTCACTTTTGTCCTAATGAGTGGAGCCTCAAAAATTTAAATCCTACGAAAGGTGTAAAGGTTAATACCTTTCAGAACACATTTATAGAAAGTTATTATCTAGCGAGTGAAAGAAGAGGAAAGATATCAAACACTGAATTAGTTAAAGGAAAATATTTTGTTTTTATTCTCCATAGACAAGAACACGTAATTTTTAACCAGGAAGGAAGCAGAAAATTAATGGAATTTATTCTCGACACTACACCACCCAATTTAAAATGTATTTTTATTAAACATTCAACAACGCGAAGCTTTTTAAAATCTCTTAATCAAGTTTTGTTGAAAAAGAATAAGGGAAGAATTGTATTTCTACCCAGACTGGGTTATACAGATTTTGTTCATCTATTGAGTGGGTCCGAATTCTTAATAAGTGACGGAGGGGGAAATCAAGAAGAAGCCTATTATATGGGTTTACCATGCTTAGTGTTGCGTGATCATACTGAGAGAATAGAAGGCTTGGGAGAAAATGCTGTCCTCGCAAAATCACAAATGAATACAGTGAGTACTTTCATAAGTAAATATAAGTCATTTAGACGAGCTAGACCCAAGGTTGAAGTGCAGCCATCAAAAATAATCGTAGATTTTTTAGTAAAGGAATTTAAGATATGAATTATCCTTTAGTGAGTGTGGTAATTACTACTTATAACTCTGAGAAAGCACTGTCAAAGGTTTTGGAGGCAATCAAAAAACAGAGTTATCCAAAAAATAAAGTTGAAATTTTAATCATAGATGGGGGATCAACTGATAAAACCCTTTCGATAGCCAAAAAATATAAGTCTAAAATTCTTTCAAATCCCAAAGTCGACCAGGTGTTTGGGAAGCTACTAGGTTACAATAAAGCAAAGGGAAGATTCATGCTTTTATTGGATAGTGATGAGGTTATGGAGAGTAAAAATAGTATTAGAAATAAAGTATTAGCAATGCTTAATGATGGGAGAGTAAAAGCAGCAATTAGTACCGGTCTCGCAAAACCTGATTCTTACCCAGATATAAATCTTTACCTTAATGAATTTGGTGACCCTTTTTCTTACTTCATGTATCGAAACTCAAAAGATCCTGCCCTTTTTTTAAATCAACTTAAAAATAGTTTCGAAGAAGTTTATGAAGATAAGGAGAAGGCTGTTTTCGATTTTACTACGGCCTCCGAGCCTCCCTTTATAGAACTAACAGCAATGGCAGTAATGGTTGACCGTGATTATATCAAAAAGAATTTCCCGAAAATTTTTATAGATGCACCAGAGCATACTCATTTATTTTATTTGCTAAATTTACGAAATAATTTATTTGCCATAATGAAGCACGACAAAATCATTCATTATTCCGTTACCGCATTTGGAGGATACCTTCGGAAAATAAGATCTAGAATTACAAGTAACATTTTTGGTACGGGTATGGGAAAGGCAGGATTTAAAGGTAGAGAAACTTACCATTCAGGTTGGTATAAATTAAAGAAATACCTTTTTATTGTTTACTCTATTAGTATAGTTTTACCAATTTTAGATAGTATTTATTTATCTCTAAAAAGAAAAAAAATAATTTACCTTCTTCATTCATTTTTGACCTACTATACAATGACATTAATTGTGTTATTTTATCTTAGAAAATTGTTAGGATTAAATACTAAACTTTATAAGTATGGCGAAAAGTAAATTGAGATACATATTTATTTTATTTGGGATTTTAAGTTTAATATTTGTATTATACTCAAAAATTTTAAAAGCCTTTTTTCAGCAAGATGAATGGTTTAGTTATGGCTACTATGTCCTTCATAGGAATCTTGATGCTTGGGGATTTGTGAAGTTCTTTTTCGCGCCGAATGTTGGACATTATAATCCTCTAACAGTGGCGGTACAGCAGTTTTTGTTTTCCTTTTGGAATCTGAATTACACTAATTTTGCGATACTGGGGATCGTATTACACCTTTTAACAGTAATCACATTTTATTTATTTGCTAATAGAATTTTTAGGGAGCAGAAACTTCTAGTTTTTATTTCAACTGCACTATTTGGTCTATTTTCAACGACTTATCAAGCAGTTGCATGGGTTGTGGCGGACATTTCGACCCTTAGCTCGTCAATTCTTGGTTTAGTATCGACGATTCTTTTTGTGAGTTTCTTAAATACAAAAAGGACACGTACACTAGTTCTTTGTATGGTTATGTTTTTTGTTTCTTTACTTTTCAAAGAGATAACAATTGGCTTATTACCGCTCTTTTTTATAATTTATATGTTTAAAGAAAAAGGTAAAGTTTCCAGGAGACACTTAACTGTTATCTTACTTCCTGGCCTCATATATTTTCTATTAAGAGTAGTAATGTATTTTACGCCAGGTACTGTCGTTCCTGGGTCTGTAGTGACACAATCTGAACCGCTATCACGAGTACTTTATGATTTAGTTACTTCACCTATAAAAACGATTAGCTATACCTTAGTTCCAGAAGTTATAATAAATAAGGTTAGTGTTTTCATAGCTCAAAAGCTTCCTAAAGGACTTACTGGTATTCCTGGCACAACAGCATTTGATCTTTTTGTACTTACTCGTGTCATGGAGTTATCGGGATTAGTATTGGGGTTAATAGTAATAGTTGTAAGCCTAATCATTTACTTCAAAAATAGAAGAAGCAAAAATGGGTTCGTAATCTTATTCGCTTTGCTCTGGACACTACTTAATTCCTTAATTTTCGCCTTATCTCCTGGTACAGATGGAGTAACAATACCTGATTCAAGAAATCTATACTTCGCTTCGATTGGGGTTTCTATTTTAATTACATCTATTATTTTTCATTTCACCAAAGGTGAGATTAAAAAAACAATTCTCATAATTGTACCGTTTTTGTTAATTCATATTTTCTTTTTAAACAAGAATCTTAATACTTATAAAGTAACTGGTAATATACGTAGACAAATATTGGAACAGATTAAAAATCGCTATCCGCAATTACCTAGAAAAGTAGTTTTTTATACAGAGTCGGATAAGTCGTACTATGGTCTTCCAGAAAATGAAAAAATAATGCCTTTTCAATCAGGATTTGGACAAACTTTGTTGGCATGGTATGAGGACAAAGAAAAATTTCCTGCAAGCTTTTTTGAAGATCGTTTTTTGTGGAATATCAACTCTCAAGGTTATAAGGAAGAGGGTGGGGTTGGCTTTGGATATTTCAGAGATTTTGAAAAGATGATCGAGTTTTTCAAGACCACACGACTCAATTTAGATTCACTAATTGCCTTTAGGTACAGCTCTACAACTGGAGAACTGGAAGATATTTCTAAACAAGTGCAAGGTTGGGTAAAAGGATATTTATCTCAAAAACGAGAAATATTACTGAATAAAAACAATTTTGTTGATTTGCCAAACAAAGCTGATTTAGGAAATTTAATCGACAACAATATTAGAACTATATGGGACTCAAAAATTCCTTATGCCAACACGCAGACTATTTTGGTAGATCTATATCGTAGTGTAAAAGTTGCTGAGATAACAATTGACCCCTATAATAGTAGAGATCAAGGTAAGGTTGTTTACAGTGTGATGATTTCAGACGATGGAAAAAATTGGAAAGAGGTTTTAAAAAAAGTGGATTTTAATCAAGATGGAGGAATTTTTAAACTATACTTTTCACCAGCCAGTGCCAGGTATTTTAAGATCGTCCAAATCGGAAGTAATAAGTCAGCTGATTGGATAATAGCTGAACTGAAAATGTATGAGGCAATTAATTAATTGGATTCAGAAAAACGGTATTTTTTTAGTGATTTTTTTGTTGGGACTTACTCCTCTAATTTGGTTTTATAAAAGACCGGGTGTTTTGATAACTGGTTCCGATACTAACTTTCCTCTTAATCCTGATATATGGTTCAGACGAAGGTTTTTTGTTTGGAATTCTGTTGGCCAGGCTGGATCAGACTTTTCGTCGTCAGTTGCAGGGACATTTTTCCATTTAATTCAGTATCTGCCGTTTAAACTTGGATTCAGTTTGCAGCGAGTTGAAATAATAAGCGTTATTTTTTGGTTTATGTTAATTGTTTTTGCAGCCTATTTTTTTGCAAGAGCAATATTACCTTATAAAAAAATTCCACAACTGGTGTTTGTTGTTTTGTATGCATTTAATATTTATTTGTTTAATAGTTGGGAGAACATTAAAGTCTCAAACCTTTCTCTTACGGCAGCTATTCCAATTGGTCTTGGGATATTGCAGTTATTAAGGGATCGTAAGATTGGTTTAGGAAGAGCTTTACTTTTTTCCCTGGTTTGCGGGGTAATTATAAGTGGAGGGGGTATTAATCCGGCCTATATAATATGCTTCTTTTTAATATTGTTTATTTTTACGCTTGGAGAAATACTGACGCAGTTTTCAAAAGAAACCATTATTTTTAGGCTCTGTGAGTTATTTTATGTATCAATAACAATACTTCTTGTCAATTCATTTTGGATTTTGCCAACAATCAACTTTATTTTTACCAACATATCGGGTTCTGGAAGTATTGATAAAATTGGTTATAACAATTGGATTGATAGTATCTCAGAAAATACCAGCTTAGTTAATATTTTGAAAATGCAGGGTGCGTGGGATTGGTATTCATTTGATGGTATAACTAAAAGTCCACTTTATATTCCTTATTCGGTAAACTATTTTTTTAATCCTGTATTTATTATCTTCAGCTTTATGCTTCCCACGATTGCCTTTTTGTCATTTATTTTTAAGTCTGCTAAAAGAAGTTATTTGTATGTTTCCTTTGCGATAATGCTTATCTTAGCGGTTTTTTTGGGAGCTGGTACACATCCCCCAACTGATACTCTTTTTCGTTTTTTATCAAGCCACATTCCTTTTTTCACTTTATTTAGAAGTCCATGGTACATTTTTACTCCTCTTTTGACGCTTTCTTTAGCTGGACTTGTGTCATTACTTTTATACAACTTTGGAAAGAAGCTGTCTTTGTTTTTCGCTGCAATATTAATAGTTGGAAACTTAATTTACTGCTACCCTCTTGTTATCGGTAAAATCTTTAGGCCAGCAAGTCATGATAATTTTTATGTGAAGTTTCCCAGTTATGTTTATAGCACAGAAAAATGGCTTGCAACGGCGGACATAAAGGGAAGGATAATTAGTTATCCCGACAACGAGATTGAACGGTTTAGTTGGGGATATAATGCAATCGATTCTATTTTGGGATTGTTTTCAGATAAGGAAGTGCTGTTTTCTGCACTAAATTCCACTGATTCCTCTATATCCAAATTGATGTCTGAGTTTTATTTAAGTTTACAAAAGGGAGAACTGCAAAAAATGCAAAACTTGGCACAGGTTTTAAATGCTGAGAAAATATTTTACAAATACGATCAGGAAACACTGTCGAAAGATGTCACAAGTGAACTAGATGTTTTTCCCAAAGATACATTTGGTAAATGGACATTTTACAGTCTACCTGGAAGTAGCAGAAATAAAATTTATACGAGTTCCAATATATTTCTAAGTTTTCCTTACGAAAAGTCTGCGAGAATTCTTTCGGTTATAGGTAACAGTGGAATTACTGTTAACCCACAAGACCAGATTGTAAGTATTTTTAATAGAAGCGACATTAAAACAGGTAAGATTATTTATGCAACCAATTCACAATTTGATGAAGCACAGAGGTTTAATTATTCTACCTCCAATCTTAAAGACCGATTACTGAAGAGAGATTTGTCGAAAGTAATCTATAACGTTAATATCACCGATGAAGGAGACTATATGCCTTTACTTGAAAAATACGACCTAATTAAATTTGGAATAGATATTACTCAAAATGTTGATGTGGAATTGGATGGTAAAAGTACAAAGTTAAAAGTAAAAAGTACGGACGATTCGTATGTATACTTTTCCCCTGTCCACTTAAGCACGGGCGGTCATCGAATAGCCATATCACTTAATAATGTAAATTTAATAAGTGACAAAAATTATAATAAAGCTGGGGAAGGAATTGTCAATGTTGATGTAACGAATGGTGAGAAGACCTTCAGCTTAGAAAATAAGAGCACTAAGGATTTGACAATCAATTTTCCCATTGATAATCCTGATCAGTTTTCTACATATATGGTTCAACTCCAATACAGACAAATTTATGGAGAAAACGCTGCAGTTTTAACTGAGCAGGACAGTAAAACGTCTGTTATAAAAAATCAGACTGAAAGATTGCCTAATTATCCAGAGTGGGGTAATTTCAGTTTTTATTATGAGCCTATTAAAACCAAATCGTCGATAGAAGTCCGTCTTCTAGCTCCGTATCCAAGAGATGTCCTTGGCACAAAAATATTATATAAGAACCTTAGTGTTAATAGGGTTTTTACAAATGATTTATTTTTAATAAATAAACCGGAGAACGTTGTCACAAGGGAATCTATTACATACAAAGAATTATCACCGGTTCTTTATGAGGGCGAAGTTAAGGATTCAAAAGGCTGGGAGGTAATTAACTTTTTAGAGAACTATTCTCCAAATTGGAAAATTGAAATCTTAAATACAGATGAGTCGTTTAAACCAAATATCATGCACTTTACCTCTAATTATTATGCAAATGGATGGCTTGTCAGTAAGTTGCCTAAAAATTTCAAATTCAGAATTTACTACCAAAGACAGAACTTATTAAAAATAGGATATATTATTTCAAGCATCACTGTAATTGCAGTTGTAATAATCTATATTTATAGAAAAAAATATGAAAAATGATAATTATCTATGAAAATAGTTAAAATTGGTGGGGTTGTCGTTAGTGTATCTGTTAATAGTGGTGATGCAAATCCCAAAAAAAAGTTAGACAATTGGCAAAAATTATATGGTTCAAAACTTATTGTTTATAATTTTATTATAGTTTTTCTTTTCCTTTTGCGCTCAGCAGGCTACTTTAATCCTTATTTTCCCATTACGGTTAACTTTATAATTTTATTTGCAATTATAATGTCAATATTTTTATTAGGGGCAAGAAGCGGTACACTCTTTATGGTGACAATTGTGTTCTGGGCTTTTGCAGGATTACTTAATGTTTTACAAATAGGAGTTTGGGCTGAGAGAACGGGTATTTATGCGTATGAATCATTAGTTTTAGCCGTTCTGATGTTTGTGATTGAAAATATCAGGTTGAATTATAAGTCAAAAAGCTGATATTTGAAGTCAACAAATTTTGTATCTTTTTTGAGCATAACTTTTCTCAAGCCTTCTTTGGTTTCAGTAATTTGAATTTTTTCGGACCCATTTAGGTAAGCAGACCAGTTAGAACTATAAACTTCAGGTATTACCATTTCCTTATTTTTTTCCTTACTTACATCAACACGAATAAAGTTAGGAGTATAAACAAGATAGTTTGGATTTTTGTATAAGCTGTTCTTGTATATCGAATACTTATCAACTTTTTTTATTAAAATAAAATTTTTGTCTTCTAAATTATGGTCTGAAATAACATATTTAATTCTATAGTCAGAGAGGGTGGACGCAATTGGCTGTAGTTTTTCAAATAAATAAATTTCAAAAGGTGGAATAGATAAGCTATATTTATTTCTATAGAAAGATTGTGAGAGTTGTTGGCTATATGTATAGTAATTAGTTTGCTGTAATGTTCCGTATCCATCAGCTAATTCTAGATTATAAATTGCACTTTCTTTTTGCGATAAACATCGATTTAAGCAAAAGACTCTAAAGATATCTTTATCGGTAGCCAGAAACTCATAAATTTCCTTGGGGGCTAAGTTAGTGTTTGTGATAATAGGCTTATTAAGCCGTACCCAAAAAAGAAAGACTAACTCGAAAACAGTTATTGTTGCTATAAATATTCCCAGCGTTTTTCTTTTTAATTTCAAAAGATATTCAAGCCCGAATCCTGAAAGGAAGATCGAAATGAAAATTGGTATAATCCATATACGGGTCGAAACTCGAAGAAGTATATACCAGTTATCCTTTATCAAAAGATTGTAAATTGGAGAAATGTTATTTAAAGCTATCAAGGTAATTGTCAAAAATAGAGTGAATAATATTATTCTTAGATTTATTTTTAATTTCATGAAACCGATAAATGATAAGAGAGTAATAAAAAATCCGATTGGTATCCATTTTTCAGTATCTAGTTGATTCATGAAGTTTGTTCCAAAAATTTCTGGAGCAATTACTGCTTTTAGAAATTCTTTCATGCCAGTCCATTTGGGGTAGACATCTGGGTATGATAATAAAAGATTTCTGGTTGTTTCCTTTTGCCAATTTAGTTGGGCTAATAAGGTAATGAATGTAAAAATCAAAACGATAGTAAATGCAATTCCTAAATAAAAAGTATGTTTGATAATTCTTTTTTTATTAACAAGTAATAAATAGTAATAGAAAACAATTAACGAAAATGTAGAAATAGCGAATACTAAGATATGTGTATAAAAAAGTGCTCCTAGTGAAACTCCTACAAGTAAGACATTTTTAAAGCTAAACTTTCGTGATAAATAAATCATTCCTAGAGTTGCAAATGGTAACCAAGCAAATGAAGTTACAAGACCAATATGTCCAGCTTCCAAATATCCGGCTACCTTAGGGGTGGTAACATAGATTAAAGAAACAAAAATTGAGACATTATTTTTTAACCCTAATCCTTTTTTTGCTAAGAAGTACGTTCCAATTCCACCCCAAATACTGTGAATAAAAAATAATAGGAAGAACCCTAAATCGATATTTTTAAATAAAAGAAAAACTATGTTTGGTATATAAAATAGGGGAGATTGGGGATCGGGCAGGAGTGGAGTGCCAGAGAAAAAAAGAGTGTTCCATAAAGGTAGCTGATGATTAAATAATATCTGGTTTCTGGTGAAATAATAAATTGGCCAAAAAAATTCTACCAAATCATTATCTCTATTAAATAAAATGTTCGGATTTAGGATGACAGGCAAATATAACATTGTGACAAAAAGGGGGAGAAGTAAAATAGCCTTAATTCTAGTATAATTATCTCTAATATGCGTCATGCTTTGATTATAATTGGTTTACTGGCATTTTTCCCCTTGGGACTTCTTCTTTTTACAAATCATTTTGGAATAGCAATTCGAATTACGAATTATGTTTATTTTATTTTTTTATTTGGAGTAGTTTATGAAATTATTAAAAAGTAAAAACATTTTTTTTGTCTTAGGTATTGGCATAATTTTTATTTCTATATATTTTGTATTTAGAAAACTATTTCTTCCAGGCCCAGTTGTTTGGGGAGACGCCCCTTATTTCTTCCCCGAAGGACTTAGAGAATTGATTAGTTTCCCAATGAGCTGGACGACAAGAGGAGTTACCTTGGGTGGAGTTAATAATTTCCTTTGGCTTTATCCGATTATGCTTCTATATGGCTCATTGAATAAATTAGGACTGAATAACGATCTTATTATTCGGCTTCTTTTTTATTTTCCAGGGTTGATTTTGGGTACAATTGGCTCAATCTGGTTTGCAAGAAAAAACAAATTAGGACTAGTAGGACAATTGTTTACTGCTTTAGTTTATTTAATTAATACTTATTTTATCCTCCTGATTGATGGGGGGCAGGTTGGGGTAGTTTTGGCATATGGCATGTTTCCTTTAACTTTAGTATTACAAAATGAGAATTTTTTAATAGCACTTGGGTCAGTATTTATTTTGACAGTAGTGGACTTTCGAGTAGCTATAATCTGTTTATTAACAAGTTTACTTATTTATGGAATCAAGAACCTGAAAAGATCGTTTTTATTAATACTTACACTTATTGGATTATCAAGTTACTGGTGGATTCCAATTCTCAGGTTATCAACCAATAACTTAAGTACAGATGTGTCAAGATTACAGCTGACCTCTTTTCTTAACCCACTACTACTATTTCAGCCATTATGGCCAGGGAATGAATTTGGAAGAGTGTTACCACCACCGTTTTATTTCATAGGTATACCGTTTTTAATTTTTGGTAGTTTATTTCTAGTGAAGAAATATAAAAGAACATTAAAATTTTTATTAGTATTTTTGTTTTTTGCCTTTTTAATAAAAGGGGAAACTCCACCTTTAGGATTTATATATAGCTTTTTAGTTAACAAGATTCCATATGGGTCGTTATTTCGTGATTCGACCAAGTTTTTTATCCCACTACTTCTCATAGCTGGAGTATTAATAGGTAAAACTATCGAAACACTTAGGTTTAAATTATTTTATGTAATTATTTATGCGTATCTAATTCTTTTAGCTCTCCCTGCAATTTTGGGTAATTTGAATGGTGTCTTGGGAAAGAGTGTTGATTTGGCCACTTTTGAAAATATTCATAAGCTTGAAGAAGCTCAAAGCGGATTTTTTCGCTCAGCTTGGTTTATTGAGAAAAGTCCTTTTGCGTATAACACTCGTGACAAGGAAGCATTTGATGCCAAAGATCTTGCTGATTTCAGGCCAATAGCATCGATGAATACCGGGGATGGGGATAGATTTAATTTCATAAATAATAACAGTTTTGTCGATTGGTTTAAATTATTGGGGATCAAGTATCTGATGTTTAGTGGAAACCCAAGAAGACTTGTGCCCGATGAAGCTGAACAAAAAGATTGGAATAGGCTTTTAAATCTGGTTGAGACAAATAAAGATTTAAAGAAAGTAGATATGGAAACAAGCTTTCCAGTTTATCAATTAGCCAATATTAAGCCGAATATTTTTGTTGTTGATAAAACTTATCTCGTATTAGGTGGAGACGATATTTATGAAAAACAAAGAAAGGCAAATCCAAACTTTTCAGCGGGTAACCAGGGATTTGCATTTTTGGAAGATGGGAAAGTGGATCCTGTGAGCTTTGAAGGAGTTGCATCAAGCTCGGCTAAATTCATATTTAATGGTAAAAACGAAAATGACTTAACTCCATTTTATCTTCAGAAATTTTTTGTATCACCAGGGGAATCTACTAAATCCGATTGGGCAATTAGAAGTTCAAGCGATTTTCTTAGATGGAAGTTTGAACTTTTGCAAAATAAAATCGACACTCACGAATTTGATTATAATAAAGGAATTGCATTCTCTTCAGTCTCCGGAGAAAAAATTAGTTTTAGCGTAAAGGCTTCTGAGCCGGGAGATTATTACTTGCTGGTTCGATCGATGCAGTCAACATCTTCTAAGAATTTAAAGTTAACCTTTAATAATGTAGATAGCGATCTAGTCCGCACACGAGACAATAGTTTTGAATGGTTTATTAATGGTCCCATTAATCTTCAAAAAGGAAATTATAATCTAACACTTCTGAATATTTCAGGATTTTCAGTTCTAAATACAGTAGCTCTTGTCCCGACAAACGAATTCATGAAAGCAAAATCAGAAAGTACAGCGCTGGTAACTTTATTTGGGAGTGTTGATGCCAATTTGGTAATACCCATTGGTAAATGGCAAAATTATGATCCAAGCAATATTGCTCCAAACAGCTGGGTAATATTTACTGATAGATTCGACAAAAATTGGATCGGATCATTTCCAATGTATTCAATGATAAATGGATTCTATACGGGAACAGGTGCTAAATTCAAGATCTTTTATAAGGGAGAGGAGTATGTCAGAGTCGGTATTTATTTCTCAGTTGTTACATTAATTTTGATAATCATAATCTATCTTTATATTCAAAAAAGAAAATGAAAATAGTAGTCCATGCCTTAGTAAAAAATGAAGAAAATTTTGTTTGGTATGCAATCAATTCCATAATTAATTATGTTGATGAAATAAAAGTTGGTTTGGATTCTAGGACAAGTGATGCGACAGAAGAAATAATCAAAAAAATTAATAATTCAAAACTGGAAGTTAAAAAATACAACATACAGGGCCCAGACGATGTCACAATAGTAAGACAAAAAATGTTAGATGAAACTAATGCTGATTGGATATTGGTTTTAGACGGGGATGAGATTTGGTATGACGAAGCGATTGTAGATTGCATATCCAAAATTAATAATTCGAATTATGAAGCAGTCGCAATATCCAATTACATGTTAATTGGGGATATGTTTCATTACCAGGAAGAAATTGCTGGGAAATATAAAATTGCAGGTAGAGTAGGACACTTTAATATTCGCGCAATTAGAAAAACTCCAGGATTACACTTGGAAGGAATTTATCCAAACGAGGCATATGTTACAAAAGACGGAATGATGGTCCAGAATCTTCCAAAAGATAAGATTTTGTTTTTGGATAAGCCATACTTGCATGCAAGTTTTTTGCAAAGGACCTATCAAGAAAATGGAAAAATAAAATATGAGATAGGAGAAGAGTTTCCAAAGGATTTTTATTATCCAGAAGTTTTCTTTAAAAATAGACCAGAGGTCGTTCCTTTTGTCTTTAACACAATGAACTCTAATTTTAAGCTAAATGCTTTTTGGCAGACGCCACTTAAGAAATTTAAAAGAAGAATGGCTGGAGTAGAGGTAATATGAAATGTATTTTATGTGAGGGAAACAAATTCGATTTGTTGTTTAAAACCCATGAATTCACTCTCCTTAAGTGTAAAAAATGTGGATTGGTCAGAACAAAAGAACTACCTCAAGTTTCATATGATGAATACCACCGCGATTCTGATTATCAAAAGTTTGAGAATTTATTTAAAAACATTTTTCAAAAGCGCGTTAATATTGTCTATAAGTATAAGCAAAGTGGTCGAATTTTAGATGTTGGCGCTTCGACTGGGACTATGCTTTCAATTTTCAAAAAAGATGGATGGGAAGTGTATGGTGTTGAGCCATCAGGAAGTGGTGAAGTTGCGGAAGAAAAAGGAATAAAAATTTATAAAACTGTTTTTGAAAAAGCTAAAATACCTAAAAATTATTTTGATGCAGTGATTTTAAATCACACACTAGAACATGTAGACGATCCACTGAAAGTTCTTAAAAAAGCTAAAACCATCTTAAAAAAAGGTGGAATAGTTTTGGTAGATGTACCAGACTTTGGGGGACTTACATCCCAGGTCCTAAAAGGAAGATGGCCTTACCTAGTCCCAAATGAACACACTTATCATTTTACAAAGATAACGCTTTCGAAAATTTTCGAGAAGGCAAGGTTCCAAATAATTTATGCCGAGTCAAGAGCCGGGTTATTCGAATTTGCGAGCCCAATGGAAGAAATATTAGAATCTTTGAGAACCCTCAAGAAACGTTTCTTCAAAAATTTATTATATTTTCCTTATGACGCATTTACTACACTAATTGGTAAGGGAAATAGTTTAACTATAGTTGGAAAAAAAGATAAATGAGGAAAATTTATTTTATTTTATTTTTGCTCTTATCTATTCATTTAATTATCCTCTCTCGACTTCAGTTTACTGTCTGGCCGGAGATGGTGAGCTTTCCATATTTAATTAATCATGGATTTATTCTTTATAAAGATGCAATTCACGCATATCCTCCGCTATTGGTTTTAGTATTAGCTATTTTAAATACAATTTTTGGATACGGCCCTTGGATACTAAAGGGTTTTGCTTGGACATTTTTATTGGTTAACGACGTATTAATTTTCTTAATTATCAAAAAATTTACCAAGAAAAATAACTTAGCCTTCGTAGGATTAGTTTTTTATATCTTTACAGAGCCGTTCTTAGAAGGAAATATGGTTTGGCCGGATATAGTTATAGTAACTCCGTTATTATTTTCTTTCTATTATTTACTAGAAAAGAAATACTTAAGAGTTGGAATATTTTTAGCTCTTGCTCTCCTAATTAAACAAACAGCAATTTTCTTTATAGCCGCTAATGTAATTTTTATTCTTTGGGAACGGAAACAAAAAAAAATATTAGACTTGATAATAGGATTAAGTATAGTTTTACTGCCCCTTGTACTATGGCTTTTGGTAAATAAAAACCTTACCGACTTCATAAATTGGACAATAATTTATCCATCAACTTTTTGGACAAAGTTCCCCGGTTATGTTGATTTAAATTTTCCCAAAAAAGAATTATTAATTTTATTTGTTCCACTTCTAGTTTTGTTAACTAAACTACCCAAGAAAATATATATAATTTTCTTGATTGCAGCGATTGCTGGAGTTTATCCGAGATTTTCCTTTTTTCATTTTCAAGCGGCACTGGCTTTTCTGGTAATACTTTATGCATTTGACCTCTCTGATGTTAAAAATAGCAAACTAATGTATTTAATTTTATTAATTCCACTAATTATCTTTTATTTAAGAAGTGGCAGTATTATTTATGGTAGCAATAGATTTTGGGATGAGGATAAAATTTTGAGTGAGAAAATTACAAAACAAACGGTTATGAATAAACCAATTTATCTACTGAGACTAAATTCTGATTTGTACGCCATAAGTGACAGATTACCTCCAAAACCCTGGTTTGATAATTTTGGATGGTATTTGGAAATCTCAGAAGTTCAGGAAAATGTTATTAAAGGGTTTAAAGACAATCCTCCAGAAGAAATATTTTGGAAAATACCAGTTGAGGGAAACTGGTTTGATTTAGGGACCTATCAACCTAAAGAGATTACTAATTGGATTAAATCTAACTATAATAGGAAGCAGGAAGTGGATAGAGGAATTTGGTTATGGCAAAAGAAATGAATTTTGAAAAAATGAAAAGGATCGTTGACTCTTTTCCCTCGCCATCTAAAACGTTACATTTCTTACCAAACTCAAGATTATTAGGTTATGGTTGGGAATGGACGGTCTATAGTGTGGGTCCCGATCCATTGAAAGTGATAAAAGTTCCACGCGGGATTTTTCCGGAGATAAATAGTAGTGAGTATTTGGATCTCAACAAGAATAATTATATTTTTTGTGAAAGATATCTTGGTGGGTTTGTCGCTCAAAGTGAGTTTGACAGAAAAAGAATTAATGGAAAAATTTTAAATGTTATTTATCAACAGAAATGTAAAACTGTAATTGATGAAGTAAATATTAGTCGATTGTCGGATGATCAAAGAGAGCAGTTTATTGAATTGGCATCAAAAGTTTTATTTTTTCTTAAAAAAGAAAAATGGTTGCCAGATTTTGATTTAAAACAGAAATCAAAGGGCATCTGGAGAATTAGAAATTTAATGTATGACGACAAAAGACAAATAAAACTTGTTGATTTTGCAGCTTATTATGATGTCTTTAGGTTAAACTTTTTGCGTAGATTGTTAGAGATTTACGTAAAGCAAAAAGATTGGAAGAAATTCTCAAAGGAATTAAGAAAATGAAAATTGCATTTCTAAGTTTTTATAGTGGTATCTATGAACGTGGAGTAGAGACATTAGTTAAACAGTTAGGTGAACATTTGTCTCAGAGTTGTGATCTAACTATTTACCAAGGTGGCGATACTGGTAGATCATCTTTTAAAACCAAAATTTATAAAGTTCCTTGGAGTTCAACTCTTCAAGAGCCGATGACTTTAAAAAAGCGATTGCTTCTCGATTCTTCATCTATTGCCGTAGGTAAGTTTACTTTAAAGATTTTGAGAGATCTGAGAAAGGAAAAGTTTGATGTTATTATTCCCTGGAACAATGGCTGGCAAACAATACTTTGTAGATTGTTTGGATTTGGAAAAGTAGTTACAGTAGGTCAAGCTGGAATTGGTTGGGATGATAGAATAAATCTATGGAGCTTTCCTTCGTACTTTGTAGGATTTACAGATTATCAGTGCAAGTGGGCCAAGTCAGTTAATCCATTGATTAAAATAGAAAAAATATCAAATGGGGTAGATATTAATAGATTTAAATCCAGTGGGGAACGTTACAAATTAGATTTACCTAAACCGATTATTTTATCAGTAGCTGCATTAGTTAAAATGAAAAGGCACGACTTGGCAATTAGAGCTGTGAGTAAGATGGAGAAGGGATCGTTGGTTGTTGTAGGTAGAGGAGAGGAGAAAGAAAATCTGATTGAATTAGGGAATAAGCTTCTTCCTGGAAGATTTACACTTCTAAGTCTCCCGTTTAACGATATTCCAAAGATTTATAGATCTGCCGATCTTTTAACATTTCCAACCTCAAATTGGGAATCTTTTGGATTGGTTTTATTGGAGGCAATGGCATCTGGTCTACCGGTTGCTACAACAGATGATCCAATCAGACGCGAAATTGTAGGTGATGCTGGACTATTTGTAGATCCAACTGACACTGATAAATATGCCCAAACCCTGGAAAAAGCATTAGATACAAAATGGGAGAATTTACCCAGGAAACAGGCTGAAAAATTTGATTGGGGTGACATTGCCAAAAAATATGAGAAGATATTTTTGAAATTAACATGAAAGTCTCGGTAATTATCCCAGTATATAACGAAGAGAAAGTAATTGGAGAGTGCGTCTCATCTCTAAAAAAACAGTCCGCTAAAGATTTTGAAATAATAGTTATAGATGACGGTAGTTATGACAGTACTTTAGAAATTTTGCAAAAATTTGATGTGAGAATTTTTAAACAAAATCATCACGGCCCTGGGGTTGCCAGGAACTTGGGTGCAAAACATGCAAAAGGTAAGATTTTAGTTTTTGTCGATGCTGATATGACATTCGATTCAAATTTCTTACGAAATTTGTGCAAACCAATACAGGAAAACAAAAGCAACGGTACGTTTTCTAAAGAAGAATATGTTTCCAACTGGGATAATATCTGGTCGCTGTGCTGGAATATAAATAGTAATTTACCTCCCAAAAGGAGACTGCCTTTAGATTATCCAGATACTCAAAAAGTATTCCGCGCGATCTTAAAAAGTGAATTTGATAAAGTTCATGGATTTTCTAAAAGGGGATATACCGATGATTATACATTATCTGAAAAATTAGGTTATGAAGCCCAATTAGCCCATGGGGCAATTTTTTATCACAGGAATCCAGATGATTTAAGTGAAGCTTTTAAACAAGCCAAATGGATAGGAAAGAGAGAATATAAGTTGGGAATTTTTGGGGCTTTGTTTGCGTTTCTGAGAGCTAGTTTACCACTTTCACTAATTATTGGGGTATATAAGTCCATTAAATACTCAACTTTTGAATTTGTAATTTTTAAAGTCATTTACGATTTTGGTATTGAAGAAGGAATTTTGGAAATGATATTCACTAGAAAGCTATCTAAATGATTTATATATTTTTGTTATTGGGTCTAGTTCTTAGATTAATTTCCTTGAATCAATCGTTTTGGATAGATGAAGCAACAACTGGGAATGTTGTTAGAAACCTATCACTACCTGAAATTATTATTAAATTTGCACCGGGGGACTTCCATCCTCCACTTTATTATTTAACGGCCAAAATCTGGGGAAACGTTTTTGGAACCAACGAGTTCGCTTTAAGACTTTTGTCAGTTGTCTTTGCTGCCTTAACTATTTATATAGTTTATAAGTTTTCAAAACTAGCAAGCTTATTTTTGGCTACATCGGGATTGCACATTTATTATTCTCAGGAAGCTAGGATGTATGCTATGGAAGCTTTTCTTGTGAGCTTGGCAGTTTATCTTTTCACGAAAATTTTACATGAGAAGAGTAGGGTGGGGTATTGGGTAGCATTTGCAGTTATCTTGCCGTTAATTTTTCTGACAGATTATCTGCCAATTTTAATTTTGGTGCCAATTTGGATAGTCGCAATCATAAACAAAAAAAACTTTTCATGGTGGAAAAAATTCTTAACGTCGCACATTATATTAGTATTTTCAGCAACCTGGTGGTTCCCAACTTTACTTACGCAATTAAATTCCGGTTTAAAAGTTCAAACACTATCCCCTGCCTGGTGGCAAACACTAGGAGCAACCAACTTAAAAGAAATTTTACTTCTACCGACCAAATTTATAATAGGGAGGATTAGTTTTGATAATAAGTTTGTTTATGCGCTAGTTGCCATAACTGCTTTGCTAACTTTTGGATTCTTACTTTTCCGAGCCCGAAGTAGCCCTAGAATTTTCTGGTATTGGCTAATAATACCTGTCGTGATTGGAGCAATAATTGGCTTTAAAATATCTGTATTTTCTTATTTTAGATTTCTCTTTGTTCTTCCGGCGTTCTATGTTCTGGTTGCTATTGGAGTAACGAATATAAAAAATAAAGGTTTGAGAGTTTTCTTAGTTTACTTGATCCTAATTATTAATTTAGTAACATCTGCCATTTATATATTTACTCCAAAATTCCATAGAGAAGATTGGAAAGGCTTATCTATTGCGCTAACCAAAAATCCAAGTGTAGATGTTGTTTTTCCATCAAACTCTCAGGAAGAAGCTCTAAGATATTATGGATTGGGAAGTAGAATTGTTGCCCCAAATCCCAACAGCACAAGTATCTGGCTGATACGCTATGCCCAACCAATCTCAGATCCATCTGACACAACCAGGTTAAAAGTGGAAAATTTGGGTTACAAAAGGGATAACGAATTCGATTTCAATGGAGTGGCTGTGTGGGAGTACAAATAAATTTGTTATACTAAACTATGAGGCAACTTGTTGTTGTATTCATTGTAGTTATTCTAACTTTAATTTATGTGGCTTTCCCGGCTCCTATATTTGCTTCAGCTTTTTTCTACCACATTCTTTCAACTGGTCAAAGTCTTTCTATTGGGTATCTTGGCTCGCCTGCTTTGACAATAACACAACCATATAACAACAAAATGTTGACTGGAAGCTCGATCCCGCTTATTCCCTTAGTTGAGGGTAATAATAATTTCGAGTCAATGAGTAGTTCCATGGCAAATTCTATAACTTCAGCAGTTGCTGGAAATGATTACGACATTATAGTTACAAGACATGGTGTAGGCGCAACAGCATATTCTGGCCTAAAAAAGGGAACCGCTCCCTATAGTAATGGTATAACTCAGGTTAATAATGCTAAGTATTATTCAGGTGTGTTGGGCAAGCTGTACAAAGTCACAGCAGTTACTACAATTCATGGAGAGTCTGACATACTAGCTGGAACTACACAGGCTCAGTACGAAGCAGATTTGGTTGAATGGCAAAATGATTACGAAACAGATGTTAGAGCGATTACTGGACAAGCTGATGCAATTCCTATGTTTACGGACCAGGTAAGTTCTTGGTCAGGACTTGGTTTTACCACCTCAGTTATACCCTATGCGCAACTTGCTGCGTCAGAAGACTATCCAGGAAAAGTGATATTGGTTGGACCTAAATACTTCTTTGACTATGTAGATATAGCACATCTGAATAATTTAAGTTATAGATGGCTTGGTGAATATTATGGAAAAGTTTACAAAAAAGTAGTTATAGATGGCGTAAAGTGGACCCCTTTAAGTCCAAAAGAAATTGTGAGAGATGGAAATATTATTTATGTACAGTTTAATGTTCCTGTTCCTCCTATTACTTTTGACACAACAGCTGTTGATTTGAAGAGTAATTATGGATTTGAATATGCCGATGATAATTCTTCAGCGTCAATTATGTCAGTACAAATATTTAATTATGATACAGTCAAAATAACATTGAGTACAACTCCTACAGGTGCTAATCAGAAACTTCGCTATGCCTACACAGGAACTATTGGGGCCAATCCCGGAGCACATGTAGATGGTTCCCCCAGAGGAAACTTGAGAGACAACGATAATACTCCATCCTTATACGGCAATAAACTGTATAATTGGTCGGTTCATTTTGATAAGACAATTGCTGTTGATCACACAGCTCCTGTGATTTCCAATATTTTGGTAACCCCAAGCGCAAGTGGCGCAGTCATAAAGTGGACAACTAACGAAAATAGCACTTCCAATATTGATTACGGTTTCACAAAATCATATGGCAGCTCCTCTGGAGAGAGTGATGTATCTAGTAAAGTTTCTAACCATTCAGTCACTCTTTCTAATTTAATAAACTGCACAACGTACCACTTCAGGATTAGATCCAAGGACCTTGCCCAAAACGAAGGGGTAAGCTCAGACACTACATTTACAACTTCAGGTGGAATCTTTCCTGGAATTCCGCCAAAGATTTACAACTCAGTTCCTCAAAATGCCAATTCGATACTATTATTTTTTACAGATGTTGCAAACCCAATTGATAGATATATAGTTCAATATGGGAAAAAATCGGGAAATTATACTTATGGATCTCAAGATGTTAATGGAAATAATGGAAGCTACACAGTAAAATCGTTAATTCCCGATACTAATTATTATTTTAGGATCAAGCGTAGCGGCAATAACTGTCCATGGTCAAATGAAATCTATTCTAAAACATCAACTTTCTCAGTAAGCACTGCCATTTCTAGTAGTCCAAATGAAACTGTTGTAAAGCCCGTAGTAGTTATTGTTACTCCAAGTGTGCCGCCGTCTTCTCCTGTTCCTTCTCTTATTCCTCCGTCTGTCTCAAATATCCAATTATTTCTTGAAAAGATTGGAGAAATGATTAAATTGTTCTTCATGGAAATAACTTCTAGTTTAGGCTAGAATTGCTTAATGAGGATTGGAATTGATATCAGCCAGATTGTATATGGAACTGGTGTGTCTATTTACACTAAAGAATTGATCAGAAAGCTTCTGGAAATTGATCATGAAAATCAGTATGTTTTATTTGGCGGGAGCCTGCGAAATCAGTTTTTGCTTCGGCAGTTTAGCTTAAGTTTGAAAGGTAATTTTGAAACTAAGATTTTGCCAATATCTCCCACAACTGCTGATTTTATCTGGAATAGAATTCACAGGTTAAAGGTTGAGAAATTGCTTGGCACTCTTGACGTTTTTCATGCTTCAGATTGGACTCAGCCACCCACGAAAGCTTTTAAAGTTACAACTATCCATGACCTCTCCCCAATCCTTTATCCCAGGTTGACGGCCAAAAAAATAGTCTCTGTTCACTCGCGGCGCATTTATTGGGCCTTAAAAGAGGCAGATCGGATTATAGTGCCATCAAGTGCTGTCAAGAAAGAGCTAATTAATTTGGGTGGTAGTGAAGGGAAAATTAGAGTTATCTATGAAGGCATTGGTGAAGAATTTAAATATACCGACAGAATTTATAATATTAAAGATGACTATATTTTGACTGTCGGCTCAAGTGGCAGAAAAAATACTGAAAAGCTAATTGAGGCTTTTGGTAAAGTTAGAAGGAAAAACTTAAAGCTTGTGATTGTAGGCCGAATCCAGCAAAAGTATATGGATAGGCGAGGCATTATTCAAACAGGATATATAACAGATCAAGATCTTGCTGCTCTTTATTCTCACGCAAAGGCACTGGTTTATCCTTCACTTTACGAAGGCTTTGGACTTCCAATCATTCAGGCATTTTCTTGCCACTGCCCTGTTGTTACTTCAAATGTTGGTAGTATGAAAGAGATTGCTGATAGTGCTGCCGTTTTAGTTGATCCAAATGAAGTCAATTCAATTGTAGAGGGAATTGATGAAGCTCTGAGAAAGCCAAAAGAATATATTAAAAAAGGAATTAAAAGAGCTAAGGATTTTAGTTGGGAGAAGTGTGCAAAAGAAACTTTGGAGGTATATAAGGAAGCTATTAGTAGATTTCCGAGCGGAGAATATAATTTCCGCGCATAATTATGTTAATAGGAATTGATGGTAATGAGGCTAATGTTAAAGAGCGTGTTGGCGTAAATGAGTACGCTTTTGAGGTAGTTTGGCACCTTTGGAAAGTGCTTAAGGAAGAGAATAGACCTATAGAAATAGTGGTGTATCTTAAGAATGAGCCAAATGAGGCGATGCCCCCAGTAACTGACAAGTTTAAATACAAAGTCCTAGGTGGTGGTCCCCTATGGATACTCACAAGGTTAATGCCACATTTATACCTTACCTCAAAGAAGCCCGACGTGTTCTTTTCTCCAAGCCACTACATACCACCTTTTGCCCCAATGCCCAGGGTGTGTGCAATTATGGACCTAGGTTATGTCGAATTTTCGGCACAATTTAAGAAAAGAGACTATTGGCAGTTAAAGCTATGGAGTGCTTGGTCTATAACAGTATCAAAGTATATCATGACCATTTCTACTAGTACTGCCAATGATATTGTACGACTCTATCCAGCTTCAAAGGGTAAGGTAGTGGTCACATACCCTGGGTACAGTGGTCAAATGGGTAAGAGTAGTGTCAGTAGTGACCTAGTGAGTGATGTCAAAAAGAGATACTCTATAGTTGGAGACTATGTGTTGTTCCTTGGAACACTAAAACCAAGTAAAAATGTCGAAGGGCTACTCCATGCCTGGAGTAAAATTGTGAACACCTACCCCAATTTATCCCTTGTAATTGGCGGAAAGAGAGGCTGGCTTTATGACTCAATTTTCAATCTAGTAACTAAATTAGGTCTTGTGGAAAAAGTGATATTCACTGATTACATTAAAGAGGAAGAAAAAGCTCCATTAATTGCTGGTGCCAAACTTTTTGTCATCCCGTCTTTCTGGGAAGGCTTTGGAATTGATGTTCTAACTGCGTTTGCATTAGAAACTCCGGTTGTGGGAAGTAGCAGGGGAAGCCTTCCAGAAATTATTTGGGATGCTGGCATACTAATAGATCCAACCAACATAGATGAACTTGCTAATGCAATCGCAAAAGTTTTAGAGATGAAGAAAAAAGAATATAATAGTATGGTCAGGAAAGGAAGAGTACAGCTTAGGAGATTTTCCTGGAAAGACTCAGCAAAGAAAACTTTAGATACTTTACTAAAAGGAGCAAATGATAAATAAAATTATTAATAGGGCTTACAACTACTTGGCAGACCTCTGTCTCTTTAAGCTTTATATATTAGTCAATTTTCCATCTCATCACGTCCGCCGATTTCTAATGCGACTTGGTGGAGCAAAGATAGGAAGTGGGTCGAGCATTCATATGGGTGTCAGATTTTTTTCTTTAAAGCATTTAGAAATTGGAGAGGACACAATAGTTGGTGATCACGCTTTTCTTGATGGCCGCGCAAAATTAAAAATTGGAAATCATGTGGATATTGCATCACAGGTTTTAATTTATAACTCAGAGCATGATCTGGAGAGCGAAAGCTTTAGGCCGCACGTCGAACCAGTTGAGATAGGTGATTATGTTTTTGTGGGGCCTAGGGCAATAATTTTGCCTGGAGTTAAAATTGGGAAGGGTGCAGTTATCGCAGCAGGGGCAGTTGTTACCAAGGATGTTCCCGACTTTGCAATTGTTGGTGGAGTACCAGCAAAAGAAATTGGAGAGAGAAAAAATAAAGATTTGAATTACAAACTAGGCCGAGCAAGATTATTCCAGTAATTAAATTTTACCTGTTTCAAGTAACTTTGTTCTAAAGTTCATTAATATTTCTCCAATCCAGTTTTCTCCTTCAGTAACATCATTTTTGTCAGTATAAATTCCCCATCTACGATATTCAGCAATTTCTTCCTGATTTGGATTTTTCTTGGCATATTTGTTTGCGTCTTCGATGATTTGCCTTTTGTCTGTTGAGAGCAATATTTCCTGTAGCTCCGGATTTTGGCGCAATCTCTTTCTCGTAATCACTGCCATTCTTTTGCATCTAATATCTTTCCAATCAGCTCTGATTTCGTATTTATATTTTTGGGTAATTCTTTTGGCTTCATATGGTGAGCTGGTAGCTTCAATCATTTCTGCTATTTCTGGATGAAGTGGAAGGAATTTACTCATGCTATATGCATGCTCACTGGTGGGTACTGAGGAACGGCCAATTAAAGCTACATCAAATGGCGAAAAATTGGCCAGAGGATCTCTTTCGTCGGATATTTCATAGACACCTTCAAATTCTGGCATGGTGGTATAATAACACTTAGATATAAAATGTTCAAAATTTGATTTAAATGTTAAAGAATATAATTACTGGATTACTATTAATACTCTCTTTATTATTTATGGCTTACTTAGTTCCCACTGGACCAAAGTTTCCTACTCCTCCTCCCGATAGTGTTCAGTCTAAAGAAGATGCTGATATCGAGTCCCCTGAAAGGCGCGCATATTTTACCAATTACACCCGTGAACAAGTAATTGCCCATTATCAAAACCAGTTTAGATGGAAAAAGTTAACATTAACTTTAAATTATCCCCCAGAAAATGCACAAACATTAATTCGAGATCAAACAAGAAGCGTATATCTACAAGAGCTAGTTCACCCGTTTCGTGAATCAGTTTATATAAATGGTTTTGAAGCAAGAGTCCCCAAAGATGATATTTGGTATAAAGGTATTCATTATAACGAAAAAATTACCATTAGATATGTCCCAAGTAATTTAATCTTAAGAGTAACTCTTGGAATTCTTACCTGCGCTTTTGCAATAGTCATAGCAAGAAAATGGCTAGAGTAGACCTTTCAATTATTATAGTTAATTACAAGACTCCAGAGTTGGTTGCGGATTGCGTTACATCAATTAAAAAGTATACAACTGGGTGAGATTGTTAGTTGGATGGATAATAACCCTCAAATTGGTATATCAACTTGTAAATTAAAAAACAAAGATGGATCTGACCAGGTAAGTGGAGGCTATTTCCCGACCCTCCCCAGAGTATTTATGTGGATGACAATTCAGGATTTGCCTCTCATAGATAAGCTATTTAAACAGTTTCACCCACACAAAAATATGAATAAACGATATGAGCTTGATTGGGTAACTGGTGCCTTTCTCTTGATCCGTAAAGATATTTTAGAAAAAGTAAATGGATTTGATGAAGATTATTTTATGTATGGAGATGATGATGATTTATGTTTTAAGGTAAAAGAATTAGGCTACGAGGTCTGGTTTAATCCTAAATGGAGTATTACCCACTATGGTGGTGCTAGTAGCATTAAAGAATTTCCTTTACTTTCAGAATATAAGGGCATCAAAATTTTTTACAAAAAGCATTATCCCAAGTGGCAGTATCCAATCATGAGATTATTGCTTAAAATGGGAGCAGTACTACGAATACCAATTTTTGGTAGAACTTATGTTAAAGCGTTTACAGAAGCTTGATCTAGATAAAATAATTCGGTACGGAATAGCAGCTATCATGCTTGCTGTCCCACTTTATCAAAAATTTCCATTCATAAGTATTCCAGGAACTTATGTCTCGGTTCGTATTGAGGATTTTCTGGTTTTTGTTGTTTTTCTGGCCTGGATTATTAAAAACTTATCTAATTGGAAATCTCTCTTGAAAGATAAGATTATCAATAGTTTAGTTGTCTTCCTGGGAATTGCCTTGCTATCTCTAGTTAGTGGAATACTTTTGACTCATACAGTTGTGGCTCACATTGGTATCCTACACTGGGGAAGAAGAATTGAATATCTAATTGGAGCGATAATTGGAGCAACGTCTTTAAAGTCTAAAGAGGACGTTATCTTTTATGTCAAATGTATGGCAGTGGTTGTAGTTATTGCATTCCTGTTTGGAGTGGGACAAGTGTACCTGAAGTTTCCAGTTATAACTACGCAAAACGAAGAATATAGTAAAGGCATTGCTTTAAGATATATCCCTGGGGGGCACTTGGCCTCAACATTTGCAGGGCACTATGATCTGGCATCTTATTTGATTTTGGTTACGCCTGTATTTATGGCCTTAGCATTTTCAAGTCGCGCTACTCTAGAGAGCTTAGTAGAGAAGGCAAGTGCTAAGAAGATTAAATTAATACTACTTTTGGTTGTAGCATTGGGACTTTGGCTTTTGGCTCATACTCTTTCTAGGATTTCGGCAATATCGTTTGTCATGGCTGTTTCAATAGCACTCATTTTAATTAGAAAACATAAAGCAATGTTTATATTTGCCGTAATTACGACTTTAATTGTCGCATTGTCATCAAACTTTGTTGGAAGATACACAAGTATTTTCGATGTTCTTCTAAAGAAATTTACCGGTGCTATCACGGTTTCTGTAGCATATGCCGCCGATAGTGTAACTGCATCCACACCTCTTCCAGTAATGCCTATGATCCAAGATATTTCTACTTCTATCAGAACAAATGTTGAGTGGCCAAGGGCCATCCGTGCCCTAGAAAAAAATCCCCTTTTGGGAACGGGATTTTCGTCAATTGATTTAGCAACAGACAATGATTATTTAAGGATGCTTGGAGAAGTAGGGATTTTAGGATTTTTGGCAGCGTCTTTATTTATGGTGAATATTTTAAAGACTCTTTTGAAAGCTATTCCAATGCCTAAAGAAATTGATTTCAAATCAGCTTACTTAGCAGGCTTAATTGGGGCCATTGCTGGAGTACTTTTAAATGCAGTTTTTATAGATGTTTTTGAGGCCTCAAAATTTGCGATAATTTTTTGGTTTATGGTAGGATTTGGGCTTTACTTGGCAAAAAATGAAAAGACTAAGAAGTTGGCTTAAAAAATTAAACAATTTAGGGACTAAGATAATTCTTAGTCGGAAGTTTCATTATTTTATTTTATTTTTAATACTAACAGGCTGCTTTGCAGTTAGATTATATAAAATTAATAATCCACTTGGGGATTGGCATAGTTGGCGGCAAGCCGACACAGCATCGGTATCGAGAATTTATCTGGAAAAAGGCATTAACCTCTTGTACCCTCAGTATTATGATATTTCCCCCGTCCAAACTGGAGTTTATAACCCAGACGGGGCAAGGATGGTCGAGTTTCCTATTTATAATGCCCTTAATGTTATTGCCTATAAAGCATTTCCAAGATTTACTCTCGAAGAGTGGGGAAGGTTCGTTTCAATAATTTGCGCTACTCTTACAACTTATATAGTTTATTTATTGGGCAAGAAATATTTAGGGAACTGGGGAGGATTAGCAAGCGCTTTTTTTTACGCTTTTATTCCATTTAATATTTACTTTACCCGTGTAATCTTGCCCGAGCCGATGACAGTTCTTTTTGGGACCCTATCTCTTTGGTTATTTAGCGAATACATTGATAGAAATTCAAAGGTTAATTTGTTTGCTTCAGCGATTTCCTTTGCTATAGCGATGTTACTAAAGCCATACATGATTTTTTATGCAGTTCCTATGATTTATTTAGCTGTTAAGAAATTTGGTATCAAAAAAATATTTAGGCAGTATGGATTACTAATTGCCTTTGACTTAGCTCTAATTCCATTTTTCTTGTGGCGTATTTGGGTAAACCAATACCCGTGGGGAATTCCATTTTTTGCATGGGCGTTCAATGGTAACCATATCAGATTTAGGCCTGCTTTCTGGAGATGGATATTTGGCGAAAGATTGGGATATTTGATCTTAGGGGTCTGGGGCTTAATACCATTTGTATATGGAGTTTTAAAGAAAGGGAACACTGTACTTAAAATGTTTGGATTAGGAATTTTCTTGTATGTCTCAGTTGTTGCCTCGGCGAATGTGATGCATGATTATTATCAAACTTTAGCTATTCCTGCTATTGCACTTCTAGTTGGGGGAGGGGCAGTAATGCTTTGGAATGCAACTGAATTTGACAAATGGTTAAGAAGATTTGTGGTTATTTTTTGTGTGGGTATGATGCTTGGGATGGGATGGTATCAGATAAAGGAAAATTATAAGGTAAATCATCCTGAAATTTTTGAAGCTGGAGCTGCCGCCGATAAATTAATACCCAAAGATGCGATCGTAATTGCCCCATATAATGGAGATACGGCCTTTTTGTATCAAACGCACAGATTTGGCTGGCCAATTGTCGATAGAAGTTTTGATGAACTAATCAAGTTAGGAGCGGATTATTATGTTTCAGTAAATTATGACAAAGATACAAATGACTTACTTGCAAAATATAAGGTAGCCGATAAGACGAAGTCGTATGTGATTATTGATTTACATCAACCAATAAGTAAAAAGTAATTTTAGAGGAGGTGAATTATGTCAAGAATCGACGATGAAGAAAAAAGTTGGGAAAGAGAATCAAGAAAAGAAAAAGCTGAAGCTGACAAACAACAAGCAATAAAAAATTACGGAGAAGATCTTGGCAAGATTTTCTTTGATTATTCTTGCAACCAATCTAATATAGAGCAAAGAGAAAGGTTTGCTGAAGTAGTAGTTAAAATTTTTGAAAATGGTACATCTCAAGAGAAAGTTAAAGCGGTCATGGCCTTACTTGAGTCATTTGACATAAAGACAGAGGAGTTGGATGAACGAGTTTCTGCAACTGAGTCAAATACTAGACTTTATTAAATAAAACATATTGATAAGAGTAAAAGCTATTTTAATTGTGTTAGTTACATTTGTTCTCCTTAGAATTGGGATGACTTTGGAGGAGGTTTCTTTGGGCACGGAGTGAATGTCTATAGTGGAACAGGCACTGTCAACTTTGTTCTCCAAAGCTACACTATTAATTAAGAAGTTAAATTTTGGTTGCCAGTTAGATTTCTCAAGAAAGTAGAAAGTGTATCAATAGTATTTTGCTCATTTTTTTGTCTTGCCTCCATACTTCTATGCAATTTATTTAACGATTGACTTAGAGCTTCTAGAAGATGTTCGTTGATTTTTTCAATATGATCGGAATTTGTCGGAACAAGTCTTGTCTCTGGATCTTCTAATTGAATATGTATGCCATCTTGATGAATATATTGCTGGTCTTCGGCGGCTATTTTTTTAACCTTTCCACCCAGGTAATAATCAGCAAAATTCTTCTGAAAAAGTTCTTCGTAATTTTCACTTACTTTTATGAAATGAATAGAGCAGGTGAAGTCAGTAGTTAAAACAGCAAATGCTGTACCTCCATTTGATTTAAATGGAATCATCCATCCAGCCATAGATTCATTCTCTAATGAAGACTCGTCTTTAAAAGTGTAGTTGTCTTTGTCACTAGCTACATCTCGTGAATGGCTAATAGTAACTGTTTTTTCTTTATTGTTTGGTGTCTCCCACAACTTTAATATAACTAAAGCATCCGCTTGAGCAAGCTCTTCAATCAAAAGTTTTGCTTCGCTAGCTTTTTTAGCTCGTTCTATTAATTCACCATTTTCTATTTTTAGTCCCATAGTTAGTATTATATGCTTTTCGCCTGGATTGCGCAAACTTTTTCACTACTTAAACTGATTTTAAGTCTCAGGTTGTCAGCTGTTAAGTTTGATATACTTTAGCTAGTTATGAAGATTTTGATGCTTGTGCCGTTTTTGCCAAATACCCAGACCTCTGGAGGGCAAACTCGTTGGTATAACATTGTGAAATTTCTTTCTGAGAGGCATGAAATTACCCTTTTTTCTCTTATAAAAGACGAGAGTGAAAGGAGGTTTATTCCTGAGCTTACAAAATATTGCAATAAAGTAGAAGTTTTTAACCGTCCTAGTTCCCCTTGGGCATTTAGAAATTTATTTTTAAGTATTTTTTCACCATTTCCCCTGCTTCTTATTCGCAATTTTTCTTTCAAAGAAAGAAGAGCTGTAAGAGATGAACTTAAAAACGGAAATTATGACCTAATTCATGCCGAGGCGTTTTATGTTATGCCTCACATTCCCCAAACTCAAGTGCCATCGATTCAAGTTGAACAAACAATTTGGCACCGGGTGTATGAGCACCATGTTAAAACTGAAGTAAATCCTATTCTACGGCCATTTTTAATGATTGATGTTTTGAAGCTCAAGTTTTGGGAAATATATTATTGGAAAAAGGCGACTAAGCTTTTTACTGTTTCCCCAGAAGATAAAATAATTATGGAGCAGCTGATACCTGGGACTAAAGTTGGTGTTATTCCAAATGGAGTGGATACTGCTTTTTTTTCTGAGAAAAAAACTGAGAGAAAAGATCCGCAAAGAGTTATGTATGGGGTAACTAATTATGAGTGGCTACAAAACCGGGAAGCGGCTGAAATTTTAATAAATGATGTTTGGCCTAAAATTTATGAAAAATATAATAATGCCAAGCTTTGGATAGTAGGGAGAATGATCCCAAAATCAATCGTAGATCTTTCAAAAAAAAGGGATGATATAAAAGTGACTGAATCAATTCCAGATCCACGGGATGCGTATCTTGGGGCGAGCGTGATGACAGCTCCGATTAAGGGCTCTGGTGGAACTCGCATTAAAATTTTGGAAGCGATGGCGGCTGGACTTCCAGTTGTTTCTACAAGTATTGGAGTAGCCGGGCTTAATTTAACGAATAACAAGCACGCTCTTATTAGTGATACGACCGATGGGCTAGCGAGGGAAACGGTTAAACTTCTTAAAAATCCCAAATTAGCTAGAAAGATAGGTAAAGATGGGCAAATTTTTGTGAGAGAAAATTTTGATTGGAAAGCTATCGTAAAATTACATGACGCGATATATAGAGATATATTAAACAAATGAAGCTTTCAATAATAATTCTTAACTATAATACTAAAGATCTTACGGAAAGTTGTATTGATTCTATTATCAAAAATACAAAAGGAATAGATTATGAAATTATAGTTATCGATAATGGCTCATTGGAAAAGTTACCAAACTCTAAAAACTATAAACTAATAGCAAACAAAACTAATCTAGGATTTGCAGGAGGAAATAATTCTGCTAGGAAAATAGCCAAAGGAGATTATATTTTGTTTCTTAATTCGGATACAGAAGTTCATGGAGATACTATAAAAGAAGCACTTAAGTATATAAGTAACAATCCGGAAGTTGGAGCTTTGACTTGTAAAACTGTTTTACCTAGTGGGTCTTTGGATAAGGATGCAAGGCGTTCTTTCCCAACTCCCTGGGTTGCATTCTCGCACTTTTCGGGACTAGATAGAATTTTCCCGACCTCAAAAATATTTGCAAAGTATTGGTATGGATATAGATCTCCCAATGAAATACAAGAAGTAGATGCTTTGCAGGGTGCTTTTTTTATGACCAGTAGAGAAATTTTAAATAAAGTTAATTGGTTTGATGAAAGTTACTTTTTAGATGGGGAAGATATAGATTTGTCTTGGAAAATCAAAGAGCTTGGATACAAAAATGTTTATTTTCCCAATGTTTCTATTCTTCACATTAAAAAAGCAAGCAAGAAAAAGCGCTCAAGAAAATCCAAAATGGCGGGAGTGAATTCAATGGAAATATTTTATAAAAAACATCTCTGGGACAATTACGCACTACTTATTAATTTATTGGTGATTGTTGGAATCTATATCTTAAAAATAATTCGTTTTGGAAAGGCAGTTTTGGGAAGATGAAAATATTACTCGACGGCAGATTTTATGGGCTCGAAAACGCTGGACTGGGAAGATATACAATGAATTTAATTGACAGTTTAAGTGAGTTAGATTCTAAAAATAGTTATATACTGCTTCTTAGAAAAAAATATTTCGATAATTTAAATGTCCCTAAAAATTGGGAAAAAGTAGAGGCAGACTTTAAGCATTATGGAATTGATGAACAAGTTAAGCTTCCAAAATTAATTAACAAATATAATCCCGACATAACTCATTTTTTGCATTTTAATGTTCCAATAAATTTCAAGGGAAAATACTTGGTTACAATTCACGATATGATTATGCATCGGCAATCTGGGCGTGATGCAACAACTCTTCCGTATCCAGTTTATTTAGTAAAACGACTTATGTATAAAAAAGTTTTCAGCACAGCCGTTTTAAATTCTCAAAAGATTATTGTCCCGAGTGAATTTGTAAAAAAGGAGATTGTAAATTATTTCAAAGTTCCACAAGAGAAAGTTGTAGTAACCTATGAAGGAATATAATTTTATTTATACAGGAAATGCTTATCCGCATAAGAATTTAAAGCGAGCAATCGAAGCGATTAAGCAGTTGAATAAGACTACAGATCAAAAGATTATTTTTAATATAGTCTCTTCTAGAAATGTTTTTACAGCTCGGCTCGAAAAAATTATCAAAAAATTAAAGGCAGAAGAATTCGTAAAACTTTTAGGTTATGTTTCAGATAGCGAGCTAACTATTCTTTACAAAAATTCAACAGGATTTCTATACCCCTCAACTTACGAAGGCTTTGGACTACCAGGTCTTGAAGCAATGAAAGCTGGAACAATTGTTTTGGCATCTGACATTCCCATCTTTAGAGAAGTCTATGCGGATAACCAGATTTATTTTGATCCTTATAGTGTCGGGTCAATTGCTAAGGCACTTGAAGAAGTAATTGCGATGCCCAAAAGTGAACGAGAATTAAGGATTAAAAAAGCAAAAGAATTTATTAAAAAATATTCCTGGCGCAAGATGGCTCAGGAGACTTTGGAAGTTTATCAGGAGTTTTCTTGATCGAATCTTGACTGTTCCTCTTGAAAAATTCTATCTAGTGTTTCTTGTCTTTCACTATTTGGCACAGAAAAGACTTCACCGAGTCTTTTTTCTACAGCTTTCGTGACAGGAGAGTTTAAAGCATCTATAAGTCGATCCGTCTCAGTAGCGGTTCTTTCTACATCTTTCATTATTTTTTCTGCTTCCTCAAAGATTTTTGCCCGATTTAACTTTTCTGTCATGAGCCAAAGATAGCACAAATTTGAGAATTTCGCTACGATCCCTATAATTGGCTAATGAAAGTTGCTATTGTATATGATCGGGTTAATAAATGGGGTGGTGCTGAGCGAGTTCTCCTTGCTCTCCATAAAATTTTTCCAGAGGCTCCTCTTTATACTTCACTATATTCGACTAATGCCGGATGGGCGAAAGTTTTTCCAAGAATCAGAAGTTCCAGCTTAAACAAAATAAAATTTTTGCGAAATAAACATGAATATTTAGCTCCACTCATGCCCTTGGTTTTTGAGTCTTTTGATTTTAGTGAATTTGATTTAATAATTTCGGTAACGAGCGAGTTTGCAAAGGGCATTATTACTGGCCCCAAAACAAAACATATTTGTTATTGCCTAACTCCTACTAGGTATTTGTGGAGTGGATATGAGGATTATTTCACTTCTAGTGTAATAAAATTTATTTCTGGTCCTGTCGTTTGGTATTTAAGATATTGGGACAAAATTGCTGCCAGGCGCCCCGACAAAATAATAGCAATTTCAACTGAAGTTAAAAATAGAATTAAAAAGTATTACGACAGAGATTCGAGAATAATCTTTCCTGGGATCGACATTGCAAAATATAAAAATAATAAAAATGGTGAATTTTATTTAGTTGTTTCAAGACTAGTGCCATATAAAAAAGTGAACTTGCCAGTAAAAGCATTTAATGAATTAGGTTTACCTTTGGTAATAGTTGGTGATGGGAGTGAGAAAAAATATCTACAAAAAATAGCTAAAAATAATATTAAATTTCCTGGTTTTGTTCCTGAAGCAAAACTTAAAAATTATTATTCAAAAGCCATTGCGTTAATTATGCCTCAGATAGAAGACTTTGGACTGGTAGCAATTGAAGCCATGAGCTTTGGAGTCCCAGTCATTGCTTATAAAAAAGGGGGGATTCTGGATATAATTACAAAAAATACTGGAATATTATTTAATGAACAAAGTGTGGAAAGCTTAATGAGTGCTATCAAAAAATTTGAGTCGTGCAAATTTAAAAGAAAGGATTTAGTTAAAAATGCATTAAAATTTTCCTTTGAAAGATTTGAAAGAGAACTGTTACATTTGATCTCATCTTTAGACTAAGGTAGTATTATTTTACATGAAGATAGTAATTTTTTGCGGAGGGCACGGGACGAGACTTTGGCCAATTAGCCGTGTATCTTTTCCAAAACCATTTATTCCACTTTTTAGTGGCAAGTCGCTTCTTCAAATAACTTACGAGCGATACAGGAAAGTTTATGCACCAGCTGATATCTTTATTTCGACAGAAGTCGCATACGCCAAGTTTGTGTCCGAGCAGCTGCCAGAAGTTCCTAAGAAAAATATGATTTTGGAGCCAGAGCGAAAAGATACTTTGGCTGCATATGGGTTGGCCGCATTTGTTATTAATAAATATTATCCGGGAGAGCCGGTTCTTTTTTCCTGGGCAAAGCACTTAATTAAGCGAGAAGCAGTTTTTTTGAAAGCAATCAAGGCGGCTGGTGAGTATACCAAGGAAACGGGAATGGCCGTATCAATTGATTCAAAGCCAGAATTTCCTAGTGTCAATAATGGTTGGATAAAAAAGGGGAATAGTCTAGGAGAGATGGGTAGCTCTAATTTTTACGAACTTGAGAAGCAAGTTGAAAAACCAGAGCTTCCTCTTGCCAAAAAGCTTTTTATTTCAAATGATTGGTTAATTCACACAGGATATAAGATTTGGAATACTGAAAAATTAATTGGATATTTCAAAGAGTTTCAACCAGAAGTTTATAAAGGGCTAGCGAAGATTACAGATTCTATTGGAACGAAATTAGAGGGGACTGAGCTTTACCGTGAATATCATAAATTTCCTAAAACTTCGATTGATTATGGAATTTTGGAAAAACTTCCCAATAAACTCCTTGTCACAGTTGAAGCAGATATGGGATGGGAAGATGTTGGTATATCATGGGAGACATTTTATAGAGGACTTCTAAGCGGGAAGAGTAATAATGTCGAGGAAGGTGGAGTAGATACTGAATATGTTGACTCAGAGCGGAACTTAATAATTGGGCCAAAAGGAAAAATGATTGGTGTAGTGGGCTTATCAGATGTAATTGTGATTGATACTCACGATGGCCTTCTTGTTTGTAAATTATCAGAAAGCCAGAAAGTTAAAACATTGTACGAAAAATTGGAAAAAGAAAAGCCAGAGTACGTAGAATAACTTTCATGATGTTTAATTTTTTCAAACGAGTAATAGATATTTTTCTGTCTTCACTTCTTTTGCTCATCTTTTCTCCAGTCATCATTATTTCGGCAATTGCAATTAAACTTACTTCAAAAGGCCCAGTTTTAGCTGATACTCCCAAAAGAGTTGGAAAAGAAGGGAAACTTTTTTATCCATATAAATTTAGATCAATGATAGCGAATGCACACAATTTATTGAGAACAGATCCAAAGTTTAAAGATCTTTACGAGGAATATAAGAAAGGTAGTTACAAGTTGCACAATGACCCCAGATGGACACCGATTGGTGGCTTTATAAGAAAGCATTCGATTGACGAGATCCCACAGCTAGCTAATGTCCTTAGAGGTGAAATGAGTATTGTTGGTCCGCGTCCATATTATCCGGATGAACTGGAGCAGCAACAAACTATATACCCCCAGACAAAAGATTTAGTAAAAGAAGTGCTGACAGTAAAGCCAGGAATAACAGGTTACTGGCAAGTTACCGGCAGAAGTGAAGTTAATTTTGATAAAAGAATTGAAATGGATGCTTATTATGCCGAGAAAAAATCAATATTTTTGGATATCTTGATTCTTCTTAAGACCCCTTGGGCGATGATTTCTGGCAAAGGTGCTGTGTAATGTTGTATTATTAAAGGTATGCAAGAAGAAAAAGTAACTGATATCCCAGAAATTAAATTAACACCGGCCGAGCCAGTTCAAGTTAAGTCTGCTGCTCCTTCTGTGGTTACTGCGAATAATTCAATGCCAAGCAAAAGGCGAGGACGTGGCTTTATAAAAATAACACTTCTGGGAGTATTGGTTATAATAGTATTACTAGCTGTCGCAATCGGTGTCCCTGGATTTGCGATTTACGGAAAAGTAAAAGTCCTTAATTCTGATTTTAGTAATATTAAAGCAGCTTTCAAAAAGCAAGATATTGCTCAAATTAAAACTGGAATGTCACAATTTAAGATTGATTTAGCTTCATTACAAGGGCCCTATAACCTTCTTTCCTGGACTAAGTTTGTTCCTATTGTTGGAGGATATTGGAGGGATGGAGATGCAGCCATTAAAGGTGGTCTTTATGCTCTTGATGCTGCCCAAACTGGAATAGAAACGGCTGAGCCATACGCTGACATAATTGGCTTTACAGCGGACACTAGTAAGAAAGCCAAAAGTGGTGAAGAGTCAGCTAACGATAGAATTGAATTTATCGTGCGAACTATTAAGGATGTAATTCCTAAGATTGAAACAATTTCCCAAAAAGCCAAGCTTGCTCAAGTTGAATTCGACAAGATCGACCCAAATCGTTATCCAGATAAAATTGGCAATCAGAAGGTCCGTGAAAATATTAAGGTTGGGATAAATCTTATTGACGAAGCAACACAGGTGATTTCCCAAAGCAAGCCTTTTCTTGCGGAGGCGCCTTATTTTCTTGGAGTTGATGGCACTCGAACTTATCTTGTTCTCTTCCAAAACGACAAGGAGCTGAGGCCAACTGGAGGATTTATTACTGGCTACTCTGTAATGCGAGTAACAAAAGGGAAAATTGAGCCAGTTGCTTCAAATGATATTTATAATATGGATAAGCTTTATACGCCATCCGTTCCCGCACCTGATCCGCTTGTTAGATATTTAAAAGGTCCGTATCAATTGAATAAAAACTTTAGGCTTCGAGATATGAACTTTAATCCAGACTTTAAATCAACAATGGAATTGTTTACCAAAGAGGCTGCGAAAACTGGAACAATTAACGGTATTGATGGAGTGATTGCGGTCGATACACAAGTCCTTGCCAAGATTTTAAATGTAATTGGAGAAGTGGGAGTTCCGGGATATGGTAACTTTAATACTAAAATCGTTCCGGAATGTAATTGTCCTCAAGTAATTCATGAGCTTGAAAGCTTTGCAGACGTTGAAGGATCAATTGTTTGGGATCAAAATGACCCGACGAAGATTATTTTCGCTCCTCCCAATTACCTTAATCGTAAAGCAATAGTAGGCCCCTTGATGAATTCGGTTCTTAGAAACGCACTTGGGCAACCAAAGGAAAAGCTCCCGGGACTCTTCCAGGCAGCATGGGAATCTTTGACAGAAAAGCATGTATTGTTTTATATGTTTGACCCAAAAGCCCAAGCTGGTGTTGAGTCGTTTAATATTGCTGGAAGAGTTAAAGATTATGACGCAGATTATTTTCTAGTAACTGATGCCAACTTGGGAGGAAGAAAATCAAACCTCTATGTTACAAATGAAGTTACTCAGGACGTTAAGATTGCTCGTGACGGATCTATTACAAAAACTGTTGTAGTTACCTATAAAAATCCCCAAAGCTATGATGGATGGCTTAATTCAGTTCTTCCCGACTGGATGAGAATTTATGTGCCAAAGGGATCGCAGCTTATTTCAATTGATGGCTTGGAGGAGAAGGCTGATCCTTATGAAGACCTTGGAAAAACAGTTTTTGCTGGAGGGTTTAAGCTTCGCCCACAAGGCGTGGTAAAAATAACTGTAGTTTATAAATTACCATTTAAGGCAACTGGTGAGTATAAATTATTAGTTCAAAAGCAGCCTGGGCTTGATGCTCCTTTATATTCTGTTAGAGTAGGAAGAAACAAAGATGAAGGACTTCTCAAAACAGACAAAGAGTACAAGTTCAAGATTTAAGGCCTACTCCGACGTTGGGATTCTCATTGCAAGGAAAAACTATAGCGAGAGCGATAGGATTTTAGTTTTATTCACAAGAGGGTTTGGCCGAACAACTGTCATTGCAAAAGGAGTTCGAAAGCTTAAAAGCCGAAAACGAGGACATATTGAAATTTTTAGTTTGATTAAGTTTCAGGCTGTAAATGGCTCAAGTATGGATATTTTGACCGAAGCCGAAATTATTAATGATTTTAGTGAAGTAAGAGGCGATCTTACAAAAGTTTCTGTAGCATATTTTTTGGTAGAAATTGTTGGAAAATTAACCCGTGATAATGAGCCACACCTGGAAATCTTTGAGCTCTTAAAAAGATATTTGCAGGAGCTTAAAAATTCAAAATCACTAAAAGCTTTGCGACATGAATTTACCAGAGAGGCTTTGGTTATTCTTGGATTCTGGCCAGAAAATAAAAATTTAGCAAATCCAGATATGATTTTAGAAAGTATTACAGAAAAAAGAATTAATTCTATTCGTGTTGGCAAAAAAATGATCCAACAGGGGAAGCTTCGGTAAGAATTGTATCGCCTGAATAAAATGCTGATGCTCCTCCTCCGTCAAGATTAATTGCATCTGCAAGTGTTGTTCCCGATTTTTCCTCGAAAGTTTTAAGTACTGTAGGAAGATTCCCGAGAAGTGGGCCATCAAAGCTTGATCCGTCTTTATAAATTACCATTAATACTGCTTTATTTTCGCCAGTTACCCCCATAACGATTCTTCTTGCCGGGTGGTCATCGATAATTGATAAATTTTTAAATTCATTATTTTCCTTAAGGATTGGGCCAGATTGGAGAGCAAGTTTTAATGGATCGCGAGGAATTGAGCGAGTAATACGGGGTATGCCCATAAAATTAACTGAAAATACTCCATCAAAAAGTAAATTGTTTTGTAAATTACTAAGTGGCACTCCGTCAGCAATAAATAAGCCGATTGGTTTATTATCAAGCGAATAAAACCCTGCATTTGTTAAGAGCTTACATTTTTCTCGGTCATATACATCTTTGGCAATTTCTTTTTTCTCAAAATTAGGGATAAGAGTTAAATTTTCTCCTTTTTCAATTTGTTGATAGACAACAATAAGGTCTTGATTGTCAAAATTAAATTTAACAGTTTTGGCGCTACTCTGCTCTTGGGCATGCGAGCCAATTATTTGCGCCCCTTTTTTAGTCTGGTTAGCGAATACAACAATCCCTACCCCAGCAAAAAAGATTAATAGAAAAACAAGATATCTTTTCATGGTACCTATATTTTACTACACTCAAAGCTAAATTTGTTATAATAGCTCGAGTATATGTCAGAAAGAATTGCAGTTTGGCTTGCTAAGCAAGTTGTAGACTCCAGATTTTCAAAACAAAAAGTAGTTAAATCTTGCCACAATTGTCAACTTTTTTAAATTATTGAAAAAGAGAATTGCAAGGGAAAACTGTATGTATCAGAAGATTGTGCAATGGGCATGAACACTTATAACGAAATAGAGGTTTGCAGCGGACAAGTACAAAGGCACAGGAAATATATTTCCACATCACAGCTTGATAGTTTCTATGATTTTTAAAGATTAAAAACTTGAGCTTCAGGTGGTAAAATAGGCTAAATGCAAAGAGAAGCCAAAGCTAGGATTAAAATTAATAAACTTCTTGAAGAATCGGGATGGAATTTTTTTGATGACAAAAGCGGATCTTCGAATATCTCACTTGAGCCAGGGATTAAGATTACTCAGCAAAAGATTGACGAACTTGGAAACGATTTTGAGAAAACCAAGAGAGGCTTTATCGATTATCTTTTGTTGGATGAAAAAGGTTTTCCAGTTGCAATACTAGAGGCAAAGTCAGAAGAAAAAAGCCCTCTTGACGGAAAGGAACAGGCGAGACAGTATGCGGGGTCTCAACATGTTAGGTTTGTAATCTTATCAAACGGCAATTTACATTATTTCTGGGATTTAGAGCGTGGAAATCCCACCATAATAACTTCGCTTCCGACATTACAATCTTTGAAACATAAGGAAGCTTTTAAACCTAGTTTTAAAACTTTGGCGGAGGAAAAAGTTGAAACTGATTATATAGTTTTGTCTCAACAACCTAATTACAAAGAAGATCTAAAATGGCAAAACAAAGATGAAAGAAGTGAGTATATAAGAGAAAATGATTTTAAATTTTTAAGAAATTATCAGCTTTCCGCTGTTCATTTTTTACAAGAGGCTGCAAAAAACCAGAAAGATAGATATCTTTTTGAAATGGCAACTGGTACAGGAAAAACTTTGGTATCGGCTGCAATTATTAAACTTTTTTTAAAAACCGGAAATGCTAAAAGGATATTATTCCTAGTCGACAGATTAGAATTAGAAGATCAAGCTTACAAAAACTTTAAGAAATGGCTTCATAACGACTACAATTGTGTGATTTACAAAGAGAACAAAGATGATTGGAAAAAAGCTGAGATTGTTGTTTCTACTGTTCAGAGCTTACTTTCAGGAAATAAATATATGAATTCTTTTTCTCCGACAGATTTTGAACTTGTTATTTCAGATGAGGCACACCGCTCAATAAGTGGCAATAATAGAGCAGTTTTTGAATATTTTGTTGGTTACAAATTAGGTTTAACAGCTACACCAAAAGATTATTTAAAAAATTTAAACTCAAATAAGATAAATGAAAAAGATCCTAGGGCTTGGGAAAAAAGACAACTTCTTGATACTTATAAAACTTTCGGTTGTGAGACTGGAAATCCAACTTTTAGATACAGTTTACTTGACGGAGTTAAAGGTGAATTTTTAGTTAATCCGATTGTGGTGGATGCAAGAACTGAAATAACCACTGAACTTTTATCAGAAAATGGATATTCTTTGAAGGTCGAAAATAATCAAGGAATTGAAGAAGACAAAACATTTTTTCAAAAGGATTTTGAGAGGAAATTTTTTTCAGAAAAGACAAATACTATTTTTTGCAAAACATTTTTAGATAAAGGATTAAGAGATCCAATCACAGGAGAGATTGGAAAAAGTTTGGTTTTTTGTGTGGGTCAAAGTCATGCTTCTAAAATTACTCAAATTTTAAATCAACTAGCAGATCAAGTATTTCCTGGAAAATATAATTCTGATTTTGCAGTTCAAATAACCTCTAAAATTTCGAATGCTCAACAATTTACGACTCAATTTGATGATAAAAGTAATAATTTGAATGGACGAAGCAAATGGATTGATGGTTACAAATCTAGTAAGACTAGGGTTTGTGTAACTGTTGGAATGATGACGACTGGATATGATTGTCAGGATATTTTAAATATTTGTTTGATGAGACCAGTATTTTCTCCAACGGACTTTATTCAAATAAAAGGGAGAGGGACTAGAAAATATACCTTTTCTTTCATAAATGATGGAGAAAAATATAAATTTGAAAAAGAAAATTTAAACTCTTTGATTTTTTCGCAAACTGTGAATATTTTGAAGAAAAGTTTAATTATGATGAAGTTCTGAAACTTCCCGTTGTGTTAAAAAGTGGAAGTGGCGAAGTTGTCGAATCACAAGGAGTAATTGACGAAGTTAATATTTCCATTCCTGACCCTCTCAAGACTCTTAAAGAAAAGGCGATTGGTTTGGAGGGAATGAAAGTTGATAGAAAACTTTTTGAAAGATTTGAAGCAATGGTTAAAGATGACAGTTATCTTAAAGAGAAAGTTGAAAGTGGAGATTTTGAGTCTGCCGAAGATTACGTAAAGACAAAACTTTTTGATAAGCCAGGAGATTTTGTTAATTTAGACAAACTTCGTAAATCCATAAGGCTTGATAGAAGACTTACTTTAAGAGAACTTTTAGAAAAGATTTTTGGAAAGTTAGATAAATTAAAGTCGAAAGATGAACTTTTAGAAGACGAATTTAATAAGTTTGTATCAATTTATAAACCTGATCCTAAATATTATTACCCGATCAAAAACTTTCTGAAGGCATATATTACAGATAACGAGATAAGACAGATAGTCGAGACAAAAGAATATGGAAGATTTACAACGAACCCCAAAGTGAATATGCAAGATTACAAGGATCTTAAGGAATATAGAAATATAATCCCAGATTATGTTAAAGATTACGTTGCTTTAAATACTTACATGAATTGATATATGTTAAACGTTGAAACAAAAAAAATACTAAATTCAGCAAGAGATGTGTTAGTTGGAAAAGTTCCAGATCCAAAAGCACAAGTTGAACAAATTACTTTTGCCATGTTTTACAAGTTCATGGACGAGAAGGATAAAGAATCAATTCAACTTGGTGGGAAAGCTCAATTTTTTGTTGACGAGTTTGAAAACTTCTCCTGGTCTAAACTAATGGATCCAAGACTGGGAGGGATTGAACGAATGGACCTTTATACGCAGGCACTTGCTAAAATGTCTCAAAACCCACATATTGCTCAGCTATTCAGAGATGTTTATAAAGATGCTTTTATTCCATTTAGAAGTCCTGAAACTTTAAATTTATTTTTGAAGGAAATTGAAAGATTGGATTACACGAATACGGAAAGCTTAGGTGACGCTTTTGAATATTTGCTTTCAATAATGGGTTCTCAGGGAGACGCTGGGCAGTTCAGAACTCCAAGACATATTATTGATTTTATCGTTAGTGTAGTTGATCCTCAAAAATCAGATACTGTACTAGATCCGGCTTGTGGTACTGCTGGCTTTTTAATTTCCTCCTTCAAACACATAATTGGTCAAGAAGAGCCTTTAACTCCTGATGAGAAAAAGGATTTAATGAAAAATTTAGTTGGTTATGACATTAGCCCTGATATGGTTCGCCTTTCAAAAGTTAATTTATATTTACATAGTTTTCCAAACCCCACAATTTATGAATACGACACTTTGTCCAGTGAAGAAAAGTGGGACGAGAATTTTGACGTAATACTTGCCAATCCTCCGTTTATGTCTCCAAAGGGTGGAATAAAACCCCACAAAAGATTTGCAATACAAGCAAACAGGTCAGAAGTCTTGTTTGTTGATTATATAATAGAACACTTAAAACCAAATGGCAGAGCTGGAATTATTATTCCGGAGGGAATTATCTTTCAATCAGCTAATGCTTATGTTGCACTAAGAAAAAAACTTGTTGAAGATGGCTTGTACTCTGTTGTTTCTCTGCCTGCAGGAGTTTTCCAACCATATTCAGGAGTTAAAACCAGTATATTACTTTTTGATAAAGAGATTTCAAAAAGGGTTAATCATATTTTGTTTGTAAAAATTCATAATGATGGATTTGATCTTGGTGCGCAAAGAAAACCAAGTATTTATAACGATTTTCCACTTGCAGCAGAAGCCTTGAGATTATACAAAAAACATGTTTTATCAGATGGAAAATTTTCAATTGGTGGTTGGCCAGTAGGTGGGGAAAACATAGATACATTTCCTAATCTAAAGTTTATTTCTAAAAAAGAAATTTCAAGTAACGGTGATTACAGTTTAGCTATTGAGAGATATCTTATTGGGAGGACCAGAGAAAACACAAAATGGTCAATGGTTGAATTAAGTGAGATTTGCTCTCTTGAATATGGAAAACCATTGAAAGCAGAAAATAGAAAAATTGGAGAATTTCCTGTTTTTGGTTCAAACGGTATTGTTGGTTACCACGATAATTATTTGGTTAATGGCCCTTTTATTATTGTTGGAAGAAAAGGGTCTGCAGGATCTGTTGTTTTCTCTGAAAAATCTGGTTTTCCTATTGATACTACCTTTTATATTAAACTCAAAGACGAAAATAAGACTGATCTCAAGTTTTTGTATTTCTTGTTAAAAACATTGGATTTGAAAAAAATTAATACACAATCTGGTGTACCCGGACTAAATAGAAATGACGCATATAAAATTAAGGTTCCACTTTTGCCTATTGAAGTTCAAAAAGAAATTGTCGAGCAGATTGAGGTTAAACAAAATGCAATTGATTCGGCAAAATCCCTTATAGAAAGTCTGCAGAGAGAGAGATCTTATTTTGGAAAGTCACTTAAAAGGGTAGATATTAAATGGATAAAACTGGAAGAATTGTGCGAGATAACTTCTAGTAAACGGATATATCAGAACGAGTATGTAAAAAGTGGAATACCTTTTTATCGTTCAAAGGAAATAATTGAACTTAGTAAAAATATGAAGATAACAAAGACACTTTTTATTAGTAAAAGTAAATTTAATGAATTAAAGAAAAAATTTGGTGCGCCAAAAGTTGGTGATTTACTTATAACTGCGGTTGGTTCGATAGGTTTTACCTATCTTGTACAAGGCAATTCAGATTTTTACTTTAAAGATGGTAATTTGTTATGGTTAAGAAACGTGTCCGCCAAGATAGACCGACATTATTTGAGAGAGATACTTGCGCATACGCTTCAAAAGAGTATTAAGAATTTAACAAATGGTGGAGCTTACAATGCGCTCACAATTGAAAAACTAAAAAAACTTGAGATTCCTATTCCTCCCTTGAAAATACAAAAGCAGATGGTTGAAGAAACAAAAAAGGAAAAAGAAATTATTGAAGTAAATAGGAACTTAGTTGAGATAATGGAACAAAAAATTCAATCTAAAATATTAAATATATGGGAACAGCCATAAACTATGATAACTGGATCAAATTTTCTAACGATAACTTCATTGTCGGAGATGACTCGTTTGATGATTTAGAAATCCACCCTACCCCAATAGATAATTTTTATTGCTTCTTTAATAAGAAAGATAACAAGTTAATTAAGCAGTTCATTTTAAATAAAAAGGACAAAGTTGATTATATTTGTATAGTTAAATTAATAAAAAAAGATAAAAAATTTACACCCCGTCTTGCTATATCTATAAGAAATATAACTGGAAAAATAATTGAAGAATCTATAAATGCAACGGAAACAGTGGAACGTCTAATTAAAGCAAATATCAATTTAGATGAATGTCACGAGAATTTTTGGAAACTTATTTCTTTTTTAACTTCACTAACACAAATTGAAATTCCGAGAGAAAGCTTTTCTTTGGTTTCTCAGGCAGACAGTGAAATCGTTAAAGCTTTAAGGGGCCGCGGTGTTGAAAGTATATTGAGTATTATAAAACAACTTTCACTAATAAATGGAGTTTCGTTATCCCAAAGCGACATAAATCAAATATTAAAACGCAAGGAGAAACTAATATTGTTCGATTCCTCAATCACATCGCAATCAACTGACGAAAAATGGTGGCAAGATTTTTTTGAATCAAACAAATGGATATTTGGATACGGTTTGAATTATCAAATTTTAGGACAACAGCAAGATCAACCTCATTATGGTGGAACTAAAGTTGATGGAACGGGTGGACAAAAAGGAGATTATTTGACTTCTACTGTTGGCGATCTAAATTTTACGGTTTTAGTGGAGATAAAAACACCGGATACCCCACTTCAAGGTAATAAAGAAATAAGATCAGGCGCCTGGAGTCTTTCAAAACATTTGACAGATGCCGTAGTACAAATACAAGCAAATATTGATGTTTGGGATAAACAAGGATCAAAACAGCCGGACAATGTTGATAAGCTGGAAAAAAAGAATATATTTACTATTCAACCAAAAGGCATTGTGGTTATTGGTCAATTAAACCAATTGGACAATCGAAGTAAAAGAGAAACTTTTCAAAGATTCCGCAAGTCATTGCACGGAATAGATATTCTCACTTTCGACGAACTGTTGAATAGGGCGAGATTTATAGTCGATGAGAAGATGGAAGAAAAATAAAAATGTCTCAGTATTACAACCCAAACAAAACAAGAAATTTGTATGATCCAAACTCGACAGAACCTTTTAGATTGAGTCGATCTAAAATTGATCTTTTTGTAAAATGCCCGAGATGTTTTTATCTTGATCGAAGGCTTGGAGTTGGGCAGCCACCTAGTTATCCATTTTCTTTAAACTCTGCTGTTGATAAACTCCTTAAAAAAGAATTTGATATTCACCGTGCAAACGGTACGAAACACCCTTTGATGGAGAAATACGGGCTCGATGCTATTCCTTTTTCAGATTCACGAATGGATGAATGGAGGGACTCATTAAGACGTGGAGTAACCTTTAAAATCTCTGGAACAAATGTAATCATAACCGGTGGAGTTGATGATCTTTGGATAAATCCAAAGGGTGAGCTTATAATCGTCGATTACAAGGCGACTTCAAAAGATGAAGAAGTGAACCTCGATGCGGACTGGCAAGATGGCTATAAAAGACAAATGGAAATATATCAGTGGCTATTTCGTGAGAACGGATTCAAAGTAAGTGATACTGGGTATTTTGTTTATTGTAATGGTAAAACTGACAGAAAAGCGTTTGATGCAAAGCTTAAATTTGATATAACACTTCTTCCCTATAAGGGCAGTACCGATTGGGTTTTGGGGACTATTAAAGATGCGATTGAATGTCTAAAAGGCGATTCCTTGCCAAATTCAGGGACAGACTGTGATTATTGTAAATACAGAGGTGCCGTAAGAGGATATGAAAAATAGTGTGCTATAATGGTCTATTGGTAAAAGATAGTTCGCTCGATAAATTAATAGACAGTTTTTGTAAAAAGGGTGGCAAAATCGACGGTTATTATCTTCGTGACGTTAATCGCGGCAAGCGCACACTAGTTTATTTGAATGGCTGGCATAGTGGCCAAAATGTCCGTACTGCCATCATGAAAGCGTTTGGAAAGTAATTTATTTCTTCAGGTGCTTAAAATATTCAACTTGTCTCAGTCTCTTTAGCGCTTCATTCCTAGTTTTATAAGGTCCTCCGAGATTTTTTCTGCTTTTTTTAGATAATACAAAGTATCCTGCTTTTCTTTTGACAACCATAGACTATAATAAATATAACACATGAAGAAGACACTTCTTCCTATATTTCTTCTAATTTGCTTTTTACTTGTGGCCTCCGGTATTTTCTACTACAAAAATCTAAGGGGAGTCTGGCCAGCAGTTTTGCCACCTATAAGCGATATAACAAATTTAATTCCTGGTAGTCCAAAGCCAGCTTTGAATCAAACTAATTTACCTCTTCATATTCCGGATGGATTTTCAATTTCAATTTATGCCAAAAACTTGGTTAATCCAAGGGACTTAATTTTGGATAGTAAAGGGGTGGTTCTGGTTAGTATCACCTCTTCCGGAAAAGTTGTGGCCATGGTAAACGGCGTAAATAAAACTGTAGTAAGCGGGTTAAACCATCCTCAAGGATTGGCATTCTCTGGTGGAAAGCTTTATGTAGCCGAGACTGATGAAGTTGCTGTTTATGATTATAATGACTCTTCAAATATTGCTTCAAATAAAAAAAAGATTATTGATTTACCAGGCGGCGGCGGGCATTTTACCCGCTCACTTTTAATTAGTAACGGTAAGCTTTTTGTTTCAATAGGATCATCTTGTAATGTTTGTAATGAAACTGATTCCCATCGGGCTTCAATCTGGAGTGCTAACTTGGATGGGAGTGACTTTAAGCTTTATGCATCCGGGCTTAGAAACTCTGTTTTTATGATTGAAAACCCAACGACCCATGAGATTTGGGCTACTGAAATGGGACGCGATTTATTGGGGGATGATATACCCCCTGATGAAATAAATGTAATTCATGAAAATTCAGATTACGGCTGGCCGTATTGTTATGGGAATAAAATAGTTGATTCGGAAACCAATCCTGGGAATACACATCATGATTGTAGAAAAACTGTTTCTCCTTTACTAAATATCCAAGCTCATTCGGCGCCCTTGGGGCTGGCATTCTTTAAAAATAATTTATTAGTTTCATATCATGGCTCATGGAATAGAACTACACCAACTGGATATAAAGTCGTGAGATTTGTGCAAGGTAAACTGGAAGATTTTATCACTGGCTGGCTAACTAACAATGGAAAAGTATTAGGGAGACCTGTCGATATTTTGGTAAATGGCAATAATATTTATATATCTGATGACAAAGCTGGAGTGATTTATTTGGTAAAGGAAATGTAAATTATGTGGTTTATTTTTGCTATTCTTTCTGCAATCTCAGCTGCCTTTGTGACCATATTCGCTAAAATGGGACTAAAAGGAATTGACTCAACTTTAGCCACAACTATTCGTGGAACAATTATGGCAATACTTTTGATAGCAGTAAGCATTGCTTTAAAAAAGTTTGAAGGCTTTAGTATTTCCTCTTTTTCTTCTCGTGATTGGATTTTAATTATTTTGGCAGCCATTGCTGGAGCCCTTTCATGGCTATTTTACTTTGCAGCTCTTAAGATGGGAGATTCTTCAAAAGTTGCTGCCATTGATAGGACAAGTATTTTATTTATTGTTTTCTTCTCGGCTTTGTTTCTAGGGGAGAAATTAACTATAACTTCAGTTTTTGGAGCAATATTAATTGCACTTGGGGCTTTTTTTGTACTTGGGATCTGATATAATCCGAAGTAATGCCAAAGGACAAATTCTCAGCGGTCTGGCTCTCCCACTCTTCAATTGGAGATTATCTTAAGTGCCCCAGGCTTTATTTCCTTAGAAATGTTTACAAAGACCCTAAAACTCGCCATAAAATTACAGTTATGAGTCCACCACTAGCTCTTGGGCAAGTAGTTCATGACGTAATTGAAAGTCTTTCAGTAATGCCAGTTGAGGAGAGGTTATCGGTCTCCCTTCTTGAAAAATTGAATAAAGAGTGGGGGAAAGTGAGCGGAGAAAAAGGAGGATTTAAAAATAAAGAGCAAGAAGAAAGATTTAAAGAAAAGGGTGCTCAAATGCTTAAAAAAATAATGGATAAACCAGGGCCGATAATCGAGAAAGCTGTCAAAATTAGGCAGGAACTTCCGTACTTTTGGTTATCGGAAGAGGATAATATCATTCTTTGTGGAAAAATCGATTGGCTAAAGTATAACGAAAGCGATGATTCAGTTCACATAATTGATTTTAAGACAGGCAAAAATGATGAAGATCCAGACTCACTTCAACTTCCTATCTATAGTCTTTTAGTTGCCAATTGCCAAAATCGTAAAACAGACGGTGCTAGCTACTGGTACCTTCAAAAGGATGATGGGCCAACGGCTGTTACACTCCCGGCAGTTCCTGACGCTATGAAGGCAATCCTGGATATTGCCAGGAAAATTGCGTTAGCCAGAAAGCTAAATCACCTGGAGTGCAAAGTAAAAGGTGGGTGCATTCACTGCACACCTCTTGAAGAAGTTTTGGCAGGAAAAGGAAAAATTGTCGGAGAAAGTAATTACCATCAGGATATTTATATTCTTTAAACTTCAGGTATAATTACGTTATGGAGCAGAAATTAATGGAAAAAATAGTTGCTTTGGCTAAACGTCGTGGATTTGTATATCAGACTTCAGAAATTTACGGAGGATTATCAAATTCATATGATTATGGTCCAGCGGGGGCTGAGCTACTTAGAAATATTCGTAATATTTGGTGGAAAGAATTTATCAATAGCCGCGAGGACATGGTTGGTGTTGATAGTCAGATTATTCTTCATCCCGAAACTTGGGTAGCATCTGGTCATGTCGGAAGCTTTTCAGATCCATTAGTGGAAGACAAAAAAACTCACAAAAGGTATCGGGCCGATCACTTAATCGAAGCGGCTAACTCTGAAATTAATGTTACTGATATGGGTATTTCTGAAATGGCTAAATTTATTAAAGAAAATAAAATAAAAAGCCCAGATGGAAATGAGTTAACTGAACCAAAGGCATTTAATTTATTATTTGAATCAGCAATTGGAACCGTTGCTGACGAAAAGGCAAAAGTTTATTTAAGAGGTGAGACTGCACAAGGAATTTTTACAAATTTTAAGCAAGTACTTGACTCAACTCGTGTGAAATTACCTTTTGGAATTGGTCAAATTGGAAGAAGCTTTAGAAATGAAATTACAACTGGTCAATTTATTTTTAGAACTCTTGAATTTGAACAAGCTGAAATAGAATATTTCTTTGATCCAGAAAGCTCAGACTGGGAAAAGTTAATGCAGAATTGGAAAGAATCAATGTTTGATTTTGTAACGAAAACATTAGGAGTATCAAAAGAAAATTTGAGATGGAGAAGACACACTGATAAAGAGCGAAGCCATTATAGTAAGGATACCTATGATCTAGATTACAAATTCCCATTTGGTTGGAAAGAGCTTTGGGGAATAGCATATAGGACTGATTATGATTTAAAGCAGCATATGGAGCATTCAGGCAAATCTCTTGAATATGTAGATTCTGTTTCAGGACGTAAATTTATTCCCCATGTTATCGAGCCAGCGCTTGGGGTAAACCGATTATTTTTAACATTACTGGCCGACGCTTATCATGAAGATGGAGATAGAGTAGTTTTAAAATTAAACCCTAAAATTGCTCCTTATAAAGTTGCTGTGTTTCCACTTTTAGCCAATAAGGAAGAATTAGTAAGTAAAGCAAAAGAGATTTATAAAAGCTTGAAGCCAATGTTTATGACAGCTTGGGATGACAGAGGAAACATTGGAAAGCGATATGCTTCGCAGGACGAAATTGGAACACCATATTGCGTCACAATTGATTTTGACAGTCTTAAAGATAACGCAGTTACCGTTCGTGATCGTGATACTGGGAAACAAGAGAGAGTATCAGTTGACAAGCTAGTTCTTTATCTTCAAAATAAGATATGAACAAGAAAAACCTGCCGTTTATACTTCTGGCTGTTGGAATTGTCGTATTCTTGGGAATAATATTTATGGTGAAGCGTTCCCAAAATTCAAGTAATGTAGTAAATAATCAAAATGAATCTGAAATTGCCCCAGAAATTCCGGCTGATCAGATGCCAAGTGCAGCTTTGATTCCCAGTAGCGATGGGCACATTTTGACTCTTAAAATTAATGGGATAAAGGTTTCAAATGCAACCTCGATGGATTATGAAGTATTATGGAAGGCCAACAATGCCGGTGTCCCTTCAACTCAGGGAACCTCTGCAACAGTTCAATTAAGTGGCGCAAGTTCGATTACAAAGGATTTACTACTCGGATCTGAGTCCTCTGGAAAGAAAAGATATGACATTGGGGTGGAAACTGGAGGGTTAACTTTGAGATTCCGTGACAGTAATGGCAAATTACTTGGTAGGCTTTCAACAGATTTTCATTTGCAAAGTGGAGTCACTGAGCTGACTTCAGTTGATGGGAAATTCAAGTATACCCTAAATAAGATTGCAACTGGTGTATTTTTTATAACTATGCAAACGTTTGCCGCTCCTGACTCTGGAGCCATGACTTCTTCAAATGGCTATGCCATTTTTGCTTCAGACGGACTTCCTCACGCCGGAAAGTAATGGTTGAGCGATATAAACATTTAGCGCCTGGTTTATTAATAAATTCCCAAGGTGGTGGAATTTTGTCGGACCTTACACTTTTAGATCAACTTCAATATTGGAATAGAGATTATTGTGGTTCCGCCTTTTCCAATCCACCGCTTGAGTGGATAAAAATCATGGAGAACATGTCAACATATGATAAAAAGTATACCTCTCGGCTGATTGGTGAAGCTAATAGATCTCTTTCAAGGCTTTATGGTGTTGCAAATCCAGCCTTAGAACATATACGAGAATCAGAAATTGATGAAATGAGTAATTGGACAATAAGGAAGAAGTTTCAAAGGGACATTTAATGGAGCTTAAACTGGGTCGTGAACGGGCAATTGTTTTGAAAACTTCTTTTGAACAGTCAAAATAACTCTTCGGGTAAAATCTCACTTGACACACAGTGAAAAACATATCAAAATGGTTGAAAGTAGTGAAAAGTGGTGATCTGCCCAAAGGTCAAAAATGTTAATAGGAAGTTACATTGTAAATTTGGGAGACAAACGACGCACTGCTATACCAAAAAGATTTTTGGCTGAGCTAGGGGAGAAACCAATCATTGCTAAATGGTATGAGGATTGCTTGATTTTAGTAAGCTCGGAGTTTTGGAATAAATTTTTAGAGAGAATTACAGAAGGATCACGAACTTTGAAGTTTAGATTACGAGACATCGAAAGATTTATTTTTGGGAGTGCATTTGAGACTGAGCCAGATTCGCAGGGAAGAATAATAATACCAGAAATTTTGGCACAATACGCGAATCTTAATAAAGACTTGGTGTTTATAGGGCTATCGGATAGGGTTGAGATTTGGAACAAAGAGACTTGGGATAAAAAGTCTCACGAATTGGCTAAGACAACGAGAGAATATATAGAAGAGGTTGGGAAAAATGGATCATGAACCTGTATTACTGAAAGAAGTAATAGCGCACTTTGAAAATCAAGGGAAATTTATAGATGCAACACTTGGGGCTGGTGGATATACCAAAGCACTTTGCGAGCGAGGTGGAAAAGTTCTTGGAATCGATACAGATCCAATAATGTTGAAGATTGCCAGAAAGAATCTTAGTGCCTGCCCTGATTCTTTCTACAGCTTAATTAATGGGAACTTCCGTGATATTGAGCAGATTTCTAAAGATAATGGGTTTAGCGAAGTGGATGGGGTTGTGTTTGATTTGGGAGTTAGTAATATCCATTTTAAAGATATGGATCGTGGGTTTTCTTTTAAGAATCCCGAGAGCTTGCTTGATATGAGGCTAAATCCTAATACGCAAGAACTTAAGGCATCAGACTTACTTAACACCCTAAGGCTAGATCAACTAGAAGACCTGTTTTCAACAGTTTTAGATTTAGGGGTTGCCAAGAGAATTAGTAAACAAATAATAAAAGCCCGAGAGAGCAAAAAAATTGAGACAGTGGGGGATTTTTTAAAAATCGTCAATAGAGTTTTTATACCAGTTGGTAAATTACATCCTGCTACTAAGGCTTTTCTAGCCTTAAGAATTGCAGTAAATAGCGAATTAGATAGTATTGCAACAGCTTTGCCTCGCGCTTTTCCACTGCTCACAAGCCATGGAAAATTAGCAGTTGTATCTTTTCATTCTCTTGAGGATTCGATAGTTAAAAATTATTTTAGAAGTTTAGTTAGTAGTGGGTTTGGAAAATTAATAACAAAGAAACCGATTGTACCGACTGAAGAGGAGATTATGAGAAATCCGAAGTCAAGAAGCGCCAAGTTAAGAGTTATAGAAAAAATATGAATAAAGCACAGAAAATAGTAATTAGTTTGATAGCAGTTTTAATTGTAGTTACGGTTTTGGTTGCCATTAAAGCAACGAGTGAAGGGGCAACTCTTGTTGCTCTTGAATCAAAGTCGACGAGACTTGAAGCTGAAAACCAGGCACTCAGGGAAAAAGTGGTCAATAGTACTTCTTTGACTAAAGTTAGTGAAGACGCGACAGGGCTAGGCTTTAAAAAGCCTGAAAATATTACATATCTAGAAGGCGCAGCTCCTGCTCTTTCTGCCGAAGCAAGATAATGATTACAAGACTAAGGATTGTAGGCGTTATTTTTGGAATATTTTTCGTAGCTCTTATTGCCAGGCTTTTTTATTGGCAAGTAATTCATGCTTCTGAGTTATCAATTGAAGGGAGATCTCAATATCAGAGTCAAGCTAAGAAAGCCGCTAGGCGTGGAAGTATTTTGGCGAGCGATGAGAGCTGGCTAGTGAGTGATGCTGATGCTTACTTGGTTTATGCCGAAAAGCCCAAGCTTACAGAAACTGCTAGGGCGATTGCCAATAAATTAGCTCCGTTATTTGTAATGGACCCAACTAATCATGATGAGTTATTAAAAGAAGCAGAGAGATTAGAGGGAGTATTAAATCAAGATGGGGTTTGGTTTCCACTGAAGCACAAAGTTAGTAGTGATCTTAAAAATAATATTGCTGCTCTAAAGATTGCTGGAATTGGATTTGACGAGGAAGACACGAGAAGTTATCCGGAGGGGTCGTCTGGCGCGCAAGTTGTGGGTTTTGTTGGTAAAGATGATGCGGGTGATGATAAAGGCTATTTTGGATTAGAGGGTTACTATGATCTGGTATTGTCAGGAAAACCTGGATTTACACTCCGCGAAAGTGACGTTAAAGGTGTTCCTATTTTGTTTGGAGCCTCAAAAGAATTGTCAGCTGTAGCAGGAGTGGATCTTCTGACCCATATTGATAAAAGAATCCAAATGACGATTGAGAAGAAACTAAAAGATGGAATTGATTTATATGGAGCGAAAAGTGGGACTGTAATTCTGATGGACCCGAAAACTGGAGGAATAATGGGTATGGCAAGTTATCCTTCGTATGATCCAGCCAAGTATTGGGAATATAAGACTGATGATTATAAAAATCCGGCTGTGACGGATACTTTTGAGCCTGGCTCAATTTTTAAGCCAATTATAATGGCCGCAGCACTTGATGATAAATCAGTTGAGCCAGATACGAAGTGTGACATATGTTCAGGCCCATTTAAGGTTGATAAGTATACTATCGAGACCTGGAACAATGAATATCATCCAGATTCGACAATGACAGATGTGATAGTAAATTCAGATAATGTCGGAATGACATATGTCGGGAATAAATTAGGCGCCGACAAATTATATGATTATCTTGATAAATTTGGTTTTGGTCATACAACCGGAATTGATTTACAAGGAGAAGTCACTCCCCAGATTAGAAATAAAGGCAGCTGGAATATAGTGGACCTCGCAACGACAACATTTGGGCAAGGCATTGCAGTTACTCCAATTCAAGTCCTTAGGGCTATTGGGGCTATTGCGAATGGTGGCAAATTAGTGACACCTCAAATTGTCAGTAGGCTTCAAAAAGACAGCTGGGGCCAGGACATTAAGCCGCTAACGACTGTTGATGTAATTTCCGAGAAAGCAAGTGAGCAAATTCGAGACATGATGGTTGCTGCAATTGATCGTGGTGAAGCCAAATGGGCAGCTCCGAAGGGATTTAAGATTGCAGGGAAGACGGGAACTGCACAAATTCCAGTGGCCGGACATTATGACCCAACCAAAACGATTGCCAGCTTTGTTGGCTTTGCCCCAGCAGATAATCCCAAGTTTGTAATGATAGTAATCTTGCATGAGCCAACTTCGTCTATTTGGGGCTCAGAAACCGCCGCCCCACTTTGGTTTGATATTGCAAAGGATTTGTTCCCATATCTTGGAATCCAGCCTGGAAGTTAGTATACTATCTCTACAATAATGAATATTAAAGTCAAAGGTGGTCAAATTTTATCGGGGGAAATTACTCCATCTGGAAGTAAAAATTCAGCTGTAGCCTTAGTCGCTGCGAGTATACTTTTTGATAAACCAGTAATATTTAATAATATTCCAGAGATCCCGGATGTTGAAAGATTAGTCAAAATCTTACAGAAAATGGGTAGTATGATTAATTGGAATAGAGAAAAACAATCGCTTCAGATAGACAATGCAAATTTAAAATTCGAAAGACTTGATAGAGAGGATTTGGGAAATATGAAAGGGACTGCACTTTTGTGGGGCCCGATGCTTGCGAGATTTGGAAAAGTTAATTTTACGGAGCTTCCTGGAGGTTGTACTCTGGGTGAGAGACCATTAGGTCCACAATATTATTCTTTTCGCGAGCTTGGCGTAAAAGTAAAAGAAACAAACCATAGTGTTGAAATGTATTTGGAAGATAAAGTTCAAAAACAAGTATGGCTCCCTGAAATGAGCCCGACTGTAACCGAGAATATAATAATGATTGCAACAAATCTTAAAGGAAAAACAAAAATTATTGGTGCTGCATCAGAGCCACAAGTTCAAGACTTGTGTGAATTTTTGATTAAATGTGGTGTAAAGATTTCAGGGATTGGATCAACTGTCTTAGAAATCGAAGGAAATTCCAATTTGACTCCAAAGGAACATTCAGTGTGGAATGATCATTATGAAATAGCAACTTTTCTTGCCATTGCGGCGGCCACTGGTGGGGAAATTAAAATTAAAAATGCGATGCCAGAGTTATTTAATCATATAAATTATATTTTTTCTAAATTTGGGGTTGAAATTAGGTATGAGGGAACCACAGCTATCTTAAAAAAAGGCCAGAAGATAACCATTAATCCAGATGAAATTGATAAAACTTTGATAGTTCGTGCCCAGCCATGGCCAAGTTTGCCAGTTGATCTACTACCGATATTTATTCCACTTGCGCTTGGTGCTCAGAGAGGTGAAACACTTTTTCATAACTGGATGTATGAAGCTGGACTTTTCTGGACAAGTGAATTGACTAAATTGGGAGCGAATGTAATTATGTGCGATCCACATAGGATCATTGTCGGAGCTGGGCGAAAGCTTATTGGTGACAAAATGGAAGCGCCTTACATCATAAGAGCTGTAATCGTAATGGTAATAGTAGCTATGATGGCGGAAGGTGAAAGCACAATATTGAATGCTGATGCTTTATATAGAGGTCACCCCCACTTTGCTGAGAACTTGAGAAAGCTTGGGGCTAAAATAGAGGAAGTAGTTTGACTTATAGTATATAATAGTTTCATGGTTGAGTTAGATAATTTACAAATTACCTCCTTTCTTGAATCTGTAAAGCATACTTCTATTTTTTGTGAAGATATCAACCCTTTTGGGGATGAGTTTTTTTCCGGTATTGAGAGCGGTAGAGTTAATATTCAAATAAATAGTTTGGTTAGAGAAATCAGGTGCCAGAATAATTCTCTAGATGAAAAGGTAACCGTTTTTATACCGGAATCGTTTAGTAAAAACTGGCATGGTGGTGATATAAGGAAAGCAATAATTTCAATGATTTTTGATACAGTCAGTCATTTACGGCAATTATCTGGGCCGAGTATGAATGATTTTTATAATTTGAAAAGAAAAGCTTTTTTGCATTATTAATATGCTAGTCGAAAATTCGGAGATAACAGAGCTTCCAATATCTACTTCAGCTTTTTTAAGAGAGAAAAAATTAAGAGTAATGTCGATAGTTGGTGATCCAGTGGTAAGAAAAAGAATAATTAATTTCCTGTTCGAGGAAGCAAAAAATATAGCCGTAGATAAGGCCGATTTTGCTTTAGCCTTTGGTACTTCTTGGTTAAATTACCCTGATAAGTTTGCAAAAAGAGTACATTGGGCATCGATGCTCTGGCACACCAGGCGGGTGAGTAAGATTATATTTACAGGTATGAGCGATAATGAAACAAAAGATGAAAGCCAGTGTGAAGATGCAAGAGATTTGGCTGTTACCCAGTTTGGAGTTCCATTATCGAATATTTTAATTGCAGGAGGAAATAATACACAGGCAAACATAAGAGAAGCCAAAACATTAATCCCTAAAAATAGTTCTGTTTTTGTTGTTTCAGAAAATCATCATTTAATTCGAGGATTTGCAGTTGCTAAAGAAGAATTCGGACAAGATATTAAAGTTTTTGCTCACCCAGTTGGAGGGATAAAGAGACTTAATCCAAATCATCCATCAGTCATAATTGAGCTCGCAAAGGCTGAAGCATACAATCATACAAGTTATAGAATTAATGGTGGGCTAAATCTAAAACAGAGAACTATCTTGTCACAATCAATTAATGAATTAATAAAAGACATTGAACCTGTTCTTAGAAGACAACCTAGACCAAAAGATGATATGGGTGATACATATTCCGAGTGGTGGCATAAATTAGATGAGGAATATAGATTAGATGATAAAATTAATTTATCAGAAATCTTAAGGTTAATAGAAATAAATGAGACCAAAAGTAAATAAGAAAATACATTTCATTGGAATCGGTGGAAGTGGAATGAGTGGTGTTGCAATGATTGCAAAGTCTCAAGGATATAAGGTTTCAGGATGCGACCTTAATTTAAATACTCCATATATAAATGAATTAAAAGATTCAGGCATTAAGGTTTTTGAAGGTCAGAATAAAGATCATTTAAAAGATGTCGATATTGTTGCAGTAAGTCCTGCAGTTTACTTTCAAAACGAAGACGATGCTGAAATGATTCTTGCAAAAAAATCGAAAAAAATACTAACCTGGCAAAGGTTTTTGGGAAAATATTTACAAAAGGGTAAAGCGGTAATTTGTATTGCAGGAACTCATGGAAAATCAACGACGACAGCGATGGCATCACTTTTATTTGAAAAAGCACACTTGGATCCAAGTGTGATGATTGGAGCAAATGTTAAAGAGTGGGGTGCAAACTATAAAGTCGGAAAGAGCAAAATTTTTATAACTGAGGCAGATGAATTTTTTGACAATTTCTTAAACTATCACCCTGATGTAATTATTCTTAATAACATAGAATTTGATCACCCTGATTATTTCAAGAACGAAAAACAGATGTTTGAGAGCTTTAAAAAATTTATTAATAATCTAGGCGGAAAGAGAATTTTGATTTTTAATCAAGATGATTTGGGAATTAAGAAACTTTTCAAAATGATTGGAAACGATAAGTCAAAAGAAATTAATCTTTATGGATATACAACTAAAGGGAAGCGACTAAGTCTAAAAAAGAGTTATACAGAATTTGAAATTGATGACACTTTATTTAAATTGAAAATTCCTGGAATGTATAATGTTAGTAATGCGCTTGGAGTTGTAACTTTAGGAAAGTTATTTAATATCCCTTTAACTGAAGTTAAAAAATCTTTGAGTGAATTTAAAGGAATAGGTAGAAGACTGGAACTAATTGGAAGGAAAAATGACGTAGTAATTTACGATGATTATGCGCACCATCCAACTGCTATTAAAAAGACCTTGATAGCTTTAAGACAAAAGTATCCAAAAAATAAGATTCTAGCAATAGTTGAACCGCATACATATTCACGAACAAAAGCTTTATTATCTTCATATAAGAACGCATTTAAATTTGCCGATGAAGTTGTTGTTGCACCAATCTTCAAAAGTCGTGATAGTTCTGATTATGGGGTAAGTGGTGAGTCAATTGTGAAAGTTTCAAATCACAAAAACATAAAATATATTGATAACTTTGATAAAATTGTAAGTCTAGTAAAAGAAAGTGCGAGACCAGAAAGTGTGATAATTGTAATGGGAGCCGGAGAAAGCTATAAACTTGCAAGAAATATCTTAGAAAACATTTAATAATGAACATCCGTAAAGATATAAAATTATCTAATTACACGACTTTAAAAATTGGCGGTGTCGCGAGATATTTTGTAGAAATAGGAACAAGACAGGATTTGAGAGAGGCAGTTAGTTTTGCTAAAAGCAAAAAACTCTCTATTTTTGTGATTGGAGAAGGAAGTGATATTTTAATTTCTGATAAGAAATTTAATGTTTTAGTTATTAAACTTACGAATAAAGATATGCACTTCAAAGGTGGACATGTTGTATCTAGCGCCGGAATTAAATGGGATAGATTAGTTCAGACATGTGTAGATAAGAGCTTGCAAGGTATTGAATGTTTGTCTGGAATTCCTGGAACAGTTGGAGCGGCTCCGGTCCAAAATGTTGGAGCTTACGGACAGGAGCTTAAAGATACTTTGGTTAAAGTTGAAGTATACGATGTTAAAACAGACGAATTTAAATCCTTAAATAATAAGGATTGTACATTTTCCTATCGTGAGAGCATTTTTAAGAATCCAAATTACAAAAATAGGTATATTATTTTTGAAGTAACACTAAAGCTTAAAGAAAAGGGAACTCCGAATGTTAGTTATGAATCTCTTAAAAAGTATTTAAGCGACAATAAGATTAAAACTATAAACTTAATTGAAGTTAGAGATGCAATTTTAGTAATTAGACATCAGAAACTTGATGATCCAATGGAGATTCCCAATGCAGGGTCGTTCTTCAAGAATCCAATTATAGAAGTTAGGGAATTTGAAAATATTCAAAAGAAATTTCCTGATATTCCAAACTTTACAAATGGTAAACAGATTAAACTTTTTGCAGGATGGCTAATCGAAAAATGTGAATGGAAAGGTAAAAAGATCAGAGAAGTAGGTGTATCAAAGCGAAATGCTTTGGTATTAATTAACTATGGGAAAGGAACTGCAGAAGATATGGAAAAACTTGCCAGAAAAGTTACTGAAAATGTGTATCAAAAATTTGGAATAATGTTAGAATCGGAGGTGCAATATGTTAATTTTTAATGAAGAGATAAAAGGGATTGCCGATGATTCTAGAAATGTTAAAAACGGTTTTTTGTTTATTGCCATAAAAGGGTTAACTGTTGATGGACATAAATATATTTCTCAGGCTATTAAGAATGGTGCGAAAGTAATTGTTGGTGAAGAGGATTTGAAATTGGAAGGTGTCAAATATGTTAAAGTTAAAAACTCTAGAGAAGAACTGGGTATATTGGCTTCAAAATGGTATAGGAACCCATCTAGTAAATTAAAAATTATTGGGGTTACTGGCACTGATGGAAAAACTACTACTTCTAATCTTATTTACTGGATTTTAAAAACTGCAGGCCACAAGGTTGGTCTTATTTCAACGATTAACGCAAAAATTGGAGACAAGGAATATGACACTGGATTTCATGTAACGAATCCAGAGCCACTACTACTTCAAAAATTATTAAGCGAGATGGTTAAAAGTGAATGTGAGTATGCAATTTTAGAAGTTACATCTCACGGACTACACCAAGATCGAGTTGCAGGTGTTAAATTTGATATTGGAGTTCTAACAAATATTACTCATGAACATCTTGATTACCATAAGACTATAGAAAACTATATTGCAGCAAAAGGTAAATTATTTAAGTATGTTAAATACGCTTTTGTAAATGGTCGTGATAATAATTCATCAAAAATAATACCTCTTATAAATAAAGAAGCTAGAGTTGTAAAATATAACTTCGAATTACTTAATGACAAAGTTAGGAAAGCAATAAAAAGCCATTTTCTCCAAAATTATAATTGGGAAAATGCTACAGCCGCTGTTAATATCGCAGAAATACTAAAAATAAAACCAGAAGATATTATTAGAGGAATTGAATCGTTTCCAGAGCTTTCCGGCAGAATGGAAGAAATTAAAAATAAGAAAGGCATAAAAATTTACGTAGATTTTGCTCATACTCCTAATGCTTTAGAGAAAGTTTTATCAACTCTATCAGAGACAAAAAAGGGAAAGTTAATTTGTGTTTTTGGATGCGCGGGAGAACGGGATGTTAAGAAAAGGACATTGATGCCTCAAGTTTCAGTTAAATTGGCAGACTTTTCAATTTTTACTGCTGAAGACCCTAGAAAGGAAAACATTGAAGATATATTAAAAGTTATGAAAGAAGCAGTTATTAAAAATGGTGGCGTGGAGAATAAGAATTTTATTTTAATACCTGAAAGAGGAAAAGCAATTTTTGATGCAATAAATCATTTTGCAAGAGAAAAAGATACTGTTGTGATTTGTGGTAAAGGTCACGAAAGAAGTATGTCTTACAATGGTATTGAGTATCCATGGAGTGACCAAGCAGCAGTTAGAATTGCTTTAGGAGGAAAGTAAAAGAAATTATATGGAAAAAGAACTGACAGGAAAAAAAGTTGCTGTTATCGGGTTAGGGGTTGAAGGAAAAGATTTAGTCAATTTTCTGCTAGAAAATAAATCTGACGTAACTTTATTTGACCAAAAGCCTGAAAGTGAACTGGACTTTAATGGAATAAAAAAAGATAGATTGGAATTAAGCTGTGGATCAGATTATTTGAAAAGAGGTTTTTCTGAATTTGATGTCGTATTTCGTTCACCAGGAATTTATCCAAATATTCTTGAATTTGTCAAAGCAAGAAAAGAAGGCGTAATAATTTCCAGTGCCATGAGGCTATTTTTTGAATTATGCCCAGCAAAGATTATTGGAATTACAGGTACAAAAGGTAAAGGAACAACAAGTACTTTAATTTACGAAACTCTAAAGAAAGACAAAAAAGATGTCTATTTGGCTGGGAATATTGGAAAACCTTATTTAGAGTTATTGCCTATATTGAATAAAGACAGCTGGGTAGTTTTAGAGCTTTCTTCATTTCAATTAATGGATTTGCATATTAGTCCTCATATTGCAGTTGTACTTAATATTACGGTTGACCATTTGGATTGGCATAAAAATAGGGAAGAATATATTGAAGCAAAAAGTAATATTGTTAGATTTCAAAGCAAAAACGATTTTGCAGTAATTAACTCTGATTATGAAACTCCAAAAAGTTTTGAGAACTTTACAAAAGGAAAAGTATATTATTTTAGTAGAAATAAAGATCTTAATGGGAGTTTTATTAGAGATAAAAAAATAATTTTAAATATATATCGTGAAGAAATTATTGGAGATACTAAAAAATTACAATTAAGAGGGGAGCATAATTGGGAAAATGTTACTGCCGCAGTTTGTGCCTCTTTTCTGGCAGGAGCAAAAATACCTTCTATTAAAAAATCTGTATTCGGTTTTAAAGGATTAGAACATAGGTTAGAGCTGGTCAGAAATTATAAAGGTATTAGTTTTTATAATGATTCTTTCTCTACCAATCCTCAGCCAACTATTGCTGCAATTAAATCTTTTCCTGAGCAAATTACCTTAATTCTTGGAGGATCCGATAAGGGGTTAAATTATGATGAAATGGCAAGAGAAATAGTAGAAAATAAAAATGTTAAAAATATAATTTTAATTGGTCAAATTGCTCCGATAATTAAAAAATCTTTAACAAAAGCAAAATTTGAAGGGAAGATTTTTGATTTTGGTATGCTCTCGATGAAGGAGATTGTAAGGAAATCTTTTGAAAATGCAGAAAAAGGAGGAGTTGTTTTACTGTCTCCTGCTTCAGCTTCTTTTGGAATGTTTAATGACTATAAAGATAGAGGAAATCAATTTAAAAACGAGATAAGTAATTTAAGAGAGTAATATTCCTAGGTTATTTAAATCTTCAGAAAGTTTTTTAGGATCTGTAAATAAAATACCAATTATCCCCAAGTTTTTTGCTGTTTCAACATTTTCATCTCGATCATCTATAAATATAGTATTTTGTGGTTGCGTCTGTAATCTATCTAATGTTAGCTGATAAATTCTGGGGTCTGGTTTTCTCATACCGGTTTGGTGAGAAAATACTTGAACTGAAAAAAGGTCATATAGTCCAGCGTTTTTATTATATTGATAATGTGGCTCTATACTATTTGAAAGAACTGCAACTCTAATACCTTCATCTTTCAAGGATTTTATTGTGCGAATGACATCATTAAAGATCGTAAAACCAACGTGATATTTTCTTACAAGTAAAGACTCAGTTGGTAGAATTATAGAACTTCCAGTATTTGTTTTAAATTGATTCCAATATTCCTCCTCAGTTAGTTTGCCTATTTCTAATTCTATCGTAAGCCGGTTCCAATTTTTATTGAAATCCTCAGGAGTAATTTTAAGTGTACTAATGATATCTTCATAAATTGGTTTTGGATCATAAGAATGGAGTACCTTTCCCACATCAAAAATAGCTGCTTCGATCATGGATGATATTGTATATTAGTTGAGCTATAATTTCACTACTTTGATGAATAATTATAAATCTTGGATTGAAATTTCTAAGAAATCATTAATTGGAAATTTAAATATTCTTAGGAAAAGTGTTAGTAACAAGGTAAAAATTTTATCAGTTGTTAAGTCTAATGCGTATGGCCATGGGTTAAGGGAGATTGTGCAGTTACTTAGAAATAAAACCGACTGGTTCGGGGTTGATAATATTGATGAAGCTATAAATATTCGATTATTAGGTATTCGTAAACCAATACTAATTTTAGGATATGTACCGAAGGAAAGACTGAGGGATATTGTAAAATATGATGTTTCAATAGCTTTATACAATAGAGAGACTCTAGACAACATTTCTTCTCAAAAATTAAAAAAACCAATTAGGCTTCATCTAAAGATAGAGACTGGTATGAATAGACAAGGCATTTTAACTAACGACCTGAAAGAATTTGCTAATAAACTAAAATTAAACAAAAATAAATATTTACTTGAAGGAATCTATACTCATTTTTCAGATACAGACAACATTGATTTTATTGAACATCAATTTAAAAAGTTTCAAGAAGCTGTAAGAATTCTCAAAGGAAATGGTTTTAAGAATTTAATTAAACACTGCGCGGCATCAGCTGGTATTGTAACTAACTCAAGATACCACCTAGATATGGTTCGAGCAGGGATCGGTCTTTATGGATATTGGCCATCAAAGGAGATTGGTAAAAGAGCTGGAAAATTGAAAGTAACTCCTGTTCTAGCATGGCGAAGTTCCATTGCTCAAATTAAATATATAAAAAAAGGCGAATTTGTGGGGTATGGTAGAGCATGGATTGCAAAAAAGAAAAGCAAAATTGCTATTATTCCATCTGGTTATTTTGATGGATTTGATCGTGGGTTTTCAAATAATGGTAGTGTGCTTGTAAGAGGGCAATTTGCAAATATAATAGGAAGAGTAGCGATGAATATGTTCATGATTGATATTACCGGTATTGGTAATATGAGAATTGGTGATGAGGTTGTCCTAATCGGTAAGCAAGGCAGAAATACGATAAGTGCAGATGATTTAGCTCATAGAATTGACACTATACCGCATGAAGTTTTGGCCAGAATAAATCCGTTATTGCCGCGAATGGTAGTATAATATGGTTATGTTAACTATTGCAGTTTTATTTGGGGGAGTTTCTACAGAGCATGAGGTTTCGATTATTACCGGGGTTCAAATTCTAAATGTACTGGATAAATCAAAATATAAAGTAATTCCTATCTATATTACTAAAGATGGCAAGTGGGTGAAGGGCGATGAAAGTTTTTATAAAGCTGAGACTTTTAGAAACTTTGAGAAAGCAATTGAGAAGCAAGAATTTAAATTTATTTCTCCAGACCCGTTAATAAATTATCTCGTAGATAAGCCACAGGGTTATACTTTTCTAAAGCCACTGGTGAAAGAGCAGATTGATGTTGTTTTTCCTGCTTTCCATGGAAGAATCGGAGAGGATGGATCTATCCAGGGATTATTAGAAATGGCCAATATTGCTTATGTCGGATGTGGTGTGACTGCAGCTGCAATTGGAATGGATAAGATGTTAAGTAAACGAGTTGCACAGTCTATAAATATTCCAGTCCTTCCGGCAAATTGGATTAACAATAAAGATAATTGGAAGATTGTAAAAGAGGGATTAAAGTATCCAATATATGTAAAGCCAGTTCATTTGGGGTCATCAATTGGCATAAAGAGAGTAAATAATGACGAAGAATTAAAAGAAGCCTTGGATGTATCATTTTTTTATGACACCAAAGTAATAGTAGAGGAAGGGATTAAAGATGCCAAAGAGGTTAACATATCTCTATTAGGAAATAATCCGTACAAAATCTCTGTTTGCGAACAGCCAGTATCTTCAAGTGACACTCTTTCGTTTGAAGATAAATATATTGCGGGTAGTGGTCCTTCAAAAGGTATGGCAACCCTAAAGCGAATTATTCCAGCTCCTATTAAAAAAACAACTGAGCAAAAAATCCAAGATTATGCAGTTAGATTCTTTAGTGAAATTGGAGGAGAGGGAATTGTGAGAATGGATTTTCTGCTTTCAAAAGATGAGAAACATGTTTATTTGAACGAAATAAACACAATGCCAGGATCTATTTCATTTTATTTATGGGAGAAAAATGGACTTAAGATGCAAGAGTTGATTGACGAATTAATTGGGCTGGCTATTGCAAGGCAAAAGAAAAAGGAGAAGTTAAATACAACTTTCAAGAGTAATATTTTGGAAGGCTTTGGTGGGGCAAAAGGCAAGGCTTAATAGTTTTGTGTGAGATCATTTTCAAGAAATATCCACTCATATCTGTCCTTTAATTTTTCGATAGTTCTAAAATACTCTTCTCGATTATCTTTAATAAACTCGTAATTTTTTTCTAGCCCTTTTGCAAAACTTTTTGTTCGATTATTTTCTCCAACCAGAATAACCAATTCAAATACGTTTTGAGTTAATCTTCCCAACTCCTCATGAATTTTTGTTTCTTCACTTCCCAGTTCAACCAGTCCTGGAGTAACTAAAGCTTTTTTCCCGTTGATAACTCTTGCAGTTTCGATAGTTTCACGAAATCCCTGGGGGTTACTGCTATATGTGTTATTTACCACAGTTGTTTTGCCATATTGATTTAGAACCAACCTATTATCAATTGGGTTAAGTTTCTCGATCCGCTCTACTATATAGTTTCCAGAAAGTCCGAGCTTAAGTGCCATACTAGCGGAGCCGAGAATGTTTTTAATATTGGCAAAACCAAAAAGTTTTGTTTCTACTTTATAACTTCTATTATTTATTTGAATATCAAAACTAGAACCGTTCTTGTTGAATTTTATATTTGTGGCTTTTAAGAAATCTGTTGGTTTATTTGTATTGCGCTGGTTTGATTCTTCTTTAATATTTTCATCTGATAAATTAAAAACAATATTTTCTTTATTGTCTATTGCATCAACCAATTCAAATTTAGCTTTAATTATATTCTCTAGACTTCCAAATCTTTCAAGATGTTGGGTTGTAATTCCAGTAAGGACTCCGTATTTTGGTGGCACCATGTAGCAAAGCTCTTTAATTTCGCCGATTTTGTAAGCTGCCATTTCACAGATGAAATATTTATAATTTTCATCTAGCTCATAATCAATAACTTTTGCAACACCAAAAACAGTATTGTAGCTTTCTGGAGTCTTAAGAGTGGGGAATTTATCGCTAATTAATTGATAGAGGATTTCTTTAGTCGAGCTTTTGCCAAAGCTACCAGTAATGGCAATTATCTCAAGATTTTTGAAAGATAAAATTTTATTTCTAGTTTTTTCGATAGTTTTATACCTATTAAATAACTCACAAGGCATTAAAATTAAAACTGCCAGAGTTAAACTAATGAACGGCTCTAGAATTAAGATTAGAAATAAAAAGATATTTGTGAGCAAGGCAATTAAGCAAATTAAAAAGTAAATTAAAATTATATTTTTAACTTTTGGTGTATATACTAATGCTTTTTTGGTTTGAAGAGTTCTTTTAGAAAAGTTTTTTAGATTCCATTTGATATATCTAAATGGTTTATATTCTTCTAACTGGAGAATATTTAATTGGAGTCTAAACGGAAAAATTAAATTGATCATAAATTTAAATAAATTTTTCAATAATTTCTAAAAATTTTGATTGTTTCTCAAGGAATGGATCATGGCCAGTTCCCCAGACAATTTTAATTGTAGAATACTTAATTAAACTCTTAAGTTTTTTTGCAGTTACAATTGGTACTTCCTTGTCTTTATCTCCCCAGATAATTAAAGTGGAAATATTTATTTTTTTAGCATTTTGTGAAACGTCTTGACTAACTATTTTCTTGAAAGAGTCTTTTAGTGCCCCTGCACTTTTATAATCGGGAGAAGCGAAAACGTTAAATAATTTACTTTTTATTCCTTGTGGTAATAATTGTTGAAAAGGCTTGATTATGGAAAAAATTGTATTTTTCATTCTTGCGCCAAGCGTTTTATTCTCTACTCCAGACGGATCAACTAATATTAATTTTTTAATTGTTTTGTTTTCTGAAGCGACTACCATTGAAACTTTTCCTCCAAACGAATGTCCCATCAGAATTACATCTTTAAGATTTAATTTATTTATAAATTTATTGATAACAGCTGCATATTCATAGGTACCAAAACCTTCAGTATTTGGTACTGAACTGCCTCCAAAACCAGGTAAATCAATAAGAATTACTTTAAATTTTTCAGAAACTATTTTTGCAATTGGCAACCAATCGTTAGTTGACCGTCCCCATCCATGAAGAATTAGGAGCGTATTTTTGGGGTTTTTACCTATTACTTCGTAGTTAATAAGTAACTCATCTATTACTGTTTGCATGAGTCTATTATATAATACATGTGTTAAAATAACTTATTCGGCCAAAATTTTATGCCTAACATTAATCTTTTGCCCCTCACTCTTGGAATAATTATCTTCTCTTTTCTTATTAACTCCGTTCTAATAGTTCCTTTCATTGATGTTTTGTATAAACTTAAGCTCACTCGCCGTAAAGAAGGCAAAAAAGGTAGAGAAACACTTTTTGACAAACTTCATGACATTAAAGCTGGTACTCCAACTGGAGGAGGAATTTTAATTGTCGCAACTGTTACGATTTTATTTGCCATATTATTTCCACTCGTCTCTTACTTGGGCGTATTTATTTATACGGCCCATAGGTTAATTGGAGAATTGATTGTTATATTTTTTACCTTCGTAAGCTTTGGACTGCTTGGGCTTTATGACGACATTATCAAGATTTTTGGAAAGCCAAGAGAAGGAAAAATGGGACAAGTATTTGGCTTAAGTAGGAAAGCTAAGTTTGGTATTCAGTGGGTATTGGCACTCATTGTGAGCTTTGTTTTATATAAATACCTAGGGATTAATTTTATACATATTCCCTTTATTGATAAAGTAATTAACTTAGGAATTTTTTATATTCCCTTTGCGGCCTTTGTGATTGTGGCTTTTACAAATGCCTTTAATTTTACGGATGGGCTTGATGGATTAGCTAGCGGGCTATTAATGATTTATCTTTTTGCATTTATCACCATTGCTGCTACAAATCTTGACACTCCGCTTTCAATTTTTATTTCACTTTGGCTTGGAGGAGTAATAGCCTTTCTTTATTTCAATACTTGGCCAGCTCGTATATGGCTTGGGGATACTGGAGCTCTATCGTTTGGAGCTATGATCGCTGTAATTGGACTTATTACTGGTAATGTTGCAACACTTGTTGTTATCGGAGGAATTTTCGTAATTGAAGCCATTTCATCTGCTGTTCAAATTCTTGGCTGGCGCTTCTTGGGGCGGCCGATCCTGCCGCTGGCTCCACTCCATAATACTTTCTTAGCAATTGGCTGGGAGGAGCCGAAAATTGTAATGAGGGCTTGGCTAGCGGGCATTATGCTTGCCATCTTAGGTCTTTGGCTTGCTAAAATCTAAGTGTGCAAAAAAATAGAAGCTTCTTAATTTTAACTCTCGTTCTAACTTTCCTGGGAATGTTGGCAGTCGCGGATGCGTCAGCTCCATTAGCACTTAATTATTTTTCAGATAGTTTTTATTTTGTTAAACAGCAGCTAATTTGGGGAGTCTTAGGGTTGGTTTTATTGGTGATAGCTGCAAATGTTCATTATAATTTCTGGCGTAAAACTGCCTCGATTGTTTTTATTTTGAATCTCGTACTACTTATTGCTGTCCTTATTCCAGGAATTGGAAGCAAAGTATTAGGGGCCAGGCGGTGGCTTGTAATTGGCCCGGTTAGATTTCAGCCTTCAGAATTAGTTAAATTTAGCTTGGCCATTTATATGGCAAAACTGATTGAACTTAAAAAGCCATTTAGAATAATCATCGCGCCACTAATTGTGATTGTAGCTCTTATTATGCTCCAGCCAGATCTTGGTACCACTTTAATTGTTATTGCTGTAGCGGTATCTCAAATGTTTGTTGCTGGAATTTCGCTTCTGCCATTTTTGGGATTAGGCGTTGGAGGAGTTGCCATTGGGAGCTTACTTATTTTTGTTTCCAAATACAGGCGTGAGAGATTGACAGCTTTTTTCCAAAGCCTATCAGACCCGCTAACTTCGTCATATCACTTAAAACAAGTCTTAATTGCCTTGGGCTCTGGTGGAATTTTTGGAGTAGGGCTTGGGCAAGGCAGGCAAAAATATTTATTTTTACCAGAAGCTGCAACGGACTCGGTGTTCGCTACGATTGCTGAAGAAGTTGGTTTTGCTGGGGCGCTTATTATAATTTTGCTTTTAGGTTTTTTCATTTATAAAGCGATTAAAATTGCTCAAAAAGCACCCGACACTTATTCGTCTCTTCTTGCAATTGGAATTACATCCTGGCTGGGAGGGCAAATATTTCTTAACCTAGCTTCAATGGTGGCTTTGATTCCAATTACAGGTGTACCTTTACCATTTTTCTCTTACGGAGGCTCGTCTTTGACTGTTATACTATTCGGAGTGGGGATTTTATTAAATATAGAAAAGCATGGACGCGCAAAAAATTAATATAGTACTAACTGGTGGCCACGGGGCAACAACAGCTGTAGCTACTATTCAAGAAATTATAAAAAGAAATAAATCTTGGAATCTTTCTTGGATTGGGCCAAAAACTGCAATTGAAGGCCGCGATGTTCCCACATTTAGCGCTGTAATTTTGCCAAAGTTTGGAGTTAAGTATTATGCAGTTACTGTTGGTAGGCTTCAACGCAAATTATCTCCCTGGACAATCTCATCTTTATTAAAAATACCGTTTGGGTTTTATGAGTCTTTTACGATTTTACATGAACTTCGTCCAAAAATAATTATTTCTTTTGGCGGCTTTGCAGCATTTCCAGTCGTAGTTGTTGGTTGGGCTCTTAGAATTCCCATCATAATTCATGAGCAAACTGTGGCAGTTGGATTAGCTAATGGCCTGTCATCTTTTTTTGCAAGGAAAATTGCAATTGCGAGAACTGAAAGCCTTGTCTATTTTCCAAAAAGCAAAACTATTTTGACAGGAAATCCAGTTATTTCCTCAATTCGTAATATTAAAGCAAAATTAAAACTTTCTCCCCGCCCAGTTATTTATATAACTGGTGGATCTACTGGGTCTCAAATTATAAACGAGTCAGTTGATAAGGCTCTTCCAGAGCTTTTAGAAAAATATTACATAATTCACCAAACTGGAAAGCTTGATTATGATCACTTTCTAAATAAACTAGTTAATCTTCCGCCATTTTTGAGAAAAAATTATGAAGTATATTCTTTTATCGAAATAGAAAAGATCGCTGATATATTTAAAAGGGCAGACCTTATTATTGGTCGAGCTGGAGCTAATACTGTAGCTGAAATAATGGTTACCCAGAGGCCAGCAATTCTTATTCCAATTCCCTGGACCCGTTATGATGAGCAAACAAAAAATGCACGAATTGCCGAGGAAAATGGGAATGCTTTAATTTTAAAGGAAGAAGATTTAACTCCGAGCGCTTTAGTTAATGAAATCACACAGATTCTAAAAAACTGGAAGATATTTAACGGGGCACATAAAACAGGTCTTTCTGATCTTGATCGTAATGCGTCTTCTAAATTTCTTGACGAAATAGAAAGTATCTTACGAGAGGTGTGAGAAAGTTATTAATAATACTAGTAGCAGTAATTTTTCCTATTGTCTTAATGATTTCAGTTCCCAGGTTAATTAAAATTTCAGAAATTGATTGCACATCTCAATTTGGGCCATGCGAATCATTTCTTGAGTCGGCTCTAGCTAAAGCGAAAAGTCGAAATTTAATTGATAGTAAAAGTTATATTGGAAAAGTTCTTACCAAAGACGAAAAAGTACTGAGATTTTCTATTCGATTTAAGTTTCCGAATCGTCTGGAGGTTAATTTAATAGAAAGAAAGCCGATTTTTGCCGTTACTCATGAGGGAAGTAATAGATTTATACTTTTTGATTCAATTGGAGTAATTACAGGCGAAGCTCTGTCAACTCAACTCCCAACTTTAGTAGTAAATAGCGATGTTGAAAATACAAAGCCTATCTTTGCTGGTAATATCATGGCTGACTTATTTAATATTTATTCTGTAAAGAGCGGGAAAATAATTGACGATAGATTAGAGGTATCTGGAATTGAAGGAAAAACTGCAGTCTTCCCTTTAGAGGGTGACCGTGATATTTTATTAGGACTATTAAAACTGATTCTTTCCAGGTTGTATTCTATGAGTGAAAACTCTAGAATAAAAATTATAGATCTGAGATTCAAAAATCCAGTATTAAAATAGTTAAAGTATGGCTAAAGGCAGAATTATTGCAGCAATTGATATAGGTTCCTCTAAAATTGCAACTATTGTAGGTCAAATTCTTACTGATTCTGTTACTTTTGAAAATTCCATAAATATTATAGGTGTCGCAAGCGTGCCCTCGCGCGGTGTTAAGAAAGGCCAAATCGTGGATATTGAGGAAGCAGTGGAAGCAACGATCGCATCTGTTGAAGCAGCTGAGCGGATGGCTGGGTATAACTTAAACAGTGCCTATGTTTCAGTGGGTGGAGCTCATATTTCTAGTACTAATTCGACTGGAGTCGTTGCCGTATCTGATTCGCAAGGAGAAATTACAGGGGAGGATATTAATCGTGTAATCGATGCAGCTCGAGCGATCTCTCTTCCCACTTCAAGGGAAATTATCCATGTCATACCCCGCGAATATATTGTTGATGGGGAAGGTGGAGTTAAAGACCCAGTTGGCATGACTGGGGTGCGGCTTGAGGTTGAAACTCATTTGGTGACGGCTTCAACTCCAGCCCTTAAAAATTTAGCCAAAACTGTTCAGGAAGTTGGAATCTCAATTGAAGGAATAGTTTTTTCGGGTCTTGCTGCTTCATATTCGGTTTTATCAGATACTGAAAAAGAGTTGGGCTGTGTTCTAATTGAAATTGGTGGTGGAGCTACTTCCATTGCAGCTTTTATTGACGGGTCTTTAAGTTATTCTGCGACTCTTCCGATTGGAGCTAAAAATGTAACAAGTGACTTGGCAATTGGTTTACGCGTCTCTTTAGAGACTGCAGAAAAAATTAAACTATCGCTAGATGAGGCACATAAATCAAAGGAAAAAACAAAAAGTGATGTAATTGAAGTTCAAGACCTTGAATCAAGGGAAACTAAAAAAATTTCCAGAAGGACATTAACTGAAGGGATTATTAGGCCTCGGCTAAACGAAATATTTACAATGATCAAGATGGATCTTGAGAAAGCCGGTATTATAAATAAAATTCCATCCGGGGCCATAATTACAGGAGGAGGGGCTGATACTGTTGGAATAATGGACTCGGCTAAAAAAACTTTAGGACTTCCCACAAGAATTGGAATCCCATCGGGAGTAGGTGGACTAATCGATGAAGTTATTAATCCGGCCTCAGCCACAACTTTAGGATTAATTTTTTACGGCTCAAAACAAATTCCAGTCCAAACTCCTGGGGGACTGGGGAAGAAATTGAAGTTGCCAAGTTCGGGAATACTTGGTAAAGTGTTTGAAACAGTCCGAGATCTTCTGCCTTGATTTTTTAGATCCAACTAGATAGAATCTGCTCACATACAAAAATGGCATTAGTTAAACCTGATTCTGCAAGGATTGCAAAAATAAAAGTAATTGGAGTGGGTGGTGGTGGTGGAAATGCTGTTGCTTCGATGGTTGAATCAGGCCAAATTGGTGGAGTTGAATTTATTACTGTTAATACAGATGCTCAAGTACTTCTTGCTAATACTGTTCCTACCAAAGTTCAAATTGGAGAAAAATTAACCAAAGGATTGGGAGTTGGTGGAAGACCTGATATTGGTGCACAAGCTGCTGAGGAATCGATTGAGAAATTGAAAGAACTTATTGTTGGCTCGGATATGGTCTTTGTAACGGCTGGAATGGGTGGCGGAACTGGAACAGGGGCAGCCCCTGTTATTGCTAGGCTCGCTAAAGAAACTGGAGCTTTGACCGTTGCAATTGTCACAAAGCCTTTTACTTTTGAAGGGACTCGCCGCACTATTTTGGCTGAAGAAGGAATTGAGAAATTAAGAAAGGAAGTTGATACTCTTATTGTAATTCCTAACCAGAGAATTATGGATGTAGTTGATCGTAAAGTTACACTTCTTGAAGCCTTTAAAGTAGCTGATTCAGTTTTAGGCCAAGCCGTTGCAGGAATTGCTGAAATAATTACAACCCCAGGACTTGTTAACGTAGACTTTGCTGATGTAAAGGCAATTATGAGTGATGCTGGATCTGCTCTTCTTGGAATTGGGCACGGAGTTGGAGAAAATCGTGCTCAAATGGCAGCGAGAGCGGCAATTGCTTCGCCGCTACTGGATTTGTCAATTGATGGAGCAAAAGGAATTTTGTTTAATATTTCAGGAGGGCCGGACTTGACTATGTTTGAGGTGGATGAAGCGGCTAGAATTATTACCCAGGCTACAGACCCAGAAGCAAATGTTATTTTTGGATCTGTTGTAAAAGATGGGTTTGCAGATCAAATTCGAATTACAGTTATAGCCACCGGATTTGATGAATCTCGCTCACGAATTGCACAGATGATTCGTCCAGATCCTCCTAAAATGCAAGGAGTAGTAAGTGATGCTCCTGCAAAGGAGCCTGAAAGGGAAGCAAACGAATCTGAAGATGAAACTAACGAGGAAGGCTCTCCTGATACACACGGCGGAGAGGATTTTGATATCCCAGCCTTCCTAAGAAAGATTCATTAAATTTACTTCAAAAGTAAGCGTAAGTAGAGTACAATTGCCTTAAGTATGGCTAATTATTTTGAACCAGTTAATCCAAGAGTGAATTTCCCGGAATTGGAAGAGAAGATTCTAAAGTTCTGGGAAAAAGAAAAGATTTTTGAGAAATCTGTTACAAGTCGCCCTGAAAATAAAACTTGGACATTTCTTGATGGACCTCCATTTATAACTGGTCTACCTCATTATGGAACCTTGCTCTCAAGTATTCCTAAAGATTTATTTCCAAGATTTTGGACAATGAAGGGATATCGCGTGCGCCGTGTCTGGGGATGGGATTGTCATGGTCTTCCAGCTGAAAATAAAGTTGAACAAAAGCTGGGGCTTAAAAGTAAACGCGATATTGAAGAGAAAATTGGAGTTAAGAAGTTTATCGATGAATGTAAGCTCTATGTTTCTGAAGTTTCTTCTGAATGGAAGTGGTATGTGGATCATATAGCTCGCTGGGTGGATTTTGATCATGCATATAAAACAATGGACCTTAGCTATATGGAATCTGTGATGTGGGTATTCAAGGGAATGTATGATAAAGGCCATATCTATAAAGGGTTAAGAGTTTCTTTATTTTGCCCACACGACTCAACTCCAATATCTAATTTTGAAGTGGCAATGGATCCGGATAATTATAAAGAAGTTGTTGAGCCTTCGAATGTCTATAAATATAAAGTTAAAAATGAAGAAGATACCTATTTTCTAGCTTGGTCAACAACTCCATGGAATAAATTAGCAACGCCCGCTCTTGCTGTTAACCCAAAATTAACTTATGTAAAAGTAAAACAGGGAGATGAATATTACATCTTAGCCAAAAGCACTCTAAAAATTCTTAAAGAAATGCCTAAATATAAAATAGTAGAAGAATTTAAGGGTAAGGAATTGGTTGGGAAAAAATTTGAACCTCATTATGATTTTTACAGTATAGATCCAGTTAAAATTGCTTTTGTTGTAATACCGGGAGAGTTTGTAACGGCTGATGAGGGAACTGGGATTGTTACGATTGCGGCTTATGGAGAAGACGATCTAGCGGCAATGCAAAAAAATAATATTCAGATTGTAATGCATGTTAACGATGAAGGAATGGTTACAAAAGATTCTCCAATTGGAGCGGGCTTGTATTACCTAGATGTAAATAAATTAGTAAATGATGATCTAGAAGAAAGGGGACTAATGTACAAAGAGGAAATGCATACTCATACGATTCCAACTTGTTGGAGGTGTCACACAAGACTATTTTATAAGCCGCAAGATGCATGGTACGTTGATGTTCAAAGCTTAAAGCCTCAAATGAAAAAAACTAATGAAGAAGTTAATTGGTTTCCAGAACACTTTAAAATGGGAAGATTTCTAAAAAGCTTGGAAGCAGCTCCTGATTGGTGTATAAGTCGTTCGCGCTATTGGGGTTCACCGGTTCCTGTTTGGGAATGCACATGTGGCGAAAGATTCGTGCCCGGTTCAATTAAAGAATTGGAAGATGCTAGTGGAACTAAAATACAAGATTTACATAAACCAGAAATTGATGAAGTAACAGTGAAATGTAAAAAGTGCGGGAAAGACGCAAGGCGAGTTCCAGAAGTATTAGATAGCTGGATTGAAGCAGGGAGCGCTAGTTTTGCGGAAAGACACTTTCCTTTTGAAAAGGGACTTAAACTATCTGACTTTTTCCCACCTGATTTTATAGTCGAATATACGGGCCAAATAAGAGCATGGTTCTATGTTCTTCATGTAATTTCAAATGCTTTATATAAATCAATTGCTTTCAAAAACGTTCTTGTGACCGGCGTAATTTTGGGAACTGATGGTAGGAAAATGAGCAAAAACTTTGGCAATTACCCAGATCCCAAAGAAATGCTTGGAAAATATGGGGGAGATGCTCTAAGACTTTATTTGATGAGTACTCCAGTTATGAAAGGAGAGGATGCTTTAATTTCAGAAGAACAATATCGAAACCAAGTTAAAAATTTCTTATTAATGTTTTGGAATGTTTATAATTATTTTATTAGCTACGCTAACTTAGGAAACTGGGAGCCAAAACAAAGAATAAATAAGAATCCAAAAAATATTTTAGATAAGTGGATTTTAGTTTTATTGCAAGAATTGACAAATGATGTCACGAATTCGCTTGAAAAATATGACACAGTAACTTATGTCGAAAAATTACAAAGCTTTTTAAAGGAGTTATCGACTTGGTACCTGCGCCGCAGTCGTGGGCGAACGGATTCTGAATTTTATAATACTTTCCATTTTGTTTTGACTGAGTTCTGTAAGCTTACTGCCCCAATCGCACCATTTATTACTGAAGAAATTTATAAAAACTTAACCAAGGAAGAATCAGTTCATTTATCAGATTGGCCAAAAGCTGAAAAAATAAATAATAAAATACTTATTGATATGGAAAGAGTTAGAAAAATAGTCGAAGAGTGGCATGCTCTTAGAAAAGAAAAAGGTATACCTTTAAGGCAACCATTAGCAAAATTATCTTTGCAGGAAAAAGAAATGGAGATGTATTTTGATTTGATTAAGGATGAACTAAACATTAAAAAAATAGTTGGTGGAAGCTCAAAGTCCGAGCTTGACACGGAATTAACCCCCGAGCTTAAAGCTGAAGGGGAAGCAAGAGAAATTATGAGAAGAATTCAGGATGAGAGGAAGAATTTAAAGACTGATTTAGATGAAAAAGTCGACGTAACTCTTCCCACCTGGCCAAAGGAATTTGAAGAAGAAATAAAGAAAAAGACTCTTATAAATAATCTTTCAGAAGGGGAATTCAAAGTTACACGCGTTAGATGAAGATTGCCACAAGACAAAAATTTGATATTGGTATTATTCTTGGGATTACTTTTTTAATCCTAGTGAGCGTTATCGTCCTTCGCTCAATTGCTCCATTTGTATTTCCAGTTTATTTTGTTTATTTAGTTCTTGGAATTATTTCATTTTTAATTTTTTCTCAAATTGATTTTGATGTCTTGGCTATTTTTGGTAAATATTTTTACATAGGAAGTATCATTTTTTTAAGTCTCCCCTTAATTATTGGTCAAGTCACAAGAGGAGTAGTCAGATGGATTCCACTAGGGCCAGTTTCAATTCAGCCGGCTGAGCTAGTGAGGCCATTTTTATTAATATTTTTTGCGACTTATTTAAGCCGAAGAAAAGTTACCCTAATTGATTTTATTAAAGCATCTAGCTTGTTTCTTTTACCGTTTGTTTTAATTGTTATTCAGCCGTCATTGGGAGTTGCAATCATGACCGGAATTGGATTTTTGGGAGTAGTGCTCTCGTCAACTTTTAATAAAAAAATCTTAATCTTATTTTTACTAGCTCTTGCACTATTTATTCCAATATTTTGGCACTTTCTTGCTCCATATCAAAGAGAAAGGATTGTTTCATTTGGAAATTATAATAGTATTCAAGCGATGATTTCAGTAGGATCTGGGCAAATTACAGGCCAAGGGCTTGGCAAAGGCACGGAAACGCAATTATCATTTTTACCTGAGAAACAAACTGACTTTATATTTGCTAGTATCTCAGAAGAATTAGGATTTGTTGGAGCAGTGTTAGTTTTAGGCGTTTTATTCTTTATTTTATTTAGGGTGAGCTTGGTTATTACACATTCAGAAAGCCCCGCAGCCCGCGCATTTGTGTCTGGAGTGCTACTAAGCTTGTTTGCGCAAACATTTGTGCATGTTGGGATGAATATGGGCATGCTTCCAATAACTGGCCTTCCACTTCCACTAGTTTCTGCAGGAGGCTCGTCTTTAATTGCCACTATGACCATGCTTGGAATGGTAATTGGAGCTAAAAAGTGATATTATACTCCTTATGAAATACGCAGTAATTGCTCTTCAAGGGCATCAATATAAAGTTAGTGAAAAGGACGAGATTTTGGTCGATAAATTGGGCAAGACTAAGCCTGAGGCAGAAGTACTTCTTGTTGTTAATGATGACAAAGTAACACTAGGCAAGCCTAATGTTAAAGGGGCCAAAGTCAGCTTAAAAATCGTTACCGAAGAGGTAAAGGGGGAAAAGCTCTACATCCGAAAATATAAGGCAAAATCACGTTACAAGAAAAAGACAGGATTTAGGCCCAAATACACTAAACTTCTAGTACAAAAGATAACTCTATAGATCGCTTGACAAGCGTGAAAATTTCACTTAATATTAATTAACAATGTCAAAGCATAAAGCAGCAGGTAAAACAAGACAGCATACGTCTCCAGCCGGTAAAAGGCTTGGACTTAAAGTTTCTGATGGGCAAAAGGTTGTCTCAGGTGCTATTTTAATTCGCCAAAGTGGGACCAAGTTTAATGCAGGAAAGGGCGTTATGTTGGGTCGGGATCACACTTTGTTTGCAGTCACACAAGGAGCGGTTAAATTTGGACAAAAATTAGGCAAGAGGGTTGTCTCAATCGTATAAAATGGCCGAAGAAATAATTCAAATAGCAGTAGATGAACTTCAAACAAACCCTCTTCAGCCTCGTGGCGTAATTACACCAGAATCCTTAGTTGATTTGGTTGATTCCATTAAAGAGCATGGAGTCTTGGAGCCTTTAGTTGTTGCCAAAACACCGGCAGGGTTTCAGATTATTGCAGGGGAGCGTAGATGGAGAGCTTCCAAGCTAGCTGGTCTTTCTCATGTTCCAGCTGTAATTCGTGAAACTTCTCCCAAAGGAATGCTTGAAATGGCCCTTGTGGAAAACGTCCAAAGAGTTGACCTTAACCCGCTTGATCGGGCAAAGGGATTTGAGAGATTAATGAATGAGTTTGGACTCACGACTTCAGAAATTGCAGTTCGAATTGGAAAATCTGTTGCATATGTTTCAAACTCGATGAGATTATTAGCTCTTCCCGATGCCCTTAAAGATGGACTTCTTTCTGGATTGATTTCCGAGGGACACGCAAGAGCATTAGCCGCAATCGACGATCCAGCTCTTGTAATTGAAGCATATAAAATAATTTTACGGGAGAGTGGATCTGTAAGACGAGCAGAGGAACTAGCACGCCGCATGAAAGCAAAGTCAAACCAAAAGCCAAAGCCACAGGCAAGGCTTTCGGATGTGCGCATTGTATCTGAAGAGATTGATCGCATGGAAGATGGGATTAAAAAAGCATTGAGTTTATCAGGAGAAGAGGATAAAACAGTTGGCGCGAAATTAGTTAGATCTAGAAGTCAAACAAAATTAACTATAGTTCTTCATGGAACTCTTGAGGAAACTCAGGGGAGACTAGAGAAAATATACAAATCTATTGCTGTTTAAAAAGGATTGTGGACTATTCCTGCATTAGTTAATGGCCAATAGACGAGCCATGCACGGCCAGTGATTTTATCTCTTGTTATAAATCCAAAATTTCTTCCGTCAAATGAATGTGGGCGATTATCTCCCATCACAAAATACGAGTTAGCTGGCACTTTGAGAGTCTTTCCATCTGTTGCAATACTGCCGGGAGATGTGAAGAGGTCTTTTTGTAGATATGTTTCGTTGAGTAGTTTCCCATTTACATAAACTTTTCCACCCTGCACCATAACGTCGTCTCCTGGAATTCCAATTATTCGCTTAATGAATTCTTCCTGGTAGTCTGGAGGTGCTTTAAAAACTATTACATCTCCTTGTTTTGGTTGACCAAAACGGTAAGTTACTTTGTCAGTAAGCAAATATTCCCCATCATGGAAATTGGTTTCCATAGAGCTCCCCTTAATTTTATGAGGCTGAAGGACTAGAAGATAAATGAACAGAAAGATTGAAACTGCAAAAATAACAACTTGAATTGTGTCAATAAAAAAAGCGCTCAAACGCTGCCACATAAATCATTATCCCTTACCTTTCTATAGTTTAGCAAGTAGATAAAGAACCTCTCTATGGAGTAAAATAGCTTAATCTTTGGTCGTGTAGCTCAGTTGGTTAGAGCGCTTGATTCACATTCATGAGGTCGCAGGTTCGACTCCTGCCACGACCACTTATGGGTTATACCAAAGACACTTTGAAAGGATTTTCCTGGGGAGTGGGGATTGATATTTCAAGTAAAGGCATTAGTTTTGCAAAAAACATTATTCTTTCCCGGTTTATTTTTGGCCCAGCTGAATTTGGAATTTTTGGAGTTGGCTTTCTTATCTTAGGATTTCTTGAGCTTATTACAGAAACTGGTATTAATGTTTATCTGGTACAAGAAAAAGACGGAGTTAAGGAATATCTTGATACTGCTTGGGTGGTTTCTATTGCGAGGGGAATTATAATTTCTGTAATTATTGCAATTTTATCGTATCCAATTGCACTTTTTTTTAAGATCCCCGACTATCGAAATTTTATTTTGGCAACTAGCATAATCCCCCTAGTTCGCGGGTTTCTAAATCCTGGAATTGTGAGCTTACAAAAAAACCTCAAGTTTCGTAAAGATTCTCTATTTAGATTTACAGTTTATGTGATAGAAGACATCGCAACTTTGATTTTTGCTTTTGCTACCCATTCTGTTTTTAGTTTTGTCCTGGGAGTTTTGATTGGTGTAATTGTAGAAGTAATATTAACATTTGTCTTAGTTACCGAGCGACCAAAGTTTTCTTTTAATAAAGAAAAACTAAGTAAAATAATTCACCGGGGCAAATGGCTCACTGCCGCCTATATTTTTGATTATCTGTTTGAGCATGGAGATGACTTTGCAGTTGGAAAATTACTAAACGTCGCCTCTCTTGGAATTTATCAGCTTTCGTATACGATATCTATTGTGCCTCAAAAAACAATCGCCGAGCGCCTGGGCCGGGTAACTTTTCCAGTTTTTACCAAGATTGTAGAAGATAAAAAGAGAGTAAAAAGGGCATTTCTAAGGACAGTTTTTGTTACATTCATATTAGTTGGAGCATTTGGTGTTGTTTTGTATTTTGTAGCAGATCCAGTAGTTAGATTAGTATTAGGAGAAAAATGGCTTCCCGCAATTCCAGTTCTTCGTGTTCTTGCATTTTTTGGAGTGGTTCGAGCAATGACAAATCTTGCTTATCCACTATTTCTTGCATATAAAAAGCAGGAGTATATTTCAGCTACAACCCTAGTTGGAATAGTGGTCCTTGGAATATTAATAGTTCCATTGACCTTAAAGCTTGGGCTAATTGGAGCTGGAGTTGCCGCCATAATTGGGAGCCTTGCCTCTCTTCCTGTTGCTGCCTATTTTGTAATAAAGATTCTTAAGTAATGCAAATTAGCGCAGTAATTTTAACCAAAAACGAAGAAAAAAATATCAAAAGATGTATTGAGAGCTTGCTTTGGTGTAATGAAATAATTATTATCGATGATTACTCAGAAGATAAAACTCTAAGAGAAATTAAAAATTTTAAAGCGAGAGTTTACAGGCGGCATTTGAATTCTAATTTCGCCCAGCAGAGAAATTTTGGTTTATCTAAAGCAAATAGTGATTGGGTATTATTTCTGGATGCCGATGAAATTATCACGTTAGAACTTAAACGCGAAATTCTAGATGTTAATTTTCAAACAGATGATTACAATGGATTTTATATAAAACGTCGGGATTATTTTATGGGAAGGCAGTTAAAATATGGTGAGACAGGAAATATAAAATTACTGAGGCTCGGTAAGAAAAATGCCGGTAAATGGAAGCGAAGTGTTCATGAAACATGGGAAATCAAGGAGAGAGTGGGGGAGTTGAAAAATCCAATTCATCATTATCCTCACCAAACAATTAGAGAATTTATAGACGATATAAATTTTTATTCAACTATTCATGCCCAGGAAAATAAAAAAACAAAATCGGCAAATATTTTTTATATAATCACTTATCCACTTGGGAAATTTTTTGTAAATTATTTTCTAAAACTTGGATTTTTAGATGGAGTAGAAGGGTTTGTAATGGCAATATTTATGAGCCTACATTCATTTTTAGCTTGGGGGAAATTATGGCTAACCTCCTAAATTTATTTTTTATTTTATTTCCTCTCGGGAAAATTATAAAAATTGGATTTATTAATCCAATCGATTTAGTAGTTCTTTTAGTCAGTTTAAACTATTTATTAAAAAAGCCGAAAATACCATCTGTCATTTTGAATTTATTTATATTTTTCTCTTTCTCACTTTTATTTTCGTTGTCTTTTTTCGAACCCTCAAAAATAATCATTGGAGCTCTTTATTTAATTAGATTTTTTGCGTACTTATTATTTTCTTTGCAAGTTTATGTATTAATCAAAAAAAATAAAATAAGTAGAGACGATCTAATTAAGAGACTATTAATAGTTGGACTCGTAATTGCAATTTTAGGATGGCTTCAATATTTCTTAATTCCAGATACCAGATTTCTAAAAAACTTTGGCTGGGATGATCACTATTACCGGCTTCTTTCAACTTATCTAGACCCGGCATACACGGGGATTCTATTAGTTTTAACGTTTATTTTAAGTACTGGATCATATCTCAAAATTAAATTAAAAAAATATCTTTTTCTCTCAGTTTTTCTTCTTATTAGCATTGGTTTTACTTATTCACGCGCAAGCTTTATTGCTCTTTTTATTGCTCTAGTTTATTTGCTCTATAAATACAAACAAAAAGTTATTTTATTTTTAATACTTTTTCTTCTTATATTGATTCCCCTTTTACCAAGGCCATATGGAGAGGGAGTAAAGCTGGAAAGAACTTATTCAGTTAATCAGAAATTTATAAATTACCAGGATAGCCTAAAATTAATTTCTCAATCACCTATTTTTGGAGTTGGGTTTGATAACTTGTGTATTGCTAAGGAAAAGTTTTTGAAAGAAGTAAATCTTTCATCTCACACCTGCTCGGGGCTTGATAATAGTTTTCTATTTCTCCTGGCATCAACTGGAACTGTCGGGCTCATTGGGTTTCTTTCTTTTGTTTCCTGGATAATTAAAAATAGGGAGCAAGGCTTATATGGGAATATTTTAGTGACGTCATTAATTACAGTTAGTATTCATGCACTTTTTACAAACACAATTTTTTATAACTTCGTTTTAGGATGGCTCGCTTTAATAATGGCGATTGGACTAAAGCTTAAGGAGAATAATTGACAGTTAGGGAAGTTTCTTTTTTATTACCTGCTTTATCTATGGCCGAAATTGTTATTTGATTTGCGCCATTACTTAAGCTTACCTCAAACTTAAAAGCTCCGTCACTTTCAACTATCACAACATGGCCATTGATAGTTAAATCAATGTCAGATTCAGTATGCCCTTGTATTGTAATTTTCTTTTGTCCCTCGCCGTAAAAATTAGCGCCATCAGAGGGTGAGCTAATATCAAGTTTTGGTGGCTCATTATCGAAAGTTACTGTGTAGGTTTGAGATTTGTCGCTAACTACACCAGCTGAGTTTTTGGCCTTAGCATAAATTTGATTCTGTCCTTTTTGTAAACTCGTATTAATTGAAAAGTTTCCATCTGAATCAGCAGTAGTTTTTTGTTCATTGTCATTAACAAAAATACTTACAACTGAGTTTGGTTGGGCGCTACCTTTAATAACGATTCCCGATTGGTTTGTAAACTCTACCGGTGTAATTATATTAGGAGCATAAATTGGAAGACCCTGGTTACTATTTGTAGAGGTATTTTTCCCACGTTTTGAGTCGCTTACAAAGCTTGCAAAACGGGCTACTAGAGGAAGACCAAAGAAAATTAAAAATAAAATAAATAAAACAGTTAATCCACCAAAAATGATAGCCGAGCGGATATTTTTCTTTTCTTCAACGCGAGCAAGTCTAGAATATTGTTGTTTCATATTTTAAGAGCCGAAGCTGAGATTTGAACTCAGAACCTGCTGTTTACGATACAGCTGCTCTACCGTTGAGCTACTTCGGCAACTGGTGTATTATATCATCATTATGTATACTCCCAGTAAAAAAATATTAGATAAATATGCCAATATTCTTGTAAACTTTGCATTAGGAAGTGGAAAAGGGATTAAGAAAGGCGAAGTGATATTTTTACAAGTTCCAGAGTGTGCCAAACCTATTCTAATTTCCCTTAGAAATGCAGTACTTACTTCAGGAGGAATTCCAATTATTGAATACTATCCTGACGATATGGTCCGGGATTATTATGATCTTGCCGATAACTCTCAACTGGAATATTTTCCAGCAAAATATCTAAAGGGCAAAGTGGAGGAGATGGACCATGTCATTTCTATAATTGCGGAAACAAATAAACACGAGCTTGAAGGCATTGATCCAAAGAAAATCATGATGAAACAAAAAAGTGTAAAGCCATATATCGACTGGAGACGCAAAAAAGAAAGTGATGGAAAGCATACTTGGACACTTGCTCTATATGGTACTCCTGCAATGGCAAAAGAGTCGGGGATGACATTGGAAGAATATTGGGATCAGATTATAAAAGCTTGCTACTTAAATGAAACTAATCCAGTTAATAAGTGGAAGCAAATTTTTAATGAGGTGGAACGAGTTCGGACTAAATTAAATAGTCTTAATATTAAAAGTATGAGGATTAAAGCTGGGGGAACAGATCTTACTATTGGTATTGATAAAAATAGAAAATGGCTTGGAGGAAGCGGAAGAAATATTCCCAGTTTTGAAGTTTTTATTTCTCCAGACTGGCGAAAAACAGAAGGGATAATTAGCTTTAATCAACCATTATATAGATATGGAGCTGAAATTAGAGATGTAGAACTTAAATTTAAGAATGGAAAAGTAGTATTAGCGAGTGCTTCAAAAGGAGAAAAAATTTTAAATGAGATGATTAAAGTGGAAAATGCTGATAAGGTTGGTGAATTTTCTTTGACTGACAGTAGACTTTCGAAGATCACTAAGTTTATGGGTGAGACACTTTTTGATGAGAATATGGGCGGAAAATATGGAAATACACATATTGCACTTGGTTCTGCCTACAGAGATTCATATAAAGGGAAAGTAAGTGCTGTAAAAAAAGAAAAATGGCAATCAATGGGCTTTAACGATTCTTCAGTTCATACCGATATTGTTTCAACTTTTGATAGAGTGGTGACAGCTAAGCTCACAAGTGGAAAAGAAATTGTAATTTACGAAAAAGGAAAGTTTGTTATTTAATACCCAGTGAATTTTTCAGGTCTAATTTGGGTGACCGGTACTTTTAGCTTTGTAATTAATACCCCTTCCATTGCATCAACCATTTCGGGAGGCCCTGATATCCAGTAAGTTGGATTTGTAATATCTTTCGAAACCTCGCTAATGATTTTATCATTAACACGTCCTTCGATACTTGAGTCAACAATCCTCATTTTAAAATTGCTATTTTTTTGTGAGATCCCATCTAATTCCTCTTTAAATGCAATTACTTCTTTATTTTTAACCGAATAAATAAGCGAGATGTTAACACTCATTTTTTTGTCAGAAATAAATTTGATCATGCTTCGGTATGGTGTTATGCCAATTCCTCCTGCTAAAAATATGTGGTTACCGGTTGTATTCTCATCCATAAAAAAAGTTCCACCAGGGCCTTCTCCCTTAATTTCATTTCCTACAGCTAATTCATCGAGAGTTTTTTTAAATCCAGACTCTTCTCTGATCCTTGTTGTAAGCCTTAAAGTTTTTCCCTCAGTAGGGGAGGAAGAAATTGTAAAGTGTCTCGTGTCTCCTCGCGCATCAGGATAATTAAGTTTGGTAAGTGTGTAATAAAAATATTGACCAGGTTTGTATGATACCTCAGCTTCTGGCTCGAAAAAGAACGATTTAATGTCAGTGGCTTCATCTTGCTTTTTAAGGAGCTTTAGTTTCATAATTTAACTTATATTAGCATAAAGGAGGTGATGAATCATGTGTTACAACTGTGGATGTGAAATGGCAGATAATCCAATGGGACATGGAAGAATTTCTGAGGGCGGTGGATCTTTGACAGAACACGATTTCGAACACATTGCCCAAAAGTGGGGAATGAAAGTCGAAGACGTCAAAAAGAATACCCTTAGTATGTTGCAAAAGAGCTTAAAACAAAGCTAATATTGCACCCATTGTCACAAGGCTTGCTAGTTGATACCCTGCATTAATTGCATAAAGGGGAAATGAGTCTCTTCCGAAAATAACGTTATTCATCATGGTTGGCGCGACAAAGCCGACCCATGCCATAAATCCAACTGTTACCCCGTCAGACACTGACAAAGCTCCAAAGGCATTTTTAAATAAAGCCAAGACAAAAGCCATTAAAACGGCTAAAGCCAAACTGAAAGCATACATTACTCCCATACTTTTATTTTTCTTAGCCATCTTTTTTGGATCAATTCCAGAAAGCTTCATCCATGGCTTTCCAAATAGAACATTTGAATACCATACAAAACCAACTACCATTGAGGCAACTGCAGCTACCAACACACTGATTGCATTTACATCTGTAAACAAATTACTCACCTCCTTCCAAAAGTTTCTTAATTTTTCCTAGATAATATTCATCCCAACCATCATCAATTTCTCTGTAATCTTCATCAGGAACGCCACTTTGAGTAAGAGCAAGTGTGGTGGAGCCGTTAGAAGGCAGACCAAACTTGCTCCAAAGGAGCCATGATATGGTATTCCTTTTTAATACTCTTCATGCTTATTTGTAATAAGACTTAACTTGGAACAATAAATAAAAGCCGATTAAGCTTCCAATTACACTTCCAAAGATAGACATTGCAATAATGCCATAAGCAAGATTAAGGACTTCTCCCCAAAAAAGGAGATTCCATCCACTCATCTTGTTTGCTTTAAGTCCTGGATATGCTGCAAGCATTAATACTGATGAAACAACCAAAACTAATGCTGAGACATAGCCAAATCCGAATCCAGTTGCTCCTCCTACTGCTGCAAAAGGCATGAATGCTGTCATAAGTCCAAATCCAGCTAATCCAGCCAAAACTCCAAGTATTCCAAAAATAAGGGCCAACCAAGGCGCTATTTTTACAAGCGTATCCTTTGCGTTTTTAGGTAACTTTGGAAGTTGTGCGAATAAGGGTTCAACCATTCCGATTACGTCGTTTGAATTTTTAGCCATTTCTAATCACCCCCTCTGTCATACTAACTTAATTATTTCTTAAAAGAAGATTAGATGCAAGAGGATTATAAAGTAATTTCTGGGCAACAACATGTCTTTTTTTTTTGGTATTCATCTAATTTATCCCAAGAAATATACTGAATTATTGATTATTTTGTAGTAAAATAGGGCTAATATGAACAATAAACTGGTATTATCTGTTAAACCTATTACTCCTAATGAAAGACTTCGCAAATTAGAGAATCTAATAGGAGTCGGAGAGAATGTTAAAAAAGATTTTCTTAAAACTAAAAGACAGCTGAGTGGTAACACTCTTAGGACTTATAATTACCAATACTGGAGGGGAATGAAAGACGATTGGGCATTACAAACAGTTTACGAATTACGTTTCTTATATAATTCTGGCATGAATATTGGCAAATTTGAGACAGTAGGTGATTCTGGAATGAGTTTTAGCTCCACAGATCTTGAAGGATTTAATGATCTGTTAAAGGAAATTAATAAAAAAGTTAAGTTTCTTGATTCACTCAGAGCTGAACTAAAAGAGGAAATTCAGTCAAGAAAAAGAAGTGGTAGCATGACGAAGTATAGTGTGAGTGCAAGAGAAATCGGGAATGTTGGTGGCAGAGACAACTCTTATGCGAGAGGTTTTGGGAAAGTTGATAACTCAAAAGGAGCAAAGAAAAGTTGGTTAAGTGATATTATTGGGGCTGCAGTAAATATTTTTGGGAAATTAATACTCAAGTGATTTTTTAATAATCATCTTTGAGCGGGTAATGGTATTAGAGTTGGGCTCCAAAACCTGTTGAATGATAACTCAGAGGAAGCTAAATTGCTAGCAATACAACTTCAACTGCTGAAAAATCATTTATGTTCAATACCAAAATAATTTGAAGATGGGAACAAAATTTTGATTTATTAGATTGGAATGGCTATAATACCCCAATAATATGATAGAAATTGTTGAAAAAAGCCAGATTGAACCAGACTTACTTATCTGGAGTACACTGTCTGAGGAAGAAATACAAAGAGTGAGAGCACAGGCTTTGAAAAAAGGTATTGATGCTGTTCCTGTTGAGGAGATAATGTCTTTTGAATCTGCTGTTGATTTTCAAGCTAGATTATACATGACAGAGCTTGCACTTTTTAGAGTGATGAGAAACCAAGATTTCCCAAGAATAAGGATATTACACGGTTCTTCGTTGATGGAATATGGTGCAGTTGTTTTTGGAAATGGATCAGCCACAGCTACAATGTTAGGAGTAAGTGAAACCAGACCAGTTGTTATGTTTTATAGAGACAGTAATGCTAGTATTTTAGATTACAATAAAGGACTGAGTATGATTATAAAAGAATCAAATAAACTTCTTACAGCACTCGAAAAAGTTCCTTATCCTGACAGACCATAAATTAAATAGGCATCATAGATTTAGCCTTCAGAGCGGGTAACGGGAATTGAACCCGTATCTACTGCTTGGGAAGCAGCCATTCTGCCGTTAAACTATACCCGCAATAGGGCAATTATAACACGCACTAACGCGGGATTATTAGCTTATTGGTGGGGTAAATTAGGTTTGGATTTTTGAGTTTATTTTCCTTGGCAATGTTAACCCATTTATAACCATCTTGATAAGCTCTGACTGCAATTGCCCAGAGAGTATCTCCTTTAACTATTTCATATGTGGCACCAGTTATTGGTGAATTATCTTTTTGAGTTTGAGGTGTTTTAGTTTGGACTACGTCTTTTTCTGCTTCAACTGCTGGGATAACTAATTCTTGTCCAATTTCTAACTTATTGGCATCAGTTATATTATTTGCCTTTGCAATTTTATTCCAGTTCATTCCATTGGCATAATATTTTTCAGAAATTTTCCATAAAGACTCTCCTTTGGCAACTTTATGGGTTTGGCGGGTTTCAGTGCTGCCTGAGCTGAGAATTTGATTAGTTGATTGAGCTTTAAAATATCTCAGGACCAAAAAAGCCAAGACTAAAATGACAAGAGCTCCTAGAATCATACTGATATTACCCTCCTGAAGTTTGATTGTTTTAAGAATTGACTTTAAGTCTAAGTTCATAGTGAATTACCACTTTGGGTAACTAGAGTAGATATAAGACCACTTTCTGTCTAAGTGAGCTTTGTCACCTGCAAAACCAGCAAACTCAACTTTAGCTTCAAGATCTTTATTATTCCAAGGCCCTATGACAATACTACCTCTTTTGAGAGCTCCTAATGGGACATTTGCAAAACGAGAATGAATTTTATCGTTAATTTCTAAATGAAGATCTGTGCAAAAGCTTAGCGTATAATCATCTCTTTTAGCAGCTCTTGTAACTGCGAATAATTCTTTGCCATTTGGGTAAGTAAGTTTAACAACTGGAAAGTCGCCTAATAGTATTTTGTCATTATCGTCTACTGAAGTTTCTAGAGGTATTTGTGTTATCCAATCCGTATTATGCCTGTCGTATTCCATGCGAGCATTATAAGATGCGATTAGTAATTAGTCAATTGGGCGGGACCGAAGGGAATCGAACCCTCCTCTACTCCGTGACAGGGAGTTATTCTAACCAATGAACTACGGTCCCAAGTAAGGCTAATTATAGCTTAAAATTATGAGGCTAACAAGTGAAGTGGTAACATAAACTTATGAATAATATAGAGATAGCAGAGCTACTTCGGGATGTTGCAGCAGCGTACCAACTTGAAAACGAAAAACTAAACAAATTTAAAATAATCGCCTATCAAAGAGCAGCTGATGCGGTTGAACATCTATCTAGCGAGGCGCGTGACCTTTGGGAAGAGGGAAAGCTCAAAGATGTGGCTGGAATAGGGCCCGGAATTCATGAACATCTCGATGAATTATTTAGGACAGGTAAATCTAAGCATTTTAATAAGCTTCTTATTTCAATTCCAAAGGCAGTATTTGAGCTCATGAAAGTCCCTGGAATTGGTGTGAAAACTGCAACTAAACTGGTTAAAGAATTTAAAATTAACGACAAAGATCCACTTAAATATCTTCAAACTCTTGCTGAGTCAGGTAAAATTCGCAATTTGGAAGGTTTTGGTGAAACTTCTGAAAGCTCAATTATAAAATCAATCTCTGAATATAAGAAAAAGCCGCCAGAGAGACTGCTGCTTCCGTATGCAGAGGAGGTTGCCGGTAGAATTATTGATTGGATGAAAAAAGGGAAAGGAGTGGTACAAATAGATTCCCTTGGGAGTTTGCGGCGTAAGGCTTCGACAATTGGGGATTTAGATTTTGCAGCTGCTGCCAATTCTACTCTTGGTGCCATTGATCACTTTACCAAGTACCCTCAGGCAACACGTGTTTTAGAAAAAGGGGAGAGAAGTGCCTCGATTATTATTCCAGGAAATATTAGGGTTGACATTATTGTTTCAAAACCAAAGGCATATGGAGCGCTACTTCAGCACTTTACAGGCTCAAAACATCACAATGTAGCACTTCGAGAATATGCACTTAAAAAGAATTTAAGTTTATCTGATTATGGAATTTATACAAAGCCAGGAGACAAGAATTCACTTAAAGAAATTGCAACTGAGCAAGAGTTTTACGAAAAGTATTTGAAAATGGATTGGATACCTCCCGAGATTAGGGAAGACGCGGGTGAAATTGAATTGGCATTAAACCATAAAATTCCAATTCTTATAGAATTAAAAGACATTAAGGGAGATCTTCAAATTCATTCAGACTTTGATATTGAAACAAGTCATGACGTAGGAGTTTCAAGCATGGCGGAAATTCTAGAAGCTGCCAATAAATTAAATTATGAATATATAGCATTTACAGAACATAATCCAAGTAAAAGTAAACATAATGAACAACAAATTATTGATATTTTAAAAAGGAAAAGGGAGAAAGTAAACAAATTAAATTACTCAATCACGAATGTGAAAGGTGTGAAAAATAGCGTAAAAAAAGTGTTCAACAGTCTTGAGATCGATATTTTGCCTGATGGGAAGTTGCCTGTTCCAGAGAAAGGGCTCGAAACTTTGGATTTTGCACTTGTTTCGATTCATTCGAGCTTTGACTTGGAAAAAGAAGTTATGACTAAAAGAATTTTAAGTGCACTATCAACTCATCCAAAAGTAAAAATATTTGCTCATCCTACAGGGCGGAAATTAAACGATAGACCAAGTATCGACGCTGATTGGAATAAAATTTTCGATTACGCAAAAGATCATAAAATATATCTTGAAATTAATGGAGATCCAGCACGCCTTGATCTGCCAGACGTTTTGGTTCATGAGGGAATTAAGCATGGAGTGAAGTTTAGTATGGGGACAGATTCACACAGTAAAGATGGGCTAACTAATATGCGATATGGAATTTATGTCGCTAGACGTGGCTGGGCAACTAAGAGTGATATAATAAATACGTTAAGTTTAGTAGAGATTGAAAATTTTTTGGAAGGTGGTGATTAGTTTATGATTTTAATTTTAATAGTAATTTTAGTTATAGTTGCTCTTTGGATAATTTCAACATACAACTTTTTTGTCTCAGCAAAAGCTCGTATAAAGGCAGCGGTCCAAGAAATTGGAAACCAGTTAAAGCGTCAAGCTGATTTAATTCCTAATTTGGAAGAGTCAGTTAAGGGATACTTAAAGCACGAAAAAGATATTTTTAAAATGTTAACAGATGCTAGGCGAGCAGTTGTCGCAGCAAGTACGTCAAGTGATCCGCAGAAAATGGCCGATGCAGGAAGTAAATTAGCAAATGTGCTACCGAGATTACAGATTGCAGTAGAAAGTAATCCGCAGTTACAGTCCTCAAGTGTTGTGACAAATTTGATGGATGAACTACGAGATACTGCTGATAAATTAATGTATGCAAGGCGCTTGGTAATTGATTTGACAGCTGACTATAATATTCGTTTAGTTAGTTTTCCATCTAGCGTACTGGCCAATATGTTTGGATTTACAGAGCAACCTGGTTTAATTACCCCAATGCAAGGGGAACATTTAGAAGTATCAGCTAGTGAAATGAAAACTCCTAAAGTGAAATTCTAAAATGGTAAATGTATACGAGGCAGTCTCGGCGAACAAAAGAAAAAGCTTATTTGTTTTAATAGGTTTCGTTGTTTTTGTAACTATTGCTGTTTATATTATTTCAAATGCCTTTGCCATTTATTTAGGATATGAGCCAGGTGGATTGGGAATAGTTGGGATTGCTCTTATTGTTTCAGGGCTCATAAGTTTTGCAGGCTATTGGACTAGCGATAAAATAGTTTTACTTTTATCTGGAGCTCGTGAGGCCAATAGAAAACAGGACTTTCTTTTTTATACAGTAGCTGAAAACTTAAGTTTGGCAGCAGGAATTCCCAAGCCAAAGCTTTATATAATTGAGGACAGCGCGACGAACGCTTTTGCAACAGGGCGGGATCCAGAGCATGCTGCAGTCGTAGCTACCAGAGGTCTTCTTGATAAATTAAATAGAACCGAGCTTGAAGGGGTGATTGCACATGAACTAAGTCATGTCAGAAATTACGATACTAGACTTATGGCGGTTGTAGCCGTGTTGGTCGGAATGATCGCATTAATTGGGGATTGGTTCTTGCGGGCTAGTTTTTGGGGCCGTGGTAGAAGAAGGGATAAAGAGGGTGATATTGGAGGAATATTTATAATCTTAGGAATTATTTTTGCAATCCTCTCACCTATTGTTGGCCAATTAATCCAGCTAGCAATTTCTAGAAGACGCGAGTTTCTGGCGGATGCAGCAGGTGTAGAGCTAACCCGGCAGCCGTCAGGACTTATTTCGGCTTTAGAAAAAATCTCCCAAGACAAGGAACCCTTGGAAGTAGCTAATAAAGCAACAGCCCATATGTATATTGAAAATCCATTTAAAACAGAGGGACATGGAGCTGTTGGCTGGTTTGCAAATTTGTTTGATACTCACCCACCAGTCCATGACCGCATTAAAGCTCTTCAAAAGATGCTCTGATCTTGATATCATATATGAGATGGCAATTACTTCTAAACAAGTTCTCGCAGTTAGCGGCCTTGCAAAGCTAGAAATCACGGAAAGTGAAATAGAAACTCTTACTCCACAACTTTCTAAAGTGATTGATTACGTTAGTGAATTATCGCAAGTTGATACAAAAAATATAAAGGAAGTTTCTCAAACAACAGGCCTTACAAATATTACACGCGATGATGAGATTGATGTGACGAGGTGTCTCTCAGAAGATGAAGCATTATCTGGAACTGATAATATTCATAATGGTTACATTGTTGTTAAAAAGATTTTAGACAAATGAAATTACTAAAGAAAATTAGTGAACTCCAGAAAGATTTATTAGATAAAAAATATACTGCTACTCAAATAGTTGATTCATATTTGGCGAATATAAATGGTAAAAAAGATTTGAATGTTTTTATAACTGTAACTGACGAGATTGCATATAAAGAAGCTAAAAAAGTTGATGAAGATATAAAAATATTAGGTGAAAAAGCTTTCATAGAGAAGCCACTTCTTGGAGCAGTTGTAGCTCATAAAGATATATTTTTAACGAAGAACGTTCGCACAACTGCAGCTAGTAATGTTTTGAAGGATTATGTGCCAGCTTATTCTGCAACCGTCGTAAAAAGATTAAAAGATGCTGGAGCTATCATGATTGGGAAAGTTAATTGCGATGCTTGGGCGCATGGCTCTAGTGGTGAGAATTCCGATTTTGGCCCTACGCGTAACCCATACAATAGAGACTTTGTTCCAGGAGGTTCTTCTTCTGGATCTGCAGTTTCAGTAGCAGCGGAGATGAGCTTATTGGCAACTGCAACAGATACTTGTGGATCGGTTCGTCTTCCAGCAAATTACTGTGGAATTGTTGGGTTAAAGCCTACATATGGAGCGATTTCCCGATATGGAGTGATTGCGATGGCGTCCTCATTAGATTGTGTTTCTCCAATGGCCAATGACGTTGATGGAGTAAGAAGAATGTTTAACGTTATGAAGGGAGAGGATGGTTATGATGGTACAGTTACAAATCCAAAACCTGTAAAGGTAAAATCAAAGCTCCGTGTTGGTATTCCAAAAGAATTTTTCAGTGATAGGATAAATATCGAAGTTAGAAATGAAATTGAGCGAGCGATTGAAAAATTAAAAAAGAAAGGAATTGAGTTTGTTGATATCAATCTCCCACACACAAAATATGCAATTTCGACCTATTATATTATCCAGCCAGCTGAAGTGTCATCTAACCTTGGAAGATTTGACGGAGTGAGGTTTGGAGCGAGCCGTGACAAATTTGGGGCTGAAGCTAAAAGAAGAATTATGCTTGGGACTTATGTTTTATCAAGCGGATATTATGATCAATATTATGCAAAAGCCATGAAAGTCAGAGCAATTATAGTTGGAGAAGTTAATAAAGTATTTGAGAGTGTTGATGCCATTATTGCCCCAGTTGCACCTACTCCACCATTTAAAATTGGAGAAAAAATAACGGATCCATTAGCAATGTACCTAACTGATATTTTTGCGGCAACTGCAAATTTAACAGGAATCCCAAGTATTGCAATTCCCTCTGGCATGACAAGAAACGGGTTACCATTGGGGTTTCAGTTAATGGGGCCAAGATTTGGGGAAGATATTCTATTCAAACTGGGAGAATTATATGAAAGAATTTAAAAAAATATTAACTAATCCTAATTTTCTCTCGTTATTAATTTCGCAAGTAATATCCCAATTAACTGTAAACGTCTTAAGCTTTTTAATTTTAATTGAGATTTTTGCCCAAACTGGTTCGACAATCGCAACGTCTTTGCTTTGGGTTGCATATGCAGTTCCAGCGATAATAATTGGACCCGTTGCGGCCGCTTCAGTTGATTTCATTGACAAAAGAATTGTTTTATCTATAGCTAATTTTTTGCAGGCGTTGACAGTTATTGTTTATGCACTGCTTCTTTATAGAAACTTAATATTTTTGCCTTACATAATTGTTTTTACCTATTCGTTTTTGAATCAATTTTATGTTCCAGCAGAAGCTGCGGCACTTCCATTATTTGTTAATAAGGATGATCTCCCGCAAGCAAACGGAGTTTTTTTTATAACTCAGCAATCTGCTCTTGTTGTTGGGTTTGGCCTTGCTGGGATTCTACATGAAGTCGTTGGTTTTAGGCCAACAATTCTTTTAATGGGACTTTTGTTAGTCATCGCTTTCGTGAGCGTTCTTCTTCTGCCTAAAAGAAACCCTAAAAATAAATTAGCAAAAGAATTTGAGGATAAAATGGCGGATTTCTTCTATCAAATTAAAAGAGGCTATTTATTTATACGAAATACAAAAAGGGTCTTATATCCTTTTATTTTACTGCTTGCTCTTCAAGTAATTACTGCAGTAATTGTTACCAATCTTCCCAGAATTGCAACCGATATTGTGAATATTACTCCAGGTCAGTCTGGATTTTTAGTAGTTCTTCCGGCTGGAGTTGGAGCTGTAGCAGGAACATTAATGATTTCAGATTTACTTAAAAAAGGGATGAGAAAGAGAAAGATAATCTTTGTTTCGTTTGGCATTTTGGCAATCTCCACAGCCCTAGCTGCAACTCTTGTACCCTTGGTTAATATTTCTTGGGCAAGAATTGTTTTCGGGATAATATTATTTGCATTTACTGGTTTTTCAGTTGTTGGAGTATTGGTCCCATCAATAACCTATTTACAAGAGTCGACACCAAAGGAATTATTGGGGCGTGTTTTTGGGAACTTTTGGTTTTTAACAACTATAGTGACGATTTTGCCAGTTTTATTTTCAGCAACTGTTACAGATTTACTTGGAGTAAAAGTATTATTAATTTCGGTAAGCGGGGTTTGTTTTAGTGTACTTTTTTATTCCTACTATAAAATTAAAGATATTTAATTATGTATAAATCAGTTATCGGATTAGAAGTTCACATCGAGCTATCAACGAAATCAAAAATGTTTTGCAGTTGCCCGGCAGATCATTTTGGTAAGAGTGCGAATACACAAGTTTGTCCAATTTGCTTAGGGCATCCCGGAGCACTTCCATATGTGAATAAAATAGCAATCGACGATACTATTAAATTTGGTTTGGCCCTTGGGTGCGAAATTAATAATTTCAGTAAGTTTGACAGAAAGCATTATTTTTATCCAGATCTTCCAAAAGGATATCAAATTAGCCAATATGACATTCCGTTTTGTGTAGAAGGGAAGTTGAAAGACATTAGAATTAGAAGAGTGCATCTGGAAGAAGATACTGGGAAGCTTCAACATATAGAAGGAAAATCTTTAATTGATTTTAATCGCTCAGGAGTCCCACTTATGGAGTTAGTAACAGAGCCAGACTTCGACTCAATACAAAAAGTTGATGAGTTTCTAAAAGAAATTCAATTGATAGTTAGATATTTAGATATTTCAGGAGCTGACATGGAAAAGGGATCTATGAGACTGGAAGCAAATGTTTCAGTAACAAAAGATGGGAAACTTCCAGATTACAAAGTTGAAATAAAAAATATAAATTCATTTAGATTTTTAAGATCGGCAGTCGAATCAGAAATCACAAGACAATCTGAAATTTTAGACAGCAGGAAGAAAGTAACACAGGAAACAAGGGGTTACGATGAAAAAACTGGCAAAACAGTTTCTCAAAGAACAAAAGAAGAAGCCAATGATTATAGATATTTCCCTGAGCCAGACATCCCACCAATAGAGATATCTAAATCAGAAATCGCGAAAATAAAAGCAGAAATCCCAGAGCTACCGGAAGAGAAAAAAGAAAAATATAAAAAGTTTAATTTGCCAGATAATTATACTGAAGTCCTAGTTAGCGATAAAGCCCGTGCAGATTATTTTGAAGAAGCTGTTCAACTCTCTAAAAGCTATAATGTTTCAGTAAAAGAAATTGCTGGACTTATGATTAACCAAAATCTTGATAAGGAATATGAAGAACCAGCGCTTTTATTGAAGAAAGTAGTCGAACTATCTAAAAGAGAGTATGCAAGTGGCGACGAAACCAAAAACGCAATCGAAAGGGTAATTGAAAATAACAAAAAAGCAGTAGATGATTTTAAGAACGGAAAAGGAGAAGTTGTTGGATTCCTAATCGGCCAAGTGCAAAAAGAGCTTAAAGGTAAAGGTGAGCCTAAAATAATTAGCCAGTTTCTGATAAAATATCTTCAGAATGGCAAGTAAATTTGTTCATCTTCACATGCATACTGAGTATTCGCTTCTGGATGGGCTTTCTAATATTAAAAAGCTCATAAATAGGGTTAAAGAAATGGATATGCCGGCTATTGCAATGACGGACCATGGAGCAATGTATGGGGCAATTGAATTTTATAAAGCTGCCACCAAGGAAGGCATTAAACCAATTGTTGGCTTGGAAGGCTATGTTACGACAATTGACCATAAAGAGCGCCCTGACCGAGCTAACACACAAAATTATCATTTACTGCTGCTAGCTAAGGATGAAGAGGGATACAAGAATTTAATGAAATTAACCTCAATAGCTCATCTTGAAGGCTATCATATCCGTCCAAGATTTAGTCGCGAGACTCTTAAGAAATATTCTAAAGGAATAATTTGTACTTCCTCTTGTGCGTTGGGAGAAGTGGCACAGCACTTACTGGATAGCGATTATAAAAAAGCCAAGGAAACTGCTAAGTGGTATACGGAAGTTTTTGGCGATGATTATTACCTTGAAGTTCAAAGACATGAGTATGGAAAATATATTGAATCGGCCAAAGAAGCTCAAATTAAAGATGACTTAACTCGTATGAATGGATCTGAAAAGATAATTAATGATGGAGTCGTCAAACTATCGCGAGAACTTGGGATTCCACTGGTTGCCACAAATGATGCTCACTATATAAATGCCAGTGATGCGACAGCTCAGGATGTCCTTGTTTGTGTTGCTACCGGCAAACTTGTCACTGAAACAAAAAGAATTAGGTTTGTAGATACTCCAACTTTTTATGCAAGACCAACTGAGGAAATGAAGGCTCTTTTCCCAGATCTTCCAGATGCGATTAAGAATACAAGTAAAATTGCTGAGAAGTGTGATTTACAAATAAGTACCTTGGGAAAATGGTTTTTCCCTAAGTACGAAGTACCGGGCGGGGAAGAGCCTGATAAATTCCTATCGGCTCTCGCTCATAAAAAATTGAAGGAAATTATCCCAAATGTGACTAAGGAGGTAACGGAAAGATTAGATCATGAGCTTTCGATCATTAACCAAAAAGGTTATGCTCCGTACTTCCTAATTGTAATGGACTTGGCAAATTGGGCAAATGAAACTGGAATTGTCACTAATACCAGAGGCTCTGCAGCCGGCTCACTAGTCTCTTATGTGCTTGGAATTACAACAGTTAATCCGCTAAGTTATTATCTACCCTTTGAAAGGTTTTTAAACCCGTTTAGGCCAACTCCACCTGATATTGACTTTGATGTCGCGGATGATAGAAGAGCCGAAATCATTGAATATATTACTAAAAAGTATGGGAAGGAAAAAGTTGCGCAGGTTTGTACTTTTGGAAGAATGCTTGCCCGCGGTGCTGTTCGAGACGTTGCAAGAGTACTTGGTTATCCGTATGCAGTTGGTGATAGAATTTCCAAATTAATTCCACCTCCCAAGCAAGGATTTCCAGTGAGTGTTGAGTCAGCCCTAGCCAAAACGCCTCAATTAAAACAAATTTATGATACTGAGCCAGATGCCAAGAAAATTTTAGATTTGGCGCACCAGCTCGAAGGATCTGCAAGGCATTTGTCAGTTCATGCTGCAGGGGTAGTTGTATCACCAACTAATATGATAGATTTTTCCCCTATCAGACTTGAGCCATCTGGAGACAAGGTGATTACTCAATATGAGATGCATGCTTGTGAAGATGTTGGCTTAATCAAGTTCGACATTCTAGGAATTAGAAACTTATCAATTCTTGGCTCATCCGTTACTATTGTAAAAGAAATTAGAGGTATTGACATTAATTTAAGAAAGCTCCCACTTGATGATAAAAAAACATATGAAATGCTTTCCCGTGGGGAAACGATGGGGGTTTTCCAATTATCGGGAAGTGGCATGACTAGATTTTTAAAAGAGCTAAAGCCAAATAAAGTTGAGGACTTAATGGCAATGGTGGCTTTATATCGCCCTGGCCCCATGGCTGTGATTCCTGAGTACATTGCCCGTAAAAATAATCCTAAATTAATTAAACACTTAGATCCCAGAATGAAGAAGTTTTTAGGAGCTTCATATGGATTAATAGTTTACCAGGATGATTTACTTTTCTGTGCTATAGATTTGGCTGGCTATACCTGGGAAGAAGCTGACAAATTTAGAAAAGCCGTCGGTAAAAAAATTCCTGAGGAAATGGCAGCTCAGAAAGAAAAGTTCACAGCAGGAGTTATTAAAAATGGCCAAACTGAAGAATTTGCTGAGAAACTTTGGGCCCTATTTGAACCATTTCAGGCTTATGGATTTAATAAGGCCCATGCGGCCAGCTATGGGATGATTGCGTACCAAACGGCTTATATGAAAGCTAATTACCCGGTTGAGTATATGTGTGCCCTTTTGACTTCTGAATCCCGTGACATTGATAAAATCTCTCAAGCGGTTAATGAATGTAAGCGAATGGGGATTAAGGTATTGCCTCCTGACATTAATGAAAGCGTAATTGGATTTACAATTGTAAAAGATAAAGATTCTCTTGAAGATAAAGCTATAAGGTTTGGCTTATCGGCAGTCAAAAATGTGGGAGAGGCTGCAATTGATGCAATTCTAACCGTCAGAAAAGAAGGAAACTTTGTATCTCTTATGGATTTTCTTTCCCGAGTGGACGCAAGGAGAGTCAACAAAAGAGTTTTAGAGAGCTTGGTCAAGGTTGGTGCTTTATCTAGATTTGGAAGTCGGGCCGCGATTTTGGCTTCAATGGAATCAATTCGTGCAAAAGTAAAGCCTAAAACTGCAGCTAGCCAGCAAGGATTATTTAGCGAGGAAGATGAAAAAGTATCAGCAATAAGTGGATCAATATCAATAATATCAGCCGACATTCCAGAATTTAACGATGACGAATTACAATCTTTGGAAAAACAACTATTGGGGTTTTCGCTATCCGCCAAACCAATTTCCGAGCTAGTTGGAGATCTGGGTAAGTTTGCCACACATAAAACTGAGGAAATCAGAGAAGGGGAAGAATTTGGTGATTTTGTAAAAATAGCAGGAGTTGTAAATGAAGCACGAGTAGTAATTACCAAAAAATCTGGAGCGCAAATGGCATTTGTAAAGATTGAAGATGACACGGGAACCATTAACGGAGTGGTGTTTCCAAAGCTTTATTCGCAAACTCAAGCAATCTGGGTTGATTCAAAGCCAATTTTAATTACAGGTAGGGTCGACTTTAGAGATGATGAGGCTAATATTTTAGTAGAGAGCGTGGATACTATGGAAACTGCAAAAGAAAAAGAAAGCACTTTATTTATTAAAGTGCCAAAGGGGACTGGTTTAGATAAATTAAAAAATCTCAAGAATTTACTCGAAGATAACCCAGGAAATCAAAAAGTTACCCTTGTCTTTGAAGAGAATAAGTCCAGAATTCCCCTTAAGATAGGAATTTCTTGGAGTAGCGACTTATCTCACCAGATTTCTGGAGTTCTTGAAACTGATACTGCTTTTCCTGTACAATAGCCGTTATGGCAATTACTGCAAGCTTAAAAGAAACTAATTTTGGAGTTGGGGATGTGGTCCGTGTGAACCTTAAAGTTAAAGAAGGTGAAAAAACAAGAACTCAAATTTTTGAGGGAATGGTCATTAAGATTAAAGGCCGCGACTCAGGAAAGAGCTTCACAGTTCGCCGAATTGGGGCACAAAAAATTGGGATGGAAATGATTTTCCCGATTTCAGCTTCAACAGTTGATAAAATCGAAGTCGTAAGAAAAGGAACAGAAGGTGTGAGAAGGGCCAAGCTTTATTATATAAGAGGTAAAAGTTCTCGTGAAATTGAGAAAATTTACTCCCGTGCCGCTGGCAAAAACAAAAAGCCAGTTGAGCTCAAGAAGAAGGTTACAAAGAAAGTTGTCAAAAAAGTTTCTTCAAAAACGAAAACAGCTTCAAAGAAGTAACCTTCTCATATTGATAGAGTTATAGTTGTGCAGTTGAGGTTGTAATTTTCACAGCTGGTATATTTAGTGTATTTGCAATGAATTGATAAATCTCTCATATGTAGAAGGTTGCCCATCCGTTTCATAGTAAGAAACTATTATTTCATACATTGTATTTCCTGCAAGAATAAATTTACCTTTCAAGGTTACCGAATTTTGGCTTATCATGAAATCTTTTGCAGGATATCCATTAAATCTAGAATTAGCAGAGGAAATTAATATATTACTTTTGTTTGAGTTTACGGTTCCGGCCAAAGCACTATCTAGATTATTTTGAGGTATTGAGATATCGATACTTTGGGGATAGGTTGCCACACCAATTATGTAAGCCAAACGATTATTAACTTCACTAAGATAGCTATCGTATGGAAGTTGTAGGTTAGAATTTTCTACTGGTAAATATTGTTTTTCGTGCTTGGGATATGTAGGAAATAAAACTGAAAACTGTCCGGATTGTTCAGTAAAGCTTACCCAAGAAGTTGTTTGATCAGAGTTTGAATTGGTAGTGAGACTGTTTGACTTTGTGGAATTATAGTTAGAACTATATAAAACAAGTAAAGATATACCAATAACTATCCAATTCCAAAGCCCAAATTTAGATTTACCTAATCTATTACCATACTTACTTTGCCAGTAATAGTTGATCCTATTTTGTACAACAATAAGCGGCAAGAAACCAAGAAATACTCTTGTAAGAAAAAAATACAAAAATGCCAATGCACCAGCCTCTATACCTTTATCTTTTTCAAGCCTTTTTGCATTATTAGAAACTTCTTTGAACAAATAATATGCAAAGATTGGAGCAAAAATAGCTCTTCCTAAAGGGGTTACTTTTAATTTATTTTCATATTTCAAAGATTTCCACTGTTTATAGAACCAATAAATTTCATAAAACCCAAAAGTAAAAAGATTTAGTACGATAAGTTTGGGAATTGAAATTACATATGGGTACGGTGGCGTATTAGAATCTATATAGTTTATTTCCTCTTCTTTGGAATCTGTAGACATATCCTACAGAAGTATACATTATTCACAAAACTAAATGCTATAATATGACTCATGAAAGATAGACTTGGATTTTCGGGAGAATTCAAAATCTTAAAGCCATCTAATTATAAAGAAACTTTGAATGTTAATCCCCTTTGGTATCTTCCGGATTCTCCAGTTGGAAAGCTTTTAGAAAATGCTGGTTTTAGTGGTATTGATGCCAAGAAGCCAATTGATTGGAGTCAGGTACAATGGGAAACCTTTCATCTTATCCACGCCGCTAGAATTAAGGGAGAGTTAGCCATTGGGACAAAAGAAGAATTTCCAGCAAATTTTAATGATGATGATGATAGGTGGTGCCCGGAAGACTGGGATTACAAAAGAAACCGCGGCATTAATAGATTCACAGGTAAGGAAAATATAAGTGTTCAAAAAGATCACTCCGACTTGATAGTTGTTCATCATACAAATACCACTCCTGGTTATTCATTAGAATTTTTTAATACTTTAGCAATGCTCAGGCTTTATGTACCTGAATTTATAAAAGGATTTCCCACTTATGATGGTAAATTCCACCCCCTAAATTCTGGGCATTATAGTAGAGACGGGAAGATGCAGTTTCATGGTTACCACTGCTATATTAGGCAAAGTGGGGTTATGCAAAGAACGCTTAGACAAGATGAAACCGGATTCCATGCAGGCAGTTACCCAATAAACACACATGCTACAGGGATTGTATTAGATGGAGACTTTACTGATTCAATGCCTACTCAAAATCAAATCTCAAGCTTAAAGTTATTAATAAATTATCTTGAGCCAGATAATATTATTGCCCATCAGGAGGTTAAAGATAAAAATGGAAACAGAACTTCGCATAACTGTCCAGGTGGAAAGTGGGATATCTGGAAAAGAAAAATAGGAGTTTAATCTTTCCTTGGTCTACCACCACCGCGACTTTTTTTGCCACCTTCACTTCCAATTTTAGCCATATGACCAGGAATTTTAGCAAGTGCTGTTCCACCTTTTTTCCCAGCCTCTCTGGCTTCTTCTGGAGTAAATTCATGGGCAACACCCATTTCGTGAGCATTTGTTCCTCCTTTTGACGCAATTTCTCTTTGTTTTTCTGGGTCCATTGCTGCAAATCCTCGATTACTTTTTTCTCGATCTTTCATTAATTCAAGATTATACATGGTATACTCTTTTGATGCTAGTTTTGGGAATAGATCCGGGGACCGCTACAACTGGATGGGGATTAATTGAAAAAATAGAAGGCAAAGATTTTGAGATTCTTGAGTGGGGGCTAATTGAAACCAAAAAAGAAACGGCTCCTCACATTAGGCTTCATGAAATTCATGAGCAAATGCTTCAGATCTTAGATAAATTCAAGCCAAACATCCTTGTTATGGAAAAGATTTTCTTTGCAACTAATGCAAAGACAGTAATTCGCGTGGGCCAGGCGCAAGGGGTAATATTATTGGCTTCATCTAATTACACTTTGGAAGTTTTTGAATATGCCCCAGGGACAATTAAAAAACAAATTACTGGAAGTGGAAAGGCTAAAAAAAAAGAAGTAGAATTTGCAGTACGTGAGATTTTGGGGCCAAAGCTTGCAGCTACAAGCTTAACTGATGTAAATGGAAGACCTAGAAAAATGACCAAGACGCATGTAGATAATGCAATTGATGCCTTGGCAATTGCGATGTGCCACCTTTTTAAACAAAATGAGATTCAAGAGGAAAAAACGAAACAACAAGCCAGTTGAATGGATTAAGGACGACTCTATAAAAGAAAGAATGATTAGGCTCGTTGTTGGATTGAAGATTGACTGGGTAATTCCAGATCTTATATATACCTTTCGCTCTTATAATTCAACAAGTAATGCAATTGCTAGAATTTGGGGATTAAATAAAGTCTGGCAAATGGCAATTAACCAGGAGCCATCGTACATCCTCGAAATTATTTCAGAAAGATTTGATAGACTATCTGAAGAACAAAAAGATGAAGTAATATTGCACGAATTAGCTCACATTCCAAAGAATTTTTCAGGGGCACTCGTTGCCCACTCTCATTCAAAGGGTGGATTTCACGATAAACTACACCAGATGATCGCAGCTTATCGTAAACTATGAAAATAACACTTCTTCATGGAGATGCAGTAATTAAAAGCCGCGAGAGGTTTAGTAAAATTATTGAGAAAACGAAAGAAAAAGGCTATGAGGTAGTTGAGATAGAAAACTTTTCAGAAAGTTTAACTAGCCAATCACTTTTTAATGATAAAGTATTATTTGTAACTGAAAAACCAAAATTAATTAATTTAGAGAAAGTAACACAAGATTATAATTTACTGATTTGGTTAGATAAAGCGGCTCCAGCCAAAATTTTAAAATCACTTCCAAAGGAAACTAATATTGAGAAATTTGATTTACCAAGAATTATCTTTAAATTTTTAGATTCTTTTTATCCAGGGAATGCTAGTCTTTGTATCAAACTTTTAAATGAATTATCAACTACTCAACCAATTGAACTGGTGTTTTCCATGCTTGGAACACATCTCCGGGATATGGTGATGCTTCCTGAAAACCCACCTTGGAGAAAAGCTAAATTAACAACTCAGGCCAATAAATTTGGGTTTAAAAAAATAAAAAAGATAATTTCGGATATGGCAGAAATTGATGTTAAGGCAAAAACTTCAGATATAAGCCTTAAAGCTAACCTTGACCTACTCATCATTAAGAACCTAGAATAGAGAGTGGATAAATCTTTGTTTGGAACAAGTGGAATTAGAGGGGATGCTGAGGAATTTTTCACACATCAGTTTTGTTTTGACATAGCTCGTACATATGTTGAATTTTTAAAGACGAAGAATATCTTAGCTCCAATCGCAGTTGGCATGGACCCTCGTACATCAAGCCCTAGAATTAAGTCGCAACTTTTGGAAGGACTGGCAACCGCTAATGTTGAACTTTTTGATGAAGGCGTTACTCCAATTCCATCTATCAATTGGTTAATTAAAAATACTTCTGTAAAGGCTGGAATTATGATTACCGGAAGCCATATTGCTCCACAAATGAATGGAGTTAAGTTTTATGCCCATGACGAAGAAATATCTCTAGAGGATGAAAAGTTAATCGATGAAATTTATTTGAAAATTAAGGGAAAGATAAAACCAACTGGAAAGGAAACTCTTGTTGTAAAAGAAAGTAGGGCAGCTGAGCTTTATGAAGAAATGCTGACAGGATTAATAAAGACAAAATTACCAAAGTGGAAAGTAGGGCTAGATTGCGCAAACGGGGGGCAGTCAGTTGTGATGCCAGCTCTTTTAAGAAGATTGGGATTGGAAGTTGTCGAGGTAAATTGTGATCCTCAGAAGCCTTTTATAGCGAGGGATACCGATACAGATGATAAGGCAGGCTTAGAAGAATTAAAGTTAACAGTACCCAAGGAAAAGTGTGATTTTGGTATTGCATTTGATGGAGATGGAGACCGAGTAGTTTTTATTGACGAGAAAGGACAATTTGTAATTGGCGAATATTCTTGTTCCCTAATTGCCAAGGATAGCTTGGGGGATACGATTGTAACAACAGTAGCCGCTTCCCAAGTTGTGGAAAAATTAGGTAAAAAGGTGGTTAGGACGAAAGTCGGTTCTCCATTTGTAGTTGGCAAAATGAAAGAATTGGGAGTTAAGTTTGGATTTGAACCAAATGGAGGAGCAGTTTCTGCTGAAATTATGTACACGAGAGATGGCGGGTCGATGTGCATGAAAATGCTCAACCGCTTTGAGAAATTTAAAGGCAAATTCTCAGAACTCGTTGGTACTCTTCCCAAGTTTTATATGTTTAGGAGTAAGATGGATTATCCCTGGGAATTAAAAGACAAAATTATAAATAGTGCCAAAGAGCACTTTAAAGGAGTAAAAGTTGAAGAGATGGATGGACTTAAGGTTTGGATTGACGATACTACCTGGATGTTATTTAGGTCTTCTGCTAATGCTCCAGAATTTAGAGTTTTTGCAGAAAGCAAAAGTGAAGAGAAGGCAAGGAAGCTTTTGAGTGACGGTATGAGTTTTGTAGAAAGTATAATCCATGCAAAATCTTGATAGTTTAATTGAAATTAGTAAGCTGGATGCCGGCCAAGTGCTGGGCTCTATTGAATATCTTCCTGAGCAAATTAAAGAAATTGCGACGGATTTAAAATATCTTGCTTTCCCGAAGTCTTTTTCAAATGTAAATAATATTGTAGTTTGTGGTATGGGTGGGTCAGCATTAGGGGGAAGAATTGTGCACTCGCTTTTCATGGAAAGCCTTAAAATTCCAGTTGAAGTCGTAACCAGTTATCGCTTGCCGAATTATGTAAACAAAGATAGTTTAGTTTTCCTTTCATCTTATTCAGGTAATACTGAGGAAACAATTATGGAAGCTCATGATGCAATTAATAGGAAAGCACAAATTGTTGGAATCGCAACAGGGGGGAAATTGGTTGAAATCTTAGAAAAAATAAACGCCCCTTGCTTACTAATTAGACCAAAAAGTAATCCTTCAGGACAACCACGAATGGGACTGGGTTATTCAATCATGGCAATCCTAGGGATTCTTTCAAAAAGTAGATTAATTAATCTATCTGAATCGCAAATTGAAGGCATTATAGCTACTACTGAAAAGTACGTTGATTTATATGGAGTCAGAAGTGAAGAGAGAAAAAATGTCGCCAAAATGCTTTCAAAAAAGATTCTAGGGAAAGTAGTTAATTTGGTTGTAAGTGAGCATTTGGCTGGCTCAGCTCATGCTTTTAAGAATCAATTAAATGAAAATGCAAAGGTATTCTCGAATCTTTTTGAAATATCTGAACTGAACCATCATTTGATGGAGGGGCTAAGGTTCCCAAATAAAAATAGAGAGATCTCGACTTTTTTGTTTATTGAATCAAAAAATTATTTTGAAAGAATTAAAAAAAGATACTCGCTTACAGAAGAAGTTATTAAAAAGAATGGTTTTGGCTATGAGGTATATAAAACTCAAAGCACAACTAAGCTTGAGGAAGTGTTTGAAATTTTAGTACTAGGTTCATACATTAGTTTTTATATATCAATGCTTGAAGGCATTAACCCCTCTCCCATTCCCTGGGTGGATTATTTTAAGGAGAAACTTTCTTAAATCCATTGATTATGTTTTTATACGCATCTTCAAATTTGTTTGCTAAGTTATCGAAGTGATTAGAAATAATTGCGTCTATCTCTGTTATTGAATAAGCAAGGACAGCTGCTTTCATTTCAATAGGGCATGTATCAAATGCTTTTCCAGTTACAATGTTATATTTCCTTGCGCCATCCTTTGTTAATTCTTCAGAAAGTCCAATTGTTTTTATTTTTACTTTAAGAAAGTCTCCTATTGGCTTTATCACTTCTGGCACAACCACTAGAAGACTATTCTCAAGCTTTAATGGTTGCATCCATATGCAAATTGCCAGTTTAGGATCTCGTAATGTTACATTAGTTAAGCCGTACCCTGAAAGAATTATATTGGAGAATTCTTGCCATTCAAGATAAAGTGGGTTTGGAATTGTTCTTTCTTGCATTCACAAGAGTCTAGTTTGCTGTTGGAGCTTTGTCAAATAAGTATTGCTTAACTACTAAAGTTTAACTAATATAAGTATATGTCTGCCCGACCATTAATACTTTTCTTCAAGGATATTGATAAGCACGATACTGCTATTGTTGGAGGGAAGGGCGCGAACCTAGGAGAAATGACACAAGCTGGGTTTCCAGTTCCAAATGGCTTTGCCGTTACTGTTTGGGCATATGACCTGTTTTTGGATGAAAACGATTTAAGGAGCTTTTTAAAAAGTGAATTAGATAAATTGGATGTAGCAGATTCGGATGAGCTAGATATTGTAGCCGCCAGAATCCAAAATAAAATCAAAAGAAGTAGAGTGCCTGTAGCTGTTTCTGGAAATATAATTTCCTCGTATAAAAAGCTTTCGGGGATATTTAAAAAACAACAAGTTGCAGTTCGCTCCTCAGCGACAGCCGAAGATCTTCCATCTGCATCATTTGCAGGGCAGCAAGCAACTTTTTTGAATATTCAGGGAGAGAATAATTTAGTTGAGGCAGTTCGTGATTGCTGGGCATCCTTGTTTACAGCCCGGGCCATTTTTTACCGTGTCCAAAATAAAGTTGCTCATGACAAAGTCAAAATTTCTGTAATGGTCCAGAAAATGGTCCAGTCCGAGGTGAGCGGAGTTATGTTCACAATCGATCCAGTAAAAAATGATAAAGATAGAATAGTAGTTGATGCCGTTTGGGGTCTTGGAGAAATGATTGTCCAAGGTTCCGTTGTTCCTGACCATTTTGTAGTTCAAAAAGATACTTTTGATATTCTCTCAAAAGAAGTATCTGACCAGGCAGTTCAATTGACTAAAGTTGGGGGAGTTACTAAAGAAACTGAAGTACCAAGAGCAAAAAGGAACTTACAGAAAATTAGTAATGAAGAAGCAATTAAGATTGCAAAAATTGGAGATAAACTTCAGAAGCATTATTTTTTCCCACAAGATGTTGAATGGGCAAAGGATAATAAAAATATTTATATTGTTCAGACAAGACCAATTACTACCCTTAAAAATCACGAAGCAAAGATAGAAAAGACTGTAGATGGTGAAGTTAGAGTTGCGCAAACTCCAATTCTTAAAGGACGTGCAGCTAGCCCAGGAATGGGAACGGGGCGGGTTGTAATTCTTAAGTCCCCTAAAGAAATTGATAAAGTTAAAGCTGGGGATGTACTGGTTACGAAGATGACATCGCCTGATTTTGTGCCGGCTATGAAAAAAGCATCGGCAATCGTAACTGATGAAGGAGGAGCAACATCTCATGCGGCAATAGTATCTCGAGAGCTTGGGATCCCATGTGTTGTAGGAACAGGTGACGCTACTAAAAAACTTAAAGATGGCTTTGTCGTAACAGTAAGTGGCACCGATGGAGTTGTTTATTTGGGAGGAAAAGTCGAAGTTACCGGCAGCCATGAGAAACCAGAAGATCTAAATAAGAAAAATGCTCATATCAAAACTGCTACCAAAATTTATGTTAACTTGGCCGAGCCGGAACTGGCGCAAAAAGTATCAAAGCTTAATGTTGATGGAGTAGGGCTCCTGCGGGCTGAATTTATGATTGCAAATATTGGAATGCACCCTAGGGAAGCGATTGCCAATAAAAAACAGGAAGTGTTTATTAAAAAGCTTACCGAGCATCTTGAAACTTTTTGTAAAGCTTTTCACCCCAGACCAGTCACCTACCGTGCAACTGACTTTAAAACGAATGAGTACCGTGCCCTCCCGGGTGGAGCTAAGTGGGAGCCTGTTGAGCCAAATCCACTTTTGGGCTTTCGAGGAGCATACCGCTATATTGCTACACCTGAAGTATTTAATCTTGAGCTAGCAGCAATCAAAAAAGTTCGTGAGAAATACAAGAATCTTAATCTGATGATTCCTTTTGTAAGATCTCCTGAGGAATTGGCCCGTGTAAGAAGACTGGTTGCATCTGAAGATTTATTTAAAGAGAAGGATTTTAAGTTCTGGATGATGGTTGAGTTACCAGTAAACGTAATTTTACTTGAAGACTTTATTAAAGTTGGAATTGATGGAGTATCAATCGGATCAAACGATCTATCAATGTTAATTTTAGGGACTGACCGGGATAATTCAGAAGTGGCGTCAGCCTTTAATGAACGCTCACCTGCTGTTCTATGGGCCTTAAAAAGGATTGTTAGAATCTGTAATAAACGTGGAGTCACAAGTTCCATTTGTGGACAAGCTCCTTCATCATATGATGATTTGGTCGAAAAGCTGGTAAAAATTGGAATAACGAGTATGTCGGTTAATCCTGATTCTGTAGGGCGAGTTCGTGGAGTCGTTGCGCAAGTTGAGAAAAGTTTATATCATTAAATTTATGGCAAAAATCGTAAAAATTTGGGCAAGAGAAATATTAGATTCCCGTGGTATTCCCACAATTGAATCGATGTGCCAATTAGATAGTGGACATGTTGCGGTTTCTTCAGTCCCATCTGGAGCTTCCACTGGAACATATGAAGCACTGGAACTGCGTGATGCAGACCCGCAAAGATATAAAGGAAAAGGTGTACTTAAAGCTGTTGATAATTTAAATAAAGTCTTGGGCCCAGCTGTAATTGGAATGGACCCATCGGACCAGGATGCCATTGATAAAAAACTAATCGCTCTTGATGGAACGGAAAATAAAACAAAATTAGGTGCCAATAGTATTTTGGCAGTATCTGAAGTTGTTTGTAAAACAGCAGCTATGGCAAATGGAATGCCGCTTTATAAATGGATTATGAGCCTGGCGCAAAAAAAGCAGATTCCAGTTAATCTTGATATTCCCACGCCACTTTTTAATATGATCAACGGGGGCTTACATGGAGCTGGGAACCTGGATTTCCAAGAGTTTTGGGTGATTCCAGCTAAATCAAAAACTTTTTCGGAAGGAATTCAAGCTGGTGTCGAGATTTATTTGGGGCTTGGTGAAAATCTTCTTCGCCGCGGTGCAATTCATTCAGTTGGTGATGAAGGAGGATATGCTCCGAATTTATTTACGAATGCTGATGCTCTGGAAATTTTAGTCGAGACAATTCGCCAATCTTCGTATGGCTTGGGCCGAGACTTGTTTCTAGGCTTGGATGTAGCTGCAAATGTTTTATATAAAGATGGCAAGTATGTAATTCGAGATAAGTCAGCTCCGATGGATGAGGCAACTTTAATAGAATATTATAAAGAGCTTAATTCAAACTATAATCTCGAAATTCTTGAAGACCCATTACAAGAAGATGCTTGGAGTGGTTGGAGACAATTATCCCAAACAATTGGAGGGCAAGTTTCTATTGTGGGGGATGATTTATTGGTCACAAATCCAAAAAGAGTTGAAAAAGCAATTACTGAGAAGGCTTGTAATTCAATTTTAGTAAAGCCTAATCAAATTGGGACAATTACCGAAACTCTTGATGTTATTAAAAAAGGACGAGATGCCAAGTGGGGAATTATTATATCTCATAGATCTGGCGAAACTAACGATTCTTTTATAGCTGATTTTGGTGTTGGGGTGGACGCGGATTATGTTAAATTTGGAGCCCCTGCAAGAGGAGAGCGTGTTGCTAAATATAATCGTCTCATGGGAATTGAGAAAGAGCTCGCTGCTGGAAAATGAAACCAGTAATACTTATTGTTCTTGATGGCTGGGGTTTGGCTGCGGCCAGCGCTGGAAATGCAATTACTCAAGCAAATACAGTAAATATGAATAGGTTTTGGGCTTCGTACCCGCATACTTCCCTTCGGGCATCAGGGGACGCTGTAGGGCTTCCAAGAGGAGAGGTGGGGAACACCGAAACGGGGCATCTTAATCTTGGGGCCGGACGCATTGTTTATCAAGACCTGGAACGGATTAACATATCCATCGCGGACGGGACATTTTTTGATAATAAAACTTTAATTGGTGCAATTGAGCATGCTCAAAAGAATAATTCTAATCTTCACTTGATGGGCTTAATTGGAGCAGGGGGAGTTCATTCAAACATAAATCATTTGTATGCTCTAATTCGTTTGGCAAAAATGAAAAATTTTAATAGGGTTTATCTTGATCTTTTTACAGATGGGCGTGATTCACCTCCAACTTCAGCGATGACCTATATTAATGAGATCAGAGAAAATATTAAAAAAAATGGAATCGGAACGATTGCCTCGGTTATGGGTAGGTACTGGGCGATGGACCGAGATAGAAGGTGGGACAGGACCGAAAAAGCTTATAAAGCTTTGACCAATGGCTCTGGGCACCTAGTAAAAACAGTTGAAGAAGCAATTGAACTATCTTACAAAGAAGCTAAGACTGATGAATTTGTAGAGCCATCTCTTATTGCAGATCCAAGTGGATTTCCAGTTGCCAAAATTTCAGATAATGATGCAGTAATATTTTTTAACTTTAGAATTGACAGGCCAAGGCAACTTACGGGTGCCTTTATTTTGCCTGACTTTAGTGCTAAGTCAACTTCATTTGGATTTGACCCTTATAAAATTAAATATGAATTTACTCATCAGGAAACAAAGCCAGTTAATACTACTCCTCCATTTGAAAGAGGGAAATTATTGAAAAATCTTTATTTTGTAACTATGACTGAGTACGATAAGGCGCTTACTGCAGCTGGTGCCAAAGCGGCATATCCCCCTGAAGTTGTTCAATTTCCCCTAGGAAGAATCATTGCAGAGCAAGGGTTAAGGCAGCTTCGTATGTCCGAAAGCGAAAAAGAGAGGTTTGTAACATTTTATTTTAATGGCCAACAAGAAATCCCTTTTAGCGAAGAAGACCGTATTATTATTCCATCCCCCAAAGTTCCTACATATGATCAAAAGCCTGAAATGTCTGCGAAACAATTAACTGATTCTTTGATAGCACAGCTCCAAGAAAATACAGATTACGCTTTCGCTCTAGTTAATTTTGCAAATGCAGATATGATAGGGCATACCGGAAATATTGGAGCTGCAGTTACTGCTTGTAATGTTTTAGACGAATGTCTGGGAAGAATTGCTAACTTTATTTTTGGCTTTGGAGGGATTCTATTAATTACGGCGGACCATGGAAATGCTGAAGAAATGATTAATACGCAAACTGGTGAAATTGAAACAGAACATAGCACCAATCCAGTTCCTTTTATTGCTGTGGCACGAGAATTATTAGGGCGTTCTCAAACTTTACCTCAAGGGATTCTGGCAGACGTTGCACCAACCATACTCTCTTTACTAAAAATTCCACAACCTTCAAGTATGACTGGGAGAAATTTACTGGGGATATTAGATCTTTAATTTAGCAAAAACTTTCTTAGTTTCGCGAGCTATATGTTTTCTATTTTCAAATGCAGTCGGAATAAAAGAAATTACTATTATAATCGCAATTATTGGGATTAAATATTTATCGACATTTGGGATAGCACTGCCCAAAAAGTATCCAATCAATAGCATTAAAGTAGTCCAGGTAATTCCTCCAGCAATATTAAACGTCAGAAATTTAGAATATTCCATACCCCCAATTCCAGCTACGATTGGCGCAAAAGTTCTTACATAGGGAACAAACCTCGCAATAATAATGGTTTTAACGCCGTGTTTCTCATAAAACCCAGATGCGGTTTGTATGTGCTTTTTATCGAAAAAGAAAGATTTATCTTTTTTAAAGATGCGCGGGCCAAATTTTTTCCCAAACCAATATCCTGTTGAGTCCCCAGTAATGGCTGCCAAAGCTAAGAGGGGAATCAAATAAATTATATTAAAGTACCCTTGTGTTGCTAAAAGCCCTGCTGTAACCAACAAACTGTCTCCAGGCAAGAAAAATCCAAAGAACAATCCAGACTCGGAAAACACAATTGCAAAAAGCCCTGCGTAGCCTACTGCGACAATAATATCTTTAATACCACTAGTCAACATATACTCATGCATTTTATGCTAAGTGAAGATCTTTGTACAAGAACTAATTTATAAATTTACGAATGAGGCCGACGACCTTCCCTTGAATTCTTACATTTTTAACGAATATTGGGCTCATGGTCGAGTTGGCTGGCTCAAGCCTGATTCTAGTTGCCTCTTTATAAAATCTTTTTAGTGTTGCCATACCGTTATCCAAGAGGGCCACTACAATTTCTCCATCTTTGGCATGATCTGCCTCTTCGACAACAACATAATCACCATCCCTAATTTGCTCTTCAATCATTGATTCGCCACGAACTTGAAGAACATAAACTCGCTTGCGGCCTGATGCAAAGGATGGTGGAATACCAATTGATGCATTTGGATCCGTATATGGCTCAAGTGGAGAGCCAGCTGCAATAAATCCCAAAATAGGCACTGTAAACGGTCTAAGTAGTCCTTCTTCTGCAAAATCTCCCAACACTTCTATGGTTCGATTTTTCCCAGGTTGTCTTTTGATTAATCCTTTGGCTTGAAGAGTTTCAAGGTGTTCATGAACTGTAGCTAAAGAATTTACTCCCATTGCGTTTCCAATTTCCCTAAGGGTTGGCCCACTGCCGTGGGCTTGGATGTATTGCTTAAGAAAATCGAGGATTTGTTTCTGTCTTTTGTATAAAATAATCGCCATAATTAGTACATACAATTTAATAATATAATCCGAAGTTGTCAATAGGGAAAAAGATGATATTATGTTTTAATGTCTCTAAAGGCTGAATATCTAAGGACAAATAATGGCACAAAGCTCGGGGTTGCTATTTTGCCACATAATTACAAAGATTCTATAAACTTTGAAGACGTACCAGTTTCCATTAATCATAATATTTTCTTTGACAAAGAAAGCTCAGTAGAAATAGGGCTGAATGATGAGGTCTTAAAGTTTGGAGCAGAAGACCAAGTGGCTCTGATACAAATTCTAAAATTAGTTAATTCTTATTCAGTCCATGGCATAGAATGGAAAATTAGAGCTCGTAACGCAGAAGCGTTTAAGGAATTATCTATACTAATTACTGCTTTTCTTTCGTCATAACTTCGGTTATAGTTAAACAATGTCTAAATTTAAACTTCATTCCAGATTTGGATTAATGGGGGATCAGCCGCAAGCAGTAAAGCGGCTTATAGATGGAGTAAACAAAAAAGAAAAATACCAAGTACTTCTTGGTGTTACTGGCTCTGGTAAAACTTTTTCAGTCGCCAATGTCATAGAAAAGACCCAGAGGCCGACTTTAGTTATCTCTCATAATAAAACTTTGGCTGCTCAGCTTTACCAAGAGCTTCGTGATTTTTTTCCCGAAAACGCTGTATCGTATTTTGTTTCTTACTATGATTATTATCAACCAGAAGCTTATATTCCCAGTACCGATACTTATATCGAGAAAGACTCTGATATTAACGAGTTAATCGATAAGCTTCGCCTTGCGGCTACTACAAACATATTAACTAGAAAAGATGTAATTGTAGTTGCCTCTGTTTCTTGTATTTATAATATTGGATCTCCCAAGGAATATGGAAGTTTCGTAATGGAGCTGACCCCTGGGATGAAAATTACTCGCGAGCAAATAATTGAAAGAGCAACACAGCTTCAATACGAGCGTTCTGATTTTGGATTTAAGCGTGGAACTTTAAGGGTAAGAGGGGATGTAGTAGATATTTACCCAGCCTACGACGACTTTGGAGTAAAAATTTCCCTCAACGGAAATTTTGTATCCCAAATAACTACTTTTGACCCAGTTTCCGGAACAACAATTGATGAGAAATTAAATTATTTTATTCTTTACCCTTCTAAGCATTTCATGACAGATCCAATGAAAAATATGGATGTATTTGATCATATTAAGCATGACATGGAAATCCAAGTATCAGTCTTAAAAGAATTAGGTAGAGAATTAGAAGCACATAGGCTCAAGCAGCGAGTGACTTATGATCTTGAAATGATCAAGGAAGTTGGGTATGTGAAGGGGATTGAGAACTATGCAAGATATTTTGATGGGAGAAATCCAGGGGACCCGCCCTTTTCACTAATGGACTATTTTAATGAAAGCTATGGCAAGGATTGGCTTGTCGTAGTTGATGAGTCGCACATTACTTTCCCGCAAGTCAGAGGAATGTATAACGGAGACCAATCTAGAAAACAAACTTTGGTTGATTATGGCTTTAGGCTCCCGGCTGCCATGGATAATCGCCCATTAAAATTTGAGGAATTTATGAGAACTATTCCAAATTTCCTGGCAGTATCAGCTACTCCATCAGCCTGGGAAGTTTCGCTAGCGGGGAAAAACATTGTTGAGCAGCTTGTCCGGCCCACGGGAATTGTAGATCCGACTGTTTCAATTCGCCCTACTAATACTCAGGTCAAGGACGTCATCGAGGAAATTAAAAAGAGAGCTCTTAAAAAGGAAAGAACTCTTGTAACGACATTAACTAAAAAAACTGCTGAAGATGTTGCGAAGTATTTGGAAGAGCAAGGATTAAAAGCTCATTATCTTCACTCAGATGTAAAAACTCTGGAAAGAACTGATATTTTGGATGATCTTAGGCGAGGAACTTATGATGCTCTAATTGGAGTAAATCTTTTGCGTGAGGGCTTGGATCTTCCGGAAGTTTCACTCGTTGCAATACTTGATGCTGACAAAGAAGGATTTCTTCGTAGCGAAGTTTCGCTTGTGCAGACAATGGGGCGGGCTGCAAGGCATGTAAAGGGAGAAGTAATTCTATATGCCGATAGGGTGACTGGATCCATGGAGCGGGCTTTGTCGGAAATCGATAGAAGAAGAAAGTATCAAATTGATTGGAACAAAAAGCATGGCATTACACCAACTTCAATTAGTAAGCCAATCCGCGAAAAGTTAATCGAATTCGAGTTTGAAGATGACAAAATGGACTTTAAAAAGACTTTTATGTCTCTTCCCAATATCGATTTGGATTCCTTAACTCCGATGGATAAAAAGAAGTTACTTATTAAGTTAAAAAGAGAAATGAGACTTGCAGCAAACGATCTCAATTTTGAATTGGCTGCAAAAATTAGAGATAAAGTTAGAGAGTTGGAGTAAGATTTGTATCAATCATTTCTTCTACCCTTTTAGCTATGAAAATTTCTCTATTAAATACTTTTGCTTCAACATCAGAGCTGGAATATATGTCAGCAATCGATTTAAGTTGATCTTTATCTAAAACCAGTAATTCTTCAGCTCGGCTAAAATCTGCAACAATAATTTGTTTCATGCGCTCAAGTGTCACAAGTGGTTTTCTTAATCTCTCCAAATGCGAATGCGCTTTCTCAGCAGCATTACAAATCCGCTCAATTACTTTATCATCTCCAGCTAACGAAAAAATATAATCTGTAGGGTTGATTCCTGTATTTTTACACTCTAAAGCAATAAAAGCAGCCTGAGCTGTTATAGATGCTGGGTATGTAGCACTGGCCTGCATAAATAATTGTTCAGCTAAGGTAAATTCCGGTCTTTCCTTTGACATAGTTTGCTATTTTACATGACTCACGAAGATTGTCCAAATTTGGTATAATGTTCTACCACTGGATCACACCAGCGGACAATTTGTATGGATAATTTTATTAAAGTAAAAGGGGCTAGGCAGCATAATTTGAAAAATGTTGATCTTGATATTCCTAAAAATAAACTTGTTGTACTTACTGGAGTATCAGGATCGGGCAAAAGCTCGTTTGCATTCGATACGATTTATGCAGAAGGACAGAGGCGTTATGTGGAAAGCTTATCAAGTTACGCCAGGCAATTTCTTGGCGTTATGCAAAAGCCTGACGTTGATTCAATTGATGGGCTTTCTCCTGCCATTTCAATTGACCAAAAAACCACTTCTCACAATCCCCGCTCAACAGTTGGAACTGTAACTGAAATTTATGATTACTTAAGGCTTTTATTTGCTAGAATTGGGCACCCCCATTGCCCTATCTGTGGCCGGGAAATTTCGGGGCAAACTGTTGACCAAATTGTAGGGAATATTTTAAGTCTTAAGATGAATAGATTTTTAATTCTGGCACCAGTTATTAAAGATAGAAAGGGCGAATTTACGGCACTTTTTGAGAATCTTAAAGCGAAAGGATTTACTAAAGTCCGGGTTGATGGGCATATTAAAAATATTGATGACGACTTTGTACTTATTAAAACTAATAAACATAATATTGATGTTGTCATCGATAGAATATCAAGTACGCTAAAAGACTTAAAAGATAAAATATTTCTAGATACTCTCAAGTCCCGAGTTTCCCAATCAGTTGAGCAAGCTCTTGAACTATCTGATGGCTTAGTAATTGCAAGTGAGGTAAAAGATAAAGGCTATGAAATTCCTGACTTTCCCAAAGACCTTGAAGATCATCTTCTTTCAGAAAAGTTTGCATGTCCAATTGATAATATTCAGCTTCCAGAAATTGAGCCAAGAATATTTTCTTTCAATACACCACATGGAGCATGCCAAACTTGCACTGGTCTTGGAAAAATTTCAAAAGTAGAAGAAAGCAGGGTGCTTTCGGAGGAGATATCGATTAAAGAAGGGGCAATACTTCCGTTTGGAAATATGTTTGAGTACGATACTTGGTTTGGAAGGCTTGTCCTTGAGTTTTGTAAACAAAATTCGATTGATGTACATACAAACACCAAAAATTTAACAGATAAAGAAAGACATTTACTTTTATATGGGACAGGAGCCAAATCATATAGAGTTTATGGAACTAATCGATTTGGCAGAGAGACTAGTATTATTGAAACATTCTCGGGAATACTTGCTGAAGTTGAAAAGAGATACTTGAATTCGGAAAGCGACATAGTGCGCCTTTCTCTTGAAAAATTCATGAGAGAAGTAACTTGCCCAACTTGTAATGGCGCTCGGCTTAAAAAAGAAGCCCTTGGAATTACCATTAATGAAAAATCAATTCATGATGTCGTCACAATGCCAATTAGCGAGTCGCATCTTTGGGTTAAAAATTTAGAGGGTAGTGGGAACTTAAATAAAAGAGAAATTGATATTGCCAAGTTAATCCTAAAGGAATGCGAGTTAAGACTTGGATTTTTAATGAATGTAGGATTAGAGTATTTAACTCTTGCTCGCTCAGCCGCAACGCTAGCAGGAGGCGAGGCACAAAGAATTAGGCTAGCTTCGCAAGTTGGATCTGGCCTAACTGGAGTACTATATGTACTGGATGAACCAACAATTGGGCTTCACCCAAGGGACAATGCCCGTCTTATCTCAACTCTTAAAAAACTAAAAGATTTAGGAAATACTATTTTAGTGGTTGAGCATGATAAAGAAATGATGATGGAAAGCGATTATATTGTGGACTTTGGTCCTGGAGCTGGGAAATATGGAGGCGCAGTTGTTGCTAAAGGAACTCCTTCACAAATTCTTAAAGATAAAAATTCAATTACAGGAAAATATTTATCTGGCAGAAAAAAGATTCAGGTAAATATACCCAAGCAACCTCAGTTTATGGAGCCTCATAAAAATTCAGAAGCAATTTTAAAGATAATTGGAGCTTCTGAGAATAATTTAAAAAATGTAGATCTTGCGATTCCTTTGGGAAAATTAGTTGCCGTTACTGGAGTATCAGGAAGCGGAAAGTCTACATTGGTCGTTGAAACAATCTATCATGCTCTTGCAACGGAATTAAACTCATACCACAGGCAAATGCCTGGAAAGATCAAAAGATTAGAGGGCGTCGAGAATATTGATAAAGTAATACTGATAGACCAATCGCCCATTGGACGCACTCCTAGAAGTAACCCAGCAACTTATACAAAGGTATTTGATTTAATTCGCAAAGTCTACGCTAGTACTCGTGAAGCCAAAATTGCTGGCTATGGCCAAGGAAGATTTTCTTTTAATGTAAAGGGAGGGCGCTGTGAAGCTTGTGAAGGGCAAGGCCAAACTAAAATCGAAATGCAGTTTATGAGTGATATCTGGATTACTTGTGAAGTTTGCCATGGAGCTCGTTACAATTCGCAAACTTTGGATATTCTATATAAAGGCAAGAATATTTCGGAAGTCTTGAATATGACGGTTGCTGAAAGTAGAGAATTTTTCCATGCTCATGCGGGAGTTGTAGATAAATTAGATACTTTAATGGCGGTGGGCTTGGATTATGTAGAATTAGGGCAATCTGCAACAACTTTGTCTGGAGGGGAAGCGCAGCGCGTGAAATTATCTAGTGAATTATCTAAGCGTGCAACAGGAAAAACATTTTACATTTTGGATGAGCCAACAACTGGGCTTCATTTTGCGGACTTGGAAAAGCTTCTAACTGTTTTTAAAATTTTAGTTGCAAAAGGAAATACAGTACTTGTTATTGAGCATAACTTAGATATTGTCAAAAATGCTGATTGGGTAATTGACTTGGGCCCGGAAGGCGGGGATAAAGGAGGAGAAATTGTCGCTGAGGGCACACCAAAAGATATCTTAAAAGAAAAGAATTCCTACACCGGGCAATTTTTGAAAAAAGAGATTTAAAATTCTAAATTCTATTTATCTGGAAAGTGATCTTTTTGAAGGTTTCTATGTTTCTTCTGAAAAAAATTTCTTCTCCATTTTCATTTTTCAGTAAACAAATGAAAGTGCGTTCTCCAGTATCTTCGTTATGTCCAATTCCATCAAATTCTGTTGATTTGTATTTTTGGTCTCCCATCTCTGTCAATACTTCGAAATTGTTATTTGAATTGGTATTTAATACAAAAGCTAAGGTGACTGGTATAGATTCTGTATCAACAGAATAGTCTCCCTTACTCATAATTATTGTAACCCGAATATCTTCTGGAGCTTCGTAATTAAGTTTCCATGGCTCGTCACTTATATCAACGGGAGTAAGGCCTATATAACCAGTTCCAAAATTCAGAATATTTAAATCTATTTGAGTTCCTGGTATATATTTGCCATCTGGACTGGGCTCAAATTTAGGCAAGATTGAAAATGGTTTTCCAATTTCGACTTGAACAGTTTCTTTATTATCTCCATTTTCTACCATAACAGGTATTATCTAATAATTAATTTTAAAGATCAAGGATCTTACTTAAAGCTAAATTTTCGTTTAAACTATAGCGATGAAAAGAATACTATTATTTTTAGGAGTTATTTTTTTACTTTTTCCAAAGTCAGCCTTTGCCCAAAAAGAATTTAATTCAAATGCAACTATTACATATGATGTAGCTGAAAATGGGACAACAACTGTAATTTACGACATTACACTTGAAAATAATTCATCGAATCTTTATGCAAGTTCATACACTTTGGATATTGATGGTATTAAACCAATTAATCCAAGATCCATTAGTAATGGAGTAAACCTTCCAGTTGAGGTCAATACAGATGGCGAGAAAGCTACAATTAATGTTAAGTTTTCAGACTCATTAGTGGGAAAGGGTAACTCTCGCAATTTTCAAATTAGTTTTGACGAAAAAGATCTGGCTACGAAAACTGGTGAAATTTGGGAAATATCAACTGCCAAGCAAGGAGACTTGAACTCATTTGATTCATTTAATTATCTTCTTCGTGTCCCTGTCTCATTCGGGCAATTGGCTTATGTCTCCCCAACTCCATCGAGTCAGGAAACTATTGGAAATAAAAATGTTTACAACTTTACTAAAGGCTCAATAGGGGCATCAGCTGTCACAGCTGGATTTGGCCAATTCCAGGTTTTTTCCTTTAATCTCACTTATCACTTAGAAAATCCACTAGGGCGCGATCAAGTTACCCAAATTGCAATTCCACCAGACACTTCTTATCAACGGGTAATCTATGATTCAATTAAGCCAACACCAATTAAAGTTGACATAGATCAGGACGGTAATTGGTTGGGAAGCTTTAAATTAAAATCTCACGAAAGAATTGATGTAAATCTTGCAGGTTCAGTCCAAATTTTTGCAACTGGAAGAAAACTACTTTCGGTAACTAAAGAAGATTTGGATAAAAATATGAAAGAAACTGAATTCTGGCAAACGAGTAACCCCAAAATCCAAGCCTTAGCACATGAACTTAAAACTCCCAATGCTATTTATGATTGGGTAGTTAGTAACTTGTCTTATGACTACGGACGAGTCAAACCAAATGTCGAGAGATTTGGTGCAACTAAAGCTATAGATAACCCCAAGAATGCAATCTGTACCGAGTTTACAGATACTTTTATTGCTATTGCCCGCGCAGCCGGAATTCCAGCAAGAGAGATAAATGGTTATGCTTATACAGAGAATCCTCAAATTCAACCATTATCATTGGTCGCTGATGTACTACACGCATGGCCAGAGTATTGGGATGCAAGTCGTGGTGTGTGGGTACCAGTTGATCCAACCTGGGGTGAAACATCTGGGATTGATTATTTTACAAAGTTAGACTTGAGGCATTTTACTTTTGTGATTCATGGGGCTGATGCTCGAAAACCATACCCGCCAGGTTCTTATAAATTAGGACCCAACCCGCAAAAGGATGTCTTTGTTTCTTTCGGGCAATTGCCGCCATTGAGAAATAGTACGGTGACTGTCTCTCAAAACATCTTGCAACAAATTCCCTATTTTGATATGCAGGAGGAGATTAAAATTAAAAATAGTGGACCAGTTGCTTTATATAATCAAAATATCACAGTTATCTTTGATAAAGAGGTAAAAAATAAAATAACTATTCCTGTAATTCCACCTTTTAGTGAATATAGTCTTCCAGTTACCATTCCTTATTCTTTTCTAGGCCAGGGGATTCCCGAGAAATTGACGATTGTGACCCCGGATGGGAGTTTTGACTTTGGTACTTATCGTACCTATGTTATTATTTCTAATCTCGCTAGTATTCTGGGAGTTATTTTCCTTATTACATTTTTAATTTACTACCGCGTTATCCATGGAAAAGCCAAAAAATCTACCACTTGATCCTGGGGTTTACCTCTATAAAAACTCGAAAGGGATAGTTCACTATGTAGGAAAAGCGAAAAATCTTAAAAATCGTGTTACTTCATATTTTGTTACAAGTTTAACTGAGAAAACTGCTCAGATGATTTCAGAAAGTGTGGATCTTTCGTATATTATTGTCTCATCTGAGTTTGAGGCATTACTTTTAGAAGCTCATTTGATCAGTAAGTATAAACCAAAATATAATATCGCCCTGAAAGATGACAAAAGCCCTCTTTATATTGGGGTTACAAAAGATAAGTACCCGAGAATAATTACTTTCAGAAAAAAAGATATGAGCAATTTGGATCTGAAAGCCTCGTTTGGGCCATTTTTAGATGGTGGCGGGGCCACGCGTATTCTTCGCATTATTCGCCGGATTATTCCCTTTAGCCAACATTTACCTTCCAAAAGAATATGTCTTTATAAACAACTGGGGTTTTGTAATCCATGTCCATCAGAAATTGAAAATGAAACAGATCCAATTGTTCAAAAGAAACTTCGCCGAAAATATGTCGAGCAAGTTAGAAAAGTAAAATTGATTCTTTCTGGGAAACTTGAGACTGTCAAAAAACAATTAGTAAAAGAGATGAAATATTATTCAGATCTAGAAAATTTTGAAGAGGCAGCTATTATTGCTCGTCAAATTCGGGCTTTCGACTTTATAACTCTTCCCAAAACAGACCCAGAAGAATATTTGGAAAATCCAAATTTAGTTACCGATATCCGAGAATTGGAATTAAAAAACTTAAAAGAAATTATTGGTAAATACATAAAAGTTAAAAAATTGGATAGAATTGAATGCTTTGATATTGCCCACTTATCGGGCACTTTCCCAACAGCATCAATGGTAACTTTCACCAAGGGCATTCCTGATAAAAATTACTATCGTCACTTCAAGATGTATAACAAAAAGAGAAGAAGCGACGTTGACTCAATAGCTGAAGTATTGGAGCGGCGCCTTAAACATTTAGAAGATTGGGGAAAACCAGACTTGATTATAGTTGATGGAGGAAAGCCACAAGTTAGTATCGCCAGCGAAATTTTAAAAGAATATAAATTGCCTGTAATTGGTTTAGCAAAAAGATTTGAGACAATTGTTATCAAAGTCGATAACAATTTTATTGAAGTGAGGGCCAGAGGATCTGCTTTGGCACTTTTGCAGAAAATTCGCGACGAGGCCCATAGATTTGCCAGACGTCTTCACCATAAGCAAGTTAAAAAAGCGATTAGAGAAAGCTAATAAGTTTTTAACGAGGGAAAATTTTATTTTGATAAATAAAATTAGCAATTGTTTGGCTCATTAAAGCAATTCCTTCTTTGGATGGATGAATATAATCATCTTTATTAATATATTTTAAGTCTCCATCCCCATCTGGAGTTAATGATTTTTCGTAAACATTAATTAACGGAAGATTTCTCTCTTTTGCATATTCAATATACCTTTCTATATAAGCCAGTCTCTCATTTACCCACTGAGTGCGTTGTTCTGCGCTTAATTTATAAGTATATTTGGCAAAGTTCTCTTTATTTGGGGCAATTGGGGTCATTAGAGCAACTATAGAATTAGGATGAGTCATAACAATTTCCTTTATAGCTTCATCTAATATTTCATCGTGCTTTTTAAGGCCATCTGCTAGCGGGTATTGAGAAAGTGGATTATATGCAAAAGATTCAAAAATAATTAGATCAAACCCTTGAGTCAAAATTGGCGGGTATTTAGTTCCTTCGAAAGTTGTTTCTTTGTTTAACCTATCAGGAAGAGATTCAATATTAGTTGAACTAAAGCCATAATTATAGTTAACAAATTCGTTGTTTGGGTAAAGCTTAATTAGATCAAGCCTTAATATGTTTGCATTTAATCCAAGTGCGTTTACCATCGAGTCACCGACAATGTATGTTAGATAAGATCTATTTGGTTGAATAATAGGCATTTTATAAGGGAAGGGGTTAAATGGCGTTGGAATTGGAGTTGGCTTAGGAATGGGTGCAAACAATGTCGCAAAGAAAAGCATTATTGAAGCTATTATTTTTGACAGCATTAAGATACAGAATAACATACTTGACAACAAAATTTAATTACTGATAAAGTGAGTAAGTGATAACTAGAAAATTAATTTTAAACTCCTTAGTTTTAAGTATTGTTTTTATGAGTGTAGCTTCAACCAGTGCTTTTGCTCAAACCACAAGTCCTGTTGGACTTCCTGATCTTAAACTTAGGGCCTGCCTAGCTAGAGAGTTAGCAATCAAAGGGAGAATGAATAGCTTAGTTAATTTGGTTACCAATATGGAAACAAAGTTTGATTCAATTACAAAACGAGTTGAAGATTTTTATACGAACAAGGTTGTCCCAACTGGGAAAACTGTAAGCAATTACGACTCATTGGTCACAGATATCAAAGCCAAGAAAGAGGTTGTTCAGTCAGACTTAAACAAAACAAGCTCTGATATTTCAAGTTTTAGCTGTTCAGCAAGTGATCCCAAGTCGCTATATACAAAGTTTAAGACCGATATGCAAACCGTCAAAACAGATTTGCAAAACTACAGACAGTCAATTAAAAATTTGATTGTAGCCGTGAGAGGCAAGAGCCCAACTCCAGCTCCAGAATCAGGAAAGTAAATGAATATGACAAAGAAAAACGAAATAGGTGCCCTAACAGAATTAGTGATAATAGTTATTGGAGTGTTGGCACTAGTGGTTGGATATATGTGGCTTAAAAATAGAAATACCATGGAAGTTGCCAATCTCGTCCCTAATATTGAAAGTAGAACAGATTTAGATTCGGCAAGTAAAGATTTGGATAGTGCTGATACTACTCAGGTTGATAAGGAACTTAATCAATTAAATTCAGATACGAACTTTTGAATTTCCCTTCGTGCTAGAATGTAATTAAATGAAAAGAATAATTAAAGTTATTCTTGTTGAAACGATCTGCCTTCGGGTAATCTCCCAACTTACAACTGGCCTTAATTTTACTGGTAATAATTATTGGGAAAGTATTATTATAACTGGGCTTGCCTTAACCGTTGCCTCACTTCTTATTAAACCAGTTATTAATATCCTCATACTTCCACTTAATCTGATTACCTTTGGGCTATTTAAATGGGTGGGGGATACTGTAACTCTTTATATTGTCGACTTAATACTTAACCAATTTAATGTAACTGCTTTTCATTTTGGCGGTTATACTTCAAATCCAATTATTATTCCATCTATAAATTTCCCAGCTGGAGTTCTTTCCTATATTGCTTTTTCTTTTGTAATTTCCCTCACAACAACTTTCATATATTGGCTTGTGAACTAGGATTACAGTATAATTAGGAGCATGAAAGAAATAATCCAAAGCGCTCAGATTGCAGTTACTGTTCTTTTAACTATGGCTATTTTAGTTCAAGTTAAAGGAGTTGGGTTTGGTCGTGTCTGGGGAGGTTGGACAACCTCATTCAGTAGACGTGGGCTTGAAGGATTAATTTTTAAAGGAACATTTCTGCTTGCTTTTTTATTCGTAGGATTAGCTCTTTTTTCACTATTGGTTTAGTTAATGCTTAATCTCCGCTATATAGGGCGACTGCTAACCGCATTTATAAAAAGATTCAAAGGGATTCTTATAATAGGAATTATTTTTGGAGTTGTTGTTTTTGTAGGAATGCGCTTTGCAATGCCATACCTGACGCAGAAAAAAGTTGAAGAAGTAGGACTTACTGGAAGATATTCGATTTATAACTTACCCAATGATATTTTGTCTTTAGTTGGCGATGGACTAACAAAGCTTGATAAAAGTGGAGCTGTTGTTCCAGATCTTGCTACAAGTTGGGAACAAAAAGATAACGGGAAAATATGGACATTTCATTTGCGGGGCATAAGCTGGCAAGACGGAAGCAAACTAGTTTCCTCAGATATTGAATACAACTTCGGGGATGTTAGTATCGAGCGGCCAGATAAGCATACGATTATTTTCAAATTAAATTCAATTTTTGCACCCTTTCCAACAGTTGTAGCCCACCCTGTATTTAAAAAAGGTCTTCTTGGAACAGGGGAGTGGAAGGTCATGAATCTTTCGGTTGTTGGATCATATGTAGCTGAATTGAAACTGCAAGATAAAGATGGCAATGTAAAAATCTTCAAGTTCTATCCGAGCGAAGAGAGGACAAAGCTTGCTTATAAGCTAGGTGAGGTAAATGAGCTTCAGGATATTACAGACATTAAGCCCTTTGAAGCCTGGAAAACTGTTAATATAAAACCAGCTGTAAATGAGGACAGGTATGTAGCAGTTTTTTTTAATACATCCGATAATATTCTTTCAGATAAAGATTTGAGGCAAGCCTTAAGCTATGCAATTAACAAAAATGACTTATCCAATGACCGTGCATACGGCCCAATTTCCCCTAATTCCTGGGCCTATAATGCCCAGTTAAAGCCATATGATTACGATGTAGAGCGTGCCAAAGAACTAATCGCTAAGTCAAAGATTGATAACGCTACTAAAAAAGACCTTAAAATTAAGCTCGTTGCAACTCCAGTTTTACTTAATATTGCTGAAAAAATTGCTAAGAATTGGGAAGAGGTTGGAGTCAAAACGACAGTGCAGGTAGTCTCAGTTCTACCCCCTGATTACCAGGCTTTTTTGGTGACTTATGATATCCCGAAAGACCCAGACCAATATTCAACCTGGCATTCAAAAGATTTGCCAACTAACATAAGCCATTACGAAAATCCCAGAATTAGTAAGCTTTTGGAGGATGGAAGGCTCGAGCTGGATAGCGAGCAAAGAAAGAAAATATACTTAGATTTTCAAAGATTTCTAGTTGAAGATGCCCCAGCAGCTTTTCTGTATCACCCAATTTCTTACACAATAACTAGGAAGTAATTATCTGCCTGATTTTCTGCCTTCTACTTTTACTCCTGCTGGCTTAAAAGCTGAATTTGTGTCAAGAATGGTTTTTGGCTTGGTTACACCAAATCCATCAGCCAATTTTGGCTCATGGTCTACCACAATAGGATCAATTCCTGACTTTTTGTTCATATACTCATTATACCTCTCTTGTCGGGCATCCTTACGCATCTGACGAAGTTGTTCGGCATTTAGTGCTTGTTCTGTCATAACCTATATTATAGCTCAAGCATGCAAATTTTCAACTCTAGCGGGGGTCCCATCCTCTAGGTTATACTTTTTGTGATGATAAAGAAGAAAAAGCCACGGATTAAATTGCAGACTGACACGGCTGCTCTTAAAAAGCTAAATCTTATTGCTGTTGCATATTCTCATGTTGAGCGTGACTGGTTTCCTACCCAAGAGGCTTATGAAGCCGAAGTTGAAGTTGAAGAACGAGCTAAAGACGTAGTAGATAGGCTACTGAGACTTGGCTTTGCTGCAAAAGGGTACCCAGGAGACCAATATTTCTTGACTAATTTACTTGTAGATAAACCAAACGTAGTCATTAATCTCGTTGATAGTTTAAGAGGTAAAGATAGACTCCAAACTTCAGTTCCAGCTGCATTGGAGCTATCAAGTATTCCCTACACTGGAGCCGGAATGGAAGGCTTAATAATAGGTAATAACAGAAATCTAACCAAAAGGCTTCTACTTTCTTACGACATTCCAACCCCATCATTTCAATTTGTAAGGCGCGCTGGAACAGCGATTGAAGAGGAACTGGGGACACCTTTAATTGTGAAGCTAAACGAAAGCGGTGGCTCGGTTGGAATTGACAATAAAGCAGTCAAAGAAACTTTGAAAGAGGCACAAAAGAAAATTGATGATATGGTCACGACCTACAAGATCCCTGTCATAGTTGAACGATTTATCGATGGGCCAGAAATCACTGTTGTCGTTTATGATGATGGGGCCAAAAAGCATGTTTTTATGGGCCAGAAAATATTTAAGAAGAAGCCGGATGGGAAGCATTATTTTACCTCCCAAGAATCGTATGACGATCTTGATGCTTATAGATATAAAGTTGTTGAAGATCCAATGCGTGAAAAAGTTGCCAAATTAGCAGTTCGAGCTTTTAACGGCTTGGTCCATAAAGATTATGCAAAATTTGATATTCGAGTTGATGAATCTACCGGCACCCCTTATTTTACAGATTCCAATCCTAATACTGCTTTTGGTCCAGATAAAGGACTTCCTTTTACAGAGGTTTTACACCTGCATGGGGTAACGTTTGATTCTGTACTTTTAAGTATGCTTAGTAAATATGCAAAAGAACTCGCCTAATTTTCCCAGGCTTCCTAGAGTCGCTCAGATCACTACTTCTCATTGCGGCCCTGCAGCTCTTGAAATGTTGATTAGATTTTTAGGATTTAATGTTACTCAAGAAGAAATAGTGGACTCAATAAATGTGGCATCTAAATTAGATACCCACGGAGTGACAGTGGCTGAGCTGGGAGAAGCAACTCGCATTCTTTTCCCAAACTTGCAGTTTTGGTTTAAAGAACATTCAAATATAGCAGATTTAAATAACATAATTAATAAATATAAACACCCAGTTGCTATCGAGTGGCAGGGGATATTTCTAGAGTATAGTGATGACGATAATGGGCACTATAGTATCGTGACACATATAGATCTAGACAAAAATAGCTTACTTATATTTGATCCATATCCACCGTTTGCAAAAAGTGATAGAAAATTCCAGATTACCCAAGTTGAACCTAGATGGTGGGAAATAAATGAGGTCCTGGACTTAGAAACAAATCAGTTTAAAGATATCCGTGATGATCATATGATGTTTATCGTTACTCCAAAAGATGAGCTATTCCCCGTTGAACTCGGGATGATGAAAGGATAAATTGAAAGCCCTAAAAAAGCCATTTATTAAAAAGGTTCTGTTTATTATTGCCATTATAATTGTAATTGTTATTCTAGGGATAATTATAATTAACGGCAGGCATTACTTTAGTAGAAGAAACATAAGGCAAATTGGCATGGAAATTGGTTCGTTCGGTATTCTCTCTCCACTCGTTGTTATATTTTTAGTGTTTCTTAGTACAATTATTCCACCACTTCCACTGCCAGTGCCACTCATCGAAATTGCTTCGGGAGCCTTATTCGGATTTGGCTATGGATTTTTTATAGTCTGGATATCTCAAATGATATCCTCTTTAATTGCCTTCAAAGCAGCAAGAGCTCTTAGCAAGCGCTTCTTTGGAAGATTTTTGAACAATAAAATCTGGAATTCTTACAGAACCTTTATAAGTAAAAAGGGAGCTTTGGCTGTATTTATTATAAGGCTCACGTTAGCAGCACCATTCAATATCATTAGCTACCTATCAGGATTAACTGACATGAAGACTGGAAGGTTTTTATTGGCAACTGCACTTGGGACAATCCCAGAAGCTTTGATATTTTCCTTTGTGGGAAGTGAGCTCCGTAATATTCACATTCGCCTTTGGTACCTCTTTATAGCTATAATAATCCTAGGGGTTATGGGAACAATTGCAACTATCCTGATTATCAATAACTCAAACAAAAAGAGTAAATGAAGACTTTAATTATTGCCATTATTTTTGTATTACTTTTGGCCTTAGGCGGCTTTTTTGCCTTAAAAATATTTCAATCCAAAGCTGCCAAAACTGGCTCTCCAGCTTCAGCTATAACCACATTAACAGGCACTCTACAACCAATAACTGGTAATCCAGAATACTCAGAAGTGGTAACTGTAAATGGTAAAACAACAGGAGTTGCATCAACTCACCTCGATCTCACGCCATATGAGGGTAAAAATGTCAAAATTACAGGCCAATATTCAGGCACGACAATGTACGCAGATAATGTAGTTATTGTGCCTTAAAAATGACTAGTTTAACCATTGTCTTCATAATTTTCTTATTGTTTACTGGATTCTTTTTTATTGCGACCAAAATTCTTGAGGGCTTAAAGCCTAACTGGTTCCCGTATTATGGCTTTGATAAATACTTCCCACAGCTAGGGAATTACACAGTAATTTTTTACATTGCCATATTACTTATTTTGGCAATTATTATGGCAGTTCTAGGGAGGTCTAGCTTCATAAATAAGCCAGCTTAACTTGACAAAATAGCTTAATTTTGATATATTACAGGGTACATAGGTTCTCGTTTGAGAGCCTTTTTTTGTGCCTAAAAGCTTATGTTACCAACACTTTTAATATCATTATTAGTCCTATTTTCCGGCCCAAAGACAGTAATAAATTCGGGCCAGCCCAGCATGCCTATTGCATCACACAACATGCCACTATGGGATAGGTATGGCAATGATTATGTCAATAATGTGTTTAAGGACAATATACTGCTTACTTTAAGCTATATGGACGGCGCTGTTAAATCTAAAAGTGATATTGATTGGGCCAAAATTGAAGCTCCTACTCACTATGAATTTACTCTTAACCCTGGGGAAGGCTTTGCCTTTCATGACACAATTTTACCTGAATATAAAGGAAAGGTAATTAAAACTACTAGTGCCCACTTTAACTATACTGATGGCTTTAAGTCGGATGGCTATTTAACAGGAGATGGGGTATGCCATTTTGCCTCTCTTATCTATTGGGTTGCAAAAGACGCAGAACTTACTGCTATTGCCCCCACAAACCACAATTTCGCTATTATTCCTGATGTGCCAAAGGAGTTTGGGGTAGCCATTTATGCTAGGCCTGATCTTAAAGAGGGTGCTATGCAAAACCTATATATTACCAATAATAAAGCAAAACCAGTTAAATTTGTGTTTGACTATAGTAATGATAATTTAATAGTTACTGTCTTTGGTGATTGACTGCGTATTTGATACTCAAGTACTTCTAATTATGATAGATCGTTTGCCAGATCTTGCTTGCGAGCAAGGAGCGGGAACCACTTCAAGACGCATGTGGCATTGTTGGGATATATAATGTTATAGGTATGCAAACCGAGAGAAAAAACAAAAATTCTTTACCTCAAGCTCTTACGGACTCTAGCCTTCCTCCAGAATGGGGCCTTACTAAAACTAAAGGAAAAGTAAGGGTTATTTATGATCCTGGGGACGGTACGTTAATAATTATTTCAACAGATAGGCTTTCAGCTTTTGATAGGCAAGTTGGGCTTGTACCAAATCGAGGCCAGGTACTTAATCAGTTGTCACAGTTTTGGTTTAAAAACACAAGTGACATTATTCCTAACCATATGCTTCATGTCCCTCACCCAAATGTTATGGTTGTTAGGAAAACTGAACCAGTAAAGGTTGAATTTGTAATGAGGGGGTATCTTACTGGATCTACAGGTACATCGATTTGGACACGCTATGAAAAAGGCGAGAGAGAATTTGGAGGTATAACCCTTCCAGACGGAATGAAAAAAGGCGATCTTCTTCCTCGGCCAATTTTAGATCCTACCTCAAAAGCTGAGTCTGGACATGATAAAAATTTAACTAAAGAAGAAATTATAAAAAGCGGTCTTCTTACTCTTCCAGAATATGACTACCTAGAAGAAAAATGCTTAGCACTTTTTGAGAGAGCTTTGAAATTGTACGGGGAAGTTGGCTTAAAATTTATAGATACGAAATATGAATTTGGGAGGGATCTTAAAACTCATGAGTTTTTATTGATCGATGAAGCAAATACTCCTGACTCAAGTAGAATTGCCAATCAACTTGGCGACCACTATGACAAAGAATATGTGAGGCTTTGGATTAATAGTATGACTTATGATGGAGAAGGAAATTTACCAGAAATACCAGATGATATTATAAGGGAAGCCAGAAGAAGATATATACAAGTTTATGAAAGTCTCGCTGGGAACAAATTTATAGTTCCAGAAGGCGACGTAAACAAAAGAATAGTTAAAAACATTGGCCTATGGCTAGGGAAAAATGAAAACTGAATAGAATAAAGAAATTATTAATCCACAGGATCAAACAGTACTTAAACTTCACTAACCTGCTCAACCAAGCTATTTTCCCAAAAAACTGTTCTTTCGTCTGGAAATATATAAGCCCTTTTGGGAACAAGCTCTTTAACGAATTCTGGAGTATGGCTTACAATTAGCATCGCGCCTTTATATTCTTTGAGAGCTTCCAAAATAATTCTTTGCGATAACACATCGAGATAAGTCGTCGGTTCATCAAGAATTAAGAGATTATAGTTATTTGCAGTTAAAAGACAAATTGAAAGTCTAGTTTTTTCTCCTCCTGAAAGGGTACCAATTTTTTGTGATATTTTATTTCCACCTAACATATATCGCCCCAGAAAAGCGCGAGCGTATCCTTCACTTTGATGAACCGTATCCATAAAAGTTGCAATCACAGTTTTTTCCATATCAAAAGTTTCAAATTCTTGGGAATAGTAGCCAATTTTCAAGTTTTCATTTTTAATCACAACTCCGCTATCTGGCTTTAATAACCCAACTAGAATTTTAATAAATGTACTTTTACCAGCACCGTTCGGGCCAATTAGTGCAATCCGCTCTCCTCGCATAATAGTTAATGACACGTCCTTTAGAACAATGTGATCGCTATATGATTTGATAATAGAACTTGCCTTAAGTGGAATTTCACCAACATTAGCTGGGTCTGGTAATCTAATTTTTATTTTTCTTACTTCAGCTGGAAGCTCTGGGAGATTTTCTTTCATTTTAACTAATCTTCTTTGAAGTTGAACTCTGGCTCTGACTCCCTTTTCAGTTCTAAAGCTCATCGCATGAAGTACTGCCTCTTCCATGCGCTTAACTTGTTTTTGCCCCATTATTGCTTGGCGTTTTTGCAGTGCATCTTTTTGCTCTTTAAGTTTTTTATACTGGGAATAATTACCTTTATATTCATCAATAGTTTTATTTAATGGGTTCACAGATAAAATTTTATCGATTGCATAGTTCATTAGTTCTAAATCATGGGAAATTACAAGCACAGTTTTTGTGTATCTACTTAAAAAATTCATGACCCATTTCTTGCCAGCTATATCCATAAAGTTAGTGGGTTCATCAAGAAGTAAAATATCTGGCTCAGACAAAAGTGCCTTAGCTAGTGCCAACTTTGTTTTTTGCCCTCCACTTAATTTTTGCGGGGAGGAATCAAGCTCTAATTTTATTTCTAGGCCCGCAAATAATTTTTTAATCTTATGATCTTCATAAATATTTTCCGGGTCTACATAATCCTTAACGCTTTTTGCTTTCTCCATTTCTGGATCATGTTTAATTTCTTGGGGAACAATGGCAATTTTTCCAATTACTTTAACTTTCCCTTGAGTTTGCATTTCCCGCCCAGCAATTATATTTATAAGAGTACTTTTACCAGAGCCATTAGCTCCAACAATGCCAATTTTTTGCCCATCACCAATGATGAAATTTACCCCTTCGTAAAGAGGCTCGTCGGTATATGAGAATGCCAGATTTGTTACTTGAATCATTATTTTTTAGATGTAATCAGTTTCTTTAATTTCTCTAAGCTCTCCCAATCGTGAATTGAAACAGGTAATACTTTACTTGCTTTTGTTTTCATTTTCTTAACCAATTCCTTTAAAGTTTTTGTGTCTATCATGTCGGACTTAGTTAAAAGAATTACCTCTTTCTTTTTCAGTAATTTTTGATTAAAAGTGCCCAGTTCAATTCTTATCGTTTCATAATCTTTCAGAGGGTCAGTACTTTCGCAAGTTATACAATGAAGTAATATGCCCACTTTCTCAATATGCTTTAGAAATCCAATTCCTAATCCTTTTCCAGTTGAAGCGCCTTCAATAAGCCCTGGGATGTCAGCTAAGAGCTTAGTTTTTAATACGCCAACATTGGCAGAGAGTGTCGTAAAAGCGTAATTAGCAATCTTGGCTTTAGAATTAGTAAGCTCGTTTAATAAACTAGTTTTACCAGCGTTAGGTAGCCCGATAAAACCAAAGTCAGCAATTAGTTTTAGTGATAATGTCAGTTCTTTTATTTCTCCAGTCTTGCCGGACTGGGAAAACTCAGGCGTGGTTCGTTTGGGACTTCTTAACTCCCAGTTTCCTTTGCCGCCAATTCCACCCTTACAAAGAAGTTCTCTTTGGCCAATTTGGCTTAGCTCAAGAATTGTGCTGTCAGTTTTTTTATCAATAATAGAAGTTCCAACTGGTAGAAGTATTTCCAGGTTATGTCCATCTTTTCCAGTGCTTTTCTTTTTGCCACCTTTAATACCATTTTCAGCGGCATATTCTTTCTCTACGCTAAATTGGTTTAAAAGGGTAATATCAGAAGTAGCAACAACATATAAATCTCCTCCCTTACCACCATTTCCTCCATCAGGGCCCGAACGCTGCATTTTTCCAAATGAAACAATTCCAGCTCCACCACGACCTCCTTTAAACGTAACGTCAACAGAATCAATTAACATATACGGGTATTATACTTTATATCGGATCAGTACGGATTGGTGATCGTATCTGCGCGGGGAGTGGGGGAATAAATAGGAGTAGTAGCTTTTGGGGTAATTTTAAATCCTGGGCATTTTTCAGGATTTGCCTGGCATATTTCCCTACACTGTCCCTCTGTAGTACAACCAAGCTTTTGTTGTATTGATTGGATATTTGTATTTGTGGACTGTGAAGTTGATTTTGAAAACTTAGCGCAAACTTCATGATTAACTGGATTCTGACAAAACTGTCTACATTCCTCGTAAGTAGTACATCCCAATATCGCTTTTGCACGAGTTAATAATTCATCCTGCTTAGCTTTAACCTCTTTTGAAACATATTTTGCAGCAAAAGCCTGGCAACGTACCTTACCATCCGGAGTCTCGCAAAGCGCTCGGCAAGAATCATAAGTGCTACAGCCCAATTCCTGTTTAGCAGCATCAAGCTTTGTCTGGTCGTCTTTGTAGTGCCCCAGGACATGATTTTTGGCAAAGTTAGTACAGGCTATTTTATAGGCAGCAATGTCGCAGTATGCTTTACACTCTAATGCACTTGCACAATTTCCTAGCTCAGTAACCGGGAAAGTAACATTTGAAGTAGTTTCAACTGCCAATACGTTTCTATTCAAAACAAATTTCCCGTAAGACCAGCAAGCAGGCTTATTCTCCTCAATATCACAATAAAACGAGCATTCCTTAGCATCACGGCAGTAACCAAGTTCAGCAATTGGATAGGTAAGTGTCATAACCTGAGCTTTTGCAGTTCCCGAGCTTCCTATAAATCCAATCCCTACTAAAAACAAGGTAACGAGAACGTATTTTAACTTTTGTATCATCTTAAGTTTTGGAATGGATTTTGATATTGAACATCTGGCGTTGGAGATGCAACAAAAGGATTTAAGTCAGCAGCAGGAGTTACGAAAGGATTAGAGCTATCAGTTGGACTTGGAAATGGATTTGAATAGGAAGTAGGGCTGGGGACAGGTGAGGTTTGATATTGATAATTATTAGTTGCAGGAACTGCTTTGGAGGATGACATTTTAATTAGTATATATGCACTTGCTGCTACAGCACCCACCAATACTAAAACTACAATCAAAATGACCAATTTATTCACTGACTAACTTTTTCATAAAAAGCTGATTTAGTCAAGCGTAGATCTTTCTTGGAGTTCGGTTAATTTTCTTAGGAGATTTGGATAGTCTTCTATAATTCTCTCAGCATCTGGATGTCCATTTATCATCTTTACAAGTTTTTTTACTATTTCCCAAGCAATCTGTTTATTTGCATTTGTCATATTTTTTGGATCAAGTTCATTCATCGAAAGAGTTTCTAGCCAATTGGGAAGCTCTCTTTCTAGTTCACCATTTTGCGAATCTATTACCTCTTGCGGTATTCTTTTACCATTTTCAATAAAAACTTGCTGTGGAACATTTTTACCACGTTCCCTTTGAAGTTGCAGAGCAAAAGGCAAAGTTATTTTACTGTCAAAAATTTTTAATATAAGGTCACCATCCAAATATTTCATTTTTTCCATAAGAGCCTTAGCAGACTCATCAATTGACAATTCATTTTTATGATTTTCTAAGAGATATGCAACTGCAGTATTTTCAACCATACTTGGTATCGACTCTCCTTTGAAAGAATTTGCTAATACAGGAAATATATTTTCGTTTAGTAAGTTATACGCAGTTTGAGTTAGTTTGTCATGTCTCAACCTCTCGGCTGTATATTCGATGATTCTCTTTAGTTCTTTGTCTCTTAATTTTAGCTGATGGTGAGATCCTGACTCCACCAAAGATTGAGTATGTGATGTTAACTCTTCAACTGATTTATTGATTGTTGATTGCTTCACCCCTAAAGAAGTGAAGTCGTTAGAGTCATTCGTTAGATTATCTATTAACTGTTGCACATGTCTTAATGTCTGTCCCGAGTTCTGCACAGCTTTAGCAATGTTTGGTAAATCTTCCTGCCTGACATCCATTTCTGAAAATCTAGCAATCAAAGTAAGCTCAGTTTCTGATATATCGTTTCCCTCTAGTTGTTTAGAAAGAATTTCTATTAAGGCTTCTTGTCTTTTGACTACCTTTAAAGTATCGTAACTACTTTTTATGTTATCGTTAGATAACATTTCTACTGTTTCGTTTATTGTTAAATCCTTATCTTGTAAAACCTTTGATATTATTAATGGATCACCATTGGCATTAGCTGGTTGAGATAGTCTTAGAGCCTCTAAGGCTACTTTTCCCAACTCTTCTTGAATTATCTTCTGTCTCGTCTCATCTTTCGTCTCATTTTTAATTTTGGAGGTTATAGAAGGTAAGTTTAATAAACCATATATCTCTGCAATTGCTTGTTTTTCTCCTCCAATAATAGGGTCCATAGAAGCAACTAAAGAAAATGCCTCTTTATGCACTTCGGATACTTTTAATTTACTTTCCTGGAAAATTGCATTCATTTGTAGAATTGCTCTTTCTAGGGTTTTTCTTTCTTCTGGTGTTTCAGCAGGGACTAGTTTATCAGTTTTTCTAAGTGAATTTTCCAATAACCATAGATTGTCCCTGATAGGATTGTTTGAAAGTATATTCATTGCTGCTGTTGCTGAAAACTTTGAAGCAAGTTCTGACCCCACCATGCTTTCCCATCCATTAATTAAATGCGCCGCTATCCTTCTGGGTGCAATTTCCTGATGAACACGGGTTGGCTCTACCACCGCTCGTAGGTATTGTTCCATAGTGAGTGCAGTCTGCCCTTCAGTAATCGCAGTAGCGATTCTAGGATTTGCAAGTAAAGCTTGAGTCGAGTCATATGCATCTACATGTGTCATTCCATATTCTTCTCCATGATCTATGGCAAAACGGGTTTTTGTATGGCCGTCAACGACTCCCCATATAATCTGACTTTCCTCTCCCTGTCCAATTTGAACTCGTGCCAATTGAATGGGATCGTAAAGTTCAGGAGCAAAAGAACTTACCATATCTTGATAACTTACAGTATTATAAATTGCAGTTTGAGGATTGACTTCTGCAAGCTCATTAACAGATACCTGGAAAATTTGTCTTTTTTCTCTTCTTTCTACCATTAATTAAATAAGGAGTTATTTATACATTATTTTGATCTGGATTGTCAACACTTTTTTTATATGGAGTGTTATTTGGATTTGTTCTACCAGTAATCCAATAGTATATGGTTGTTTCAGATAGATTATAAGTAACCAAGTCTGGATGTTTAGAAAGTTTCGTAGATCCCAAACCTGTAGTTTTGTGTAATTCAATTACTTTCTTATAAGCATTAATTAGTATTTTTTTCCTGTTAATATGTTTATTTTTGCTAACACCTAAATCTCTTAATTCTTCAAGTCGCTTCTGCTTGCTAGGAATGCATGAGTTAACTTGCTGAGTAAATATTTGTATGTCTTCTGACGAATAGACACCAACTCCCTGTACTCCCTCCATCCTAACAGTACTTTTGATGATTGATGTGTTCACAATTCCCAAGTATTCCAACATGAGGGTTAGTTCTTGACAACCTTCAAGAGTGCTATGTCTAAATGTAATCATTTTAGTACTAGCATCTAAGGTGGTTGAATAACCGCGAAGATCGAAAAATCCAGTTATAAACTGGAGAATATATTCTCTATTCTGATATAACCAATCATGTTTTTCTCTAATAGTTTTTTTCCAGGACGCCTTTCTTAGATCTCCAAGATGTTCAAAGAGGCCTGTATTGTAAAAGGATATGGCATTGGCGTTCTTTATTTGTTTCTCAGACCCAGTTAATTCAAAGACTTTTTGACCTAATTTTTTCATTTTATCAATCAACTCTTTATTTCTACTTGTGAGCAATAATCCTTTTTTGGTATATTCTCCTCCTGCAGAAAGAACTCCCAAAATCCACGCAAATTCAGGAGAAGGCGATAAAAACTTTTCCCAATGTTCAGCTGTTAAGAATCGTGGAGAGAATATTTGTTTATAATAAAATTGTACTTCTTCTTCATCTTTAGTATTTTTTCTAACCCATTTAGTAAACGCACGTTGGAATGTATATGCTCCTGATATTTTATCATTCATCATTTCAGATAGAGTCCTCCCTTGCCACTCTGGATGGTTTACATACTCTTCCAACCAGTCTTCAATGGTAGTATGATTACGCCAATTTTTCTTTCTTGCAGTAATTATTTTGCGAAATAGAAGATTAGCATCCTTCTTAGATTCTGATACTTTTTTAGTCCAGGTATATAATGCTTGTGTGAACGATGAACCACCTGATTTGAAATCTCTCTGAAGATCTGAAATAGATTGATTCTCCCACTCAGGGTGCTTTAAGAATTCTTCTTGCCAATCCTCTAAAGTTGAAAATGCAGACCACTGCTTACTTTTATAACCAAATATACTATCAATTTTAGCTATTCTCTCTGCCTCAGTTTGACTAGTCTCTTTGGCCCATTTATTCACTGAAAACGCAAAGCCGGATCCGTGTAAATCTTTGTTTTTCCTTAACTCAGTAATACCAACTCCAGTCCATTCAGAATGTAATTCATAATAAAATTTAAAATCGGTAGCTTCTTTGAAATAGTCATGCCAAGGTTTTAGATTATCAGGATGAGTCTCAGTAAAATGTATAAAAGCAGTTACTCTAGTAATAGTTTCATCTGGATATCTGCCAAGATTAGTTTCAATAAAGTTTTCAAGTCTTCCTGAAACTGTTAGGGAATTTTGTACATCTTTGGCTGTTTGATTGGATACTGGTCTTTCTCCTCTCATAAGGGTTTCATTTTACTACACTGAAGCTACCAGATCAAAGAGTATCAATGGGTCCCTTAGTAGACTTATTCTGTAACAGAGAGTTAGAGTTTTCAATAGGCATAAATGAGATTAAATCAGCCTTTGAAACCTTTAAGATAGCTTTTGCTTGAGTATAATAAAAGTTACGGAAAGATCCTTCAAAGTCATTTTTATTTGTATTTTGTTCGGATAAATCCTATAATTCTTGAATGTCTACTAATTCTAATTACAAAGACTATTTTCTACCTCTTAAAGATAAGGCTAAAGAGAAAAGCCTCTTTGATCAACTGGTTAATCTTTGCATGGATTTCTACTCTGGCAAAACAAGAGACGGAAAATTTTTGCAATACAAGTCTTCAGAGGAATTAAAAGAAATGGTTAGCGAGCAACTACCTGAGGCTGGTCTGGGATTAGAAAAAATGATGAAGGTATTGGAAGATCCAATAGGGAAGTATTCAATTGCTCAATTTGATAAAGACTATTTTGCCTTTCCAGATTCAGGAAACGCAATTCCTACTATATTTGCTGATATTTATTCTAAGTTTTTGAACCAGAACATGATTGCGGTAAGTAGAAGTGCTCCAATTGCGACATTTGTCGAAATCCAACTTATAGAATGGCTTAGACAGTTAATAGGTTTTGAATATAAATCACTAGATAAAGTTAATGCACTTTCTGAAGTTTCTGGGATGGTTACTAGCGGAGGTCATATGTCAAACCATGTAGCTATGTTGGCAGCTTTAAATAGTAATTTTCCACAAATTAAAAAAGAGGGTTTAAGTAGTCTTGATTTCCAGCCAGCTGTAATCATGGCAGGAGACATTTCTCATTACTCTCACACTTCGGCTGCACATCATTTGGGAATTGGACAGGACGCAGTACTGCTTACTAAATCTACTTCTGAATATAAGACAAGTATAAAAAGCGTTGAAGAACTATTGAAAAACCCTCCTAAAGGCAAAAAACCATTTATGGTAATTGGTGTTGCTGGTAATTCGAGAACGACAAGTATTGATGATTTAGAAGAACTAGCGAAAGTTTGTAAAAAATATAGTGTATGGTTTCATGTTGACGCATGTCATGGCGGTAATCTTTTGTTTTCAAAAAAGTATCGCAAGCTATTAAAGGGAATAGAATTAGCTGATTCAGTATCTCTTGACCCTCATAAAGGTCTTTTTGCACCTTACCCAATCAGTTTTACAATCTTTAAGAAAAGAGATACTTTAGTTCAATTTACTCGTTACGAAGACAAAGTTAGACAAGGTTTATCTTGGGATTTGGGCTATATTAACCCCTTCTATGGATCAAGAGGTTTTGAATCACTGAAGGTATGGCTTTTAATCAAGACTTTGGGAATGAATACTCTTGGAAAAATAGTTGATGACAGAGAAATTCTGGCTAAATATTGCCACACATTGATTAACAAATCAGGATATTTTTGCATTTTAAATGACATGGATTTTTACAGAATGACTTTTGTTTATTATCCAAAACAGGTTAAGGATTATGTGAACTCATCCAAATTATCGATAGAGCAAAAAAATAATATTAAAAAGATAATTGATGAATTTACGCACGAAATAAACGAAGAATTATATACAACAGGTGAGCTTTGTTTGGACGAATTTCAATTATTTGATCTTGGAAATTTTACTGGCTTAGAATCTTCTGACAAGTTTGTAATCATGAGCATCACTCTTGGGAATCCAACCCAAGATAAAAAGAATATTAAAAGAGCTTTAGGCAAGTTACTAATAAAAGCTGAGCAAGAAGAAAAGAGTTTTTTTGAAAGGGTAAGGAATGTGGTTGACCTAAATGCTTCCGAGGACAAAAACACTATCGACGAACTACATGGACCAGCTGGATGGAAATAAAATGAATAACGAATTATTATCAGAAAATTTTAAACAATGGTATTCTACTGTTTTGTCTAAGGTGTTTGGTAAGCAAATAGACATAAATGGACTAAAAATACATCCACATTTCTTGATAAACAATAAGGGGGTCGGCTCTTCGGTTGAGATAATTAAGAGTCTGAAAAAAGGTTTGGTTAAAAGAGATAGCAAAATAAAGATGGTTGGATCTTCTGAGAGGGTTCGGAAGAGTTTTTTATTATTTAAAAAATACTCCTTTATTAAATACCTAAAGTTGATGCCAATAATAACATCTGCGGACATCTTACAAAACCCTAATAAAGTTTGTGCATTATTAACTTTAGATTTGAAGAACTGGTACGCTGTTGTCGAGGCTAAAAACTTTGATGATTATCTTCATACTCTTAAGACTCTGAAAAAACTGACTCATGGATTCGAGAAGAAGAGCATTTCTCCTATTCGCCTATCTGTAATAAATGACTGGATGCTGATAAAAGAAGATGGCAAAGCATTTTTTATAAGTAAGTTTTTGGGGAAAACCTTAGAACAGAAATTTAAAGATGACCAGATAAATGAGAATACGAAAGAAAAGATTCTCGATTGTTTAAACAAATTTGCTTTATATTGTGAAGATAAAAACCTTTATTGGAGAGATCTCGCTCCTAGAAACATGTTTTTATCAAAGGACGGAAAAACGATTACGCTAATTGATTTCGAAAATTTATTCGATACAACAAAGATGATTCCATTAACACGAATCTATTGGGATAAATTTAGAAAGGTATGGTTTGCTGATGTCCTAGATAAAAGTGATATAGACCATATTTATGATGGCTTGCAATCCTTTTCTATAGATGAACAGAGTCTTCTAGATTCTGATCTTTTGGAGAAGAATTATTTTGGTAAAGACAAAATTACTACCAAATTGCATTTGGACTTTCTTGATTTGACAGCTAATTTTGAGAAAAGACACATTATTGGTAAAAACATTGTGTACGGCCATAGAATAGGTCTTTACCTATCTGATTTTCATAGCTCTGACGATGAATCTAAAGTCTATTTAGCCATGAAGAAACTTAATACTAATGATTGGAATAAATTTCTATCCAACTTGCAAAAAGCGGTCGATATAGAGCAACAAAATTATCTTATTTCTTTATATACAGGTATGCCCAGAACAAACAAAGTTGGCGAAGTTCTTAAATTAGGAAGTGATAAATAAATATATGCAGGAAAATATTTTACAAACTAAAAGAGATTTCAGAAATTTACAACTTGGTGTGCGTGAAGTTCACGATAGGCCTATTGGAACATTTGAGCATTCTGTTAATTCCTTAAGAAATAATTCTTTTGCAGTAATTACTGTACCATCAATTGGCGAGATTGGTCTTATTTCCAAAGCAAGAAATTATTCAACAACCCAGTATGATGTAATGGTTTCATATTTAACTGAAGATTTATCGGCTATTGATTCGGTTGATGTGGAAAGTAGAAAAGCATTTTTTGAAGTACTTGCAGATTTATATGAGGTTACAAGCAAGGAATCAGGTCTTAAAATAGCTATTGGTCTTAATCAGCACTCTGAAGGATTTAATTTACCTGAACGAACCAAAACAGGACAAAAAACACGAGTACAAACATTAAAGCCACTTCATGCACATGTTTATGAGGTTTCAAAACCAACTGATAAAACATTACGCATGGGAAATCTACTAAGAGAAGACCAACGAGACATGTGTGATCCTCTTTTGATCGTCACAGCGGAAGTTATTCATAATGTTTTACAAAGCATACCCGAGCTTAAAGTAATGATGACAAATATCGAATTAAGTCTGGGTAATTCACCAATGGGTATTAATATTCATACTAACCAAAGATTGGGAATCTTATTTAGAGAAAATTCACAAGTACTTGGTTTAATACAAACTAAATTAGCGGATGAATATTCTTCTTGGAAATCAATTTTTGACGATAAAGAAAGGGTTGAGCAAATGAAAGAAAGATTAAATTCTACAAATTATTCAATTTACACCAAAAAGATACTGTCAACTTTGGTATCAAATTTAAAAAATGAAGAAGAAGTTAAACCTGATCAAGTCTTTGTTCAAGGTTTAGCTGTGACATATACATTTTTTGAGGATGAAAATAGCAATGCCGTGATTAGTTTACATCCAAGACTTATGTCTCATGGAAACAGTGCGGATGCTTTTGGATTGTATGTTGATAACAAAGAAGGAGAAGACCAAGAAGAACTTGAAGCTAAGAGAACTTTCTATCGTAAAGCAATAAGTGTTTTATCAAAAAAATATCAGATTAGAGATGGAGACTTTTTGAAAAAATGAGCAACTTCAACTCCGAATATATTAAAACTGCCAGTGCAGAAATCGAACTTCTTTACCCTAGAACAAAAATGAGTCAAGGCCAAAAGGTTGTTTCAAAATATGTTCTTAATACAAAGTTAATCGAAGGATTAAAGAAGACAGATGAAATTTATATACATTTATATCTAAAGCCACTAGGTGATTCGTTGTTGTTTTTGTCGACTGTCCAAGCAACATTAGACTACATAAGCATTACCAGACCAAAAACAAAGTTGATTTTATATGCCCAAAAGGACATAAAAAACTTACTAAAACACTGCGAAGTCTTTAGAGATGCAGTTTATATTGATAGTGTTGAGAAAAAATTTATAGATGCTTCTAGGAAAAAAAGTGTGGTCATGATCACAGATGGCGATCCTTTTAAATTTGGAAGTTATGGTCAAGTATTTAACACTGAAAACTATGTTTATCCAAAGTTCGTTGAAAAAGAAAATAATAAAATTATAAAACAATATAGATCACGACCAGCTCGATACTATTTAACCTTTGAGCGAGAGGTTGGAATCGTTTTGACTACTGATCCGAATCTTTCTATGCCAACATTTGAATTGAAAGATTCCATTTCTTTAAACAATTCAATAAAAAAGAAGGGGTTGTCTTTTAACAATAAAGATATTTATATTTCTTTAACTACATTTGTTCATCCAAAAGAGAGACAGAAACAATTTGGTATTATTCGTTACCTTGAAGTTGCCAATAATATTCAAAAAATCCTTTCTGATAAGGCAATCCATTTTGTTCTATTTGCACATAAAGATGAAGAAGTCGAATCTTGGGATGAAGTTGAAAAATATATTAAGGACCACAAGAAATTGGATGTAATCATTTATGACGATAAAAATCTTGAGAAAATAGCTTATATCTTGGCCAGAATGAACTTGAATATTGGCAATGATACTGGAATTAGTCATTTGGCTGCAGTTTCCAGAAAAGACAAGCAATCTAAATTAACACCTACTATAATAACCTACTCAAGGCACGATTTTGGAAAATGGAGTACTGGTCGAGATAATGTCTACCCTATTTACACAAAGTTAGCTAAATACCTAACTGATAACAATAAGTCTTTGAGTAGAGATAAGATTGATATCAAACCTTGGGGAAAAGAAGAATATGCAATAAGCATTCCGGTCAATAAAGTAGTAAACGAAGCAATATTACATTTAAAGAAAATATGAGTAAAGAATTAACCACCACATTTATCATGCCTGCTTATAACGAAGAGCGTTCTATTACTCGTGCTTTGGAAAGTCTTGCTAACCAGAAACTTGATGACATAAACATGCGAATTGTGGTTGTAGCAAACGGCTGTAGCGATCAAACAGCACAAAAAGCTGAAGACTTTGCTAAATTATCCAGAATGCCAATCCAGGTTGTTGAAACAGAAGTTAAACAAAAAGGAAATGCCATCAATCTCGGAAGAGCCAATACTGACGACTCAATAGTTATATATGGCGATGCTGACTGTGTTTTTCACGAGTTAGCCATAACAAAAATTGTTAGAGAGTTGTCAAACACTGATCAATATGCGGTGGTTGGTGGATTAGATGTGCCAAACTTTGAGAACAGCGATCCAGCGTCAATGCTGTGTGAATTTCAGAAAATTATGCAAGTTGAGCGTATTGCCAGAGGAAGAGTATTGGCTATTGGAAGATTGATTGGCTTTAACCAAGATAAAGTATTAGAGTCTTTTCCCACTGATATTCACTCAGAAGATATTTGGATTACTCTTCATGCAGCAAAAAAGTATGAGTTTAAAGCTGTCAAAGTATTGCTAGACGCAAAAGTTTATTATCAACCACCTCTTACATGGAATGACTTTCTTGCTCAAGAAACAAGGTACGAGATGAGCATGGATCAACTTTTTGACAAATATCCTGATTTACACCCCGTTTATAATAATCGTAGAGGCCCATTCACACCAGAGATCCGAGATAGAATAGAGCAAGAGATAGAAGTTGAACTTAGTAAGCTTGGAATAAATCAGGAAAAAAGGCATCTTTTACATTCTGTTTTTGACAAAGTGGTAGAAGAAAATGCAAAATACTACTTAGAAGGGTTTATGAAAGGTAATGGAGATTGGAAACCAGTCTCTACAACAAAATAAATATGGCATATAAACAAGATGATAAAGGAAGATCAGTAAAGGTAGGAGTTATTGTCTGGACTATAGATCCAGAAGGCACGCCTAGATTTTTGATGCGTCATAATAGGCCGTTTAATGGCTATGACGATGAATGGACTATTACTTTTGGAAATGTCGAAGAGGCAGAATCAAGTGAGGAAGGTGCTGTCAGAGAAGCGAGCGAAGAATTTACCATAGATAAGTTTGAAGGTGATCCAATTAACTTAGAATACGATGTTGAATTTGAAGGAAAAAAAGGTAAAACAGTTATACACTTCTATGCCGTTAAAGTCCCAAATATAGATGTAAAAATAGTACTGAATGAAGAGAGTATTGGATATGATTGGATGAAAATCGAAAAGGTAAAAGAAGTTATGCAATACGAAGACGAAAAGAAAGCTTTTGATAAATTAATGGAAAAACTGCCAAACACTGGCAAATGAACGAATTAGTTTCTTCAACAATTGAACAAAAACCTGTTTTTGCTTACAGCACACCTGAAGCTCAGCTTCTAGCTTCTAAACAATTTGTTAATTCAGTTCGATCTCACACTTCTGATACTTACAGATTAGATTATTTAAACAAGGCTGAATCATTATTAGAAAACTCAAGAATAGCCCCGGAAGTTGCAATTAGAGTTGCAGTTTCCTGCTTCGATTACTGCCTGTCTGATGAGATAAGAATTTATTTTGGTGAATTGCCACTATTTACCGATCAGGCATCTGTCTACTTTAGGTCAGATGTATATAAGCAGACTGTACCAGAAGCTATTAGAGAGGCCTTATCCGAGAAAAGCGATTACATGCTTAGCGATATAGTTATTGGCTCTAAAGAGCATGTGCTGAGCTACGATCAAGGCCAAGGGTTAAAAGGCATGATTACTCCTGACTTTGCATATTGGATCAATAATGACGAGGTGACCTTGAATAAACCAGAACCCCCTTGTGGCGTGGCCAGACAGGAAATTTACAGATCATTGCTTAGGTGTGGCATAAACCCTCTTCCTGTAAATTCCGAGCAAGTAGTAACATCAAGTAACAATAGAAAGGAAACTTTTTATCAAAGAAAATATAGACGAAAGAGTATTACAACTCTAGAAGCGTCTGATGTTGATTTGGCCGTTTGGAAAACTAGAACAGCTGAACATTGGGGTAGATTATTGTCTAGAGATAAAGATGGCAGTGCGGTTTTGTTTTCCAGTGGAACTTCTGCAAACGAAGCAGTAATGCATGCACTATCACAAACTGATTCTGGTGCCGTATATATTCATCCTAACTGGTATTACGAGAATAACCCAACTGCAAATAAAATTTTTGACAATAAAACTCAAAACTTAGCTGACGCAAATACTCTTCTTGTTAATCTTGAACCAACGAATTATTTTCGTTTAGATGGTGTTAGTGAAGACTCAACAGATGCAATCACATCGTTCGTCTTAAAAGCTCAAGCAAATAAAGATAAGAAAATGTATTTAGTTGTTGATTCAACAGTCGATCCATTATTTGCCTTAGCAGATTTAGGATATGAAAATGTTCCCCAAAATTTAGTTTTAATAAAAACGGTAAGTGTTACTAAACACCAAGAGGGCGGAAGAAATTATTTTTTTGGAGCTGTTTACTCAAGTGATCAAGAATTATCTTCAGATATTTCTAAATACAAAAATGGTTTAGGTGGGAATCTTTACGAATCACATATATTACATTTTCCAAGACCAACAGAATCAAGTCTTAGGAAAAGAAGAGAAATTGTCAAAAACCTTAATGAATCAATATCGGAAATACAAACTAAAGAAAATGGGTGGTCAATAACTCCTCACACCTATCATGGCTTCATCTTTCCACCTTCAAATCTAATTAAAGATATTGTCGAATTAGGAAAAACTATTTCCAAGGAAGAATTAGAAGTGAGATTAAAAATAGTTAACGACTGTTTATTTAATACGATTCGAGAACTTGTAGAAGAAACTGATAGTACAGAAATCGAAATGGGAGATAGTTTTGGTCTACCTCAAACAAGAGTAAGCATACAAGGTGGTTTTAACACAATTGATGGCATTACTTTTAGACTTAAATTACCAAGAATTTGTATTGGATATGAATCTAAAGTAGAGGTTGTGATTAGTTTTGTGAAAAGATTGACAGAACAACTCAATAAGTTGAATTTTCTATAAGAAAATACCTTCTTAAAATTCTAAAAATAGGTGTACACTCTGTGTATGCCAACTGTACCGTTAAATTCTGAATCTTGGTCAACTGTAAGTTTGGGAAAACCTGGCAAAATCCTTACACGAATAAACCCTCCAATGATTGCTTATTTTAGAGCAATCAGAAATGATCCAAACCAAACAGGTCCCACAAGCGCAAATGAATATATAGCTTCAAGACTTGGAAGCGAAATTGGATTACCGATGGCAAAAATTGAATTTATAAATCATGAAGATTCTCTTGGAACTATTTCTTTTCTAGTTGCAACTAACGCACAAACTTGGAGTAATTTTCCTTTTGCTAATGATTTTGAATTAAATCTTAATGATGTTAAACAAGTTGCAGATATGATTGTTTTCGATACATGGATACAAAATGATGATAGAAACCAAGAGAATTTGATGAATGTAAAAAATATATACACGAAAAAGTACGATTTATATTTTATAGATAATACTGAAAGCTTGTATGGAAGTCCAAAACCAACTACACGCAACTCTGGTAATTTTTCTGCGGAAGGGGTAATAAAAATTGACAAATTTAAAGAACTTCTTAATCGTGATTTCGCTTTTTTTGAACCATCAATTTTAAAAGTTGAATCTATCCAAGACGATATGATAAGTAGTATCATAGAGGAAGTACCAGCCGAATTTATACTTGACGACGAGAGAAAGTTTATAAATGAATTTATTAAATCGAGAAAAGCTGGAATAAGAAAATACTTTGAGGATGTTTGTAAGACTAATAAAATATGAGGTATTCAAAAGTTGAGTATAAGGATTTTCTAAAACCTGACATGTCTGTTTTGTTAGGAGTTGTTATTCAAGATGACAAAAGTGTGACAACAAAATTTGACTTAACACCTGCAAAATTTGAATTAGTTAAAACAATTAGTCCTGAAGCAGATTGGAATACATTTAGATTATTCGATACAACCTTCAAAGAAAGTTTCTTGTCCAAAGATGTTATTGTTACATCTGGAAATTATGAGAAAAAAGAATTTAAGATAACCGATCCTTTTTTCTTAAAATACTTAAATCAAAAGTATCAAAATAATTATAGATTCAGTGAACCTGAGGAAATAGATGATGCCAAGAAAGTGTTTGACTTAATGGTCTCAATGGGAAATTAACTCTCCAAATTAAATTATTGCTCCTTATTATTGCGACAAGAATATCTTTTCTCTTGCTACGAAGGTGATAAAATGCGATAAGTAAAGTTAAAGATGTAATGAAATGGTAAACACTAATGAATCCACTCTTGAGTATCTTGAGAGCTTATATAACAGAATAAGCAAATACGAGACTCCAAAGACCTTTTTTCTTTCGCTTTTTGAATACATGGAAGAGTACGAAAACAATCCAATCCTTAAACCAATCTGGAAATCGATAACTAAACTTGGGAAAAAAGATAATGCTCCTTTAAAAAGACTTGAAAAGAAAATCCTTATAGACATAGATAAGGCATATCAGGAAGTAAAGCAGTATGTTGAGAAAAACTCTGTAACAAATACTTTAGCTGTTGATGCAGTTAAGAGATACGAGGCTCACAAAAATGGTACCCTTACTACTTCACAGAATCGAGTAGAAGCACTTGGTGGATACGTGACTTATGCTTTGTTGGCATTATTGGAAGACAACGATCACGATTACTTTCCTTTTGTAAAAAAGTTTGGAACTTTCATTGATAATAAACACGTAAAGGAGTGGACTTTATCACCAAGTTACCTAGATTGGCAAGAGCAGCAAAACTATATTGATCGTATTAAACTCGCTAAAGTTTGGTACAGTTGGGATCAAATAGCATTTTTTTACAACCTTTACAAGGATTACGAGAAGATGCGTAGGGACTACTTTAACAAGAAACAGTTCATAAACTTATTAGGCTTAAATGACATCTTTAGAGATTTAAATGAAACTATTAGCTGGAAAAAGGATCCCAAGAGGTATTTAAAGACATTTGATGTGGGAGATTACCAAGTACACTTTCAGAGGGTGCATTCCTATGTAAAACGACAACTACAAAGCGAGCAGCAGGAAAAAGTTATAGAAGCTAAATACAAACTTTTTTCTTTTATCGAGAATGTATTGAGCATTAACGGAAAAGAGGTTAAATTCAAAAGGGATACTAGAAAATTTAGGTTTATCAAGCTTCTTTTAGCTAATCCAAAGGGTATCTACTTTGGCGAGATAACAGAACAGCTTGAAGGAGCATCAATTGATGGAACTAAGGATGTAAAGAATATATGCTATGAAATGTGCAGAGGAATCCAAAATAGCTTAGCAAAAATCGGAGTTACAGATTTCCTTGAATACGACTACAATCAGGCAAAAATAAACAAAAATTATAAAATAACTTCAAATTAGCTTCGTTTTCCGTATACGGAAAGTACACAATCAGGTACGAAATCACTTCTTTAAACTTCATTTATGAAGACAATTAGTTTACCTAATAAACAAGAAAATTTTGACAAAGAAGCTATGGAAAGACTGGTAAAGTTCTTTTCAATTCTTATTGAAATCGATCAGCGAAACAAAGAGAAAGAGGTGATTAAAGATGAAAATAAAAACTAATTTCAAGAATGAAATAGAGGTTGCTTTGCAAAAATTTTATTCACAATCACTGAGCGAATCGATAAAAAGAGGCATTGAAGCCAAAAGAAGGAGAAATAATGAAACCAAAACTAACTGAAATACAAATAGTTCCAGTCAAACCACAAAACGGTTTAATAGCATTTGCGAGTTTTATTTTAAACGACAGCCTTTATCTTGGCTCGATTGGAATAATCACAAGACCAGAAGGCGGTTATCGGCTTACCTATCCTACTAAAAAAATTGGGTTTAGAGATATGAATATTTTCCATCCAATCAACAAGGAGTTTGCAGATCAAATAGAAAAGGAGGTATTCGTAAAACTTGAAGAAGTAATGAACAAAAATGATAGACACGATAGCTTTAACACTTAAAATGAATACATTTAAAATTCTTGAGCCAGATAGATTTACTCCTTCAGCGAGTAACTTATTAGATACAAGCTACAAACTAGGTGGCAGAGCTAATAGTTGGTGTGTGCAAAACCCTTCACCAAGAGAGCTTAAAAGCGGAATATACAAGCCAAGATTAACTCTTACAAGAAGAATGAATCGGCAACATATTTCAGAAATTACTTTAAAAGTTGAGTTCTCTTTACCCAAACTATTGTTTAATAACAATTTCGATGAGGTAGAAAATAATGACTTTTATGAGATTGTAGTTATCTTAGCCCAAAAACTTAAAGATATGGGTATTGAAGTCACAGAATTTGATTTAATATCTTCGCTTGTTTCTGTCGTTCACTACTCCAAAAACATACCCTTAACTGATGGCTCAACTCCATATATGTATTTAAAGGAGATTCAAAAATCCAATATTTCCCAAAGGTTGGATTTTAATCAAACAGATTTTAGAAACGAAGGTCATTCTGTTAAGTTTCGTACAAATACTTTCGAAATAGCTTTTTACGATAAGATAAAAGAGTTAGAAAAAGGAAAAATAAGTAAAAAAAGAACTGAAGAAGATAATACAATTCAAATGAATCTTTTTGAAAAGATGTCTGTGCGAAAACCATTTGAACTTTTACGCATAGAAATAAGGCTCAACCAGAGACAAAAGATTAAGCAAGTATTGAAATTGATAAGCCTAAACATGGAACCAACTTTTGGAAATTTATTCAGTAAAAGCGTTTCTCAAAAAGTATTACTTTATTATTTAGATCAGGTAGAAAATAATTATCCAAAAACATTGGCTTTTACCCCTAGATCCCATAAGGATTTTATTGCTCAATTTCGCATTGATAATCCACAAGCACAAATGAAGGATTCTTTAACTGCACTAGGCCTTCATCACATCCTAGAAGAGATAGGAACAAGGGAAACAAGAGAATTACTTGAAAAGAACTCAGCACCAAGTTGGTACAGTCTTATAAAGAAAATGAATGGCTTTGTTTATCCTAAAGGGAAATTCTTTCCATTTAAAGTTATTAGAGATTCGATTGAAGAATTTAAACCAGTAAAACTCGTTGACTTTGAAGATAGAATGTTAAATAATGATAAATATAAATAAAATGAAAGAAGAATACTATTCCATTGAAGAAGTTTCTAAAACATTAAAGGTTGCCTATCTTACAGTTTATAGATGGATACAAGCAAAAAAACTTGTGGCTATTAAAGCTGGTAAGCAGTATCGGATAAGCAAATTTGAATTAGATAAATTTGTTAATAGGCACAAATAAAATTATGAATACCAATTCTTTAAATACAAACTTACATAAAGCAAACAGAGCAAAGAAAGATGAGTTTTACACTCAAATTGCTGATATTGAAAAAGAGCTAAAACATTACAAAGATCAATTTCACAGTAAAGTGATTTTTTGTAACTGCGACGATCCTAAAGAAAGCAACTTCGTGAAGTACTTCAGTTTGAATTTTGAACATTTGGGGCTGAAGAAATTGATCGCCACCCATTACAAAGAAGCAAATTTGTTTACTCAGGAAGCACCTTATAAAATGGAATACACTGGCGATAAAAATGGCAACCATATGCCTGATCCCAGCGAATTTATGACCAAGATGATTAGCGATGGTGATTTTCGCAGTAAAGAAAGCATAGAACTACTCAAAGAAGCCGACATAGTGGTTACCAACCCACCGTTTAGTTTATTTCGCGAATATATCGCGCAGCTTATGGAACATGAGAAGAAGTTTTTGATTCTTGGCGATCAAAATGCCATAACTTATAAAGAAACTTTTGGCTACATCAAGGACAACAGATTGTGGCTTGGTTATGATAATGGCGGTACAAAATGGTTTCAGGTTCCAATGGATTATGACATACCCACAGAATCAAGAAAGAAAATTGAAGATGGTTTGAAGTATCTCAGTATGGGAAGAATTTTGTGGTTTACAAATCTTGATACCGCTAAACGACACGAGAATACCGTGTTATACAAGAAATACTCGCCAGAAGAATTTCCTAAATACGACAATTATGATGTCATAAATATTGATAAAATTTCCGATATTCCTATTGACTACAATGGTGTAATGGGAGTTCCGATTACATTTATTGATAAATACAACCCTGAACAATTTGAAATATTAGGTATCGCCAATTCTGCAAGGTGGATTGGTTACGAATGTCTCACTATCATTCAAGGTAGGAAAATATACAATCGTATTTTAATTAAACAAAAAAAATGATATGAAAATTGAATTACACAAAGTTTCAGTGCGTGAAGTAATATCTGGCTACAAAGACAATGCCGAGGAAGGTGTTGTAGCTTATAATGGCAAACTTGATATTCGTCCTAAATATCAGCGCGAATTTGTCTACAAAGGCCATCAGCGCGATGCTGTTATCGAGACAATTAAGAACGGCTTCCCGCTCAATGTGATGTATTGGGTCAAAACCGACGAAGGTAATCATGAAGTTTTGGATGGTCAACAGCGCACTATTAGCATCGGGCAATATGTGAATGGAGACTTTTCATTGGATGATCGGTTTTTTCATAACTTAACTGATGAGGAACAAAACAAAATTCTAGATTATGAACTAATGATTTATTTCTGTGAAGGTACAGATAAAGAGCGATTAGATTGGTTCCGAATTATTAACATTGCTGGTGAAAAACTCACTGAACAAGAGCTTCGCAACGCGGTATATACAGGCCCATGGCTTTCTGACGCAAAGATTAAGTTCAGTAAATCGAACTGCGCTGCGTATCTCTTGGCAAACGATGGTGGACAATTGATTAGTGGTTCGCCAATTCGACAGGAATATCTCGAAACTGCTCTTTCATGGATCAACAATGGAAAGATTGAAGATTATATGGCAAAACACCAACATGATTCGAATGCCGATGAGCTATGGAATTACTTCCAAGATGTGATCGCATGGGTGCGTATTACCTTTATAAATTATCGAAAGGAAATGGCTAGCGTAAATTGGGGTGAATTATATAACCAATTTAAAGACAAGAAACTAAATGCAAATGAACTTGAAGTCGAGATTGCTAAATTAATGCAAGATGAGGATGTGACGAAAAAATCTGGTATCTACCCATATACTCTAACCCGACAAGAGAAGTATCTTTCAATACGAGCGTTCACCGATAAAATGAAACGCGAAGCATACGAAAGACAGAAAGGTATTTGTGCAAAATGTGGAAAGCATTTTGAAATTGAAGAAATGGAAGCCGATCATATTAACCCTTGGTACGAAGGCGGTAAAACAATTGCAGAAAACTGTCAGATCTTATGTAAGCAAGATAATCGAACTAAATCTGGTAAATAAAGTTATTTTATGAAAGCAATAATAATTTCACGAGTAAGCACTGAAGAGCAAAGGGAAGCTGGAAATTCATTGCCAGCTCAAACAGCTAGACTTGAAAAATATCGTCTAGGTAAAGGTTTTGATCTTCTAAAGAAGTTTGAATTTGATGAAAGTGCATATAAAACAAAGAGAGATGATTTTGATAATATTCTTGATTTTGTTATTGCACAAAAAGAAAAAGTAGTAGTTTGCTTTGATAAAGTAGACAGATTATCTCGTAATGTTTTTGATAAACGAGTTTCAATTCTCTACGATAAAGCTTTGAGCGATCAAATTGAACTCCATTTTGTTTCAGATGGCCAAGTCGTAAATAGCCAAATATCGGCAGTTGAGAAATTTCATTTTGGGATTAGCTTAGGATTAGCAAAATATTACTCTGATGCTATTAGCGACAATGTCAAAAGAGTTCAAGAACAAAAACTTAGAATGGGATTTTGGCCACATAAAGCACCATTTGGATATAAAAATATAACACTTGATAACGGTAAGAAGGATATAGTTGTAGATGAATATAAATCCAGAATAGCTCTTAAAGTTTACGAGTGGTATGGTTCAAAGACTTCTACTTATAGACTTATCCTCAAGAACCTTAAAGATGAATACAATATCAAATGGAGCATGGCTCATTTGGCTGATGTTCTTAGTAACACTTTTTATATTGGTGTTATGAATTGGCATGGCAAACTTTATCCTCATGGGTATGAATTATTTATAAATAAAGAATTGTTTGATAGAGTGCAGGAAGTTAGAGACAGTCACAATAAAAAGAAGTTTAAATATGCTGGGAAACCCTATTTCTATCGAGGATTACTTAGATGTGGCCAGTGTGGCTGTGCAATAACACCAGAGAAGCATAAGGGGCATGTTTACTATCACTGTACTCAATACAAAGGCAAGCATAACGCTGGATGGTTAAGAGAAGACAAAATTACTGAACAAATAGCCGATAAATTTAAGAAGCTCCAAATTCCACAAGAACATGTCAATGAAATTATTAGTTCACTCAAAGAAACCCACGAGAATAAGATGGAATTTCATAACAAGCAATTTGATGTTTTAACAAAGAAGAAAAAGGAGTTGACACAGAGTCTTGATAATCTTTATCTCGATAAATTGAAAGGGAGTATTACTGAGAGTGAACATGCCAGATTCTTTACAAACCTTAATGAACAATCAGTTGATATTGATACAAGACTCTCAATGTTACAAGAAGCACAGGATAACTACTTTATCACGGCTAATTACATCTTAGAGTTGACACAAAAGGCTTATAAATTGTTCCTAAGTTCTGAAATTGAAGAAAGACGACAACTTTTGAAATTAGTATTCTCGAACCTTACTATGGAAGGCAAAAAAGTCCAATTTGAAGCCCAAAAACCCTTTGATACAATCCTATCTTTTGCAGATAGTCCATCTTGGGGTCACTTACCATGTGATGTTCGAACTTGGGTCTCTGTAAATCAATACTCCTTAGGTTTTAATATCTCTGCTTTTTCTTAAGTTATAGATTGGTTGATATAATACCTTCATGATTGGAACAATGACAGTTACACCAAAATTGTTACCTCACACCGGGGATCGGGATGACTACATTGTAGACATATTAGGGCCAGAGCCTAGCACGCCTAAAATGAGTGTTCCACTTTCGTTTACAGGTACTGTTCTGGCAATTTGGAAAGTTGATTCAAAGAAGGCAGCAGAAGAAATTGCGCGAACTATATTTGGAGGAGGAGAAGCTGTAATAGGTACAATAGGAACCGCTTCTGGTTTCCCAAAACAAGGATATTGGTTTGATAGTTACAACTCTGGAGATTCACTTGAAGAAACAATAAACAAAATTCTCAATAAAGGTGACACTCAGTTTATCAAAAATAGATCATCAAATGGAATTTACGGACTACTTATAGGTGAAGAAAGTGGAGATATTTTAGAAAATATTGACAAGTTTTTTAATGAAAAATTTAAAATAGATTTTTTCAAAAAATTAGATGAGGTTTTTGCGTTAAGCGAAATAGCAGATACTCTCGCAGCACCTCCTCAGGATAATGCTAATTTTTTATATAAGGTATGTCTACTTTCAAGCATTATAGATGCAATTTCTGTTAGGCTTGAAAGCGAAAAAGGATTTTATTGCCCTGGATGTAAAAGAACAGTAGTGAGTAGTATAGCAGCTCTTAAAAATTGGTTAATTCCCAAAGTTGGAGAACAAAAGGCGCAAGAGCTTGTTGAACCTCTCAAGATGATAAGGAAAATTCGAAATCAGTTCCCGATACATAATCATTATGAGTCTAAAAATGGCATTCGTGTTGCAAGTAAAGCAATTACATCGGCAAATGATTACTTTAAATTTACTAAAGATAAAGATTTTACTACTAAGTGGAATATTATTTTAGCTAAATTTAATTGCAGTTTTTTAGATATTATTGCGGCACTTAAATAAAGATTGATAAATTTCTTAAAAGGAAGTTTTGACTATCTCTCCCGTACATTTATTTACCGTATACCACTGATGAACAGAATTGTGATCAGACAGTCTATTAGCTAATTGCACCATATAAATACGAGTATCTTGCCCCTCAGAAGTTGCAATTCCAACAAATGCATTAGAATTTTGTGAAAGGTAATCTTTAACCTCTTTTAAGTTTTGAATCATATCGATAGCTTGAGATGAATTTATATCCTTACAATTATTTATAGATTGTGCAGTAGGTTTGTTTTCTCTCTCATGGATCTTATTTAAGAAGAAAATTCCCAAAAGGAACACTATGAGCAACATAATCACATATTTGAATCTTCCTATTCTGTAGACATAACTAATTGGAAAATAATTCTTTGTATTTTTCATAAAATTGATCTTGTCTTTTAGTCAATTGCTCTTGATCTTCATATGCGTTTTGCACAAACTTTAAAATAGTTTCATTGGTTAGACTATTTTTAATAAGAATTGTGAAAGCCATTCGTTTAGCATTGGGAAGACCTACTCCAAATTCGTTATTAGTTACAGCATAGAGGCATGTGTCTAATTTTTTATTGTAATGATATTGAGGATCATATACAGTACCAATGCCATATTTTTCTTGATCCTGTACAAATAATTTTTCTCCTATGTCATGACATTTAACCTCGTTATTAAAATTGTTTTGGCTGTTATTTTTTAACAAAGAATATTGATATTCAATCTGTTTGTTTGCCAAATATCCTTCAGATTTGGATTTTAAATAAACTAACATGGAAGCACAAAGTATCGCTATTACTATACCCAATATTATCTTTTTCCTGCTTTTAAACATCTAGCTTCAAGTATACGATCAGGATTTGACTATAGTCAATACTAATTAGATCAAGTAATAGGCATAATCGGCCTATGGCTATAGTCAATAAAAAGCTTGGTGAAAAGTTAAGAAAAATCAGAATCCAAAGAAAAAGAACCCAAGAAGACGTGGCATACGAAGCAAAAATTGATTACAGTTTTTATAATCAAGTAGAAAATGGAAAACGCAATGTTTCTGTCAGAAGGTTAGCGAAAATTGCGAAGGCATTAGGTGTTACCACAAAAGATCTTATAGACTTCTAGCAAAGATTAAAAAAATAATTCTTCTACTCTTTACCTTGACTGTGAAGCACCAAAGGTAACATATCAGTGGGTACTGGGGAGGGGTGATATTCCGTCTTGATCAACAAATTCTTCAATAGTTAATTTTCTTTGAATCCCATGAGGCATCTGTTTTCCTTCTGGTATAACCCTGTTAAGGATTGAATTGGCTGCTTTGATTCGATCAGAAGAGTTATCTGAACCTAGCGTATCAACAAGCGTCTCAGCGGCCCTCTGAGAGGCTACCTTTAATATGTTTATTGCCTGAGCTGGAAAATCATTTAAGAGAGTATTATATACAGGTTTCAAATACTTCCATCTTTTATAAAAACCTCCAATAGATAATTTTAAATCCTTTCTTGCTTTTTCCGCAGATCCCGAAAAACAAACCGACATCACTATTTTTCTATCCTGACTATCTAAATCTTCCCATTTTAAGCTGTATTTACTATCCTGAGCCAATAGTTGTTTATCAGATATTGAAGTTAAATTGCCCATAATTATTACATTTTACCATAGTAATCTAGGTCAAACTGGATAGGGCAATATTGACAAAAAATTTGCATTTTATATAATAGCTCTAGTTAGTTATCTGACTTTCGATTAAAGAGGGCACCTCACGAAAGCGTTTATCGCGTTCGTGATTTTTTTTGCTCAAAAATGAAAGACAGAAAAACAATTATCCCTGAATTAGATCTTCAAGAAATCATAAAACCCAATTGTGTAGGGCAAAAGTGTCCTGTTTGTAATGGTTGGGGTACTGTTTCCTTCAAAAAAATTATTTGCCATGCATGCGGCGGTAAAGGCTACATTGTCATTCCAATAGAGATAGAAAGAAAGAAGGAGCATGGTTCACAAGATTAACGATATCGAAAAAATCTATCCCAGTTGGTATGATCCAAATCACGATCTATCCTATGACGATCAGAAATGGACTTGGGAGAACACGCCGTTATCTGAAGAGTCTGAAAGAAGAACAAGAGACACACAAACAAATGCTAATGTCTTAAATGAAAGTGTTAATGGTAGCTCCAAACTCTTTGTAAACAATAGACAAAATTCAAATAAACTTGAGGCAATCTCAAAACTTAAAACATGCACTTATAAAACTCCACCAAAACAAATTGCCTACCATTTAACTTCATTGTTTTCTGATGAAGATACAAAAGAAGGGCATTGGTTATTTATTGCCCAACACTACAATCCCAGAAGCATAAACCAGGTCATCAGAAAAATAACCAAACAACATCAAAGAGGGGAAAGAACAATTAAATATCCAGCCAAGTATTTCACTTTCCTAATTAAGAAAAGAAAACAGAGAAAAGAGTTCAGAAATAACAATGCTTGCTATAAACATCAAGCTTCAGCTTCGGAGGATACTTCATGAATTTTTTTATATTAAAGGCCATAAAAAATGGTGTAGTAGTAAAAGAGTGCAGAACTCATTCCTTAAGAAGGTTTTTGAAAAATCTACGTACGATTAATTGGGGATATGGGGGTACAGAAGTGTATCTCAAAGTTGATTATGGAAAACACTTTAATAATTATGGCAATCTATCGGATTTTCATAATGATGGTATTTATGAAAGTGAAAAAGATTTATGGTTGGCATTTAAGGCTTTTACGGAGAAATAATGTTATCAAAACAAGCAATTGATGAATACAAAGAGATTTATAAAAAGGAGTTTGATAAAACTTTATCTGACGAGGAAGCTGCTAAAAAAGCAAATGACTTACTTAATTTATTTAAAACATTTATTAAGAGTTCGAACATCAACTCGTCAGCCATATTGACCAAGAAAAATAAGAAGTTACCATGAAATTAGATAGCTATAAAAATAAAAGTCAGATTAAAATGAAAACCAATTATGTCATGTATTGTAGAAAATCTTCAGAGAGTGAAGACAGACAAATGGCTTCTATTCCTTCACAGATTGCAGTATTAAAAGAATTAACAGCTGAAAAAGGAATCCATGCCTTTAAAAAATTTTCTGAATCTAGATCAGCAAAAGCTCCAGGCAGATCGGAATTTGATCGCATGTTACAGTTTATAAAAGAGAGAAGCGACATTAAGGGAATCGTTTGTTGGAAGTTAAACAGATTAAGTAGAAATCCAATTGATACTGGTGCCTTACAATGGCTTTTACAAAATAAAAATATTGAAGAGATTGTAACGCCAAGTAAGACTTATACTGAAATTGATAGTGATTTTATTATGGCGGTAGAAGGAGCACAAGCAAATCGTTTCATTAGAGATCTCAAAGAGGATACTAAGAGAGGAATTGATGCTAAGTTAGCAAAAGGACAAGCTCCACTACTAGCTCCAGTTGGTTATAAAAACGACACATACAAAAGGCAAGGTGATAAAACTATTTCCCCTCACAAAATTTACTTTCCACTTATGAGAAAAATGTTTGATCTGGCTTTAAGTGGGACATTTAGTATTAAAGAGTTATATGAGAAAGCTATGGAAATGGGACTTCAAACAACTCGTGGCAGAAAAATAAGTAGGTCTCACTTTGCGAGTCTTCTTAGGAATCCATTTTATGCTGGTAAATTTATATACGCTGGACAGTTGTACCAAGGAGTTCATAAACCAATGCTTAGAGAAGAAGAGTTTAATGCACTACAAGATATACTTTCTGGAAGATCGCGACCAAGAAAACAGATCCATAACCACCCTCTAACTGGACTTATTATGTGTGATTGTGGTTATAGAATAACGGCTGAAAGGCATAAAAAGAAAAGTGGTTTGATTTTTGATTATTATAAGTGCTCTAAAAAGAGTAAAGGTTGCAATCAACCTATGATTTCAGCTTTTGAGCTTGAAAAACAAGTCCACGAGTTTTTAGGGAAAATAAAGTTATCTAATAAATTTGTTGAATGGGCTTGCAAATGGTTAAAAGAGGCTGAATCTCAAGATAGGGAAGTAAGACACAAATCTTTTGAAGCTTTAAAAAGACAATACAAGGATGTAACTAAAAAGATAGAGATTCTTTATGATGCATGGCTTGATTCTAAACTAAACAAGGATGATTTATTAAATGATCAGGAGTACAAGGTAAAAAAACAGGAATTACTATCTCAAAGAACTAATATTCACACCAGACTAAATAATGTAGAAAACGATTGGGAAGCCTGGACTGAACTATCTATTCAAACTTTTAAATTCGCAGAATCTGCTCAAGAGAGATGGCTCAAGGGCACAGTAGACGAGAAAAAAGCAATAATGACTGTTATTGGATCGAACCTTGTGCTTAAAGATAAAAAATTAAGCATAGAAGCTAAAACACCTTTCGTGATGATTGAAAAAGCATGGGCAAATAAATCGAACTCATATGATGAAGCTAACTTAGGCTCAGAGTCTTTTATGAAGACAGTCTTGGGTGGCTGAGCGGTCTCGAACCGCCGACCTCCTCCTCCACAGGGAGGCGCTCTAACCAACTGAGCTACAGCCACCATGCAAAACCCTAACTAAGCTGTATTATACCAAATTGAAGATTATTTATGCTTCTTTTGTTTCCTTGGAGACAAGTCTTTAACTATGGCAATCTCGTCCTCGTCTACTGCCTCGCCAATTGTTTTATCGTCAGGGTCATTTCCAAAACCGGTTCTATAGTTGTCATCAATATTTTCCACATCTTCACTATCAATTTGTCTGTTATCCTCATCATCAATATTTTGAATATTACTTTGTGGAATAGTCACATCATGCTGTTGCCTTGTGTTATCATCACTTGCCATAACTTAATTATAACCCCTGAAGCAAAGAAGTAAACTGTGAGCGGGTAGGGGGAGTCGAACCCCCATCATCAGTTTGGAAAACTGAGATAATGGCCGCTATACGATACCCGCAAATAAAATTATTATAACTCTCTTCTTTGGTCGGGGTAGCGAGATTCGAACTCACGGCCTCCGCGTCCCAAACGCGGCGCTCTACCAACTGAGCCATACCCCGGGTGCCGAGAGAGGGACTCGAACCCTCACGAGGCTAATGCCTCATGGGCTCTTAAGGCCCACGTGTCTACCATTTCACCACCTCGGCAAAACTTAACTAACAAGATATTATAACATTGAGGCCAGGTAGGAAACAAAAAGTGGATGGGGAGTTAGGGGCCTACTTATATATTCTGGGTGATATTGGGTCCCTACAAAAAATGGATGGTCTTTTAATTCTATCGCTTCCACTAATTTTCCATCTGGAGATGTCCCTGAAATTATAAATCCAGCTTTTTCCAGATCTTTTTTATATTTATTATTAAATTCATAGCGGTGCCGATGCCGCTCATAAATTACAGACTTAGAAACTTTTCCCTTTCTGTCCTGGTACCAGGGAGCATTTTCTACTTGTCCATATTTTTTATAAGCTTCATCCAGTTTTGTTCCTTTTTTAATTAAACAAGGCCAGGCCCCTAATCTAATTGTCCCTCCATATTGCTTTTTCTCTAGGTATTTTTTCTGGTCCGGCATAACATGGATTACGGGATATAGAGTCTTTGGGTCTGCTTCAGTTGAATTGGCCCCTTTTAGCCCCACCACATTTCTAGCAAACTCAATCGTTGCCATTTGCATTCCAAAGCAAAGCCCCAGATATGGAACTTTTTTGGTTCTGGCAAACTCGACTGCTTTAATTTTCCCTTCCGTCCCACGAGAACCCCAACCTTGGGGAACTATAATGCCATCAAATTTCTCTAGTGTTTCTACGCCAGATTTCTCAATTTCATCTGTATCAATCCAAGAAAGGTCAACATGAACTCCCAACTTCCATGCAGCATGACGAATGCTTTCTACGACAGATACATATGAATCCACAAGTTGATAATCTCCTGTCACAAAATACTTTCCAACCATAGCAATTTTAATTTTTTTAGGCCATTTTTTGACAGCTCGCGCAGCCATTTCCTGCCATTTTTTAAGCTCTTTATGTTTGCCATTTTTAAGGGTTAAAAGATTTAGGCAAGTAGAAGCCAAGTGGTGATTTGGCTTATGAAACAATAGTGGCACTTCGTAAATTGTATTTAAGTCAGGTGCCGAAAATACACGAGCCGCATCAATATTGCAAAATAGGGCCAATTTATCCAGGCGTTTATTATCTAAAGGCTTTTCGCTTCTTGCAATTAAAATATCTGGTTGAATTCCAAGCCCATTTAAAATATGAACTGAAGTCTGCGCGGGCTTACTTTTTAGTTCCCCAACATTGGCTAAGTATGGAAGATAAGTTACATGAACATGAATTACATCTCTGGGATTCCTGAGGCGGAGGATCCTCGAGGCCTCAAAGAAAATGCCATTTTTGTATTCACCAACCGTGCCTCCATATTCAACAATTACAATTTCAGCTTTATTAACTTCTCCGGCTTCTCTGATCCTTCTAATTATTTCATCAGTTACATGGGGAATCACATCAACTGTATCCCCGCCATAATCAAATGCTCGCTCCCGCCTAATTACTTCACTATAAACTTGTCCCGCTGTAATATAGTTTTCCCGCATTAAGTTCTCCCCAGCAAAGCGCTCGTAGTGCCCCAAGTCTTCATCTGTCTCCATTCCATCATGGGTCACAAATACTTCTCCATGCTCCTGAGGGCGAAGAGTCCCAGCATCCACATTAAAGTACATATCTGCCTTAACTGGAGTGACTTTATATCCGCGGGAGCGAAGAAGAAAACTTAGAGAGGCTGTGACAATCCCTTTACCAAGGCCACTAACAACGCCGCCTGATACAAAAATATATTTCAAATTTAGCCCTTTACAAAATAACAGTTGAGCTTAGGAAGTGTCAAGAAGAATTTGAGTACTTATATATTAATTGGCCCAATATGCCACAAATTCCTCCCAGCATTGCGTCTCTGATTCCTTGGAAGATAGAACTAGTGCTAAACATGGTTTGAACTTCAAAAAGCACTGATCTTCTGAATTCAGGATCTACAGTCATGAGTGCATACAAATTTGCCGAAAGACTTGAAAAATCTGCGAGGAGAACAAGTAAACCTATTGCTATCATTCCATTCAAAAACCCTCCACGCTTTGCTAAAAAACCTGTAACAATGCCTCCAAAAAATACTGATATGTACCAATGAATATTACCAGGATCATTAAAAGACCCAAAAAGGCTATTTAAAACTAAATCAATAAGAAAAGTAATAAAAAACCCTGCGGCAATTGCACGTATATATAAATGTTTCAACAAGTGCACCCGGGAGGAATCGAACCTCCACAACCTGTTCCGAAGACAGGGACTCTATCCGTTGAGCTACGGGTGCCTATTTCAGGTATAATTATACACTAATGGCAGATATTTCAGAGCAAATTACATCTATTGAGAAAGAAATCAGGGAAACTCCTTACCACAAGGGGACTGAGCACCATATTGGCTTATTGCGAGCCCGTATTGCAAGGCTTAAAGATAAAATGGTTTCGACTGAAAGCAGGAAAAGTGGCGGGGGCGGAGGATATGGCGTTAAAAAGCAGGGAGATGCAACTCTTATTCTAATTGGCCCACCCAGTGCTGGAAAGTCCACTTTAATTAATAAGCTCACCAATGCTGAGTCAAAAGTCGCCCCATACGCTTTCACGACAGTCTCGGTAATTCCAGGAATGCTTAAATACAAAGAATCCTATATCCAAATTCTTGATGTGCCTGGACTTATTGAAGGCGCTCAGGAGGGGAAAGGTCGAGGGAAAGAAGTGTTATCTGTTGCTAGATCGTCTGACTTGATTATATTCATGACTGACTCAAAAAGATTGGATTTCTTTAAAAAATTAGTGCATGAGCTGGAAGCTGCTGGAATGAGGATTAATAAAGAAAAGCCAAAAGTTCGGGTGGACAAGAAAATTAGCGGGGGGCTATTGGTCCATTCAAACATAAAACAGGAATTAGACAAAGCTACTATCAAAGATGTTGCAAGCGAATTTGGGGTTAAAAATGGCGAAATTACCATAAACGAAAAGCTAACGCTTGATAGGCTTATTGATACTTTTGCTAAAAATAGAGTTTATGTAAAAGCTATATATGTCGTAAATAAGGCAGATCTTCTAAAAAAATCCGACAAGGAAAAGCTTGACCCAAGAATTTTACAAATTAGTGCTGAGAAAGGAAAGGGAATTAAGATGTTAAAAGAAAAAGTCTGGGAAAAGCTGGACTTTGTGACAGTTTATCTGGTTAATGCAAATGAGGAGCCAAGTTTAAATAATCCGATGGTTGTAAAAAATAAAATAACTTTAAAAAATTTGGGTGAAAAAATAGGAAGTGAATTTATCGAGGGAAAAATCTCAGCCAAAATTTGGGGGCCTGGGGCCAAATTCCCAGCCCAGGAAGTGTCTCTATCCACAAAAGTCCAAGAAGGAATGCAAATTAGATTTGTCTAAAATCTTCTTACGTATGGCTTTTTCTTTTCCCTTTTAACTATAGTTGGCCTATCGTTAGAAAGATCTTTGGCAGCATTTTCTCCAGAATAAAAACTGGTGCTAGTTGGATTTTTACCAATTCCTCCAGTTTCTTTAATGTTCATATCTATCAATTCCTGTGTTTGCCTTGCTTTGTCTCTAAGCTGCTTATCAGTTCTTGTATCAATATTAAGATATTCCTTCAATTCCTCAGATGTCAGATCCCCAAAAAGATCTTTTATTTTCTCCATAAACGAATTATATCTCATCTGTAAAGCTTGTTTTATATATCTATCTGGGTTTGATATAATAGCCATGGTAGGCCGAAGTGCTGAAATTGGCAGACAGGCACGATTCAGAATCGTGTGCTCTTTAGAGCGTGGAGGTTCAAGTCCTCTCTTCGGCACAAGGCATGATAAGCGGGAGTGTTGGAATGGTAGACAAGCATGTTTAAGGAACATGTGCCCTAAAAGGCGTGCAGGTTCAAGTCCTGTCTCCCGCACCACTAAACAGAGTGAGGGCGCTTAACTCAGCGGTAGAGTGTTTCGTTTACATCGAAAAAGTCGGGGGTTCGAATCCCTCAGCGCCCACAGTTTGATATAATAAACGGTTATTTGCCGAGGTAGCCAAGTCGGTCACGGCGGGCGCCTGAAGAGCGTCAAATATTGGTTCGATTCCAATCCTCGGCACCTGTGCGGGATTAGCATAATGGTAGTGCAACTGGTTGCCAATCAGTGTACACGGGTTCGATTCCCGTATCCCGCTCCTAGTGCCCATAGGTAAATGGATATACCAGCTCCCTTCTAAGGAGTAATTCTCAGTTCGATTCTGAGTGGGCACACAAGTTGAAATACTTCAAAATATTTACCAGCTTTATTTTAGCTTTGATCCTGCTTTTCGGGAGTTGCTCTAATATCTTTGCAATTTACGATCCCACAACAACTGCAAATAATCGTTTTGGAATGCACATAGTTGATACTAATGACAAAGATTTAAATGCAGTTGCCAAATTAGTTAATTCCAACTCGGGTGACTGGGGATATGTTACTTTGGTAATTCAGAAAGGGGAAAAAGATACCAGAAGATGGCAAATCGTCATGGATAAAATGAGAAGGCTTCACTTAATTCCAATAGTGAGAATTGCAAGTGCCCCTATTGGTGAGGTATGGGAAAAGCCAAGTGTTGATGAAATTGATGGATGGGTGTCTTTTCTAAATTCTCTAAATTGGGTCATTAAAAATAGATATGTCATTATTGGAAATGAAGTAAACCACGCCAAAGAGTGGGGAGGTCAAATTAATCCAGGTGAATATACAAATTACCTTAGAACTTTCTCTCAAAAACTTAAAAAAGAGTCTGATAACTTTTTTGTCTTACAGGCCGGTTTTGATGCAAGTGCCACAAATTCCAAGCAGTCTATGGATGAAGCAAATTACATAAAGAGCATGCTTGAGTCTGACCCTAATGTTTTCGATTCTATAGATGGTTGGGATTCTCACTCTTATCCAAATCCCAATTTTTCTGGTTCAGCTGATGGAGTTGGTAAAGGAAGCGTACGAACTTATCTGTGGGAGCTAGATTATATAAAAACCTTAGGGGTTACGAAAAATTTCCCAGTTTTTATTACAGAAACTGGCTGGGTCCATAATTCAGAATTAGCCACAAATATCGGTCCTAAATTGGAAATGGCTTTTAAGAATGCTTGGAATAATCCTAAGGTAATTGCAGTCACGCCATTTATTTTTAATTACTCAGATCCGCCATTTGATATTTTCAGCTGGGTCAGGAAAGACGGGGGAATTTATGATTTTTATTATACCTATCAAAATTTGCCCAAGAAAGCGGGAGAGCCTATCCAAGAAACACGAGGGGAGATAATTACAGATTATTTTCCAACACTGGGGCAACCTAATCAATCATACCAAGCTCTAGTATTTGCTAAAAATACCGGGCAGTCCATTTGGAATAAAAACAATTTTTCGATCAAACCGGCTAGCAACGAAGATGCTCAAATAGATTCAGTTTTTCCAGATGTCACAGAACCCCAAGAAACCGCTATCATAGTCCTCAAAGGGCACTTCCCAGCTGCTACCGGCCCACACCCTAATGAGCTGGCTCTCACCTATAAAAATATTTATATTGGAAATGCTTTGAAGTTTGGAGTTAATATCACCCCCACCTTGCCACGACTCTTGGACGTAGTTACTACATTTGTTAAATTTGTTTTAAACCGAATTAAAGGGTAAAATTAGGCTCATGGGTTCGTAGCTCAGGGGTAGAGCAACTCCCTCTTAAGGAGATGGTCGAGGGTCCGAATCCCTCCGAACCCACAAACGCCCTAAACTTGACTTTAAAGCTGATATTCGTCAAACTACACTTTAGATGTCGCAAGAAGGGCCAATTCGTTTTTGGAAGAGCTTGTTCCTGGTCATTTCCTTCTTTGTTCTCACCCCAATTGCTTTAATTTCAAGCCTGGTTGCCTTAGTCTCAATTACACCCAAAACCAAGCTGGCCCTTCCAGCTGTAGTTGTCGAAAATTCCATCAACAAGCCAGGAGTTCAAGTTTATGCCTCCCTTCCCAATAAATACCCCACAATTACAGCCAGAATTGAAGCTAAAGATGCTAGGCCGGAAATAGTTAAGAAATACCTCGAAAGGTATAATTCACCCCTAATTCCATATGCTGAGAAAATCGTTCAAATTGAAGATAAATATGGCTTGGACTTTAGGCTCATACCAGCTATAGCACAACAGGAATCAAATCTTTGCCACATAATTCCATATGGCTCACACAACTGCTGGGGCTGGGGAATAACGGGCGAATCAAGCTTGGGCTTTAGTTCATATGACGAAGCCATCGAAACAGTTAGTAAAGGCTTAAAGGAAAATTATATTGACATGGGATTTGTCACGCCTGATCAAATCATGAAGAAATATACCCCATCTTCACCCGGCTCCTGGGCTAAAGGGGTAAACGAATTCATGGCCAGCATGGAATAGGGTCAAAACTTATGGGAGCATATTACGATACATATGATTACGCAAGCTATTGGGATAGTCGGCAATACGAACACGAAAGCGAAGTTATCGCAATTAAGGCTTTTTTAAATAGAATTCCGGCTATTTCTAGGGCTATTGAAATAGGAGGCGGATTTGGACGTTTAATTCCTTACTTTTCTTTTAGGGCAAAAACAGTCTTTTTATCAGAGCCATCAGGAAAGTTATTGTCCTTGGCCCGTGAAAAATTGGCTGAACTGAAAAACGTAAATTTCGTCCAAAGCAGGCTCGAAACCTTAACTAAAAAATTCAAAAGAAACAGCTTTGATCTTATTGTAATGGTTCGCGTCATGCACCATATTCCAAATGAAAAAGAGGTATTTTCAACCATTAATTATCTATGCGCTCCAAACGGGTACTTAATAATTGAGTTTGCTAATAAAATCCACTTTAAAGCACTTATCTCAAATTTATTGAAAGGAAACCTTGGCTTTATAGGAAATAGGGAAACTATCGATACACGAAGCGAAAAGTCAAAAAAAGCGAAAACCATTCCTTTTGTTAATTATCATCCTCTAACAATGGTTAAAGGGCTAGAAAAAAACGGGTTTAATGTCATAGATATTCGCTCTGTTTCTAACATCAGGAGCCCTTTCATTAAAAAGCACATTCCAAAACAAGTCCTATTATCGCTTGAAAATGCCCTTCAAAAACCCCTTTCTTATATCTATTTTGGACCATCCATATTTATCCTAGCCCAGAAAAAAGGGTAGTCAGGTAGAATACTTGACAAACCCATAGTTAAGTATTATAGTGCTTCTACGTTCTGAGGCTGATTTGCGCATAGCGATGAGGCGTTAGGATTTCCTTGGCCCTCCTTCTGGAGGGCCTTTTTTGTGGTCTAAAATGATATAATGCCCATAAGCCGAAGTGTTGAAACTGGCAGACAAGCAGGTTTTAGGAACCTGTGCTCGTAAGAGCGTGTGGGTTCGAGTCCCACCTTCGGCACCACGCCTAAATCTTCGTGGTATAATTCTCCAATGGTAATTAAACTTAGAACTTTGGTAGGGGAAGAATACAGACCTGATAATATCATTTATCGATCTGAGGAAGTACTTCCAACAGGTAGTGAATTAAGCTGCAGGATAGAACTTTATAATGAAGACTTTAGGGCAACAAGAATATTGGAAGAACCAAGCGTTCTAAGAGTTATAGACGAAAATACTCTAGAGCTTTGGTCTGACAAAAAAGTTATTAGAACCCTTAAAGGTGAAATTATAAATGAAGGCCAGGAGATGGGGTCTAACTCTGAATGGATATTTTACAGAGTACTTGAGAGTAAACTTCCAGTATCGCAGGATTTAAGAATATGGTTTCAAAGAGCAAAAAATATCGCTACTTTAGGATTTACGAACAGGTATTATTCTGAAAGTAAACTGATTTGGGAAGCGTCAACCAAGGAAAGAGAATAAACGTTTTTTTTTGACGCGGCACAATTGAAATTACCTCAGAAACCTTCTACACTAAATCATGCCAAACGATCCGATCCATATTCTCCCAAATAAATTTAAGTCAAATATAGATGTATTACTGCTTCTTATTCCTGCCATGGTTTTTGCGATTATTTTGACTATTCTCATTGCAAAACTACCTCACACTTTGGCGGGGTCAGCAGACCAGGAGGTACTAGGAAACGAGGCAGTATGGGTGAAGTAAAGAAATTATTCTTGATGCTCGCGGCTGTTGCTGCTTTTATTTTGGTTGTGGGATTAATTAGTAAAAACAAACTACAAGTCGGAACATCAAATTCTAACTTAAAGACTGTAAAAGTGGGTATGTCGCAAGTTTTGGTTACTGTTGCAGATACTGACGAGACCCGCAAAAGGGGTTTGAGTGGAATAACCAACTTGCCCGTTAATCAAGGTATGCTTTTTGTCTTTGATAAAAAAACTGCTACTCCCAGCTTTTGGATGAAAGGAATGCTAATCCCCTTAGATATGATCTGGATTAAAGAAGGCCGAATTACCCAAATTGATGCAAATATTCCTAACCCTACACCAGGCACTCTTGATAGCCAACTAAAGATTTATTCACCGGGGCAACCTGTTGATTATGTACTAGAAGTAAATGCGGGGTTTAGTGAGAAAAATAATATCAAGGTGGGGGATATGGTTACACTCTCTCTTTAGAACCCGAAGGGAGCGTCACTATCTGTCCATCTACCCATAAATAGCCTCTTACTATATCTTTTAAATTATTTATCTCTTCTTGAGTCGGCTCTTTTTGAACCTTAGTTGTTTCTTCAACTTCGTCTGGTTTAGAAAGACTAGAGCCAGCTCCATTTCTAAGAAGACGGATTATATTTGTCATTAAATTTATTTTAACTCACTAACTCCTCCAAAAGCAATCCTGTCTTGCAAGAAATCGCGTGCTTTTATGGCATTCCCAGTAATCACCGTATAATCTCCCCACTTATTATTTAACCCATCTATCTTATCAACGAATGCTTTCTTCTTTTCAACATTTTCGAATAGCTCTTCTTGAATATTTTCAACCTTCACCAAATTAAAACAGGTTATTGCCATAATATGAATTGGCTTTTCATTCTCTTTACAGAGATTAAAAATTCTTAGTACGTTCTTATATATATCTCTTGAATCAAAGATTGCTCTATTTAGTTTTTCACTTTTATGCCAATAAGAGTGATCTTTAAAAGAAAGGGAAAGGTGGACGCCTCCAGTTTGGTAACCATTTTTTCTGACTCGAGAGCCAGTTTTCTCACAAAGCTTTTGCAAAATTGAAAGAAGGTTCGTGTTAGAAGCCAGGGCGATAGAATTTCCAAAACTACGCCTCGAAAATTCAACGCTATCTATTTCATACCCACGAAGGCGCAAAAACCAATAGTATCCCACAATACTTGAAAAAGCTGCTTTTAATTTCCATAGTGGAGCTTGGTAAAAATCCATTACTGTCCTAATACCAACCGAGTTAAGTCTTATTTCATTTCTCACGTTAATTCCATGAAGGTCAACTAATGACAAGCTTTTGTAAACATCTAGAAAATTATTTACGTTTATCTCAATTAAGCCATCTGGCTTTTTATATGAAGATGCAGTCTTTGCAATAAATCTACTTGGTCCAATCCCAACTGAGACTGTAAGCCATTCTCCAATCTCTTCTTTGATTCTTTTTTTAATTTGGGCACCAACTCCATGCATAGTATTTAACCCCAAGGCCGGGTACCCAGTGAGATCCAAAACAAATTCATCAATCGATTTTGGGAAAAAATCATTCGTATAGTCTTTTAAAATCCGTCTTAATTTAAGGTGAACGTGCCTATACTTGGGCGGGTCTGGGGTAAGGGCAATTAATTTCGGACAAAGAATTTTGGCTTCTCTAAGTCTCGCTCCAGTTTTAATGCCAAATCTCTTGGCTTCAATTGATGGAGCTAGTATGCAACCATTACCACTTGTGTAAGCGGCAACCACTATGGGTTTACCTCGGTAGAGTGGGTTTGCTTGTTGTTCAATAGTTGCAAAACAAGAATTTAGATCAATATGCATGATTGTTGAAGGATTACTATTAAAATCCATCTGAAATTTCCTCCAAAGTCCACTTTAAATCATCGCTATTTAAGACCAGTCTCATAAATAGGTTACTAGAGATAACTGAAAAAACATGGTACAAAGTTATTCCTCTTCTATATTTATGGTGGAGCCCAAGCTCAGTAATTTTATAATTTCTATTTCTCCACTTAACCAGATAAGGAGTAGAGGTAAAAACAACTCCAACTTGTTCGGAGATTCTTTGGGTAGCCATTAGTTATTTATAAACCCAAACAAAATACAAAGTCAAGAGCCACTTGACACTCAACCGTTCCATAATGAATACTGAAAGCGTAGGGGGTGAGTATTAATGGCAAAAAGAAAAAAAGACGATATGATGGGAATGTTTAACATGGCCTGTTGTGGAGCTTGGGTCGGAGTGATTCACCTCGTTGGAGGAATTGGAATTGGATTTTTAGTAGCAAGTTATGTTGCTCTTCCAGATATGTCACTTTGGGGATGGATTTTGGTAGGCGTTTCAGTAGTTGGACATTTAGTAGGACTAACAAGATGCAAGAATTGTAAGATGTAAGGATGAAGAGAAGTTTATTTAGTTTAAGTCTAATTCTTGCTTTAATTCTGGGAGTTTTTGTTGATAGGTTTTTTATTCCCAGGCAGTCTGAGGTACCAATCATTCAAAGAGTAATCGATAGAAGCCTGGATAAATACAGTGTAGAGAATCTCTCTAAGGCTAACATAAAGCCAGCTAAACTTAATTTTGATATTCCCAATTCTAGCTTTACTATGGAATTCGCGCCTGATTTGGGTAATCAAACAAAAAAAGTTAGCGGGAGATTTGGATTCCCAGTAGATAGCAAAAAGGAATACCCAGTTGTTGTTATGATTAGAGGATTTGTGCCTCCAGAAATTTATAAGAGTGGTGTCGGCACCCAGCACGCTGCCGAAGTTTTTGAGAAAAATGGATTTATAACTTTGGCCCCTGACTTTTTAGGATATGGAGATAGCGATAAAGAAACAGATAACACCTTTGAAGCGAGGTTTCAAACATATACAACCATCATTTCACTTTTAAATTCAGTCGATCAGATTCCTAATTGGGATCATAAAAATGTTTTTATTTGGGCACATAGTAATGGTGGGCAAATCGCGCTCACAACTTTAGAAATTACGGGGAAACCATATCCAACTACTCTTTGGGCGCCAGTTACAGCCCCATTCCCATATTCAATTCTTTATTATTCAGATGAAGGGGATGATTTTGGAAAAGCTCTTAGGCATGGCCTAACTAGATTTGAGGAAATTTATGATGCAGACAAATATTCTATAAATAATTACTTTGATAAAATTTCCAAGGATATTCAATTGCAGCTTCATCAAGGACTTTCAGACGATGCAGTTCCGATTAAATGGAGCGATAATCTAAATAAGAAACTAAGCGATTTAGAAATAAAAGTAAATTATTACAAGTATCCCGGGACTGATCACAACATGGTCCCAAGCTGGAATACGGTTGTCGAGAGAGATCTGGCTTTCTTTAAAAATAACTTAAAGAATTAGCCTTGATACTGTATAATTAATTTGTGAAAGCAATAAAACAAAAAGCGCCTCTAGTCAAAGCCAAAATTGGCAGTAGTTTGGGGTTCCGTACAGCTGACCATTTCCGAGCTCGTGGATTTGGAAAGTACAATGTTCCCAAGTTTGACCCAGGTCGATTTAAAACCCAACACAAGGGCTAATTTATGGTATAATTCGACCCATGGCGGACATTATCAGTAATAGTATAGCAACAGCCGAAGACGGAGTAATCCAAATTACCTTCACTGTTCCCAACTCTTTAATTCAAAGGGAAGAAGAGGGAGCTCTTACAGAGTTTGCCAAAAATATTACCATTCCAGGGTTCCGAAAAGGCAAGGCACCACTTGCCCAAGTCAAAGCAAAAGTAGACCCTAGTGAACTGACTCAAAAAATTTTAAATAAATTACTACCTGAAGCCTATACAAACGCAGTAGTTACACATAAACTTAAGCCAGCAACTTACCCTAAATTTGAATTAATTTCCCAGTCTCCAACCTGGCAAGTTAGAGCAACTTTAGCTCAAATTCCTGACTTTGAATTAGGTGAATACGAAAAAGTAGTCGGAGGAGCACTTCGATCAGCCAACCTCAAAAAAGAAGCTACAAAAGAAGAAAAAGAACAAATTGTCTTAAAAACTTTAATAGATAATATCAAAGTTAGTATTCCAAAATTATTAATTGATGATGAAGTAAACCACAGATTGTCAGATTTACTGGCCAGAATTGAAAAGTTAGGCTTAAATCTTGATAGCTACTTGTCTTCAGTTGGAAAAAATCCACAAGGCTTAAGAGAAGAGTATGAAAGGCAAGTTAGGGATGGCGTAAGCTTAGAGCTAATCTTAAACAAAATTGCTGACGAACGAAAAGTTGAAGTCAAAGATACCGAGATCGAAAAAGCAATTGCTGCTGCCAATGTAAAGGACTCAGTAGAAGAGCGACATTTGGTTAAATCAGTCTTAAGGCGCAGGGCTGTGCTTGACCAACTTGTGGCCCTAATGTAGCATGGGGAAGTAAAATGGCAAATTCTACAAATACCAGTAAACAGAAAGCCATTAAACAGGCTAGGCAGGAAAACTTGCCTGAAAGCATGAAAGGTATTGCGGGCGATACACTAAAAACCTTAAGAGACGATGTCTTAAAAGAAACCGCCAAAGACTTCATGGCCCAATTGATGGGTAGAATGCCGGCGGCTAGAAAAGTATCGGGAGAACTGGAGCGGGGAGTAGCGGTAAAAACAGATAACATTCTAAACGGTAAGCAGCAGGAAATTGATAAGACACAAAAACAACTTGCATTTGAAAGGAGACTTTCAGAGGAACAAATACGGGTTGTAGAAAGTAAATATAAAGAATTACAACTCCAATTCCACGCAATCACACAAGAAATTGGTTCAATTAGCCAAAGTAGTTCTAAACTTGCTCAAGAGGTCAAACTCGCATCTTTAGCAACACCCCAAAACATAGGCCTTTATCACTTAAGATTCGTTGAGAGGATTCTAAAAAAGCTTATGGATTTCAGAAAAGATATTGTAAACGCAAGTGCATGGTTGGGAGAAGCAAATAAAAGAGCAAGTAAAAAGGGAATGTTCTGGGCCCAGTATGAAAAGAAAAAAGGTTCTAGACTTTTATCTCCTGAAGATTTCTTGCAAAGATCTGCTGGATGAGCTAAAATATTTTTAATGCAAAAGCATTTTCTCACATTCGGAATTTTTAACCTCATTATTGAGGTCTAAGTCTGGTGAGAGAAAATAAATAAAAATTAAGTAAAACCAAAACAAAAGAAAGTAAACCTCTCACCTAGAGAGGTTTTTTCGTTTTGGAAACTAAAAAGGAGGTGAATAAAAATGGAAAATAAAGAAAGAAAATTAAGCGAAAGACATTATCAAGGACGTGCTGACAGTCCTTATCCCGAACAGTCGAAAAAACAGGATCGTAGAGAAGTGAAAGCAGAAAATGAAGTTAAAATAAATTTAAACGATCCCCAAGTTAAAATGGCTTTAGAAGGACGAGACTGTGGAGCAGGAGCAATGATTGATGAGCTGTATCAGTAAAAAATGATATAATCTGTCTGTTGGACCCTTAGCTCACTTGGCAGAGCGACTTTTTGACGTAAAGTAGGTAGCAGGTTCGATTCCTGCAGGGTCCACATTATTCATCTTTACCAAGGAAAAGAAGCATTTCTTTCTCGTATCCCGAATAGCACCAGGAAGGTGATTTTTGATACAACAAGTATTTTTTCAAAGTAGAAATATTTACAAATTTTACCTTATCAACTTCTTCTATTTCTGACTTTATTTCATGAAGCCCGCCGTTCCATTTATAATAAAAAATTCCTCTATATTCACGAAAATTATGGTCTTTATAGATTTTAAATAAATTAAGATCCTCTAGGGAAATCGGAAGCCCAGTTTCTTCCTGAACTTCTCGAACAGCACCACTAAAGTAATTATCGTTAGGAGCAATGTGCCCAGCAACAGAGGGCTCCCACATTCCCGGAGAGGAGTCTTTAAGAATAGATCTTCTCTGGCAAAGAATTTGTTTCTTGTCATTAACTATCCAGACATGAACTGTTCTACGCCACAAACCTTTTTTGAAAACTTTATGTCTTGGCTCTGGCTTTAACGGCACATCATACTCATTCACAACACACAATAATTCTTGACTATTGATCATTTATTTTATTCTTGTAGTATTATTCTTTCCGCGTTCTAATGTAGTTATGCGGTTCGCTATACAAAGCGCTTTCTCTTCTTTATTTCACTTATTATATAAGAAGATTAAGAAGTATGCAATAGAAAAAATTATTCTATAAACTCCGAAGGGAATAAAATTGTGAGTTTTAACATAATTAATCAAAAACCTAATTGCAATTAATGCAAAAACAAAAGATCCTGTAAAACCAACTGCCAGTAATATTAAGTTTGACCCAGCTAGTTCATGTCTAGACTTATATACATCAAGGGCCGTTGCTGCCATCATTGTGGGAACTGCCAATAAAAATGAAAATTCAGTAGCCGACGGTCTATCAAGGCCGGTTAGCATTCCACCAATTATTGTTGCAGCAGCTCTTGAAACTCCTGGAATAACTGATACTGATTGAAAAATGCCAATTATAAATGAGTTTTTATAATTCAGTTTATTAAGCTCATATGTTTCTGATTTTCTTCTTTTGAAATAAGTTTCAATAAGTATCAGAAGAATGCCTCCCACGAGTAAAGCAACTAAGGAAACAGTATAATTCCCAATCAAGACTTTTTTTATTACAGAGTAGAAGACAAGTCCCACCCCAAGAGCCGGGATTAAAGCAACAAAAAGATTTTTGAGAAGCTTTCTGTCAACTAAAAATTTTTGATAGTAAATAACCACTACAGCCAGTATTGCCCCAAGTTGAATAATAATTTCAAAGCTCTTCACAAAATCAGTCTGAGCGATATTTAAAATATTACTCACTAAGATTTGGTGAGCAGTAGAGGAAATTGGAAGAAATTCACTGGTCCCTTCCACAAAGGACAAGATTACAGCCTGCAAAATATTCATGATATAATTCTAATGCAATTGGGCCTGTCGTTCAATGGTAGGACACCTGGCTGGCAGTCAGGGAACTGGGGTTCGATTCCCCATGGGTCCACAGAAATCATTTATTCGTTAACTTACTATTTTTTTTTCAACTCCTGCATTGCCTTGGAAATACTTTCTAGGTTCTTCCATTCCTTTAACTGTTCTGTTTTTTGTTCTAAATCCTTAATCTTTATGAAACTTTTGCGGAGGAGCGGGTGAGCCAAAGTGACTCTTAATCTATTAGCCATTTTTATTTGAGTAATCAAAGATTCGGATGCTAATTTTCTATCAATTACTATTTGAAACTTTTTTGCAAAAAACATCGGCTCGACTATTTGCCCAATGTCTTCAGATATTTGCAATCTTTCCTCATCCGTTAATTTATCTCGAACACTTATTGTAAATGAAAGTCCAATTAAAACATCAAATAAAGCATCGACGAGCGATAAGATATATAAACAAGCATTGCGTAAAGGTTGTAAATCACGCGAAATATTGTTTGGTATGAATGGCTGCTTGTACAATCTCTTTCTAATTTCTATAATCTCTTTATCTTCCATGGTGTTATTATATTCCAAGTAGCTCAAGAATCAATTTTGAGATAAAATACTTATATGAACCAGAAATCTACACAAGAAAAAGAGTTTGATCACAAGATTCTAGGCAAAAAATTAGATCTATTTACCTTTTCAGAAACAGTTGGTAAAGGGCTTCCTTTGTGGACCCCAAAAGGATCTGTTATAAGGCGGGAATTGGAACGATTTGTGGTGGACGAAGAAACAAAGAGGGGATATCAACATGTTTATACGCCAGATATTGCCAATCTTGCACTTTATAAAAAGAGTGGTCATTATCCATATTATAAAGAGTCGATGTATGCGCCAATTGTGATTGATGACGAACAGTACATGCTCCGCCCCATGACTTGCCCACATCACTTTGAATTATATTTATCAAAACCTCATTCATATAAACAGTTGCCGATTAGATATGCGGAACTTGCAAAATTATACAGATACGAACAATCAGGTGAGCTAATGGGATTGATTAGGACTCGCAGCTTTTGCCTTGCCGATGCTCACATAATTTGTACCAAAGCTCAAGCTTCGGAGGAATTAAACAGTGTTTTGGATTTAGTTGAATATGTAATCAAAACTCTTGGGCTTACAAAAGATAAAGATTATCACTACAGATTGTCCCTTGGAGATAGAAAAGATACTAAAAAATATTTTAAGGACGATAAAGCATGGGACGGGGCAGAAGAGATCTTAAGAAATATGTTAAAAAGTCGAAAAACCCACTTTGTGGAGGCCCCTGACGAAGCTGCTTTTTATGGACCAAAGATTGATATTCAAATGGTTAATGCAAATGGAAAAGAAGATACAGCAATAACAATTCAATATGACTTTGTCATGCCAAAGAGATTTAAATTAACCTATATAGACGAAGAAGGAGAAAAAGAGGAACCAGTCGTTGTCCACAGATCTTCAATTGGAGCAATAGAGAGAATTGTCGCATTTTTGATTGAGAAGTATAAAGGGGCTTTTCCAGTCTGGCTCTCCCCAGTTCAAGTAAAAGTGCTTCCGATTACCGATAGAAATATCGATTTCGGCAGTAAAATTGTAAAAGAACTGAAAGAGAAAAATATTCGAGTTGAACTGGATGATCGGAATGAAACCTTGCAGGCTAAGATCCGCGATGCCCAAAATGAGAAGGTCCCATACATGCTTATAATTGGTGATAAAGAGGAAAAAGCCGACAAAATTGCAGTAAGAGCCAGGGATGGCAAAGATCTGGGACAATTAGCACTTAACGATTTTCGCGAGAAAATCGAGAGAGAAATTGAAAACAAGGCTACAATATAGTACAATAACCATTAGTTAATTTGAGAAACATTAGAATTCCCTGGCGAGTAAACGAGCAAATTAGAGCGGATAGTTTACGTGTTGTGGATTCTACTGGAAAACTGGTTGGAATAATTAGTAGGGACGAAGCCCTAAAGAAGGCTAAAGAGGCAAAACTGGATTTAATTGAAATTGCCCCTAATGCGAAGCCACCTGTAGCCAAGTTAGCGGACCTTGGTAAATTTATTTATCAGGAGGAAAAGCGGAAGAAAAAGGAAGCTAAGAAAAATAAAGCGAGCGAGCTTAAAGAAATTAGATTCTCGCCATTTATAGCTGAAAACGATTATAATGTGCGCCTAGAGAGAATTAAAGAATTCTTGAAGGAAAAGAGTAAAGTAAAGCTCACAGTTGTCTTTAAAGGAAGGCAGCTCGGGAGCAAAAGTTTCGGGTACGAGTTATTAGGAAAAGTTACGAGAGGCCTTGGTGAATCAATTCATGTTGATTCAGAACCAAAGTTTTTTGGAAGGCACTTAAATATGATAATTTCACCTAGAAGTGGAGGGCAAAATGCCAAAGCAGAAGACCAGAAAATCAGCAACAAAAAGATTTAAAATTACAAAAACAGGAAAGATTTTGCGTAGGCAAAACTTTTCCGGTCATCTTCGTGTTAAAAAATCAAAGTCCAAAAAAAGAAATCAAAAAAGATTAGTCGAAGTTAAAGGTTTTTATGCTAAAAAACTTAGAAAGGCATTAGGAATTAGGTCCTTTAAATAAAATGGCAAGAGTAAAAGCACAAGGACACGCTAAACATAAAGAAATAAGAAAGCTTACAAAAGGCTTTAGAAATGCTAGAAGCAGGCGTATCAAAGCTGGTAAAGAAGCAATCCTTCACGCAGGGCAGTACGCTTATATCGGACGAAAGCTTAGAAAACGAGACTTGAGGGCTCTTTGGATAACTCGCCTTAATGCAGCTGTAAGAGAGCAAGGGCTTTCATATAGCAGATTCATTGCCGCTTTAAAGAAAAATAAAGTCTCAGTTGATAGAAAAATTCTTTCCGATATAGCGGCTACAGATCCTTCTACTTTTAAAGAAATCGTCTCCAGTGTAAAATAATCTTCAGAGTGAAAGAGGAAATTAATAATTTAAAAAATCAGGCAATTGCCCAGATTAGTGAAGCTAAAGATATTAGCGAGCTTGAATCTTTACGAATCAATTACCTCGGGAGAAATGGAAAACTAACGATTCTTTTTAAAGAAATTAAAGATTTAAATTCTCAGAAAAAAAAAGAGGTAGGAATTTTAATTAATGAAATTAAGGGGATAGTTGAAAGTAATATAGCCAGAAAAAAATCAGATTTAGAAAGTACAACACTTGTTAGTGAATGGTTTGATCCCACAATTCCTGGCAAAAAAATAAAAACAGGGCATCTTCACCCCACAAGTGTTGTCATTAATGAGATGTTTGAAATTTTTAAGCACCTTGGGTTTTCGATAATGGAAGGACCGGAAATAGAAAGCGATGTATATAACTTTGAAAAATTAAATTTACCTAAAGACCATCCAGCAAGGAGTTTACAAGATGCACTTTTTATTGAGGAGCCAGATATTTTACTTCGAAGTCATACCTCGTCTGTTGAAGCAAGGGCACTCTCAAATCTAAAGCCACCTTTTAGAATTGTTGTAGCTGGAAAATGCTATCGTTTTGAAAATGTAAATGCCAGTAATAATGCCATGTTTTATCAATTCCAAGGAGTTGCACTTCAAAAAGGACTTTCGATGGCAGATCTAAAGGGGACTTTGTATTACTTTGTACATAAACTTTTTGGCGAAAATAGAAAAATTAGATTTCGATGCAAGTATTACCCTGAAGTAGAGCCAGGAGGAGGACTAGACTTAGATTGCCCATTTTGCAATCAAAAGGGTTGTAGTATCTGTAAGTACAGAGGTTGGCTTGAAGTTCTTGGGTGCGGAATGATTCATCCAAATATTTTAAAGGTTAACGGGATTAATCCAAAGGAAATTTCCGGATTTGCATTCGGAATGGGACTTGATCGAATTGTAATGGATAAATTTAAAATTTCAGATATTAGAAGTCTTTATAATGGCGATATTGCATATAATTTAAAATGAGAATACCTCTTAACTGGCTTAAAGATTATATTAAAGTCCCCACTGATCAGAAATTACTGACTGACAAATTAACAATGTCCGGGCACATGTTAAACAAAGTTGAAGTCAAAAATAAGCACGTTATTATTGATCTGGAATTGCGAGGAAATAGAGCAGATTGTTATTCTATCTTAGGAATTGCTAGAGAAGTATCTGCCTTATTTAAGAGCCCAGTTAAGTATCCAAAGTTTTACCACCCACTTAAAAAAGTGCCGCAGCTTAAAGATGTAACCCTGGAAGTAAATTCCAAAACAATAAAAAGAGTAATGCTTGTAACCATTAAAAATATAAAGATTACTCCTTCTCCAAAATGGCTTCGAGAAAGACTCGTGGAATATGGAATAGAGTCGATAAACAACATCGTTGATTTAAGTAATTATGTAATGATTGAAACAGGGCAACCTTTACATACTTTTGACCTAGAGAAGCTCGGAAAAAAATTAGAAATTAGGCCGGCAAAAAAAGGTGAACATATGATTACTTTTGCAGGCAGAAATGTAATATTAACTTCAGAGGATTTAATTTTTACAAACAAAAAAACAGTTGTGACAATTGCCGGAGTCGTTGGAGAAAAAAAACATTCTATTTCTGATACTACCAAAAATATATTACTCGAGGCTGCCAATTACGACCGAGCAAGTATACGTAGAACTATTCATCGACAAAACTTATTTACTGATGCCGGGATTCGCCATGAAAAAGAATTAGACCCAAACTTAGTGAGTAACGGTATTTATAGATTCCTGCAGCTAATTGATGAAAACGGATGGGGCAAAATTGAGAACCAAATTGTTGATTATTATCCAAAAAAAACAGCTCCATGGAAATTAATACTTAACTTTGGATTTTTGAAGAACTTAAGTGGAATAGATATTCCCCAAAAGCATCTAAAAGCTATTTTAGCTTCTTTAGGATTTCAAGTTTTAAAAGAAACAAAAGAATTTATTGAAGTTGTGGTACCAACTCATAGAACTGATGTAAAACTCGAAGAAGATTTAGTTGAAGAAGTTTTAAGGATTTATGGATATAATCAGATTCCTATCCAGACATTATCTCTTGAGATTCCTACTGATATTACACCAGAATTTATTAAACAAGAATTAGATCTCAGAAATAACCTGGTAGCAATAGGCTTTGATGAAATAATAAGCTTACCTTTTGTTAAAGAAAATTTGCATGATCTTAATACCACTCTGGATAATGCTAAAGCAATAAAAATTGTAAATAGACCTTCCCCTGACTTGGAAATTTTAAGGATGACACTTCTCCCGAACTTATATGAAGCAGCTGAAAGGCTCAAAAATGAGCGTGGGGAGGAAGTCAGGTTTTTTGAAATAGGAAAAGGATATGCAAAATTCAAAAATAAATATATAGAAAAAAGAAAGTTGGGAATAATTTACTGGTCAATTAAACAAAATGATTTCTATAATTTCAAAGGTCTCATTAATGCTTTTTTTGAAAAAATAAATTTAAATAATACAAGTATGGCAAATGAAAGAGGGATAAATAATTTAACCTCTTCTTATAGCATAAGAGTGAATAATCAAATTATTGGCTTTGGAGGAAGGCATAAAGATTACCACTATGCAGAAATAGATTTAGATTCAATTTTAGGTAAAAAGTCTATTTCACAAATAAAACTTTGGCCAAAATATCCGCCCCAAATTGAAGACCTAACTTTTGTTCTGGAAGAAAGAGTTAAAGTAGGGGAACTAATTACTTCAATTAAAAACTTACAGTCTCTTATATCTAATATAGAATTAGTGGATATCTTTAATGAAGCTTACACATTTAGAGTCTGGTATCAGGATAAAAGTAAAACTTTGAATGACAAAGAAGTCGAATCGATTAGAAATAGAATTATCAAAGAAGTTAAAGAAAAGTTTGGTGGGATTATTAAAAACTAATCGGCCTTCATTTACTTCTACATTTATATCTTTTATACTGAATTCATGAGACGATTTCTGGTCGTTCTGGTTTGTGTAGGCATACTCTTTTCCTCCTCAGTTTCTTCTGTTTCAGCTTACTCCACCAATATGCCTGCGTCAGTTGTAATTGGGCAACAGGATTTTACAAGTAGTAGCTCAAATCAAGGTAGTAGCAGCCCTGCTGCTAATACTTTCAGTAGCGTCACACTTGGAATTGATACAGACGGCACTCGTCTTTATGTCTCAGATGGATCTAATAATAGAATTTTAATTTACAATCATTTCCCAACTACAAATAATGCTTCAGCAGATATAGTACTCGGTCAGGTTGATTTTACGCATAATACAGCTAATCAAGGGGGAACCGCCTCAGCTGCTACTTTAAGTGCACCAAGAGGGCTTGTTGTAAATAACGGAAAATTGTTTGTAACTGATGCCAGCAATAATCGAGTTTTAATCTGGAATACTCTTCCAACCAGTAACGACCAAGCAGCTGATGTAGTTGTTGGGCAACCTAATTTTAGTACAACAAACGCGTCAACGACTGCAAGTAAATTTAATGCACCATTTAACTTATTCGTCTATCAAGGAAAACTATTAATTGCAGATACAACAAATAGACGTGTATTAATTTTTAATTCTATTCCAACCACGAATGGAGCGAGTGCTGATGTGGTAGTAGGACAAACAAATATGACAACAGCCTCTTTTGGTGGACTTGATGCCAGTCACTTTGCTACCTCAGCCAGCGCTTCATCCCCAAGGGATGTTGTAGTTTATCAAGGGAAAATGTTGGTATTTGATGTTGGTAATGAGAGGATAATGATTTGGAATTCAATTCCCACTACAAATGGAACTGCAGCAGATGTTGTAGTAGGCCAACCCGATTTTGTAACAAATACCATTACCGGCAACTCTTGTTCAAACTTTATTGCTACAAGTGGCTTGACTGTAACGCCAAGTGGCCGCATGGTGGTTAGTGATCAGAGAGTCTTAATTTTTAATTCTATTCCCACCACAAATGGTGCAACGGGAGACCTAGTAATTGGTCAACCGGATTGTTCTACTAGGACTTTTTCTCCTGTTTCAGCTACATCTATAAGTAATGGTGTACGATTTGCAATTGAGATCAATAATCAATTATATGTCGCTGATTCTAGTAATTCGCGTATCCTTATATACCCCAACACAATAACCACTCCTTCCATCAACCTCATTACTCCCCCAATCCCAACAGATGGTTCCGGCAGATACAGGCTCACTGGCAACATCTTCATGAATAATAATGGTGGAACATATGGCCTTCAGACTTTACAGGCTGACTTAAATGGTACTGGATATGGACAGATTACTTTCCCATCTGGGAGAAATGATGGAGGAGGCAATTCTATATATGATTTCAATTACGATTTTGATCCCACTGTAGGGGGAGGGGATATTAGTAACAACTTAACAATTAAATTACTAGCTTCCACTTTTAATGCAGATACCAACACTCTCTTCTACTTTTTACCATTTAAATTCTCTTCCTTCAATGTCTCTAACACCAAACTACAAACTTTTACTTTCTCAGTGAATAAAGATCAACTTTCTAGAGTAAAAGACAATATAGACCACTTTGAAGTCTGGTACAAGAAAAATACTACAACAGGAATATGGACCCAATACATCTCTAACATTCCGAAGACGCAGATTAATGACCAAGGGTTAGTAGTAGCCACCAAAACTACTAATACTATTAAATTCATAGGATCATATATTTTTAAAATTACTGCCATGGATAATTGGAACAATAAACAAGATAGTAACTATTTATATATAGCAGGAACATCTCCCATTATATTTACTTCATACCCAACATTTGGTAAATCATTTGTACCTATTCCAAGCCCAAGTAGCACACCGATAGCTTCACCAGTAGCCAGTCCTAGTGAGGCCCCTGAAATATTACCAACTGAAGTAGGTAATGCAAATCAAACTAGTTCAATGATTAAATATTATCTTTTATTTGGAGGGTTAGTAGTAATAGTATTATTTGGATTACTGAGGTTAATAGTAAAAAGAAAGAAGGAGACCTCTGTTGATATAGATTCATGAAGCGATTTCTGATATTCCTAATTTGTATAGGGATATTATTTTCTCTTTCAGTTTCCATTGTTCATGCTACTACTCCAGACCAAATTTCTGGGCTTAAGCTTTGGCTTGATGCAAGTTCAGGTGTGACAAAAGACGGAACAACTCCTGCAGTTGATGGAGATACAGCTCAACAGTGGAACGACAAATCTTCAGGTGGGTTTAATGCAACACAAGTTGCATCTGCCAATAGGCCGACATACAAAACAAATATTATGAATGGTTGGCCAGTTCTTAGGTTTAATGGATCACACAATATGGCCACGTCTTCGTTTCTTGATTCGTCATTTGACACAAGTGTTACTTTTTTTATAGTTACCTCAAAAGTTAATACAAGTCTTGAAGTAACTACGAGCAATCAGGGGACCACTTGGTATACTGCTGGCCAAGATAGCACTTTTGCTGCAAGAATGTTTGGGATAAATCTGACGAATAATTATGGTGCTCCAAAAATTACACAACAATCTTTTGATGCGTCTATAACAAACCCACAGCTGCAAACATTTAGGTATGATGGTGCCTCTGCAATGTTAAGATTTAACTCCGCCGCTAGAGTAGCCGCAACAATTGGTAACTTGGGCCTTTCGGGAGCATTAACAATTGGATCATTATCTACTGGAGCTTTTAAATATCATGGTGATATTGCCGAAATCATTATGTACAATACTGTACTTAACGATACACAGATGGGCCAAATCGAGTCGTATTTGATGTCCAAGTACAACATAGCTGCTGCTAAACCAACAATATCTACTCCATTATTTATTTTTGATGGCGACTCCCTGACCTACGGAGCGGGGTCAACAGGAGGGCAAGACTATCCTGCACAAGTGCAAACTAATTTAGGTCTAGCTGGAACTTACCAAAACGTTGCTGTAAGTGCGCAAACTGCCCTTCAAATGAATAATTATGCGGTGTATCAAGTCGATCCTGAATTCTCAAATTTGCGTGCCACAAATATTGTTTCTTTTTTTGGTGGCGCAAATGATCTTTATTATGGTACAGATGTTACCACTACTTATAATACAATTGTTGCATATTGTCAGGCTAGACGAGCTGTAGGGTTTAAGGTAATTGTCAACACAAGTCTTCCTAGATCAACTGATAGTACTCCAGCCACATTTGAAGCAGGCAGACAATCAGTTAATACCTTAATTAGAGCTAACTGGAAAAGTTTTGCCGATGCTCTTTCGGATATTGCTTCAGACAGCCGCATAGGTAATGCGGGCGATGAATTAGATACAACATATTATACTACTGACAAGGTTCATATGAACAATACAGGCTATGGAGTTGTAGCAAGTTATGTTACAGCAGCCATTAGACAAATAATGAACCCTGTTATTACAACTCCACTTATAAACATAACTACACCATTAACTGACGTTGGCAATGGCGTGCTGAGATTAACTGGAAATATATTTTTAGGCAACCGTGGAAATGATTTTGTTCAAAGATTAGAAATAAATCTAAATGGAGTTGGTTTTGGAGAAGTGACTAATCTAAAAGGAGGGATTGATAGCGGGTCTAATACCTCATATGACTTCATTTCTGATTTTAATCCAAAGATAGGAAACAATGTTGATCCATCAGTTTATACAATTCTTCTCAAAGCTACTACTTTTGTAGGATCACTAAACTATTTATTTTATTTCCTTCCTTTTAGGTTTAGTTCATTTAACGTAAGTAATACAAAACTGCAAACATTCACTTTCTCTGTAAATAAAAACCAATCACAAAGAGTAAAAGACAATATTGATCATTTTGAAGTTTGGTATAAGAAAAACACTACAACAGGAACCTGGACCCAATACATCTCTAACATTCCGAAGACGCAGATAGACCAAAATGGAGTGGTAGTAGCTATAAAAACAAAAGGAACTAAATTCATAGGATCATATATTTTTAAAATTACTGCCATGGATAATTGGAACAATAAACAAGATAGTAACTATTTATATATAGCAGGAACTGCTCCAATTACCTTATTTGCCTCATATCCTACATTTGGAATGAGCTTTGTGGCTGTTCCTTCAGGGATACCAACAGCTTCACCCACACAACTTCCAACCAGTACACCGTATATAATTCCTACAACAGTACCTCTTGATTTAGTCAACGGTAATACTTCAAGTAAAAACAATGCTTCTAAATTATATTTAATACTTGGTGGAGGAGCTTTAGCCATAATAGCACTACTGATAATTCTCTTGAAAGGAAGACAAAATTAAGGGGTTGGTGTCGGGATTGGGGTTGGAGTGGGAGTTGGGTAAGGCACGCCAACTGCTATACTAATTGCCCTATCTGATTGATTTCCTTTTGAGTCATGGGCGATAGCATGAATTGCATGAACTCCATTTGTAGCAAAAGTTGCTGCGTATTGATAGGGAAGAGAATTGAAAGTTGTTACGGTTGCGCCGTCTATTTGTAGCTCAACCGAAGTAATACTGCTAGTTGAGTCAGCTCGAACACTAATAGTTGGAGTGTTTGAGACATTACTATCCTGATCATGTGGGGAATTAAATTCAACATTAACCGGATTTGCCGTTCCGCAAAAATCAGAAGGTGGATGATAAATTGAATCTGATTTAGTATTTAACCAGTTAAGAATTCCTTCTTGCCACTTGTTGGGCCCACCCCCTGCTGTTGGGTCTTCTTCTTTAAAAACATAAAACTCTTTCTCATCATAATTTCCACCAGCAATATCTGAGGGAGTAGCGAGCTTGCCATCAGCCTTACAAACTTTCAATTTTACATGAACTGGATCTGAATCGGGCTCGGTCCCTTTGATAAAGTATTCACTACGACTTGGGTACCCATCATGGGAACGGTAGCCAGAAATACTATCAACATCCATGGTAACAACATTTGATGGGACCGGAAACTTCGCATTTGGCTTATCATTTAATGCCGACAAAACAATTCTCCTCCAGATGGGGGAAGCACCAGAAACTCCAGATGCTACTTGGATCATAGGGGAATTGTCGTTATTTCCCACCCACACTCCAACTAAAGCTTGATCATTTCCTCCAATTGCCCAGTTGTCCCTTTTATCATTTGTGGTTCCAGTTTTGACAGCTACAGTGCGCCCAGGAATATTAAGAAGAGAATTGAGTCCAAAAATTTCTTTCCTTGCATTATTGTCTGAGAGGATATCAGCAATTAAAAATGCCTGCTCGGCACTCACCACTCTTTTACCTTTTTGAGGTTTATTTTCTTCCAGTACATGCCCGTCCTTATCTTCAACTTTCAAAATTGAAATTGGATCTACTCTAGATCCTCCATTCATGAATATTGAGTAGGCGTCAGTTAAGTCTAAAAGTTTGACTTCTCCTCCACCTAAAGTCATAGAAAGCCCTAGTCGATTAAGGTTCTCCTGAGTTGGGGCAAGAGTTGTAATACCTGCATCATAGGCCGTTGAGAGGACATCTTTTATCCCAACTAATGCAAGAGTTTTTACAGCAATAATATTAATTGAATTTGCTAAGCCAAAGCGAAGCTGCATTGGCCCACGATATTTTCCATCATAATTAACTGGTTTATAGTCTGGGTTAGCAGCTCCTCCAGGAAATGTAGTTGGCACATCCATCAGCATGGTAGCTGCTGTATAACCCTTTTTAAAAGCAGTTATATAAGTGAAGGGCTTAATAGCAGATCCAGGCTGACGAAGGGAAGTGGTAACATTTACCTGGCCGTCATAATCTTTGGCATTAAAGTCTTTACTTCCCACCATTGCAAGGATTTCTCCAGTTTCTGGATTAATTACAACTGCAGCGCCATTTGTAATGTGCAGGTCTGTTACTTTTCCAATTTCATCCGCCACAACCATCTGGGCTTTATTCTGAAGATCCAAGTCTATAGCGGTAGTAACCTTTAATCCACCACCTTCAACAGCTTGCGCCCCATATTTATCTTCCAAAATTTTTTGCACATATTGGACAAAGTGTGGAGCTTCAAAATTCCCACCAGCTCCTACAAATTGCAAGTTTTGTATTTGATCATCGGCTACTTTTTCCTGCGAAGTAGTTATATAGCTATCCTCTTTCATTCTTCTTAAGACTTCCTGAGTACGCCCTACATAAGTTTTAGAGTTTCCTGAATATGGAGAATAATAAGACGGACTTTGAGGAAGCCCCGCAATAAAAGCTGATTCAACAAGATTAAGATCCGACACTTTCTTACCAAAGTAAGTCTCACTCGCTGCTTCCACTCCCCATGCCGTTCCTCCATATGGAGCTTCATTAAGATACATTTGTAATATCTGGTCCTTACTGTATTTTCTTTCTATTTCTGTAGTTAAAATCAATTCTTTAATTTTTCTTAGTAAAGACCGCTCCGGAGTTAGTAAAACATTTTTAACCAGCTGCTGGGTAAGAGTAGACCCACCTTGTGCCCGCCCCTTAAGGAAAATTGCCAGAAATCCTCTTATAAAACCAGCCGGGTCAAAGCCACCATGCTTATAAAAATTCTTATCCTCAATCGAAACCGTTGCCTCACGAAGATACAAGGGCATGTCCTTAAAGTTAGCTGGAATTCTTTTCTCGTTATTATAAATGTCATACAAAATCTTTCCATTTCTATCTACAATTTTAGTCGAAAATCCTTCACGCCTTATAACTTTATCAGGGGACGGTAAACCAATGGCTAAGATTGGGAAAAGAATAAATGTTCCAAGAAAGCCAACTATTACAATAATAAAAACAATTTTTGTAATTTTGGCAATTTTTCTGGAATTTAGCGTTCCTCGGCTACTTCTTGGAGTGGAGAAATTAGAATCATATCTAGCTCTCCTTCTTCTTTTAAAATAATCCTTCCACATGAGTATTTCATTATACCAAAGTTGGCGCAATTCTTGACTATAGAGTAAAATAGATTCATGGAAAAAGCGAAAGAAATTTTAACCCGTGGGGTTGTAAATATTATTCCCAATAAAGAAAAATTAGAAGAGCTTCTAGAGTCAAAAAAGAAATTAAATATTTACTTCGGTATTGATCCAACTGCAACTCATATTCACCTTGGAAATGCAGTAGCACTCAGGAAACTTCAGAAATTTGTAGAATTAGGAGCTAACGTAACTTTTTTGATTGGGGACTTTACAGCTCTAATTGGAGATACTTCTGACAAAGAAAGCGAAAGGCCAGTTCTTACTTATGAACAAATTAGAGAGAATTTTAAAGATTATAAAAAACAGGCTAGTAAAATTTTGGACTTCTCGAAAGTGAAAGTGAAATTTAATAGCGAGTGGCTTAAGAAATTAACTTTTGAGGATATTATTAAGCTCTCGCAAAACTTTTCCTTTGGAGATTTTGCGAGCCGTGAGCTTGTTGCCAAAAGATTAAAGTCTGGCAAAAGAGTTGGGCTTCATGAAGCACTTTACCCTGTAATGCAGGGGTATGATAGTTATTTTCTTGATACTGATATTCAAATTGGAGGAGCAGATCAAACTTTTAATATGCAAGCAGGCCGGGCTTTGCAAAAAAATTTGAGGAACAAACAATCTTATGTTTTAGTTACTGGATACTTAGAGGGAACCGATGGTAGGAAAATGAGCAAAAGCTGGGGAAATGCAATTTGGCTAGATGACACACCAACTGAGATGTATGGAAAAGTGATGTCCATCAAAGATGAATTAATAATTACATATTTTAATTTAGCAACTAATTTAAATACTGAGGAAATAAAAGAAAAAGAAGAAAAATTCAAAAAGAATGAAAACCCAGTAAATCTAAAACATGAACTTGCTCACCAAATTGTAAAAGAATTATATAGCGGTAAAGAAGCTGATAAAGCCCAGGAGGAATTTGCAAAAACTTTCCAACAACAAAAACCAACTTTTGAGATAATTGCTACAAATACTGGAACAGTTGCTGGAACAATCGCACCATACACGCCGCTTGCCAGTATTTCAGATGCCAAAAGAATGATTACAGCTGGCTCAGTAGACGTTAATGGACAAAGAGTTACAGATCAAACTTTTAAAACTAATTCAGGCGATGAAATTAAAATCGGCAAAAGAAATTTCATAAAAGTAAAGTGAAAAGAAGCTTATTAGCTATACTTATTACTTTTCTAGTACTTTTAATAGTTATCGTTATTGCATATAAAAATAAACAAATTATCCAAAAAGACGATGCTGCTAACTGGAAAACTTATACTAATACTAAATATGGATTTGAATTTAAATACCCAAACAACTGGGCTGAGCAAAAAAGTAATTCACAAGATGAGTTTAAAATTGATATTTCGGAAGACGATCCACAACTTCCTACCTACAGATCTATAACAGGTAAGGTTGTAAATAATACCAAGTCGCTTTCGCCTAAAGACTATGCTAACGTAAATAAAGAAAATGAAGTATTTCATGTGTACTCTACTGAAGAGCTGAAGAAGTTATTTAGCACATCACTTCCTGAACAGCCCATTTATGGTTATACTATTCCCGGAGAATGTGGGGGAGATCAATTTTATATTGCACACAATAAAAATATAATAGAACTAAAAGTTGATTGTTATCCATCAAGTGACATTACTAATACTTTTAAATTTACAAAATGAAACAAAATTTTAAGCCAAGAAAAAAGCGAAATAAATTTATAATTGCAATCATAATTATTGCCAGCTGCATCTTAATCCTTATGTCCTTCCTACCTTATTTGCCATATTTATTTAGTAGATGAATTTGGACTTAAAAAACTCAGTAGGAACTATTCCTCTTATTGGCCCAAGTTATTCCAAAAAACTTCAAAGACTTGGAATTTTTACAGTTGAAGATCTTGTGATTCATATCCCCAGGCGTTACTTGGACTTTAGGAAGTCTGCAAAAATATCGGAATTAAAGCCTGGCGATATTGTTTACCTTAAAGGGGAAGTAGTCTCTTCAATTAGCCAGTACACAAAAAAAGGTGGCAAAATTCAAATTACCCAAATAACTGACGGGAAAGATTCAGTAATGGCAATTTGGTTTAATCAACCATTTTTAGCTCGTATTCTTTTTCCTGGCGTTAAAATTTCAATAGCAGGGGAGGTTGGTTGGTTTAATAGAAAGCTTGCGTTCCTCTCTCCAGAATACGAAAAATTAGATGGAAACAATAAAAGCCTTCACACTCAAGGGCTTGTACCAATTTACCCAGAAACTGCAGGATTATCTTCTAAGTGGATCAGAAGAAGAATTACAGATGTCGTAGATAAAAATGATATTCAAGAATTCTTGCCACCTGAAATTATAAAGGAACACAAGCTTTTTGATTATACAAATGCAATAAAGGGAATCCACGCGCCCCATGATGAAGCCGAAATTGAGAACTCTAGAAAACGGCTCGCATTTAATGAGCTTTTGATGCTTCACCTGGCCAATAGTAAGCGAAAAAAGAAATGGGAAACTAAAAAGGCTAACTTTAAATCAAAAGTAGAGGACAAAGAGATAGTAGAATTTACTAAAAAGCTCCCATTTGAATTAACCCCGTCTCAAGAGAGGGCAGTTTATGAAATAAATAATGATCTTAAAAAAGATAAGCCAATGAATAGACTTCTGGAAGGGGATGTTGGAAGCGGGAAAACTGTAGTTGCGGCTACTGGAATGTTTGTAACATTTAAAAATGGATACAAAAGCGTTGTGCTTGCTCCGACCCAAATTTTAGCTAATCAACATTACGAGTCTCTAAAAAATTTATTTGAACCATTTAAAATTAAGGTAGGGCTTTTTACTTCGGTAAGCCGTTCTGAGCCGAAAGATGTTGATATCTTTATTGGCACACATAGTTTATTGAATAAAAAAATTAACATGAAAAAAGTTGGCTTTGTTGTAATTGATGAACAGCACCGATTTGGAGTTAAACAAAGAGAACTTTTAATTAAAAAAACTGGAACACCACATGTTTTGACAATGACAGCTACTCCAATCCCAAGAACTGTTGCTCAGACAATATACGGGGATCTGGATATTTCAACCCTAACCGAGCTACCAAAAAATAGAATTAAAATTACTACTTGGATTTTAAAAGAGGAAAAAAGAAAAGGTGCATACGTGTGGATCAACGAGGAAATTGAAAATAATAAATCCCAAATATTTGTAATTTGCCCTCTAATTGATGATGGCGAGACCGAGACAACAAAAGAAGTCAAAGCAGCAAAAAGCGAGTTTGAAAATTTAAAGAAAATCTTTAAGACAAGAAAGCTTGGCCTTTTGCACGGCAGGGTAAAGGGGAGCGAAAAGGAAAAGATTTTGAATGAGTTTAGAGAAGGAAAATTAGACATTTTGGTTGCTACTCCAATTGTCGAAGTGGGAATAGATATCCCCAATGCTACTGTCATTGTTATCGAAGCTGCTGATAGATATGGACTAGCCCAGTTGCATCAACTAAGAGGCAGAGTAGGTAGAGGCACAAAAAAATCATATTGTCTTGTTTTTACTGAAAATAATTCTATAAAAATATATGGACGGCTAAAAGCACTTCGCGAAGCAAAAACTGGTCATGAACTGGCTGAGCTGGACCTTGCGATGCGCGGGCCTGGCGAGATTTTTGGAACTCGTCAAAGTGGATTTCCTGAATTAAAAATTGCCAATTGGACTGATACTGAGCTTATAAAAGAAACGAAAGAGGTTGCAAATATGATCTATAAAAATCCCCAAAAGTTTGAGGCTATATACAAGAGAATTGAAGTGACAATAGTTTAAGTTTTGTCTATACTCAATTCATGACAGAGTCACAAGCTTTGCTTATGAGGCGATTTCTGGTCGTTTTGGTTTGTATATGTATACTTTTCTTTAATTTTGTATCTCCAGTTTCTGCTTACTATATGGGTATGCCAGCTTCAGTTGTTATTGGACAGCCAGATTTTACTAGCAGTAGCTCAAATCAAGGAAGTAGTATCCCTGCTGCTAATACTTTAAGTAGCACAATAGTTGGAATAGATACAGACGGTACTCGTCTTTATATCTCAGATGCGTCGAACAATAGAGTTTTAATTTATAACCATTTGCCAACAACCAACAATGCCTCAGCAGATATAGTTCTTGGTCAAGTTGACATGACTCATAATACTGCAAATCAAGGCGGAATTGCCTCAGCATCAACATTAAACGCCCCAAGAGGTTTATTTGTTAATAATGGAAAATTATTTGTTGTAGACTTATCAAACAATAGAGTTTTGATTTGGAATACCCTCCCAACTAGTAATGACCAGCCAGCTGACGTTGTCGTTGGCCAACCTGATTTTAGTACAACAAGTCCCTCAGCAACAGCAAGTAACTTTCATGGCGCATTTAACTTATTCGTTTATCAAGGAAAACTACTGGTTGCCGAGTCTACCAATAGGCGTATTCTTATTTTTAATTCTATTCCCACCACAAATGGTGCAAGTGCTGATGTGGTTGTTGGACATAGCAATATGAATACAGGCGCTTTCGAAGGCCTAGATGCAAGTCATTTTGCAACCTTAAGTAATAGTGGCCCTAGAGATGTGATAGTTTATCAGGGAAGAATGTTGGCTATGGATTTTTCTAACTCCAGAGTCTTGATCTGGAACTCTATTCCCACCACAAATGGGACTGCAGCTGATGTGGTAGTAGGCCAACCTGATTTTGTTACTAATACTGCTACTGGTAATTCTTGCTCAACTTTTCTTTCCTCAGGTGGCCTGACAGTAACTCATAGTGGCCGTATATTGATTGATGACCAGAGAGTCTTAATTTTTAATTCTATTCCCACCACAAATGGTGCAACGGGAGACCTAGTAATTGGTCAACCGGATTGTTCTACTAGGACTTTTTCTCCTGTTTCAGCTACATCTATAAGTAATGCAGTACGATTTGCAATTGAGATCAATAATAAATTATATGTAGCTGATTCGGATAATGCGCGCGTTCTTATATATCCCAATACAATCATCACTCCCAGTATTAATCTAACTAGCTCACCATCTGCTTTCGATGGTTCAGGCAGATATAAGCTCACTGGCAACATCTTCATGAATAATAATGGTAATACATATGGCCTCCAGACACTACAAGCTGATTTAAATGGAGTTGGATACGGTAATGTAGTATTTCCTGGAGGAAGAAGTGATACAGGGGGTAATTCAACATATGATTTCAACTACGATTTTGATCCTACAGTGGGATTGGGAAGTATCAACAATCTAACCATAAAGTTTCTTGCTTCTACCTTTAATGTTGATACCAACACCCTCTTTTACTTTTTACCATTTAATTTTAAGTCTTTTAATTTATCTAATATTAAATTACAAAACTTTACGTTCTCAGTTAACAAGAACCAGCTACAAAGAGTGAAGGATAATCTTGACCACTTTGAGATTTACTACAAGAAAAACACTACCACAGGAACTTGGACCAAGTACATAGAAAATATTTCAAAAACTCAGTTAGATAAAGATGGAGTTGTATCATACAACAAAATAAATGGCATTAAATTCATAGGATCATATATATTTAAAGTTACAGCAGTTGATAATTGGGGTAATAAAGAAGACAGTAACTATTTATATATAGCAGGAACTGCTCCAATTACCTTACTTGCCTCACACCCTACATTTGAAATGAGCTTTGTGGCTGTTCCTTCAGGGATACCAACAGCTGCACCTATACAACTTCCAACCAGTACACCGTATATAATTCCTACAGAAATACCGTCGACTAGAGAAAGTGGACAGGCTGGTAGTTCTGAGCAAAACAAAATGTATCTAATTCTCGCAGGCTTGGGAATTGGAGTTATTTTCTTGATAGGGCTTTTAATAGTAAGAAAAAGGTTTGGCCATAAGGAATAGTTGTGGTAAAATAGCTTCATGGCACCGACACCAAAGAAGAAACATACAAGAAGCAGGAGTAACCAAAGACATAATAAGAATAGTAAAGTCGTTTTACCAACCTTGGTAAAATGTAAAAATTGTGGAAAAATGAAGTTTCCTCATCGTGCTTGCCCCCACTGTGGAGCTAGATAATTTCGTTCATGAAATCAGCCCTCGACCCAAGACATAAAAATAGACAAAAAATTGTCCAGGAGCTTTTTGCATATTCCTTCACTAATCAAAAGCAAGTAAGCCCAAATACAAAACTGATAATTAAAAGTGTTGATAAATTAGACAAAAAAATTCAAAAGGGAGCTCCGAGCTGGCCCCTTGAAAAAATTAACAAGATTGACTTGGCAATCTTAAGGCTTGCAACTTATGAGATAGGCGAGGAAAAAGCTCCAGCAAAAGTTGTCATCGATGAGGCAGTTGAACTATCAAAAGAATACGGTACAGAATCGACTCCTAGTTTTGTAAACGGGGTCTTGGGGGCAATTGTAAATGATAGCAGATCTAAATAAAACTTTTAAAAATAAGGACTTGTATCTTGAAGCCTTAACCCACTCCTCATGGGTAAACGAAAATCCAAACAAAAGAAATTCTAATGAGCGATTGGAATTTTTAGGTGATGCAGTCTTAGAGCTTGTTGTAACTGAAGATTTATTTATAAAGTTCCCGCTTAAAGAAGAAGGGTATTTAACTGCTCTTAGAGCTAATCTTGTAAACACAAAAAATCTCGCCCGTATTGCCAAAGAGTTCGAGCTCGGAAAAGAATTATTTTTATCTCGTGGCGAACGCGCTGATAGCGATTCTATTTTGGCTGACACACTAGAAGCCGTCATTGGGGCAATTTATCTAGACAGTGGACTTGAAAAAGCAAGCGAATTTATTAAAGAGAATATTCTTTCGGAATTGTCAGAGCACCTTAAAAAACCAATCAAAAGTCCAAAAAGCATGCTCCAAGAAATTGCACAATCTAAAGGGCTCGGAACCCCAAGATATAAAGTAATTAAGAGCTGGGGACCGGACCACGCGAAGGAGTTTGAAGTAGAAGTTGTTATTAACGGAAAACAATTCGGGAAGGGCACTGGGCGGGGCAAAAATGAGGCCCAGCAAACGGCTGCCGAAGCTGGACTTGAGAAACTGAGCACAAAAAGCTAAAATAGACGATATGGTTAAAATTAGACTATCAAAAGTAGGTAAAAAGGGCGATATCACCTATAGAATCGTTGCTATTCCTGGCGCCAAAAAAACTACCGGAAAGAACCTGGAAATATTAGGGCACTGGTATCCAAGAAGAAACGAGAAAGTAATCGACAAAGTTGCTATCGAAAAATGGGTGGCCAAAGGGGCTCAAGTTAGCCCAGCAGTTACCAAATTATTAAACTAAATGAAAGAACTTCTTAAATTCCTAGTTGAAAAAATTACTGGATCAAACGATTTTTCCGTTGACGAAGGGGAAGAGGATGGAAGGACTATGTTAACAATCGAAGCCAAGCCAGACATTATCGGCCTCATAATCGGAAAGGGCGGCAAGACCATTAAAAACATTAGGAAAATTGTCGCTATTCGTGCTGTACTTTTGGGAAAATCAATCAATATTAACGTCAAGGAGAAAACGGATTAGACCGCGCGCTTCCGCTCCCCGACGCGGTAGGTTGGAATGACCCCACAGCTATAGACTGCAAATTCGACACATCTTGCAATATTTTATTTTCATCGGGAGTTAACTGGGTAATTGGCTCACTTATAGCTGGAATTTTAGTGGGCAGCTCTGACCAGTAAGTATTTAAAGTAATCGTTGCAACAAAATCATTAGCTCCAGTACCAGCAACTAACTTTAATTCTTGAACCTTCGAGATTGGTGCAAATTTATTTACCTGTAAAAGAAGGTTGGAAAGCTTTACTGGGTCTCCTGATGTTTTAAAAGTAATTGGTACATAAGATATGTTTGTCCCTTGATCTTTTACACCTTGGCCCACGCTCACATCGCTTATTTGTGCACTAACTTGGCTTGTCATATTTCTTAACTGAGCAAGGACTAGAAATGATGGATTTCTTGAAGGGAGGGCTTCATTGACTTTTGAAGAATAATCAGCAGCTTTCTGATTATTAGTTTGCAGTACTGTTAATTTTTGTGTCAATAATTCCTGAGTACTTTTCAAATCAGCCGATTCATTATTGATTATGGTAAACCTATCAAAAATTATTTTTGCCCCAACTATCGAAATTACAACAAGAGCAAGAAAAACTAATATTGGCACTTCCAGAAATTTTATATTTTTTGACAAATCTTTCATTATTGTATTTGTAAGGAAATATCGTAACCAATGGACGGAGTATAGGTAAAGCTAGTTAAAGATATTTTCTTATAATCAGCTACTGCTACAATATTTTTGAGAAATTCTGCCATAGAGCTTGAGCTCTTACTTAGTACTGAAAATTTTGTTTTAGCAGTATCTACAGTTGCCGATTCGAGTGTGATGTCCGCTACTAAAGAACTTATGATTTTATTTAATTTATCGATATTAGGAGCCGCATCTACATTTCCCGAGACCGCTTTCACTTTTTCAATCCTGTCGCGAATCAAGACTAGTTTTTGTTCAGTTTGCTCAAGGCTTTTAACGTTTGTTTCCAACCCTTGATTTTTGGTCTTCAGTTCATTCTCATTTTTAAAAGCAAAAAACAATAGCCCTCCCCCAATTGCTACCCCTATAAAAAAAATTATAAAAATGGTAACACTAATTCTTTTAATATTATCGACAATTTTTAAAACGTCACTTGGAGCAGCCAGGTTTGTTGGAAGCAGGTTTATTTTTTTACTGGCCATTTTAGTCTCCTCTTAAAGCAAGACCAACCGCAACAGAATATAAAGGAGCGTAAGCGGTCAATGTTTTGGCATAAGTCGGATCAATCTTTACCTTTGCAAATGGATTTGCTATATCAACTTCAATTCCAACAAGCTTAGTTAACATCGGAGCCACTTGTGGAAGCTCTGAACTTCCTCCCGAAAGGATGATCGAGCTAGGCACTTCTCCTTTTTCTTCAGTCTGATAAAAATGAATTGTTTTTTTGATTTCTTCAGTTATTACATTAAATACACCAGCAAGTGCACCGCTTACTTTTCCTTCCAACTGACCACTAGTCAGCCCATAAGTTTTTTTATATTCCTCAGCTTGAGTTGTAGCAACTCCCAAAGACTGAGCAATTGCCCGAGTAAATGCTTCTCCAGCCGTTGGAATTGTACGCGAAAAGACTAAAAGCCCGTTTCTGGCAATAGCAATGTCAGTTGATTTGGCACCAAAATCCACAAGCACTACAGTTTGACTAGCTGGAGCCAGGGCGCGAGTAAGCGATAAAAGTTCAGTCTCAACACCAACTACATTAAGCCCTGCTTCGGAGAGGATCTTTACATATCTCTCAACGGCAACTTTTGGAGCAGCTACAAGTAAAACTGAGACTTCTGGTGGAGTAACATTCTCACGCCGCTCTAAGATCTGGTGCTGGATAATAGCTTCATTCAAAGGAATTGGAATTGCGCCCTCTGCTTCCCACTTTATCGCTGACTCGATTTCTTGGTCTGTTAGAAGCGGGAACTTAACAACTCTCGTAAATGCCTGGGACTCACTTATTGCAATCGATACATTTTTCCCACTAATTTTTGCATCACTAAAAAGCTTTTTAATAGAAGAGAGTAGCTCGGGATCTGTTTTACCATCCTGAGCACTAGCCATTTGGCTTTCAGTTTTCAAGCCAATTATGCCAGCTGACTTTAAACTATAAAGATCTCCATCATGGGTTAGCTCTACTACTTTTATCGATTTAGATCCTATATCAATTCCAACGCTCATATATTTATTTTGCCAGACCAACTGGTGAAAATACAGCTGCATCAAAAATCGGTGGAAGGTCTGCATATAATCTTACCACTTCTACTTTGCGAGTTGATACACCAGAGATGCCCGTAGAATCAATTTGTGAGCCCTGTGGTGGAAGAGTCGAGCCCGAATTCTGTGGAAAATTAATATCAGCTCCAATTGTCTGAGTTGTGTCTGAGTTGTAAAGAAGTTTTACTTTCATAGTTTGTAAACCACCCGCGACTCCATATGAGGTAGCTGGAATACCAAGCGCCGCTAAGTCAACACTTTTTGCAAATACATAATTGGAAGCTCCAAGGGAACAAGTACCAGCATCTGATGCATCAAAAAAATTGGTAGCAAGGCGCCCGGAATTAGGATCAACCGCTACTCTGGCCACTTTTATATTAGAGTAGTCGCCCGAGCCAGCTACAAATGGAGGGTTTGAATAATAAAAAGATAATTCTAGAGCAGGCGTCGTACCAACATTATTCGAGGTCCCAGATTTGCCCCAACAAACCTTTATCTTGCTACCAGTAAAACAAGAGTGGGACGCATCACAAATTAAAGACCCATCTGAAGCGTGAGATACAAACCAAATCGTTGCCGTCTCCCCAGAGGATAAAGAAAGGGGATAGTTAAAATTTAATCCAGAACCAAAGCTTGTAAGGGCTGTAGTAAAAGATGCGTTAGTATTGGCAAAACTGCCTTGTAATGAGCCATTATCTGCTGCAATCAACTGTTTTTCAACTCCTGCTTCAGCTGCCGAGAATGCCCTTAGAGATTCATCTTCTCCCCCTGCAATACGAACGTCTGTTAAGGTCGATGAAAGCACTGAGAGGACAACAACCAAAACAACGGCAAGTCCAAGAACAACCAAGAGAAGTGCCTGGCCTGAATTATTGGTTAAACTAGAGGACCTCATTACTATTTCAGTGTAGCAAGCTCGGGAAGTAAACGTCAATATGTCCTTAAGTAAATTTTTGTTGAAGCACTCACTGTTGCATTTTCCTTACCAGTTATATTTTTATCAGATGCTACTATACCAACATCAACGCTTGGTGCGGCATTAGTCTTACTGCAAATAAAATAACAGTCAATAATAGCAATTTGAGCGCTCGTTAATTGAGCCGAGCCTGAAGCGATATAGCCGTTACTTCCAAGATTACAAGTGTAAGATCCAGGGGATCCGTTTACATCTGTGTAATTAAGTGTTGTAAGCTTGCTTCCATCGCAAACCGACGAAATTGAAAGGGCACTATGAAGCTGCCTGTCTATACTTGTTAATGCAAAATCAACATTTTCCCGAACGCGTGTAGTTGTGTCAGCTTTTTTAGTAGTTTGAAGCGTCAAAATTATAGTTTGGGACAAAAGTAATCCAATGACAGCAAATATCAATACAACTATTAATATTTCAACTAAAGAAAATCCTCCCTTGCTGGGGGCTATAGCCTTCCTTATTTCCATGATGTAAAGTCTGTTGATGTCACTTGCTCATGATACCCTTGTCCATCGCTCCAGTATGTTTTGACAGTTGCATTTATCGTGTTACCACTCGGATCCCCAACTAAATCAATTGTTAAATTAGCTTCTCTTTTAAGGGCAGTTCCTGTAATAACACTAGCACTCGCGCATGTTCCAGAACTATTAAAGTTTAATGTATTTATACACCACGTTTTGCCATTAGGCGGGGGAGCAGAGAAATTTGAAAAACTGACCCAACTCGCATCGCGCTGGGAACGAAGCCACTCAATTCCTTCCTGGGAATATCTCGTTGCTAGGCTTTCATTTTTGGTACGTGTTGCGTTTCTAACGGATATAGTAGCTAGTGAAACCAGGGTTGTTAGGATTAAAGTAACCATGGCAAGGGCCATCAAAACCTCAAAAAACGACTGGCCATTTTTATTTTTAGTTATGTGTGAGTCCATATTGATAAGCACCTTGAATCTCAGTTCCCGTGCGGGCAATGTTACTTATTCGAACTTCATCAAGAACCCCCGCAAATGGAAACTGCCCACCATAACTTCCCGCCCAAAAACTGGATGTTACTTGTAAACTTCTAGATGAACTTCCATAACAGTACGAAAGTGTGCGTGCTGTCCCATTTATATAAATCTGACCACCTGAAGCAGGGTATCCATTTGGAAAAACTGCTGCTACATATACCCATTGGTTAACAGGAATTATCGAAGTATTAACGCCATAAATCTCGCCATTATTTGTATTAAAGCCAAAACAACTACTAAAGAAGTCTAGAAAATAAGTAGTATCCCATGCAAAAGGTACTGCGGCAGATCCACCCGACCATTTCATCCAAAAATCAACTGTATTAAATCCAGAGGTATTAACAGGTACTCCCGCTGCACGAAGATAACCTCCTGAAAATTGTCTAGCATTCCCTAACTTCCCAGTCACTACATTTCCAGTCACACTTCCGTTATTGCCTTTTCCACTACTGTCAGAAGCCGTGGATCCGGACGATTCATCCATATGCCAAAAGCCAACGGTATTTTGATCTGTTATATAATTTGCGAATCCACCTCCTTCTGGTGGAGGAGTTTGTCCAGACGGGCGAGGGGTTGCAAAATTTTCTTCAATATTGCCTGCGTCGGATATTTGAACTCCAGCATAATTATTAGTTGTTTGCTGCGTGAGCCCCACAACCACGAAGCCGTTTACATTTGTACCTTGAGCAAGGGCTTTAAATAAAATTGGGTTTACGGAAGGGGCAGTAATTGTAATACCTGTTGGCACAGTCACAGATTTAATAAGAACTGCACCTGTTGTACACCTCGCATTAATTTCATACGTAGTTGATGAAATTACATTAAATTCATATCCAATTAATGTGCCTGTGCACCCAGCTGGCTTTTGCCCACCTGTTGCCTGTTCTTGGGCAAGCCGCAAGTCGCTACGTAATGCCCGGGATGCTGCAACAATTGATTGAGATTGGGCATAACCACGATAATTGGCATATCCAACTCCCATTAGTGTACCGATTATCGCTATAACAACTAGAAGCTCAAGGACAGTGTAGCCTTTATTCATATCAAGGATTTGTGACTCTATAATTACAAGTTTTACCCCCACAGTTAGATGATCCTCCACAAACAACGCTCCCTGTGCCATTTTCCAAGGCTGCACAAATCTCATATGTGGTGGCTGTCGAACTACTTCTGTAAACATTCCCAGCAACAGGGTCAGTTGGCATTACTGCTAAATAAGTATTTGAGCTTAAGCACGCCCCAGTTGGAGATGATCCTTTAAGGGAAGCTCCAGCAACAGGGAGGGGGACAGGGTAGACGTTACAATCTGCCCTATATAGCTCAAGGGCCGATCTAACTTGTTCAATATCAGCTTTGCGTTTAGCATCGCGACTAGATTCACGCGCGCCTTGCAAGCCAAATACGGAAATACCAATTAAAATTCCAATCACAGAAATCGCAACTAATAGTTCAATCAAAGTAAAACCTGCTCTTTTATAATCCATTTGGACAGTCTCCCGGAGCAACATTACTTGGCCACCCAGTAACTTGTCCGCTTTTTCCATTAGAACAAAAAACCCAATAATTACCGGCAGCACTTTCAAGTGGTCCAAAGATAAAATATTGTGTACCAGTTACTGTGCCTCCTCCAGTTCCACTTGACTGAAAACTATAGTGATAATTGACATTAGAACTAAATAAAGGGTCTTCAGCACAACCCGCTAATCCTAAATCAGTACAAAGGGTAGTCGAGGCTTGAACAGTAGCAGTATCAGTTCGGGACGGATAAAAGCCATTATTTTTAGTTGCATAAACTTCAAGTGCGTTTTTATATTGTGAAAGGTCACTTTTGCGCCTCGCATCTCGGGCCCGAGGTTGAGCTGACAAATAGGCAACCACTCCCATTGTCGAAAGAACACCGATAATGGTAATTGTTACGAGAAGCTCAAGAAGCGTAAAGCCACCTTTAAGATTTTTCATTTTTTGTTCATCCGCCCTAATTCATTCTCATACTCTTCTAAAGATTTATCAAGCGGAGTCTTACCGTCACTTTTGCCAAGGTTACAAATTTTGTTTCCACATTTTAGTCTACGAGCTGCTATTTTTGCATCATAGCCGGCTTCATCCGCACTCTCCAAGCTTGCAAGAACTTGAAAATGCGTCCCGTCTGTTAAATATAAATAGGAAAACCCGTCACGGGCACTTGGATCCATTGGGATTGAGTCAAGATAACCTTTCAGATCTGATAGGGAATTGGGGTACACTCCGTTTTTTGCGTTGTACCTATTTATTCCAGTCGATAGGTCGCCAAGATCGTTTCTTCGCTCATTGTCACGGGCCCTGCGCTCGGCAATTCTAAAGTTAAATAAAGACAACACTAAAATAACTAACAAGACTCCACCAATTACCTTTGTTTCTTCCTTATTAAATAGTTTCATTTAAAACGGTAATACCAATTGTACAAGATTAGCTCCATATAAAAGTATAATAAAAAACCCGACAATTAGAAATGGTGCAAATGCGATCTTCTGTTTTAACTGGGCAAAGTTACCCAAAATTAAAATTATTCCCAAGATTCCTCCCACAAGAAACGATGTAAATAACCAAACCACCATAAATTTAATTGTAAAAAAGCTCCCAATGAAAACAGCTAGCTTCACGTCTCCCAGTCCCATCCCACGGCCGCTCGTAATAAGATTAATTAAAAGTAACGATAGGGATGCTATAGTGCCACTTAATAAAAATTCATAGAAATTAATATTAGTGAGTAGTAATCCAAGAAGGACAATCAAAAATCCCACAAAAACAAATTCATCAAAAATTAATTGATGCTCTAAATCAATTATAAAGATAATTATCAAAACCGATCCAATTAATAGTAAAAAGGGAAGTGCTAGCTCGTTTAAATTGGAAAGCCAACTAACATTTTGTACAATCGCTTCTCGCCTAATGGTAATTAAAATAAATACCAAAGCCGTTCCCACCTCAACCAAAAAATCTCTAAGTGGAATACTCTCTTTACAATTTCTACACTTACCGCGAAGAAGGAGATAGGAAAATAGCGGAATGTTATCATGCCAGGCAATCACACTTTTACAAGCCGGGCACTTAGATCTACCATTTGCTATACTCTCTCCCCGCGGAAACCGCCAGCTTAGTGCCCCAAGAAACGAGCCGACTACTAAACCAATCACACCAGCTAACAAAATTTCCATAATCATTATGGAAGCCAGTTTGCTCCACCTGCATTAGCTCCAACTGTTGGGTCTGCGTTGGTTGTACAAACTACTCCTCCTTTTCCTAAGCTTGAGGAATAAATTGCATAAGCACGATTAGTACCTGCGAATGTTGCTGTACAACGGCTTGTGTTAGCAAGCGCTTCAAGCCTTGCAAATATTATCATTGGTGCCGTTCCGGCTGCAGCTGTTGCATCATAACAGAAACCATTTTGAGCGAAACTTGCACAGTTTCCTCCTCCAGTTCCATAAGTTATAGCCGAAGGGACTGCTGATATTTCACCAGCATTTACGATAGACGTCATCCATGTTGGATTTTCAGCTACAAAGTTACCGCTATTATTTACTGCATATGCAGTAAGTGCATGCCCAAGTTGGGCAATAGTTGAAATACGCCCAGCATCACGGGTCTTTGCTAATTGCTCCAAAGGATTTAAGGCAACAAGTACCACTATTGCTAAAACTCCAAGAATGGTGATGACAATCAAAAGTTCAATTAATGTAAAACCTCTTTTCAATTTATTCATTTGTAATCACCTCCGTTCTTATTCATTATTAAATAATTAGAATTTACTAGTCAAGTTGTAGATTGGCAAAATTATGGCAACGACCAAAAATCCAACTCCAATTCCCAAAATTATCATGATGATTGGCTCAATTGCTGCTGTTAAAGCTTTTACTTTTTGGTCGCTCTCTACTTCAAAAATGTGAGAGACCTTAAGAAGCACATCTTCCATTTTTCCAGTTTCTTCTCCAACCGATATCATTTGTGAAAGTAGCATTGGGAAAGCTTCCGGGTGCTTTGCAAAAGAGTAGGCAATAGGAAATCCTTTTTCAATCTGAACTGAGACGTCTCTTAATGCATCCCTTAAGACAACATTACCAATAGCCTCAGCCGTTACCCCAAGCCCCTCTAGAATTGGCACTCCAGCCCCAACCATCAAAGCAAGAGTTCGGCATAGTTCAGTTAGTAATAGCTTTACTTGTAGCTCACCAAAAATGGGGATTTTAAGAACTGTTTCATCAATTTTCCTTTTTCCTTCTTTTGTCTTGCTCCAGGATGAAAGTCCAAAGAGTATTGCAGCAATCAGGGCTAAAACAATTGGCCAAAATCTTACCGATACATTGGATACTGTTACAAGCACTTGGGTGGCAAACGGTAGCTGGGCTCCAAAGTCAGTGTAAAGGGAAGTAAGCTTTGGGATAACAAAGACCATCATAATAAAAGCAACAACCACCATTCCAATAACGATTATGGCTGGGTATATAAATGCGCCTTTTACTTTCCCTTTAAACTCTTCATCTTTTTCCATATTGTCAGCAAGACGTGTCAGGACTTTATCCAAAACTCCTCCAGTTTCACCAGCTTTAATTAAAGCAATATAAGTTGCCGAGAAAATCTTGGGGTGCTTACTAAAAGCCATGGAAAGAGATTCTCCATCATCAACATCAGCCAGGATCTTACTCACTATTGGCTGCATTGCAGGATTTGCTTGTAACCTTAATATGGAAAGAGAGTCGGTGACAGGAAGCCCCGCATTAATCATAGTTGCAAGTTGTCTTGTGAAATTAGTAACGTCACCCGCACTCACTCTATTTTTAAAATTATTAAGAATTGAAGTGATATCAGTCGAAGCCGAACGGATTTCAACGACAATAAGTCCTTTTTTAGTTCGAACTAGAGAAGCCGCCGCGTTAACATCAGTTCCTTCTACTTCACCAGTAAATGTCTCGCCCTTTGCGTTTTTTGCTTTATATAAATATTTTTTCATTATCTAACAAGTCTCGTTAATTCTTCAGGGCGCAGTGAGTAATTGCGGGCAACATCGAGGGTAATCTTTCCTTCTTTAAATAAGGTGGCGAGTGACATTTCCAAAGTATTCATCCCAACATCAACTGATGTCTGCATAATTGAATCGATCTGGTGAGTTTTCCCCTCGCGGATTGAAGTCTTAATAGCATTACTTGCAAGCATTAACTCCCCCGCAACTGCTCGTCCTCCAGCAACAGCAGGGATAAGGCGCTGTGAGAAAACGGCTTCGATAATACTAGCTAGTTGAATCTTAATTTGTTGTTGCTGCTCCTCTGGAAATACGTCAACAATACGATCAATTGTCTGGGCGGCTGAGTTGGTATGAAGTGTCGCAAAGACTAAATGTCCCGTTTCAGCAACAGTTAAAGCCGCCGCAATTGTCTCAAAGTCGCGCATTTCCCCAACCAAGACAACGTCCGGGTCTTGCCTAAGAACAGCTCTTAGGGCACTACTCCAAGAGTGAGTATCCTCGTGCATTTCCCGCTGAGAAATTATTGATTTAACCGGCTTAAATACAAACTCAATCGGATCTTCGATTGTGACAATATGGGTAGCACGAGTCTTATTAATTTCATCCAGTATTGCGGCTAAAGTAGTAGACTTTCCATGCCCAGTTGGCCCTGTAATTAAAACTAATCCCTGCCTTAAGGTCGTAAAGTCATGAATAATTTTGGGTAGCCCTAAGGAATCGATGGGGGCAACAGTTAGGGGAATTCTTCTAAATTCAATGGCCGAAGTTCCTTTTTGGGCGTAAACATTCACGCGAAATCTGGCTTTCTCTGAGAAAGCCAGCGATACGTCTAGCTCTTTATTTACACTAAAGCGCTCCAGTTGTTCAGTAGGAAGCACAGCTTTGATCATTTCAAAAACAGCTTCTGAAGTTAAGACTTGCTCATTGGGAACAGGAATTAGTTCGCCATCAATTCTAAGCATTGGGGGAACCCCGGCAATTAAATGTAAATCCGATGCATTTTTATCAACAACTAATTGTAGTAATAATTTTATGTCTGCCATTATTCCTGTGCTACTCTAAGAACTTCCTCAATGCTTGTTTGCCCTTCAACAACTTTCATATATCCATCTTGTTTCATAGTAATCATGCCTTCAAGACGCGCTTCTTTATCAATTACCATGGCCGGCTGCCTCTCTAGAATTAATCTACTTATTTTTTCGGTTACTGGCAATACCTCATAAATTCCGACTCGTCCCAAAAATCCTGAATTATTATTCTCAGGTGTTGGCTTCCCTCGATAAAGCATAACTTTCTTGTCAGCTGGAAGTAAAGATCCCAAATTTGCCTTAATATCTTCCAAAACTTTTGGGTCTGGCTCATACGACTCTTTATTAGCTTCATCAATTTTCCTAAGGACGCGCTGGGCAACAATTGCATTAATAGAGGAGGTCAGTAAAAATGGCTCAGCTCCCATATCAAGAAGACGGGGAATGGCAGAAGCCGCATCATTAGTGTGAAGTGTCGCAAATACCAAGTGCCCAGTGAGGGCCGCTTGAATCGCAAGGTCAGCCGTTTCCCGGTCACGAATTTCCCCAACTAAGATTATATTGGGGTCTTGACGAAGAAACGATCTAAGCCCAGATGCAAAGGTTAAACCAGCTCCTGGATTAATTTGTACCTGGTTAACGCCAGCGATTTTATATTCAATCGGGTCCTCCAAAGTCATAATATTAACTTTTGGAGTATTCAGCCGTTGAATGAGGGAGTAAAGGGTTGTAGTTTTTCCAGATCCTGTTGGCCCACAAATTATGACAACCCCATGAGGCCTAAGAATTGAATCTTCCAAGTTTTTAAGGGCCCGTCCACGAAGCCCCAATTCAGTTAGATCTGGAATTCCGCCGGTTTTTTTAAGTAACCTCATAACTACTTTTTCACCCCAGGCCGTAGGAAGAGTGGATACACGAAGGTCAACTTCTTGCTGAGCATTTTTAAAGTTAAACCGGCCGTCCTGAGGAATTCTTTTTTCGTCAATTTTCATCCCCGATAGAATTTTAATTCTAGAAATCAAAGACTCGTGAAGTTCTCTCGGGATTGTCAGTTTTTCCTGTAAAATTCCGTCAATTCTATAGCGAACTCGGGTGGCTTTTTCCCCAGGCTCAATATGCACGTCCGATGCTCTAGATCGCACTGCAAAGTCTAAAATATGGGTCACGACCTCGCTAATTTTTTCCTGGCGCAAAAGCCCACCACCCGTAACTTTGGAGGCATCAAGTGTGTGCTCCCCCGGTGAGACATCTTTCAGGGCAGCCGTCACTTCGCGAGATAGATTTGTTGCATACTGAGTTCCTATAAAGTCTTCAATTTTGGCAACCTCGGCAGCAACAGGCTTAACATGAAGCCCTGTTTTTTGCTCAATAAACTCAATTGTAGGAAGATCTAGGGGATCACTCATTGCAAGGGTTAGCTCCCTGGCATCTCTATCAAGGGCAATAGGAAAGACACGGAACCGCTCCGCAACTTCCTGAGAAATAGTACTTAAAGCGTCAGGATTAACTGGAGTCGTTGTCAAGTCAACATAGGCAATATTATAAAAAGTTGCCTTGGCACGGGTTAAAGCTTCATCGGAAACTAATTTCTGCTCCCGGATCACATCTTCCTGGCTTTTTCCACTTTGAACTTCAGCAAGTTTTACTTGGTCAGCTACTTTTACAGGAAGCGCTCCTTGAGTAACCAAAATATCAGCAAGAGAAGTAGAAACCGGTTGTTGGGCAGCCATATTTCATTATAGATAGTTGGGTTATGGAGTACAATAGTTAGGAGATCAGACAACTAACTTAAACGCATTCTTTTCATCTTCATGTTGCATAACTTCTTTAACTTTTGACAAAAGCATCCAGTCATAACCAATGCTTTCTTCGTTTAAAATTATTTTTACATCAAGATCTTTAACTTTAATTGCAAAGAAAGATATATTTTCAACCTTGTAACTCAAATCTTTTATTTCTTCAATTTCAGAGATTGCATACTCTTCAAAAATTTCTCTCTTCGCGGCAGACTTAGAATCTTCATCACCTTCAATATTGCCAAAAGTTACTGTCCATTCATCAACATACCATTGAATGGTTTGTTGTGGCGAATCAAAAATCTTTTGTTTCCTTCAGTGTCTATAGTCCAGACAATTACTGCTACTTTTTGTTTCATGTCAGAATTATATCTCAAACCTAATAGACGTGCTAAAATAAGGCTGTGAAAGAGCAAATTCTTATTATCAATGGCGGAAATACTTTTCCTTCTTACGGGGATTATATTTCTCACCTTAAAACTAAAGAGCTTAATCTTGAAAGACTAAAGCCCATTAAAGATTGGAAAGATTCTTTTCAAGAAGATCTTGGAGAAAATTATGAAGTTTTTATTCCTAAAATGCCAAATATTACAAATGCGCGTTTTGAAGAATGGAAGATCTGGTTTGAGAAAATCATAAACAAACTTAACGAGAACTCAATTCTCATTGGCCACTCACTTGGTGGAATATTTTTAGCTAAATACTTTGAAGAAAATAAACTTTAATTTTAGATGGCATGGGACATTTTAAAGTAGAAAAGTTTCCAGAACTTGTGGATTTGATTAAACGTATATAAGTAATATGAAAGTAACCCTTGGCTCTAAAAACAAAAATAAAATAAAAATACTTGAAAGTGCTTTAAAAGAGCTCCATCTTGATGTTGAAATAACTCAAATAGATATTGATTCTGAAATCACATTTAGACTGTTAGAAGGGGTGGCAAAAAAAGCCATCTTAATCGACAAAATTGGTAGTGAATATGTTGGCATAGGAAAAGAAACTACTCAAGCAATTCAAAATGCATATGCAAGTTATTTGAGAGAAAAAGGAAATTTAACATACAGAGGTAAATCAATGGGTATTATTATTGATAACCATGGCAACTTCTTAATTGACCAACTTGTGTCATATGGAGAAAACGATTGGAATTTTCCAGGCGGTGGAATTGAGGAAGGAGAAACCGAAGAAGAAGCGGTGCTAAGAGAATTAAAAGAAGAACTCGGAACAGACAAATTTGAAATACTAGAAAAAGCAAATTCAATTTATCAACACGAGTGGCCTGATAATATAATTGTTAAAGATTTAAAAAAGAAAGGCAAAACATATAAGGGGCAAAATATCAGAGTTTTTTTAATAAAATTTCATGGAAACAAACAAGATATTAAACCAGACCCAAGGGAAATTAAAAAAATTAAATGGATAAGCTATGACGAATTAAAAGATCATTTAGTTTTTGCTCGTCAGTGGGAGAATGTGGAAAAAATTTTAAAGGAATTTAAAATTTAATTATGAAAACAGTACTTTTTGCAACAGGAAACGAAAGAAAATTAAGGGAAGCTCTTGAAGGATGTAAAGGCTTTGATTTCAAAATCGAACAAGTAAAAATTGATATTGATGAAATTCAATCTCACGACCCATCCAAGATTTCTCTTAATAAAGCAAATGCAGCATTTGAAGTTACCAAAAAGCCTACTATTATTTCTGATACCAGTTGGAAAATTCCTGCTTTAAAGGGGTTTCCAGGTGGATATATGAAAGACGTCGCCAACTGGTTCACTCCTAGCGATTTCTTAAATTTAATGAAAGGCAAAAAAGATAAGAGGTTATGTTTTACAGAAACACTGGTTTACAAAGATTCAAAGCAAACCAAAGTTTTCAGTAAAGAATTCTGGGGAGAATTTGCTAGCGCTCCAAAGGGAACAGGAATATCAATCGAGCAAGTTGCCAAATTTGATGGGTTTACAATTGGTGAGCGACGTGATCAGGGAAAAATGAGTTACGAAGCAAAAGATTATATCTGGGTGGAGTTTGCTAGGTGGTTTGATAAATTGTAAATATATGAATAACAACAAATTACTTCAAAAATCCCAAGAATTCAAAAGACAAGCTGATGAAATATTGAGTAATTCTAAACTTGTTGAAGCTTTGTCTAAGTATGGCGAAGTTAAATTTACTGGGAGCTATCCACTAAATGTCATGATGAGGCCAGACTTGGATGTTTACGCAATTGCCAAAGAAAATAGTAAAGAAAAAATGTTGGAAGTAATTCACAATATTTTTTCAACAGTCTATTTTGAAGAAATAAGATTTACAAATTATCTAGATTTTCATAAAGATCAGGATGATCATAAAGGATATTATATTCAGCCTCACAAGAGAATTGGAGAAAACAAATGGAAACTGGATGTCTGGTTAATGACTGAGGATAGATACGAGCCACACACAGAGCATTTTTTAGACCTTCTTAATAAAGATGAGGATGCTGACAAAAAGAGATTAATAATTCTTGAGTTAAAGAATTATTACAGAGAAGGAGAAAAATATAAAAAGGGTATAAATGGCAGGGTAATTTATGAAGCAGTATTAGAGCAGGGTATTAAAAATGTCATGGAATTTGAAGCGTACTTGAAAAATAAATAAAGAATATATTTTTGTTATAATTCCTCATGGACCCATATTTTAAGAAAGAGATAAATTATTCTTTTAAAAAGCAAGAGTTTAAATTTGATGTAGCTGAAACATTGTTTTCTTCATATGACATTGATCACGGGACAGATATTTTAATTCGCACAATTACTAATAATAATCCAAAAAGTATTTTAGACATTGGTTGTGGGTATGGACCATTAGGAATAATCTTGGCTAAAATTAATCCTCAGGCAAAAGTCAGTATGGTTGACAGAGACTTACTCGCAGTTGCTTACACAAAATATAACATTGCAAAAAATAATATAGCCAACGCAGTTGCTATGGGAAGTTTAGGAACAGAAGCAATAAAAGACAAGATATTTGATTTAATCGTTTCAAATATTCCAGCAAAAATTGGTGATCAAGCTATTAGAGAGGAATTCATCATTAAACCGTATAATATACTTAATTCAAATGGCGAGTATTGGGTTGTTGTGGTTAGTGCTTTAAATAGGCTTATCCCAAAAGTCTGCACTGAAAATAATATAAAGGTCAGTAAAATAAGAAAGAGAAGTGGGCATATTATCTACAAAATATGCAAATAAGCAAACTAACACGCTTTCAAAAGCAATGGTTTGAACATCAAATTATACGAAATAAATGACACATCCAACTCAAACAATTGACTGGAAAGGGGAGAAGTTTAATATCACTTGGATTAAAACTAATTCTTTAGATGGAATAACTCCAATTACTCAAGTTTATGGCGTTTGTTTTAATGACAAGCAGGAAATCTTAATTGCAAGAAAAGTTGGGGATGAAAAATGGATAATTCCTGGTGGAACTCCTGAAAATAATGAAACAGTAGAGCAAACTCTGAAGCGGGAAATGATTGAGGAGGTCGATATAAAGGTGAAAAACATTAAGCTTGTTGGGGCACAAAAAGTATATCCAGTAAATAAACCAAAAGAATATTACTATCAAGTAAGATGTATTTGTGAAGTTGACGAATTACTACCTCAAACTCTAGATCCAGCAGAAGGGGTAAACTGGGAAAGAAAATTTGTCCCAGCAGATAAAATTACGGATTATGTCAAATGGGGAAATACCGGAAATGCAATGTTTAAGGATGCTATCAAACTTTGGAAAATTTCCCATGCTCCCGCTTGAAACATGTGGTATAATGTATTTATAAATGATAAGAGAGCTATCAACATTTATGTTTGAGTTGATAGTCCTCGCCGAAAACGAGGATAGGTAGCTCGACCCCGCCAAAGCGGGGTTTTTTCGTTCTAAGGGATAGATGAGTAATATAGAACTTATAGTATTTGACATTTAGGTGGAAAGGTATATTATAGGTCTGAAAGTTGCCATATTATTGATATAGAGTTATATTGATACATGGACGTAAAGTTGCCAGAACAAAATATGACAAGAGAACTAGAAAATAAAATGAACAACGAAATAAATAATCCACAAGGAAATGGAGAAGGATATGTCATACCTGGAGCTAATAAACGTATAAAACGTGCCCCAGGGGATCTTAATATGACTCCTGAGCAGGTTCTAGAGATAGGTAAAGGTAAGCATAAGGTTTATGTAAAGACTCCTAATACTAATCCACAAGTAGGTGAACCAGGAAGCAACAAAGAAGATACCAAAATCGGTTCCAAGACTCTTGCAGGCTCAGGCGAGCCTTCTACTGATCAAATTGCTTCAAGTATGGAGTCAACTCAAAAAGGACATCGCAACGTTGATCTTGTTGAAAAAGAGAGGGAGGAACACTATAGAAAAGGAGGCAAGCCTCGCTCCTTTCCAAGTAGAGCAAAAAGGGCAGTGGCTACCGGCTTATTTGTTGTAGCAACTGGAGTTGGAGCTGCATGGGGAAAGAATCAAATAGATCATTATCAAGCTGGCCAAACCAATGCTCAAACTGTAGGTCCAGATAATATAGGGCAGGATAAAACTGGTTCTACACCAAAAGTTCGTCTTCCGGGACCAATTGAACCTAATAGGTACCAGAGAACACAAATGGCGCTAGAAGAATTGAGCCAAATTAATCATCCAGATGCCCTTGAGAGAACAGTAAAAAGAAACTTGCTTGAACAAACAAGAGTTGCATTGTCTAGGGGAGTGCAAACAGTTAGGGATTTCATACCTCTTAGAAGTAGAGATGGACGAACCCCAGAAAATACTGTGAATCAGGAAACAAAGATTAGCATATCGAAAATTTATGTTGCTGACATAATCCCAGGCAGTGCTCCTAATGTCTTGCCATATGATACTTTGGAAAATCCTCTGCTAAACGAGGCTAAAGATAGCATTAATCAAGCTCTGACACAGGCCACTTTTCTTATTGAACATAGCAATGATGAAGGACTTAAAGGTATAACTCAAGTTGATGTCATAATAAGTGGTAAAGAAAATAAAGATAAGTTAGTGACTCCTGTGCCACTCCTATCAGGACAGTCTCGTGGGGTTTTATTAGCTGCTGCGGGATATGGAATTTATTGGGATGGAAAAGGACCCTGGTCCTATAATAATGCAGACATGCTTAAAGCTGCAGGACTAGAATTCAGCGATCCAAAGGTCAGTACTTTACGAGTTTATCCTAGTGGGGACGAGCTTCTTCTTATGGACCGGATAACAGGCAAAATATATGGTAGAGGTATACGGGGGGATAGGGCAGGAATAATTGACTGGAAAGCAGAAGGAAATGTTACTCAACCAGATGCAAACATAAACCCAGAAATAGTTACAACCACACCAACAAAATTATCTCAAGAATTTTTGCAAAAAGAAAACATGCTTGATGGGATGAGATTTAGACCAATTGGCGCAAAGGCAGATTGGATAGTAGAAACTGATATACCAGGATTAAATATCCAAAGCATCGGCTTGGATGATATGAAAATTAGAATTGAGAGAGATGCAGCACAGGATGGTTTAGATTCGCCAAAGAGGCAAGTTTTCAAATTCATAAGTCAAACTGATGGAAAACTAATTGACGGGAGTGTTCTAAGGATGAGTGGTCCAGGGGGAATAGGATTATATAGACAGGTTGTTATAACAGATAAAGATCCCAATGAAACTGTTTTCAATATATATATAAACCCCGCCAAACTTGATGAGGTTAAAAAGATAAAAAGTGCAGAAGGTAAGGTTCTTTATCCAAATGTTGTTATAAATAATTGGCTTTATATAGCCTTGGCTGTAAAATACGGAGGATTGGGGCCTTTAGCAGATAAAACAAATGTAGACGAGATCGTAGGGAAGAAAATTTTTACCCCAGAAGAGATAAAAACAGGAAGCTGGGCTAAACCAGAAAACGCAAGTATTTCTGTCACCTATCAACCTAGATAACAACCTCATCTCAATCCGGAGATATTAACTACAGGAGTATTGAGTGTACCAACTTGTTTATAGAAAGCATCAGTTGGATTTCCAAGAGACTCTACTGGCGTGTTTCTAAAATTCAAAAATAATGCCTCAAGACCAATTTGGGAAATAAGTAATTCAGGTTTTTTACTTTTCATAAGCACATTTTTACTTAAATAAACCGGTATTGTAAGTTCTTCTGTTTTAATGTCATACGAGCCTGCAAAAAAAGTCTCAAAATTTACTATCTCTAAAATTTTCCTTCCCGTTAAAGTACTATCAGCCTTTTCATCTTCATCTAATGCCACAAGATCGCTAAAGATAACTGTAATTTTTTTAGGATTAATAAATGCAGGTTGATCTTTATTTATTCTGCTTCCTATAAAAGCTTTATTTTGGAAAGACGCTAGATCAAATTTTTGCAAATACCCGTTTAGACTAGTTTTTTGTTTATCATCAAGTGTAAAGGTAGTTCCAGGGAAATGTGAAGAAAATTCCAAAACTGTTTCTGAGTTGTTTTTATTTACAATGTTATTCAAAAGAGTTGGGGAACTTGTTTTAGAAAAACTGCTTCTAAAAAAATAAAAACCTAATAGAGATACAGTTACACCCAAAACTCCAATAAAAAGAATAATTAAAAATTTCGAAATTCCCACTTTGGGTTCCATACCCTAATTATTAAACCTTTCAGAAGGAAAAGCAAACACTTATACCAAGGCAGGTAAACAAAGAGGATATTTTCAGAAAAAGCTTCTTAAAAGTAGTAAGTTTAACTGCTGCAGGAATTTTATTATGTATACAAAATAATAAAATTAAGGAACAATTTGCTCTAATCCCTGAACCTACAATATCTCCAATTCCAGAAGGAACAAAGCCAGCCTGGGAAACAGCTGTAGTTGGTAAAGAAATTTGATGATAATCCAAAAACGTTGTAGAATATCATCCTGAAATAAGATGAACAAAGAACAAGATATTTACCAGAAGATTCTCCGTGCAGTGAATGAGGATACTAAAATCAATTCTATTACTTTTGTTGGAAATTGCAGAATTTGGTCGCGAGAAGTGTTACTCCTTATTCGAAAATTTAATAAAACAAGTAATGATAAAATCATAGCTGAAGCAAGAGAATCAGAAGTAGAACCCAACTTTTTTCATACATTCATAAGGATGACCTTTGATGGAGAAAATTTTTATATCTTTGATGGGACTGGGGCATCTGGACATAGTGAGCCGTATTTTGGGACTGAACAGGACGCACCAGACTATTTGCAAAAGAGTAAACCTGACATAATTAATTACTATTTGCCTTCTGAAGACGTAAAGCAAAAAAAGGATAAAATTGATTTTGGCTGCAAGAGATTTACTGAGCTTTAGAATACAAATATGTAATTTATGTTACAGAAAAAGAAAACATTAACTTTTGGCATACAAGGCGGCCGTGGAAGTTTTAATGAAAAAGCAATACATCATTATTTAAAAAAAGAGGGAATTAAGAGTTATAAAATTAAATATCTTTATACTTCTGAAAATGTACTGAAATCTCTTAATAAGGGTCAAATCGATAGAGGTCAATTTGCAATACATAACTCTATCGGCGGAATAGTTGATGAGTCGATTCAAGCAATGGCAAAATATAAATTTAAAATTTTAGATCAATTTGCTATAAAAATCGCTCATGCTTTAATGATTAGATCTGATGCTGATATTTCTGATATAACCACAATAATGACACACCCCCAGGTATTAGCTCAATGTGCATCAACTCTTGCAAACAAATATCCCGAATTGAAAAAAATTTCTGGAAAAGGCGACTTAATCGATCATGCCAAAGTGGCTAAGTATCTCAGTAAAAATGAACTTCCTAAATACACAGCAACTATGGGAAGTAGTATCTTGGCCCAAATTTATAATCTCAAAATAGTAGAAGACAACCTACAAGATGCAAAAGAAAATTTTACGAGTTTTCTTGTCGTATCCAATTAAACTTATATATTTTCATCAAAAGCATCATCCTCATTTGTTCGAACTATAAACTGATCGCAGTTTTGTTGTAATTCCGGTTTACCCGATACAGTACAAATAAAACCTTTCACTCTATGACTTGTAGGTCCTTCTACAGTTCCAGGTGGATCTATTAAAGTTTTTTTAGCAAGAAATGGTAAAATTGCATCTTTTTGAAACATTATCTTACAAACTCCAGTAAAAGAATTGCAGTTTCCGCATCCTGGAATTATTTCTTTATTTGTCATTATTTTCACCTCCAGTCTGATTCAAGAGGATTATAAACCCAAGCTTATTGGAAAGCAAAAAATAGGCGGAGCTGCTATAATCCTATTACTCTATGAATAAGGATAATCAATTTATCAAAAATCTGGAAAAAGCTTTAATTAATCCTCAAATCGATTTGAGAGGTCTGACTGCAAAACAACAGTTTGAGTTGATAAACTCGAAAGTTGCAATCCATCCTGAAGCAATAATTCCGAAACCAAACAAAAGTAATAATGAACTTCTCGATTTATTTAAAAAATCGAAAAAAACAGGAAAGCCATTACATATAAAATTTGGTATCGATCCTACCGGCCCAAACATACATGTTGGTCATGCTATTTCGCTTCTGATGTTAAGAAGATTCAGATGGATGGGTCATCATATAGACTTGGTAGTTGGAGATGCTACAGCAAGAATAGGTGACCCTAGCGGACGATCCAGTGAAAGAGAAGTGTTAGATGCTAAAACAATAAAAAACAATATGTCTACTTATATAAAACAGGCCTCACGAATCCTTAATCTAGACATCGAGAATGACGTGAAGGTCTGGTTTAACTCCAAATGGTTATCTTCTATGAAAATGGTAGAAGATTGGTTACCTATTTTACAAAAGATTTCTGGACATAAGTTGTTGGAAAGAGAAGATTTTACCAGACGATTGAAAGCTGGTGGAACTGTAAGTGCTGCAGAAATGATGTATCCAATGTTTATGGCATATGATTCTGTTGTAATTAAACCAGATATAGAATTGGGGGGAGTTGATCAACTATTAAACCTGCACTGGTGCAGAGAGTTGATGAAATTAAATAACCAAAAGAGTGAGGTTTTTATACTTGTTGATTTGCTTCCTGGTACATCTGGTGAGAAAGACGAAAAAGGCCAATTGACAAAAATGAGTAAAAGTAAACAAAACTTTATAATGCTTGCGGAAGAACCCGAAGAAGCTTACGGGAAAGTTATGTCAATTCCGGACGAAGTTATGTGGATATGGTATAGAGAATTGACTGAAATATCTGCGCAAGATTTGGATGAATTAAAAAATACAGTTAGTAGCGGCGAAATTCACCCGATGGAAGCTAAAAGATTACTTGCTCGTGCAGTAGTTGGAACTTTTAACCATTACAGAAAAGATATAATTCAGTCCGCAGAGGAAGCTTTTGACCAGAAGTTTGGGAAGAATAAAAGTTTAATTCCACATGATATCGAAGGAATACAAGCTCGAGCCGGTACCAAACTTATTGATTTATTAATTAAAGCAACTGGTGAATCGAAGAGTAATCTCAAGAAGATAACTTCTCAACAAGGTTCTTCTGGGTTAAGAATCTTAAATAATAAAGGGTATAAACAGGTTTTGACAGACGAACTTGTAAACCGAACCTTAGAAAAGAAAGAAGTTTTAGTTGTTAATATTGGTAAACGAAGATATTTTAAATTCTTGGAAAAAAGTTGACTTTGTTTAAATTTAGTTATATATTACAGGCTATAAGCAAGCTGCTCTTGTTTAACAAACCACATGACAGCTGAATTAAGTGTTAATAGATTACTTTCAGACAAGGATGCAGGTATCGTTATAAAAAAGCCTGATCTTCAAAAAGATATTTCTGTTCTTGAAACTAAACTGTTGCAAATAAGAGGAATATTGAATGCAAAGTTAAGCGAAGTTCCATATTATAAGGTAGAAGTTCCAGAATTTTTCTTAACACAACCCTTGACAGATGGTCAAAGAAAAATAGTTGACAGGGAACTGGGGGAATTTTATGCAAAACGTAGCGTCTCACAGCAAGAAATAATAGCAACAGTTCCAATAAGTGAGTCTTCAGAAAAAATGGTTTTTCTTCCTTCTCTTTTCCAAAAGCATGGTCTACCTTTTACTCTAAGTGATTTGCCTTTTAATAAAGCTTGTGGAGAATGGGCTGGCAAACCAAGAGTTTTTTGGGTTAGAGAATCCATGAGTGAAAGATTGGTTGAGTTAGCTGAAGCTTTTTCTCAAGTTGGTATTTTCTTCCATCTTGAAGATGCATTTAGGCCAGTTGGGGTACAGGAAGGACTTTTCAAAAGGAGAGTTAGCATGATAGTTGATGAACATCCTGACTGGGACAAAGAAGCTGTATTACTAGAGGCTAAGAGTAAGACAGCTGTTAGTCCAAGGCTTGCATCTCATAAGGGAGGTGCAGCTATAGATTTAACTTTAAGAAGGATTTTAGATGGCCAGCCTCTTGATCTCGGAAATAAATACCCCGAAGGTGGTGCGTTGGTTGCAATTGATTGCCCATTTGTAACAACTGAACAGTGGCAAACAAGACAATTATTTGCAAATGGTTTTCAAATGGCAGGTTTTGCAATTTATCCTGGCGAAGATTGGCATGCTTCTTATCAAGATAATTTATCAGGTGTAGCTAACGGCAAAGTTATTGAAGGGTATGTTACAAAATATGGACCAATAAAGAATTTTTCCCAAGAATCGGGGGAAATACTTGAAGTTTACGAAAAAAGTGAGTATGATAGGCTGTTTCTTGATTAAATAATATATGGCTATAGAAAATAAAAATAGATTAACAAATCAACCAGTTAGTTTTTCTTCGGAATTGACTCCTGTTATAGAAAATTTGAATCGGCTTGAGCTTGCTCATAGTGCTCCAGAACGTTTGCAACCGCTTTTGGATCATATGGTTAGTAAAATTGGTGGCACATTACAAAAAATGAAAGACAAAGGAAGTGAATTCAAAGTTTGTGGACCAGATTGGTGTAGAGAAAATCCTGAATTGGCCGGCGAATCTCATGCTAATGTAATAGTAGAGACTTATGGGGCAACATATGCGCTTCCAAACAAAGATCCAAAGGCTAATGTTGAGGCTTTAGCTGCAGGTGATCTTGATATGTATTTGATTTTTGAAAATGGCAAACCGGTAGGCACTGCTTGTATGGTAATCCAATCAAATGGGTGGGCTGAACTTGGAAGAGCAGCTAGCTTAGGATCAGTTGGCAATCAACTTATTCAGGATTTAAGAATCCTTAGATGGCTTACTGAAGAAAAACAAACGGAAAAGACATTTGGAATTTTTTCGACATGCCGTACAGCCCCGGACAGAAATGTCGGTTCCGAAACTCAACCTGAAATGATGAGGGGTGGACAAGCAGTGACACATATGTGGTCGCAATTTCCTGAAGTTAAAGTAGGGGGATTTGGGCCTTTATATAAAAAACATGGTTCACTGGAACAATTTGCTTATACATTTGTGACTAATAGAGAAGTTTTTGCATCAACAGAACCTTATATTTCTGAAACAGTAAACCGTCAATTTGTTCAGGATTGGGTTTCCAATTATCAAGTTGCTAAAAAAGATAACAAAAATGCAGAAAAGTTAAATGTAGCAAGATTTTCAGTGCATTATCCACCATTAGAAACAAAGTTAACACATTTAATCCATGGAGAGATTACTCTAGCAAGTGGAAGTGAAAGTTTTGAAGGACTAGATAAAGCAATAGCAAGACTGGACGAAGTTCAAGTACCTTTTATTCAGGTCCAAGTTCCTATAGATGTGGATTCTCGAAAAGTTCAAGAAGAGTTAAGAGATAGAGAATTCCAGGCATTTTTGTTTACGCCTGGTGTTGAAGGTAAACAGCCTCCACTTCTGTGGTTTGGGAAAGTTACAAAAGGAGTTTCGGTTATTCCAACTTTTTGGCAAGGAACTGATGTGGGAAATCCATTTTGGAATTGGAACTTGTCTCACTTTGCCTCACAAGTTGCAAAGAAATGGTAGAAATTTTAAAAGATATTCCTTCTGTTGAGATAACATCGTTTCAGAGCAGCGTTGCGAATTTACGTTTACATACCCCAATGAAGCTGCCTTTTGGCACTTTCGATTCTAGGCCATCTGGAGTTGTCCAAATACAAATAAAAACTCAGACAGGGGTAATATATGGCTACGGAGAAGGTGCTACTTTACCTAGACCATTATTTACAGATGACAGTGGAGAGACTATAGCACATGCTGGGCAATTTATTCTTGAAAATATTTCTTCCAGTAAATTATCTCAACTAGATGATGTTTTTTCCAGAATACAGACAGTGGAATTTCCGAATGGCGACAGGTTTCCAACTGCAAGAATGATGGTAGAAATGGCTATTATAGATGCTTATTCTAAAGCTGCGGGAAGATCTGTAAAAGAAATCTTCGGAGTTCCGGGTGATATGGTGGGTGTTCCTTATGGGAAAAGTTTAGGTGAAGGAACTAAAGAAGAAATTATTAAGCAAGCAGATGAAGCGTTAAGAAGCGGAGCAACCAAAATAAAATTAAAGATTTCCCCAACTTCTCATTCTGAAGTCATATCAGCAGTAGATATTTTAAGATCCAGAGGTGGATTTGAAATTATGGTTGATGCAAACGGGACATTTGACTCAAGAAACTTGGCTCATTTAGATATACTTAAAACGGTTGATGGGTTGGGGCTTGTTGTGATTGAGGAGCCAGTATCAAGAGTTGGAGAAGTCAGAGGAATTAAAGCTGTAAGTGAACTTAGGCAATCTATTGATTTCAAAACTCCAATTTGTTTAGATGATTGTCTTGTAGATTTTGGAACAACCCTAAGTGCAATAGAAAATGGCCTTGCAAATGTGGTTAACATAAAACCAGGCAGAATAGGGTCAATTCTTAAAAGTATTGAGTTAAATTCGATTTGCCGAGAAAAAGAAGTACAGATTATGGTCGGTGGAATGTTAGAAGCGACACCTGGCAGGTGCATGACTGTAGTACTCGCTTCATTTTTCAAATCTTTAGGATCGAAAATTCCCGGAGACCTTTCTCTTGCTCAAGAGAGATTATCTCAAGATCTAGTAAATAAAGATCAACAGTTGCAATATAACTCCAAGGGCGAGGTTGTAATTCCTGATAGCTTGGGATGGGGGTTCGGAGAAATGACCTTTTTCAAGCAAAAGTAAGGCTATTTACGAAGTTGCTTTGTCTATTATTGCTTGAACTTTTTCCTCCAAAGAAACTCTACCAAATGCTCCAAAAAGTCTTTCGTAAGCTCTAACAATATTTTCGATATGTTTTTTTGCCCCTCCCCAATTTGGATCATTTGTTCTATTTACAGCCTCTTGTGTTTTTTGAGCTACGTTTTCACCCTTCTCAAGTAAAATTCTATTTTCACCTACAATTTGTATGTAAGGAGAAGCTTTTGGCCGACTTACATCTAAAGTTCTACCTGGCTTTGTATACACGAAGGAAAGTTTTTCTCCCTCAATACGTTTAAATTCTTGGTCAAATAACCTTTCGTCAAACCCTGCCGGCGCTTCACTTGCTTGAATAATCCAGCCCATTTTAACTGATGTTTGATGTTTTGTTCTATACCACTCCATATCTGCCATTTCTCTAATTACATATTCATGCTCTTTTGATTTATCACTGAAATGTTGTACTAAAGTACTATAGTCATCACTGTGGTCGAAACTTGAAGATAAAACTATATGAAAACCGGATATTTTTAAATTATCAGCTACTCTAAGTAATGTCTCGTTAACCGTTTTTGCTCGCTTATCCACTTCTTGTGGATCTATCCAAGAGTTGGTCTTTGCGTGTGTATCAGCTATATGGTGGAATATATCTTTGAGACCGAGAGATTTTTTAATTCTTTCTGCAACAAGAATCATTCCCAATACATCAAAAGGCAATCCTACTCCGATTGCTCTTGGTGTAGTTAATCCTGTTCCATAATAAACACTTCCTTCTGGATTTGACTCTAATGCTGAAAAGCTAGTTGCTTCAAGTGTTGGTTTTTGTTCAATCAACGGTTCATTAGAAACTAGGTTGGTAAAACCTTTATATTTTAATTTTAATTCCTCTTCGTTTAGGGGCATATTTTTATTTTCTGCGGTCATACAGGCTGAACTTTATCACGAATTGATTAAATGTACAACCTCAAGAAATTATATATCCAAGAAGCCTGTTTACATAGTACAGAAAGACATTATACTATCATATATGCGTCACGGAAAAGAATATGTTGAAGCGTTGGTAAGAATAAAGTTTGGAGAAAATCTATTTAAGACTAGTGAACAGAATATTCAAGAACTAAGAGGTAAAATAGATAAACAACAAACAGAACTTTCAGATAAAACACTTAACAAAGAAAGCAAGACTAACTCATTCCCTAATGCTACAAAAAAGAACAACTGAAGAGTAAATAGAAGATGATCTTTAGGAATTTTTTTCAGTAGAAGTACAAAGTTATTTAATGTCCTGAACACTACATTTACAACCCCTCCAGCTTTCCTGTATTATTAGTCTGTGAGAAAGATTGTCTTCATTATATTTCTGGTTTTTGGTTTCCTACTTTTATCTATTAAACCCAGTTATGCTGATTATTGTACTGGCTCAGCAACTTGTGGGAGTTTTCAATTGACTCCCGGTCATTGCAGTGGGGGTATTTTTGATGGAGTTAGCTGTAGTTCACAACAAGATTGCCCTGGTGGTAGTTGTTCTGGAATAGGCTCTACTTGTACAGGTGCATACGATAGGGGTTGTGCAGTTGTAGGAAATTTTTCAGGCCAATGCCAAGCAGATTGTCCTTCATGTAGAATTTCTTCATCATGCCAATATGTTGTTACGTCAACTCCACCTCCTCCTGGCGTAACTCCTCCTCCAGGTGGCGGAGGTGGATGTTCGGGGATTTGTTTTGATGGATCTCAGGGGCAAAATTGCGGCTCATACGGGCCACAGTTCTCTGGAGGATCCGGGAACTGCTCCTCTGGGCAAATTTGCTGTAATAGTGGGGGAATTAATCCAGGGGAGCCAGGTGGGTGGCGCCCTTTTGGAGGGATAGCTCCAATTGACCAGGCAGCTTATAATTCAGAATCTCTAATTCCCGGGCACTGTGGATATTATCAATCGGGAAGCAATACGGCAGGCTATATTTGTAATGCATATTGTAATGGCATTTCAGGCGTTGCTTGCGACGTTGACGGAAATTGGGGCACTGATTATGGCGGAGTAAAAGTAACAGCCGGATTATTTGAAGGGGGAACACTTCTGGGGCAGGCAACAGCTAATCAAGGCAGCTTCCCAGCTGGATGTGGCTCACCAAAAAGCAATCCTGTTTCAGGATTCTCAAGTGGATTTAGTTTTCAAATTCCCTCAAGAATTAAGGATGGTAACGCGCATACACTTTATGTCGATGCATTTGACCCAGATGGGCAGAATGGATTAACTGGCTGGGGATGGGGAGCATCTTACAATAATAATGCCCTCGGAGGGCAGGGAGCTCCTAACCCATTTGTGCTAACTTGCGCTGGGGCTGCATGGTGGCAAGTAGTTGGCGGCGATGTTGCTACAAATGGGGACCTATATTCTTATGTCCCACAGCCTCCAGCTAATGCTAACCCGAATCCTTATTTTATTTTGAATGGCACTAATTTCGGTGGATTCCCTGGAGTTGCAATCTACGGAGGAAAGCACGACTTTATATCAGGGGCTGCGACAGACCCAGCCTCAACTAAAAAGTGGGCAGCACAAAGCACTTATCTTGGAAAAACATACGATTCAATTTATTTTAATAACTTAATTCCCCCAAGTGTCTCTTATACAACCATCAATGGGAATATTAACAATGGAACTATAGCCAGTAATACCAATCCTTCTCATGGGTTTGTGTGGTTTAAAGCAAATGGGGACACAACCATAAATAATGATATTAACGTTGGAAACAATAAAGTCATACTTTTAGTAAATGGGGGAGACCTAATAGTAAAGGGGCGAGTAAACTTAAATAAAGGTAAAGGGTTTTTTATGGCGATTGTTGGAAAAGCTCCAAACGGAACAAAGGGAAATATTATTGTTGATCCAAGCGTTGACTCACAAGGAAACGGCGGCGCCCCGGCTCTTGAAGGAATATTTTTTGCTGATAATCAAATCAAGACTGGGATAAGTAATAAACAGTTATCTGTAAGAGGAACACTCTCTGCCCTTGGGGGAGTACTTTTCCAAAGAGATCTGGGGAATATTAATAATAAAACAACGCCAGGGGAATTGGTTGAATTTGCTCCAGACATTTTATTTTCATTCCCAAGGGACCTTGTAAAGGGACCTGTCTCATGGCGAGAAGTGGCTCCATAATGTTATTATAACTTTTGATGCATGCGTATTTAGTAATTGGCCAGAGCGTAGAGACAGAGGTAGATAATCTAATCAAAAAGCTTAAGGCAAGTAGAATTGATTTTACTTTAGAAAAAATTGCAGATAGCCGCGAATTAATTAAATTCACCAATCTCAGCTTTCCCACAAAAACTGCAATTGTAATCAATAATTTTAACAAGGCTAGCGAAGAAGCCCAGAATGCATTTTTAAAAAGCCTTGAGGAACCACAAGAAAATTTAATTTATGTTTTAGTAGCGAATAATAATGAAAATATTCTTCCGACCGTAACCTCACGCTGCCAGGTAATAGAAATTATTAACTCTAAATTAGAAATTTCGAGTGATGCCAAAAAAAATGCCCAGGAATTTTTAAACTTAGATACAAAAGCCAAGCTTTTAATTACTTCTAAAATTAAAGATAGGATAGGAGCAATAGAATTTTTGAATAATTTAATACTTGGGGCAAAGGATTCACTAAAAGAAAATACAGAAAATTCGAGTAGCTTGCATGAAGCCTTGAAATGCATTCGTGCCCTTAAAGCAAATGGAAATGTCCAACTCCAGTTGACAAACTTTGTACTGAGTATTATAAGCTAGAGTTATGGCTTCTAAGGCTGAGCTTGAGACTGTTAATAAATTAATAGGCCGAAGACAAGTCGGTATCCAACATCTTGACAATTTAAGATCAGCAAGCGATGACGGGGAAGGACAGGATATTACTGCCAGAATATTACTTCAATACGATATCAATAACCTACTCCATTTCGGACCTCAGGAAAGATATGATCTAGCGATGCAACTACTTACTGCTGACCTTCTTCTAGCGACTTTCTATAATTCAGATGGAGATTTAACTCCTTATGGAAAAGCATGGTTTCGTAATTTTGGAAAAATTAGCTTGGAAGATTACAATTATTTTGGAAATAGATACATGGCATTTAACTATTTTTCAAAGTTCATCTCTAATGCAGAAGGAAAAACCCTTGGAGTACTTATGGCAACTTATACAACAATGTTTGGAAATAAAGACGAAGATCCACCATTCATAATCATGCCAGGAGAAGTCGTAATAGACCAAGACGAAGGAATTGTAAGAGTTACTTCTGAAGACAGTTTTCTTCCACCGTGGGGGGAAAACGGGGCAGAATCAGTAACAGTTTATCGAAATGTTTGGCATAGGCCAGCCACAAAATAGCCTTGTTTTGAAGCTAGCGATAGAGTAGAATGAGCTATGGCTAATAGCTATACTTCTGAGCAAATCCAAGTCCTTGAAGGGTTAGAGCCAGTTCGCAAGCGCCCCGGAATGTATATCGGTTCAACTGATACTCGTGGTCTTCATGAATGTTTAAGGGAAATCGTAGATAATTCAGTCGATGAATTCTTTGGTGGGACGGCACGGGAAATTTCAGTAAGATTAACCGAGGACGGTGGAGCCATGATCATGGATAACGGCCGGGGAATCCCGGTTGATATCCATAAAACACAAAAAGTGTCAGCCTTAGAGCTAGCCATGACAAAATTGCACGCAGGCGGCAAGTTTGGAGGTGGTGCTTATAAAATTTCAGGAGGACTTCATGGAGTGGGGGCATCTGTTGTAAATGCACTTTCTTCTTACACTTTCGTAGTTGTTCTTCGGGATGGGAAAGCATATTTACAAGAATATAATCAAGGAAAACCAAAGCAAAAGGTTAGAGAAATTACCCAAAGTGATCTAGATAAATTAATGCCCACAGACTGGAACGTTAAAATTTCTAAAAACATTACTGGGACAATTACCAAGTTTATTCCCGACAAAGAAATTTTTGGAGAAATAAAATTTGAATCTAATAAAGTTAAGGCACTTCTTAAAGATAGGGCATATTTAGTAGCAGGGCTTTCGTTTCACTTTCTAGACACCCGAAATGGTGAAGTAGCAAATTATTACTTTGAAGGAGGAATTAAATCCCTCGTAGCACATAGTAACCGTGATAAAGTAAAAATTTGCGATGTAATTTATATCACCAAGGAAAGTAACGGCATCATTGGCGAAGTTGCTTTGGAGTACACTGATACTTTTAATGAGTCAGTCAAGGGTTATGTCAATGGAATTTATACCACTGATGGGGGAACTCATGTAACTGGATTTAGGATTGGACTAACTCGCGCAATCACTGATTATGCCAAGAAAAACGGACTAATAAAGGACGAGAAAACAAGCTTCATTGGAGAAGACTTAAAAGAAGGGCTAACTGCAGTTATTTATATTAAAATGCCATCGGAATCTTTGCAGTTTGAATCCCAAACTAAAGCAAAATTAAATAATCCGGAAATTCAAGGGTTTGCTTCCTCCATGACCAAAGAAGGCTTGGATACTTTCCTTGAAGAACATCCACAAGAAGCTAAAAAAGTTATTGATAAAGTTATGCTTGCAGCTCGTGCTCGACTTGCCGCCAGGGCTGCCAAAGAAGCAGTTATTAGAAAAGGGGCATTAGAAGGAGCGACTCTTCCAGGAACCTTAGCAGATTGCCAGTCAAATGATCCCGATGTTTCGGAATTATTTATCGTTGAGGGAGATTCAGCTGGGGGATCTGCAAAGCAAGGGCGAGATCGCAAATTCCAGGCAATTTTGCCGCTTTTTGGAAAGGTACTTAATACAGAGCGCGCTCGAATTGACCAAATAGTTGCCTCAGACAAATTTAAAAATCTAATCATTGCAGTTGGAGCTGGAATTTCGGATCAATTTAATATCGCCAAGCTTCGCTATAATCGCATTATAATTATGGCTGATGCCGACGTTGACGGCAGTCATATTACTTGCCTTTATTTAACTTTCTTTTACAGACACTTAAAGGAAATTGTCGAAAAAGGGCATGTCTATATTGCTATGCCTCCACTATACAAAATAGAACATCAAAAAACGAAAAAATATGTCTATACAGAGCAAGAAAAAGATGAGTATGTAAAGTCATTAAACGGGAAAAGTAGCTTCAAAGTTCAGCGCTATAAAGGACTTGGAGAAATGAACGCACATGAGCTGTGGGAAACAACAATGGACCCTAAGGTAAGGCTTTTAAAGCAAGTTACAGTTCCAGATGCATCGGAAGCTGACAAAGTATTTACAATGTTAATGGGTGAGGAAGTGCCACCCCGAAAGCATTTCATCCAAACTCATGCAAAAACCGCCAATCTTGATATATAAAAATGGTTAGTGATTGGATAATAGATGCTACTTACACACTACGGGGAAGAGTGATAAGTTTAATTTACAAAAACCCTCCTAAGCACTATCTACAATTTACTGTAGAAAAGAAAATTCCTATTATCATTATACCGGGCATATTGGGAAAATGGGGATTTCTGAAAAACATTGCGGATTCTCTTTCTTTACGAGGCCATCCTATATATATTATTCCAGAGCTTGGCTATAACCTTAGTAGCATCCCCACTGCTGCCAAAGTAATAGAAGGTATCATAACTAAAAAACAGCTCAAGAATATCCTAATAGTGGGCCATAGTAAAGGTGGGCTAATAGGGAAATACTTGCTCGTTAAGCATAATAAAAAGTTAAACATTAAAGGGCTTATTGCGATTGCTTCTCCATTTGGCGGAGCACCGTTAGCTAAATTGATACCATTATCTTCATTTAAAGAACTGACTCCCGAAAGTCAGATAATTAAATACTTAAATAAGAATACAAAGGTAAATAAAAAAATAGTCTCAATTTTTCCTAGTTGGGATAACTACCTTGGAAGAAATAGTAGTCATCTAGCTGGTGCCAAAAATGTGAAGGTTAATGCTTACGGTCACAATGCTGTTCTTTTCAAAAAAGAGACAGCCGACAAAGTCCTTGGTGCAATCGAATATTTGTCTATAAAATAATATTGAAAAAAGACATTAATTAAGCGATAATACAATCATGGACTTTAAAGCTTTTATTGAAATTCCCCTTGGATCTTCGGTTAAATATGAAGTTGATGCAGAAACTAATGAATTAAAGGTAGATCGTTTCCTTTTTACAGCATTTTCCTACCCATTTAATTATGGCTTTATAAAAGATACAAAAGGGGGAGATGGGGATCCGATGGATGTTGTAATTTTATCTTCACAACCAGTTGTCCCTGGGGTTGTCATGAAATGTCATGCAATTGCAGTTTTGGAAACTGAGGACGAAGAAGGAGAGGATGCGAAAATTATTGCAGTTCCTGATAAAAAGATTGACCCAGTTTACGGAGTCTATGAAGAAATAAAAGATGTGCCAGAGGCAATTTTAAATAAAATTAAGCACTTTTATGAAAACTACAAAACTCTTGAACCAGGTAAATGGATTAAAGTGAGAGGGTTTAAGGATAAAAAAGAGGCTGAGAAACAAATTTTAGAAGCTCAAAAATAATGGATTTGCCTATTTTTGTAAAGAAAATGTTTGAAGAAGGTGATGACGAACTTCAAGTCAACGCTTTAGATCCAACTATAAGAAAAACTATAATTCATGGATCAGAAGAAGATTCAAAGCTAGCAATACAACAAGCCATTTTGGATGGAAAAGTAGATTTCCGTGGAATTAAATTGCTCTACGAATTTAGGGAGTTTGCACACGGAAGCGAAAGGGAATAGCTTACCTCAATTCAAAAGTAACTGTTACTGTTTTATATACCGTTTGTGTTCCTGGTTGAACTGGAGTGGATGGGGAAACTATCCCAGCACCAATTGCCTTGGTATCAAGAAGCGGCATAATTCCTCCATATTGATTGCCTTCAGAAATTGTAATTGCTTTCCCGAGAGTCCTGCCAGAAACAGTTGCAATTATCTGAGCTTTTTTGCGTGCTGCCTCAATTGCAGCTCCCAAGATATCAGCCTGAGTATTGGTCGTATTATCGACTGTGTAAGTTGGGCCATACACATTTGTTGCCCCACTTTTATTTAGTAAATCTGATAGAGCAGATGCTTTTGAAATATCACGAAGTGTAATCGCAATTGAATTATTCGCCTGCCAAGCTCCATTGCCTCCACCACTTGGTCTAATTTGAGCGCCTCCAGGAGCATAAATCAAAGGTTGTGGATTTTGGTAGACACTAATATTTTCAGTCTTAATATCATCATCCGCTATTCCCATCGCCTTAATCCCATTAATGATATTTGTCATTTTTGTATTTACGTCATCAGTGGCTTTGGTTTTATCATCGTTTGAAGCTGAGACAGTAACATTATATGTAGCAATCTGGTTTTTTTGGCTTCCTTGGGCTTCACCAGTTACAGTAATGGTAGATCTTGGAAATAGGGGATTGTTGCCAATATGGACCTTATCCCAGGGAAAAAGATAAAGAACTAAAACTGCAAAAACAATTGTTAGAAAAGCTGTGAGAAAGCTTTGTTTAACCATAATTCATAATACCACAAACTGCAATGTTGTTAAAAACGCAAGCTTAATGTAAGATTCGGGTTACATTCAAACTATGAGATTTCTAAATCGTTATATTATCAAAATATTAATAGCTATTGGTACAATTTTTATATTACTGGCAAATTTGGTTAGTATACCTTTTTGGAATATAACACACGAGAGCATTAAAACTACCTCCTCTGATCTACAAACTGTTTATGGTATTTTTCTAATTGTTTATTATATTTTGGTTTTTATTGGAGAAGGATTGTGGAGTATTGGCGCAGTTATTTTTATTTTTAGAGGAGTCTTCAAAATAAAAACTGCAAGAAAAACATTTCCAGAATTCAAGAAGAGGATATTCTCTATTTTGATAGCTTCAGGGATTCTCATCATTCTTATTTCACTTTTTTACAATGCTCCATTTATGTATATTGATTTTGTAAGTCCAAATCCTAAGGACTTAATTAATAGTTATGAACTTTTATTTTCTATTGCATCTTTTATGCTTCTTTTAGGGATTATTTTGTTGGTTGGTGGATTCGTCGGTATTTGTCTAAAGCTTGTAATTAATAAATTCAAGGTTAAATCAAGGAAGAAACGAAAATAGTAAATTTTGTGGTACAATAGTCATACCCGCGTGGAAGCGCGGTTTTTTATTGCTATATGAAAAACATCCGAAATATCGCTATTATTGCCCACGTTGACCACGGAAAGACAACTCTCGTGGATGCTCTCTTGCGCCAATCTCATACACAAATGAAGAAAGAGGTCTCCGAACAGGCTCAAATTATGGATAGTAACGAGCTTGAGCGCGAGCGTGGAATTACCATTTTCTCTAAAAACGCCTCAGTTATTTACAAGGACACCAAGATCAATATTATTGATACTCCAGGCCATGCCGACTTTGGAGGGGAAGTAGAGCGAGTTCTTAAGATGGCCGACGGTGCCTTATTAGTGGTTGATTCAAAAGATGGCCCCATGCCTCAAACCAGATTTGTTCTAAAGCACGCGCTTGAGTCAGGCCTCAAAATTATAGTAGTTATTAATAAAGTTGATATGCCCCAAGCTAGACCTGAATGGGTAATTGGGAAGACTTTTGATTTGTTTGTTGAATTAGGGGCTTCCGAGGAATCTGCATTTTTCCCCATAGTTTACGCTTCTGGGAAAGAAGGACTAGCGGGGCTTGAACCAGACATTAAAGCAATGAAGGATATCGCGCCACTATTTGATGCAATTATTAAACATATTCCCGCACCAACCGGTGATGAAGCCAAGCCTCTTCAAATGCTTGTGACAACTATTGGATATGACAATTTCAAAGGCAGACTTGCAACTGGAAAAATATTTAATGGTGTAATAACTGTAGGAAGTGACATTGCTTTAATTAATAGAGAAGGTCATATTTCAAAACACAGGTTAACTTCTTTAACGGTCTTTGATGGACTTGAGAAAAAACCAGTTAATGAGGCTGGGGCGGGAGATATTGTAACTATTTCCGGAATTCCTGAAATTACAATCGGAGAAACAATAGCTGACGTAATTAATCCAGTAGCACTTCCGCTTCTTTCAATTGAAGAGCCAACTATTAGGATGAGCTTTAACATTAATACTTCGCCATTTGCAGGGCGTGAGGGAGAGTTTAAAACCGGTAGCCAAATTAGAGAAAGGCTTTATAAAGAATTGCAAACTGATGTTGCCTTAAAAATTGAAGATGTGGGAACTGGATGGAGTGTAGCCGGACGAGGGGAGTTGCACTTAGCAATTTTAATTGAACGAATGAGGCGTGAAGGATATGAGTTTGAAGTTGGCCGCCCTAAGGCAATTACAAAAATCGAAAATGGCGTAAAAATGACACCTTGGGAAAAGGTGTTTATTGAAGTCCCTGATGCTAATTCCGGAGCAGTTGTACAAAATATGGGAAAGCGTGGGGCTGAAATGATCTACATGAATAGTGAAAACGGAACTACATTTACTGAGTTTAATGTTGCTACTAAAAATATTTTTGGAGCAAGAGGGGAATTACTTACTGACACTCATGGCTTGGTTATTTTCAATAGCATGTTTTTGGAATTTCGCGAAGATAAAGGTGCAGCTGTCGGGCGTGACCACGGATCTCTAGTTGCCTTTGAATCAGGAACGACTAGGCTTTACGGATTAACTAATGTACAGGATAGGGGAATATTGTTTGTTGGGCCTGGTGAGGAAGTCTATAGAGGAGAAGTTGTCGGGCAAAATAGCCGTGAGGATGATATTGAAGTAAACGTTTGTAAAGAAAAGAAATTATCAAATATGAGAAGCAAAGGAGATGGGGGAGCCGACCACTTTAATGCTCCAAAGAAAATGAGCTTAGAGGAAGCCCTTGAATATATTGATGATTCAGAATTGGTTGAAATTACTCCGAAGAATATAAGAGTAAGAAAAATAATTCTTGATCCAGTAGCTGCAAGGAAACAAGCAAAGCTATTGAAGAAGTAAATTAGTTAATATAATATTAAGAAATGGAAACAAAAGGAAAAGTAAAATCTAAAGGTTTGCCAACTATTGCCAAGGTTGGGTTTGGATGCCTGCTTGTTTTTATAATCTTAGCAATTGTCGGAGGGCTCCTTGCAAACTTAATATTTAAAAAGGTTGTTCAGACTGCAATTCAAAACAAAACCGGATTACAAACAAACCTAACGGATATTCAGAATGGCAAATTTAGTTTTACCGACCCAAAGACAGGAGCAAAACTAGACATTGGTGGAGGCAAAATTCCCGATAATTTCCCTAAAGATTTTCCTATTTATCCAGGAAGCAAAGTTGCGTCCGCCTTATCTGGAGATCAACAGCAAAATGGAAGCGGGTTTTGGCTAACTTTAACAACAACTGACAGTGTCGATGCTGTTACCAAGTTTTATACAACCAACCTTAAAGCCCAGGGCTGGAGCGTAAAGGAAAGTACATCAACTACAACTCCTGGAGTTAACTGGGCAGTTTCTAAAGATAATCTAAATGGGCTTTTGGCATTTGACCGTCCAAAAGACCAAGAAGTTACGACCATCCTTATAATTTTGGGCGCATCCAAATAATCTCTGCCATATAATTTCTAGCATATGAAGAAATTAACTATAGTAGTTATAGCGGCAGCTTTTGTGGGCATTTTTTTAATTTCAAAAAACAAGTCAACTCCCGCACCTGATAAAAGCCCTTTAAGAGCCCAAAGCGTTAATTTCAACGAAACTATAACCGTTAGCCTAACTCCTATAACTACATATCTTGCTAATCCTGGAATTGGCTGGCAGGAAGCGCATACTTTTAGTGCTCCATTACTCCTAGAGACTGTCAGTTACCGGCGCCCACAATATAGCTGGAAACTGCAAAATCCAGCTGAAGGGATATTTAATTGGGCAGCGGTTGATGCAGATTTAGCTGGGGCAGTAGCTCAGGGCAAACAATTTTCTTTTCGAATATATTCGGCAAATGCAACTCCTCAGCTTCCGGACTGGGTAATTGCGAAGGGCGCTAAAATAATTAACGATAATCCAGATTATTCAAATTGTGTTTATCAAGAAGAATGGGCAAAGTTTGTTACGGCCTTAAAAGGCCGATATGACGGAAACCCTAACATTGCTTTCATTGATATTAGCGGGTATGGAAATTATAACGAATGGGGATGGACGAATGGACAAACTGAAATCGACAGTGAAGCTAGGCGGCGCCTTGCAGATATGTTCATGGGTGGCGCAGGAGCTGTTACATGCCACAAAGAAGACGGATCAAATCAAACTGTAAATTATTCCTATCCAGGATTTATCCGGACTCAATTAATTATGCCTTTTGCCGGAATATCCGAGTCCAACCGTTATGTGGCAGGGAAGCGCTCGGATATTGGATTTAGAAATGATTGCTTAGGGAGAGCCGATACAGAAGGATTGATTATGGGAAAGCTCGGGGGAATTTTATCTTCTTTATGGACAAGAGCCCCAGTTGTTTATGAATATTGTGGAAACACGAGCACAACGCCTGATTTATTAGCACGAGCAAATTCGCTTCTTAAACTAACTCACGGGTCTCTTACTCATGATAATTTTTCTGGAAGCAGAGACAGAAATGCCCTTATGAATATCTTAAATAATATTGGCTATCGCTACCTAGTTAAAAATGCTTCCTGGCATAAAAATGTTCCCACTAATAGTAGCTTTGATATAATTACTGCTTGGTCAAATATTGGAAATGCTCCAAATTACCCAAGAATGGGACAGAACTTTGCACTCCACTATTATCTAACTGATAACGAAAAGGTCTTAGCTGATATCCCATCTAGTGAAAATATTCATGCTTGGCTTCCAGGGGAGAGGCAAGTTACAACTAAAATAAATTTACCGGCGGGTATTGTAGAGGGAACATATAATATTAAAACTGCAATTTTAGATCTGAGAACTGGAAAGGCAATTAATTTAAGTTTTGAGGGAAGAGATATCTTAGGTCACTATTTATTAGGCACTATAAATTTGGTAAATCAAACGTCAACCCCAACTGCCTCACCTATTTCAATGGCTACTATGACTGCCACACCTTCTCAAACTTCCGCCCCAACTATAATTGCAAGCATTACTACTACTCCTATTCCTACATTAAGAGCTGTTGCATATGTGACCCCAAAGCCGCAAGTACTTAGTAAAACAAATTCCAATAATATTTCAGTATTACCTCAAACCGGAGTGGGGGATAATTTAAATATTGCAATTTTAGCTGGAAGTGGAATTGGGCTATTGCTATTTTCGAGTTTTAGATTAAAATAACATATTATGAGATGGATTTTGATAGCTTTAGTAGTTTTGGTTCTCGTTGCCGGAGCTATTTTAATCTCGCGAGCTAAAAAGCCTGGAACTTTAACTGTAGCTTCGCCCACTCCAACAGGAATAATTACAACAACCAGTATATATCCCTTTACCTCACCAATCCCAACGACAATTCCTAGCTACACTTATACTAATAATAAAGTTACAACTCTTCCACAAACTGGAGTTACTGACAATATAATTCTAGGAACATTAATAACGGCAGTAATAGGAACCGTTCTAGTAAAAAGGTTTAAACTTCTTTAAATCTTAAAAGGTAAGATTTCCGCAGGAGACATACACGCCTGATTGGGTCGCAGATTTATGAACGTTAAGAGCGAGTGGCTGCTGAGCTTTAAGCTCGTCGAGAGTTACATTAAGTGTTGTTTCTGATTTTCCGTCAACCGGGCTTGTAAGTGGATATTTAACTGCGCCTGGAGTGGGGCATTTGCCAATATGAATATGGGCGGGCTGAGCCACTCCTTTAGGAGCTCCAGTAATATTTAAGCTAACCGTTGTTTTGCCATTAACCTCAGTTAAAGTCGCTGTACCATTTTCTTTTGAACCATTCTGAGCTGACATAGTAACTGTCATTACTTTTGGTTTCATCATCTCGGCTGTTAACTTTTGTCTATAGAGAAGAATCCCGAAAGCTCCAACCAAAATCGCAGCAAGAGCAGCTAAAAGCATCAAGTTCCCATCATCAACGTGCGACCACTTTTTAGTTTTGCTACGAGCCATAATTTAGTATCTATTTACTGCCCGTTGCATGTCAAGGGGGAATTTCGCTATTATCCTCTTATATGGAAATTGTTGTAGTTTTCCTAATTTTTTTATCAGGATTTATAACCAATTTTTTAAGCGTCTGGCCTTCTAATATTATTGTTGGATTTGACCAAGCAAGGGATTTATTTGATGCAACAGTTATTTTTAGAGATCACAATTTAAGATTTATTGGCCCAGTTGCCGGGAATAACCCCAATCTCCACCATGGGGTATTATTTTTATATTACTTGATCCCAGGTCTTGTTCTTTTTAACGGGTCTCCAATGGGGCCGGCAATTATTAATTGTGTCTTTAATGCATTTACTTCAGTAATATTATATTTCTTTGCTAAGTCTTTGTTTAAAACTAAAAGAGCGGGCGTTGCAGCTGGAATTATAGCAGCATTTTCTTTCCAATTGACACAATTTTCAGGATGGCTTTCAAATCCAACTGTAACAATTACAACAGTACCAGTTTTCTTTTTTGGTTTATGGCAATATTACAAAGGCAAAAAGAATTGGCTACCGATAGCTTTTTTCTTTTTGGGGATAACAATCCAGTTTGAGCTGTTTTTTATATATCTAATTCCAACCCTCGCAATAATCTGGATCGCCCTGAGACTTAAATTACCATCTTTAAAATTAACTATTATTTCAATTCTCAGTTTTTGCCTGGCAACATGCACTATGATTGCAACTGAATTAAAGTTTCACTTTGCTGGAGTATTAAGTATCTTACAGGCAGGCAAAATGGTAGGGAATATTACACACACTAACTTCTTTCAACTTTTGGAAATGTTTCTTAAAAGATGGGAAGTATTTTACCTAAACATCTCTCCAAATTATCCAACTGTCGGAAATGTAATTGGAATTATACTAATTACTTTTTTAGTATTTGAAACTATTACTAATAAAAAATATCGCCCCAGAAACTTGTTTCTTTTAATTTATTACTTTTCACCGGGCATAATGCTAATTCTCGGATACCACAATGCTCCATGGTTTCTAATTGGAAGACCATCAGCCGCTATACTTATAATCGCTTGGGCAATATCAAAACTAAGATCAAAATTTTTAATAGCTGCTATTTTAGCTCTTGTTGTCTGGAATAATGTTAGTGCGTTAAAAAATGTTTATGGCCAAGGGCAAACTTTACTAGAACCAGATCAAGGAGCTTTGATGACCGACCAATTAAAAGCAATTGATTACACTTATAATTCTTCCCAAAAGACTGAGTTTGAAATAAATACAGTAACTAATCCACTATACATAAATGCTCTTTGGGGGTACCAATACTATTGGTATGGCAAAAATCATTACGGGTTCCTTCCAACCTGGGGGGGCGGGGATCAAGTATATCCATATGACACACTTACCAAGGAAACTGGAAACGAAAGATATATCTATCTAATTATGGATGAAACTGGGCGGATTGGGGAAAGATATAGAGATGATGCTAGAAATTGGGTAATAAAAACAAAAAATAGTAAATTAGTGGAAAGCCAGGCTTTTGGGGCGATTCTAGTTGAGAAATACGAGCGTAAAAGGTAAAATGGAGGGTGGATAATAACGTCGGAAAAATTCAGACAGTTGAGATAACTTCAGAGCTCTCCAGATCTTACCTTGATTATGCTATGAGCGTTATCGTTGCCCGCGCTCTTCCTGATGTGCGAGATGGACTAAAGCCAGTGCACCGTAGAATTCTTTATGCAATGCAGCTATTAGGTCTTGGAAGCGGGCCGCACACAAAAAGCGCTAAGGTGGTTGGAGAAGTATTAGGTAAATACCACCCACATGGTGATATTCCGGTTTACGATGCCTTGGTTCGTATGGCCCAGGAGTTCTCAATGAGATATCCATTAGTTGATGGACAGGGAAACTTTGGAAGCGTTGACGGAGATCCTCCGGCTGCCATGAGGTATACCGAAGTACGTCTTGCAAAAATTGCTCAGGCACTTTTGGAGGATTATGAAAAGGATACTGTAGATTTTGTTGATAACTTTGATGCAACCTTGGGTGAGCCATCATATTTGCCAGCTTTATTACCCAATCTACTTCTCATGGGAAGCGAGGGAATTGCAGTTGGAATGGCTACTAAAATTCCACCACACCACCTGGGAGAAGTCGTAGATGCAGCAATTGAAACTATTAAGAAAGGTAAAACTGTCTACGATATCAAAGCTCACGAAGAAGAAACTGATACTTTTCTTAAAAAAATTGAGGCTGTTGCAAGAGGGGATCAAAAGGAATTAATTAGTTCTGAAATGAAACCTCAAACTGTATCTTTTGAATCCGACGTAACCATTCCAGAACTAACTAATTTTCTTCCAGGCCCAGACTTTCCAACTGGAGGCGCCATTTATGACGCCAAAAGTTTGGTTGACGTTTACGCTACAGGCAGAGGACGCATTTCAGTCCGTGGAATTGCTGATATCAAGGAAGGTGTTCGAGGGAAAACCCAAATAATAATTAGTGAAATTCCATACCAAGTCAATAAATCCCAGCTTGTTGCCCAAATTGCAGATCTGGTTCGCGAGAAGAAAATTATAGGAGTCTCAGCACTTCGGGATGAATCAGATAAAGACGGAATGAGCATTGTGATTGAACTAAAGCGTGATGCAAAGCCCAAGTCAGTACTAAATAATTTATTCAAGAAAACTCGCTTACAAACAACTTTCCCGGCTAACTTTGTAGCTCTCGTTGATGGCACTCCATTTACGGTTAATTTAAAGCAAATCTTAACTGAATATGTAAAACATAGGCAAAAGGTAATTGTCAGAAGAACTATTTTTGATCTGTCTTCTGCAAAGCGACGTGCCCATATTCTAGAAGGACTTAAAATTGCACTGGACAACTTGGATGAGGTCATTAAAACAATTCGTGCAAGTAAAACTCAGGAAGAAGCAAAAGTTAATTTAATTAAAAAGTTTAACTTTAGCGATATTCAAGCTACAGCAATTCTTGATATGCAATTAAGAAGGCTTGCAGCGCTTGAAAGGGAAAAAATTGAAGCAGAATATAATGAAATTAAAAAGAAGATTGATGAATTAATATTTATCTTAAAAACTCCAAAGAAAGTCCTTGAAATAATTTCAATAGAATTAGCAGAAGTTAAAGAAAAGTTTGGAGATAAAAGAAGAACTAGAATTTATAAACAAAAAATTGGTGAGTTTTCCGAAGCTGATTTAGTTGCCAAAGAAGAAACATTAATAGCTGTTACCAAAACTGGTTACATAAAGAGGGTAGCATTAGCATCATTTAAGTCCCAGCATCGAGGTGGAAAAGGAGTTCTGGGAATGGCCACAAAAGATGAGGATGAAATAAAGCATTTAATAAGTGCTTCCACTCACGATAGTATTTTATTTTTTACAGATCGGGGGAGGGTATTTGGAACGAAAGCATGGGATATAACTGAGGGAAGTCGTCAATCAAAGGGCCAAGCATTAGTCAATATTATTAATCTTGAACAAGGCGAGGAAATTAAGTCTATCTTGCCTTTAGGCCCAGAAGCTAAGTACTTAATTATGGCTACATCTAATGGAACAATAAAGAAAACTGCTACAACTCATTTCCAGAATTTAAGAGCAAATGGCTTAATTGCAATTAAACTTGATAAATCTGACGCCTTAGTATCAGTTCACGCTACAAGTGGAAATGACTACGTATTACTTCTTACTAAAAATGGAAAGTCGGTTAAATTTAATGAAAAGGATGCAAGGCCACTTGGGCGTGCTACATCTGGCGTGAGGGGAATAAGGCTAGCGGATGCGGATAAAGTTATTGGCATGGAAGTGTTCCCAATTAAAGAAGAAGTTGTAACCGACGGAAGACGCAAAATATTTAGGCATATTTTGACAATTTCTGAAAAAGGCCTTGGTAAAAGAACAAAAGTAGAAAGCTTCCCAACGCAAAAGCGTGGGGGACAAGGAGTAAAGGCATCTATAGTTAGCACTAAAACTGGAACTCTTGCCTCAGCTACCATGGTAACTAACGAAATAACCCAAGTAATTATAACTAGTAAACATGGACAAGTTGTAAGGTTAGCTTTGAAAGACATTCCAGAATTGGGTCGTGCCACACAGGGTGTAATTTTAATGAGATTTACAGAGAATAAATCAGATTGCGTTGCAGCAGTTACAACGCTTCAAAAGACTGGTGAGGAGGAATAGTATTATCCTTTATTTTCTCCACCTGGATTGAAGTCTTTTGGAGGTTTTCTACCAACTGTGTGACGTTCACCTGACCAACCAGATGTCGGTTTATCACGATGAAGTTCATCGCCTAAATCAATTTTTCGACGATCTGATATTTCTGGTTCATGTCCTGGTTTCCAACCAACCATTGGTTTCATTTCTGGCCCATTAAACTTTTGTTTAAGGAATTCATCCTTTGTATCATTAATTTTTGCTGACCTTTACTCATTGCTTCTTCTCTGTCTTTTATTTTATCTTCCAATTCCATTTTTTGTCTTAGAGCGTTATGTTCTCTAAAATCCCAGTTAGGATTTGTTGTTCTTGCCATACGTTCTCTAAAGGTGAGCCTACTTAATCTCTCTTGCCACGCTTGACTTACTCTGGCGTCAAACTCATCTTTTTGTCTGGTTTCTTCTTCTCTAGCTCTTCGTATTTCTCCTAATTCTCTGGCAAGTTGGTCAGCATCTCTTTTTATACGAGCTTGTTCTGCTGCTTCATTTTGACGTTTTTCTTCATCTTTCTTTGCTGTATCAGCTGTATTTGGTTTTCCACCCATCATTTCTTCCCATGACATTCCGTAAGCTTGCCTAAACATTTGTTCCATCTGTTCGTTTATATCTCTTGGCTGTTGTGGATTTTGTCTATTTCCTTCAGTGTTTGGTCTAGTCCTAGCTTCACCCATTCGGTCATATTTTCCTCGCTTTTCAGGATTTTTAAGAATACTATATGCAGCATTTATCTCTTTAAGTTATTCTTCAGATCTTTTGTTTCCTGGATTTCTGTCAGGATGCAATTCACGCGCAGGGCTTCTGTATGCAGGCTGAATTTCGTCTTTGTCTGCAGTTCTTGAAACTCCCAAAATATCGTATAAATTTCTCATTCACGTATCTTACCAGAGATAGGGGATTTATGCTAAAATAGCCTATGAAAACAATAATTTTACCTGGATATTCACCAAAAAATAAAGAATGGGGAATAGAGCTGCAAAAACATTTAAATAATTCCGTCTTTCATGAATGGAAACATTGGGATAACGAAACTAAATTTGATTCCACTTTTGAAGTAGAAAAGATTCGACCAAAAATTAAAAAAGAGAAAATAAATATCTTGGCAAAATCAATTGGAACTTGGGTTGCGGTAAATTTAATTCGCGAAACAGGTGTGTCGGTAGACAAGATTATACTGTGTGGCATTCCACTTCATGACATTAGTGACAAGGAAAAAGCTGAATATAATTCTTTAATTGAAATTGCTCCAGAAAATATTTTGGTTATCCAGAACTTGGAAGATCCTCATGCAAGCTCTCATGAGGTAAAAGATTTTATGAAAAAAATTAACCCAGATATTAAAGTTGTAGAAAAAAATAGGGGAGACCATGAATACCCATACTTCTATAGCTTCAAAGAATTTTTACAATAATTAGTCTGTTACTGAGCTTGAAAATTTTTATTATCGTGATATATTGGAATCATGATACAAGACAATAAAATTGTACTTAACACGGATCCCGGAACAATAAGGGACTTGCAACTTTTGGCTAAGAGATTAAACACAAATATAAACGGTGTAATTTCTCAAGCCCTTGCTCTTTTTATGGTCGCTCAGGGAAGAAAAGTTCTTTTCCAAAGAAATGAGGAAGAACTCGAGACACATAAATTTAGAGATCAAGAGCCTGCCGTATTAACGGGAGGGAAATGAACGATAACGACAACGCTCTTGACCAAAAGCCTTCTAGCGTTCCACCGGGCGATCTTGGAATGTTTAGCATTAATGACGGGCTAGACTCAATTTCTCCAGACAAAATTAGCTCAACATCAACAATACCATCTTTGGATATTGCAACTTCCCAGGAAAATACAAGAGCGCGAATTGCTCTTTATTTTACCTACTTTTTCTTGATTGCAATAATAATTGCATTTGTAGGTCCTTTTATTGTCGCACTTTTAAATCCACCCCTTGTAGCAAACCCACTGGATGTTTCTAAAAATCTCGTAACTGAAGTCGCTAGTGTCCTTGCAGGGCCCGTTGGATTTATAGTTGGATTTTACTTTAAACAAGGACAAAAATAAGTATTTAAATATGGGAAATTTTACATTCAATGTGCCGTCGCTCGGAAATAAATTTAAAGATTATAGATCATCTATTGCAGGAGACTCCTTTAACTGGTCTTGGGTTAGACCAATGCAAGAGCCAAGATATTTGGTCATTCATCATTCGGCTGGCCCAGACACACAAACGCCACAAGACATTGCCAATTATCATGTTAATGTTCGTGGATGGGGAGGGATTGGGTATCACTTTTTAATAGGTCGTGATGGGACTACTTATTATGTAGGAGATTTAACAACAGCCCGGGCAAATGTATTAAACATGAATGAACTTGTAATAGGAATTTGTCTTATTGGCAATTTTACAGGCGGGTCTGAACCCACATCGGATCAAATTAATTCAGCCCATGAATTATGTAGTCAGCTTCTATTTAGAACGCCAGAATTGTCTAGCCTCAACGCCTGGACTGATGTTGTGGGACATAAACAACTAAATGCTACAGAGTGTCCTGGATCTGATTGGGACAACTGGCATAATCAGATTGTGAATGTTGCAGTAATAAATCCTGGAACAAATAATAGTAGCCGAGCAACAGATATCACAAATCTATATTTAACAGTATTGGGGAGAAATCCAGATGCTAGCGGCCTTCAAAACTATATCGATAGCGGTGAAACCATTGATCAAATTAGAAAAGATTTGGTTGAATCCCCAGAGCACCAGCAAATTCTCGCTCGTGCCAATAACTTTAAAAATGTTCAAAATTTGGGAGCGGATGCGCAAAATCTAGTTGCCCAGGCATATTGGAAAATTAATGATATAACTAAAATTGGCTAGTTATTTCCCTCTTCCATGGAAGCTCTCGTGAATATCTTTTAATTGTTTGTTAGTAACGTGTGTATAGATTTGAGTTGTCGAAACATTTTTGTGTCCCAACATTTCCTGCACGCTTCTAAGATCAGCCCCAGCTATTAATAAGTCAGTAGCAAAGGAATGCCTAAGAACGTGGGGAGTCGCATCGACTGGAAGCTTTACTTTTTTGACATATTTTTTGATCATCCGTTGAATTGATCGGGGAGTGAGGCGCATTTTAGAGTCGGGGGTTGTAGGATCAACTTTGCCCTTGTGACGAATAAACAAAGGATTAAAATGGTCAGCTCTTGCCTTAAGATAAAGCTTAACCCAATCTGAGGCTCGAACTGAAAGAAACACCACTCTAGCCCGCCCGCCCTTTCCGATAACTCCAAATTCGCGCCGTTCAAGATCTACTTTATCTATATCCAATTTTGTTAATTCGGAAACTCGAAGTCCGGTTGAAAATAAAACTTCAAGAATTGCCTTATCACGCTTTCCGTTTATAGTTCCCAAGCTTGGAGCATTCAAAAGTCTTTCGACTTGGTCGCTATCTAAAAATTTTATTTGCCTATCATCAAGTTTTGGTAAATCAATTTTTTCCGGAGCAATAACCTGGTAGTCATTTTTAATAAGCCATTTAAGAAATGATCTTAATGCTATGACATGATAACTTTGGGTGCGTTTTGTGAGCGAATTGCCTTTGAGATCTTTGAAGTTTGATAAGAAAAGCCTATATGAGCTAATTTTGCGGGCATCAATATCCACGAGACTCCTAGAATTTTCTGGAAGCCAATTCAGGAACCGGTTTAGATAGTGGCGATAGTTACGTATCGTTAGGGGAGAGGAGAAGCGCTCTACCTGAAGGTAATTAAGAAATTCGTTTATTTTTCGGGAAACCTCGGAACTGGCATTTTGGACAGAACTCATAATAACTAGATAATTAAAAAATAGGTTAAGTTACAAGAATTATTAAATTAAACTGATAAATTCAGTTTAAAATGATTTTTAAATACTGTCAAGATTGTGCGACATTCAGACTAAAAAATCTTCCTTATAAAAACTAAGTAGATACTCCAAAACGGCTTCATATATGACCTCATATAATCGCGTACAAGGCCCCTGTTTTATCTTAGACGGGTATGTAGTCATTTTCCCAATAATTCGGTCTAATTACGGAGAGCTTAAATTTAATACGTGAGCTTATGTGGAGAGAATTTAGTAAACGAACATGCGTCTTGAGCTGGGTAATTAATTTAAAGTTTATGCCAATTAGAGAGCCAAGAGGCTACACTCTTTTTGCAAATATGATACGTCGCAAAAGTATTATTGTACGACGATGAACTTTAATACTCGTTTCGGGTTTTTTGGTCGCTATTTATCAAAAGCGGTGCACTTGTAAGAGAAAGGCGGAAAGTTAAAATTCGAAAGCTTAGCTTTCGCTACACTCCCCGAAGTAACTACTTAGGCTTTGCTTGATACTTCAGATCATGTATCAAACTATATCATCTCGTGAAAAGACCCTAGGATATCCGTGAAAATCTATCCTATAATTCTTGTGCTTATTACTACTCCCTCTCCCCTCACCTGGCACTAGCCCCAGTGAGTCGCCAGTAACATCGCCAGAAAAACAATAAGTCCGAGGCTTAGGTATTCAGTTGTAGTTTGTTTAAAAAGTCGGCCTTCAACCTGAGCCTGTCCAAGGCCAAGTAGAACGTAAATTCCAACAGTTAAAAATAAAGATCCGACAACGACTGTCACAGGCCAAAAATAAAGTAATGTTGAAACCTCAACCATTCCAAGGCTAAATAAGCACGCATAAAATGGGATTTTACTTTTTCTAATTTTTCTAAAGCTCTTTTCAAGATTGCTCATCCACAAGCCTTGCAAGAACAGCGGAAGAGATACAAGGCCAACTGCAAAAGATGTAACTAAAATATTGGCTTTAATTGAAAGAATTGCATCAAAAAGAAGAAATGCATCCAAAAGCGTTAAGATAAAGCCAACCGCCAAGGCCACTCGGACGAGAGCAATATTACGTATCGCCGAGACTGTAAAAATATTCATGGTAAGAGATAAGGCATACACCCCTACCCCGTAAAGAATTACGACCGGAATTCTTGCAAAAATTGAGGAAGGAATTAGAAACCAAAAGAGCCCAACTCCCAAAGTAAAAAGAGTCGGCAGAACCAATGTAAGAAGAGTCGCATTAATCCCCAACCCTTCCCAAAGGGAGAAGATAAATAATATTAAAGTAACTAGACTTAATCCTAAAACTGCCCAAAAGCGATAGGAGTTATCTATTAAATTAATGCCAATAAATCCGAAAGAGAGAACGATTGAAGTAAAAACAAACTTTTGTCTTTTGTTCATAGAAGATCGGCATTCGTATATACTTTTACGACATCATCTTGAGATTCTAAAATCTCAAGTAATTTGGTTATCTTTTCAATTTCAATTTTATCTGTAACTTCTTGAAATGTTTTTGGTTTTTCAATTAGCTCAGCTGTCGTTACATTAAATCCAGCTGAACTTAATTTTTCTCGCATAACCGAAGTATCACGAGGCGCGACGTAAGCCTCAATTTCCCCATCCAGCTCCTCCATATCCTCTACTCCTACATCAATCAGCTTTAACATCAGTTCATCTGCAATCCCTTCTTTCTTAATAACGATTAAGCCCTTGGGCTCAAAATTAAATGAAACTGCACCGACTCCGGCAAACTTACCACCATTTTTTTCAAATATGTTTTTAATTTCATTACCTGTTCTATTTCTATTGTCAGTTCCCGCTTGAACCAAGATTCCTACCCCACCAGGACCAAAGCCTTCATAAGTAACTTCATCCAATGTTCCTCCGCTACTAGCTTTTGAGATTGCCCTCTCAATATTATCTTTGGGCATATTAGCAGCTCTTGCTTTATCAATGATAACTCGAAGCTTAAAGTTCGATTCAGGATCTGGCCCCCCTCCAGTTTTGGCAGCAATAGTAATAGCCTGGGCCAATTTTGTAAAAACCTGTCCCCGAGCAGCGTCTTTAAGTTCTTTTTGTCTATGGGTTGTGGCGTAATGTGAATGCCCCGACATATCAAAGTATTATATCACTCCCCTTGACATTAAGCCTTCTAATTTATACTCTTTATTGATAATTAAAAATGGATGAAGATCTTGCCCAAAAAGCCATTTATGCTGCCTTAACAGGTTCCTGGAAGGAAGCAATCACTGTCAACTCTCAAATTCTAAAGTTATCCCCATATGATATTAGTGCTCTAAATAGAATAGCCCGTGCGTACGCTGAGCTTGGGGATTTAAAACATGCAAGGATATATAGCACCAAAGCCCTCAAGGTAGATCCGTTTAATTCCATTGCCTTAAAGTGCCTTGATAAATGGAAAGGGATTAAAAAATCTGAAAATGGAACCAGCAGCTTACTTAATGGGGCAAATGACTTTATTGAGGAACCTGGAAAAACTAAAATTGTCGGTCTACTTAATCTAGCCGGAAATGCAGTTATAGCAAAACTTGATTGCGGAGACTATGTAAAATTGACTCCCCATGCCCACCGCGTATCTGTCATGACTCAAGACGACAAGTATATTGGAAGATTAACTGACGATCTTGCTGCACGCCTCATCCAATCGTTTAAGTCCGGTAATAATTTTAAGTCGGTTATAAAGTCGGCCAACAAAAATGAAGTTAAGGTGTTTATTAAAAGTGATGCTAAAAACGGTTTTTGAAAGTTTTTCCCAAATTTACTTCAACATCAAAATTATTTTGAGATCCTTTAGAAACTATCTGACAATTAAAAATCTTTGAAAGCTTTTTCATAGCAGTATTATTAGTTCCACTTATTATACAATCGTCATTATTTTCTGAGAGTTTATTTATAGAAGTTACTTTAATTCCCAAAACTTCAATTACCTTGGCAACAGATGACGCCACATTATCAGAAGAAGTTGCATTATTAATCACAAGATTTATGTTTTTATTAAAAAGAGCTGGATCTGCGAAAAGTGTTGAAATAAATATCGGCATTTTATCCGAGATTTTATAGCCAATAGACCCATCTGAAAGCTTACTTCTTACAAGATAGTCACTATCTGCAAGATCTATTGTTATTTTTTGATTTTCCTTAACACTTAAATTAAAGGCAAAAATTTCCACTTTGTCCCAAAAAGTAAAGCTTCCGCTCCCTTCCCCTTCCCACTCCTCAACTGGGAATTTGAAAGACTTAATAACAGTTGACCTCAAAAACTCTCCCCCGAACTTCTGGTCCTGCCCTAATTTCCAAATACTCCCGAGCTTCCAAATTCCTAATTGATGAGAAGCCATTACCTCGGTGTCTTTGGGAAGCTTAATAAGTGAAATAGATGAAGTTGATGGGTCTAGAATCTCAACTATCACTTCTCCATTTTTTTCTTTTACAATTTCAAGCCTTCCCTTGCCATCCCAATGACGCGTTGTCATAAAGCTTATGATTATTATCACCAATAAAAGTAGAGCTACTCCTACTAAATATTTAATATAATTTTTGTTTTTCTTTTTAGTTTTAGAAAGCCTACGAGCAGTGAGTCTTTTATTTTTCATTATCTTTTAATTGAGTGAGATAGACGAAGGTTTCTAATTTTCTCAGTTGTATCTTCTCTACTATGCCCAGCACTCACCAAAATTTCCCTTACAATCGCAACGGCTGCCTCAAATTCTGGTTGGACTACTTTTCTTATTTTGAGTGCTGATAATTTACGTAGCTCCTGATCTTCGTGCGCGCGAGCCATAATTTTTATATCAGGGACATTGCTTTGACAGTAGGAAATAATTTCCTCCTGTGCAATATGATCAGGTAAACTTATTATTATCGCTTTTGCAAGCTTTACATTAGCTGCTTCCAATACTTCAATGTGGGATGGGTCTCCATAAATGCTTTTTATTCCAGAACGAGATGCCTCGCGCACTACCCTTTGATTATAATCAATCACAATATAAGGAACATTTAAGTCAGTCAGGGCACGCCCCACCCATTTCCCCATTCTTCCAAATCCGCAAATGATTATGTGATCCTTCAGTGTACTTTCTAAAGAAGTTTTTCCTTCTCCACTAATAAAAAGTTTATTTAAGAATTTATGTTTTAAAGTTAATTGCTTTAGTTTGCGCCACAGTGGAATCCCCGACTTAAATAGGAAAGGCGCAATAATAAGGCTCAGAAGTGTTACCGACATTCCAAGAAGTGCCTCGTAATTAGATAAAATATTAAGTCCTTTTGCAATCAAAAACAAAATAAATGCAAACTCTCCTACTGAAGTAAGGCCCAGTGAAACTAGAATTGCAGTTTTGCCTTTGTAGTCAAAAATAAGGCAAACAAGGAAAGTAACTAAGAACTTTATAATTAAGATAATAATTGTTAGCTCAATAATTACTAATAAATGGCCAATTATAAAAGGAAAAGTAACCAGAAATCCCAAAGATACAAAAAATAAAATTGAAAATAAATCGCGAAGTGGCCTTGTTTCTGAAAAAACTGCATGTTGCTCCTGCGTTTCTGATATCACGACCCCCGCCAAAAAGGCCCCAAATGCAGCTGAAATTCCAAACAAAGTAACGAGAGATGATGTGCCAAGAGCTAGGGCAACTGCAATTAAAATTAATAGCTCGCGGCTGTTGGCGGCAGCGATTTTATGAACTACAACAGGAGCAATAATGCGCCCTATCAAAAAAACCGCTCCCAATACAAGTGCTGCTATCGAAATAGATTTTACGGCTAACATTAGCCATGAACCATTGGTACCAGCAGCAAGGGCTGGAAGGATAACTACAACTGGAATAACGGCTAGATCTTGCATCAAGCTCCAGCCAGTTAAGATTTCTGCGTGTATTGTGCCCTCTTCCCCCCGCTCCCTGATCATCTTCACAACAACTGCAGTTGAGGCAAAAGAAAATCCAAGTGAAAGGACAACGGCAGGAACGGGAGATATTGAAAATAAAAAGACAAGAATTACAAAAGATATGACTGTAACTAGGATTACCTGGAGTATAGCCCCTAATGTTGCCACTTTCCCCACCTTAGCAAGCTTGGGAAGAGACAGCTCAAGCCCAACTGAAAACAAAAGTAGATCTATTCCAATCTCAGCAATATTATCAATGCCATTTGTGAGTCTTCGGAAAACAAACGCCCCCACTACTCCAGCCAGAATATAACCAACAATGGAGGGAAGCTTTAAAAGTTTCGCACCAACTCCTCCAATTAGTGCAATCAAAAGTAGAAAAAATAAATTTTCAAGCATCCCGAACTTCAGTTTAGGGCAAAGGGGCTTGTGAAAACAAGGATGTCTTTAGATCCTCTGGAAGCTCGGACTTAACTATAATTTTCTCTCTTGTGACGGGGTGCATAAATTCAATTTGGCTTGCGTGCAAAAATAATCTTGGGCACCACTTACGATCTTGCCTATTAACTTTTCTCCCCGCATATAAATTATCTGCTACAACTGGATGACCAATATGTTTAAGGTGTACTCTAATTTGGTGTGTCCTTCCTGTTTTAGGGAATAAATTTAGTAGGGTAAAATTACCCACATATTTTACTACCTCATAATCTGTTTGAGCATCACGGCCTCCTTCGAAAACTCCAAATTTTGTACGCTTCCAAGGTAGTCTCCCAACTTTTTCGATGATGCTTCCCTTTTCGTCTTTAATCTTTCCGTGGGCTAAAGCTATGTAAGTTTTTCTAACAATCCTATCTGCAAATTGTTTTTGAAGGGCTTCAAAGCTTTCTTTAATTTTGGCTACAAGAATTACCCCACTCGTCGGCTTATCAAGCCTGTGAACTAAACCATTTCTTAGTTCAAATGAATTAGATATTGGAAAATTGAGTTTCTCTTTTATCCAAGCTTGGAGAGCTTCCACATCCATTCCAGAAGGCTTATCTAAAACGACCAAATATTCATCTTCAAATAAAATTTTAGGATCCACGGAGTTTATTTTTTCTTTTGGCAATCAACACAAAGAGTAGCTTCAGGATAAACCATCAAGCGATCTGTATCGATCATCTTGCCGCAGTTTTCGCAAATTCCATATTTACCAATTCTGACTCTGGATAAAGCTTTTCTGGTCTGGATAATACGTCTATCAATTTGCTCTCTGATGGCCGAAGTCCTAGCATGCCCGAACTGTTCTTCAGCTTCTGTGTCGAGAGCCGAATTAGAATTAGTTCTTGTTTCGTCTGAAAATGGATCTTCCTCCAAAAGGTTCTTGCGGCTCTTCTCAAGCTTCTTAATTTGCTCTTTAAGAAAATCCCCCACTGGGGCAAGAACTGTTGCTGGAAATGTTATTACTTCTTTTTGCTTCTTTGCCATAATTTAAATATCACCCGACAGATTGTAAATACTTAAAAAAACTACAAACGCAACTATAGCTGATATGATCGCGTCAGATTTACCCAGTAATGATATCATGCCGGGATTAATTAAGGCAACGACAGATCGCCCCAAAAACAATAGGCCTAGTACAGATAGTCCTGCTAAACCAATTTTCCCTGATCTATACCAGCTAAAACTTTTATATTTCATATCCACTATAAAATAAACAATAATCAAGCTTCCTAAGAATAAGCTGATAAAAATCGCATTTGTGAGAAATGCCCAAACTCCCAGGAATAATAATCCTAAGACAGTAGCTTCGATCAGCTCATATGCTCTCATTTTATATTTATAAATTCCCAATATTACTCCAGGAATTCCCCCAATTATTCCAAGCCAAAACCACAAACCTTTCGGATCAAAAACAATGCTTCTAGGCAAAATTGGCGCCAAAACATAAACTGAAACAATTATCCCAATCGCTGCTCCAATTAAGGATAAAAACGAGAAAGCGAAGATTTTTTCCGGTACATAATCTTCTTTTAGTTTTCGGAAGATAAAGAAAAGGTAAAAAATAACCCCGAAAGCAAGGCAAATAATAAAGAGTATATTTGACATTTGAGCTTCCAGAAGTATAACATATACATTAACGTGCTCGAAACACCACATGTAGCGGTCGCCGCTGCTATTGCCACCAAAATTCCAAACCCGTTTATCTCAATTCCGTTGAGTTTTGCCAGCCACTTTATTCTTGATATGGTCCCCCATTGGAATCCTCACATCAATCGCGAAATTAAAAAGTTTGGCAAACCAACTAAAAAAAGCGTTCAGATTATTACCGTTGATTCAATCTTTGCTCTTGTTTTTGGAGTATTTGTTGCAAGCCGAGCTACAACTAATATGCAGTTTTTTAATATTATGGCTTGTAGTTTTGTTGGAGTAATTCCAGATGTAGTTGAAGCACCTTATTATTTCTTGGGCAAAAAAGATGAGATTATCGAAAAATGGATCAAATGGCAAAAATCAATTCAAGCCGACGCCGAGCCAATAATTGGATTGGCTACTCAAGCTATAATATTCCTGGCTTCTGTTTGGTGGATATTTAGCTAACTACTTTGAAGCCCGCTCTACATAACTCCCGTTTCTTGTGTCAACTCGAATTTCCTCCCCTACATTAATAAAAAGCGGGACCTTGATGTTTAATCCATTTTCCAGTTTTGCTGGCTTATATAAATTACTTACCGAATTTCCTTTTACTCCAGGATCTGTCTCAATAACTTTCAAAACCACTTTTGGAGGAATATCAATTGATAATGGCTTTTCACCCCAAAAAAGAATATCAACATTTGAGCCTTCCTTAACATAGAGAAGTTCGCTTTCAATAATTCCAACTGGAATTTCAACTTGGTCAAAACTAGTTGGGTCCATAAAAGTTGCAATCGTATTGTCTTTAAATAAATATTGAAGACGTCTTTTAGAAGTGACCACTTCATCCACCTTAACGTTACTACTCATAGAAACCGGCTCAACTGATCCAGTTTCCATATTTCTAACTTTTAGTTTAACAGTAGCCCCACCACGCCCCATTTTAATAAGTGCGTATTCAATTACTTTATATGGCTTATCGTTTCTAAGAAATGTCACCCCGTTTTTAAGATCTATTGAATTAATCATATGGGCAATTTTACCACAGAGCTCGAAGCTGGTAAAATATAGCTACAGCCGAGGTGGCGGAATGGCAGACGCGCAGGTCTCAAAAACCTGTGGGGTTAACACCTCGTGAGGGTTCGACTCCCTCCCTCGGCACTGTTAAGAAATTTCTACTCTTTAATTCTCATCTACTACTTATCTTTATCCTTAATATCTTCCCTAGACTCTTTCCTAGAAGATATTTTTTTTATTAATTTCTTCTCATCTTTTTCAGTTGTTTTATTTTTAACCTCATTTAGAGCTGATAGTCCAACCTTCTCAATTTGAGAGGTAAGTTCCTTTTTCATAGCTTCTTCCTGCTCTAGTGCCTTTTCTTTCTTTTCATCTTCAATCACTTGAGTAACTTCTGCTGCTATCTTAGCCTCTTCAAAATAAGCAGAACTAAGAGAATCTGGAGCTAGGGGTTCCGTCGGCTTTATTTCTTTTGGATCCAATACTTTTACCCCTACCCCTGATTCTGAAACCATCTTTTCAATCCCCAATCCTACTACATTTGCTAATTCGTTTTCATTTTCTCCATCATTTTCTTTATCTCCCCTTAATTCTCTGACAATTTCTAAAGAAAAAAAACTCTTACGTTCTTCATATTGTTCGTGAAAAATAGTTTCTCTTTCGCCTAATACAAGTTTAATTGTTTCCTTTTTAAAACCGAATTTGCCAGCAAGCTCAGATTTATCTTTCAGAAAAATATCTTTTAATTCATTAAGTTTAACTACAACCCTACTAGCAGCAATTACCATTCCCATTATTTTTTTTCCTCCAATCCAAATCGTAGACAAGTCACTGCCAGAGGCGGCAGATATAATTTTCACTTCTTCAAAGTTTTCTCCGGTTACTCTCGAGAACAGGTTGAATATGAACTGCCAACTCTCCGATCTCTTTCCTAATTTCCAAAAGTTTTGGTAAGCAGAATCGTTAAATGATATTTCTATAATTCCTCCTGGATAATCTTCAAATTTATCTTCATTGGATAGCGATAAATTAGTGATTGTTTGATTTATTCTAGCCAGAAGTTGGTCTGTCTCGCTCTTAAATGTATTTAATCCTTCTATCGTTTTTGTTCCGGCAAATTCAGAAAAGAAATTATTTATTGTTTCAATAGCTGGTAAACCTATCAATTTTTGTGCCTCTATTCTTTCTAAAATTTTTAATTTTGTAACACTCCAAGCGGAATAATTTACAATTTTGTGAACATCGACAATCTTTTGTTTAGTCTCTCGAAAAACTCTAATTTTTTCCTCGTTGCCAGGTTCGTTCACAGCTTCCTGATATTGATTTATCAATTGTTGATATAAATTAGGAAGCTCATTAAGAGAAATGAAATCTCTTGTGTAAATAAGTACTGAATTTAATTGATGAAACATGGCCGTGTATACTTGAACGGCAGAAGTTCAACTAAGAATTTAGCATACTGATGGAAATAATACAACAATTAAGTTATTAATTCTTCCCTCTTTTAGTATCCCGCCCGTAGAATTTGATTCTGTCTCCATGGAATGATAGTTTTACTTGTCCCAATGGGCCGTTGCGGTGTTTGGAAATATCTAAAATTACATTCATAGTTTTTCCTGGCTCGTTTTCTTCATCCTCACGCCAGATAAACATGACAACGTCTGCGTCCTGCTCTATTGAACCAGATTCGCGTAGATCTGCAAGCTGTGGCCTTCTTGTTCCTCTTTGTTCAACTGCACGCGAAAGTTGCGAGAGAGCCACGACCGGAATTTTCAGCTCACGGGCTAAGTTTTTAAGTCCCTGGGAAATTTCAGAAACTTCCTGGACACGATTTTCTAAGTTTCTACTTCTTGCTAGCTGTAAATAATCCACAAATAAAATATCCAGTCCATGCTCGGCTTGAAGCCTTCTTGCCTTAGTTCGCATTTCCAAAATTGATAAGGCTGGTGTGTCGTCAATATAAAGTGGCGCCTCGGCCAATTCCCCCATGGCATTAGATAGAGCCGTAAAATCATCCTCACTTAGTTTCCCGGTTTTAAGTCTCCAGGCATCAAGATCAGCCTGGGCTACAAGAAGCCTATCCACAAGCTCTTCCTTGCTCATTTCAAGAGAAAAGAATCCAACAGGTCGCTTTGAGATTACAGCTAAGTTCTGGGCAATATTTAAAGCAAGTGACGTCTTCCCAACTCCTGGCCGAGCGGCCAAAACTACCAAATTTGATTTTTGTAATCCTGCCAAAAGATTATCAAGATCTTTAAATCCAGTTGGAATTCCCCGAAGTCCTGAATCAGCTTTGTGCAGCTCATCCAATCTATCAAACGAATCAGCTAGAGCTGTTTTGACGGAAGTGAAGCTTTGAGATAAATGCTTTTGAGTTAGCGAAAATATTTCTGATTCTGCTTTATCAAGAAGCTCGTGTGCCCCCATTGAGTCATCAAACGAGAGGTCAGTTAGTTTACTCGCTGCATTTAATAAAAATCTTTTGGTTGCAGTATCTTTGACAATTTTCCCGTAATGCTCAACGTGAGATGCCGTGGGAACTTGATTAACAAGATCAGCCAAATATGTCGCTCCCCCAACCTTTTGCAAAACCTTTCTTTTTTTAAGAGCATCGGAAACGGTCAAGACATCAATTGGCGAGCGCTCTTGGTAAAGATCTAAAATGCATTGGTAAATTTCCTGGTGCCGCTCGTCATAAAAGTGACCACTTTCTAGAAACTCGGCAACTGTAAGGACAGCGTCTTTATCCATAAGTAATGCTCCCAAAACAGAAACTTCTGCTTCGGTTGAATGAGGAGGAACTCGAAGATTTTTATTTTTTTGCATCAAGGACAACTATTTTTATTTCGTCTGGCGTGAACATTCCCTCTTTTACATTTAATTTAGTAAGCTTTTCAACGGTGAGCCCGGAAAGGGTCAAAAAGTCATCAACGCTTTGTAATTTTCCAAATTCATCTTCTTTAATGCCTGGTGTTTTGTAATGCATGGGGATAACAACGTGTGGTGAAATTGACTTCACAATTTCAAATGCTTCTTTAGGACCAATTGTGTATTCCCCTCCAACTGGTATAAACATGACATCGATATCTCCAATTTCACTTTTTTGGGCTTCTATTAAAGAGTGCCCCAAGTCCCCTAAGTGAAGAAGCTTTACCCCGTCCATTTCTATAACATAAATAGTGTTCTTACCCTTCTCTGCCCCTTTTTTATTATCATGAAAAGAATCTAAACCAATAATCGAAACTCCACCAATCTCATATTCCCCTGGCCCATCAACCACTTTTCTAACGTCTTCGACCAAATCTACTCGGTTATGATCAAAGTGTGAGTGAGATATTGTTACGATATCAGCTTGGGTTTTGGGAAATTTTAACCCAACTTTTTCTGGATCAAAAGGGTCCATAATTAATTTGACACTTTTCCCAGAGAGTCGAAAGCTTGAGTGACCTAAATAACTTATTTCCATGTAGAATTCAAATTACCACGACTCAACTTGACTTTCAAGGCCAATTTACATATATTTAGAGGCTAATCATGCGTAAAGAGGTCGTTTTTGCAATTCTCGCAGGCTGCACCTTGGGCTTAATAATAGCATTTGGTGCCTGGCGCGCAAATATCGCGCTTTCAACAAAGGGCAACTCCAATAATATAGATAAGCCAAAGGCAACAATTCTACCAACTGGAGAGCTAAGAGTAGTTATAGCAAAGCCGTCTGAACAGGAAGTCTTGACTAGCTCCCCTGTTACTGTTTCTGGTATCACAACTAATAAAGCTCAGATTTTGGTTAGTGGCGAAGATAGTGATACTTTTGATGTAGCCAGCTCATCAGGCAGCTTTAATACCTCAATTGATCTGGTCGGAGGCATTAATCAAATAAAAGTTTTTGCTTTTAATGATAGTAACCAAATAACAAACGCCAATCTTCTTCTTGTATATTCCTCAAGCTTCTCAAAACAGACTTCAATTACAACAAATTCTGCATCAGGTAGTGCTGATAGCATCTTAAATAAAGTTAATGAAAAAGTTAAGGAAGCAGCGAGCTTGGGAACTTCTTACATTGGAACTGTAACAGATATATCTGATTCAGGCATTCAAATTAAAACTAAAAAAAGTGAAATACAGCAAATTTCTCCCAATAAAGATGATATTACTTATATCAAAACTACAAATGGAGTCACCAAGGAAATTAAGTCGACTGACCTTGCCATTGGAGATTTTATAGTGGCAATGGGCACTAAAAATGGGAATAGTATTCTTCATGCTTCAAGAATTTTGGTAACGGATGCAGTTAAAGATGATGCAAAAACCGCAATAATTGGAAATATTAGCGATACTGCAAGAGGCCAAGTAACTGTGGGTGACTTAAATATCATTCCAGATGACAGTATTACAATCACAACTAGCGATAATGTAAAAACAAAAGTAACCCGTTTCAGTTCTCTTGATACAGGTTGGAAAATTATTGTAGTCGGAACAAAAGATAGTAAAGGAAACTTAGTTGCAAGGCATGTTAGAGTTTTGGATATTCCAGCCCCCACTCCCACTCCAAAAAGTTAAAATTTGACTGAGAATTTGATACAGGATATAATAGTTTCAGTTTAGAAAAGCGTTGACCAGAGTCACGACCTGGTAGCTGCGAGCCAAATACTCGACGGAAAGCTGTAAGCCGTATAAAAATACACACCTAATGTCGCTATCCGCGGAGTTGGGCCTAAGAGCCAAATAGCTCAAAACTGTTTGGAACAGAGATGGGACCGCGAGGGTCCTTTTTTATTGGAATAAAAACCCTCGTTCTCTGATACTTACATGTCAAAGTGTAGGCGTCACAGAACGGGGGTTATTTTATGGACAAAGAAAGATCTAAAGATAATATAGAACAACAGATAGATACATTTACCAGTATTCTTGAAGAAGAGTCTAGATTTCCTATGCAAAACCCAGAAGGAATTAAAAGGAAAATCCAAAATGCGTTGCGAGAGCGACAGCCTGTTAATTTTTGTTGTTTTGTTTGTTTACCTCTAGATCTAGAAATAGAAAATGAAAAGCCGAAATATTTTGTTGGTAATTGGAAAACGCGACTCGAAAGGTCAAAAAACATAAAAAGATTTCAGGAAATAATTAATAGGTTAAAAAGTAATAATTTATCGTTCTCGCTCAAATTCACGATTGCGGATACTGATATTTACGATGTATGGGGTAATTGGTTGAAAAATCCTGACCAGACACAGGCAATTAACGATTTCAAAACCAGAATTACTTCCCTACTCTCTATCTCAGAGGGAGTTTCAGTTTCCAAATGGTCAGATTTACAAACTCCATACAAATCTGCTTACGATCAGAACTTCAACATGGTTTTTACAAAAACTTTAAAATTTGTAGATCAAGAATATTTAACAAGAGGTATAGAAAAAAGACAAGATTTTTTCGAGCAAAAAAAGATAAATATAAATCCAGAAACTCTACAAATATGTGAGCAGAGTTCGAAAAGAAATGTTGCTTTATATGCTGCGCAGGGACCAATAATTGAAAACCTTTTTGATTTCCTGATAATCGCTGATCCCGATCCGTTGAGAATGGGCAAGATACAAAGCCTTTTGGCACCTGAACTTGGTATATGGTATCCCATTCCAGAATAATTATGAAGAAAATAATATTTGAATTATCAAAATTATCAGTTTCGCCTCCTGAAAATCTAGAAATGGTAATAAGTTATTTCTCATCAAAAGATAAAATAACATTTTTTAGCTGGAAAATGTTTGATATTAATTTAGATAGAAACAGACAGCCTGTTTTCAATAACACTTTCAATATTATAGATGCAAAAAAGTTTATTAATCGAGAACTGCTGTTTTTAAAATTACTTAAAAAGTATAATGTCTCTTTTGAATATATTAAGATTATCCCAGACGATCTTCCTGTTTATTTTTATCAAATAAAAAACAAGAGTGCCTCAGTTTTTTCCAAGAATGTAGAAAATTTCTTTCGACAGTTTTATCCACAAACAAAAGTATTTCTATTTACAGATTTTATTAAAAACAAAAAACTACAAAAACTATACGACAAAATTTTCGAAGATGTTTATAAAAATAGATATTTTGATAAAATAGAGCTAGATAAAGAAGTTAAACTCAGATCTAATAAAGATATTGCAGCACGAGCATTCGCACTCTTTGCTGCAGAATCTGCAATTTTATACGAGCTAAGTAAAAAAACTTTTCCAAACCTAATCCTTTTAGCTGGTGAAAGATCATTAAATACATATAAATACGAATTTTATAAATGTCCAAAGAACCGTCCTGTTTTACCAAAGCTATTTGTAATATAATTTAAATTATGAAAAAAGGCCCAGCTACACCAAAAGGATTTCGTGATATTGAGCCTTCCTTGGCCAAAAAAAGGCGTGAGACTATAAATACAATTGCAGACGTTTTGGAAAGCTTTGACTTTAGTCCACTTGAAACTCCAACCATCGAATTTGCCCAGACTCTAAAAGGAAAATATGGTGAAGATGAAAAATTAATTTATGAATTTAAGGACCGCGGAGGGCGCGATCTTGCTCTTCGCTATGATCTTACCGTTCCCCTAGCTCGCTTTGTTGCCAATAATCTTGGGCTCCTTAGACCAACTTTCTCCCGCTACCAAATCGGACAAGTTTTTAGGGGAGAAAATACCCAGCGTGGAAGGTATCGGGAATTTACTCAATTTGATTTTGATACAGTTGGAAATGCTAGCGTAGATGAAGATGCCAAGATAATTGCAGCTACTATCCAGGCTTGCCGAAAATTAGGATTAAATAAAGCCCAAATGGCCATTAATGATAGAAAGAATTTTGAAGGATTAAGTATCGACGATATTCGAGCTATTGATAAAATTTATAAACTGGGAAAAGATAGTGTTAGTAAAGAGTTGTTAGAAAGGGTCGAGTCAACAAAGCCAACTAGAGTTCTAGAAGAGATTTTTGGAATTCTAAAAACTAAATATAAACTAGAAGAAAATAAAGATTTCTTTTTCGATGCAACTTTAGCTCGCGGATTGGATTATTATACTGGAGTAATTCTTGAATTAAAACCAACCGGGAAGCCAGAGGAAATGTCAATTGGCGGGGGCGGAAGATATGACAAATTAATTGGAATGTTCGCAGGACGCGATATTCCGGCTGTTGGATTTTCTTTTGGACTTGATAGATTAATAGAGCTTACATGAACCGTTATCGCCTAACTGCCTATCTTCTTTTACTGATTGCAACTATCATTTCAGCAATTGCCGGTGTTGTAGTTAAATTTACTTTAAACGGTATTTCCCCGCTCCCTTTTTTAACTTACAGATTTGGAATTGCTAGCATATTGGGAATTGCGATAACCATTTTTACTAAAGGAAAAGGACATCCTAGGAAAAAGCCCGTTTGGATCGAGTTTTTGATTTTCTGCTTTCTTTCATCAACCGTTGCATTATCTCTTTTATTCTTTGGCCTTGAAAAAACAACAGTTCTAGATATGTCTATTATTACAGCAATTTTCCCACTCCTTACTGTCGGAGCCGGAGTAATATTCTTAAGAGAGCATGTCACTAAAAAAGAAAAGATTGGCATGGCCATAGCTTTTGTTGGTACTTTAATTGTTCTTTTTGAACCAATATTAAAGCTCCACGACGGAAAGGTTGCTTTCTCAGGAAATATTTTAATTTTCATATATTTATTTGTTATCGCAGCTACTGCCATTCTTACTAAAAGACTTCTAAGGCTTGGTGTGGGCCCACTAGCGATGGCAAATATGATCTTTATTGTTGGATTTATTACCATATTCCCAATTGCACTTTTTCAATACGGATTTGATGGACTTTTAAACATCATTAAAGGCTTGCCGCTTCAATATCATTTGGGAGTTTTTTATATGGCTTTCCTTTCAGGAAGCTTGGCTTATGAAATCTCAGCTCGGGCCCAAAAATCAATAGAAGTTGGGGAAGCAGCGCTTTTTGGATACTTAACTCCAATTTTTACGGCTCCCTTAGCTATTATCTTCCTAAATGAAAAGTTGTCGTTCTTTTTTATCATAGGATCAATAATTGTAACCATTGGAGTAATAATTGCGGAAACGAAGCTAAAAAGGTATAATTGACCTATGCAAGCTCAAATTCATCCAAAATGGTACCAGGCTAAGGTAACTTGTGCCTGTGGTAATACCTTTACAGTTGGAGCAACACTCCCCGAGTTCAAAGTCGAGGTCTGTTCTGCATGCCATCCTTTTTATACTGGGCAAATGAAATATCTTGACGTTGCCGGGCGAGTTGACGCTTTCCGTGAGAAACAAAAACAAGCAAGCAAAAAGGCTGTTTCCAAGACTGAAAAAAGGAAACTTAAGCGCGAAAAGAAAATGAGCGAAGAACTTCAAAAGCCTGAGTCCCTTTCAGATCTTCGTTAAGAAATGGAAAAAGAGTCAATCTACCTTGAAATAAGAGGTGCTACAGGCGGCTCTGAAGCCAAAATTTGGGGAAGCGATTTACTTCGCATGTATATGCGCTACTTAACCAAAAAGGGCATGAAGTATGAGCTAGTTGATGAAAATACTTTAAGAATTACTGGAAACGCTGTCTTTGATTTATTTAAAAACGAATCTGGAGTTCATAGAGTCCAAAGAGTCCCCACTACGGAAAAGCGTGGTCGAATTCATACATCAACTGCAACTGTTGCAGTTCTTCCTGAAACAAAAGAAAGCGATATTAATATCCGTCCGGAGGAATTGGAAATTCAATTCTATAGAGCTGGCGGGCATGGCGGGCAAAATGTAAATAAGGTTTCAACAGCGGTACGCTTAACCCACAAACCAACTGGGATTGTTGTTACAGCTCAAACTGAGCGCTTTCAAGAAGCAAATAGAAATATTGCAATGGAGCTACTTCGCTCTAGGCTTTGGGAAAGAAAAGAAATGGAAAAGGAAAAAACGATTGCTGGATATAGATCAGTTATAGGTCGTGGCATGAGAGCTGAAAAAATTAGAACTTATAATTTCCCACAAAATCGTGTCACAGATCATCGCATTGGTAAAAGCTGGGGCAAGTTGGATAAAATCGTTTCTGGGGAACTAGATAAAGTATTTGCACTAACATCCTCTTCTTCTGATTCTTCCAAATAAACCATTGTAGTAGCAGGTCTAATTGAATAATCGCTTTTTTGGTTGGGACACAAATGAGGCTCCACTAAAGGTCTTCTCTCGCTTGGTAAAATTTCCCCTTCTTTCCTGGGTCTCATTGACTTACCTCAACTAATGCTACATCTACAGTTGAGCTTTGTCTATCAAAGTTACTGAGAATTAATGCTTTTAATAGCTTCCAATAATTGCTCGTCTTCCTTGGTATCAGGATTATCCTTGATCTTATCATCTGGCTCAAGCCCTTTCTGGTGCACCCAGACTCCAGTTGGAGTAAGCCATTTGGCAATCGTAATATGAATTCCTGCACCATTCTCAAGGTCTTCCGGCTCCTGAATTGTTCCCTTACCAAAAGTTGTCTCACCAATTAGTTTTATATGTCTATTATCTCGAAGAGCTCCGGCTAGAATTTCAGAGGCAGAAGCCGAGCCACCGTTAACTAAAACTACTACTTTTGTATTAACAAATTCCCCATCGCGACTTGTCTTATACTCATGTCTATCTCCATTTCCACGCTCTTCAATTACAATCGTCGATCCGTTATTAACAAACTCACTTCCCAAATCAACCGACGACTGAAGATATCCACCAGGATTATTGCGAAGATCGAGAATTACTTTGTTGATTTTTTTAGATTTAATTTCAGAAACGGCCTTTTGCCATTCACTAAAAGTTTCGGCTCCAAACTTAACTAATTTAATTTGAGCTATTGATTTATCATCCCCCACATAACTTAAAACAACACTTGGAACATTAATCTTCGTACGTATTAAATCAACTATAATTGGTTTATCAACGCCTTCCCGTTGAAGAGCAAGAGTTACCTTGGTCCCAGCAACCCCGCGAATAATAGAAACAGCCTCAGGAAGGGAAATTCCATTCGTCCCACGGTCAATTTTCTTGGCATCATCTTTAATTCCAATAATTAAGTCCCCTGCTTTGACGCCAGCTTTTTCTGCAGGTGAACCCGGAAGAGGCGCCATGACAGCAAGTTGCGTCCCTTTAAATCCGATTTGAATTCCTACCCCTTCAAAATTTCCGTTTAAATCCTCCTCGGTAATTTTATTATCAGATGGAGTCAAAAACATTGTGTACGGATCTCCAACTGCGGCAACCATTCCTTGAATTGCCCCATAAACCATCTTGGAAGGAACTAGTTTTGATTTATCATAATAGGAGCTATCAAGAAGGTCCCACACTTTCCAGAAAAGATTAAAGTCCAGATTTCTTGCTGGTGGTGTTTGACGAGTTATGTTTACTTTGGGAAATTGGGACAAGGAAGCCTGAAATCCATTTGAGCCAAATGAGTAACCAACCACAAATACGATAATTAAGGCCAAGCTCACCAGGAAAGTTGCTCGGGCCGTTCTTAATTTAATTTTCATGAATAAATTATAAATTTGTCTTGAAGCCAATGAGGGCCAAGTGCCTTGCTCGTTTTACTGCCATTGCCAGTCTTCTCTGATGTTTTGCGCAAATTCCAGATCTGGCCCTATCTACGATTCTACTTCTGTCACTAACAAACCTTCTTAAGGTTTCGTATTCAAGGTAATCTGGCTCTACTTTATTTTCACAATAAAAACACACTGCATTTTTAGAAATTTTCTTTTTTGGTGGGGCTTTTCTTTTTGGCATTTATTTAAAATGGAATATCATCTTCACTTACTTCTTCCTTTGGTTCTTCTTTAGCTTTTTTAGAAACAGCAGCTTTCTTTGGTTCCTCAACTCTTGGCTCTTGTGATTCTTCTCCAAGATTTTCTGGGACACTAATTTCTTCGCTTCTTGCTCCAGTTGCTCCCCTACTATCAAGGACAATCATGTCGCTAATTACAATTTCCGTTGTAGTTCTGGCTTGGCCATCCGTAGTTGTCCAATTTCTGGTTTGAAGTCTTCCCTCGACATAAGTTCGTACGCCTTTCTTAAGCATTTTTGAGCAAATTTCAGCGAGCTTGTCCCAAGCAACAATTCTATGAAACTCGGCTTCATCCTTCATTGCCCCAGACTCAGTTTTCCATTGCCTATTAGTAGCCAATGAAAAAGTAACTACAGCAGTCCCTTGTGGGGTATAACGGAGCTCCGGGTCCCGAGTTAGATTTCCAATTAATTGAACTTTGTTTAAACTTCTTGCCATATTATTTTCTGACCACCAAGTATCTAATAATATCTTCTTCAAGCTTTAATTTACCTGAGAAATCATTGACTGAACTACCTGTTAATTCTAAAGGAAAAATAAGGAATACTCCAGAACTGGACTTATTGATTTCATATTCTAGTTCCTTCACTCCCCAATCTTTAATTTTCCCAACTTTGCCTTTAACGTCCTTAACCAGTTTTTCAACTTTCTCAATTACAGCCTTCTTTTTGGCAGCAGTCGCTTTCCCGTCAAGAACTATTACTAATTCATAATTTTTCATATCAAGGCAAAGTATAACATTTGAGGATGCAAATTTCCAATTACCAAAGAGGAGCCCAGTGCTCTTGATCTTTTATTTTTTTCTCCAGAATCTTTCCATCAACATCCGTAATAAATACAAGTAATTGATCGTGAATAGGCTTTGTATAGGTTGTATTAGATGGATGTGAGAATGGCTCGTGAGTGTCTAAACTCAAATATATGTATTGTTGACCATCAAGAGTAACTTGAAATGCGCTAGGCTGTTGCTGTACCCAGTCTTGATTACTTTGAATATTTGATCTTCTAGAAAAAACAAAAAGGAAATGCTTTTTAGGTAATTCACTTGATGGAATTAGAGCTGAAATATCACCCCATTCAGAACTGTATCGGTCATTATAATTACGGTATGATTCAAAGTCATCAATCTCCCATTTACCATCAGGAACATTTTTTAATAAATCTGCCATTTGGGGTTGAGAATATATATTAGGAATAACTGTATTAGGGTTTTGGGGCACTTCACTGCCATCTTCTTTGATAAATCTAGAGTATGCGAAAAACACTTCTTGATCCCCAAAACTAGCGGAAACACTTCCATTTTTTAATGATAAGGCTCTCATTTTTCCATCTAGTACGTCTCTGGCCTTTTCTTCCCGAGGATACAATTCAATAAATGCCTTCTTGTTTTGATGACGCCGTCTAATCTCACCCAATAATTCAAAATTTTTATCAAACTGTTGCTGGTCAACTGTGTAAACAACTGGAATAGAAGCATATTTAGAGAATGCACAACCCGCTGCTCCTCCAGTAAGAAGTATAGCAATATCCTTTAAGCAACCTCTCCTAGAAATTCCTCTTTCACCCATAGTATGAAGTATTGTACTAGTTTCCAATCTTAAATTCCACCACATCCCCATCTTTCATAATATAATCCCTTCCCTCGCTTCTAACTTTCCCCAATTCTCTTGCTTTTTTCCACCCAGGAGCTTCAATAAAATCTTTAAATTCCACCACATCAGCCTTAATGAAATTCTTAATAAAATCTGTGTGAATCACGCCAGCCGCATTTTGGGCTGTAATCCCAATTGGTATCGTCCAAGCTCTAACCTCTTTTACTCCAGCCGTTAGAAAAGTAATTAGGCCAAGTGTTTCAAAAGCTTTTTTAATTAATCGCTCTAAGCCTGACTCTTTAACTCCCAAATCATTAAGATAATTCTTCTGGTCAGATTCTGTTAGATCTGAAAGCTCTGATTCTATTTTGGCTGAGATAACAATCACCTGGCCAATGTTTATCCCAAGTTCTTGGGCATATTTCATCTCAATACTATTCGCATTTTTTAACTCAGTCTCATCAACATTTAAAATAACCAAAAATGGTTTCTTTGAGAAAAGTGGCAGATTTTCTTCGTTTTGCTTGTCTTTCTTTTTTGTTTTATGTTTTTCGACAGTCTCAAGATCAGCCAAATCTAGCTCAGTCTTTAAAATCTCTAAATCACTTTTGGGGTCCTTGGACCCTTCACGAATAATCTCGTTATCGCTAAATGCTCGTAAGCAGTAACAAATGGCATCAACTTCGCGGATGTGAGATAAAAATTTATTTCCAAGTCCTTCTCCTTTGTGAGCGCCAGCTACAATTCCAGCAATATCTACAAACTCCACGGTTGCAGGAACTTCTGGAGGAAGAGCTCCTTCGCTTTCTTTTGTTACCTCGGCAAGTTTCTTAAGGCGAATATCAGGGACAGGAACAACGCCAACATTGGGCTCAATAGTAGCAAAAGGAAAATTCGCAGCATATGCAACCTGCCGCTTTAGAAGCGCATTAAAAAGAGTCGACTTCCCCACATTTGGTAGACCAACTATTCCGACTTTAAGATTCATATCCCAACTTCTCCTTCATTTAGAAGACGTATCTCTCCTGATCTTGCAACCATGTTATCAGAATAAATTCGCCAAACTAATTTTGCATCTTCGGGAACAGCATCTTTATAGAGTTGAACAATCATATTTCCTATTCTAGTCTCAGATCTGGGATAAAAAATTTCATTTCTAATTACTAATTGAAACGTCTGTCGATCATCGTACATATCATCAATTCTATTAACAGAAATGTTTATAGGATTAAAAGTGATTTTCATTTTTGAGGCCTTTGGACCTAAAATTATAGCCATTGAGTCTCTACCAATTGCCCTCCCAGTATTTGAAATGTATAAAGTCATTGTGTATTTAGAATAATAGCCATCCACCTGCGTCATCTCCTTTTTTAAAAGACGCTTTTTATCATTTGATTGGAATTTCATATCCAGAACCGGTTTCTGTCGACGCCCAAACATATCAGAAAGCTGATAATGAGGCATTCTATACGACCCATCAGAATTTCTAGCATAATAGTGATCAAATTTTGCTTCGTCCGAAACAGATCTATGCGGCGTCATCTCACTTTGTGGAATATAATATTTTACATATCCAAAACTTTTAGATCCCTTCTTGTAAACTATTTCACTCCGCAACCCTTCAATTGAAGGCTGAATCGCGTTTGCTAAGAAATTATTTAGTCGTTTTTCAAATTCGAATATTTGCTTAATAGCCACTAGTTTTTTAGGTAATTTTACATCTCCTTTTTTGTTTGTTTTTATACCCCATATTAAAATTCCTCCCTCAGAATTTGCAAAACTAGATAAAGTTCTTGAAAAGTTTTTCCTATCAGGATCATCAAGCTCTGGACACCTTGGGTTTGCTTTCTGTTTGTATTCAATACGAAGTCCTTCTCGAACACCGTCTCTAATTAAACTCAAAAGATCATCTTCTGTTTTTATATTTTCGTACTGTTGTAATAATTGAGAGTCTTGCATATTTTGTGAATTTCTTTTCTGTTTGGAAACTTTAACTTGAAACAAAATTACAAGGTTGGGTTAGTAACCTGACTATCCTTACCCTCAGATTCATGAAGCAATTATACCTCAAAATCCTTATAAATTACTGAAGTATCCAAGTTCTTAGATATCTCTTCTATGCATCGATTTCGTTCTTCTTCTGATAAACTGCATAGTAACTGAGTTGTTACTGATTCGATTAAACTTATTCCATCAACATTAACTTTATAAATTAAATTAACTTCTTCAATTGGAGTCCCGCCAACAAAATATCTGCCAGTTCCATTTTCTTTCTGCATATCGTGGAGCTAAATTATATAAGAAGATATTTAAAACTTCAAATCTTAAGGTACCTATTGAAAAAATCCACTGTTCTCTGCATTGCAGTATTAAAACTGGCTCCAGATATATTATGCCCGCCTGTTGGATATTCATATAATTTATGGTCAATACTTACGTTATCTAATAATTTCATTAAGTTTCTACTATACTCAATGCTCACTACATTATCGTCAATTGCATGATGAATTTCTATGGCTCCTTTTAAGTCCGATATATAATTTGTCGGGGCAACTTGTTTCCAAAATTCACTATTTGGATCGAAATCCCCATAGGTGTCTTTTAAGTCTTGCCTCTGTTTTGCTCTTATGGAATTTATTTCTGGCGAATGATATGAAAGGTCTGTAATTCTATACAGAGTCAAATCACTATATGTATAACCAGCTCCTGCCCAGATAACTAATGCTGGAATATCTGGCATTACCGCAAAACTTCTGAAAGTAATATTTCCCGCCATACTATGTCCCCAAAGTCCAACTTTATTTGGATTTACAAAGTCGGATACTTTTAAAGCTTCGCGAGCATTTAGAGTATCTATTACGTAATAACTTGAATAATAAGCGCCAGATGCTTGCCCCTCTGATTTATCGTGCCCTCTTAAATCAATCTTAAATACTACAAAACCATTTCTAGCTAAGTAATCAACATATGCTACATAGTTTTGAGTTGTTTTATAAATAGTAGGGTCAATATATCCATGAACAAAAACAATTGCTGGCCAGCCGCCATCTGGCATTTTCCCAGTAGGTTTTGTTAATAATCCGTTAATTTTTAATCCATCTGAATCATAACTTGTAAGATATGATGTGTAGCTTGCATTTTCACTGTATTTTTCTAAATTTCCCAATTTACTTTCATATTTTCTATTTCTCAAGTATGGAATTGTGAGTTCTTGAAACTTAAAAGGAGTAGCAATAGGCTTAAAAACTTGTTGAATAAACGATTGCGGTATCGAAACTGATTTATTCTTTTCCAGTAAAATAAAGCCAATAGCAATTACAAAGATAATCAATAAAAATACGCTTATAAAACGCAAGCCTTTCATGAAATTATTCTAACACCTTTTATATTTGAAGATTTACTTACACTATATCCACTTCCTCATATTCAAGAGAGCTGTCGGTGACTGTTTGGAATTCAACTCCATTTGGTAATTTGATCATTGTCCCCTTTGGAAGCTTGTATTCACTCTTTCTATAGATCCTTCTTCCCCCTAAGCTTCCCACTTGCCTATAAGTTAACCCTCTATCCAAATCCAATCTTCCCAGGTCCCCATTATCTCGCATTATTAACCTCTCAAGAAGAGCTAGAAATAGTCCACCGGCGATAGCAATTGCAACGCTTCCAACATTAAAACCAGTTATGGTAAGACCAAAAATAAGATTGGTTAAAAAGCCTCCTACCAAAGCTCCAACAATACCTATCAAAATTGTGCCCAACACTCCGCCCTTAACTTCTGATTTATCAATAGCATGAACAATAAGTCCTGATGCAAGCCCCAATGCCAGCCAAGTAAAGATATTTGCAACTGAGAAATTTGAAACTGTGATCATAAGAACATAATACCCTGCTATTATTAAAAATATCTTTAAAATTATGTAAATGTTCTGAAAGAAACCGTTGACTAAATAGAGCTTTAGAGATATAAATAATACATGGCAAATCGAGTGGTCCACTTTGAAATTGAGGCAAAAGATATGGATAGAGCTAAAAAGTTTTATACAGAAGCTTTTGACTGGAAACTAGAACAGATGGGAAATGAATTTAATAATTACATGGTTATAACAACAGGTAATCCAAAAACTCCTGGTGGAATTAATGGCGGAATGTATCAAGAGAAAAAGAAAGTGCTGAATGCTTATTCATGCGTCATAAGTGTCGATGATATCAATAAAAGCGTTGAAGACGTCAAAAAAGCTGGCGGGAAAGTATTAAGTAAGCCAGACAATATTCCAGGAGTTGGAATATTTGCCAAGTGCAAGGATACTGAAGGAAATATATTTAGTTTATTAGAGCCGTCAATGGACATGCCTAAAGCTTAGGCCTGGGAACTTTTGCTCCTTCCTCACGAGCTTCTGAGAGTCCAATTGCAATCGCTTGCTTTGGGTTAGTTACTTTTTTGCCAGAACTACCGCTTTTTAATTTGCCCTCATGCATTTCATGCACTGCCTTTTCAACTTTTTCTTGAGCTTTTTTACTATATCTTGACATTATTTATTTTGAAGGGTCATACAATACTTCTCTTGTTCCGTTGGGAGCAAGATTTTTATCACCTTGAGCATTATAAACGTCGAAACTTAATGTCATTTTTTGCCCTTTTGGAACTCCCAATTTATCTAAATCAGCACTACAAACATATTCATTATTTGTAATTGGCTTTTCTTCTTTACAAAGAATCGACCAAGCATTTTGATTATTAGAGTCAGGTGACTTGGCTCCAGGCCAAGACCCTGTGAAGTTTACATAAGCTACAGGCGGATCACCAGCTTTTGCAGGATATGCATAGGCGTGTATTTCTAATTTGGAATTTGTTATTGTTTCGCCTTCCTTTGGACTATTTCCCCACACTCCACCAACCTTCTTTTCGTTACTGTTTCTATCGCAAGCCGCAAGCCCAGTTGCAAGAAAAACTGTTGTAACTAGACGAAAAAATTGACCCCTATCTTTCAACATAACAATATTCTACATTAACCATTGTAAAAAATTAATAAGAAATATGAAAACAATTTGTAATTACTGGGCAGGGCTTGGTGATGGGCTTCCCATATTCAATCTAAACATTGGGTTAAGTTGAATATTTGTAGCGGTCACACTTCCATCTGAATTAGTGGCCCCAAATGCTGCAACCTGTATTCCTGTTTTTAAATCAGTTTTTGTTGCTTCACTGGTCTTACTAAAGCTTGTTTTGTCAGTTAAAATTACGATTTTGCTACTGCCATCAGGAAGTTTTACTGTGATACTTTTGTCATCCATTGAAAGAATTTCTCCAGCAACTGGCCGAAATCCCATTCCACTTCCGTTTCCCCCACCATTTCCAAATCTTCTTCCCATACCACTAGAATTAAAGCTTGGAGACTTACTTTGTTGATATTTCATTCCCACAAAGAATCCGCCTCCAAGACCAATTACTAATAGAACGATCGGTAAAATAAATTTTTGTGTATTCTTCATTTTAATCACCTGCCTTCCTTTAACTCATGTTATAAATTTTTTCTTAGAAAGAGCTTAAAAAATTACTCATATCTAAGAGCTTCAATTGGTTGTAAGTTCGAAGCTTTACGGGCCGGGTACCAGCCAAATAAAATTCCAATTCCAGCGGAAACTCCAATTGCTAATCCGATTGCGCCTCCTGAAATTGTAAACGGTAAATTAATTAATTTTGCAATTCCCCATGAAGCAGTAATTCCAATACCCATTCCAATTAGCCCCCCAACAAGAGTTAAGATTATTGATTCAATCAGGAATTGTCTTATTATGGTAGACTTTTTAGCTCCTAATGCTTTACGAAGTCCAATTTCGCGGGTTCGCTCTGTAACTGTCACAAGCATAATGTTCATGATTCCAATTCCTCCGACTAAAAGTGAGATAGCAGCAATTCCAGAGAGGAGTGCTGTAAAGGTACCAGTAATTTGGCTTGCGGCTCCTAAAATATCGTTTTGAGAAAATATTGTAAAATCAGCCAGAGTTGGATCTTTTAATTTATGGCGAGTTAGTAGTAAATACCCCACTTCATCTTGAGCGGCTGTCATTACGTTCTCATTTTGCGCTTCAATTGAAATTGAACTTAGATAATCAACACCAAATAATTGCTTTTGGGAGGTGCTAATTGGGACAAGAACAATATCATCCTGATTTTGGAATCCGGCGCCACCTTTACTAACTGTAACACCAACTATTCTAAATGATTGATTATTAATTCTTACTGACTGCCCCAAAACATTTGCCCCTTCTCCAAACAAATCAGTTACCACTTGTGGGCCCAGGACTGCCACTTTGGTTTGAGAATCAACATCTCTTTGAGCAATTATCGCCCCTTGTGCAAGATCAACTTTCCTTACGGTAAAGTAAGCCGGTGTGATTCCAATTACCTGAGTATTTGTGTTTTTACGCCCCGCGATAACTTGAGCCCGGCGTGAGAGTTCTGGGGAAACGTTTTTAACATCAGGAACCTGGCCAGTACTGGATTTAATAGCTAAGGCATCCTCATAAGTTAAAGTTGTCGATCCCCCTGCGGCTCCACGGACAAATCCCCCAGTTTGCGCCCCAGGAATGACAGTTAAAAGATTAGATCCAAGAGATTGAATTTGTGCTTGCACTGCAGCCTGAGAAGCTTGGCCCAAGGAAATTAAGGCAATAACCGAACCAATTCCAATAACAATTCCCAAAGTTGCCAATCCTGTTCTTAATTTGTTAAGACTAAGAGTGTTAACAGCTTCTGTAATTAAACCAAACAAGTTCATTATTTTTTATCCTTTACAATTTTGCCATCTTTAATATGAATAGTACGCTTAGCGTGAGCAGCAATGTCCGGTTCATGTGTAATCATCACAATCGTGTGCCCTTCTTTATTAAGCTTTTTAAAAATTCCCATAATTTCCTCAGCTTGATTACTTGCAATATTTCCAGTTGGTTCATCAGCCAAAATTATTGCCGGGCTCATTACAAGAGAACGCGCTATGGCAACTCTTTGCTGTTGCCCTCCTGATAATTGCGCTGGTGTATGCATTAATCTATCTCCCAATCCTACTAACTTTAAATATTTTTCGGCAGTTTCACGCCTCTTACTTTCAGGGATTCCAGCATAAACCATAGGTAGTTCCACATTTTTAAGAGCTGAAGTCCTGGGAAGAAGATTAAATGCTTGAAAAACAAAACCAATTTTTTTGTTTCTAATTTCGGCTAAGTCATCGTCCTTTAGTTTACTAATATTCTCGCCATCCAGAATATATTCACCACTTGTCGGCTGGTCAAGCCCACCAATAATATGCATGAGAGTACTTTTGCCGGACCCAGATGGCCCCATAATTGCAATAAACTCTCCCTTTTTGACCTTAAAGGAAATATCATCTAAAGCGACTGTCTCCACCTCTTCATTTTTATAGATCTTTGATAAATGCGATATTTGAATCATTATCTTCCAACCCTAACATTTCCTCCGCCACCTCCGCCGAAGCCTCCACTGAAAACAGATCTAGTAGTAGGAGGAGCGGCTCCTGTTCTTACAGTTCCAGTTATGACTTCATCTCCCTCACTCACCCCTGAGATAATTTCTTCTTGAGTATCAGATGAAATTCCAACTTCAACTGGGACATCAACTTCCACACCGTTTTTAAGTGTCCTGGCTGAGGTTTGTCCGTTTTGAGTTTGGATAGCAGCAGTGGGCGCAAGCAAGACATCTGTCTTAGTTTCCAAAATTATATTAGCGTTCGCTGCCATATTGGGTAGAATTTCACTTGAATCAGTATCCAAAATTATATTTATCGGATAATTAGTTACACTACTTGAAGTTATGCCCACCCGGTCAACTGTGGCAACATGCCCTGTATAAGTTTTATCTGGAATGCTATCGAAAGTTAAGGTTACTTTTTGATCTACCTTTATTTTTGGTACATCAATTTCAGTTAAGTTGACAGACACAATTGGGGTGCCAGTTCCTTTGATAGCAGCAATAGTTTGCGAGCTAGTGGCCGTTGTACTCGTTGCATTACTAGAGAGGACCATCCCAGGAACAACGTTTATTGAGGAGATTATTCCAGACATCCCAGCTGTAATAGTTGGCGAAGTTTGACGATACGAAAGACCTGCTGAAGCCAAATTAGCTTGAGCTCCTTTAACACTATCAAATGCATTATCATTACTTACTTCTGCTTTTGTCCTTAAATCTTTTTGAGCTGGAGTTTCGTCACTATCGTGCCCTTTTACTTGATCATAAATATTTTGTAGGGCGGCTTGTGTTCCCCTGTAATTATTATTAGCACTATTGTACGAGTCCTGTGCCGAAACCAAGCTTGCCCAAGCTTTGGCATTTGCAACAGCTCCATCAGTATCAAGAGTTAATTGAGCAATAGTCTGCCCAGCATAAACTTTGTCTCCCTCTTTAACATAAACTTTTTTAACAACGCCCGTTGCTCCAGTTGTAACTGTCATTGTATTTGCAGATAAAACGTGCCCGGAAGCAGTAACTGTAGAAATAATAGTTCCTCTTTGGACTTTTTCAGTTTGGTAAGTAGGCTTACTCGCGGAACTTCGTCCGCGTAAAATAAAAAAAGCAACAACCAGAAGCACTGCCAAAATCAAAAGACGTTTTTTGTCTTTCCAGAACCAACCCAAGAGATTTTTAATTTTTTGCATATACTGAAGAGTATATTATACTATAGTTCCTGAGAGGAAACTGAAAAATTACAGAATATAATCTCGTATCAATTTAGCTAACTTTGGAATATGAGGATCTGTATTGTGATTCAACCAAACCAAATCATGTGCTTCTGCAAGTTCTGGCCAATTACCTACTCTATCTGAAATTACTTCATCTTTCGAAGAATAGAAAACGACGCGGTTTGGCATTTTCTTTTCCAAAACAACAGTCCTATATCTTGTTGGAGAACTGATACAAATAACATGGAAGTCTGGTCTAGATTTCTCTTGTAATTTCGCAGCAATCAATCCACCCAAGCTTATACCAATCAGTAAAGAGTTTCTGGGAACTTTAAGATCTTCTAAAAATTTTACTGATTTTTCTGGATCTTCATCATAATTATGATGTGGCAAAAGTGGCCTAATAAATTCTGCACCCAGGAATGATGGCTCTAGTGCTTTTTGTAATAAGTTTACACTTCCATTTGGCGATCCGCCCCTGCCATGAAGTAAATATATTCCACTAAATTTATTTCTTTCAGTTTCTATAGCTCTATCTACCATTTGAAGCAATTATATTCTTATTTTTTCAGGAGTTAAAGGTTACACTGAAGGTTGTACCTTTGTTGACTTGGGAGTCGACTTTAATACTCCCTTTATGTAATTCCACTATATTTTTAGCTATCGATAATCCCAATCCATACCCATCTCTCGCTTTTTCTTTACTTCTAGACATATCTGCCCTGTAGAATCTATCAAAAATGTGCAGGAGATCTTGCTTTCCAATCCCCACTCCAAAGTCTTCAACTGAAAAACTATTTTTGGAAGTCCTCACTATAATTTTCCCGCCTTCTTTACTATATTTAATTGCATTATCTAGTAAGATTATTGCAAGCTCAGTAAGTGAATCTGCATTTCCTGATACAGTCGTCTTTTCTAATTTTTTAATTATTTCTATTTTCTTTGCAGTTGCTATTGGCTTAGTGACTTTCAAAGCTTCACTCACAATTTCTTCAAGATTTACATTTGTAAAAACCAAGCTCGTATTACTTTGATATTTATTTAAAGTTAAAAGATAATTTGTTAACCTTTGAATTTTATTTACCTCCTCCAAATTACTCGTAAGAATTTCTCGGGCTTCATTGACCTTCATTTTTTTATCTCTTAGTGTCACTTCAATTTCGCTCTTTAAAGCAGCAATCGGAGTGCGTAATTCATGAGATGCATCAGCTACAAACTGCTTTTGTTCGTTGACCATTTCTTCAATTGGGCGAAGGGTTTTGCCAGCCAAAAAATATCCTCCGAGAGTTGAGCCCGATAAAATTAGCCCATCAACTAAAATAATTACAAATAAAATTCTTTGCTTTGATTCGTTAATTAAATCAAGATCGATCGGTCTTGGAATTAAAAATCTGCCCGGAGAAACTTCAACCGGGTTTTCCATTCGAAACTTTTGCACTGCAATAATCCGATCAAATTCCCAGGTAAATCCTTTATAAATTCCAAAACTGAAAGTCACCAAGATTGCAGCAACAATAAGAGAATAAAAGAAAGTTAGTTTGCTACGTGCTTTATTAAACATTTTTCTCTCCCAGCTTGTAACCAAAACCTCGGACAGTGTGAATTAACTCTGGCTTTCCAATTTTATTTCTTAAGTATCCAATATAAACCTCAACGTTATTTGGAAGAATATCTGCATCATAATCCCAAACATGAGTGATGATTTGCTCCTTCGTTACAATTTTATTTCCGTTTCTCATTAAGTATTCCAAAAGTGCGAATTCTTTACTTGATAAATTAATGGCTCTGCCTGATCTTTTTACCTCATAACTAATTGTGTCTAAGCTTAAATTTTCTACTTTTAGAGTTGTATTATTAATATCCTTTGGTCTACGAACTAACGCACGAATCCGGGCAAGTAATTCCTCAAACGCAAACGGCTTAACCAAATAATCATCTGCCCCGCTATTAAGGCCTTCCACTCGGTCACTAATTTCCCCCTTCGCCGTTAACATTAAAATTGGAGTATGAATATTGGCGCTTCGAACTTTCTTGCAAATTTCAACGCCGTCGAGATTGGGCAATAACCTATCTAGAATAATCGCGTCATAGTCTTCCGTTAATGCAAGATCAAGGCCATGATCGCCTTCGTAAGCGACGTCCACGGCAAAATGCTCCTGCATAAGACCTTTTTTAATGGAGCCTGCAATTTTATGCTCATCCTCCACAAGTAGTATTCTCATAAATCCATATTATATCAGGCATACTTAAAGAAAGCTGAGAATTGGCTTTAGGTAAAAGATAAGCTTTCACCTATGCGTAACCTGGGAAGTAGTCAATTTTAATTTGAGAAGTAGGCATATCCATTTCCTTAAGGGTTTCTTCAAATGCCGTCACCATACCGTGGGAGCCTGATATATAAAATGTTCTCTCTTTATAATCTTCCACTTCCTTTTTGAATAGCTCACTAGTTATGTGTCCATTTTTGTCTGTTTCAAAATAAACTACTTTTATACCAAGCTTTTCTTTTGCTTCATCAAATATGTCTTTATAAACCATTTCATTCACATTCTTTTCAGAATAAATAAAGATAACATCTCTTTTTTCATTAGCATCTATTAAATATTTAATCATGCTCCTATATGGAGTAACTCCAATCCCACCTGCAATAAAAACAAGTTTTTTATTCAAATCAGATGGCATCGTAAAATCTCCTGCCAAGTTCCCTGCAGTTATCGTATTTCCTGTTTCCATTTTGAGCATTTCGCGCTTATAGCTACTTGAATTTTCATAAAACTTGATACCCAAAATAATATCCTTCTCTGTTGGGGAACTGGCAATTGTAAAGTATCTTCTGGTTCCTCTTGCATCGGGATATTTTTGTCCCAAAGTCCACTCTAAATATTGCCCTGCTTTGAACTTAAAGTTTTTGTCTAAATTAAAGGTAAACTGATACGTATCTGGTGTTAGTTTTATTTTTTTCTTTAAACTTAACAGTAATCTCTCCTTTGGACTAACAATATATGAAAAAATATTTCCAACAACTAGAGCTAGTTCTGGAGTTGAAAATATCCCCGCAATATGAAGTTCTGGTGAAAAAATAAAACCAACAATAGCACCATAAATAAGTTGCAGGGGTTGTGTTGGAGGAGTAGTTAATGGTTCGGTTAACATTACAAACGCGAAAAATAAGATTGGTGTTTCAAAGATGACTTTTTGGATTGTTGTTAGTGGGTTTAACTCTCTAGTTAACCCTGAGATCGTAATTACAGCAATTGCGGTAACTAAAAAACTTACTACCAAATCAGCTCTTTTAATTTTCCGTACAAGAAGAATTCCACCGACAACAACTATTGGAAGCATTATTCCTGTTCCCACCCACCAACTGGCAGCTCCGTTAAAAGTAAATGAAATTATTACCGCAGAGAGAGCAGCTGGATTAAATATGTGCTTTTTATTTATTGCAAGAATATACTTTCCTGCCATCGCGATTACGCTTACCCAAAATAGAAGTATTAATCCGCTTAAATCTTTTGCTGGGGAAAATATTAATGTAAGGATTAGAGCAGTAATATAAACGGACTCCAAATTTGTTTGCGCTTTAAATATTTTTGCGAAGAGTGTATTACTTATCCAACAAACTATAACTATAAAAACACTTGAAGCAATTATACTTATTCCACTAAACGGTAGTAAACCCAAAAATCCAAAAACAGCACCAAACACCAATAACACAATTAAAAAGTACAGAAGCAACCTGTACATTGTAATGTTATTTAAAAAGTCGTCAATCCACTTCATATTTATTAAATCCTGATGTCCCCATTGCTCTTCCATCTTTTTTAATCATATAACCTTCAAATCCTCTACGGCCTTCTATGAAATAAATCCCTTTTTCTCCCATTGCAAAAGCCGCCGTAGCAAACCTATCTGCTTCATAAATATTTTTTCCTATTACTGTTAAGCTTACAACTTTATCTAACTTGTCGTCCATATCATGTGGATTATAGATATGATTCCCTCTTTCATATAACCCTGATGTTGCAACTCCCTTATTACTTAAGCTTATTATCTTAACTATCTCTTTTTTATTAAATGGATTTCTAATTCCAAACCTCCAACTTTGGCCATCTTTATTCTTTCCTTGTGCCTCGATATCACCACCAGCCTCGATATAAAAGTTATCAAATCCATTTTCTTTAATAATTTTTGATGCATTAAAGATTCCCCACCCTTTAACAATTCCAGATGGGTCTATAAAACCATTCCTGTAAATATCAAAGTAACCATCTGTTTCTTTTTTTGTTTTAGAGGATTTACTTAATATTTCTTTAAAGTCTTTACTTGTATTTTTTTTAGTTATCCAACCGTTATTGAATTTTGTAATTTCACTAATTTCTTTATATGGGCTAAATTTAGTATCTACATATTCAAAATATTCGTAGGCTTTTTTTATTATTTTTGAAGGGTTTTTTTTACTTTCAACTTCAATAGTAATGGGCATCCCCATTAGTATTTTGGTTAGTTTCATGAAATCTTTGCTTTATCTAAAGCTGACTGAAGAGTTACCTTAAACCCATCTGTAGTTTGAGTGGCCCCAGTCACGTTATCAACATGCGCACTTTGTACTTTAATAGCTTCATCTTTTAATATAGGAAGAGCCATATTGCTTACTTCAGTTGTGTGCCCCTTTTTGTCAGGATACTGTAAAAATTTAATATCTATAATTTTCCCGCCTGTAATTACGGCTGATACTTGAATATTTCCATAAAAAGCATCTGCAACTATTCCAGTATAAGTTCCATCCTTATATAACGAGCTCGCGGGCGCAGTAGCTTGGGGATTTGTAATATTTGGAATAGAAGTTAATTGGGATTTATTGTTATCTCCTTGGATCTTTATATATATCACATACGCAACAAAGACTACTATTACTAAACCAACTATTAAGATTTTTTTCATAACACTATAAAATAGCATATTTGAGATATCTAAGAAAAGACTGAGAAAACCTTTTGTAATATCTGGCAACTTCTGGAAAAATCTGGCAAGATCTGGTAATCTTAAACAATGTTAATTCCTCCTAAATACAATCTCACTCCCGAAGTTTCAGAACTTCTCTCAAAAATTGAAAGTGCCAAGGGCGTCATAGAGTCAATAACAATTCCTCCTGAAGTTGAAACAAATATTAGAAGGCAGTCCACACTTCGTAGCTCCCTCTTTTCAGCAAGGATTGAAGGAAATGAGCTAACAATGGATGAATTGACCTCAAATTCCCAGGGTCAAAAGCGAGCTGAAGTCTTTAATATTTTAAAAGCTCTTAATTACATTAAAGAAAAACAAAAAAAAGATATTACAGAAAAAGAAATCCTCACTCTTCATACGCTCATCATGGATGGGCTACTGGATAAGCCCAACTTAGGTAAATGGCGACGCAATATGGAAGCCATTTTTAATAGCGCTGGAATTGCAATTTTTATGCCCCCGCCGCCGAAGCAAGTTCCCACACTCATTAATAAACTTGTTAAGTATATCAATTCTCCCAAAGAACGTTTTGTCCCAGTTAAAGCAATTCTAGCCCATTATTCTTTTGAAAAAATTCATCCATTTCTCGATGGGTCCGGGCGGGTTGGGAGACTCTTAATTCAAAAAATTTTGTTTCAAGGTGGATATGGTATGAAAGGGCTTCTCTCTCTTGAAGAGTATTTAGATAATCATAGAAGCGAATATTACCGTATGCTTGAAGAGCCAGAAAAAGACGTCACCGATTATCTTGTTTTTATGCTAACGGCCATAGCTGAAACTGCAACAAAGGCAAAAGAAATGGTTCTCGCAAAACAAAAGCTGGAAATTACTGATTACCTTCTTCCAAGGCGAGCTGAAATTTTAAACATTATTCGCGAGCAGAAAATAGTTAATTTCGATCAAGTAAGAAGAAGGTTCATGGCTGTAAACGAAAGAACTTTGCGCTATGATCTGAAAAAACTAGCTGACGCAGGATTAATTCGAAAACGTGGAGCTACAAATGGAGTTTACTATGAAATTATAACTCAACCTGCTTAACTCTACTTTTAAGAAGATTATAAGCTAAGACCACGCAAATTATTGCCATAATGCTTCCACCCAAAAATGGCATTGGAATAGAAAGAGTTGCCAGTGCTCCACCTAAAATTGGCCCAAAGATGCTCCCAATACTAATATATGACGCATTAACTCCCATAATTTCTCCTTGGGACTTCTCATCAGTTTCTTTTGAGAGTAATGATTGAATTAAAGGATTTACAAACGCGTTCGCTAGGGCCAAAAATATTGATACAACAATAAATACTGTAAAGCTTCTTGTCAAAAAGAAACCTAAAAACGCAAGGGCCGATAAAATAAGAGAACTAACCAAAAGTTTTTTGTCTTCTACTCTTTTAACAGTTCTAGGAATAATTAAGGCTTGCGCAATAAATCCCACAATTCCAAAAATAGTAAACATGAAGGCAACTTGCGAGCTAGTTAAGTTTAATATTTTTAGGGCAAAGGGTTGATATGCAAAAATTAAAAGTCCAAACGAGAACGAATAGATAAGTGAAATTAGTAAAGTCTTCCCAACATTCGGGTCCAGTACTGCCTTGGCTAACTTTACAAAATCGAATAATTTCCCCGCTTTCACTTCACCCATGTGTTTATTGGTTTCAGTCAGCACAGTCCAGGTTAATATAACGGCAACAGCTGTAATAATGGCTGCAATTAAAAACGGAGTTGATGGGCCAAACCCTATTGTAAGGGCAGAAATTGCAGGGCCAAAGACAAATCCAAATCCAAAAGCAGCTCCAATTATTCCAAATCCTTTAGCGCGGTCCTCTGGCTTTGTAGTATCTGAAATTACAGCGGTAGCCACTGGGAAATTCCCAGCAGTCAAGCCATCAAGAGCACGAGCTAAAAACAAAAATATGGCGGAAGGGGCAAAAGCCATCATGATAAAAGAGATTACAGTTCCAATTAGGGAAATTAAAAGAAGTGGTTTACGCCCGTATTTATCAGACCATCTTCCGATAATTGGGGCTGACAAAAATTGGCAAATTGAAAAAACTGAAAACAGTAATCCATTCTGGAAATCAGTTAGGCCAAATCTTTGGGAATATGAATAGATGATTGGGAAAACAATTCCATAGCCCAAAGTATTCACGACCGCAATGAGCGTAATCACCATTAAATTTCGGTTGTTTTTAAACATTTTTATACAGAAAATTTATTATAACCAATTTCTGAAAACACGTTCAAGGAGCAAAGACGTTGTACTTCTTAACAAGAATTGAGATAAAAATTCCTATTGAAATAAGTACCAAGGTTAAATCAAAAAGAACTAAATTAGGAGATGTTTTAGGGAAGGAAATACTCTTTTGTATTTGAGTAGTTTGAACTCCTGGAGTGGGAACTCCTGCTGGGGCTGGAGTAACTCTTACTGATTCTCCCATTGGAGATGGCGTGGGCCCGAACTGCTCGCCTCCTCTGGGAAAAGGAGTTGTCATTGGCTCAACAATCGAAGTGGTGATTATTCTTTCGCAACCGGCTAATACAGCCACCGCTGTTCCTAAACCAGCAATCTTGAGAAATTTTCTTCTATCAATTTCCATTTGAATATGTATTATAATTTAACTCATGACAAAATACCAGGAGTATGTAGAGAAGATGCTTACTGAAAACGAAACGCTCTTTGATTCTTTCAGAGCACTCCATGATAGATATTCACTAGATCAAGAAAATATACAGGAAGAATTTAATAAGTTGGGAGAAAAAGTGATGCAGATTGTTCGCCATTATGAGGATAGGCTTTGTAATAGAAGTGAATCCAGTGGATACGGAACTTTTACAGGAGGCTTGGCCGAGAAATTCCAAACTGAAGTCAAAAAACATTTTCCTTTAATAGATAACGTTGGTATTATAATTACCACCACCCCACCCACTCCAGAATTTACAATTAAGAAAATTAATCTAAGTTAATTATTGGTTGAAGTTTACATTCCAATCCAAATCTGGAAGATTAAGATCTGATTGCTTGATATCTAACTGATTTAGCTGTCCCTCAATAGTTTTAACATCACTTTCTATTTTTAAAACTCCTGAATCAGTTGCATAGCGAGATGGATTAGTTATTGCTGGATTTGTTGGAAATGGCACTGAAGTTCCAGCTGGAGTTGGTGTTGCCTCAACTATAACTGTCGACTTTCTTGGAGCAAACAGTAAGGCAAGAATTAATAAAATAAATACAACTCCCAGTAAAATCCCTTCTCCCATAACCATTTTCCGAGTGGCCGGAGGCATATTTTTATAAGTAGGCAAAACTCCTGCTTCCACCTTTCCCCTAACCTCCATGAATTTTGCTTTTATTTTATCCATGGGAGAAACTGTTGGACTTGGTGTTGGTGGCATTTGATTATTTACTGTATCCATTAGTTTGTCTTTATTTGTCTAATTATTTCAGTCAGATTCTGATTAGCGTCCTTTAAATATGAATATGCATCCTGCAAAAGCAACTGGGCATCGCTATATTCTCCTGATTTAGTAGTATCAGTTGGCTTAATGGCATTAATAATGCTTCTCGCTTCTGATTCTTTTCCTTGCGCCCGGCTAATTTTGTTTTGAATCTCAAGAAGCGATCTTTCAATCCCGGATGTGTCTTTGTCGTTATTGGCTCTAATTTCTGCAATTTTAGAGTTTAAAGCACTCACCTCTGTTGTCTGCTCAGATCTGATCAGGTCCAAACTCCCCGCCTGCCCTGCAATTAAAGATTGATAGACTAGTGGCACTGTGATCGTGTCGTAATGGCTTTTGGCATCTTGTGAGTCGGAAGATAAATCCGATAAAGTTCCAGCCGAAGGGATTCTTGTTTCGTGGGAAGTCCACCAAGCAACTTCAGCATCAATTCTTGCCAAAAAGCCTTGCTTTTCAGTATTATTCATCCCTTGATTCTCAAATAAATTCATCCGTACTGCAGTTAGATAAGTTTTTACAACTTCATCACGGGCTACAAGCATTTTGTAAGTGGCCACCCGAGCTTTTTCTTTGGCTTCAAGAGTATTTGATTGAGTATATTGGGCAACATCCAAGTCATACTCGTTATGGGCTTGTCTATAAAGGTCCATGGTATAAATATAATCTGAATAGGCTCTGGCGTATGTGAAAGCTGGAGTTGGGCTGGGAGATGCTGCTAATACAACACTAACCATTGCAACTAATAAGAAATTAAACATTCTAATTTATTTTACACCAATTTCAATCTCATCAAAATGATTAATCGCAAGATCCACGTCTTTTAGTTCTTTATTAATATCTCCATTAGTAATTCCCACAGCCTGCATGCCGGCCGCCTTTGCAGCTTCAATTCCAGCCTGCGAATCCTCTATTACCATACACATATCTGGCTCGACTCCAATTTTATTGGCAGAAAGCAAAAAGATTTCCGGATCTGGCTTGGGCTCTGTAACTTCTTCAATAGTTGTAATTGCATCAAATAAATTTTCCCAGCCCAATTTATTCAAAATGGCATCTGTTATTTTCCAGGATGAAGATGTAGCAAGAGCTATATGTATTCCTTTGTCTTTAAGTTCCTCCACAAATTCTTTAAATCCAGGAGACTCTTTGATTTTATCAATACGCCTTAAATATTCTTCCTCAGTCAAAAGTACCAACTCATCAAGATTTTTAGTTTCTATTTTAAATTCTTTACTTAGAATTTCCCATTCTTTTTTAACTCCAATTCCCCCAATCAATTCTAAATCACCAATCTTTTTATGAAACTTATTATCTAAAACTTTTAGAAAAGCTAATTTATAGATGCCTTCATCTAAAACTATTGTCCCATCCATGTCAAAAATAACTAGCTCTAATTGCATATTTTAATAACTAATGCGTATTCTAGCAGAATCAAGATAAACGGTGAAGCCATTTAAAGATTTCATTTGCACACGGTACTGATTTCTCCCCGACCAAAAATTTAAGTTCCCTGAACCAACATTTGTAAAGTCACTGACATTTACGACACTGAGCTCAGATCCATCAACAGCAATTCCATGAATAACGTCATAGAGCCTGACATGAGCTTCCCCATTTGCATTATCAACTTTTAAAAATGCTTCCCAACTAGCTTTTGCACTACTACCATAATCTTTAACCAAATCAAACGTTACTTGATCATTGGGAACATCAACCCAGTTGGTTGAAGTAGTAGAAAAAGTTCCACCAAGAGGAATATATGAGGTATTAACTTTTGGAGCTGGAGATTGATAAATCACTCGCGGAGTTGGAGTTATCATGACAGTGGAAAGCTTAGAGATGGTAGTTTGCGGAGACGGGGTTAGATAAACAATTGAAGGCGTTGGCTGGCTCTCATTAAAAACTGGTTGGGACACGCTTTGCACTAGATCTGTTTTTATCCCCATTACCTGCCCCTCAATATAGATAACTCCAAAGACTGAAAGAATTACGCCAAGAGTTATAAAAACTATGAATATTTTTTTAAGGAGATCATACATGGGTATCTTTTACAGTATAACCCATTTCAGAAAGCTCATCACGAACTTTGTCCGCAGCTGCAAAGTCACCGGCAGCACGCAATTCTTCTCTCTTCTCTAATAATTTTTTAATTTCTGGTGTGATTTTTTCCTCCTTAAATTCTCCCAATTTTAATCCCAAAACTTCGTCAAAGCTCATTATTAAATCATATTTATCAGCGCTTGGAATATTACTCTTTAAAGTTTCCCAGACTACTGCCAGGGCTTTTGAAGTATTCAAGTCATCACTAATCGCAGCGTCAAAATCACTCCTAAATTTCTCAATTTTATTTTCTTTTTCGCTAGATAATGCAGTTCTCTTCTCAGCTTGAGACTTAAGACTCTCAACTTGATTTCTCAATTTAGTTAACGCACTTTGCGCAGCATCTAGTGCTTCCCAGGTAAAATTCAAATGTGTTTTATAATGAGCTCCTAAATAAAAGTACCTTAAAGCAATTGGGTCATAATTTTTTTTAATTACATCGCTGAGGGTTACAAAATTCCCCAGGGATTTGCTCATCTTGGTGCCATCGACAGTCAAAAATACATAATGAATCCAATATTTTACAAAAGGCTTTTTTCCTGTCCCGGCTTCTGATTGAGCAATTTCATTCGGATGATGAATCGGTAAGTGATCCTCCCCTCCTGTATGAATATCAAACTGCTCTCCAAGGTACTTCATACTCATAGCCGAGCATTCAATATGCCAACCTGGAAACCCATCTCCCCAAGGAGATTCCCAATGCATAGTATGATGCTCGAACCTCCCGGTTCGTTTGAACCATAAAGCAAAGTCAGTTGGATTTTTCTTGTGACTTCCCGTCTCCACTTCTTCTCGAACTGCAGTTCTTTTCTCGCTAATATCTTGTCCAAAAAGTTTACCGTAATCTTCAAATTTATTTGTATCAAAATAAACTGCTTCCGACGTATCATATCCATAGCCATTTTCAACAATTTTTTTAATTAACTCAATTTGCTCTGGGATATTTTCAGTTGCACGACATATGACGTTAGGACGAATTATATTTAATTTATCCATTGACTCATAAAAGTCTTTTGTAAAAAATTCAGCTACCTCCCAGACAGTCTTGCCAGTTTTCTTGGCCCCTTTTTCTAATTTATCTTCACCGGTATCTGAGTCAGAAACAAGATGACCAACGTCCGTGACATTTTGAACATGATTTACTTTATAGCTAAAATAAGTAAGCGTACGCTTTAAAATATCATCCATGGTATATTTTCTACCGTGTCCTATATGAGCATAATCGTAAGCCGTAATTCCGCAGGTATACATGCCAACATCTGGAGGATTAATTGGTTTAAATTCTTCTTTTTGGCGAGTGAGGGAATTAAAGAGTTTCATTGTTCAGACTTATACTCAGATCTTGTGTGGCCACTTTCTTCAAATTTAATTTGAAAATCTAAATTAGATATCAATTTCGTAACGCCTTTATACTGTAACTCTTTCTGTTTAGACAATTCTTTCGGAAAAGATCTAGCTAGCTTTCTAGCAAGGAAAAGGGTAAAAGGTTTTAGATCAGCTTTCAATTCATCAACATTAGCTGTTTTATCCACTTGTCTTAAAGCTTTCAGATATTCTTCTTGGTCTACTGGCCCCACAAAGATAGAGGGTAAATTAAAACGCAAACATAGCATATCTGTTGCTTCTCTAGCTGTTCTACCATTTCCTTCTCGAAAAGGATGGATACGACAAATCCAATAATATGCATATGACATGCATCCTAAAACCTTATCAACTTCGATAGCAATAACTCTTTTGGGAGTTATTTTTTCAATTTCTTCATCTACTCTTCTGATAAAACGCGGTATTATAAAAGACAACCTCTCAGGATGAGGTGGAAAAAATGGAGCAGCAGGCATAAAAACTGATTTCGTTCTATATTCTCCAGGAACTGCATCCGGTCTTGATTTCAATTCGTCTTTATGTACTAATCTAGAGTTTAATTCCTTTAATATTACGTCAAATCTTGGAAGTTTAATTTTCTTTGCTAAAGATACGGAGTACTGATGAGCAATCCATCCCCCTTCAAACGCGTGAATTCTACGCGCATTTTCCCTCTCTTCTGCAAAAGGATCAGGTAGCCTTTCATGAATTATCATTCTTTTCCCCCTTTTGTAGAACGCCCAAAAATATCAGTTTTTCGTAAATAATATCTTTTTCGCCTATTAATTTTTTTTCCAAAACTAATTTAGCAACAACTTCAGGAGTAAAAACAAAATCTCCATCTATGGTAGTTGATCCCAATATTCTTACGAATGTAGTAGCGTTCTCTGAAAGATCCCTAAAATCAATGCTTTTAAACCCATTGCTTTCTGTTTGCATAGCTAAGCAATTTTATCACAGGTAGAGCTAAAAAAGAGAATTTGCTTATGTAGACGGAGGTTTTCTGGTTTCTACAAATTTCTGATTATCCTCTGGGTTCTGTTTGCCCCTTTTAAGTTTATTCATCATTCCACCAATTAGCTTCCTACCTCTTTTAGCTAGGGACATTTGGATTGGTTTTTCTGGAACTACTTGCTTACTAGCTAATTCCTCTTGAAGCTTTTGCTTTTGTTCAGTTTGTTTATTAACTTGAATATCTTTAATTTCCTGGTTCAAGGCTTCAATATGCCTTTGTCCAACAGCTGTATCTTTTGCTTTCATTACTTGCTCTTTTTCGGTTGGAGCATTAGATTCATTCTCTTCTTTGGGGGCTGGGGCTAAACCAACTTGTTCACTTGCAGTTTTTAGAATCTCAAGCGGTTCTTGAATTATTAACGGCCTTTTTTTATTTTGTTGAGCAGCAGGTTTATTCATATTTCGCGGCGTCCATTAATTGCTTCCCGAAGTGTTGACGGATCGGCATAACCAAGATCAGCTCCAGTTGGAATTCCCATTCCAAGTCTTGTCACTTTAACTTTGGCATTTGCAGCTTTTATTTCTTTCGTTAGAAACATTGCGGTTGCTTCCCCTTCCATTGTCGGGTTTGTGCCAATTATAACTTCATGAATTGTGTGGCCATTAGTCAGCTTAACCCTTTTAATTAAATCATTTATATAAAGCTCACCCGGCCCAATGTTTTCTAGTGGATTAATTACGCCGTGAAGAACGTGATAAGCTCCATTAAATTTTCCAGATTTTTCAAAAGAAAGAATATCCATCGGTTCCTCAACTACCATAATTTGAGATTGGTCACGCTTTGTATCATCACAAATTTCACAAGGATCGCTTTCCCCCACATTTTTGCAAATGGAACAAATCTTGGTTAGCTTTTTTAAATCAGTTAGAGAAATTGCAAAATCATCTAAATTAGATTGCGGCACTCGAAGCATATAAAAGGCTAAACGCTCTGCCGTTTTAGGACCAATTCCAGGAAGGCGCTCGAAAGATTCAATTAAATTTTGCAATGACTTGGGTAATTTTGCCACGAAATCATTTTACTACATCTAGAGAATTTTTACTGTGGAGTAATTTCAAAAATAGCAGCTGAGTTGGGGTTCATTAATTCAAGCGTTGCCCAATTCGCTGAGTCGGTCGCAACTGGGATATCGCGTGCCACCCCACCACCATAATTTATTCTTCTATATTTAAAGTTTAAAGCTGGTAAATTATTGTAAGTCATCGGTACGGCTTCAGTGTGCTTGCCGTCCGGATCATAATTAACAACCAAAGTACGAATTGTCTTGCCGTCCGTCTTCGCAAAAGCTTTGACCCAAGAACCTTGACCCGCCACATTTACTCTACTTCCAATCATCTGATTAAGAAATGTAAAAGCACTATAACGGGGCTTGGCAATCGGAGCACCAAACTTATCATTTGTAAATATCCCCCACCTTCCCCAATACTGAGACGGCCCGACTCCATCCTTAATTTCAAAGTTAAATACTTTTTGAATTTTATCTTCCAAAACGGCGGAGCTGGCAATTGTGTGAATTGCTGCAAAGCCAGTATCGTATACTTTATCCACGTCACTATTTGGCCCAAGCTCTGAAATAACTAGTTCAAGGTTTGCCGGAAGTCCAGCTTCTAGTAGCCAACGACGGGCATTATCTGCATTATTTTCAAAGTTATCAATGTTTTTACTATATCTATGCCATGAATAAAAATCCAATCTTAAATTATTTTGTAGTACAAATTTCGCAAATCCAGATGCCCAAGTTTCATATAACGCAGTTGTCGCCGGGCCTCCAATTCTGAATGGGTTAACGTTACTTGCCCGATTGGCTCCCGCTACCGAATGAGCATATAAATCAAAATAGTTTTTACTTCCATAAGTTTTGAATCCTCCAAACAAATCTGGCTCATTCCAAACTTCAAAATAAACTCCTTGCAAATTCATACCAGCTCGCCCACTATAATGCTCGATCGTTCTTTGAACTACCAATTCCCAATCACTCCAATTACTTGGATTATCAGTTGTGTTTCCAGTTGAAGAAATTGCCGGTGGCATATATGAAAGAGATAAAAATGGCCTGGCGCCAGTTGCCAAAATATCGTTGACAGTTGCATCAAGACCTGACCAGTTAAAAGTAATTTGACTACCACTCTTCCCAATTACATCAAATAAATCATAAATGTGATCGATGCGAATATAATTTGGCCGAAGAGCTTTTGTTTTATCAACAACGCTCGCTAGCATGCGTCCTTTCTCCTCTCCACCTTGCGCGAGATTTTGCCAGACAAAGTTGGAGTCACTAAAAGATGCTCCAGCATCGATGAGTAAATCAGCCGGTACTCCACTAGCCCGCCCAAAAAATCCAGTAGCCCGACCAACAAGATATAAACTCACCGGAATTGCAAGGACTATAAAAAAGATTGTAAAAAGCCTTAGAAATTTCCTAAATCCAGATTCTTCCACACATTAATAGTAGTGTATTTAGAAGCCTTTGAGAAGTCCTGAAAGCCCACCTTCTTCAAGCATTTTTTTAGCTGCTGTTTTTTGAACTTTTTCCAGGGCCTCGTTAATTACTTTAACTAACTCTGGTTGTGATTCCCCATCAATTGAAAGAAAATCAATGCGCTGATCCCCTGTTACTTTTACTCTATACTTTCCTTTTTCTAAGCTCTCAATAACAGTCTTTAACTTCTTTTGCATTTCCATGGCTTCCCCACGCATTTTTCGAAGTTCGTTTAGTTGTTTTAATTTGTCGAATGCCATATTACCCAAAAATTTCTTTTGCAGCTTCAATTATATCCGGCTCCGAAGCTGTGGTCAATGTCTCCTCTTTAACGCTTATCGCAGTTGGAGATTTTGATTTTTCAGTTAACTCATAGCTAACCTTTAAATTCTCTTGCCCAGTTATATCACACACAACTTCTTCAATTATTCGTCTATTTAATGGCGCTTCCAGGCGCTCTTTATGGAATTGATAATAAACTCCAATTACTAAAGTTCCTTTATCCATCCCCAAAGGCCTGGCCGAGCGAAGCAAGGCTTCTATAGAAGTATTTTTATTTCGAACTGTGTCTAATAACTTTTTCCACAGGTCTTCATTAACCTCTTCAATTTTAATTATTTCTTTTTTTTTACCGCGCAGCGGCAAAGTTTCTTTATCATCAAGTGACAAGCTCTGCTTACCAGCAGACCACTTTATAATCGCAATTTCTATCGGAAGCTCAGGAAACGGTGAAACCGACAAATCAAATCTTGCTTTCCCAAATCCTTCAATTAAATCTAATACTTCTTCCTTTGTAAAATTCTTTAAGTCATCATTGGAAATCCCGACTTTCGCAAGTAGACTTTTATGAAGACCCCTTATAACTTCATCCAAAAATGGTTTCATAGAAATACCATCACGAGTAAGCTTTTCAATTAATTCAATAGCTAGCTTTGCATCTTTTTTTTGAAGTGTTTGAAAGAAATTATCAACGCTATTATTTCCACTTCTTTCTAAAAACTTCAGGGCATCTTTTTTTGTTATATTTTTATTTTCCCAGGAAAGGCCTTCCAGAATTTTTACTGCATCACGAAATGATCCATCTGCAGCTTTTGCAATTTCAATAACCGCCGCTTCTTCTATTTTTAATTTTTCACCTTTGGCTACTCTTGAAATCTGCCTTTTAATTTCTTCATGACTTGCTTTCTGAAAAGCTACATTAACAAGTCTTGATCTTACAGTCCCAGGAAGTTTTTCAGGATTGGTTGTAGCCAGAATAAAAATAACGTGAGCAGGGGGCTCCTCTAATGTTTTTAAAAGAGCATTAGCAGCTTCGGTTGTTAACATATGGGCTTCGTCAATAATATAAACTTTTTTCTTTGAAGTGGATGGGGCAAGCATAATAGTTTCCTTCAAACTTCTGACGTCATCAATTCCTCGGTTACTCGCTGCATCAAGCTCAATTACGTCAATATTTGTACCCTTTATAATTGATAAACATGCCTCGCAATTATTACAGGGCTCACCTCCAATGGATGGCGGATTTTCGCAGTTAATCACTTTGGCTAAAATTCGAGCGCTCGACGTTTTCCCAGTTCCTTTTGGGCCTGAAAACAAAAACCCATGTGGAATTTCTCCGCTTGCGATTATCTTTTTAAGAGTATCCCTCACTTGCGCAAGATCTAGTTCATCTATAATTTGTGGGCGGTATTTTAAATAAAGCGTCATAATTAATCGTGGTGGATTCCAACTAAGTGTAGTGCCCCATGCTCGGCAAGATTAACTGCAACATCATCAATTAATTTTCCTTTTTCGCGAGCTTCTTCTAAGACATACGGATAAGAAATAACAATTTCCCCAAGGTAAAGCTTCCCATCAGGCGGGAAAACAAAGCTATCTCCCTCGCTTTCAGTAAAAGTAAACACAGGATGCTCGTAAATTTTGTCTTTATAGTATTTTTCATTTAGTTCATCCATTTTTGATTCATTAACAATAGCCACTTCCACGACGCAATCAGAAACTATTCCTTGCTCTGAAAGTGTTTTAACAACAGCGTCCTTTATTTTTTTAGAATTAACTGGAAAGTTTCCCTGTTTATAAATGTTTACAGTAATCATACAAGTTTCGCTTTAACTAATTGAGCTACTTTTCCCCCATCTGCATTTCCCTTTGCTTTTGCCATCACTAATCCAATCACTTTCCCCATGTCTTTTATCCCTTCGGGGCTTACTTCAGTAAATACTTGATCAATAATCTTTCTTAATTCCTCATCACTCATTTGCTCTGGTAAATATTCCTCTAATATTTTAAGCTCGGCCTCTTCCTGAGCAGCACGGTCATTGGCACCAGCTTTTTTATATGATTCGATCGCATCTTTTCTTTTTTTTGCTTCTTTTTTAATAACCACAAGCTCTTCTTCCTTTGTCATTTGCGGATGATCAATTTGATAATTATGCAGCTCAGAGAATAGAAGTTTCAGAGTCGAAAGCTTGACCGCGTCCCCAGATTTCATGGCTTCCTGTATTTTTTGATTTAAAGTGTCAACTAACATATTAAGGATTTTTCTTTAAATTTCCACCTAATAGATGTAAATGAAAATGTAGTACAAATTGATACTCTCCACCGTTTACAACTAATTTATATTTATTTTCGATTTTATTTTTCTTTATCAAGTCCTGTGCCAATCTTAACATTTGACTCAAGATCTCGTTGTCCTCTTTTTTAATTTCTAGAAATGTTTCTATATGCCTTTTGGGAACTATCAAAATATGTGTGTCAGCCGATGGGTCAACATCATAAAAAGCCAAAACATTTTCCATTTCAGCAGCAATCTTACCAGGAATTTCACCTTTGATAATTTTACAAAAAACACAATCTTTCACTGTATCGATATTATAGTTACCGGAGATCTTTTCCACAATAACTCAAAACCAGTCAAAATAATTTTCTTACAAAAACTTTACTTAAGAAATTGTAGAATTATTTATGCAGAAAGAGAATCCAATCGATAAAACTGACTTTGAAATACCCCAGAGCGTACTTGACTCTATAAACACTTTCCAAACAATGTACAACAATGGCAATCTTTGGAAATATATTAGCAATCTCCAAATAACTGCTGCAACTTTTTATAAAAACTACTCCTTAAGCGAGGAAGATTTTAATGTAATTGATGTAATTAAAACAAACTTAAAAAAAGGAATTTGTCCTTCTAGAAGAGAAATGCTACTACTTGCCCTGAAAGTCGAAACAGTTTTTAAACCAGAAAATAAAGAAGTTATTGTTGCAACCCTTCTCCAGGCGGGGCTTTTTGAGGAATAGGTCCTTGTAGTTTTTTCGCTAAGGTTTGAACCACATCTTTTCTTTGATCAGGCGAAGAAATACCCATGATTTTCGATACTGCCTCTTCACTTGGGTCAAACCTCAACCATGTTGGGGCATCAGACCCTAGATTTGCGTTTAAAGCATTCGCAATCTGCCCTCTAACACTACTTCTCATCTCCTCAGCCAATTCAGCATCCGAATTATATTTTAACCAATCTGGTAATTCTATATTAATTTCCTGTGTTTTTCTTTTAATGCCTTTATCTTCTAAATTTTGATCTGCCATTTGTATAACTCTAATGACTAACTAAACTTTTGTCAACCTATTTACAACTTCTGGAAGTGTCAGCAACTCTTTCTTATCACTATTTCTATTTTTCACTTCAATCTTATCTCCTGTCTTATCTGAAACTACTAAACGCACTGGAATCCCGATCAAATCACTATCTGCAAATTTTTGCCCGGCCCCTACTTCTCTATCATCCCAAAGAACATCAATTCCTTTTTCTTTCAGTTCATCATAAACTTTCTTTGCATCTTTTGCTCCTGGTAACCCCAGTAAATGGGTATCAAACGGAGCAATCTCTTTATTCCAAATAATTCCTTTATCATCATGCGATACTTCAACCCATGTTCCCATGGCTCGTGTGCATCCTATCCCGTAACTTCCAAACCAAACTGGTTTTTTATTTCCTTCACTATCCGTAACATTAAATCCCATTTTCTCTGAGTACCATGTCCCCAATGGAAAAATATTTCCGATTTCAATTGCTTTTGATTTAATCAATTTTCCTTTGTGGCAAGATGGGCATTCCTGCCCCAATTTTCCTTTTTCAAAAACCTCAATGTTGGCTCCCCAATCACATTTATCACAATAAAAAATTATATCCTCACCAGTTTCTGTCATTACTTGAAACTCATGAGTGTGTTTATCTGTAAAAACTCCGCCCGAGGCTTCAGTGACCCTAAAATCAAAACCAATTCTTTTGAAAATTTTACTGTATGCGCCTTTTACTTTTTCATAATAATCCATTAAATCTGCTTCAGTTGTGTGAGCACTATACAAATCCTTCATCATAAATTCTCGCCCTCTTAAAATTCCAGACTTTGCCCTTAACTCATTTCTAAATTTTGTTGAAAAATGATAAATCGCAACTGGAAGCTCTGTGTAGCTTTTAATATGCTTTCTGAGCAGATCTATAACTATTTCCTCATGAGTAAAAGAAAGTGCATACTCTTTACCACGAACATCCTTGAATTGATACATAACCTCACGAGCTGTATCCCACCTTCCAGTTTCATTCCAAATGTTTTTGGGGTGAAGAAGAGGCATTAAAAGTTCTTGTCCTCCAATTGCATTCATCTCCTCACGAATTATTTCATTTATCTTAGTAACTACTCTAAATCCTAATGGCAGAAGTGTCCATGATCCGGCCATTAATTGATCAATAAATCCTGCTCTAACTAAAAGTTTATGATTAACACTTTCTGCATCTTTAGGAGCCTCTTTTTGGGTTTTGGGAAATAACTTTGACTGTAACATTTTACTTTAAAATTGATTCAACAAACGTTGTAATTGAACCAGCATGTATTAACTGCACAATTTCTCGAACACTAATTAATGCCGCTAAGCCGATTAATATTGCAAACCCAATTAGATTAATTTTTTCTTCAATTTTGCTTTCCAATTTTTTACCAAAAATCCCCTCAATAATTACTGACAAAATACGCGAGCCATCAAGCGGAGGAAAAGGAACTAAATTAATTACAGCCAAGTTTAGAGAAATTACTCCAATTAAATTGATGACATCAATAGGATTAACCTTTGCAAGATAATATAGAAGTGCAAAGATACCGACAATACCAGTCGCATGCTCAGGAGCTTTACCATGACTCGCATCTTTTGCAACTTGACCAAGGCCAAAAACTACAGCTTTAGTTGCAACCACTGCTTGCTTTGTCCCATACCATGCAGCTATAAATGGTCTTTGCCAAATTGGTGGAAAATAAATTTCAGAAATATCAGTAATTTCCACTCCTAATGGGCCTTGTCCATCTGGAGGATTTGCTCTTGGAGTAACAGTGAGCACTGTTTCTTTTTCATTTCTAATTACATCTATTTCAACTCTTTTACCTCTGAATTCATCAACTTTACTTTTAAATCCTTCAGTATCCGCTATCTCACTTGTTCCAACTTTTTTAACAACATCTCCACTTAAAAATCCAGCAGTTGCCGCCGGAGTATCATTAGCTACATTAATTACTTTTACCTGTACTTTTCCGGTTGGAATTCCCGTGATTGAAAAAACAATCGCAAAACAAACAATCGCCAAAATAAAATTCATAACTACCCCTGCAATGGAAATAGCAATCCTGGCTTTTTTGGATTTATTAACAAATGCTTTAGTCGGCTTTGTCACTCCCTCTTCTGATGTTTCTCCATGAAGACGAACAAATCCTCCAATGGGAAGCCAATTTATAGAATAGATTGTGTCGCCAATTTTTTTACCGAATATTCGGGGCGGAAGACCTAATCCAAATTCTTCAACCCAAACGCCTGAAAGCTTGGCAATAATAAAGTGGCCAAATTCATGAATTAAAATAAGAAGCGAAAACGCAAGAACAACAACGATGATGATTCCAATGGTTCCCAGCATTGATGTAATGATACCAGAAATGAGGATTTAAGTAATAGTTGATTTACAAGCTTAAATTTATCGTTTGTGAAAAAGTATCAAATATAAACCTAAAAAATAAAGGGTTCCACCCGCCAAAGTATTTCTAAAAACAAAATTTTTCATTTTTAGAATCTTTCCTATTAAAATGGTGATTACAAAAGGCAAGAAAATAAAACTTGGAATGACAATCAAAAACACAAAACCACTGGCCCAATCATCATTACATCCAGTAGCCGTACCACGACACCCATCATCAAAAAGATTTGGGTTATTAGAAACATAGTTCAAAAAAATTATGAGTAGAAAATATAATAATAAGCCTGTTAACGAAGGAAGGATAAAAAGAAGCGTCTCTTTTTTAATATATAGTTTCATATCTGAAGTAACTCTTTCTTTTTCTTTTCTCCCACCTCTTCAATTTTTTTAACAAACTCATCAGTTAATTCTTGGACTTTCTTTTCTTTCCCAAAGCGCACATCTTCAGTTATGGTTTTGTCTTCATAATTTCTTTTAATTTCTTGCATCGAGTCTCCACGGAGCTTGCGAATCATAACTCGCCCACCTTCTAACTTTTGTGATAAAAGCTTCACATACTTTTCCCGGTCTTCAGTTGTCATTGGTGGCATAGAAATACGAATTATCTCCCCATCAACCCCCGGGTTCATACCAATATTGGCTGACTCAATTCCTTTTTTGATTTCACCAATAATAGACTTGTCCCATGGATCAATTACGAGAGTTTGTGGATCAGGAACATTAATGCTGGCAAGCTCTAAAATTCTAAGTTTCTGAGCGCCTCCATAAACTGCAACTTCCAAGTTCTCGAGTAGTCCTGAAGTAGCTCTACCGGTTCTAATGGTTGCAATATCGGTTATCAAACTATTTAAAGCTCCTTGCATCTTAGTACGAACTGAAGTTTCGTCCATTTACTTTTGTAGTTCTATTCTAGCAAACTTTCCGATTTTAATGTTTTCGCCAGTTTTGGCAATAACTTCTTTCACAAGATCTGTAATTTTCTTACTGGTATCTTTAATAAAATCTTGACCCTCTAATTCTTTAACATCTTTTGGATTCATCGATGCAATCTGAAGAGCAATATTTTTTCCAAGTTCTTCGAATAATTCATTTCTTGCTACAAAGTCTGTTTCACAAAGAAGCTCAACCAATACTCCAACTTTCTTTGAGTGATGAATATATGAAGAGACTATTCCTTGGCTAGTTATTCTTTCCCCTTTTTTGCTTGCTTTTTCAAAGCCTTCTTTTCTTAAAATCTCAATGGCTTTTCCTTCGTCACCCTTCACTTCTTCCAAAACTTTCTTAACTCTCATAACTCCAGCCCCAGTAACTTCCTTTACTTTTTTTATTTGAGTAGCAGTTATTTTTTTCATTACTTCAACGCGTCTTTAATCAAATCTAGCACATAACTTAAAGCATTACTGGCATCATCGTTCATAGGAATTGGATAATTAACAAGGTTCGGATCTGCATTTGTATCAACTATTCCAACAGTTGTTATTCCCATAGCCGTTGCCTCTTTTACTGCTCCTTTCTCACGGTGTGTATCAACCACAAAGATAACGTCTGGGCGTTTTGTAAGGTTCTTAATTCCTCCAAAAATTTTCTCTTTCTTTTCAATTTCTCTGGCAATTAGAAGCTTCTCTTTTTTGGTAAATGCTCCGTACTCGCCATTTGCCAACTTAGTTTGCATTTCAATTAGCTTTCTAACTGACTTTAAAATTTGCTCAAAATTAGTGAATGTCCCTCCTAAAAATCTATCATCAATATACGGGCTACCAACTTCTACGGCAACTTCCTTGATCTTATCTTTCACTTGTTTTTTAGTCCCAAGAAATAGGATAACTCTGCCTTTGGCTTTTGCATCTTTAAGAGCGGTAATTGCCTCTTCCAACTTTTCTTTGGTTTTAATTAAATCAAAAACATGGACCCCATCTTTTAAGCCATAAATATATTCACCCATTCTTGGGTTCCACCTTTTAGCATGGTGCCCGAAGTGGGCTCCCGCCTGTAAAAGTTTCTCTAAATCGATATCAATTTTCTTTGCCATGTAATTTATGCTTGCTCCTTAGTCCGCCATCTACCAGAAGAACGTCAGGAGCAAATCCTGATAGATGTGTGATATAGATATTATATATTAGCCTGAGCTGGAATTCAAATATTCCTGAATAGCTACAATAGCTTTATCTGTTAATGCTAAGTTATTTGCAAAACGAGGAGCATGAATAAGAAAACCAATTCCTGAAGTAAACAAGCCTATCCCTCCAATTATTTCTCCAACGTCACTTTTGTGAGCTCCATCTATTAATAGACAAAATCCAGTGCTACTTGCGCTAAGACCAAGCGAAATTACCCCAACCAATGACCAGGCATTTTTTCCTCTTACTACTGCCACCTCATGAATCATCTCCTCCACTGTTTCGAATCTGTACATTTCTGACTCCTCTTTGATACAAATATCTTTACCAACTTCAACAACCTTAACTTTAGAATTTTCAGCTGACATATAAAAATTATACCAAACCTTAAATATCTAGTATAATTTTAATTAATGGAAGAGATGAAGACTCAAGATGAAAGAATAGAAGCTGCACTTTTTACTTCTGAAGATTTTCTTTTTGCTAAAATATTTGGAATTACAGGTGAATTCCCTCAAATTTCCCAACTTGCGACAGAGGCAAGATCAAAAACTATTAAACATTTCATCGATAAAATACCAAATCAGCTAGATAGAAGTACTTTAAAAAAGTTGAGTTTCTTTATTCCATATCAGGAAGATTCTATAGCAAGAATAAATGGTGCTACATGTGGCTATGATTTTCTAGTAAGTATTATGCCAGAATTCGACATCATGAAGTCAGATATAGTCGATTCTGAACAATTTGAAGTTACACTAAAACTTTTAGGGTTGTTTTCAAGAAAGAAAAAGGAATTTTCACCAGATACTTATAATTATTTATCCAATTTAGTCAAGAAACTGCTTCTACCAGATTCTCCAAAAGGGAGATAATTGTAACTGGTCCAACTCCACCTGGAACAGGCGTCACAAAACCTGCTTTTTTGTAAACATTTTTATCAATATCTCCAACAGGGCTGCCAACATCAATTATAACTACATCCTCTTTCACCATATTTTCTTTAATTAAATTTGGCTCGCCTGTCGCGCTAATTAAAATATCTGCTTTAATCGTTTCCGCTTTCAAGTCCTTTGTATCAATATCGACTCCAGTTACTTGATAATTTAAATTCTTTAACTCTTTTACGACAGAACTCCCAACCATTCCATTACTTCCAATTACCACAACTTTTTCATTTGCTGTTAAACCATTTTCTTTGGCAACTCCTAAAATTCTAATAACAGCTTTCGTTGTAGCTGGCATAAATAATGAATTTTTAGTTAAACCATCAACATCTTTATTAGGATCTATACTATCTAAAATATGATTTTGTTTGAGTTTAAGATTGGTTGGGAGTGGAAGTTGGACCATAATGCCACGAGTGTTTTCGTCTTTATTTAAATTTTTAATAATTGCAATAATTTCTAGCTCCGTTACAGAAACAGACAAATTTATAATTTCAAAATTAACTCCAATCTTATCGGCAGCTTTTTTCTTTAGATTAGTATATAAGACGCTTGCTGCGTCTTGGCCAACTAGAATTGATACTAACTTTGGAGTAAAAGAAAGTTTGGCAACTTTCTTCTTTAGATCTTCCTCAATTTCGCTAGCAAATTTTTTTCCGTCAAATAGGATATTCATGGCAAAGTTTTTTAACTTGTTTATTTATTTTAGTTGCTAGTTTAGGATTACTAATTACATTGCTAATAAATTCTGCAATTTGTTTCATTTCTTTTTCTTTCATCCCACGGGCCGTTAAGGCAGGAGTACCAAGCCTAATGCCAGACGGATTCATAGGAGGATTTGGATCAAATGGGATGGCATTATAATTTACAACAATTCCAGCACTCTCTAATAAAACTGCCGCTTCTTTACCAGTTATATTTTTGTTCCTTAAATCAATAAGCATCAAGTGATTATCAGTGCCGTTTGTAACAAGATTAAATCCGTATTTCATTAATTCGTTAGATAAAACTTTTGCATTCTTAATAATTTGCTCTGCGTAATTTTTAAATTCTTTTGTCTGAGCTTTTTCTAGGGCAATTGCAATTCCAGCTGTCGTATTATCATGCGGCCCTCCTTGAAGACCTGGAAAAACTGCTCGGTCAATCTTCTTTCCCATTTCAGGATCATGCTTTATTCCTTTTTCAGTAACCATTATTATTGCACCTCTTGGGCCTCTTAAAGTTTTATGAGTTGTGGTTGTAATTACATGAACATAATCTTTTGGTGATGGATGAGCTCCGCCTACAACTAAGCCAGCAATGTGAGATATGTCTGCCATTAAAATGGCACCAACTGAATCTGCAATTTTTGCAAATTTTCCCCAGTCAAGAATTCTTGGATAAGCCGTTAGTCCAGCAATAATCATTTTTGGCTTATGCTCTTTGGCAAGATTCGCAAAAATTTCATAATCAATAAATCCATTTTTATCTACTCCATATTGAATAGAATTAAAATATTTTCCTGAGAAAGTGATTTTGGGGTGGCCATGAGTCAAGTGCCCTCCACTAGCAAGGTTCATGCCCATTATCGTATCGCCAGGGGAGACTAAACCAAAGTAAACGGCAGAGTTCGCTGGGGAACCTGAGTAAGCTTGCACATTTGCATGAGGGACTTTAAATAATTTCTTGGCAAGAGATATGGCGATATTCTCTATTTCGTCAATATAAACATTGCCCTGATAATACCTTTTACCGGGATAGCCCTCGGAATATTTATGCATGAGAGCCGATCCAACTGCGCTACGGACCTTGTGATAAGTATAATTCTCAGAAGGAATCATCATGAGAGTTTCCGCTTGGCGCTTTTCTTCTTTTTTGATTAACTCCTGAATTTTGTCCATTTGATGGACTATTTTACCATTCTCTTCTATGGCTTGCCAGGAACTTGATGATGACGAATGCAGCGGGCTGTATATGATTCATCTGCTCCAACCAAAACAATAGGATCTGTATAATTTGCTGGCTTTCCGTTTACTAATCTTTGGGTACGGCTTGCATCTTTACCGCAAATCTTTCCTTTTGTTTCATACTTACAAATAGCGCTAAGACTTGTCTTCTCAGTTGCCCGCGTAAGAAGCTCGCCCATTGATCCGAATGTTTCACCTCTAAAGTCCAATGGTAATCCGGCAAATACAACTTCAATCCCGAGGTTTACTAATTTTTCTACAACAGGAACAACCTCTGAGTCAAAAAACTGAATCTCATCTATAGCAACCATTTGCGTATCCCCATTAAGATATGGAAATATTTCTCCAGGGGTAGCAATAGGAATTGCTTCTCGCTCGCGACCTGTATGTGACCTGATACTACCATCCCTCTCCCAACGATTATCTAAAACTGGCTTAAACAATTGAACACACCAGTCAGCGTGCTCAGCCCGGTCAACAAGTCTCATTAATTCCGTCGTCTTCCCAGAAAACATTGGCCCAGTAATTGCAATTAATCTTTCAGCCATTTATTTTTTTTACTTTCACCCCTAACAACATCCCAGATATGTTCTGCAACTGTCTCCCTTGCTTGGTTAGCATCAACAATATGATAACCTTGCTCTTGCCCAAAAATTAGAAAGTTCTCCCCAGCTATTGCTAATTTTTTATCACTATTTTCAAAAATATGATTTCGCTCTCGGCTCGTTGGAAAACTATTGCCATGCAACAAAATTTTTATGTCGGGCTCCATAAGCCCCACATTTTGTTCTTCAAGGTCCCCTTTATAAACTCCTTCAGTCACTCCCCAAACAATTCCAGCTAATACATAATTCTCAGCAACAACCCATATGCCATTGGCCAAAATTTCTTTTAGATAAGGCTCGTAATCTCGTCTATTTTGAGCAAAAAGTTTCTGAAGATTATAGGGGGACATTTTTTCTCCTCTTCTTAAAACGGAATCTATAATTGGGCCAGTTGGCATAAGATTAGTAACTGGAAATTTTAAAGGGTGGGCAACTCGTATCCCACTTCTAGTAAGTCTATCCACTAATCTTTCTGCCTGCTCAGATTTCCCAAGCATATTTTTTCCATCAAGAACTATGAATTTGCCTCTTTTAGCCATGTTTATATCAACCTTTCTTTCATATATTTATCAATTTTCCATTTCCAAACTGGTTTTCCACACCACCTATCTCCTTCTGGACATTTACCAGTGTTTGCTTCATGGGCTACTCCGCATGGAGCCTGAAACATTTTCTCTGCTTCAGGGATAAAATTAAGAAGTTGTCTTACCTGTTCAATTGAAATAAAACAAATCTCTTCCTGGGCCAAATAACATAATCTTTGTTTAAATCTATGTAACCAATCAAATAGATCCCCTGTTTCAACAGTTCTAATAGTATGAGCATTGGGTAGTAACTTGAGTGCTACTTCTTTCGGAATACCAGCTTCTAGACATTTCTCCACATTTCCATAAATATTTTCCATAACCCAGTCAAACTTTTCAGTAAGAATTGGATTTTCTCTAATAACGAGCGGTGTCATATAGTCAGCAGTACCGTCATATTGGTTATTAACAGTAGGCGTTGCTCCCGGAGTTCCTCTATGTCTTTGCCTTTGTGATTCAGCAGTGTGAGATAATTTTGTAGAAAAAGTAAATGAGATTTGTCTTAAACAGGCAGTAAACGGGTCAAACATCCCCATTTCATATACATCTGACAATAAAGGATTTAATTTAGGATCCATTAAATACTTAAGAGATTCTTCGTCATCTACCATTTTTTCTGAAACTCCAATCACATTTCTCACAGCTACTGCTAAAGCATGCCTTGGATTTTCAGTTATTCCCAGTAATAACGAATTATTACTTCCTAGCACTTTATCAAATTCTTGTTTTTGAAAAACTCTTTGTTCAATAATGTTTGGACGAGCATGTGTTGAAAGGGGTTTATCTAGTTCAAGTAATATTGACGGGTCGTTCTTAGCAACTTCCTCTATCATGGAGGCTACTATATATCTTCCTTCGTCAGTAAAGTTCTCCATTTGACTTCCTCTAAAGAGTCTTAATAATTGAAGTTCATTAATTGAATGATACATAGTTGTCCTTTGAGCAATTGGTAAAACATATCTAGCTACTTCCTGACAAATTTTATCCATCTTGGAATTTAATCTCTTTGCAGTTTTCTCTACATTCCACCCAGCCCCTGGATACATGTCTATAACTCTTCTTTCCACTTCAGGATGTAAATCAGACAATAATTCAAAGTACATCCTGTTCATGTATTCTGCCGAAGTCACATATAACTCTTTTTGTTCTGTAGTCAAATTAGCTGGAACTTCATAGCTTCCCTCTTTCGCCTCTACATATCTTTGACTTTGTTGTTCTGAATTATAAAAAGGAGTGAAGTGCAAAATTCTTTCAGCAAGATCACGGCTTACTTTAAGATGAAATGTAAAATTGGAATGCATTCTTGTTGTGTGATGCCCTGCTTTTGCAGTACTGTCTGCAATAGCCTGCTGTTTTTCCTCAGGTCTCGGCTTTAATTTAGAGTCACCTGCAGCATAACACTGCATAGCTGTGGTAATTGCAATATCACGAACCCCAATTTTCTCACTAGTCCCTAAAACCTGAGGTACAATGACCAATTTTACCTCTGGAGGATTATCAAATTTCTCTCCCAACTGCTTATATGCAATTAGAGTATCTATAACTCCACTTTTAATATTCTCGCGATTAGTCCCAACAATAATATTTTCTACACTCATTTTTTAACCTCCCTATCCTTCCACATTTTAGGAAGCATGTCATCAGGCCTCCAGCTTATTTTTACTTTTTCCAAATCTTTTTGTGATTGATATTTACCATTTTGTACATAGTCGCGATTCAAAATTGGATCAACTTCGAAAAAAGCAATTTGTGCAATTCTCCGGCCCACTACTAATGGTATTGTGTAATACTTAGAGTTATTTGTTATTTCCATAGTCCAACGGTTAATGTAACCCACATCACCCCAACCGGCACACTTACAAATTTCTATAAAGTTCCTTCCAAGCGAAGATCTTGCTTTCATCATAGTAGTTACAACATTTCTTCCGCCTATAAATTCTTTTGTATGACAAAGAAATGTTTCTCCAGGTGGAATCCAAATCAATAAATCATTCTGAAAAATTCCAGATGGAAGATTTAAACCAGTTCTTTTTGTAAAGCTCTTAGCAAGCTCTGCTTTTTTTGGCCTTCCCCAGACTCTTTTTATATCTTCCTCACTCCAAGGGCTATAGCATGACAAGCCCGGTTCCGGATTCTGTTCCTGAAAATACCATTCACCCAAAGTAACATCATAACTAACTGTTCCCAAGTTTTCCTTTTTAAATGGGGTGATTACTATATTACCTTGTTTAATGTGTGTAAGAATTGATGCGTCTGAAAGAAGAGAGTGAGATACTGAGTTCATACTCATCCTTAATATAAGTTTTCATTATAATTGTCAAGCAGATTATTAATCAAGGGCTACTGGAGTTACTAACCATGGGCTATCATTGTCGGTAATATCTGGGAAAGGAGTGTTGATAATATCCTCTGACTTAATAATGACTACCCCGTGATCATCCATTCTTTTTAGCTCTCCAGATTCTTCCAATTTTTTATAGCTTTCTGCATTCACTACAACCGAAAGAACCTTTGCTCTTATGTTATGCACCAACACTCTTCTTTTCATTTTAGGAACCCCAAACTCTGTCAATTTTTCATTACCCCAAGTCAAGCCAATTTCAGGTACACTAATATACACAAAGTAGTCATCACGAGTTCGGAGATTTCTACCACCTTTTTCTTTATAACCTACCCAGAGTCTATCAAGCACCAGACTTATCCTGCTCTTCCTGTTTTGGATTCTTCCAACTGGCATATTTACATTCTGGATAATTGCTACAGCCATAAAATAGTCGGCCTTTACCAGTTTTTTTGACAATTACCTCACCATTTTTGCAATCTGGACACTTCATCCCAATTTTTTGAGTGAATTTCTCTGTATAATCACATTCTGGAAATCTTGAACAACTAATGAATTTTCCAAATCTTCCCACTCTAATAACTAATTCTCCCTCTTTGCACTTCGGGCATTTCCTCCCCAATTTTTCAGTTTCAATTTTTACTCTTTCAGATTTTTCTGTTACACTCTCAAGCTTTTTTTCAAATGGGGTATAAAAGTTCTTAATTTCGGTTACCCATTTCTTTTTGCCCTCTGCGACTTTATCTAATGTCTCCTCCATTTCAGCTGTGAACTGATAATCCAAAACATCTGAGAAATTCTTCATTAAAAATTCCGTTACGGCTTTACCAACAGATGTGGGAAAAAACTTGCCTTCACTTTTTTCAACATACTGGCGAAGCTGGATGGTTGAAATAATTGGAGCATAAGTACTAGGCCTTCCAATTCCTAATTTTTCCAAAGTTTTAATAAGTGAGGCTTCGTTAAACCTGGCAGGTGGCAAAGTAAATTTTTGCATTGGATCAATTTTGATTAGCGTTAATTTCTCGCCCTTTGTAACTTCTGGCAAATTAACTACTCCTTCATCAGTTTGTTTTAGAGGAAGCACTTTGCGCCATCCATCAAACTTCATAATTTGACCAGACGCACGAAGTAAATATGCATCAGCTTTCACATCAATTGTAGTTTCATCATAAATACTATTTGCCATTTGGGAACTGACAAATCGCTTCCAAATTAAGCCGTATAATTTTTCAAGGTCCCCACTAAACTTTGTTTTCTTTATAGTTATTGTTGAAGAAGGAATATTGGTGGGTCGAATTGCTTCGTGAGCTTCTTGAGCTGATTTCGATTTAGTTTTATAAATTCTTGGAGCACTTGGTAAATACTTTTCTCCATATTCTTTTTGAATAAACCCGCGGACTTTAGTTATGGCAACTGCGGCAATATTAGTCGAATCAGTTCTGTGGTAAGTTATGTGCCCTTCTTCATAAAGCCCTTGGGCATTTCGCATTGTGCGCTTGGCACTCCAGCCAAAAAATCTGGCTGCAGTTTGAGTCATAGTGGAAGTTGTAAATGGAGCGTATGGATTTTTAGAAACTTCGCGCTTTTTAAGCTCAATCACACCAAACTCAGCTTTTTTAAGATCTGCTACTACTTCATCAGCTTTCTTTTTGTTTTCAACTTCAGTTTTTATTAGCTCAACCCTAAATTGCTTTTTACTATTAGTAAGAAGGTCGCAGTAAATTTCCCAATATTCATCTGCCTTAAACTTTGCAATTTCAGCTTCTTTTTCAACAATGAGGCGAACTGCAACTGACTGCACTCGCCCGGCCGAAAGCCCACGCCTGACTTTCCTCCACAAAAGGGGCGAGAGTTTATATCCCACTAATCTATCTAATACTCTTCTGGCAATTTGGGCGTCAACCAAGTTCTCATCAATTTTCCGCGGTGTGGCAATTGCCTCTTCAACTGCTTCCTTAGTAATTTCATGAAATGCGATGCGAACTGCTTTCTTGGCATCAACTATCTCGGCAACATGTTCAGAAATTGCCTCCCCTTCGCGGTCAGGATCAGTTGCAAGATATATCTTCGTTGCTTTTTTGGAAACTTTCCTGAGCATTTTAATGACATCAACTTTACCAGGCATTTCCTGGTAATCCGGCTTAAAATTATGCTCAACATCAATTCCAAGCTTTGATTTGGGCAAATCCTTAATGTGCCCCATGGTTGCTTCCACTTCATAATCTTTCCCTAAAAATTTACCCAAGGTCTTGGCCTTAGTTGGTGACTCAACAATTATTAAATCCATATTTTTAAGTAAAGTTTAGTTTACATGGTGTGTCAATAGCTTAGACTTAAATACTCCAAAATATCCTTAGAGGAATTTGCAATAGTTGCGCCTTCTTCTATTAAATAATCAGTTGCTTCAAATCCTGGAATTACAAAAACTGCTTGCAATAATTTAGCAATTAATTTATTTCTTCAAATAACTCTTTATTCTCAGGCGAATAAATTACATCAAGTCCAGAGCCAATAACTCATCTCCCGGAAGAATTTCACCTTTAAGAAAGAGGTTTCTCTCACTTTCGATTACTCCAAAAAGTTAAAACGTCCTTGGCAATTGGAGCCGCAACAACAGATCCTTCCCCGCCTTTTTCCACTAAGACATCAATTACAATCTTGGGGTCACTGGCCGGAGCGTAAGCTGCAAACCAAGCATGAGTTTTATCTTTCTCTCCCGTTTCAGCAGTTCCCGTTTTGCAAGCCACTTGTGGCACAAAATCAAAAAATGGGTAAGCTGTCCCGCCTTTACTACAAGCCCCGATCATACCCCTTTTAATTAAATCCATATTTTCTTTTTTAAGGTTCAAGTTAGTACAATTTTCCCCGCCAGTTAAATGTGGCTTACAAACTTCCCCTCCATTCGCCATCACAGAAACAATCATATTGGCCGCTAAGGGGCTAACTGCAACGTCCCCTTGTCCTATTGCCATATGATAGGTATTTCCCAAAAACCACAACTCCCCTTTAACTTGTCTCTTCCAAGCCGGAGTTGGAATTAATCCAGCAGTATCATCAGGCAAATCAACTCCAGTTTTATTACCCAAATTAAACCTATTTGCCCAAAAAGCTAAGCGATCTACTCCAACTAGTTCCCCAACTTTATAGAAGAAAGTGTCAGTTGAACGGGCAATGGCACGGGGTAAATCAATTACTCCTTCAGTTCTACCATCTTGAGTAAAATACCAGTTGGTATAACTAAAGTCCCCAATTTTAATAATTCCTGTGTCGTTATAAGTGTATGAAGCATCAATCTTTCCATCTTCTAGAGCGGCTGTTGCGGTTACAATTTTAAATACAGATCCAGGATGATACAAGCCATTTACAGCTCTATCAAACATTGGAAGCGTATCATTCGTCAAAGCTTCACCGATTTTTCTAGAATCTTTTTTAACGAAAATATTTGGATCAAAGCTGGGGCTAGAATAAAGCGCCAGAATTTCCCCAACTGGATTAGTTACCACAATGGCTCCTTTCTTATCTCCCATACTCATGGCAGATTTTTTCTGAATCCCAAAATCAATTGTCGTTTTAAGATCTTCCCCAGAAGTTGGTTTTATAGTTCCCAAAGTTCTAATTGGATTTCCTTTTGCATCAACTTCAACTAATTCTTCCCCATCAATTCCACGTAATTTGCATTCGTATTCTTGCTCAAGCCCACCTCGCCCTACTAAAGAACCCAGTTTGCGAGCCCCTTTATCAGGGCAATTAGCATCAACCTTGAAAGCTTCATCTTCTTTGGCTTCACTTAAATACCCCGTCAAATGCCCAGCTAAATTCCCAAGTACATAATTTCTAGTCCCGTCTTTATTATTATCAACAATAACCTCTCCATCTCGAGCTATAATTTTCCCACGAGGAGCTGGGATTAAAATTCTCTTAATGCGATTATTATCGGCAAGAGACTTGAAATATGCCCCCTTTATAATTTGCAGCTCAAATAGTCTTCCTAGAAGAATCAAAATCCCAAGAAATAAAATCCCGCGAAGAAACCACAAGAGCCATCCTCCTGGCCTAGGTGAATAAGAATCCAGTGTATTCATCATGCTCAGTCTCGTATATTTTGGAAATTATTTCAAGTGTTTTGTATAATAGGTCAAATATATGAAATTAATGTTAAAGTCTAAAAATACTGAAACATGGTTCACTGGAGTAATTATGATTACTGCAATCGTCGGTGTTGTCTTTGGTTTACAAACTCTTAAACAAGCTACCCAATCTCTTGAAGAAACTAGAAAAGCCAATCAGGGAAATCTAATTTTGTCACTAAATCGCGACTTTTTCTTTAATGATAGACTTTATAACGTTCGAAAGGCTATTGAAAACAATAAACCTATCCTAATTGAGCATCAAGGAAAACTAACAGACCAAGATCTTGAAGATTATATAGGTATGTTTGAAACGATGGATGATCTAAGGACTCGGAAAATTTTAGATCAAGAATTACTGGATAATAACTTTTGTAGTTATATTAGTGAGGCGTACAATAATTCCGAGATAAAAAATTATATTTCTGACGTTAGAAAAGAAAATGATACAAATGGTCTGTATTCAGGTTTTGAGAATTTAGCGAAAGAAGAGTGCAAGTAAATTAATTATAACTTTATCTACTTCAACTCACTTCAAGCATTAATGCACCATGTGATATACTGCCACCATGGGGAGTAGAATTGAAGTACCTCGTATATCAATATCATCTAGTACTTTTGCCAACATGTATGAGCTGCCAGAAGAGATTAGAAATAGAATTCCACCTACCCCAGATCATATTGAAGAAGCACGCCGAGAATGTGTACATGAATTTCTGGAAAGAGTTTTACTTCCTAGAGTTAGAGATAATGATAAACCACTAACAGCAGAAGAATTAGCCACTGCTGCTACTAAGTTCAAGCTTCAGTTTCATGAGGAACATCCGAACGATTTTGATGGGAAATATGAAGTGATTCCTGCAGCAGAAATGGAACTATTGGAACTACGATTTCATTATGTAAATAAGAAAAATTTATCCAGGAACGAAGAGAAAACAGTTTTATTGATACAAAAAGCTGCGACTGAATTTAAAAATATTCTAGATAATAATCTGGAAAATCTGATTAGTATTTGATAAACAATTCTTACTTTAATCTACTTTCAATCATTAATGTATACTTATTTCATGCATGAAACTGAACAAATAATTTCTCAAGCTAAAACACTAGGTAAACTTGAGGATCAGCAGTTAAGAAGAGAACAATTATGTGCTATTAATATGGTTTTCGCGCTTGGTTATTTAGGAGCCGTAGGTGTAAATGGATTAACTGGACAAAATGTTCTTCCTATAGATTCAGCTACGCAAATATTATGGCCTGTTATTGCAGCTGGTGCTGGATATAGTATTTATAATTTATTAAAACTTTTTAAATTAGATAGTGAAATTAAGATTATTAAGAGTGATTTAATGTTATCCAATTCTTTAGTTTATGAGAAACCAAAAAGACAAACTTATGTGTTAGGTGATGATGGAGAGATAGTTGAGGTAAACGATCATGATTTACTTCAATCCACTAGTAACTTTAATTCTTTTTAACAAAACTGGATTTTCGAGGAGTTTGCCGGTACCGCGCACCACTGAAGTTAATGGGTCTTCTGCAATATAAACTGGCATTTTGGTGTAATCCTCAACCAGCTTATTTAGCCCATCCAAAAGTGATCCTCCACCTGTAATCACAATTCCCTTTTGCATAATATCTGAGACTAGCTCTGGCGGAGATTCTTCAAGAGTCTCTTTAATTGCCCCTACAATTTCTTGTAAAATTGGAGATAAGGCTTCGGTCACTTCAGCGCTTGTTAGTTTAATTGACTTTGGAAGCCCAGTTTCAAGATCCCGCCCTCTGATTACTGCAAACTTTTCTTTAGTAGGTAAAGATGATCCAATTGAAATTTTGACTGACTCAGCCGTAGGCTGACCAAGTAGAAGAGAATATTTGAGCCGCACATAATTAATAATGGCTTCATCCATTTCATCTCCGGCAACGCGCACGCTTCTTCCTACAACAACACCACCTAGAGATATCAAAGCAATTTCTGTCGTCCCTCCACCAATATCAACTATAAACACTCCCCCTGGCTCCTCAATTGGAAGGCCTATTCCAATCGCCGCCGCCATCGGCTCCTCCACTAAGAAAGCTTCTCGGGCGCCAGATGCAATTGCGGCTTCGGCTACAGCTCGACGCTCAACTTCTGTAACTCCTGATGGAATTCCAATCACAACCTTGGGCCTAGGGATCTTGGGAATTACACTTCCAGACTCGTGGACCTTTTTAATATAGTACGTCAGCATCGCTTCAGTTGCGTCAAAATCGGAAATTACTCCGTCCTTAAGTGGCCTAATGGCTTCAATTATTGCTGGAGTTTTACCAATCATTTTTTTGGCCCCAGCACCAATTGCAAGAATTTCTTTAGTTTTTTTGTGCCGGGCAACGACTGAAGGCTCACGAATTGTAATTCCTTTTTCCCGCACCCAAACAAGAGTATTTGCAGTTCCAAGGTCAATTCCAACGTCGTGAGAAAATAATCCTAATATTCTATTGATCATACAAGGCAGTTGAGTATAACATAGGAGATGTATGATTGAAGCTCTTTTTGGGATACTATTTTTCATAGTTCCACTTATTTTTTACCCCAAATCCTCAGAAGTTTTTGAATTCAATAAACTAATTACAATTTACATTTTTACTGCTCTAATTTGTGGCGCTTGGATTATAAAAATGATTGTCCAAAAGAAAATTATTTTCAAAAGAACGGTCCTTGATATTCCTTTAATTTTATTTTTAATAAGCCAAATTATTTCAACGATCTTTTCAATAGATATTCAAACATCTCTTTTTGGTTATTACGGCAGATGGAACGGAGGTCTTTTATCGCTAATTTCTATTGTCATTCTTTACTGGGCCTTCGTTAGCAATATCTACAAAAATTCTGTAAAGAAAATAATTACCATAGCACTTATTTCAGGAGTTATGGTAGCAATTTATGGAATCCTCGAGCACTTTGGTCATTCAGTTAGCTGCATTTTTATTAATGGTCAATTTAATGATGATTGCTGGGTACAGGAAGTGCAAAAGCGAGTCTTTGCAACTATTGGGCAACCGAATTGGATGGCGGCATATTTAATCTCACTTGCTCCACTTGCGTGGTACTGCGCGTTGAGACAAAAACAAAAAGACAGGACCATCTTGTGGCTGATCGCGTCACTTTTAATGTTCTTGGCTTTAATTTTTACCAAGTCCAGATCTGGCTTATTGGCATTTGGAATTGAAAGCGTAATTTTCTGGGGATTTGTTTTACTAAAAGATTTCAAGAAAAATATTCCAATTTTTATTGTATTAATTTTATCTCTCGGCGGATTATTTTTAGTTTTTAATAAAGATGCCGTTAACCAATCGCCTTCCTCTGGCGAAGAAGGAACTGAAAGCAGTGATATTAGAAAAATTGTCTGGAGTGGAGCTATTGATATTTGGAAACATTATCCGATATTTGGAACTGGAGTCGAAACTTTTGCATATTCATATTTTCAGTTTAGGCCAGTAGCTCACAACATGACTTCTGAATGGAATTTTCTTTACAATAAAGCTCACAATGAATATCTTAATTTTGCAGCCACCACCGGATCGGTTGGAATTTTAACTTATGGAATAGTTATTATTTCCTCACTTTTTCAAATATTTAAATCTAAAAGCGAATTTAAATTTGCGATATTAGCTGGATATATTTCAATTTTAATCACAAACTTTTTTGGTTTTTCAGTTAGTATTATTTCCCTACTTTTCTTTTTGCTTCCAGCTTTTGTCGTAGCAGCAGAAACTAAAAACGAGAAATTTCAAAAAATTAATCTTTCTCAAAATCAAAAAATACTAATTTTCATTACAATTTGCGTCAGTAGCTTTACAATCTTTTCCATAGGAAAATACTGGCTTGGCGACTACAAGTATTCTCTTGGGAAAATTTATAAAGATAATCTTGAATACAAGGCGTCGATTCAAAATCTCACAACGGCAATTGACATTAATCCTAGTGTTGCTGTTTATCACGCTGAGCTTGCTGATACTTATAATGCAGTTTCAAATGTTTTCATAGAAAACAAAGATGCAACAGGAGCCGCCACTCTTAAAAAAGCTGCCGCTTATGAAATGGTAACTGCCCTTAATCTTTCCCCACGAAACATTAACATTAGATATACTGCTTTAAATATTTTCCCAATTCCTGATGCAATTGCTCTAATGGAAAATACTATTCCACTTGCCCCAACTGATCCCAAAATATTTTATAATTTAGGTAGGCTTTACAAGAAAGATAGGAATAAAAATAAAGCAAAGGAAGAATTCCAAAGAGCGCTCACACTTAAGCCAGATTATGAAGATGCCAAGCGCGAACTACAGGATATAAAGTGATATAATACAGAATATGATTAAGAAAATTGTCGACGTTAAAAACCCGATCCTAAGGGCAAAAGCGAAGACTGTCGTCAAAATTGATAAAAAGGTAAAAGAATTAATAGACAACATGAAGGATACTTTGGAGTCTCAAAAAGACCCAGAAGGTGTTGGCCTTGCAGCCCCACAACTTGGAAAGTCTGTTAGAGTTTTTGTTGTAAGTTATAAAGAGCTGAAAAGAGTAATTATTAATCCAGTTATTTTGGAGGTTAGTAAAGAAAAAAAACTTTCAAAAACTAAAAAAAAGAAGAATAAAATTCTTGAAGGCTGCCTTTCTCTTCCCCATTTTTATGGCCCCATCAAAAGATCTAGTAAAATTAAAATTGAATATATGGACGAATTGGGTGAAAAGAAATCTGAAGAGTTTACTAGCTTTAATGCACAAATTATTCAGCATGAAATTGACCATCTTAACGGCATACTATTTATAGACCATATCCTAAAGCAAAAAGCGCCACTTTATAAATTTGGAGAAGATGGTTGGGAGGAAGTGGAATTAATATAAATATATGAAAGTAATATTTTTCGGTACCCCTGATTATGTGATTCCAATTGCCGAGAAATTGGATAAAAATCATAAGCTTGTTGCAGTTGTAACCCAACCTCCAAAGCTTGCGGGCAGGAAGCAATTTAGAACTTTTAGCCCTGTCGATAACTGGGCCCACAAAAAGAAAGTCAAAGTCATAACTGAGCTAAATCTTAAAGATTTTCCCGAGGCTGAACTAGGAATTGTTGCTTCATACGGAGTAATCATTCCGCAAAATGTAATTGAATACTTTAAGTATGGCATTCTTAATATTCACCCATCGCTTTTGCCCAAATATCGTGGTGCTTCCCCCATTCAAGCTGCAATAAGGGACGAAGATACGACAGGCGTAACCATTATCAAAATGGATAAGTTAATGGATCATGGCCCAATTGTGAGCCAATTCAAAGAATCAATTGATCCCGCTGATACAGCTTATACTCTTAGAAAAAGATTGTTTGAAAGATCAGGCCAATTTGTAGTAGATCTAATTCCTAACTATGTAAGTAAAAAAGTGTTACCCAAAGAGCAAGATCACGAAAAGGCCACTTTTACTAAAATCATTAAAAGCGAGGATGGATTTATAGATATTAAGGATTTCAAAAATCCTGAAAAGTATAAATTTATTGAAAGAAAAATTCGCGCTATGGCACCATGGCCTGGAGCTTGGACTACAGTTAACGGGAGAAGATTAAAATTACTAAAAGCTCACTTAGAAAACGAGAAATTAGTTTTAGATGAAGTCCAACTTGAAGGCAAAAAACCTGTTATATGGAAGCAGTTTTTAACGGGGCACCCTGAGATTTCTGTGTCTTTTTAAGCTTCTTAATACAGCTTGTACAAAGCTTAAGTTGCTTTTTAACGCCACTTTTTAAAGTAATCGTGAACTTCTGCAAATTTGGCTTAAAGACACGCTTGGTCATCTGGGCTCGATTATTCCATCTTTTTCCAGCAACACCACGCCTGTGCCTTTGAGTTCGGCCGGCTACAATCTTTTTATTGCATATTTCACATCTGTATGACATATGAGTAGTTCCATATTATAATATACATAACCAATTATCTCAAATGCTTGAAGTTATCCTAATTCAAATCATAGCTTTACTGGTTGCTATTACCGTCCATGAAGCGGCTCATGCTTGGATGGCAAACGAGCTCGGTGACCATACTGCCAAGCTTATGGGCAGGCTCAGCTTGAACCCAATAGTGCATCTAGATATGTGGGGAACATTAGTTTTAATTCTTACAGGCTTCCGCTTTGGCTGGGGGAAGCCCGTGATATTTAATGGGCGTAACCTGAAAAATCCAAAGCGTGATAGCGCTCTTATTTCAATTGCGGGCCCGGTCAGTAATATTATTACTGCCAGTCTACTATCGCTCATATTAAGATTTGCTATGGTCCCAAGTATGGGCTTCATTGCAAATTTAATTGAAAATCTAATTTACTTGAACGTCGGCCTAGCTGTTTTTAATCTTGTCCCAATCCATCCTCTTGATGGAGGGAAGATTTTAGTTGGAATCCTCCCAAACCCACTTGCCTTTCAAGTTGATACATTCTTAAAAAGATTCGGTCTAGTTATGCTATTTATTTTAATCCTACCCATTTTTGATGGAACGCCTCTAGTTTCAGTTGTCACTTCTCCCTTAACCAGTTTCCTGCTTTCAATATTTCTACCCCATAGACTACTCATTTAATGGCTTGATCCAATCTGCTAGAATGAATAGACCCTGTGTTATGGGTACATCGGTAAAGTTTTTCCTTACCGAAAGTTTTCTGGGAAAGCAGGTCTGCAGATCGTAATGGGTTAGTAGCAGCTTACCCACCTTGAGTTATCAAGGGAAAACTTTTTACCGACCCCTTTTCGCGGGGTCATTTATACCCACAAATACTTCATTTTTGATATAATTGACTTGTGCCGTCTTAGCTCAGTGGTAGAGCAGCTGTTTTGTAAACAGCAGGTCGTCGGTTCAAGCCCGACAGACGGCTCCTAATGAAAATTAACATAACTCCATTGCGACAGATAGAGCCTAAAGAATGTTCGATGGTTTGTCTAAGGATGATATTGAGCCATTACGATAAGAACTATTCAGTACAAGAAATTTACAAAGAATTATTCAAGGCCTACGATGGCAGCTCGTATAATACCGAGATAGCCAGATTTGCCAAAAATAAAGGATTTAAAGTCACTTGTTTCACCTATCACCTTTATATTATAGATCCGGCAGATAGTAAATTAAGTAAAATTAAACTTACTAATAAATTAAAGCAAGAGCTTACGGAACCTTGGTTTGATAAAGAAAATACCCTGCTTGTAGAAAGTACCATTAAGGCAATTGAGGATGGAGTAGATATCAAAATTCAAAAACCTTTAGCTAGGATAATTGTTTCATATTTAAAAAAAGGAATTCCTTTAATTGCTTCGGTGAATTATGCAGCATTACATAATACACAGGGGAATGTTTTTGAGGGACACGATATTGTTCTATCTGGAATAGAAAATGACAATATAATTTATATTGATCCAGAACATGCGAAGGAAGAAGTTATTTCACTTAACGATCTTATGTTTGCAATTATTTCAAGGCGTGCAATCTCAACTAGCAGCTATTTAATAGCAATTGAAAAAGTATCAACTTCCACTCCTAAATAGTTGAAACAATTTTGAGGTACTCATAGTAACCACAATCAGTGCAACCCCAAGCTGAACAATCTAATTCTTTAAAAATCCTTGAGATGACTCGTACTCTCTTTTAAAATTCATCCAATTTTGATAGTTTTCGCAAATTTGTTTTCTCCCTGAAGTTACGGAGATATTCTCACTTAACCAGTCTTTATCTTTTTGATTACAAATTTTATTTATGTCCAAAGTATTAAGGTTTCCATAATTTTCCAGATTTGCCAAATATAAATTAAGATTCGATATCAGATTATATTTATATTCCAAGTCCCCAGTACGCAGATCTCTTAATTCATTTACCCAGTAACCTGCTGCATCATAGGATAAGTGGGTAGCCATATATTTAATGTCAATTTTGTTTTCTACAATCGGAGGCTTGGTTGTTACCAGGTAATCAACATTTACTACTCCTGCACAAAATACAATAAATGAAAATCCAATTAGAAAAGTTTGCCACTTGATACTATCATCAATTTTATTAAACAAATTTAAGCCTAGTGCTACAATTACATTTAGAATAAATAACAGCGAAAAAATTCCCCAAAGTCTAGCTTGGGTTAATCCAAACTGATATTGATATAACCATACTCGCTCCCCAGCTACCAAAGAAACCAGAAATATTTCGATTAATAAAAATATTGTTAATAAGCTTTTTTTAAGATCTTTTTTGAGAATATTAAAAACAGTAATCCCAACTAGAGATGCAATCAAAAGCTGAAAAAATCCTTCGCGTACAAAAGCTCCTGGGTTTATTTTTCCAGTTGCAAAGCCATCTAAGATAAAACTAACACTTTTGGCTTGAGTCAAAATAAATATTGCAAAAACAGCACTCACTAAAACACCAACAGTAATTTTTTCGATAGCTTGTTTTGTAAAAGTAACTTCACCAGAAACTTTTTTGTTTTTATAGGGAAATACAAGACATAAATATAGCCATAAACCTCCAAACTGGATAATCACATCCCCAATCCAATCAACATTTTTTAACCAGCCAAAATTCATAAAACTCGCAATTTTACTAAAAATATCGCTAAAGATATTTTGGAAATTCTGGTCGGCCGATGAGAAAAGGACTATTAAAATTAAAAGTACGGGAACAGAAAGGAAAATTCCAACAATAATTCTTTTAAGAGTTTCAGATTTAAGCTTTCCTTCAAACTTTTTTAGTTTTGTTTGCCAGCTTACTAAAAATTTAAAAAAGTTACTGGTGTAATAGACAAATTTCTCAAGCCAAATAAGCGGTAAGCTAAATAAATATTCGGCAGAAACAAGCTCCCCATTCCTGCCCTCCTCAAAAATAATCACGTTTAGGCCGACAATCGTTAGTATCGAAAGCATCTGAAAGAAAAGATCCGCACGGGTCCAAAATAAAAATGAGGTTAAAATAGCTAGAATTGGCTTTATATAAAACAATTTACTTTTATTGTTTGATATAAAAAATATAGGCACGAGATGCGCTATTTCAAATAGTGTTATATTAAAGCCCCACTCACGTCTAAAAAGAAATATAAAGAAAAAGAAGAAGTTATAAGCTACAGCAAGAGCTAAGGGCCAGGAAGTCAAAAATCCATGTTTCTCTTCCAAGAACTTTCTCATCTGTAGAGAGTCTAAGTATAACACGCAAAGCAAATTTAACGGATATTGTCTTTAATTATGTTAGCGTTCTTTGTAATAAATTTTTGAATTAGCACTAGCCTACTTCCATCTCCTTGCCTATCTTCTTTAAGTAAATTTTTCCAATCTTCAACAAGACTTAATAAAACACTTTTCTTGTTTTGATCCATAGTTATTGGATGCCATACAGTACTAGGACCAATTTCTATAAAATCTGGAATCTCGGTTCCAATCGTTGAAATATCAATATGTAGTGGCCAATAACTCGACTCAACATCTATATAAACTTGTTGCTCAATGTTAATTTGATTTTTATTTGCATTTTGTTTCCAATTAAAAACAACTCCTCTACCTATTGAGGTATCTTTTGCTTTAAAAGGATCATAATCTTTTCCAGCACTAGCATCAAAAACATAGATTGAAGAAATATGACTTTCAGAAAGCTGATTCTCGCTTGCCTTTTCTTTTCCAGATATATTGAAGATGTATACCCATCCTGGAGTATCGGGAACAGCAATTATCTCATCAGTAGTTAAAGAAAAAGATTTTGGATGTATTTTATCTAATATTAAATTTTTATTAGCTGGATCGTCCTTTTTAAGACTATCTGCCCAGTAGTAAAAAGATTCTCTAAGAAAGAAGTCATCATCTGCCATGATATCTACTTTTATAGGTACAGGTGATTGATCTATGTTATCAGTTTTTAAAAGATCTTTAGTCTTTTTAAAAAACTCAATGTAATCTGGAGATACTTGTATTCCTTCACATGCTTTAAGAGCAAAGGCCGCTGCGCATGTTCCTAATGCTATTGTGGTCATGCGCAAAAAGTCTCTTCTGCTAACCTCGCCTCCAAGAAGTCTGTCTAATTTAGACATACAACAATATATCATACTAGTCAATTTTTTGGTAAAATACACTTACGCTGGGATGGCGGAGTGGTCAATCGCGTCAGACTGTAAATCTGATGCCCGAATGGGCTACCTAGGTTCGAATCCTAGTCCCAGCACAAAATTTACTACAGAGCTAAAAATACTGCTCCAAAAAGAAGAAATACTGCAACTCCTATGGCTATAATCGTCGGAGTTTCCACCCCAGTTACTGGTACAGGCATTGTCGTTGGAATTGTCGTTGTTGTTACTGTCGTTACTACCGGGGTTGCTGTTGCATATAAATAAGTTGTCGTGGTTGATATAGGTAAAGGCGTAATTGTAGGTGTAGAAGTGGAATTAATAACAAGCCCTGTTGCCGTTGCTGTCGCAGTCGGTGCCGCAATGCTCACCTGAACTAAGAAGTTTCGCGTTTGATCTTGAGACTGATTGCCATTACTCGCTCGTAAGCTATAAGTGGTTGTGACCGTAGGGCAAATCTGCCGATCTCCATTAACAGCAAGATTATTGCCATCAATATTAACGCTAGTAGCATTCTGGGTTCGCCAGTGCATATTGGTACATTGACCTGGTCGTATACTGTAACTGTCAGCCGTAAAATCGGCTGTAGGAGCAAGACTTGGCACCGAAGTAGAAGTTGGAACTGTGGTAGCTCCAGCGACTCTAATGCTTGCCACCCCTGATGGCGTTAATAAAACATCCTGCCCACTTGATTTCTGGGTAATTATACTTTGGTTTGGATCAAAAGTAATTAAGGTTGGATTTGTAAGTGGAATAGCACCGGCATTTATATTAAATGTCGCTAAAAGCGTATCAGTACTAGCTGAAAAACCGGAGGTGTTAGTATTAATACAAGATATATCTATCTGGACAGTCCCCGATACACTACTCACACTTTTAACGGGGCAGCTCCAGTCTCCTGTTGAGATTAATGCTGAGGCAGGGGTAACACCGCTTGCTATAATCTCAGGATTAGCTCCCGAATAAGGATAAGTAAGTCTTACGGCTATAGCTGAAATTGGAATCCCGGCTGTATTAAAGTAAATACTAATTGGATAAATTTGGCCAAGGTTATATGTGCCAGTTGCAGGAGAAATTGAAACTGTGGTTTGCCCGGTTGGGACTGAAGCCTTTTCGTGGAAAATCTGGCTTTGTTGGACCAGAAGGACACCAACTCCCAAGCCAGCTATCAAAATTAAAATAATCACAATTGTTACGACAAGTTTTTTAGACATTTAAGTTAATTAATAATGAATTCCCCTTTATCAAAGATAACTTTCTTCTCTTCGTTGGTTTTGGTTATAAATTTGGTTAGCTTTATATCAAAGTTCTCTGTGAACTTAATATTTGAGATATCATCCTTAAAGTTTAACGTTGCGAGGGTTAGCTCGCCGTTTACTAAAGCTCCTTGCGGATTTAAATAAATTAAAGCCAAATCTAAACTTATTGAATGGTCTTCATTTACGGTAACTTTCTTAATAGGATAATTCCATCCACTGACTATTAAGTCTTGATTAACTTTTACTTCGGGAGCAGTTACTGTGCCTCCTTCGTATTTATAAGTAATCCTTGTCGAAATAGCTGAAAAATTAACAGGAGCTGTAACTTTCATTTTAATGGCCACTGGATTTTTAAGAGAAATGTTAGCTGAAGTAGAAACTGTTCCCATACCAAAAAGTCCTTTTATAAAAGCAATAATTGATAAAATAATGGCAGTAATTTTCATATTAGTCTCCTGATATTATTAAACTCGTATAGTTTGAAAGTACAATGGCAACATCACTAATATTAATGACGTTATCACCATTTAAATCGTATATTTTATTTTGTGCATTCACAGGGGTACTTAAGGAAGTATACTGCGAGAGAATACTTGCTACATCTGCAATATTGAATTTATTATCACCATTAAAGTCTCCTGCTTTAAGTGGATTAGAAGAAAAGTTTTGACTATTTAACCCTGCTGGAATTGGAATATTTGGAATTTTCTCTTCCAAATAACCATCTGCTTTAATATAGATATCGTAAGTGTCTGGAATAATACCATTAATAATAGTAGAGAGTACACCATTACTATCACTTATCGCATCAACAGAATTAAAAGTATATTTAACAGTCGTACCCTGTTTCAAAACTACATTCACTGACTTATTCCCTACGTTTGTTCTAGCTCCTTGCAAAGCAAATTTAAAGCTCAAACTACTAGCAAGGGGAGAGGCCGTTGGAACAGGAGTTACTGTCGGAACTGGTGTTGTAGTAGCCGTAGTTGTAGTTAAGGAAACCCCCAAAGCCGACTGCGCAAACTGTATTAGATTCTGTGTTGGTAACCCAGCTTGTGACCAATCAATATTTATTGTTGGGTCTCCATAAACAAAATCTATTTCAGGATCACCGGTAATATTTGTATTTTTCAAATGCCAGGTATTACCACGTACAGTTCCCACTGTATCTGTTTTATTCCCATCCCAATCTCCAGCAATTGGCAGATCCCCATTCAATCCATAAGAAAGATTGGTTGTCGCACTTGAATTCGGATCAGAATCAGACTTTAGATACCAAGAATTCCCCTGGAATATACCAATCTTCGTTTTACCGTCTCCGTTCCAATCTCCAACTACAGGCTTAGACGATCCCCCAGGACCAAAGAAAAAGTGTGCAAAAACATTTTGATTATCACTTGATAGGTAAAATTCACCTTTATTATAAGTACCAACAGTATCTTTCTTCCCTCCATTCCAATGTCCAACAACGGGAGTACCTCCGACACCAAAATAAAAAGAAGTGAAAGAGCTATCAGAGGGGTTCATATTGTTTTTTAAGAAAAATTGATTATTACGAAACACTCCAGGCTTTTGAGTTCCATTCCCATCCCAATCACCACAAATCGGAATATCACTTGGAAAACCAAACGCAAATTGCACATCAGGAGCTCCACTGGTATTACTATTACGAATTTTCCATTTGCCATTGGAGAACTCAGCGGGAGTTTTCTTACCATCTCCATTCCAATCACAATTTATAAAGTTAGTTGTGTTATTGAATAAAATTGGATAAGTGGTCACAACAAACCTAGGCCAATTGAAAAAATAGTAAAATGGTTCAAGTTGAATAAGTTTAGCCCCAGTCGATATAGCGCTTTGAGTCCAATCAATCAGATATTGCACTGGACAGGTGGTCTCAGCATTGGCATCAGTACATAACCAACTTTGGTCGTTTAATCCTTTCCCTGCAAAATCAGAAGATATTGGAATATAGGATTGCCAGTCTGGAAGAACTGATTTAGCCATATTTGCACCCAAATTGTTAGCAAATGTCGGGTAAATTGTTTGAGGGTATGTTTGAGCTAAACTTACCATGTCGTTTTTTTCTTCCGCCATACGCCACTCACCTGAGGGAAGGTTCGCATGTCCATAGGAATCATAAAAATCGTTATCAGACCACTCAACAAACATGTGATTTTGCCAAGCAAATTTTATAAGCTCCTCAGCAAGAGATTTGTGATAAAAAAGAGGGCGAGACGCGCCAGGATCAGTATGATATGCCAAAGTTGTACTAGCCTCACAAAGGTTGCTATCAAAATTAAGGTAGCAACTAGCAATATGAGTATCTTCAGGTACGATCTCAAACAATCGAATCCCTCCAAAATAAGTCCCATATCTCTCAACATAATAATCTAAAGTTTTTTCATCATGCGCGACACCTGCACCTGCAGGTTTTAAAGCAATACCATGAGGAAAGTCTACTATGTCATTAAAAATAGTTCTTTGTTCATTGTTAAAAGGAACCGCGGTAAATTGCCCAAAATGGAGTATATCTGAAGCATAATCGTCGAGCATAAACTTGATATTATTTTCTTTTAATTTGTCCAAAACAAAAACAAGTTTACTTTTATCTTTTATCATTGGGTTTAGAAGGACATATACATCATAGTTACTTTGAAATTTTTTAATCGTATCCATAAATCTCCCCAAAGCTTCTACAAATAATGGATTAGCTGGATCTGCATTCACAATAACTCCATTAGACATCGACTGATCAAGTTGAATAACTAATTTAACTTTCACCACCTCCTGTGCATGTGACTTAGTTGGAGCAATGTTTTTATATTTTTGAAGATAGATAGAAGTGGCTACTGCTAAAACTCCTATTAAAATAATCGGAATAATAAGTAAAAATTTCTTATATCTCATCCTCAAATTATTCTAACACTCTTACCTCTAAAGCTAAATGTCTGGTATAATTTAGGCACGCCTGGGTAGCTCAGTGGTAGAGCACGTACTTGGTAAGTACGGGGTCGAGAGTTCAATCCTCTCCTCAGGCTCCTAAATGTCTGCCCAAAATTCTCTAATAATTTTTACTTCTGCCTCAACGGGCTTGGGACATATTCGTGTGATGGACGCACTTCGTGATGGGCTCCCGATTGGCACAAAATCTGTCGAAGTGGGAATTACTAATGTAAATGCCTCAAGACTTCACCTACTAGGATCTCGTAATAGGTTCCTACTATGGCTTACTGAGTTTATTCAAAACCATTCATTTGCCGAATGGATTTACACAATCATTTATACAAATTATTTAAAAGGCCATACCAAAGAAATCGTTTCTGAATTTGAAAAGCTTGCTAACGATTATCCCAATTACGATAAATGGATTATTGTCTCAACCCACTTTGCCCTTGCCTACTCTATTGGCAGCTCTAAAGCCGAAATGGAGGAAAAATTCAAAAAAGATATCAAGCTCTGCGTTGTCGTAACTGATGATTCTCCACAACGCGTGTGGGCAGTGACGCAGGCCGACGCTATTTTTGTACCAAGTGAACAAACAGCAATTAAATTGTCAAAGTTCGTTGATAGCGCGAAGCTTCATACAGTATCCTTCCCCATTTCCCCACGCCTCACTCAAGCTCTTAATGAGCGTGAATATGCTAACTTTAAGAGACAATTAGATCCAGATCTTTCAAATAGAACTCATATTGAAATTCCAATTAGTGGGGCCGCAGTCCAGCTCTCTTATCTTGAAAGCTTGATTAAAAATCTGGAAGATTCAGGAAATTTTGAATTCACGATTGTGGGAGAAAAATCAGAGTTCACCCAAAACTTTTTTGATACAGTTGGAAGAATCCAAAAAGTTCAATTAACACTTGGCACAAGTGCTAGGCAAACTGTTAACATCTACGAATCACTTTTCTATCAAATCAATAAGCCGGCAATTGAAGTTACCAAGCCATCTGAGCAAATGTTTAAAGCTCTGGCAACTCCCAACGAACGAGGTGGATTGATTCTATTATTAACCCCTCCCATTGGCAGGCAGGAATATGATAACTTAAACTTTCTAATTCGCCACGGCCTTGCCCCAGATGATACTCTTCAAGCCAAACTTGAGGAGCTATTAATAGACAAGGGTATCCTGCCATTTGAACAGAAAGCAACTTGGTACTACCAAGCTTCGCACTTTAGGGCTATTAGGCTACCGAAAGATCCAAAGCGTGCAGCCAAATTCATAGCAAAATTAAAAGAAACCGGGATTTTGTTTGCAATGCTTTCGTTCGTCGCCGAAAAGAAGTTTGAGTTAACACCAGATGGTGTAGCCCAGATTTGGCAATATATAGGCAAGATGCTACAATAGCCACACATGGCAAAAAAAGGAGCTCGAGAAATTATTGGTTTAATTTGTACGGTTTGTAAATCGCAAAACTACGTTACAGAGCGAAATAAAATTAATCTGCAAAATTCTTCAAAAAAGATCACTAAGTTAGAACTTAAAAAGTTCTGCAAGCGCTGCAAAAAAGTCACTCTTCACAAAGAAACTACAAAACTTAAGTAGCATGGGAGAAAGAGTTTTTAATATTCGGAACATACAAACGGATGTTTCCAGGCCAGATTGTATTACGGTTCTTCATTGCAAAGATCAAGGCAAAGAAATAATTTTATTTGGATTAAGTGATTGTGAGCTGGGACATTATGGATTATTAGAATTAGCACAAGACCCTGATTTTGCTCTCTCCAACGAAGAATATATATTAAGCGAAAACGCACAGGTTTTAGGCGGAGTTTTGTTAGATTACAAAAATCTTAACAAAGTCCGGGACTCTCTTGCTTTTGGACCAATGGACGAAGAAGCTCTTTTGCAATTTGTAGATCGAATAGAAGAACGAAGACTTATACAGGCTCGGAGGAAGAATCTTTAATCCTTAATTCATCCAAGCTAGGTAATTTTTCCCTGGAATTCTCGTGCTTTGTAATTCTCATGTACATTTTGAGCTTAGATGTTTCCACCTCCGCTTTAACTTCATTTTTCATTAATTTTATCCATCTATTAAATAAAGCAGATTTGGCTAAAGAAGGTAGAACTGGACAAATTATTTCTCCGTTATGCTTAGATGTTAAATTCCAAAATTGCTGTAAAAAAACGTAATAAAGTGGAGCATACTCGCCTTCCTCTTCACCAGTTTTAATGCCACCATATGGCCTAGCCATGACTAATCCAAACCCTTCTTCAACTATGCCTAATTTACCCATCACATTTTGCAATTCTTTCCTTGTTTGAAATTTCGATATATCGCCCGGAGTGCAGTATAGATTCTTACGCTCATCTGCCCTTATTTGAGCCTCTCTTCGCCTGGGATCATCTAATGTAATGGCTACACCTCCATCAATTAGTAAATTTCCATCTACATCTCTTTTTTGGATTTTAGAAAGCCAAGATGAAAGTGGAGAAAACAAGTCCAAAACACAATAATGTAATCCTTGAGATCTAAATTCCATGGCCTTCATAAAAACGTGGTCTTTTAAATCTTTTTCTTTAGTTAATTCTTTTAAATCATCGTTATATGGAGATGAGTTATCTCCATAATTCATCCACAAGGGATTGTCCACCATTCCACCCATGTCGTTATCCCCTTTTTCAATTTTTCTCAACTCTTCAGATTCTTTTCTGAATTTACCTAAAGTTGAAAATAGATTAGTTTTTGTACTTTCTGAAGCCGTCATTGTTTTATCCTTCTCTTTTTCTTTGTTCCAACGTTTGTCTATATACTCCGAGTATAGAACTGCCTAACTCCAATTCCTCTCGTGGTTCTGTAAGAATATCTGCAACTTTTTCATTTTCTGGGGTATCTAAATAATCTTTCCAAAAAGATCTATCTCCTGTTTCAATAAACCTTATTAACCCTTCCTCTATTGACTTGAAAATTTCTTCTGGATCTTGATTGATCTTTTTTAGCTCTTTACTAGCGATATCTTTAGCTTCACCTAAAGGTCCGCGGTCAACCTTCATATTTGATATAATATACACATAGCTGGGTTTAAATAGCAAGCTGAAGCATACAAAGGGGCGTAGGTAAATGGTATACCGGAGGTCTCCAAAACCTTTATTGAAGGTTCGATTCCTTCCGCCCCTGCCCGTTTACCTTCTATGATATAATAGGCTCATGGCAGCAAAAACAAAAGAAGTTCAAGATCTTTTTTACACAGAAGAGACCAGAGAGTCAGTAGGGCTAAATAAATTACCTTATCCTGAGCAGGCTAAAGCAATTTTTGAGACATTAAAATTATCTATTAGAGTGCAGGCTAAGGCGCTTGAGGAAATTGACAAAATCATTGAAACTAAATCTAAGGAGTCTTCAGTCTAGAGCTAATTAGTGAGACCTTTTCTATAAATTCATCTTCGCGACTGGTAATTGCTTTAGAAAAATTTACAAAGTCTTCGTCTAATATCTTTTTATTTTCCCTGGCTTTCTCTGAAAAATCTCTGACTCTTTCTTTGATTTCATTACAACAATACGCACTTCCTACTGATTGAGTCGTGATCCCAAAAAGCAGATCAAGGGCTTTATTTAGGCCTTGCTCAACTTCCGTAAGCGACTCTTTATCTGTAATTTGCTTAGATTTTTCAACCAATTCATCAAGCTCAAAACCAACGAGGTGGAGCTTCATTGTGTCATTTCTGAGTTGCTGGCTTAATAAAAAGAATACCTCTGGAATTTTTCCTCTTTCAATTGCAATATCAATTAGGTCTTTATCCTCAATTTCTTTTTGAAATTGTTCAAAAATCCCCAAACGTTCAAATTCCTGGCTGTGTCCCGGATTAAATTTTAATTTTGTCATGCACCGGCAATTATACATGAGCTAGAAAGCTCAAGTATAATAAGGTCAGGAACAGCAAAGCACGATTACGACACTTGGCTTGGTCACGCTCTTCTTTTTGCATTATCACGTCCAGAGCGCGCTGGCAGCGAGACGATTAAAATATATGGCAAGTGGTCAAGAGAGTTTATTCGCTCGTAAATAGAAAAATACTCTGGCATAAGATAGAATAGGGACATGAAGAGAAAAATTATTCGCGGGCTTCTAATTGGCGTAGTTATTGGAGCTTTTTTAAATGCACTTTTCTCCCTCGGTGCCTTTAAGTCCTGGCAAGATAAAATTTCTGATAGCTTATATGTTGCTCACCCACCGCACCCTGACATTGTCATAATTGGAATTGACGATAAATCAATTAATGCAATTGGAAGGTTCCCTTGGAATAGAAATGAATATGCCAAGCTTTTAGACAAGCTCGGAGCAGAGCCAGCGAATAAGCCATATGCCGTTGGAATCGATGTTTCATTTCTAGAAAAAAGTAACGATAATGATGATCAGGCACTAGGCAATTCAATTAAGAAGTTTGGCCCAGTCACAATTTCGGGGGAAATTAATTCTGACCAGCAAATTTTAACTCCACTTCCAGTCATCGGGAAGGATGCAAAGACTGGAATTGCTAATACAATTGCAGATAGTGATGGGATTACAAGATTTGCTCGCATAAAAACTACAAATGGCGAAAGTTCAGAAACTTTCTATAGTTTTGCTTATCAGGTTGCCAAAGATTATTTGACTAGCGCCAACAAGCCATCAGGATTTTTGAATAGTGTCCCGGCCAGGTATCCTGTAATGAGAATTAATTTTATTGGCCGCCCTGGATCATATCCAACTTACCCCTACAACGACGTTCTAAATGGCACAATAGATCCAATTCACTTTAAAAATAAAATTGTTTTAATTGGAGCAACTGCAGCTGACCTTCATGATGACCAAATAACTCCAACTTCATCTGGAGCTGCTCCCATGAGTGGAGTCGAAATTCAAGCCAATGCTTTGCAAACAATCTTAGAAGAAAGATTTATCAACAGTGAATCAAGCCTTACCAGTTTAATAACTTTCTTTGCAATTACAATTATTACATCGATCGCTCTTATTCTTCTTCCAATTATACCGATGATTATAGCTTTCTTTATGATATTACTTATATTTATTGGCTACGTAATCTATTCTTTTGATCACGGCGTAATTAGAAACATAATTTATCCAATACTGGGAATTATTCTGGTAAGTGTTGCAAATATTGGTTACCGCTATTTTTCAGAATTCAGACAAAAAAGATATATTAGGAAAGCTTTTTCGTTTTATCTATCAGAAACAGTCCTTGCTGAAATTCTCTCTCACCCAAACAAACTCAAGCTGGGTGGCGAGAGACGGGAAATTACAGTCTTATTTTCGGATATCGCTGGGTTTACTGGAATTTCAGAAAAAATGGACCCAGAAAAGCTCTCACACATGCTTAATCAATATTTAACAGAGATGACAAGAATTGTTTTTAAATATAACGGAGTCTTGGATAAATATATTGGCGACGCAGTCATGGCTTTCTGGGGAGCCCCGATAAAAGACCCCAATCACGCTTATTTATGCTGCCAAGCAGCTCTTGAAATGCAATCAGCTATTAATGAAATTAAGAAAGACTGGGCATATTCAGGAGTGGAGTTCGGAGTGCGAATTGGCATTAATACCGGAGATATGGTCGTCGGCAATATGGGAAGTGACCAAAGATTTGATTACACGCTTCTTGGAGATAATGTGAACCTTGGATCGCGCTTAGAGGGCATTAATAAAGAATATGGAACCAGTATTATAATTAGTGAAGCAACTTACAAAGAAGTCGAAGATAAAGTGATTGCAAGAAAATTGGATACCGTTGCCGTCAAAGGCAAAGAAAAAGGAATTATAATTTACGAGCTTCGTGGAATTAAGTCTCACGCTGAAGACTGGGAATTTTTGAAAAAATTTGAAGCAGCAAGACATGAATACCAGTTGGGAAATTTCCCGACTTCTTTAGTCTTATTTAAGAAATTGAGTAAAGAATACCCTGGTGATAGCCCAACCAAAATCTATCTAGAGCGTTTACGAATATTATCCAAAGAAAAACCTTCAAAATGGGACGGGGTTTACAGAGCTACCAGTAAATAATTTATTCCTCAATTCTTGAATTCAAAACAAGCTTATATTTTTCCTGATGACCAGGTTTTCCACATCGACTACATCGCTCTTCATATGTTATTCTAGAAGTTTTTTCTTTACCCCAATCTAATTTGCAATCTCTAACTATTTCATTGCCGCAACTTGAACAATCTTTTCCAATTCCAACAACTCCTATTTTAAATATTTCCTGTGTTCTATTTTTTGGTTCAACTTTTAAGTCCATTTCTTTTACAATTTTGTCAAACTCACTTCTTGCCTCTCTTAATTTCAAGTTTCCCTGCACAAATCCAAACGGATTTGGTTTATTAGGTTGCTTCTTAGGAGCTCTTCTACTTCCAGCATGCTCTTTAACTTCCCCCGTTTTGAAATAATGTTTTACATATGGTTTAAAAACATTGACGGCCAATCCAACCCAATCAATAATTTCATTTAAGGCCTTTCTATCGTTAATTTGTCGCTCATCTTCTACAACTTCTCCAGTACCCTTATTGAACCAATTGTAAATTAGTCTTGTTGAATCTTTGCCTACTTTTGAGTGGTGATTTATCCCGTAAAGAATATAAACTGGCATCCTGTCTAAATATCCAGACTTCAGAAAGTGTGTTCCAAATCTTTCAGAAACTAAAATCATTAGTTGTGATTGCCAACTGTCTATCTCCGCCAAAACGGGATTATCTATTTTTCTTTTATTGCCTGTCTTAAGATCTTCAACCAAAAATGTTATTTCTCCATTTTCATCTTCTAAAGTAAGTATGCTATCTGTTCTACAAGTTATTTGGAGTTTGCACTTTAAATTTGCGACCGTTGTAGCTTCTTTGAATCTTCGAAACTTAGAAGTGGCAAAATTTTTTGCAAAATGGGCAGCCAGACGCCTCCCAGGCTCATAAACTAAACTATTAGGCCCTTCGTCATATCTTACTTCTTCCTCAACCTTTACGCTCTTAAGACCAAGGTTTTTGAAAAGTGGCTCCATATCTCCCGGAAATCTATCAATTAAGCCGGGATCTTTATGAAACTCTTTCCAAACTCTCTCAAGTACTTCCAACTTCTCCTCTTCTGTCGCGTTGTCATTAAGAGATAGAGATATTCCTTCTAATGCTTTAAGATATGGAATATTTTTCTCAGGCTTGGTTATTGGAAACGTAGCTTCAATCTCTTCCAAAGTTCCACCTTCCAGAATACTTGCAAAAAGTACAGAAGCCTCATGTAATCCACTACCAACAATAGAAGCAATATAAGTTTTCTCTGGATGTGGAAACCCTGGCGGCTCAATATTATCGTAACCAATCATTTTTAGGCAAAGTGGTATGGCATACTCCCCAAATTGGCTAATACTAAGCCTGGTTCCTTCTTCCTCTTCTCCTTTTTCTTTTCTTCGCAAGTATTCGTCCCATTGTGGAGTAGAAGAAAGCCTGTAGTTTAGTTTGTTAATGTCGAAGGTACGGGGGAACCAATCCTCTAATTCTGGAGATTTTTTTGGGGCTAAGGGAGATGGAATTTTATTAATATTTTCACCATAATTTAAAGATCTTTCTCTAATGCTCAACCATTCAGGTTAACCATGTAGATAGTTTATTAAAAGAGGATCCTTTATCTCATATACAATCAAAAGGGGTCAATTTTAACTTCTTTACATCATCTGTTAAAATACATTCTATAAGGAGGTGTTTTTAATGGTAGTTGTAAAAAAACCAAAAGGAAAGTCTGATGAGTGGCTCATTGCCCAGTTTAGAAAAAAAGTCACGGAGTCCGGCCTTTTAGAAGATTATAGAAACAATACAAGATTTAAAAAAGGTTCCGAAAAGCGTAAAGAGCAAAAATATAGACTTGCTCACATGAGGATGCTTGAAAAAAAGCGAGGCTACTAAATAAAAGCTCTCACAAATTGCGTTCTATGATATTTTGTTAAGCCAAAGTCTTTAATGGCCTTTTGGTGCTCACGGGTGCCATAGCCTTTGTTTCTCCCCCAGCCGTAGCCTAAGTAACTTTTATTTTTACTTAAGCGGAGCATTAATTTGTCTCGCTCTACTTTTGCAGTAATTGAAGCAGCTGCAATTGAAATAGAAATATTATCGCCCTTGATAATTGGCTTTTGATTAATCTTTGATAACCCTTTTACATAAGGCACATAGAAAGCGTCTATCAGTAAGTATTCAATTTTCAGCTCACAATCCATAATTGCCCGTCTAAACGCTTTTTCAGTAGCTTTCACTATTCCCTGCTTATTTATTTCAGAGACCGTTGCCATTCCAATTCCGTACGAAAGACAATTTTCTTTTATCCAAACATTTGCAATTTCTCGCTCATGCGGCTTTAACTTTTTAGAATCATTAATTTTGATATCTCTAATTAATTCTTGATTTTTAAAAACAACACAGCCAGCAAAGACAGGGCCTGCGAGGCACCCTCTTCCCACCTCATCCACCCCACCAATCATACTAAATCCCTTTTTCCACAATTTCTTTTCGAAGCCAAAATCAGGCATCTGCGACATACTTGGCATTTTAGCACCCTATATGATAAAATCTACTTGTTAAATGAATCCAATTAAGTATTTAATCGGAGTTCGAACAGAACTTGCCCAAGTAGTTTGGCCGAAGCCATTAGAAGTAGTAAAACTTACACTTTTGGTTATTGCCATTTCAACTTTGGTCGGTGCGTACGTGGGCCTTCTTGATGTTGGCTTCACTAAATTAATTGGGATCATCATATCAAAATAAAATGGATAGCAAAAAGATTTCAGGGCACATTGTAATTAATGATTCGGCTAACGATAAGGCCAAGTGGTATGTAGTTCATACGGCTTCGGGCCACGAAGTTCGTGTAGCACAGACCTTAAAGCAAAGAATTGAAACTATGGAACTTCGTGAGCAGGTTTTTGAGCTTCTGGTCCCTACTCAAGATAAAGTTATCGTTCGATCTGGTAAAAAAGCTACAGTCAAAGAGAAAATTTTTCCAGGATACTTACTAGTTAAGATGATTTTAAATGATAATGTTTGGCTTGCAATTCGCACGACTCCTGGAATTACAGGTTTCGTTGGAGCAGGAAATAAACCAACTCCTCTTATGGACTCAGAAGTATTAAATATTCAAAAGTTCGTTTCATCCCCAGCTCCTCGCTACAAAGCCAAGTTATCAGTTGGAGAAGCCGTCAAAATTACAGATGGGCCATTTACAGATTTTCTTGGCACAATTCATGAAATTGATGATGAAAAAGGAAAAGTTAAAGTGCTTGTTAGTATTTTTGGCCGCGAAACCCCGGTTGAGCTAGACTTCTTGCAAGTATCTAAGGTTTAAGATAAAGTGAACGAAATGGCAGAGAGTCAAGGAAATGGTGAAATTCAGATTGATGAACATAGCCACAAAATAGAAACCAAGGCCGAACTTCCTAGTGGGCCAGATAGAATTTTATTTAATCTAGGCCATACCCCATATCTACGAACTGCAGGCTTAGTAGAACCAAAAGATTTATATTATATTGCTAGAATCGATCCAAAAACGGGACTAAAAACTTACGACTTTCCATATTCAAGTATTAAAGTTAGTGACTTTGTAGCAAATGAAAATCTTAAAAAAAATAAACCCGTCCCATATCTGAATATAAGAAAGGAGTTATCGACAAAACAAGCTCAGACAGTAGTTTTTGAAGCTTTATATCAGGAAATGGGTCAGACAACAGACGTATTAACCACTCTTAATAACGTAAAAGACCAACTTCCTCAAGGAGCAACTAAAACAGGAACAATGTTCTCAGAAAAATACTTCCAACTAATATTTAATGATTTGGGAAACAGAATCACACAAGAATATGATCAAGCTTTGGCTGCAAAAAAAATAGTAGCTGTTCTTACTGCAAATTCCAGAGAACGAAACTTGACAAAAGAGTTTGTAGATAAGATTTTAAGTGATGAAAAAGGTGAAATGATAGGCTTAGAAACAAAAATAAGAAAAGCGCAGGAATTAGAAAAAGAGATTAGAGGCTTTAGGGCTGCTTAGAAAACATTTTCTTTAGAGATACTGAAAAATATACTTCGTCAGTTGTTCTTTTAACCACAAAATCAGCTTTCTCACATTCATCTAATCTTTCATTCTCAAAAAGCACAGATGTATGAAACTCAATGTCTGGGAAAAGAGTTTTTAACTTATTTACTTCTTTTACTGTTGAGCCGTCTTTATTTTCATTAGAAACGATAAGGATATTTTTCCCAGAATAAACTTTGTCTTTAAAAAGCTCACTAATAACCTTGGGGCGAGTGAGGCTGCCAATAATGGATGCCAAAAATTCACTTTCCTTATCAAAGAGAATCATATCCGGATTAATGGCATATACATCACTAATCCTATCTGCTAATTCTGCTGCCATGAAGTAATATTCTACTTTCCCGACCCCAATGAGCCTTTTTCCATCAACTTCCATTTCAGGGAACCGATAATCCCAAACTGATTCGAATTCACTAGACATAGAAAATATTTTAACACGAAGATGTAAGAAGTTACTCTTCAGAAGGCTTAAAGATATCCCTATGTCTTATAACCATCTCATTCACTAGCGTAGTTGTTTTTCCAGTCTTTTTTGCAACATCCTCTTCTTTCTTAAGTATTTCATCAAAGGCACTTTGGGCTGAATTAAATGCCAATTTAGCCTCTTCGGTTCCTTCGTAAAGTTTTTTAACTGCTATAAAACCTTCAGTCACTAATTGTTCAAGCACTTCAGGCTCAATTTTTTTCATTTCCCACAAACCAACAGTTGAGATAACTTTTGCAAGATTTGTCCTAACGTCATTATCCATCCTTTGAGGCCTTTCCATATCTTTATGCGAGTCATAATGTGCCTTCAAACCCCATCTTTGAATAGATTCAGTTACTCTAGCATCAATATTTTCTAGACTATCTTGATTTCCTTCTGACATATGATTTGATCAACACAAACATTCTATGCTATACTAGGTTACCTCGCAAGTATGTGAGGGAGATTTTTATCGCAATGGCAAAAGTAAAAACAGTAGTTAAACTAAATCTTCAAGCAGGCAGTGCAACTCCTGCTCCTCCCGTCGGAACAGCTCTAGGGCAACACGGAGTTTCCATCATGGACTTTGTAAAGCAATATAACGATAAAACCGCTTCTATGAAGGGTAATGTTGTCCCTGCTGTTATTACCATCTACGAGGACAGAACCTTCACTTTTGAGATAAAAATGGCTCCAGTTGCTGATATGATTAAAAAGAAATTAGGAATTGAAAAAGGGTCAGGAACTACACCAAGAGAAATCGCAGGAACACTAACAAGGGCCCAACTTGAAGAAATTGCCAAGGAAAAAATGAAAGATTTAAATACAGAAGACCTGGAAGCTGCTAAGAAAATCGTTGCTGGGACAGCCAGAAGTATGGGGGTAAAAATAGAATGAACGTACCTGATGCCATTAAAGAAGTAAAAAGCAAAGCTCACGCCAAGTTTGACGAGACGATGGAATTACACGCTACTCTTAGAAAACAAGGGCTTTCAGTCCAAGTTGCACTACCCTACGCTTCCGGAAAAACCAAAAAAATTGAAGTGGCCGATGAAGAAACTATCAAGAAACTGGAAACAGGCAAGGTTGATTTTGATATCTTGCTCTCAACTGCTGAAATGATGCCTAAATTAGTTAAGTTTGCAAAAATATTAGGTCCAAAGGGACTTATGCCAAATCCTAAAAATGGAACAATTATAAAAAGTGCTAGCGACGCCAAGAATTTCTCGGCAAATACAAAAACAATCAAAACTGAAAAAGATACACCACTCGTGCATACAACGTTTGGAAAAGTCAGCCAAAAGGATGAAGAATTAAATAAAAATCTTGATGCAATTTTGGAAGCCTTGGGCAAAAAGCAAATCGTCAAGGCCTCAATTAAGGCTACAATGAGCCCTTCTGTGAAGCTGAGTATTTCCTAAGCTGGTATAATTTTCTTATGTCCCTAATAGAAATTAAAGAAATAATACCAATTCCCAGTTCTTTAATTCCCCAGTCTGAACCGATAGCAATAATCAATAGAGATTCTGAGGGTAATCTAATTGTAGTAAGTCATAATATAAATCAAGTCATGAATATATCAATTCCTGAAGACCTAGAGTCGGCTCATGATAGGCTTTATGAATATTTGGACAAAAAACGAGGCAACCCCATAAATATAATTAGCTTTGTTATTGAATCACCACATAAAACACTTGGTTACACATTCATATCCAAGAAAGACTCAAAAACAATTTGGATAATTAATCCTCTTTAACGTTTTATTTTTTCTGAAGATTTAGATACCTCATTAATTCGAGTGCCAGAATCAACTTTTACAGGTCGGGCAACGCCAATTGATGGGTTCTTAGCCTCATAGTTGGCAATTATAGTCTGGGTCGTTCTTGCTTTTCGTATCTCACTTATATTGGCGCCTTTTGGAGTAGCCTTAGGAGCTACGAGCTGATCTAACGATGGTTCTTCCATAATCTCAATCGGCTTTATGGAAATATCTTTCCCTTCACTGGTTCTAGCCATACTAACAAAAGCATTATGTATCATATCCCCAGAAATACCAATATTCTCCATACTGGTTCTAATCTCGCGTAAAGCCTTTTCCTGGACGCCAACCTGAGCCTCAATCTGCTTTAGAGAATTATCAAACTCTTCCTGTCTCGTCTTTGCTATTGCCTTGGCATTCTCTCTCTGAGGAAGAGGAATATTTTTTTCAGTTGTAGTGTCCATTGCTACTGCCTTCATGGTAACACTATTTTGTCTATTTTCAAATTCCATGGCTCAAGTATATAAAATAAAGTCAAATTTGTCAAGTTATTATAGGGTACTTTACCTTAGTTTCATTTAAAGCGCGAGTTCTCCAAAAGAGTATCCAAAAGTTTCCCCGTATCCCCTGTCGAACCTGTTTCTTCGAGTAACCTAAACATATTATGAAGCTTAACTCTATCAGAAATATCTAGGCTATATTTCCCTAGAAATTCAACCCTTTTATCTTTATCCTCATACAATTCTGTCAGAAAGTCATGCAAAGCCATTGACACACTCTTAAGCAAATCTTTCTCTTTGGGATCGTACTTTCTGGGTAGATTAGCGAGAATTGCTTCCGCAAGCTTATTTTGACCCGCTTCGCGCTCTATAGGCATATTTGCAGATTCTACCAAAAAGTGATACCATACATCTACCTAAGAAAGTGTGTTTGAGGATTTTTCCTCAGTAATTCGCACCGAGGCCTATGTTAAAATCCGACAAACCCAAGATAGTAGCTGAGTTACAAGAGAAGCTCCAATCCGCCAAATCCGTTAATTTCATTGATTTTACAGGCATGGACATTAAGTCCCAGCAAGCTCTTAAGCGTGAGTTAAAAGCCGCTGATTCTGTCATGCTTGTAGCCAAGAATACCCTACTAAAGCTCGCAAGCAAGGCTGCAAAGCTACCAAGTGAGGTCCTAGAGGATGCTATATTAAGGGGCCAAACCGCAGTTATTTTAGCTTCTAATGATCCAGTAGCCCCAATTCAGGTAATTGGAAAGTTTAGTAAACTCACCAACACTCCCCAATTTAAGGCCGGAGTTATAGAAGGCATATTCCAAAACAAAGATGGCTTAATTGCAATTTCTAAGCTTCCAAGTAAGGAAGTTTTAGTTGGCCAAACTGTGGGCAATATTGCAAGCCCAATGTATATGTTAATTTCTAATCTAGAAGGCACAATTCAAGAATTAATAGGCACGATAAGTGCGAAGGTGGGGTGATTTATATGGCAGAAGGAAAAAAGATTGAAAAAATAGTAGAAGATATCGCAGGACTTACAGTATTGGAATTGTCTGAGCTGAATAAGGCATTACAAGACAAGCTTGGAGTAACTCCTATGTCTATGGCAGCACCAGCAGCCGCAGCAGGAGCCGCCGCAGAAGCAGCACCAGCAGCAGGTGGAACTCAAACTGTAGTTATAACAAATGCAGGAGCTAATAAAATTGCAGTTATCAAAGCTTTAAGAGAAATAAATCAGAACCTTGGACTTCAAGAAGCAAAGGCAATGACTGAAACTCTTCCAGCCGAGGTATTGAAAGATGCAAAGGCAGAAGATGTTAAAAGTGCATCTGAGAAGCTAAAAGCTGCAGGAGCAACAGTAGAGCTTAAATAATCAAAAGCCCGCTAGTTCTAATTAAATTTAGTAAGGCGGGTTTTTTGATGGATTAAACTGACTTAGATTTTACATATTTCCAAGCATCAGCTGGAAATCCTGGAGGAAATGGATGATTTGGGCTTGGCTCATACTTCCCTTCTGCCCATAATTTCCCTTTCGAGACACGTCTTTCTGTTTGCCTTTTAAAATCATCAAAACTTTTAACACCTGCGGCATATGCAGTTAATTCACCAAAAAACTGAAGGGAACCAGAAAACTTAGTATTAATTTCATCAAATTTCCCCGTTTTGGGATCATGTAAAGTAGGAAATTCTCTACCAACTTTTTTTTCGCTTGCTGGAATGAATTCATTCATAATCCATTTTTTAATCTCGGCAGTTCTGGTTTCACCCCAAACCGCAATCATTCCTGGCTTCTTATTGACATTAGAATACTTGGCAAGCGATTCCCGTGCTGCATCAGATATTTCAAAATTTGCCCCGTACTCAGAGAGGACGCCTCGAAGTAACATTGGATCCATCTCACCAACCACCCCATTATTTGATATTTCTTGAATCCAATTATCAACTACTACTAATCTTTCTTCAAATGGTCTGTCTTTGCCTTGATCTGTCATATTTTTGCCAATTTCTGCTTGAAGTTTAGCACTAACTCGCTCAAAAATCTATCTCTTGCCTTCATTTCCCAGCCTGGAAAACCGATCGTATCGTTTATTTCAAAAATATATGGCTTCCCGTCCATAATTCCAAAGTCGATGCTATAGATTGGATTGTCATATTTTTCATAAAAAGATCGAGAAACCTTGGCTACTATTTTCTTAATTTCTTCAGGGACTTTTGCGTAATCGAGTTCATCAATACTGCCTCCCCTTGCAACATTGGCTTCATATGTGCCCTCCTTAGGAGCTCTCACATGACACCAAACAGGCTTATTATTTACGATCACAACTCTTAAGTCATGCCTTCCAGAAGTGACTCCAGGAATTCCCTCTTTCGTGTCAATAAACTCTTGAACTATGTAATCTATATTATCCCGTTTAAAGCCTAAAGCCTCACTTTTTGATCCAATAAATATTCCGTTTCCTTTAAGACCGTTAATTGGTTTTAAAACAACAATATTTGTTTTGATATTATTTAGGATTTTTTCAAGATCAGTATCTCCTTTGGGTAGAAGAAAAGTTTTAGCCATATGTGGCTTTAATTCTCTATATTGCTCCCACTTATTCCAACAAAGTTTTTTAAATTCCAAATTGTCTATGACAATCAGTTCTTCGTTTTGAGGCGGGAATTTAAGATAAGCAGTTCTATCATAAACTATATTCATGCGGACTGGAGTTTTAACTGGTGTAAGTTTGTCGTTCTCATATTTCCAACTACCCACAAAAACTCCATCTTTTTTATAGGTTTTTCTGGTCAAAATGTATGTTTCCCAGCCTTCATTCTGGCAAAATTCAAGAAGCCTTAAATACACTCTTCTTTTGGCAATAATTCTCTCTAATGGATTATTTCCAACAAATTCTTTTGAAAAGCAGATACCAAATCTGATCATTATTTTTGCAGCTCGTGGGTGAAAAATTTGGCCAAATTGGCAAGTTCTGGAGAAATTTTTGTGTCATATGTAAGCCCTGGTCCTCTATTTACTTCTAAAAGCCATCTATTACCTTTTTTATCAACCATGACATCAACCCCTGCTAATTGGATTTCTAAAACCTTAGCTGCTTCAATTGAAATTTTTTTAATATCGTCTGGCATCTTACTAATATCGATAAATTCTTCACGAGCCCCCAAGGCTACATTGCTCCTAAATTCATTTGGATCAGTTCTAATCTTTTGCTCATATGCTCCAATTGTCTCCTTCATTACAAGAATTCGATACTCTTCATCGCTCTCAACAAACTTTTGAAACATAAATTCATGATTTCTGCCATCTTTCGACTGCTTGGGTAATTTTTCAAAATCACTTTTCTCTTTTACCAGGAAGACACCATGTCCCCTTTGAGTTCCAAGTTCCTTGGCAACAACAGGTAAACCAAGGGAGCTGATTATTTGATCTTTATATAAATCAATGTGAGTTTGGAAACAAAAGAATGATGGGATTGTAGGTACTCCAGCGAGAGAAAGCCTGAGATATGAAGTGAATTTGCTTCCTAGAGAGCCAATATTATTAAAAGCTGTATCGAAATACTTTATTTTTAGGTGGTTAAGAACTACAGCCAAGGTTGCAGCAGAAATAGCATAATCGCTACCTGCACGACGAAAATAAACAAGGTCAAAATCCGTAATCTTTTTATCAATCCCTGTAATATTTACTATGACTTTCTTCCCATTAACCTCATAAGTTAAATCGGCAAACCTAGCAATTGCTATATTGGCATTGGGAATATTCTTAGCCAAATACTCAGCAAATATTTCCTTTTTCTCCCCCAATCTATCAACTAAAATTAAAAGATTTCCCATAGTTTATTTCTGACCTCCTGATTTTACCAGAAAACCTTCCAAATCGCGCCTACCAATAATCACTTGAGTCCGAAGGTTGCCACGATTTGCAACTGATGCAATTGTATTAATCCTTCTTCCAGCTAGATAAAAAATTATATTTACCACCTTCCTTTTTTCTTCACCGAGGGAACTTTTATAAGTCTTGGTCCATAAAACGTTACTTATTTTATTAAGGCCCAGTTGATCTGCAAGAGATTTATCAATCGATGTTTTCCAAGCCCCTGTATCAATTTTTGCTCTAACTTCCATCTTCTCGCCCTTGCTACTAAGAATTTTTATATTTTCCCAAATTCCAATAGTCTTTACTCCCTCCTCAGCTGCAACCCGATCTGCAAAGCGTTCAGCAAATAAGGCTTTTGCAATCTTTACTCCATGCTCGGGATCGCGTACCACAAGGTCATCAACGCGCTCCAGGCGCTTTTTAAGGCCTGCCATATTGGCTAATTGGATCTTGAGGCCTGGCTGGGCATTAAGCTCCAAGACCATTGGCCCTTTGTCAGGATGCAAAACAATATCCACTCCAGCATAACCTAAACCCGATGCCATGGCTGCACTAACCGCAGTTTCAAGAATTTTTGTCCAAGTAGGAATTTTAATGCCATGAAGCTTGCGACTAGTTTCCGGCTTATATTTAATTAAGTTCCCATGCCAAATGGCCTTCGTTGTAATTCCTGTTGCGATATCGATACCAGCTGCTATTGCTCCTTGGAAAAGATTGGCTCTGCCACCAGACTCTTTTGTGGGGAGTCTTAACATCGCCATAACGGGAACTTTATTAAAAACGATTACACGAATATCAGGCGTCCCCCGGTAAGCATATTTTCTAAAAGCATTATGGCGCCCTACGTATTCTTGGATAAAAGCAACATCCGGAACATTTCCCAGGCTATACGCGCCTTCCATAATATCCAAAACATTTAATTTCAGATCATCTGCGGTTACCTTTTGTCTTTGAGTTGTGATCCAGCCTGTTCCATCCTTGGATTTTTTCTTTACGACTATAATTCCCTCTCCTCCAAAGCCACGGCTTGGCTTTAACGCGAACGCGTTGGGAAGCGTGTTCCAATCAAAATCAAAAATATCATGAGGCTCCCTGAATTTTTTAATGATAAGCGGTGTGGGAATGCCAGCACGCTTAAATGTCTTAAACATTATAACTTTCGAGTCCGCAATACGGCGGGCACGAGACGAATTAAAGGGCGTCAAAAACAGTTGCGAACGAGCATTAAGCCCTAAGATGTTGGAGATTTTCATTTTTAACTATTAATTAGCTTCCTGAATCGCCAAAATTCTAAAAACCTAAGTCCAATGTACTTTCCAAGTATAAAATCAAAAACGGCAACTGAGAGAAGAAGCGCTTCTGGGTGAAGTATTGCCAATTCCTGTAATGGAATAAACGACAAAATAACATAGGAAGACAAAGCTAAAATCAAGGTTTCAGTAGTTAAGCTAATTGCAGTTCTGACTGATTTACCAAGCTGAACTCGAGTAAAGTCTTCTGCAAGTAAAATTAAAATGAATAGCGGAAAAATCGAAATTGTAGTAAAACTTAGGGCCGTTACGGCTGGGGCCAAAAGTAGTACTCCTAAAACAGCTATGACAACAGCCCATAAAATTAGTGCCATACGTGGTAAATACTGCAAACGAATTTTAGTTTCCCGAAGAGTAACGCGCACAAATATTGAAACCCCTACTATCAAAAGAAACAATGCTATTCCCATGACAGGCCCGATTGCAATAAATACGACCGACAAGGCAGCCGGCAAAAAAATTCCAAAGCTTCGAATCCCAATTACATGCCTACTTCCTGCTATAAAAGCAGCTACAACAGGCAAAAGTAAGAGTAACACAATTGTATTTGCAGAGACTCCCCCAGCAATCGCAGCACGAATCGAATACTTAACCGGGTTTGCCCAGACAGGGCCAAGAACTTGATTAGCTAAGAGCTCTTCTAAAAATCCTGGCATGAATAAATTATACCTTTTTTTATTGAGTCAAGATACTAAAATTGAAGAGTTAGCTATTCTTTAGCTTGAATTCCTAGCATCCAAAGGACTGCTTCTTTTTTATATCTACGATCGCCTCTGGAGTTTATTCTAATTGGAGTTAATTTCCCACGCTTTCCCCACCTTTTGATGGTTAAAACTGAGACGCGTAATAAATCTGCAACCTCTCGAACTGTTAATAAATCTGGAAGATCTTCTAGTTTGATTTTCTTTTTTGTACTCTGATCCATTTCAATATTGTTGTGTGCCTAAGCATTAGCTTAGTTAATCAAACAATAACAAAGGGGTACAAGTGTTGTCAATGGCCATTTAGCAAAAATTAAGAAGAATTTTTAGGCAACACGGTCTTTAAGGGCTTTATAATACAACTCAAGGTACTCCTTGGCATTTTTCCAGTGCAATTCCCCTGCTCCTTCTTGAGCCAAATCACGCTCGCGGCTGGCCATCAAGCGTAGGTGAGCAGCTTTAGCAGCTTGAAGGTCTGAAATTCTATAAGTTTCAGCTAATAAATTTCTTCCTAACTCCTGGGTCTCTCCTCCAAGGTATTCTCCACTTTTCATTTTTTGCCACAATTTGATTTCCAGTGAAGCCGCAATTGAAGGCTCAAAGGCAAGCTTTACCTCGTCTTTGATTAATTTATAGAATTTCTTCAATTTAACTCCTGCTTTATGCCATTTGCTGTCTTGCCCCTCAAGTAATGCTGCTGCCATTAAGTATGCAGCTTCTTTTGCAAGCTTTGAAGAAAGACCAAACTGTTCCTTCATGTGGGAAATTGCATATTGGCTAAATTTAGTTCCAGCTGGAATTTTTTGTAGTCTCCACCAGGCTATCTCAAACTTGGCAGCAACTGTAGGCCTAAACTTTAAGTGCTCAACTGTATCATTTCCACCAAACCTGCGCCTGCGGCGTGAGTAATCCAAAATTGCTTCAATTAATTTCTCTGGAGTAAAGTCCGGAAGATGGTCAGATTCCCAATATATTTCTGCATAAGTCATTTGCCAAGGAAGAAGTCCGCTTGTCCTCTGCTCTCCCGAGGGACGGATAAATAAATCCACATATGGATAAGGCTGATTACCAGTATCCAAATACTTTGCAAATAATTCCTCACTCAAATCCTCAGGCTTGATATTGTCATTAATAATTTTCTTCGTTGCTCTAACTATTTCATCTCTTCCTCCATAATCAAGAGCAATATTTAAAACATGTTTTTTATAATCTCTGGTTTTTTCTTCAAGAGTACTTATTCCTTCTATTAAAGCCTTGGGAAGCCTATCTTTACGTCCCAGGTGGACTAATCTTACTTGGTCTTTTTCAGCCTCTTTTTCAAATTCTAAAATAAACTTCTTAAGAAGCCTCATTATTTGCTCAATTTCTTCTTTCGGTCTGTCCCAATTCTCAGTTGAAAAACCCCATAAAGTTATAGTATGGACCCCTAGGTCTCTTGCAGCTTTTGCTACTGCCTTGGCAGCATTAAAACCCATCCTATGCCCCTCCCACGGATGAAGGCCACGGGCACGAGCCCACCTACGATTACCATCTAAAATAATTGCAATGTGGTCAGGGACTTGTGTGCCAGAGGGAAGTGTAATTTTCACAGGCATACCAAAGATTATATCACAAGCTCAGCAATCTCTGTCCACAGTGGATCAGTTGCAGCATATACTTTAAGTTCTTTAATTCTTTCCATTAGCACCGGCCTAGTACTCTCAAAATGTAGCTCTTGTAATGCAGTAGGAATTCTTGTTAGAAATGCTTTTTTATATTTATTTTGAACTTCCTGGGTCATCTCACCTTTTTTGACAGCTTCGGTTACATGCTTAATTCTGTCTACTGAAGCATATTCAAGCTTATCAGCATCATACAAAACTTGTGCTTCCAGACTTTCCTGTCCTTCTCCAAAAGAATGAGAGTTTTTGATATTGAGGACTTTTTTGACAAACTTCTCATCAGCACCGGATTTCTTAAGAATACCTGTTAAAATTTCATCATTTTCATTAGGAGCATTTCTTTTGTAATCGTGCCACCAGGCTGCAATCAGAAGCGCATCTATATCAACAACAAGTTTCTCATCACGAACAATATCTAAACAATTTTTAACTACTGCCAAATGATGATAATAATCATGCCCTGCATCAAAAGGGTCGACTTTAAGCCTTTTTTGCGCTTCAGACAACGCAAACTCCACAACATCTTTCATTAATAATATTATAACAGTTGAAGCAATTTACTGAACTATTACTGACACCTCGGCGGTTATGTAGTAAGCTGAACCACCTCTAATAGGAGCAATTGCGAAATAGACTCTTTGTCCTCTTGGCAATAATCCAACTGTGAAACTGTAACTATTTACTCCTGCTGTTGTTGAAACCGCGTTTAACGCCCCCCATTGATACATGCCAGGCTTTGTGCCAAATACGACGTGCCAACCAGTTGTGTCTGGGAAAAATTCATTCCAATTGAGTTGCACTTTACCATTGCCCACAGCCTTCGCTGTAAGTAAATTCCTTCCGATTGGACCAGCTGTAACAGCAGGAGATGTAACAGAGCTTGCTGCCATGGTTGAAACTTCGGCTCCTGCTTCCCACCCTACTGAGACGTTCCCGGTCCAAATTCTCTCAAGTACAAAGTAATATGTCTGTCCTGGTACCAAGTTTGAAATTGTATAATTCGCAATGTAACCAATATGATCTGCCAAATAGATATAATTTCCAGAAGAAGTTCCATAATGAATTGAATAATTTTCTCCAGTCAAGCTAACTCTTGCCCACTCCAAAGTGACTTGCCCTTTTCCTGGGCCAGAATAAGCTCTAAGGCCGTTACTACCAACTGGACCAGCTGTTGCTGCTTTTGTGTTTGTTGGATTAACTAAAAACAAAAACGAACAAATCGAGAAAGCGATTAAAGTTAGTAATTTCTTATTCATAGTCAATTATTCTCATCTACCTCTAAGGTTGTCAATAGCCAATTCAAAAACTAAACAAAGAACGCACAAATTGCCAGAAACTAAGCTCAATTTTTGCTCCTTTAACTTTCTTATCTTTACTATCTTTTTTGGTAGAAGTGGTTGTGTTGGTCGTTGTCGTAGTGGTGGTTGTATTAGTTGTAGTTGTGGTATTACTTGTACCGGTTGTCCCTGTATCACCACTTATAGTAGTCCCAGTATTGGTACCAGTTCCCCCACTTGTCGTGGTATTTGTTGTAGTCGAAAAAGAGGGAGAGTTATTAGAAGTATTAGTTACAACATCAGTTGATGTTGGTACAAATGGTTGCCCTGCTGCTTGTTTTATTTCATCGTGGGCAGCTGTAACAGCATTAGTTGTACTTGCCTGGACTGTTATATATTGTGCTTCTTTACCCTTTTTAGGAACAAGAGCAAAATAGTACTGCTTTCTAGGATCTAAGCTCTTTACTGCAAATGAAGTAACATCTCCCAAGTTTTGAGCACCATACTGAAGCTTTCCAGGTTCTGTCCCATATACAATGTCGTAATTATTTACATCCTTATATACTTTCTTCCAAGATAATATTACTTCCCCCACTGCCGCTCTTTTAACTGATAATTGATGAAGTCCTACTCCATTAGACTTAATGTTTGATGCAGATTGATCAGTTATTTTATCGTTTGCTACTAGTGAGATTAGCGTTCCTGGTAACTTAGCCACCCCTGTCTTCGAAACTGCTGATAGGCTAAATCCTGCTGGAAGAGCAACACTACTCTTAACCACCGAGAGAGCAAAGTAATATTGAGTTCCTGGATTTAAATAGCCAACTGTATAACTAATTTGCTTGCCAATTGTAACATTGCCATCAATATTCAAAGCGCTAAATTGAGATTTATTATTTTGTGGGCCATATACTATATGATAGTTAGTAGCATCTGAGACTGACTTCTTCCAGCTAAGGGTTACTTCTCCAGGATTAGTTCCAGTTGAGGCTGAAAAGGCTTCCTGAGCATTTGCTCTCCCTGAGCCTAGAAACAAAGCAATTATTGCTAAAATAGAAGCCAAGACAAATTGGGCAGAATACTTTTTCATAGTTCTAGTATTCGGCCATAAAGAAGGCTGTGTCAATGGCCATTTAGCTTAGATTTTATAACTAAAATGGGAAAAACAACGACAGCATTAAAAATCCTTTTGAGCCTCTTGGGCTCGTGCCCCAATCTCCATAGCCACTCTAAACCTAGCTCACTAATCCACTTTGGTGGCAAATTTACCTCTCCCGCCAAATAATCAAATGATCCCCCTACTTCCATAGCACCGATCACTTTTAATTTTGGTAGCCAAATACTCATCCACTTTTGCTCTTTTGGAGTTCCAAAAGCTACGTATAGTATATGGGGTGCAAACTCGTTAATTCTCTTTACAACATCAGACTGTATATTAATATCAGCTTCTGATACAGGCATGGCCTCGTTATCTAATTTTGGCCCACTTATGCCATCTATTTTGATGGCTGGAAACTTGTTTTTAATCTCCTTAATTGCTTTTTGGTTAACGATCTCTCTTCCCCCTAATAAAAACACTTTCCATTTTTCGCGGCTTGCAAGCTTTAAAATATCAATCATTAATTCCCTTCCTTTAATGATTTTTAGGTCCTCGCCTTGAAGTTTGGCAGCAAATTTAAGCCCTACCCCATCCGGTATCGAAATATGGGCTAGCCTCAAACTATGAGCTAGTTCAGGATCAGATTGGGCCATTACTATTATTTCAGGGTTTGGAGTAACTATATAGAACTGTATCTTTCTCGATATCTTTTCCTTAACAGCATTTAGCACTTCGGTTTCGTTAGTGCTATCAAGCCTGACTCCTAGGATATTGACGTGTTTTTGGGCAAAATTGTAGTGCTTTTCACTATTTGTTTTCATAGAACTTCTTATTGTAGCATTTTTATTAACAAATTTATTAAAAAATTTTGTGCTAAAAAATATAAAAACTTAAAAATTTACAAAATCCTCTAATTTTGGAAACTATACTATAGTTCTTAATTTACTATATACCTAGACGTTTTAAAATTAAGTGTCAATAATCGTCCGTTTGTGTACAATTTATCCTCAAAATCTAGCTTCTATTTTACACTTCACCCACAAACAATAAACAAATGCAGTCTAATGAATATTAAATATTACAGGTCACCTTTTGGTGGTAATATTCCTTCTCCAAAGCTCAATATTTTCTAATACCATCCCAGTTCCACGAACCACACAATACAAAGCTTCCTCAGCAACGTGTGCCGGGACTCCAGTTTCTTCAGTCATTAATTTATCAAAATTTCGTAGTAACGACGTCCCCCCACTCATCACAATTCCTTTATCAATAATGTCAGCAGCTAACTCAGGCGGGGTGTCTTCCAATACTGCTTTAACTCCTCCTATTATTTGAAGAAGGGCCGGACGAATTGCTTCCGTAATCTCACTAGATGTAATCACAATGCTTCGTGGAAGCCCAAAGACCAAGTCCCGACCTGAAATTTCCATTTTCTCTTCCTTAGGGAGAATTATTGCTGAAGCAAGTTTTATTTTAATATCTTCTGCAGTTTGATCTCCAACAATAAGATTGTGTTTTTTCTTCAAGTACCCCTGAACAGCTTCATCAATTTTATTCCCAGCTAAGCGAACGCTTTTGTGAACTACTACTCCACCCAGAGAAATCACAGCCGCTTCGGCTGAGCCCCCACCAATGTCTACTATCATGTGCCCACTGGCCGCTGTAACCGGAATATTGGCTCCAATTGCAGCTGCTAACGGCTCATCAATGAGATATGCGTGCCCTGCTCCTGCTGCCATAGTGGCATCTAGTGCAGCGCGTCTTTCAACTTGAGTGCAGCCAGCTGGAACACAAACCATGACATCCGGCTTAAAAAGAAAGACTCTCCCGCAAACTTTATTAATGAAGTACTTAAGCATCGCTTCAGTCACCTGATAATCCGCAATCACACCATCTTTCATTGGTCGCATTGCAATTAGGGCTTCTGGAGTCCTCCCCATCATTTGCTTGGCCTCCTCACCAACTGCAACAACCTTATTTGTGTCACTCGTAATGGCTACAACTGTTGGCTCATTAGTTACAATTCCAACCCCAGGCACCCAGACTAAAGTATTGGCAGTTCCTAAGTCGATTGCAATTCTTTTACGCATAATTATCCTATGCATTGTAGCCAATTTTTTTATATAATGATAGAGACCTATGACAAAACTAAGGCTATTGGTATTCCTACTGACGATTGTTGTGGTGGGAACAATCGGGACAGTTGCCATTTTTTATGCAAGGGGCTATAGACTAAATAAAAATACAATTACCCCAAATGGACTTTTTGTCGCTAATTCAGATCCAACTGGAGCTCAGCTTCTAGTCAATAATGAGCTTAAGAGCGCTACAAACGCAACCGTCACTCTCCCCCCAGGAGTGTATGACGTAACGATCAAAAAAGATGGCTATATCCCATGGAAGAAGCGCATCGCAATCGAAAAAGAAATTGTAACCGAAGTTGATTCATCTTTATTTCCTATTGCTCCGTCTCTTTCTGCAATTACCTTTTCAGGCGCCAGTAAGCCAGCAATCTCTGACGATTACTCCAAAATTGCCTATGCCGATAGCGTTGGGCTTTGGGTAATAGAGACCATTAATTTGCCTTTGGGATTTTCAAGGCAGCCCTTGAAGATTACCGATGGAGACTTAACAAGTATGAGCTTTACCTGGTCTCCTGATGGAAGGCAGATTTTGATAACTGGTAAAAGTGTTGCCTACTTGCTTGACGCTTCCAAATTTACCTCTCAAACTCAGAAAGTAAATATTTTCGATACTCTCAATAAAACGAGGGCCGATTGGAAAGATATAGTAGATAAACAGAATAATTCACTATTGGGGAAGCTCCCAGATGACATAAAAACAATTTTTAACCTGAAAACTGCTGATGTTAAATTCTCTCCAGATGAAACAAAGATCTTGTATACGGCCAGCAGTTCAGCTTCAATTCCAACAGGGTTAATTAGCCCTCTTCCTGGGTCATCATCCCAATCTCAAAGCAGAGACATCAAAAAAGATCATAAATATGTTTATGATATCAAGGAAGATCGTAATTTTGAGATTACAGATATTGATAGCAATGTTTACTGGTTCCCAACCTCAAGAAATCTACTAATTCCTCAGAAAGATAAAGTCGTCATAGCTGACTACGATAATACCAATAAGCAAGTTGTATATGCTGGAGCTTATTTAGCTCCTAACGCTTTCCCCACTCCAAATACCAATAGAATTTTTATAGTGACTAACTTAGGTGCCAAAGATTCCCCTCCAAACTTGTATTCTTTGAACTTGAAGTAGTAGATCGTGTAAAATACAGCTAAGTCCTCGTAGTTCAACGGATAGAATAGAGGTTTCCTAAACCTTTGATCCAAGTTCGATTCTTGGCGAGGACACATAATGGCTAAGCTTAAATATTTCAAATCCAGAAATGGAAACATTCCCCTCCCAGTCTTCTTCCCAGATGCAACCCGCGCCGTACTTAAAACCCTAGATAGCGTTGATATTGAAAACACCAAAACTCCTGGAATTCTTGTAAACACCTATCACTTATACAAGGATCTTGGAAAGAGAGTCATTAAAGAACATAAAGGCGTGCGTAACTTCATGAATTGGAAAGGTGGCTTGATCTCAGACTCGGGTGGATTTCAGATAAATACACTCGGCTCAAAAGTTACTGACCTTTTGACTCCCGAATCCTCAATTGATTTTCAAGTTGCCCTGGATACTGACATGGTAGTTGTTTTTGATGACTTCACTCCACCAACGGCTTCAAGGGCGGAGGCAGAAATTAGCGTAGATAATACGCTTAAATGGGCACAAAGGAGTAAAGATGAATTTGAGAAATTGACTAAAGGCAAGAAAGACAAGCCATATATCTTGGGAGTTGCCCAGGGCGGGAAATATCAGGATTTAAGAACATATTGCACCAAGGAACTCGTTAAAATTGGCTTTGACGGAATTGGATATGGTGGCTGGCCTATCCGCCAGCTCCCGGACGGGAAGAGTGAGTTTGATTATGAAACTGCACAAACTTTGGCAGATAACACTCCAGAAAATTATTTTCTCTATGGTTTAGGGGTTGGCAAACCCCAGGAAATTGTGAAGCTCGTTGACATGGGCTACACAATTTTTGATTGCGTTCTCCCCACTCGTGATGCCAGGCATAAAAGGCTCTACGTTTACAATGCTGAATCAATTAAAGATATTGATGTTCACGCTCCTGACTTTTATAGCTATTACGTGCCTGATAAAGAAAAGTATTATCACGATACCAGGCCAGTCAGCACAGCCTGTGATTGCCTCTTGTGTACCCACTATACAAGGGCTTATTTGGCACACTTATTTAGGTCAAACGAAATGACAGCAGGAAGATTGGCCACAATTCACAACTTGAGATTCTACTCAATCTTAATGACGAAGTTAAAATTCTAATACGCAGACGATCTCACCTTTAACTCTTCCCAATTCTTCTTTTTCAGCTTCTAATTTGGCTTTAACCTCAATTATTGTTCCTCGCAATAATCGCTCGTGGAGCTTGGTTAACTCTTGCCCTACAAAAATGCGCTTTTCGCCCAATTCTTTTTCTAATAAATCTAGGGTCTTAAGAATCCTGTATGGAGACTCAAAGAAAACAATCGGGAGTTCCATTTCTTTAATTAGCTTTACAGTTTTCCCTGCCTTCTTCTTTGGCCAAAAGCCAAGAAAAGTAAAGTTACTGACATTAAATCCACAAACAGATAGAGCTGCAGTTACACTTGATGGTCCTGGAATGGGAATTACTTTAAGCTCAGTGTTTGCCGTAAGCAGAAAGTCTACTAGCTCATTCCCAGGATCTGCAATTCCTGGAGTTCCAGCATCGGTAACAAGAGCAATATTTTTGCCATCCAGAAGCATCTTTAATATCTCCAGCTTTTTTGCATCACTACTGTGCTGATGGTAGCTCAAAACGTTTCGATCTATCTCGTAATGGCTCAATAATTTCCTGGCTTCTCTGGTATCTTCAGACAAAACAAGATCTACACTTTTAAAGGTTTCAATAGCCCTAAGGGTAATGTCTTTTAAGTTCCCAATAGGAGTTGCTATAATATACAAAGTTCCGGTCATAGGTGTATTTTACCACACAATTTATTATAGGTTTTCAAAGGTTATAGACAGAAAATGTGGATAAGTTGGAAAATGTCTATACTATAAGTCACGGGGTGTAGTGAATCGGTATCACGCTACTTTCGGGAAGTAGAGACACTGGGTTCAATTCCCAGCACCCCGACAATCTGATAATGACGCGCAGTCATTGCTACAGAATTGTGTAAAGTATGAGCGAACAGAACGTGAGCAAACCCTTTCTTCCTCATAAGATACCAGCAAAATAATCCACCCATGGTTTTACCAGCTTGAATATGCTTAACACTTAACGCATCTTTGCCATTATGAGATTGAGCAAATAAGATTGAAGAAACCGTTCCATAATCCCATCTCATGCCATTTTTGCCAGCCACTAGAGACGGAACTAGTCTAAATATAACTTCTTCTGAAAATGGACCTATTAAACACACATGGGTTATCGGTATTTCACCTTTAGCAATTCTGCTTCCGGTGGCGATTTCTGCTTGAGAATAGTCATAAACACCAATTTTTGAAGAAAGACTGTCAATCTGATATTCAAGTGCCTGTTCGGCAAATGCTTGCAAGGCAGTTTGTGGAAAAGAATTTACCAAAGTATAGTTTGGCTTGTCTTGACTTCTATTAATAAAAAAGGGCTCTTCAGGTGTAGAAGTAGTAAGATCAAGTGTTCTTCCTAAAACAGTTGCACCTGTAACACCAACCATCATTTTAAGAAATTCCCGTCTAGATTGTTGTTTGCCTCCAACTCTTTCCGCCATTTGGGTATTTTACTGAAGATTAAACCAATTAACAAACTTAGTTTGTTTTTCCTGTCAGAAGCGCATCAATTACATCATGAGGAAGTGATGCTGCACTAAGAAGTGCTTTTCGTACAACTGTCCCTGCTTCACTACCAATCTCATCTGCTGCTTTAAGAGATCCCATTACAGCACTCTTGGCAAGCATTCCTGAATCAGTTCCAACGTCCCCCGCTGCCTTGACTGCTCCTTCAACTGCGGCTGTAGCTGCCATTCCCACATCTCCACCAACTTCTTTTACCCCGTGAACTGCTCCTTTTGCAAGTCCTGTTGCAGCTTCAGTTACAGAAACTCCAGCAGCTGCGGCCGTTTTAATGCCATCTGTCACAACACTCCCAACAGTACTAATAGTGGTATTGGCCGCAACTCCTCCAGCTTTAAGAATTTCCACAACAACATTTTTGGTTACACTACTTGTGGTATTTACAACATCCCCAGTATTGGTGACAAGTGAAGCAAACGTCTTTTTTAATTCCTCAGCTATATTGACCATCTATAATCAATTTAACCCCATCAAAAACTCTTGTCAAGAGGCTTTTTGTTTTCTCTTTGTTTGAGTGTATTTTTCGTGCATGACTGAGTATTTAAAAATTTCTGCTTTTGAGAACCAGTGAGATATCTCAGCTTTGGCATCTTTTTCATCTCCTGAAGCGTGTAGAAGATTGGGTAGATATGACTGAATATCTTCATCATCAGCATGAGCAAAACTTAAATGGGCATAATCCCCTCTAATCGTTCCAGGAGCAGCAGTTTTGGGCTCAGTTGCACCAACCATTTTTCGCACTAGTACTACTGCCTCAACTCCTTCTAAGACAACTGCAATAAGCGGGCTTTCCTGAAGTAACTCAATTGTAATATTAAAAGCTTTTTCGCCTCTTCTTGTTTTTAATTTACCAATATCTTCATAGTGCTTTTCTAAGTGTTCTTTGGTTGGCTTTAGCATTTTGGTAGCTACAATTTTTAGACCAGCTTTCTCAAAGCGACTTAAAATTTCTCCAACTAGCCCTCTCTCAATCGCATCTGGCTTAAAAATTATAAGTGTTTGCTCAATTTTCATTTCAATATTTTCTCAAATTTAATTTTACTAGTATAGGGGCCAATGATTGCTAAGTTCAACTTTTCAGGCTTAAATAATTCTTTCGCGACTCGCACACACTCTGAAATGGTTACTTTATCAATTCCTTTAAAGATATCTTCTGGCGTTTCGACTTTGCCCAATAGTAATTCTTGTTCTCCAAAAAACATATTGACTGCGTTTGTATTTTCTAAGGAGAGCGCAATATGCCCCTTAATATATTCTTTTGCTTTATTTAGTTCCGATTCGCTAATTTTCAATTCACCCTTAATGCCATAATGCTGATCTAAGATAACTTTTACAGCTTCCTCAGCCTTCTTTGGGTCCACCCCAGCGTAAGTTGCGATATAGCCTGTATCTGTATAGTGCTCGGTGCTTGTTCTAACTGAATATGCCAGTCCCCTACGCTCGCGAACTTCAATAAAAAGTCTTGATGACATTCCGTTTCCTAGAATTACTGAAAGGACTGACTCGATATATTTATCTTTATGCCCAAGTGGATTCCCACGAAATCCCAAAATTAAATGCGCCTGCTCATTTTTCTTGGACTTAATTTTTAAAGCCGGCTTTTTCTGACTTGTCGTAAACTTTTCCGTTTCTGCCTTTTTCTGCTTTTTATTCAAATTAACAAAGTATTTCTCCACTAATTTCTTGACTTCTTTTTCAGTCACTCCACCTGCAACAGTTATCAATAAATTCTCTGGATAATAATGTGTCGAACGGTAAAGTAAGAAATCAGACTGTGTCATAGATTTAACTGCTTTACTGGTTCCAATAGTATCCCAACCCAAACTATTTCCATCAAAAATCAAAGTCTCAAACACATCTCCAATATTCATCATTGGAGTATCTTCATACATTGCCATTTCCTCAATTATTACGCCCTTCTCTTTTTCAACTTCCTCTTTTTTAATTAGAGGATTTAGAAGCATGTCAGATAAAACATCAAATGCAGTCTCAAGATTATCTTTTCTGGCTTTGATATAAAAGTTTGTCCACTCCTTTGAGGTTCCCGCGTTAAATTCCCCGCCAATGCCGTCAACAGCGGTTGAAATATCTCGCGCCGTGGGGCGCTTTTTGCTTCCTTTAAAAACCATGTGTTCCAGAAAGTGTGATAGCCCTGCAACCTTTTGATTTTCAAATCTAGAGCCAACGTGAGCCCAAACAGTAAGTGTGGCAGACTCAGAAGAAGGCATAGGAACAGTAATTACCCTAAGCCCGTTTGGAAGAGTTATCTTTTTATAATCCATATAGGATAATTTACATCACCTTACTCGCATTTGCAATCAAACTGATAAGTTCTCCAAATTTTCTATTTTTTTCTCTGGTAATGTCTTGTCCTCTAAGATCAATATATCTCTCTACACGTTGAAAAAATTTATCTTTTTGCAAACAACCATCCTCTATTCCTTCAGAAGAAGAGCTATACCAGGCTCTTTGTTTGTTCAGTTGGACAATTTCGCTTTCTATTCTCATAAATCTCACCCCCTAGTTTTCAAAAAGCATAATACTGCTGAGCTATTAGTGCAAGAGGAAAAACTACATCTTTTCTGCAGTATCAATACCAAGAAGAGTCAAACCATTTTTAAGAACCTGGCCAGTGGCAGAAGTTAAAACTAATCTAAATTCTTCTTCTTTTGATCCAATTATTTTGTGTTTGTTATAGAAAGTATTAAAAACCCGCGCTAAGTTGAACAAATATTCTGCCAAAATATTGGGTGAGTAATTTTTAGAGGCTATTGAAATTATCTCAGGAAAACGGAACAAATAGCGTATTACTGAAAGCTCTTCCCTATTGGGAGTAGTATTATCTTGTAATTTATATTTCTTATTTGCTTTAGCTAAAACACTGTGGGTTCGAGCGTATGTATATTGCAGGTAAGGCCCAGAATTACCTTCCAAAGAAATTGACTCTTCTAAACTAAATGCAATTTCTTGGTTTAAACCATTCTTTAAAAAAGAATATTTTACAGCACCAACTGCAATTTTTTCTGCAGTCTCTTTTTCTGTCTTATATTTTTCAACTATTCTTCTCTTAGCTTCATCTAAAAGCCATTCTCCTAAAACCACATTTCCCTTCCTCGAAGACATTTTCCCTTCCTTTAGTCTTACCCATCCATAAGCTATATGGAACTCTCTATCCTTTGTCTTCGGCTCTATCTCCTCAAGAACTTTAAAAATTACTTTGAAATATGGTGCCTGTTCAGGGCCAACGATATGTAGAATCTTGTCCGGCTTATATTCAGAAAACTGAAGTTCTGCTAATCCTAAATCTTTAGCTTCATATGTAGGAAGACCAAGGCTATTGATAAAAACTCTATTGTGAAGTCCTTTTTCTTCTCCTTTATATATAATTGCTCCTTCGCTTTTTTCTAGAATTCCTTTTTTAAGAGCATTCTCTGCCTTTTTCTTTCCAATTTCAGATACTTCACTCTCAAAATAAAGTCGATCAAAATGGGTGTCTACTCTTTTATAAATACTGTCAAAATATTCCAAACTCCACTTTCTAGTAATTTGATATAATTTATCAATTTCTTTGTCAGATTTATCGTAAAGAGTTTTATTTAATTTAATTATCTCTTCCTTGGCTTTTTCATCTTCATCGTAAGCAGTACTGCCAGCCACATAAGCCTCACCTAAATACTTTGCCCTAGCTTCCATACTACCCGGATCTTTAAACCCTAGTTTGTTTATTCCCCAAATTGCTTTTGCAATATGAAGCCCTACATCTCCTTGGTAATTTACCCTAATAACTTCTGCGCCTTGAGCCTGAGTTAATCTACTTAAAGCTTCACCAGTAGTAACATTTCTAAGGTGTCCAATATGAAATGCTTTATGGGTGTTTGGATGCGCAAACTCAAATATCAATTTTTGAGCCTTTAGTACGTCTGACTTTCCATATCCCTCTTTTTCTTTAAGTATTTGGGCTAAATTAGATAGCAGTGCTCCTTTACTCAAATGGAAATTAATAAATCCCGGGCCTGCAATATCAATCTTTTCAACAATTTCTTTTAGACTTTTGTCTTTATTTAGCTTTTCAATAATCTTCTCGGCTTCACTTCTCGGATTTTTACTGGCTAAAGCAACATTAGTTGTGTAATCTCCAAATTCTGGCCGTGAAGAGAATTCTAAGTTAACATCTAAGATTCCTGTTGCCTTTTGAAGAGATTTAAAAATTTTGTCTTTCATTTTGTTTTTTAGCTTGTTGCGCTATATTTAAGCGAACTCCTTTTAAAAGAAGGCCCAAGGATGCTGTTCCGCAAACTCCAGCAATAAATGCAGAATTCAAATCAGGTGAATCAAAGCTTATTGCCAAGTAGCCAACAAATCCGGTAAGCATTAGGGAAATAGTAAAGAGATCACTAAAATTCTTGCTATCTTCTTCAAGTCTGCAGTATCTACTCTCAATGTCAAGCTTCATAATTCAAAGTATAGCACTACTTTTATTTTTGAAGATTCTCTAATATTTTTCTGGTTTCAGCGTCAATTTTCAAAGCTCCGTAACCGAATAAGGCACTCATCAGTGCAGTTAACATTGTCGCACTCAATAAAACTCGGCCACCTGTTATATCACTTGGGTCTAAATGGTCTTTAATAAATATTGCTCCCCACGAAGAAACTACAAGCCCTGCCTAATATGCCATTAACATTCCATAATCCTGCTTATTGCGTCTAATTTTCCTAGCTGTCTCAATATCAAGTTCTTTTTCGTTCTTCATAGCTTGAAATATAACACTCGTGTCTATTTCATCCACCAACTCTTCCCATCACTAATTACTTCAATATTTCCACTCTGGTCTGTCCGATAGTATTTGACATCAGCACCTTCCAATAAAACTAGAATTTCCTTGTGAGGGTGACCGTAGCGATTATTCTTCTCTACTGAGATAACCGCAATTTGTGGTTTAACGGCTTCCAAAAGTGAGGCTGAGAGACCATTCTTGCTTCCATGATGATTCACTTTGAGGTAGTTCACAGTTCCCAGACTGATAAATTTACCAACATAGTCAGATGTTTCTGTTTCGCCATCCCCTGTTAAAAGAGCTTTGAAATTACCGAATTTGACTAAACTAATAGTCGAGTCATTGTTTTGAACATCTTTAGTGTTGTTTTTAGCACTGTCATCTGGGTAAACAATATCCAAAGACATCAAACCATATCTGAAGCGAGTACCTGCATGAGGAGAGATTACCTTAACTCTACTACTCCCCACTACATTTTCTAGCAGTCGATATCCGACAGTGCTATCTGGCACGTAACTTTTAAAATAATTAAAAACCTTATAGTTTTTAAAAACACTTATTAGTCCACCATAGTGATCAATGTCAGGGTTCGTCAAAATTACAACTTCAATTTCTTTATCCCAAAAAGGAAGATATTTAGATAAACAACCCAAGACTTTCCCATTATCTGGCCCGCCATCCGTCAAAACCTGGAAACTTTTGTAAGTAATTAAAATAGCGTCACCTTGCCCTATGTCGCAAGCAATTATATGAAAGTTATTGTCGGGCATTTTTACTACTGCAAAGAATAATAAAATTATAGATAAGACAAAATTCTAATTAAATACTTCATCCAAATAAATTAACAACAAAAATAAACCAGCTGGTCAATGGGTATGACAACAGTAGTATTATTTTCCCTAGCCCAGGAATTATAACTCCTACCACTATGCCAATTATCATGACGGGCTAACTACCCAAAGAACAATTGCATTTATAAGTGGGCTTAAAACGTTAACTCTTCCAAAAACAAAGTAAATTATCGGAGCCAAGCCAATTTGAGCAGCGATTGAAATGGACAATGATTCGCGAAGAAGACCCGGTACAAAACGTAACTTACTATCAAGATTGCTACCAGAGAGGATCAGACTTGCAGTGGTTGCAAACGATAATAAAAAGCCAACATCAGTAATCCAACTAGGAACGATAATGAGCATTAGAAGTGCACTTAATGAAAGCACACGAAAGGCAGAATACACACGTCCCGTTAACTGGGTTCCAAATGCAACACTGGCCATAATAGCAGCTCGCACAATCGGAGCTTGAAATCCAGAGATAAAACAGTATGTTAATATAACGATTCCCATCAAAAGGATTGCTTTTCTTCGAGGGACGAATTTTAGTAAGATAGCCAATCTAAACCAGTAAGCAGTGTCAAATTCATCCGAGAGGCTACAACAACATGAGTAGTACCAGTATTTTTAAGCTTATCTGAGAATTCTTTAGGTAGGTTTGTTTTGGCACCAATTGTAGTCCCAGCCATGAGTGCTCCGTGCGGGGCTGGCAAGGCATAATTATAAAAATCTACAAGAGTTCGCCTGAACTTAATAAACAAGTTTTGGGTTTCCCGATTTTCTTTTAAAACAGCATTTTTTTTAATTCACCGTTTTCTACTACTCCTTCAACAGTAATATAATCGCCATAATGTAACTCCAATAAAAGTGGCGTTGTAATTTTCAAGTCTGCCAAAGTAAATTTTAGTTTTCCAAAACTTTGTGTTGGCTCATTAGTGAGTACTCCACTAAGTCGTAATTTTTGTCCATTTACATAACTGGTTTTTGTTGTAAAAAAGCGAAAAATAACAATAATAATTAGAACTATGAAGATTTTATATTTCACTTTAAAGTTTAATAGACGCTAATCTTATCTTTTATTTTATCAAAAGTACTCTGCTTCAAAACCTTTCTGGAAACCAGTTCACCCACATCTGAGTAAGGCCTGTGATCAATGATACTTTTCCCGTAAACTTGGCCAATTCCTGGTAGGGCATCGAGCTGCGAGAGGCTAGTAGTATTGATGTCCACTAGATTACTATCGGGTGTCAAATCATATTGTGCGACATTGCTATTGGTGTTTGAAATGCTAGCACTCAATACATTTGTTTGCTTAGTACTCGCTATATAGACCTTTTGTCCGTCAGTTAATTTGGCAGCTCTATTAATTAGTTTTCTCAACCCAATTTCTATCGGCATCAGCCCCTAAGTCACTTGCCACTAGAAGGGCATACTCCACCCGACTTCCAACCGCCAAATGATAAACTCCTGGCTTTTCAACTGACCCAGTTACTTCAATAACAATGTCATTATTTTTTATTTCAGCTGATGAGGATGCTTCTATTATCTCAACTTTGGCAGGAGTTAAAATTTCAGATTTCTGTAAAAAAATTCCAAGAGATATTAATAAAATTCCACTCAATAATATAATAATTTGGAGACGATATTTTTTGATTAATTCTTCCCAGTCAACATCGGAAAACTTTAGTATTTATTTATTAATTCGTTACGAAATTAATTATTTTTCCTGGAACATAAATAACTTTTTTAATTTTCTTGTCTTTCAAAAACTTTGCAACTCTTGTGTCTTTTTTGGCCAACTTTTCTATATTACTTTTGTCCGTTTCCCTACTTTTAATATCTACTAATTGACCGCGAACTTTCCCATTAATTTGAACAATAATTATACTTTGATCATTTATAATATATTTTGATTCAAACTGAGGCCATTTGGACTGGTGTATAGAATATTTATTGCCCAAAATCTCTACCCAAACTTCCTCCGCCATATGCGGGGCAAAAGGTGCGATTAATTGTATTAGGGCTTCTTTGGATTCTCTTTTAACTCCTTTTTCTTTCAAAAGATTAACCAGTTCCATTATTGAGGCTATTGCAGTATTGTAATGAAACACTTTGATGTCCTCTGTTACCTTCTTAATTGTCTTATGAACTGCGCTCTTCACTTCGTTCTCCGCATCTTTATTGGCCTCCTTTATTTCTTTGTCATACAAGCTCCACACTCTTTTAATGAATTTAGCCATCCCCTCGATTCCAGTATCGCGAAAATCTGGATAACCATCCATTGGTCCCATAAACATCAAATAGAGTCTTAATGTATCAGAGCCGAACTTGGATACATATTCATCAGGATTAACGACGTTTCCCTTTGACTTACTCATCTTAGCTCCGTCTTTAATCATCAATCCGTGCGCAAAAAACTTGGGAAACGGCTCTTCAAAATGACTAATTAGCTTCAAATCTTTAAAAGCCATAGTCACAAAACGAGCGTACATTAAGTGAAGCACTGCATGCTCCGCTCCTCCAAAATATAGACTTACGGGAAGCCACTTCTTGGCCCTCTTAGAATCCCAAGCTTGTGCTTTATTATCAGTTGAAATATAACGGAAGAAGTACCACGCACTATCTAAAAATGTATCAGAAACATCTGTCTCACGCTTAGCAGGCTTACCACAACCAGGACACTTGACCTCATAGAATTCAGGATGGGCTGCTAATGGGCCACGCCCACTGCCTTTCGGCTGATAATCAGAAATAAAAGGAAGCTCAACTGGCAAATTTTCTTCTGGGTACCAGCCATAAGTATCCCAATCTGACTGATCCAATTTTAGGACTGGTTCGTGCTTGGTAAAGTATGATTTCCCATCTTTGGCACAATGCTCACAGTAAATCATGGGGATTGGCGGACCCCAATACCTTTGCCTACTTATAAGCCAATCTCTTAGATGATAATTACTATGCTCTTTGCCCCATTTATTGCTTTCAATCTTTTTCCAAAGCGCTTTGTCAGACTTTTCGTTAACAACATCTAAGTGGTACTTTTTGGCAAACTCCATATCACGCTCGTCATGAGCAGGCACACCCATAATCGCACCCGTTCCATAGCCTGAAGCAACATAATTAGTTTTCCAAACAGGAAGCCTGTGGCCGGTTAAAGGGTTAATAGCATAAATACCCGTGAACTTTCCAAACTTTTCTTTGCTTTCTCTATATTTATTGTATAAATCATCATCAGCTAAAGCTATGAATGTAGCCGCATTAAGCGTGTCTGGCCTGGTTGTAAAAACTTCAATAGGCTCATTTTTATCTTCAACCTCAAACTTTATAAGCATTCCCTTTGACTTTCCAATCCAATTCTTCTGAGCAATTGCAACACGCTCACTCCAGTCTATTTTTCTTAGGTTCGAAAGCAATCTATCCGCATAGTCTGTAATTCTAAAAAACCATTGTTCAAGGTCTCTCTTTTCAGGAATATTGCCACACCTCTCACAAACCTTAACTCCCTCTGGAACCTCATGTATTGAGCTATAACCAGGCGGAATCTTCCCAGCCTGGCTTGGGGTCATTATTTGCTCATCAGCTAGAACCGTTTTACATCCTGGACAGAAGTTTACCTCTGCTTTCTTCCTGTAAGCTAACCCAGCCTTAAATAATTCAACAAACACCCACTGGGTCCATTTGTAATAATCTGCATCAGATGTGGTCACCGTCCTACTCCAATCATAACCATGACCCAAGCTTCTCATTTGTTCTTCATAGTGCTTAGTGGTGCGCTCAATTACCTTTTGAGGCTGTTCGTTTATTTTTATGGCGTAGTTTTCAGAATGAATACCAAATGAATCATATCCAATGGGCTGAAATACGCTCTTGCCGTTCATACGCTCAAACCTGCCGTAAATATCACTTCCCGTTGAGGCAAATGCATGCCCAGCGTGTAATCCTTCTGCAGACGGATAAGGGAACATCCATAGGTTATAGAAAGGTTTCTTAGCTTTATCAAGATCAGGCGAATACAATTTTGTGCTCTCCCACTTCTTTTGCCACTTGCTCTCAATGGCTTTATGGCTGTATTCTCTCTTAGTAGTGCTTTTCATACTAGAATTTTAGTCGCTAAGATACTCAAAATCAACTTCAAACTCTTCTTTTAAGACAAACCCCAATAGTTCGGGCTAAAAGTGGTGTAATTTTTTCTAGCAATCCCCTAGCTGAGCTGCCAAATCAAGTTGCTGCTGTAAAAACCTTACGCATGGCATAATTTAGATATTACTCATAATATCTTCCGCAGAAATACGGAAATACATAAACGCTTTTTTCCTATTCCGCAATTCTCCGCAATAATATTTTCGTGCCTGGGTTTTTGCATCAAAATGCATCACTATTTTTACTACAGGCTTCAAGATCAAGATCATACCGGCTATTTTGTGCGGAATTTGACTGCGGAGAATAAATTATATGCCTTAATGAAAACTCTTGATTGTCAATTTCCATCTATTGACATGCATAATATTGTTGTACTATGAATTAAGCCATGAGTTTCCTGGAAAAATTCGAAACTGTCTTAATATACTTAGGTGTACTACTTATCCCGGTACTAATGGTTCCGGTCTTTTTGGATACGAACAGCCTTCCTAAACTGGTCCTCTTAATTTCTATAATTATTCTATTTTTAATAACATTTTCTCTAAATGCTCTTGTTCGCGGTAAAGTAACGCTTAGACTCAGTCACTTGGATGTCTTTGTTTTATTGGTAGGAATAATTTACTTGTTTGCAGCAATCCTTAAGACTCCCAACAAAATGGAAGCCTTTTTCATGCCCGGTACTGCAACTGTTATCCTAGGATGCTGTTTGTTCTACTTTCTTGTTAACCAAGTAAAGGAAAACAATAAATCAGCCATACATCTTTCTTTATTTTTATCAGGCGGATTACTATCTATATTGACAGCTTTAAGATTTTTGGGGTTATTTGGTAAAATCGATTTTCTAGCAGCTCCACCTGATTACCTAACAACTCTCATTTTCCTCTTGCCACTTTTAGCCCTTGGGATAAGCCTCTTGATATCTCAAAAAGAACTAGCAGATAAATTACTATTAAGCATCCCTTTTGTCTTGGTTATATTTGGAATTGGTATAGCGCTTATTAATCTTATCCCGAATAAAGGAGCTGCCCCGATTGCCCCGTTGGATGCTTCTAAAGGTATTGCTTTTGATACACTTAAACAAAGCTTTTTCTTGGGGTCTGGGCCAGCAAATTATATAAGTGCTTATAACTTATTTAGGCCCATTACAACGAATACCAATGAATTATGGAACGTCAGGTTTACGGGGGCCACGAACTTCTATCTAACAGTTCTCACAGAATCTGGAATACTTGGCCTCACGAGCTTTGTTGCCCTTTTTGTTATGGCTCTTCATAAAATTAGAAAAGAAAGGCCTCGAAATATTCTAGAAATAGGAACAATTATTTCTTTGGTAATGTTAATGGTACTTTTAGCAATTTTTCCTGCCAGTGTTTCCGTTATCTTTCTTTTATTTGTTCTCCTTTCTCTTTCCAGCAAAATTAATGAGAGACATATACAAATTAGAGGCAATCACTATCTTACTGTGGCATGCGCAGCCATTTTAATTCTCGCAATTGTCTTAATTATAAAATCCCTCCCAATTTTGTCTGCTGAATCCAAGTTTAAAGATACTTATCTGGCGGTAGCCACAAATAACGGCAAAAGTGCTTACGAATTAGCTCAAAATACAATTAACCTAAATCCTTATGTTGATAGATACCACGCAAGCTTGGCACAAATTAGCTTTGCTCTTGCCGCATCGATCTCGCAGAATAAGAATCTAACAGATACCCAAAAAAGTGCAATCAGTGCTCTTGTCAATCAAGCTGTGAAAGAAGGCCAAGTTACGGTTAGTCTAAATCCTGGAAGGAGCGGGAACTGGGAAATTTTGGCTAAAATTTACCAAAACATAATCCCCTACGCTACCAATGCAAGCGATTATGCTATCGAAAGCTTTACCCAAGCAATTAGCTACGACCCACTAAATCCAAATTTAAGAATAGGCCTGGGAGGGATTTACTACGGGCAGAAAAAATATGACGATGCCATAAATATTTTTCAATTAGCGGCAACTGTTAAGCCAGACTTTGCTAATGCTTACTACAATTTAGCTATCAGTTACGAAGGTAAAGGGGACACTAAAAGCGCAATTGCTGCAATAAATACAGTCTTCTCCTTGGTTGATAAATCTTCTAATGACTATAAAATTGCAAGAGGCGAGCTTGATTCATTACAAAAGAAAAGTGCTAGTGAGGCTATAGCTACCCCAGAAAACCTAACTACACCTGCGAAAGTAGAGCCAGTTATCAACCCACCTTTGCAATTACCACAAGACGCAACGCCATCATCTGTAGTAAGATAATTTAAGTGGTAAAAACAGTTTTAATCATTTTAGACGGGGCCGGAGCAAACCCAAGTCAAGAAGGCAATGCTATAGCAAAAGCCAGGACACCAAATCTTGATTTTCTTTGGTCTAATTTCCCTCACACCTTACTCAAGGCTGCTGAAGAGGAAGTTGGCTTATCATTTGGACAAGTTGGTAACTCTGAAGTAGGACATATGGCAATTGGATGCGGTCGTGTTATCCCCTCAGCATATCAACGGATTAATATAAGTATCCAAGATGGGTCTTTTTTCAAAAACCCAGTATTTCTACAAGCGATGCAAAAAGTAAAAGAGAAAAAGTCCAAGCTACACCTCGTGGGAATGATTTCTCAAGCCGGAGTGCATGGGGACCTGAACCATATCCTGGCGCTTCTCAAACTTGCTAAGGCCCAGGGAGTCACGAATGTATATATTCACCCTATCTTAGACGGCCGAGACACTGGCCCGAGAGAGGCAAAAGCGTACTTGGGAATGCTTGATGTAGGAATCAAAAAAGAAGGAATTGGGATTGTTGCATCAATTGGTGGGCGCGCTTATGCGATGGATAGAAATAATAACTGGGAAAGAACTCAGAAGTATTATGAGGCCTTGATAGGAACTTCTGCTTTGAAAGCTAATACTGCAATTGACGCTGTCGAGCAGGCATACCACGATGGCCTTGACGACGAGATGCTTCTGCCAACAATTGTAAATATGGATGGTAGAATCCAATCAGGAGATGTCGTTATTGTAACAAACTTCCGCGAGGACCGCGCTAGGCAGCTAGCCCGAATACTAACTTCAATGAAAGATATTTCAATTGTCACTATGACTGAGTATGAAAAGAGCCTGCCAGTAAGCGTTGCCTTTCCCACTATTCTTGTAACTAATACACTATCTGACGTATTTCATCAAAATAATATACCCCAGCTTCATATTGCCGAGACTGAGAAATATGCCCACACAACATACTTTTTTAATGGTGGCCGGGAAACGCCATACTTAGACGAGGAATATGCAAATATTCAGTCAGATTCTCCTGAAAAATTTCTGACAAACCCAGCTATGCAAGCTTTGAAAATTGCTGACTTTGTTGTAAACGATCTTGAGAGTAATAAGCACCAGTTTATTGTCTTAAATTTTGCAAATCCTGATATGATTGGTCACACTGGGGACTTGGAAAAAACTGTCCAGGCGATTGAAGCGGTTGATACAGCAGTTGGTAAAATCTCACAAAAGATTTTCTCTCAAAATGGACTTCTGTTTTTAACAGCAGATCATGGGAACTCTGAACAGAAAATTGACTTAAAAACGGGCCAGGTCTCAAAAGATCACACTATTAATCCAGTTCCCTTTTTGATGGCTGGTAATAATCTAAAAACCCCTGGAGAAATTCATAAATTTACCTTTGGAAGTATGGTTACAGGAATTTTACAAGATGTCACACCAACAATCTTGAAGGCTTTAAATCTTCCACAACCCACTGAGATGATTGGGACTCCAATGTTCTAAGCCTTCCCTAAAACTATTTTTGGCTTAATGACCTCGCCCTCTTCATTAACGTCAACAACTTCCCCAGTATAGCTCCTACGGCCTTTAGGAATCATTTTCCAGCCAGGAGTACTAACTTGTATATAATATCTTCCTTTTGGCACAACAAAGCGGTACCTTCCGTTTATATCTGTAATTCTTCTTTGCACTTGTCTATTAAATAATGGCTCAAGAAGAGAAAGTGAAATTGCCGGTAATACTCCCCCTTTCTCATCCACCACTGCCCCCCAATCCACGTTTCTTTTGATACGGCTTAACGCCAAAAATACAAAGGTTGCAACATAAAATCCTAGTATTACTTTATTAAATAAAGTTGGAGTAACGATTGCGGCAACAAGTGAAAGAAGGACTCCAATTGGAGTAATAATGGGAAGAACTTTTTCGCTAAAAGTATTGAATAACTTCTTGAAAGAAAACTTGGTTTCGGATGGCAAAATATAATTTCTAGGATCAATTGGAATATCAAAATTAATATTTTCTTGGCCACTTTTAACCTCAAAAATATCTCCATAATATAAAAACTGATATTCCTGGTCCCGCTCACCTACAATGTTTCTTGAAGGGAAGGTGTAATTTGCCTTGGCAACTGCAATTTTATATCTGCCTGGAGCTGTCAGAAATGAAAAAACTCCCATTTTACCAGTAACGTCAGTTTCCACTAGTTTCCCTTTTTCTTCATAAAGCCGGACTATTGCTCCCTCTAATGGTGCTTTAGTGATGGTGTCGTATATAACTCCCCATTTTCTTTTCTTTCTTCTACCGAATAAGCCACTCAGGAAAACCAGCAAAAAGTCTTGAATATTTAGTCCTGTCAAAAATATTTGAATTGCCAAATAGGTTGTAAGAACTGGCGCAGCAGTTTTGGAAACAATATCTGCAACTTTTTTAGCAGGCTCAGGAAGGGCTGTAATTACACTAGTTACGGCTTCAGCCGTATTTGCTATAGCCTGGCCAACTGCAGTTAGAACATCAAATTTTAACTCCTGACTTTTTTGACTTTTAAGCGTGCCATTGGTAGAAGTCGCAACTGCTGTATATTTTCCTGGGTCAAGATTATCTAAAAGAGTTGTCCATTGCCCTGTTGTCTTGTCAGATATTGTGGAAAGTGCCTTATTGTATCCGTTATCAGCCGTTACAGTAATATCCACACGAGAACTTGGATAAGTATAGCCACTCATCCTAATACTTGTGTCAGGAAGTTTGTCTGGATTGTCGTTAATTATCGTTGGCGGCAAAAGTTCGTTTGATAGACTATTGCCAGTGATTTTTACCTTTTGAGATATTCCGGCCGAGTCTGTTGCAGTTATATATAGATTGTTAATGTCACTCTGATCTGCTGTAAAAGTAAAATTAAAAATCCCTTGGCCATCTAGTTCAGCAACGACAATTTGCGTGCCAGCTGCATTTTGAACACCAACTTCTGCCCAAGGGGCAGTTTTACCATTTGTCACACTTATCGAAGTGGTTCCACCAGTATGTGTGGCAAGGGCTCCAACTCCGTCTCCCCTGAACTGAGCAAAAGCATTAGAAGTAAACAGTAGAATCGTGGCTACAGCAAGAACCACCGCAATCCTTAACCTCATATATTTCACTATATCATGGATACAAGCTAGGCTTATACCACTAAAATGGCCTTGACGAGCAATGCCAAATCATGCGTAAATAAAGTTATGCAAATCTATGTAATTAAAGCTAAATTTCGAGCTTTTCTTACTATTTGAACCTAAATGAATACAAAACTGCCCATTAATGAAGCTTCCCGGATCCTGGGAGTATCCCTCGATACTGTTCGCCGCTGGGAAAAAAGAGGACTAATACACTCAGAGAGGACCCCAGGTGGACACAGAAGATACGACATCTCAGAAGTCGATTATGCTAAGAACAAAAAAAGGATTCGTATACCAGAGACATTACTCATTAAAATAATTGGCAACCCAACCAAACCAGCAAAACCAGGGATCATATCTAGATTGATCTGTTTTGTAGTTGTTAGCTATTCTTTGATATTTATTGCACAGAATCCTGTTGTTTTGGCTGATGCCATAAAGGGAATTGGCTCTCATCCATCTGTCCTGGGAGTATCTTCAACAGGCGGTAGTAACGTTACTCTGGCATCAGTTCTAGATAGTAATTTTAATTTGGCTATTAAAGGCATTCTCAATGCAGGAGGCATTAGCGGGGTAACTTATAATGCCTTTGCTAACTCCGGGCAATTTCCAGTAAAGACATCAGTCATTTCGACAAGTAACGATTTATTTATTGGCGGGGATCTGGAAGTTGCAGGGACTATTAATCCGACAGGTTTCCTAGCTGGATCTATACCCTTCATTAACTCCTCAGGTGCCCTAGCCCAAGACAATACAAATTTATTTTACAATGATACCTCTAAAAGAGTTGGGATTGGGACTCTCTCACCTGCTTCTTCACTGGGAGTCCTTGGGAATACTGCAATTGGTGCAACTTATGGAGCCTTAGCTGCCCCTACCTCAGGATTATTGGTTGAAGGAAAAGTGGGAATTGGAACAACAAACCCAACATATAAACTAGATGTTTCTTCCGGCAATTCAGCCGATACTTTACAAGTTATTTCCACTGCAACCAGTGGCCAAGCAAGAATAAATATAAGCGGTGGGGCTGGAGGGCTTGGCCAAATTGATAACTCTGTTGGAGATTTTTATTTAACTAACGGTGCATCGACTGGGAATTTAATTTTCCGTACCAATAATAACGAGTATATGCGACTAACCAGCAGTGGAAATGTGGGAATTGGAACAGGTAGCCCAGGATACAAACTGGATATTTCTTCAGCCAATTCCGCCGACACCCTGCGGGTCACCTCCACTGCGACTAGCGGTCAGGCAAGAATAAATATAACTGGAGGAACTGGAGGGCTTGGCCAAATTGATAACTCTGTTGGAGATTTTTTCTTAACTAATAGTGCATCAACAGGAAATCTAATCTTTCGTACGAATAGTACGGAATATATGCGAATAAATAGCAGTGGAAATGTGGGAATTGGAACAACAAGCCCGGTAGGCAAACTTGACGTTCGCGGTACAGGTTATTTTGGTAGTACTGCTTTGTCTGGTATTCCAGGACAAGTCGTAATTCAAGATCCAACTGCAACAGCAGGAAACTCCCTTTCAATAACAACTAATGGCAACATAGGAAGCAGTGTCTTGGGCATTAATTTCATTGACCGAATTAACGGTACTTCTCAAGGAGCTGAAGGGCAAACTGGAGCTTATATTCAAAGCCAAAGAAGTGGTTCTAGTGCTACCTTCGGCCTTGCGTTTGGAACAAGTAATGGCGTTGATATATCTGCTGATGCTACTACTAAAGTCGTAATCGACGGCAATGGAAAACTTGGTATTGGCAATATCTCTCCAGTGGGATTATTGGATGTCTCTGGAGCTGTAACTGGTAAAGCACTGGCAATACTTAATGAAACTGGCAACCAAGCTCTGTTCACAGCCTCTGCCTCAGGAGTAGCTAAGTTTACAATACAACACAATGGACTTACTGATGCTTCAGCTAATGGAGTGGCAACAAACGTGAGCGCTGGAGTCATTAGTGATTCTACATATGGATCTGATACTCCTGTTAATGGCCTCATGGGAGTAGATTCAGCTGATGGAAGATTCTACTTTAGATATGGTGGAGCTTGGCATTATGTAGCTCAGAGTGCAGGATTCCAAATCCCCAACTATGAAACCTTTGCATATGACTTTGATACAAAATCATTTGATACTACAAAACCACTTGCTGATGGGGACTTTTTGATCCCATTTGCTGAAAAGAGACTTTCTGATGGGGCTGTACATGGACTGTATACCAGGATCAAAGATGTGGCAGACAAAATCTTCAAGGATGTTCAGCTTGTTGTAAATAGCTTACTTACTAATAAAATTGTTATTGCCAATACAGCTGATACAACCAAGTCTACTATCGGAGTGGGCAAAGTATTATCCGGTACAAAAGAAATTAATATCAGTAACGAAAATATTAACGACAAAAGCCTAATCTATGTTACTCCAACGACGAGTACCAATAATCATACAATCTATATAAAAGCACAAAGTAATGGATCATTTACAGTTGGATTCGATGATATAAGCGATAAAGACGTTAGCTTTAACTGGTGGATTGTGGAGACACAAAAATGAAAATTAAAACAATTTTAATCAGCTCTATAGTGCCGAGTGAAATTTCGGAATACTCCACCAATATGCCTGCGTCAGTTGTAATTAGGCAAGCTCCTGCTAATACTTTAAGCGGTGTCCCGGTTGGAATTGCTAGCGATGGAAGCATTGTCGGTGCAGACGGACCAACCACAACTCCATCTGTAACACCTGAGCTAATTCTTACTACTGGAAACCGACCTGTTTTTACTGATAATATGAATATGTATGGACAAGTAAAATTAGAGCTTGTCTTGGCAGGATCAGTAATAGGAACTTTGATTTTTCTATTTTTGCTGTGGAGAAGGAGGGGAAAAAATGAAAAAACTATTAGTTAAAACAATTTTAATAACTATTATATTTGCAGTTTTGATTGTGTCTACAGTACCGAGCGCAGCCGAGGCATACTACACCAGCATGCCTGCATCAATCGTAATAGGTCAGTCTGATTTTACCAGTAGTAGTGCCAACCAAAATGGTGGTGGAACACCAGCAGCTAATACATTAAGTGGTCCCAATGGTATTGTAACCATTGGGAATAAGTTGATAATTACTGATCAAACTAATCAACGCGTATTGGTATACAATGCTATTCCTACAATAAATAATCAGGCAGCTGATGTAGTCATTGGCCAAACTGATTTTGTCAGTAAAATTGCAAATCAAGGTAGTACGGTTAAAGCAAATACATTTTTCAACCCCAGTAAATTGTCAACAGATGGTACAAAACTGTTTGTTGTGGATCAGTCCAATAACAGAGTCTTGATATTTAACCAGGTTCCCACTAGTAACAATGCTTCTGCAGATGTGGTAGTTGGACAGAACGGCTTTACTAGTAATAGTGCCAATCAAGGAGGCGGCACAACACCTGGAGCTAATACAGTAAGCGCACCCAGAAGTGTTTATTATGATTCTGCTTCGGGCAAATTAGTGATTGCAGATGGCACCAATAACCGCGTCCTTATTTATAACCAGGTTCCCACTAGTAACAATGCTTCTGCAGATGTGGTAGTTGGACAAGCTGACTTTACTCATGGAAGTGTAAATCAGGGAGGAAGTGCTTCCGGTAGTACACTTAGCAGCCCTCGATCAGCTATTATTGCAAATAACAGCCTTATTGTTGCTGATTTTAACAATCAGCGTATCCTTATTTGGAACTCAGTTCCTACTACAAACAATAAAGCAGCAGATGTCGTAATTGGACAGGTTGACTTTACCCACATAAGTCCCAATTCAGGTAATGGAACTGTTGGTGCGAATGGGTTTAATGGAGTAAATGCACTTTTGTTCGATGGGAATCGACTTTTCGAGGTTGAAGCAAACAATCAGCGTATCCTTATTTATAACTCCATCCCTACAACAAATGGAGCAAGTGCAGATATGGTTTTAGGAGAACCCGACTTTTATACTAATACAGGAGGAACATCAGCCACTCTTTTAACCGGTCCTCAATCGATGTATAGCTCTAACAATCAACTTTTTGTAGCTGATAGCGGGAATAACCGTGCTATTATTTACAACAATACTACATTCTCTGTTGTTACCCCCTCCATAAATTTAACTACACCACTAACCAGACTGCCTGGGTATAAGCTTAGAGCTCTTGGAAATGTTGTGGTTGGGTCTAGGGGAACATTTTCTCTAAGAAGTTTGCAGGTTAGTGTTAATGGAACCCAGTTTGGAAATGTGACTCATTTGGGAGGCGGGACTGATAGCGGGAATAACACTTCATATGATTTTTCTACCGATTTTGATCCAACCGTTGGGGATATTGGTGGGACTACTGAGAATTATACACTCAATTTTCTGGCTTCTGACTTCGATACAGTTAATACCTTTACTAATAATCTTTTCTATTTCCTCCCCTTTACCTTTAACTCGTTTAATGTAAGTGATACTAAGCTACAAACATTTACATTCACAGTTAATAAAAACCAAATACAAAGAATAAAAGACAATTTGGATCACTTTGAAGTATGGTACACCAAAAATAATACTACTCCCAAGTGGGTCGGGTACATTCCAAACATAGCTAAAACCCAGATTAATGACAATGGAACAGTTGTGGCTACCAAAACAGATGGGACTAGATTTATTGGATCATATATTTTTAAAATTGTAGCTGTAGATCATTGGCAAAATAGACAAGATTCAGATCTTTTGTATATTGCAGGAACTGGCCCTGTTACCAAAACAAACTATCCATCATTTACAAAGAATTTTGTGACTCCAGCGCCAACTACTACTGCCAACCCAAGTCCAACTGTAAGTCCTGTCCCCACCCCAAGCTCAACAAACGAAATAACTGCCACTTCTAACTTGCAGTTAGATAAGAGCGGCCTCTTAAAGCTAATTTTTATCATTAGTTCTATAGCAGCACTAATACTCCTAATTACTCTAAGTAAGCGGAGGAGTCGTCTATGATGCCAAAACTAACGAAAGTGGTGAGTTTATTAAATTACCTTTACCTAAAGGGTCCCACTAACATAAGCGTCTTATCTTTTCCTTCCTCTTTATTGTAAATGGTTAAATCCTCATAAAACGGAAGATTAATTAGATTGGGTGAATAGACAAGTGGAATTTTATTTTTTATACAAATATTCCAAAAACGATAAATATTAGTTCCACCTTTATTGATCATAAAAACAATTTCGTTAGACTTCAAATTTCTATATGGGGATGCTTCTGAGCGCAAAATACGAAAAAGAGTTCTAAAGTTTGGAGCATAACCCAAAGGCGGCAGGTTAATTAACCTTTGCAGGTCTTTTGCCCGATCCTCGTTTTTAATATAAGGGTAAATTCCTCTAAGTTCCATTATAAAGAAAATTCCTTCCGCTGAAGTAAAAGCAGATGGATCTTTGTGAGATGCTATCCCCAAAAGAGATAGGATATCTCTAATTGCCTCTATCCCCAAATCGGCATTAGCAAACCCATCTTTTTCTTCACAACTCATTAATGTGGACCGTACCAGAATCGAACTGGTGTTTCTCGCATGCGAAGCGAGTGCTCTGCCAACTAAGCTAACGGCCCTAGTTTACCTTAAAAAATTAAACGGATTAAGGTGTGTCCCGCCTTGCCTAATTTCAAAGTGAAGATGTGTCCCAGTGCTTCTTCCTGTTGATCCCATTTGCCCAAGTGCATTGCCTCGAGCAACATTTTGACCAATGACTACAAATATTTTCTGTAGATGTCCGTAAAGAGTTACATAGCCATTGTGATGATCAACCATAACTTTGTTTCCATATCCGGTTGGGTCCCAGCCAGCTGCAATTACAGTCCCGCTGTCAGCCGCAACCACAGTTGGAGCTCCAGGATTGGCAATATCAATTCCTGGGTGGTACCAATAAAAGTTTTGAGTAATAACGCCTTGTGTTGGCCAGGCAAAAGAGCCAGAGGCCACAACGGTTCCAGCATCAGGAGTGATTTGCCTGGGCCTTGTAATCTGGGGGGTACCAGTAATCTCATTAGGTTTGACTCCATCTGGAACAATAATTATTTGCCCAACTGCAAGCTCGAATGTCTCGTCATTTACGAAAGTATTAAAAGGAAAATCGACTATTGGCTGTGCGCTCTCCAAATCATACTTTTTGGCAATTCCCTCAATAGTATCTCCCTTTTGCACTTTATGGGCAATTCCAGTAACTGGAAGGATTTGCAGGGTTTCGCCTTCCTTAATTGAATCTCTCGAGGCTAAGTTATTTTGCCAACGAATTGTATCGACTGAGATATTGAACTTTTCAGCGATAGATGAAACAGTGTCACCAGATTGAACTGTATAATCTATAACTGCCTCTCTTTGATCTGTAACAGTCGTATTGGTATCAGGATTTGCAGTTGATGAAGACAAAACAACAGGGGCTGCGGCAATGTTCCAAGGGTCAATAGATCTACCTGGAAATTCCTTAGCAACATAAGGGGCAATCATTATTCCAGCTGCAGCAAGGCCAGCAATACTAGAGTGCATTAGCCTCTTGGCCATTCTTCCTCTTTGTTTATACATCGCCCCCACAAAAACTCCTTTTCCAGCCTCAAACTTTAAAAATTGAAGATGAAAAACTTTAACTAAGAATTTTGTTAGTTCCCTTAAAAAGAGCCTTAAATCAGCTAATAGGTCACGCATGGTAAAGAATATTATACCATTTTGGAGTTTACGCTTTACCCAACCTTGAGGCTACTTAAGAAGTCGTCATTAGTATCAGCTTTTGAAAGCCTTTCAATAATTGTCTCCGTGCGTTCTGTTTCCTGGATCATATCAAGCATGCGGCGTAGCGTATGAATTTGTTTTAATTTTTCTGGCCCATAAAGAAGCTCTTCCTGTCTGGTTCCTGAGGCCGTGATATTAATAGAGGGGAAAACTCTGCGCTCTGCAAGATGTCTATCTAAATGCAGCTCCATATTTCCAGTTCCTTTAAACTCTTCATAAATTAGATCATCCATTCGGCTCCCGGTATTCACTAGACAGGTTCCAATGATCGTAAGTGACCCGCCTTTCTCGATTTTTCTGGCTGCACCAAAGAACTTTTTAGCTGGGAAAAGGGCTGATGGATCAAACCCTCCTGTTAAGGTTCTTCCTGATGTTGGAAGAGCAAGATTATATGCACGAGCCAAACGAGTAATTGAATCAAGCATAATAACAACATCTTTCCCTTCTTCAACAAGTCTTTTGGCCCGGTCAAGTGCTAGCTCTGCCAAACGAGTTTGAGCAGCAGGTGGCTCATCAAAATTAGATCCAATTACTTCACCTTTTCCTTTAGTGACTGTTTCCATACTACGAGTAATATCAGTCACTTCCTCAGGGCGCTCTCCAATCAAGACTGCCATCAAGTGGACCTTGGGATAATTCTTGGCAATCCCGGTAATAATGTCTTTTAAGAGCCATGTCTTACCAGCTTTTGGAGGAGAAACAATTAACCCACGTTGCCCAAAACCAATTGGGGCCACTAAATCTATCATGCGAGTAGTAAGAATATCCTTATCTGTCGAAAGCTTAATTTGAGCGTCGGGATAAATGGCTAAAAGCGTATCAAAATCTGGCCTATCACCAACTTTTTCAATTGCAACTCCATTCACTTTCTCAACTTTCAAAAGCCCCCAATAGCGCTCATTTTCCTTTGGTCTTCTGGCTTGGCCAGTAACAACGTCGCCATTTCTTAAGCCAAAACGGCGTATCTGCGAGCTTGAAATATAAACGTCATTTAGAGAGGGAATAAAACGAGGACGCAAAAGGCCTGAGCCTTCATTGGCAATATCCAATACTCCTGTAACTTCCTCTGTAGGAAGATTAGAGTCTGGTAAAATGCGGTCATCAACAATTAAAGAATCTGTGTCGCTTTTCGTAGGTGTCATAATTTAGAAGAAACTTTAAGTAAGCTAAGGGTATTGTAAGTTTAATTAGCCCCTTTGTCAACTGGTTTCGCAATAATAAGTAATCTATTCCAGCTCGTCCCCGGCGGATCACAAGTCTGAAGTACTAATCGTTCTCCCAAACCTTTATCATTAAGCCAGCTTGTATCTGTGGCACTTGTCACAAATTTTTGCTCTACCACATAAACATATTTATGATCTGCAAAATAAACAGTTATTTGGTCCCCTATCTCAAGCTTGGGAAGCAGATAAAAAACAGCATTATAACGAGCTATGTTCCAGGGCGCATCAGTTGAATGGGCAAACATAAAAATTGTCTTTCCCTGCCCTGGGAAATAAGTCCCCATTGCCTGAGCAACTCCCTTTTGCAAAGCATTCATATAAGCTTCTTTGTTTCCTGGATCTACGTTGGCGATGACATTTGCATGGGCATTAATTTTTGGAATATTCAAAGAAAAAAATGGATCAATTCCAAGAGCAGTTGCTTCAGCCTGGACTTCACTAATTTTTTGTGCCTCAATTTGCTTTACTAAATCGTCGTTTGGTATGTTTTGAACTGTTTTGAAACTGTTCATTCTATAATTAAGTTCCTCTTTAATTACTGGCCCGTACGTAAAAAGAAGAGCTATAATTGCAAATCCAATTAGCCCAGCACCAAGCCCACGGAACAAACTATACAAAATTCTAATTTTTAGTGAAGCATGCAAAAATATTTCCCCATGGATTGGAAACCCTCTTTTGTAAATAATCCCTTTTGGATACATGAGGCTATTATACCAACTTGAAGCGCTTAATTAGATAAAATCCAATTCCAACTCCAGGAACTCCAAGAATTAGGGTTGTTATCACCCAATCTGATCCTGTTTGAGGAAGAGCAACCGGTGCTGTTGTTCCAAGTACCACAGGTGGTGTGGTTGGTGTTGACGTCGGGGTTGCTGTAGCAGTCGCAGTTGCTGTAGGAGTTGCAGTAGGTGTCGCAGTACCAGTTGGAGTCGGTGTTGCTGTTCCTGTTGGTGTAGCAGTTGCTGTAGGAGTTGGGCTTGCAGTTATGGTTGGCGTTGCAGTTGGTGTGGCTGTAGGTTGGAAATTAGTTAAAGTAGCTTTAAACATTACTTGATAACTATTTGTCACTCCTGGATTAACTATTCCCATATTTACACCCGATCCTTCGATTGTATCCGGTAGTAGGCACCCATCTGTAGGACATCCTGGACCAATTTTCCTAGCGTGCCCCGGCAAATACACAAGTCTTTGAGGTTGAGTACCACTTATGTTTACAGTTGCTGTATCGGATACTGTCTGAGCATTATCCCCAGAAACGAACGAACTTGGAATTATTACCAAGCTTAAATCATTTGGAATCTGAGCTCTAACAGTTACATTGTTAACGGCTCCAGTTCCATCATTAATTACAACAGTACGAAATTCAATTGTATCCCCTGGATTTGCTGCGATAGGGTCTTGCCAATCAACCAAACGAGTAGTCCTATCTCCCCCGTCAAAAATGTTTCCTGATCTGAATACTGCTTGGTTGGTGGGAACCCCATTAACATTTACATCAACTGTTATTTGAAAACTATTCAATCCTCCCGAAGTTACAGTTCCAACTAAAATTCCAGACGTTACATCACCATCAGTAACTGCACAACCTGTTGCACAACCTGGACCATATAATTTAGCGCTCCCTGAAACCAAACTTAACGAAGCTCCACCTGGAGTTAATAAAACTGCATCACTTTGCTGAGCTCCACCATCTGCAACTACTATTGCCTGAGGCTGAGTTGCATTAGATAAATTAAAGGTAACTCGAGTGTTTGTGGCTGGATCTGATCCTTGATTAAGAACTCTAAAATTTAATCTCACTACTTGGCCTGAGGACGCTGTTACAGGATCACTATAAGTTGCCTGAGAGGTAGTTAAATTCTTTCCTCTTAGAATATCTCCATTTTCAAATGTAACTGCAGCATAAGTTTTCAAAAAACGAGGCACCAAAAAAATGGTAACAAGCAAAAATACCACCAAAACCCCGATTATTTTTTCCGTTAATAGTTTTTTAAATATATTCATAACTTATTATCCTGCATCCGTTGGCTTAATATCATTAGTTGGTGCTGGTTGTGTCGGTCCTGGCGTAAAACGATCAACGTTAGTAGGACCAGAAGTGGGATATACTGCTGGTGGTTGAGTTGATTCTGGGCCTTTTGGACCAGGTTGGGATTGTGCTTGAGGACGAACTGGTACTGCTGTTACTGTTAGTTTTACTGGAACTGACTCTCCACATGGCAATTCTTGCTCACCAGCAGCATTTTGCAAAGCATTTTCTTGAGGAATTTTCCCGTAAATATTAGAGTCGAAATACCACCTATCAGTAATTCCTCTAACTCCCCAATTTTTGACATTCTTCTTATCAATTGAGATTGTAATTAATATTCCCTCTTTATCAACATCTGCTGATCTAAAGACTTCCTTTGCACCCTTCATGTGCGTAACCAAACGTATATTTTGTCGTTGATCTGTACGCTTATTGGCATTCATTTCATAAACATCACAGCTCTCGTATTGATTTGATTTTTGATATTCAGGGCTAAGATATGCACTCGCATCAACTCCATTTTTATTAGCCCTTCTTTGAATCTCATCTTGTGTAAGATTTAAAAATCTCTTTTGAATCCTAGCAAGGGTTTGATTTTGCAAAGAAACTAATTGGACCCTTAGGTCAGAATAAGAATCATTATTAAAAATATCTGCAATTGTTGTATCTTTCAAACGGTCTTGATTTTGCCAATAAAGAACCGTCCATGCCTCAAACCACGCTATCGCATCTCTATCATCTGCCCTTCCATAAATTCCAGAAGTGTAAAAATCACCATTATCACGAGTAAGACTTGAAAGCTTTATTTCTTGATGCTTCACTAATTCGTAAACATCTTTATAATTTTTAAAATCATCTTGATTATGACCCAAGCCTGGCTCGCTTACTGGGTAAGGACCAAAATCTTGAAAGGCAATACTATAATTTGTTTTGGTTGGAAGGTTGGCCAAGGTTGTCAAAAGAGAATTGGCCCCCTTCATTTCACCCTTTTTAGGATAATCTGCTATTAAACCATTAACAATATTTACCCAAACTTCAGATTGGGACATGGTATTTAATCTATAGGTGTTTAGTGGCAATTCTTGTGGAAGAATCGCACTTAAATCCTCCGTTGTATTTACTATTCCTGCTTGGATCAAGGTAGTAGTGGGCATAATAGTTGGCGGGACTATTGTTAAAGTTGAAACTTGAGCAACATCTTTTTTGGGAGTAGCAGACAATAACAAATTGCTTAGATAATCATTTGTCTGTTTTAAATCTGGAGTTAGAGTAACGGGAACATTTACATTTATTACTTGAAGAGTGCGAGACTTAAGAAAATTCGAGGTAGCCTGAGCAATATTTACTTCATTATTTTTACTTAACCCAAAAACAACTGCGCCTCCGGCGATAACTGCGGCCCCACCAAGTAATCCACCCGTCACAATTCTGTTTCGATTTGTATTGTCAACAGGAATTGCAGGAATATTTGGTTGAGTTTTCCTATTGGTAGAAACTTCTGTTTTTCTTTGTCTTTCTCTCATTTTGTATTATTTGAAGGCAGGATTTGGCAGAACTTATAACAACTATGGGGATTATAATCGAATGGAGAGTGATTGTCAAAAGCGTTGAGTGGAAAAAGGCACGGGTAGTAAGCCTGCCCTACTCACCACCCGTCCCTTTTTGCGCTCAAATTGTTAAAAGACTATTGACAAACACTTTAGTAAAACATAGTCTTACTCTTAAGAAAAAGGGCATTTCTAATCGTGGCGAGGTCGGTCTTGATAGGATTAAGAATCGAAAACCCAACGATAGCAATGCTCTTTTTTGTTTCTCTAGAAACTAATTTAACACTTCACTCTTTTCTTGTCAAATCCCATAACATTATCTTCTTCTGAAAATTTGCCTCCCATAGTATTTATTAAAATTAAAAGGCCTAGTTCACGGGATTATCTATCGTATAAATACTACTTGAGGAATTTGTGGACAACTTGCTGAAGGAACTTTGTATCTTTATTTGAAAAAATCACAGAGTAACCAAGTCTTTTTGCTTGCTTGACTCTTTTTTCTTCCCCCACAACTTCACGGATCTCCCCCAAAAGCCCAACTTCCCCTATTGCCAAGAAATTTTTAGGTATCGCCTTATCAAAAAAGCTTGATGCAATTGAAAGGCACATAGCAAGATCTGATGCTGGCTCAAAAACTCTAATCCCACCTGCAACATTCACAAAACAATCGTATTCATAAAGTGGCAAATTACATTTTTTTTGAAGGACGGCAAGAAGTAGCTCAAACCTACTTCTATCTATTCCTTGCGCCACTCGCCTGGGAATGGGCAATTTGGTCGGGACAACAAGCGATTGAATTTCAACTAAGATCGGGCGGTTCCCATGCATTAAACATGTCGTAACCGATCCTGGGACAGCGGAGCCTGTAGAAGTTATGAATAATTTCTCAGGATCAGTTTGCGAAATTAATCCTTTCTCCTCCATTTCGAAAATACCCACTTCATCTGTTGGCCCAAACCTATTTTTTACAGTTCGTAATATTCGTAGGCTCAAAGATTTTTCTCCTTCAAACCATAAAACAGTATCAACTAAGTGGGCCAAGCTCTGTGGCCCCGCTACTGTTCCTTCCTTAGTGACTTGCCCCACTATAAATAGTGGAACATTATTTGATTTTGCAAAGTGAATAAGCCGGGATGCACATTCACGAACTTGACCTACAGATCCAGCCATTCCAGATAGATCTGTCGTTGTTAAAGTCTGGATGCTATCGACTATTAATAATAATTTACCTTTAATATTAAGAGCAGTTATACTATCAACGTCAGTTTCCTCTAAAATCTCTATATTTTTATTCTTGATGCTTAATCGACCAGCCCTTGTTGCAATTTGACTCGCAGATTCTTCACCAGATATATATAGAGTATTAGCCATAAAGTCCGCTACTTGAAGTAATATTGTGCTCTTTCCAATACCGGGCTCCCCTGCTAGTAAAACAACTTGTCCAGCTACCAACCCTCCACCTAAAACACGGTCTAGCTCAGATATTTTAGTAGAAATTCTATTATTACTCTTTAATTTAATGTCGGAAAGCTTGATTATTTTTGACTCCTCTCGATTAATACTTCTTTTAGATGCCTTTAAAGAAGGAGTCGAGATCATAGTTTCAATTAAACTCCCCCAAGTTCCACAATTGGGGCACTTCCCCGCCCAACCAACTTGAGAGTAACCACACTTTTGACAAATATACTGGGAGTGACTTTTTGCCATATGGCCATTATACACTGCAACTAACTTTTTGCTTGAAATTACAAGGCACTGAGACTATAATTCTGCTGTGGCGGAAATACATAGAGATAGTCAAGAAACAAGACCAATATCTAAAATTAATACATCTTTTGAAAGATCAGAATCACCTCAATTTCAATTGTATTATCATGTACTAACAAAAATTGAGTCAGCATCACTTGAGTATATAAAACAAACAAGTGATGGGAGAACGCTTAATTCTAAGATGAGATTCTGTTACGATGATTTCAGACTTCCAGGTGTTACTCCCCATCAAGAAGCTAGTCAATTGTTTGACTATTTGACTGGCCAAGTAAAAATAGATTCTAAAGAAAATATAATTGATCACACTGAAACTGTCGCAAGAATTTTATTAAAAAAGATACATCAAATTACTCTTGAAGATTTATTCAGGGATCACTTTTTTAAAAAAGAAAAAGAAATTGAAAAAATTAGAGAAAGAGCAAGAGCGATTGTTGCCCAGGCCGTAGGAACAGAAGTCGATCTGATTGGATTAGAGGCTACAATGAGAGAGATTTATCAAGAGGAGCGTCCCGTAAGATCACTTATACCCAACTGGCTTAGAGGAAAGAACTAGGCCTAAAGCAATTTTCTTATTCTTTGGATCAATTTCTTCGATATAATAATTAACTTCCTCGCCTTTTGTTAACCTGGTTGCTGGTGGAATTTTGGTGATATGAACTAATCCTTCAATTCCTGGAGCCATCTCAATGAACGCCCCAAAGTCAGATACCCTCATGACTTTGCCTTTTCCTTTACCTTCAACTTTGAATCTCTCAGAAACACTCTTCCATGGATCTTCCTGCGCTTGCTTTATAGATAGCGCTAATTTATCATCCTTTTTGCCAATTACTTTAATCTTTACTTTGTCCCCTATTTTAAACTCATTAGCAGGCTTTTCGGTCTTATTCCAGGCAATTTCAGATACGTGCACTAGCCCCTCAACACTTATTTTATCGACCCTTATAGCAACGAACAATCCAAAGTCAGTAACTGTAACCACATCTCCCTCGTAAATTTCGCCTTCTTTAATTTTCTTTAAAGCCGTTTTGACTGCTTCAATGTTTGCGCTTTCTGATACTGCTTTTTCAGAAAAAACAATTTTTTTACGGCTTTTATCTATTTCAGTTATTTTGACAGTTATGCTTTTACCAGTTAAGTCATCTTTATCTTTAGCATTTTTGCCAACTTGGGAAGAAGGAATAAATCCATTAATCCCTTCCCAATCAACAACTATTCCAGCATTGTTTACATTTCTAACCATGACATTAATAGGAGTATTATCTTTCTTGAATTTATCAGCTTTCTCCCACAAAGAATTACTTGCAGCATGCCTAAGCGATAATAAAACTGTACCGTTATAAGTTTCCGGGTCCATAACTGTTGCTGTAACGCTGTCGCCTGGCTTTAGACCTTTTATAAATTCTCGGGCTTCTTGGAAATAAGCGTCACTCACTATGCCTTCTGCCTTTCCACCAATATCAAAACTAGCCGACTTTTTGCCTATTTCTAGAAGTTTTGCAGTAATTTTTTCACTACGCTTGAAGCCTTTTATGGAAGCGTCATACTTTTTAAGTAGATCCTCCATTGTGATGGAGCTCTTGTTAGTTTTGGTAGTTTTTGCCACTCACAGTTCCTTCTTTCTATTTAGTAGAGGTATTATATTATTTTTTCCTCATCCCGTCAATGAAGCTTAAAACATCGTCTAGTGTTTTCCATTTTGAGTCATAAGGAATTCTACCCATGACTATCTCAATATGATTTCTATATTTAGTTAGATCACCTGGGATGTCTCCCTCAATTTTCCATTCTCCTTTATTTACTCTACTTGTATGTATCCATAATTCTCCACCATAATCTTCACTAAAATGTTTTCTTCCTAAGAAATATAAATCCTCTTTTGTTCGTATCTCTTTTGACAAGTCTAGTTGAAGTAATCGTACTAAAATAGGAGACATACGTCCTTTTGAAAATTCTTCTCTTGTTTCTGTAAACATATTTCCTATGGTTATTAATGCTTCTGTCTTGGCATTAGAGTCATAAACAGGAAAGGTAGTATTCTCTCTAGTAATTTTATAACCATCTTTACTGAACGTGAATTCTCTGGAGCGACGAGTATCATTTACAATATTTCCTACTCTTGTTTCATTTAACACAAAATCATTATAGGAATAAAAAGAGGAAATGTAAAGAAGTTTTTGGGCAAAAAAAATGCTGGCACTGACCTATTTTCGCGGAGAGTTGCCCCTCAACTATCGTCGGCGCTGAGGCGTTTTATGACTCTGTTCGGAATGGGAAGAGATAGTACCACCTCGCTCAAAGCACCAGCAAAAGGATTATACTACAAAATTTTTAACTTTGCACACTGAAATCTGAAGAGAAAAGTCGCTCATCAAAGGACCGATTCGCACTGGTAAGCTTAACCACAAAGTGGCTTCCACTGCCAGCCGATTAACCTGATAGTCTTTCAGGGGTCCAAAAGTTCTAATCTTGGAGTTGGCTTCCCGCTTAGATGCTTTCAGCGGTTATCCTTTAGGAATGTAGCTACCCGGCGTTGCGACTGATATCACAACCGGCACACCAGGGATTCCTCCAGCCTGGTCCTCTCGTACTAAGGCCAGCTCTCCTCAAAACTTTCAACGATTGTACCGGATAGAGTCCGAACTGTCTTACGACGTTCTGAACCCAGCTCACGTAACACTTTAATGGGCGAACAGACCAACCCTTGGAAGCTTCTTCACCTCCAGGATGTGTTGAGCCGACATCGAGGTAGCGAACCGCGCCGTCGCTATGGACGCTCGGGCGCGACTACTCTGTTATCCCCGGGGTAGCTTTTATCCGTTAAGCTCCGTTCCCACCCATGGGGAATCGGAGGATCACTAAGACATACTTTCGTACTTGCTCCACCTGTCGGTGTTGCAATCAAGCTGGCTTAAACCCTTACGCTATCGCATGCGATTTCCATCCGCAGCTAGCCAACCTTTGTGCCCCTGCGTTACCTTTTTGCAGGGTACCGCCCCAGTAAAACTGCCCATCTAGCACTTTCCCCTAACCCGTATCCAGGGCTATCAAGTAAGTAATGCCACATTCCAAAGAGAGGTATTACACTGATGATTTCTCTCCCTCCTATACTAGACAATTGAAATGTACACAACAATGCCAAACTACAGTAAAGCTCCACGGGGTCTTTTTGTCCAGGTACAATTAGGCCGCGTCTTCACAGCCACCGCAATTTCGCCGAGTAGAGGCTTAAGACAGTTGCTAGCTCGTTACGCCATTCGTGCGGGTCGGAACTTACCCGACAAGGAACTTCGCTACCGTAGAACAGTTATAGTTACTGCTGCCGTTTACCGGAGCTTGAGTTCGGAGCTGTTTCAAACCGAAGTCTGAAATACCCCTCCCCTTAACTTACCGGCACTGGGCAGGCGTCAGCCCGTATATTTTAGCTTTCGCTTTTGCACGGACCTGTGTTTTTGATAAACAGTCGACTAGCAAACTTTAGCTGCGATCCCACTTGCGTGGGACAACCCATCTCCCGAAGTTACGGGTAGTTTTTTTGCCGAGTTCCTTAAACCTCTTTCTCTCGCTCACCTTAGTCTTCTCGACTAACCCACCTGTGTCGGTTTGCGGTACGGCTTATTTTGAATCTCACTGCGAATCTTTTCTTGTAAACTGAATATTTAAAATTACCTTTCTTTCGAAAGATTTTGCGTCACTGCTTAATTAATCATGAAAGCGGATTTTCCAGCTAACACTACTTAACAGCTTGCACCCAAATCAATAATGGGCTTTAAAATCTCCAATTCAGTCAATCCCCAGCTAATAACGATTCAAAGTAAGTACTAGAATCTTAACTAGTTATCCATCGGCTACCCCCATTAAACAGGGCTCACCTTAGGTACCGACTAACCCGTCGTGGACGAACCTTGCGACGGAAACCTTGGGCATTCGGCGGACATGATTCTCACATGTCTTGTGCGCTACTCATACCGGCATTCTCACTTCTGACCACTCCACCAAACTTTACAATTCGGCTTCACTGCTGTCAGAACGCTCCCCTACCACTCTTTCGAATCTTTGTCTTCGGCATTATTTTTAATCCTCGATAAATCTTCGGCGCCCCCACTCAATTGACCAGTGAGCTGTTACGCTTTCTTTAAAGGATGGCTGCTTCTAAGCCAACCTCCTGGCTGTCTACGAGTAAAGACTACCTTTCAAACTTAAAATAAATTTAGAGGCCTTAGACGAAAGTCTGGATTTTTGTCCTTTAGTCACGTCGGCTTAGCCCGACGTGGCTGTCTCCCTTACCTTTTTGATACTGTATTCGGAGTTTGATTGAAATACCTCGGTTGCCCTTGGTATCCCATTCAGTGCTCTACCCCAGTAAAATTATTGTAAGAGACGGTCCCTATAGACCTTTCGGGGAGAACCAGCTATCTCCGAGCTCGGTTGGTATATTGCCGCTAACCACAAGTCATCCCATGTTATTGTAACAACAACGGGTTCGGCCCTCCATTTAACTTTCGTTAAACTTCAGCCTGCTCATGGTTAGATCGCTCGGTTTCGGGTCTGTCACAATGTACTAATCGCCCTTTCAGACTCGCTTTCGCTACGCTTGCCCCCGCTTGGCGGGGTTAAACTTGTACATAATGGCAACTCGCCGGTTCATTCTTCAATAGGCACGAGATCACTCCTTACGGAGCTCTCTCGGTTTGTTCGCAAACAGTTTCAGGTTCTATTTCACTGAGCGTCTCGCTCATCTTTTAACCTTTCCCTCGCGGTACTAGTTCACTATCGGTCTCGATCTTATATTTAGTCTTGGAGGATGGTTCCCCCAGATTCCCACACGGTATGTGCCGCATGGTACTTGGGATACCAACTCAGCAGTTTTTGATTTCAGGTACGAGATTTTCACTCTCTGTGATTACCTATTCCAAGGTATTCCCTTATCTCAAACTGATCTGGTATGTTGGTCCCGCAACCCCTTGTTGCTACAAGTAGCACAAGGTTTAGACTGTTTCGTTTTCGCTCGCCGCTACTAACGAAATCTCGTTGATTTATATTCCTCGCCTTACTTAGATGTTTCAGTTCAGGCGGTTCCCTCCGCATATCTTAATATCGCCAATAAATTGGCAAACTTGGGATATGGGTCCCCATAAAGGGTGGGTTTCCCCATTCGGACACCGTCGGATATAATGCTTTGTAGCAGCTCCCCGACGACTTTCGTGGCTATATACGTCCTTCTTCGGTAGATCGAACCAAGGCATCCACTGTTTGCGTTAATGTGATTTGCGACCTTTCTCTTCAGATGTCAAAGTACAAAATCAATTAATTAAGAGTTGAAAAAGCTAAATATCTTTATCTCTTTCAACTACCAATTAACTGCTGTGGACCCGGGCGGGGTCGAACCGCCTACCTATTCATTGCAAATGAATTGTTCAGCCAGTTAAACTTCGGGCCCTAAAAACAAAAAAACCGGCTTTCAAGGCCGGTTACTTAATGACAAAATCTAAAAAAATTAGACACGCAAGGTAGCGCGTTTTGTTGATTTAGCAATATTGTTTCTCATTAAAAAACACTTACCTTAAAAGGTATACGTATTATATATAGATTGAATCTGAGAGTCAATAGTGGTAAATTAGGGATATTCCTTGAAATTCCTTTAAGGGCGCGTGGCTCAGTGGTAGAGCACCAAACTGATAATTTGGGGGTCCCTGGTTCGATCCCAGGCGCGCCCACCAGTTACCCTATAATTTGATTGTTTATCTTAACTTTAGTATAATTCCCCATTATGTTAGAAAGTATAATAAACTCTGTTGAATTACAACCTAAAAGAGAAATACCTAGCCAAACAGCTATTGTAGGCCTACCTGAGGTTGAATTATTTAGTATCGGTATAGATGGCATAAGAAAAATTCGTTTAGCAATGCACACCGACAATATTGTCGGTACATTAAGAGCTTTAAAAGAACTTCCTGAACTAAGCGAAATTTATATTGAGGGCCGTGTCATATCACCTGAACAGAAAATTGTATTAACTAATCATCCAGTCTACCGCTTTTTTATTAATGGGCGTGTTCATAGAACTGAAAATGCCTCTAATGAGGATATCTTGGCATATCTTGTTCCAAAAGATACAGGATTAGACCCAAACGAAATACCAAATTTATTAAGTGCTAGTTTTACTCCATCCGATTTCTCAGAACAAATTGGTTTTACAGTGGGCTTTTATAAAGCAACAGATCTTATAAATGCATGGATTTCCGGTCAAGTTGATTCTTCATTAATTCCTCTATTAGGAGCAGTTAATGAATTTCGAATAGGCTCTGATACATTATCCCAAGAACAATTAGAAAGAATTTCAAGATATATAACAAACAGTCTTGGAGCAGAACAAGTAGGAGTACTAAATAAAGCTCACAGCATTCAACCTAAATTGCAAAGTAATTATTTTCAAATTCCTCTTACTAATTCATTCTCTAAAACACAAAATCTTTCCTTTAGAGATAATAAAATCACAGAAAATATAATTAAAATCGATGATGATAAAGAAAAAATATTAAATAAAATTTATTTTCCTTTTGTCATAAATGATAAAATAGAAACTAGTAGAATTCTCATAAAAGAAAAGGAATTAGATAAAGACTATTTTTCTAGACTTTATACTAAAAGTAGTAAAAATTACTTCTGAGTTTATTAGCAAACAACTGAAGAATAGTTCCTGTCTATAGTAGACAGGCCTTCAACATCCAAAATATGACCGTAAGTGGACTCGGTTTTTTTACCCTAAAAACCACTGACTTAAAAAGGGGGTGTATATTTCAACTCCTTAGAAAGGAGGTGATCCATCCGCTCCTTCCAGAACGGATACCTTGTTACGACTTAAGCCTTATCGCTGGTGTCAGCTTCTCCCGATACAATCGAGATTCGGCTGCCCCCAACTTTACTGCCTTGACGGGCGGTGTGTACAAGACCTGATAACGTATTCACCGGAACATAGCTGATTTCCGATTACTACCAATTCCACGTTCATGGAGGCGAGTTGCAGCCTCCAATCCCCACTGAGAAGCCGTTTGATGGGATTAGCTCCGCCTTGCGGCTTGGCAACCCATTGTCGGCTCCATTGTAGCATGTGTGTCGCCCCGGACATAAGGGCCATGCTGACTTGACGTCGTCCCCACTTCCTCCAAATATAAAATCTGGAAGTCCCAAATGAACAATTCAACATTTGGCAGGGGTTGCGCTCGTTACCCCACTGAAGGGAACACCCCACGGCACGAGCTGACGACAGCCATGCAACACCTGTTCTATCATTTTGCATTTCGGCAAAATCTTCCTCTATTTCTAGTGGCTTACACGATAGAATGTCAAACCCGGGTAAGGTTCTTCGGTTCGTCTCGAATTAAACCACATGCTCCACTGGTTGTGCAGGTCCCCGTCAATTCCTTTGAGTTTTAAACTTGCGTTCGTACTCCCCAGGCGGCTCGCTTCACGCGTTAGCTTACGCCCCGCAGAAAACCACGGGGCTAGCGAGCATAGTTTACGGCTAGGACTACAGGGGTCTCTAATCCCTTTCGCTCCCCTAGCTTTCGTTCCTCAGCGTCAAATAATTCCTAGTTACCTGCCTTCGCCCTTGGAGTTCCTATCGATATCAACGGATTTCACCCCTACACCGATAGTTCCAGTAACCCCGAAATATTTCAACTTTGGCAGTATTACGCCCCTTCCCGAGGTTGAGCCTCGGTCTTTGAAGCATAACTTACCATAGCGCCTACGAAACGCTTTACGCCCAGTAAATCCGGACAACGCTTGCACCCCTCGTATTACCGCGGCTGCTGGCACGAGGTTAGCAGGTGCTTATTCTCCATAGTATCTCTACTATGGCAAAAGAGGTTTACGATCCGAAGACCTTCATCCCTCACGCGGCGTCGCGACATCAGACTTTCGTCCATTGTGTACGATTCCCAGTTGCTGCCACCCGTAGGTGTATGGGCCGTGTCTCAGTCC